>Ga0315338_1000009_pt1 | contig 1260480 bp, 1137 predicted proteins | sample ASW8metaG_FD_204518 | JGI IMG/M metagenome (GOLD analysis project Ga0315338, IMG submission 204518) | Ammonia-oxidizing marine archaeal communities from Monterey Bay, California, United States - ASW #8 | ecosystem: Environmental > Aquatic > Marine > Coastal | place: USA: California...
CGCCAGAACCTACGGAGACCTCATCTCTGCAATCGGAAATATCTGTGACCTCTATCAACAGATTGAATGCTGGAACTTCTTCAGGGCTGCCGGATATGTGCCATATTAAAAGCAAAACGCTTTAATTTACGGGGCTTGGCGCCGCGATCACCCTTCAGGCATCATTCGCCAGATCGCACCTGTATGATCGTCCGAGATCAGGATCGATCCGTCCACATAATGCTTCACATCCACCGGACGGCCGACAACTTCACCGTTGCTGCGTAAGAACCCACTTAAGAACGGATTCTCGACGCTTGGTTTGCCATTGCGAAACTCAACCCGAACGACCTTATACCCATCTGGAATGGTCCGGTTCCACGAACCATGCAGCGCCACAAGCGCATCACCGTCATCAAAAGCAAAGCCAAGTGGCGCGTTATGGGCGTTAAAGGTAAATGCCGGGAAGGTAACCTCGTGCGGCACAGCCTCATCGTCAAATTGCGGGCTTCTTGTCTCACTGCCCGCATACCATGGATATCCAAAAAACTCCCCCGGCCCTGTAGCACGATTAAGCTCTTCTCGCGGGATGTCGTCCCCTAGCCGATCCCCACCATTATCGGTGAACCAAAGGTCACCTGTATCGGGATGGAACGTCAAACCAACCGAATTTCGAATGCCGCTTGCATAGACTTGCGGCGCGCCACCCTTCACCGGAATGGAAATGATTGTACCTTCAAGGCCGCTGACCTTGCAGATATTACACGGCGCGCCAACTGCGACAAACAAACGATCCCCATCAGGTGACAGTGTGGCATAACGCCAACCGTGATGGCTTTTATCCGGAAGATTGGTAAATAAAGGGCGCGGACGGCTAAGCTTTTTGCCATCAAACCCACTGAGGTCATAAGACACAATCCGGTGCTGATCGGCTACAAACAGAGTACCTGGCCGATAGGCAATGCCGTTGGCCTGTTTGAAATCATCCGCAATCAGATTGACCTCTTCGCCAACCCCATCCTCATCTGCATCGCGCACGAAATACAGGTTGGGACCACGGGTGCCGACAAAAACACCTCCCAGTTCCGGTGCCATGGCCATTGTGCGCGCGTTACGTACTTCGGCAAACACCGACAATCGATATCCGGCCTCACCGGACAAAAGTGACTGTGTCCGGGCAACCCGTTCCGATACCTGCTGTGCGGATGATCCGGTGGTTGCAAGTCCCGCAACACCGAAGACCAGAACGCCAAAACACAAACGCCCGGTCCACCGGGCCGCAAGACGGGCATGACGATGGAAGACCGGGCGTAATTCTGTGCGCATCCTGTATTCTCCTTGTCTGGGCCAACCAGCTACAAGGTAATACGGATACCTTTCAAAAGCCGATTAGCGGGCGCGTTCGGAAATCGGGGCGTTAACCGACAATTCCATATCCCACGGGAAGTAAATCCACGTATCCTGGGATACTTCCGTCACAAAGCTGTCGACGACTTCACGGCCAAGCGGTTTGGCATAAACAGTTGCGAAATGCGCTTTGGGCAGTTTTTCGCGAACAGCTTTGGCGGTTTTGCCGGTATCGACAAGATCATCAATGATCAGCATATCAGTACCGTCACCGTCGATGCCCTTAAGCCATTCCAGATCACCGCGGCTCTTGTCAGAGTAACTGCGAATACAAACGGTATCAATCAAGCGAATATCAAGTTCGCGTGCGATAATCGCGGCGGGCACCAGACCACCACGGGTAATCGCGATGATACCCTTATACGGGCCCTGTTCCAAAAGACGCCACGCCAAGGCACGTGCGTCTCGATGCATCTGTTCCCAAGAAACCGGGAAACCTTTGTTATAAGCTTCGCTCACAAGAATTCTCCTGCGCCAGATCTGTTGGCCAAAACGGGTTTATTCAGATCGTAATCGACGACACACCATTAAGGTCTGCTATCTACAAAATTAAGGCGCTTACCTACGCTTTGTCTGCGATGTTGGCAAGGGGCGCGGCAACGCAATGCGATTTTCGCGTTGCTCCACCAACATCATGCTTTCAGCGAACAATCAAACTATATCTTGCTTTTCAATACGTTGATCCGTCATCTCCGTTTGGGGAACCTGGAGTCAGAAGCTAGGCTCCATCGGCAAACAATGAACGCACGAAAGGTATGTAACTCAACATCCCAAGGCCAATGACGGCCATCCAGTTTACCGGCGCAATCGCAAGAACCCAAAATTCGATAACAATTGCACCAAAAGTGACAATCACAACGCTTACAACCAAATCCAGCACGCAAATCCCAAACATGAACCAGTTTCGTGCCAGTTGTCTGCTTTCACGATCAAAGCCGGTTGAACTTGAATTTTTACCGGTCCACCAAACAAAAATAGTCCCCGGTATGCTGGGAAGAAACCGCAACATCCGCATCAGAGCCGCGAACTTGCTTGCGCACATACCAACAACATACTCGCACAATCCGCATTCCTTCTCCGTAACCAAATTTGCGGGAGGAATAGCAGGAAAACTCTTTCGCGCAATCCCCCCCAAACCAAAGCGCAACGTAAGGATGACAACCAAGGTGGCTATTTCAACTAGATCGGCGTTCAACCAGTTGCTGAACGTTGAACGGTCGGAAAGATAACCTTCCCCGTTACTCAAAAGGTTTTCCAGCGCCATGGCATGAATGAAGACACCGGGAATATCCACATCAATTGTCGGAGGCCTTACAATATCCTGAAATCCTTGCAGGTTCTGCCCATACATAACGATCCGGCCTTTGAAATTATCAACCCATCGCCCTGCACTTGGCGTTTCGCGGAAAACCTGCTCCGCAGAAATTGTCTGAAACGGTGCGCACTTTACTTCGGGCTGCTGGGTTATCCCAAACAACGCCAACAGATTGCGTATGCTGCGCATAACAGCACTCTGCTCAGTATCCTGCGAACACTCATAAGGTCGAACAACATTGCCGTGCTGGTCATATGCCTTGGTCCAGCTTGTATAATCGGCCTTCTTGTCCGGCCATGACAGCCACATCGGCCGTCCCCTCACGTCCTGTTTCCAGGTTAGCCATCCCGCCTTGTCATCCTTGGAGGGCATAAGAAGGCTCTCATCGCATGTCCAACCGCGTTCAAGTGACCCGGCGCGCTCGGCCTTTGAACAGAGGTGTTGATAAATTGTTGGTGCGGCTGCGGTGATTCCGGCGACATCACACCCGCGCAAATTCCCGTTACCGGTGCTGCGCATCCGTACATCGTCACAAAGGGGTAAATTGGCAACATCGGTTGCCCCATAAGAATCACCGGCATTACGCAATTCTGGAAACATCGGATATGTCAAAGCGCGAACATCTGCCCGCCCGCGTGCATCCCCCCACCCGGCCACCAGCGTCACATAAGGTGCCAGTTCGGACAAAACTGCGTGATGTTGATAAAAATTAAGGGCTCCGGCCTGAAGATATACCGGAATTCCCATCATCTGATACATCTGCAACGTATTGACCAGCATCATCAAGCTGTCATCACGCACGTAACGTTCCGGCAACCACTCACCTGGCTCACCGCCGGTTGGGGGTGCCTCTGTACGCCGGTCACGAAATGTAAAATCGATGAAGACCGCTTTTGGCGCCGCTGTCAGCAACTTGCGCAAAACTTCTGCGTGCAAGCCGTAAACTGCAGGCCAGCTTGATTTCAGCCCCGCCAGCGATTCATCATCCAGCAAGACAACACCGATATCATCTGTACTCTTGCCGCGATAAATCGGCCCGCCGACTGTCTTGCCAAATACCGCATAACTGTAATCGTCAACCGCATTGGCGATCGAGTCCGGCTCAACACACAGGACAGCAACGGCAATCAGGACGTTGATAACACCCCACCAGAATGGTCTCAGTCGTAAAACTTTTACCGCCCTCTCTTCGGCGGCACCGGGATCCGATTCCTCTACCATTTACATGCTGGACATTTGCATTGTGGATTCTTGTCCCGCACACAAGGCACGCTGCTGCGGATAGCGAGCAACACAGCCGATCAGAAGCTCGTTTTCACGCGTTTTATTGCCACTGGCTTTAACAATCGGATACAGGAAACGGTATGCCTCAAGTGGCCACTCATAGTAAGTAGCGACCTGTTCAACGCGCTGATAAGCCGATTTCACATCGCCAAGCGATTTCATGATCTCTGCCCGTTTCATTTCAACCGGCAATGCCAGCACGTCATCTTCGCCATCAATCAAGTCGATATTCTGAAGAGCTTTTTTCAGATTCCCTTGGCGTTCCCTTACCTTGGCGAAGGCCCAGCGTGTATAGGGGTGATTTTCCGTATCTCCGCCAACCGCTTTCCTAGCCTCAGCCTCCAGTGCACGGAAATCAATCTCACGATCATCTTGCTGCAAAGTTTGAATGATCTCGCTCGCAATACGGTAATTGTCCAGCGCCGTTTTGTTTTGTTCAATAATGCTATCAAATGGTTCCTTGTGAATCATCCGGCTGGTACGTTCGGGCATATATTCGCGCATTCCATAAGCAAAAATCTCTTCGGCCCTTTCTGAGGCGTCATCGTGTTTTGCTGACAGTTGCTGCTGAACTGTGCTTACGGCTTCGCCAAACTCTGACAAAAACTGGTTCAGAAGCACATTGTCCTGTCCCTTAGGTTGGAACTGCGCTTGAAGAAAAAGCTCAAGCTGGTTTCGTGTAACCTGATAACGCGTGTCAAAGTTTTCTTCGGCTTCTTGCGCAACTTCGAAGTAACCCGAAGCACCTTTTGGCTGGTATCCAGCCCTTACCATCAGATCAAGCCCAAGATAATCCGCTTCACGTTCCTGGCTACGATCCCAGTTTGGCAGAAGCAAATCACGCAGGATCAAATCACTGCCATACATCTGACCCGCTTTGCGCAGGAGGTCACTCTGACTACCTGAATTTCCCAATGCAACATCCGCGGCCGTCAAAAGATAGGGGCGCAGCACCGAAAACAGGTTTTCCGGGGTATGCTGTAACAATACGTGGCTGTATTCATGCGCAATCAGAAAGGCGAGTTCATCTTCACTCCGCAAATAGTCGAATGCGGAGTGGTACAGGAACAAAACTCCCTCTCGTGCGGCACGTGCACCCGGCCCTGAATTGCCGATAAGCATGATTTCGGCTTTTGGCGAACCCGCCGGTGCAACTGCGACAATCCTGTCAAGAACCTCTTGGGCATAGTCCTGCAAGTCGGTAATCGGTGCCGTGCCGATTGATTGGCGCATCACTTCGGATTTTGCAGCATGAATTTCATCTGCCGTGTAAATACGTGTTTTGGCAAACTCTACCTGATCAATAAACTTCCCGTTCTCTGGTACCGAAGTTGTAACAAACGGTATGTCCTTGACACACCCCGCCAACGTCAAGGCACCAACCAGCACGATAAAACCAAATTTTTTCACAATCAATTCCCCTTAGCCGCAATGCAGTCAGCGCCTGCACCACGTGTCCCCTTACCGCCAAGTGCGCCTATTTCTCCACCGCAAACAACCGGCCTGCGTGCAATTTCCTTACCCTCAACCACAATCATATCGTCAGGAATCCAGTACACGTCCTGCTCATCCAGAAAGCGGATTTGGTAGGCCCCGAAATTTTTATCATCATGGGAATAAAAAACGATCTGATCAGGGAAATCTTTCCCCATGACCATGCGCTCACACGTGCGACCTTCACCGCCGGAATCACACATTGCGACCGGGAAATCAGGATGCACAACCTTTACACCACGAATTTCCAAACCCTGCGCCGCAAGTTGTTCCCCCCAGAACACCGACAAGAACGCGACAAGAAGGCTTAGTTTGAATGCATTCCCCAACCCCGAAATTCCCTAATTAGCATTCCAAGATAGTTATACTACTTAAGGCATCATGCATTTTCGAAAACCATTATGTAACTACTCAATAGAGTAAACAACCTAACCTTTCAGGTAGTTACAGCATTCAAAGTAGTGGGAAATCGCCTGTGCCCGCACGGCAATCAGATACCATCAGTTTTGCTGATCAACCTTCGTGCTGCCAAGACGCGCCTGCAATAACGTGGAAAAATCAGCTGACAATTTTTCCACTGGCGTAGACCAATCTGCGGGCTTTTGTTGGCGATAAATGCGCATGGACGGGTACCAAGGGCTATCGGCACGATCAACCAGCCAACGCCAATCCGTTGTGTAAAGTTGCAACATCCAGACCGGAATCCCCATCGCCCCCGCCAAGTGGGCCGGTGCACTGTCGATACTGATGATCAGGTCCATCGCCTGCATCAAGGCAGCACTGTCGCCGAAATCATGGATGTGATCGCCAAGGTCAGTGACAAAGGCCGTGACGCCGATTTTTTCAATATCCGCGCGGCGATCATCGACTTGAAAACTGTAAAACGCGGCACCTTTGGCCGACAGGATAGGAAGCAGCGTATCAAGCGGGCAGGAACGGTCACGCGGATTAAGCTTGCCCGCCCAAATCAACCCGACCTTAAGCACCGTGCTCGTCGGGGGGGCCAAACGCACTTTCTTTCCTTTGGGCGGAGACAGATACGGATCAGCAGAAATCTTTTTCAGGTCGGCTTCGCCAATGCCCAAAACATGTGGGAGGCTCAGCAGTGGCACATGCAGATCAAATTCCGGTAATGCACGCCCCTTTTCAACCACGGCTCCAACCCCTGATACGGTGCGCATGATCGGCATCAGTTCCTTACGGCACTCGACAATGATATGCGCCGCCCGTTTGGCAACCAACGGAATGAACCGGGCAAACTGGATCATGTCACCAAACCCCTGCTCGGCACGCAGCAACAACCGCTTACCCCGCAAATCGCCTTTGCCATCCCATTCTGGCGCACTGTCGAGCGGACGGATAGGATTGTCGGCAAGTTGGCGGCGGGTTTCATACCCCGCCCATCCCTTGGCGTAATCCCCCAACGCCAGATGTGCGAGCGCACTGTCCCAATTGGCATCGACATACTCCGGGTCCATCGCCAATGCACGGTTGAAGTAGCCAAGTGCTTCTGAAAACTTGTTCAAATCACGATATACAAGACCAGTATTAAACGTATGCGACTTGATTGTATCATCAAGCTCAATCGCCTTTTTATGGGCGGCGAGTGCTTCGTCAAAGCGCATCATTTCACGCAGGCAGTTGCCCATATTCGACCATAGCCCGGCATTTTCCGGACGCAGGTCCGCCGCCCGGCGATAAGCAATCAGGGCCGCTGCAAACCGTTTGCTCCGTCGCAGGGCCACACCAAGGTTATTCCAAACGTCCGGCTGGTCGGGGTTCTGACGCAAGGCTGCGCTGTAAAGACGGATGGCATCATCAATTTGACCAGCCTGATGCGCCGCAAGCCCACGTTGGAACAGATCATTCACAACACGACGCTTTTGTACCAACGCCGTTTCAGGGTCGGTCTTCTTGCCGTCTTGCACCGCCTTTTGCACGGTCTGAACATCGGGGACCGGTGACAGCGTGGTCTGAACCAACGCGATTTCTTCTGATACTGTTTTTTTCGGTTGTGCCGGTTTCCGACTGGTCGGGCTTTTCGACGTTTTCTTAGTCGCCCGTTTCTTTGTGGTTGTACTGGTTTTAGCCATCTACGTTCCCCCGCCCCAGATCATGACCAATCTGGACCCATTGCTTTAGCACAAGCAAGCCTCGCTTAAGGTGCCGCCAATTCACATCAAACCGAGTCGACAGCCCCGTACATATGAGCACCCTAGTATATTTTACCAAAAAATACCGCCTGATTGAGTGGATTTATCCAATTGAATTCCCCCAAACCGAATTATCGCCAAAACCATCGATTATTGTTTCGATAATGTGAGCCTTTAGAGTAGCTTTTTGATTAAGAACAACCGTTGCACGAGAACGTGTGACGCCTTCCTGCCCCACGGCAGGCAACAAAAAAGTCGATTGGTTCAGTGGGTGCAAGCCTGAACAACAATTGGCCACAAAACCGACCAGCAAGAACAGTCGTCACCGGAAACGACACAGCTGACCGGGTATTTGGGGAAACTGGGTGTAAATGGCTTCAAAGGACGGGAGACCTTAAATGGCCGAACTAAAAAGATCCGGCACATCTGTCGGACGTAAAGTTATTCTCGTTATTGTTGCATTGCTGGTCGTCGGATTTGGCGCAATGATGACCATTCAGACCGTGTCACAGCGCAATGCCATGATTGAGATCATGTACAATGAATCGGTCGAAAAAACCGAAATGCTGTCGACCGCCGTTCAGCCCGGATTTATCGCGATGGATGGGGCATCCGTCGAAAAAGAATTTCGCAAGATCACCGATAAAGAAGGTTCACAACTGGCAACACTGTCTGCGATCAATCCCAATGGCGATGCCATCGGCAGCTACCAGTCCGAAACCCTTCCCAAACATGACCTGACTGCTTTGATCGAACCTTATCTTGAGCAAATCGAGAACAAGGAAGTCATCAGCTTTATTTCTGACGACGCTGTTATCGTCGCATCCCCGATCACAAAATATTCCAAACGTCGCGACGCTGACATGTATCGTGGCATGCTGGTCACGGCCTGGAACCTTGATCGCGTCAATGCCGAGGTCAAACAGGCCGTCATTGTCCAACTGGCCCTTGCCACCGCCATCCTGATTGTCCTTCTGGGCGTCACATGGTTCGTTTTGCGCCAACAGATTTTGATCCCGATGGTGAAGATCAATGGCGCGATGGCGGCCCTTGCCGACGGCAACCTTGATATCAATGTTCCGGGCAGTCGCCGAAACGATGAAATCGGTGAGATGGCCTCATCTGTCGAAATCTTTAAGGAAAATGCCAAACGCGTTGCCCAACTTGATCATGAGCGCGAAGAAGAACGTGCAAAATCAGAAGCCAACCGTCGGGACGCCATGGCGAACCTTGCCGGACGGTTCGAACAAACCGTCATGGGGGTTGTTGACGGTGTTTCGGGTGCTTCGGGTGAAATGCAACAAGTTGCCCAAACCATGGTCGCGGCCGTTCAGCAAAACGAAGCCGGATCTCAGGCCGTTGTTGCCGCAGTTGAACAAGCCAATCACAGTGTTGAAACTGTGGCCAGTGCGGCCGAACAACTTGCGATGTCCATTCGCGACATCAGCGCACGGGTGAATGAAACATCCAACATCACAGCAAACGCCAGCACCGAAGCCAACCGCGTGAACCAAATGGTGCAGGGACTTGATGTTTCGGCACAGAAAGTCGGTGAAGTCGTCCAAATCATTCAGGCCATCGCCGAACAAACCAACCTTCTGGCCCTGAATGCAACGATCGAGGCCGCGCGTGCCGGTGATGCTGGCAAGGGCTTTGCCGTGGTCGCCAACGAAGTCAAAAACCTTGCCAACCAGACTGCGCGCGCGACCGAGGATATCTCGGCACAGATTTCCGGCATTCAGGGATCAACACAGGACGCCGTCGGTGCCATTGATGGCATCACCAGCATCATTTCCAACTTAAACGAAATCGCCACCGAAGTTGCGGCGGCTGTGCAAGAACAAGGTCAGGCAACCACCGAGATTTCAAACTCGGTTCAGCAGGCTGTTCAAAGCACGCAGGAAGTCACCAACCATATCCACGAGATGCAAGCTGCCGCCCGTCAAACCGGGGAGGCAGCACATCAGGTGCTTGGCGCTTCTGATAAGCTCAACACCCAATCGGGTACGCTGCGCGACGAAGTTGGCAACTTCCTTGCCGAGGTTCGCGAAAGCTAACCAAATATCTGCATTAAAAAGAAACCGCCGCCCGGCTTGTCCGTGGCGGCGGTTTCTTTTGTGTTCTGCGTATTCTTGGGGCTGATGACATTCCAGCCAAGCCATTCGTGAACCCCGCTGCTATCGCAATGGTTTTCGGCTTTTAGCCCCTTCATCAACCCGCATCATCATAAGGTCATCAAGGTCTTCATACCCATGCTGTCGATACAACGGCTGCATATCATGGGTCGCCAGAAGCCAACGTTTGACCCGCGCCAAATCGGGATGCGCATGCAAGGCATCAATCATCTTTGCCGCAATGCCCCGCCGACGGTAATCGGGATCAACAAAAACGTCCGCGACATAGGCAATCGCGATCAAATCACTGACCACACGGGCAAAACCGACTTGTTTACCGTCGCAATAAGCTCCAACCGGCACCGACATCTCAACGGATTTATCAAACTCGCCGCGTGTGCGTCCACCTCCCCAATAGGAATTGGCGATCACGTCATAGCAATAAGCATGGTCAATACGCGCACGGTCCGTGCTGATTTCCACCGCGCTGTCTTGCTCAGCCATCAGATACGTCCCTGCATTTTGTATTATTTCAGGAGAACTGCCGCACCCAATGCGGCAATCGCCACCCAAAGGATTAAGGTATGGCGGGAAAACCCGGTGCTTTTGCCCTGACCATTTGACGCTTTTCCGCGCATAGCGGCAATCGTATCAGGATGCAGGCGAAGTCCCTGATCGGTAAAGACCGAAGACGCCTGTTCTGCGGCTTCCAGCACGCTCGGCAATCGACGCAACATCGAGCCTGCCTGCAAAGTGGCTTCCTTGATCTTGGCCTCCGGGCCAAGATTTTCGCGCATCCATTCCTCGATCAATGGCCGGGACAATTCCCACATATTCTCATTCGGGCTAAGAATACGCGAAAGCCCCTCGGCAACGATCATGGTTTTCTGCAGCATCAACAACTGTGGCTGGGTTTCCATGCCAAACTGTTCGGTAACCTGAAACAGTTGCCCCAACAAACGCCCAACCGAAATATCGGCCAGTTCCTTGCCCAAAATCGGCTCACCAATCGAACGACAGGCCTGCTGGAAATTTTCAAGCGACTGGTTGCGCGGAACGTAACCGGCTTCAAAATGAACTTCCGCCACGCGATGATAATCGCGAGTCAAAAAGCCCAACAGCATCTCGGCCAGATACAGGCGTGTCTGTTTATCAACCCGACCCATAATGCCGAAATCGACGACGCTGACCTGTCCGGTTTCATCAACAAACAAATTGCCCGGATGCATGTCGGCATGGAAAAAACCGTCACGGAATACTTGCTGGAAAAAGGCACCTGCAGCCTTTGCCAACAGGGCCGAACGATCAACACCCATACGGTCAAGGGCTTCGACATTATCGATCCGAACCCCTTTGACCCGCTCCATGGTCATGACATGTTCGGCGGTCCGTTCCCAATCAATCTGTGGGATATAATAGGTCGGATCACTGTCGAAATTATCCCGAAATTCCGAGGCGGCCGCCGCTTCAAAACGCAGATCCATTTCAAGATGGACGCTGTCTTCCAGCGCCTTGACTGTCTCGATCGGTTTGAGACGACGCAAACGCGGCTGGGTAAGCTCGACAATCTCTGCAACCCAGTAAAACAGATCAAGATCACGGGCAAAGCGCACCTTGATATCCGGGCGCAGAACCTTAACCGCCACTTCGCGCCCATCGGGCGTGGTGGCAAAATGCACCTGCGCAATTGACGCCGCTGCAACCGGCTCATAATCAAACTGATCGAACAAAACATCGAACGGTTCGGCCAATTGTTCAGTGATGATGCGCTTGGCAATTTTTACTGAAAATGGCGGCAAACGGTCCTGCAAGGAAGATAGATCCGCAGCCACATCATCCCCGATCAGATCGGATCGGGTAGCAAGCGTTTGACCAAGCTTGATAAAGGCCGGACCAAGTTCTTCAAGTGCACGCGCAAGACGGCGTCCCGGCGGCAAATCTGATCGGCGAGAAAAGGGTGCTGTCAGGCGGGCAAAAAAGGCAAGTAGTTTGCCACCCGGGACAAGGGCCAACGGAAACAGCGCATCATGGCGCGCCAAGGTCCGTGCCATGCCAAGCAGGCGAAAACTGTTCCGAACAAACCGGATCATTCGTTACTGTTCCTCAAACCCGCCAGCCGGAATGGATTGCAGCAATCCCACCCGACAGATTGCGATATTTCACCCGTTCAAACCCGGCATCTCGGATCATCGACGCAAAAGTTTCTTGATCAGGGAATTGGCGAATACTTTCGGCAAGATACTGATATGCCTCGCGGTTGCCCGCAATCATCCGACCAATTTCTGGCAGAAGCTTGAACGAGTAGGTATCATAAAGCTTATCAAAGCCCGGCACGACAACCTTGGAAAACTCAAGACACTGAAACTTTCCACCCGGACGCAATACCCGGTAGGCTTCTGAAAGAGCCTCGGTAATGCGGGTCACGTTGCGAATGCCAAAGGCAATTGTATAGGCATCAACCGACTGATCGGGGAGCGGCAATTTCTGCGCGTCACCAACGGTCCAGTTGATGTTTTGCAAGATGCCGTGATCCGCCGCACGATCACGTCCGACATGCAACATTTCATAGTTGATGTCACAGACCGTAACCGCCCCGCCGCCGTTTTTAAGGAACCGAAACGCGATATCACCCGTCCCACCGGCAACGTCGAGCAATTTCATGCCCGGACGCGGCTTTAGCTCGTTAATGAATGAATCTTTCCACAGACGGTGAACGCCGCCGCTCATCAGATCGTTCATAAGGTCATATTTGGACGCGACAGTGTCGAAAACCTCGCGCACCATGGATGCCTTCTGGTTTTCAGGAACATCCCGGAAACCAAAGTGGGTTGTGTTTTCGCCGTTTTCGCCCGCGGCAGGGTCTGTATTCTTGCTCATGGGCGGAAAATAGCGCAGCGAAGGCATTCCTGCCAGTGCAAAGCCACGTAAAATTGTAAATATCCTGTTGGACTGCGGTGCTTTCTGCTAATGGAAAGCATGGGTGCCACGATGCCCTCTTATGATTTGCGTGACGACAAGACAGGATACCCCAATGAGCTGCATGGTGAAAATCTGTGGGATCAACAGCGAAGACGCCCTGATTGCGGCCATGAGTGCCGGGGCAGATGCCTTGGGTTATGTCTTTTTCCCACCAAGCCCGCGCCATATATCACTCAAAGGGGCCACCACCCTGACCAAACAGGTCCCCAACAGCATCCTCAAAGTCGGTCTGTTTGTTGAAGCCGGTGACGAGGCCCTGCAAACCGCGATTGAGGCCGGCAATCTTGACGTCATTCAACTGCACGGCAAAGAAAGCCCGGAGCGCGTGACCGAAGTCAAACAACGCTTTGGCCTGAAAGTCATGAAGGCAATCTCTGTCAGTACCGCAGACGACATCGACAAAGCCCAGTCTGACTATGACGGCATTGCTGATTTCCTGTTGTTTGATGCCAAACCACCCAAGGACAGCGTCCTTCCGGGCGGCAATGCGGTGTCTTTTGACTGGACGTTGTTAACCGGACGCCATTTCAAAAGCGACTGGATGCTGGCCGGTGGCCTTAACCCCGATAATGTTGCCGAGGCCATCAAAATTTCCGGCGCACCATGGGCGGATGTTTCATCAGGTGTCGAAAAGACAAAGGGTGTGAAGGATGCACGTAAGATTGCTGACTTCATTCATGCGGCCAAGGGCTACTAACCCCTTGGGGTCTATGCTTAACCTTTTCTGAAACGATTCGCGCGAAGATCACCGGGCACGATCATCAAGAGTTGCCAGTTGGATACGCGCCGATGAAAAAGACATTCAGATCAAAGGTACAGACATTGCTTCACGGTGTAGACCGGAAGTCGCGTCTCTCCTTGATTGTCCATCTGGTCTTGGCCAGTGCGATCATCATCAACGTTGTGTCGGTGATTTTTGACTCAGTCGACGAGTTTGCTGATCGCTATTTCATCGCATTTGCCGTCATCGAAGGCGTCTGCACCCTGATCTTTACCATCGAATACGCCTTGCGCGTTTGGTCCGCCCCCGACGACCCGCGCTTTTCAGGCTCTTGGGCGCGTTTACGATACATGCTGACGCCGATGGCGCTGATCGACCTGATTGCCATTCTGCCAATTATCCTGTGGGTATTTACATCTATTGATCTGCGCTTCGTCCGTATCGTGCGCTTGTTACGGCTGTTGAAATTCACCCGTTATTCCACCGGGCTGGAATTGATGTTGCTGGTATTTCGTCAGCAGGCAGGCATCTTTGGCGCCGCCAGTGCCGCCCTTGCCTGTATGCTGGTGTTCAGTGCCGGGGCGATTTACATTGCCGAACATCAGGCCCAGCCCGATGCGTTCGGCAACCTGATTGATGCGCTTTACTGGAGCGTGATTACCCTTGCCACTGTCGGGTATGGCGACGTCGTTCCGATCACGCCGTTTGGTAAATTCCTTGCCAGTATCATTTCGCTGACCGGGATTGGTATTGTTGCTGTTCCGGCCGGTATATTGGCATCGGCCTTTAACAGTGAATTACGCCGGCGTGAAACCGCCTATCGCCATCAGGCAACCCGTCAATTGCTGGGAAAACGCCTGACCGACCGGGTGCGCAACAAGCTAAAATCCCATCAAGAAGACCTTGGCATCAGCGATGAGCAGGCCCAATCAATTGTCGAAGACATTCGCGATGTCCATCGCACCGAAAGCGACGAAATTCTGACCTGTCCACATTGTCATCACCCCCTGCAACTTGAACTAAAAGACGCGGAATCAAACCCTCCGGCGTAAAAGTCTTGACGCCCGAATTTTTTGCGCCCATGTTTTGGGGCATGAAAACACACGGCATGAACCCGATCCTTATTGCAAATCGTTGGTGGTGGCTCGCATAAGCGGGTGGCCAAAAAACATGCCCTAAAACAATCGGCCGCCTCATTCTTGCAGGCGGCTTTGTGTTTTCAGACCTCTTTTCTTTTTCTGATGATCACGATCCTCCTGCGGCGAAGGCCAACACAGGAGTAAACAACGTGACCACCCCGATCTCGGAAACAGAAAACAGCAGCGAATATCGATATACCACCGATGGTGGCATCTCTGTCATTCGTCGGATGACCACCATTACCTATGAAAACGCCACCGAAGGCCTGATTGACGCGCTGGATCAGACCAAAGGCGTTTTGCTGTCTTCAAGTTATGAGTTCCCGGGGCGCTATTCACGTTGGGATATGGGGTTCGATGCACCACCGCTTGAAATCACCGGGCGCGAACGTGGCTTTGCCATCCGAGCCCTCAATGACCGCGGCCGGGTTCTCCTTGATATCATTTCCAACACCTTGGGCAATCACCCGCACATTGAAGGTGTGACCGATGGTGACGACGGGCTTTATGGCTACGTCAAAACCCCGGCATCCTGGTTCCCCGAAGAACAGCGCAGCCAGCAACCAAGCCTGTTTTCCGTGGTGCGTGCGTTGCGTGATCTGTTTGCGCACAAGGGGGATGAACGCCTTGGCCTATACGGCGCATTTGGCTATGACATCGCGCTTCATTTCGAACAGATCAATCTTACGCAGGATCGCCCCGCCGATCACAAAGACATCCACCTGTTCCTGCCTGACCGCCTGATTACAGTCGATCATGCATCGCGTGTGGCCACCAAAATCGAATATGAATTCATCACCCCGGATGGTCACAGCACCGTCGGGCTGGAACGTGTTTCACAGCCCCACCCGCCGTCACGCGGCAATAATGCCGTTGTTGAAAACGACATGAAACCCGGCGAATACGCCGCCATTGTCGATGAAACGAAACCACGCTTTGCCCGCGGTGAATTATTTGAAGTCGTCCCGAGCCGCGTTTTCAGAACCCCTTGTGCCACCGCACCATCTGAAATTTTCCGCCGTCTGAAACGCCGCAATCCCGCCCCGTATGGGTTTTTGATCAATCTGGGCGACGGCGAACATCTGATTGGTGCGTCGCCGGAAATGTATGTCCGGGTCAATGGTCAACGCATTGAAACCTGTCCGATATCGGGCACGATTGCGCGCGGTCGTGATGCGATTGAGGATGCCGAAAATATCCGTACGCTGCTCAACTCGACCAAGGATGAGTCGGAACTCACCATGTGCACCGATGTTGACCGCAATGATAAGGCCCGTGTCTGCAAACCGGGCAGCATCCGCATTCTTGGTCGGCGTCAGATCGAAATGTATTCGCGCCTGATCCATACGGTCGATCATGTCGAAGGCCGTCTGCGCGACGGGTTTGATGCACTTGATGCGTTTCTGACCCATTGCTGGGCGGTAACTGTGACCGGGGCACCCAAACGTGCCGCCATGAAACATATCGAGGCGGTCGAGCGCAGTTCACGTGCTTGGTACGGCGGGGCGATTGGTGCGGTTCTGTGCAATGGCGACCTTAACACCGGGCTGACTTTACGTACTGTACGCCTTAAACAAGGTGTCGCCGAAGTCCGCGCAGGCGCGACCTTGCTTTACGACAGCGTGGCACAGGCTGAAGAAGACGAAACCGTCCTAAAAGCATCGGCGATGCTTGATGCCGTTACCCGCGATGCCAAGGATGAAATCACCATTGATCCGGCGGTGTCGGGTATTGGCAAACGTGTGCTTTTGATTGATCACGAAGACAGCTTTGTTCAAAACCTTGCAAGCTATATCCGCGCCACCGGGGCGGAGACGTTGACCCTGCGTCCCGGCTTCCCGGACGAGGCATTTGATGATTTCAAACCCGATCTGGTGTTCCTGTCGCCCGGCCCTGGCCGCCCCGATGATTATCACCTGCGTGACAGCATTGAACGCGCCTTGGCCGCAGGTCTTCCCGTGTTTGGTGTTTGTCTTGGTCTGCAGGGGATTGTTGAATTTTTCGGCGGATCATTGGGTCAACTTGTCACACCGATGCATGGCAAACCGTCAAAGGTGAAACTCGATACAACCGATCCGCTGTTTGAAGGATTACCAGATGACATCGTGGTCGGTCGGTATCACTCGCTCTTTGCCAATGCAGATGAACTGCCCGGCGATCTTCGGGTAACGGCCCAAAGTGACGACGGCGTCATCATGGGGGTTCGCCATAAAGTCCTGCCGATCAGTGCGGTACAATTTCATCCCGAAAGCCTGCTGACCCTGCAGGGCGATGTCGGGATGCGCATGATTGCCAACCTTCTGCGCAATCCGCAGGGCCATTTGCCCGACGAGGATGACGAGAATATTGACGAAACCGACGATCACAGCACACCCAAAACATCAAACGTAAAGGCCGCCTAATACACTAAATGCATCAACACCCACGCACCTGACCTGTGCGGCGTCAAAGCCCCCCCCCTGCAAAATGACGCATCAAACCACAGGTCAGATACAGCAACGGCCGTGCCCCTCCCTCACGGTCGTTGCTTTTTTATCAAAGCCGAAATCGGCGGCTTATGCCTCGTCTTCGTCGTCAAGTTCCCCATCGATCACACTGTAATCGGGCGGTGGGGCCTTGCGGAATTGTTCAGGATCGCCTTTGCGTTTTTCACGCGTGCGCGAAATCCAGCCGCCATATTGACCTTCGGGCTTGGGTTCGGTCGGCGCACCGGCACGCACCGGTCGTGGTGCAAAACGGCCAAGGCTGATCAAACGGTCATACATCACGATATTGGCGGCAATCGCGACATTCACGCAAAAGCTCATCGGGATTTTGATGATGAAATCACATTTGTCCTGCATACCCTGCGACAGATTGCCGCGTTCCGGGCCCAGGATATAGGCCGCCTGCGATGGATGCTTGAAACTGGGCAGCTCAATCGCATCAGGGGTCAGTTCGATCCCGACCATCCGGCATCCGGTCGGCAGGAAGAAATTATCGTGATTGGGGAAATGATAATATGGCATCTGTTCGCCGGACTTCGACGTATCGGTGATGTTTGAACGTTCCTTGCGAAAGTCCGCATCCACCGTAAAAGCAAAGCTCGCACCAAATGCGTGGGCGGAACGAAACAGGGTGCCCACATTCAAAGGCTTGCTTGCCCCTTCAATTCCAATCCCGAAATAGCCGCGCATATCTTCCTCCGTGCCGCACGCTGGTCCCGTGCGATAACAACTCCGATAAAAACAATGGAACGGGCTATACCCCCATGGGCAAAATAAGGCAAGCAACCCGCCCGAAACGACAATCTGTCAGGTCGTCATACCCAAAGGTTTCTGGAACATGTCCTCCGTCCAGCCGTTTTAGTTTGTAGAAGGTGAAAACACCAAAGGCACTTGAAGGCCTTAAACACTGGCAAACTCACGAACAACGCAGGAGATACCAAATGAATTGGGATCAAATCGCCGGACGCTGGAAACAAGTCAAAGGCAACGTCAAAAGCGAATGGGGCCGCCTAACCGACGACGATGTTGACCAAGTCGATGGTCAGCAGGACAAATTGATCGGTCGTGTTCAGGAAAGATACGGCGTTGAACGCGAAGAAGCAGAACGCCAAGTCAGCAAATGGTTTGATCGCCTCTGATACCTGTCCTGACAGAAACCCCACCCGACCAAAACGCCCCCATTGATCGCTTCATGCTTGATCGATGGGGGCGAAACTGTTTTTTATTGCCGGTCCGTTAAGTATCGACCGCAGCAATCAGGAAATCCATGCCCGTTAAATCTCCCTGCACCGGAGTCTGTGTGCTTGATGCCAAAACCGGTTATTGTGTCGGCTGTTTCCGTACTGGTGAAGAAATCGGCTCGTGGATGGGATTAAGTGATGGCGGGAAAAAGCGCGTCATTGCCCAAATCAACAAACGCCGTACCCGCCCAAACACGCAACAGCACTCCGTTTCAACGCAATCAACACAGACCAAATAAGCCAGATCTATATCTTTTGCGCCGCTCTAGATGCTAAAGCCGCTTTTCTGCCCACTGGCCCCCATCGGTGCCATCTTGGGAATAAGCAGCGAAAATGTCGTCCCCTCATCGACGACAGAACGCATATACACATTCCCACCGATCACGGTTTCAACAACATTGCCGACAACCGCCATGCCAAGGCCGCTGCCCGGGTTTGTTGAGTTTGCCGTCCAGAACGGTTCAAAAACCCGCTCATGGAGTGCGGGATCAATACCAACTCCGTTATCTTCAACCTCGATCTGATAAAACTGGTCGTCAAGGTCGATCAGACGCACCGTGATCTGGCCATCTATTCTGTTGGCAAAGGCATGGTTTTTTGCATTCGACACCAGACTAAGAACAACCTGATCAATCGCATCGGAATAATTTTCAACCGGGGCTGTATCCGGGCCTTCAACGCGGATCGTGACGCCTGCTCTGGCGTATTGTTCACGCATCGTTTGCACCAGATCATCAAGCAATGATCGAAGATCAAATTTGCGCCGGTTGTGGTTTGACTGATTGGTCGCCGTCTGGTGAAAATGCCCGACCAGCGTGACGGTGCGGTCAAGGTTCTTCTGAACGATCTTGATCCCTTTTTTCAGGTAATCGACATCGTCAACTACGGCCTGCCGGTCGATTTCTTTATGACCAAGCTTTGCCGAAAGGTCATCAAGATGCGCAATCAAGGTTGAAATAACCGTCACCGCATTGCCAATCGGTGTCCGCATTTCATGGGCCACCCCGGCCACTATCCGGCCAAGGGATGCCATCCGGCGTTCCGACACAAGGTGGGTCGCAATCCGTTGTTGCGCCACATGCGATTGTTGGCGACGCAGATTAAACACCCCAATGATTAACGACAAAATCGCAATCACAGCATCACCAACAGACAGGGTCACGATATCAGACAGATGGGGGGCTGCGATCCTGTTGTATTGCGGCGCACTGGCAAGGATATACAGTCTGCCATCACTACTCTGTACAATTTCATCGTCCCCTAATCCCGAAAGCTCAGACGGCGTAATTGAAATTGCATGATACAAACGACGATCATGGATAAAGGTGCTTGATCCTTGCGCCGTCCCCGGGACTATTTTTTGCCAAAGTTCAGGTTGATCGCGCGCCATATTGACCGACGTGCCGGTCATAAAACCCCAAAGACTGTCATCTGCAAGCCCGGCCAGCCAAAATCCATCTGCGTTCAAAAGTTCGGTCCGGCTAAAATGGGTGTCATTCAGCCCAAATTCTGAAAGCGGAACCCCCATATCAAGGTTGAAAACAAGATACCCCCGAGCAAGACCATCCTCGGTCTTGATCGGCGTTCCCAGCCGGGCTGTTGGACGCCACGGCGTTTCGATCTCGCCCCTTTCCACATTAAGGTCAATCGGGCTGATATAAACCTCACCAGGCTCAAGCTTCGTCGTTGCCGTGAAATAGTATCGCGCTGATTTGTCTTGCAACCTTTCGACCGGGGCGACTTCGACATCATCGAACTTACTATCAAGACGCAACTGTTCGGTCCCGTCATTGGACAAAATGCGCAGCTGGCTAAACCGGCCTGCCTCCTTGGCGATCACGCGCAATTGCTCAATCGCCGCATCTGGTTGCTGATCAAAATCACGAATGGATTTGTTCTGTGCCGCAATGCGCAAAATCTGTGATGCCGCTTCAAACCATCGGTGCAAGGTATTATCATGCGTCACCGTATCCAAAAGCAACTGCCGGGCGGTAAGGTCGTTCTGCCGCTTGCCTTCGAAAAATTGCCAGCTCCCCCAACTGCCAAGCATACCAGTGGTGCCAACAATAAAAACAATCACTGCAGTGTGCCAAAATATGGCGTTTTGGTACCAAACACGTCCCGCAGGTGACATCAATTCAAAGGCCCGCGAACGGCTTTTGGCCGCCGCCAGTTTAGCAAATGCCTTACGATCCGGCATGTGCGTCAAGATCCCAGGTTTTCAGCCATTCAATGAACGCATCCGGCGACATCGGTCGGGCATAATAAAACCCCTGTACGCATTCAATGTCCAAAAGCCGGGCAATCTGATGCTGTTCGCGGGTTTCCACACCTTCTGCAATCGAACGCAGTCCAAGATTGTCTGCCATCGCCTTTGCCGTGGCTGCCACGCTGCCACGCGCCTTTTCAATCGTTAGGGTGGAAATAAACGATTTGTCGATCTTGATGCCATCAACCGGTAATGAGTCAAGGTGGCTCAAGGACGAATAGCCGGTCCCAAAGTCATCCAGCCAAAGATTAAAGCCCCTATCTTTTAGCGCCTTAACCCCGCGTGTTGCGTCATCGTCAACCGAAATCGCCTGTGTTTCGGTGATCTCAAACGATACCAGTTCGGCCAAAAGGTCACTGTCTTCACATTGGCGGGTCAATACATCAACAAAATCAGGATTGCAGATATCTGGCACCGCAAGATTGATGGCAACCGGTAACCTGAGCAATCCTTCGTTTTGCAAATCACGCCAAAAATCGGAAACGGCCTCCAGACTCTGTAACGCAATATCCGAACTAAACCCGGCGCGTTCCGCAATCGGGATAAACACCGACGGCGGTATATTTTCGCCGTCCATCGTCCAGCGACACAGAATTTCAGCCCCGGCAACGTCCCCTGTCTTGATGTTGATTTTAGGTTGGAAAACAAACCGGAACTGCTTGGACAGCACGGCTTCCTGCAAGGCAGATTTCATCCGGATGGTGTTTTGAACTTCGTCACCGATTTCCGGGGTAAACAGCATCGTCGTACCTGGATGATCCTGTATCACGCGCAACAATGTGCTGCGCGCGGCCCGGTCAATATCCGATGCCTTCTGATTGGTCGGGTCGCCAGAAACAATCCCGATTGATGCCGAAACCGAAATACGGTTGCCCATGATCGAAAATGTTTCATGAAAAACACCTTCAAGCACCGACTGCTCAAGTGTGCCTGTGCTGTCGACAACACCCAGTATATATTCCCCAAGCCTGGCAATCAGAACCGCCTCGCCAAAGGCATCGCGCATGCGATCATAAACCGCTGACATCACGTTTTCGGCAAAGGCCAAACCGAATGCCACAGCAAGTTGCGGCGCATCTTCCAACGCCACGAGCGCAACGGTAGCTTTGTCGGTTTTACCGGAAACCAATCCGCCAAGTTCGCGGCTAAACGCATTGTGATTGGGCAATCCCAACCGCTGGTCGACAAAAGCAAGCTCCCCCAAATGATTTATCAGATCTAGGTTTTCAAAACAGATAGCGAGATTGCTGGCGAAAACCTGCAACAGAACAACATCGGAACTTGGTAGTGCACCGTTATGTTCAAAATACAGGATCAGTTCACGACCGGTTTCCGTGCGAAACCGCAATGCAATTTTGTTATCCCGTAATTCAGGTGTGGCATTGTCCGGCGCCACATCCTGCACCATGCTCAGATCAACATCGGGTACATCACCTAATTCAGACCCCACTTTGCCCGAAAACCGCCCCAACCCGGCCATGACGACCATGCTCATGGAATCCTTGCCCGGCGACGTTCCGACCGCACATACCGCACCTTCAAAACGAAGACGCAGAATTGCCGCGATCTGAGTCAGAACACCTTCGGCAAAAAGATCAATGTTCTTGTTGCTATAAAGACGTTGTGTGCCTTCGATCACCATTTCGAGGCCGGCCCGTGTTGCGCTCAGGCTGCGGATGTAATCGTATGACCGGATTGCCGTCGTTAGCGACGTAATCAGCCGCGTCCGGGTCATCTCGTCCTTGGTGCGATAATCATTGATATCGTAATTGCTGATGACCTGATCTTCGGGGGCCTGCCCCGGATAACCGGTTCGAAGGATGATCCGCGGCTCGGTATAGCCAAGCTGACGTAGCTTTCCAACCAAACGAAGGCCGGTATCAGGTTGTTCCATCACAACGTCGAGCATAATCACTGCAATGTTCTGGATGGTTTTTAGATATCCAAGTGCATCCTCAGCATTTGTCGCATGCAGTAATTGCAACGGACGGCCAAGAATTCTGATCGTCGACAGACTAAATTCGGTGGCCTCATGGACGTCAATATCATCATCGACAACCAGAACTTTCCAAGCCGTATCGGGTGATGAATCACTCTGGGGACCAGTTGAGGCGGGTGCATTAGTTGCATCAACACTGCTTACACGATCTGATCGCAAACCATTCTCGACATTTTGTTGCATTACAAGTGAACTCCCCAATCGGTTGTCAAGTTTCGACCGATCATCGCATCAGTTTTTGGTCTCTTCGTATCGGGCTTTGGTTAACGCAAGACACTGAAAGCCACATGAACTATACGTTATTTCAACATCATAATACTATTAACTATACATTTGGATAGTACAAACTCGAATTTTGGAGCAATCGTTTGGTGATATTGCCAAACTCAGCACCTTGATCAATTGGCCATGCGCTTTAGTGTAGTGTGTCTTATTCTGTAACTTTTCAATCAAGGATTGAAACAGTATACTCTACGATAACGAACGTAATGAAGTTATGTTTTCATCCCATGATTGAAATTCAAGGCTTGGACGGCAGCGACTCGCATATTGTTTTTTGTCTTACCCGATTGCCCGGATGACAGCACGCAACCCAATGTGTTGCAATATCGCTGATCGGCGCATCCAATTGGGCTCAAACCCTAAGAGACGCCCACTTACACGGTGCTGAAAACAAGGTTCGAAAAATGGCTAAGAAACACGATGAAACAGTTGCATCGGTATCTGATCTGCGCCGAATGTGCCGATGTTCCCGGTTGGCTGTCCTTGCCACCACTGCCGCTGGCCATAAGCAAGTAGATGATGGCTGGCCCGTGGCATCGATGGTGGTGCCGGCAATTGATATTGATGGCACCCCGATCCTGTTGATTTCCGACCTTGCGGATCACACCCGTCACTTAAAGTCCGATAACAGACTATCGTTGCTTTTCACGGGCACAGACCGCACCGATGGGCGTGCAACCGCGATTGAAACAGACAATCCTCGCCTGACCCTGTTTGGCCGCGCTGTACAAGACAGCACGGAGACAACGCGCGCACGATACCTTATTGCCAACCCGGATGCCGCACAATACGCCGACTTTGGCGATTTCGGGTTTTACCGGATCGCGATGGAAGCAGCCTACTGGGTGGGTGGGTTTGGCAAACAGCGTCGATTGTCTGGTGCGCAATTCATCGTTGATGATTGCCCTGCACTCATAAACGGTCATGACAATATTATCGACCATATGAATGCAGACCACCTCGATGCCCTTGCCGATATTGTCGGCCATTACACAGACCACCCCAAAGATCTGGGCTGGCAGATGGTTGCAATTGACTGCGATGGCATGGATTTAGCGGTCGAACACCCCGAGTCTCCTAATATCAGAATCGAATTCCCCAACACCATCCGCACCCCCAGTGACGCGCGCGAGATTTTGGTCGAAATGTGCAAGAAATCGCGCGACTTCAAGGCATGATTTGGTTTGCGAAGATTTAATTATCAGGTCTGAACAAAGAATTTTCATAAACGCAAAAACACCTACGTTTTCCTTGGTATTGGGCAAAAGGACCGGTTGCTTTTAAGACACCTTTGTAACAATATGTCTCGATGCAAAGAGTTACCCACAATTCTTTGTGTAGAATTGAAATTTAACCCCCAAATTCAATTTCCCACCAGGAGAGATTCGTGCTGCAATCAGGACCCGTTGTCAGCCGCGTAGGCCTTGAAACCCATGGCCTCAAGAACCTTGGCGCCGTTCACTGGAACCTCGACGCTGCCGGCCTTTACGAACACGCGATCCGTCGCAACGAAGGCAAAATCGCCAAGGGTGGCGCGTTTGTCGCACTTACCGGCGAACATACCGGCCGTTCCCCACTGGACCGCTTTGTCGTCGAAGAAGACAGCACCAAGGCCGACATTGACTGGGGCGATGTCAATCGCCCGGTCAGCCCGGAAGTATTCGAGCGCCTCTATCAGAAAGTACGCGCTTATTTTCAGGGCACCGAACTTTTCGTACAGGATTGCTTTGCCGGTTCCGATCCGCGCTTCCGCCTGCCGGTGCGCGTAATCAACGAAAACGCATGGCACAATCTTTTTGCGCGGAACATGTTTATCCAGCCGCAAAAAGAAGAGCTGCGTGACTTCGCACCGGAATTCACCATCCTGCATGCGCCAGGCCTTCAGGCAGACCCGGAAGTTGACGGTACCCGTTCCGACGTCTTCGTCATGGTCAGCTTTGAACGCAAAATGGTGATCATCGGCGGCACTTGGTATGCTGGCGAAATGAAGAAATCGATCTTCTCGGTTCTCAATCATATCCTTCCGGCTAAAGGCGTCTTGCCGATGCATTGCTCGGCCAACATGGGCAAAGACGGCGATACCGCCATCTTCTTTGGCCTGTCGGGCACGGGTAAAACCACCCTGTCGGCCGATGCATCACGTACCCTGATCGGGGACGATGAACATGGTTGGGGCGAAGACGGCGTCTTTAACTTTGAAGGCGGTTGCTATGCCAAGGTGATCAAGCTTTCCAAGGAAGCTGAACCAGAAATCCATGCCACCACCGAGCGTTTCGGGACGGTTCTTGAAAACGTTGTGATGAACAAGCAATCGCGCGAGCTTGATCTCGACGATGCACGTCACACCGAAAACACCCGATCCTCCTATCCGATCGACTTCATTCCGAACGCTTCGGAAAACGGTCGCGGGGAACACCCGAAAAACATCATCATGCTGACCTGTGATGCATTTGGTGTTCTGCCCCCAATTGCAAAACTGTCCTCCGCACAGGCGATGTATCACTTCCTGTCGGGCTACACCGCAAAGGTTGCTGGCACTGAAAAAGGTGTCAAGGAACCGACTGCTGCATTCTCTGCCTGCTTTGGTGCGCCGTTCATGCCGCGTCATCCGTCGGTCTATGCCAAACTGCTTGGCGAACTGATGGAAAAACATGGAGCAAACTGCTGGCTGGTTAATACCGGCTGGTCGGGTGGTGCCTATGGCGTTGGTTCACGCATGAAGATCGGCTACACCCGTGGCCTTTTGAATGCGGCGCTCAACGGTAATCTGGAAAATGCCCAGTTTGCAACCGATCCCTATTTCGGTCTGGCATATCCGACCACCTGTGGCGATATCCCGGCAGAAGTCCTTAACCCGCGTGACAGCTGGAAAGACAAGGCCGCCTATGACAAGGCCGCTGCGAACCTGACCGGCCTGTTTGAAAAGAACTTCACCAAGTTCGAAGAACATGTCACCAACGATGTCCGCGAAGCTTCGATCCGCAACAGCGCAGAAGTCAAAGCTGCTGAATAATTGCTGATCTGACCAAGACAGAAGGCCGGTGCTGTGCACCGGCCTTTTCTTTGTCATGCTGCGGGTCATACCGATTTATCCATTGTGCTCGGTTTTAATCTTTTCATCGAAACCCTTTGGACACTAGCCAACTTATGTCAGATGAGTGCAGCTGCTCCCTAGAAGACATAGAATTTCCTTCGGAGAACTCCTCCCCAGATATAAACTGGCTGCAGTTGCACACATTTAATGCATAGCTCCTGCCCCTAGACCATAGGAGCACTTCGTCTTGGCAGTTGGCATGCTACCATCGCATCTCCACTCAACACTTAATGCCCCTCGAATTCAGGATCAGAGCATATTGTGACCGCTCATTTACCTGCACATATTTTGCGCCTGGCTTTTCGCACTGGTGTTCTGGGCTGTTTGCTTGTCTTGCATCACCTGACACCGGCAATGGCGCAAAACTCGCTCATCTCGCCCCCCGGTGATCAAACGACGGTCACACTGGCGTGTAACCATTTCCCACCCGCGAAGATCGCCGACGACACAGCCAGCCCCGGCTATGACGTTGAAATTCTGCGTTCTGCATTCGCAACCCGGAATCTGACGCTGATAACGCCGTTTTATCCTTGGAAACGGGCTTATTTCCTTGCTGAGGCTGGTTTGGTCGATGGTTTGTGTTCGTGTAGCTACCTAAAAGAGCGCGAAACCGACTTTTTGTTTTCCGACCCACTCGGCCAGGAAGAAATCGCGCTTTTTACAACCCGGTCGGAAATTCTCGACACCATCACAACGCTTGAAGATGCCCGGAACATGACCATCGGCGTGGTCAGCGGGTACAGCACGGAAGTCACTGCACGCAACGCAAACTTGGATGTTATTACCGCCCACGACGAAGAAACCCTGCTCAATCTGATGCTTTCACGCCGACTGGATGCGGTCTTATCCTTCAAGCCACCAGTTGAATACGCCATGCATGAATTGCAGAAAAGGCGCCCGGAAACCGTCGACATCAAATCAAAAGTCATTTCAACAAGCCCGTACTATTCGTGCATCACACGCCACACCCAAAATGCCGGCGACCTTCTTAAACAGCTCAACATTGGCCTGAAGATCATTCAGGAAAACGGCATTTATGATAAAATCTTGGGGAAATACGGGATTTCATCCGGTGCGAAGCCGGATGGGCCAACATTTAACCGGTAAAGGGTGATTTGACCCTTCGACCATATCGCCCGCAAGTTACTTGCTGTCAGACGAACAATTACCTGTATGCCATCAAAGATGAAGTGCTGGCATGGCAACCTCAGGTGCGAAAACCATGCCTGCCCCATATTATTGGCGCGGTGTTTTGGCATCGCGCCAATACAGGCTGATGTCGGCTTCGGGTTTGCCAAACAAATAACCTTGTGCAAAATCAAAACCGGCCTTGGTGATCAATTCACGCATTTCATCGGTTTCAATCATCTCACCCACGACTTCAACATCGATCGAGTGACACAAATCGACCAGAGAGCGCATAAAGGCCTGCCCCTTGCCCGACTTCATCGACTGGCGGATAGACTCACCGTCAATCTTGACATAATCGACCTCAAGCGCGCTGAGGTACCGGAAATTGGATGCCCCCGTTCCAAAATCATCCAGACAAATTTCAATCCCGAATTCGCGGAACCGGCTGATCCATTTGGCTGCACCATCGATGTCGGTGATTTCCGATGTTTCGGTAATCTCGATCATCAACTGACCAAGCGCATCGCGATTGCATTCAAAAAGCGCAATGGCCGACCGGCAAAAATCCGGGTTTTCCAACGAATGGCCGGAAACATTCACCGCAACCCGCACAGTTAACCCGAGATCAAGCTGCGTTCTGATCCATTTTATGGTTCGACGCATCATCGCCAAGTCAAGACGATGGACCATATTAACCTGTTCGGCGAACGTAATCAGTTGCTGTGTCGGGATCAATTTCCCGTCGTCGTTATAGAACCGGACCAGAACTTCGAAATGATGAATTTCGGCCGATGGCAGCCGCACAATAGGCTGATACGCCGCGTCAAATTTCAATCGATCAACGCGTGCGCCAAAGTCATGCATCGCAGAAAAGGTGTCATTGACCAGATTGTTGGCCTGCCCCATCAGCCGCGAAAACGTAAACCCGTGTTCCTGACGGTCACAAAACCGTCGGATGGAATATAAAACGCCGCGCGCCAAGTCGCCTGGCGGAATCAGTTCGGCCGTGAAATCCGTCACCGATGAGCTGACTTCAATCCCGACACCTTTGGGATCGGCGTCCCGCGCACAGTCGGCTATGCGTTGCTCAAGTTCGCCAATACGCACGTCCGGACGATGAAGCATGCCAAACTGGTTGCTGGCAAGTCGGCCTGCGGTATCACCGGCCACAGAATGGGCCCGCAAAAACGCCCCGACACTTGCCAGAAGTTCATCGCGTTCAATCTGTTCCATACGTTTACACAACGGATCAAACGCATTCAGGGTCATCAGCGTAAATTTATGTTCGGTTCCGGTTTCGCGTTGCGCAACAAGGCGCTCGGTCACCACCTTTGACAGGCTTTCTTCGTCCAAAAGGCCCGTTGCATGGTCACGTTTGATCGACCGGGCAACGTCGGGCGGCAATGCATTGATCGCCACCCGAAGTGCGACAAAGAAATGATCTCCAAGGTCGGGCAGGAAATAGCCACTCATGGAAACCGGGGGACTAAGTTGTTCGTCAGGATGCACAAACCGGACCTGAATATTGTCCATGCGCCCACGGCGGCGCGCAACCTGAAGCATTTCAGTCACCAGCGGCTGAAACTGTTTTGCCAGCAAACTATGGAAAAGATGACCCGACAATTGTTGCGGTCGACGCCCCAGAATGCCGTCAGAAGCACCGGATGCAAAAACGATCCGAAAATCGCCATCCAGTTCCAGAAGGATGTCACCCCAGACGAACGCAAGTGCTGCAAAGCGATTGCGTTCATTTCGAAGTTCGGCGGTACGAGCCTTTATAAGCTTATCCAAAGCGTCCTCTTACGCTGCTCAGAAATACCGACATTTCCTATCCCCCGAATTCGAAAACATCGCCCGCGTCAAAACGGCCTTCACTGATGATCTTCCCATTGGTGTTAACAAGGGTTTTACATCGGTGAGATTTCCCATTCTAACGGGTATTAAGTGTAGAATTTTCCTACAAGTAAGAAACAAAGGCCCGTTAATGCACCGGCACCTTTGCGATAAACGTTCCATATATCTTTGGTCTCGCAGCGGGTTTTAAACCCCTGAGCCCTTTAATTCGAGCCATAAATGGTTGCGCATTTTGCATATCTACAATGCCTGATTGCATTCGATGGTGTGATGGTTTGCAAGATCGGGCTGATCGCTTAAAAGGAACCATACGCTATTTGCAATCACACCATATGCCATGAGGCCCGCTGATAATGACGTCGCCCCTGAAATCCCGCTCGGACCTGCCACGCATGGATGCGGGATCGGTTTTGATCTTTGATCTCGACAACACGCTTTATCCGGCGGCCTGCAACCTGTTCGCACAGGTGTCTACCTTGATCGGAAATTATGTCCGCGACACACTGTCACTCGAACCTGATGAGGCATACCGGGTACAAAAAGACTATTTCCACCGCTATGGCACGACATTGCGTGGACTTATGACGGAGCATGAAATTGACCCGGCGGATTACCTAAGCAAAGTACATGACATCGATGTCTCGGTGGTCGCACCCGCACCTGATCTGGCGGCCGCACTTGATGATTTGCCCGGGCGCAAACTTATTTTCACCAATGCATCGCGTGGTCACGCCGAACGGGTGATGGAACGCCTTGGCATTGTTGACCGGTTTGAAACGATCTTTGACATTGTCGATGCGCAATACATTCCCAAACCGGAACAGGCCCCCTATGACCTGCTTCTCGCACGCGATGGCATTGATCCGGGCAAGGCTGTCTATTTTGAAGACATGGCGAAAAATCTGCTGCCTGCCAAGGAAATGGGCATGACAACCGTTTGGGTTCATACCGACCTTGAATGGGCGCAGGCAGGCCGTGACGATCCAAGAATTGATCACCAAACCGACGACATTGTTGGTTTCTTGCGGACCCTCGCCAACGGGTCCTGACCCCCGTTTCGCCACCGTAATCGCCCATCATTTCCCAGCACACAGTACAAGTGCGACAAAGTGCATGATTTGTAACCGTTACAACGTTGAGATTCGCCCCGTCTTCGTTTATTGCTTTCTGCCATACGGATCAGGATCGGAACGCGGCCCGAAACAGGCTCTTCTACGTAAACTGGCGGAGTTGACTTCAAGGCCTGCTTTGACCATTCTCCGCCCGACAGATTTAAGGCTGACCGCAAGGACCTTCGAAAAATGAACAGAACTGAACTTGAAGGCGTGATTAACGTCGCTTGGGAAAACCGCGACGAAATCAGCTCCGCCACACAGGGCGAAATCCGCAAGGCCGTTGACCAGACACTGGGTGCTATGGATCGCGGTGAACTGCGTGTTGCCGAAAAAGTTGACGGCAAATGGCTCGTCAATCAGTGGGCGAAAAAGGCGGTTCTGCTGTCTTTCCGTCTCAATGACATGACCACCATCGCAGGTGGTCCGGGCGAAAACACCAACTGGTGGGACAAAGTCCCGTCGAAATTTGACGGTTGGGGCGAAGCCGAATTTAAAGAAGCCGGGTTCCGCGCCGTTCCAGGCTGCATCGTGCGCCGATCGGCCTATGTCGCACCGGGAACCGTTCTGATGCCAAGCTTTGTGAACCTTGGTGCCTATGTTGATACCGGTGTTATGGTTGATACTTGGGCCACCGTTGGTTCGTGCGCACAGATCGGTAAAAACGTTCACCTTTCGGGTGGTGCAGGCATCGGCGGTGTTCTTGAACCGCTCCAGGCCGGTCCGGTCATCATCGAAGACAACGCCTTTATCGGCGCACGTTCGGAAATCGTCGAAGGTGTTATCGTCGAAGAAGGTGCTGTCATTTCGATGGGTGTTTTCATTGGCGCCTCGACCAAAATCATCGACCGCACCACCGGCGAAACCTTTGTCGGCCGCGTCCCTGCCTATTCAGTTGTGGTTCCGGGCAGCATTGCCGGAAAACCGCTTCCTGATGGCACGCCGGGTCCAAGCCTGTATTGCGCGGTGATCATCAAACGTGTTGATGAAAAGACCCGTTCGAAAACCTCGATCAACGAACTGCTGCGTGACTGATTTCTGTCACCATAAGATCGTATGATTTATAAGAGGCAGAACAATCATTGTGTTCTGCCTCTTTTTGTTCGCCAATGCTCCTTGTGAAACCCCAGCTGTTTCACCGAAAACCAAGAGAATTCCATATGTCCGTCGCCCTTGAACTTGCCCAGTCCCTGATCCGTTGCCCGTCTGTCACCCCGGCTGATGCGGGTGCGCTAGACGTTCTGCAACAGGCGCTCGAAGCCCGTGGGTTTGATTGCAAGCGCAAGGTATTTGACGGCAATGGCAGCGATGCCATTGATAATCTCTATGCCCGTCTGGGCACCAAGGGCCGCAATTTCTGTTTTGCCGGGCACACCGATGTTGTGCCAGCAGGCGACCGTGACGCATGGACCGTCGATCCGTTTGGCGGCGAGGTCAAAGACGGCCGTCTGTTTGGGCGTGGTGCGGTTGACATGAAAACCGGCATTGCCTGCTTTGTCGGCGGGGTGGATGCGTTTTTGGCCGCACATCCGGATTTTGACGAGTCCATTAGTTTCCTGATCACCGGCGACGAAGAAGCTGATGCTTTCAATGGAACGGTCAGGCTGATTGAATGGTGTGACCAGCAGGACGAAAAGTTCGATACCTGTCTGGTGGGCGAACCGACCAACCCGAAATATCTCGGCGAAATGATGAAAATTGGCCGTCGCGGATCGATTACCGGCTGGCTGACAATTTATGGCGCACAGGGTCACGTGGCTTATCCGCATCTGGCCGACAACCCCGTACCGCGCATGATCAAGGTTCTTGATGTTCTTAATGCCCGCGCGCTTGATCAGGGCACCGAACACTTCCAGCCCAGCAATCTTGAAGTCACCACCATTGATGCCGGCAACAGTGCCACCAACGTTGTCCCGGCCAAAGTTTCTGCCGCCTTTAACATCCGTTTCAACGACCTGCACACCGGTGTCGATCTTGAAAAATGGATCAAGGATGTCTGCGCCGAGCATGCTGGCGCGCATGAGCTAAGGGTCAAAATCTCTGGCGACGCATTCCTATCTACGCCCGGCAAGCTCGCCAACCTGATTGCCGATTCATCGGAAAAAATCACGGGCAAGCGCCCGGAGATGAGCACCACTGGCGGTACATCCGACGCCCGTTTCATTCAGAAGTATTGCGAGGTCGCAGAGTTTGGCCTTGTCGGTCAAAGCATGCACAAAGTTGATGAGCATGCGATGGTCGAGGATATTGAAAACCTGAGTAAGATTTACAGCGAAGTTTTGTCGGGATACTTTAACCACAGTTGAAGATACGCATTGAACTTGCACTGGGTATGTACAGGATATCTGCAGGATGACCGGAACAAAGAATTCAGGCAATCGCATTCCAGAAATCGTAATTGGGGATTTTGTTCCAAAAATCACCTTGCCCGACAAGACAGGAAAATCTGTCGAACTGACAGACCAACTGATTGCCGGCAACACTCTGGTTCTTTGGTTCCTCGATGAAAAGCCCGGCAAGACCGATTGGCAGAAAATTGACCCATTTCTTGAAGAAACCCAATCTGCAGAAGTTTTGACATTTCTGATTGTCTGCGGCAGGAAAAGCCCAAAGAAAGCTGGAAGTTCAAACAAGAAAGTCACTGAGCTTTATGATGAGGAAAATGCAGTCCGCAAGCTGCTTAGCATTGCAGGACCATCCATCATTGTGATTGACCCGAACAATCGGCTTGCTGGAATATATACCTCGTCCAACGTCAATCAAATCATCAATACGTGTAAGTCCATTCACAACGATAGTGAAGCCCTGGCGGCAAACCATCAAGCCCCTGTGATGGTCATGAAGGATGTTCTTGAACCTGAATTATGCGCAGAATTACTTCGTTATTGGGATGATGGTGAAAAACGTGCTGATGGGGTTTCTTTGGGATCATCAAGCAACAGCACAGCAAAGAAAGAGATAAAGAAACGCAACGACGTTGTCTTGCTTGATGAAGCACTCTTCAACCGCGTCAAAGCACGCATCGTTTCGCGGCTTGCGCCAGAGCTTATAAAGGCATTTCACTTTCGAACCGCCAGTATGGAAGCGCTGCGGATAGGCTGCTATGACGCAGCCGAAGAAGGACATTTCGCACGTCATCGTGATAACCGCACGACGTTTACCGCCCATCGTCGGTTCGCAGTATCTCTTAACCTCAATGCCATAGATTACGAAGGCGGACAGGTAAGGTTCCCGGAATATGGTCGCACTTTGTATGCGCCGCCTCCGGGAGGCGCACTTGTTTTCTCCTGCTCACTCCTGCACGAGGCAGTGCCGGTGACCAAGGGCAAGCGGTTCGCAATTTTCACCTTTCTGACAGATGAGGCTGGCGCATTGGCAGAAAGAAAGATGATGGCCGAGCGTAATAAGCAACTCACCCCATTCTCAATGAAGTCTTGATAATCTCGAGGATCAAATAGTTTTGGAGAGCTTTTGCTTTCCGCTGATCGATTGATTTGCATGAAAATGCGCGACGCTGTGGCGTGCTGAGGCCAGAACCTTGTCAGCGGTTTCATCATCAACCGCACGGCTTAGAACAACAGCACCAACCATCATGGCCAGCATGGCGGTAGCATCCTGTTCGTATTGAACTGGCACATTGCGCAATTTCTGATCTGATTCGAGGTTGATGTGGCGATCAATGCCCGGCACGTCGTCTTCTCTTGCCAGCTTCCATGCCAGTTTTTCAGACGCCTGATTGATCAGTTTTGAAAAAGCTTCCTGCGCGCGAAGCCCGGATCGGGATACTTCGGCAGAGAGGGTTGGCAATGCACAGCCCAGTTCAGGGTTTTCAATGTGCACCCGCGACAGATACAGCTCGGCAAAGGATGTCACCCAATCCCCACCGGCCCGTTCCGCTTTGCGCAGCTTTGCCAGTATCGGCGAGGATAAAAGCGACATGCCGTTTTCAACGCAGGCAACAAACAGGTCTTCCTTGTTTTTGAAATGCGCATAAAACCCACCGCGCGTTAGCCCCGCCTCGGCCATGACCTGATCAATTGTCACGTTCTCAAACCCGTTCTTTTTAAACAGGGCCGTTGCCGCATTCAGGATGCGAATACGGGTTTTGGGTTTGTGGGCGGGACTGTAGGGCATTTGTCAGATCCGTTTGAAGTTGGTTTTGCGGCCGATCCAAAAACAATGACACATCCTGATAATATGTTCTTGAACATATTATGTCCTCGTTAATCCTGTCTGCAAGTTCCCTTCACCCGACATTGCACGAACGGCAATGGGAACCCTCGCAGCAAAGGAAGACAGCATGTCTGAATTGATGATCATCGGAATGCCCCGCAGCAGCTTGACGCGCACGGTCCGCATCGCCTGTATCGAAAAAGAAATCCCGTTTGAGTTCAGCACTCGAAATGTGCAGCTCCCCGGGCAGCGCGCAACGCCGGAGGTCTCCAATCGCAATCCGTTTGGCAAAGTACCTGTTCTGGTTCATGGAAAGTTGGTTTTGTATGAAACAGCGGCCATCTGCCGGTATATAGACGACACATTTTCAGGCCCACTTTTACGCCCGGTTCATACAGAAAAAATCGCCCTGATGAACCAATGGATCAGCCTTGCCATGACCCGGCTGGATCAAAACATTATCCGGAATTTTGTTATCCCAATGGTTTTTGCCGACACCAAACAGCGCCACGATCCGGGCTTCGCCGTGCGCATGAACCAGATGGGCGATCTTATTGCCCACGACCTTGGGGTTCTGGATGATGCTTATGATGGTAGCTGGCTTTTTGGCGACCGCTTTACGATCCCCGACATGATGATCATGCCGATGCTCCATTACCTCAATGCCATGCCCGGCGGGCCAGAGATGATTGCGAATGCCCCGAATGTGAAAGCCGCTTTTACGCGTTTCAAGGCACGAAGTTCCGCCGCCCAAACCGACCCGTTGTTGCCAGATCAGATTTTGAAATCCGCCTAACCTTTTTCACCGCCGCCCTTGTGTTTCCCCTTAATCGCACAAGGGCTTTTCAGCCGCCGCAGACACACATTCCTCCAAGCATGTTGGCCCCTGCGGTCTGTGGCGGCTGCTTTTTATCGGCGACCTATGGCGTCCAGGTGATGGGGACGTACCCCGGCAAAGCTTCTATGCGTTCAAGCCACGCCCGAATGCCCGGATACCCCGACAGACTGATTTTTCCAAGCTCTGCGCGATGGGTATAGGCATAGAGCGAGATGTCAGCGATGCTCAGAGCATCTCCCACCAGCCAGTTATAGCTTGATAGACGTTTTTCCATCAGATCAAGTGCGCGTTTGGCCCCGGCCTGCTTCATTGGCGCCAGAATATCGGCATTTTCCGGTAATCCCTTGATCTCATACCAGGAAATCAGCACCGCAATATTGGGTTCATGGTCATACTGCTCAAAGAACAACCACCCCATCATTTCCGCACGCTCAAAACGGTCATCTGGCACGAAGTTCGTTCCCTCGGCCAGATAGGTGAGGATCGCGTTGCTTTCGGCCAAAACCCGACCGTCATCCAGAACAAGCGCCGGGATCTTACCGTTTGGATTGATCTTTTCCAGGTATTCTGGTGTCCGGGTTTCCCCTTTCATGATGTCGCGTTCGACATAGTCAAACGCCGTTCCCATCATCGACAGCAGCAAACGAACCTTGTATCCGTTCCCCGAAAGTAAATAGTCGTTCAAAATCATTGTAAATGTCCTTGTGGCACATGCGTGAAAAGCATTGGCCGGCCGGGTTTGATATTTGCGGCTGGATGATTGGCAAACAATCGAATAGTTTTGACGCAACTGTTCAATTTCATTGATCAATCATTCTGATCATAGAGGCCATTATGGATTCTGACCTGCTGCGCAGCTTTGTCGCCTTTGCCGAATCGGGCAGCTTTAACCGGGCGGCTGACCGGATTGGCCGCACGCCATCGGCCTTTTCCATGCAGATGAAACGGCTTGAAGAACTGGTCGATAACAAACTGTTTGAACGGGACGGTCGGAATGTTCTTTTAACCCCGGATGGCATCACCTTTGTCGGATATGCCCGGCGTATTTTGTCGCTTCAGGATGAGGCCATGGGCAAGTTGCGAACACAGGATGCATCACGTCCGATCCGCATTGGCTGCCCGGATGACTATGCGCAAAAAATTCTACCACTGGTCCTGCGCGGTATCCAGAAAGCCCACCCCGCCGCAAAATTCTTTGTTTCGGTCAACCCGACGATCCTTCTGCGCCGGATGCTGGATCAGGGGGAATTGGACCTGTCGATCATTAGCCGGTCTGAAACCGGCGAAGAAGGATACTTCCTGCGTCATGAACCCGGCGTCTGGGTCACATCCCCCATCCACAAACAGCATGAACTTGATCCCTTACCACTGGTTTTACCGGCCGAGGATTGCAAGTTTCATGCGTGGGCGCTTGATGCCATTTCAAAAGCGGATCGCCCCTATACCTTGTTTGCCACATCCCGACAGGCCGCGTCCCTTTTGCATCTGGTGCGCGACGGACTTGGTGTCGCAACACTTGCCGCAGCCAGTGTTACCGATGAGTTTCAGGTTCTTGAGGCGCGTGATGGTTTTCCGCCCCTTCCGGCAGTCGGGGTTGCCTTGATGCTTGCCGAAGCATCCCATCCATTGGTCGACCGGCAACTTGCCATCGTGATACAGGATTATCTCAACCGAAATCTGGATGATGACTTGACCAGACAGGCCGCAAGCTGATTGGATGCCGCGCCATCACGCCCCTACATTAATAAACAAAGATTGCCCCAATGACCGCCAAACCACGCCTGAACATCTGTGTCACCTGTACCTTTTCCGCCGCCGACGGTCAAAGTGATCCCCGCGACGGCAAGGTTCTGTTTGAACGGGTAAAAACCGCCTGTACCGAACGTGATGTGCCTTTTGACCTGCACCCGGCGGATTGTCTGACCAACTGCAAGTCTGGCTGTTCGGTTGCCTTTAGTGGTGCTGCGAAATGGGGATATGTTTATGGCAATGTTGATCCCGATACGATGATCGAGGATCTATGCGATCTTGCGACCCGATATAGCGAAAGTGACAACGGCATTGTCGCATGGCGTGAACGACCCGACAGCCTGCGCCGCAATGTCATCGCCCGCATTCCGCCACTGGATTAAATGTTGCGTGATTACGCAGTCGGAAACTCCCGATGCACTGAAATTTTGTCGGATTCAACCTGATATGCCGGTGTGAATTTGCTGCCAAAGGCGCTGCACGTCGCCGGCTGCCTGCAATTTTTCAATCATCTGATTAAAATCAGCAACAGAAATGACCGATTGATCCGCAATGACCGACACAAGGTCATACATGGCATCGGGTTGCGGGCCAACGGCAATAAGGTCCCCCAGTCCCGGCGTTGCCGCCAATTCACGGGCAAGGAAACCTGCTGAAACAATGCCAATTGGCGCTTCGCGGGCCAAAACACCGTTCAGGACTTCCTTTTCGTTATAGCGCAGCAACACGTCATACGATTGTTTCAGGAATTCCGGATCAGAGTTGAACTTGGCAAAACCGTAATGGAACCCCAGCACGAACAGGATCGATTGGTTGGTTATATCGGCAAACGGATCATCTGTTTTCGCCGTGCTGCTTTGGGTTACATAAACGTCTTTCTCTGTGACGATCTTGTCAGAAAATCGCACAGCTTAGTCCTGCCAGTCCCATTGCGCACTTTCGAGCAACAGAAGATCAACATCCCCATCCGTCAGAGCCTTATAGCGCCTGCGTGACGATGTTTCGACAAGCTGAAACTCATAGTCGTCCTGCAACCCGTTCAGAAGCCCGATCAGCAATGGAACCATGCCGTTTGGTTTGCCATTTTCGAAATAATAAACAACACCGTATTCATACGCACCGACTTTAACCGTAACTGGCTCCGCCGCCTTTGCCGGTGCACCGCCATCGGTAAAAAACGCCGCCAGAAGTGCTGCAAGCATGATGCAAAAATGTCGAATTATTCGAAAAGCTGCCACTACATCTTTCCCGCTATTCTCGGATCAATGAACCTTACGCCCCCGGCGACCCAACCATTTGGCCACGGCGGGCGCGTAATGCGTCCCTTTTATATACGGCGGTCCTGCCAGTTTTCCAGAAGGTAGCGAGCAATAGAAATTGGACGCGGCAAATTTATGCCCTTTTCTGGCAGGTTCGGGACCTCATCGCGATGCACCCACATGGCAAATTCGATTTCATCCTGATCAATGGTGATATCTGTGGTTTCCGCCTCTGCTACAAACCCCAACATCAATGATCCGGGAAACGGCCAAGGCTGGGATGCGACATATTTCGGGCGTTTGACGCGAATACCAACCTCTTCATAAACCTCACGCGCCACCGCCTGCTCAAGCGTTTCACCGGGTTCGACAAACCCTGCCAAAACCGAAACCATATTGGGTAAAAATTGCGGTGACCGGGCCAAAAGCACGTGATCTTCGTGATGGATCAGCATGATGACAGCCGGATCCGTGCGCGGAAAATGCGATTTTCCACAATCAGGATTGCTACACTCAAGACGATACCCGGCCTCGGCAACACGGTTCGCATGGCCACATGCCCCACAAAACTGATGCCCGCGATGCCAGTTAAAAAGGGCGCGCGCCTGTGCGGCAAGGGCAGCCTCGTCACTTGAAAGAGCCGCCATACGGGTGCGCATATCGCCAAACCCGCCACCAAGGCGGCGCACGGCTTCCTCCCGATCCGAAATGACCGACGCAATATCCACGGCCATCACGGGGCCATTGCCATCGCGTCCAAGATAAATCCATTGGGCGGCCTCAAGATCGACGTCCAGATGCCGGACTGCCAAACCACCAATCACCACAAGCTCATGCGCATCCATGTCTTCGGGCCAGGCAAAAAGCGGATCACCGTCATAGCAGATCAAAATACGCAACGAGTCTTCGACCAGCAGACTCTGGCGCCAGTTTACTGACTTTCGCAGCACCGCATCACGATCAAGATCAACGGATTCGTAAAACAGCCTGTCCATGAGGTCGTGTATCCTTAAATTCCATTTACCAACCGACATCGCAGGCAAGCTGCTGTCCGGGCGGTGTTTTCCGGGGCAACGGTGCCCGACATTAGCGCGCTGGCAGCCCGGTAAAAAGCCACGATTGCGCGAGGATCGAAAAAATCCAAGCCAACACTTGCGTTTTACTGTCTGCTGCGCGATATAGGGGGCGAGAGGCTGGCTGCGGACGGACCGCTCGCCAACCCGGTCAGGACCGGAAGGTAGCAGCCGTAACGAGTTTTTCCGGGTCGCGGTTCAGTCTCTCACCCTTTTATCTCTCCCCTTTGAATGTCGCCGATCCACCGTGCAACTGACCCCGTCAGGCATGATGTGGTTTTGTGTGGGAAATTTCCCACTTGGCCTTTCCCATGCGGGACTGAAACTGCTAAAACCAATCCAGTTTACAATATGTCGGACCGGATGAATGACGGATCAGATCGAGACCGCCAGCCAAGATACGCCCGAAGGTGAAGCACCTGCGCCAGACGCAGCGGCAGCCAGTGCCACCACCACCGTGGCCCCGAAAAGCGAATATCAGGTTCTGGCGCTTAAATACCGCCCGAAAACCTTTGATGAGCTGATTGGTCATGGCCCGATGGTCAAGACGCTTTCAAACGCGCTTGAAAGCGGTCGTCTTGCCCATGCATTTGTTCTGACCGGGGTGCGCGGGATTGGTAAAACCACGACCGCACGTATCATTGCGCGCGCGCTCAATTGCATTGGCCCGGATGGCAACGGCGGAGCCACCATCGAACCGTGCGGTGTCTGCGAACATTGCCGTGCGATTGCCGAAGACCGCCATGTCGACGTTCTGGAAATGGATGCGGCGTCGCGTACCGGTGTTGATGACATTCGCGAACTGATCGAAGGTGTTCGATATCGGCCAACCTCGGCACGTTACAAGATATACATCATCGATGAAGTGCACATGCTGTCGAAAAGTGCGTTCAACGCGCTTCTCAAAACGCTCGAAGAGCCGCCAGAGCATGTGAAATTCATCTTTGCCACCACCGAAATTCGCAAAATTCCGATCACGGTCCTGTCACGCTGTCAGCGGTTTGATCTGCGCCGGGTTCAGATTGATGAACTGAGCGCGCATTACACTCGCATTGCCGGGCTGGAACATGCCGACATCGAAGAAGAAGCCGTCGCCCTGATTGCGCGTGCAGCAGATGGTTCTGTGCGTGATGGCATGAGCCTTCTTGATCAGGCGATTTCGCACGGGGCAGGCAAAGTCACCACGCAGCAAGTGCGTGATATGCTGGGTCTTTCGGACCGGTCACGTATTTTCGATCTGTTTGACTTCACCATGAAGGGTGAAATCAACGAAGCACTTGAACTGTTAAGCGCGCAATACGCCCTTGGCGGTGATCCCGCAGTAATGTTGCAAGACATGCTCGACCTGACCCATTGGTTGACCCGTGTAAAACTGTCGCCCGATGCGGCCAATGATCCCGGCGTGTCACAGATCGAGCGCGAACGCGGTAAGGAAATTGCCGCCAAGCTTGCCATGCCGCAATTGACCCGCGCGTGGCAGATGCTGCTTAAGGGGCTTGAAGAAACGCGAATTGCACCGTCGCCCATTCAGGCGGCTGAAATGATCCTGATCCGGCTGGCCTATGCTGCGGAAATGCCATCGCCCGGTGATCTGATCAAAAAACTGCGCAGCGACATGGCCAATACCGGTGCGAACGCACCACAAGGTGGTGGCAATGGCGGCGGCGGTAACGGCGGTGGCCCCGGTCCGCGTATGCAGGTTGTTAATGGCGGCGGCAGTGCCGCTGCGGTGGCGCAAAGTCGCCCCGACCCGCTTGGCGCCCCTGAACAGGTTGAACAGCCGGTTTACGCCAAAATGCCCGAAAGCTTCGTCGAGGTCGCCGACCTTCTGGCAAAGGACCGGGAAACGACCGGCATCGCCATGCAGGTAAAAAACTATATGCATCTGGTGAAGTTTGAGCCGGGCCGGATCGAATTTCGCCCGGCACGCGGTGCGCGTTCAGACCTGTCGACGCAACTGATCAAGGCGATGAATAGCCTTACGGGGCAGCGGTGGCTTGTCAGTGTTTCGGAACGCGAAGAAGGTGCACCGACCTTAAAGGAACAGGAACTCGAAGCCCTTGAGCAGCGCAAGGCAGATGCCTCGCACGACCCACTGGTCAAGGCGATCATTGAAGGTTTACCCAAAGCCAAAATCGTTGCCGTCCACCTACCACCCGGCCAAGAAGAAACCGCCGGTGAAGAGGACGAAAGCGGTTCAGTATATGACGATGCGTTTTATCTCGAAGGAGACGACGAGCTATGAAGAATCTTGCAGGGATGCTCAAACAGGCCCAGCAAATGCAGTCCAAAATGCAGGACATGCAGGAAGGTCTGGTTGAACTTGAAATCGAAGGTCAGTCCGGTGCGGGCATGGTCAAGGTAATGCTGAATGGCAAAGGCGAAATGCGCGGCCTTTCGCTTGATAAAAGCATTGTCGACCCAAACGACACCGAAGTTCTCGAAGACCTGATTGTGGCTGCCTATAACGATGCCAAGGTCAAGGTTGAGGCCGCGGTTCAGGAAAGAATGAAAGACGTTACCGGTGGCATGAACCTGCCCGAAGGTTTCAAACTTCCGTTCTGATATCCCATCGGATCATTTAAAAATTTCGCGCATTCATCGCGCAAAATGAAGGGTGGCATTGCGCCGCCCTTTGTTTTTGATACAAGCTAAAGCATGTTGCATTAAGAACGGGGTCACGATGACCGGACGGGAAATCGAAAATCTGATCAAACTGCTGTCGCGTCTGCCGGGCCTTGGCCCAAGATCCGCACGCCGGGCGGTGTTGCAGATGCTTAAAAAACCCGAAATGCTGATGCTCCCGCTTGCCGATTCCCTGCGTACGACGGCAGAGGCCATGACCACATGCAACAATTGCGGCAATATCGATGTCACCGACCCCTGCCACATCTGTGCCGATTATAACCGGGGGCCAGATATCATTTGCGTCGTCGAGGAAGTCCAGGACCTTTGGGCGCTGGAACGCGGTGCGTCTTTCAAGGGGCAATACCACGTTCTTGGCGGGACGTTATCGCCACTTGACGGGATTGGTCCAGACGACCTGAAGATTGATCAATTGATCAACCGGGCGCGCGCAGATGCAGTAACCGAAGTCATCCTTGCCACCAATGCCACGGTTGATGGCCAAACCACCGCGCATTACATCACCGAACGCCTGATCGAAACCGGGGTCAAAGTCACCCGTCTTGCCCATGGCGTGCCGGTTGGAGGCGAGCTTGATTATCTTGATGATGGCACGCTGGCCGCAGCCCTTCGATCCCGCAGCGTGGTTTAACCGCACCACCCTGGCGACATTGCAATAAAAAAGGCAGCACCCCATGCTGCCTTTCGAATTTTATTTGGTCTGGGCGCGATTATTCAAATCAATTACGCCCTCAAACCGAGATAAAATTATGATTTTGCCGCCGATGTTTTTTCCGCCGCCAAACGGGTGGCCAGTTCATAGCCATAGGCCCCTGCCCCGGCCATCACCGCATCGGCAACCGGGCTGATCCAGCTTTTATGACGGAATTCTTCGCGCGCATGTGGATTGGAAATATGCAGTTCGATGATATAGCCATCGAAGGTTTTTAGCGCATCGTGAATGGCCGCCGACGTATGGGTATAAGCCCCGGCATTGATAATGATTGCGGCTGATTTTCCCCGGGCTTCATGGATCAGATCAATGATCGCACCTTCGTGGTTCGACTGACCGAACCGCACACTGACATTCAAATCCTTGGCCAGGGCCGCACATTTTGTTTCGATGGTTTGCAGCGTGTCATAGCCATAAATCTCTGGCTGGCGTTGCCCAAGCAGGTTCAGGTTCGGTCCATTGATGACAAGAATTTCCGGCACGCTCATGTGTATTCCCCTGAATCCAAGTTTTATTTCGCACCGTCGCTGCGACGGTTCATCCGTGTCTGTGACGCCAGTCTGATCGGTGCATTGGCCGCCCCGAAACCACGATACGCCCGACGCTCTACCAATTCAAAGAAGAAACGGTTGGCAAAGGTCGTGGTATAGGCCTGATAATATTCACCTTCGTCGTCGCGGTCATACAAAATATTACCCGCGCGCAGCCGGTCAAGCAGTTGTGGCTCAAGCCCGAACCGCGCTTCGATGTCGTCATAATAGTTTTCAGGGATCGGTAAAATTTCAACACCGTTCTTCTGACAAAAATCGACGGTTTCGAAAATATCGTCGCTTGAAAATGCCAAATGCTGAACCCCACTCCCAAAGAACTCGTTTAAGAACTGGGAATGCTGAGTATTGGGGCTTTGCGACCCATTGAGGATCAAGCGCAACGCATCGCTTTGCACCACCTGACTTTGCACAAGCCCGCCGGGATCAGGAATATCAAGGGTCGGCATTTTCCCCAGATCGAAGATCGAGGTGAAATACAGAACCCAGGCCAACATTTCCTCATACTGCATCGAATAGGAAACATGATCGACGGTGCGCAGTTTTGCTTTTGCACCGTCTTTCGTCGCTGGTTGGGCAGAATCAAATTCGACATCCCAGATACGCGACAGTTCGCTATGGTCATCAAGGAAATAGACCAGACTGCCGCCAACACCGCGGATGGCAGGCATTTCAATTTCACCCTCGCCAACCGCCTGACTAAACGGTGCCGCCAGCAAGGATTGCGCCCGATCAAGGGTTGCCTTGGCATCATCAACCTTAAGCCCCACCGCACAAACCGACGGGCCATGCACAATGTTATAGGAATGCGCGAACCCGTCCTTGTCGCAGTTGATCACAAGGTTGATGTCGCCCTGCTTCCACCAACTGACGGCCTTTGACTTGTGGCTGCCGCGTTTTTCAAAGCCCAGCCCGGCCAACAGGGTTGCCAGCTTTTCTGCGGTATCTTCCTCAACCGCGAACTCGACAAAGGCGACTTCCTTGGCATGCGCCTTGGGCGGCAGAATGGCGGCCTTTTCACCGACCTTAACGCCTTCAACCCCATCGCCAAGATAGATCAACGACCGTAGACCATCCTTCGCGACAGTCTTGGTCGAACTGGACCGGAACTGATCATTAAAGATTTCAAGGGATAACGGGCCGTCATATCCCGTCATCGCAAGATTGCGCATAAATTCACCCAGCGGGAAGTCGCCCTGCCCCGGGAAGCACCGGAAATGGCGGCTCCACGATAGCGGATCCATTTCAAGGATCGGGGCATCGGCCACCTGAACCAGAAAAATCTTATCGCCGGGGATCGAGGAAATCGCATCAAGCGGCACCTTACGCGCGATGATGTGGAAAGTATCAAGCACCAGACCGACATTGGGATGATTGGCCCGGCGCACCACTTCCCAGCTGTCGCGATAATCACTGATATGCTTGCCCCATGACAGGGCTTCAAACGCTATGCGCAATCCGCGTTTGGCCGCACGATCCCCAAGTTCAGCCAAATCCTTTGCTGCGCGATCAAGGCCGCCCAGCGATTGTGGCGAGACGTTCGAACAGACCATCAAAAGGTCGGTACCGAGCTCTTCCATAAGATCGAACTTACGCTCGGCGCGTTCAAATGCGCGGGTGCGCTGAGGCTCAGGCATACCTTCAAAATCGCGGAACGGCTGAAAGGTCACCAGTTTGAGGCCAAGATCGCGGATGGTCTTGCCAACATCGGCGGGCGATCCATCAAAGGACAGAAGATCATTTTCAAAAATCTCGACGCCATCAAAGCCGGCTGCGGCAATGGCATCGAGTTTTTCCTGAAGATCACCAGACAACGAAACTGTTGCGATCGAGGTCAGCATATTATCCCTCCGGGATGCGGGTGTGGGCACCGGGTCATTCACCGCAGGGATTTAATGGTGATGCGCCGTGACGACGCACTGCCAGTTTAATCCTGCGGACGACGCCGATAGGTTTCAATATGGTCGGTCAGTTTTGCAATCGCGCCATCAAGGTTACGCGCCAGCGCGAGGTCATAAATCGTGCGATGCTCGTCGATAATGTCATGGGCGCGAAAGCCGTGTGTCTTAAGCTCGATCACCACATAACGACGGAACTGATCGAAAATTTCGCGGTGCAGCCGCATGTGCAGATCCGATCCGCACGCCGATATCAACGCCTGATGAAACTCGCGGTCATACTGGCTCCAGCGGACCGTGAGTTCGCGGCTTTCTTCGGAAAGCATCTGCTTTTCAATCGAGGACAGTTTGTGATGGGCACCCGCAACGCGGGCTTCCCACTCTACATCCCCTTGGTTGATCGATGCGGCCAAACCTTCGCATTCAAGCAGCAGCCGCATCGACGTCAACTCCTTGAAATTGGACGGCGATGTTTCAACAACACGAAACCCCTTCTGGCCTTCGACAAAGACAAATCCCGATGCGACAAGGCGGTTTAGCACTTCGCGCAGCGTATTGACCCCGGCGTTATAACGTTCGCGCAGGGCATCAAGCTTAAGCTTCACGCCGGGCTGTAACTCACCATACAGAATATCATCGCGAATTTCGTTATAGACCGTTTCGGCAACTGTGCTGCTGCTCATCGTGTTCCCCTAACCGGTCAATGCCTCGGGATAGGCATTGAAATAATCCTGTCTTGCAGCATCGGCATCAATTTCCGCCCCGCTGAAAACCTCGAATGCTTCAATACCCTGAAAGAAGAAGAGTTCAAAGCCGGTCATGACTTCAATCCCCGATTTCGTCGCTGTGCGCAGGAACGCAGTCTCGACCGGGGTATAAACCGCATCGAACGCCCATTTCTGACCGCCCAGCAAGGCAACGTCAAACGGACAGCCGGGATACTGGTTCATCCCAACTGGTGTACAATTGATCAGGCCGTCGGCACTGCGCACCGCATCCGACAGGTTTTCTGCGCTGACAAATTCGGCCTGCGCATCCGCCGCCGTTAACGTTGCGACCAGTTCTTCACCACGCGTGATGTCCTTATCATGGACCAGGATTTTATCAGCCCCCAGCCCGCGTAAACCAAACGCGGTTGCAAGGCCAACACCACCCGCACCAAGCTGTAAAACCGTTCCCGGCTTTGCATCCCCGAACTGCTTTTTATAGCCGCGCATAAAGCCAACAAAATCGGTGTTGTCGCCGCGCCAGCCATCTTCGCGAAACACAACCGTATTCACAGCACCAAGGGCTGCTGGCAGACGTTTACGCGGTGTGATCAGTTTGCGGGCACTGGTTTTATATGGATGGGTGACATTGACCCCCGCATAACCTTTTTCCGAACAGGTGGTCAGCTGTTTGATCAGATCGAAATCCTCAATCTGATCGCTGTCGAGATAGTCGTAACTAACATCCATCCCGCACATACGGCCCAGCAACACGTGCAGTCGGGCCGACTGGCTGCGTGAAATGCCTTTACCGATAAGACCGAGTTTCAACATGGGACGGTATCCTAAAATCCAAACAGTTCCGGCAAGAAGGTGACAATGCCCGGAACAAATGTGATGACCAGCAACACAAACAATTCAACAAGGAAGAACGGCATGATCGCCTTGATCATTCGGGCCATGCCAACACCGGCAATCGCATCGGCAACAAACAGGCACAAGCCCATCGGCGGTGTGATCAGGCCAATCATCAGATTGAAAATAACGATGATGCCAAAATGGGTCGGATCAATGCCAAGGCTCAGCGCAATCGGATGCAGGATCGGCACCAGCACCAACATCGCTGCAATACCCTCAAGAGCAAGACCAACCACCAGTAACATCAGGTTGATCAGGATCAGGAACATCGCCGGGCTGTCGACATAGCCCAGAACAAACTGGCTGACCGCCTGTGGAATACCGGCAAACGTCATGAACCAGTTGGCCGCGGCAACCGTTCCCATAATGATCAGAATACTTGAAGAATCACGCATCGCCCCGGAAAATATTCCCGGAAGGTCGCTCGGTTTGAGTTCGCGAAACACAAACAACCCGACAACGAGCGCATAAAACACCGCAAAGCTTGCCGCTTCGGTCGGTGTGACAATCCCTGCAAGGATCGACCCGATGACAAAGATCGGCATAAACAGCGGGATCACACCGTTCCAAAGCGCACTCAGCTTTTCACGGAAATTCATCCGTTCACGCGGGGTGGCATAGTTCTTTACAAAGAACCGGACGTAAATCGACAGCGCCATCGCCAGCAACAAGCCCGGAACAATCCCGGCAAGGAACAGGGCGGGTACCGACACATTGCTTGTGATCAGTGCATAGATGATCACGGGAATACTTGGCGGAATGATCGGGCCAATCACCGATGATGCCGCCGTCAGGGCGGCCGCAAAATCGCGCGGATAGCCTTCCTTTTCCATCGACGGGATAAAAATACGGCCAATGGCCGAGGTATCGGCCACCGCAGAGCCGGACAGTCCGGCAAAGATCACCGATGACCAGATATTGACCTGCGCCAAACCGGCCTTGGCATGACCGACCAACGCATTGGCCAGATTGATCACACGCGATGTAATGCCGCTGGCATTCATCAGTTCACCGGCCAGCACGAATAGCGGGATCGCCAGAATGGTAAAACTGTCCATGCCCGCGAAAATGCGTTGGGGCAGCAAGTCGATGCTAAAGGTGCCAGACCCGATATAGGCGGCAATGCCAAGCGCAATCGCAAATGCGACCGGTGCGCCAACCGCCAACAGAACAAGCAGGGTAACGCCGGTAATCATGCTTCACCCCCGGTCGGCACGGCCTTAAAGAACGAAATAATGCGTAAAATAGCTGCGATCACGAGGCATATGCCGCCAACGGTGATCGCGATTTGCGCCCAATACATTTGAATGCCAATACCAGATGCGACAATCCCACCACGTTTTCCGGCAAAAATCAGCCCGGCATAGGCAAGGATGCCGCCCAGCACCAATGTGGCGACATCAACCAGCAAACTGAGCTTGCGCCGGAACTTCTCAGGAACGGTATCAATGACAATGCTGAAAGTAATCTGTTTGCCCTGCAAATAGGCATAGGCAACGCCAAACATGCAGCCATAGATCATCGCATATTTTGCGACCTCCTCGCTCCATTGCAGGGGGGCGGAAAACAGGTAACGGCTCACACTGCCAGCAAAAACAACGCCAAAGACAACGAGGATACTGATCCCCGAAAGTCCGGCGAGCAAACGCATAAACGCAATTTCGACGCGTTGCATGGGGGTCCCCCGGATTATCGCGGACAACGGAATGCTTTTAGAAAAAGCATGGTGGCGGGAGAAAAGGACGGACCAGGCTCAAAGGAGAAACACCCGGTCCGCCAACACCGATTACATCGAGGCTTCTGCCTCGACAACAGCGGCCTGCAGCTTTTCAATCCACTGCGCATCAATCTGGCCCGAAAGCCATTCGATCACAGCCGGCTGTGCTGCATCACGGAACGCTTTGAGCTGCTCTGCGGTCGGCGTGGTCACTTCCATGCCTTCCTCTGCCAGCTTGGCAACACCTTCTGCGGAATTGAACTGCTGAATTGCACGGCCAACGTTTGATGCAACACCCGCAGCACGACGCAGAAGCGCCTGATCTGCTTCGGACAGATCCTGATAGATCGCTTCGTTTACGACAATAAAGTCGGTGCCATAAACGTGACGATCAAGTGTGAGGTACTTCTGCATTTCGTAGAATTTGTTGGCATAGATCACGCTGATCGGATTTTCCTGACCATCAACCGTACCGGTGGTAAGAGCGGTCGGAACTTCCGGCCACGGGATCGGGGTTGGCTCACCACCAAGTGCCTTGACCATCTCAACAAACAGCGGGACGGTCATGACACGAATTTTCAGACCTTTCATATCCGACGGCTGGGCAACAGCACGTTTGGAGTTGGTAAAGTTACGGAAACCAGTTTCACCATACGCCAAGGTGCGCAGGCCGGTTTTTTCCAAGCAATGTGCAGCAAGTTCCTTGCCGAAATCACCATCTAGTACGTTCCATGCGACATTGGCATTCGGGAAAACATACGGCACATCAAGGACGGCCGCTTCTGGGCAAACTTTTGAAAACGGACCTGAAACCATCGACATGGCCAATGTACCGTCCTGCGTATTTTGCAAAAGGTCAGTCTCACCGCCAAGCGAACCGGCGGGGAACAGGGCAACCTCAATACGGCCACCGGATTCTGCTTCGACAATGTTTTTAAAGACCTGCGACGCGGCACCTTTTTTTGAGGTGGTCCACTCTGCCGGATCAACGTGGGCAAAGTTCAGCGTTACGTCAGCAGCATGCGCCGAAAAACCAAATGACGCAGCAGCCATAGAAACGGCACCCAAAAGGGCACCCTTGGAAATCATCTTCATTACGTCCTCCCGATTAAACAAAATTCCGTAGACCTTGGTTGCTTCAAACAATCTTGTTGTTTTGCGGTCCCTTTTCGGAATTAGGATAATTTAAAAAATATAGGAGATTTTGTCAAACATTCTATATTTTCACCAAAAACAGCCACTTACCCCGTCAAACGACACAGAACCGATGATCAAAACCCTCATCAAGGTTGCCGATTAGAGATTGGAATTTAAGGATGGGAATGCGAATCGGCTCGGTAAATGCAGCAAGATCATTTCGACAATCATGCCAATAACATGACCCTCGAAAACTGCTTGCTGTAAATTCCTGTATTTGTGCTAGTTTAACTGTGAAATTGATCCGATGAACTCTGATATAAAACCATTTCCAAAGTGAATTCTGTGAACACTCTCACCGGCCCCACATCACCCCAGCTTGCAAAAATTGCCTCGCGTATTCTGGCGGGCAGCTTCCTGTTTGAGGATCTTGATCCTGAACTGCTTGAACAGCTGTCTGCTCAGGCCACTGTGCGCCGCCTTGAAGACGGTCAGTTGCTGTTTGAAAAGGGGGCTGCGGCAGACGGCCTTTATGCTGTCGAAGCTGGCAAGGTTCGCATTTCATCGGTGTCGGAAACCGGCAAGGAAATCGTTTTGAACGTGCTTGCCCCAGGTGCGGTGTTTGGCGAAATCGCCCTTTTGGACGGCGAACCGCGCACCGCAACCGCACGCGCCGTTGGTCCGACGCGCTTCCTGTTCATTTCGCGTGATGCCTTCTTTGAAATATTTGACCGCGAAGCACCGTTGCGCCGCCATATCACGGCTCTTCTGTGTCGCCGTTTGCGCTGGGTCAGTGATTTACTCGAAGATGCCAACTTCCTTGATCTTATGGCGCGCCTGATCAAACGCATCCTGTGGCTTGCCGAACGCCATGGCGGCCCGGACCCCGAAGGCATCCGCATTGCCCTTCCGCTGTCACAGCAGGAGCTTGGCCTGATGCTTGGTGTGACGCGCGAAGCAGTTAACAAGAAACTGCGTGAACTTGAAAAGCGCGACATGATCACGCGCCGTGACGGACGTCTGGTGATCAAGGATGCCGACGGGCTCAAACAGCTTCTTGCTGATGCAATCAAGAACTGACCCCACGCTCTCACTGTTTGACCGGCTTGTCGCACGCGAAGAAAAGCGCGGACTGATCCTTGTTGCGTTTTTGCGCATCTGCATGCTGGCCTTCATCCTGCTTTTGTTCAGCAAACCGGATTCTCCAACCGGCACGCTTTATACCCTGCTTGAGGTTCTCGGCTGGTTCATTCCCGGTGTTTTCATTCAGTTGCTGGTCGCGGCACGCGGCGGCAAATGGGTTTGGCTGCTGTATCTTTTAGCAGTCATTGATGCCGGACTGATTGTTTATATATCGGTGGTGCCCGATCCCCTTAATCCGCTCACCAACCATCCCGCGTGGCTGTATGGCTTTGTTGTGCGTGACCGTGGCGTTGTCTTTTCAATGATCATGATGGCGCTTGTCATCATGACATTTTCGCCGCGCCTGATCCTGTGGTTCGGTTTTTGGCTGTTGATGGCGTGGGTTACGGCCATCGTCTGGCTGATGCATCGCCCTGGCGTCATTATTTCCCAGCATTTTGGCGACGACTGGAACCCGACAAAGCAGGAACTGATCGACACTTACAATCTGCCGGAATTTGTCGATATCTCTGCCTTGGCCGAACAAGTGGTCATTGTTGTCGTGTTTACGTTGGCCTGTGCGGTAATGGTTTCGCGCTTACGCGTGTTGATCAACCAATTTGCCGCTGCCGAACGCGCACATGGCAATCTGGCGCGCTACTTCCCTATCGCCCTTGCCGACCGTCTTGCCGATCGCGATGAACCCATACGGGTTGGCGAACGCCGTGAATGCGTCATCATGTTTGCCGATATTATCGGGTTTTCCGGCTTTGCCGAAAAACGCGATCCCCAAGACGTCATGAAATTCCTCAACCAGTTTCACCAGATCGCCACCACACAGATCGGTGCCTACGGCGGGATTGTCGAAAAATATATCGGTGATGCGGTGATGGCCAGCTTTGCCGCCTTTGATGACCTCCCGTGCCCCGCATCAAATGCCCTGTGCGCAAGTCAGGCCATCGTGTCGCAGGTTTCTGAATGGCAAGCTCGCGAACCCGCAGATGACGGCTTACCGCTCCGGATTGGTGTCGGGCTTAATTTTGGCCCCGCCGTTGTGGGGGACATCGGACAGCGCGAAGCGGTAACACCGGCGGTAATCGGGGCGAGTGTCAATCTTGCCGCCCGGCTTGAACGTGCAACCCGCAAGCTTGAGACCGACACCGTGATGAGTGAAAGTTTCGCCAACCAGATACGCAACGAAAGTTCCGTTTCAGGATCTGTTTTATTGCGTCATTATCAACAGCATGAATCCATTCGGGTAAAAGGATTTAGTGACCCAATACCTGTTCTGTTTCACCGTGATCTTGAAAACTAGCCAAATTCCATAGCCGTTATTGCAATAAAGCCTTGAAATCGGGCAATACAGCCCCAAAATGCGTTTTATCTCATGCACATGTGCTGACAACTGATCAGCAGGAGGAAGTGATGGCCACACCCACAGAAACGACTCCCCCGGCACCTCAAGCGGTACCGTCTTCTGTAAGGTTAACAACCCTGTTTGGTGAACGCGAATTTGAATGGGACAAAGCCATTTATTTCCCTGCGGGACTAAAAGGCTTTCCTGACCATAATGTCTTTGCCTTGGCAAACTTCCCCGGAGACGGCGCAAGCAGTTTTCTCCTGATGCAATGCCTGACCGAACCGGAACTGGCCTTTATCGTCGCCCCCTACAACATGGAAAGCGATACAATCAGCCCGGAACACCTTGAACAGGCCTTCACCATCCATGGCATCAAAAAGAATGACGGCGCTGTGCTTTTGATTGTCACTCTGCATAAGCCCGAAGATAACGGCGATGTGTCCATGTCCGTCAATCTGCGCGCACCAATTATCATTGATACGGAACGTCAGTCCGCCTACCAACACCACCTGCCCGAAGCCGGACATTATGACTTCCATCACGTTGTGAAATAGACACCGTAAATAAGCTGAACGCTTGTTATGCTCTGGCTCAACCTAAGAGCCCAGCATCATTGCGCCTTTTTGCTCGAACCTTGCAATACCCCAGCCGCCACCAACCAGCTGAGAACAAATTTAGGTTGGTCTATTCCCTTCCTTGATCCTGCCATGTTTTCGCGTGAAAGTGGCATTCATGAAACCACATTAACCGGACAAGGGATCGGGAATGTCTGTAACACTGCGAAACCGTTTTGCACTTGCCGCACTTTTGGGTACGGCTGTTTTTTTTGGTCCGGATATCGAGACCGCGCGCGCGCAAGAAGCCTCTGAAAACCGGGCCAAGCTCAATACATCAATTCCCGTTTCGGCCACCAACCGGACAAAATTGCAGCTCAGCGTCTATCCCGGCAATCTGGCGATGGTCGCCGAACAGCGCACTGCCGACATCCCCGAAGGGCAAAGCATCCTTCAGATTGATGGTCTTGCGCCCACGGTGATGGATGACTCGTTTCTGATCGGCACGCCCAACAACAGCGACCTCGTCTGGACGTCGCTTCGCAATTCGATGAATGGTGCAGACGCTATTACCGCCCTTCTGCGCAATCAGATCGGTAAGGAAGTCATCATTCGCCGTGATGATGACCTGATTGAAGGCACCTTGCTGTCCCTGTCGGGCATGGCGCTGGTGCAAACCGATGCCGGAATTGAACAGGTCCCGGTCAGTCAGATTGTCATCAGCAAGCTCCCCGACGGCTTTTCCCCCGATCCCTCAATTGAGGCTGAAATTGCCACCACATCGGCCCTTGATCATCTTTCGATGGCCTATCTTCTGGGCGGGATTGGCTGGAGCACGTCCTATGTCGGACACTATGACAGTGATGCCAACAGTCTGACACTGTCGGCCATTGCACGGGTAACCAATCAATCCGGGACGGCGTTCGATGATGCACAATTGCGTCTGGTGGCAGGTGATCCCAACCGGGTCAGCCAGGCACCAATGCCGGTTGCCAAGGCGGCCCGCAATGAAATGATGATGTCGGCCATGGCCGATTCATCCGGTGCCGCACCGGATCGCGAAAGTTTTGAAAACCTGCATGTCTATGGCCCGTTTGACGGCCTTTCGATGCAAGATGGTGATACCGTAATCTTGCCGTTGATTGATAAACAATCCCTGCCGGTCACCCGTCGCGCCATTTTCAATGGCTCAAGCAATGCTTATAATATGGGCCAAAATGGCGAACCGGACTTTGTCCGTCCTGATCTGGAAATCAAGATCACCAACAAAGGCGGGGCGGATAATCAAAGCCCGTGGCCAGATGGCATTGTGCGTATTTTTGCCAACAGCACATCGGGCGACACCCGCTTTGTCGGTGAAGATAACCTGTCGCTGACCCCGGTTGAACGCGAAGCCACCCTTCGTCTTGGTAAGGCCAGTGATGTTTCGGGTACGCGCCATGTAACATCCTTTACCCGCAAGGCACGCCCAAACATGCCCGATGCGGTCACAGCGGACCTTGAATGGAAAATCAGCAACACCAGTTCACGGGCAGAAACGATTACAATTTACGAAAATATGCCAAGTGACTGGGTCGTTAATGCCGAAAACCACAAGCATGTCCTTGTGCAGCCCGGCCTGATCCGTTGGGACATCGACGTCCCGGCTAATCAGGAAGTCACCGTTAGCTGGTCGGTCAGCAGCATCAATTAAGCCATCAAGGCGCAACCTGACATTCAAGGTTGCGCCTTGATCTTCTTGAAGGGCCACGCTTGCTGTCACAACGGTGCGTCTTGGCCCTGTGGTCGTTTGCTGTTGTAAAACGCCTTTGCCAATGGCAACAGCAACGCCGCATCGGGAACCTGACCGGTGTCATCACACAATTCGGCATAAATACAAATCAATTTGGTCAGCAAGACAAAAGCTTCCTGATCATTCATCCCGGCAAACCGGCCAAGGATACGGATCGCTTCACCCGCCGCATCGCGTGCCAAATCCAGTTGACCCGCACCGCGCATGGCCAAAACCAGTGCCGCCAGCGAATAGCCAAGATCCAACCGTTCCAGATCATCCTTGCGTCCGACACAACCGTTCAACCGATCCCGACGCAGTGCAACCGCCTGAGACGCTGCATCTATCGCCCATTCCCATTGCCCTGCATCTAGCTCAAGGGCCGCGCGGTTGTTCAGGCTAAGTGATAATCCGGCAATCGCAGCATCGCGCGCCTTGGGTAAATGACTGGCAAAAAGCTGATCGGCCTTATCAAACAAGCTCAGGGCATAATCCCGTTTACTGTGATGCTGACTGGTCGCCATCTCCAGATACAACCTTGCCAAGGTCAGGGAACCGGGCTCTGTCGCCTCAATGAAGGACAAACGCAACGCATATTCGTCTGATTTGTCCTGCATGTTTTTCCCGCCACCCCGTGTTTGCTGTCTTATTTTCGCGCCCCACCGCCCAATACCGGTGTTACAAGCAAAGACGTTCGGGCAAGGTGCCTTGTGAAGGAGGGTCAATCAGCGATAAGCTGTTTGCGGACCATGAACGGCCTGATACATAATCTGTTTTTACATTTGCCCCACAGTCGGAAAACAGCCCCGCATGAACATGTCAAGTGAAACCCTGCGTGCCCTTTACGGCACTTGGCGCATTGCCCGTGGCGATGCCAACGGGCTGACATTTTTTGATTTTTCCCTAAACGGATTTTGGAGATCCTTTTTGGCCGCCATCATCGTATTTCCGGCTTTTGCCTTTTTACGCTGGCACGATTTGCTTGAGGCACCGGAAGATTTCCCGGTCGGACGCTATATGACAGTTGAAGTTGTTGCCTATGTCATTAAATGGCTGGCATTTCCGGTCTTGATGTACCAAGTGATGCCAATCTTGGGGCGTACCGAACGATATATCGGCTTTATCACGGTCTATAACTGGTCAAGCGTCCTGCAAATGGCGGTGTATCTTGTCGCACTGTTGCTGGGCGTTTTGTTCCCCATGCTGGGACCGGGCGGATTTGTCATGGTCGCGGTCATCGCGATGCTGGTCTACGGCGTTTATATCGCGCGTTTGACCCTGTCGGTTCCGATCCCGACGGCCAGTGCGATTGTCATGGCCGATTTCCTGTTATCCATGGTGATCACATCCATCGGTATCCGACTGGCACTTGGACAGTTATTCTAAAACCATAAACCGCAAAAAAATCATCCTCATCAGGGAGAAACACACATGAAACCGGTTCTTGCCGTCACCCGCCGACTGCCCGACGCCGTCGCAAAACGGGCTGCGGAACACTATGACATCCAAACGCAGGAAGATGACGATCCGCTGTCGCGCAATGAAATTCTGACCCTGTGCCATGGTGCGGATGCCGCACTTGTATCGGTTGGTGATCCGATTGATGCTGCGTTTTTTGACGCCCTGCCAGACAGTGTCAAAATCATCGCCACGTTTTCGGTCGGGACCGATCACATTGATCTGGCCGCGGCGCGCAAAAAGGGCGTGATCATTGGCAATACGCCGGGTGTCCTGACAGATGCCACCGCCGATATTGCGTGGCTACTGATTCTCGGTGCCGCACGCCGCGCCAGCGAAGGCGAGGCCGAAGTCCGCAATGACACATGGTCAAGCTGGCGCCCGACCCATTTGATGGGCACACAGGTCACCGGCAAGAAACTCGGTATCATCGGCATGGGCCGTATCGGACAGGCGGTTGCCAAGCGCGCCCGCGGTTTTGATATGGAAATACATTATTTCAACCGGAGCCAACTGCCCAAAGATCAGGAAAATGGTGCGACCTATCACAGCAGCATGGATGACCTGTTGCCTCATTGTGATTTCCTGTCACTGCATTGCCCGTCGACCCCGGAAACCAAGGGTATGGTCAATACCGACTTCATTTTCAAACTGCCCGACGGGGCAATCATTGTGAACACCGCACGCGGCGATGTCGTCAATGACAAGGATCTGATTGCCGCATTGAAATCGGGTAAGCTGACAGCGGCGGGGCTGGATGTGTTTGCCGGGGAACCGAATATCGAACCGGCTTATCGCGATCTTTCCAACACGTTTCTGTTGCCGCATCTGGGATCAGCCACGGTTGAAACCCGCAATGCCATGGGCTTCCGTGCGCTTGATAACATTGACGCCTTTGTCGCCGGCAAGGACGTCCCGTTTACGGTTTAACTGCAAGCCCAAAGTCGAGTTTCAGAGGAGATTGACTTCAGAACAATCTCCCCTGGAAACTTTTTTCCCTTTGCAGAACCACATTGAAACTCTTGAAAGCTAGACGTGCTGTTTTAATCTTACAGTCGGTTGAGTTTTCTAATGCAAGGCCCAATTCTCGCCTTTTAGATTCATCTGTCGGCATGACGTATTTGGGACCTAAGATAATTTCCTTGAGAGAAAAGTTATCTTTGAAAGGAGCAAAGAAGAAATCATTTTCGCGAATGATTTCTGGTTCATTCAGCTTAAAGAACACTCTTCTTTCTGACTCATATTTCCAATGGGAAAACTTGGTAGTCAAAAGAAGTTTGGGAAACCTATCCTTATCTTCCGTAATTACCCAATATGCCTCTTCTGAGAGGTTGATGCGATTATGCACGTAGTCAATTTTGTTCAACAGCTGATCGTCGACATCGAAGCCTAAACATATTCCTTTATAGGATTCCGCATAGTGGCTCCAAATGACGGGGTTTTTTCGATTCTTACAGAATGAGACAAACCCAATCTCATGCTGCAGGCGATCCAACATACCTTCAGTCATTCTGCGGACTACTCTATCCTCGGTGCCGATTGCCCGAAATTCGAATGGATCGTTGATGTCGACGTACGTGGAAACCTTTAGCCTTTTCTTTATGATCGCTTCCCACGCCCATTTCGCTGAATAGTATTTGTAGACACGCATAAAACCCCACTCTTCCCGTGCAAGTTTCTCGATACTATCCAAGATCGCTTTCTTCGCCCGCAGGCAGGATACAGGCGATTTCGCGGCCATCGCGGCTGATCTTGACCCGGCCACCATGAATTTCAACAACCGCACGCACCATCGCCATGCCAAGGGCACGCCTTGCAGATGGGCTTTCGCCGTCGCGCAATCCTTCAAACAACATCGGCTGCGGGGCTTCATCCGACAGCGATATTGAAATTTCGATATCCTCACCGCGTCGACGCGCCATGACGGAAACTTCACTGCCTTCGGGGGCGGAGCGCAGCACATTGGTCACAAGGATGAACAGGGCCTGTTTCAACCGGCGCTCATCGGCCACCATCCAGCCAATATTGCGCGAACAATAGAGCCTGAGTGACACGTTAAGTTCGGCTAACCGCGCCCGTGTCAAAGCTTCGAGGGATCGGAGCAACCGCCGTGGATCAACCGTATCCAATTCAAGGGCAACCTGCCCCGATCCAAGGGTCGCCAAATCGCGCATGTCATCGACAAGGGCCAGCATGCTTTGGGCTTCAGACCGGATGGTTTCAACCGACCGGGCAACATTGCCGTTTAGATGCGGGATCAAACGATCCGACTCGCCATTAATATGATCAAGTGGCTTGGTCAGTTCGCGCGATACGGTGGAAATGAAGTCTGATTTCATCTGATCGGCGGTGCGCAGCGCCTCGTTGCGTTCGCGCAGCGCACGTTCGACCCGAATGGTATCGGTGACATCAATATACGACATCATCACCGCCCCATCGGGCAACGGCACAATGGCAAAATCGACAATGGAGTTATCAGACCGCTCAAGCCGCCCATTCATCGGTTCGTGGTTGGTGATGCGGGCCACCATCCGACTTTTGAACTTGTCCCAGTCATCGCGTTCACGCCAGTATTCACGCGACTTTTCAACCACCTCGGCCAGATGTGGGGCGGCATCAAGAAACGCCGGATCAAGTCCCCAAAGATCGGCAAAACCATGATTGTGCAGCCGTAAACGACCATCCCCACTGATCACGCCAACGGCTTCATGCAGGCTTTCAAGCGTTTCACGCTGAACCGCAATCAGGGTGTTATAGCTGCTTTCAAGCACCAGTTTGTCCGTGACATCTTCATAAACAAACATCAGCCCGCCAAACGGATGGGGTGATGTAAACCGGCGCAACGTCATGCCATTTGGCAAATGCATCAGGTCTTCTTCTGATTTCAGAAGATCGGTAAACCGTTGATTTTCAGTATTGCGGAACTGGTTGAAATCGGTGACTTCGGGCAATTTACGTTCATCGCGCAAACGCCGCAAAACATCGTCATGGGTCGGTTCGGACCACAGCCATTCGTCATCAAGATCCCAAAGCTTGGTAAAGGCGGTGTTAAAGAAAATAAGCCCCTTATCCCCGCCGTAAACCGCAATCGCCGTTCCAAGGTTTTCGAGAACTTCGGCATGTGCACGAATATGACGCGACAGATCAGACTGCAATTCTTCAACCGATGTGCAATCAATCGCAAACCCGATCAGTTCATCGGACGCATCGGGGTTTTGTGACAGCATTTCGGTAATGCGCAGCAATTTGCGGTCGCCGCGAATAACCACATGATAATCACGTGTCAGGTCCTCGCCATTGCGCTGCACCGATGCGGCAAGCGAACGCCCGTGATCGGGAATAATGCCTGCGCCAATCTCCGCCTGATTTTCAAGCACGTCCTCAATGCTGGACCGCTCAACCGCATCGGCATAAGCCGCGTTGCAATCAATCAGCCGCAATTCACTGTCACGCCGCCACACTGGGAACGGCAAGCTATCAAGCAACAACCGAAGCCCGGAAACTTCATGTTTAAGGACCTGAAAATCGCCAAACTGGTTTTCGCGTTCGCGGGTATGGCGGGTTTCATCGCGGAACCACAATCCGTGTGCCAACACATCGGCCGACCGGTCTTTGCGCGCCGACATCCCCGTCACATGGTATTTGCGCTCATCAAGGGTATTCACCCACTGTTCAAACCGTTCATGCCCGGTTTTAAGACCACGCACCCGTTCCTTAAGGAGCTTGGCATCCTCATCGCGCAATTGATCAAGCAAATCGGGGAACCGTCCATCCGCACCAAGGCTAAAGGCCCGCTTTAACCCCGGGCTGGCACCTTCAGCAAATCCTGTATGGCTCCAGTAATAAACCGGGTCCGGACCGGCGAATAAAAGCTGGGTGAAAAGTTCTGTTTCACCGGCCAGTTCATGTTCGTGATCCTCGACTTCTTCAAGATGGCGGCGCATGCGCAGTGACAGTCGCCAGCCAACCCAGGCTGCAATCGCCGCCCCGATAAATGCGGCCAACCCAACCACCAGCCAGTCGCGGTCGCTTAACCCCGCAAGGCTGCCAAAAATCGTCGCACCAATACCGGCATTGCCATCCGGTTCCGATACAATCGCCGGGGCATTATCAAGTCGAAATTTATCCTGCGCATGAAGTTGCGTCGAAACAACAAGCATGGTCAGTGCACCGCACGCCCACTGCCAGACTGCTGACAGCCGAAATCCGGGACATTTGCGCGAAAATACCTTCACCTGTTCCTTTCGCCGAACTTGATCAGAAGCTTGATCGGATGCCTGCCGTGTCACGTGTTGTTAACCGTTTGTGTTTATGAGCTATTATTATGGTGAAAACGGGGTGCTTTTACCACCGTTTCGCATCATTGCAGCAACAGCCTTGGCTGGAGCCGCATTTCACGGGGTCATCCCATGGAAAAACCGCGATGACATGGCGTATGAATCGGGCTATGTCTGCGGTGTCGTCGTTAACAACAGATACAGCGTACCCGTCCCGAATATGAGTCTAAAACCGCAGCTAGATCTTTTTGCGAAGCACGCGGAGGCAAAGCCTGCCGCGTCACAGAAGGAATCCGCCGCGCTCAAGGCTTCCAAGGATGCCGGACCGGAAATTCGCGACCTGTTCGACACCAATTTCAATGCCGCTGACATCGCCGAATGGGAACTGCTGTTTCGCGATGCACCGCAGTATAATTACCATTTCAAACGATCCCAGATCGCCTCGGCCTTTGACCGTCCGCTGCACAAAAAGCTGATTGCATCGCACGCCTTTGAACGGTTGCGCGAAATCTCGTTTTTGGGAGCCATTGATTATCTGTTCCATCCCAATGGACGACCGGCCAATATCCGCCATTCGCGCTATGATCACACCATTGGTGTGGCCCTGCTGTCGCAGCAATATTGCCGCTTGATGGATTTGTCGGAGGCTGACCGTGACCTTCTCGGTGCGGCCGCACTGCTACATGATATTGGCCATGGTCCGTTTTCCCATACGCTGGAACCGGAATTTGCCCGGCGGTTCAACCGTAATCACCACCAACTGACCAATCAGATCATCACCGGCGAGGTCCAGCTTGATCTTTCGGTCAATCATCTGCTGGTCAAACATGGCGTTGATCCCGATGAGGTGATTGCGCTTCTGTCGAAAAAATCGACCCACCCGCACGCCAGCCTTTTGTCGGGACCGGTCAATATTGACACGCTGGAGGGCATCAGTCGGACCAAGACGTACGTCCATCCGAACTATGTCCATTGTCATCCAAGATTGCTGCTCGAAGCCGCCGTCAAACTTGATGACGAATCGCTCAAACGGCTTGATAAGTTCTGGCAGCTTAAAGAAGACATCTATCGCAATTTCATTTTTGGCCCGATGTGCTTTGCCACCGACCATTTATGCCGCGAATTTGTCGTCAATAATGCCCCGGACTTTGCCGCCGATGACTTCCTGTTGACCGAAAAGGCGTTCTTGCAACGCCACCCGACCTTTAAAAAATTCCTGTTCAGTCTGAAAAACCGGATTGAGCTCGACGGGGTTGTAGATGCGGTTGATCAGAACAAATTCAGTGCCGCCGCCGCTATTCTTGAAGACAACAAAACCAAGGTGCCCAAGCGCGAATTCCACATCAACGCCGATGTCGATGTGAAATGCTTCGCCGACCTGTCAAAACGCTATTACGAAGAAAAAAATTCGTTCCTGCGCCGTGTCGGCAGCCTGACAGACCCGGCACAACAGGCCGCCGCGGCCAGCCTGTTTGACTAGAGCCTTTTGACGAGAGCCTTCCCGGCCAATGACGCCCCCTAATCGCGCTGTAATGATGCAATAAATGTCTGGTGGGCTGTTTCCAAATGACGTTCAAGTGCAGCCGTCGCAGCCCCTTGATCCTGTCGAAGGATGGCATCGATAATCTCAAGATGCTCTTGCACCGCAAATCCATTGCGCCCGACCTGGTTCTTCTTCGACCAGCGATAGTGAAAATGGAAAATCACCGATATTGAATCCTGAAAGCCATCCATAAACCGGTTCCCGGCGGCGGCATTCAAGGTCCGGTGAAAACGGGTATCAAGCTCTGAAAACTCGGTAAACCGCGTATCGATTTCGCTGCGTAATTGAATGTGCTCCTGACGCAGGCGCAACAGTTTCCCCCAGAATGGTTCATCTTCGGGAATGTCAAAAATTGCACGGATGGCACGGCATTCAAACATCCGGCGGACTTCATGAAGCTCCAGCGCATATTGCTCGGTGAACCCTTCAAGGATCCAGCTGCGCTGTGGTTCCTTGCGAATAAAACCAACCCGGCTCAGCCCAATCAGAAATTCACGGATGGCAGTATTTGAAACGCCGAACCGCCGCGCCAAAGCCGCCTCGCTCAGGCGGCTCCCCGGGGCTGGTTGCGCGTCTTTCAGCCACATCATGAAATCGGTCTCAAGCCGTTCTTCGAGGCTTCTGATTTCCGAAATCGGAAAGTAATCGGATTTCTGAGGTTGGCGCAATAATACAATCGGAAAACTGTTTGATGAAATCAGGTTAATCTCGATTGCGCGTTCCAAAACACGGCGCGCCAAAGTCCGGCTCACAACCAGCAATCGCGCCAAACCCGATATCGTATCAGGAGAATTCCCGATCGATACACTGTCGAGCCATGTGTTGAAGCTGGTCTTGAATTTTCGGTCTGAACGGGCCACGGCGACAACTGTCTTTTAAAGTGTTTTTTAAGCATTAAAGACAGTTGAGATGAATGGCAACTGTTCCCTAAGATGAAACCGAAAATAGAACAAAAAAAGAGTTCAAAATCATGGAGGTTACAATGTTCACCCGGAAACTCATCCGTGGCACCGTTATGGGTCTGACGGCCCTTGTTGCCCTTGCCGGAATGCCCAAAAATTCGAGCGCGCAGGAAGTCCTGAAATTCGGCCATGTCTATGAGGTCGATACCCCGTATCACCGTGCGGCTTTAAAAGCATCCGAGCTGTTCGCCGAACGTACCGATGGCCGCTATAAGATCGAAGTCTTCCCGGCATCCCAGCTCGGCAAGGAAGCCGCCATCAACGAGGCGCTGACCCTCGGTTCAATCGACATCATCTATACCGGTGTCGCCTATCTCGGGCAGACATACCCCCCGATTTCGATCTCCGATTATCCCTTTACGCTGCGCGGTTACGAACACTGGCTGAACTACACCAAGTCGGACCTGTTTGCCGAACTGTCGAAAGAATATACCAGTGTCACCGGCAATGAGATCGCCGGGCTGGTTTATTACGGCGCACGTCATGTGACCTCGAACAAACCGATCCTGACACCGGCCGATATGAAGGGTCTTAAAATCCGCACCCCGAATGCCCCGGCCTATCAGATGTTCCCCAAGGAAACCGGTGCTAACCCAACGCCAATGGCCTTTTCCGAAGTGTATCTTGCTTTGCAGCAGGGTGTTGTTGATGCACAGGAAAATCCGCTTCCGACCATTAAGTTCAAGAAATTCTATGAAGTTCAGTCGAACATCAATCTGACCGGCCACATCATCAACTCGTTGATCATGCTGGTGTCGCCTTCCACCATGGATAAGCTGGGGGATGAAGACGGCAAAGTTCTGCTTGAAACCCTTCAGGAAGCCGGTATCGGCGCATCCAATGAAATCGTGAAAAACGAAAATGAGTTGGCCGACTGGTTCCGTGAACAGGGTGTCACGGTCAATGAAGTCGACCGCGGTCCTTTCATTGATGTCATCGCCCCGCGCCTGAAAAGCGACGACATGCCATGGGATCCAGAAATCTTTGAGCGCCTAGAAGCCATCAAAGGGTAACCAGCCTAACTTTTGTTCAGCTTCCAGCCGGGGGAACCTTGTTTCCCCGGTTGCGCCATGTTCGATTTCCGACGGAGACACACATGTCCGACATTAACGGGGATCTTTTTACCGAACAGGAACAGCAAGAGGCCGACACACATGCCAGCCTCAAACTGACATGGGCCGATATTCCCGCGCTCCTGATTTTCTGTGCTCTGTTCGTGACCGTATTCCTGCAATTCTTTACCCGCTACGTGCTCAATGACTCCCTTGCATGGACCGAAGAAATCGCACGCTATCTGCTTATTCTGGTGGCCTTTGTCGGGGCGGTGAAATGTCAGCTCGTCGACAGCCACATCCGGCTTGAAATCATCGACAAACTGGCCGGTCGGGCCCTGCCACGGCTTAAAATCATCGCTCTTACCCTTTCGGCCGGGTTCTTTGGCTTTGCCATCTATTCGCTCAACGAACTGATGACCAAAACCTCCTATCAGAAAATGGTCTCCCTCCCATTTCCCAAATATTACTTCTACGGGCTGATCATGGTCGCCCTTGGTGTGCTTGTCGCCGTCCACGTGCGGCAGATTTATGTGCTGCTGCGGAGTAAACCCTGATGAGCTTCCTGATCCTTCTGATATCGCTGGCCGTTTTCATTGCCGTGCGTGTCCCGATTGCCGTTGCGCTTGGCCTTTCATCGCTCATTTATATCCTGATCGAAGGCATGCCGTCGGTCGTGTTGCTTCATAACATGATCAATGGCATGAACAGTTTCCCGCTGCTGGCCATTCCGTTCTTTATTCTGGCCGGTGGGTTGATGAATTCCGCAGGCATCACAAGCCGTATTTTCGCCTTTGCCCGTGCGCTTGTCGGTTGGTCCCATGGCGGACTGGGACATGTTAATATCGGGGCCAGCATTGTATTTGCAGGCATGTCGGGGGCGGCTGTCGCCGATGCGGGCGGGCTTGGCGCCATTGAAATCAAAGCCATGCGCGATGCTGGATATGATGACGACTTTTCGGTTGGCATTACGGCTGCCTCCTCGACCATCGGCCCGATCATTCCCCCATCCCTGCCACTTGTTATTTTCGGGGTGATGGCATCGGTATCCATCGGTGAACTGTTTGTGGCCGGGATCATTCCCGGATTGCTGATGGCCGCATCCTTGATGGTGATGGTCTGGTGGATAGCGCGCAAACGCAACTACCCACGCGATGTCGCCTTTAGCCCAAAGCTGGTTGGATCGACGTTCCAGACCGCTTTCCTGCCGCTATTGACCCCGGTGATCATTGTAGGCGGCATTGCATCGGGGATCTTTACCCCGACCGAGGCTGCTGTATGTGCGGCAAGCTATGCCATTGTCCTTGGCATGCTGGTCTATCGCACGCTCAGCTGGCAAAAACTGGTGCGCGTATCTGTCGAAACCATCGAAACCACGGCATCAATCATGTTGATCGTCGGCACGGCCAGTGTCTTTGCATGGATTCTTGCCGCCAATCAGGCCGCCGTCGTGTTTTCCGAAACGCTTCTTGCCCTGACTCAGGACAAAACCCTGATCCTTTTGATCATCACGCTGATTGTTCTGGTGGTCGGTCTGTTTATGGAAACGATTGCCGCGATTTCAATTCTGGTCCCGGTGCTGCTCCCAATTTCCATGCAGCTTGGCATCGATCCGGTCCACCTTGGGATCATCGTGATCCTGAATTTGATGATCGGGCTTTTAACCCCGCCCATCGGCATGGTGCTTTATGTGCTTTCCAAGGTGTCATCCGTACCGTTTGAGCAATGTGCGAAGGCAACCATGCCTTTTCTCGTGCCGCTGATCGCGGTGCTGCTGCTTCTGACCTTTGTGCCGTCCATAACGTTGTTCCTGCCCGATCTTCTGTATCGGCAGTAATCCCCCCATCAAGACAGAGGCCCAAGCACATGACCACTTCATCCCCAGACAGCATTCTGTTGCATCCCGGCGACAATGTTGAAATTGCGCTCGGCAATCTGGCCAAGGGTGTCCGGCTTTCCCAAAGTGGGGTTCTTCTGAATACACCGGTCACACGCGGGCATAAAATCGCCACCCGCCCGATTGCGGCTGGCGACCCGGTGCTGCGCTATGGTCAGATTATCGGGGCGGCCACCACCGATATTGCGCCGGGCGATCATGTTCATACCCACAATATCGGCATGAGCGAACATCGTCAGGACTATGACTTTGCCCAGGATATCGCAGCACTGCCTGCTGCATCGGAAGCTAAATTCTTTATGGGCTATCCGCGCAGTGACGGACGGTTTGGCACCCGTAACTATATCGGTGTCCTGACCTCGGTAAATTGTTCGGGCAGCGTCGCGCGCTTCATGGCCGAGCAGGCGGAAAAAACCAGCTGGTTTGCCGAACTTGAAAATGTTGATGGCATTGTCCCCATCGTCCATGGCAGCGGCTGTGGCATGGGCCGCCATGACGAAGGCTATGACACCCTGTTTCGTACCCTGTCGGGCTATGCCAAGCATCCGAACTTTGGCGGCATCTTGCTTGTCGGGCTGGGGTGCGAGGCCATGCAGGTCGAAGATTTGGTCGGGGCGGAAAAACTGCGTCATGATGGCAACTTCCATTACATGACCATTCAAAACAGTGGCGGCACCCGCCAAACCGTCGAACGCGGTGTGGATATCCTGCGCGACATTGCGCTACGCGCCAATAAGGTCAAACGCGTGCGTGTCCCGGCATCCGAACTGATCGTTGGATTGCAATGTGGCGGGTCGGATGGATATTCCGGCATCACTGCCAACCCCGCCCTTGGATATGCTTCCGACCTTCTGGTCCGGCAGGGCGGCACCACCATTTTATCGGAAACACCGGAAATCTATGGCGCGGAACATCTTCTGACCCGACGCGCCATAAGCGTCGAAGTCGGCCAGAAACTGGTTGATCGGATCAACTGGTGGGAAAACTATACGTCTGTGCGCGGCGGTGAAATGAACAACAACCCATCACCCGGCAATAAACGCGGCGGTCTGACAACCATTTTGGAAAAGTCACTCGGGGCCGTTGCCAAGGGTGGCACCGCACCGCTGACAGACGTTTATCAGTTCGGCCAGATCATCGACAAGAAGGGCTTTGTCTTTATGGACAGTCCCGGGTATGACCCCTGCTCGGTGACCGGTCAAATCGCCAGTGGCGCGACCCTGATCGCCTTTACCACCGGTCGCGGATCGGTATCGGGATATATCCCAAGCCCCTGCATCAAGCTTTCGACCAACACGGCGATGTATGAAAACATGCACGAAGACATGGACATCAATTGCGGTGACATTGCCGACGGGAATGTCACCATCGAAGACAAAGGCCATGAAATATTCGAAATGTTCCTGCGCGTCGCATCAGGAACCGAAAGCAAAAGCGAAGCCCTGGGCTTTGGCAATGCCGAATTCGTCCCGTGGCAAATCGGCGCTGTGATGTAGGACGATATTGCTTGCCTATTTGACTGATAACGATGCCCCGGCGTAGCATCGCGGGCATAAACCCACATCGGTTAAAAAGGACACTGCGGACATGGCCCGGAACCACAATCGGACTTTCGTGATCATCGGGCTTGGCACCGTGGGCAGTACGGTTGCCTCTGATCTGGTGCGGTATGGCAATCACGTCATGGGCATTGATATCAACGAAAAATCGGTGGCCGCCCTGTCTGATACCCTTTCAGAAGCCGTCATCGCCGATGGCCGGGATGAAGAAGCCCTGCGCGAGGCCGGGGTCGATAAATTTGATGTTGCACTGATCGCCATTGGCGAAGATCTGGAAGCCAACATTCTCTGCACGATGAATGTCAAAATGCTTGGCGTCAAAACCGTCTGGGTCAAGGCGATCAACAAGACCCATCACCGTATCCTGACAAAACTCGAACCGGATCGGGTTATCCTGCCTGAACAGGAAATCGGCCAGCACATCGCCCAGAAACTTCATAACCCCGCTGTCCGCGATTACCTGAGCCTTGGCAACGGCACGCATGTCATCAATTTTCAAACGCCCGACTCACTGAATGGGCAAACGGTCGACTCCCTTGATCTGGAAAAGACCTATGATCTGCGCTGTCTTGGCCTGTCACGCGGATCGGACTTTATCAGTTGCGAATCCGGTGCCGTCACCATCGCAGAAGGCGACAGGCTCCTGATACTCGGACGCCGTGAAAACTTGCGCAAATTCAGCGACGGCGTCTAAAAGCCATGCAAATCTTTTTCCCGAACCGCCCCGGAACGCCAATCCGCATTCCCCCACCGCTTTTGCTGTCGGTTCTTTATCTTGCCCTTATCCTGATCGGGGCAGTTGTTCTGTCTTTACCGATTTCGGTCACCACACCAACGACCTTTTCTGACGCCCTGTTTACCGCCACATCTGCGGTCACGGTCACCGGGCTTTCGGTGGTTGATACCGGCACAAACTTCACCCTGTTTGGTCAAGTTGCCATTCTGATCATGATACAGCTTGGCGGGTTGGGGTTGATGACCTTTGCCGCCCTTGTCCTATCGGTTCTCGGCCTGCCGATCGGGCTTAGCCATCACACCTATTTGCGCGAAGACCTTAGTCAAACGTCCCTTGATCGTCTGGTCGGGCTGGTCAAAACCATCCTGCGGGTCGTTCTGATCTGTGAACTGATCGGGGCGGCTTTGTTACTTCTGGTTTTTGTGCCTGAGTTTGGCCTTATCAAGGGCCTGTGGTTTTCGGTTTTCCATTCTGTTTCGGCCTTTAACAATGCCGGTTTTTCCCTGATGCCCGGCAGCCTGACCCACTGGGCCACCAACCCGGTCGTCAATCTGGTTATTCCCGGTCTTCTGGTAATTGGCGGCATCGGGTTCAGTGTCATTTCCGATATGTCACAACATCGCACGTGGCAGCGCCTATCAATGCACAGTAAAATAATGCTGTCGGGCACCGCCATTCTGACCATCTGGTCGGTGGCGGTGTTTGCCATTCTGGAATGGAACAATCCCGGCACGCTTGGCGCCTATCCCAATATTTTCGACAAGCTTCAAATCAGCTGGTTTCAAGGGCTGACCACGCGCACCGCCGGGTTCAATACTGTCGATATCGGCTCCATCCACGACACCACCGCATTGATGTTCGTGCTTTTAATGGTGATCGGCGCGGGTAGCACATCGACCGCGGGCGGGATCAAGGTCACCACCTTTATCGTCCTTATTCTGGCAACCATCGCCTTTTTCAAACGCCACAATCAGCTGCATGCCTTCGGGCGCAGCATCGGCCTTGAAGAAGTCATGAAGGTGCTGGCTCTAACCATGATTTCCATCTTCGTCATCATGCTGGGCATTTTCCTGATCACCATTTCACATGATGGCGATTTTCTTGATCTGGTGTTTGAAGTCACATCCGCATTCGGGACTGTCGGCCTATCGCGCGGCACGACCGGCGAGCTTGACACCGCCGGGCGCATCATCATCGGGGTGATCATGTTTATCGGCCGTGTCGGCCCGCTGACCCTTGGCTTTTTCCTCGCCCGGCGTGTTCCGCCACGGATTTCCTATCCCGCCAGTCAGGTCTATCTCGGCTAAAGATCAATCAACGACAAACAAAGTCGCACCTGTTTGCGTTGATGACCGATGGGCTTCGGCGTTATCGGCCACCTGATAACTCATGCCCGGTTTCAGGGTATAGATCCGGCCATCTTCAAGCTCGGTGACCAACTCGCCTTCGAGACACAACAAAATATGCCCTTTGCTGCACCAGTGATCAGCAAGATAGCCCGGCGAATATGTCACCATCCGGACCCGGATCGGGCCAAAGTTCTGGGTGCGCCATGTCGCCATGCCGGTTTCACCACGATGTTCGGTCGGCTCAATACGCGACCAGTCAGTGGTCCCAAACGGCAGATTGGCAATATCCATGGGGGTATCTTTCAAAAGGAAGGTAAGGCGGAACGCCACGCCAAACTATGCCTCCAACCCCCGCCCGGTCAATCATCTCAAACAGGCATCCGCCATATCAGTTAAACGCGGTATTAATCTTTACCCTATAGGCAGATAGTGGGTGATCAACGAGTCGCACCAAAGGACTGACCGCATCTTGTTACCGGCAACCATCGCAACCAACCAAAATTACTCTGCACACCGTTTGGCGGAAATGCGCGACGCATTGGCTAAACGCCTGCATGGCGATACCTTTTGCGTGGTTGTGACCGGGTCCTATGGACGGCACGAAGCATCGGATCAATCCGACCTTGATTACTTCATCATCGGGCGTGAAGCCGAACGAAGCCAAGCCCCGCACCGTGATGTCGCCGATATTCTGGGCAAGATGGTCACAAAGAAACCCGCGGTAAACGGCCCGTTTTCTTCTTATATCACCGCCGAAGAACTGGTGAACCGGATCGGACTTGATGGCGATACCAATTCCATCACCACCAGGCGCTTGCTGTTTTTGCTGGAATGCGAATGGCTCTATAATGAGGCGGGCAAACGTAAATTCTTTGACGACCTGATTGCCAATTACGTCACGACCACGGTGACACGCGAGTCAATCGCGCGCTTTTTGGTCAATGACGTCATCCGCTATTACCGCACCATCAGCGTCGATTTTGAAATCAAAACCCGCGAAGGCGACGCCAGCAAGGCATGGGCGCCACGCCGCTTAAAACTCGTATTCTCACGGAAAATGCTTTATTTCGGCGGTATTATTGCAGCCGCTGAAACAGCAGACCGCGATTATGCGGGAAAACGCGAAAAACTGTCCGAACTTTTGCAGCTCCCGCCGATCACCCGTCTACAAACCGTGTTTGGCGAAAAAAGCCTTCCGGCACTCGACCTGTATGATCGGTTCCTGCGCGAACTTTCCGATCCGGACGTGCGTGCGCGGCTTGAAAAAGTCGGCCCCAATGACCGCAATGATGCCGAATTGCGATCCTTGCTTGATGCAGGCAAAAACTTCTCACACGAACTGATCACGCTTTTAAAGGGGCGCTATGGCCCGGATCACCCGATTCACGAAGCGTTGCTGATGTAGTCGAACGCGGCCCGGATTGGGCTTTAACGTTTCTCGGTCACATGCTTGTGGTAATTCGCCCGATCAAGGTCATGGACCTCGACACTAAATTGCACCGCATAATCCCCGACCAACCATTCCAGCCGGTCACACAGGGCCGCAAGGGCGGCTTCACCCGTGGCAAATTTCACGGCATCGCTCCGCCCCGATAACAACCGAATATCAAGATGCACCATGGCACTTTTGTCATCACCATCGGCAATCACAACATTTTCAAGCGGTGATATCCGGGTCTTGAATGATGCCAGTTCGGCGTCGGTTTCTCGTGCAATGACATAATGAAGATCAACCGCGAGCTTGCGCAGCTCATCGGCAATCGGAAGTTTGGCAGAATATTCGATTTCAAGCTGGGGCATGATTTCTATCTCTTTGGTAGCAGCTTGCTCCTTCTAACAAGGAACCTTGCCTGCTGAACACAAAAAAGCCGACCCGAATGAACGGACCGGCTTTGATGCAAATTGGCAAAGACCAATTAGTAACGATAATGATCCGGCTTGAACGGACCCGCCTGCGGCACGCTGATATACTCAGCCTGTTCCTGCGACAGCTTGGTCAGTTTCACGCCAAGACGGTCAAGATGCAGGGCTGCAACTTTCTCATCAAGGTGTTTAGGCAGGACATAAACTTCGTTTTTGTAGTTGGCGAAGTTTTTCCAAAGTTCGATCTGGGCCAGCACCTGATTGGTGAAGGATGCCGACATTACAAAGCTCGGGTGACCGGTCGCACAACCAAGGTTCACCAGACGACCTTCGGCCAGAACGATCAAACGTTTGCCATCCGGGAATTCGACTTCGTCGACCTGCGGCTTAACATTGTCCCATTTGTAGTTCTTAAGCGAACCAATCTGGATTTCGGAATCGAAGTGACCGATGTTGCACACAATTGCGCGGTCTTTCATCGCACGCATATGGTCAAGCGTGATGATGTCGATGTTGCCTGTGGTGGTGACAAAAATGTCGCCAACCGGGGCTGCGTCTTCCATCGTGGTGACTTCGTACCCTTCCATCGCGGCCTGCAATGCGCAGATCGGATCGATTTCGGTCACAAGAACGCGGGCACCCTGACTGCGAAGCGACGCAGCCGAACCTTTGCCAACATCACCAAAACCGGCAACAACGCCGATTTTACCAGCAACCATGACGTCGGTTGCGCGTTTGATGCCATCGACCAGAGATTCACGGCAACCATACAGGTTGTCGAATTTCGATTTGGTGACCGAGTCATTGACGTTGATCGCCGGGACCATAAGGGTGCCTTTTTTCGCCATTTCATAAAGGCGATGCACACCGGTAGTGGTTTCTTCCGACAGACCTTTGATGTCTTCGAGAAGTTCCGGGTATTTTTCGTGGATCAGCTGCGTAACGTCGCCGCCATCATCAAGGATCAGGTTCGGTTTCCAGCCGTTCGGGCCGGTAATGGTCTGCTCGATGCACCACCAGAATTCTTCCTCGGTCTCGCCTTTCCAGGCAAATACCGGAATTTCAGCCGCCGCCATTGCTGCGGCTGCCTGATCCTGGGTCGAGAAGATGTTGCATGAAGACCAGCGAACTTCCGCGCCAAGTGCCGTCAGCGTCTCGATCAAAACCGCCGTCTGAATGGTCATATGCAGACAACCAACGATGCGTGCACCCGCAAGCGGCTGGGCAGCACCATATTCTTCGCGCAGCGCCATCAGGCCCGGCATTTCGGTTTCAGCAATCGCGATTTCCTTGCGGCCCCATCCGGCCAGCGAGATGTCTGCGACCTTGCAATCAGTAAAGTTCGACATGTCGTCTCCAATCAAACACAAATTGCGCATCCGCAATGACATCTGTCTTGCAGCTACGCCGATAAATTCTTTGGCAGTCGTTTCTTCGACTGCGATGGAAGACATATAAAGATTTCTTTATATCTTTTTCAAGTCTTTTCTTGCATCAAATTTCAACGCACAAAATTGCATCCGGCTTTCGACCGACAAAAGTCGAGCAAGATCAAAAGGTCACCATAAATTGTATGAGGATAAAACCCGTGCTGAGTTTCGATCAGGCCAGATCGTTGAAATCATCAAGCATCATGGCGATGCGGGCCTGATCCCATTGTTCCATCACGCGATCCGCCTGATGTCTGGAATTGCGCGTATCAAGACGCCGCAGACGTTGCTTAACCAGCAACAAATTCACCGGCGACATCGATAAATTACGCAAGCCAAACCCGATAAACAGTGGAATATAACGCGGATCACCGGCCATTTCGCCGCAGACACTGACCGGAATACCGCGTTCGTTTGACAGTTTGATCACATCGCGGATCAGACGCAGCACCGATGGATGCAACGGATCAAAAAGACCCGCCACCTGATCATCAGTACGGTCAATCGCCAGCGTATACTGGGTTAAATCATTGGTTCCAATGGCAAAGAAATCACATTCGCGTGCCAAGGTATCCACCGCAATGGCCGCGGCCGGGATTTCAATCATCGCCCCAAGTGGGGGCAGATCATCGGGGATTGCGTGGCCCTGTTTGCGCAGCCGTTTGGCCACCGCCTCATAGATATGACGTGCGCGCGTCATTTCATGAACACTGACCACCATCGGGATCAGGACGCGCACCTTACCATGAAGGGACGCACGCAAAATTGCACCAAACTGGGCTTCGAGAAGTTCCGGTTTGCGCAGCGACAACCTAACACCGCGCAGGCCAAGGGCCGGGTTTGGCCCGGTTCCCATATCCGCCTGAAGCGCAACCGCAAGCTTTTCCCCCCCAATATCAAGGGTACGTATCGTGACGGGCTTGCCATCCATGCGTTTTACGATATCGGCAAGTTCTGCGTATTGTTCGTCCTCATCGGGCAGGTAATCCTTGTTCATAAACATGAACTCGCTGCGCAGAAGGCCAATTCCGGTTGCCCCGTTTTCAAGGGCGGCGGAAAGCTCGATTGGCAATTCGATGTTGGCGTGCAGATCAATATCAACCCCGTCGCGGGTCGCAGACGGCACATCGCGCAAGGATGCAAGCTTGTTGCGCGCCGCCAGCCAATCTTCGCGGCGCTGGGTATAATGGGCAATATCGGCATCGGTGGGCGCAAGAATGACTTCACCCCGACCCCCATCGACAATGATCTGATCGCCGCCTGAAACCCCGCGAATGATATCGGCCGCCCCAAGGACGGCGGGAATACCAAGTGAACGCGCCATAATCGCGGTATGTCCCTCTGCCCCGCCAAGGGCAGTGACAAAGGCGGTCAACTGTCCGGGTTCAAACCGGGCCATGTCGGCCGGGCTGACATCCTCGGCAATCAGGATCGCACCTGTTGGTGCCATGTCGGCCGCCCGATCAGTTTCGCCGATCAAACAACGCATCAGGCGCAAGCCAACTTCACGGATGTCAGATGCGCGTGCGGCGATATACCGATCATCAATGCCCGAAAACTGATTGGCGATAACGTCAATGACTTCACTGACCGCATGCACGGCATTAAGCTTGCGCGACACAATCAGTTCTTCCGCCCCGCGTACCAGACGCGATTCGGTCAGCATATGGACATAGGCATCCAGCAGGAAACCAAGTTCCTCGGATGCGGCACTTCCGGCATTGGCAGATTGTGATTTCAGACGCTTGAGCTGATCAATACTTTGCGCAACGCCATCATGAAGACGTTTGCTTTCGGCCTGAACGGCATCATCGGCAATCGGTTTACGGCTGACCTGAATATATTGGCGGTCCAGAACAAACGCCCGACCAATCACAATCCCGCCAGATGCTCCCAGCCCGGTTATAATCCGGCGGCCGGCCATTGCGTTTTCATCGGATATGGATTGGTCTTTTGGGGGAACTGTCAAACCAGATCTTCTGCCAACTCGTTCTTGTTATTTCCTGAAAGCCATCAGTTCTTTATACCGCAAAAAAGCAGTTATTCTTCGTCAAACTTGTCATCGACAAGCTCGTTTAAGGCTTCAATCGCCTTTTTGGCGTCAGGTCCGACAGCCTCGACCTCGATCTCTGTGCCGATGGATGCGGCCAGCATCATAAGACCCATGATCGAAACACCTGAAACCTCGGTACCACGGTTGCGCACCATGATCGCCGATTCAAACTCGCCCGCCAGTTTAACAAATTTCGCCGCAGCACGGGCATGCAATCCGCGCTGGTTACTGATTGTTAAAATGCGTTTTTCCTTCTGCGCCATCTATGTCCCCGCGGTATGTCCCCACTGGCCGGACACGCATTTTTCACGTCCGGCCCTGATTTTATTGTTTTAAGTCTTATTCTTCGCCGCTGAGCAAACGCGATGCGACATTGATGTATTTTCGGCCCGCATCCTGGGCGGCATTGACCGTTTCGGCCAAGGTGCCTTCAACGCGAACAGATGCCAGCTTAATCAACAAAGGTAAATTTACCCCTGCGATCACTTCGACATGGGCCTGTTCCATAATCGAAATCGCCAGATTGGACGGGGTTCCGCCAAACATGTCGGTCAACAAAACAACGCCTTTACCACTGTCGACTTTTTCGACACTGGCCAGAATATCCGCACGACGTTGTTCCATGTCGTCATCCGGTCCAATACAGACCGCTTCGACATTTTCCTGCTCGCCCACAACGTGCTGCAAGGCAGATACGAACTCTTTCGCGAGATCGCCATGGGTGACAAGCACCATCCCGATCATGCAGTTTTCTCCATCTTCTTCACTCCCCCGAATTCGGTTCATCCGGCTTGTCACGATGACTGAGATGAACGTCATACCCCAGATCGGCAATCCAGTCATTGAGTATCCGCGCAGTATAAACCGAACGGTGTTGGCCGCCCGTACACCCGATTGCGATGGTCAGATAACTCTTACCTTCGCGGGCATAGCGCGGCAAAATCGGCTCAAGCAGGGCCCGCAGCCCATCGACAAATCCGGCGAAATCCGGATCTTCTTCGATGTAGTTTCCAACCGCTTTATTCAGCCCCGTCAAAAGACGAAGCTCGGGATCATAGTGCGGGTTGCGCAGAAAGCGAACGTCAAAAACCAGATCGGCCTCCGCAGGCACCCCTTGGCGGAACGAAAAGCTTTTGACAAAAACGGCCATGCCTTCGGTTTCACCGATGTGAAACTGGTCTTGCAGGATCTTCCGCAGTTCGGCTGATTTCAGGCGCGATGTTTCGATGGTCATGTCCGCCGTTGCGGCAATCGGCGCCATCAGGCGTTTTTCATGCTCGATCGCATCAACAAGCGGTCGGTCATGCGCCAACGGATGGGGGCGGCGCGTTTCGGTGAACCGGCGCTGCAAAACCGACGTTTCGGCGTCCAAGAAAACCACAAGCGGATTAACGCCCTGTTGGTCGCGAAGCTCGGCAATGATTTTGACAAACTGATCAACACCAAAATCACGGGTTCGGATATCAAGCCCAATCGCGGTGGGTTGTTCCGGGTGCTTGGCCCCGGAAATCAGCGCAGGCAACAATCGAAGCGGCAGGTTATCCACCGCATCAAACCCGAAATCTTCCAAAATCTTAAGCGAGGTCGTCCGTCCAGCACCAGAAACCCCGGTCACCAGAACCAGCCGGTTTTTGGCATCAGTATAATCAGCAGCAAAACCGTCACGCATATCGGATCGATCTTGCGGATTTTCTGGCGATTTTTCTGAACGTTCTTGCAAAGCGATTTCCTGTTGGACTTATGGTTCGAGCTGCATCTGACCCGTTGCGAGCGCCAAAGCTACCCCAATCTTGGCCTCAACCGCCAGATCAGATACGCAAAATTTCCACTTTGAAATTTCAATACCACACATAAGCTCGGTTTCCGGAACCGGCATGCGTTCGACATCGTCCGGATCATCAACCAGATCGACGATCAGTCTAACGTCGCCTTCAGGTTTGGTAGGCAATCCACGCACCACACCAATCCCACGCACTTCGCACAGTCCGGCGATCTGAGAGGGGGAACTTGCGATCAGCCGCCCGTCGCGCGCAACAAGATCGGTTCTGTCATCGGAGATAAGCACCGCCCCCTTTGACATCAGGCGCAGCGACAAGCTGGATTTTCCGGCACCCGATGCCCCGCGCACTAAAACAGCATGCGCGCCGATCAGGATACAATTTGCGTGAATTTGGGACATAATGGAAAACGATGCTTGGCTCATACCGCCTTGTCAAACCCCAAACGCCGGGCCCTATCCACACGCATAGATAAATGACCGATTACTGAGGGTTTTCTGCCCCGTCACAGATCAATCAAGCGGCAACCGAATGGTAAAGACCGCCCCTTTGACCTCATCATCAAGCACCCGATTCTGTGCGCTCAGTTCGCCATTATGCGCCGACATAATCCGCTTGGAGATTGATAACCCCAACCCAGAATGCTGACCGAACTTCTCGGTCGATGGGCGCTCGGTGTAGAACCGGTTAAAGATCGCCTCTTCCTTGCCCGGCGGAATGCCCGGTCCGTCATCTTCGATCGTGATAATCGCCTGATTCTTATCCCGCCATGCCCGCACGCGCACTTCCCCGCCTTCCGGGGTAAAGGTAATCGCGTTTGAAATCAGGTTTCTAAACACCTGCGTCAATCGGCTTTCAAGGGCGGGAACGACAAGGTTTTCCGGCACCGCAACCTTGATGCGCGGCCCATCGGGGTTGGCATTGTAAAGTTCGCCCATTGTTTGCAGAAGCGGGCGCAAATCAACTTCTTCGGATTCGGTCCGCGACAGTTCGGCATCCATCCGCGAATAGTCGGAAATATCGCTGATCAGTCGATCAAGACGCTGCACGTCTTCGGCAATGATTTCCATCAGTCGGCGTTGCCGTTCCGGGTCTTTCAAACGCGTGGCCGTTTCCACCGCACTTCGAAGCGACGTCAGCGGGTTTTTAATCTCATGCGCGACGTCCGCGGCAAACCGTTCAATCGCATCCATACGATCCCACAGCGTTTCGGTCATATCGCGCAATGTCGTCGACAAATCACCGATTTCATCGTTGCGATCCGACAAATCAGGGATGGCAAACTGACGGTTTTTACTGCGTCGGACCCGCTCGGCCGCACGGGCCAACCGGTTCAGTGGCCGCGTAATCACTCCGGCCAGATAGATCGACAGAAGAACCGTGATCCCAAAGGCAAAGACAAAGATTTTAAGGATATCAAGCCGCACCGCATGAAGGGCGGTTTCAATTGTATCGCCACTTTTGGTCATCATCACCGATGCCAAAACCTGCTTGAACCGGGCGACCGGCACCGACACCGACAACACCCGCCGTCCTTGTCCATCCACCCGGACAACCCCGCGTGAATAGCCTGCAAGGGCGGCGCGCACTTCGGGGTAATCGGCCGCACTGGCAACCGGCGGATCGACATAAAGCGGCAAGGGCTGATCGCCTTCAAACAGGGCAAGCAACCCATCGGTCAAATTGCGCATGACTTCGGCGAAAAAATCGTCTTCGCCCGGTGCAGGAAGTTCTTCGGCCTGAATGGTACCGGCCCCAAACGACTTGATATTGCGACTGTCGGCAATCAGGTTGCCATTAACCGCAAACAAACGTGTGCGCGCACCGGTAATGCCAACAAGACGCCGCACCATTTCACGCGCAACTTCAAGCTTCACCTGATTGGTGGCATCATCGCCGGAACTGACGGCAGATGTGGAAAGGGCTGCGGCATACATTTCCGCCTGAACCGCCATCGCCTCAAGCTCGGAATGAATCAATTCCTGCTTGTAGCGGCCAAGATACAAAATCCCGGCAACGAGCACGAACAACGCCAGCGCATTTACCGCCAGAATACGCCACGTCAGCGGGGAAAAAAGCCCGTGACGTTCTTCTATGCGTGCTGTGCGCGTTTCGTGCTGGACCGTTGTTTGGTCGTCGTTATCTTCGGCGGCAAAGTCGCTCATTCAAACCCGCAAATTTGGTCGGGCCGGGAAAAACCCGGCCCGAAAACGTGGTGTCAGCCCGCTACTGTGGCTGTGTCACGATAACGATATCCCACGCCATACAAGGTTTCGATTTCCTTGAATTCGTCATCGGTTTCGCGGAATTTCTTACGCAGGCGTTTGATGTGACTGTCAATGGTACGGTCATCGACATAGATATGTTCGCCGTACGCCGCATCAATCAGCTGATCACGGTTTTTAACGTGCCCCGGATGCTTGGCCAGCGCCTGAATAAGCAGGAACTCGGTCACCGTCAGGTTCACATGCAAGCCTTTCCAGCTGCACATGTGGCGCGACGGATCAAGCACAAGGTCACCACGCTGGACAACGTCATCCGATCCGTTCGGGCGCACGCCACCCGCCCGCATGATTTCCGCACGCCGCAACAAGGTGCGAATACGTTCAATCAGCAAACGCTGGGAAAACGGCTTTTTGATATAATCATCCGCCCCCAAACGCAGCCCGGTCAATTCATCAACCTCGTCATCTTTTGACGTCAGGAAGATCACCGGCATCTGCGTTTTCTTGCGCAGATGGGTCAAAAGCTCTAGCCCATCCATACGGGGCATCTTGATATCCAGGACCGCCAGATCTGGCTCTTCCTTGGTCAGGGCGTGCAACGCCTCAGAGCCATCAGAATATGTAAGAACCTCATATCCTTCTTCTTCCAACGCCATCGATACAGACGTCAGGATATTCCGGTCGTCATCTACAAGTGCGATCTTGCTCACCTGAACCTCACCCTTTGGACAGATAAAATTTTCTCGTAACTCTCATAACTATACAAGTTACACCCCAATGTGGCGAAAAAATAACCACCTGAGGCATAATTAAGGCCTCTTCTCTTATGGCTTTGCCAGTCCTGCCCATACTTGTATCAGTTGACTTTCCGCTGCGGGGACAAATAACAATCATCCGTTCGGAACGGGCATGCCAATCAATCACAAACGCGCCGAGCACCAAAATGATCCCTGACCCGCCGGGAGGCAGCCATTTTTTACTGGTTAAGCACCTATAGCCGCGTAACGCTCAGTCTGGCCGGGGTCATGATCGCGGGGCTTGTGGTATGGCTTGCCGTCAGTTCCACCGGCAATCTGACAATCAATGAACTTGAAAAAACCGCACAGGCCCGTCTGGCCCTTTATGACAGTTCATTGCGCGCCGCCATCGACCGGTATCGCTATTTACCCTATGTCGTCTCGCGCCATCATCAGGTCATTGATGCCATTGCTGGCACCGGAAATGCCCACACCGCCAGCCTGTATCTTGAAAAGGTTAATGACCGGGCCGGTGCAGCAGCGCTTTATGTTCTTGATCAACGCGGCATGACGATTGCGTCAAGCAACTGGAACACCGCCGACAGTTTTGTCGGCGAAGATTACAGTTTCCGCCCCTATTTCAATCAGTCCCTTGCCGGGCATGAGGGCTTCTTTTTCGGGATCGGTGTCACAACCGGGCGGGCAGGACTTTTCATTTCCACCCCAATAAGCCGCAATGATCAGATCATTGGCGTTGTCGTCGTCAAACTGGAACTCGACGAGCTGGAAAAGAACTGGCAGGACGGCGGCGAGGTTGTCTTTGTCGCCGATGCCGATGGTGTCATCACACTGACCAGTCGGGGCGATTGGAAATACCGCACCTTGCTGCCTCTGTCGGCTGCGGATCGCGAACGCATTACACGCAACCGTCAATATGTTGGCGAAGACCTCAATAGCCTCGACATCGGCGGGCAGATTTCGGATGGCAAAGGCACGCTTGCGATTGGGTCGGAACAGTTTCTGTATGATGTAAAGAAAATCAACGGCAGCGATTGGCGAATTTTCTATCTGACCTCCATGAGCGACGTCACCGCCCGTCAGGGCACCGTGATGCTGATCACCATCATTGCATCCGGGTTGATCATGTTGATCATTCTGTTCTTGCGCGAACGCGAATTAAAATTGGCCTCCCAACGCGAAGCCCTTGAATTCGAACGCATTCAAAGTCTCAACACCCGCCTTGAAGAAGAAATCACCGAACGCCGCAAAACCGAAAACGAATTGCGCGGCACACAAAACGAACTGGTTCAGGCCGGTAAGCTGGCGGCATTGGGCCAAATGTCGGCCGCCATCGCCCATGAAATCAATCAGCCGATTGCCGCCATCCGCACATTTTGCGCCAGCGCCAAATTGATGATCGAGCGCGGCAAGACAGAGCAACTTGATCAGAACATTTCACAAATTTCGTCTTTGACCGAACGCATGGGTGCCATCACCGGGCAGCTTAAGACATTTTCGCGCAAATCAACCGGGGTTCTCGAACCCGTTGACCTTAAGATCGCCCTTGATAACGCCCTGCAGCTGCTAAGCCCGCAATTGGAAACGGAAAACTGTCAGCTTGAACGCCATGAACTTCGCATGCCGTTAATGATCCATGCCGATCTGGTGCGCATCGAACAGGTTTGCGTCAACATCATTCGCAATGCGCTTGATGCCATGATCGACAGCCCGAAAAAACGTCTTCGCATTGATCTGACAACGGCGGAGTCCAACGTGATCATGCGCATTTCCGACACCGGACCGGGCATGGATGATGATGCACTGGCTCTTCTGTTTGATCCGTTCTTTACCACCAAGGATCCAGGACAGGGTGTCGGTTTGGGGCTTTCGGTAACATATGGCATTGTGCGTGACTTCGGCGGCAGCATAAAAGCCTATAACATGACGTCGGGTGGTGCGTGCTTTGAAGTCCGCCTGCCACTGCTTAGGGAACAAACATCGTGACGACCGACAATCAGACACCGCCGAAAAGTCAGGCACACATCATCATTGTTGATGACGATGAAGCCATGCGTGTGTCGCTGGCGCAATGGCTGGAACTGTCTGATTTTGATGTCACTGTCTATGCTGACGCCCGTGATGCGCTTGGCGATATTACATCTGATTTCGCCGGTGTGGTTCTGACCGATGTGAAAATGCCCAAAATGGACGGCATCAGTTTCACCAAATCGGTTCTTGCCACCGATGGCGACATACCGGTGATCCTGATGACCGGGCACGGCGATGTGCCCATGGCGGTCGAGGCGATGAAAAGCGGCGCCTATGATTTCGTCGAAAAACCGTTTGAGCCCAAAGACATTGTCGAAAGCCTCGAACGCGCGATTGAAAAGCGCCGCCTTGTCATTGAAAACCGTCAACTGCGCCGCCAGATTGCCCATCGCGGCAGCCTTGATGGCCGCCTGATTGGCAACAGCAAACAGATGTACGCGCTAAAGGAAGAAATCGCTAATATCGCCGCAACCGAAGTGCCGGTTCTGATTTCTGGCGAAACCGGCACCGGCAAGGAACTGGTCGCGCGCGCCATTCATGACCTTAGTGACCGGCGCGATGAAAAGTTCGTCGCGGTCAATTGTGCGGCCATCCCGGAAAGTACTGCTGAAAGTGAATTGTTCGGCCATGAAAAAGGGGCCTTCACCGGGGCGGCGGGGCAGCGGATTGGCTGGATTGAACATGCCATCAAAGGCACGCTTTTTCTCGACGAGATATCAAGCATGCCACTCGCCCTTCAGGCCAAACTACTGCGCGTGATCGAGCAGCGCGAAGTCGTGCGTGTCGGATCAAATTCACCGGTTAAAGTTGATTTTCGCCTGATTTGTGCCACCAACGAAAACCTGACCGACGCGGTTTCCGCCCGCCAGTTTCGCGAAGACCTGATGTTTCGCATCAATACGTTCGAACTGGCAATCACGCCTTTGCGTGATCGCACCGATGACATTGCCCTTCTGTTTGATATTTTTGCCGAACGTGCCGCTGAACGGTTTGAACGCCCTTATGACCGACCGGCACCATCCTTGATCGGGCAGCTAAAAAAACACGAATGGCCGGGCAATGTCCGTGAACTCAAAAACCTCGCGGAACGCTATGTTCTGCTTGTCGGCAGCCCCGAAGACAGATTCCAGCGATTGTTCAAAGGCGGCTTTGATCTGGCAGAACCGGTTGCAACCGCGTTGGCACTTGCCGATCAGGTCAAACATTTTGAAGAACGCCTGATCCGCGATGCACTGGACCGTCACGATGGCAACGTCAAATCGGTGATGGAAGAACTCGATATTCCCCGGCGCACGCTCAATGAGAAAATGAAAAAACTGAACATTCGGCGCGACAAAATCGTCTAGGGTCTGAACCCAATTGAATGTTTAAAATGGCATCAGAACAAGCAAGACATGCAAGGAAATCTCCGCCGCGCGGGGTATTGCCCCGGGCAAGGGGATTGACGCAGCAGGTCGCAGAGTGTCCTGATGTCCTTCGGATCGGAGGAATTTGCACGGGCTATTACGTCGCATCACCTTGCAAGGCAGCGAGCCTTGCTGCCGTAATGCTCCTGATATCCGCACAAATTCCTCGCGACCATTTCAAGCATTCAATTGGGTTCAGACCCTGGCACAAAGATCATTCAGATCAATCGTTTGCCCCAACATCCGGCATCCAAGCGGCGCAAACATCGGCAATAATCCGCCGATCAAATACGGAAAATCAGCAAGATTTCGCCGATTTGGCAAATCCGCCCAATTCAAGCAATTGATTTATAACAGTAATTTTAATTCTCTTATTTGGCATACACATTGCACATTCGAGTACCAAAATGATAAAATAACGAAAACAAGGGAGGATACCTGACAGCCAGCCCACAATGGGCGGTATGTTATTGGCTGTTGCGCATTTCACCTTTTTTCATAAGATTTCAGCGATCTGCCTGTTGAACAATACTCTTTTGCATGTCCTTCTGGCAGGGTTCCGTTGGCTGGCGCACATTATGCGAAACATGTCAGCATTTCACGGTGTCGCGATTGAAATCCAAAAATAACAGGCCCCCGAAAAAGGGTCGTTTTCGATCCCAAAGATCAATCGTTTTGAAATGATCTTTTGAATATCTCGACGCACCACGCGTTAACCTAAGGGAGGACTACCATGAAGCTACGTAATCTGCTTTCTGCAGCAGCCGCAGCCATGATTCTCGCCGCTGCACCCGCATCGGCACAACAGCTTTCCATCGCAACCGGCGGCACCGGCGGCACCTACTATCCGTATGGTGGTGGCCTGGCCGAACTGATCACCAAATATGTTGATGGTTCCACCGCAGTTGCCGAAGTAACCGGCGCATCTGTTGAAAACATGGGTCTGATTTCCCGTGGCGACAGTGACATTGCAATCGGTCTTGCTGACACCGTTTATGCGGGTTTCACCGGCACCGGTAAATTCGAAGACCGCAAACTTGACAACGTCCGCGCACTGGCATCGATCTATCCGAACGCCGTTCAGATCGTGACGATGGCAGACAGCGGCATCAACACGCTTGCCGACCTTAAAGGCAAAAGCGTTTCTGTTGGCGCACCGGGTTCGGGCACCGAAGTTTCGGCCAAAACCCTGCTTGAAGCCAATGGCATCACCTATGATGACATCGAAGAACAGCGCCTGAACTTCAACGAAACCGCTGATGCGCTCCGCGATGGTGACATCGATGCCGGCTTCTGGAGCGTTGGCCCGCCGACCAGCTCGATCCTCAACCTCGCAACCACGCGTGACATCAAGCTGATTGCGCTGACCGACGAAGAAATCGTTGCGGCCCTTGATGCAGAACCGACCTTCGCACCTTATGCCCTTCGCAAAGGCATCTATGAAGGCGTTGAAGCACCGGTCAACACCGTTTCGACCCCGAACGTCCTGTTCGTGAACGCAGAAATGGACGAAGACCTCGCCTATCAGATCACCAAAACCCTGTTTGACAAGGTTGATGAACTGATTGCGATTCACCCGGCAGCCAACGACACCACCGTTGACTTCGCGCTGAACTCGACCCCGATTCCGATGCATCCGGGTGCGCTTCGTTATTACGAAGAAACCGGTTCACCGATTCCGCCGAAACTGTATCCATGATTTCGCTAAATTGGGGGCGGCCAGCATTGGCCGCCCTTACCATTCTTCTGTCGGCATGTGCGGGCCCGTCCCCGCGCACCGAAACGCTACCGGGCACCGCAACCGACCAACTCAAGGTCATTGCGGACGATGGAACCGTTTTGGCCAGAACACCCATCCCACGCCAAACCGGCTGGTGCCTTTATTGGAACCATTCGGTAACCGGTGACGGGGTGATAGACTGTTATGTCGATGATCTGGGAAAAATGGTTCTCCACCGTGCCTACCAACCCGATTTTGCCGCAGGTCTTGGCCATTATCCGGGTCGTGGAATCCTCACCAGCGCCAAAGGTGGCGGCTACTGGATTGAGGATATCGACGAACCTGTGCCGGGCAATGCCTATGCCCTGCGCGTCGGAAGCCTTGCTGTTGATCATCGCATCGTCACAAATGATGGTGACGAAATCTATCTTTCAAAGATGGCTGAACACACCCGTGTCACCATCCGCCTTGATACCGGGGAATAAGTCTCATGTCTGAACCGGCACCGCTTCCGTCCATGGCGGACAACCTGCCACAGCCAAAACTGGTTATGCTGGCAATTTCTGTTGTCGCCGTTGCACTTTCCTTGTTCCAGATGTACGCCGCAGGTATCGAACCGCTTGGCCTGTTCTATCAGCGCAGCATCCATCTGGCGTTTGTCATGTTCTTGGCCTTCTTGATGTTCCCGATTTTTGGCGGCAACAAGAAGCGTGGTGTGCTGGGCTGGATCATTGATATCGCCTTCCTCGCGGGTGCCTTTACCACCGGCTTTTATCTTTCCTTCTATCTCGATGCGATTTTCAATCGCGCCGGGTTCTGGAGCGAAACCGATCTGATCATCGGCATCATCGCAACCGTCACCGTGCTTGAGGCAAGCCGCCGTGCGGTTGGCCTTGGCATGACCATTATCGGCATCGTCGCAATTGTCTACGCCCTGTCGGGGCCACGCGGCGCACTGCCATGGGTCGGCGAATGGTTGCCCGGTATTTTGTCGCATCGCGGGGCGGATGTTGATCGCCTTGTCGGGCAACTTTACCTTGGTCAGGAAGGCATTTACGGCCTACCGATGGGGGTTGCTGCGACCTATATCTTCATGTTCGTGCTGTTTGGCGCGTTCCTTGAAGTTACAGGTGCGGGTAAGTTCTTTATCGATATGGCCTATGCCGCCACGGGCAAAAAACCCGGTGGCCCGGCAAAGGCCGCCGTTCTGGCATCTGCTGGTATGGGCTCGATCAGCGGATCGGCAATTGCCAACGTGGTCACCACGGGCGCCTTTACCATCCCGCTCATGAAACGGCTTGGCTACCGTCCGGCACAGGCCGGCGGCATCGAAGCTGCGGCATCAACAGGTGGGCAGATTACCCCGCCGCTGATGGGCGCGGGTGCGTTCCTGATTTCAGAATATACGCAGGTGCCGTACCTCGAAATCGTCATGGTTTCGATCTTCCCGGCGATCCTGTATCTCGGCACGGTCTATCTGTTTGTCCACATCGTTGCCCTTAAGAACGGTATGCGCGGCATGCCGGTCTCGGAACTTCCCGACTGGAAACAGGTTCTGAAAGAAGGCTGGCAGTTTATCTTGCCGCTTGGGGTTCTGATTTACCTTTTGGTCCTGAACATTTCGCCCATGCGGGTCGGGTTCTGGGCAATCATTTCGGTGATGGCGGTTGCCGCCCTTCGCTATGTGCTTTGGTTCTTCATCGTCGCCCCGCAAAAGGGCGAAAAACCGAGCCACGATGCGCTGAAATCTGCCCTTGCCAATGGCGTCAAAATCACCATCGCTGCCCTTGAGCTTGGTGCAAAGAATGCCGTTGCCGTTTCGATGGCCTGTGCGGTTGCCGGGATTATCGTCGGCGTTGTCGGCCTGACCGGTCTTGGCCTGAAATTCTCATCAATGATGATCGCGTTTTCCGGCGGTCACATTGTTCTGGCACTTGTTCTGGTTCTGATTGCCAGCCTGATCCTTGGCATGGGTTTGCCGGTAACGGCATCCTACATCGTTCTGATCGTGCTGGTCGGTCCGGCATTGTCGAACGAATTTGGCATTCCGCTTCTGATCGCGCATCTGGTGGTGTTCTGGTATTCGCAGGACAGTAACGTCACACCGCCGATTGCACTGGCGGGCTTTGCGGGGGCCGCGATTGCCAACGCCAGTCCCATGGAAACCAGTTTTCAGGCATGGAAATTTGCCAAGGGGCTCTATCTGATCCCGGCATTCATGGTGTTTAACCCGGAAATCATCGAAGGCGGTTCAATCCAGATCGTGCTTTGGACCGGATTTACCGCGATCTTGTGTCTTGTGGCCTTTGCCGCAGCCCTTGAGGGCTATCTGTTTGCCCATATGGACATCGTTTCGCGGGTTCTGATTGTTCCGGCCACGGTTGGTGTATTCTGGCCTGACCTGACCGCCGAGATTGCCGGGACGGTCGTCCTTCTCGCCATTCTCGGTCTGAACTGGTGGAAAGGCAAAAAGGACGGTCCAACACCGGCCCCTGCGCCGAGTTAAACCGACTTTAAAATCATCAGACAAATCATCTGGCAAAATGCCCGTAAGCTTATCGTTTGCGGGCATTTTTCGTTTACCGCCCTACACCCCCTACCCGACAGGGCAGTAGACAGGCCGTTTTTCGCGCGATAGTTTCCTCATACTATTAAACGCCACCCCCAAAACTCCTGCTAGAAACCTCATGCAATTTATCCTTTTGCTTCGCCAAGCCCCAAGGCAGCTTGCCTTTGGCGCACTGCACAGTTTCGGGTCGTCCTTTGGGCAGACCTTTCTGATTGCCCTGTTTGTGCCGTTCATTTCAGCCAGCCTTGCGTTGAATGAAACCGAATTTGCCAACATCTATGCCGGTATTACGATTGGCAGTGCGCTATGTCTGCCAGTTGTTGGACGCTGGATTGATAAGGTCGACATCCTGTCTTACAGCTTGGCGACCATGGGGTTGCTGGCGCTTGGCTGCCTGATGATTGCCACCGCCAGCAACGTCTGGTGGTTGATTGCTGCCTTGTTTGTCTTGCGTCTGGCCGGGCAGGGTTTGATGAGCCATGTCAGCATGACCGGTATTGCGCGGTATTTTAGCCGCCATCGCGGACGCGCACTTGCGATTGCCAGTTTTGGCTTTCCCCTGGCCGAAGCCATTTTACCCGCAACCTTGCTGGCAATGATCGCGCTGTTTGGCTGGCGATATACCTATGGCGCAGCCGGGGTGTTTATCGTTCTGATCCTGATCCCGCTGGCCATCCTGCTGATCCGGTCCGATGCACGGTTTCGATCAGCACCCAGCAAAACAACACCTCAAACCCCCAAAGACTCGGCAACGCCGCACAAAACAGACAGCCTTACCGATACGGCGCAAACCGAACCAGACCAAACCAGTGCCGACACAGGTCATCCACGTCTGTTTCGCTCGGTCTATGTCTGGTTTTGCATGCCGATGCTGGCAACACCGCCACTGGTGATGACTGCGCTTTTTTTCCATCAGGGCGCAATTGCCAACCACAAGGGCATTGATCTTGGCTGGTTTGCAGCCGGTTTTACCGTCTTTGCCATTACATCGGTGCTAGGTGCCTTTGGCAGTGGGCCATTGATTGACAAATATTCCGCCCGTCGCCTGTTTCCATGGCATCTGATCCCGGTGATGATCGGGGTGCTGTTGCTGTCACTGGGGACACATCCGGTGATGATTTTGATTTATATGGGGCTGGTCGGCATCACAACCGGCTTTGCAACCACCCTTCGGACCGCCATCATCCCCGAATTGGTGCCACTTGATGAAATCGGGGCAGCGCGCAGCACATTAACCGCCATCATGGTTCTGGCATCCGCAATGGGGCCGGCGATTTATGGCTGGATGTTTGCCGCTGACATATCGATTGAGGTGATGCTGGGACTGACGATTGGTGGCATGGCGATTGTCAGCGTGATGTCGTGGATTTCCGAACGACCGGGCTTTTACGTGCCACCCGGCGTTAATCCACAGGGTGCTGAATAACAGCCTCTAAAATTCAGCATCCAGACGACCGAACAAAAAAATGGCCCGGATCACAAAAGTGACCGGGCCAGTCGGGAAAACAGCGTCAAAACTTGGGAGGAAGACGCTAGATAGAAATCAGTCTCAGCTTGCGGGAGCACCTCTTGGGGAGGAAGAATCAATCGGCGCTCAACCAGCAAGGTCGTAAGTTCGGTAGATTAGGCAGCACCGCCAACGGTACCGGCCGGATGTTTCGCGTCAGAAACCTGATCCGAACCTTTGAACAGGTTACGGAAGAAGGAACCGACGAACTCAGCGCGGAGCTGCTGACCTTTACGTACGCCAGCTTCGATTTCGGTGGCGGAGATGTAACGGGTGGTGATTTCTTCGTAAGTGGCCATGATGACCTCCTGATATTTCGGTGTGGGCGACAACCGTGTCGCTCTCGATGAACCCAATCTAATTTTCTTTACGGGGAAAGAGAATTACCTCAATATGCACATTACTTGTGAATGAACGTCATAAATAGGATCGTCGAGATATGGATCGCGCTGCTGAAATGGAAATCTTTGTCCATGCTGTCGAGGAGGGAAGCTTTTCGGCTGCTGCCCGGACAATGCGCCTGTCGCCGTCGGCAGTTTCAAAATACATCTCGCGTCTGGAAGACCGGCTTGGCGCACGTCTGTTGATGCGCACCACCCGTCAGCTCAGCCTGACCGAGGAAGGTCGCGCCTTTTACGAACGCGCGCGCACGATCCTGACCGAGATCGAAGAAGCCGAAGAAGTCGTCACCCAGCTTTATGCCGCCCCGCGCGGCACCTTGCGGATCAATGCATCGGTGGCCTTCACCAAAATGCAGGTCGTGCCCCTGATCCCGGAATTTCTTGCCCGTTATCCCGATGTCCGCATTGAATTGACACTCGATGATAAATTCACCGATCTGGTCAACGATGGCTATGATCTGGCGATCCGCCTGTCCGCCCTTGAAGATTCATCGCTGATTGCGCGTAAATATGCGGTCAACCGCCGCATGATCGTCGCATCGCCGGAATATCTGGAAAAGAACGGCATCCCGCGCAAACCGCAAGAGTTGGAAAACCACAACTGCCTGCATCTGTCATCACGCGAAAGCTTCAATGACTGGCATTTCGATACCCCTGATGGACATGTGTCGTTCCGCGCGCAAGGATCCTTCTCGGCCAATGACGGGGACGTTTTGCACGAAGCCGTGGTTGCCGGTCTGGGTATGGCGCGTTTGGCCGAATATCTGGTGCATGAAGATATCCGGGCCGGGCGTCTGACCCCGGTTCTGACCGAATATGTCCATGATCTGGCATGGATTTCGGCGGTGTATCCGCACAAACGCCATCTGTCGCCAAAAGTCCGTGCCTTTGTTGACTTTCTGGCCGAAAAATTCACCCCGGTTCCGCCGTGGGAGCTTGGTTTCCGCGATGCCCGTGCGGTTAAAAAGAACCCGGACGGCACCCCGGACACCCGCGCCATCCAAGCCAATACCGCGCGGTAAGAACCCTATATCGCAAGAAATGTGCGGTAGGTGGCAAAATCAAGCCGGAACTGAATTTCCGACGATTGGCTAAGATCATCAAGAATGCGGTTTTGCCCGGTGCGGGCGAAGCCGCATTTTTCATAAAACCGATGGCCTGCCTCAAACCGTGTGTCGGTCCACAGCATCACGGTTTCACATTCTGAATGCTTGTCGCCAAGCCACGTCAGCGCCTTTGCCAGCAAACGCTGGGCAACGCCCTGCCCGCGACAGGATTGATCAAGATAGACCTTGTGGAGTTCGGCTTCCCGCGTCGGCGGATCATATTTGACGCCAAAACATCCTAAAATACGTCCATCGCGATCCTCAACAACCCACATCCGGCCATGTGACGCCCGAAAATCATCGGCAATGGCGTCGAGTTCAGGAAATTCGCCCGCCCGGTCAAACACGCAGCCGGGATACTGCGCAAACACCGCAGAAATCAGATCCGAAACACCATCCCCATCGGCATTGCGCGCCGGACGAAGAGCAAGATGTGCGATCGCACCCGCTCGTTTGGGGGCAATATCAGACCCGGTCATCAGCCCAGCACCACACCCTTGGCAAGTTTGTCATAGCCCCGCAGCACCGCATCTGCATCCATCACCGCCTTGCCCGGACGCTGAATACGGGTCGGGCGCAGCGCACCGGTTCCACACGCAATCGAAAGCTTGTCATCGACAATCTCGCCAACCGGACCGGTCTGATCGGTCACCTCAGCCGCCTGCACCTTGATCCGTTCCTTACCCAGTTCAAAATAGGCCCCCGGCCATGGGGTAAAGGCGCGGATTTTACGTTCAAGCGCGCTGGCGTCATCGTTGAAATCAAGTTTTGCCTCAGCCCGTTCAAGCTTCGCGGCATAGGTCACACCTTCTTCAGGTTGCTTAACCGGCTTCAAGCCATCGCTTTGCAATTTGGCCAAGGCATCAACAATCATGGTACCGCCCAAAGCCGCCAGATCATCATGCAAACCATTGGCATAGGTTTCCGCCGTGATCGGAATTTCGCCAACCGACAGCATATCACCGGTATCAAGCCCGACATCCATCTGCATGATCGTCACCCCGGTTACCGCGTCCCCGGCCAGAATGGCGCGCTGAATCGGGGCCGCCCCGCGCCAGCGCGGCAAAAGCGACGCATGAATGTTCAAACAGCCATATTTCGGCGCATCCAAGATCGCCTTTGGCAAAATAAGCCCATAGGCCGCCACCACCGCAACATCGATATCAAGATCGGCAAAAGCCTGTTTTTCTGCGTCCGATTTCAACGATACCGGTGTGCGAACTTCAATGCCCTGTTCTTGCGCCCAGGCGTGAACCGGCGTTGGTGTTTCCTTTTGTCCGCGCCCTGATGGTCGGGGGGGCTGTGAATAGACGCACACAACATCATGACCAGCGGCCACCAGATCCTTAAGCGCCACAAGGGCAAAATCCGGGGTTCCCATAAAGGCAATGCGCAGTTTGGTCATGTCATGCGTCCATTCATCGTCATATCGGTGGTATTTTTGATCGCTTGGCGGCAATTTGGCGCTATCTTGATCAAATGACAAGCCAAGCCTGCGCCAAATCCCGCAAATATGATGTTGACCATATCTGGCATGCCGACTGGAGCATCTCATCGATGGGCCGATGGGTCGCCAAGGCGACACGCTGCAATGCCGGTTGGCAAATCCATGCGATTGAACCGGTCGGGATGCTCCAGCAGTTTCGCCAATCGCTCACCGATCACGGCAGCAGCCAGTCAATCTGGCTGGGTCTTGATATGCCCATCGGGTTTTCCCGTCGCTGGTATGAAGCCGCCGGCGTTGATAACTTCATCACCCTTCTTGGCCTCCTTACGACTCCCGAATGGCAGGACTTCTTTGACGTTTGCTCGACGCAGATCGAAATCACCCACAAACGCCCGTTCTACCCGAAGTCATCAGGTGTCAAAGGCAGCGTCACACGCGGCGACCTTGTTAAGCGCCTTGGCCTTTCCGAGTTCAAAGACCTCCATCGCCAATGCGAACATGCAACTGATAACCGCAATGCCGCCTGCCCGTCATTCTGGACATTGGGCGCCAATCAGGTTGGCAAGGGCATGCTGCATGGCTTGAAAAACCTGATCATTCCCGGCCATCGGCACGGTTTTAACATCTGGCCATATTCCGGCGATCTTGCCGCCTGCACGAACCGCCCCGGTACCACGCTCATCGAAACCTATCCGGCAGAGGTTTATGCCTGGCTCGGCATTGGCAATGTGACCAAGTCCAACCGCGACAGTCGGGCCATGGCCGTTACCCGTCTCATTGCAACAGCACGCGACAACGACATTGAAATCCTGCCTGCCGTGATTGACGATATCAAGGATGGCTTTGGCCCGGATCAGGGCAAGGATGATGCCTTTGACGCGCTGGTGGGTGTCATGGGACTGATCCTGATTGCCAATGGCAAATGGAGCGAGAACCTCCCCACTGATGACACCATTCAAAATCGCGAAGGCTGGATTGTCGGCCTTGATGATTCAACGCTTCAGAAACAGCCAAAAGAAAAGGACCGGAAAACCGGCCCTTGATCCATCGCAGCACTGATTGCTCAGGCAGACTTTTTGGTCTTTTGCAGTTTTTGGACTTTTTTCAGGATCATGTTGCGTTTAAGCGCGCTGAGATAATCGGTGAACAAGACACCATCAAGATGATCAACTTCATGCTGGATACAGGTCGACAGCAAACCATCAGCTTCGATTTCCTGTTCTTCGCCATTTTCGTCAAGATAACGCACACCGACTTCAATTGGGCGCTCGACATCAGCATATTGGTCCGGGATCGACAGGCAACCTTCCTGATAGATCGAAGTATCCTCGGATTCCCAGATGATTTCCGGATTGATCAGCTTCAAGGGTTCGGGCTTGTCCTTATCGTCGGACACATCCATGACCACCACGCGCTTCATCACCCCGATCTGGGGGGCGGCCAGACCGATACCCGGTGCGGCATACATGGTTTCAAGCATGTCGCTTAGAAGCTGTCTGATCTCATCATTCACCTCAGTGACCGGTTCGCACTCTTTCTTAAGGCGCGGGTCTGGAACAATAAGAATTTCACGCAGGGCCATTGGTCTGTAATCCGATTTCGAACTGATATCTAAAACTGACCCCCATCCGGGGCGTCATCTGATTATAGCGAATTTCGCGCTTCGAGATAAGGTTTCCCTGACCTCAAGTCAAGCAAACTGCCAAACTAGAGGACCCGATCACTCCGCTTCGTCGGTCGGTTTCTCCAATAGTTCGATTTTTGTAATTGATCTCAAGGTCTCATCAATATGCTTCGGTTCTTTGATTTCACGGTCGTGCGAAATAATGTGCTTCTCTTTCAGTTTACGCGCCGAAACCAACACACTCCCTTCTAGGGATCCAAGCGTGTCGTTGTACTTTTTCACAGTAGCTTCTAGCGATCTTCCCACCCCTGTGAAATGGCTTGCCAATGTCCCTAATCGATCAAAAAGGACTTTCCCAATTTCGCTAACTTCGCGTGCACTCTCAGCAAGCGCTTCCTGCCGCCATCCATAAGCAACAGTTTTAAGCAACGCAATCAATGTCGTTGGCGTAGCCAGAATAACTCGATCCCCAAAACTGTCTTCAATTAGATGAGGCTCTCGTTCAAGTGCCGTCGAGAAGAAGCTTTCACCCGGAAGGAAAAGCACCGCGAACTCAGGGGTATCGACATTCTTCCAATAGTTTTTCTTTGATAGCTCGGAAATTCTCTTTTTGAGATTAGCTACGTAGTCATCCATCAGCGATTCTCGCTGAATGTCGTTGTCTTTCACTTCTAATGCCTGAAGATAAGCAGAAGTTGGGGCTTTTGCGTCAACGACAATCTTCTTGCCGCCAGGTAAATTAATGACCATGTCAGGTATAAATTTACCGTCATCAGTTTGGAAACTAACCTGTTCGTCGAAATCGCAGTGATTCACCATCCCGGCAAGTTCGACGACACGCCGCAACTGAATTTCACCCCATTTACCAGAGGCAGAAGAACTTGCACGAAGAGCAGAACTCAACGTCTGTGTTTCCCTCGAGAGCTGGCTTTGAGAAGTCATCAAATGACCAACCTGCTCGCGCAGCTCGCCGTAAGCTTCCTTACGGTTTTTCTCAAGCTCGTTGACCTTGGTGTCAAACGCCTCAAGCCGCTCACGGATCGGTTTGACCATGCCGTCAATTGCCTGCTGACGCTTTTCAAGGTCGCCTTTGGCCCCTTCTTGCATGCGCGAAAAGTTTTCGCGCGCCAGCTTCATGAACTCGTCGTTATTGACCTTAAGCGCATCGGACGACAGCGCCTTGAAACTATCAAGCAACTTGATTTTGGCATCTTCAAGCATCGCAAGCTTCTCTGCTGCGGCTTCGCGTTCTTTTTCTAACGCGGTTTCAAGTTCCGATCCCTTTTCGCGCCACTGATCAAGAATAGTGCGCAGTTCTTTCATCTCGGCTTCAAGGGTAGGCACCCGGTGGGCTGTGGTTTCGGCAATGGCGCGTTTTTCCGCCGCCTCGGCCAGTTTGTCGCGGGTGATCGCAAGTTCACTTGCCAAATCACGACGTGTGGCTTCGGTTTGCTCAAGCTGCGACGAAACAAGGGCTGTGCGCGACTCTGTCTGGGCATCGGCGGCATCTTTGATGCGTTTGATCATTAATCCGCCAAATACGAGCGCCACCACAGAAGCCAAAACAGCCCCTGCGGCCAAAGATATCGGATCCATTGTCCCACCATTTCATTATCATCTGCGTTCTTTGTATCTGTTTTGTTCCGTCAAATCCACAACGCAACGTGAAAATAATCCGAAAGATCAGATGAAAATATTGTCGCACGGGCGCTGGCGAACGTCTAAAATTAAACTATATTTCAAAGACATATATGGAATATGGCTTTAGATCATTGCCCAGGGCATCCTCGCCAACACCGTTCTCATGACAGCCCCGGCAAGACATGGGCGGGACCTTTCGCAAGGCAATCTGGCGATTTCTCGGTGAAATGCCCCCCGCCTTAAGTTGTATTCCATCAAGACCCCCGGCGCACTAGCATAGGCGCCAAGCGACAGGATCAGGTTTTCCATGCCGACGGGCCGTTACGGAACGGCCAGATGTGCATAACGTTCTGACCCTGAACCGCACAGGAATATCGTATCGATCCAAGACATCTATCTGCGAGCGGGCAGGTGTCCGGTACGAACGCACAGACAACAGGAAACGAACAAGAGGCCACATATGTCTGCGAACGTTTATCCCGTCCCCGACGACATCGCAAAAAATGCCCTGATCGACAAATCCAAATACGACGCTATGTACAAGCAGTCGATTGAGGATCCGGAGGGTTTCTGGGGCGAACACGGCAAGCGCATTGACTGGATCAAACCCTACTCCACAGTCAAAAATGTCAGCTATGACGCCAACGACCTTTACATCAAATGGTATGAAGACGGCACGCTGAACGTTTCGGCCAACTGTCTTGACCGTCATCTGGAAAAACGCGGCGATCAGACCGCCATCATTTTCGAAGGCGATGATCCCAGCGTTTCCGAACATATTACCTATCGCGACCTGCATGAACGCACCTGCCGTTTCGCCAATGCGCTGAAATCGATGGGTGTGGGCAAAGGTGACCGCGTTGTCATTTATCTGCCGATGATCCCCGAAGCATCGGTTGCGATGCTGGCCTGCGCACGTATTGGCGCGATCCATTCCATCGTGTTTGGTGGCTTCTCACCCGAAGCCCTTGCCGGTCGTGTTGAGGATTGCGGCGCGAAAGTCGTGATTACATCCGACGAAGGCCTGCGCGGCGGCCGTGCGGTTCCGCTCAAACGCAATGCCGACGAGGCGCTTTCGCATCCCGGCGTGAAATCGGTTGAAAAGCTGGTTGTGGTTAAACGCACCGGCAAGGACGTTGCATGGAATGATGCGCGCGACGTTTGGTATCACGAAGCCTGTGCCGCCGCCTCGCCCGATTGCCCACCGACCGAAGTTAATGCCGAGGACCCGCTGTTTGTTCTCTATACATCGGGTTCAACGGGCAAGCCGAAGGGTGTTTTGCATACGTCCGGCGGTTATCTTGTTTATGCGTCGATGACGCATGAATATGTCTTTGATTATCACGACGGCGATATTTACTGGTGCACGGCCGATGTTGGCTGGGTCACCGGCCACAGCTATATCGTCTATGGTCCGCTGGCCAATGGTGCCACGACCCTGATGTTTGAAGGTGTGCCAAGCTATCCGGACGCATCGCGTTTCTGGCAAGTCTGCGAGAAGCACAAGGTCAACATTTTCTATACCGCCCCAACCGCCATCCGTGCGCTCATGCGCGAAGGCGAAAGCTGGGTGAAAAAGGCCGACCTGTCATCGCTTCGTATCCTTGGCTCGGTCGGGGAACCGATCAACCCCGAAGCATGGGAATGGTATTACGAGCATGTCGGCAACCGGAATTGCCCAATTGTCGATACCTGGTGGCAGACCGAAACCGGCGGCATCCTGATTTCTCCGCTTCCCGGTGCAACCGACCTTAAACCGGGCTCGGCGACCTTGCCGTTCTTTGGCATTGAGCCGGGCCTTCTTGATAACGAAGGCAACGAACTCACCGGAGCCACCGACGGTAACCTTGTGATCAAGGACAGCTGGCCGGGTCAGATGCGCACGGTCTACGGCGACCATGAACGCTTCATCCAGACCTATTTCAGCACCTTTGCCAATGCCTACACCACTGGTGATGGCGCGCGGCGCGATGATGATGGCTATTACTGGATCACCGGCCGCGTTGATGACGTGATCAACGTGTCGGGTCACCGCATGGGCACAGCAGAAGTCGAAAGCGCCCTTGTCGCCCATCCGAAAGTCGCCGAGGCCGCCGTGGTGGGTGTTCCCCACGACATTAAGGGTCAGGGCATTTATGCCTATGTGACGCTGAATGCCGACGAGGAGCCGACCGAAGAACTGCGGGTCGAGCTGGTCAAATGGGTCCGCAAGGAAATTGGCCCGATCGCCAGCCCCGATTACCTGCAATGGTCGCCGGGCTTGCCCAAAACCCGTTCAGGCAAAATCATGCGCCGTATCCTGCGCAAGATTGCCGCCAATGAATATGATCAGCTGGGCGATACATCGACCCTTGCCGATCCGGGTGTGGTCGATGACCTGATTGATAACCGTCAGAACCGCTAATCAAAGCGGACTGTTATAAATTTCCAAAAGGCCTCCGTTCTTAAGCGGGGGCCTTTTTTTCAATTGGGTACAGACCCTAGATCTCTGATCAGTTGCACGAAGTCTTGCTTAAGATGAACGCAACCGCCAATCTTGAAAATACTGCCCCACAATTGTCAGGGTCATTCCGATTTCCCGGCAAACCATAAAAACACGACGGAGGAAAACATCGTGACAAGCGCCACCCATAAAATCGCAGTCATCGCAGGTGACGGCATCGGAACCGAAGTCATGCCCGAAGGCATTCGCGTTCTTGAGGCCACCGCAGATGTCTTTGGCATCGACCTGACATTCGATACCTTCGAATTTGGATCATGTGACTATTATCAAAAGCACGGGCAGATGATGCCCGACGACTGGCGCGCACAGGTTGGCAATCATGATGCGATTTTCTTTGGCGCGGTCGGTTGGCCCGATACGGTGCCGGACCACATTTCGCTTTGGGGGTCGCTCATTCAGTTCCGGCGTGATTTTGACCAATATGTCAGCCTGCGCCCCGCCAAACTGATGCCCGGCGTGCCCTCCCCGCTTGCCGGTCGCAAACCCGGTGATATTGATTTCTATGTCGTGCGCGAAAACACCGAAGGCGAATATTCCTCGGTCGGCGGCAAGATGTATCCCGGTACGGACCGCGAAATCGTCATTCAGGAAACGGTGATGTCGCGCACCGGGATTGACCGCATTTTGAAATATGCTTTTGAGCTGGCACAAAAACGCCCGCGCAAACATCTGACCTCGGCAACCAAATCGAACGGCATTTCAATCACAATGCCCTATTGGGACGAACGGGTGGTCGAAATGGCGAAAAACTATCCCGATGTCAGTTGGGACAAATATCATATCGATATCCTGACCGCCCAGTTCGTCATGAACCCGGACCGCTTTGACGTGGTGGTCGCATCCAACCTGTTTGGTGACATCCTGTCGGACCTTGGCCCGGCCTGCACGGGGACAATCGGCATTGCACCATCGGGCAACATCAACCCGGAACGCAAATTCCCGTCCCTGTTCGAACCGGTACATGGGTCCGCCCCCGACATCGCGGGTAAGGGCATTGCCAACCCGATTGGCCAAATCTGGTCCGGGGCAATGATGCTTGATCATCTGGGCCATACCGATGCCCATGACGCCATCATGCGCGCCATTGAAAACATCCTGCTCGATGAAACGCTGCGTACCGCCGACCTTGGCGGATCGGCCGATACGATCACCTGTGGCAAGGCGATTGCCAAAGCCGTACGCGACAACGCCTAAGCAACGCATCTATAAAAATCCGTCCAAATCCGGCCTGATCCCCACCTTCCGGGGGTCGGGCCTTTTTCGTCTGCCGCCCATACAAAGTCCGTCATCAAGGACTGTGATGCGCATGCCTGCTCTTCCGTCCCAAGGTTGTGCAAAAACTTAAATTAGTATAGGTACAGCCCTGCTGCGACGCAGCACCTTAACGGGCAGGCGCGCAGACCCGGTCGCCGACCAATATGGCCGACGGGTTGACGCCATACCGCCTGATAACATTCCAGCCCCGGGGACAGCCCCCCGAACCGAGTGGGCTTGACGGAGACGGAGATTTTCTGTGAACAGCGATTTTCTTCCGCGTTTGCGGGCTGAATGGCTTGGCAATATTCGCGGCGATGTGCTTTCGGGCCTTGTGGTGGCACTTGCCCTGATCCCCGAGGCAATTGCCTTTTCAATCATTGCCGGGGTTGATCCCAAGGTCGGGCTGTATGCCTCCTTCTCAATCGCCGTGATCACCGCGATTTTTGGCGGGCGTCCGGGCATGATTTCGGCGGCAACGGCCGCCACCGCTGTTTTGATGGGCTCGCTTGTCCGTGAGCACGGGCTTGATTACCTGCTCGCGGCAACGGTTCTGGCTGGCGTGATTCAGATGGTGGCCGGCGCACTTCGCCTTGGCAATCTGATGCGGTTTGTGTCCAAATCGGTGATGACCGGCTTTGTCAATGCACTCGCCATTCTGATCTTCATGGCGCAGCTCCCCGAACTGACCAATGTCAGCTATATGACCTATGTGATGGTTGCCGGTGGCCTTGCGATTATTTATCTGTTCCCGCGCATTACCAAGGCCATCCCGTCGCCACTGGTGTGCATTGTGGTTCTGACCCTTGTGTCACTGGCAATTCATGCCGATGTGCGCACGGTTGGCGATATGGGCGCATTGCCCGATGCCTTCCCGGCGATTTATTTGCCCAACATTCCGCTTAACCTTGATACCTTCCTGATCATCCTGCCCTATTCGGCAGCGGTTGCCGCCGTTGGTCTTTTGGAAAGCCTGATGACCGCGCAGATCGTTGATGAGTTGACCGACACATCGTCAGACCGCACGCGTGAATGTTACGGTCAGGGCATTGCCAACTTCTTCACCGGTTTCATCGGGGGCATGGCAGGCTGTGCGATGATCGGTCAGTCCGTGATCAACGTCAAATCGGGCGGTCGTGGCCGTTTATCGACCTTCCTTGCGGGTATTTATCTTCTGATCCTGATTGTGGTTCTGGGCGATCTGGTAGCGATCATTCCGATGCCGGCTCTTGTTGCCATCATGATCATGGTCTCCATCGGGACATTCAGTTGGTCATCGATTAAGGACCTCAAACACCACCCGCGCAGTTCGTCGATTGTGATGCTCGCCACCGTGATTGCCGTGGTTGGTACGCACAATCTCGCGATTGGTGTTCTGGTCGGGGTGTTGCTGTCGGGTATTTTCTTTGCCTGGAAAATCGCGCAGATTTTCCGCATCACCAGCACGCTTGATGATGCTGGTGCGCACCGCACTTATGAAGTCCGTGGTCAGATTTTCTTTGCCTCGGTCGAAGACTTCACCAAGGCATTCGATTTCCGCGAAGCACTTGATAAAGTCACCATCGATGTCAGCCACGCACATATCTGGGATATTTCAAGTGTTGCCGCCCTTGATATGGTCGTGTTGAAATTCCGTCGTGAAGGGGCCGAAGTCGAATTGATCGGTCTCAATGAAGCCAGTGAAACAATCGTCGATAAACTGGCCATCCATGATAAGCCCGGCGCGCTTGAACGCCTGATGGGCCACTAAGCCCACAGGGCAAGGGAAAAGGGAAACGATCATGACACATCTGATCGCACTGATTGACGGATCGGGTTATTCGCAAAGCGTTTGCGACCTGACGCGCTGGGTTGCCGAGCGCACCAGCGCATCGGTTGACCTGATGCATGTTCTGGGCCGGCGCGGTGTGGGTTCCGAACCCGCCGATCTGAGTGGCAACCTTAAGCTTGGCGCACGCACAGCCTTGCTCAAGGAACTTTCCGATCTGGATGAGCAAAAAGCCAAGCTTGAGCTCAAACGCGGGCGACTTCTTCTTGAAGAAGCCAAATCCGGGCTTGAGGAAGGTGGCCTTAAAACCGTCGGCACCAAATTGCGCCACGGCGATCTGATCGAAAGCCTTGCCGAATTTGAAGGCGATGCCGATTTGATTCTGATTGGCAAACGCGGTGAAGCCGCCGATTTTGCCAAACTGCATCTGGGATCGAACCTTGAACGGGTTGTCCGTGCCGCCCACAAACCGGTTCTGGTGGCATCGCGCGCATTCAAACCGATCGAAAAGTTCCTGATCGCCTTTGACGGCGGAGAAAGTGCGATGAAGGCCGTGCGCCACATTGCCGCAGGCAAGCTGTTTACCGATTTGCCCTGCACCTTGCTGTGCGTTGGCAAATCAACCGACAGCCTGCAGACAAAGCTTGATGAGGCGGCTGAAATCCTGCGCGCCGCAGGCTATAGCGTCAACGCCGAGTTCGCCGCAGGCGAACCCGAAGACGTGATCAAGGACCGGATCGAAGCCGATAACATCGACCTTCTGGTCATGGGCGCCTATGGCCATTCGCGCATCCGCAACCTGATCATCGGCAGCACCACCACCGAAATGGTCCGGTCGTGTCATGTCCCGGTGATGATGTTCCGCTAAGTCGGGCAAAACGCAATCATCAGACAAATAAAAAGCCCGGCAGACCACCTGCCGGGCTTTTGTCATACATAACGGATTTCGCGTCTTAGGCTCAGGGCCTATTCAGCGGACCAGAAAACGTCCAAGATTGGCGTTGATCTGACGTTCAAGTTCGCGGTCCAGATCCATCAGAACGGTTGCGGTTTCGTCGTAAATTGCCTTTTCACGCTCGGCGACCGACATTGATTCTGAAAGTGTGTGCGACCGTGCGGCCATGGCCTGCACTTCGCCCTTCTGAACACCATTGGCATCAAGAAGTTCAAGTTTGGCGGCAACCTTAAGTTCGATATTTTCAGACTGATCATCGGTAAAGGCACCTTTGATGCCCTTGGTCGTTTTAAGCGCGTTTGACGTGATCGATGCCTCGGTCACGGAATAGCGCAGCATGTCGCTGGTACCAGCCGTCTGGATACGGTCATCGGGCCAGTTCATTGCCATTTTGCCAAGGCTGAAGGGCAGGCTGTTGGCCATGGAACCATTCACTTTTGAATCCCACGCAGCAACTTTTTCAACCGGCCCGGCAGCAAACACAATCGGTTGAAGATGACGCCAGGTGACATCGGGGTAATTTGCCACCGGCGTGCTGGTGCAGGCCGCCAGCAGCGCAACCATGACACCGGCAATGCTTGCGCGCATGCCATTGATGGACAATACCTTCATGAAATCAAACTCCCTCGTCATTCAAAACTCATACAAAAACGTCACCATGGATTTGGTTATCCATGGTGACGTTGCGTGATGATTAAGGCAAGCCTGTGACAGGTTAATGCGCTGTAATCTTTTTATGAACTTTGCGCGTCATCGGCCTTAAAAGCCCGAATGTCTGCTTCGTTAAAGCCATAGCGCGTGTTGCAGAACTGGCACGACACCGCAACTTCACCGGTGTCACTTTCGCGCATCGACAGCAATTCGTCGAGCGGATAGGTCACAAGCGCGCCTTCGATCTTTTCGCGCGAACAGCGACATTTGAACCGCAATTCCGCCTGTTCGAACACACGTGGTTCCTCATCATGGAACAGGCGCCAGATCAAATCATGTGCCGACAGTGAAATATCGACAAGTTCGGTTTCCGTCGCACTGGTCATCAGGATTTTTGATCTGTTCCAGTCCTCGGCAACCTTTTCACCTTCTTCCGGGGTCGCGGCATCGCCAGATGCACTGACCGGCAAGCGTTGCAGGAACAATCCACCAACCCACCAGTCGGCATCAATCTCACCCTGATGAACTTCCAGTTTGAAGGCGGTTTCAAGCTGCTCGGACTGGCGGAAATAGGCCTCTGCACATTCCGAAAGGGTCGCCCCCTCAAGCGACACAATACCCTGATAACGTTCATGCTCATCGCCCTGATCGACCGTAAAGGCAATATGCCCGTTGCCCATCAGTTTAAGAACCTGCCCGCGAAGCGCTTCTTCCCCGCCCTCTTCGGCGGCGATCAGGGTATTGAGGCGGTCTTCATCAACCCGAAGACACGCCCGTACATTGCCCTCACTGTCAACATCGACAACCAGCATGCTGATCGGCCCGTCCGACGATGTCTGAAGGGTAAACAGCCCGTCATATTTCAACGATGACGACAACAGCACCGCAAGGCCAATCATCTCACCCAAAAGGTGGTTGGCAAGCGCAGGATAACTATGCTGACCAATGATGGTCTGCACCAATGGGCCAAGGCGCGTAAAGCGGCCACGGATGTTGGAATGATCCAGCGTGAAGGGCTGGCAAAAATCGACAGCGATCTGCATGTTCGGCTTCCGGTGTTGTGCGTGTCTGGGCCGTATATCAAGTTCGACCCGTCATTGTCGAGACGCTTTGATCAAACGCCCGCTTACATAACTCAGCATGGCAAAAGGGGCAGTCAAAACTGCCCCTCTGCAAATTCGTCATGCCTTATGTAGTCGCCAAGTTCACGATGGCAAGCCGTTAAAGCAGTATAGCAGAACCCCTTTCTGCGCATGCAGACGATTTTCCGCTTCGTCAAACACCACCGATTGCGGCCCGTCGATCACCTCGTCGGTGACTTCTTCGTTGCGGTGTGCGGGCAGGCAATGCATGAAAATCGCATCCGTCTTGGCCTGCGCCATGGTTTTGGCGTTGATCTGATAGGGGGCCAATGCTTCCATGCGGGCGTCGTAATCTTCGTCCCCCATTGAGACCCAGCAGTCGGTGACAACAACATCCGCCTCGGCCAGCGCACTATCAAGGTCGGTCATCCGCACCTTGCCGCCATCGGCATTGGCGGTCTCAATCATCCCCTGATTGGGGCGATAGCCCGCCGGGCAGGCCATATCCATTGAAAAGCCGAATTTCGACGAGGCATGGATAAAGGATGCCGACACGTTATTGCCATCCCCGACCCAGGCAAATTTAAGCCCGTCAAGACGGCCTTTATGTTCCTTGATCGTCATCAGGTCGGCCATGATCTGACACGGGTGGCTTTGATCGGTCAGGCCATTGATCACCGGCACCGTGGCGTATTTCGCCATTTCCAAAAGTTTGGATTCATCGGTGGTGCGGATCATGATCGCATCGACAAAACGCGACAAAACGCGCGCCGTATCGGCAATGGTTTCGCCGCGGCCAAGCTGGCTACTGTCGGCATCAAGCACGACAACATCACCGCCAAGCTGACGCATACCAACTTCAAATGACACGCGTGTACGGGTCGATGGCTTTTCGAAAATAAGGGCCAGGGTCTTACCCGCAAGCGGCTTGTCCCCAAACGGGGCTTTACCCGCTTTTTCGGAATCCCCAAGGGTCAGAATATCGTTCAGCGTGCCCGACGGCAGCACATCGATATCGAGAAAATGGCGAATATCAGTCATAAATCAATCTTCCTTACTGCGCGCCATTACGGCGCGAGAGCGGCCGCGCACGCATCAATTGCGGTCAGCGCCTCGTCAACATGGGTTTTGGTGATGTTAAGCGGCGGTATAAGTCGCACCACATTGTCGCCTGCCGGAACCGTCAAAAGGTTCAACTCACGCAGTTTGGCAACAACTTCACCGTTGTTTGGCACCGTTTTCATGCCCAAAAGAAGGCCCCTGCCGCGCACTTCGTCGATAAAGCCCGGATGCTTGCGCGCAATCGCATCAAGCCCATCACGGATCAAGCCGCTCATCTCAAGCACATGGTCCAGAAAACCGGGTTTCAGAACTTCATCAAGCACCGCATTGGCCGCCGCCGTTGCCAGCTGATTGCCGCCAAAGGTCGTCCCGTGCATGCCCGGCGAAAAGGCCGTAGCCGCCTTTTCATTGGCCAAAAGGGCGCCGATCGGGAATCCACCGCCAAGCCCCTTGGCAGAAGACACAATATCGGGCTGCATGTCCGACCATTCATAGCAAAACAGCTTGCCGGTCCGGCCAATACCAGTCTGAACTTCGTCAAACATCACAAGCAGGCCAAACTCGTCGGCCGCCTTGCGCACCCCTTCAAGATATCCATCAGGCGCCTTGCAAATCCCGCCTTCGCCCTGAATGGGCTCAAGCAAAATACCGCCGGTGTTTTCGGTAATGCCATTGCGCAATTCATTGAGATTGCCAAAGGCCACCCGGTCAAAGCCATCAGGCATCGGGCCAAAGCCCTCACGGTACTTTTCGCTATAGCCCGCGGTCAGCGTGCCCAAGGTCCGGCCATGGAACGCATTGGTCGCAACCAATATGCGGTTCTTTTGCGCATGGCCCGACACATGCTGATAGCGGCGCAGCATCTTGATGCCCGCCTCGTTGGCTTCGGCACCGGAGTTACAGAAGAAAACCGTATCGGCAAAACTGTTGGCAATCAGTCGTTCGGCCAGTTTCTGCTGACCGGGCATCTGATACAGGTTCGATGTATGCCAAAGTTTGCCAACCTGTTCGGTCAGTTCCTTAACAAGATGCGGGTGCGAATGGCCAAGGGTATTGACCGCAATACCCGACCCGAAATCGAGGAATCGTCGGCCGTCCTGCGCAAAGAGATAAGGTCCAACACCTTTCTCAAAGGCCAGATCGGCCCGCGCGTAGGTCGGCATGACGGGAGTAATCACTTTTTCATTCCTCGATTTAAGGTAAAAATCACATTCCTGACCAAGACCATATTGCATTAATTCTGATCCACTTTGCCGGAGACATCCTTCTGTCCGGCAAGGAAAAGTCCGCAGAGCGTAGCGGCGCTACGGCCAAGGACTTTGACGCTGCAGGGCGGAAGGATATCCCGGCCCGAAGGGTTTGCTTTTGACGGCCTTTTGCGGCGTTACATCGCTTGACCGATGCGCCGCATCGCTCTTGCGCGCTGTGCCTTGCCAAAGGGCACGTCAAAAACAAACAAAGTGCAGCAGAATTAATGCAATATGGTCTGTGGTCAGCCCCGGCAGAATACCGGGAAGCCGGGGAGTATCAAGAGATTCCTGATGTCTGTCAACGCCGCAAAACCCCGTAGACCGCACAGCACAAACTGGCCGCCACAATGAAAAAGGGCAGCATCCACGATGTGATGCTGCCCGATTGATTGGTTTTTGCGCCAGACCGCGCTGTTTGGCGTGGTTACGCCTTAAGCTTATACCCGCTTTTGATCATGCGATAGCACAGCAACCACAGCAACGCGTTGACCGCTGCCAAAACAAACACGCCTGTCATGATGGTGCCGTCCGAAATGCCGGTAAAGCCATAGCGGAACCCGTCAATCATGTAAAAGAACGGGTTGAAATGCACCAGAATCTGACCCGCTTCGGGCAGGCTGTCCGCACTGTAAAACGTGCCTGACAGGAACGACAGCGGAGTGACGACAAAGTTGGTGACCACGGCGATATGGTCGAACTTCTCGGCCCAGACGCCGCCCGCAATCCCCAGAAGGGCCAGCATCAAGGACGCAGAAATCCCGAAATACAGGATCGCCCAGATGTTGTGGATGCGAATATCGACAAAGAACGCCATGACAATAGCGGTAACAGCACCCACCATCACACCACGGGTCACCGCACCAAAGGCAAATCCGGCAACCATTTCACCGGCTGACAATGGTGGCATCAAAACATCGACAATATTGCCCTGAACTTTCGCAATCGTCAGCGAACTTGATGAATTGGCAAAGGCGTTTTGGGCCATGGTCATCATCACAAGACCAGGGGCGAGAAAGGTGGCGAAGGCAATGCCATTTACTGTCTCAACCGCCCGGCCAAGCGCCAGCAGGAACACAGCAAGAAACAGAAGACTGGTCACAACCGGCGCGCCAATGGTTTGCAGATGCACATTGAGGAAGCGTCGAACTTCCTTGGCATACAGCGTCCAAAGACCAAGCCAATTGACCGCGCCCATCTGACGTGGGGCTAGTTCACTCATAGAATTTCCTTCGGAAAAATGCAGACAATTGCCGGTAAAATAGGGAGAGTAGGGTACTTGTTGCAAGGGTGCGTATTCATTCATGATGGCGAACATGACACAAAAACAGCGCCAAGGCCCGGAAACCCTGGAGTCTGACGGCGAAAACAAGCCGGTCGGAAATGCCCGTTTTTCGACTTCAAACCGGAAAAACACCCAAAACGCCAAGGACAAGCAGCGCGAAGCCAACCGCCCGCGCCGTGTCACGCGTGATTATCTGATGAATTATGCGACCTGGTATCTTGAACGGTTTGCCGCCTCACGTGCCCGGCTTGAAAAACTGATGCGCGGTAAAATACGTCTGTCGGCGGCGGAATATGGCACCGATCCCGAAGAAGCCGAAAACTGGATGAAGTCGGTTCTAAGCACGTGCGAAAAAGCCGGTTTTATCAATGATGATGCCTATGCCAAGGGACGGGCAAGATCGCTTTTTCGCAAAGGCAAAGCCATGCGGGTTATTGCCGCTGACCTGTCATCACGCGGGATCGCATCAGATCAGATTGATACCGCACTCAAGGACCTTAAGGCCGAGGCCGAACAAGCCGCCTATGACGAGGTCCGCGGCACCGACCCCAACATTGCCGCGGCTGCCGCCTATGCCCGTCGTCGGCGTCTTGGCCCATGGCGACGCCCTGATATCCGCGATGAAAAACGTGAAAAGGATATGGCCGCCCTCGCCCGTCAAGGGTTTGGCTATGACACCGCCACGCGCATCATCAACAGCGACCTTGATGAACTGAATGATCTGTTGTCGATGATTGACGGCATTTGATCGCCGGATCAAAGGCGGTTATCACTAATCCATCCTTTTGCATCCCTGTTGATACGGAGACCCCAGACATGATGGTCCGCATCTATCACAATCCACGCTGTTCCAAATCGCGTCAGACACTGGCCCTGATTGAAGAAAAAGGCATCACACCCGATGTCATTCTTTATCTCGACACACCGCCGTCCCCGCAAGAAATGTCGGAACTGATTGAGATGCTCGGCATGCAGCCCGAAGACATCCTGCGCAAAAAAGAAGCCCGCGAAGAAGGCATTGCCGATCTGCGTGGCGATGATCTGATCGAAGCCCTATGCGCCCATCCGCGCGCCCTCGAACGTCCGATTGTGGTCAATGGCCACAAGGCGGTTCTGGGCCGTCCACCGGAAAACGTGCTCGATATTCTTTAAAACCTGCGACGTATGGACGCCGCCTGCTGTGAGGGTTGTGTCGAAGAGTAGAGAGGCGATTATGCGGATTTTTATGACCGTTTTCATTGTTGCAGGATCTTTTCTTGCTTTGACGAAAACTCACGCTGATGACCTACCCGACATGTCTAATATGTCGATTGAAGAAATTGAAGAACTACCCTCGGAGATTCTAACTAAACTGCCAGCCTCGGATGTTTTTGCAAAGTTCGCCGAGGAGAAACAATTACCCTCAAGCTTTTTCGATACGGCAATCGCTATAAATCTATCTAGACTGCTGTTTATTGAGCCAAGTGAAGAACAGAAACATCAGGCAATAAAGGACTTTCAAACGAGCATTGGCGACAAGGCGGATGGGGTTTTGACGCTGGCGCAATTTGAAGAGCTGGGTCGTCGCGCTACTCGCAGCACTGACACTCCGGTCTACCCTTTCACCTTTGGAGAAAATATCAGCGTTTACATTGATGCCAACTTTGCAGTGGCCGAGGGAACTTGGATTATAGAAGGAGAGAAAATTGCCTATCCAATCAACCACAGCAGAATCTCTTGTGAAAAAAGCACTGGGATTTGCGAAATAGTGCAGGTTGATGTCTCGATTCCAAGCCTTGACGAAAATAGCGACAGTTACAGTTTGCATCTCAGCACTCAAGATTATGAGGTTATCTCTTGGACAAAGGATGAAGTGGTTTCGCAATCAGTTGGTAAGTGCAGGAAAGTGCTTATGACAATGAGTAAAAGTAGTGGTGAAGTTTTTCAAATCACACGAAATTTTGGTAAGGAAGGTTGCGATATCGGCGGATTGCTAAGTTTACCAAAACTTGAAACCCCACAAATTGCCAAACTGGTTGGCGGCTTTGATACAGCGCAAAAATTCTGGCAAGAACGGAAGAAGGAAATTTCGAAGTTCTATGGCAAGAACTTTGTGGAGAAACTCAAACTGGATCAACCAACCGATAGTCTCAAGCCACCGGCACAAAAGAACTGAGAGCGACACAGTGAAGTCTTATCGAACCGCGCGTTGCGAACCTGATTAAGGCTGTCTAAGCCCATCAGCGCGGGCTGCACATGCCGCAATAACAAATGTCTGTGCCACTCCGGCACGGGCGTTTTTCGCAATTAATAAAAGTCGAACACCCTGACAGGCATTATGTCTTCCTGATAGAAGCTCAACACCTGTGGGGAGGTCGCCCGTGATTGCCGCATTCGCCCTGATCCTTGTTTGCCAATTGTTTGGCGAAGTCATATCCGAATTGTTCAACATGCCCGTTCCCGGCCCTGTGATCGGGCTTGTTTTGTTGTTCTTTGGCCTGTTGATCAGCCGCAAGCCGCCCAAGGTTCTGACCGATGCGGCCGATAACCTTCTGATCCATTTCTCCTTGCTGTTCGTGCCTGCCGGTGTTGGTGTTGTCACCCAGATTGACCGCCTTAAGGGCGACTGGCTGCCGATTGCGGCCGCCTTGATCGTATCGACCTTGCTCGCGATTGTGCTGACCGCCCTTTTAATGTCGAAGCTTCTGCCCAAACCATCCGCCCCATCCTCCGATGACAGCGCAAAGGATGCATCGTAATGGAAACCGATATCACACAGCTTTGGGTTTATCTGTCGACCAAACCGCTGACGGGGCTAACCATCACGCTTGTCGCCTATTCCATCGGGTTCTGGCTGTATCAGAAAAGCAACCGCAACCCGATGTGCAATCCGGTCGTGATCGCCATTGCCCTGATCGCGTTTCTTCTCAAGATCACAGACACCCCCTATGCCACCTATTTCGAAGGCGCGCAGTTTGTGCACTTCCTGCTTGGCCCGGCCACCGTTGCCTTGGCCGTGCCGCTGTTTCGTCAGACCGAAACGCTTAAACGCGCCATGCCGGTGATTGTCTTTGGCGTTTTATTCGGATCCTTGGTTGCCAGTGCCAGCACGGTTCTTCTGGCGTGGGCTCTGGGCGCAAGCCCGGAAACACTGGCGTCACTGGCCCCAAAATCGGTGACCACCCCGGTTGCCATGGGCATTGCCGAAAACATTGGTGGCGTTCCGGCCCTGACGGCGGTCTGCGTCATTGCCACGGGTATTGTCGGGGCAACCCTTGGCCCGATGGTGATGAATATGGCGCGATTGAAAGACTGGCGGGCACGGGGCTTTGCCATGGGCGTCGCATCGCACGGGATTGGGACCGCACGCGCCTTTCAGGTCAATGAAACGGCGGGGGCTTTTTCCGGATTGGCGATGGGGTTAAACACCATGGCAACCGCCATCACCATCCCGTTTTTATGGCACTGGATATTCGGGTAAGACAAATATCATCGGGCCAGAGGAGCACGGTATCGGGTATCACGCCCGGCAAGGCGACGCATGCGCAGCCCATCACGAATGTTTAACCCGATCAGAACAAGATTGACCCCACCGGCAATCAATTCAACCGCCTGAAGCGCGACAAACAGGCCGTCCAGGTCACCGCGATTGGCAAGGATCGCCAAAGATACGGCACTTGGGACAAGGATGAGCAGGCCATTGGCCGCAATGAATTTCATCCTGCGCAGTTTGAGTGCCAAAACACCGGAAATATGCCCGCGCGCCAAACGAAAACCTGAGGCACCGGTCGCAGCCAGTGTGGGAACAAGCAGCAGTACCCCCCACGCAACTGCCGTTTTAACAGCAACGATTTGAACATGTGATCCACCAAGTTCGACAAGCACTGTTGCCAGCCAGAACGTAGCAATCAAAAGGAACGCCGCCCCACCGGCAATACGGTGAAGGGTGCGCAATAGGGTGTTTGTTGATATGGACATCGTTATCTCTTTTTGAACAAGGGTTGCGATGTGGCGCCACACGTATTTAAATAGCATGCTATATATTACATAGCAAGCTATGTATCTAAATGCACACAGGAGCCTCCATGCCGCTGAAACGAACCCAGTCTGCGGGGTATATGACCAATTGGGCTGCACGCCTGTTTGCGCGTGCCATTGACCAGAAACTCAAACCCATGGGCATGAGCAGTGGATACCTGCCGGTTTTCTTTGCGCTGGCGGATGGCACGGCACGCACGCAAAAGCAGTTGGCCCTTGGTGCTGGCATTGAACAGCCTACCATGGCCGCGACGCTCAATCGCATGGAACGCGATGGATGGATCGAACGGGAAAAAGACGGTGAAGATCGCCGCATTACCCACATCCGGTTGAGTGCTGCGGCCCGTGACAAGGCACAAGACATTCAGGCCATCGTCAATCAGGTCAACGAAACTGCCCTGTCAGGCTTAAACAGTCTGGAACAACGCGTTTTGCTGGATGCGCTGGGCAAGGTCACCATGGCCCTGACCCGCACAGAAGAAAACCAGAAACACCCCGTACCGAAATAACATGCCGACTTACCCATCAGTGTGGCGGGATGCCCCGTTGCGATGCGGGTGGTAGCATCGGGTGAGCCGAAGCTCACCCGAACGTTTTAATTAACCTGCACGCAACTGCGACAGAAACTCTGAAACAGTATCCTGCAGGGTATCAATCTGCTTGGCCAGATCACCAACCGTCGCATCAAGTTCGCCCGCCGCAGCACCGCTGCTGCTGGCGGCTTTATGGATTTCGTCGATGTTGGCAACCACTTCGTTCGATCCTGAAGATGCGCTTGTTGCACTGTTGGCGATTTCGTTGACGGCCGAGTTTTGCTCGGACACGGCTGACGCAATGCCGTTGGCAATTTCGCTGATCGACGAGATTGTCTGGGTCACCTTCTCGATGGCTTCCACCGTGACCTTGGTTTCATCCTGAATAGCCCCGATCTGCTGGGCGATTTCGTCGGTGGCCTTGGCCGTCTGGTTGGCAAGGTTTTTGACCTCTTGGGCCACCACGGCGAAACCTTTGCCCGCTTCGCCTGCGCGCGCGGCTTCAATCGTTGCATTCAGGGCCAAAAGGTTGGTCTGCGATGCGATATCGTTAATCAGACTGACAACCTGACCAATGCGCTCGGCCGCCTCGGCAAGACCGCCGACCATTTCATTGGCCCGCGATGCCTCACCCACCGCAGCCTCGGCGATAGAAGTCGACTCGTGGACCTGACCGCCAATCTGGCTGATCGACGCCGACAGTTCTTCGGTTGCCGAGGCAACCGTTTGAACGTTACGGGCCGAATCATTGGCTGCTTCTGAAACCTTCTGGCTTTGATTAACCGAATGATTTGCAGAATCACGCATCGAGTTGGTTGATTTCAACATACCACCGGTCGCCGCACGAACAGATGTGACGATCTGACCAATAGACTGCTCGAGTTCAACCGCCAATTTATTGCGCTGATCAATCGCTGCCTGTTTGGACCGTTTTTCTGCAACAACACGGGCTTCTTCGGCTTCGTCGATTTTGGCCGCCGTTTCGCGCCAGCGCACCAACCCGTTGGCAATCAATCCAATCTCGTCCTTGCGCTCGGTAAAGGATACCTCTTCGCTGAAATCGCGCTCTACGAAACGCGAAATCGTCTGACTAAGAACCCGCAGCGGGCCAAGCTGCCAACGCAGCAACAAGAACAGAAGGAACGCCGAAACAACGGCAACGATCACACCAACAATGGCGATACGCGCTTCGATCTCACCAGCAACAGCAGCGACTTCTGCCTTTTTAATACCAACATACAAAATACCCAAAACATCGCCAGCCGGCGTCATGATCGGACTGTATTGCGTGACATATTCCGTACCAAGGATAAGCGCTTCACCGCGGAACGTGTTGCCCGACATGATCGGCGCGTAAGCCGCACTGCCTTTGCCAAGCATTGTCCCAACAGCACGTGTACCATCGGGCTTGATGATGTTGGTTGAAACGCGGATAAAATCTTCTTCCGCCGGGACATAGGCAAACACGGTTGCCGTTTGACCGGTGGCCGTGCCAATGCGGTCAATCAGGGCGTGGGACGATAAATCAGGGATTTCCGGCATCACCAGCTTGGATGTTTCGCCATCCTTGGTGATCACCATGTTAAAGTCGAGGTTGGCATCCTGCAGCAACAATGCTGCAACACGAAGATTGAGTTTTTGCGACGCCAGACTGTCACTGGCGACCTGTTGATCGATACGCTGCATAATCAACACGCCAAGCAAAATGATCCCACTCATAAGAATAAGAACGGCAGCTAAGGCAACTTTCAGTACCAAACTTTTCGACATGCTCTCTCCCTAATCACCATCAAGGACAAAACCAGAAGATCGACAGTGGATGGTTCTGTCCACATTTCAAGAAGGTCTTAGCGCCAGGATCAAGATCAGAACCTAACTCCTTATAAGGTATACAATATCATAATTAACCTTTGCGTATAGTTGTTTATCCTGTTGCATAGATTCGCACCTGCCCAATTACCTTAAGCCGTACGGCACATAAATAGGGGCATGGGCACGACATACCGGACACACCGATACGCCAGAACATGACGCACGCCAAATCTGGTTATCTTTGGGGATGTGGATTATGAAAAACGGGGCGTCAGAAAACCGGAATGCCGCCAGCCAGCAGATGTCGCAAATGAATGCAGCAGGGTCTGGGGGCGGGGCTTAGGCTCAGGGTCTAGTAATCAACCTTGACGAAATACAATCCATCCGCTGGTGCGGTAGGACCACCTGCCGCACGGTTACAGGCCTCAAGTGCTTTTTTCACCCTAATCGGCTTCCAGCTTCCTTTGCCAACCAGAACCAGTGTCCCGACCATGTTGCGCACCTGATGATGCAGGAACGACCGGCTTTCGGTGTGGATGCGGATTTCAAGTGGATCTTCGATGCTGCGCGTGACCTCAAGCTTTTCCAGCGTCTTGATCGGGCTATTGGCCTGACATTCGCTGGCGCGGAAACTGGTGAAATCAAACGTGCCAATCAAATGCTGGGCGGCTTCGTTCATCGCATCGATATCAAGCGGCTTGTAAACCCCCCAGGCAAGCCCGGCTTCAAAGGTCAGCGGGGCGCGGCGATTGATGATGCGATACATGTAGTAGCGTTTTTTTGATGAAAACCGCGCGTGGAAATCCTCGGTGACTTCATCGCACAGCTTTACCGCGACCGGGGCCGGTTTAAGATAATGGTTGATCGCATTCATCACCGCGTCGGCCGGGTAATATTTCGGTAAATCGAAATGCACCACCTGGCCGAGCGCATGCACCCCGGCATCGGTGCGGCCCGATACATACACGCGCACGAATTCACCGACGAAATCCTCGATCGCGGCTTCAAACACCTTTTGAACCGAAATCACTTCGTCCTGATACTGCCACCCGTGATAGGGGCGGCCATCATATTCGACGGTGCATTTGTAGCGTTGCATGGGCTCTCAAAACTCGTTGGAACGCCTGAGCCTTCGGCTCAGGACGGCGCGCACCCGTTATATCCGGGCTGATAAAAGAAAACGAGGGGCTTTGACACCCCTCGTTCCAATCCTCACACAATAAAATGCGTGATTATTTCAGATCGTCATTGCCGTAGCCAAGGCGCAGACGCAGCGCATTGAGCTTGATAAAGCCTTCTGCATCGTGCTGGTCATAAACGGTGTCGGCTTCGAACGTGACGTGTTCTTCGGAATAGATCGAGTTCGGCGATTTACGCCCGGTAACCGTGACGTTGCCTTTGTACAGATCAAGGCGGACCGTGCCGTTGACCGACCGCTGGGTGTCATCGATCAGACGCTGAAGCGCCTGACGTTCTGGCGACCACCAATACCCGTTATAGATCATTTCGGCATACCGCGGCATCAGCTCGTCTTTCAGATGACCCGCATTGCGGTCCAGCGTGATGCTTTCCATTGCGCGGTGCGCGGTGAGCATGATCGTGCCGCCCGGTGTTTCGTACACGCCGCGCGACTTCATGCCGACATAGCGGTTTTCAACCAGATCAAGACGGCCAATACCGTTTTTGCCAGCCACATCGTTAAGCTTGGTCAGCAAGGTCGCCGGGCTCATGCGCTCGCCATTGACCGCAACCGGATCGCCTTTTTCGAATTCAATTTCGATGGTGGTGATCGCATCAGGTGCGTTCTGCGGCGAAACCGTACGCATGAACATATTTTCGTTCGGCTTCGTCCACGGATCTTCAAGCGCCTTGCCTTCGTAGGAAATGTGCAGAAGGTTGGCATCCGTCGAATAGGGCGGCTCATCGCCACCGGCTTTGTCGGCCGAAATCGGGATCTGGTGCTTCTGGGCGAAGTCCAGCAGTGCTGTACGGGAATTCAATTCCCACTCACGCCACGGTGCAATCACCTTAACGTCAGGCTTCAGGCCATAATAGCCAAGCTCAAAACGGACCTGATCGTTGCCTTTGCCCGTTGCGCCGTGTGACACGGCATCGGCCCCAACTTCCTTGGCGATTTCGATTTGGCGTTTGGCAATCAAGGGCCGCGCAATCGACGTCCCCAGCAGGTAAACACCTTCATACAGGGCATTGGCGCGGAACATCGGGAAGACGTAATCGCGGACGAACTCTTCGCGCAGATCTTCGATGAAGATTTGCTTTACGCCGAACATCTCTGCCTTTTTACGGGCGGGCTCAAGCTCTTCGCCCTGGCCGAGATCGGCGGTGAAGGTCACGACTTCGCAGTTATACTGTTCACGAAGCCACTTCAGGATGATGGAGGTATCAAGCCCGCCTGAATAGGCAAGCACCACCTTTTTGACCTGATCGCTCATTGCAGTGACGCCTTTCTTTTTCAATACACTTCAGGGAATGGCACACGCGTGCCCGGTTCCCTGTCATAGTTCCCTGTCATAGTTCCCTGCCATAGACGCAATCTGTTGATTGCGTCGGGCCCCGAAAAGCCTGTAAGGCGCTCCGACGGCTCTTTATGCAAAATCTGCCCCATCTTGCACAAAGAGCCCTAGACCTTGAGCGCGGAGTATAGGAAAACACTAGTGAGGGGCAAGACCCAAGATTGGGCTTGGTGCCAAAAAGGCGCAAAAACCCGTAAAATATTGCCTCGCTTTTGGAAAAAACCGCTCCGAATGCTCAAAAACACCGAAGAAACCGAAATCGACCTGCCCAAAATTGGCCCGCTGCCGGTCCGTTTACGGCCCAGTGCGCGCGCGTCGCGACTCAAACTGCGGATTGATCCGGCGTTTGACGGGGTCGAAATCGTCGTGCCCACCGGAATCTCACGAAAAGTCGCCCTTTCGATGCTGGACCAGCATAGCGATTGGGTAGCCGCCCACATTCAACGCCTGCCCGACCGTGTACAATTTGTGCCCGGCGCGTGGATTCCGTTTCTGGGCGAAGACCACGCCATCCGCGCCGTCCCCGATGCAAAACGTGGTGTCTGGGTCGAGGCCGGGGTGATCTGGGTGTCGGGGCTGCCCGAACATACCAACCGGCGGGTGACCGATTTCCTGAAAAAACAGGCCAAGCTTGAAATCGCCCCGCGCGCCCAAGAATATGCCGACCAAATCGGCAAGAAAATCAATCGGATAGCGCTTAAAGACACCCGCACCCGTTGGGGAAGCTGTTCGTCAAACGGTAATTTGGCGTTTAGCTGGCGACTCGTTCTGGCCCCCGAAGATGTGCTTGATTACGTCGTCGCCCACGAGGTCGCCCATCTTCAGGAACTGAACCACAGTGCGCGGTTCTGGGCTGTGGTGGATGATCTTTATGGCCCGTCCAAGAAACAGCAACACTGGCTTAAACGAAACGGCTCTGCCCTGCATCGATATGGTGCGGGAAGCTGACTGAGTAAGTTAACCAACTCAATCCATACTGTCCTTACAGGATGCGTCCCATGCTGATACCGATTGAAACACTGGCCATCTTCATCCCCACTGCCCTGGCCCTTAATATGACACCGGGCAATGACATGCTGTTTTGTCTGGGACAGGGTATTAAATCCGGCCCGGTTGCCGGGAATGCCGCAAGCCTTGGAATTGCCACGGGTGCGATGATCCACACACTTTTGGCTGGATTGGGACTGGCGGCACTGGTTGCGGCCCATCCGGTGGCGCTTGAAGTTTTGCGCTGGCTTGGCATTGCATATCTGGTGTGGCTGGCGATCAATGCCTTCCGATCCAGTGATCAAAATCTGGCACCAGCCAGAACCACACAATCATCCGCCTTTCGCGCATGGCGGGACGGGATTGTGGTTAATCTGCTCAATCCGAAAATCATCGTGTTTGTGCTGGCCTTCATCCCGCAATTTGTCGATGCGTCGCGGGGGTCGGTGTTAGTACAGTTTTTGATTTTTGGCCTGATCCTCAATATCGGCGGGACGATGATCAATTGTCTGGTGGGCGGATTTGCCGGGAAACTTGGTGTGATATTATCGCGGTCAAAACAGGTAGCGCGTGGCTTTCAGATTTTTACCGGATGCGTGTTTCTCGGCCTTGCGGCCAAGCTGGCGTTTGATCGGCGCGGGTGAATAATCATCCGCATTATTCATTTTAAATGAATAATAGCCTTCAGCCCAAATCGGACTGTAAACCATTCTTTACACCACACATCCGCTTTCACGCAGATGGGGCAATTCTGCGCGCAAGAATCCAAGGAAGCTTTTTTCCACAGCACTCAGTTCACGTGATGCGGTGAACAATGCCACGTCCCAGTCAATGACCGGCGTTAAGGTGCGCGCAACCACCTTGGTCTCATCGACCAGCAAGGCGGCAAACGGATCAATCACCGCAATCCCGACATTGCGTTCGACAAGGCGTGAAATGGTGCGAATGGTCCGGGCTTCGACCGCGATTTTGCGCGGCCATCCGGCGATCTGGAAAATATAGTCGATTTTGGTGCGCAAGGGCGATCCGATCGACAGTTCGACAAAGCGTTCACCGCGCAGAAGATCAATATCAATCGTTTCAAACCCTGCCAGACGATGCCCCACCGGCATCAAACAGACCGCACGTGACTGTGCGAGCGGGGTGACCACCATATTGGGGTCCTGCAGATCAAGGGTAATGCCGATCCCAAGATCACATTGCCGGGTTGTGACCATTTCAAGCATGCCTTCAAGCCCGGTGTCGGTGATGCTGATCGAGACATTGGGGTGGGCCAGTTTGAACTTTGCCACCACATCGAGAAGATAGGTATCAACATAAATCGGCTGTGCGGCGATCCGGATGGAGCCCAACTGATCATTGGCAATCGCACGGGCCTGCGTTTCGATTTCATGAAGTGAGTTCAGCGACCGGACCACGGTGACGTGAAACTGATGGGCCTCATTGGTCGGCACCAGTTGATTGCGTTTGCGGTTAAACAAGGAAAATCCGACAGACTTTTCGAAGCTGTTGAGCAAACGGCTGACCATTGGCTGGCTGATGTTCATTGCCTGTGCCGCCTTGGTGACCGACCCATGGGTCATAAAGGCATTGAAGCTTTCCAACTCGCGCAGGTTCATGTGACGGCCTCATTCTTTCAGTATGTAAATTAGTTATACTGGAATTAATTTTTTGCGCCAACAGTTATGGATTGTCTATGGATGGTGCATACAAAAAGAAAAGATCCAGGCTCAGGACCTATTAATTTGATTGGAATGGCAGACGTTATATTTGTGAAATCCAAGGAAAAGCCCGCCGGGCGGACTGGTATCCCGGCCAAGGGGTTTGACGCAGGAGGTTGCAAATATAACGTCTGTCCTTTGGATTGTCCGGATTTGCACGGGCTACTTTGTCGCAAAACCTTGAAAGATGCATATCTTCCTGCGGTTTCGCTCCGCGTATCCGCACAAATCCGGACAACCATTCGAACCAAACTAATAGGTCCTGAGCCTCTCCGGCAATACTGCCACCACCACCCAGGGAGACATGAAAATGTTTCAAAAGCTCAAAAAAGCAGCCGGCGTAGCCGCCGCCATCCTTGCGACAACCACCATGATTTCGACCGCCCAGGCAGATGCCTATCCGCAAAAAGCCATCACGCTTGTTGTGCCTTATGGTGCCGGTGGTGCGTCAGATCTGGCAGGTCGTGCACTTGCCGAGACCGCACGTCATTACACCGATGATCAACCGATTGTGGTTGTCAACAAGACCGGTAATGGCGGCATGAACGGTGCCCGTTTCGTGACCGAACAGAAACCCGATGGTTACACCCTTTTGCTGTCACGCGTTGGCATGGCGCTGTATCCGGCAGTCTACGAAGACAGCCCGGTCGCATGGGACGATTACACCTTCCTGGGTATTCTCGAATCGACCCCGATGATCCTGGCCGTGAATGCCAATTCCGACGTCCAGACCGTTGATGATCTGATTGCCAAGATCAAAGACAGCGACGGCGCAACCACCTATGCCGCATCCGGCCCCACCGCGATTGATGGCTTCTCGGTTCAGGCGCTTCTGTCTGATCTTGATCTTGACCCGCTGACCGCATCCACCCTCGTGCCATACAAAGGCGGCTCTGCTTTGGCCGCTGCCCTTCTTGGCGGTCACGTTGACTTCCTCGCAATTGCTGCTGGTTCTTTGATGCCCCACATCGAAGCCGGTAAAATGCGTCCGCTGATGGTCTATTCGCCGAAACGTATGGCAGCCCTGCCGGACGTCCCGACGGCCAAAGAACTCGGCTATGCGCAGGCTGGTCAGGTTGGCGGCTGGAGCGGTCTGTATGCGCCTAAAGGTCTTCCGGAAGATGTTGTGGCAAAATGGACCGAAGTCCTTGGCAATGTTGCAACCGACGAACAGTGGCTCGACCTTGCCGCGAAACGTGGCTCGACCTCGGTCATCGGTGATGACGATCCGTCGGCTTACGTCAAAAGCCAGTTCGAACTTTATAACGGCATGGCCAAGAAGTTCGGCTACATCCAGTAAGACGTTTTTTAACGTCCTGTAATTTTCGACTTTAAATGCGAGACGGAACCATGAACCAAAATCGCGATTTCTACGCTGGACTGGTCGCGACGGTATTCTTTGCCATCGTCCTGTTCGTTCTGATCCCGATCTATGTGAAGGTTCCGTCTTTCATTCCCGGCTTTGCCCCGCCACCTGATATGTGGCCGCGCGTTGTTGCCGTGATTGGCCTTGTCATGGGCATTCTGGCCCTTGTTCTGGCCTTTCCAAAATCGCGCAAAGCAAGCGGTGAGCAGGTCACAAGCCTTGGTTTCTATGTGAACCGAAACAAGGTTTTCATAACCCGTTTTGCCTTGTTGCTGGTTCTGTTTGTCGCCTTTGTTTATGGCCTGCCGGTGATCGGTTTTGTGCCGGCAACCGTTCTTTTGCTGGGCATTCTGTTCCTGATGACAGGTAATTTCGGCAACAAGGTCTGGATGATTGGCCTGACAATCATTTTTCCGGTTTTGCTGTATCTGCTTTTTACCGAAGTCACCCATACGCCCTTCCCCGAAGGCATGCTGTTTTCCAACAGTCTTTCTGACCTCGTAACCCTGATCTGATCGAAAGCCCCATCGTTATGTGGAATGAATTGCTTTTCGCCTTCCAGTCTGTGGCAACGTTACCGAACTTTCTGGCGATGTTTGCCGGGATTTGGGGGGGCGTGATTATTGGCGCCATCCCGGGCATGACCGGGACGATGGCCGTGACATTGGCACTGCCGTTTACGTTTTATCTGCCGCCCGTCACCAGTCTTTTGCTTTTGGTGGCGCTCTATAAAGGGTCAACCTATGGCGGGTCGATTTCCGCCATCCTGATCAAGACACCCGGCACCGCATCCGCCGCCTGCACCGTTCTTGATGGCTATCCGCTGGCCCGTGCGGGCAAAGGTGGTAAGGCGCTGAACATGGCGCTGATTTCAAGCTGTATCGGCGACTTTATTTCGAACATTTCGCTGTTCTTCCTTGCCATGCCTTTGGCGATGTTTGCGCTGCGCGTTGGGCCGCCGGAATTCTTTATGCTGATGGCGTTTTCACTGACCATTGTGGCGAGTATTTCCGGCCGTTCGCTGGTTTTGGGCATCATTGCCGCCTGTCTGGGTCTGTTGCTGGCAACGGTTGGCGAAGATATTTATGGGTCTTACCGCTTTGCCCTGTCCGAGGACATGAAATCAGGCCTTGGCATGGTGCCGGTTCTGATTGGCCTGTTTGCCCTGCCTGAACTGATCAAAATGATCGTGTTCCGCCCGGAAGACAACAGTCAGGCCATGAAGCTTGGCGATAACCGTCTGACCCTGTCGGAATTCCGTGGATCGATCAAATCGATTTGCCGGGGGTCGGTCATCGGCGTGATCCTTGGCGCCATTCCGGGCATTGGCCCGTCAACGGCGGCCTTTTTCTCCTATAGTGAGGCGCGCCGGACATCGAAAAACGGTGACAAGTTTGGCGAAGGCGAACTGGAAGGCATCGCCGCATCAGAATCAGCCAATAACGGCGCCTGTGGTGCGACCATGATCCCGCTTCTGGCCCTTGGTGTGCCGGGCGATGTGATCACCGGTGTGATGCTGGGTGCGTTCATGATCCACGGCCTGACCCCGGGACCGCTTTTGTTCCAGAACAACCTTGGCGAGGTTTATTCGCTGTTTATCGGCATGCTGTTTAGTTCGCTGTTCCTGTTTATCGCAGGCAAGCTGACGGCAGGTGCCTTTACCAAAATCTCGCGCATTCCCCAGACTTTGCTGCTGCCGTGTATTTTGATCCTGTGCGTTTATGGCATCTATTCCATCGGGGCCAGCCCGTTTGACGTCACGGTTCTTCTGGTGATGGGCGTTGTCGGCTTTGCCATGATGTTGCTGAACATTCCGGCCGCCCCGTTCCTGATCGCCTTTATCCTTGGCCCGATGTTTGAAGACAACATGCGCCGGTCGCTTGCGATTTCGCGCGGTGATCTTGGTGTCTTCTTCCAGTCCTGGATTTCATGGGGCTTCTTCATCCTGACCATTCTGTTTGTCACTTTAACCATTCGTCGTGAATGGAAGAAATGGCGTGACCGTCGCGCATCGGCGCAGTCGGCTTCCTGATCCGAGAAACGAGAATTATACACATGAGCAAACCCAACATGTCCCGCCTCCATCATGCCATTGATCTGCTTGGCAAGCTGGTCGCGTTTGACACCACCAGCAAAAACTCGAATCTCGGTCTGATCCATTTTGTCCGCGACTATCTCGCGCAATATGGCATCGAAAGTACCCTGTTTCATGATGAAACCGGTGAAAAGGCCAACCTGCTTGCCACCATCGGGCCCAAAGGCGTTCCGGGCATTGCCCTTTCGGGGCATACCGATGTGGTGCCCGCGTTGGAAAACAGCTGGATCAGCCCGGCGTTTGAACTGACCGAGCGTGACGGCAAGCTGTTTGGTCGCGGATCGGCCGACATGAAGGGTTTTTCCGCCTGTGCGCTGGCGATGATCCCCGAACTGGTCAAACGCGACCTTGCGATCCCGATCCATCTTTGCCTGTCCTATGACGAGGAAGTCGGCTGCATCGGGGTTGGATCCATGGTCGATCATTTGGCCGCCATGGACACCCCACCGCGTATTGCCGTGATTGGTGAGCCGACCGACATGAAGGTCATCAACGGTCAAAAGGGCAAATATTCCATGCGCGTGACCGTGACGGGAACAGCCGGGCACAGCTCGTTTGCGCCCAACCATGTCAATGCCATCGAATATGCCAGCCGCGCGATCAGCATGATCGCTGACAAAGCCCGGGGGTTCGAAGAAAACGGTCCGTTTGACGATGATTTCACCGTCCCGCACAGCACCATGCTGACCACGACAATTGGCGGCGGCACGGCCACCAATGTGACGCCCGATCATTGCGAATTCACCTTTGAAATTCGCCATCTGCCCGAACATGACGCCGAAGCGGTGATTGCCGACATCCAGCAAGCCATCATGGAAACGCTGGACGTCGAAATGAAGGCCAAGGAACCGGAAACCGGATTTGCATGGGAAAAGATCTTTTCCTATCCGGGGATGGGTGATTGCACCGATGCACCGGGCTTTGAGCTGGTCAGCAACATCATCCCCGATATTTCGGGCAAGGTGTCTTATGGCTCCGAAGGCGGGGTGTTTGAAAAACAGGGCAATATCCCGTCGATCATTTGCGGCCCGGGCAGCATCAAGCAGGCCCATAAACCCAATGAATTTATCGAGATTGCGCAACTTGAGGAATGTCTGGATTTCCTTGAGGCGCTGACAGATCAGGCCAAAGCGGCCTGATATTCTCACCGCGGCGCTGCGTCACCCTCAGCGCCATCTGGCCGCGAAATTTTAGGGAGCTTTTCACACCGAAAGTCCCTGAACCTCAAGCGCCCGACAGGTGAGAACTCCCTGGCTGCGTCCCCTCCCCCCACAGGATGCAGCCGCAAGCAAACCAAACTTGGACCGGCTCGTGAAAACGATGCCGGTCTTTTTTTTGTGTAGAAGATACCCCACCAACAGCAGGCAGCGAAAGCGCACTGCCTGCTGCTGAGGTTGCAGGTTACAAAAATACCCGATTAAAGCTTGGCCTTATCCATTAGCTTCGACACGATATGGTTCGAGGAATGGCGTTAATAGTGCCAGCAATGCGTCGGGTGTTTCTTCGGGCACAAAATGCCCGCAGCCTGGAATGATGTTACAATTCACGTTCTGAGCAACACGGCGTAGTTGGTCTTCGACCGCCCCCGCGCATGCCAGTTCCCCGGCAAAGCCAAGCACCGGCATCTTGAGCATAGTCTTCATGCGCGCATGGTTTGCCGGAATGTCTTCATCAATGGCGCGGTAATATTCAAAACTTGCGCGCAATGTGGCGCGATCCCGTTTGATCAGGTCGATATAAAAGGCTCGGACCTCAGCCGGGATCGGGTTGGGTACAGGAATCTTGGTAAACTGATAGTCGAAGAATATCTCCTCACGACCGGCCACGAGAGCTTCGTTAATTCCACGCACACGGCAGAAGTTGTTGTGCCACAAGAAATCGCTAAGCTGTCGATCATCAGAAATCAGCGGCGGAGAAACGGCAACGCCGGGAATGATTGCCTCCCCCAGTGCAATCCGCAAGATACGATCAGGCTGGTCGGCCGCCATCGCATAGCCCACCCACATGCCGCAATCGTGGCCGACCATCGCAAAGCGGTCATGACCGAGTGCTGTCATCAGGCCAAATAGGTCCCGGCCCATTGTGCCGGTGTCATACCCGCCTTCAGGCTTTTCAGATATGCCAAGCCCCCGTGGGTCCGGGACAACCAGTGTGTAATGCTTGGCCAGCGGCAGCATGACTTCACGCCAGATGTACCAGTTCTGCGGCCAACCACCGAGAAGTAACAGCGGCGGTCCTTCGCCCCCGATGACGGCGTGGAGCTTAATCTCGCCGGTTGGCACATTGTAGCTTTCGAAAACATCGGTGAAACCGTGCGGAAGGCTGGGAACGCCGTGCATCGAGCCAAAGCCGGATATTTTTGGAAAAGTCAGATCAGTCATTCGGCACAATCCTTATGTTTAGTGATCACTAAACATAAGGAACATCATATTGACTTTCGAGGTCAAGTTATTTTTAGTGATCACTATGGATAAGAAACGAAAACGACGTTCCTCCGGCCCGCGCAGCTTCGACCGTGATCAAGCCGTTGAGACCGCGATGCACCTGTTCAGGCGATATGGATATGAAGGCGTATCAATTGCTGATCTGACGACAGCAATCGGGATAGCCCCACCCAGCCTTTATTCGGCGTTCGGCAGCAAAGCCGGTCTTTATCGCGAAGCGCTTGACCTTTATGAGGGCCTGCCGGGTGCGATTGACGGTATGAAAGGCTCAAAGTCGTTGGAACAGGCACTGGCTGGATTGCTTAATGCTGCGATCCGGGCGGTAACGGCTGAGGAACGCGGCTGCATGATCTCAACTGGTCTGGTTGAGGGGGCAATAGAACAACAGGAACTCGTGCGTGAGCTGGGTGACCGTCGACGTGCGTTACGGGATAATATTGCAAACGCCTTATGCCAATGGGTGGATCGTCCCGAGGCAGAGCGACTGGCGACCTATGTATCCGTCATCCAGCAAGGTATGTCGGTACAGGCCCGGGATGGCGCGACAGCAGAAGAATTATCGCGCATTGCAAAGGACACCGTTGCGGGAATTCTTTTCCGCTACTCCAAGGGTGCCTGCTGATTCCCGCCTGCGGGGAATGACGAGTGGGTTAGATACGGGGGAATCTCACAGACAGCCCCAAGAAGGCTGCCTGTGAGTCGATTCGGCGATAAAGGTGCCAAAACTTTGCACCCAATTATTGCTTTTCATTGCCCGAGCTGTAACCGGCGGTGAAATCGCGCCAGCTGTCATCTTCGCCCATTTTTTTCGAGCGGGCCAAGGCGGCTTTGCCAAGGGAGCGGACCGGCAGGTTTTGATGGGCATGCAGCATGAAGTCGTGCCAGAGCTTGGCGGGGAGATCACCGCCGGTGACTTCGTCCATCGGACTGCCATCATCATTGCCCATCCAGACACCGGCCACCAATTCCGCGGTATATCCGATGAACCACGCATCGCGATAATCCGATGTCGTGCCGGTTTTCCCGGCAGCGGGCCGGTCAATAATTGCGTTGCGGCCCGTGCCCTTGGCAATGACAGAGGCCAGCATGTTGTTCATTTCACCGGCATGCAGCGGGTTCATCAGGCGCGACGGGAAATCATCGGTGCGTTGATATAAAACTTCGCCGCTGCGTCCGGTGATCTTGCTGACGGCGTGCGGGAACACCGAAAAACCGCCATTTGCGACGATGGCATAGGCGCCGGTAAGTTCCAGCATCGAAACTTCGCTGGTGCCAAGGGCAAGGCTCGGTTCTCTGTTTAAGGTTGAGGACACGCCCATATCACGTGCCTTCTGGATGACCTTGTCCAAGCCGACTTCCATGGCAAGCTGTACGGCAATCGAGTTGTTTGAGGTCGCAAGCGCGTCACGAATGGACATGGTGCCGTGGTGTTTGCGATCAAAGTTCCGCGGTTCCCAGCCATTGATCGAAATTTCGATATCGCGCATCCAGTCGTTCGAGCCCAAACCGTTGTCCAGCCCGGCCAGATAGGTAAACAGTTTGAACACCGATCCGGGTTGACGGCGGGCCTGCGTGACACGGTTATACTGACTTTCAAAATAATCACGCCCGCCGACCATGGCGCGCACGGCACCGTCGGGTGTCATTGCCAGAAGAGCGGCCTGACCGACGCGTTTTTGCACAGCACCGGGGCTTGTAAGCGCACGTTCAAGGTTGAATTCGGCAACTTCCTGAAGACGGGAATCAAGCGTGGTATGGACCTGAAGGTCCTGATCGACATAGCCGACATAATCGCGCACACGATCAAGAACCCAGTCGGAGAAATAGCGCACACCCGGTCCTGTATTTGCCTTGCGCGCGGTGCGCACACGGGTTTGTTTGGCCCGGTCTGCACGCGCCTTGTTCAGCGCCCCGGTCGACACCAAGGCATCAAGCACAAGATTGGCGCGCTCCGCCGCCTGAACCGGATCAACCATCGGATTATAGCGACTTGGTGCCTTCGGCAATCCTGCCAGAACAGCCGCTTCATAGAGGTTCAAACGCCTTGGATCGGTGCCAAAGTAGTGGCGCGCGGCCGCATCAATCCCGTACAGGCCTGATCCGAAATAGATCCGGTTAAGATACAGCGACAGGATTTGCTGTTTGTCGAACTTGAATTCAAGCCAGATCGCCAGAAGGACTTCTTCGATCTTGCGGCCAAAACTGCGTTCGGGGGACAGAAACAGGTTTTTGGCGAGCTGCTGGGTAATCGTGCTGCCGCCCTCCGTAATGCGTCCGGCCGTCAAATTAGCCCAGGTTGCGCGCAAGATGCCAAGAACATCGATGCCAAAATGATCATAAAACCGGCGGTCTTCGATGGAAACGAACGCCTGACCGACATAATCGGGCAGATCACGTACTTCGACCGGATTGCCATACCGGTTGCCATAGGTGGCAAGTGTTGCACCATCAATACTGATGATCCGGATCGATGGTTTGCGTTCGCTGGCGACATCAAAACTGACTTTGTCGGGCAGCCCGTATCCGTAATAAGCCACGACACCACCGCCAAGCACCATGACCCAGATGCTGCCAAGGACGATGAAACGTGCAATGGCCTCTGGCCCGGGGATCAAATCGCCCATGCGCGAAAATAAACTGCCTTTGCGCTTTCCAGCGCTGCTGACACGTTTTTTCGTTTTGGATCCTTTGGCGGCCGCACCCTTGCGGACGCTTTGCCGTCTTTTAAATTCTCTTTGGGCCACAAATGCACCTTTTGGTCAGATACGGGCGCACGGCAACTCGATCCGTCTCGTGGACATCATCGAGACATATGTCCCAACGGCCAGACAGACGAAGTCGCCGCGTTAACCGGCGTTTTTTATATTGTTATGCCCCAACCGAGGAGGGAGTCCCCCGTCTCCCCGCTTTGCGACGGTTTTATCAATTATTACCGTTCAGGTCGCGCTTCCACAGATCGTTCACCCCGTCGTTTTCCCGACGTCTCTGCGATGATGCACGGATCATTGAACGGATGGCCAGTCCATCATGCGCATCAAGCATAAATAACCGCCACAAAGACGCAAGCTCTACATCCCCGCGCACGGCCATTCTACTGTTATCATCATTGCCAGCCCAGACCACCGTGGTCAGATCAGACGTAAACCCGACATACCACGCATCCGACCCGCCACCGGCGACCGTGCCATACCCGGCAAAGGGCCGGTCCAGCCTTACTTGCGGATCGGTCACACTGGCGTAAAGCACATATGATCCCTGAATGGCCTCATCGGTTAGTCTTTTTTCCTGAACCAGATCTTCGCGCTGATACAGCGCGGTTTCGTCAGTCCCGCTATACGACACGCGGTTGATCACCGTCATTTGAGCCGGTTTGCCGGAATTTTGCGGCAATGTGTGAATGGCGGCAATTTCGCCCATCGTTACCGGATCAAGGCCGACCACGGTTCGAATATCTGTTGAAAGCGGACTTTTGACACCAATCGCATGGATGTAATCGCGCACATCAAGCAAGCCGTAATGATCGGCAAGGGTAGTTGGCACGGTATTGACATCCCGGACGAAGGCTTCGCGCAGTGAAATCTGCCCCATATATTCGTGATCAGGATTGATCGGCCGCCAGCCGGCAACCGCCATGCGATTGTCCCGGACCCATTGGGCCGGATCGCTGTTTTGGTTTAGCGCATAGTAATAGGTGGCGATTTTAATCATCCGACCGGGCAAATGCCGCACGTCGGTTGCCCGGTTGCGCTGAAACGGGCTGTAATTGGCCCCACCGATGATCGCGCGAATACGCCCATCCGGGCTGATGGAAATAAGGGCGGTTTGATTAGCCCCCTTGGGCTTGATGCGAATCTCGGAAACCTCGCGCACGACATCCTGGGCGAGCTTTTGCACCTTAAGATCAATGCTGGTGACAACATCGATATCGCGGCTGCTGTATCCGACAATATCGGCGACTTCTTCAAGAACCATGTCGACCAGATAGCCCGAGACAACATGTTCTTCGTATTGAACATCGAGCTTTGGCTCAAGCAATGTCAGGGCAGAAACCCGGTCCTTTTCGATGAATTTATACTGACCCAGTTTTGCCAGAATATCGTTGGCTTCCGCGGCGGTTTCACTGGAATGCAAAAGCGGATCAAACTTGACCGGATCGCTCATGGCAGCGGCCAGAACGGCAGCCTGATGCAGGGTTATGCGCTCTGCCGGGCCGCCGTACCAAAGCCGTGATGCCGCAGTAATGCCAAATATCCCCCGCCCGATATAGCTGCGTTCAAGGTAGCTGCGCAGGATGGTCTTTTTGCTGAATTTCATTTCCAGCCAAAGTGCGACGAGGAATTCCTGAAAATGGCGTCCCGCATTGTTGGCTTTGGTCTTAAAGAAGGTTCGGGCAACCTTCATCGTGATGGTCGACCCCGATCCTGGATCACCGCTAAAGATCCTGGCGAAATCACGGCCCGAAACGCCCATATGATTAAAGAAGTTCGGATCGGTTGCCGCGACAAAGACGTTTTGCACCCGTTCGGGGATGGTTGTCAGCGAGACATCCTGACTGTAGCGCCCCTCGACGGTTTCCAGCAACGCCCCGTCATAGCCCAGAATACGGACTTGCGGGCTGCGGATCATGTTGCGGCTGAGATCGAGGTTGGACTGAATGGAATACATAATGCCAAACAGCGATCCCACGACCAGCGTCAGGCAAAAACCGATTGTGATCATGCGCCGACGCCGCATGCGCCGCCGTATAATCCGCATTTCGCGTTCGGCTATTTTCTGCATTGCGGTATTGGCTGCTGATTGCCCACCGCCTGTATGGTCTTCGTCTTCCTCGGCCACGCCAAAATTCCGTAAATTGCCCGTATTTTATATTGTTCCCCAACAGTAAAGCGACAAGCTGTTAAGAAAATACTTTAACCATGACAATTAACCATACAAACGTATGGATTCCTGCCACCCGCCCCCCGAAGGACTGCTGTTCCGTTGTGATCTTGCGGATTTCTCTTGCCAGATTGGCGCACAATCCCCGATAAGATCAGCAGGGCAGGCGATGGCGTCGCCAGCGTAAAATGCGCGCCCGACATCACCCACACACATCCTGAACGCCGGGATCTTGCTTTGTCGTTGTCAAGACAGGGGGAGGTCTCATCCCCTTTGAGGCAGCGCCGATAAGGAGATTTTGCGAATGGATCGTCCAGAATTTTACCGTTTCCATCAAGGTGACCGCATTCTGCCGTTTGAGGCGTCAGAATATGAGGCACGTCTTGCCAAATTGCGCACCATCATGGCCGCGTGCGGTGTTGACGCGTGCGTTTTCACCTCGATGCATAACATCGCCTATTATTCCGGCTTTTTGTATTGCGCGTTTGGGCGGCCTTATGCGCTGGTCGTCACACCAACCGACACTGTCACGATCAGTGCGGGCATTGATGCGGCCCAACCGTGGCGCCGGTGCTTTGGCGATAACATTACCTATACCGACTGGCAGCGACATAATTACTGGCGTGCGGTTCGGTCTGTTACCGGGGTTGGCAAGGTGATTGGCTTTGAAGGCGATCATCTTAGCCTTGCGCAAAAGGCGTTGCTTGATGAGTTTCTTAACCCCACCAGCAGCCGGGATATCACCGCCGACACCATGCGTCAGCGCATGCATAAATCACCCGCCGAAATTGCCCTGATCCGAAGCGGGGCACAGGTGGCCGATGTGGGGGGCTATGCCATTCGCGATGCGATTAAGGAAGGTGCGCGCGAGATTGATGTGGCCATGGCCGGGCGTGATGCGATGGAACTTGAAATCGCCAAACGATTCCCCGATGCGGAATATCGCGATACGTGGGTGTGGTTCCAGTCGGGTATCAATACCGATGGTGCGCACAATCCCGTCACGGCGCGCAAACTCCAGCGTGGCGATATTCTGTCGCTGAATACCTTTCCGATGATTTCGGGCTATTACACCGCCCTTGAGCGGACCCTGTTCGTCGGTGAGGTCGATGACGCCAGCCTGAAAATCTGGCAGGCCAATGTCGGGGCGCATGAATATGGCATGTCATTGCTTAAACCCGGTGCATCCTGTGCGGCGGTGACGGAAAAGATCAACGCCTTTTTCGCGGAACGTGACCTTTTGCAATACCGCACCTTTGGCTATGGCCACAGCTTTGGCGTGCTATCGCATTACTATGGCCGCGAAGCCGGGCTTGAGCTGCGCGAGGATATCGACACGGTGCTCGAACCGGGCATGGTGATCAGCATGGAACCGATGCTGACCATTGCCCACGGGCAACCGGGTGCGGGTGGCTACCGCGAGCATGACATTCTTGTCATCACCGAGGATGGAAACGACAATATCACCGGCTACCCCTATGGCCCGGATTTCAACGTGGTCGGGTAAGCCCGATCAACGTTGATCACGCATAAAAAAACGGGCCCGCACATGCAGGCCCGTTTTGATTTTATGCGGTTCATTTTCAACGCAACGCCTGAAAATTCAAGCCACGCGCGGGCAGAGATATTGTTGCCGACAACACCGCCGCATCAGCTGGCAAATGCCAATTGAACCTTTACCGATTTGCTGCGATCCCGCGCAACTTCAAAGGCTTCTTTGGCGGTTTCAAGCGGGAAGGTCTGGGTGATGATCGGTGCGACATCAATTTCACCACGATCAATCATGCCAACGGCCTCGGCGAATTCGGTGCTGAAACGGAAGGTCCCGGTAATCGTGATTTCCTTGGCAACCAGCGGATTGAACGGTACGGGCATTTCACCGGCAACACCGACCTGGACAAGAATACCCTGCGGGCGCAGGGTGCTGATGGCTGTGCGCAATGCTGCAGGCGCGGCAGAACATTCCAGACACACGTCAAACTGCCCTTTTTCGGCTTCGTAAGGTGTGAGCTCGTCAGCGGCCTTGGCAATATTGATTGTCCGGGTTGCCCCCATTTTCCGCGCCACACCCAAGGCAAAGTCCTGCAAGTCGGTCACGACAATTTCAGTTGCCCCGGCAAGCTTAGCCGCCGCCGCACAAAGACTGCCAATCGGTCCAGCCCCGGTAATCAGGACCTTTTTACCTGAAAGATCACCCGCCCGGGCGACGGCATGCAGACAGACCGCAAGGGGTTCCGCACAGGCAGCCCGGCCGATATCGGTTTGATCGGAAATGGCAAAACATTGGCCTTGGCCCACATTGACCCGATCGCGAAACGCCCCCTGAATATGGGGCATGGGCATGGCGGACCCGAAGAACTTCATGTTCAGGCAATGCTGTTGCAAGTTCTGCTGGCAATAACGGCATGTGCCGCACGGGTGACTTGGATTGATGGCAACCTTTTGCCCAACAGACAGTCCGCTGACATCCGGACCAAGTGCAACAATTGTTCCGGCAGCTTCATGGCCAAGAATGATCGGTTCGCGCACCCGGATCTGACCGATCCCGCCTTCGAAGTAGTAATGCATGTCCGAACCGCACACGCCACCGGCCCCCACACGGACAAGCACTTCATCCTTGATCGGATCAAGGGTGGCTTCGGTATCGATACGAAGATCATCTTGGCCATACAAACGGCAAACACGTGTTTGCATTGGTTACTCCATCAAGGACGGCAGCCAGGTTGACAGCGCCGGAATATAGGAAACAAGAAACAGGATCGTGATATTGGTCAACAGGAACGGTGCAAGTGCCCGGATCACGGTGGTGACCGGCGCCTTGGCGATGTTCGCGCAGATGAACATGCAAATGCCCACCGGCGGCGTTGTCAGACCAATCATCAGGTTCAGAACAGCAAACACCGCGAAGTGGATCGGATCGACACCAACATTGGTCGCAAGGGTCAGAAGCGGCACGAATAGGATGATCAAGGCGGCAATCGTTTCCATGAACATGCCAACAATCAGCAAAACCAGATTGATCAGCAGGATCACGGCATATTTGTTATCGGTCACAGACAAGACCGCATCTGAAATCATCTGCGGAATGCGTTCAGATACCAATATCCAGCCAAAGACATTTGCCAGCCCGACAAGTGCGAGAATAGCCGCCGCGGTCACCGCACTGTCGATGACAATTTTCGGTACTTTCCGCAAAGGCAGTTCGCGATAGACAAAACAGCCAACGATCAATGCATAGAGGCTGGCAATCACAGCCGTTTCGGTTGGGGTGACAATACCGCTCAGCAATCCGCCAATGATCAGGCCCGTCATCGCAAGCGCCCAGAAGGCACCGGTAAAGGAACGGGCAAGTTCGCCAAAGCCCTGCCAGGGTTGGTGGGGGAAATTGCGTCTTACGGCAATGATGTAGCAGGTCACCATCATTGCAAGCCCCATCAGAATACCTGGAATGGCACCGGCGATAAACATCTTGCCAACAGAAATGCCCGATAGCGCGCCAACAATGATCATCGGCATGCTGGGCGGAATAATCGGCCCGACGGTTGATGATGCCGCCGTCACCGCAGCCGAAAATGCCGGGGTATATCCCGCACGGATCATACCCGGGATCATCATGCCGCCAATCGATGCTGCATCCGCAACCGCCGTTCCGGAAATGCCGCCAAACAGCATAGACCCAGTCACGTTGGTCAGGCCAAGGCCGCCGCGCATCCAGCCGACCATGGCATTGGCGAAACGCACAATGCGCGGTGTAATCCCCCCGCCATTCATCAGATTTCCGGCAAGGATAAAGCCCGGAATACACAGCAGGACAAACACATCCATGCCCGCAAAGAGCTTTTGCGGGATGACGACAAGCGGGATGCCTTCAAGCAGCAGATAGCACAGCGAGGACAGACCCAGTGTCACGGCAACGGGAAGGCCAATGACAAGGCCGAGGGCAAAAACGCCAAATAGAATTGCAAGGCTCATGGGAAGTCCTTTGTCGTATCTTCGGCTTTTCCATCGGAAACGCCGGCGATGATCCGGATCATGCGCAGAACCGCGAAAAGTCCGAGAACGGCAAGTAAAATGAAAACAACGGCGTGAATGAAATCCATCCGAACCCCAAGTGCCGGCGACGTTTGGAGGACACCAATGGAAACGAACATCCATGCCGGAAACAGCAAGACCAGACAGAACCCGGCGGTGAGTGCTGCGGAAACAAACATCAACCAACGCTGGATCGGCAACGGCAGCAAATCGCAAACGATGTCGACATTGACCAGATCACCATTACGAAACGACAGCCCAACCCCGAAGGCGGCGAGAAACAGTAGCGCATAACGGGTGAGTTCTTCTGTCCAGACCGGAGAGCTGGGCAAAAAGGTCCGCGAAAATACCTGTGTCAGAACAGTAAAGATCAGAAGACCAAAAGCGGCCCCTGTTCCAACCCGGCAAAGTGCAATGATGAACGCGTATAATCTGGCTGAAAGCACGTTACTTCCCCGTCGGAAAAGGTTCGGCCGCAATCACGCGGCCGAACCGGCAATACTCAGTTTGCGAAAAGATCTTCGACAATCGGACGGATTTCGTCGGAGACATTTGCCAAGACTGCGTCTTTGGCCTTCGAAGCGAATGCTTCTTTGTCAATTTCGACAAAGGTCATGCCCTTGGACTGCAGTTCCTCAGTCAGACGCTCCTCGTCGGCCGCAAACAGATCACGCTCGTAGGCTTGGGCGCGTTTCGCGGCTTCCATGACAGCGTCCTTGTCAGCATCCGACAATTTACCCCAGGTGATTTCCGAGATGGTCAGGTAAATCCATGAACGGACATGCTCGGTCTTGTTCACGAATTTCTGGACTTCATCGAAGCTTGCCGATTCAATCAGCGCCAATGGGTTTTCCTGTGCGTCGATGGTGCCTGCCTGCAAGGAGGTAAAGACTTCGGAGAACGCCATAGGTGTAGGCTGTGCCCCCAGCGACTTCCAAACATCAACGAACAGCGGAACGTTTGGAACGCGCATTTTCAGGCCATCCAAATCATCGGGAGACTTGATCGCGCGGTTGGATGTCAGGTTACGAGGACCACGGGCAAAATAGGCGATTGGACGGATGCGGGCCTTTTCGATGATCTGCTGTTCAATTTGATCGCCGATTTCACCGCTGGCAACAGCATCCATGTCTTCAAGCGTTTTATAGGCGTAAGGCACGGCAAGAAGTGCTGCCTTTGGCGCCCAGTTCTGAAGGCTTTCACCGGTAATTGTCATATCGACAGCACCAAGCTGCATGCCGTTGATCAGATCAATTTCCTTGCCAAGCGTTTCGTTCGGGAAGACCTGAACTTCAATACGGCCATCGGTGAGGGCTGAAAGCTCCTCGCCAAATTTTACGGCGGCCTTGTGCCAGGCGTTCTGTTCGTTGGCCAAGTGACCAAGCTTAAGCGACATCTCTGCTGCGATTGCAGAGTTGCTCATAAGGATGGCGGCGGCGCCGGCGAGTATAAGTTTCTTGGTTGTTTGTATTGTAAGCATCTGTTCCTCCCTGTTTGGTGATGCCTTAGGGTGACGACGCAATCGTGTCGGCGTCGTCGAAGAGCTCCGTTCTGGAGCGCGCAATATCAGGCAGCGTATGCAAGATTTCACGAAGGTGTTCACGCATGGCTGCACTGGCTTGTTCGGGATCACGCGATGTGATGGCCGAAACAATTTGGACGTGCTGATCAATGATTTCTTCCATCGGAAACTGGAAGTAACTTAGGTAACGCACGCGGTCGAGTTGGGCACGGACATCCTCAACAACCTTCCAGGCGTAGGTTTTTCCCGCTGCTTCTGCGAGGCTGCGATGGAAGTCGTGATCAAGTTTCAAGAAAGCACGCGCATCGCCTTTCATCGCTTTGCGCTGATCGCGGATCAGATTTTCAAGATGCCCCAAAAATACGTCGTTCGGCTCTTGGGCGACGAAGCGCGCGATATCTGCTTCGACCGCCTCACGGACAAAGCGGGCGTCAAGAACAGCTGCGACAGAGATTTTTCTGACATACGTGCCGCGCTGCGGGCGAACCTCTAAAAGACCTTCGTCAGAAAGTTTGATGAACGCTTCGCGGATGGGCTGGCGGCTAACATTATAATGTTTTGCAAGTTCGGCTTCGGACAGGCGCACACCGGGCAATAAATCCGCACAAACAATCCGTTCACGGATAATGCGGTGGATCTGCGGCCCGACGGCCTGATCGTTCGTTACTTCCCAGTCGTTTTCTTTAGGGTCGCCCATCAAACTCTCCTTGCCTTTCTGATTCATGATGCATACTACCATACTAGTCAACAAAATTATGTCGTGATATCATCCAAGCAGTTATAGTCGCGATTGCAGACACCACGCCAACACAGAGAGAAGCATATGAAACAAACCTGGAGATGGTTCGGCCCGCACGATTTGGTCAGCATTGACGATATTTGTCAGGCGGGGGCGCACGGCGTGGTATCCGCCCTTCATCACATCCCCAGTGACGCGGTCTGGACTCCTGACGAAATTGCCAAGCGTCATTCAGAAATTGCGACCATGAAAGACGGTTCTGCATCTGGCCTAACCTGGGATGTTGTTGAAAGCCTTCCGGTTTCAGAATCGATCAAACGTCAGGTCGGCCCATGGCGAGACCATATTGAGGCCTATAAGCAAAGTCTGCGTAATCTGGCAGATTCCGGGATCAGTATTGTTTGTTATAACTTTATGCCCATCCTTGACTGGACACGTACCCATTTGAACTGGCGCCTGTCAAACGGGGCGACCTGCATGCGATTCGATCTGGTTGATTTTGTCGCGTTTGACCTGTGCATTCTTGGCCGTGCGGGTGCGGAAAATGACTATCCTGCCGAAATCATTGCCGAGGCAAAAACCCGGTTTAACGCAATGTCCGAAGACCGGCGTTCTGAACTGGAACGCACTGTTGCCTTTGGCCTGCCGGGGTCCGTGGAAAACCTGACGCTTGATGATCTGCGCGCGTTGCTTGAAACCTATGCCGATATCGATGCCGATACGCTTCGTGCCAATCTGGTCGCATTTCTTGAAGAAGTCGTTCCTGTTGCACGTGAGGTCGGCATTCGCATGTGCTGCCATCCTGATGACCCGCCCTTTGGGCTCTTGGGGCTGCCGCGGATCATGTCGACCGAGGCCGATTATGCCTTTGTCATGCAGGCCGTGGATATTCCCGAAAATGGCATCACGCTTTGTTCGGGATCACTTGGTGTGCATCCAGGCAATGATTTGCCCGGCATGATGAAACGCTGGGGGTCGCGAGTCCATTTCGTTCATCTGCGCAATACCAAACGCGAAAGTGACGGATTGCCATGCAGTTTCCATGAGGCGGAGCACCTGGACGGTGACACCGATATGGTCGCATTGATCGAGCAGATATTGCTCGAAGAAGCGCGTCGTAAGGCCGCCGGTCGCGCTGACTGGAATATCCCGATGCGCCCGGACCACGGCCACGACATTCTCGATGACTTGAATAGAAAAGGGCAGCCCGGCTATCCGGCAATTGGCCGCCTCAAGGGGCTGGCAGAGCTTCGCGGCGTGATCACGGCTCTTTCGTACCGTTTGGACCGGACGGAGGTGGCACGATGACCGTATCGGGTGTGCCTAAAACACAAGAACAGCCGCAAGCAGGGCGCCCCGGCATAGTCCATATCGGGATCGGCGCGTTTCACCGCGCGCATCAGGCCGTCTATACCGATGCAGCGATGAAGGCCCAGGGCGGTGATTGGCAGATCATTGGAGTCAGTTTACGCAGTACGGACATTGTTGATGTGCTGAACGCACAGCACGGTGTCTTTACCGTGATTGAGCGGCACCCGGAAGGATCAAAGACGCGCAAAATCACCAGCATGTCACGCGCAATCGCAGCAGCACGTGACATTGAACCGGTCCTGCACGTGCTTGCCGATCCGGCCATTCGGATCGTTACCATCACGGTAACCGAAAAGGCTTATGGCATTGATCGTCTTTCGGGGCAGGTGCAACCTGAACACGCCGCCATCAAACATGATCTGGCTCATCCTGACAAGCCTTCGGGGCTTCTCGGCATATTGGTCAAGGGGTTGAGTTGCCGCAAGCACGCGGGCATGCCGCCGTTTACGGTTGTTTCGTGCGATAACCTTCCATCGAACGGTCGTTTGCTGCGTGCGGGTGTGATTGATTTTGCCAAGCATCTTGATCCGGGTCTGGCGATCTGGATTACGGACAATGTTTCTTTCCCCGAGACCATGGTCGACCGGATCACCCCGGCGGCAACGGCGGCGACCCGTGCGGATGCCAAACATTTGACAGGCATTGATGATCCTGCGGCAATTGAAACCGAGCCGTTCTCTCAATGGGTGATTGAAGATGCCTTTTCCGATGGCAGACCGGCATGGGAAGAAGGCGGTGCGATCCTTGTTGCCGATGTTGAGCCCTATGAACGCATGAAGCTTCGCATGCTTAATGGCAGTCATTCGCTCATCGCCTATATGGGGCAACTGGGCGGATACCGATATGTGCGCGATGCGATGGCAAGCGATGCCTTTTCACGTCTTGTGATGCTGCATATGGAAAATGCGGCGGCGACGATGCCACCCTTGGCCGGGATTGATTTTTCCGATTACGGTTCTGATCTGGTGGCACGGTTCGCCAATCGGGAAATTGCCCATGAAACCAACCAGATCGCGATGGACGGCACAGAAAAACTTCCCCAGCGGATTTTTGCACCCGCCTGTGATCTGCCACCGGGAAGCACCAGGTTGGGCACATTCGCGCTTTGCTTTGCCGCGTGGTTGGCCGTCATGCACCACCACATTAACACGGCCAAAACCAACGAGGTTGCCCAACAGCTCAATGACCCGCGTGCCGATGAAATTATCAGCGCCTTGGGCGATCATCAGGACCCGGCAGTCATTTATGAAAAACTGGCGCATTTGCCGGGATGGATGCCCCAACAGTTGCAAGACGATGCGTTGTGGCGCAGTGCTGTGATTTCCCGGCTGTCTCTGTTGCTGTCGGATGGTGCGGATGTGGCAATCAAGCGTGAGCTTGCCATATGACACTGAAACGATTTGTCGCCGTTGGCGAATGCATGATTGAGATGTCGGGCGGTACCGATGGTCATTGGAAAATGGGCATCGCGGGCGATACACTTAATACAGCCTGGCATTTCCGTAACGCGACGAATGATCGCGACTGGCAGGTCCGTTATGCCACCGCCCTTGGCGTGGATCGATATTCAGACCAGATTTCAAAGTTCATTTCCGATGCGCGGATTGATGTTAGTGCCATCCAGCGCCTGCCGGGGGAACGTCCGGGCTTGTATCTGATTGATCAGGAAAACGGTGACCGGGTTTTTACCTATTGGCGTGAGAATTCTGCAGCGCGAAAGATGGTTGACGATATCTCGATGCTCACGGCAGCATTTCACAATGCTGATGTCATCTATTTATCGGGCATTACGCTTGCAATTCTATGCGAGGACCGGCGCGCGGCATTGATTGATGTCCTCCGACAACAGCCGACAGAAACCCAGATTGCATTTGATCCCAATATCCGACCGGCACTTTGGGAAGATCAGCAAGCATGTAAAAAGGCCCTGTCTGAGGTTGCGGTCATCACAGACGTGATCCTACCCAGCTTCGATGACGAGGCGGCACTGTTTGAAGATCGTACCCCGGAAGAAACAGTCATGCGCTACCGTGATCTTGGCGTCGCCGAGGTCGTGGTCAAGAATGGTAAGGAGCCGTGCACCTTTCTAAAGGATGGCCACGTGGCAAGTATTGAAACCCCGCCGGTTTCAAACGTCGTTGATGCCACCGGGGCGGGTGATTCGTTCAATGCAGCATTTTTAGCCGCACGGTTTGGTGGCAACGAGACGGTAGATGCCATCCGACATGGGCAAGCCTTGTCGGCAAGAGTAATTCAGACACATGGCGCACTGCTGACGAGGGAGTGAATTGAACCTTGAAGTCCCTCACAAAGTGGTGGTCTTTGCTTCACGCGCTTGATCGGATCAATGCCGTTTGCGTGCTGTGCCGCGCCAGCCCGAAGGTGTCAAAGAACCTGTTGCCCGATATGGCTTGATGAAATGACTTCTCGCAGTTTTTCCGGCGCAATGCCGACCTTGGCACCAAGGGAGGTCGCTTCGGAAAAGAGGTCGGCATAGGACAGGTTGATGAAATTCGTCAAAAGTTTCATCTTGTGACCTTCGCCAGTCTCGCCGATGCGTGTGATGGTTTCTGCCCAGCATGAGATGACAGGCCGGATATGTGGCAAAACATCCCTGTCACAGCCAAGCATCGTGCTCAATTGACCGGCTTCGGCCTTAGCGGGTGTGCCCGCCATCGGGGCATCGACAAAATGGCCGCCCTTTGCACGCAATTGGGCGGCGAGCTGTTTGGTCATATCAGGATCGGAGGTCGAGGTATCGACAACGATCAGGCCCGGTTTCGCACCCGCCAGAATACCGTATTGTGACCGCATGATCACTTCAATCTGAGGCGCGTTTGAAAGGCAGATATGGATGATGTCACACACTTCGGCCAACTGTTTCGGGTTGATCGCCTCTTTCGCGCCCATCGACACAAGGTCTTCGATGGGGGTGCGGTTCGAACGCCCGCGCACCCACAATTCATAGCCGCCCTCGAGGATGTTTTTGGCCATGCCATGCCCCATAAGACCAAGGCCGATAAAGCCGATAACCGGTTTATTACGCATTTGATCTCTCCTTTGTCTTTTATGGAACTTTGCACGACGCCAGCCCATGATCCCGCCCGGATCGTATCAGTATGCCCGTTCACGAATGGCAGTTCCGCTTTCCACTGACTTTCACGCCAAGCCCTGTTAACCATTTGAAATAAATGATAAATATGGGTGCATTTACATCTGGAGAAAGCGAAGAGTGCCCGAGGGAGGTCAGGCACTCTTCTTTAAGATGTTCGTATTTCATTCCTGCGCGACTTCAACCCGGTTCGGGAATTTGGATCGCCGGGTTTTTACGCAAGAAACAAACATCTCATGGGGTCGCGGCCGCACTGTTGACGTGAATGGCATAAACACTTGTTGTTGCGGTAATCAGCAACTCGTTGCCACGTGGGCCACCAAAACTGAGGTTTGATACGGTTTCCGGGACCAGAATTTTACCAAGCAGTTCACCGCCCGCATCAAAGCAGTGCACGCCATCTGCTGCGGAGGACCAAACATTTCCATGACAATCAACGCGAAACCCGTCCGGTATACCGTTATCAATCGTTGTAAAAACACGACCATTTTCAAGCATGTTGTTGGCATCGACATCGTAAACACGGATGACCGACGGCACGCTGTCATCGTGACTTGATCCTGATTCAGCAACGTAAAGCAGCTTCTCATCTTGTGAAAACGCCAGGCCGTTTGGCTGGGTAAACTCCGTTGTGGCCTGCCATAGTTCGCCCGTTTCAGGGTCAAGACGGAAAACGTTGCGATGGCTTTGTTCGGGCGTGGATTTATGGCCCTCGTAATCAGAGAGAATGCCGTATGTCGGATCGGTAAACCAAATCGACCCGTCAGATTTGACCACCACGTCATTTGGTGCGTTGAGCGGCTTACCGTCAAACTGATCTGCCAGCGTGGTGATTTTACCATTATGTTCGGTCCGGGTGACGGATCGCGTCCCATGCTGGCAGGTAATCAGACGCCCTTGCCGATCCTGGGTATTGCCGTTGGTAAAGTTTGAATTGTCGCGGAAAACATTGACGCTACCGTCACACATCCAGCGATAAATTTTCTGATTGGGAATGTCGGAAAACAACAGGCACTGATGTGCTGCGAACCACACAGGCCCCTCGGTCCAGAGGTGCCCGGTCGAAATCCGGCGCAACGCGACATTTGCCAGAATAAGATCACAAAAGCGCTGATCGATAATTTCATATGGCCCATTCATACCCGACGCCCCCGCTTACTGGCCAGTACGACCACAGACACAATAATCAATCCGGTCAGCATCAAGCGGACCCCGGCACCAAGCCCATAGGAATTGAGCATCGATACAATCAAAAACATGAACAATGCTGCTGCCCAGATGCCCGGAACATTTGAATTCCCCCCGGCAATCGACGACCCGCCAATGACAACCACGGCAATCGACATCAGCATATATTCCGTTCCCATGTTCAGGTTCGCCCCGCCAGAGAAACTGGCCAGCATGAACCCGGCCACACCCGCCAGAACGGCACAGCTCACATAGACCCCGAAACGCACGGCATTGACCGGCACACCACCAAGGCGTGCTGCACGTTTGTTTTGCCCGGTTGCCAATATCCACCGCCCTGCAATCGCCTTTTCCAGAACGCACCAGGCCAGAACAGACACCAGCAACGCAACCCATGCAGCATTGGGAATGCCAAACGTCCCGCCGGTTGAAAAATCGGCAAGAACCTCTGGCGGTTTGATCCGCAAACCGCGGTTTGACCAGATCGCCAACGACTGGAACAGGAAGGACGACGACAATGTTGCAATGATCGGCGGAATACGCAGCAACATGATCAGGGAAAAGTTAAACAGCCCGCATCCCAGACCGACCCCGATTGCAATCGCAAGACCCGGAACAACAAGCGCCCCATCTGTCGCCATGAATTTCAACGATAAGGTCGCAGCAAGGGTCATGCTTGCCGGGATCGAAAGATCCACATTGCCCGGCCCAAGTGTCACAACAAACATTTGCCCGACGCCAACAATGACGGCAAAGGAAGCAAAGGTGAATGCGGCATAAAGCAAGGCGCCCGCCCCGCCGCTGCTTGAAACAACCATCAGCGTTGCAATATAGGTCGCCCCTGCCGCGATATAGGCCCAGATCCAGGCTTTTCGCGACATCATACCCAGCAGGTAACGCGCACCGCGCTTTTCATGCTGTGTCTCGCCGGTTTTGTTCAACATGCTCATATCAGTGCCTCCCGTCGGGTAAAGACAAGACGCACAGCCAAAACGATGATCAGGATTGCCCCCTGCGCACCGATTTGCCAATCGGGCGAAAGATGCAGGAATGACAGGAAACTGGCCGCCAGTGTAAGGGTAAGGGCACCGATAACCGCCCCAACAGGCGATACCCGCCCGCCGGTGAACTCACCACCGCCCAAAATCACACCGGCAATCGATAGCAGCGTGTAACGCAATGCAATATTGGCGTCCGCCGATGTCGCAAGGCCGACAAGCGCCATGCCCGACAACACACAGAAAAGTGCCGCCACGCCGTAAGCAAATGCCTTAAGCCCCATAACCGACCAGCCGGACCGTTCAATCGCCTGTTCATTTCCGCCAACGCCGCGCAACAAAACACCCAGTGCCGAACGTTTGACGAAGTAATGCATGATCGCCGCAATCACGATCGGCGCAATGATTGCCACAGGCAGGAATGGCGTCTTTGCCGTCATGAGTGCGCGTAACCAGTCGGGTGCCGATCCCCCCGGGGACGGCAGAACAAGGACGGCCATGCCCGACCAGAAAAACGACATGCCAAGTGTCACAACGATTGCGGGCAAGCCGCGCGCATAGATGATGGCGCCCATCGCAGCATAGACAAGGATCGCGCCAAACAGGATCGCGTAGCCGACCACGGGGTCGGTTTGTACGAAGGTCGCCGTGATACAGGCACAGAAACTGACAAACGTGCCGATGGACAAATCAATATCATTGACCATCAGGATCATCATTTGGGCAATCGTTGCCAAAACAACCGGAACAGCGAGATTAAACAGAAGATTAAGCCCGAAATAGCTCATGGCGCGTGGCTGCATATAGAAAACGGCTGCCAACAGAATTGCCAGCGACAAAACCGGTAATAGGATGCGCAAATGATCGCGGCTCATTGACCGGCCTCCTGCATTTCAAACGATGCGCGCAGCATGTTTTCTTCTGTGATTTGATCGCCTTGCAGTTCGGCAGCAATGTCGCTGTCACGAAAGACAAAAACACGATCACATTCGAGAATTTCGTCGGTCTCGGTCGAATACCACAGGAAGGTCCGTCCTTTTTCAGCTTCGGCACGAATCATGCGGTAAACTTCCTTCTTGGTACCAACATCAACACCGCGCATTGGGTCATCCATGACGACAATCGGGGCCGATGAAGCCAATGCCCTGGAAAACAGTACTTTTTGCTGATTACCGCCAGACAGGGACAAAATCGGGTTTTCAAGATCATCTGTTTTTATGCCGATCTTACGGTGCCATTCGTCGGCAACTTTCCGTTCGGCTTTGCGGTCGACAAGGAACGTTCGACTGAACTCGACCAACGTTTGCAAACTCAGGTTTCGCATGATCGACCACAGGGGCATGACACCATCGCGGCTCCTATCGCCGGCGACAAAGACGACGGCGGGATCACGTGACGCAGACCAGTCCGATGTGCGGTCCAAGAAACACTGCGCCAAAGCTTCTGCCTGTCCATGACCGGCCAGTCCGGCCAGTCCAACCACTTCGCCCTGACGTGCATTCAGACCGTTTTCCATGCGCAGAACTTCCGGTCCGAATTCCTGTCGTTTTTTGGCTCCGGTAACTTCTGCTGTGTCTGGCACGACATGGCCCATCGCATCGACAAGACCATCGCGGGTAAAATGCCGCGCTGCGTTGTCTTGGGTGATGAAACCATCTTTCATCACAACAATGCGGCTGGCCACATCAAAGATTTCACCCATCATGTGGGAGATAAAAATGATGGCTCCACCGTCGGCACAGAACTTCTTGATATAGGCAAGCAACTGATCGGCAATCGCACCATCAAGAGACGATGTCGGCTCATCAAGGATCACCAGCCGCGCATCGATATCGCGCCTCGAAAACGCAATGGCAATTTCCACCATCTGGCGGTCGGCAATCGGCAAGTCGTCAACCACGCTATAGGGATCAATCGCGTTTCCCGGAAAAACCGCATCCAGCGATGCCCGTACGGCAGACGCAGCATTTCGCCGCCATGCCCGCCTCGGCATGTTGCGGTAGGGAATGCGATAGTTCTCCAGAACGGTGAGGTTTGGACAGAGCGAGAGTTCCTGAAACACACTGCGTATTCCGGCATTTCTGGCCAGCAGGGCATTGCGAAAATCTGCCGCACTTTGATCGCCGTCATAACTGACGTCGCCGCGCGTTGACGATAAACGGCCATTAATGACGTTTACCAGTGTCGATTTACCCGCACCGTTATGGCCGACCACCCCAACGCATTCGCCCGGCAGGATGGTCAATTCAACATCGTTGAGGGCCTTGACCGCGCCAAAGGATACCCCGACATCGGCAAGAGTAATGATCGGCACCTTTTGGGTGCCGATCATTTTCTGGTTTTCCACCATAATCCTATCGCCTTACTTCGCCGATTCAATCAGGCTTTTCGCGTCATCGAGCGAGTATTCCACATTGGCAACCGAGCCAACCGGCGTTTCGTCAAGAATCTCTTCGAGCGTGTCCTGATCGACGCGCAGGAATGGCACGGTCAGGTCTTTGGGGACTTCGTTGCCATCAAGAACCTGTTGTGCAACCCAGAACGCCAGCGTACTGACACCCGGCGCAATGGAAAGAGATGTGGTTTCATACCCATTTTCATCTTTCTGTTCTTTCCACCAGTCCAGTTCATCGCGACGGTTGCCCATAACGATGGTCGGGGTCGGACGGTCTGCTGCGGCAAACGCCTGAGCCGCACCGTATCCGTCGCCACCCTGCGTTACGACAGCCTTGATTTCCGGAAGGCTGGGAAGAATACCGGCAACGGCCTTCTGCGCGACATCCTGTGCCCAGTCGCCATGCACGGAGCCAACAATCTTGAAGTCGGTGTTGGCAACTTCTTCGTGAATACCCGCACTGATTTCATCATCAACAAACACCCCGGCAAGCCCACGGATTTCAAGAAGATTGCCGCCTTCCGGGTAGCGTTCTGCGAGATACTTGACTTGATCGCGACCCATTTGTTTGAAGTCGACCGCAATACGCCATGCACATGGTTCGGTCACGATGCCGTCAAAGGACACAACCGTAATACCCGCATCACAGGCCTCTTTGACCGCACCATTGATTGCGGTTGGCGATGCAGCGTTTACAACAATTGCGTCATACCCCTGCAAAATCATGTTCTGAATCTGGGCTGCCTGTTCAGTCGCCTGATTTTCCGATGTGGTGAAGGCATCAGCCGCAGCAACGTGACCATCTTCGATTGCCATGTAGGCAACCTTTCCCCAACTTTCCAACATGGCTTGACGCCAAGAGTTACCGGCGTAGTTATTTGAAAGTGCTATCTTTTTTTCAGAAGTATCGGCCATTGCTTGACCAGAGACCAACACAAAGGTCCCGGCAACTGCGCCGAGAAGCATTGACTTGAGTTTCATTTTTCCTCCCTGACGTGACTGCGCCACGTCGTGACTTGAACGAGCCGTTTTGAACGACATTTGATTTGTTTTATTATTAGAAAGGCGATTTTCGGTTATTGCATTTAAACCGTAAAGAGCACTCACCGCACCAATGCTGCGGGACCACCCCCCTATATTGCGGGTTCCCGCAAGACAGTCCTGCCCTATCGCAATATGATGACTGACGGAGGAAACATTCATGTCGGATCTTGCCCATTATCTGCGCATTTCCAATCTTCTTGCAGGCAATCTAAATATCCACACCGCATTGGGGTCCGTGAAAGCCGAAATCGACAAGATTATTGAATTTGATCATCTGGATATCTGCTTAACGGACACAGACAAGACGTGGAACACGTCCTATGAAGTCGGTCTTCAAACAACCTGGAGCACCTCCAGAACGTTGGTAAGGCAGTCGCCGGTGCGTGATATTCTTTTGGGAAAAACCGATCACCTTCTGACGGGCAATGCGCTTAATGATCCGCGGTATGTTTTCCCCGGTGCGGAAAGTGCCCCCATCCTGCATCACGAATTTCGCAGCCGGGTCAATGTCGCGATGAAGGTTCTGGGCGAAGTTGTCGGATCGCTTAATTGTTCGTCGAAAAAAGAAAACTTCTATGACGAACGCCATGTCGAGCAGGTCCGTATTCTGGCCGATATGCTGGCACCTTATTTTTATGCGTTGCGGGCCAATGAAAAGGCCAACACAGAAGCGGTATTTCGGGCCCGAATTTTGGCGCGCGAGGAAGGCTTAAGGCTTGGGGCGCTGAGTTTAACTGATGCGCTCGAAGCGGAACGTCAACGGATCGGGATGGATCTGCATGATCAGACACTGGCCGATCTGACGCGCATCGCACGCGATATCCGCCCGGGTCTGACAACTGTGCAGCATCATCGCCTGCAGCAGCAGATACAGAATATGATCCAGGACTTGCGCGACATCATCGACACATCGATCCCGACAATCCTTGAACTTTTTGGCTTTCAGCATGCGGTACTGACCCATATGGAGCGGGCCGTCAGCCGCGACTGCACGCCACAGTTTGACGTAGAAGACCAGACAGGCGGAAAGGTCGACGCATTACCCGAAACCACCCGAATTGCCATTTTCCGGATATGTCAGGAAGCCATCAACAATGCCGTACTCCATTCAGGAGCAACGCGTATTTCGGTTGTTGCATCGTGTCAGGACCCGCGCGGAGATTTGAAAATCGAGATTTGCGACAATGGCCAATTCCAGACCCGCACGGGAAAACCCGGCAGTGGTTTCGCCCATATGAAAACCCGCGCGCACCTTATAGGTGCAAAGTTTGAACACAGTACCGAAGATGGGACGCGAATAACCGTAAAGCTGCCTCAAACAGCACAAGAAGCCGAAAGGGCCGAACATGAAGATTTTGCTGGTTGAAGACGACAAGATGCATGCCGATTTCCTAAAGGAAATTGTCGAAAATGCCCTGCCGGAACTCAAGGAAATCCTGATTGCGCGGGATGGTAAAGAAGCAGAAGTTCTTGCACAGCAGTCCGGAACGACGGCCATCGTGATGGATCTGCGCATGAAAGAACATAACGGGATTGATGCCGCCAGAACGATCTGGGCCCGGCGCCCGGACACCCGTATTCTTTTTTGGTCGAACTACTCGGACGAGGCCTATTTACGTGGCATTGCCCAGATTGTTCCCAATCAGGCGGCTTATGGGTATGTGCTGAAAACAGCGTCACAGGAAAGAATGCATCTCGCCTTGCGGTCCGTCCTGATTGAGGGACAAATCGTTGTTGACCGCGAAGTGCACCAGATACAGAACCAGCAGATGCGGTCACGCAATACCCTGACCGAGTTTGAATATATCATCCTGCTTGATATCGCACTCGGCCTTCCTGACAAGGCCATTGCGACACGGCGAAAATTATCACTTCGCACCGTTCAGAACCGGCTGCTGTCGCTTTACAGCAAACTTGATGTCGAGGCCCTTGATCAAAACCATCAGGATATTGTGCTCAACAAACGCGCGCGTGCCGTCTCAAGCGCGATTGCCAGAAAAATCATCAACCGCGAAGGCTTGGCTGCGGCGGACAAAGAACTGCGCACCTGGCTGACCCAAAGATGACAGACCGATAAATCACGACCGTAACATCGACCCCATTAGACAGTCCCGATGTGCACGAGATTGTTGAGCCCGAAATCTTCGTCATACATACCAAAAAAACGGGCCAGCTTTTGCCGACCCGTTTCCAGTTTTATGCGTCAATTCACAAGACGGCCTGACGTTAAACGTCGAGGTTGGCAACCTTAAGTGCATTCGACTGAATAAAGTCGCGGCGCGGTTCAACCACGTCACCCATCAGGGTTGAGAAGACTTCTTCGGCTTCATCGGCGTGATTGACTTTAACCTGCAAAAGCGAACGCACATTCGGGTCCAGCGTGGTTTCCCAAAGCTGATCGGGGTTCATTTCCCCCAGACCTTTATAGCGCTGTACAGAAATGCCACGACGGCCAAATTCCATCACCGCATTGACCAGATCGACCGGACCGTTGATTTTCCAGCTTTTGTCCTTGGCAACGAATTCGGCACCCTTTTCAAACAGTTCACGCAATTCGCCCAGAATACCGGCAAGGGCGCGGGCTTCGACGGACCGTAGAATATTGCCATCAATCACGTGGCGCTGCTCAACACCGCGCAACATACGCCACAGAACGATTTCGTCCTGCGGGGCTTCGCCGTGCCAGCCGCGATCATAATCTTCTTCGAGGCTATCAAGATGCTTGGCCAGCGTTTCTGCGGCTTCGAGGCGCTTGGCATCATCATCAAGCAAGGCCGGGTTGAGTGCGCCTGCAAGTGTTGCCTGCTCCAGAACCGAAATCGGCAGTTTGAGCGACAGCGGTTCAAGCAGCGACTTGGCTTTACGCGCCAGTTCGACCACCCGCACCAGATCAGGACCAGCCACCTGTACACCACCGGTCAGGGTCAGAACTGCTTCTTCGGTGCCCTGTGCGGTCAAGTACTGTTCCATTTCCCGGTCGCCCTTAAGGTACTGGACCGAGTTACCGCGCTTGGCGCGATAGAGCGGTGGCTGGGCGATATAGAGATAGCCACGTTCGATCAGTTCAGGCATTTGACGATAGAAGAAGGTCAACAGCAGGGTTCGGATGTGCGCGCCATCGACGTCAGCATCGGTCATGATGATGATTTTGTGGTAGCGGGCTTTTTCAATGTTGAAGTCGTCGCGCCCGATCCCGGTCCCCATCGCGGTAATCAGGGTGCCGATTTCCTGACTTGAAAGCATTTTGTCGAAACGTGCACGTTCAACGTTGAGGATTTTACCACGCAGCGGCAAAATCGCCTGGAAACCACGTTCACGGCCCTGTTTGGCCGATCCACCTGCGGAATCACCCTCCACGATGAACAGTTCGGCTTTGGACGCATCGCGTTCCTGACAATCGGCAAGTTTGCCCGGCAGTGACGAAATATCAAGCGCCCCCTTACGACGGGTCAGCTCACGCGCCTTGCGGGCGGCTTCACGGGCGGATGCGGCCTCGACCACCTTGCCGACAATCTTGCGCGCATCTTGCGGATGTTCTTCAAGCCACTGTGCCAGCTTGTCATTGACGATGTTTTCAACAACCGGGCGGACTTCGGATGACACCAGTTTGTCTTTGGTCTGGGAAGAGAATTTTGGATCAGGAACCTTGACCGAAATCACGCAAGACAGGCCTTCGCGCGCATCATCGCCCGACAGATTGACCTTTTCCTTTTTCGCAATACCACTTTCCTGCGCATAGGAATTGATCTGACGGGTCAGAGCGGCACGAAAACCGGCCATATGCGCCCCACCGTCACGCTGCGGGATGTTGTTGGTAAAGCACAGCGTGGTTTCGTGATAGCTGTCGTTCCACTGCAACGCCACTTCGACGGTGATGCCGTCTTTTTCGCCGACAATGACGATGGCTTCTTCGATCTGACGGGTTTTATTGCGATCAAGATATTCGACAAACGCCCGAATACCGCCTTCGTAATGCAGCTTTTGTTCGACCGGCTCGCCGCTTCGTTCATCACGAAGCGTCAGGATCACGCCAGAGTTCAGGAACGCCAATTCGCGCAAACGGTGCTCAAGGGTCGGCAGATCAAAATCCGTCATGGTGAAAATTTCACCATCTGGATAGAAAGTTACCTCGGTCCCGGAAAGCGGTTTGCCGTCTTCGGTCAGCGGCGCATCGCCGACAACTTCCAAAGGCTTGATCGCATCGCCACCGGAGAATTCCATGTAGTGTTCTTTGCCATTGCGCCAGACGCGCAATTTCAAAAGGGTCGAGAGCGCGTTGACAACCGAAACGCCCACCCCGTGCAAACCACCGGAAACCTTATAGGAGTTCTGGTCAAACTTACCGCCGGCGTGAAGCTGGGTCATGATGACCTCGGCCGCGGACACGCCTTCTTCTTTATGCATGTCGGTCGGAATACCACGACCGTTATCGCGGATGGTCGCCGAGCCGTCACCATTGAGCTGTACCCAGACGGTGTCACAATACCCGCCCAAGGCTTCGTCAATCGCGTTATCGACGACTTCATAGATCATGTGATGCAAACCGGTTCCGTCATCGGTGTCACCGATATACATGCCCGGGCGTTTACGCACCGCTTCAAGGCCTTTGAGAACCTTGATCGATTCTGCACCGTACTCCTGCACGACTTCGGCAGTATTCGGGGCTTCTGTTTCGTTGGTCATAGCGTCAACAACCTCGGCATTCACGGAGTGGTTTCTAGGGTCAGTGTGGCATCTTCCACGCGGAAAAATTGCGCACGACCGTCCAAACCTTCAAACAGCGCCCGGTCCGTACCTGTCATCCAGGCTTGGACGCCAAGCGCCACGATTTCATCAAACAGGTGTTTGCGGCGTTCTGCATCCAGATGCGCAACCACCTCGTCAAGTAACAGCAGCGGGCCAGCCCCGCGTGCTTTTGTCTGCAGGCGGGTATTGGCCATGATGATTGCCAACAACAACGCTTTTTGTTCCCCGGTGGAACATTGATCGGCTGACTGGCCCTTTGCATCGTGCCATACCAAAAGATCACTGCGTTGCGGGCCAACAATTGCCCCGCCATAGGCTCCATCACGTGACCGTCCGTCGCGCAATGCCGCCCGCATTTTGTCTTCGACCTCAACCGCCGGAAGATTTTCCAGCCAGTTTTCAAGATCCCCCGCCAGCGCCATGCGCGCCGCAGGAAACGGCCCGACCGCCATGGTCCCCGCCCGGCTTAGGCGCGCCAGAAGGTCGGCTCTGGCGACGGCAACGGCAATCCCGTGGCGGACCATCGAGTCTTCGATCGAGGCCAGCCATTTATCATCGCCCTTGCCTTCCTTAAGCAGCTTTGCACGACTGCGCAGGCTATGCTCATAGGCGGCAACCCGGCTGCTGTGTTCCGGATCAAGGCCATAGACCAGTCGATCCAGAAACCGCCGCCGTGCCGATGGTCCGTCCAGAAACAAACGATCCATTTGCGGCGTTAACCACACAGCGGCACAGACCCGACCCAAGGATGCCTGACCGCGTTTTGTTTCACCGTCAATGCGAACCGCCCGGCGTTCGCGTCCCTGTGCAAGGGCGGCCGGATCAAGACCACTTCCGACCTGAAAGGCGCCATCTGGCGTTTCCAGATCGGCCGAGACGGCCCAAGCGCGGGTTTCACCATCCGGGTTTGCGGGAAAGTTCCGCGCAATTTCACCCAGCTTGGCCCGGCGCAAACCGCCGCCTGGCGACAACAGCGACACCGCCTCAAGCAAGTTGGTCTTGCCCGCCCCATTTGGTCCCGTCAACACAACCGGCGTGCTGCTTAACGATAGCCGCAAGCTTTCGTAACAGCGAAATTCGCTCAGCTGGATGCGGGAAACTGCGAGACGGTTTGTCATCGACGCACCGTCTCTTGGCATGAGGTTATTGGCAAGAACAGCCACTGTGTTGTGCGCTTACCGTCAAACACGCATCGGCATAAGAACATACAATGCCGAAAGGTCATCGGTATCGCGAAGGATGGTCGGCGACGATCCGTCCGACATCAGAAGGTTGAGCGTATCGCCCTTGACCTGTTTTGCGATGTCGAGCAAATAGCGCGAGTTAAAGCCGATTTCGATATCCTCGGCGTCATAATTGATTTCAAGTTCCTCGGACGCAGTCCCATGTTCCGGGCTGGATGCCGACAGCGTCAGGGTCGTGCCCGACAGGACAACTTTAACCGCGCGCGATTTTTCAATCGAAATCGCCGAAACACGGTCAACCGCATCGGCAAAGCCCTTGCATTCGATATCAAGCGTCTTGTCATTGCCCGACGGAATGACACGCTCGTAATCGGGGAAGGTCCCATCGATCAGCTTGGAGGTCAAAATCGCCTTACCAAAACCAAAACGGATTTTGGTATCGGACATGGCGATATCAACCGCCTCGCCAGTTTCATCAATCAGTTTACGCAATTCCCCAATGGTTTTGCGTGGAACGATGACACCGGGCATGTTTTCCGCCCCATCAGGAAGCGGTGCCTCGACACGCGCCAGACGGTGGCCATCGGTGGCGACAGCACGTAAAATCTTCGTACCTTCGGCATCGGTGGCGTGGAAATAAATCCCGTTAAGGTAATAGCGGGTTTCTTCGGTGGAGATCGCAAATTCCGCACGATCAATCAGGCCGCGCAGTTCCGCAGCAGCCAGACCAAAGCTGACCGGCAGATCGCCACCCGACATGACCGGGAAGTCATCAACCGGCAGCACGGCGAGATTAAACTTCGACCGACCGGCCGACAGGGTCAAACGACCTGCACCCGGCTCAAGCGAGATTTGCACTTGCGAGCCTTCCGGCAGCTTGCGGACGATTTCATACAGGGTATGTGCGGGCGTGGTCGTCGCGCCAGCTTCGGCAACTTCCGCGGTCGTTGTTTCAACGACCTCAAGGTCCATATCCGTGGCGGTCAGGGAAAGCTGGTCGTTCTCTGCCCGCAGCAAAATATTGGACAGAATCGGAATGGTGTTGCGGCGTTCGACCACACTTTGAACATGGGTCAGCGATTTCAACAGAGCCGCGCGTTCGATGGTCAGCTTCATGCCCGTCCTATCCGTCTGTCAGTATTGGTTTAACAACTTGATTTTTAATAGGTTTTCTCACCTGACCCCCACCCTTACGGGTGAGGAAGAGGCATTATAACATGCATGTCGGGAAATCGAAGGATTTTTACGGCCTAAACCCAAGCAAATAAAAGGAGTCGACACCCCAAAAAACACCCAAAACGCGCAAACCAGCGCATACCGCGCGACTCCCGGTTTTTCGCATATATTTCAGGCCGGAAAACCCATTGGATTCATTGCATAAAACCCAACAAAAAGGCCGCCTGTTTTTGGCGGCCTTGATGAAAAATATCAAACAGCGATCACCCTTCGAGCATCCGCCGCAAAAGATCGATGTCTTCTGACAATGACGGATCACTGGTGTGCAGTTCTTCGATCTTGCGCACCGCATGCATGACGGTGGTGTGATCGCGCCCACCAAACTTGCGTCCGATTTCGGGCAGTGAATGGGTTGTCAGCTGCTTGGACAGATACATGGCCACCTGACGTGGACGTGCAACAGCACGGGCACGGCGGGCCGAATGCATGTCCGATACCTTGATGTTGAACTGTTCGGCGACGCGCTTCTGGATTTCCTCAATGGAAACCCGGCGCTCGGACGCGCGCAGGACGTCATGGAGGATATCCTGCACCATCTCAAGGCTGATTTCGCGACCGACCAACTGGGAATGGGCAATCACGCGGTTAAGGGCGCCTTCAAGCTCACGGACGTTGGCCGTAATTTTGTGGGCAAGGAATTCCATGACGCGCTGGGGCAGCTCAACCGCCTGACGTTCTGCCTTGGATTCGAGAATGCCCAAACGCAGCTCATAGGTGGTGGCATGGATGTCGGCCACAAGGCCCGATCCAAGACGCGAGCGCAGACGCTCTTCGATATCTTCAAGATCAGATGGTGACTTGTCGGCAGACACAATGATCTGACGGCCCTGATCGACCAGCGCATTGAAGGTGTGGAAGAATTCTTCCTGGGTCGAATCCTTGCCCGAGATGAACTGAACGTCATCGACCATCAGAACATCGACCGAGCGGAACTGGTCTTTGAAATCGACGGTGTTTTTGTCACGCAACGCGCGGATAAAGCGATACATGAACTTTTCAGCCGACAGGTAGATCACCGTACGGTGCGGCTGTGTCCGGCGAATATGCCAGGCAATCGCATGCATCAGGTGGGTTTTACCAAGACCAACCCCGCCATACAAAAACAGCGGGTTGAACGGTACCGATTCGGCCTCGGCCAGCCGGCGTGCTGCGGCGTAGGCAAACTCATTTGGCTTGCCGATGACGAAATTATCAAAGGTGTAGCGCGGATCAAGGGCTGCTGAAATGCCATCATCTGACATGCTGGCAATTGCCGTGCGGCCATTTGACTTTTGCGAATGGGCGGGCTGCTGCGCGGTATTGGCCGTACTGCTGGTCCGGGCATTTTGCGAGTCGCGATAAGACGTATTTTGTGCGGGACGGGGTTCGGTCGCATCAGATGTGCGACGCGCGCCCGCAGCCCCGGCATTGGCCACAGAAACAATGTTGATTTCGATGAAATGAACATTGGGGTCTTCGGCGTGCCAGAAGGCCTGAATACGGTCCAGATAGTGCTGTGTCACCCAGTCACGCATGGCGCGGGTCGGCGCGCCCAACCGGGCCACACCGGCTTCAACACCGACCAGGGCAACAGGCTCAAGCCAATAGCGATAGGCCGTTGCGCCAAATTCGGCGCGCAGCTTTTCACGAATGACTTGCCATGTTGCTACCGCATGATCGTCAGGTGCTGCCTGCTGCTCGTCCGACATCCCCCCACTGGTCTGTCCGAGAGCTGATTGCGTTCCCCTTGCGGCGTGCTGCACTGTTAGAACCTTTCCCCGCTATCCCAATTTCAACACCAACAAGACTGCAAAAGACAAAACAGTACTGCACCGCGTTCATCACGTTTGTGATCAACACGCTGGTCTTCCGCACTATCCTGGAAGCGTACTCGCGCCTTTTGTTTTTTGGTTCTTCGTCACGGACCACTTTGCGCGGCCTGCGAAGTCGCAACACTGTACTGATGCGACCCACATCAGGCAAGGCGATCTTTAACAGAACGTTAAAAGGATTTCGGGACCAAAACGGTCCTTGATTCCTGCGGTTTTTTGCGCAAGCGGAATCATGGAACAAAAGGTGATTCACCGAAATCCGGGCAGCGAAAAGGCCGCACCAGAGGTGCGGCCTTCGACTCGCCATCCCGTAAGGGATAAATTAAAGCGCTTTAATGCGTGCAGTCAGACGCGAAACCTTGCGAGCAGCGGTGTTCTTATGCAGAACGCCAAGCTGTGCGCCACGCGCCATTTCCGGCTCAGCGATTTGCATCGCAGCCAGAGCAGCATCTTTGTCGCCAACGTTCAGCGCAGCTTCGACCTTCTTAACGTAGGTACGAATACGGCCGATACGTGCACCGTTAACGATTGCACGGGCGGCGTTGCGGCGAATGCGCTTCTTGGCCGATTTATGGTGAGCCATTGCGAACCTGTCTCTTCAAACAAATGTTACGTAATTCGGAGCGCGGCTTATAGCGCCGGGCGCACCCCTCGTCAACCCCCGATACCGTCCTAGCGCCTCATTTTCTGCGGCTTAGGAGTCTTTGGGGCTGCAATACAGATATGCAACCGTGGAATCAGGGGTCAACTTATAACGATCCCGGCACAATCAACGGTGCTTGAAATCAGCTTTTCTCTTTTCCACAAAGGCTTTCATGCCTTCTGCGCGATCTTCAAGCGCGAAGGTTGAATGGAACTCACGCCGTTCGAACATCAGCCCTTCGGTCAGGGTCATTTCATAGGCCTTGTTGACCGATTCCTTGACCTTCATCGATACCGGACCCGAGAAGGAGGCGATTTTTTCGGCCAATTGCATGGCTTCATCCATCAGCGAGTCGGCGGGAACGATTCGCGCCACCAGTCCGGCACGCTCGGCTTCCTCGGCATCCATCATCCGACCGGTCAGGCACATTTCCATGGCCTTGGCTTTGCCAACCGCGCGTGTCAGACGCTGGGTTCCGCCCGCACCGGGAATGGTGCCAATGGTGATTTCCGGCTGACCGAACTTTGCGGTATCGGCAGCCAGCATGATGTCGCACATCATGGCCATTTCGCAGCCACCGCCGAGTGCGAATCCGGCAACCGCCGCAATGGTCGGCTTGCGACAGCTTGCGACACGGGTCCAGCCTTTGGTGATGAAGTCGTTTTTATAGACATCCATATAGTCGTAATCAGCCATTTCCTTGATGTCGGCACCGGCCGCAAAGGCCCGGTCCGATCCGGTAATGACGATGGCACGGATGTTGTCATCGGATTCGAAATCATCAAGTGCAGCGCCGATATCATCGATCAAGGCCGCGCACAGCGCATTCAGCGCCTTGGGACGGTTGAGCGTGATCAGCCCGACATTGCCCTTTTTCTCCGCGATGATGTTTTCGTATGTCATGCCTTAAGATCCTTTTGTCGCAATCAAGGCCCGCATTTTTCGGGGCCGATTCGCTTGAAACCATATTTTGATACTGTTTTACCGATTTTAACCGCAGACCGCAACCGGACGTCTGTATGGATGGGCATATTTCAGGTGAAACAGCAAAGAAACCAGTGCGCCCTGTCCCCACTTGCCAAAGCGGGCACACACAGGGCAGAACGATGCGTCGCCTGCGAGGATGTTATCGCTGACAGGTCGGGCAGAAGAATGTTGAACGCCCGGCCTGCACCATGCGTTCGATGGTGCTGTCACACGCCGGCGCGTTGCAACCATCGCCTTCGCGGCCATACACCCGGAAATTATGCTGAAAATAGCCAAGCTCGCCATTGGCCTGACGATGATCCTTCAGACTTGATCCGCCCGCAAGAATAGCATCTTCAAGCACAAGTCTGATTTCACGGTACAGACGGTCGATTTCCGCAAGCTTGAGGTCCTTTGCCAAACGGTTCGGCGCAATGCCCGACCGGAACAGGGCTTCGCAGACATATATATTGCCAAGCCCCGCCACCAGCTTCTGATCCAGCAACACGGTTTTGATCGGGCTGGCACGTTTGGCGATCCCGGCCGCAAGCACTGCGGCATTAAAGGCATTACCAAGAGGTTCAGGCCCAATGCCCGCCAGCATTTTATGACTGGTGACTTCATCAGCGGCAATCAAGGTAATCACCCCAAAGCGCCTTGGATCGGTAAAGCGTACGACCGCGCCGCCTTGCATAACAAAATCAACATGATCGTGTTTTTCAGGTGCAGGCACCGCGGCAGTCCGGTCATCATGGATCGTCATGCGTCCAGACATGCCCAAATGGATCAGCAAAACCTGCCCGTCATCAAGATAGCCCAGAATATATTTCGCCCGACGGGTCAGCTGATCCACCTTGCGCCCGGCCATCCGGTCGACGAAGTTTTCCGGGAAAGGGAACCGCAGATTGGGCCGACGCTGCACCACATGGTCAATAACATGGCCTTCCATCACGGGGGTCAGACCACGGGTAACTGTTTCGACCTCTGGCAATTCGGGCATCTGCGTCCTCAATCTTTAACAAAGCGGATACCATATCTAGATGCCGGTCCGATGATTGGCAAGCTGCGTCAGCGTGTGGTTTTACAACATCAAGCCCCTCACACCAGAACGCGCGTCATTCTTACAATAGACGCCGGTGCCAAAGCTCTTATGATGGCGCGGATTATTCACACTGACTTTAACATAATGTCCGTCCGGCTCTCCTGACCGCCGCCCCACAATATGGAATTTCAAACGATGGAATTTGGTTTCGACCTTCTCTTGATCATGTTTGCTGTCGCCGCCCTTGCCGGATTTGTCGATTCGATTGCCGGCGGTGGCGGGTTGATTACCATCCCGGCCCTGCTGTGGGCGGGGATAACCCCGGCACAGGCACTTGCGACCAACAAACTGCAAGGAAGCTTTGGCAGCTTTTCCGCATCGTTTAGCTTCATTCGCAAAGGCCATGTCGATCCGCGTGATATGGTGCTGGCGATTGCACTGACCTTTGCCGGATCGGCTCTGGGCACCGTTCTGGTTCAGATGCTTGATCCCGGCATTCTGATGACGATCCTGCCGGGTCTCTTGATCCTGATTGCGCTTTATTTCCTGTTCTCCCCACGTGTCGGGGACATAGATGCGCACCAAATGATCAGCAAAGGTGCCTTTGCCTTTACGGCCGGATTTGGCATCGGATTTTACGACGGGTTCTTTGGGCCGGGTACAGGGTCGTTCTTTTCCATCGCCTTTGTCGCGTTGCTTGGTTTCAACATGACCAAGGCCACCGCGCACACCAAGGTCCTGAACTTCACATCGAACTTTGCGTCCCTTGTCATGTTCATCGCCGGGGGTGAAGTCGTCTGGGTCATTGGTCTGGTGATGGCAGTTGGTGCATTGATCGGCGCACAGATCGGATCGCACATGGTGATGAAGGTCGGCGCGCGCCTTGTGCGTCCGCTGCTTGTTGTCACCTCCATCGCGATTTCGATCAAACTGATCATTGATCAGTATGGCCCGACACTTAGCCAAACATGGGATCAGGTATATCAGTGGATCGGATGATCCTTGGCACTACCCCAATGAAAAACCCGTCAACCAACAGGCTGACGGGTTTTGTTTTGAGGAGTTTCGGTATCAGGCGCTTGCACCGCTTTCGACAAAGACTTCGGCGCGACGGTCAAGCAGATGGCTCCAGATGGCAAACATCAAGGCCAGCACCGCAATCACCGCACCAAGCCATGGGAGGTGTTGATAGGAAACCCCGTGCGTGATCGCCAATCCGCCAAACCAAGCCCCACCAGCATTGCCCAGATTAAAAGCACCCTGATTAAGAGTAGAGGCCAAATTAGGCGCATCGGAGGCCTCGCTTACCACGCGCATCTGAAGCGGGGAAACCAGCGCAAAGGCAACAATACCCCACACCATCACCGTGATAACAGCCGGAACGAAGGAGGTCAGGGTTTCGCTAAAGATAGCCAGAACACCAATCAGCATGACAAAGGCAATGATAATGGCCGGCATCAGACGCCAGTCACCCAAACGTCCGCCGACATAGTTGCCCACCGTCAGCCCCACCCCGAACAACAACAAGACGTAGGTCACTTGACGCGGAGCAAGGCCGGTAACTTCGTTTAACATCGGGGTGATATAGGTAAAGACACTGAACAAGCTGGCAGCCGACAAAACACTGATCAGCATGGCAAACAGGACTTGCGGCTTACCAAGCGATTTTGCCTCGGCCAAAAGGCTGCCGGTTGAGGCGGCAATTTTGCGCGGCAGGGCAAAATAAAGCGCAATGGCGGCAAACACGCCAATGCCAACAACCGCCCAGAAAGTCGACCGCCAGCCAAGTTCCTGACCCAGTGCGGTTCCAAACGGAACACCCAGCACGTTGGCAAGGGTTAAACCCGAAAACATCAGGGCGATGGCCTGTACGCGCTTTTGCGGCGATACAAGGTTTGATGCGACGACCGCGCCAAGGCCAAAGAAGGCCCCGTGGCAAAAGGCCGTGATCACGCGGGCGGCCATCAGCAACCAGTAATCTGGCGCAATCGCACACAGCAAATTGCCAACGATAAAGATGCCAATCAGCAGCAACAGCGCCCGGCGCCTGTCCATGCGTGCCGTTGCAATCGCCAGAAACGGCGCGCCAAATGTCACACCCAGCGCATAGCCCGTCACCAGCAACCCGGCATCTGGAATGCTGACAGCAAGATCACGTGCGACGTCGGGTAGAAGTCCCATGATGACAAATTCGGTGGTCCCGATGCCAAAAGACGCAAGCGCAAGCGCAAGAATCGGGAAGTTCCCGAGCAAACCCCAACGGGCAGAAGCAGCAGCCATGTCTGAATATCCAGTGAAACGTGATGGCCTGGAGCGCTCATCGCGTTTTGTGCAAGTGCGAGATAGCCATCTTGCACGGTTTTTTGAAACGATTCAATTGTCTCTAATTACGCCCAATATGACCATCGCGAAAATCGCATGGCGCTATGCAGCATAATCAGCAGGTCGTATGGGGGTGGGAGTGTTGGGAGTGGTGGGAGTGGTGGGAGTGGCGGCAATGGGTTAATTGCTCAATGGACGATTTGGTCCGCCAGATCATCTGCTCATTAAAAAGGCCCGATTTGACATCGGGCCTTCTGCATTTGAGATTTGAGAGTTCTCAGGATACCTCGGCAACGATCCGACGGGCGGCATCAACCGGATCATCGGCCTTGGTGATCGGGCGGCCAATCACCAGCACGTCACTGCCCATGGCAACCGCATCGGCCGGGGTGACAACGCGCTTCTGATCGTTACTTGCGGCCCACGCCGGACGAATACCCGGTGTAATCAATTTAAAGTCGGGGCCACAGGCCGCACGTACAGAAGTGATTTCACGTGCCGAACAGACAACCCCGTCCAGCCCGGCTTTTTGAGTAAGTTCGGCCAGTTTGACGACACGTTCGTCAATCGGCCCTTTGAGCCCGACATCGTCAAGATCGTGCTGATCCATGCTGGTCAGGATTGTCACAGCAATCACCCATGGTGCGTCCACACCGGCCTTCGCCGCTGTTTCACGCGCGGCTTCGCCAGCACGTTTCATCATCTCAATCCCGCCTGCGGCATGGACATTGACAATTTTAAGCCCCATCGGCGTTACCGCCCGAATGGCACCCGCCACCGTATTGGGGATGTCATGATATTTCACATCCAAAAAGATCGGCATGCCCACTTTGGCAACAGCCTGCACACCCTGTGGTCCATGGGCGGCAAAGAATTCCTTGCCGAGCTTTGCCCCGCCAATCACGCCCGAAAGCTTTGAGGCCAGATCAATCGCATGATCAAGATCGGTTGTATCAATCGCGCAAAAGATACGGTCTTTGGGGGAAATGCTCTGGGCCATGCTGGGTGTCCTCCTGCGGGGTTTGATGCGGGCGTTGGCCCACAATCATCAAACGGGACCAGACATGACTTAGCCGATTTAGCTCAAAAGGCCAATGTCAAATAGGACAACAGGGATGCATGGGGCGATGCGATGTGGCGCGGTCAATATAAAAAAAGGGCCCCTGATGGAGCCCTTTGATTTGAGGACCTGAGACGATCTTAGCTGTGGCCAAGCGCCTTGTGGTCCGATTTTGGGTGATCGGCTTTTGGCGTTTCATCCTCGGCCTTGACCCGTTTAAGTTCGCTGTCCATGCGACGTACGGCACGACGATGTTTGCCATGCACAAGCCATTCATACGCCAGACCAATGCCCAGCCCGACCAACAAGGCAACCATGATCGGCAAGAACAGCGGCAATTCAAGCTCAAAGGGCAGTGGCCAAAGGGACAATGTCACAGCTGCCCGGTTCGATACGGCGAAAACCGCAATCAGAACCGCAATCGGGATGGCAATAATCCAGTAGAGGACGCGCATTACTTAAGCTCCTTGTGCCGGTCGATGTGCGTCATCTGCATTTGAGTACGCGCATTCAAGACCAGCTGCAGGTCACGTTTGACAGTCAGACCGGTAGTATGGGGCAAGAACCAGACAAAAGCCATGCCCCCAACGGCACAGGTATCCCTGTGCTATGGTTGGGCAAGCCCATGACCAAAGTCACGTTCGTCGGTCACATGGAAAAATCAGTTCAAACGTTCGCGAAGCTGTTTACCCGTTTTGAAATAGGGCACTTTTTTCTCGCCAACCGGGACTGCGTCACCGGTGCGCGGATTGCGCCCAACGCGTGCGTCACGATGCTTGACGGAAAAGGCACCAAAACCGCGAAGCTCGACCCGGTCTCCGCGGGCAAGTGCGTCGGTGATTTCATCAAAGATCGTCGCAACAATCCGTTCGACATCTCGCTGATACAGATGCGGGTTCATTTCAGCAAGGCGGGCAATCAGTTCTGATTTCGTCATTTCCAGGCCCCATCCTGTTCGTTCTAACAGTCTCACTCAACCACGGATTAGATCATCCTATCAGGAAACTCTTATTGAGGTTGCCAGACCGTCAGCAAACCGTCAAGTTTAAGCCCCTCAGATGACAGCACTTTTCCGAGACTTCCCTCAAGAACCGTGGTCATCAGATCGTCTTCCGGGTACTCAATTTCAAGCGGCACAATCTCCGCTTCGGTCGTGACACCAGCTTTATCTTCAAGCCAGCGCACAGCTTCACGACGGCCACCGATTTCATCAATCAGCCCATTGGCAAGCGCTTGTTGTCCGGTATAGACACGCCCGTCAGCCAAGGTTCTGACAGTATCCATCGGTAAATCACGTCGTTCGGCCACCATCCCGACAAACACGTCAAACATGTCGGAAATCAGGCTCTGCATCGCTGTTCGTGCGGCATCGTCTGTTGGCTCAAACGGATTGGGCACGGCTTTGAGCGGACCACTTTTAACCGTCAGCGGCTCCACACCAAGCTTTTCAAGCGTTCCGGTAAAGTTCATCGACTGGAAAATCACCCCAATCGAGCCCGTGACCGTTCCGCGACGTGCAACAATATGATCTGCGGCAATCGCCGTCATATAACCGCCTGATGCGGCAACGGTTCCCATCTCGGCAACGATGGGACGGGTTTCACCGATACGGCGCAGCGCCTCAAAAAGCGTTTCGCCCCCGACCATCGTTCCGCCGGGGCTGTTGATATGGACAATCACCCCAACAACGTCCGAGTCTTCTTCAACAGCGGCCAGCGCATCCAGAAGATACGGGTCTTCGGTAATCACACCTTCGATCGTGACCTCGACAATCCGGGGTCCAAGCGTGCCAAACACACCCTTGTTCAACCCGGTCCCGGCCAGACCAATCAGGATTACGGCCAGCACCGCAATCGCGGCAACAACCCGCCAGCGAAACACCGATTTTTTCAGTCGACGTCGATCAAGAAGGATATCGGCATCGAGTGCCATGGACGGTGCCCCAGTTCTAATTGTTCAATCAATCACTTACGGGGCGTGCCCCGCAAAACCTGTCTTTTCAAATGGTTTTTCTCAGCACAGAAGGCAAGAACAAAAAGCGTTTAAAATCAAAAATTTCGCGAAATTATACCTTTGCCTGCCCATTCCCCCGAAATGAACGGCAAAATTGAAGACCATATACAGTTTTCAGTGGCGTTTTCGCATGCATGCCCATGCGTTTTGCCAACAGACAGAAACAGTGATGACGGGTTGAACCCGCAGGATGAGGAAGAGGGAGAGAATCTGGCTGGGTGCTTAAAGCACAGAATTGCGCGAAAGCCGGTAGGTCAAATACTGGAAATCAGGGACCGGGAAAAAGTACCAAAAGCACAAAAGAAAACGGGCCGCGCAATGCGCGACCCGTCTTTTCGATCCACACAATGTGCAGATCGTATTTCGTCGGAAGCTGGCTTATTCACCGGTTTCCTGTTTCTTGCGCAGAGCTTCGCCGAGAATATCGCCGAGCGATGCACCGCTGTCTGCCGAACCGTAATCCGCCATTGCTTTCTTCTCGTCAGCAACTTCGAGTGCTTTGACAGAGAGGGAAACTTTGCGGGTTTTGGCATCGATCGCGGTAACACGTGCGTCGATTTTTTCACCAACTGCAAAGCGTTCCGGACGCTGTTCTGAACGCTCGCGCGCCAGTTCAACTTTACGGATAAAGCCTTTCAGCTCGGTGTCGCCAACAGACACCTCGATGCCACCGTCGTTAACTTCGGTGATTTCACAGGTGACAGCTTCGCCACGTTTAATGCCGGTGACAGCTTCTTTGAACGGATCGCCCGAAAGCTGTTTGATGCCGAGCGAGATACGCTCTTTCTCAACGTCAACGTCAAGAACCTTGGCTTTGACGACGTCACCTTTTTTGTATTCTTTGATGACTTCTTCACCAGCGCGGTCCCATGACAGGTCCGAGAGGTGAGCCATACCGTCGATACCGCCGAGCAGGCCAATGAACAGACCGAATTCGGTGATGTTCTTGACTTCGCCTTCGATCTCAGACTCGACCGGATGGGCTGCAACGAAGGCATCCCAAGGATTCGAGGTGCACTGCTTGAGACCAAGCGAGATACGACGTTTCTGTGCATCAACGTCGAGCACCATGACTTCGACTTCCTGCGAGGTCGAAACAATTTTGCCCGGGTGGATGTTTTTCTTGGTCCAGGACATTTCGGAAACGTGGACCAGACCTTCGACACCAGCTTCGAGTTCGACGAATGCGCCGTAATCGGTGATGTTGGTAACACGGCCTTCGAATTTCGAACCGACCGGGTATTTGGCTTCGACACCTTCCCACGGATCAGCTTCAAGCTGCTTCATGCCAAGCGAGATACGCTGGGTTTCGCTGTTGAAGCGGATAACCTGGACTTTAACAGTCTGGCCGATCTGAAGAGCTTCTGACGGATGGTTGATACGTTTCCAAGCAATGTCGGTAACGTGCAGCAGGCCATCAACGCCACCAAGATCGACGAATGCGCCGTAATCGGTGATGTTTTTGACAACGCCGTCAAGAACCTGACCTTCCTGGAGGTTCTGGATCAACTCAGCACGCTGTTCAGCACGGGTCTCTTCGAGAACTGCACGACGCGATACCACGATGTTCCCGCGCGAACGATCCATTTTCAGGATCTGGAACGGCTGCGGGTTGTTCATCAGCGGGGTAACGTCACGTACCGGACGGATGTCAACCTGGCTGCCCGGCAAGAATGCCACGGCGCCCGACAGGTCAACGGTAAAGCCGCCTTTAACGCGACCAAAGATGGTGCCGTCAACGCGTTTACCTTCGGCGAACTGTTTTTCAAGCTCGACCCAGGATTCTTCGCGACGCGCTTTTTCACGCGACAGAACGATCAGGCCATCTTTGTTTTCGTAACGGTCAACATAGACATCGACGGTATCGCCAATGTTTACTTCGCCGGTACCAAATTCTTTAAGCGGAACGCGACCTTCGGATTTGAGGCCAACGTCAACGATTGCGTCATCGTCAGTTTTCTTGACGACCGAACCGGTCATCACGCGACCGACAAAACCTTCGTCTTCAGAACCAAGGGTTTCGGCCAGCAGGGCGGCAAAATCTTCGCCAGTTGAGAATTGTGCTTCTTCAGCGGTGGTCATAAACCAGACTTCCTTTCGAGTATCGTCACTATATTCTGGCCAACCGGTTGTATCCGGTGGTCTTTGCCGCAACATCGCGGCGATCGTGTCAGTCAACGTCCAAACCCGGACAGATATAAAAGGCGAACCTTCCATACGCGAAAAGGTGAACGCACAAGTCGTTCACCTTAGGGACAGGTCATATGACCGGCACCTCGGGATCGTTCATCGCCTGACGGTTAAAACGCCCTTTGATCAGTCATCCGCACTCATATGAGTGTGGATATGTGCCATAACGGCGTCATACACTGCGTTGGCATTCAGACGGTCCGTATCAATGTGGATTGCGTCTTCTGCCATCTTGAGCGGTGCGACATCGCGGGCACTGTCTCGGGCATCCCGTTCTTCAAGCTCTTTAAGAACGCGCTCGTATATAGCAGCGGGATTTTTTTCCTGCAACTGTTTGAACCGACGGTTTGCACGTTCTTCGACCGAAGCGGTCAGATAAAACTTGATTGGGGCCTCGGGACAAACAACCGTTCCAATATCGCGACCATCCAGAACAGCCCCGCGTTTGCCGTCCGGCGGGGTAGTGGCAAGACGGCGCTGAAAATCAAGAAGTGCCGCGCGAACCATTGGAATTGCTGCAACTTTTGAGGCAGCAGTCCCGACCTTTTCGCTCCGCAACGCATCGCCGGACAAATCATCCGCATTGAGGTTTTCGGCCACTTTAACCGCAATTTCCTCATCCGCAGGGTCGGCTTTTTGGGCCAAAACTTTTGCGCCGGTTGCGCGATATAAAAGTCCGGTATCAAGGTAAGCATAGTTCATTGCGTCCGCGACTCGACGCGCCAAAGTCCCCTTGCCAGATGCTGCCGGCCCATCAATGGCGATGATCATTTGCTTCGCTCCCTGTGTGTACCTGATTATATAGTTGCTCCCTATATTGGGTCAGATTGATCAGGAATGCAGCGCAAATTTTGCGCCCATGTCACCCATCAGCTTTTCAAAGCTTGGGAAACTTGTGGCAATCGGGTTGGCGTCATCCACCGCAACCGGTTTTTCAGCCCCAAGACCAAGCACCAGGAACGACATTGCGATCCGGTGATCAAGATGGGTTTCAACCATGCCACCGCCCGGAACTGCCCCGCCCGTCACAATCAAATCATCGCCTTCGATCCGGTGAATAACGCCGTTGGCCTCAAGCCCGGCGGCAACAGCCGCCAGACGATCCGATTCTTTCACGCGCAGTTCTTCAAGATCGCACATGCGGGTTTCACCCTCCGCATAGGCCGCAGCAACAGCAAGGACCGGATATTCATCAATCATCGACGGTGCGCGATCTGCCGGAACAACAATCCCCTGCAGACGATTTTTACCGGTCACGACAAGATCACCGATGGTTTCACCGGCTTCTTCGCGTTCGTTGGTGATCGTGATGTCGCCGCCCATTTCAATCAGGGTGGTAATCAAACCGGTGCGCAGCGGGTTCAAGCATACATCGCGAATGGTCACATTTGAATCGCGATGAATCAGGGCCGCGACCAGCGGGAATGCTGCCGAGCTGGGATCGGTCGGAACGACAATATCGGCAGCCTTCATTTCGGCAGGTCCCGTCAGGCTCACCGTACGCCCACCGTCATCATTGACCTTCACATCCACATCGACCCCGAAATGACGCAACATGCGTTCGGTATGATCACGCGATGGTTTTGGCTCAATCACGGTGGTTGTGCCGGTGGTATTGAGCCCCGCCAGCATCACGGCCGATTTCACCTGGGCGGATGCCATTGGCAATGTGTAGGTGATCGGCTTTGCCTCATCGGTGCCAATGACGGCCATTGGCGGGCGGCCGCGATCACGGGTAATGAATTTCGCGCCAAATTCGGCCAGCGGATCAGCCACACGGCCCATCGGGCGTTTGCACAGCGACGCATCGCCGGTGAAAAAGGTCGTGATCGGATGGGTCGCAACAATGCCCGCCATCAGACGAATGCCAGTGCCGGCATTGCCCATGTCAATCACACTATCGGGTTCGCGAAGTGCACCAACACCAACCCCGGTCACATGCCATGTGCCATCATCATCGCGGGTGACGGTGGCACCCAGTTTGCGCATGGCGTCCGCCGTTGCCAGAACGTCTTCACCTTCGAGCAGGCCGGTGACCTTGGTTGTGCCAATCGCAAGACCGCCAAACATCAAGGACCGGTGGGAAATCGATTTGTCACCCGGAACCCGGATATCGCCTGAAATCGGACCTGTTTTGGCCGATGAAAGCGGGCGTTTGGTCTGCGAAGAACTCATGGAGCCATACCTGTCAGTAACGATTTGATCATCATTTGTGGGCCAACTTGAAAAAGCATCGCGCTGCAGCCTTGGTTTTAGCGCTCACGAGCCATTCAATCACCGGGGCAAAGCTCTAGCACAGGCAATTGTAACGCACCAGTATCGAACCCAAATTTTGACAGGTGAATTACACCATTTATGAAGCAGAATTCCATCATCGTCATAGTGAATGGGAAATAGCGTAATTTCCTTTTGACAAGGCGGCAACAAGATGGCAATTGGGCTTCTTAGACATGATGATACGCGCAGCTTCGCAGCACCTTGCGCTTAACAGCCATACTCTTCGAAGATCACGGTAATTAAGAGGATTTGCCGTAATGTCAGCACGCGGTAAGAAACGTCACTGCCTCGCCTGCGGTACCAAGTATTACGATTTGAATCGTACCCCGGTCATCTGCCCCAAATGTGCTACGCCAGATGGCGTGACAAAGGTCAAGAAAGCCGCGGTTGCCAAACCGGCACCTGAAGAAGACGAAGATGTCGATGACGTCAACGATCTTGATGACAATGATGATGTGGATGTCGATGACGACATTCTTGAAGATGCATCTGATCTTGGTGAAGATGACGATGATCTCGGAGAAGTCTACGAGCACGTCGAATCAAACGATGATGATCGCTAAGATTTTTTGAAAATAGGTCTTGCCAAGATTTGGTGAACCTTCTAAATATGCGCCGCGCCGCAGCCCAAACCTTGGTTTTGTTGCGACGCGGACAAAGTGGGGCCGTAGCTCAGTTGGGAGAGCGCTACAATGGCATTGTAGAGGTCGTCAGTTCGATCCTGATCGGCTCCACCATTCAAAACCCGTTGCCTTTGGCGACGGGTTTTGTCGTTTCGGGGCTTATTTGACTGGCATCTGTTTCCCCCACCCCATGGAAGAAATGCGGATGATGCACTAGCATGCATAACCAGCACATCAGTGGGGCAGTTCACCCCATCACGATAATCAAACAGGGAGAACACGATGAGCATGGTTTGGACCGTCTATTTGTCAGGTGAAATCCATAGCGACTGGCGCGAGCGTATCGCGACGGGTGTTAAGGCACTGGATCTCCCGGTGGAGCTGGTTGCCCCGATCACGGTGCATGAAGATTCAGATGATTGCGGGGTCGCCATTTTTGGCCCTGAGGACAATAAGTTCTGGCATGACCGTAAAGGTGCACAGCTCAACGCCATGCGTACCAAGAGCTTGCTGGCCGGTGCTGACATCGCGATCATCCGCTTTGGCGAGAAATACAAGCAATGGAATGCTGCCTTTGATGCCGGCCAGGCGGCGGCCCTGGGCATCCCGTATATTACACTGCATCCGACCGAGCATGATCACGCCCTTAAAGAAGTTGACGCTGCCGCCAACGGTGTTGCGCGCGAGCCTGAGCAAGTGGTTGATGCACTTGCCTATATCATTCGCGGTGACATGCCAAAGTCATAGGGTCAGACCTCGGATCTTTTTCTATGACTTTGCTTCGGCGAATGCCCGAATGCGCCGCGTGGCTTCGCGAAGGTCCTCATCAGGTACGGTAAGGGCCACGCGGATCAGGTTTTTGGCGTTTTCACCAAAAGACGTGCCGGGCATGACGGCGACTTTTTGCTCATCCAGCAGGCCCCATGCAAATGCTTCACCGTCAAGCCCGGCCGCACCGACGTCAATCATGGCAAACATGCCACCCGATACCTTGCCGGGCTTGAGGTGCGGGCAACCGGCAAGCTCGGTTTCGATCAGATCGACGCGGGACGCATAACTTTTGCGCATCCGTGCGGCAGTATCGAAATTCCCACGCAGCGCCACCTCGGTCATATCGGCGATAAACGGCTGATTGCCAAACAGGATGGTTTCAGAAATCGGCAAAACCTTGGTGCAAAGTTCCGCCGGGCCAACCGCCCAGCCACTTCGAAACCCTGTGGCGGCAAAGGTTTTCGAGATCGAGGACACGACAATTGTGCGCCCCCGCAATGCGTCGATTTCGAGCGGGGAGGCAAAGGTGCCGTCAAAAATCAGGTCCTCATAAACCTCGTCACAGACAATCCAGAGATCATGCGCACAGGCAATTTTACCAAGCTCAACCAGTGTCGCCGGGTCTAGCAAGGCACCAGATGGATTGTGCGGGGTGTTGAGCAACAAAACCCGGCTGTCTTTGGTAACCGCCGCACGCAGATCACCCGGCTGCATGATGAAGCCATTTTCAATGCCCAGCGGAACGGGTTGAAGCACCCCACCCGATGCTCGGATAATCCCGGCATAGGTCGCATAATAAGGATCGCCGACAAGAACACCCTGCCCCGCATCGACCAGTGCCGTAATCACGGTATAAAGGGCAGTCTGGGTGCCGGGAAAGCACAGGACATTGTCCGGTGCGATATCGGGCCAGCAGGGTTTGTATTTATCGACAATGGCACCGATCAACCCATCCTCGCCACGGCCATTGGAATAATGGGTACGACCTCGCCGCATAGAGGCTTCGCATGCGTCGATCAAGGCCGGATCAATCGGAATGTCGGGCTCGCCAATCGTTAGCTCGATGATTTTTTCGCCCGCTGCCCCGCGGTCACGCGCGGCATTGTGAACAGCCCATTTCGCACCCCCAAGTTCGGCGAGACGGTCGGTAATTGCGGCATATCTCATGAGACTTCACTTTGTGGTTGCTGGGACGGTTGAGCATTGGCCAGTACGCCGGACGGAATTCCAAGAAGGCGCTCACTGGCCTCAATCACCAAGTCGGGCAGAATATCCTGACCATACAGGCCGGAATTCAGGGCTCCTTCCATCCACAGACCATCAATCAAACCATTCAGTGCAATCGCATGGCGCTTGCAGGCGGCAATACTGTGGGGGCGTTGATGGTTGATGAGGACAGGCTCGATCAAGGTTTCAAGGACATTGAGGAACTCACGATATCCGTCACGATGGATTTCCGCGAAGTCTGCGTCATGACGGACGCGCCCGATAAATGTCGCCCAAAGCGATACTTTTTCCTCGGACATATTGGGTGCTGTCATGTTTGCGCGCAGGAACCGCGCCAACTGTGTTTCAGGGGCCGCCACCGTGTGTTTTGCACTTTCGCTGGCCTGTGCGGTGAGTTGGCCGACGAGATAGGCATAAGCATTTCGGATCATATCGTCTTTATTGCCGAAATAATGCCGCACCAAGCCCACCGTCACCCCGGCTTCTTCGGTAATCCGGCGCACGGTCGCACCATGCAGCCCATGGCGGGCAACACATGTCAGTGTCGCCTCCATCAAAGAACGGCGGCGGTCATCAAGGGAAAGACGCTGGAAAGTTTTTCTGCTCATCACTTGTTTCCGAATGGCGTGCAATCGCGTGTCGATCTGTCACTTATTATACAATTGATTAATTACAAAAGATAATCAAGGCTGGCGCAATTCTAATATCCCTGCGCCGGATTGACCGACAGACTAAGCGGCGCGCCCGACAACAGCTCCCGGGCAGACAGCAGGACCTGCTCAGACACAATATGAGGCATCGTGTCGCTTGCGATATGCGGGGTGATGCGCAACCGCTGATCTTGCCAGAATGGATGGTCGGCTGGCAGGGGTTCGGTGCGAAATACGTCCAAAGTTGCGCCGCTCAGTTGTCCGTTTTCAAGGGCGGCGATAAAATCTGCCTCCGCAAGATGTTCGCCCCGACCGATCTGCACAAGCCAGGCTCCCTTGGCCAGCCTGCTAAATAAATTGGCGTTCAGGACGTTTTCGGTATGGGTCGTCAGGGGCAAGGTATTGATCACCACATTCATGCCCACGACCGATTCGGCAACGGAATTGTCCCCGGCAAAATAGGTAACGCCCACAATGGGGTCCTCTGGCGGGCGGCGGCAGGCGACGGATACCGCAAATCCCACCGCCACAAGGGCACGCACAATGGCGGTCCCCATCGACCCGTTGCCCAACACGACAACTTTAAGGTCGGCAGGGGCGCGGATTGGCAAAGGGTCCCAGTTTGCTGCCACCTGATTGCGCGCCATCTGGGGAAATTCACGTTCAAAATGGACAACTTCATGCACGGCGTAGCCTGCCATCAAGTGGGCCTGATGCGGATCGCGGACCCTGCAAACTGCGACGTCCTTGTTAAGACCAGAATGATTAAGCAACGCATCAACACCCGCGCCCACAGACATCGCCATTTCCAGATTGGGATATGGCGCAAAGGCATCTGTCCCGGGCAGCCAGCATGCCGCAAAACGAATGTCTTCGGGGCGGGTGACCTCGTCAGGGTTCAGCAGACAAACGTCGGAGGCCGCATCCCCGAAATCGAGCGAATAATAGGTTTTTAGATCCATCGTTTCGCTTAAAAGAACACCATAAATCCGCTCGGCGGTCGCCATAAAGAAAAGTCCCCAAAGAAAGTTTGCGCAAACGCTTCAACCTCAGTTAAACAAGTGTATATCAAAGAGTAAAGCCGTTTGATCAAATCAGGTGAGGACAAGATGCAGAGTGCTAATCAGAAAGAAGCCGGAGCAAAAGCCCCGATGAGCGACGCTGAAAAGCAGACCCGCATTGAACTTGCCGCCTGTTACCGGCTTGCCGCCCATTACAAGATGACCGATACCATCTACACCCATATCTCGGCGCGCGTACCGGGCGAGCCGGGGCATTTTCTGATCAATCCTTATGGCTTTATGTGGGAGGAAATTACCGCTTCATCGCTGGTTAAAATCGATGTCGATGGCAATAAAATCGACGCCTCGCCACACCGGGTAAACCCGGCAGGATTCACGATCCATAGCGCTGTTCATATGGGTCGCCACAGTGCGGCATGGGTGATGCATACACATACGCGTTCAGGATTCGCAGTGTCATGCCTTGAAGAAGGACTGCTGCCGCTGAGCCAAATCGCGCTGCAGTATTACAGCCAGGTCGGCTATCACGACTATGAAGGCATCGCACTTGACCTTGATGAGCGCGGCCGGATCGTTGACGCACTCGGCGACAACGTCGCCCTGATCCTCAGAAACCATGGCCTTCTGACGGTTGGCGAGACCGCCGGACAGATGTTTTCGAACATGTTTTACCTCAACCGGGCGTGCGAGATTCAGGAATCGACCCTGTCCATGGGCCGCCCCCTTAAAAAAATCGATGACGCGATCATAAAGCGGGTCTCCGAACAGTTTGGCCAGATGGCCTATGACGATGGTGACCTGCTTCTTGAATGGGACGCACAGATGCGCCTTGCCGATCGACTTGATCCGGGCTTTCGGGACTAGGCCCTGAAACCCACTGGTAATTTTTTTGCACCCCAACTCCGCAGGAAAGATAGGTGCGACGCAACATAGCGCGCCCGTTATTTTGTGCGCCGCAGAGCATGACGTGACCATGGGTCATGAATGATTAAAATTTAATCGTATTGTTATGGTGCATAAATTGTAATCAAATACGTCCTTGACACCCACCCAGCACCTCCATACCATTGATCTCAACAATGGTCAGGCCGATCACATATCGGCATGTTTTGGGGCCGGTTTGGAACATCTGAAAAACGCAGATTCCAAACCTATCGCATTTGAATACAGCACCTTGTGCCGATGCACGGCAGGTGTAATGCGCAAGAGCTTAAAAACCAAAACGGGTTAATTGACAAAATTGGCCCTTATGACCGCCCGGTGGGCAAAGCAGTGGCAAGACAGGGTTTCCTGTCACACGAGATATCCACTGCCGACGTTGCCATTTGACCGGGGTTTGCACATTGGTCGAACGTGTTCCTGTTTGCGTGGCTCCGCCGGAGCGAAGGAACATTAACCGCACCGACATGACACCACCGTCTTTGGGCGGTTCGCCGACGTTCCTACTCGCCAGACAAGGAGAACATGGCATGCAAGACTCAAACACAATCGATTGCAACGGTTTGTCCCCAGCCCCGACTGTCCTGCGCATCATGCAGGCGCTCATTGGACGGAAAGACAGCAATGTGCCACTGAATGTTCTGGTTGGCTCGGACTGCGATTGTGCACGATTGTCTGTTTCGCTTGGCGATCTGGCTGACGATGTCCAACTGGCAAGCAATCTTCGCCAGTTTGCGACCATCAATTAAAGACAATTTCAAGCCCCGCCTGCGCCGGGCATAGACCCCGGCCAAACTTTCATTTTAGACGCCGCAAAGGCGTCAGGTCGCAGCTATTTAGCCGCGACGAAAACAAGGCTGTTGCCACGACTGTCGGCCATCGCTGACAGCCGCAAGAGTCCGCTACGCCTTTATGCCTGTGCGATGTGGTGGTTTCGCCCATGACGATCACTTTCCCGCCTCAACCCGCGACCGGTTGAGGCGCACACAACAGGAAGCATTATGTTTGAAGACCCTGCCAACGAAACCGCCGAACGTCATCGAAAGCAAGGCACGGAACCCGAGGCACCAGATTTCGCCTTCGATCCAGATGATCCGTGGACACAGACTTTTCAGGCAGGGCTTGAACGGGCCGACCTTAAGGGAAAAACCGTCTATGAGGTCGGTGTTGGCACGGGTGTTAACCTCGCCTTTATTTTGCGCACCTGTGGCGCGGCGCGTGCGTATGGCAGCGATCTTGACCCGCGTCTTGTCATGCTGGCCGAGCGCAATCTTCGCAGCTTATCGCCCCAGCACGCCGAACATTTTGAGCCCGTCCACGGCAGCGTCAGCCTTATCGATACGGACGACGCACGTAGCAAAATCACCAAAACCGATGTGGTGATTGCCTGCATCCCGCAAGTTGGTGAACCAAATGACCTGCGCCTGACAGCCTTCCGCAAGGCACAGTCTGTCGAACTTCCCGACGGCGCAGATACACAAGCCGAAGATCACATCGCGCATTATTACCCGTGGACCGCTTTTGACGAATATCCCTACAACTCTGTTGGGTTGGGATTGAACGAAGCACTGTTGCGCCGCATTCGTCAGCATGCACCCAAGGCACAGGTCGTGATGAATTTCGGGTGCCGCATCGGATCGGACATTATTTTTGAATGCTTTGAGGCCAATGGATATCGCCCTGAAAAGCTTGCGTCGAAAATCGTGCACCAACATGTCGGCACAGATATTTCGTTCTTTGTAGCCCTCGAAAAGGCCCTATGCGGGACTGACCTTGAAAAACAGCTTGTCTGCAAATTCTATGCTGACCCGGATGGCACACACCCGCTTTCAGCCACGGACGCGCAGCGCCTGATCGAAAAAGACCCGCATGTCGATCTCTATCACGAAGTCAGCGTCATTCGCGGAATCCCCATCGAGAACTAGGGTCTGAACCCATACTCAAAACCCGCAACCAAAGGCTGCGGGTTAAGGTGTTTCGGTTTACGTTTCGAGGGGCCGGATCAATGAACCGTTTGCGCGACCGGCAAGTCTTGTTCGCGCAATTGCGCAACATCGCCCGCCAAAAGGTCCAGCCCGTCGATTGCGCGGACCACCATGATGCGACCTTCAACCGGATTTCCCTTTTCCTGACGCAAGGTTCCATAGGCATCGGACAGAACAGCAAAGCCGCATTCACGCAGCCATTCATCCATGGCCCGTTCGTGATGACGGAACCGCTGGCCGGGTCCAAGGTCATAGGGGAAGGCATCCCCATGCTCGAGGCTAAAGACCATAAGCCCACCCGGTTTCATGCGCGCATGTGCCGCGCGTAACGCAGGCGCAAGATCGCCAAGGTAGTTCAGCACATCAGCCGCCACCACCAAACCATAACCCGTCCCAAGCGCGTCGGGCATTGCGGTGATATCCCCGGCAATCAGGGTCCGATACAGGCCCTTGGCCTGTGCACGGTTGATCATGCGGGGTGACAGGTCAATGCCATCAATCATGTCGACCGCACCGCCAAAGACTTCTGCGACAAGCCCGGTACCACAGCCAAGATCAAGAACTTCAATCGGGCCTGTCATCGTATCGAGTTGCTCGCGAACTGCTTCAAACAACAGTTCCGGACCCCGATAGGACAATCGATCGCGCAGGCTGATTTCAAAGCGCGGCGCATAGTCATCAAACAATGCGCGCACGTAGTCAGGCGGCAAACGGTCCCGCATGGCAGCCGCCCCCAAAAGAGTCAGGCGCACTTCACCACCCATACGGTCAATCGGATCAAGAATAAGATACTGACGATATGCCTCAATCGCGTTTTCCGCCTCACCCGCGCGCTCATAGATGTCGCCAAGGGTAAAGTGAGCTTCGTCCCACCTTGCATCAGCCGAAATTGCCGCTTGTGCCACTTCGGCAGCAGCAGCGTAATCGCCCTGCGCAACCAAGGCCAGGGCAACATCAAGTCGCCGACTGGCCAACAGACGATCTGTGCTCATCTCTATTTTGAAATCCGAAAAGACCGCAGCACAATGCACGCGGCGCCTCAACCGTATGTCGCTATATCTGCCAATTTCCGGGCTTTGGCAAGATGGTAATAAATCATCGGCAAAGGCGGATAATACACACAGTATTTTAGCGCCCTTTTGTGCCTCGGAATTCTTACTTTTTAGTCTCAATGCTTCCTCTTAAAATTGACAAATTAATTATTGCGCATATTTTAATATAAATAAATTTCACAACGGATATCGAGATGGAAAATTTCACACCCGTTTCTGCGTTGATTGGCGGCGGACTGATTGGTTTGGCGTCAGGCATGTATCTTTTGCTCAATGGCCGCATCGCCGGGATCAGCGGCATCGTTGGTGGCTTGCTCGGACGTGGCGGCAATGACCCCGGTTCGGCAACCTTCGAACGGCTTGCCTTTGTGATCGGATTGATTGCCGGTCCATTGCTTTTACTGATCGCATCCCCGATCACGGCCACCAGTCTGGTCACAAGCCCGATGCCAATCATTGTGATTGGCGGTCTTTTGGTTGGCTTTGGCACCACACTTGGCAGCGGCTGCACCAGCGGCCATGGCATTTGTGGTCTGTCACGGTTTTCAACGCGTTCGCTTGTTGCCACTGTGTCGTTCATGGGGGCCGGTTTTGTAACCGTGCTTGTCACCCGCCATCTGATCGGGGGCCTGTGATGCGTATTTTTGTTTCCCTGTTATGCGGCTTGATATTTGGTGCGGGGCTTTATATTTCCGGCATGATTGACCCGCAAAAGGTTCTTGGATTCCTTGATATCTGGGCAATCGCTGATGGCGGCTGGGACCCGAGCCTTGCCTTTGTTATGGGGGGCGGATTGATCGTCGCCATACCGTTTTTCCAGTTTGCCAAGAACCGCGACGAAGCACTGTGTGGTGGCAAAATGGGGCTTCCAACCAATCGCAGAATTGATCGAAAGCTTATCGTTGGGGGCCTGCTGTTTGGCACTGGCTGGGGACTTGTCGGCTATTGCCCGGGACCTGCGATCAGCGCGCTGGCGTTTGGTCAAACCGATACCATCATTTTCGTCGCTGCGATGTTGGTCGGGATGGTCATCTGCCGTGTTAGCCGCCTGAACTAAACAACACTTACAGACCCAAGTGACGACAGACCGTGCAACCGCCCGGGCCCAAAGCCGGGTGGTTTCGCATTTCTGATTAAAATTTGTCTGAAATCTCGCAGGATCGGACTTGTCTTTGGCGCTAAAATCTCATACCTGCTGATAAGCGCCACACCAAAGTGCAAGAAGGTTCTGCATGAAAATCGGCATCCTTGAAACCGGGCTTGCTCCGGAAGAACTTCGCGAAGAATTCACAAGCTATCCAAGCATGTTCGAAACGCTTCTTGGTGCGGTTGACCCCAGTCTCACTTTTGAAACCTGGACCGTTCTGCAAGACCAGTTTCCGGCATCGATCAACGATGCAGATGGCTGGATCATAACCGGGTCCAAGCACGGCGTTTATGAAAATGCACCGTGGATGATCGAACTGCAACAGTTCCTGCGCGACACAGTCTCGGCCAAGCTTCCGGTGTTTGGTATCTGTTTTGGCCACCAAATCCTTGCGACCGCCCTTGGCGGCAAAGTCGTCAAATCCGACAAGGGGTGGGGCGTTGGCGTTCATGAATATGCTGTGACAACAGGCGAAAATGACTGGCTGGCCGACAGTGCGCCCACCATGCGCATCAATGCGTTCCATCAAGATCAGGTCGTCGAGCTGCCCGAAGGCGCGACCGTCTGGGCACAGTCGGATTTCTGCCCTTACGCCGGCTTGCAATATGGTGAAAATGCCGCATCGATCCAGCCACATCCGGAATTCATGCGCCCTTATGAACAGGCGCTTCTCGAAATGCGATCCGACCTGCTGCCAGATGATGTGCATAAGGCGGCGATGGACTCGCTTAAAACACCGATCAGCAGCACCGATTTCGCCAAATCAATTGTCAAGTTCATGACCCGCAAGCGCGTACAAAACGCCGCCTGATTGCCGTCAAAATATTGATCAAGACCCCAAAAGCCACCTTCATCCGTTGGTGGCTTTTTTCATGACCGTTTTCGTGCAACGCTTTATCAACCAAAAGTATTGTACGCTTTTGGACAATTCATGGTTTGATGCACACTCATCAACAAACATTGACCATCCAAGACCAATTGCGCGCTGCAACACTCAACAGACACGAGCACCCGACAAGATGATCCAGAACCTGCGTCTGTATTCAGGACTGACAATGTTTGCCTATGTCCTGACCCATCTGCTTAATCATGCAGCAGGGATCATATCGCCGGAATTTATGGAAACGGCGTCTGATTTCAGCACAGGACTCTGGAAATCCCCACCGCTTGAGATTTTGCTGCTGCTGTCGCTTGTCACCCATTTCATCTTGGCCACGGGCCGACTGACCGGCCGCCGGTCGCTGCGCCTGCGCAAATCGGAATGGGCGCAGATGATCCTGGGGCTTTGCATCCCGTTCCTTCTGTTTCGCCATATCATTGCAACCCGCATCATTGATCTGGGATTTGACGTTGAATCACCCTATGAGCGGGTATTGCTTGATCTTGCGGTATTTCTGCCCAGTCAGGGGATCCTTCAAGCCATCACTGTCATTGTCGTCTGGACCCATGGCTGTATCGGCATTCATTTCTGGCTCCGGGTTAAACCGTTCTATCCCAAATGGCGCAACGTTTTGGGCACGCTTGCCATTCTGATTCCGGCCCTGTCATTGGCAGGCTATGGTGCGGCCGCAGCCGAGATCATGCGCCGAGTCGAAGAAGGTGGGCGAAAGTATGTTTTCGGTGTGCTTGAAGCAGCCAATGTCAACGATGCGGCTATTGCCTTTTACGAAAAGGCATTGATCCCCTGTATCATCCTGACCATCGCATTGGCCGTCGCCCCCTTTGTCGTGCGCCAAGTACGCCAAACCATTGACCGGGTCAAACGCGGGCCAATATTGAATTTGCCAAATGGCCGCACAATCCGCGTTCCCCCGGGGGCCACAGCCCTTGAGGCGCTGCGCGATGCAGGCATTGCGATGGCATCGGTGTGTGGTGGGCATGGTCGTTGCACCACATGTCGCCTGCATTGCGGGTCGGGCCTTGATCAGCTTGCCGAACCCGGCCAGATCGAAGCCGCAGCCCTTAAAAGCATTCAGGCACCCCACGGCATGCGCCTGGCCTGTCAAATCAGACCGCAGAACGATCTGGCAGTTGTACCCTTGATGGCGCCAAACGCATCTGCCCGCGATGGCCGCCGCCCCGGCGGGCTGTCGGGCAGCGAACGTCAAGTGGTCTCGATGTTTATTGATTTGCGCGATTCGACCCGGCTGGGTGAGATGAAAATGCCCTATGACGTGTTGTTCATCCTCAATCAGTTTTTTGCCGAAATGACCGAGGCGCTGCGCAGCACAGGCGGCTATTACGCGCAATTTACCGGCGATGGATTGATGGCGCTGTATGGCCATGAAAGCGATGATACCGAACGCATGATCCTCAATGCCTTTGAAGGAGCGGCCGAAATGTTGCGCCGGATTGAGGGGCTTAATGACCATCTGAAATCAGAACTTCCCCATGCCTTGCGGATCGGGATTGGTATTCATATGGGCAAGGCAATTGTTGGGGAAATGGGCCCACCGGGTCGCGAAAACATCAGTGCAATTGGCGACACCATCAATACCGCGGCACGGCTTGAAGCACAGACAAAGGGGCATGGCGTTCCATTGGTGATTTCAAAGACCCTGTTTGACCATGGGCCAATCCCCTTGCCCGAGAATGCCGTGCTTCATGAAGTCGCACTGCGCGGTAAGGATCAGTCTGTTGCCTATTATGCCCTTGATGCCATGCCAGACTTAACCGGGGCAATGACGCGACAGGACCAGAAGCCCGCACTGGCGACCTGACAAACCGACATATCGGGTTTCGCAATGCAGCGTTTCCAAGCCAATTGATACAGGCAACACTTGACTATTTCGGTGAAAACCACATTTATTCGAATATAAAGTACCGTTCGGTGCCGATAGGATCGGGTCGAACAAACAGGCGCCCAAAAACGCATTCTGCGTGGGGTCTGACCACTACTCACACTCGCTCTGACGGAGGAGGTGCTGCAAATGTCACGAATTTCCATGTTCAACAGCCCGCTATTGCTGGGTTTTGATCAGATTGAACGCGTTCTCGATCAGGTTTCGAAAACCAAGGCAGAAGGCTATCCGCCCTACAACATCGAACAGATCAGCGAAAACAAGCTGCGCATTACCGTTGCAGTTGCCGGATTCGCCGAAGACGATCTGTCTGTAACCACAGAAGACAACCAGCTCATTATTCGTGGCAAGCACACCGAAGAGGACAATGAGCGTATCTATATCCACCGCGGTATCGCGTCACGACAGTTTCAACGTTCCTTTGTGCTGGCAGAAGGTATAGAAGTCGTTGGTGCTCATTTGGATAATGGATTGCTTCATGTTGATTTGAACCGGCCTATTCCTGAACCCGTCGTGCGTGAGATCGCCATTGGGTCAAACAAGAAGAAAGCCGTATCATCGCGTACAATCGACATGAAAGTGGATGACGAAGACAGCAAAGCCGCCAACAAAAGCAGCGATGCCTAATAAGGAGTGGTTCAAATGACAGACCGCACTGCACAGCTCAGCCCGAAAAGCACCCCACGCGGGGCGCAAGACACCGGCCTGTTGTCGAATGTTGATTTCGCCATGCTTGGTATCCATGATTTCGCCTATGTCCGCGAAGTCCCAAGCAACGAAGAAGACAGCGAAGAAATGGTCTTTGGTGTTTTCACCGCTGACGGCACGCACATTGCGTCCTTTGACAGCCATGCTGTCGCGAATGCGGCAATCCGCCAGCATGATATGGAACCGCGCGCGGTCCACTGATTAAGGTTCAAACTAGGGCGTCGGTATCGGCCCTCAGTGAAGCAACACGAACAAATGTTAAAAGGCAGCCACCCGGCTGCCTTTTGTCGTATATGTACCGTGCAATTGATGACCCTATGACCTATCGAATTTCAATCACCTCACCGGGTACGGCGATGCGGACCTGATCATTGTGCCCGACAATTCTGGAGATCTCCGCACGGGCGTCGCGCTTGATGTGATACAGCCAGAAACGGGCGCCGGGCATGTCAGATGCCAGTTGCATCACTGTTTCAAGATCACAGTGTGCTGAATGTTGCGGATCATGTTTGGTCAGATAGGTTTCCTGAAACACAAGGTCGGCACGGGTAAACAATGCGGCGGTTTCCGCCGTTACATTGCCATCCCCGGAATAGGCAAACCCCTTCTCGGCAAATCGCAACAAAATCGCATGGTTCTGAACACTGTGATCGGACCGGGCAAAACGGCATTCAAACGGACCGATGCTGGTGGTGTCGGCAAGTGCATGCCAAATCACCTCAAACGGCCATGCCGATCCCAGTCCGGTGAAGCCCAGCTCCATCAGCTTTTCCAGATGGCTGCGCAGTTGCGGCGTGCACAGAATATGCAATGGTTTTGATCGGCCATCATCGCGCCAGTTCAACATCACCGGCACCAAACCAAAAACATGATCAGGATGCATATGGGTGAAATAAATGGCGTCTATCGCATCAGGGTCGGGATATTTTCCCATCACCAATCCGGGAACCGTCGCCCCACAATCAATCAGCAAACGGTATTCATCTGCCGTCACCACAACAGATGAGTTTGCGTAATTCGGATCAAACGCTTCGCCAACGCCCAGAACATCAATGCGCAGATGGTCGCTTGTCATTGCCCCTACCGTCCATTTCCTACGTCGTTGGTGAAAGCATATTAGATCATGATCACTATTCTTGCGACTTCCTCGCAAACAACGCAAGTGGTTCTGAAATCGGCCAGCCTTATATCGCTAATGTGTCACATAATGACAAAAAGAGCGGCACCTCTCGGCACCGCTCTGTAATGATGACAGTATCTTGCTGTGACGGTTACGCCTTACCGCGCAAGAACTTCCGCAGCTTTGCGTGTACGTTCGACCGATGCCCCGACGGCACTCGACATGCTCGTGATATCGGAAATACTGGTCGAGAGTGTTTCAACAGCAACAGCCATTGTCTGCATGTTCTGCGACACGCCATCTGTAACCGCCGTTTGTTCCTCAACCGCAGAAGCAATACTGGTGACACTGTCACGAGAAATTTCAATTGAACCGCTGATTTTTTCCAACACCTCAACGACCTCGTTTGAAATGCTCTGAACACCGGCGATTTCTGCAGAAATCTGATCCGTCGCCTTGGCCGCCTGGTTTGCAAGGTTCTTGACCTCATTGGCCACGACGGCAAACCCTTTGCCGGCTTCACCTGCACGCGCAGATTCAATCGTCGCGTTCAAGGCCAACAGATTAATCTGACCGGCAATTCCCTGAATAACTTCAACAATGTTACCCATCGAGGAAACAACTTCTGTCATGCGCTGGGTTGAGCTGTTGGCATTCTGGGTTTGTTCATACGCACGCTGGGTTTCATCACGCGACTGCATCATGCTCCGCGAGATTTCCGCAATTGATGCCGCAAGCTCTTCTGCACTGGCTGCAACCGTCTGAACGGTCGCGGATGTCTCTTCTGCCGACGCTGCGCCACTGCTTGCTGCAGCATCAAGTTGCCCGATATTTTGGTTGATCTCACCAAAATTGGTATCAATCATCGTCTTGAGCTCACCCAGAAGGTTTACCTGTTCGGAAATGTCGGTCGCAAATTTGACAACCTTGAACGGGTTGCCATTCTGATCAAAGATCGGATTATACGATCCCTCAATCCAGATTTCGTCTCCGCTTTTACCAATGCGTTTGAATTGCGCAGCCTGAAATTCGCCTTTGCGCAGGTTTTCCCAAAACTCTTTGTATTCATGACTTTTTTTGTAGCTCCCTTCGACAAACATACTGTGATGTTTGCCGACAACCTCTTCGAGCGTATAACCCATCACCGACAGAAAGTTCTCGTTGGCGGTCAGGATATTGCCCTGCAAGTCAAACTCGATCACCGCCTGAGCACGGTTAATCGCGTTCAGGGTTCCATCCTTAACCGCGTTTTCCTTTCGACGTGCGGTAATATCAGACGCAAACTTCACCACCTTCGTCAATTTTCCACGATCATCGAAAACCGGATTATAGGTTGCCTCCAACCAGACCTTTTCCTGATCCTTGCGCACCCGCTGAAAAGCACCTGCTGCAAATTCCCCTGCACGCAGTTTGCCCCAGAACTCCTTGTAAGACGGATCACTTACAATCGATTGCGGTACAAACACCGAATGATGCTTTCCTACAATCTCGGGAAGGGTATAGCCCATCGTTTTTAAAAAGTTCTCATTCGCATCAAGGATCTTGCCATCCAGATCAAACTCAATCATGGCCATTGAGCGACCAAGTGCATCCAGAAGCTGCAATCCAGCACGTGCGCGTGCAGCGCGACCATTCAAACCAAAAGCCATTGTAAATTACCCTTTGAACTTGTTCATCATTATGGATCCTTGGCTTAAAGCGCCGACAGCAAGCGCGGCGACCATTTGGCCCAATAAACTACACCTTTGGATAAGTATGACGCATACTTATGGTAGAATCAACCCAATTTAGAGTTTAGTCCTGCAGCAAGTCACCACACAAAAGTTGTCGCATCGCTTAAAGGGTTCTAAATTCTACTTTCCCGAGAGTTTGGGCAAACTCACTCAATGTGATCAATGTCACACTTCTCAGGCACAATGCCTTACACGATCACCGTGCAAGAACTTCTGCGGCCTCACGGGTTTTGTTGACCGATGATGCCACGGCATCGCTGGTCAAGCGGATGGATTCGAGGTTGCGTGACAGGTCTTCTACCGTGCTGGCCATATCGCGCATGTTCGCACTGACCCCGTCGGTCACAGTCGCTTGTTCTGCCACTGCCGAGGAAATATTGGTCACATCGTTGCGCACGGTTTCGACCGAGCTACGAATGGTCCGAAGAGCACCGGCAACCTCGGCTGAAATCGACTGGATACCGGAAATTTCCTGTGAAATGTCCTCGGTCGCACGGGCGGCCTGATTGGCAAGGTTCTTGACCTCGTTGGCCACCACGGCAAACCCTTTACCTGCCTCGCCTGCACGCGCACTTTCAATCGTCGCGTTGAGCGCCAGAAGGTTAATCTGACCAGCAATATTGCGGATGACTTCGACGATGCTGCCCATTTGATCGACCACATTTGACATGCGCTCGGTCATTTCATTTGCGGTTTCGGTCTGATCGAATGCCCGTTCGGTTTCACTTTGCGACTGCGTCATGCTGCGCGAGATTTCCGAAATCGATGCGGCAAGTTGCTCCGCACTCGCCGCCACCGCCTGGGTGATATCCATGGTATTGTTCGAGACATCAACGCTTTGAACAGTGCGCTGATTAAGGTCGTTGATATTACCGTCAATCTCGGCAAAGTTTCCGTCGATCATTTGCTTGAGGTTCAAAAGCAATTTGGTCTGTTCGGTAACATCGGTGGCAAATTTAATCACCTTGATCGGATTACCAACCGCATCTAGCACCGGGTTATACGTTGCCTCGATCCAGATTTCCTTACCGCCCTTGCCCACACGGTTAAACTGACCCGCCTGAAACTTGCCCTGATTAAGGCTTTGCCAGAATGAGCGGTATTCCGATGTGTTCCGTAATTCCTTGGGCACAAACATGCTGTGATGCTTGCCTTTGATCTCATCAAGGCTGTAGCCCATCACCGACAGAAAGTTTTCATTGGCATTCAGGATATTGCCGTCCAGATCAAACTCAATCACCGCCTGCGACGAACTGATCGCCTCAAACACACTCTGCAAAAGTGCACGTTCATTACGACGTTCGGTAATATCGCTGGCAAACTTGACGACCTTGATCAATTTTCCTTTGCTGTCAAACACCGGATTGTATGTCGATTCCAGCCACAGCAACTGACCATTTTTGCGCTTGCGCGGGAAGGCACCGCTTAAAAATTCACCGCTGCCGAGCTTCTTCCAGAACGACTTGTACTCAGCCGTATTGACGATTTCTTCGGGCACAAACATCGAATGATGCTTCCCGACAATTTCATCAAGTCCAAATCCCATGACTTTCTGGAAATTATCATTTGCCGTCAGAATTTGACCATTCATGTCAAATTCAATACGCGCCATCGACCGGCTCAGTGCTGCAGCAACCTGTTCTTCTGCCTGCGCATGTTTACCGCTGTTTAAAAAACCAAGGACCACTCTTAAAACCTTTCGAAATTGCGCGATCATGCGCACCTATATATTTACCTATCCTTTTGAGGGATGAGGTAAAATCATCACCACCAAGATTCATTGCCGGAACCAAAAAAATTCGCGGAATTAATTCCACGAACTCAGACTCAGGCAACATAATCGTGGCCTATTTTTGGGAGAAATTTTGCACTCGACGACAGACCGTCTTGTTCAGGTCTCAAAGCATTTTTTGTGCTGCCAACATCAAGGGCGCAAAAATTTGCACTTTAATTCAAATACCTGCCAAAACTTTCCGTCACAAGATAATGTAGAAAAATTGCCCAATTATGGGCCCTACACCGCACCGTTATTTTCTCTTCACCATAAGATACGACGAAAGGAATAATTCGGATCAAATTTTATCAATCGCCCACTCCCAGAGCAATTGACCAGAAAATCAAACATATACCTTTGAATAGCTCAACTGGCAATTGCGCAGGACTGATCTGCCAAGTGGTGAAATTTGGCCTTCATCATCGGATTGTTTTCGCATCAGTTGATGTTCTCAGAACGTATCCAGATGCTTAATCATAATCCTGCAATACATGGCAAAGCCCCACCATTTGCAGAATATGATGTTTGACCATTATGGAAATAACAGAAAACACAGATGTCACGGACGATTTTACCGTGCCAGAACGATAGCGATCTGCGGGAGTCGCTCAACAGAACAGAACTGTAATGATCGCACTCCGGACATCTTGATGATGCTTTGTCAGTCGCCAAGCTACAGTAGAAACTGGAACCTTACGCCGGCCATTTCACGATATAGCGGGTCAGATCCGGATGGGCTTCTTCTTCCGGAATGCACATGCCCTGTACGGACATACCGGCATTGATCGGTGACTTCGGATCCCCGGTCACCAACGGATGCCAATCAGGAAGGCCTTTGCCCTCGGACAGCAACCGATACGCACAAGTTGACGGCATCCACCCCAGTGTTTCGACATTTTCCTTTGAAAGCTGTACGCAATCAGGAACATGTTGCGTCCGGTTGGGGTAATCCTTGCACTGGCAAGACTCGCAATCAAGCAGGCGACACGCGACCGACGTGTAGTAGACCGCATCATCATACTCGTCCTGAAGCTTATGCAGGCAGCATTTACCACACCCATCGCACACCGATTCCCATTCTTCCTGGGTCATCTCGGCAAGTGTCTTAACTTCCCAAAACGGTTTGTTGGGTCGTGCTGCCATGTCTTTATTGGTCATTGTCTCTCTCGCATCGGCAAAGATGGCATTCAATATATTGGATGCCCTTCGCGTCCATCAAGGCCGCTGCTTATCACATCATACAAGATCGACAATAAGGGAAAATGCCCAAACGGAAAACGGGGTCCTGCCCCTAAGCCCCTTGCACGCGCGCGGAAATCACGTGAAAGAAAGAGCCAAACACAGTGCCCCTGACCAAACCAGCCGGCCCAAGGGCATCACCCGTTGCGTTGCTCATCTGGCAGAATGGCGTGCCATCTTCCAAAAGCGTGCTGGCATAATGGAACTCATGCCCGCGCAAAACTGTCCCGGCTGGGCCAAACGGTGTGGGTTGTTCCAGAACCGCCTCGCGGTAGCCCAGATGCAGCTTTCGGTCGGCAAAACTGGTTTCAACCGCCAGAAGCCCCAGCATCTCGTGACTGTGGCCATCAGCATCGATCAACCGATCACCCAGCACCATATAGCCCCCGCACTCGCCGTAAACTGTAACACCTTCCTCGGCGGCCTTGCGCATTGCCGATTTGAAATGCGTTGCCTGGGCCAATTGGGCTGCAAAAAGTTCGGGATATCCGCCGGGAAGATAGATCGCGTCGGCTGACGAGTCCGGGGCTTCATCATTTAACGGGGAAAAGAAGGATAGCTCCGCCCCGGCCAGCTTCCAGCCATCCAGAAGATGAGCATAGGAAAAGGCAAATGCCATATCGCGCGCAATCGCGATACGTTGCCCCAAGGGGGGAAAATCCGCTGATGCACCCTCAACACCCGGATCATAGGGTTTTGCCAAAACTGACGGTGTTACCAATCGTCGAAAGGCCGCAAGATCAACGTCGGCGGCGATGATATCCGCTGCCCGGTCGAGAAACCCATTGAGCTCATCATGCTCACCGGCCTGCACAAGACCAAGATGACGTTCTGGCAATGTCAGATCAGAACTGCGGCGTACGGCACCGATAATCGGAATATCGGGCAGGTATTTGGCACAGGCATCGACAATCATCTGTTTGTGGCGGTCGCTGCCAACCCGGTTGAGGATCACACCAGCAATGCGGGTATCATCGCGAAACTTGGCAAACCCGGAAATCAGGGCTGCGGCAGATGCCGATTGCCCCTTCACATCCACCACCAAAACAACCGGCCAGTTCATCAGTGCGGCCAGATCGGCGGTTGATCCGGTGCCGTTTGCAGCACCATCAAACAGCCCCATCACCCCTTCGCACACCATAAACGCATTTTCATCACGCTGATCTGCGAGTTGGCGGGTAACAAGGGTGTTGATCTGATCTTGATCCATCGCCCATGGATCAAGGTTGATGCAACTTGTCCCGCAGGCCGCCGCCTGAAAGGCCGGATCAATATAATCAGGACCGGTTTTGGCCGCCGCAACCGCAATCCCATGACGTTTGAGCGCACGCAGCACTGCAAGTGTAATGATGGTCTTGCCACTGTTTGACGACGGGGCGGCAATCACAACGCCGGATGTTTTGTCATACATTTAACAGTACTCCGGCCTTCATCGCACAAACCCCCGTCTGATCTGGCTTACCCGTTGTTTTTGACCGCTTCGGTGATGCCCTTGGCCATATCTTCGGGCGCGGTACCGTAGTTAAAGTGGCGAATAAATTCACCATCGCGGCCCATCAAATAGACAAAGGATGAATGATCCATCAGATAAGAATCGGTATCTTCCGGTTCGCCTTCCGGGATCGATTTGGCGTAATAGATGCGATAAGCCTTTGCCGCCTCGGACGTTTGGGCGACTGTGCCGGTCAAACCCACCATACGATCATGGAAATGCGGGACATAGGCCCCAAGTGCGCCAATCGTATCGCGTTCCGGATCAATTGAAATAAAGATTGGGGTCACCTCGGCGGCAGTCTCTTCTGGCATCATGTCCAGTGCCGTGCCCATGACCTGTAATTCGGTCGGGCAAACATCAGGGCAGAACGTATAGCCGAAATAAATCAGCATGTATTTTCCGGCGTAATCCTGCTGGGTGACCGTATCACCGTTCTGATTGACCAGTTCAAACGGCCCACCGATGGCAGCCGCACCTGATGACTGCGTTTCTGAACCCATCATCATCAGGCGATAGGTCAAACCAATGCCGAGTACCAGCGCAATCGCCAGAATAGCCAGAAGCGTCTTTTTGCTCATGCGCCTTACCTCTTTCCGTGCATTTTTCTGTGGCCCGTGCGCAGCCACGAGAAGCATTCAAAACTGTGCGGGCACTATAAATGCCCTTTGTAATCATGCAAGCATCACAGCTGTGCGACAGCTCACACTTGACCAGACATCTTCAGGTTTTCAGGGATTTTCTGTTCGAAATCTGCCTAGCCAAAGGCGTGTGATGCCAGAACAAACAGGATGAGTGCATTAACAATCATCAATCCGCGTCCAACAGGCACCATCAATGCACGAAACCGCCCGGCGGCATATTGGCCAATAAACCCGGTAACAAACAGCATCGGCACCGTGCCAAAACCAAATATCGCCATCACCATGGCACCACTTGCCATACCGCCCGACGCCGCGGCCAGCACAAGCGCACCATACACCAGTCCGCAGGGGATAAACCCCAGCATCAATCCCAGAAGATACCCCCGCAGCCCAAATGGTGCGGCAAAAAGGGGGCGAATGCGATGACCGATCAATTGGTTCCACCAGTGCCCGCCAGTCTTGCCAGATGTTTGGGGCAACAATCCGCCCAAATGGGGTACCAGCCCCATGACCCCGAACACCAAGAAGAACACACCGGCCAGTATCAACAAGACCGGACCAATCCACCAAACCTGCACCAGAACCGACACACTATCGGCAAAAAATCCCGCCAAACCGCCCAGAACGGCATAGGTGGTGATGCGCCCGAGCTGATAGGGCACCAAAGCCGCCCCGGTCAGGCGGCGAAACTCACTCATTTTTTCGAGGGGGAGTTGCTCCATGCGACTGGTGACCTGGCTGATGACGAACGGCCCGCACATGCCGACACAATGGGTCACACTGCCAACCAGACCGGCAATCAAGGCCGTCAGAAGCACCCCGCCATCATCTTGCAGAATTTGCGCACATTGTGCCCAGCCGCTTTCAAGGATGCGGATCAGTATTTGCTGTTCGTCCATGATCCATCCCGGTTCATTCGGTGGATATGATTGTGACAATCAGCGATACAGCCAACAAGGATATAGATCAATTCGCGACAGGGAATCGACACAGGCTGACGACATTAGTCTTTTTGCGGATCCGCCGGGGTCGAGATTAACTCAAGAATCTGTTCGAACGGCACAGTCCGGACCGCTTTGACGTCATCTTGCGGGGACAACCAGTTCAGGCGATCGCGCAGGCCAACCACTTTACCAAGGATGCAAACCGCAGGCGGTTCAACACCCACCCGTTCGACATCGTCCGCGGCCTTGGCAAGGGTGGTAATCAAAATACCCTGTGCGGGCGTGGTGGCCTGATTAATCACCGCAAGTGGTTCATCGCCAGAACGGCCATTGGCCATCAGCTCGGCTGAAATCCGGCGCAGATGCTTCATTGCCATATACATCACCAAAACCGGCGATCCTTGCGCCAACGCTGCCCAATTGATGTTATCTGGCACATCGCCGCTTGACCCATGACCGGTGACAAAGGTCACCGATGAATTACAATCACGGTGTGTGGTCGGAATCCCGGCATAGGCCGCACCGGCAATCCCGGCAGTAATGCCCGGCACAACCCGGAACGGCACATTATGATCGACAAGGGTCATGCCTTCTTCGCCGCCACGCCCAAAGACAAACGGATCGCCGCCCTTAAGGCGCAAAACACGCAAACCTTTTTTGGCATAGTCAACAAGTTGCAGTGAAATGTCGGTTTGCTTGGACGACGGACGTCCGCCGCGTTTACCGGCGTAAACACGCTGCGCGTCAGGCCGCAAAAGGTTCAGAATCCGCTCATCGACCAATGCGTCATAGACAACCACATCGGCCTGTTGCATGGCATTGACAGCATGAAGCGTCAGTAAGCCCGGATCACCCGGACCCGCCCCAACCAGCCAAACCCAACCCGGCTCAAAGACCGGAAAATCAAGACCAAGTTTAGTCATCGCGCATTACTTTTGTTCAAGGTATCGTGGCCCATCTGTGCAGGACCATCGCAAGAGGATATGTTAAACAACAATCAGACAATACATCCAACATATTTCCGAAAATTTATAGTATTATTCTAAATACCACACAGAAAAATATGTTTAATAGAAAAACTCTGTTCGCAGCATCTGCTGCCCGTGCCATCAATAAAGGGTACGGTGACGTGATTAACAGGAAAAAATCCGACTGATGGCCAGAAAACCTGATGGACCGCTGCGCAAAGGATGGACAACGGGGGCCTGTGCCACCGCCGCCACCCGTGCTGCGTGGCAGGCCATGTTGTCTGGTCAGTTTCCAAATCCGGTCACCATTACATTGCCACGCGGTGAAACACCGTCCTTTGCCTTGGTGAAGGCCGAAACCGGCGATGGCTGGGCACGGGCCAGTGTGATCAAGGATGCCGGTGATGATCCCGATGTAACCCATGGGGCGGAAATCATCGCAACCCTGCGCCACGGCACACCGGGCAACGGCATTACGTTTCACGCCGGTGACGGGGTTGGGCGCATTACCAAACCGGGCCTTCCGTTACCCGTGGGCGAACCGGCAATCAATCCAAAACCGCGCGAAATGATGATTGGCCAAATTACTGAACTGGCCACAGAGTTTAACGTGCCCACCGATGTCGAAATCGAAATTTCCATTCCGGGCGGGCAGGAAATCGCCACCAAAACGTGGAACCCGCGCCTTGGCATTGTCGGGGGATTGTCGGTACTTGGCACAACTGGGATCGTCATCCCGTTTAGCTGCTCGGCATGGATCCATTCTATCCATCGCGGTATTGATGTCGCGCGTGCCACGGGCCGCACACATGTCGCCGGGGCCACCGGAAAAACGTCGGAAGCCGCCATTCGCACCTTTTACGACCTGCCAGACGAAGCGATCCTTGATATGGGTGATTTCGTTGGTGGGATGTTGAAATACCTGCGCAAACATCCGGTCGAGCATGTCAGTATTGCTGGTGGCTTTGCCAAACTTGTCAAACTGGCCCAGGGGCATCTCGATTTGCACAGCAGTCGATCACAGGTTGATTTCGACCGATTGGCACAGACCGTAAAGCACTGCGGCGGTGACGCGATGCTGCAAGACGCCACCCGAACAGCAAATACCGCCAAACAGGTGTTGGAACAATGTCAGGTAGCAAACGTTGATATTGCAGACACGATTGCGCGCCAAGCATGCGAGTCCGCACGCGCAACACTTGATGGCGCAACTGTGGTCGAAATTGTCATCACCGATCGCGATGGTAAAATCATCGCCCGCCATAGTCCCGGTGATTTCGACACATTCCGACCGTCTGCGAAAAACTAAAATACGTTCGGTCTGTCTATTCCGACAGACCCCACAAAGCCCGATTTCGGGCCAAAACCAAAAAGGTCATTTCTTATGCCGCGTCACCGATCCGCCAAACGCCCGATGCACATCCTTATTTTCGGCGGAACCGGGGATGCAAACCGAATTATACGCAACCTGCAGCACGAATTTGGTCAGGATATCCGGTTACAGCTTTCGCTTGCCGGGCGGACCAGTGCACCGAGCATACCCGACGGTGTTCCCGTACGGATTGGGGGTTTTGGTGGCCCCGAAGGCATCATCGCGCATTTCAAGACTGAAAAAATCGATCTGGTCATTGATGCGACCCACCCCTATGCAACCGCAATATCAGCCAACGTTGCCAAGGCCTGCCACGCTGTTGCGATGCCCTGCATCCAGTTTCATCGACCTGCTTGGGCGAAAACTGAACAGGACAATTGGATCATCGTTAATTCGATTGAGGAGGCCGCACGTGTTTTGCCTGACCATGGCACCCGTGCGCTGATCGCCAGTGGGGCGAAAAACCTGCATGCCTTTGAAGGTCTGGAAAAAACATGGCTTCTTGTCCGCACCGTTGATGCCCCGCGCGATACATTTGATCTGGCTTATGGTGAATGGCTGTTCGCACGCGGCCCCTTTAGCGTCGAAGGCGAGACCGAACTTCTCGAACGCAACGAGATTGATGTCATTGTCTGTAAGAACAGCGGTGGCAAAGCAACATTTGCAAAAATAGAAGCCGCACGTGACCTGAAAATTCCCGTTATCATGATCGCACGTCCCGGCGGGGAGCCCGTCCTACAAGCGCCAGATGCCAAAACGGTTGTTCAAAATGTGCGAAACTTTCTTGAGCAATTCTGACCTTTTGACTTTGACCACAACCTATCAAAACCAAAACCCCGCCGAGTTGTTCGGCGGGGTTTTGGTTTATCAGGTCATCTTTGCCGGTAATCCTTACCCGACATAGCCAAACATGCGCGGCAGCCACAGCACCATATCAGGGATGAGAACAAGCACGATCAGCGCACACAGCAACGCAAAGACGAACGGCCAGATTTCGCGGATAATGTCACGCAGCGGAATGCCCGTCACCCCGTTCAAAACGAACAGCAAGATGCCATACGGCGGCGTAATCAATCCGATCATAATGTTGATGGTGATCACCACCCCGAAATGCACCAGATCAATGCCCAGCATGCTTGCCGTTGGCAAAAACAGCGGCACGACAATCAACAGCAATGTCGTGGCATCAAACAAGCACCCCAACACCAGAATGATCAGATTGATCATCAACAGGAACATCAGTGGCGACATCTGCGTCGCAGACAGACTGTCGGCAACAAGGGCAGGGATATTTTCGCTCGCCACCAGGTAATTTAGCACCAGTGCCGACGCAATGATCAGCCCGACAACGGATGTCGATTTTGCCCCGTCCAGCACCAATGCATAGAAATCTTTCCAGCTGACCGAACGGTAAAACAACCCTGCCAGAACAAGCGCATAGATGGCCGCAATCGCCGCCGCCTCGGTCGGGGTGGTGACACCACCATAAATCCCGTACAGCAAAATGACCGGCAACATCAGTGCCGGAAAGGCCCGCATGGTCAGTCGCGGTATTTTTCGCAAAGGTACGACTTCATCGCGTTTGAAATCACGTTTGCGCGCGACAATCACATTCAGCACCATCAGAACCAGCGCCATAAACAGCCCCGGCACAATTCCCGCCAAAAAGAGATACCCGATTGAAGTTCCCGATATCAGCGCATAAAGGATCATCGGGATCGACGGCGGGATAATCGGACCAATCACACTTGAGGCGGCCGTCAATGCCGCGGCATAGCCGCCGGGATACCGGTTATCACGTGTCATCAACTCAATAATGACACGCCCAATGCCCGCCGCATCGGCAATTGCCGACCCGGACATGCCCGAAAAGATCACACTGGCCAAGACATTGACATGCGCAAGCCCACCACGAAACCGCCCGACAATCGCAACGCAGAATGTCAGCAAACGATCACTGATCGTCCCGGCATTCATGAAATTGGCCGCCAGAATGAACAGTGGCACGGCAAGAAGAACGTAACTGTTAAACAGGCCGTTCAACGCCTGTTCGGCGACAAGACCAACGTCCTGCCCCGACATAAACATATAGGCAATCGACCCGGCAAAGGCCGCGATTGCGATGGGCATGCCAATTGCGCCAAGCAAAAGAAAGGCACCAAGGCTGATGAGGAAGGCCATACTCATGCCGTTGGCTCCTTGATATCAGGCACGTCACCGGCAATGGCGGCAATTTCGCGATCACAGGTTTCTGTGCGCATCAAACGCCACAGCGACATCACACCGCGAATGATGAGTGCGGCCATAAAGACCGGGAAAATCGCATAAACATAATCAAGGGAAATGCGCGTCACCGGGGCTTTTTCAATCCGCATGAACATCACGTAGTCGACAATCACCGGGAACCCGGCAATGAAGGCAACCGTGATACATCCCAGACCAAGAATCGCCATCACCCGACGACCACGGGTCGGCGCCATTAAAAACAGCATGTTAAACGACACATGGTCGTGTTCACGCAACAAGAAGGCGGACGTCCAGAACACCAACCAGATATAGAGTATAATGCACACCTCTACGGTCCAGCCCAGCGGGTTGTTCAGGACATACCGCGCAAAAATCTGCAAAAGAAAGGTCCCGAACATCGCGATGAACAATGTCACCGCGACAAGTTCGGCACCTTTTCTAAAATGTTTGCTCAGATCGGGCACGTGTCGATCACTTTACCGCGTTGATCTGATCAACAATGCCGTCCGGCCAGTCTTGCGCGAATTCGCTCTCAAGATAGGCGTCCTGCACTTTTTTACGGAATGCCGGAACGTCGGGTGCATACACCTTCAGGCCTTCACCCTTAAAGAAGTCGACCAGCGATTTTTCGTCAGCAATCCGCTTTTCATTGTTATAGGCGGTGGCAACGGCCGCGGCTTCCTGAACCTTTTCCTGCTGTTCAGCACTCAAATCGTCATAGGTTTCCTTGGCCATCGACAGGAAAATCGCATCGACCAGATGGTCAGTCAGAACAATCTGTTTGGTGACTTCATAGAACTTCACCGCCTTAACCGTCGGAAGCGGATTGTCCTGACCATCAATGGTCCCGGTCTGAAGGCCGGTGTAAACTTCGCCAAAGGCAAGCGGGGTGGCATCTGCGCCCAGTGCATTGCCAAGGAACAGCCACGCATCGGAACCGGGCATGCGCAATTTCACGCCATCAAGGTCATCAGGCGTGGTGATTTTCTTGTCCGAAGCAAGATTAAGCTCACGGGTGCCAAGATAACCGACATCAAGAATTTCGATGTTCATGTCATCGGCAACCATTTTATAGAACTTCTGGCCGATATCGCTGTTGAACACCTTTTTCTGATGGTCCGGATCGCGGATCAGGTAACCCGCGGTAAAGACCGACCATGCCGGGATCTGTTTGGCGATGTCCTGTGCGGAAATCATCGCCATATCAAGGTTGCCACGCTGCATGGCGGCGGGCTCGGTCCCCTGTTTGAACAGGCTGGCATTCAAATGGATTTCGACATCAAACTCGCCCGGTGCGGTTTTTTCCAGCTCATCCTTGAAGACAGTCAGCATCTTTGCGTGCCAGTCCGACTCAACCGCCGGGGTCGAAATACGCACCTTCACCGGGTCGGCGGCAAAGGATGATGTCGCACTAAGAGCCAGCGTGCACAATGCGGCTGAGGCAATTTTCACAAGGCTGCGCCCTGTCAGTAACTTGGTCATTTGTTTCCTCCCTGACGGGTAAATATCTGATTTTCTACGTTATCGTTCTTATTCTTGATCGGTTGGCAGACGAGAATCAACAACATCTGCACTAACACGATACCTATTGTATAACTAACATGTTAGTGTTAGACAACTGATTACATCACAACAGCCAAAACGCCATCTCCTTTGGCGCCAGACAGGAACGCTCCATGACCGCCCCCAGAACCGAAAAATTCGGCATCTCCGCCGCCATCACCACCCCGTTCACCCAAACCGGGGCGGTCGATACCGCACTGCTGTGCGCGCATGCGAAATCTGTTCTTGATCAGGGATGCGCATCAGTAACGCTTGGCGGCACCACCGGCGAAGGTCCGTCACTGTCATTGAGTGAAACAATTCCGGCGTACAAGGCACTGACCGCCGCATCGATTGATCCGTCCAAGATCGTTTTTGGCATTCTGCAATCGGCCCTGCCCGATGCCATTGAGGCCGCACGTCAGGTATCATCGCTGGGCTGCAAATACATACTGGTTGCCCCACCGTATTATTTCAAAGGGGTCAGTGACGCAGGGCAGGTCGCCTGGTTTGATCAGTTTTTGACCGCAATCAGTGACACCGGATTGAACGTCATCCTGTATCATATCCCACAAATGACAGCCGCCCCGATCACCCCGGACATGGTGGGTGCCATTATCAAGGCCCATCCATCGATGATTGCCGGGGTTAAGGACTCATCTGGTGACTGGGACAATGCCATGACCCTGCTCGACCGGTTTTCTGATCGTCATATCCTGATTGGCGATGAGCGCATGCTTGGGGCCGCGATCAAACGCGGCGCATCGGGTGCCATCTGTGGTGTTGCCAATATTGCACCGGGCCTTCTGATCCCGCTTCTCGATGGCAAGGAACCTGATAAAAACCTGACCCCGCTTGTCAATGCGCTGCTGGAATATCCGGTGACCCCCGTGATCAAGGCCCTTGTCGCCCATGTCACAGATACGCCTGCATGGCGACGCGTGCGCGCGCCGCTTGTCGAACTCGATCAGGGGCAGTATGAGTTGATAACAAACACCTATAATCGCCTGTTCGAATCCGGGAACGATTGATGAATGACGCCAAACGGCAGCCGCTAAGACAAAGCAGACGCAGCGAAGCCTATGACAGCTTCACTGAACATCTGTTGGCCCGCAATATTCGACCGGGCCAGTTTATCTCCCAGCGTGAGCTGGTCGAGATTACCGGCATGCCGCTTGGCGCCATTCGCGAACTGATCCCCCGGCTTGAGACAGACGGCCTGATCACCACCGTCCCCCAACGCGGGATGCAGGTCGCCCATATTGATCTTGATCTTGTCCGCAATGCGTTTCAGCTGCGCATTTTTCTTGAGCTTGAAGCCGCACGGATGTTCACCGTTCAGGCCAGTGACGAGACACTTGCAACCCTGCGCAAGGAACATGAAGACGTCCTGAAAGCAGCCGAAAGCGGCATTACCACCGAGCTTCTTGAACATGCCCAAAATGTCGATTGGTCCCTGCATGACCAGATAATCGATGCGCTTGATAACGAAATCATTTCAAAGATTTACAAGGTCAATTCCGTCAAGATTCGCCTGATCCGACAGGAAAGATTCCGTCTGACCGAAAACCTTTTGCAAGACGTGATGACCGATCATCTGGCGATCATTGCCGCCTTTGAAACCCGCGACCCCGAACAGGCCGCCACCAGCCTGCGCCAGCATCTTGAAAATGCGCGCGGACGTGCACTTGGTCTTGGCGACCGGTAAGCCAAAAACCGGTTATCCCGTTTTCCCAAACAAAAACCGGCCGGAACAACGTTCCGACCGGCTTGCGCCATCCAATGGATGGAAAGTTCGATGCCCGCGGTTACCCGCGGTTAAACGAAACGACGGAACTCGCCCGATTTACGCGGCGGGCAGAAACGTTTCAAATAGGTCGGCGCAATAGCCTCAACACTATTTGGCATAATGCCAAGCTCGGCAAATCCGTCTGATCCTTCGGACACGACATTGTCGGTTTTAAGCAACCGCACCTGATCAAGCGTCAATGGCGGCACCGGCAACAACTGCAGGAAGAACGCCTTGATTGATGCCAACCAGAACGGTACCGGCATCAGAATTGCGCGCTGACGGGTGATGTGCAGCATGTCGCGCATAAGCGCCATAAATGAATAGACTTCCGGTCCACCCAGCTCATAGGTTTTGCCTGCTGACCTGCCTTCGACCAATGCGGTCATGAAGGCATCGGCAACGTCACCGACATAAACTGGCTGGAACTTCGGCCCACCATCGCCCAGCATGTCGATCTTGCCTTCGCCCAGATCAACTTTCGGCAGGCCCGGCGCGCCAATCACCGGCAACACCGGCGAGAACCGCGCAAGCCCCGCAAATTTGTTCAGGAAATTGTCGTCGTGGCCAAAGATCACCGACGGGCGGAAAATCACCGCATCGGCAAAGGCATCACGAACAGCCTTTTCACCGGCCAGTTTGGATGTCGCGTAATTGGCACTGGTGTTTTTATCCACCCCCAAGGCCGACATATGCAAAAGCGTTTTAACGCCACATGCTTTGGATTCTTCGGCAATGCGTTTGGCAGCCTTGACGTGAACATTCAGGAAATTGTTTTTCCCGCGTTCATACAAAACACCCAGAAGGTTGATCACAGCTTCGGAACCGTCGATTGCCTCTTTGATCGAGTCTTCATTGCGCACATCGCAATAAACCGGAACCACCTGACCCAGATAGCCCATCGGTTTGAGTTTTTTCACACGTTCAAAGCTGCGCGTCGGAACGCGAACGATAAACTCACGCTCAAGCAGACGCTTGACGATATGACGTCCGACAAATCCGGTCCCGCCAAAAACGGTTACGATACGACGATCCATGCTTGCTTTCTCCTTGCCGGTGTCATTGTCCGCGGCGAATTTCCAAGAAAGACACACCGGCGTTAGGTGCCTTCAAGACCGGGTGCGGAAGCCGGTCTGATCAAAATGGTGTCCTGTGGACACTCATATTGCCCACACATGTGACAATATGAGTGTCCGCAGGCTCTTGGGTTATATACGACGCGAAACCCGCGTCAACAATGCGCTTTTGTTAATCAGCATCACCGTTGGCGGTGTTTTTTGCCAATAATTGATCATAAAGCGCCAAAAGACCGGCCTGATAGTCGGGGTAGCGCAGCTTCACACCCAACTCCTGCTTGATCCGGGTATTTACGACGCGTTTGTTATCTTCATAAAAGCTTGCCGCCATCGGGCTGAGCGTTGCGCTGGCAAAATCTTGTTCGGCGGGGGGATCAACGCCCAACAATCCACAGGCATGCGCAATCACATCCTGTGGCGGGGCGGCATCATCATCGCACACGTTATAGGCCGCGCCGCAATTGGGCTGCTTGATCGACGCCAGGACGGTCTGGGCAATGTCATGGACATGAATGCGCGAAAACACCTGACCGGGTTTGACAATCCGGCGCGCCCGCCCCGATTTCACGGTTTCAAGCGCGTTGCGTCCCGGCCCGTAAATCCCGGCAAGGCGGAAACTTTGCACGCACAAGCCATGACGACGGCCAAGATCAAACCATGCCTTTTCCGCCGCAACCCGCCTGCGCCCGCGCTTGCCACTTGGCAATAATTCATCGTCTTCGGTGACTTCGCCGCCATCGCGGTCGCCATAAACACCCGTGGTCGACAGATAGCCAATCCACGTGCCGCGAGGCAGGATCGCCAGATCGCTACCATGATGGTGAATGACCGGATCCCCCATCCCGCCGGGCGGCGCAGAGACAAGAACATGGGTCACCCCTTTTAAGGCCGCACGGATATCTTCAATCGGCTGATCATCGGCAAAGATAAACGGTTCAATCCCGCGCGATCGAAGCTGTGCGGCTTTATCGGGACTCCGCGTCGTTCCGGCAATCTTCCATCCATCCTCATGCAGGGCATCTGCGACAAGGCGGGCGGAAAATCCCATCCCGAAACAAAACAGCTTATTGGTCATAAGGGCCTCTGCGCGTTGGCATTCATATGCGGGTCTGAACCCAATTGATGGTCCGCACAGTAACGGTCCCGCACGGCCCAGACAAAACCTTTCCGGCACCTTTTGCCGCACGCCGGAAAATCGCAATGAATAAGACAATCATTATCTTGCCGTTTTCATGCTGTTTTTTGGGCCGTCATACATTCAGGCATGGTCGTCTAGGGGCATTTTCCCCTATGCTGCATGCTGCCGACTTCGCCAGACAGGGAGCTTCTTTCACCATGGTACGACGCCCGGCTCGCACATTTTTAAGACAGGCATCTCCGCTTTTAATTGCGGGTATGATCGCAATTGTCTTTGCGCCCGACGCCATTGCCCAGACCGAAAGCAATGGCGGCATGACCAATGAAGAAGCCCAGCAATATAAAGACTGCCTGAAACTGGCCCAGCTCAAACCTGAAGACGGTTTTGAAAGTGCGATTGCATGGCGCGACATGGGCGGCGGCGAACCCGCCCGCCATTGCGTGGCCGTATCGCTGATGTCGCTTGGCAAGTTCGAAGAAGCCGCAACCAGACTTGATGCGCTTGCCAAGGACAGCACTGCTGACAGAGGCGTTGTTGCCGGTATGCTTGCGCAGGCCGGACAGGCATGGATGTTGGCCAACAATCTTGAATTTGCCTGGCGCGATCAAACCCGCGCCCTTGAGATTGTCAAAAACGATCCACAACTTTGGATCGACCGGGCGATGGTGCTTGGCATGGCCGGGGAATATTGGGAATCGATTGATGACCTTAACAAGGCGCTTGATCTTGAACCCGATCAGCCAGATGCGCTGATTTACCGTGCAACCGCATGGCGGATGCTTAAAAGCTATGACCTGGCGATGACTGATATCGAAAATGTCCTTGCCCAGGAACCCGGCAATGTTCAGGCCCTTTTTGAACGTGGAAACCTGCATCGCATACAGGGCGAAAACGATCTGGCGCGCCGCGATTGGTTAAATGTCATAGAAAATTCAAACGGAACCCCTGTCGCTGATGCGGCAAAAGCGAATATAGAGAAGATGGATGTTCGCACCGAATCAGAATAGGTTCGCTGCGACCTGTTTGCTTTATATGTGGTCGGCGTGACAGACCGTCGACCATAACCGGATAACACCCGGATACCTTTGGGGGCCCCAAATGCGTCGCACGCTTGCCTTAACTGCCATTGCCGCGTCCATGGCACTTGTTTCTGCCACGTCTTTGGCACAGGCACGTGACCAGATCAGGATTGTCGGATCCTCGACCATCTTTCCGCTGACCACCAAGGTCGCCGAATATTTTGCCAAAACCACCAATGCCCCGGCACCTGTCGTCGAAAGCACCGGTTCTGGTGGCGGGTTCAAACTGTTTTGTGGCGGTATCGGGGAACAATATCCCGACATCGTTGATGCATCGCGCCAGATTACCGGATCGGAAACCGCGATTTGTGCGGCCAATTCGGTGAGCAATATCAGCGAGATTAAAATCGGCTATGACGGCATTGTTCTTTTGGGATCGCGCAACGCCCCATCGATGGCGCTAAGCGCCCGTCAGCTTTTCCTCGCCCTTGCCCGGACCATTCCGGTAAAGGGGGCAAGCGTGCCCAACCCAAACGAAAAATGGTCGGACATCGACCCGTCCCTGCCGGATTTGAAAATCCGCGTGTATGGTCCGCCACCCACCTCGGGCACCCGTGACCTGATGGGCCAGCTACTGCTTGATAAAGGCTGTGCAACCTTTTCCGATATCGCCAGTCTTGAGTCATCCGACCCCGACAGCTTCCGTCTTCTGTGCCGGACCCTGCGCGAAGACGGTGCCTATATTCAGGCCGGTGAGAATGACCGCCTTGTCATCAGCAAACTGGAAAAAGACCCGACATCCTATGGTGTGATGGGCTTTAACAATCTTGATCGCAACCGCGACAGGCTGCAGGGTATCCCGGTTGACGGCATCGAACCTGATTATGACACCATCCTTGATGGCAGCTATTCCGGGTCACGTCCGCTGTATCTCTACATCAAGGACGATCATCAGCAGCTTGTTCAATCGCTTGGTGATTTTGTCTCGACCTATGTGTCGGATGCTGTGATTGGCGACGAAGGTCTTCTGGCCGACAACGGTCTGGTACCCTTGACCGCCGATGAGCGCAAAGAAACCCATGCGCAGGCCGCAAAGTTCGCTGGCAACTAGGGTCTGAACCCAGTTGAATGCTTGAAATGGTCGCGAGGAATTTGTGCGGATATCAGGAGCATTACCACAGCAAGGCTCGCTGCCTTGCAAGGTGATGCGACGCAATAGCCCGTGCAAATTCCTCCGATCCGAAGGACATCAGGACACTCTGCGACCTGCGGCGTCAATCCCCTTGCCCGGGGAATACCCCGCGCGGCGAAGATTTCCTTGCATGTCTTGCTCGTTCTGATGCCATTTTAAACATTCAATTGGGTTCAGACCCTAATCGCATAACACGCACATGAATTAATGCGGCCGGGCCAATCAGTCCGGCCGTTTTGCCATCCAGACCTGATTGGTGGCATATCGCGGCGGATTGCCTTTGAAATCAGAAAATTCCGATATCGAAACGAAACCACAAAGTTCCAGCATCAATCGCATTTCGCTGCGATGGACCCAGCGCAGATGATGCCACGCATCTTCGCGCCGAATAACATCCCCGTCGACACCGATTTCCTCAAACCGCCAATGTTCATCGAACCGCTGGGTCAGGGGATCATTGGTGCGTTCCATGGCGGTAATCCGCAAACGGCTTCCGGCCTTACCAATGCCGTCGGGCATGGGAAAAATCGGAAGTTCAACGACCTCCGCGTCACCTTCGGGCAGGCAATAGCGTAAATCAGGATCGATCAGATCAAAGGCGATCACCCCACCGGGTTTGAGGTGCGCAAAAGCACGTTCAAGCGCACGGCGCTGATCATGGGCATCGGTAACTTCCTGCAAGCCGCGAAACGGAATGATGATCAACCCAAATTGCGGCTCCTGACCCCGGCCCTGATCCCGGCCCAGATCAAAATCACACATGTTGGCATGGTGCCATGTCAGCTCAGGATAGTTGGCACGCGCCTGTGCCAGCATCGCCTCAGACAGATCAAGTCCTTCGACGGCAATGCCCAGTTTGGCAATGGCCGCCGTAATCCGCCCGGTCCCACAGCCAAGCTCCAGAACCTTACCCCCATCCGGCCCGACAACCTGCGATGCGATGTTGGTATAAAACGGAATGGGATCTTCGAAAATTTTACGATCAAGATCAGCACGAAGATCGTAACTGGCGGTATTTAGGCCACCGAATGGGTAGAATTCATCGTGATTGGATGAATTCGTCATTCAAAATCCAGCTCGGCATAATGCGGGGATGCCGGGAAACTTGCCTGCCGATCGGCCAGAATATCGCGCATCGACGGTCGGGATTTAATCCGCATATACCAATCTTTGGCGCGCGGATGTTTTGACCAATTGATGTCGCCCATATAGTCGATCACTGAAATCTGTGCGGCGGCGGCAAGATCGGCCATCGTCAAATGATCGCCCGCAAGCCAGTTGCGCCGTTCAAACAGCCAGCCGACATAATCAAGATGATACGCCGCATTGGTTCGCCCCGCACGCAGCACCTTGGTATCGGGCGTGCCGGTCGCAAAGAAGCGTTTTAGCAACTTCTCACCCAGCAAATGGTCGGTGACTTCGCGGTTAAATTTGCCATCAAACCACGCGACAAGGCGGCGGATTTCGGCACGTTCCTTGGCGTCCGAGCCAAACAGTTTCAAATCGTCTGAATAGACTTCATCAAGATATTCACAGATGACGACCGAGTCACACAGAACCAGCCCGTCCTCATCCTGAAGAACCGGCACTTCGCCTGCGGGATTAAGCAACAGAAATTCGTCGCGCCGCTCCCAGACCGGCTCGGCCTTCAATTCGAAATCGAGCTTTTTCTCGGCCAAAACCAGGCGCACTTTGCGCGAAAACGGCGATAGCCAAAAATGATGTAACTGACGCATAGACGTGAAGATACCCGACCAAGGATGAACTTTTTACAAAGACCGGACTGTTGGCGCGGCTTCTTTTTTAAAGCCGTCCGCGACATTCGTTTCAGTACCGGAATTTCAAATCTGTCAAACCACGCGGCACAGATTAAGTAAAGAGCTTCTCATCATTAGAACGGTGATTTTGATGCTTTTTATCCACATTGGCACCTTACCCGTGCAAAGAAGCCTATCTGCCCCGGCTTTTGGCCAGTTCCAGCATCCCGTCAAGATCAAGACAGGCTTCCAGATGATCAGCCAATTCATCAAGGCTGGCATCAATCGACGCTTCAAAATTCATCCCGCATGAAACACCATCGCCGCCGATATGACCCAGATAGGCTTGGCGAAACGCATCGCTGCCAAACAGCCCGTGCAAATAACAGCCCATCACCCGACCATCGGCACTGATGGCCCCATCCAGAACCCCGTCCGATGGGGCCCCAAACTGCAACCAACCGCGCGACCGATCCGGGCCATTGGTCTGCCCCATATGAATTTCATAGCCCCAAAGGGCGATATTTTCCGCTATGCCCTGATCATCGCCGACCGTCACCGCCTCAGTCTTGCGAAGGGTTTTATCCCCGGCCATCACCGTTTCAATGTCAAGCAGGCCCAAACCGGCTTCACTGCCCGGCTGCCCCTCAACCCCGTCCGGGTCATGCACCATCCGGCCCAGCATCTGATAGCCGCCACAAATCCCGATCACATGCCCACCGCGACGATAATGGGCGGCAATGTCCACATCCCAGCCCTGATCTTTCAAGAATCTCAAATCAGCCAGTGTCGATTTGCTGCCCGGTAAAACCACCAGATCACAATCACCGGGGATCACTTGGCCCGGCTTGATCAGCAGCAATTCAACCCCATCTTCGGCCGCCAGCGGATCAAGATCGTCAAAATTGGCAATCCGGGGCAAATGCGGAACGGCAATGCGCATGCGTGCATCACCATTGCTATCACGGTGATATTTGCCTGCATTTTCCAGCGCAACACCATCCTCAGCCGGCAGTTTATATGCCCCCGGCCAATATGTTGCGATACCGTAACTTTTAAGGTTTCCGTGCTTGGCAATGATGTCGGTTGCCGGTTCAAACAGGGACACATCACCGCGAAACTTGTTAATCACATAGCCCTTAAGCCACCGGCGATCATCCGCGGACAAAAGCGCATATGTCCCGACAATCGATGCAATCACACCGCCCCGGTCAATGTCGCCGACCAGAATAACCGGAATTTCCGCCGCCTCGGCAAAGCCCATGTTGGCGATGTCCGATGCCCGCAAATTGACCTCGGCGGGTGATCCGGCCCCCTCAACCAGTACCAGATCGGCATCGGCTGCCATGATCTCGAAACTTTCAAGAACCTTGGGCAGCAAGTCACGTTTCAGGCGGTAATAATCGCGCGCCTTTGCCGTGGTCAGAACCTTGCCCTGTACCACCACCTGCGCCCCGATATCTGATTGGGGTTTGAGCAACACCGGGTTCATATGCACCGTGGTTGCCACCCCGGCGGCGCGCGCCTGAAGCGCTTGTGCCCGGCCAATTTCACCGCCATCATCGGTGACGGCGGCATTGTTGGACATGTTTTGCGGTTTGAACGGGCGCACGCGCAATCCACGCCTGGCATAGGCCCGGCAAAGCCCCGCCACCAGCAAGGATTTCCCGACGTCCGAGCCGGTACCTTGTAACATCAGGGCAGGGACAGATCGCACAGTCATTCCGGTTTCAAAACTTTCATGCAAACAGGCTTACATATAGCCATCATCACCCGGCAAAACGCGCCGTCCCTTTGATGGGATCGCAATCAGAACTCAACGCCAATCTGCGCCTTGATGCCCTGTTCGCGGAACGGATGCTTGATCATGGTCATTTCGGTGACAAGATCGGCGGCTTCAATCAGGGTGTCTGGCGCATTGCGCCCGGTCAGAACCACATGCTGATCAGGAAACTTTTCGGCCAAAGCCCCCAAAACATCCTCAAGCGGTAAGAAATCATAACGCAGCACGATGTTGATCTCATCAAGGATCACCATCGAGAAGCTGGGATCACGCATCATTTCCAACGCCTTGTTCCATGCATCCCGCGCAAGCGAAATGTCCTGTGCCCGGTTTTGGGTTTCCCAGGTAAACCCGGCCCCCATGGCGTGAAACTCGCACAAATCGGGGAATTTTTTCAGCAGTTTGGCCTCGCCGGTTTCCCAGCCGCCCTTGATAAACTGAACCACGCCAACCTTCATGTCATGCCCGACACAGCGCATCGCCATGCCAAAGGCCGAAGATGACTTTCCCTTGCCCTTGCCGGTATGGACAATGATAAGGCCCTTTTTATCAATCTTCTGGGCCATCATCTTGTCGCGCGCAGCCTTGATTTTCTTCATCTTTTCGTCATGGCGCGCATTAACGTCCACGTCTGGCTGGGTCTTGTCGGTCATGGTTTTATGCCTTTGTCTTTTCGGGCCGTATCGCTTTGAACATTTGCCGGCGAACAATGCGGCGAAGTGGCCCCGGGATCAAGGGCAGTTTTGCGGCGCACGATCAAGATCAAGATGGGCGATGACGCCCTGAAACCCCAGTTTTCGCGCCACCGGGCATAGGCTTTGCGGATCGGTGCCGTTTTCAGTTTCTTCAAGATACTCAACTGCAAACACCGGCTTTCCCAAGGCGTGATAGGGTGCAAATTCCCCCATAAAGCCAAACCGATACGCTGATTCCAGTAAGGCAAAATCCATCTTTTCAACCAGTTCGGGCACAAGCTCAGACGCATTTTTCTGCCCGATGGCAAGGCCGCGCTCATGGGCCTGTTCAATCAGCCAATCAATGTAGCGAAGTTGATCCGCACGCGTCAGGGTAAACCCGGTTTCCTTGCTGCTGTCATCGGCCTCATAAGCATCGATGTTATCAGGCTCAACCGCCAGAAACCCCTTATCACGGCAAAGATCAAACCGATCGCGTATCACATCGGCAAACCGTTCGAACCGGCTGATATCAAGCCAGTTTTCACCCGGCCAGCCCCAATAAGCATTGCCGGTCACATCGGATGGAAAACGATCCCGATCATCGCGCCAGTCTTCGACCGCCCCGACATTGATATAACAAATGGGGAAAACCCCGGCATCGCGCCACTGGCGTACTTGTGCTGCGGACGTTTCAAACAAGTCACTGCCAACAACCCTGATATCATCCGCCAGCTCAATATCGCCCTGTAACTGCCAGTGAAACGGTCCCGTCGGGACTTTTGGCCAGTCTGGTGCCACAGATGTTTGCGCCATTGCAGGCACACTTAAGCCGCTGCTGGCACCGACGCAAAACGCCATAATCGCACATAAAAACAGGAATTTAGCAGTATGCATAAGGGTGCCTTGGCTGTGTTAGCGCAATTTTGCCCTCCCTCTGGCGATTGCACAACCGCGTAAATACAATGCCACGCAAAAGAAAAGCGCGATCCATAAGACCGCGCTTTTCCGACCCCATATCGGGGCACTTCCCCCACCCAGAAGAAATCCTTCGGGCGCTTTTAAGGCGAACCGATTGCCTTATTAAGACTGTGACAGACCAAGATCACTGGTTACCAAATCGGCCCATTTATCAGGTTCACGCATATCGATGTTGCGCAATTCCGGTCGGCGCATCCGGGCCTTGTTAAACATTTGCAACCGATCTCCGGGCGACATCCGGCGCAGACGCATCAAGGCCTTGCGCACCGCATCGTTGGCCGGTCCGGTCGGACGCTGGAAACTTTGCTCAACCACTTCAAGTCGGCGTTCAAGCCAGTTGCGGCTTGCCACAACCTGCTCGATCAGGGCTTTGAATTCACGCACAACCGGGAAATGATCCATATTAAGGTGGGCTGTTGAAACCGCAGCCCGCCAGACTTGGCGCTCAACCCCTTGCAGGTAGCGCCAGTAAATTTTCACCTTGGCGTCGATTTCCACTTTGGTTTGGTCCGGGCCGGGCAAATGCCGGGAAAGTTCGCTCAGTCCCCGGTGAAGTTCTTCGAAGCTCACTGGAAGATGCTGGCCATTAAACCGTTCGCGCACACTCAAAACAGCCGGGATCGCACCCCGTGCAGGACGATAACGTCCTTGCCCGTGCAGATCGGCACGCAACCAATGTGGAATATCGCAATCGGCAATCAGGAAATCGATGATGTCCGTATGCCCGGTATGTCCGGGCAAGGGGGTCTGCGCATAGTCAGGCAGCCTGACATCAGGTCGAACGCTGGTCGTCTTTTCCATCGCGGCCTCCGAACTCTTTGATCGGTCTGCGTTCCCGCGCAGGCGATCCGAATGGGGTGCCCCGTCCCTCACAACTTATTAATAGTTGGTTAATAGAGATATGGTGCGTAAACGAAACGTTTCAACTGCCGATAATGTTCCCGTGGTAAAATTGTTGTGAGTCTGATGTGTGGCAGTGCCTCTTAAGCGCCGTCACCCAGATCGACCGACACACTGTTGCGCCGCGGCTGCCACAGACCGCGCTCAATCGCCTCACGCAGGCGATCCCGGATATCGCGCAAGGCATCTGGATTGTGCTGATCAATAAAGTCCCGCACCGTCTCATCACCAAGATATGCATCATACACCAGATCAAAATGATGATCGGCCACACAGCGGGCCGTCGCCGCAAAGGCAAACAGATAATCAACCGTTGCGGCAATCTCGAACGCGCCCTTATAGCCGTGGCGCATCACCCCGTTGATCCATTTCGGATTGACCACGCGGGCCCGCACCACACGGGCAATTTCTTCTTCCAATGTACGGATTTTCGGGCTTTCGGGGCGGGAATGATCGCTGTGATACACCACCGGCTGCTTACCCGACAGGCTGCGCACGGCTGATGTCATTCCACCTTCGAATTGATAATAATCATCCGAATCCAGAAGGTCATGCTCGCGGTTATCCTGATTATGAACAATCGCATCAACTTTCGACAACCGGGTTTCAAACAGCCCGCGCGCTGCCTCGCCCTCGGCTCCGTTGCCATAGGCATAACTGCCCCAGGCCAGATAGGCATCGGCAAGATCGTCTTCGTCTTCCCACAGTTTTTCGTCAATCATTGCCTGCAAACCAGCGCCATAGGCCCCCGGTTTGGACCCAAACACCCGAAATGCCGCCTGTCGTTCGGCCTGTGCATCATCAAGCCCCTGATCGCGCAGTTTTTGCGTTTCCTGCGCGACCCGCGTGGCAATCGGGTTGCTTTCGGCGGGTTCATCGGTCTGGGCGGCCACCGCACGCACCGCACTGTCAAACAGGTCAATCAAACCGGGAAACGCATCACGGAAAAACCCGGAAATCCGCAAAGTGACATCCACACGTGGACGTCCCAAAACCGATGCTGGCATGATTTCAAACCCGGTCACACGCCGCGATGCACTGTCCCATGTCGGGCGCACCCCCATAAGGGCCAGGGCCTGTGCAATGTCATCACCGCCCGTGCGCATATTGCTCGTCCCCCAGACCGAAAGCCCAAGGGCGGCGGGCCATTCGCCGTTATCCTGCACATGACGTTCGAGCAAAAGCTCGGCCGATTTCCACCCCAGCTGCCACGCAGCCGGTGTTGGTACGGTGCGGGTATCAACCGAATAGAAATTCCGCCCGGTCGGTAAAACATCGGGCCGCCCACGGGTCGGTGCCCCCGATGGGCCGGGTTCGACAAATTTGCCCGCAAGCCCGCGCAAAAGCCCCGATATCTCAGCATCACCACAGCTGACAACAGCGGGTCGGATATTTGTTTCGATATCGGTTACAACGTCACACACCGCCGACCACAGCGGATCGGGCGCAACAGTGCCATTGACCAGATCACGCGCCAAAAGCTCAATCCGCTCCACCGTATCGCCGGTGGTTCGCCACGGCCCCACCTCATCATAATGGGCCAAACTATCGGGTTTTATGCCCGGCCAGAATTCAGCAAAGGCACAATCAAGTGGATCAAACCCGGCATCGCCCAAAATATCCTTGGCAATCGCACGATGAAGCGATGCCTTTGGTCCCTTGTCCGATCCACGCGGCAAACGCGCCAATGCCACCAAAAGGTCGGTCAACAGATCGCCTTCCGGGGCCTTGCCAAAAATATGCAAGCCATCCCGAATTTGAAGTTCTTTAAGCTCGCACAGATAGTTATCCAGTTTGGCCAGCGCACTTTGTTCGTCTTCGCCCGCCTCAATCCCGCAATCGCGGTCCAGCCCGATCTGAATGGCCAGTTCAAGAATATCACGTTTCAGGAGCACCAACCGGCGCGGGTCAACGGCTGCGGCCTCAAAATACTCATCAACCAGCGCCTCAAGGTCTTTGAGCGGCCCATAACTTTCCGCCCGCGTTAATGGCGGGGTAAGATGATCAAGGATCACCGCCTGTGCGCGGCGTTTGGCCTGCGTGCCTTCGCCCGGATCATTAACGATGAACGGGTAGAAATGCGGGGTCGGACCAAACACCGCCTCGGGGAAGCATTCCGCCGAAAGCGCCAATGATTTGCCCGGCAGCCATTCCATATTGCCGTGCTTGCCAAAATGAATGATCGCATCGACGCCAAATTCATGGCGTAACCAGATATAAAACGCAAAATAGTTATGCGGCGGCACCAGATCGGGCGAGTGATAACTTTCCAGCGGATCAATGTTGTATCCACGCGCGGGCTGCAACCCGACCACGACATTGCCCATCGGCAGGATCGACAGCGCAAAGCTGTCCTGATCATTGATATAGAACGGATCTTTTGTCGGATCGCCCCACGCATCCAGCACTTGCGCCCGAATGGAATCCGGCAAACCGTCAAAGGCCGCCTGATAAGCCGCCCGCGAAAGCGTCACCCGAATTTCACGGTCCGCCAGCGTTTTGAAATCATTGGTCGGCCCGGCCTTGACTGCTTTGATCAAGGCATCCCCATCCGTCGGAATATTTTCAAGCGCATAGCCATCCACCTGCATGGCGCGCAGGGTTTCAATCATCCCGGCCGGCGTATCAAGCCCAACCCCGTTGCCCAGACGGGCATCCTTGTTGGGATAGTTCGCCATCACCATCGCGACCTTGCGCGATGGGGCATCAAGTTGACGCAACCTGACCCAATTGGCGGCAAGTTGGGCGACAAAGGCCACGCGGTCGCGCACCGGGATGTATTTCACCAAATCAATCTGGGTCAGCGGATCCTTCCCAGCCGATCCCTTGAACGACACCGCGCGCGATAAAATACGGCCATCCACTTCGGGCAGGGCGACATTCATCGCAATATCGCGTGCGGCAAGGCCATTGACGCCGTCGCGCCAGCTTTCTTCGCTGCCACCGGAAAGGACGAGTTGAAACACCGGTACATCGACCGCATCAAACGGCCCATTTTTTCGTTCTGATCCCGGAACAGAAATCGAGAACCCGGTGGTGTTCAGGATCAAATCTGCCGCTGTTTGCTCCAGCCAGTCACTGACAAGCGCACCCGCCGCCGGGTCCTTAAGGCTGGAAACAAAAATTGGCAATGGATTCAGATGATTGGCCTGAAGTTCTTCAACCAGAGCATCAATGACATCAAGATTGGCCGCCTGCACCAATGACCGATAGAAAATAATCGGCGTAACCGGTTGATTTTCAACCCATTGTTTGCGGATTTCGGCCAAGTCTACATGCGCATTTCCCGGCCAATATCCACCGGCCTTGACCAGTGGGGCAGCGGGTTTCCACTGCCAGTTAACAGATGAATTCAACTTTTCATATATAAGGCGAAGTAAATTCTCGGAATTTTGCGGCCCGCCTTCGATCAGATAGCGCCAGATATGCTGATAGTCGGCCCCCTTAACGGTCGAAAGCGACAGTAGCTCCGCATCGGGTTGATCATCGCCGGGCAACAGCAAAAGTGGCACGTCATTTGACCGGGCAAAGGCGACAAGCTGCTCGATGCCATACGCCCAATATCCCCGTCCGCCCAGAATGCGCACGATGATAAACTTGGCCTCACACAGCACATCTTCGACATACAAATCGACCGACATGTTGTGACCAAGCTGCAAAAGGCTGGCCAGACGCAAGAACGGAACATCATCGCCAAATTCTGCTGTCAGTCGCCCTTGCGCGCCAGCAAAACACGCCAGTTCAGATTCTGCCGCCGACAGGATCACGACATCGCCGGGCTCCTGTCCAAGATCGACGGCTTCACTGCCGTCTGTCACCATTCCGGGCTGTGCTGCCAGCAAATGCATTGGGGTTTCCGTCTCTTTCTTTCGTGTCTGAATCTACTCAGACCGGGCCGAAGTCCCGGACCCGAGCGCCGCACCGAGGATCGGGCCGAAGACCAACCCGAGGATCACGACCATCTGTATCCGCGATCCGCACCCATCCCCCGACGAGCCGAACCAAGGCCGGGGGATGCGGGTTTCACGGCGTCATGCAGACGTGAAACACGGCCTTGCACCGATAGGACAAAACAGTGTTTCACGTGAAACAAAACAAGAACAAATGATCTTACGCCGCCTTGATCGCGGTTTCAATTGCCGCACGATCCAAGCCATGCAGGCCAATCACCACCAGCTCAGACCGGCGGTTTTCCCCATCCGTCCACGGGCGGTCAAAGTACCGCTGGAACCGTTCGCCAACGCCTTGGACCACATGGCGCATCGGTTTGCCCGGCACATCCAAGAACCCCTTGATACGGAGCACATCAAACTGACGTACAACTTCAATCAAACGCTTTTCCAGAACCGCCGGATCGGCCACCGCATCAAGAGACACAACGAAGCTATCGAAATCGTCATGGTCGTGTTCATGGCCATCATCATGATGCGACGGGCGGCTATCAAGATCATCCTCGGCCGCGGCACCCAGCCCCAGCAGAATGGCATTTTCAATGCGTGAATGCTCAGTCGCGATGATCTTGACCGACGGGCGTTTCAGTTGGGCGCGAATGTCGGCTTCAACCTTGGTCCGTTCGGCGTCACTCAGAAGATCGGTTTTGTTGAGCACAACCATATCCGCACAGTGAAGCTGTTCTTCAAACAATTCTTCAAGCGGGCTTTCATGATCAAGGCTGTCATCGGCTTCGCGCTGAGCCTGAACTGCATGGTGATCATGGGCAAACAGCCCGTCACGCAGCGCCGCACCATCAAGAACCGCGACCACACCATCGACCGTCACACGTGATCTGATTTCTGGCCAGCTAAACGCCTTGACCAGTGGTTTTGGCAAGGCCAGACCAGATGTTTCAATCACGATGTGATCGGGTGGGGTTTCACGGTCAATCAAGCCTTGAATGGTCGGCAGGAAATCATCAGCCACCGTGCAGCAAATACAGCCATTGGCAAGCTCGACCACGTCATCCTCGGCGCAGCCTTCAATGCCGCAGCCGTTAATGATGCCGCGATCAACACCAAGGTCGCCAAATTCATTGATGATCAGTGCAATCCGTTTGCCATTGGCGTTTTCCAGCATGTTGCGGATCATGGTGGTTTTGCCTGCGCCGAGAAAACCGGTAATCACAGTTGCCGGGATTTTACCCAATTGAGCCATTCTCAAATTCCTTAAATTTCAATTTTTTGTGGGGTTATTTGACCTGCATCGGAATGCCGGCAACCACCAGCGTTACCCTGCCTGCAAGTTCGGCCATACGTTGATGTAGCCGTCCAGCATGATCGCGAAAGGCTCGCGCCATGGCATTTTCCGGCACGATCCCGAAACCGACCTCGTTTGACACAAAAACAACCGGAATATCAAGGGTCGGAACCAGATCGCACAAGCGATCAAATTCGGCCGCGATATCGCGGTCTTCAAGCATCAGATTGGTCACCCATAAGGTCAGACAATCAACCAGAACCGGCTGTGCGTCGGGCTGATTGCATGCGTGAAGGGCGGCACAAAGATCAAGTGGTTCCTCGATCGTGTGCCAAAGGTCGCCGCGTGTTTGTTTGTGAAGGTCGATGCGGTTGGTCATTTCCGCGTCCCAAGCCCGCCCAGTAGCGATATAGGTTCCGCCTCCGGCTTGTCCGGCCTGTGTAATGAGATTTTCGGCAAACCGGCTTTTGCCTGATCGGGCACCGCCAAGGATCAAATGTATCCCGGCAAGCGGTTCTGTATGGGTCATCGCGTTTTCCTCGCCATGGCCTCCCACCGAGGCCGGGTTGCGTCGCCACTACGCAAGAGAGACAAGAATAGTGACACCTTCGGCTGGTTTCCTGGCTGCGGGCATGAAAGCCATCCGCCTTCCCGGTTTCCCGGTGGCTGGCGCAAATGCGCCCGGATCGCCCAACCCGATACAGTTGCGGGGGCAGCATCGGCATTTCACCGATTTCCCATCACCGAACGGTGCGCCGAACCTAACAGCTTTGCCTGTTCTGCCAAAGCGCTATCTCCGACCTAACCATAAGGTCAGTATTTGACAGAATTGCCTGCTTGAGACCCCCGGTCATTTAAGAGAACATAATATTATCACGCTGGAATGAGAGCCATAACAAGCGCCAGCCAGTGTGATGACCGGGAAAAAAACAATCATAACCCGGTTGGTTGCAGTGACATGCAACTTGGAACTCTTGGGGTTAACTGGATATTTGCAAGATCAGATGGCAATTCATGCGCACCTACACAAAATCCGTGAACTAAAAACGCCAACCTGGATTACCTCATCACGCAAAGACATGTGGCTGGGGCTTCTTGAACGTTTGAACACGCAAGACAGAGCGTTTCATAGATTTCTTGATGACTACGCAACAGATGACGACATCACGCTCGCACGGCGCGATGTGCGTAATATTTTTGCGCAAGATGCCGCAACCGGCGTGATTGCGACCATTTTCTGGTCTCATGCGCGCGGGATGCGTGTGAATGCCCTATCACTCCTTGTCCGCGACCTTCCAACATTGATCACATTGATGTCGGTAGCCGATTTTCGCAATGATGAGTTAAATGAACTGCTGGCCCAGCCCGGCATTTCGGTCCCGACAGCAAGCAAAATGCTGTCTGCCTGTGGCAAAACCTATTGTGGTATGCCCGCTGCTATCATTGATGACACCATCATTCAGGTCATCGAAAACAGCACCTTTGCCAGTGATTTTCCCAACATTGCGGAACTGCGTAACAAATCACGCAGCCGCCCGGTCCCCTATTACGAGGCGTACCTTCGTGATGTTACCGCGCTTTGCGAAAAATACGACATTACCAGTGACATGATTGACCGTTATCTTGCCGAATATGCCTTGGACAACACGTCGCAAAACGCGGAATTACAATCGGCATAATAGACATCCCACATGCCTTAATAGCGCTGATTAACCGCCGTTATGCGCCAGCCGGGTTGATCAACACCGTCAATATATTCCAGTCGCGTTAGCCCAAGTGTGTCGATGTGAAACGACAAGGCGGTTTCAAGCGATAGGCCAAGTGCATTGGCAAGCACCGCACGCACGGTCCCGCCGTGGATCACGGCGACAATATCGCGTCCCGCCCAATAGCGGTTTAGCCGACTGAAAATCGGCCCTACACGGGCAACAACATCAGAGAAACTTTCCCCGTTCGGGGGATGCTGACGGGCGAAATCCGTCCAGAATTTTGTTGTTTCGCCTTTGGGTAAATCATTCCAATGCTGCAATTCCCAAGCCCCGAAATGTTGCTCGGCAAGGGCTGTTTCGCGCGTTGGAACGACGTCTTCGTCAATCAGTTCCTGCAATTTAAGGGCGGTATCAAGTGTCCGCGATAAATGGCTCGTCACCCAGACGGCATCTTTTGGCAAATGGCGGGCCAGAGCACGTAGTGCTTTTTCGTCTGACAAATCAACGGGCATGTCGCTTCGGCCATAGACCAGCCGTTCCGGGTTAAGAACCGGCGCATGACGGACCAGCCACCAGCGTGTTGTTTGACTTTTCATAGTTCCCCCGCGGACTGCGTCTTTCTATCGACCCGAAGATAATGACATCAGATACCTCTTAGATATTGCCCATCGTCGCGACAAATCCAATAGCAACAAACAGTTCAGCCACCATTTGTGTCGCCCCCAAGACATCCCCGGTTTGTCCGCCAATTTGCCATCTGGCGATCCCCCCCATCAAAGCCGTCGCCAGCATCGCAGCCACAACAACCGAAACCATCACGACAGGCCCGGACAAAAGCCAAACAATCGCGATGGCAATCGCGACACCCAGCATCACATGACGCCATTTGGGTTGACCGGCATTCTTGCCAAGTCCGTTATCGCGCGCCGGTGAAAGAACCGTCATTAAAACTGGCATCGCACCGCGCGATGCCACCGCCATCACTAGCAAAAGCATAACCGCCTGCCCAGCGTCAGCAGCCCGCACCAGCAACGCAATGCGCAGCCCAAGACACAAGACAAGGGCCACCACGCCATACGTGCCAATACGGCTGTCACGCATGATTTCAAGTTTTCGAGCACGATCAAGCCCGCCGCCAAAACCATCGGCGCAATCGGCCAGACCATCTTCATGCATCGCCCCCGTCAACAGAACCAACGCAAGGACGGCGACAATGGCAAAAACCACCGCACTTTCCGTCAAATAAGCTGCCAACTGGGCCGGTATGAGGGCAATGCCGGCCAAAAACAGCCCAACCAAGGGCCAGCACCAGACCGACCGGGCAATCAAGGCTGGGTGAAAATCATTGATCTGGAAAACCGGCACCCGACTGAGCAGCACGAGCGCACGAAAGAAATCAGACACCACCGGAATCTTGCCTACAACAAAGGTGCTGTCTTCTGGTGGGTTTTCGGTGCCACCATCAGAACTTTGCATATTTGTTTCGTTTTGATTATGATCTTTAGATGCCGTCATTTTTCGATTTTCGATCTGGTGTTATGGTGACCATAGGCCTAGGTTGAGGCCTCAATTATTTAGAAGGTTTCGTTGTTGCTCAAAGACCGCGCATCAAAACACTTTTCACTGCTAGCTTAAGCTGTTTGCCCCCAAACGACAGCTTATAGCGAAACGTCCTAAGCAATTGGGCTCTCAACCTAATCTTTACCGTAACAGAAGCCAAGCGGAACACGCTTGACGCCACCGCCTGCCAGCCGGAGACCAACATGTTCAACCCGAAGCACCCGCCGCAAAACCTTGACGAAATCCGCGCCCTCCTTGCCGATCTGCCATCAGCAGACAGTGAGGCACAGGCAGCCGTTTTGCAGCGTGAGCCAACTCTGACAAAACCGGCAGGATCGCTGGGACGGCTTGAAGATTTCAGCCTGTGGCTGGCGGGATGGCAAGGAACGTCGCGCCCCAATATGTCGCGCCCGCGCGTCACTGTCTTTGCTGGCAGCCATGGTGTCGTGGCACAGGGTGTTTCGGCCTTTCCGGCAACGGTCAATCAGCAGATGGTTGAAAACTTTATCAATGGCGGGGCCGCCATCAACCAGATTTGCAAATCGGTTGATGCCGAACTGCGTGTGATGGAAGTCGCCCTTGAAATTCCCACCAATGATTTCAGCCAAGAACCTGCCATGGATGATGAGGGCTGTGCGGAGGCCATGGCGTTTGGCATGAGTGCGATTGAAAAGGGGCTCGATTTGTTTGTCCCCGGCGAAATGGGCATTGGCAACACCAGCTCGGCCGCGGCCATTGCGCACGCGTTGTATGGTGGTGAGGCTGCTGACTGGACCGGTCGGGGAACCGGAATTGATGACGAAACCCTGATCCGTAAAACCCGTGTCGTGGGTGATGCCATCATTCTGCACAAAAATCAGATGCATGACGGGCTTGATGTTCTGCACTGTGTCGGGGGACGTGAAATTGCCGCCATGGCCGGGGCGATTATTGCCGCCCGTTTTGCACGTGTGCCGGTTCTACTTGATGGATATGTGTCCTGTGCGGCGGCCGCCGTTTTGGCCGCCATCCGCCCCGATGCGCTTGATCACTGTCTGGTTGGCCATGTGTCGGCAGAGCCCGGCCACAGCCGCCTGATTGAAAAGTTGGGCAAGAAGGCCCTGATTGATTTCGGGATGCGCCTTGGCGAAGGATCGGGTGCCGCATTGGCGATCCCGCTTCTGCGCGCAGCTGCGGAATGCCACAACAACATGGCGACCTTTGACAAGGCAGGCGTTGACGGCAAGGATTAGGACTTAAAGTCTGAAGCCATTGAGCAAAGCCGAAGATGCACAACAATAGCGCCGGTTAAATCGGTGCTATTTTTTTGTCCGCTCGCTCATCAGGTGTTCAACATGGCGGCCCTGGAACATGGTGATATTGATCCCGTGACCAAATTTGATCGCCCGTTCATCATCACAGCGACACAGGATCACACGGGTATCACCGGACTCGGCAACCGCATCACGCATGGCTGTTTTATGTTCGTCATCCATGCTTTCCATGTCCGTATCCCAGATCATTTTGATCATATCAACGCCAAGTTTGTTGCGGTTGATATAGGGCAGAGACAGGTGACTGATACCGTCAATACAGATGCGATAGCCACGATCCCGGCAGAAATCACGCGCAAAGAAAAACGCCCCAAGATCAGCGAAAATATCGATCTTTTGCAGTTCCAGAACAATCGTGCCGCGTTGACCGGCCTTAACGTTACTATCGAACGTCAGAAAATCAGGGGATAACAGGGTCGATACATTTAGATTAATACTGACCGACCCGGTAACCGACGCATCATTGCTGCGCGTCAGCAGCGACAGCATGCGACGGTCCAGGATTTCTGTGAGATGCTGGAACAGCCAGCGATTGGACAACACATTGACATCGGGCAGCAGGGTTTCCTGCAAATCCTTGATTGAAATGAACAGTTCGTGGAAAACCGGCGTCGGGTTGGCGTCCCCAACCACCGCACAAATTGCCTGACGGCGCATCAGGTTTGATAAATCCGCACGCCGCAGGGATTCATCAATTCGGCCAAGGATTTTTGGCGTCAGCGGCATCCGATCATCGCCATAATCGGGATGATCATTGTGACGTTCGGCGGCCTTACTGACCACACGCGGGCGATTGGCGTTGGAGCGCACCAGTGTCTGAGTCAGATGCAGGAAATCCTTATATTCCTGCCCCACATCGAAATAATCGGTAAAGGTTGCCGGTGCGCCACTTTCATCCTTGCCATCGCTGATCAACGGATCATCGTTAAACAGGAATTTCAGCCGGAAAATGACCGCATTGACCTCATCCATCTCGGCGGCATCGAAAATGAAAATCAGATCCTGATTGGACAGGGTAAAGATGCGCCCGGTGACTTCAGGGACGATTTCTTCAAACGCGCCAATGGCCGTGCGAATATGATGGTCACGGCGGTTAAACGCCAACAATTTTGAAAAATGCACATGAATAGCCCCCACTCCTTCCTTACGCCGTTCAAGGCGTCGCACATAGTCGACGAGGAAGGCTTCAGGTGATGGAAGTGAGCTATCAGACATAAATGTGATGACCAGATTGTGTGTTGCGCCGGAAACAGAGCCAATACTCCGCCCGTATTATCATAGGGCCTGCTAATTAACAGCTTATGTATTTATCATCCCCACCTATTGAAACCAAAGGTGAAAATCGGACAAATTCAGGCGACGATCGGAAAAAGATAAGTCGTAGCTTTCCGGTATTCAAACTGATAGTTTCAGCCCGATTTGGCATCCATTGCCACGTCATTTCTACAAGCTGATTGCCCAGCATCACTAATCCCATATCTCAGGATTTGGAAAAAATGGATATTAAAGCCTTTTTCGATGCTGAATTTGACGAGCATCTTGATCTGGTCAACAAGACCCGCGAAGTAACCCGCGATGCCTTTATCGAATTGGTCGAGATTTGCACCGATGCCTTGAATGACGGTAACAAGCTGCTGTTTTTTGGCAATGGCGGATCAGCCGCAGATGCGCAGCATATCGCGACTGAATTTACGGTGCGTTATATTCATGACCGCCGCGCCCTTCCGGCGATTGCGCTGACCACCGACAGTTCGACATTGACCGCCATCGGCAATGATTTCGGGTTTGATCATTTGTTTTCGCGCCAGATTGAAGCTCTTGGCAATCCTGATGACGTCGCGATTGGCATTTCGACATCGGGCAACAGCAAGAACGTCAATCTTGGCTTGGCCAAGGCGCGCGAGATGGGACTGGTTGCGACCGGCTGGACCGGCAAGACTGGCGGCGACATGGTGGGTTTGTGCGATCCGCTGATGATTGTGCCCAGCAATACCACTGCCCGTATTCAGGAAATGCACATTCAGATCGGTCAGATGCTGGTGGGCGCACTTGAACATACCCTTGGTCTGGCCAAGAAATAATTCGACCCATTCGCGATAACGACACAGCAAAGACATCAAAAATGACCGATCTCAGCCATCTGGCCCTTCAGGTTGAACAACTCACCAACGCCAAGGTGCTGTGTATCGGTGATGTCATGCTCGATCGGTTTGTCTATGGCACGGTAAACCGCATTTCCCCCGAAGCCCCGATCCCGATCATTCGGGTCGAGCGCGAAAGTGCGATGCTGGGCGGGGCGGGCAATGTCGCGCGCAATGCCACCGCCCTTGGGGCGGCTGTGCAGTTCTTATCCCTGGTCGGTGATGACCTTCCTGGGCGCGAAGTTATGGAATATGTCGCCAATGACGCCGGTGTTGAACCCTATATCCAGACAGAACGCAACCGTCCGACCACGATCAAGACCCGCTATATCGCCAGCGGGCAGCAATTGTTACGATCTGATAACGAAACTACATCGCCCATTGCAGCAGATACCATCAGCAACCTTTCCGCCCTTGCCGGCCAGCTGTCCCCGGATGTCGAAGCGATCATTCTGTCGGACTATGGCAAGGGTGTCTTGCATACGGATGTTGTCGCAAGTGCAATCAATGCGGCCCGTGCGGCGGGCAAACCGGTGATTGTTGACCCCAAAGGGACCGATTACAGCATCTATCGCGGGGCCACCATTGTAACGCCAAACCGCGCCGAAGCACAGGCTGCCACGGGCATTGCTGTTAACAGCGACGAAGATGCCATTGCCGCCGCGACCAAAATCATCACCGATTGCGGCATTGATAATGTGCTTCTGACTAGAAGCCAGGACGGCATGACGCTGGTGACCAAGGACGGTGAGGCCATTCACCTTCCGACCGAAGCACGCGAAGTTTTTGATGTCTCAGGGGCCGGGGATACGGTTGTTGCCTGCCTTGCAGCCGCGATTGCGGCGGGATCGAGCCTTTCAGATGCGGCGCGCATTGCCAATGTGGCGGCGGGCATCGTGGTTGGTAAAATCGGCACGGCGATTGTTTACCCTGATGAGCTGATTTCCGCCCTGCATCATCATGACCTGATGATTGGCGAAGCCAAACTGATGCCACTTGATCGCATGGTGGACCGTGCGGAGCGCTGGCGTCGTAAGGGATATAAGGTCGGCTTTACCAATGGCTGCTTTGACCTTTTGCATCCCGGTCATCTTAGCTTGCTCAAACAGGCGCGCGCGGCCTGTGACCGGCTGATTGTCGGACTTAATTCCGATGCATCGGTCAAACGGCTTAAGGGCGAAGCCCGTCCCGTTCAGTCCGAAGCGGCCCGTGCGGCTGTTCTGGGATCGCTTGAAACCATCAGTGGCGTGGTGATTTTTGGTGAAGACACCCCGGTTAACCTGATTTCGGCGATCAAACCCGACATTCTGGTCAAGGGCGCGGATTACACCATTGATAAGGTGGTCGGGGCCGAGATCGTTCAAGGATATGGCGGCAAGGTGGTTTTGGCCAATCTTGAAGACGGCTTTTCAACCACATCGACCATTGCACGCATGAACAAGGGCAAGGACTGACCTTAAGCGTCATCCGGCCACGGCATCACGCGAAGGTCCGGCCAGATGCTTTGCCATCTGGCGGTTTTGGCTTCATAGACCTGACGGATCGGCAAGACCGGGTTGGGGATGATCGTGCCGCTTAAAACTGCGTCCAGCCCAAACGGGACATACAGACGATATCCATCAGGATCTTTGCGCAGTCCGATGGCGGTTGTGCGATAGGCAAACCGGTCAATGCCGTCACTGGCCGCATCCACCGCGCCATATTCAATGCCGAACTTTTGCCGATACCAAATCGGCACGCGGGCCTGATTGCGCACTTCAATCCGGATCGGCAGGTCTGACAACAGCTCGGCAATCGCGGTAATGACGTTATCCTCGGCATCCCAACTGGTATCGGGATCGTAATAAAACAGGTCGTAATCAGCTATTCCGTTTTCCGCCGGACGATTGGTTGATACATTCCACACCGATTGCGCCAAACACCCGGCGGTCAGCCACCAATCATCAAACCCAAAATCACACCACCGATCCAGTATGATGCGATTGAACCGGTTGCGCAAAACCAGATCAAGGAAGGTCTGCCCGTTCGCAATCTGATCGACTGGGACGCCGGTGCTCATAGCACAACCCAAAGCGCCTTTAGCGCAACCGGCCATGCCGCATTGATCAGGCAAGATATTGTATAAAGCGAAAGAGCGCGGTCGATATCAGCCGCCGACGCATCGCGCCTGCCCGACCCGATATAGGGATCATCGACGACCTCATCACCATATTGGCGCGGCCCGGCAAGCGATAGACCGAGCGCCCCGGCAAAGGCGGCTTCCTGCCATCCCGCATTGGGGGATTTGTGTTTTTTCGCATCGCGCATCAATGTGTGCCACCCAGCCCGGCCACTGGTTTTTGAACCCAGTGCCGCGGCCAGACAAATCACAGCCCCGGCAAGGCGGGCCGGAATGAAATTAACCACATCATCAAGCCGGGCGGCAAACCGCCCAAAATACAGATAGCGGGCATTGCGATGCCCGATCATCGAATCAAGGGTATTGATCGCCTTATAGGCACACAGCCCGATCGGCCCGCCGAGCACATACCAAAACAGCGGGGCGACCACCCCATCGGAAAAGTTTTCCGCACAGCTTTCAATCGCTGCCCGGCTCACTCCGGCCTCATCCAATGTATCGGGATCGCGCCCGACAATCATCGATACCGCAGCACGCCCGCCCGAAAGCCCATCCTTTTTCAGCGCGACCGATACCGCCTTAACATGTTGATACAGTCCTTTTTGTGCGATCAAAACCGCCAGCAGGAAAACCTCGGCCGCATAAAAAACATCACCGACGGCTGAAATCTGCGCAATAACGGCCCCAAAAAGGCCCGCCGCACCGATCACCGCAAGGCTGGTGATCGTTCCGCGCACGATCAGGTCCATATTGCTGCGATCAGACCGGTTCAGGCGTTTTTCGAACCAGCCAATCAGATTCCCAACCCAGACAACAGGATGGGGCACCCGGCGAAACAGCCAGGGAAAATCACCACAGACCGCATCCAACACCAGTGCCAGCACCAGTATTGTAAAAAGCGGGCCGGAAAATCCGGACGTTGGGATCAGAAAATCAGTAAGAAACGCATCCATGGCGGCAATGTGCGCGGTGACAGGCAAACCGTCAATCACAATGAGATTTTCGCACCATAACGGCCTGTGGCTACACCGCGATTTGCAAAATTCAGCTCAGCTTGCTAAAAGAAATTCATACAAAATGAATTTTCTTCATACTATAACTCACTGTCATTTTGATGATCCCGTGATGCGCTTTGTTCGTATCAAATTTCAGTAAAATAAATCCCAAGAGGCATTTCGCACACACAACATCTTTGGCATGCCGATGCATTCGCCACACAATAACTGGTATTTTTCGCACCTGACCCATCTTCGGTACATGTTATGTTACCTGCCGCTTGCATTCCGCAGGCCAATCGGTGAAAACGGGGGTGGCTTCGGGTACCGCGATTGCGAAAACGCATCGCGCAGCACCACCATCAGAGAGAGACAAAGGAGCAGCCTTTTATGTCCCCCAAAGGCGCAGTAATGATTTGCGGTCATGGTTCGCGCGACGAACGCGCGGTTTCACAGTTCAACGCCATGGTTGAAACGATGAAACAAACCCATCTGGCCGACTACGATGTCGAAAGCGGCTTTCTCGAATTTGCGCACCCGATCCTGCGCGATGGCTTTGAAAAGCTCAAAGCCATGGGCCATAAGAAAATTTATGCGCTTCCGGGCATGCTGTTTGCCGCTGGTCACGTCAAAAATGACCTGCCGAGCGAGGTCAACAATTTCGCCAATGAAAACCCAGATATCGACGTAAAATTTGGCCGCGATCTGGCGATTGATCCCAAATTGCTGAGTGCTGCGAAAGACCGCATCGAAGAAGCACTTGCCACTGTCGATGACAGCATCGCGCGCGAAGATACGCTTTTGATGGTTGTCGGACGGGGCACGAACGACCCGGATGCCAATTCGAACGTCTATAAAGTCGCCCGGATGCTGCAAGAAGGTCTTGGTTTTGGCCGCACCGAAATCAGCTATTCCGGTGTCACCCATCCGCGGGTAAATGCCGGTCTGCGCGAAGCAATGAAACTGGGCTATAAACGCGTTGTCGTTTTTCCGTATTTCCTGTTTGCGGGCATTCTGATCGACCGGATTTACACCCACACCGACGAAGTTGCCGCCGAGTTTGGCGATGTCGAGTTCATCAAGGCTGGGTACCTCAAAGATCATCCGATGGTGCTGGCAAGTTTTGCCGAACGGTTGGCCGAGATCGATACCGGCGATAACAACATGAACTGCCAGCTGTGCAAATACCGCGAACAGATCATTGGCTATGAAGGCGATGTTGGCACACCGCAGGTCGGCCATCATCACCATGTGATGGGGATCGGCACGGACGGTGGCCATAGTCACGGTCATGGGCACGGACATCACCACCACGGTCATGGACATAGCCATGATCATGATCACGGGCACAGCCACGATCATGCCCATGACGACGCGAAATCGACCGGTTCATAACCGGTCGACACGACCACCTGAAAGGCGCGGCAATGTTTGACTATCTGCGTGATCCGCAGGAAATCTATGCCAAAAGCTTTGCCACCATCGAAGCCGAGGCCGACCTTGCCCGCTTTTCAGATGATCAGCGGCCCGTTGCCATACGCATCATTCATGCCTGTGGCATGGTCGAAATAGCCGATCAGATTGCCTTTGGCGGCGATGTCATTGCCAATGCCACCGATGCATTGCGGAACCGCAAACCGATCCTCTGTGACGCGGAAATGGTCCGGCATGGCATCATTTCGCGGCTGCTTCCGGCGGAAAACCCGGTTCTGTGTACCTTGAATGATGGCGATACCCATGGGCTGGCCCGTCAGATGGGCACAACCCGCTCGGCTGCCGCAATTGAGGCATGGGCAGATCATATCGAAGGCGCAATAATTGCCATCGGCAATGCGCCGACAGCACTTTTCCATCTGCTGGATGCCATTCATCATGGCCGCATGGCCAAACCGGCAGCGATTATTGGTATGCCCGTCGGGTTTGTCGGGGCGCGTGAAAGCAAGGATGCGCTGATTGAATATGCCATGGACGTTCCGTTCATCACGTTGCGCGGGCGATTTGGCGGCAGTGCGGTGGCCGCCGCCACCGTAAATGCCCTGGCGCGGCTGGCCCGCGATGACGGAGCAACACCGGATGGCACCCCGGGTCGCACGGCAGGGGTATCATCATGAACGAACAAGCTCCGTTAAAAGGCCGCATCACGGTGATTGGCATTGGCGAAGATGGCTATGACGGCCTGTCGCCGATGGCGCGCACCATCCTTGAAAATGCCCGGATTATTTTTGGCGGTACGCGCCATATTGCCATGTTGCCCGGAACCAACACCGCAACCCAAAACAAATGGATCACTCCGTTTGAAGCCAATCTTCCGATTATTGAGGATTGCCTTGAGCAAAACCCGGTGGTTCTGGCCAGTGGTGACCCGATGTATTTCGGGGTCGGCAATACGCTGATTAAATATTTCGGACCCGAACCAATATATGCCATCCCGGCACCATCAAGCATTTCACTGGCGGCATCGCGGCTGGGCTGGGCGCTGGCCGATTGTGATGTGATTACATTGCATGGGCGTGCCCCGGAAGGGATCCGGTCGCATTTACGCCCGCACGGCAAGCTGATCGCGCTTAGTGCCGATGGATCGACCCCGGCCTTGGTCGCAGTGATGCTGTGCGAGGCAGGATTTGATCAAAGCCGCATGACGGTTTGTGAACGGCTTGGCGGATCAGAAGAACGCATCACCACCCAGACCGCGCAGACATGGCAGTCCACCGCGACCTCGATGCCCGATGTCAAACCGGTTGACCCGCTAAACCTGATCATGATTGACCTTCAGGCTGGCCCAAAGGCCCGGCCACTGCCCAAGGGACCGGGCTTGCCTGATGATGCCTTTATCCATGACGGCATGATCACCAAATCGGAAATCCGTGCGCAGACATTGTCATCATTGGCCCCGTTTGACGGTGGGGTATTGTGGGACATCGGGGCGGGATGTGGATCGGTTTCAATTGAATGGATGCGTATGGGTGGTGTTGCAGTCGCGATTGAGCGCGACGCAGAACGCTGTGCGATGATCGGTAAAAATGCCATTCGCCTTGGTGTCCCGGGCATTGCGGTTGAAGAGAAATCCATCGAAGAAGCCCTTCTGTTCGCAGATCGCCTTCCCGTGCCTGATGCCATTTTCATTGGTGGGGGCATTACCCATGACGGCCTGCTCGAGAAATGCTGGGATGTCTTGCCAGTACACGGACGATTGGTCGCCAATACGGTGACACTGGAAGGCGAAGAAAAATTATTACGTTTCTATAATGAAATGGGTGGCACGCTGTCGCGACTGTCGGTATCCCGACTGGTCCCGCGTGGCAATTTTAAGGGCTGGAGCAACCTTGCCCCCGTCACCCACTATGTCGGAGTAAAAGCATGAACCGTGCGGAACCATTATCCGCAAGCCCCCAAAGCCATCCGGTCACCGGAACGGCTTATGGTCTTGGCATCGGTCCGGGGGAGCCCGACCTGATCACGTTAAAAGCCTATAACATCCTGCAAAAGGCCGATGTGATTGCCTATCCCGCCCTTGAAGATGGCGTCAGCCTTGCCCGGCAAATCGTCGATACGCACATCCCAAAAGGCCGCACCGAAATTGCCATTCGCATCGAAATGGGCAAACCGGCTGATCCGATCTATGACGCGGCTGCGCTTGAAATTGGCCAGCATCTGGCAGCGGGTAAAACGGTGGCGGTTTTATGCGAAGGCGATCCGTTTTTCTACGGCAGTTTCATGTATCTGTATGGCCGTCTGGCCGATGCCGGGCATTCGGTTGAAACGGTCCCCGGTGTCAGTTCGATGATGGCCTGTGCCGCACAGCTTGGCGCCCCACTTGCCGCCAAGAATGACGTTTTGCAAGTCATCCCCGGACCGCTGGATAAAGACCGCCTGCGCACGCAGCTTGGCAATACAGATGCCGCCGCAATCATCAAGCTTGGCCGTCATTTTACCAAAGTCCGCGATGTGATTAATGAGCTGGGCCTGACGGATCGGGCGCGCTATATCGAACGCGCCACCCTTGATAGCCAGAAAATGGTGCCATTGGCCGATCTTCCACCCGATGCCACGGCCCCGTATTTTTCGATGATCCTGATCCACCGTCGCGGAGACGCATGGCGATGACCGCCCATAACAGCTCAAACACTCCGGTACCGGCCTTGCCGACCCATCCGATTGCCCCGATTGCGGTGATTTGCCTCACACAGCGCGCCCTTCCGATGGCAAAACGCATTGCCACCAGCCTGCAGGGCGCGTCGGTTCATGGTCTGCGCACCCGAGTTTCGACCAAGGATGTCGATGTCGCCTTTGACGATACCATTGCGCATCTGCAACGAACATTTTCATCCGATCATGTGATCATTGGTGTCTGTGCATCGGGCATTCTGATCCGCGCACTCGCACCGCTTCTGGCCGGAAAGTGGCAGGATGCCGCCGTGCTTGCCGTTGATGAAGCCGGTAAAACCTTTATCCCGCTTTTGGGCGGGCATCATGGTGGTAACCGGCTGGCGCGCGATTTGGCAGACCGCCTTGGTGGCATTGCGGCCATCACAACACCGGGCGATGCCATGCTGGGTCTGGCCCTTGATGAGCCGCCCAAGGGGTGGAAACTTGGTACGCCTGAAACCGTAAAACCCGCGACCGCCGCCCTTTTGGCCGGTGCATCCGCGCGTCTTGAGATTGAGGCCGGGTCTGCCGCATGGCTGACCAACAGTACCCTTCCACAGTCTGAGGACGGCACTATCCTGATCACGGCAACCGCCCGCGAAGGTGCCGATGATGACGCGATCAGCGATGTATCGGATACCGCCATCACATATCACCCGCCCGTCCTTGCGCTGGGTGTTGGGTGTGAGCGCGGCTGTCCGATTGATGACTTGTATGACCTTGTCACGGAAACGCTGGCCGGACAGTGTCTGAGCGTCAAGGCAATTGCCTGTGTCATCTCGATTGATCTTAAGGCCGACGAGGCGTGCGTCCATGAACTGGCCCGTCGCCTTGGTGTCCCGGCCCGGTTCTTTGATGCTCAAACGCTTGAGGCTGAGGCAGAGCGACTTGTCACCCCGTCTGATGTGGTCTTTGCCGAAACCGGCTGTCACGGTGTTGCCGAGGGTGCCGCCCTTGCGACCGTTGGTCCAAATGGCAAACTGATCGTCCCCAAACACAAAACCAAACGTGCGACCTGTGCGGTTGCATTGTCACAAGATGACATCACACCTGAAACCGTGGGCAAAGCCCAGGGCAAGTTATCGATTGTCGGCATTGGGCCGGGTCAAACCGGCTGGCGCAGCCCGGAAGCCTCCGACCTGATTGGGCGCGCATCCGATATTGTTGGCTATCAGATGTATCTTGATCTTCTGGGCCCGCTGATTGACGGCAAGGATTGTCATCATTCTGATTTGGGTGCCGAAGAAGCCCGCGCGCGTCATGCCCTCGAACTCGCCGCAACCGGCAAGGACGTCGCCCTGATCGGGTCGGGTGATGCCGGGATTTATGCGCTGGCGACATTGGTATTTGAATTGCTCGATCGCGAAGACCGCAGTGACTGGAACCGGGTTGCGGTTCAGGTGTCACCGGGGATTTCCGCCCTTCAGGCAGCGGCATCGCGGATCGGGGCACCGTTGGGCCATGATTTCTGTGCGATTTCGCTGTCGGACCTTCTGACCCCGCGCGACGATATCCTGCGCCGTCTTAAGGCTGCTGCCGAAGGTGACTTTGTAATTGCGTTCTATAACCCGGTATCCAAGCGTCGCCGCGATTTGCTGGCCAAGGCGCGCGATATCCTGCTCGACCACCGCAATGCAGATACGCCCGTGGTTCTGGGCCGTCAACTGGGTCGCCCGGATGAGGAAATTACAGTCGTTCCACTTTCGAAACTAGAAGTCGATATGGTCGATATGCTGACCACAGTTCTGGTCGGGTCCAGTAACAGCCGACATATCACGCGCGGCGAAAACGAATGGGTCTATACCCCACGCGGCTACGCCAAAAAAGGCCCGGATGCTGCCAACGCCCCGGTTTCAAGCAGTACCTCCACATCCAAAAACGACAAGGCAGAATAATGACCGTTCATTTTATTGGTGCCGGTCCCGGTGCCCCGGACCTGATCACAGTACGTGGTTTGCGGCTGATCGAAAAATGTCCGGTTTGTCTGTATGCCGGGTCGCTGGTGCCCGAAGAAATCGTGACATCGGCTCCGGAAGGTGCGCGTGTGGTTGATACCGCATCGATGCATCTTGATGAAATCATTTCCGAAATCGAAGCGGCCCACGCGAAGGGCCAGGATGTTGCGCGTGTTCATTCGGGCGATCCGTCGATTTATGGTGCAATCGCCGAACAGATCCGACGACTGGATGATCTTGGCATTACCTATGATATTACGCCGGGCGTTTCGGCCTATGCGGCCGTCGCAGCCGAAATCGGGGCAGAGCTGACCCTGCCCGATATTTCGCAAACCGTGATCCTGACACGGACCGCCATGCGGTCATCAAGCATGCCAGAGGGTGAAAGCCTTTCGGAACTTGGCAAATCGCGCGCAACACTGGCAGTCCATCTGTCGATCAATAATCTGGTCAATGTCGTGCGGGATCTAACCCCGCATTACGGCGCGGATTGCCCGGTGGTGATTGCCTATCGTGCGACATGGCCTGATCAACAGTATATCTTTGGCACCCTTGGCGACATCCGCGCGAAGGTCAAAGGCAGCGGTATTACCCGCACGGCGCTGATCATGGTGGGCGACGTTTTCGGGCGTAAAGATTTTACCGACTCCCGACTTTACGCCGCAGACCACACGCATGTTCTACGCCCGGCCAAGGCATAAGAAATCCGGGCGGGCGCATGTCCGCCCGTTTTTTGCACAAAGCGCCTAAGCACGAAGTTTATTTTTTGCGCAGAACCAACATTTCGCTGAAAAATATGCCATTTCAACCGTGAACATCCTTGACCACCCCTTCCCCGGACGCCTTTAATCAAAAGGTCACAAAGGGAAGAGCGCATGTTCAATGAGATGAAGATGGACGACCAGGTTCGCGAACCTTATCGCGCCTTGGTTGAATGGATGGAAGCAAGCGGCCCCGAGGTTCTCGAACAAAAACGTCTCGAGGCCGAAACCCTGTTCCGCAAAATCGGGATTACATTTGCCGTTTACGGCGAAGGCGGCGATCCCGAACGGCTCATACCCTTCGATTTGATCCCGCGTATTTTTACCGCTGGCGAATGGCGCAAGCTTGAACGCGGCGTCAAACAGCGTGCGCGCGCACTCAACACGTTTTTATATGATGTCTATCACAATGCGGAAATCATCAAGGCCGGGATCGTTCCTGCCGATCTGGTTTTCAAAAACGCGGCGTTTGAGCCCGCCGTGATCGGCATTGATCCACCGCGTAAGGTTTACAGCCATATTGTCGGTGTCGATATCGTGCGCACCGGGCCGGAAGATTTTTACGTTCTTGAAGACAACTGCCGCACACCATCTGGTGTGTCTTATATGCTTGAGAACCGCGAAATCATGATGCGCATGTTCCCCGATCTGTTCAAAAGTCTTCGGATTGAGCCGGTCGAAAGTTATCCCGACATGTTGCTCAAGACGCTCAAAAGCATCGCGCCCGATAAATGTGACCGCGATCCCAATATTGTGGTTCTGACCCCCGGCGCAATGAACAGTGCCTATTACGAACATTCATTCCTTGCTGACCAAATGGGCGTCGAACTGGTCGAAGGACAGGATTTGTTTGTGTCCGATGGCCGGGTTTATATGCGCACCACACGTGGTCCGGAACGGGTTGATGTGATTTATCGCCGCATTGATGACGACTATATCGACCCGCTTTGTTTCCGCTCTGATTCAGTTCTGGGTATTCCCGGCCTTATGAATGTCTACCGATCCGGCGGGGTTGCCATTTGTTCGGCCCCGGGGGCCGGGGTTGCCGACGACAAGGCGGTTTATACCTATGTCCCGGACATGATCCGTTTTTACCTTGGTCAGGAACCGATCCTTAATAACGTTCCAACGTGGAAATGCGGCAAGCCTGATGATCTGAAATATGTGCTCGAGAACCTCGGCGAATTGGTGGTCAAGGAAGTCCATGGTTCGGGCGGATATGGCATGCTGGTTGGCCCGGCATCGACCAAGGAAGAACAGGTCGCCTATGCCCAACGTATCAAAGCTGATCCGGGCGATTTTATTGCCCAGCCAACCCTTGCGTTGTCGGCCTGCCCGACGTTCGTCGAAAGCGGCATTGCACCACGCCATGTCGATTTCCGGCCCTTCTGCCTTGTCGGAGATACTATTCGTCTTGCACCGGGTGGATTAACCCGTGTTGCCATGCGTGAAGGATCGCTTGTGGTGAACTCGTCACAGGGCGGCGGGGTCAAGGATACATGGATCATGACCGATTAACGAAAAGGGGGTTTAGAGATGCTTAGTCGTACTGCTGACAACCTTTTCTGGTTGTCGAGATATGTTGAACGGGCTGAAAATATGGCCCGTCTGATGGAAATGGGCTATCGCATGGCGATGATGCCAGCGGTCGGTGATGGCAATCGATCCGAATGGGAATCGGTTTTGTCCGCGTCGGGTTGTCATGCGGGATATGATCCCAATGCGCCGCTGCGCCAGGAAGAGGTCGCCAATTTCCTGATCTTTAGCCGGGAAAACCCGTCATCGATCATTAATTGCTTTGAAGCGGCACGTGCCAGTGCGCGCGCCATGCGCACAGCCATCACCGCAGAAATGTGGGAGGCACTTAATAATGCCTTGATGGAGCTTCGCCGCCCATCAATGCACAATCTGGCCAAGAATGATCTTCCCGAATTCATTGATTGGGTAAAACGTCAGGGGTCACTGTTTCGCGGTACAACCGATTCAACACTTCTGCGCAATGACGGCTATGACTTTATCCGTCTGGGCACCTTTATTGAACGGGCCGATAACACCGCCCGCCTTCTGGATGTGAAATATTACGTCCTGCTGCCCGAAACCAGCATGGTGGGTGACGGGGTTGATAACTATCAATGGACCACGGTCTTGCGTGCGGCATCGTCATTGCGTGCGTTCCACTGGGTGTACCGGGATGATTATTCGCCCTACCGGATTGCGCATTTCCTGATCCTGAACCCGTTTAGTCCGCGCTCCTTGGCCCATTGCTCCGAACAGATCACCCAGCATCTTGAACGGCTGGCGCGCCATTACGGGCAACGTCGCCCGGTTCACGGCGAAGCGGTTGAGATGTATTCAATGCTGACCCAAAGTGACATGGAAGAAATCTTTGCAACCGGGCTCCATGGCTTTTTGAATGACTTTCAGGCGCGCAACCGCGCACTTTCGGCTGCAATTGCCGAGACCTATTATTTTGGGGGACAATGAAATGCGCCTGACAGTCGAACATCACACCCACTACCGGTATGACACTCCTGTGCGTTATGTGGTGCAAAGCCTTAAAATGACCCCGGCGGAATTTGACGGTCAAAAAATCCTGAGCTGGTCGATCAAGGCCAAGGGATGCGTAATCAGTTCGGAATTCACCGACGGAAACGGCGATATTATCAGCACCTTAACCGCAGTCGGACCGGTTGATGACGTTGAAATTGTCGTCACAGGCGAAGTTGAGACCACCGACATGGCTGGTGTTTTACGCGGGCACAAGGAACGCGCGTTTCCCGAAGTGTTCCTGCGGTCAACCCCCATGACCAAATCAAGTGCGGCCATTCGCAAACTGGCCGAAAAGGCTGCCAAAAAGACCAAAGACGGAAACCTTCTTGAACGTGCCCATGCCTTGGCCGATGCCGTGTCAGACGCGATTGTCTTTGCACCGGGCACGACAGATGTTCACACCACCGCCGCCGATGCATTGGCCGATGGTAAGGGGGTTTGTCAGGACCACACACATGTTCTGCTTTCTGCAGCACGTCATCTTGGCATTCCGGCACGCTATGTTTCGGGATATCTGTTTGCCGACCTCCATGGCAAACCACACGAGGCATCCCATGCATGGGCGGAGCTTTACTTACCTGAATTGGGGTGGGTCGGATTTGATGCCGCAAACCGCTGTTGCCCGACCGATTTTTATATTCGTCTGGGGTCTGGACTTGATGGGCAGGTCGCCACACCTATCAGGGGCGTACATACTGGTGGTGCTAACGAGAATTTGGATGTATCAGTGGTCGTTGCGCAATCACAACAATAGCTGGACCCATTAAGAAATGACCTACTGCGTCGGTTTGATGCTGAAAGAAGGATTGGTTTTCCTTTCTGACACCCGCACGAACGCTGGCCTTGATAATATTTCGCGCTATCGCAAGATGTTTACCTGGGAAGTTCCGGGTGACCGCGCGATTGTGGCGCTTTCGGCGGGAAACCTTGCGATCACACAGGCCGTCATGAGCACCCTGCATGAGGCCATCGACGATCCAGAGACCGCACCGGGCGATTGCATCCTCAGCGCGCCCAGCATGTTTCGTGTTGCCGAGCTTGTTGGTCAGGCGATGCAAAAAGTTCAGTTGAAATACCATGACACGCTTGAACAGCATCATGAAAGCAGTGCGGCCTCGATCATGATCGGCGGGCAGCGCAAGGGCGGCGATCAACGCCTGTTTCTGGTCTATGCGGCGGGCAACTTTATCGAGGCCACCGAAGACACGCCATACCTGCAAATTGGCGAGCATAAATACGGCAAACCAATCCTTGATCGCGTGATCACGCCCAACACCCCGATCCACGAAGGGGTTAAGGCCGCCTTGCTGTCGATGGACTCGACCCTGCGTTCGAACCTGTCGGTCGGCATGCCGCTTGACCTTGCCGTACTGCCCGATGATGCATGTGAATTTTCCGAATTACGCCGCATCGAAGCAGAAGACCCCGGTTTTCATGCGCTGTCGTCTGCCTGGTCAACGGCCCTGCGCGATGCCTTTGCCATGATGCCTGACGAACATAGTACCCCAACAGACGACTAAACCCCGCACGGAACAAAGACGTTTTACACATTCCCCGCCGATAAAACCCCGGCGGGGAATTTGCATGCTCGACAAGTGCGCGCATGCAAATTATCTATAAAATCATGAAAAATGACACTGATACCACGATCACCGGACGCATCACCCGGGCATTGGCCGATCGCATTATTTCTGGCGACATCGCGCCGGGCACCAAATTGCGTCAGGATCACTTTGCCGAGGAATTTGGCGCCAGTCACGTACCGGTCCGCGAAGCATTCCGGCGGCTTGAAGCGCAAGGGCTTGTCGTTAGCGAACCACGTCGGGGTGTTCGTGTGGCCAGTTTCGATATCGCCGAAGTCCGCGAAGTTGCCGAAATGCGCGCATCGCTTGAAGTTCTGGCCCTGCGCCACGCAGCCCCGCATCTGACCAGTGCGATCCTTGACGAAGCAGAAGCCATCAACCGGGCCGGGGAAAATGCCCCCGATGTCCGGGCATGGGAAGAAGCCAACAAGGCATTCCACCGCATTATCCTTGAACCCTGCAACATGCCGCGTTTGATGGCGACAATTGACGATTTACATGCCGCAAGTGCGCGGTTCCTGTTTTCGGGATTTCGCATGGAATGGGAAGCCCCGACCGATCAGGACCACCGCGCCATTTTACGCGCCCTGCAGGAACATCAGTTTGATGTGGCTGCCGCGACCCTTGCCCGTCACGTCAAATGGATCGGCACCAAAACCGGGGCCAAACGACATATGCGCGCGCCTTCGTAAGCTGAAATTACCCCTTTTTCTGGTCTGATGATTGGATGAATGCCACGACCGGCATCTGCCTGAGCCGTATTATGCGTAAATTTTCCAATTTTATAGATAATTTTTAGTGTTTAAATTCAATTAGATAACTTGGAGAACCTGAATTATCTCACAAATTTCGACGTTTGGTGAATTTTGGGATTGATTTTAAGCACCAATAGCGCCGTAATTAATAGATCAGATTCATTTTTATAGATAATTTTGAATTGCAGTCTTAAGGAGCACGTCATCATCATGGTCAATCCCGTTTCACATGCGACATCTACATCATTGAACAATCCGGTTATGACCGGGGCAAAATACTGCCTGATGGTCGTGCTTGGCGTCGCTTTGATCACCGCCAGTGCCAAAACCACCGTGCCGTTCTGGCCGGTACCGATGACCTTGCAAACCATGGCGATCATGGCAATTGCGGTCGCCACTGGCCCGCGCATCGCCGTTGCAACCATGCTGGCATATCTCGCGGTGGGGGCCGCCGGTTTACCCGTCTTTGCCGGAACGCCGGAACGCGGGATTGGCATTGCCTATATGATGGGCCCAACCGGTGGCTATCTGGCCGGATACCTGATTGCGGCGGGCTTTGTTGGCGCACTGGCGCGTGGTCGCGGTGCTTTTGGCCGCTTTGTCGTGATGATGGCGGGCATGGTGCCGGTTTATCTTTTGGGACTTGCGGGGCTTTCGGGTTTTGTCGCCTCGGAAAAGGTTGTTGCGCTTGGCTTCACCCCATTCATTCTTGGCGACACCATCAAGATTGCGCTGGTGGCGCTTGGCGGTGCTGCAATCACGCGCCTGACCAAACGTAAACCATCAAACCGCGCTGATGCGGCCTGATCCCATGACAGCAGGATCACCCGATATGGCAACGGCCCCCCGTACCCTTTGCGGCGATGCGCCCAAAACCTCATCCGATGCAGCGCGCCATGACTGGACGGTTGACGCGGTTGAGGCGATTTATCGCAGCCCCCTTCTTGAACTGCTGGGGCGGGCCAATGCCGTGCATCGCATCCATCACGATCCGACGCATGTGCAAAAGGCCAGCCTGCTGTCAATCAAGACCGGCGGTTGCCCGGAAGATTGCGCCTACTGCCCGCAATCGGCCCACCACCGCGAGGTCAAACTGGGCAAGGAACAGTTGATGGACCCGGGATCGGTCATTGAAATGGCCACCCGTGCGAAGGATGCAGGCGCGGATCGTTTCTGTATGGGGGCGGCATGGCGCCAAGTGCGCGACGGGGGCGCATTTGACGCGGTGCTTGAGATGGTGCGCGGCGTGCACGATCTTGGCATGGAAGCCTGCGTTACGTTGGGGATGCTCGAACCCCATCACGCTCAGCAGCTTAAACAGGCCGGACTGACCGCCTACAACCATAACCTTGATACCAGCCCGGAATTCTACGACCAGATCATCACCACGCGCACCTATCAGGATCGGCTTGATACACTGGCCGCCGTGCGCAGCCACGGTATTGATTTGTGCTGTGGCGGGATTATTGGCATGGGTGAAACCATCCGTGACCGGGCATCGATGCTTCAGGTTCTGGCCGGGTTTGCACCCCATCCCGAAAGTGTGCCAATCAACGCCCTTGTTCCGGTGGCGGGAACGCCACTTGCCCATCGCGACCCGATTGATCCGCTGGAACTGGTGCGCATGGTTGCCACCGCACGCATCGTCATGCCGACATCGACCGTGCGCCTGTCTGCCGGGCGTACAGACCTTAACCGCGAAGCACAGATCATGTGCCTGATGGCCGGGGCCAATTCGGTGTTTTACGGTGAAAAGCTTTTGACCACGCCCAATCCGGAAGAAGACAGCGACACCACCCTTTTCAAGGCACTGGGTCCGATCGCGGCCTGAAACAGTTCAACCCCCGAACCCGTACCGCCCGTACGGGTTTCAATTGGCGAAGCTCCTTTAATCCGGGGGCTTCGCCATTTTTTTAATCGGCGGGTATCTATGTATGGGCAGGAAAAATGGATCAGTTGGCTTCGGCCGTTTCGCGAGGCTGATAGATAAAGCCATGGGCCGGATAGATACGGCCAAAGGTGCCCAGCGTGTTCATCATGCGCACCTGCGACCAGTCATTATTGGGCGAAACGTCAACCACGGGCTGACGGTAATGGACTTTGCCGCGTGTGCGCGAATCGCCGCCCCAGTTGGCCTGATTTACCAATATCTTGCGATCATCGAGAATGGCCGAAACAACTGCAACATGGCCGAGTTTCAAACGTGATGTTTTACGCAAGGTCAGGACCGCACCAACTTGGGGCCGATGTCCACGTGCGTAATTCTTGTTGCCAGCCTGCGCCCACCATGTCCAGGCATCGCCATAAATCTCGATCCCCGAGACTTCACGGGCATAGGGCACGCATTGCAAAAACTTGCTGGTCGGGGCAAAGCTGTTGAGGTGCGAGTTCGGCACGCTAACATTGGTCAGGAGCTGAACCGTATCACTGGGCATCGGCCCATCAGACCGGGAAACCGATTTTGCGGTGGTAAAGCATGCAGACAGCATCAAACACAATCCGACGATCCCGATCAGGCGCATCTCAGTTCCCCAAAAACATCACAATGAATGACCTTAGCCCGACAGGGTTTAAGTAATTGTTTATTGTTGCCCGTCATTGGCATGACATCGGCATTTAACGGCGCGCCCCGATCTTGCCAATCCGATACAGCCGCCACAGGCCAATCAGTGCGGCACACAAGATCAAAACGCCTGACCCGCGCGCGGTATATTGAATGTTACCGGCCTCAGATATCGCGCCGAGCAACGTCCCACCCAGCGCCATGCCGCCAAAGCTGGTTGCGCTCCAGAAACTCATTACCCGACCGCGCAGCCGGTTATCGACGGTCAGTTGCAGGGCGGTTTGCGACCCCACCCCGACCAATGTCAAACCCCCACCGGTCAGTGCGACCAGAACAACTGCCATTTCGTACCATGGGGCAAATCCAAGCCCCAGCATCCCGACCGATGCGCCAAAGGCTCCATAAATCGTAATGCGCTGATAATCGGCCGCGTTCGATCCGACCCGTGACAGGAAAAAGGTCGATGCCACCGCCCCGACACCGCCCGCAGATGCCAGCATGCCAAGCCCGGTGACACCACGTTCATAAACCGCCTCGGCAAAGACCGGCATCAGTTCGACCATGCCGGTTCCGACCAGCGACACAAAGCATGACAACGCCAGTACAGACCGGATCATCGGATGGTGAATGGCATAACGCGCGCCATCGACAAGCGATGCCCAGATGCGTCGACTTTTGGCATCGGGCGCACGGTCCATATGGATCGTCACCACCGAAATCACAAAGATCATTGGAAGGTAACTGAGCGCATTGATCATAAAGGCCGCACCCGTGCCCCAAGTCGCAATCACAACCCCACCAACAGCCGGTCCCACCAGACGCGAAATATTGAAATTCATTGCCGCATAGGCCACGGCCCGGCTCATGAATTCGCGCTTTACAATCACCGGCACCAGTGACAGCCGCACCGGTGTCATCGCACTGCCCAGAATGCCCATGGATCCAGCCAGAACCACCATCCACGGCAGGCTCATCATATCTGCATAGGACAGGCCCATCAGAAGGAATGACACAGCCGCCTGTCCCAGATTGATCACCATGGCGGTACGGCGCAAATCAACCCGGTCGGCCATCACCCCGAAAATCGGACCAAGGAAAAAGGCCGGTGCAAAATTCAATGCGGCAATTGTCCCGGTCCAGAATGCCGATCCGGTCAAAGACCATGCCAGCCATGACATGGCGATTTTCTGCACCCACAGGCCCTGGGTCGTGATGCATTGCCCAACCAGAAACAGGATAAAATTACGATCAGAAAAGATCGACCGCGGACGTGTATCGCCCGACGAGGAAACCACGCGCGTTGATGATGGCTCGGGTTGGTCAGGGGCAGGTGACGGCAAGGAGACTCCAATCGTCAAAAGACAGGCAGATCAGGTTTGGCAAGGACGCAAGGAGGGATGGCACAAAAGCGCCCAAGAAGTCGCACACCGCCAATGATCTATCACAAAGACGATAAGGGCGATTGTCCGATTATACGAAAGACATGCCAGATTGGCATTAATTCTTCGCAATTCATTTGTAGAATACCTTCCCAAAGCAGATCAAAGAACACATATCAAAATCGGGAAACCTGCCGGTCAAAACAGCAAGAAAGCCGGAGAACGTCCTCGAACAGCCATTGCGACAGCGCCGGGGTATCGCACCGAATGAACCAGTCTTTCCGCGAGATCGAACGCGAACAATTCGCCATTAATCCGAAAACGTGCGAGTGGACGCTGCGCGCGATGACGGCCCTTCGCGCCAATATCGACATCAATATCAAGATGCATGGTGCGCAAGACCATCTGGCACAGGGCGATATTTTCATGTTCAACCATTTCGCCCGGTTTGAAACATTTATCCCGCAGTATCTGATCGCACTTGAAACCGGTGTTTATTGCCGCTCCATCGCATCAGGGGAGTTTTTTGCGCAGGACAATACCTTTTCACGCTATCTGCGTGCGCTGGGCGGGGTGCCCAACAATTATGAACGGCTTTTGCCCTTTCTGGCCGAGGAAATCCTGCGCGGCGGCAAGGTCGTCGTCTTCCCCGAAGGCGGCATGGTCAAGGACCGGCGCGTCACGCTTAACGATCGCCCACATCCCAAACGCCCCGATTACAGTGTCTATTCCCGATCCGCCGACGCCAGACGTGCCCATCATACTGGTGCCGCCCTTCTGGGACTGTGTATTGATGGCTTTAAAATCGGTTTGTCCGCGCTGATTGCCAAGGGCGATACGCTTGAACTTACCCGCTGGGCCGGTATTCTTGAGGTCGAAGAGGATGTTCTTCGCACCGTTTTGGCCAAACAAACCTTGATGTTTCCGGCCAACATTACCTTTCATCCGCTCCGCGTGGATCAGAATATTCTTGCCCGGGCGGCTGACATGTTTACCGGCGGGCTGAGCCCGAAAATGGCCGAAGAACTGATCATTGAAGGCAACCTGATGTTCAAACAGACCGATATGGATATTCGTCTGGGCGATCCGGTTGACCCGCGCGGTCAGTTTAACTGGCTTGATCGGCGGCTCTTGGCCCGGCGCGTACAACGCGCGGGCAGCATTGATGATTTATTCAAACCGGCCAAAACCCTTGAAACCCTGCCAGATCGGGTTACGCAATACGCCCTGACGCGTCATATCTCGCCGCTTCGCGATCACTGCATGGCGGTGATGTATTCCAACCTGACGATCAATGTCAGCCATCTGGCGTCACGCCTGATTATGATGTGGCTTGATGATGGGGTCACGGAAGTCGATATCGAACATTTTGACCGCACGCTTTATCTGGCGATCAAAAACATACAGCAGGTCGATACGGTTCATCTGCATCGCGGCATGCTGAACCCGGCCGATTATATCGGCATCTTTGATTTGAAGTGTCCGCAAATCCGGTTCTTCATCGACAGTGCGGTTCAACTGGGCCTGATTGAGCGGCGTGACGGAAAATACTGCTTCCTGGAGAAATTACAGGCCGAAGCCGGGTTTGATCAAATCCGCATGGACAACCCGATCATGGTTTATGCCAACGAAATGTCGCCGATCCATGCCGTGTGGCAGGCACTTGAACGCGCACGTGCCGAAGTTGATAACCTGACAAATCGCGACATTGCCCATCGCCAATTCGATGATGAAATCCGGGCGTGGCAGTGGAACCGCAAAAGATACGAAAAACGCAAGTACGATACGATCAATTCACAGGAAACCGCCACTGCCGACAGCCGCCCATATTTGAATCTGCCCAACGGCAATGAGCATTTCACACTTGGCATTTTGCTGGTGCACGGGTTTCTGGCATCCCCGGCGGAACTGTATGAACTGGGCGAAAAATTTGCCGCACAGGGACATGCTGTCATGGGGGTACGGCTTGCCGGTCATGGGACATCGCCACATGAATTACAAAGACGAAAATGGACCGACTGGCTGGCATCTGTGCGACGTGGTTATGACATTCTCGCACCGTTTTGCGACCAGATCATTATCGTCGGTTTTTCCACTGGTGGTGCACTGGCAGCGATCCATGCAAGTTCCCATCCTGAAAAACTGACCGCGCTGGTTCTGGCCGGAACACCGCTTAAGTTCCGCAATCGCAATCTGATGTTTGTGCCGTTGCTGTATGGTGCGAACAAGCTGATGGGCTGGATGCCATCGGCACAGGAAATGTTGAGCTTCCGGACAAACGAGTCAGAACATCCCGAGATCAATTACCGCAACATTCCCATCGGCGGATTGTATCAGTTGCGCCAGGCGGTGGCGGAAATGCAGCGTTGCCTGCCCAATATTGAATGCCCGACCCTGATCTTGCAGGGTGATGGCGATCAGGTGGTTGATCCGGCCAGTGCACGGATGATCAAACGCCTTGCCACCGGGATAACCGATCTGGATGTGCAAATGCTGAAATCCGACCGTCATGGCATCCTCAATGAGGATATCGACAATGCGCAGGAACGCATCCTGCAATTCGTCGAACGTCATGTCGACTCACCTCATCGTATGCCCAAGGCGATTTCTGCGGAATAGGTGTACCGGGCGAAGACAGACATTCTGGCGTAACACCTCGACACTCCTTGCCTCGTCGCGACAATGCTCCGTATTGGTAATACCCAAAACATGGATGCCCCGAGAACCTATCAATTTCGTGCTGCGTCAGGACCGTCCAGCTTGACTCTTGGTATGACGCACTTTATTTTGGATCCATGGATACAAATGATATTACGCGTACGCTGCAAAATGAGATTGAGGACGGCATCCTGACGCCAGGCACGGTGTTGAAGCAGGAAGTACTGGCCGCACGGTTTGATGTTAGCCGTCAGCCGGTGCGCCATGCGCTTGAACGGTTGCTGGCGTATGGGTTACTTGAAAAACGATCAGATCGCAGTCTTGCGGTGATAGGACTCAGCATCAATCAGGTCTGTGAACTGGCGCAAATTCGCATTTCGCTTGAGCAAACCGCCCTTGGGTTATCCGCGCCGAAGTTAACCCCAAGTGACCTGCGGAAAGCGCGCCGGATTAACGAAGACCTTTATGAAGAAGACGATCCCACGATTCTCGCAGAACTCGATCTGGCATTTCATCGTGTGCTGTATGGTGCATGCGGGAATGATCGATTGTTGGCAATGATTGCCGATCTTCGCGGTGAGGCACGGCGGGCCTATGCCCAGCAACCAAAAGGATCGCGCCCGCGCCATGCATTTTACAATGAACACGACGCACTGATCACAGCCTGCACAAAGGGCGATATCAACGCCGCCAAGGAGACCCTTGCCACTCATATTGGCGTGACCGCAGCAACATTGGGGGCAGAGCCCCATAAACGGAGCCCTCCATGAGCAGCTTTGGCGCAGAAGTTATCTGGACCCGTTCGGCAACGGAAAAGTTTACCGACCGCCGGTATTCCCGCGGCCATATCTGGCGGTTTGATGGCGGGGTCGAAATCCCGGCGTCATCATCGCCACATGTTGTGCCGCTGCCCTATTCGGTTGAGGAAAATGTCGACCCCGAAGAAGCCTATGTCGCCGCACTTTCGAGCTGCCACATGTTGTTCTTCCTGCATTTTGCGTCTGATAGCGGCCTTGTTGTTGACCGTTATGTCGATGCTGCCACCGGGGAAATGGCAAAGATCGATGGCAAAACCATGATCACCAAAGTTGCGCTTAGGCCAAGTGTGACCTATCTCGGCAACGCGCCGGACGCAGGTCTTGAAGCCGACCTCCATCATCGCGCCCACGAAGCCTGCTTTCTTGCCAATTCAGTCAAAACAGAAATCACGGTGACCCCGGTATCATAACCGGCACCACCGTGTATTCATGACCCCAGACATTCCGGCAATCAGCTGATCGGTTTTTGTGCGCAAATGGCATAGCGATGCTGTGCGCCGCGCTCCAGCCCCTTGGCAAAGCTGATGTGTTTCTTTTGCGCGCTGTGGATTTGCTTGAGGTCGAAATCAACCGTGATCGGGTCAAACCCGGTTTGGCGGAGCATTTCTGAAACCTCATCGGAGCGTGCGCCACCCGAAAAATGCACGCGGGCCAGAATATCACGATGGGTTTTCATCTGTGGCGCCACCTCAACCGCTTTGCGCAGACCAAGTGACTGCATGACATCGGCCATCGCCTTATTGAGCTTACTGGCCCAAGTCGATGAAACAAAATCACCATCGACCACCAACAGTTTTCCGCCCGGTTTAAGCACCCGGAACCATTCAACAAATGCGGCGGCCGGATCAACCAGCGTCCAAACCAGATGGCGTGTCACGATCACATCATAACTGTTATCTGGCTCAAGCGTATTTTCCGCATCGCCGAGCAGGAACTGGATATTTGAGCCGCGCTGTTTTGATTTGGCGCGTGCCTTTTCAAGCATGGTTTCAGACCAATCAAGCCCGGTCACCGCAAACTCAAGATCATGCATCAGATGGCTGATCACAGCGGTCCCACTGGCAAGGTCAAGGGCGCGGCGACCATTCCCTTTTCCAATGTGACGTTCAAAAAGCGCATGCCACGCCGCCCGTTCCGTTTCAGAAAAGATTTCATGGCCGGGTTGTTCGTCAAAAGTCGCCGCACGCATCGACCAATATTCTTTGATCTCTTCACGCAGGGAGTAATTGCTGGCCTCATTCATGGTGTCTTTATGCCCTCAACAGCGGAAAACGCGAGATTTCCGCGATTTGTCTCGATCTCTAACAGATGTTCAAATTGCTATTTCGCAAATAAATCGCATTAGCATTGCGAAAAACATTGATTTGCATTCTCAATAACTGATAATCCCGCATCAGGGCAATCCTAAATGAGGGAACGGGAATGAAAATTTTTGGTGCAATTGCAGCGCTGACGATGTTGGTTGCGGGGTCTGCACAGGCCTCCGAATCGATTAAAATTACCGACGTCGCCGGACGGGAAGTTTCGGTAAACCTGCCGGTTGAACGCGTAATCCTTGGCGAAGGCCGCCTGATTTATGGGTTGGCAACGCTTGATAGCGAAGATCCTTTCGCCCGTGTTGTTGGCTGGCGCGATGACCTGAAAAAGGCCGACCCGCAAACCTATGACATCTATGCTGCGAAATATCCGCGCGTTGATGAGATTCCGACCTTTGGTGGCATGAAGGATGGCACGTTCGATGTCGAACAGGCGATCTCGCTGAAACCCGATGTCGTGATCATGAATCTCGAATCCAAAGGTGCCACCGAAGATGGCGGTTTTGATGAAAAACTTGCCGCCGTTGGCATTCCGCTGGTCTATATCGATTTTCGTGAAGCGCCGATCAAGAACACCGAAACCAGCATGAAAATTCTTGGCCAACTGACCGGCAAGGTTCAGAAAGCCGACGAATTCATCACCTTCCGCAGTGATCATATCAACGAAGTCACCGCACGGCTTGCCAAGGCAAACCCGGAAAAACCCAATGTCTTTATCGAACGTGCTGCGGGCTATTCCGAAGAATGCTGCATGTCGTTTGGCAACGAAAACTTTGGCAAAATGGTTGAAATGGCCGGCGGTATAAACATCGCTGCTGCGATCATTCCGGGCACATTTGGCACCATCAACCCCGAACAGGTTGTGGCATCAAACCCCGATCAGGTGATTGCAACGGGCGCCAGCTGGGAAGCCTATTCCCCCGGTGGAGCCTGGGTTGGACTTGGCCCGAATGCCGATATGGTTGAAGCCCATCGCAAACTTGTTGGTTTGACAGAACGCCCCGCCTTTACCGGCATCAAGGCCGTCGAAAACGGCAAGGTTCATGCGGTATGGCACCAGTTCTATAACAGCCCTTATCAGTTCGTTGTCATCGAACAGATGGCTAAATGGCTGCACCCGGACCTGTTTGCCGATATCGACCCTGAAGCAACCTTCAAGGAACTTCACGACCGCTTCCTGCCGATTGACTATCAGCCGGGTTATTTCATCTCCATTAGCGATACCGTCACAAACTAATGACACCCAAACAAATATCTGTCGAAGCCGGGAGCGTGCACTACAAAGCACGCTCCTTGCGTCGTTTTTTGCTGCTGCTCGCGATGGGCGTGGCATTGTTTCTCTCGTTTGCTGTCGATCTGGCGACGGGACCGGCGAACTATCCGCTGTCTGATGTGATTGCCACCCTGCTTAATCCCGGGGCTGCAAGCGATCAGATGCGCGTCGTGATCTGGGAGATCCGCATGCCGGTTGCGCTAATGGCGCTAACTGTCGGGGCGGCCCTATCAACGGCTGGTGCACAGATGCAAACCATCCTAGCCAACCCGCTTGCAAGCCCCTTTACGCTTGGCATTTCGGCCGCCGCCGGATTTGGCGCGGCCTTGGCTCTGGTGCTGGGCGTCGCGCTCGTGCCGTCCCTTGTCGAATTTATCATTCCGATCAATGCCTTCATCATGGCCATGGGCGCAGCACTGATCATTCATTTCTTTAGCCGTATGCGTGGTGTCACGGTCGAAACCATTGTTTTGCTGGGCATCGCACTGGTCTTTACCTTCAACGCGCTTCTGGCCCTGTTGCAATATCTCGCCAGTGAGCAGGCGTTGGCTGCTGTTGTCTTCTGGACCATGGGTAGCTTGGTGAAAGCCACCTGGACCAAGGTTGCGGTCACTGCCGCCGCCGTTGCAATTGCCCTGCCGCTGTTTACCAAACAAGCATGGGCCTTGACCGCCCTTCGTCTGGGCGATGCCAAGGCAGAAAGTTTCGGTGTGAATGTACAAGGCTTGCGCCTGCGCACCATGCTGATCGTAAGCCTTCTGGCGGCAATCCCGGTATCGTTTGTTGGCACCATCGGCTTTATCGGGCTGGTTGGCCCACATATCGCCCGCATGCTGGTGGGCGAAGACCAGCGCTTCTTCCTGCCCGCTTCGGTTCTGTGCGGGGCCCTGATCCTGTCGGCAACCTCGGTACTTTCCAAATTGCTGATCCCGGGTGCGATCCTGCCGATCGGGGTGATTACCGCCCTTGTCGGTGTGCCGTTCTTCTTCTCGTTGATTTTCGCAAGTCGGAGGAAATCATGGTAACGCTGCAACTTGAAAATATCGGAGCGCGGTATGGCAAGGTTCAGGTGGTTTCAGGTGTTACGACACCTTTGATCAAACCGGGCACTGTCACCGCCGTCATCGGCCCCAATGCGGCAGGTAAATCCAGCCTGTTCAAACGCATTGCGGGACTGGCCAAGGGGGAGGGCACGGTCGATACCGGGTCTGCCGCCAAACAGCGCAACACCATTTGCTATATGCCGCAGGATACCGGATCAACCGCCGTTTTATCGGTCTACGAGTCGGTCATTCTTGCCGCCAAGCAAGGATCAAGTTTACGCGTGCGTGATGATGAACTGACCCGCATTGATGGCATTCTTGCTGCCTTGCGTATTTCAGACCTGTCGGCGCGCAATTTGGGTGAGCTCAGTGGCGGACAACGCCAATTGGTTGCCATCGCCCAGACACTGGTGCGGGACCCGAAAATCCTTCTGATGGACGAACCAACCTCGGCCCTTGATCTGCATCGCCAGATGGAGGTTCTGTCTTTCATGCGTGATATCGCCAAAGGGCAAAACATCATTGTCCTGATCGCCATTCACGACCTGAACCATGCGCTGCAATACTGCGATCAGGCCATGGCGATCCGCGATGGCCGCATGGTGGCTTTCGGCCCCTGTGCCGATGTCATCGACAGCGACCTGTTGCGCGATGTCTATCAGGTCGATGGCCATGTCGAATATAATTCGCTTGGTCATGCTCACGTTGTCTTGCGCGGCCCGCATGATGAAACCAACAGCCGCCACAGCACAGCCGTGATGCATAACCCCGTCTCGGACATGTCACTGGCTGCTCAATAAGCATTCGCAAGAATCTCTGCTGACACGGATACATGGAGGACGTCAGGACAAAACACATCGTTCTGACGTCCATTTTACGCCCTGTCACATTGAAGAGACTTGGTATTTATCAGCCCTGCAAGGCGTTCAAGCCATCCGCCACCATGACCGGATCAAATTCCGTGATCGTGTAATTGGCCAGATCATGTTGGTGAAACGGATCACGGGTCAGTTCTTCTTCAAGTAGAGCCCGGTCGCCCTTGGCAAGAATCACCCCGCCATCACGCGGAATTTTACGTCCGGACGCCAGAAACATCCCCTTGGCGTAGGCTGATTTCAGCCATGCGATATGCCCGTCAATATGGGCATCTACTTCTTCAAGCGGGACTTTGTAACTCAGCGACACAACAAACATCTTTGATCCAGTCCATTATCTTGGAAAACAAGGTCGATCAACATACCCGAAAACCGTCAGATATGTGGATCAGGATGACGCTTCATCAACGCGCTCAATCAGCCGTTCAATCCGCTGGGCATGGGCATTTTCAACCCGCGCCAGACTTTCAAACCACGCGGCAACATCATCAAGCCCTTCTTCCCGCGCGATACGCGCCATTTCCGGATAGGTCTGATCGGCTTCAGCCCGTTCTAAGGCCAATGCCGCTTCCAGATTGAGCCTTGTCGTCCCCAATGCCTTGCCGGTCGTCGCATCACCGGTTTTTTCCAAGAATTCCAGATGTCCGAACGCATGACCAGTTTCCGCCTCGGCCGCGGCTCGGAACAGCTCGGCGGCGTCGGTATCGCCTTCGATATCGGCCTGCTGGGCGAAATAAAGGTATCGACGGTTGGTTTGTGCTTCTGCGGCAAAGGCTGCGCGCAGATTTTCCTCGGTACGTGTTCCCTTAAGCGCCATGTGCGCTGTCCTTATATTATTGTTCGCAAGGATCATTTGTGCGGATGCTTGCGAAAGGTATCAAACAAAACAGGCGGCAAACCCTTGCGGTTCTGCCACCCCTGTATTTGTCCTGAAATCGTTCTGCGTCAAGCAGCATCAAACCAATTTGCACCACCTGACGGCAGATTTCATCAGCCTGTCACCTTGTACCCAAATGCCGAAATTACCCCGCGACCAAGGTGCTGCATGCAAGAAGAATTAGGCCGCGCTTCTGGCCGCTGAATTGCGTTTCAGACGGAAAACAAGATCAACCGACTGCAGTTCCGTGCCGCGCGGCATGTTGGGAATACCGGCAATCTGAATGGATTCAGCGGGAATGTCTGACAGCATGCCGTCTTCTTCGCAGTAAAAATGATAATGTGGGGCGGTGTTGGTATCAAAATATGAACGGCCCGAATCAACCACGATCTCATTAAGCAAACCGGCATCGGTGAACTGGTGCAAAGTGTTATAGACCGTTGCCAATGACACCTTGATGGTGTTGGCCATTGCTTCGGAATGAATTTGCTCTGCCGTGATATGGCGATGGCCATCTTCAAACATCAGACGGGCCAGGGCCAGTCGCTGCCGGGTGGGGCGCAGATTGGCCTCTTTAAGGCGATTAAGTGCATTGGTGTATGGACGCCCGGTGGTGGCGGTACGCATGATCTTGCCCCTTCACTTTCCTGACGGGCCAATATTCATTTACGGCCCCGATCAATTCCAAGGCTACCTTAGGGAACCTCTGCGCGCGGTTCTTTGATTTTGATCAACTCCAATCACATCAATCCGCGGCATGCGCCCATAAAAAAGGGCCGGTGAAAAACCGGCCCTTTGAAATGATCTGACAGATCGGTGATCAGTCACCGGTCATGATGCGATCAACAAGCTGTTTGACGGTCGGAATATTGCCGTTGGCATAGAACGGGTCTTCGCCAAACTTGTAGGCATTATGGCCGGCAAACATCAGTTCGTTTTCGACCTTCGCACCGTGCGCAATGTTCTGAAGCGTTTTCTGAATACAGAAAGAACGCGGATCAGCCCGTTTGCCGGTCGTGCCGCTGTGCTGTTCCCAGTTGGAGAACTGGCACTGCGACAAACAGCCCATGCAATCGATCTGGTCTTTCTTAACCGTCAATGCGCTTTCAGGCGTCAAAAACACCATGGTTTCATCCGGGGTCGGCATGCCTTCGGTGTATCCGGCATCAAGCCAGCCACGCACCTTGTCGGCATCATCTTCGCGGACGTAAATCGGACGCCCACGACGGCCCAGCGGAATACCGACATGCAGGTCTGCTTCGGCGGTACGCGAATAGCGCACCTGACGATCAGACCGCTGATGCAGGTCTTCGAGGAAAGTATTACGCACCGCCGAGCTATAGAAACCCGTCGGGCTGAATTTATGCAGCGATACATCGCCATCCTGAAGACTGGTCAGGCGCTGTTTCCATTCGTCGGAAATCTCGCTTTCCTGAGTCAGAAGCGGACGGGTACCAAACTGGAAGGCCACCGGAGCAACTTCCGGGTTGTCGATCCAGTCTTCAAAATCACGCAGGAACCAGACACCGCCAGCCATAATGATTGGCACATGGTTCAGGCCAACCGAATTCATGAATGTACGCAGGTCACGGACACGCGGGAACGGATCTTCGGGCACAAGCGGATCTTCGGAATTCGACAGGCCGTTATGGCCACCGGCACGCCATGGATCTTCATAAACCACACCGCCCAGCCATTCCGGGGTCTTTTTATACGACCGCAGCCACAATGCGCGGAAAGCACGGGCCGAAGACACAATCGGATAATAGTGAACGCCATAGTGGGCTGAAATCTGGGCAATCTTGTAGGGCATGCCTGCACCACAGGTCACCCCGTGAATAAGGCCTTTGGCACCTTCAAGCACACCCTCAAGGATCGGCTCAGCGCCGCCCATTTCCCACAAGACGTTCATATGCAAACGGCCTTCGCCGTTCCGCATTTCGTGGGCAATCTGAGCCTGTGCAATGCCGCCGCGAATACCGTACGCAATCAGTTCCTGATGGCGGTCTCCGCGGGTTTTTCCTGCGTATTCGATCGGAACCATGTTGCCGTTCTCGTCATACGAGTCAGCATTCACAGCGGAAAAAGTCCCGATACCGCCGGCAGCGGCCCATGCGCCGGAACTTTTGCCCGTCGATACAGCGACGCCTTTGCCACCTTCGATAACTGGCAAGACTTCTTTACCCGACATGACGAGCGGATTAAGGGCTTTCAAGTTCGTCTCTCCCATTCGGCAATTTGCCAGCGACACCCCTGCATCGCTTTGACTGCCGGACGACGTTACATTTTTATCGTCGTCCGGCATCCAATTTGCTTATTCGGCGTCGCCTGCTTCGAGGTCTGCACCGGTTTCCTGGTCGACACGTTTCATCGACAGTTTGATCTTGCCGCGATCATCGAAACCGATGACTTTGACTTTAACTGCATCGCCTTCTTTCACGATATCCGAAACCTGTTTGACACGCTCAGGTGCCAGTTCGGAAATGTGAACAAGACCGTCGCGGGCGCCAAAGAAGTTTACGAAGGCACCAAAGTCGACAGCCTTAACGACCTTACCATCATAGATATGATCCAATTCAGGTTCTGCAACGATTGATTTGATCCAATCAACAGCTTGCTTGCCTTTTGCACCATCGGTATGTGCGACAGTGATCGAACCATCATCTTCGATATCGACTTTTGCGCCGGTCTCTTCGCAGATTTCGCGAATAACCTTACCGCCCGAACCGATGACATCACGAATTTTGTCTTTCGGGATCGAGAACTGGGTAATGGTCGGTGCATTGCCCGATACTTCACCACGCGCTTCTGGAAGCGCCTTGGACATTTCACCAAGGATATGCAAACGGCCGTCACGTGCCTGTTTCAGGGCGATCTGCATGATGTCTGCGGTCACCGAGGTGATCTTGATGTCCATCTGCAGCGAGGTGATGCCGTTTTCGGTACCAGCAACTTTAAAGTCCATGTCACCAAGGTGATCTTCATCACCCATGATGTCAGAAAGCACAGCAAAGTCGTCTGATTCCTTGATCAGGCCCATCGCAATACCCGCAACCGGACGTACCAGCGGAACACCGGCATCCATCATTGCAAGCGAGCTTGCACACACCGTCGCCATCGAAGACGAACCATTCGATTCGGTAACTTCCGAAACAATACGGGTGGTGTACGGGAAGGTGTCTTTGGTCGGCATCAACGGATGCAGCGCACGCCATGCAAGTTTACCATGACCGATCTCACGACGGCCAGGCGACCCCATGCGGCCAGCTTCACCAACCGAGTACGGCGGGAAGTTGTAATGCAGCATGAAGCTTTCACGGTATTCACCGTCAAGCGCATCAACAATCTGCTCGTCCTGACCGGTACCAAGGGTAACAACAGCCAGTGCCTGCGTTTCACCACGGGTAAAGATCGCAGAACCATGCGAACGCGGCAGAACCGAAACTTCGCCCATGATCGAACGAACGTCAGCACCGCTACGGCCATCAATACGTTTGCCGGTTTTCAGGATCGCACCCCGAACGATGTCTTTTTCCAGATCCTTAATGATCGACGAAACTTTGCCTTTAAGCCCATCAGGAACTTCATCGCCAAGTTTCTCGACGATTTCAGCTTTGGCAACCGAAATTGCAGCCGAACGTTCCTGTTTGACAACATGGCCATAAGCTTTGGTCAGGGCATCGGTGCCAAGACCAGCAACTTTTTCGACCAATGCGTCATAGCCTTCTGGCAGTTCAGCAATAGCGCGCGGCTCTTTGGCAGCATCTTCAGCCAGATCAATGATCAGGTCGAGAACGCCCTGGAACTGATCGTGACCGAATTTAACCGCACCAAGCATGATTTCTTCGGACAGCTCGGATGCTTCGGACTCAACCATCATCACGCCATCGCGGGTACCCGCAACAACAAGATCAAGATCGCCTTCTTTAACCGAGTCGGTTGCCGGGTTGAGGATGTATTCACCATCAGCATAACCAACGCGCGCAGCACCAATCGGGCCGAGGAACGGCAGGCCAGAAATCGTCAGCGCAGCCGAGGTACCGATCATGGCAACCACATCCGGGTCGTGTTCCATGTCGTGCGACAGAACGGTACAAACGATCTGGGTGTCGTTGCGATACAGCGGGTGGAACAGCGGGCGGATCGGACGGTCGATCAGACGCGAAACAAGCGTTTCTTTTTCCGAAGGACGGCCTTCACGTTTGAAGAAACCACCCGGGATTTTACCCGCGGCAAATGCTTTTTCCTGGTAGTTAACCGTCAGTGGGAAAAAGTCGACATCCGGGCGCGGCTGTTTGGCGCCAACGGCAGTACAAAGAACAACGGTCTCACCATAGGTGACCTTGACAGCGCCATCGGCCTGACGGGCGATTTTACCGGTTTCAAGGGTCAGAGTGGCGTTGCCCCACTGCATTTCCTTACGGACGACATTAAACATTATTTTCTCTTCCTCTTACAAACATCTGACGGACCCGTAATCATACACGAGTTCCGAACACATTAATTATGAGGCTTTGGTAACAGCTTCATAATTAATGGGTCCGGATTAAGCATCTGGTCGGCCCATCCGACCCTACTTCCCGTGTTCTGATCCATCAGAACAATAAAAAACGACGGCGGAGGTCACCCTCCGCCGTAGTTCGAAATCAGCGGCGAATACCGAGACGTGCAATGACGGTCTCGTAACGCGACTGGTCTTTGCGCTGCAGATACTTCAGCAGGCGACGACGCTGGCCGACCATCATGAGAAGACCACGACGGCTATGGAAGTCGTGTTTGTGTTCTTTCATGTGTTCGGTAAGGTTCTTGATCCGTTCGGTCAGGATTGAAACCTGGACTTCGGGGGAACCGGTGTCACCGTCTTTCTGAGCGTATTCTTTGATCAGCTCGGCTTTGCGTTCAGCAGTAATCGACATCAGGCATCCTTTCGCCTTTAGAGATTAAAAACACGTACGGGCCGAATTTCGCCACCACTTATCTCCGCCAACGCAACAGCGCGGTTATGGAGCATGGCACAGACGATTTCGTCCTGCACGACGGGGTTTTCGAGGGCACTTCGCTTTGCAACCGGCAACAGTCCTACGGACTGGCCAGATGAAAGGCGTTGCGCCTCGACTTCGGTCAGGGCCAGCGCCGGGATGTCGTCCAGCGCGGTCTCAACCGGAAGCATTTTCTTCAACACCTCTTCGGGGTCCATTTCGAGCAGATCCTGCAAGCGAATGGAATCACCCTCCGAAAACGGCCCCGCCGAAGTCCGGCGAAGCGCGGCGATATAGCCAACAGTACCAAGGCGCAGCGCAATATCGCGCGCCAAAGATCGCATATATGCCCCTTTGCCCGATATGACATCGAACACAGCATGATCGCGATCTGGCATATCGACCAGTCGAAGATCCTTGATCAGAATCGGACGTGGTTTTAACACCACCTCTTCATCGCGGCGCGCAAGGTCATAGGCACGCTTGCCGTTGACCTTGATCGCCGAAAACTTTGGCGGCACCTGCTGAATTTCACCCGTGAATTCATTCAGCACGGCCTTAATTTCGTCTGCGCTCGGACGATGATCAGACGTTTCGATAACGTCGCCTTCTGCATCATCCGTGCTGCGTGCTTCGCCGAACTTCAGCGTAACACGATAACTTTTGCTGCCATCCATGACATAAGCAACCGTTTTGGTTGCTTCGCCAAAGGCAATTGGCAACACACCAGACGCCAATGGGTCAAGTGTCCCGCCATGTCCGGCTTTGGCTGCATCTAACAGACGACGCACCTGATTGACCACGGTTGATGACGTGATCTCCAGAGGTTTGTCGACCGCCAACCAGCCATTAATGCTTTTACCGCGACGACGACGCGCCATCAGTCGTCCTCATTTTCCGGTTCGTTTGAACCACCATCCGCAAGATCCTGAGCAACGTGCGGATCGCGCAACAAAGCTCCGATATGGTCGGCAACATCAAAACTTTTGTCTTCGATAAATCGCAATGCTGGCACATATTTCATGTGAACTTTCTGGGCCACATGATTGCGCAGGTGACCCTTCTGGCGCGTCAGCGCCTTGAGCGAGGCTTCCGCCTCCCCCCCGCCAAGCGGCGTGAAGGATACCATAGCATTGCGCATATCCGGTGAAAGACTGACACCCGTAATGGTGACCGGGCGACGGGTCAGTTCCGGTTCGTAAATATCGCCGCGTTCCAACGCCTGCGACAGCGCCTGGCGGATTTCTTCCGCCACTCGGAGCTGTCGCTGACTTGGTGCTTTGGCTGGTTGCTTCGCCATTTCAGATCCTCACCGCCTTACAGTTCGACGGCGATTTCCTCGTTTTCGAAGCACTCAATCATATCGCCGGCCTGCAGATCATTATACTTGGCGAACGACATGCCACATTCATAGCCCTCGCGGACTTCTTTGACTTCGTCCTTGAAGCGACGCAGGGTCGACAGCTCGCCGGAGTGAATGACCACGTTGTCGCGCAGAAGGCGGACACCTGCACCACGTTTGACGGTACCTTCGGTAACCATACAACCAGCGATCTTGTTGCCAGAGATGGTGAACAGGTCGCGGATTTCGGCGTAGCCCAGGAACTTCTCGCGAACTTCCGGCGACAGCATACCCGACAGCATCTTTTTAATGTCATCAGCAACATCATAGATGATCGAATAATACCGAATATCAACGTTATCACGACGCGACTGTTCGCGGGCCTGCTGGTTTGCACGCACGTTAAAGCCGATGATCAGCGCATTCGATGCACGGGCAAGTGTGACATCCGACTCGTTAATGCCACCAACGCCGCTGTGCAGGACGCGAACCGAGACTTCTTCGTTACCAAGCTTCTGCAAGGTCCCGATAAGCGCCTCGACCGACCCCTGAACGTCACCTTTGATGACAATCGGAAGTTCTTTAACTTCACCGCTCTGCGCGAACATGTTCTCAAGCGCGGATTTCTTCATCGCCGCAGCCTGCGTTTCGCGGATACGACGCTGACGGAAATCAGAAACTTCACGTGCTTTTGCTTCGTTTTCAACAACCACGAAGTCATCACCCGCTGCTGGAACACCGTTCAGGCCAGTGACCTCAACCGGCATCCCCGGAATGGCATCGACAACACGGTTACCGTGATCATCGACCAGCGCACGAACACGGCCCCATTCTGCACCCGTGACAAAGATATCACCGGTTTTCAGCGTCCCGCGCTGAACCAGAACGGTTGCGACCGGACCACGGCCTTTTTCCATACGGGCTTCGACGACAACGCCATCGGCAACACGTTTGGGGTTGGCTTTAAGGTCAAGAACCTCGGACTGAAGCAGAATGGCTTCTTCAAGTTCGGTAAGACCAAGACGCTGTTTGGCCGAAACCTCGACAGCCTGAACGTCGCCGCCCATTTCCTCGACCACTACTTCATGCTGAAGCAGCTGGGTTTTAACCCTTGATGCATCGGCACCCGGTTTATCGATCTTGTTGATCGCAATAATCATCGGAACACCGGCTGCCTTGGCATGGCTGATGGCCTCGATCGTTTGCGGCATGACCGAGTCGTCGGCTGCAACAACAAGAACAACGATATCGGTAACCTTCGCACCGCGCGAACGCATTTCGGTAAATGCCGCGTGGCCCGGAGTATCAATAAAGGTGATTTTCGCACCGGTTGCCATGGTGACCTGATAGGCCCCAATGTGCTGAGTAATACCACCGGCTTCGCCACCGGCGACATCGGTTGCACGCAGCGCATCAAGCAAAGAGGTTTTACCATGGTCAACGTGGCCCATAACGGTCACGACCGGCGGACGACCAATCAGATTGTCGTCATTCTCATCAACCGACACCAGCGATTCTTCAATATCAGCATCCGAAACACGCTTCATGTTATGGCCAAATTCTTCGACCACAAGCTGGGCGGTATCTGGATCAAGGCTCTGGTTGATGGTCGCCATAACGCCCATGCCCATCAGGGACTTGATCACGTCAGCTGCACGTTCGGCCATACGGTTGGCAAGTTCCTGAACAGTAATGACGTCAGGAACGACCACATCACGCACGACTTTCTCCTTAGGTTTCTGCGGGCCCTGAGCACGGGCCTTGGCTTTGGCCTGCTGGCGCTTGATCGATGCCATTGAACGACGACGACCACTTTCGTCACCGCTCATGGCATTGTTGATCGACAGTTTGCCACGGCGACGGCCATCATCGGTTTTGGCGCGCGCAGCCCCGCCCTTTGCTTCTTCTTCGGCACGCTTGCGTGCTGCCAAACGAGCATTTTCTTCGTCGATTTCCTTGCGGCTTTTGGTCTTGGCAGCAGCAGGGGCCGTACGACGACGCTCTTCAGGAACCAGCGGTTCTGCTGGCTCACCAGGCATGATTTCTTCGGCAGCTTTTGGCTTGCCAACCGGTTTTGGTTTGGAAGGTTTGCCTTTGGCCGTTGATGCTGCAATCGATTTTTCAACGTCTTCGACAGACATCGAACCATCTTTAACCGGAGCATCTTCTGCTTTGTCGGCAGCTTCTGCCGCTTTGGCTTCTTCTGCCTTGCGGGCGTCTTCTTCGACCTTGCGCGCAGCTTCTTCGCGTGCACGCACCTCGGCATCCGCCTCATCCTGCTTGCGGCGCTCTTCAGCAGCCTTCAAAGCAGCCATGCGGGTTGCACGCTCACTGTTGGTCAGATTGCCCTGATCTTCGACAACCGGACGCTTTTTTACTTCTTTAACCGGTTCCTTTTTAGCTTCCGGTGCCGATTTGGCTTCCTGTGCTTCTGGCGCCGCCTGCGGCTCCTCGGCAACGAGATCCTTTTTCACTTCACGGAAGCGACCGGATTCGTTCTTTTCGAATGTCCGCTTCTTGCGCACTTCGACGGTCACAGATTTTGACCGTCCATGTGAGAAGTTTTGGCGAACCTGCCCTGCCTCGACCGTCTTGCTCAATTCAAGTTTCGATCTGTTGAGGCTCAGCGGTTTCTTCTCCTGATCGCGATCACTCATAATCCGTCCAACTTCCTCGTTTCCTGCGGGATCGACTTCACATGTCGACCCTGTCCTGTCCGTCCGGCGCACGCCTGTTGTCAGACTGCGCGAAATCCTTCAAGCCGCTTCAAGGAGCGACCCAGCCGTTTGGCCAGGCCTCCTGGCGCAACGGCCACATGTACTGCTTTTTCACGACCAAAAGCCGCGCCGATTTCAGCAGCGTTCAGAACGGAATAAATCGGCAGATCCCGGGCCTTGGCCTCGATCTTGGATTTTCCGTCTGCAGCACCATCGCGTGCTGCCAATATCAGAGCCGCACCCTCAGCAATTTGGGCACGTGCTTTTTCAAACCCGGCAACGGCTTGACCGGCACGTCGTGCAAGCGACAACAGATCAAGACATTTCTGCGTTAGCAGCTGCTCGATCCGGTCAGCAAGCTCGGGGTCGATCACGACTTTTTGCCGCGCTGCCCGGGCAAAGGCATTCTTTGCACAGGCGGTATTTATCACATCCCGCGACGGGCACAACCATAATCCCCGTCCCGGCAACCGTTCCTCAAGATCGGGAACAACCGAACCATCTGGTCCGATCACAACCCTGAGAAGATCTTCCTTGGCCCGGACCTCGCCGGTGACAATGCACCGGCGTTCCGGAACCTCGGCTACCTTGCCGCCTTTGCGATGCGACATGGCGTCCTCCGATCGGCCTTAGGCCTGTTCGCTTTCAACCGCTTCGTCAGCAGTCTCAACGGTCTCTTCTTCAAGACCTTCGAACCAGCCAAGCTTGCGACGGGCTTCCATGATCATGTCGTTCGCCTGATCCATGGTGATATTGTCGGCATCGCCGGCAAATTCGATCAGCTCGTCACTTGCCAGATCGGCGAAATCTTCAAGGTTTTTAACCTCGTTCTCGCCAAGACGCACAACAACTGCCAGCGACAGGCCGTTAAATTCGACCAGATCGTCAGCAACCTTAAGTTCTTCGCGACGTTTCTGAAGACGTTCAGCTTCGTCCGACAGGAAGGTCCGCGCACGGGTACGCAGTTCCTCGGCGATTTCTTCTTCGAAACCTTCGATTTCTGCCAGCTCGGCCAACGGCACATAGCCAACTTCCTCGATCGAGGTAAAGCCTTCGGCGACCAGGAGGTGGGCGATAACTTCATCAACATCAAGTGCCTTGATGAACATTTCCGCACGCTTGCGCGCTTCTTCCTGACGACGTTCGCTTTCGTCTTCTTCGGTCAGAATATCGATATCCCAACCGGTAAGCTGAGACGCCAGACGCACGTTCTGACCACGACGGCCAATGGCCAGGCTCAGCTGATCATCCGGCACGACGACTTCGATACGATTGGTTTCTTCATCCAGAACAACCTTGGTGACCTCGGCAGGCGCCAATGCGTTCACAACAAAGGTTGCCGGGTCTTCCGACCACTGAATGATATCGATTTTTTCGCCCTGCAATTCGGCAACAACCGCCTGCACACGCGAACCGCGCATACCGACACAGGCACCGACCGGATCAATCGAGGTATCTGACGACTGAACCGAAATTTTGGCGCGCGAACCCGGATCACGGGCAACCGATTTAATTTCGATAATACCGTCGTAGATTTCCGGCACTTCCTGAGCAAAAAGTTTAGCCATGAAAGCAGGATGGGTCCGCGACAGGAAGATTTGCGGGCCGCGCTGTTCGCGACGCACATCCAGAATCACCGCACGAACGCGATCGCCTTGACGTACTGTTTCACGCGGGATCAGCTCTTCGCGGCGCAGAATGGCCTCGGCACGGCCGATATCAACCAGAACGTTGCCAAATTCAACACGCTTGACCAAGCCATTGATGACTTCGTCGGCACGGTCTTTGTATTCTTCGAACTGACGTTCACGCTCTGCGTCGCGCACTTTCTGAACGATAACCTGTTTGGCGGTCTGTGCTGCGATACGACCAAAATCAATCGGCGGCAGCGGATCAATCAGGAATTCACCCAGATTGATGTTTTCATCACGGATACGCGCCTGTTCGAGCGACATCTGCGTAAAATCGTTTTCGATGTCATCGGTGACTTCAACGAAACGTGCGAGTTTGATCTCGCCGGTTTTACGGTCGATATGGGCACGGATGTCATGTTCATGGCCATATCTGGAGCGGCCAGCCTTCTGAATGGCCTGCTCCATTGCGCCAAGAACTTCATCACGATCAATGCCCTTTTCACGGGCAACGGCATCAGCAACTTGCAAAAGTTCCGGCCGTGGCATTCCCGAAGTGGCTTCCATATCCAACCTCTATTCTGCGGTGTCGTCAGTCCGGCGTTGGCCGGTGACATGCGCGATCAATTCATCCGTCAACACCAATTTCGACTTCGCGATATCGGCCAGCGGCAACAAGACACGTTCGCCATCAACAATCAGGGCGACCGCATTATCTTCAATCCCATCCAGCAAACCGCTGAAACGGCGACGACCATTTTGGGCCATCGTCAGTTCGACCTTTGCCTCAAACCCCTTCCACACTTCAAAATGCGGTGCACGGGTTAAAGGACGGTCGATCCCCGGGGAGCTGACTTCAAGGTGATACGCACCTGAAATCGGATCCTCGACATCCATAAGGGCAGAAACAGTACGGCTGATTTCGGCGCATTCAGTAACATTGATGCTGCCTTTGGCGTCCGCACGATCTGCCATGATCTGCAGGATATTGTGGTCCTGTCCGGTCATGGAGACGCGGACAAGTTCAAAACCCAGCGCGTTGATCGACGGTTCAATAATTTCCGTGACCTTCGCCATCAACGGGTCTTTTAACTGCTGTCCAATCAGTTCGGCCATATAGCGATGCCATACCCCAAAATGCACAAAAGAGCGGGCGCAAGGCCCACTCTTTGTCCGGTTTTACAAAAAGCTTGGCGGCTTTATACAGCCGGTTTGCGCAGAAATCAAGTCGGGATACCCACTGCGAGAGCCTTTCAACCGCGAGATTGCGTGTCAGCCGTGCGCGCGGCCTCTACCATCAGCAGATTACGGAAAAATTCAAAGGCCGCACAGGCACCATCGCGAACCATCTCATCTTCATTCTTTACAAGTGCCAAGCTATTGACCTGATCGACAAATTCACGCCAATGACGCCCTCGGCCATCTGCATGTGCTGCCAGATGACGCGCCCCGAAATCAGCGGTAAGACCGATCCCCGCAGCCGCCTTTAACAGAAAGGCAGCGCCCAGCGATGATCCCTCACAAACATAAAGCCAGCCAACACGCGCCATCCCGATCTGCGCTATATCTTGGCGACTCCTGAAATCAGGAACTTCACATCCCATATCGGCAATATCCATCGACACAGCACCATATCGGCTTCGATCTGCCAGCCCCGGCATCAGTTGGTTCAGGTCATCGGCCACATAAAGCGGCCGCATTGCGCTATGAAATATATATTGCAGCCGAAGAAACCGTTTGTAGTTTTCCAGACTGTCAAAGGGTGCCATTGCCATCACCATATCATCAACACTCTGATGGTCGGTCCGCGTTGATTGTTTCAGCTCCGCCAATCGCGTTAGCTGGCCTCGCATCGTCTCTGGTTGTGATATCTCGTTCACGTCAAAGCCCCTCGTGACTGTTCTATTTGCCTAAACTGGCTGCTGGTAAACAGCCCATAGAATCTGAAACGATCCGGACCACGTGATATCTGAACGCCGCAATGCTTTCCTGTGACATTAGGATGTTAATCCTCTCGAAAGGCACGCGCGAACTGATCCGACAAAGGTTTAAAAAGATAACTGAGTGCGGAACGTTCTCCGGTTGCCAAAAAGGTTTCAACGGGCATGCCTGGGACAAGCTCCTGCCCATCAAGCTTATCAGTTTCCCCCGAACCGATGCGCACCCGCACCACATAGTAACTTTCACCGGTTAGCTCATCCCGATCCAGTTCGGCTGAAATTCGTGACACTTCCCCCGACAATTCCGGCGTTGTGCGCTGGTTAAAGGCTGTAAAGCGCATCATAGCGGTCTGACCAGGCATGACCTGTTCGATATCACGCGGATTAACATGTGCTTCGATCACCAATTCATCGCGATCAGGCACAATCCCCATAATGCGATCACCACCGGCAACAACACCGCCCACCGTATGAACAGCCATCTGATAAACTGTCCCGTCATAAGGGGCACGAATGTCAATCCGGCGCAGTTGATCATTAAGCGCGATCTGGCGTTGCAGTAATTCGGCAAGTTGCTGGTCAATTTCGGTCAGTTCGGACAGAACGTCTGTCTGACGGTCACGATCAAGTTGTAAAATCTGCATTTCAGTTTCAGAAATCTGCATATGGGTCGCCGCAATTTGTGCGGTCAGGGCACCATGCGCACCATCAAGGCTGGCCCGTTCACGCCGCAATGCTGCGACCCGTGTAATCGGCACAAGTTGCTTGGCATACAGCAGCTCTAATCCGGCAAGCTCATCGACAATATGCCTGCGTTCCTCTTCATTTGCTGATTTCTGTGCCGTTAATCCGACAATTGTTTCGGAAAGCTGGGCCAGTTTTTGCGCAAGCTGTTGTTTTTCACCTTCAAGGCTGCTGCGCCTTGCCGCAAACAGGCGGTTTTCAGCACTTACCAGTTCAGAAAGCTTGGCATCCTGCTGTCGGCTTTTAAAAGCATCCGGCAGGGACAACTCATCATTTACATCGCGTTCTGCGACCAGACGCATCCGGCGCGCCTGAAAGGCATCAAGCTGGGATTCGACAATGCCAAGACTGGCACGCGCCATTGTATCATCGAGCCGGATCAAAAGATCACCGGCCTTAACCTGATCACCGTCATGGACGTGAATTTCACCAACGATGCCGCCATCGGCATGCTGGACATCCTTGACGTTGCTTTCGACCACCATTTTACCAGATGCCACCACGGCCCCGGAAAGCTGGGCAAGGAACAGCCACACCATCAAACCTGCCATCAAGGCAAAGACAATCCCGCCGCCCCAAAACATATGCTTTCTTAATGCCAGTTGTGCCACAGATAGACCCGTCTGTTGCCGGCCTGCTGCCAAGCGGGATACGGACATCGCACGCACAGATGAAACACCGATCATGCTGTTTCTCCTACCTGTCGGACGGTTTTACGCAAGATGTCATCGCGCGCGCCGAATGCGACCTGACGCCCATCCTGAATGATGGTTGTCAGGTTAACCGTCGCCAGTGCACCGGGACGATGCGCTATCAAAACAACAATGGCACCACGTTCACGCGCATCGCGGACGGCCTGCAAAAGCGACTGTTCACCCGCGCTATCAAGATTGGAATTGGGCTCATCAAGCACGATCAGGAATGGATCTCCAAACAGGGCGCGCGCCAAGCCAATCCTTTGACGCTGCCCCCCTGACAGAACCACACCACCGGCCCCGACTTTGGTGTCATAGCCATTGGGCAGGGACTGGATCAGGTCATGCACACCAGCAGACCGGGCCGCCGAAACGATATCTTCGGATCTGGCATCAGGGATAAGCCGGGCAATGTTGCGGGCAACCGTATCGTCAAACAGTTCAACATCTTGCGGCAAATACCCGACATGACGCCCCAGCCGGTCAGGATCCCAATGTGATAATTCAGCCCCGTCAACACGGATGGAACCACCCCGAATGGTGCCAATGCCGACCATTGCCCGCCCAAGAGTCGATTTTCCCGATCCGCTGGGACCAATGATCCCCAAACCATCTCCGGCCTTAAGCACCAAATCATTAACCCGCAACAATACTTTTTGGGCATGTACAGACTCCCCACCCGACGTTGCCACTACAAGATTTGAGATTGTCAGACCTTGCGTTGGCGCAGGCAACTGCATGCGTTCGGAATGAGCGTCCTGTTTACTGAGAATGTGATCCAGACGGGTGCGCGCTTGTCGGGCTGCGACAAACCCCCGCCAATTGGCAATGGCCTGCTCGACCGGTGAAAGTGCGCGTGCGGTCAGGATTGATGCCGCCACCATGGCACCCGGCGTCACTTCCTGCCGGATCGCAAGATAGGCCCCAAGGGCAAGCACAATGGATTGCAACGCAAGCCGAATGACCTTGATATAAGCCGAAAATGTTGAATTAACGTCGCCAACGACGGTGTTTTCCCTCAAGTAGCGATCATTTTGCTGACCCCATTGGTGCCGAAAAGCCCCCAACATCCCCATCGCCCGAATGGCTTCGGCGTTACGGCACCCTGCTTCGACCAGATTGCTTCGCACGACTGTTTGCGCATTCATGTGCGCGACCTTCTTGCGGGTCACCAATTCACTGACAAATGTCAGCACTATTAAAACAATCCCACCGACCAACGCCAATATGCCAAGCCAAGGGTGGAAAACAAAAACAATCCCCAGAAAAAGCGGCATCCACGGTAAATCACAAATTGCAATCGGTCCGGCCCCACCAAGGAATTGGCGAATTTGATCAAGGTCATTGAGCGGCTGCGCCGTTTCCCGACTATTGCGCAAGCGAATGGCAAGCGTCTGTTCCAATGCCTTTGGCCCAATCTGCTCATCAACCCGCCAGCCAATCCGCACCAGCATACGGGCGCGCAGGGCATCCACACCGCCCAGAAACAAATAAAGACCGATCACAAGACCAATCAACGCCAGAAGGGTCGGGACACTCTGACTGGCCAGCACACGATCATATACCTGAAGCATAAAAAGCGGGCCCGTCAGCATCAGCAGGTTTGAGATACCGCTCAATCCTGCAACAACCCAGAACACACGGCGCAAAGATGCAATCGCGGATCCAATTGGTGATTGGGGGGCACCATGGACAGTGCTTTGGGCCGATATTTTGCCAAACACGTTTTTTATATTCCAAAGATGTTTTATGCTGGGGTGGGTGCCGCTGTTACGCGGCACCCTGCATCAAGACTTTGCGCCCGTTCCGCTGCTTGTGGGACGGGCCGTTTTGTTAAACGAAGTCAGTTGCGTCGATATCGGTGTAGTCAACACCAGTCAGCGTGACCGTGCCATTGGCATGGGAGATCAGCGCATTGCCGCTGCCATCATCGGCAACAGTGACCGAGGCATAATCGATATCAAGAAGATCGGTACCGTCGGTAAAATCGGTCACGGTGTCGTCACCGAAATCTGCTGACGTATCGAATTCGAAGGTATCTGCACCGCCATTGCCAGTCAGAACATCATCACCGGCCCAGCCGCCGATGACGTCATCACCAGTGCTGCCGTTGATTTCGACACCGGAATCAAGGACAGATTCGAGCGTGCTGGTGCTGCCGGAATAGATGTCGACAAGGACGCCATTGGTGTCACTGTTGGACAGGTTCAGGCCCGAGATATCAACAGGCGAGTCGGTGAAGTCAAACTCGGTTCCATTGTCCGCAACACCAAGGGTGCTGCCAAAGGACAGCTTGTCGAGATTACCCGTGATCGTATGCGTACCGATATCGTAGGCGAAGTCAGTGCTTCCCGCAGTCGCAAGCACAGAACCGGTGTAGCTGCTGCTGCTATCCTGATCCGTCGCCAGGAACTGCGAACCACCGTAATAGCTCGACGGTGCAAAGCCGTCATAGAACTCACCGTGGTTGCCCGAACCAAGGGAGAAGTTGGTGTTGAAGTCTTCAATAACCCCATGCAGGTCCACACCAGCACCCGAAGATGCCGCGTTGAGATCAATCGTAATAGTCATGTCAGTTTCTCCTGTCATTAAGCTACCCATTCAGCGGATAACATAGTGAGAATGACTCTTATTATCTTTAGGAGTCAACGGGAAAAATTGTTTATTATCAATCATTTAATTTGGTCAGCACGAAAGCCCAACCAAGCATGTGCCTGGTTGGGTTCAACATCTTGCCGATGCGGCGTTAAGTTAGAAGTTGCCGCTAAAAGTCATCACCGCTGTTCGACCTGGTGCCGGCGCATAAGTTCCACCAGTCCCCTGCACATATGCTTCATCAAGCATATTGTTCACCGCAAATCTCAGTGTGAGGTTCTCGTTGATTTCATATGAGCTGTAGAAATCAAACACCCGGTACTTGAAATACTTAGAGACGATTGAGGACGAATTGCTGCTGCCGAAGTTATCCTGCGGATAGACAAATGACGCCCGCATTCCAAGAACAAGGTCCTGATCAAACAATCTGAACCCGCCATCGACCGTGTATTTTCGCTTTGGAATTGCATAAATCCCGAAAAGCCGATCAGCGGTCCCATAGTTTACTTCGTTGTAGGCAAGATAGGTTGCCCCCAATTGGGTATAGTTTACTGCGGCAAAGGGATCATATGCTGTGTCGAGAACATATGGATTGTGGTTGCCTGACAGATCGGTATCCGAAATCGAAATCGTACCACCAAGATAGAACTCGCCAGCATCGTAAGACAGCTCGGCTTCGGTACCATTGATGTATACCGGGTCAGTCAAATTGACGATTGCCTCGGCCTCAACAGAAGTATTCGTAATAACCCCAAGGTTCGTTCGTTTTGGGGTTGGCTGCGGGACATTGGCCAAGGTGATGTAGTTGTCAATTGATGTCCGATAGTATGCAACCTTTGCACGAAATCCATCGCCTTGGCGAAGCACATTATCAAAACTAAAGTTGACACCAACTTCTTTAGTCTCGCTTTCTTCCGGCTTCAGGTTTGCGTTGGAGTAAAACGGCAACCCGGCATTGTCACCGATGTGATCCCCCTTGATCATTGATTCCATGATGGTCGGGGCACGCATGTTCTGGCGATAATTTGCAAATAGCTGAATTCCCGGGATCACATTGACACTGGCACCAAACGATGGCGAAAACCCATCTTCACTAAGATCGATGTTCAGTGGCGTGCCACCATCCTCACACAGGTTGGCGGAGTTCTGTTCCTCACACCAATAGGAATCACCGGTCAGTGAGTAACGGTCATAGCGAAGGCCGCCTCGAAGTTCGAACATGTTGTTAAGGTCATAAGTGGCTGCAACAAAGCTCCCGGAAACGTCACGCTCGCCAGCCGGGGTGCCACCTTCAATTTCATACGCGGCACCCGCACCACCAAAGCCGCCAAGCTCGGCACTTGTTTTGGCCTTGTCCTGAAAATACTCGACACCGTAGTCCAGACCGAGGTGACTGGCGACGTCGTTGCTCAGGTCAAGGTCGAAGCTGCTACTATTTGACACCTCACCACCCAACGTATCGAGTGTGTATTGGTTATCAAAGGAGTCCATTGTTACCGTACCGCTGGCATTGTATCGCGCCGGTCGGAACTGGTGGTTCTGTGTCCGCGTCCAGTAGACGCCACTATTCATGTCAATCAGGGCTGATTCCGGGTTCCAGACATGTTTGGCGGTTACGGTATGAACGTCAGTTTTATTGTGGTCCTGGTAGTTGTTCGCCGAATCACTCGACTTTGTGTATGACGTGCTGCTCCCGACGTAACCAAGATTTATTTCCTGATCTTCGGTCAGAAAAAGGTTCGCCTTTACCAGCCCCGACGTTTGCCGGACATAACTGTATTCCGGGCGTGAACTGTAAACATCGACATACTTTGGTGAACTATCGATTTCCTGATAAAGGCCGGGGTTATGTGTCCCGGGGCGATAGTCTCCGACGACTTTTCGGCTGACTGCGGCGGATACATCAAACTTTGGCGAAACACGCGCACCAACGGCAACGTCACCTGCAAAATCATACTGATTTGTACCGCGGCTAAGATTGACTTTGCCGCCCCATTCCTCGTCCGGATCGAGAATATCCTGCGTATTGAGCGTTCGCATGGTAACGATACCGGCAGAGGTTCCCGCTCCGCCATTCCGCGCCAAATCAGACTTCTCGACCTCAACTTGGGCCAAAAGCGCCGGATCGACATAAACACGTGATGCTGTGCCATGCGTCAACTGGTTGTAGTTTTGACGCGCCCCATCAATATTGACGTTTACCCGACCCATTTCCTGTTGACCACGCACATTGACCGTCAGACCCGGATCTTGCGCATCATTCGAGATGTCGACGCCAGCAACGTTGTTAAAAATCTCGCGTGCCTCGCGGACAGGGGATTTACGCATACTTTCCTGCGTAATCACGGCAATCGACCCAGGTGTTTCATAGACTTCATCAGGAACACCGTTTGGCCCCAGATTACGAAGGGAGGCTGTCACCGTGACCGGCTCGGTGATATTTACCGAACTCTGGGCATTGTCCTGCTGTGGATTTGCAATCGAGATGGTGCTTTGGTTGATCACGCTCCATGTTAAACCGTTTTGACCCAGCAAAATGTCGAGTGCGGTCGCAGCGGTCATATCACCATTCACACCCGTGCTCGTGGCGCCATCAGGCAGTACACCGTCAAACACAACATCCACGCCGGAAGTACGTGAAAAAACAACCAACGCACTGCTTAATGACTGTGCTTCGATATCAAAGCGATGTTGCCCAGCCTGCAATCGAGCCGGTCCAGTATCAGCCTGTGCCAGTTCCGGTCCTTCTCGCGTTTGCAGTAAATTTTCATTTTTGGACTGCGCCTGGGCAACGGCAAAACCCGGCGCAGACATCACGATACCAGCACTCAATATTGCGGCCACGACCAGATGCGAACGCCCCAATGATGTTATCGTCCCAAGCAAATTTTTATTCATCGTGCTGCACACACGACCCACCCCGTCGGAAGGCATATTCAATTTCTCCTGATTTCTCAGAAATGCAAATGCGTCGCATTCATTTCCTGTTACTTTCTGAGACGAAGAAGAAAATCAGTTATCTGAAATTAAATGATTTTTTGTGAAAATAATTTTCATTATCATTTAATTTCAGAAGGTATCGTTAGACTAAGGGAAGGTTCTTCTGGGAATTATGTGGCGCGAACAACCGTAAGATAGTCGGTGAATTGATCGACCTTTATCGACAAAACTGTCGAAAGCGCATCCAGAACATGCCGTGACCGGTCAAGATCAACGACAATTGTTACCTTGCGCGATTTCAAGGCGTCTCCAAGGATGACGATCTTGCCATTTTGCCAGCGTTCAAGAATATTGACGACGTCGTCAAGACGCTCGCCAATGAACACAAGTTGTCCATTCCGCCAGGCAAGCGCATTGCCGACATTGACTTTTCTTGGATCGCTGACCCAACCATCGCCATATCGAACTTCCTGCCCGGCCTGAACCGGCTTCATGGTTCCGCCAGCCCGTAAGACAAGACCATTTTGCTCGGCGATCACGGTTGTCGTGCCAGCGTAGTTTGCCACATCAAACCTGCCGCCTTCCGACCAAGTGGTTCCGCCAGTCGCGGCAACAAAAAAGTTTGTCCCTGCAACTTGATGGTCAAACCAAGCCTCACCGTGATGAATGGCGACGCCTGAAACACCCTGTTTCGCAACAAGTGACAGGGACGTATCGCTGGCAAGCATCGCTTTAACACCGCCCGGTAGAACCATTTCGCGGCGCTCACCACTGGCTGTTCTGATGTCTGCCACGGGATGGAACCGATGCGCAGTCCATCCAGCCCCGAGAACCATAGCGACAATTGTGCCCCCCAGAAATGCCCGACGGCCAAGGTTTCTGTTGGCGCCAATTTGCAAACTGGAACTGCCATTCCACAAACGTTCAATTTCATCGAAAGCATGAAGGTGACTCGGATCTTCGGCGACCCAGCGCGCAAAAGCTTTTCGGTCATTTTCCGTTTCGCTGCCATCAAGAAGCAACGCAAACCAATAAGCGGCCTGATCGCTCACGGTTCTTGGCATGGTGTCAAAATGTGTTTCCGGGATCATATCGGCATCGCCGTTCTTTACAAAACTCCCCCGCAAAGACGCAAATATACGCTTTGATGTGCGGGACCTGATTATGAGACGAGCGAGATTTGAGGATTTCTGATCTGGCGATCATTTTTCTTATGGTTTTTCCATCGCCTCTTTGACAACGCCTAAGGCCTTGGCCATCCGACTGAACGCCGTTTGGGTCGGAATCCCCAACTGCTCGCCAATCTGGACATATGTTTTGCCTTCGACACGGGCCAAAATAAAGACATCACGCAATGGTCGGGGCAGGGACTCAAGCACCTTTTGAAGGTGACGCAGTTCCTGACGAGACCAGGCAATCTGTTCCGGAGACGGGGCGTCGTCGGCGATGACTTCAAACGCCAGTTCAGAATCCTGCACAAAGGTCAGAATGCGTTCGCGTCTGAAATGGTCAATGACAAGATTGTTGGCAGTTCGATAAAGATATGATTGCGCAAAACATTGCTCAGGCAGGCTCGGTGTTGCAACAACCCGAACAAAGGTATCCTGCACAATATCATCGGCAAGATGCCACGATATCCTGCGCTGCCTCACAAAATGCAACAAGCGCCCGCGATAGGTTCTGAACAGATTATTGACATCCCAGTGCGTCACGGTCTGGACCTTTGGAATTGACCAGCAGCCACAGAAATCCGTAACATTGGAATGTGGGCATGCGGTAACGTCAAGCAAGTTGAATGCCCTACTTATCGCATATGAAAATCATTCTCAATAAAAATTTGCAACTTTTGATACAGATGACCCACGCTCATTCCCAGTAAAGGCCAGAAAATCACATTTTACTTATTCTGGAAGATCAGACGCAAGGCAGCAAAGAGCCTAAAGCATACTATGCCGCGCGTGGCTTACGCCGGAATCGCAGATAATTGCATTTCTTACCCTGACGCAGCGCCTTTTGCTCATAGCGGGTTTTCACCCAGTCTTCGGGTGGCGTGCGCCAGTCATCGGCACCTTCGGCCAGCCATTCAAAATCGGGATGGTTGTGCATGTGTTGCAACGTCCAGGAGATATATTGCATATCGTCACTGGCAACCCGGAACTCGGCACCGTCTTTAAGCAGACGCGCCAGCAGGGCCAAGTTTTTCGGGCCGATAAAGCGACGTTCAGCATGGCGTTTTTTCGGCCACGGATCGGGGAACAGCAAAAACGCCCGATCAAAGCACGCATCAACAAGCTTATAGAGCAACGGGCGCGAGTCATCGGCAATGATCCGCACATTGGTCAGGCCGCGCTCATCAATATGACGGGCAAGACTGCCCACACCATCCAAAAACGGTTCAGCGCCAATAATACCGACATTCGGGTTGGCTTGCGCCTGACCCGCCAGATGCTCGCCACCACCAAAACCGATTTCCAGCCAAACCTGATCGGGCGTGTCCTCGAAGTAGCTGTTGGGATCAACACCACCCTGATCAGGATAGCCAATGCCAAACTTGGGCATCAGTCTATCAAGAAGCACACGCCGCGTATCCTTAAGCGGCCGGCTGCCACGGCGGCCATAAAAGTTCGGGCGGTCCGGTGTCGGGATGGGTCGGTTACTGTTGCGCATTATCTTGTCTGTCAGAACGGAAACGAAAAAGCTCGAAGCATTAAAATCAAACGGGCGGCTCCAAAACCGTTCGGAGCCGCCCGCGTCATATCATGTCAGGCAATTTTAGCAAATCGCCCTTTTGCAATGCTGTTGCCTATGCGCCAAATGCCGACTTGAGATCACCGACCAGATCGGTACGTTCCCAAGAGAACCCGCCGTCTTCGGTTGGCTTACGGCCAAAGTGACCATAGGCAGAAGACGGGGTATAGATCGGCTTGCACAGCGCAAGATGTTCGCGAATGCCGCGCGGGCTCAGATCCATCAATTGACGCAGAACACTGCCCAGTTTGATTTCATCGACATTACCCGTGCCGTGGTTGTTGACATACAACGCCAACGGCTTGGATACGCCAATCGCATAGGCAACCTGGATGGTGCATTTTTCTGCCAAACCAGCAGCAACCACGTTTTTCGCAAGGTAACGCGCAGCATAGGCCGCAGAACGGTCAACCTTTGTCGGATCCTTGCCCGAGAATGCACCGCCACCATGCGGAGCCGCACCGCCGTAGGTATCAACAATGATTTTACGACCGGTCAAACCGGCGTCACCATCAGGACCACCAATAACAAAACGGCCCGTCGGGTTGATGTAAATCTCGTCTTCTGCTGGCAACCAGCCACTTGGCAGGGCTGCTTCGACATAGGGCAAAACCAGCGCACGAACGTCGTCCTGGCTCAGACCATCAGCATGCTGGGTCGACACCACAACCGAGGTCGCACCAACTGGTTTGCCATCGACATAGCGAAGCGTCACCTGGCTTTTGGCATCCGGGCCGAACTGGGCTGCGACGCCTGAATGACGATCTTTTGCCATGGCACGTAAAATGCGGTGCGAGAACTGGATCGGGGCGGGCATCAATTCATCGGTTTCGTTACATGCGTAACCAAACATGATGCCCTGATCGCCTGCACCAAGATCTTTTTCTCCGGCCGAATCAACACCTTGCGCGATATCCACCGACTGCTCATGCACATGGCACTCGATCTCGGCGGTTTTCCAATGAAAACCTTCCTGCTCATAACCGATGGCGCGAATGGCATCGCGGGCCTTTTCGATCATGACTTCCTTGGTCACACTTTCAGGACCGCGGGTTTCGCCAGCCAGCACCACACGGTTGGTGGTCGCAAGCGTTTCAACGGCAACACGCGAATCTTCGTCTGCGGCCAAAAATGCGTCAACAATGGAATCGGAAATGCGGTCACAGACTTTGTCCGGATGACCTTCAGAAACGGATTCGCTGGTAAAAAGATATTCGGAAAGTGACATTAAGACCTTCTCCGGTAATGGGTTTCCAAAACTGGACCGGAGGGCTCTCAATACATGTCTGTATCGATAGCGCCCACTTAGCCTTTTTTTGTGTGGTGGCAAGCGGTCCAAATCCGTCCACAATCTGCAAGCTTTGTTCAAGCTGCATGACGCTTTTGCCTGATGATCTTTTTAAGGTCAAGCACCATTGACGCAAAAACGTAACCGGAAAATTGCATCGCGTGCATGCGATCCGGGGCTAAAAGAAAAGGACGCATTCCCGATGACTTTGGAATACGTCCTTAATTTGGTTCAGTCGTCAGGTCGACTTACTTCTGGTCAGGATCGGCCGCGGCAATTACGCCCATCGATTTGACCAGTTCAAAGACTTTCTTGCGCTGGTTCGGATCAGTAATCCGGTAGTAGGCACGCACAAGCTCAAGCGTTTCACGCCGGTTCATCGGATCATTGTCAAACGGGTCCGGGCTTTCGGACATCTCGCGGCGCTCGTGAACCGATTTCGATGAGATTTCATCGGGCATATCATCAAAGAAGAATGATACCGGCACTTCAAGAACACGCGACAGATCATAAAGGCGCGACGCCCCGACACGGTTCGCACCGCGTTCGTATTTCTGAACTTGCTGGAAAGTCAACCCAATGGCTTCGCCCAGTTTTTCCTGGCTCATCCCCAGCAGCGTTCTGCGCAATCGAACGCGTGCACCAACATGAATATCAACAGGATTGGGTTTGCCATTGGCAGTCCGGCCACGACCGCGCCCACGCGTGTTTTTTACTATCGTGTTTTCATCCTTAGGCGACATGTGCCTTTTTCCTTCTCTCACTCCGACCTACCCGTCTTTATTTAGATGGGACAATCTCTAGACGGTTCGGTGCTTTAGACAGCCGCTTAAAGGGATTTTAAAAACCGATTATATCCCATAACGAGAACGGCGAGGAAGGCAACAATACCGTAAAATAGAATATCACGCCACAAAGAATATACTGTTGTATGGTTTTGATTGCTCAAAAGGGGGTGCACCAAGATATTACTTGTACTTAAGGGCAGTTCCGCAAGTTTTCGACCATAAGGATCATACATAATCGATACGCCAGTATAGGCCGCCCGGATCAGTGGCAGGCCTTCTTCGACGGATCTAAAGCGCGCTGCCGCCAGATGTTGGTAAGGACCGGCACTCTTTCCGAACCAACCATCATTGGTGACATTCAAAAGCCATTTTGGGCGATTTGCATCATCCACAACCGCACCGGGGAAAATCACCTCATAACAAATCAAGGGTGAAAAACTCGGAATCCCCGGCACTTCGAGTGTTTTGGGCCCCGGACCAGCGGAGAAATCTGTCCGTCCGGCGGTTAATTTGGGAAATGGCAGGATGGACCGAAACGGCACATATTCGCCAAAGGGCACAAGGTGGAACTTGTCGAAACTGGCTACGATCTCACCACTGGAATCAACAACCTGAACTGCGTTCCAGACCTTGTATTCGTCTGTATCGCGCGGATAGGTCCGCGGTGCACCGGTAATCAGGATATCATCCGGCCCCAAGACATCGGCCATTTGCGATCGCGCCACGGGTTGATCTTCAACAAAAAATGTCGCCGCCGTTTCTGGCCAGATCACGATACGCTTTTGCGCCGGATCCATGCCTGCAGGCCTGCCTGACATATCAATTAATTTGGTAAAATGCTGGCGCTGCAAGTCAGGCCGCCATTTATCACGCTGCGCGATATTGGGCTGAACAATCTGAACCACCGGCACATCGGGATCAATCTGCGCTATTTTATCTGTTTGGGTAGGCCCGACCATCGAAAGGCGTAAGGCCCCACCACCCCAAAGGGCAACTGCAATCAAAACCCCGGCAAGGGCCGCTAACCGACCGCGTTTTCCCGCAATGACAGCCGCAGGTAACGTCGCAAAAAGTGCGGTTACCACCGATAGGCCATATACACCGATAATTGACGCAAATTGCATTGGTGCCGGATCGAACGCCCAAATATGCGCCAGCAGGTTCCACGGAAAACCGGTCAGGATATGGCCGCGCAGATATTCCGCCACCGCCCAGAAAACGGCCAAAAGCACAGCACGGCGCACCAATCCGTCGGTCAAACGCCAACTGGCCCAAACCGCAAGCATCGGGAAAATCGCAAGCCCGCCGCCAAGCCCCAGCAGAGCAAACGGGATCATCCAGCCATAAATTTCCGGCTGAACCAGAAAGGCATGGCTGACCCAGTAAAAACCAGCAGCAAAATGCCCTGTTCCAAACCACCAACCCGCTGAAAGTGCCCCCTTGTTGCACCGAACCCCTTGAAGGCTCCAGAGCAGCACGGCAAAACAAACCGGCAATACCGGGATCACAAAAAAGGGCGGCAGCGCCAATACCGCAACCGCCCCGGATATCAACCAGACAAAACGCCTGCGCCAGCCAGACAAGCCAGCAAGGCGTGCCGCCACAGTGTTAATCATCCGTTTTTTCCTGATTAGAAGTGCCATCACCGGGCACAAGCGTGTCACGACGCACCATATGAATGCGCAATCTGCGAATGCGGCGCGGATCAGCTTCGAGCACTTCGAACTGAATTCCAGTGGGATGCTCGATCAACTCGCCGCGCGCCGGAACCCGGCCCGCCAGAGAAAACACAAGCCCGCCAAGGGTGTCTATATCTTCGTCTTCTTCATCATCAAGCAATCCGAAGCCCAGCTTTTCTTCAAGGTCTTCGACCTCAAACCGGGCATCGGCGATATAGCATCCGTCAGACAGGCGGATCAGTTTTGGCGCCTGATCAACATCATGTTCGTCATCAATCTCGCCGACGATTTCTTCGACAAGGTCTTCAATCGTAATCAGGCCATCAATGCCGCCAAACTCGTCAACCACCAACGCCATATGCGTGCGCGACAGCCGCATTTCCGACAACAGATCAAGCACACGAATGGCGGGGGATACAAACAAAACCCGGCGGACAAGGGCATTCAGGCTGTATTCACGCCCAGCTGCAACACAGCCCAGCACATCCTTGATATGGACCATGCCGGCAATTTCATCGAGGGTATCGCCATAAACCGGCAGACGCGAATGCGCCTTTTTGACCATCACTTCAACCAGCGCATCAAGCGTGATGGTCTTGGATACAGCAACGATATCGGCACGCGGGATCATAACATCCTCGGCCGTCATATCGCGCAATGCGATGATATTTTCAAACAGGGACCGTTCATGAAGCGAGACGGGCTCGTCATCTTCTTCGGTCCGCTCGGCCAGCTCTTCGAGCGTATCGCTCAAAGATGCCTCGCCGTTGCGTGGCTTACGCTTCAACCCAAGGGCCGAGGCCACATTCCCCCACAAGGAGCCGCCGTCGGCTTCCTGACTGATCTCCTCGCCGATGCGAGGGCGCATACTCTCGTGGTCGTCGTCGCGTTGACTACTGTCGTTCATTGGTCGGGTTCGAAATCCTTTAAATCAAACAAGCTGTTCAAACAGGTTCATCTTCAATCGGTTCATAGGGATCATCAATGCCAAGTCGGGCAAGAATTTGACGTTCAAGGTCTTCCATCTCTTCGGCTTCATCATCAACCATATGATCGTAGCCGACAAGATGCAGCGTACCGTGAACGGCAAGATGAACCAGATGATTTTTCAGGGACTTTTTTTGCTCGATCGCTTCGCGCACGCATGTTTCGCGCGCAATGACAATATCCCCAAGCAAAAGCGGCATATCAGGCGCCATCATAAACGCCGCCGCATCATCGGCACTTTCAAGGGCGGCAAAGGACAAAACGTTGGTTGGCTTGTCCTTATCACGATAATCGCGGTTCAAAATACGCACTGCGGCATCATCGGACAGACGCACACCAATCTCTACCATCGGAGCAACCGACAATAAGGACGCTCCATCGCCTTCATCGGGGGTACCATCCGTTGCAACGGCGTCATCGTCCCAAAGCGCACCATCGGCCAACGCCCCATCAAGGGCGGCAATAATCGCCGCTTCAATCGCGTCAATTTCGGCCTTTTCCCAAGCACCGGCCTCAACGTCGAGATCAAGATCAAGCGGTGCTGTCATTTTCCGCGCCCTTGTCTGCACCATCCTTGTTGCCGCGATAGCCTTTTTTAAGCCGGTCGCGCAGAGCATCCATCTCGTCATAGGCCTGGACGATCTTGGTCACCAGATGGTGGCGCACAACGTCGCGCTGATCGAACTTGATCGTCGCAACACCCTTAACGTCGCCAATGGTTTCAAGCGCATCACGCAAACCCGATTTTGTGCCATCAGGCAAATCGACCTGCGTCATATCACCGGTCACCACCATGCGCGATCCTTCACCCAAACGGGTCAGAAACATCTTCATCTGCATCGGCGTGGTGTTTTGTGCCTCGTCAAGAATGACAAAGGCATTACCAAGTGTACGACCGCGCATGAAGGCCAGAGGGGCAACTTCAATCTCGCCACTTTCCATACGTTTGACGACCACATCGCCCGGAAGCGTGTCGTGCAAGGCGTCATACAGCGGACGCAGATACGGATCGACCTTGTCTTTCAAATCACCTGGTAAAAAGCCAAGACGTTCGCCCGCCTCAACTGCGGGACGCGACAAGATGATGCGATCCACCTGACCAAGGATAAAGGCCTGAACCGCCATCGCCACCGCCAGATAGGTCTTACCCGTACCAGCCGGACCGATGCCAAAGATCAGTTCGTTATCAAGAATTGCCTCGACATAGTCTTTCTGACGTTTCGACCGTGGTGAAATGCGACGTTTCTTGGTCTGAATGGTCAGACGCGATCCGCCAAACATATCCTTGGTCTGGCCGTTCCACGGATCTGTATCATCAGGTTCGGACAAACGAATGGCACCATCGACGGTTTCAACATCAATCAAATCAACTTCCTTGTCGCGCAAACGGGCATACAGCTGAGCCAGTACCTTTTTGGCCTGAGCAACTTTTTGCGCGTCCCCGACCAGCGTCACGACCAAGCCACGGCTCGACACCTGCACCCCTGTACCTTCGGAAAGGCGGGTCAGGTTTTCTGCCTGTGATCCATAGAGCAACTGCGCAAGCGCGTTGTCTGAAAACTCAATCTGGTCCTGGTCTTTGGTCGGGGTCTTTTTGGGTGCCGCTTTTTTGGTCACCGTCTTTTTAGCTGCGACTTTAGGTTTGGTGGTTTTAGCCGAGGTGCCGCTCACGCAACGTTCCTTTCAGAATCCTGATCTTTGCCCGTAACTGGGGTATCGACCAGCTCACCGCCCAGTGAATTGGGCCGTGCTTCAGTAATTTTCAATCGAACGATTTGCCCCAGTGCTGTCTCTGGCAAACCACTGACATGGACCGGCTGCATATAGGGGCTTTTCCCCACCAGTTGACCTTCCAGCTTGCCAAACCGTTCCAGCAGAACGTCCATTTCCTTGCCAATACAGTTGCGGTTAAAGGCAAGTTGCTGTTCGGCCAGCAACGCCTGTAACCGCATGATGCGTTCGGTTTTGACCTTTTCAGGGACTTGCAATTCCATCGCCGATGCCGGGGTTCCCGGACGTGGGCTGTATTTGAAACTGAAGGCCTGAATAAAGGTAATTTCGCGCACAATATCCATCGTGTCTTCGAAATCCTTGTCCGATTCGCCGGGGAATCCAACAATAAAGTCCGATGATAATGCCAAATCCGGGCAGGCGTCTTTGAGCCGCGCCACAACGTCGCGATAGTCGGCAACATCATGCTTGCGGTTCATGGCCTGTAACACGCGATCTGATCCCGCCTGTACTGGCAGGTGCAAGAACGGCATCACTTTTGGCAGATCACGATGGGCCGAAATCAGGTCGTCATCAACGTCACGCGGATGCGATGTGGTGTAGCGAATACGATCAAGACCGTCGATGTCAGACAGTTCACGTAACAATCGGCCAAGCGTCCATTCCCCGCCATCGGGTGCGGCACCGTGATAAGCGTTTACATTCTGACCCAACAGTGTGATTTCGCGCGTGCCTTGCGCCGCAATCTGGCGGGCTTCATTGATCACATCCATGCCCGGACGCGAATATTCCGCCCCACGGGTGTAGGGCACGACACAAAACGTGCAGAATTTATCGCAGCCTTCCTGAATGGCCAGAAATGCGGAATAGCCATGCTTGGAAACCTGTTCGGGCAGGTGGTCAAACTTTTCTTCGGCCGGGAAATCGGTATCAATGATGCGATCGCGCCCCTTGGCACGGTTCGCCCGTGCGACCATTTCGGGCAACCGATGATAGGTCTGCGGACCGAACACCATATCAACAATGGGTTCGCGGCGCATAAGCTCCGCCCCTTCGGCCTGCGCGACACAGCCCGCCACCGCGACAATCATCTTGTCGCCGCCATTGGCTTCCTTGGCTTCTTTGTGTTTGCGCACACGCCCCAGATCGGAAAAGACCTTTTCAGCCGCCTTTTCACGGATATGGCAGGTGTTGAGGATCACCATATCGGCGTCCTTTGCACTGTCGACCGACTCGTATCCCAGTGGCGCCAAGACATCCTGCATGCGCTGACTGTCATAGACATTCATCTGACAGCCATAGGTTTTTACAAAAAGTTTCTTCGGTTCAGTCACGCCAGATCCGTTTCGCTCTCTCAAACGCCAAAAAGCGGCGTGACGAAGTCACACCGCAAAGGGTTCGGACTTGTTCCCAAGACCGCAATGATAGATCAGATGTATTTAGAGACCCGACGCAAAATCGCAAGGTGCGTAAAATCAGTCAACTTTCTGCGACACAGCAGGCCATGCCAGTCTGATCCATTAACCAACATTCGATACCACGGCGACATGCTGAGTCAAACACATCAAACAAACTCACCGTATTTTTTAGAAGTTTTCTTAAATATTCCGGCAATATTGACGGCTATAGCCACCTTGGCAAAACACTCAGGCACCAAACTGTCGGTCTGGACCAAACAGACGAAAATCTTCGCAAATAATCGCCAGCGGTGAAAACCCAACCAGCTCACCGGACAGATCACTGTCAATTAACTGGACCGGTACTCCTTGATGGATACCACGCAATGCGGCCTGATGTCCTTGGGCAACCTTGGCTTCGCACATCCGGGCCAGTTCCTTGCGCGACCCGGCGGCATCTGCAAGCGTCACCGGCGGATGCACCACAATTTCAACCGTCACCTTGCCAAGCGCCATAAACTGCCACAGGTGCGGTGCCAGATCCATATCCCCATACCAGGAATAGAAAGCCCGTAAATCACGACCGATTGGCGCACCGTCAAGACGGGTTGCGGCGATTGAAACCGGTTGGAATTTTACCTGTGATCCATCCGGAAGAGTGCGCTCAGCCGCCGCAAACAAAGTGGATTTAAACGGCAGAACCCGGTTGCCATCATTGCTGGTTCCTTCGGGAAACAGGATCAGCTTATCGCCATTATTTAACCGTTCGCTGAGCTGGTCGTTCTGATCACGTGATCGTACGGCTCGGCGTTCAACAAAGGTTGAGCGCGACAGTTTGGCCAACAGGCCAAATACCGGCCAGCTGGCCACTTCGGTTTTGGCAATGAAGCTTGCCCGGGTCAGGGCCCCCAAAACCGGGATATCAAGGTATGACGCATGGTTGGCAACAATCACGCCCGGCCCATCCATCAAATCACCGCCCGATACCCGAACCTCGATATGAAGGATTCTAAGGCACAGCGCGTGATAAAAGCGCGGTAATTGTTCTGCCAATCGCATGTTACATGCGATGGCCACCATCTGGACTGGCAGTAACACCAGCGTCAAAAGCATATAGGCCGTCAGCCGGATAGCGGCACACACATAGCAGTTCACGATACCCTCGCGGTGCGTTCGTAATGCTTGTAATAGCGATCGGTTACCTTTTCGGTTGGCAACACGATGCAGATGTCAGTGGTGTTGAACTGATGATCAATCACCGCCCCGTCGCCGACAAAACCGCCAAGACGAAGATACCCCTTGATCAGCGGCGGCAAGTCACGCAGCGCCTGACGCTGATCGATACCGCCGATTTCGGCACGCATCATCGTCTCATAACGTTCTTCAATCGCCCGGGGGCGCATGTCTTCAGGGGCGAGGTGATTGTGATGCAGATAGGTCAGAACATCGCTAAAGGCGTCCGGGTCGGTCCCGTGGAAGGATGCACAGCCAAACATCAATTTGATATCGTACTTAAACACATATGCCGCAATGCCCTGCCAAAGAAGCTGCAACGTTGGCATGGTGCGGTAATCGGCCTCAACACAAGACCGGCCCAGCTCCATGATTTCGCCGGTTTCCTTGACAGCATTGAGCATGCTTTCGATGTGGTACTCATCCGCACTGTAAAAACCGCCATGTTCGTTGGCAACCGACTGGCGCAACAAACGATACGTTCCGACAACCGCGTCAGTACCCGCACCACGACCATGATCAAGAACCAGCAGGTGATCGCACAACGGATCGTAATGATCAAAATCACGCTGTTGTGCTGCCATTTCATCGCTTGGCTGCGCACCGCGCTCTTCATAGAAAACCTTGTAACGAAGTTTCTGGCTGGCAAGAATTTCGTCTGCATTCTCGGCGAGGCGTACCTCAAGCCGCTGAGGCTGTCTTTCGTCGCGCATTGCAACACCCTTTCGTTCATCTGCGCGGATTTTGCGCAAGATTTGCGTGAAGGGCGAGTGAAGGGTTTGTGAATAAAGCGTAACAAAAATATGAAGGCCATCTGCTCGAATTGAACAGATGGCCAAAATTTTGTCTTTGTTAAGCGCAGTTGAACTTAACTTTTATTTATCGTCTTTCGAAGGAACACCATAAAGTTCAAGACGATGACCGACCAGTCGGTAGCCAAGCTCGTTGGCAATCTCTTCCTGAAGCTTTTCAATTTTGTCGTTCGAAAACTCGATAACATCACCCGACCGCATGTCGATCAGATGATCGTGATGCTCTTCGGTCAGTTCTTCATACCGCGCACGACCATCACCGAAATCATGTTTTTCGAGGATATTCGCCTCTTCAAAAAGACGAACGGTACGGTAAACAGTGGCAATCGAAATCTTCGGATCAATCTCGGTCGCACGGCGATAGACCAGCTCCACATCGGGGTGGTCTTCGGACTCTGACAGCACACGGGCGATAACCCGGCGTTGGCCTGTCATTTTAAGGCCCGAGTCGATGCATTTTTGCTCGATGGTTGATTCTGCAAGCATTGTCTTGTTCTCGTTTCCGGTTCCGCCTGTCCCCAAGCCGGGATGTCCCAGCCTTTGCTCTCTTGTGGCTCAATATCGAAAAATCTGCCACATATCGCAAGGTCGAATTCGCGTTTATTTCCAGATCACAGGCCAGATCATAGGGTATGACATAAAATCTGCGTCTTCCTGTGGCCCCTTGCCACCTGCGCTGCGAGACGCTACTTCATCATCGCACCTGCCAGGAGACAGTCTATGGACAATCCCGCCCCCGATCAGAAAATCGACATCACCAAGGATGTCTGTCCGATGACCTTTGTGCGCACCCGCCTCAAACTTGAAACCATGGCCGCGGACCAGGTTCTGGAGGTAACTCTTCGCACCGGCGAACCGTTGAAAAACGTTCCACGTTCGGTGAAAGAAATGGGTGACGACGTCATCGATCTGGTCGAAATCGCGGATATGCCCGGGACATATCGACTGACAATCCGCAAAGGATAATCAGCTTTCAAGCCCGAATGAGGGCTTACCGTACAACAGGTTGAACATCAAGACCACACTAATCATGTGGGTATATAATATTAAAATGCGATCAACTTGCATGTCATGTTTCCCCCACCCGGCATGGACGCAAAAACCAGCAAATCAATCAGTCACGTACCAGATGATGTTCAAGCACCAAGGCATCGACCTTCTGCCCATCGCGCCTGTCATAGTATCTTTTACGACGGCCAATTTCGGCAAAGCCAAACCCGCGATACAGCCTTAACGCCGGCTCATTATCAATTGCGACTTCAAGCAGCATGCGCGTCACATCATCTGCGCGAAGGCGTTCTTCAACCCCGCTCAGCAGCTTTTTACCGACACCCAACCCACGTGCCGACGGCGTGACAACGATTGTATTGATTTCCGCTTCGTCCAGAACCGCCTGCACCAACACAAACCCCAACGGGATATCGGCCCCATTGCGGGCATTGTCACCGGGCTGAAATGCCAACAATCCAAACGAACCGGGCACATCGAGTAACCGCGTGATCGCATCCGCGTCCCAGCAATCATCAAACCCCTGTTCGTGCAAAGCCGCCGCAACCGACGCAAAGGCCCCGGTCAAAGCCACCAACTCGATGGCTTTTGGTTTTTTTGGAAGGGAGGAATTATTGGCATGATCCGATCCCGCACGACCCGGTGCTGGACCGTTTGGTGATGTGCGAGTCATTTCTTTTTCTGCGGTCCCTGATCTTCGATCCGGCGTGCATCGGGTGCGCGCAAATACATCGGAACCGGGGCAAGGTTTTCACCACTTTCCCAACGCGACGCGGCAATCAGTGCAACATTGCCTGCGCGCGGTAAACTATGGGCCGTGCAATCATAAAACGCATCTGGCGCATGGGCAGCAGCGGTTAACAAACGCGGTGTTGCGTCCCCGGCCAAAATCGTATCGCCGGGTGGTGCCATCATCAGGGCCTGACGCGGGGCAACGCATTCAGGCGTGCTCAACGGTCTTTTTTTGCCATCAAAGGCCTGTGCAAAAATCTCGTTTCGCTTGCTATCGAGCGCCACCAGAATATTGCGCCCCTGCTGATCACGTTCAGACACGCCGTATGCCACGGCTTCGAGCGAACTCACCCCGACCACCGGGATCTTGCGTGCAAGACCAAGGGCACGTGCGGTCGCCAGACCAATGCGCATTCCGGTAAAAGCACCCGGACCAACCGTAACCGCGATGCCATCAACCGCGTCAAAGCCGATGCCCGCTTTTTCAAGGCTTTCAGCGATGAAGCTCATCAGGTGTTCTGCCTGTCCGCGCTCCATATTGGCAAAAAGTTCGCCTTTGACCTCACCATTGATCAAAACAGCCGTCGTCAGCGACGTTGAGGCAGTATCAATTGCCAAAAGCGTCGGGCCGGATTTCTCCGCTAATTGTGATGCGGTTTGCGATGCAGCGTGATCTGCGCTATCTGAAGAACGCGACTGACCCGTCAGCATCTTTTTTATGTAATCGGTGAACGACAAGAACAGGGGGCCTCCGGCGATGGCGCTGGTCGAAATTACGCCACAAGAATATGATGTCGAAATTGATATCGTCTATGCCACGGATCGCAATTTCACCGGGGCACCGATTTATACACGACCTGCCTGCTATCTTCATGCGGATGCGGCAAAATGCCTGAAAAAGGCATCGGCCATGGCACGTCGTCAGGGGTTGAAGCTTCGCATTCTTGATGCGTTCCGCCCTCAGGAAGCCCAACGCACCCTGTGGAACCATTCGCCCAACCCCGATTTCGTCGCCAACCCGGATTTTGGATCGCCACATGGTCGTGGTGTTGCCATTGATCTAACCCTGATTGATCAAAACGGCAAGGAACTGGATATGGGGGCAGGGTTTGATGAAATGCATGACCGGTCCTATCACGGCTCGGATTTGATTTCCAAAACCGCCGAAGCCAACCGTTTTATCCTGCTGGGCATCATGGTCAGTGCCGGGTTCGAGTTTTATGACCACGAATGGTGGCACTATCAATTGCCCAACGCCGCATCGAAATACCCGGTGATGTCCGATAGCGCCCTTGGTAACCCCATGATGGCCCGCTAGGCCAATACAGGCGCGAAGTGCTTTCCGAGCGGTCAGGCCTGCAACAACGCCTGACCACTTTGTGGATCAAACAGCGACATCCGGGCCCCATCGATAAGAATTCTGGTATCCGAACCTGATCTGAAAACCTGTTCAGGACCGCATCTTGCCGTGATTTCCGATCCTGCAACGGCAAGTCGAACATACTGATCCGGCCCGGTCGGTTCGGCCAGCAACACCCGCGATGCGATCCCGGCATCATCAAACAAAAGATGTTCGGGCCGGGCCCCCAGCGTTATTGGTTGCCCGATAAGGTTGCGTGCCTCGGTCGGGACGTCGACCAGCGGCAATTGGCCTGCTCCGCTGTCAAAGACGATATCCGAACCATCCTGTAACATTTTGCCAGAGATAAAATTCATCGTCGGAGCACCAACAAAGCTGGCGACAAAATGGTTGGCTGGTCGGCGATAGACGTTTTCAGGCGTGTCCGCCTGCTGAATTCTGCCCTTTTCAAGCACCACAACCTTGGTCGCGAGGGTCATCGCTTCGATCTGGTCGTGGGTGACATAGACAATCGTTCGCCCCAGTCGTTCATGCAGACGTTTCAATTCAACGCGCATATCCGCACGCAGCTTGGCATCAAGGTTTGAAAGCGGCTCATCAAACAGAAACACCGACGGTTCGCGAACCAGTGCGCGCCCGATCGCCACGCGCTGCTGCTGCCCGCCCGAAAGCTGAGATGGTTTGCGATCCAGAAGCGGCGTGATTTGAAGAAGTTCGCCAACATCGGCAACCCGCTTTTCAATTTCATCCTTGCGCATGCCACTCATTTTAAGGCCAAAGCCGATATTCTTGCGCACCGACATGGTCGGATAAAGGGCATAGGACTGAAACACCATCGCGATATCGCGCTCGTCCGGCTCCAGTTCGGTTACATTGCGCCCGCCAATATGAATTTCTCCACCCGTGGTCGGCTCCAACCCGGCAATCATGTTCAGCAATGTCGATTTGCCACACCCTGAAGGCCCCAACAGCACCACAAAATCACCGTCCGTGATTTCAAGGTTGATGTTTTCCATCACCGTCAGTCCGGCATACGCCTTGGTTACGTTGCGAAGTTCAACACCATTCATTCTGGTTACCCTTTCACCGCACCTGCGGCAATTCCGCGCACAAACAGCCGCCCCGACAATAGATAAACCGCAAGCGTTGGCAGGGCTGTCAGCATGGTTGCAGCCATATCGACATTATATTCCTTCTCGCCGAACTGTGATCCGACAAGGTTGTTGAGTGCAACGGTCATCGGTTGACCCGATCGCCCGCCAAAGGTCAGACCCAACAGAAAATCATTCCAGATATAGGTGAACTGCAAAATCATCGCGACACCCAGAATAGGCAGCGAAAGCGGCAACATCACGTGCCAGAACAATCGCCAGAATCCCGCCCCGTCGATCCGTGCTGCTTTCAACAAATCCTCTGGAACGGTTTTAAAGAAGTTGCGAAACATCATGGTGGTAAAGGCAATTCCCCAGATGACATGCACCAAGATCAACCCGGGTATGGACCCAAATATGCCAAGCTCGCGGATCATGATGATCAGGGGATAAAGGGTCACCTGCGGGGGAATGAACATGCCGACCAGAAGGGCCGCAAACATCACATTGGCCCATTTCATTTTCCACGCCGCCAGCGCATAACCCGTAACGGCCCCAAGCCCGACCGACAGGATCAAAGCCGGAATCACGATCTTGACCGAGGTAAGGAATGACGATGAAAGCCCGCCGCATTGATCACCAAGCGCCTGACTGCAATCGCCAAACCAGGCCTTGCCCCAAGCCGCAAATCCGGGGTCGGCGGGCAGGGCGAAGATACTGCCATTACGGATCTCATCCATCGATTTTAACGACGTTGAAATCATGATGAAAACCGGCGCCATGATCATGATGGCGGCAAGAACGAGCAGCCCATAAAGGGCAAGTCGATTATAACGCATGCTCAATGCCCCCACCCGCCGCGCCAAGACCAAGTTCCTGCCGATTAAGAATATGATCAACCACGAACCGCGCCGGCAAATCAGATGAAAATCCCGGCCCGCCACCGGTCAGTGCAACAACAAGGTCAAACGCCTTCATGACAATCGCACTCATCAGGATAAATACCGTGAAGAAGACGGTGCGCAGCATCGGGGTAATGATGTGCAGATAGACCCGCCATACCGGAATGCCATCAACACGCGATGCCTTCCAGATGTTCGGATCGATATTTCGAAGCCCGGCAAGAAACAGTGCCATGCACAATCCAACCTGTTGCCAGATACCAGCAATCGCCAGCGTATAGATCGCGCGATCCGGCCGGACGATCCAGTTGAACTCGAAACTGTCCCAACCCAACGCACGTACGGCTTCCTGCAAACCCAGTCCCGGGTTCATCACCCATTGCCAGATCACACCCGTCACGATGAATGACATCGAAAGAGGCAACATGAAAATGGTGCGGTACATGCCTTCGGCCTTGACCCGGCGATCAATCAAGATCGCCAGCAAATAGCCAAACACCATGCAGCCGCCAATGAACAAAAACCCGTGGATCGCCAAATTCTGCATCGACGTCCACCAGCGTTCATTGGCAAACAACCGAACATATTGGTCAAACCCGGTAAATTTATAGACCGGCAACAAACGTGACCGCGTCAGCGAAATCACAAAAGTCCAGATAATGAACCCGTAAAAACAGACAATCGTAATGGTCATGGCAGGGATAAGCGCCATTCTGGCGGTCCATTGCGGACGCCAGCGCCGCCTGCCTGTCTTCTGAATTGCGTCGTTCTCAACTGAACGCTGCAACACACCTTGTGCCGGATCGGCCATAAACATTCTCGCTTCTTTGTAAAGGTGCCGCTGCACCCGCCTTAGCGGTCACACAGCAGCACATCCCTGCAAAGTATTGCGCAGTCCCACACCTTACTTGGCGTAGGAAATTGCTTCGTGGAATTGTTCCTGACCCTCTTTCGGGCTCATGTCAGCACTGTTCCAGAAATTGGAGATGCTGTCATCAATCGCGCCCGAAACGGCACTTGGCACCCCAAACAGACCGGTACTGACCAGATGGGTCTTTTTGTCCTGAAGGGTTTTGATGGCAGTTTGCGCACAAGAATCAAAGCTGTCTGAGGGCACATCCAGACGCGCAGGGATCGATCCCTTTTTCATGTTAAAGGCAATCTGCACATCGGGCTCCAGCATGACTTGCGCCATTTTTTCCTGTGCGGGGGTTGCGTCTTCGCCGTCCATTGCCGAAAAGGCAAAGGCATCCACAGTCATGATATAGGCGGTATCAACAGCAGGTGCGAAGGCGCAACCAACCGTGGTGCCCGGCTCGATCCCCGCGGCAATGATTTCGCCTTTGGCCCAGTCACCCATGAACTGGAAAGCCGCATCGCCCTTGATCACCATATTGGTTGCTTCGTTCCAATTCCGACCTGGACTTGATTCATCAACAAAGGGCTTCAGTGCGGCGAAGGTTTCAAACACCTGATGCATGGTATCGGATTCCAGAAGGTCATCATCAAGCGTGCTGTAAAGATCGGCATAGAATTCACGTCCGCCAACACCCAAAAGTACACTGTTGAACATGATGCGCTCCTGCCACGGCTGCCCACCCAGACCAATCGGTGTTACGCCAGCTGCCTTGAGTTTCTCGGCCGCCGCGATGAAGTCATCCCAGCTTGTCGGCACATCAATGCCGGCGTCTTCAAGCACAGCCTTGTTATAGAACATCCAGTTTTCACCATGGATGTTGATTGGGGCGGCGATGTAATTACCGTCATATTTTGCCGCCTTGACGATCAAAGGCGGCAATTTTTCATCCCAGTTTTCTTCATCGGCAATCTTGCCAACATTGGCCAGAAGGCCCTGATCGGCAAGTTCACGCAATTGTTGACCGATGGAGAACTGAAACACCGCAGCCGGATCACCGCCAAGCATACGGTTCACGGCTGCTGCACGGGCGTTACTGCCCCCGGCAATCGGGGTATCACCATGTGCCACCTTTGGCCTCAAACGCCTTGCGCACTTCGGCAAGGGCGGCCTGTTCACTGCCGGACGTCCACCAATGCAGGACTTCTGCCGTCTGGGCATGAATCGCACCGGCAGATACACCGACGCTCAGAAATGCCGCGCATGCTGCGGCTGTGGAGAATTTCTTCATAACGGATGTTCCTCCCTAATAGGGTACGTTCAATGCCGACTTCTTGATGGTCGAAAATTCGTAACGTTTCGATTTTTTTGATAAGCGCTTTATTCGCTCTTGTCAATCAACAAAACCAGCCCATAATAGGGATAAAATGAAACATCGGTATTTTTTTGCCGATTTTTTCGAAACGTTACGATTCTGGGCGTGCTCAACAATGGCTCCCGGAACAGGGCAAGGAAGCGAACATGACCAAATCATTTCCCGACGGTTTCCGCTGGGGTGTCTCAACATCCAGTTATCAGATTGAAGGCGGTGCCAAAAATGACGGGCGCGGTGCCACCATCTGGGACACCTATTGCGCAACACCGGGCCGCGTTGCCAATGGCGACAACGGAAGCATTGCCTGCGATCATTATCATCGCTGGGCAGAGGACCTTGATCTGATCAAGGTCCTTGGCGCCAAACATTACCGCTTTTCAGTCATGTGGCCGCGCGTCTTGCCTGAAGGAACCGGCAGGGTAAACGAAGCGGGCATTGATTTTTACAGCCGCCTGATTGACGGCATGCTTGAACGCGGCATTGAACCATGGTTGTGCCTGTATCACTGGGATCTACCCCAAGCGCTTCAGGACCGGGGCGGCTGGACAAACCGCGACATTGTTGACTGGTTTGGGGATTACACCGACCTTCTTGCATCCCGACTCGGCGACCGGGTGAAATCCTGGGTGACATTTAATGAACCCAATGTGGTTGCCTGGGTCGGCCATGAAGAAGGTCGGCACGCACCGGGCATTGCCGACCCGCGCGCAGCCATGCGGACCGCTCATCATTTAAATTTATGCCATGCGCGCGCCACCAAGATCATCAAAGGCCATTTCCCCGAAGCCCCGGTTGGATTCGTTTTGCCGATGCACAAGGGCTACACATTGCCCGAGCGTCAGGAACAGGACGCACATTTGGTCGATCTGTTTGAAGCAAAATGGAACGGCGCGTTCCTTGATCCGGTCTATTATGGCCGTTACCCGGAGCTGATTTTGGACCGGATGGAACCCCACATTCTGGACGGCGACCTTGAAGCCATAAAAACCGAGGTCGATTTTCAGGGCTTAAATCAGTATTTCCCAAGCTATATCGAAGCTGCAAGCGACAAGGCCTGGCCGTTTAAACATGCCGAACCACCAAAATATTTCCGTCGCACCGAAATGGGGTGGGCAATTGATGGCGATTGTTTTTATCGCACGCTGAAAATCTTGCAAAACGACTATGGTAACCCTCCGGTCTTTGTCACGGAGAATGGCGGGGCCTTTATCGACCTGCCTGACGCAAATGGTAAAATCGACGATCAGGATCGCATTGCCTATCACAATGAATACCTCTCGGCCGCTTTACGCGCCATGAAAGAAGGCGCCAATCTTCAGGGATATATGCCTTGGTCTTTGCTCGACAATTTCGAATGGGCGTATGGCTATCAAAAGCGGTTTGGCTTGGTGCATGTCGATTACACCACCCAAAAACGCACCCCAAAGGCGTCCTTTGAGTTCATGCGCAATGTGATCAAAAGCAACGCATTGCCTTAACCATGGCCGGGCGATTAGATTGTCCGCCACGATACCGCTCGCTACGACCACAAGAACGGACCTGCATATGCCCGCCTCGCGCCCGAACCTTCGCACGATTGCCGAACATCTTGGCCTGTCGGTTACGACAGTTTCACGTGCGCTCAAAGACGGGCCCGAGGTCAAACCCGGCACAGTGGCCAAGGTAAAGGCCGCAGCCGAACAAATCGGGTATCAGCCCGATGCGCGCGGCGTCATGCTGCGCACGGGCAAAACCATGCAGGTCTGTTCAATCCTGTATTCCCCGGAAGTTGGCGATTACGGCGATCCGGGGTTTCTGGCACAGGTCGAAAGCCTGGCGCAGGGGTTGGAGGCAGACCGCTATTCGCTGGTGGTTCTGGCGCAAACCAGTAACAAAGATCCGCTTGAACCCGTCATCCGCGTCCATACCCAACGCATGGCCGATGCGGTGGTCTTTTCGCGCACCACATCCCAAGACAGCCGGGCAAAATATTGCCTGCAACATGATTTTCCGTTCGTCAGCTTTGGCCGGACCGAACTTTTAACCCCGCATGCCTTTGTCGATCACGATGATGAACAGGCCGCCTATGACGCCGTCAAACGCCTGATCGCGGATGGCCACCGCAAAATCGGCATGATTTATCCACCGGAAAACCTGACCTTTTTTGGGTATCGCAAACAGGGTGCTCGCCGCGCAATGACAGAAGCCGGACTTGATCCCGAAAGCCTGATCTGGATGCGCTCCGATGTCTCGGTACGTGCCGCCCGCGATGCTACCACGGCGCTGTTTCGCACCCAGCGCGATGCCACCGCAATTGTCTGTGCCAGCCAAATGACCATGATCGGCGCACTCGAAGCCCTGATGGAACTGAACATGGATACCATCCGCGACGGGATCGGGGTTGTCGGATTTGGCGGCATGCCGTTCCGCATGCTGTCAAAACAAAAACTGGCCTACTACTACCAGCCACAACGGCATGTGGGTGAAGTCCTTGCGCGTCATTTACACGATCTGATGGTCGGTGTCCCCGCTCAGGAACTGCAAACACTTTTGCCTTATCGACGCATTGATGATCTTGCCGCCTTCCGCGAGGGGGAGGATTTTTAAAGTCCGGCGCCCGAACCATCCTCGCTAGTCGCGTGCGGCATCCTTGTCGCTGATCAGGCGCACCAGCATCCGTTCAACCGGTTTAAGCACAATCAGAACAAACAGGGCCAAGACCGTGGCGATGATCACAATGTGCCACGCAGCAAGCGCACAGGCAATGCCAAGGGCGGCGGTGATCCAAACCGTTGCCGCCGTTGTCAGGCCGGAAACCGTCATGCTTTTAGGTTGACGCATGATCACGCCGGCACCGATAAAGCCAATGCCGGTCAAAACCCCCTGCAACAAGCCCTGCACAACGCGTGAAAGCGCATCAGGATGGTCAATCAGATCCTGAAAATGAACCGCAACGACCGACACAACAGCCGCCCCCAGACTGACAAGGGCCAAGGTCCGCATGCCTGTCGGCTTGCCATTCACATCGCGATTAAGCCCGATGATCATGCCAATCACCGTCGCCGCACACAGCCGCAGCACCATATCGATGACGCCAATATCAAAGTATTTCTCGGCCGTCGCAAAATAGGGAAGGTCGGTCAGCATAGAACGGGATCCGCACAGTTTCAGGAATTCCCAAAACGCGGCACGTTTGAACAATGTTCCGACCCCGCGCATATGGAGCCGGTGTTCAGGATCAGATTTTCTTACCCGGTCCCGTCATATCATTGCCCGGCAAAGCACCGCCGTCCATGTCGCCCGCTTCTGCCATCAACCAGTCAAAGAACAGGGATATCCGCGGATCACGGTCGGGCGGATCAAGGGTAATCAACACATAATCATACCCGGTCGGGGCCATGCCAAGCGGGGCAATCAGACGCCCCGCTTTTAAATCATCATGCACCAGCGGCAAGGGACCAATCGCCGTACCAAGCCGGTTCACAGCCGCCTGAAGCGCGAAAAAGAAATGATCGAAATACTGTTCGCTGGCCGCGGTGGCATCACTGCCACTGGCGCGCCTCCAAACTTCCCACGCATCCGGTCGGGTCCGGGCATGTAGCCAGCGGGCATTGGACAGATTTCCCGCAAGAATTGTTTCCCAGCAATCCGGATCACACACCGGCCCGGCATGTTCAGCCCAAAGACGGGTGGTGATGTACTGTTCTGAAATACCGTAATCGGCCCGCCGGATCGCCACGTCACAGCCATCGGCCAATAAATCCACCGGCCCACCGGCAAGGCGCAGGTCAATATTCAAGTCCGGGTTGGCTTCGCGAAATCCCCCCAAACGCGGCATCAGCCAGCGCATGGCAAGACTGGGCTCGCACGATACCGTCAGGATCGGCGATGCCCCGTCATGACGGTGAATATCCTCAACCGCGCCATCAAGTCCGTTAAGGGCGGCACTGGTAGCCTTTAACAACCGCTCGCCCGCTGCGGTTAACCAAACCCGCCGGTTTCGCCGCACGAACAGCTCAACCCCCAATCGATCTTCGATCTGGGCCACCGCCCGGCTGATTGCCCCATGGGTCAGATGCAATTCTTCTGCGGCGCGCGAAAAGCTTTGATGACGCGCAGCTGCCTCAAAGGCGGGCAGGGCGGCAAGCGGCGGCAGATGCCGTTTTCTGTGAATATTACTCACAATAAATCCCGGTATTTTTCGATTTTATGACCTTTGAAACAGTTTGATACTGATTTCACGCACAGATCAAGCCCCATCAAAGGACCGTTCCGTCATGCCCGACATCACCGCCGATATCCGATCCATGGAAATCATCGCCGTTGGCATCATCACCGTGCTTGCCGTCATCAGCCCCGGCCCCGATTTTGCCATGGTCACCCGCATCGCCCTTACCCGTGGCAGGCGCGCCGGGGTTTTCTGTGCCATTGGGATTGGCAGCGGTGTTTCAGTTCACCTTGCCTATACCCTGATTGGCCTGGGGGTTCTGTTTGCCAGTAATATCTGGGTGCTTAACAGCCTGCGCTATCTGGGGGCGGCTTATTTGATCTGGCTTGGTTTATCGGCCCTGTGGCCTGATATCCGCAAACTTGTTGGCCGCGCCAAAGCCGCCAATACCATGGATGTTAGCGCTAACATAGCAGCTTCCCAACCAGCAGGAACTTCGGCACCGGGCACAGATCAAACCCGGAACGGGTCGGCCTTCTGGGTCGGGTTTGCCTGCAATGCGCTGAACCCCAAAACGATGCTGTTCATCGTTTCCCTGTTTAGTCAGGTGATTTCGCCCGACACACCCATCATTCAGGAAATCGGATATGGCATTTATATCGCCGTCTGTCACATGTTCTGGTTCGGGTTGGTGGCGGTCGCATTGACCTTACCCGCCGTGCAGGCCCGCATTTCTGCAATCAAAATCTGGATCGAACGGGCGGTTGGTTTGTGTCTGGCCGGGCTTGGTATCAAGCTTCTGGCCAGCTGAGATCAGATAAACAGCATCTCGCCATTTTGTTTGGCGTCGTTCAGAAATGTCACAACACCCCCGGTCTCAATCGAAAGCTCATCGCGGGTGGCTTGATCTTCAAGGCCCAAGGCGCGCAATCCCATTTCACAAACCATGAATTTGCCATCCAATGATGCACAGGCGCTCAGCAATTCTTCGAATGTGCCGATCCCGCGCGTCGCATAGGACAAATCGATTGACGTCGCGGTGGCCCCTTGGGCATCCGTGCGCAAATGTCGCCATCCGGACGGGGCCAAAAGCGCACGGCTGGCTTCCATGGTGAAAAACAGCGTGACCTCCCGGCCTGTGGCAAGGGCAGACGATGCCATTACGAGTGCGTAATGAACTTTTTCAAAGCTGCCGGAAAATACCACCAGCGACAGTTTCTTGGGACTTTCGGTCTCAGTGTTCATGGATCGACAGGTCCTTGATCGTGGCGTTTTCTGAACAAAGCGGGCAGCCCGGATCGCGGGGCACCTTGATTTTACGATAGGCCGCCGACAGCGCATCGACAATCAACAACTGGCCCGAAAGCCCATCACCAATGCCCATCAATTCTTTGAGAACTTCGGTGGCCTGCATCCCGCCGATCATCCCAACCACCGATCCCAAAACGCCACCTTGCGCACAGGACGGAATGGCGTCCTCGGGCGGGGGCGCATGATAAATACAGCGATAACACGGATGGGGTGCGCCCAGATGGGCCTTGAATGTCGAAACCTGCCCGTCAAATCGCAATGCTGCGCCCGACACCAGCGTCTTGCCCGCCAAGTAGCAGGCATCATTAAGCAAAAACCGCGTCTCGAAATTATCTGACCCATCGGCAATCACATCATAATCGGCAATCAAATCCATAACGTTGCCCGCATCAAGCCGGGTGTTATGGGCATGCACGGTGATTTCCGGGTTCATATCGGCCATGGTTGCCTTGGCACTGTCGACCTTGGGCGTTCCGATATCGCGCATACCGTGCGCGATCTGGCGTTGCAGGTTGGAAAGCTCCACCGTGTCGGCATCAATAATGCCAATCGTCCCAACCCCGGCTGCGGCCAAATACATCGCAAGCGGGGAGCCAAGCCCACCGGCCCCGACAATCAGCACACGCCCCCGTTTAAGCATCATCTGCCCGGTGCCACCGACCTCTTTAAGGACAATGTGGCGCGCATAGCGCTGCACTTCATTTTCGTTGAAGTCAAAATCAGTCACGCGGGCGGGTTTCCTGTCAGATCGAATGCAACAGAGTAAAATCTCTGACCTCTGGATATAGCGTGGCGATCCCATCACTCAAGCAAAAGATTTGTTTTTCCCTGAGCCACTGTCTTTTTCACAACCTGTTTCAGGGCGACACACACTAATACTTAGGCATGTACCTAAATATTCTTGACGTAGCCCTGAAACTCAGTTTACTAAGGCACATGCCTTATCATTCAAACCCCCTTGATCTTGCGTTTCACGCCCTTAGCGACCCGACCCGCCGTGCGGTGGTCTCGCGTCTTGCCAGCGGCGAGGCGTCCGTAAGCGACTTGGCCGCGCCTTTCAACATGGCGCTACCGTCATTCACCCAGCATCTCAAAGTACTTGAGGAGTGCGGCCTGATCGCCAGTGAAAAGCGCGGGCGCAGCCGTTGGTGCCAACTGGTGCCAGAACGTTTCAACGAGGCGGCAGTCTGGATGGAGGCGGAGCGTCGACGCTGGGCCGAACGGCTGGATCGACTGGAACTTCATCTGGACAATCAGGAAGAAGGATGATGGACGATATGAAAAATCCGATTGAGACTTGGTCACTGGACCGCGAGATCGTGCTGGCAAAGCTGCTGAACCATCCGCGCGACAAGGTCTTCGCTGCCTGGACGAACCCCGAGGCGCTGGCGAAATGGTATGGCCCAGAAGGCCTTGATATCGAAACCAAGGAGGCCGACATCCGCGAAGGCGGGGTGTGGCGGTTCGACATGGTCGGCACGTTCGAAGGCAAACCACAGCGCTTTGAAAACCATGTGCGCTTTCTGGAAATCATACCGAACGAGCGGATCGTCATGAACTATGGCACGCCCGATCCCAACGACCCTGAACGGTTCCGCATGACAGTGACTTTCGACGAGCAAAGCGACGGCAAAACTGTGGTGACGTTGCGCCAACTCCACCCGACTCGCGAACGACGCTTGGCGGTTATTGGCTTTGGCGCGGTGGAATACGGCTTGCAAACGCTCGACGGTCTTGCCGTCTGGCTCGACGGCTGAGCCTTGGTTGATCAGATTGGCGTGGTGTGCACAACACCCTCAATAAAGAAAGGCCCGGAGCATATGCTTCGGGCCTTTCTTCCGACTGTCATTTAAGACAAACCCCTTATTGCAGACCGTCAAACAGTGGGGTCGACAGATAACGCTCAGCAAAGCTTGGAATGATGATGACAATGCGTTTGCCAGCATTTTCCGGCTTCTGACCAAGTTCAATCGCTGCCGCAACTGCCGCACCTGACGAAATGCCGGTTGGCAGGCCTTCGATGGCGGCCAGTTTGCGCGCCGTGGCAAAGGCGGTTTCATTGCCAATGGTCATTACGGTATCGATAAGATCTTTATTCAGGTTGCCCGGAATGAACCCGGCGCCAATGCCCTGAATTTTATGCGGTCCCGGTGCACCACCGGAAATAACCGGGCTGTCTTCCGGTTCGACTGCAACGATCTGAATGTTCGGGTTATGCTTTTTCAATACGTCAGCAACACCGGTCAGCGTGCCGCCAGTGCCCACACCCGAGACAAAGATATCAACGTTGCCGTCGGTATCTTTGAGAATTTCCTGTGCGGTGGTGTTGCGGTGAACTTCCGGGTTGGCCGGATTATCAAACTGCTGCAACATGATCGCACCATCAATCTCGGCCACCAGTTCTTCAGCACGGGCAACCGCGCCTTTCATGCCCTTGGCCGCCGGGGTCAGGTCAATCTTTGCCCCCAGAAGCATCAGCATCTTGCGCCGTTCAATCGACATGCTTTCAGGCATGGTCAGAATAAGGTTGTAGCCCTTGGCGGCTGCCACAAATGCCAGCGCAATACCGGTATTGCCCGAGGTCGGCTCAACCAGGGTGGCACCCGGTTTGATCTTGCCAGACTTCTCGGCGGTTTCGATCATTGCCAGACCGATACGATCCTTGACCGATGCCAGCGGATTGAAGAATTCAAGCTTGCCGATCAGATCCGCTTTTACGCCTTCTGCTTCTGCCAGACGCGAAAGGCGAACCAGCGGCGTTGCACCGATGGTGTCGATAATGCTGTCGTAAATCTTACCGCGAAACTCAGTCATGTTTTCCTCGCACTATTTTGTATTTTACCATCATGCACATCCTCAATTTGTATTTAAACCGCTATTGCCCCGTGTCAAATGGGCTTTGGCGATTTGTACAGGATATGGCGTTTGATGGCGTACCCGTTGCCTGTAGATTTTAACGAACCGCAGCGGTTTCTTGTTGATTTAAGATACAATACACCACCGTCAGTTCAGAAGACTAAATAATGAAATCGGGGGATTCTTCGATCCCGCTGCGCAAACCGGCATCCCGTGCCCGATTGCACAAATCCTCGACCGTGATTTTCGCCAGTTGTACCATCATTTCATCTTGCAACTCGCGCCACAATGGCCGGACGACTTCCTTGCCAAGCGGCGATCCTGCCGGATCTTCAATCGGGTCATCGGATGTTTCCATCGAACGGATCACCGACACAATATCGGAAAGCGTGATGCGACGGCGTTCGCGCGCCAATCGATATCCACCACGCGGGCCGCGTACACCCACCAGAATGTCAGCCCGGACAAGCTGTTGCAATGTCTGTTCAAGATAGCGTTTCGGGATGCCCTGACGCGCGGTGATATCGCGGCTTTGAACCGGTTCACCTGCCGCGTTATAGGCAATATCGACAACCGCCTCGATCGCAAACAGCATTTTCTTAGAAAGCTTTAACATCTTTTCTCGCTACTCCCCTTGTGGCCCCGACATCCCCCCAGATGCCATCTGGACCTGATTTCGACAGAGCATTCCTTGCATTACCAGCTGGTTCCAGCGGACCGTTCAAGCAGATACCGCACCCTTGGTACCAGTTGACCCAAATCCACCCGATCCACGCGCCGTTTCATCGAGATCATCAACCGCCTGCCACGCCACCTGTGTCACCGGTGCGACAACAAGCTGCGCGATGCGCATGCCGCGTTCAATTTCAAATGCCGCATCCCCGTGATTGATCAAAATGACTTTAATCTCACCACGGTAATCGGCATCAATCGTACCCGGGCTGTTGAGCACCGTGACACCATTTTTCGCCGCCAAGCCTGATCGCGGGCGGACCTGTGCTTCAAATCCGACAGGAAGCGCAATCGCAATACCGGTTTCAATCATTGCCCGTTTACCCGGCGCAATCACCTGAACACCGTCAATCGCCGCCTGCAAATCGACGGCCGCCGACTGTGCCGTCGCATAATCAGGCAGCGGCAAATCCGCACCGTGAGGAAGTCGTTTCAAATTGACGGTCAAGCGCGTCATGGTTCTTCCTTGTCTTTTGTATCGCCGCCCCCAAAAGGGTCTAGCGGCATGGCAGTATGTTGATCACCTGTGCGCAAGCATCAGGCAAAATGGTCAATGATGCGCGCGGTCAGCGTCCGGGCAACGCCGGTTTTACTTTGACGTGGCCAGCGTTCATCGGTTTTTTCATCGTCACCTGTAATCAGGCAGATTTCGTTCTGATCGCCACCAAAGGTCCCGGTATCGGGCGCAACATCGTTGGCCAAAATCCAGTCACAGCCCTTTCGCGTCCGTTTGGCGCGCGCATGCTCGGCAACATTTTGCGTTTCGGCCGCAAAACCGATCACAAGGGCCGGGCGGGTGGGGCCGGGCGCACTGATGGTCGCCAGAATATCAGGATTTTCCAAAAGCTTCAGATCAGCGATCACGCCTGATCCGTCTTTTTTCATCTTCTGATTCGCCGCATCTGCGGCACGCCAATCGGCAACGGCGGCAGCAAAAACCGCAATATCCGCCGGAAGCGCGTTTGTCACCGCCGCCAGCATCTCGCGCGCGGTTTCAACCCGCACCAAAGTAACCCCGGCCGGATCGGGAAGCGAAACCGGGCCGGACACCAGCGTCACATCGGCCCCCGCCTGCGCCAGAGATTCGGCAATCGCATGCCCCTGTTTGCCCGATGACCGGTTGGCAATAAAGCGCACCGGGTCAATCGGCTCATGGGTCGGGCCACTGGTGACAATCGCCTTTTTGCCCAAAAGCGGTTTGGGCGCGTCAGCCGCTTCAAGAAAATCAAGCACGCTGGCAATGATTTCAGCTGGTTCAGCCAGACGCCCGGACCCAAATTCTCCACACGCCAGATCACCAGAAGACGGCCCGACACGCAAGACACCCCGGCTTTCAAGGGTTGCAATATTGGCCTGTGTCGCAGGATGGTTCCACATTTCAACATTCATCGCCGGTGCAATCATCACCGGCTTATTGGTGGCAAGAAGGGCCGTGGTCGCCAGATCACCGGCCTGCCCGGTGGCCATTTTTGCCAGAATATCCGCACTTGCCGGGGCGACCAGAACAAGGTCCGCCTCACGCGACAATCGGATATGGCCCATTTCCGCCTCGTCGGTCAGGGAAAACAAATCCTGATAGACCTTGTTTTCCGTAAGTGCTGCAACCGACAACGGAGTGACAAACTGCGCACCGCCTTTTGTCAGGACCGCGCGAATGTTAATGTCGCGGTCACGCAACCGACGGATCACCTCAAGAACCTTATAGGCAGCAATACCGCCCGAGATGATCAGAAGGATATTCTTTCCTGTGAGAGCACGTGGCACTGTGGTTACCAACTATTTACGGTTAAGAAGTGTGGTTAACCTACATTGTCGCATGATCACGTGCAAGCACCCAAAAAACGCAATAAAAAACGCCGCAAATCCGTTTGAATCTGCGGCGTTAAAATAGTGCGTTCGCGATGATGGCGTTTATGGGACGGTATAAAGCATCCCGAACCACTGCCACCGTGATTGCGCGCCAAGGGCGGTGCAATTAATCCGCCAGCGACCAGACGCCACCGGACCATCCATGCGAATTTCGATCCGCTCATCGCCAAGGCGGCTCATGGTTGCCTGCCCATCAGACGGATAGCATGACACGTTTGGCGCAGGCTCCTTTAACGTAAAGCCAAAGGCCGGCGGGTTTCGTGTCAGGGTATAGTCGCCCGGTGTCACGTCGCTCACCCGCAACGGCAAAGAATTTGCCGCCAGGCTAAAGCGTTCCATCGCACCATAATGCTCGTTAAGGGCAAAACGCGGCAGATACATGAAATCTGACTCGTCGCTCATCGCACCACTTTGCTGACCAAACGCGGACTTGTACCCGGCATCCGTGACAGCCTTGATCACCGCGTCATTTGCCTCACCGTAAGGATAAGCAAAGATTTCCGGGACAAAGCCGAGTTCTTCCTTAAACCGTTCTGCCGAATGGGCAAGTTCGGCTTTGACTTCATCAATCGGAAGGTCGGGCAAATGGGAATGATGCTGGCTATGCCCGCCAATCGTCGCCCCGTCGCGCACCATTTCGCGCACCATGTCCCAGGTCATGTAATTGGAATAACCTGCGTCGATCTGCTCGCTTGAAACAAACACGGTAAATGGCATGTTGTTTTTACGAAAAACCGGCCATGCCAGCTCATAGACAGAACGATAGGCATCATCAATCGTGATCCCGATTGTCCGGTCGGGCAATCCGCCGTCGCCTTGAAGTGCGGCCACAATCTCGGGCACGCCCAGCACGGTGTAATTGCCGTTGGTCAGTTCCTTGATCTGGGCGTCGAACTGCTCGGTGGTGATGTTGGTCGACGGGTAATCATTTTCGCCAAAGCGATGATACATGAAAACCACGGCCGATTTCGCATCACCGGTCGGTGTTTTGGCCGTCATTGCGTCATTGGTCGTTGTCGCCGCAGCATCATTTACATCGGCATTCGCTTGATCGGTCGTCACAGTTTCGGTCGGTACCGACTCCGTGCTAGAATTTGTTGTCTGATCGTCAGCTGATTGCGCCAGTACATGACCGGCACCAAATGTCAGTCCGACGGCGAATGAAAGACCAACCACCACACTGCGCAGCATGGACATGGAAGTCATCCGTGTCGACGCGGTGGCCAATGCGTGCCCTTTGGCGTCAAATGTCATTTCTATTTCCAGTATTCTGCGAACCACTCCTCGTGGCGGACACCTGGTTCATGGCACCTCGCCCCAACATTGTGACCTCCGGCCACAGGAAGCGTCCCGTTTTTTCGAGATCATCTTTCATATGAAAATACCAGTGAACCACTTGTTTTTCCACATTTCATATGGATAGGGCATGCACGGTTGCGAATTGTCCCTGTATGCTTAACTTTATGAAAGAGTCCTAACCCCCATCCAAATTGAGAGGTTCCATGCTTGATTCCACTGCACTTGATCTTCTGTTTCACGGCGCGCGCACCCATACCCAATGGCTGGACCGCGATGTTGATACCGACCTTCTCAAACAGGCGTGGGATCTGGCCGTGATGGGACCAACCAGTGCCAATTGCGAACCGATGCGGGTCAGTTTTGTAAAATCCCCCGACGCCAAGGCACGACTTAAACCCTGCCTTGCTGCCGGTAATGTTGATAAAACCATGGCCGCACCGGTCACCGCCATCATTGCCCATGACATGGAATTTTATGAAAAACTGCCCGATCTGTTCCCCCATACCGATGCCCGGTCATGGTTTGCCGGAAAGGATGATGCGATTAAAACAACGGCGTTTCGCAATGGTTCGCTACAGGCAGGCTATTTCATTCTGGCTTTGCGTGGCCTTGGGCTTGATTGCGGCCCGATGTCAGGGTTTGACAATGCAAAACTGGACACGGAATTTTTTGCCAATACCCCGGTTAAAAGCAATTTCCTGATCAATATCGGTTACGGCGATGCAGCCAAACTGCATGAGCGCAGCCCGCGTCTAAGCTTCGATCAGGGTGCCCGTATCCTTTAAGGACACAGCGACACCTCACGTCGGACAATCGTTGCCATCCGTTCCTGCGTCTGCGGTCTTTTTTCAGGATCGCAGACGTTTTTTTTCAATTGCTTCATGACCTTGAAAACTGTCATCAAACTTTTATTTGATCTTTACCAGCGTATAACCATTTTAGGTCCACTTTTAGACCTGCGTACAGTAACAGGTCATCATACCTTCTCAACAGGAGCGTCAATTGGGTTTCAGCCAATTGTTACTTACGGCTTTGGCCGTTGCCTTTCCAGCAGGCATTGTATTCGTCGTCCTTGCGGCGATGGAACTGCTTGGCTGGGGCACTGCGGTCGTCGCCGCGACGCTTTCCTGGTTGGGAATTGCTGCGATACTGCGCATCTATTTTGGCGATTTGCGCCGGGTTGCCCGCTATGCCACCGATCTGCGCGACCGGTTCCGGGGAACACCGCCACAGCATCTTTCCTTTAGCGCGGCATCTGAACTCTCATCGCTTTATACCCAGATCGCCAGTGCGTTTCGCGAACGTATTTCACATCTGGAAACCCAGACCAGCACCGATGCCGAAATCCTTGATCACCTGCCCAATCCGGTGGTGATGGTCAACCGGCACCGGGTTGTCACCGGGTTCAATCAAGCTGCACGGGGATTGTTTCACAACCTTGAAACAGGACGCGATCTGACGCGGTTCATCCGTGATCCGATCCTTCTGGATGCGTTTGATGATGTCGCCAACGAACGCGAAACCATGAAACATGCCGAGTTCATTCTGGCCAGTGACGCGCACCGTCATTTTGATGTGCTGACCGCACGCCTGCCCGCAGCAACCGGCGACCGAAACTTTGTTCTCAGCTTTTCCGATCTGACCGAGCTTCGCAAACTTGAACAGATGCGTGCCGATTTCGCCACCGATGCCGGTCATGAATTGCGCACACCGCTTTCGGTGCTGCTGGGCTTTATCGAAACGCTTGAAGGTCCGGCCAAAGATGATCCGGATGCCCTTGCACAATTCCTGCCGGTAATGCGCGATCAGGGCCTGCGCATGCAGCATCTGATCGAAGATTTGCTGTCGCTGGCGCGAATTGAACTCAACGAACATACCCCGCCGTCCGAGGATTGCGACGTTGGTAAAATCATTGGCAAGGTTGCTGAAACCCTTGCGATGAAAGCCGACGCCAAGGGCATGAAAATCCGCGTTGATCATGCGCTTGATAACACCGAAATCGTCGGCGACGAAAAGGAACTGACACAGGTGTTTGTCAATCTGGTCGAAAACGCCATTAAATACGGTCATCCCGATACCGATGTCGAAGTTTCGATTACCTTGGCCAAAACCCCACCCGGTGCGCTGGCCCGGTTCCGCCATGACCGTATCATGGCCGTCGCCATCCGCGACCATTCTGACGGCATCGCACGCGAACACCTGCCGCGCCTGACCGAACGGTTTTACCGGGTTGATACCGCCCGCTCACGCGCCGTTGGCGGAACGGGCCTTGGACTTGCCATTGTCAAACATCTGGTGCAACGCCACCGCGGCACCATGATCATCGACAGCGAACAGGGCGTTGGGTCGGTCTTTACCGTCTATCTGCCCGCCAAGGCCGACAACAATATCCGCAAATTGCATAGCGCCTGACCCGTTCAGACAAAAAGGCCAGCACCGAAATGCTGGCCTTTTGGCAATCTGCGTCGAAGATATCGTTTCGGCTACAGAATAAACTTCGAAAGATCGGTATCTTTCGACAGTTCTTCGACCTGCTCACGGACATAGGCGCCATCGACTTTGAAGGTCTCGCCCGCCCGATCGGTCGCGGTAAAGCTGATGTCATCCAGCAGCTTTTCGAGAACCGTATGCAGGCGGCGTGCGCCGATATTTTCGACCGCCTCATTCACACTGGCCGAAATGCGGGCAATTTCATCAATCGCATCATCGCTAAAGTCCAGTGTGACGTCTTCAGTCTTCATCAACGCAATATACTGCTTGATCAGGGAGGCTTCCGGCTCCATCAGGATGCGGCGGAAATCGCCTTCGGTAAGCGCCTTGAGCTCCACCCGGATCGGCAAACGGCCCTGCAATTCCGGCAGAAGGTCCGACGGCTTTGCCAGATGGAACGCGCCCGAACAGATAAACAGGATATGGTCGGTTTTGACCGTCCCGTGTTTGGTTGAAACGTTGGTTCCCTCGATCAGTGGCAGCAAATCACGCTGCACGCCTTCGCGCGAGACATCGCCACCACGTTCCGACCGCGCGGTGATTTTATCGATCTCGTCTAAAAACACGATGCCGTTCTGCTCGACATTATCAATCGCCTCGGCAGTAACCTTGTCATTATCAAGCAGCCTGTCGCCTTCTTCATCAATCAGGCGCTCGAAGGCTTCGGCGACGGTCATGCGTTTGGGCTTGGTATTGCCGCCAAAGGCCTTACCGAACATGTCATTCAGGTTCATCATGCCCATCTGGGCACCGGGCATGCCGGGAATATCGATGGTTGGCATCGAGGACGAACTGCTTTCCTGAACGTTGATTTCGATTTCCTTGTCCTGCAACTCGCCTTCACGCAGCATCTTACGGAATTTCTGGCGGGTATCGGCCGATGCGTTTTCACCCACCAGTCCATCAAGAATGCGTTCCTCGGCCTGCATTTCAGCCTTGGCCCGGACCTTTTTGCGCATGGCCTCACGGGTCAGATCAAGCGACACCTCGACTAGATCACGCACAATCTGTTCCACGTCACGTCCGACATAACCGACTTCGGTGAATTTGGTGGCTTCGATCTTGATGAACGGCGCATCGGCAAGCTTTGCCAGACGGCGCGCAATTTCGGTTTTACCCACCCCGGTCGGGCCGATCATCAGGATGTTTTTGGGCAGAACTTCATTGCGCATGGTGTCGTCAAGCTGCTGACGACGCCAGCGATTGCGCATCGCAATGGCAACCGCGCGTTTGGCTTCTTTCTGACCGATAATGTGGCGATCCAGTTCGGAAACCGTCTCGCGCGGGCTGTAATTCTGGGTCATTTTGGTGTTCCGTTTTGTTATTGCGACGGATGCGTGATCAGGGCCCGAAACGGCACCCTGCCTATTTAGCATCCTCGATTTTTTCGAGCGTGACGCTGCCATTGGTATAGACGCAAATCTCACCGGCAATCTTCATGGCTTTGCGGGCGATTTCCTCGGCTGTCATGTCCTGATCCATCAGGGCACGGGCGGCGGACAAGGCGTAATTTCCGCCCGATCCGATGGCGATAATGCCGTCTTCAGGTTCCAAAACATCACCCTGACCAGTCAAAACCAGCGAAATGTCGCGATCAGCAACCGCCATCATGGCTTCAAGCTTGCGCAAATAGCGATCTGTACGCCAATCCTTGGCCAGTTCAACACAGGCACGCATGGTTTGGCCCGGATGACGGTCCAGTTTGGCTTCAAGACGCTCAAGCAGGGTAAAGGCATCCGCCGTCGCCCCGGCGAAACCGACAATGATGTCACCTTTCTGACCAATCCGGCGGACCTTGCGGGCATTGCCCTTGATCACGGTCTGGCCCAGCGACACCTGACCATCACCGGCCACCACGACTTCATTCCCCTTGCGCACAGACAGGATCGTCGTGCCGTGCCAGCTTTGTTGTTCGCTCATGAATTATCCTTGAATATCATCCAATGCTTCGACCAAGAGTTAGCACGCACAACCGCCCGGTCAAGGGCCAAGGCCGATCATAGGGTTTTGTCGAATGGCAAATACTGTTTCAACGCCAAGACCCATAAAAAATTCAAGGCACAGTGCGCTAACTTGCTTTAGGCTTGAGCCACAAAAGAATTTCAAAGAACGCAGGACCAAAACCCATGAGCAGCATTGACCTGACCCAATCCCATCTTGGCAAATGCATCCTTGCGGGGCAGGGCAAAATCAAGGCGGATCTGGTCCTGCTCAACATCGGCTTACTGGATGTCATCACCGGTAACGTCACTGTGACCGACATCGCAATCGTCGGGGATCGCATTGTCGGTACCCATGACAGTTATGCTGGCGAGACCGAGATTGACTGTACCGGTAAATTCGCCGTTCCGGGCTTTATTGATACCCACCTTCATATCGAAAGCTCATTGGTCACTCCGCTTGAATTTGATCGCTGTGTCTTGCCACACGGTGTGACAACGGTTCTGTGTGATCCGCACGAAATTGCCAATGTTCTGGGGGCGGACGGGATTAAGTACTTCCTTGAATGTGCCGAACAGTCGGTGATGGACATTCGGGTCAACCTGTCATCCTGCGTTCCGGCCACCGCCTTTGAAACAGCGGGTGCACGGCTTGAAATCGAAGATCTTCTGCCGTTCCGCGATCATGAAAAGGTCGTCGGGCTGGCTGAAATGATGAATTATCCCGGCGTGCTGAACCTTGATCCGGGCATCATGGCCAAGCTCGAAGCGTTTCAGGATGGGCATATTGATGGCCATGCGCCGCTGGTGCGCGGTGTTGATTTAAACGGCTATATGGCTGCTGGCATTCGCACTGATCATGAAGCCACATCGGCCGACGAAGCGCGTGAAAAACTCGCCAAGGGCATGGCGATCCTGATCCGCGAAGGATCAGTCTCCAAGGACCTCGAAGCACTGGCCGAGATTTTGGATGAAAACAGTTCAAGCTTCGTGGCCCTGTGTACCGATGACCGCAATCCGCTTGATATCGGCGAAGAAGGCCATCTTGATAGCCTCGTGCGCCGCCTGATCGGCCATTTGAAAGCCCGCAATTGCCCGATCCATCATGCCTATCGCGCGGCATCCCATTCGGCGGCGCGCATTTTTGGTCTGCGCGATCGCGGTTTGATCGGACCGGGCTGGCGGGCCGATATCGCCATTCTCGATGATCTTGATACCTGCGATGTTAGCGCTGTCATCGCCGCGGGCCGCCGTGTCACCAATGATCTGTTTGCCAAACGCAAAACCATCGACCCAGTCGGCCTGTCATCAATGAAGGCAACACCCGTTGATGCGGCCGCCTTTGCCTGCGACCCCAAACCGGGCCAAAACCAGACCCCGGTGATTAAGGTCAAACCGGGCTTGATCCTGACCTTCCGCGATGAAGCCACCCTTGAAATTGGCGAAAACGGCCTCAAACCCGATCTGGATAACGATGTGATCAAGGTTGCTGTCGTCGAACGCCACGGCATCAATGGCAACATCGGCAGAAGCTTTGTGCGTGGTTTTGGCCTCAAACGTGGCGCGATTGCCTCCTCGGTCGGGCATGACAGCCACAACATAACCGTGGTCGGTGCAAATGATGCTGACATGGCGGCTGCGGTCAATCGCCTGATTGAAATGGGCGGCGGCTTTGCCGTTGCTGATAATGGCACAGTCACGGCTGAACTGCCGTTGCCGGTCGCAGGCCTGATGAGCCTTGAGCCGTTCGAGGTGGTCGAAAAAGACCTGATTACGCTGCGCGCCGCGGCCAAGGATTTAGGCTGTGTTTTGCCCGAACCGTTCCTTCAGGTCGCATTCCTCGCCCTTCCGGTCATCCCGCACCTGAAAATGACCGATCGCGGCCTGTTTGATGTCGATAAGTTCGATTTTGTTTGAGGGTTTTGCGGTGAAGACAATCCTAATCACCGCAAATTATGCGATAAATAAACTTGCTATTCACCGCAAATACCCGGCATAATCACCGCAAATGGAGCGGTGATTATGCCCTGGATTTATCAAAACAGCCAATGGCCCAAACTCACCTGGAACGATAATGCCCTTATCATTGCACTTGCTGATTGCCGTTTTCAGCAGGGAAGGCTGCTTGGCAAAATGGCGGCACTTGGCTTTGATCTGCAACAGGAAGCAAGCCTTGACACCCTGACGAACGACATCATCAAATCATCGGAAATCGAGGGCGAACGCCTTAACCGCGGCGAGGTTCGATCATCTGTTGCACGCCGTTTGGGCATGGACATGGCCGGTATGGTCCCCACCAATCGCAATGTCGACGGCGTCGTTGAAATGATGCTTGATGCCACTCAGAATTACCGCGAAAAGCTTACAGCAGACCGGTTGTTTGACTGGCACGCGGCCCTGTTTCCCACCGGACGCAGCGGCATGCACAAAATCGCAACCGGCATTTGGCGCACGGATCAAAATGGCCCGATGCAGGTTGTCTCCGGTCCCTTTGGCCGCGAAACCGTCCATTTCGAAGCCCCGGCAGCATCGATGCTTGCCGATGAAATGTCGGTTTTTATCGATTGGTTTGAGGATTCACCGCCCATCGACCCGATCATTAAAGCGGCAATTGCGCATTTCTGGTTTGTCACCATCCATCCGTTTGACGACGGCAATGGACGTATTGCACGTGCAATTGCCGATATGGCCCTTGCGCGTGCCGATAACAGTGCAACCCGTTTTTACAGCATGTCGACCCGGATCGAGGCTGAACGACGTGACTATTACGCCCAACTTGAACGTCAACAACGCGCAACGCCCGACGTTACCGAATGGATTGGCTGGTTCATTGCCTGCCTTGGGCGCGCCATTGAAAATGCCGACGACACGCTGGAAACCGTTTTACAAAAAGCACGCATCTGGGATACCGCAAACAAAGCGGGGATCAATGCGCGGCAAACCGTGATACTCAACCGCATGCTTGACGGGTTCAAGGGATATATGAACACGTCAAAATACGCCAAAATTGCCAAATGTTCGAATGACACAGCACTGCGCGATCTTCAGGCGTTGGTCGATGCGGACATATTACAAAAAAATGCCTCTGGCGGTCGCAGCACCAGTTATCGGCTCGCTGATATCCCGGTTAAAGAGTAGCCGGGGCATTTTACGACCATAACTTGGCTGGTTAAACTGGCTTTTGCGCGACTTTGTTGCTAAATACGTCCCAACATATGCATCCCTATCTGCAGGAAAGGAGCTTTGCATGCGCAAGGCCCGCGTTGAGCGTAATACAAACGAAACCCAGATCACGGTTGAGCTGAACCTTGACGGTACCGGCGTTTATGACGTCGAAACCGGCGTTGGCTTCCTTGATCACATGCTCGAACAGCTTTCACGCCACAGCCTGATGGACCTGAAGGTCCGGGCCAAGGGCGACCTGCATATTGATTTCCATCACACCACCGAAGATGCCGGGATCGCGATTGGCGAAGCCTTTGCCAAGGCGCTTGGCGATAAAAAGGGCATCAACCGATATGGCAGTTGCCTGTTGCCGATGGATGAGGCGCTGACCCGTGTCGCGCTTGATATTTCAAGCCGCCCGTATCTGATCTGGAATGTCGACTTTAACCGCGACAAAATCGGCGACATGGATACCGAGCTGTTCCGCGAATGGTTCCAGGGCTTCGCCCAGGCCGGCGGCATTACGCTGCATGTCGAGAACCTCTATGGCGAGAACAATCACCATATCGTCGAAAGTGCCTTTAAGGCGCTGGCACGGTCGCTGCGTGTGGCAATTGAAATTGATCCGCGCAAATCCGATGCCATTCCGTCGACCAAGGGCACACTTGGTGGATCACTTTGATCTGACGTGATTTGATCCCCCAAGATCGGAAATATACCGGCGGTACATCGCTATCCGCGCGACCAGAAAATCGGTTTTCGATGCAGGTTTACACAGTCCATATCCATCCCGGCGATGCCGACCCGATGGAAAATGCCATCCTGATCCGCGAAGGGTTCAATTTCTGGGCCTTTCTGCTGTCGGGGCTTTGGGCGTTGTATCATCGCCTGTGGCTTGGCTTTTTTGCAATTGTCGCGGTGTCGTTGGCGTCCGGCCTCTTGGTCCGGCTGTTTAACGGCGGGCCGGAAATGGACTTTGCGTTGGCCCTTCTGACCGGGATCGGCTTTGGCCTGATTGGCAATGACCTCAGGCGCCGGAAGCTTGCCGCCAAGGGCTGGAAAATGGTCGATATCGTGGCTGGTAAAACCTACTCTGATGCCGAATATCGCTGCTTTGCCAATCTTGGCAGTCAACGGATCAGAACAACCCACCTTGGCACCACGCAATTGGCATCACCGCCGCAAACTGTTGTCTCCACCCCCTCAACCGGGAGCCCATCCTACCCATGAGTGTTGCGATTATTGATTACGGTTCAGGCAATTTGCGTTCGGCTGCCAAGGCATTTGAGCGCGCCGCCCGTGAAACCGGATTTTCCGACGATATCATTGTCACCAATGACCCCGAAAAAGTCCGCAGCGCCAGCCATATCGTGCTTCCGGGTGTTGGCGCCTATGCCGATTGCCGGGCCGGGCTTGATGCGGTGACCGGGATGGTCGATGTGCTGAGCGAACAGGTGATTAAGGGCGGCAAGCCGTTCTTTGGCATCTGTGTCGGCATGCAGTTGATGTCGTCTGTCGGGCGCGAATTTGTCACGACCGACGGCCTTGACTGGATCAAGGGCGAAGTGGTCGCGATCACCCCAAACGACCCGACCCTTAAAATCCCGCACATGGGCTGGAACGAGCTGGTACTTGATCCCGCCGGGAAGGCACACCCGGTGATGAACGGTATTTCGGATGGCGATCACGCCTATTTCGTGCACAGCTATCACATGCATGTCGCCAACCCGGCCGAACGGCTGGCATCGGTGTCGTATGGCGGCGATTTAACCGCAATGATTGGACGTGACAATATGGTCGGCACCCAGTTCCACCCGGAAAAAAGCCAGAAAACCGGGCTTACCATCATTGGTAACTTCCTCGGATGGAAACCATGATCGCACCAAGTGATACCATTCAGGATGGCGTCATGGCCGAACATGTCACCCAGCTTTCGGCGGGGGATTTGTCCGACATCGTTGATGCCTGCACGCAGGCCATTGTCGAAGGCGGCGGCTTTGGCTGGCTGACCCCACCAGATCGCCCGGATATGGAAAAATACTGGCGTGGCGTTTTGCTGATGCCCGGGCGCAACTTGTTTGTTTCGCGCGTTGATGGCGTGATTTCCGGCGCGGCACAACTGATCGAAACCCCGGCCAACCTCGAAGCACAGCGCCATTCTGCCCAGATTTCCGGCCATTTCGTTGCCCCATGGGCACGCGGGCGCGGCAATGGCAAGGCGATTGTGCGCGGTATCGAATATTTCGCCCGCGAAGCAGGCTATAGCGTTTTGAAACTGGACCTTCGCGAAACCCAGACTGCCGCCATCGCGCTTTATAATGGGCTGGGATACGTCCGTTGGGGGATCAATCCCTATTACGCGATGATCGACGGCAAGATGGTCGAAGGGTACTACTACACCAAGAAAATACAGGACACCGAGCAGTGAATCTTTATCCCGCAATTGACCTCAAAGACGGTGCCTGCGTTCGCCTTTTGCGCGGCGACATGGACAAGGCCACCGTGTTTAACGATAACCCCGGTGCACAGGCCGGTGAATTTGTCGCCGCCGGGTGTCACTGGGTCCATATTGTTGATCTAAACGGCGCCTTCGCCGGGGAACCGGTCAATGGGGCAGCGGTTGATTCCATTCTGGCTGCGGTCAATGGCAAAGCCAGCACTCAGCTTGGCGGCGGTATCCGCACCATGGAAACCGTGGATTACTGGCTAAACAAGGGCATTACCCGTGTCATCCTTGGCACCGTGGCGCTGCGCAATCCGGACTTTGTCAAACAGGCCTGCGCCAAATGGCCGGGCCGGGTGGCGGTGGGCATTGATGCGCGCGACGGTTATGTCGCGGTCGAAGGCTGGGCTGAAACATCCGAAGTCACCGCCCTTGAACTGGCGCAAAAGTTTGAAGATTGCGGTGTTGCCGCCATCATCTTTACCGACATTGACCGTGATGGCGCGATGGGCGGCCCGAACATTGAATCCACCGTGGCATTGGCATCGGCCATCTCGACCCCGGTGATTGTGTCGGGCGGGGTATCGTCGCTTGATGATCTGATTGCGGTCAAGGCCCATACCGATGCCGGTATTGATGGCGCGATTTCCGGACGTGCCCTTTATGATGGGCGCATTGACCTTACCGCGGCCATTGCGGCCTTGTCCTAACGATACACACAGGAAACCGACCATGCTGAAAACCCGTGTCATTCCCTGTCTTGATGTTAAGGACGGCCGCGTTGTCAAAGGTGTCAATTTCGTTGATCTGATTGATGCCGGTGATCCGGTCGAACAGGCGCGTATTTACGATGCCGAGGGGGCGGATGAGCTGTGCTTCCTTGATATCACCGCATCCAGTGACAACCGCGACACCATCTTTGACGTGGTCGCGCGCACCGCAGAAGCCTGCTTTATGCCGGTCACCGTCGGCGGCGGCGTACGCACCCTTGAAGATATCCGCAAATTGCTACTCGCTGGTGCTGACAAGGTTTCGATCAATACCGCGGCCGTCAAAAACCCCGATTTCGTCCGCGAAGCCGCGCGCAAATTTGGCTCGCAATGCATTGTCGTTTCCATCGATGCCAAATCAACTGGCCCCGACAAGTTTGAAATCTTTACCCATGGCGGACGCGAACCAACCGGAATTGACGCCGTTTCGTTTGCAAAACAAATGACCGAATATGGCGCGGGCGAACTTCTGGTCACCTCGATGGACCGCGATGGCACGCAGTCGGGCTTTAACATCCCGCTGACCAAAACCATTGCCGACAGTGTGCATGTGCCCGTGATTGCCTCGGGCGGGGTCGGGACCCTTGATCATATGGTCGAAGGGGTGCGTGATGCCCATGCATCGGCGGTTTTGGCCGCATCCATCTTCCATTTTGGCACTTATCGCATCCGCGAGGTCAAAGACCACATGAAGGCGGCGGGCATCCCCGTGCGTGAGGAGTAGAAAATGCCAAACCCGCAAGATCAACATATCCTTGATGCGCTTTATGCCACCGTGGCCGCGCGTAAGGGTGCCGATCCCGACACCAGCTACACCGCCAAGCTGTTTGCCAAGGGCACGGCTAAAATCGCGCAGAAAGTCGGCGAAGAAGGCGTTGAAACCGTGATTGCCGCATTGGCCGAAACCCCGGAAAAGGTTGCGTCCGAAAGTGCCGATCTTCTCTATCACCTCATGGTGCTCTGGGCCGATCAGGGTGTGAAACCGCAAGATGTCTGGAACACACTGGCCGAACGCCAGGGCATCTCAGGCATTGCCGAGAAAGCCGCGCGCACCGACGACTAAACGGTATCAAGCCACATCCCAACCCGTCATGCCCACGCAGGCGAGCATCCACAGCCCCACAATAGATTCCAGGCCGCCGCGTGGCGCCGCCAGAAACCACGGGCATGGTAAAATGGTCGTACTTTCTGAAAATCCAAATTGCACCCAAAGCAAAGCCTGTTCAATATGGCAGCCATAAACCAAATCTAGCGATCAGGAGCCCCCAATGGCCGTCAAACCCTATGACCCGGAAAACATCTTTGCCAAAATCCTGCGCGGCGACATCCCGTGCAGCAAGGTCTTTGAAGACGACCATGTGCTGGCGTTTAACGATATCGCGCCACAGGCCCCGACCCATATTCTGGTGATCCCCAAAGGCGCATACACGTCCTACGACGATTTTGCCGCCAATGCATCAGATACCGAAATCATCGCCTATACCCGCGCGATTGGCAAAATTTCGGCCGCGGCCGGTGTGGTTGAGGACGGCTACCGCCTGATCGCCAACACCCGCGAACACGGCCGTCAGGACGTCCCGCACCTGCATGTGCATATCCTTGGTGGTGAAAAACTGCCGCTGATGTTGCCAAAGGCTTAATCGCAATCTGCCAAGATAACTGCAGCGTATTTAGTCGATAGGAAACATATGGAACTTCCAGAATTTCCATACATACCCGACGAAGTTATCAGACAATCAAAAGAACACGGAGACTTCGCTCCGGTTTTTTTTGAGTGGTATAAATACGTAGGCAGATTAGCCTTACTTGTTTCAAACATTGAACGAAATCAACCCAATGTTTCACAACATACCACGGCACACGATTTCCATATATTAATTGGACTTCTTTGCAGGTGTGCAAGACTGATGTTTAGCAACGTCGTCATGTCTCACGAGGGCAGATTTGGTGAATCTACTGCGATAGTTGATCGCTGTATACTTGAGTCCAGTATAAAGGTGATTTGGCTTTGTGAGAGTCAAACTGTAGATGCTTTTAAACGATATACAGCAGACGGATTGAAGGCTGAGCTCGAACTTAAAGACAACATCTTAGATGCCGTCGAAAAACGTCAAGGACGAGCTCTTACGATAGAAACAAGAATGTTGAAGTCAATTGATCAGTGCATTGAGCGTTCTGGATTGACGAAGGAAGACATCCTAGCGGCAAAAAAGCTACCGAATATCGCTTCTATGCTGGAGCAACTTGGCTTTAACAGGCTGCCATATATCGTAACACAAAAAATCGGATCTCATCATGTACACGGCACATGGGTCAGTTTATGGACCCATTACTTAACAGAGACTGCAGACGGAGTAGCTATACCAAGGGATTCTGATTGTGAAACGCATGTAAATCAATACATCGTCGTTTCGAAACTAGTCCTTCAAGCTATTCGAAGCTTTGTTCAAAGCATTTTCGAACAAACTGATACTGCTACATTTTTCTTTGAAATAATCACTTCAGCAGAATCTGAGATTGACTCGATCTTTCGCTTAGATATGGAAGATGACACCAAGACTGAAACACAAGAAAATGAGTTCGGATAACCTACTAGTGAACAGAAATAGCACCACTGAGCTGTTCAACAATCTCTTCGGTAGCTGGTCATTGATCCGTGATTTAGGTAACACTGGCCGGTTTGTGGGGGATGTGACGTTCCATATGGCCGATCGGGACCAACCTAACGTGCTGCGTTATCGCGAGGAAGGGTTTCTGACTCGCACCGATGGCCAGCGGTTTGATGGCTACCGCGAATATGATTTCGTCTTGCACAAAAATCCGGCCGCGATTGAGCTTCTGTTTCGCGATCCGATTGGATTTGGCAATCGCTATGTGATGCTGCACTTTGGCGAAGATGCCGACGAAGGACTTTGCGCACGCGACATTCATCCGTGCGGGGATGATTTTTACCATCACTGCATGATCTGGCGTGACGCCAATCATTTCGAAACAAAAATAAAAATCAACGGCCCGAAGAAAGACCATTTTCTGCACAGCATCTATCGCCGTAAATCTGGCACCTGATCCCGCAACAAATGCACCTATTTCCAATTGGTTAGGGCGATCCGAGGGCACCGAACCCCATTGCAGCTTCGCGCAAGACCCAATCGCGAAAGGCGCGGGATTCTGGCCGGTCGGTCCGGTTTTCCGGCGTGATCAGGTAGTAGGCACCATCACTTTGCAAGGTCGCATCACAGACGATTTCAAGCCCACCCTCAGAAAGTGGCCCTTCGATCAGCACGCGCGGCAAAAGCGCCAAGCCCATGCCCGCCTTGGCGGCCTCAATCAGCATAAAGAAATGCTCAAACCCCGGTCCGGGCGCCCCGGTGATGGCAACCCCATGCGCCAATCCCCAATCATGCCACGCCTTGGGCCGGGTGGTATGGACCAGCCGTGGATGATCGGCAATCAGGGCTGCAAGGTCGTCTTTCCGATCCGGCGCGACATATCCCGGTTTCGCGACAACCACCTGAATTTCATCAAGAATCTTATCGGATTTCAGCCCCGGCCATGTCCCATTGCCAAAATACAGCCCAACATCCAAAAGCCGACTGCCAAGCTCGGGGCTGCGGGCCGGGGTGGCGAAATTAAGCGCCAGGGTTTCGATCACCGGGCGGATATCCGGATATTCGTTTTGAAAGCGGTTTAATCGCGGGATCAGCCACGCACTGGCGATGGTATGCAGCGCCCCGATCACCAGTTTACGTTCCCCCGTCCCATGGGTGACCAGATCAAGGGTTGCGGCTTCAATCTCATCGAGCGCGCGGCGCAATGTCGGTAAATAGGCCCGTCCGGCGTCGCGCAAAGTAAGTTTCGGCCCATTACGATCAAACAACGCCATGCCAAGGCTGGCCTCAAGGTTGGCAACCTGTTGGCTGACCGCCCCGGCTGTCACCGATAATTCATGCGCCGCCCGGGCAAAACTGCCCAACCGTGCAGCGGCCTCAAAGGCACGCAGCGCATTAAGCGGAGGAGTGGTTGGGCGCAGCGCCATAGCAATAGATTTCCTGATGCTAAATGCAGAACTTCTGATTTTATCGCCCACATTATGCCGGTTTAGACTGTCTCTAACAACCAAGCGTTAGATAAAATAAAGGATACCGCCATGTCATTGCCACCGTTCCATCTGGCCTTTCCGATTAAATCGATTGCCGACACACGGGCGTTTTACATCGATATTCTCGGCTGTGCCGAAGGCCGTTCGACCGAAGCCTGGATTGATTTTGATTTCTTTGGTCATCAGCTCTCCGCCCATGTCCGGTCCGATGCCGGTCAAAATGCCGGGTCGGGCACCGTGGATGGTGACGCGGTGCCAATCCCGCATTTTGGTGCCGTTCTGGAATGGGAAAAGTGGCATGATCTGGCCGACCGGCTCAAGGCCGCCAAGGTTCCCTTCCTGCTGGCGCCGAAAATCCGCTTTGAGGGTGAACCGGGCGAGCAGGGGACGTTTTTTGTCTCCGACCCGGCGGGCAATGGCCTTGAGTTTAAAACGTTCCGCGATCCAGCGATGATTTTCGCGCATTAAGACCCAAACCGGGTCTTTGGCGGTTGTGATGTGGTTTTAGCCAATTGACCGCAGCAGCTTTGTACTGCCAACTACAAAGGCGCCCAAAACCGGCAAATATGTACCGGAAAAAGACGCACCGGAACGCTTTGCGCTTTGGCGCGTTCTATTATCATCGGTTCCACACATCAGACGACCCCGCATCAGGAGAAAGCCCCATGCCAACCCAATCTGCCACGCCAAACATCCTTATTTCAGCCGCCGGTGAAGACGCCGACTGGAAAAAGGCGCTGGTCGAACGGTTGCCTGAGGCCCATATCGTGACTGGGGATGACGATTACGATCCCGCAACGATTGATCATGCCCTGTTCTGGAAACAACCCCAGGGGCTGATTAAAACGCTGCCCAATCTGAAAGCGATCTTCTCGCTTGGGGCCGGGGTTGATCATGTTGTGTCATCGCCAAGCCTGCCCGCCAACATACCGGTGATCCGCCTTGAAGATGCCGGTATGGCCGATCAGATGGTGCAATATCATCTCTATGCTGCCCTTCATTTCATGCGCGATTTTGATGTTTATGCCGCCCAGCAGGCCAAGGCCACCTGGACCCAGCATGATGTTGCGCGCATTTCAAAATGCCGCGTCGGTGTCATGGGGCTTGGCGCGCTTGGTGCGGCGGTTGCCAGTGCGCTTTCCAACCTTGGCTTTGCCGTTTCGGGCTGGAGCCGCTCGATGAAGGCGATTGACGGCATCACCACCTATGCCGGTGAGGATGCCTTTGACGAATTTCTGGGCGAGGCCGATATTCTGATCTGCCTTCTGCCGCGCACGCCGGAAACAGAGGGATTGCTTAACAGCGAAACCCTGTCGCATCTGCCAAAGGGGGCTGCGATCATTAATGCCGCGCGCGGTGCGATGATCAATGAGGCCGACTTGCTGCGTGCGATTGATACCGGACATCTGCGCGGTGCGTTTTTGGATGTTGCCGTTACCGAACCGCTGCCCGAAAGTCACCCGTTCTGGGATCATCCGAAAATCCGCATCACCCCGCATATTGCCGCGGCCACCCGGGTTGAGGAATCGGCCGATCAGATTGCGCAAAACATTGATCGCATGGCACGTGGTGAAACGCCAACCGGCCTTGTCGATCGTCAAAGCGGCTACTAAACGCGCGGATAGATGAATTGACTTGCCGGGCGGGGTGCTTTCTGGGAAGAAACAGCACCCCACCCGTTTTACCTCATAGGACACCCCATGTCGGCCAAAACCTTTGTCGCCCTTCGTGTTGACTGCGATGCCCAGACGGCTTTTGCCGTGTTCACCAACGACATTGATCTTTGGTGGAAGCAAGGCCCGCGCAACCGGCTGATTGGCAATCGCCCCGGCGTCATGCAATTTGGCGAACGCGATAATGGCACGCGGTTTTTACAGGAAGTCGATAAACGTCGTCCCGATTTCGTGGTCGAGGCGGGCAAAGTGATCCATTGGGACCCGGCCAAACGGCTGGCATTTGAATGGCGCTGGCCAACAGCAGACCGCAAAGAACCCGTCACCCATGTTGATATCCGCTTTGCGCAATCTGGTGACGCCACGCGCCTGACCCTAACCCATAGCGGGCTTGAGGCATTATCCGCAGCCCACCCGGCGCGCAATGGCCTGAATGACAACCGGTTCAAACCAATGATGACCCATTACTGGCAAGCCCATCTGGTTTCATTGCGAAACCGGATTAAACAGCTTTCCGCCCATGAAGGCCCCGCATAATCTTCGTGGGTTAGATATCCGCCTCGGCCAGAATATTGGCCACCCAATCGACGAACACCCGCACCCTGACTGAAAGCTGACGGTTTTGCGGATACAGGATGCTGACCGGCATCGGATCGGGCGGAAATTCGGGCAGGATATCCACCAACCGCCCGGCTTTAAGATCATCAGCAACCCGATAGCGCGGCACCTGAACCAAACCAAGCCCGGCATAGGCGCATGCCGCATAGCTATCCGCGCCGGTCACCGAAATGCTGGCCGGAAGCATGATCTGGCGCACCGTGCCATTGACTGTGAAATCAAGCGGGATCGGCTTGTCATCGGCGCCTGACAGGAAGCTCACCATCGTATGGTCCTGGGTTTTCAGGTCTTCAAGCGTTTCGGGCATGCCCGTGCGGGCGATATAATCCGGGCTGGCAATGGTTGCCTCACGCAAGATGGCAAGCCGTCGTGCAATCATTGACGAATCTGACAATCCGCCACTGCGCACCACGCAATCAAACCCCTCATGCACCAGATCGACAAACCGGTCCCCGTCACTAATCATCAGATCGATACAGGGATAGCGTTCCAGAAACTCCGGCAGACGCGGAATGATAAATTTGCGCGCCAGCGTGCCTTGTAAATTGACCCGCAAAAGCCCGCGCGGATCCGTCCGGCGAAAGATACCATCGGCTTCTTCAAGCTCGGCCAGAATATCGACACACCGCCGGTAATAGGCCTCGCCATCGAGTGTCGGCACCACGGTGCGCGTCGTACGATCAAGCAACCGGGTCCGCAGGCGCGCTTCAAGTCGCTGGATAGAATTGGTCATGGTCGCACGCGGGATCAAAAGGTCCCCGGCCGCCTTGGTAAAGCTTTTGCGCTCCACCACCCGGACGAAATTGCGCATTTCCTCAAACCGGTCCATCGCCATGTCTCATTGTTATCAAAATTCGAACAGTCAATTCGAATATAGCGCAATTATCCCAAATGTCATCTCGGTCATAGTGAGCCCATCGCGCTTACATGCACATACACCAAGGAGAAATTTCATGTCTGCCATGGAAAACAGAACCGCCATCATCACCGGCGCATCACGCGGCATTGGTGTCGCCCTTGCCAAACGACTGGCCACAGATGGCTTTGCTGTGGTGATCAATTACGCCAATTCTGCCGCCGCCGCCGAAGAATTGGCCGAAAGCCTGAAATCTGATGGGCACAAGGCCCTCGCGGTGAAGGCCGATATCGCGCGCCCCGATGCGGTCACCGCCCTGTTTGACAAAACCATTGCCGAATTTGGCGGTGTCGACGTCATTGTCAATAATGCCGGGGTGATGACCACACAACCGATTGCCGAGATGAGTGACGCAACCTTTGATGCGATGATGGACATCAATGTGCGCGGCACATTCAACATGCTGCGCGAAGGGGCCAAACACCTGCGCGATCATGGCCGGGTGATCAATTTTTCAACCACGGCCCTGCATCTGAAATTGCCGGGCTATGCGGTCTATAACGCCACCAAGGCGGCGGTCGAGGCCATGACAGCGGTCTATGCCAAGGAACTGCGCGGCCGTCAGATCACGGTCAATGCCGTGGCCCCGGGCCCGGTTGCAACCGAGCTGTTCCTGAATGGCAAAACCGATGAGCAAATCGCCCAGTTTTCCAAAATGCCCCCACTTGAACGCCTGGGACAGCCCGACGACATCGCCGGGGTGGTCTCCTTCTTGGCTGGGACCGATTCCGGCTGGGTTGATGGCCAAACCCTGCGTGCCAACGGCGGACTGGCGTAACCCAAACATCGCCCACCCCTGAAACTGGTCTGGCATCAGGCTATCGCAGGTAATTTCCCCCCATCCCCGCACCTGCGTTTGGTCTGATGCCCGATTTGGTTGAATGCTGGGCCGTTATGATGCCGCCGCGTGGTTTCACCGGCGGCATCATTGCTGTTTTAATCGGGGCCCCATCGCGTAAAACGATGTCAAATATCCTGTTGTATCTGTCCATTGACCGGGTTTTCCAGCATGATGGCCCTCAAACACCCGCACCAGACGCCACCACCCAAGAGAACCCCGATGATCAACAGCCCCTCGCCGACCGAAATCACTTTCCGCCCGGCCACCCGCGATGATTTGCCCGCCATCGTTGCCTTGCTCGCCGATGATGAAAAGGGCAAAACCCGCGAAGAATGCACCGATCCGCTGCCCGATGCCTATTACGCCGCGTTCGATGCCATGCAATCGCAATCGACCAACACCTTGCCCAACCAATACCTTCTGGCCTGCCAAGGCGATGATATTGTTGGATGTTTGCAGTTAACCCTGATTGCCGGATTATCCCGGCGCGGGCAATTGCGTGCCCAGATCGAAGGGGTGCGGGTATCAAGCCGCCATCGCGGTCAAAAGATCGGTGAAAAGCTGATTTTAGAATCTATTTCGGTATCGAAATTACTTGGCGCTGTCCTGATACAGTTCACCACCGATAAAACCCGCAAGGATGCCCATCGGTTTTATGAACGGCTTGGCTTTGTTGCCAGCCACGAAGGCATGAAAATGGCGCTCGACCCGGCGTCATCATAAAAATATCATCGTAAAATCGGCCGGTTTTGCCTTTGTCCAACCATGTTGTTGGTCAAATCTGGTAGTCTGATCATGACGATCTTGGCAAAACACACAGACGGAGGTTCACCATGAATTTATCCGACTTGCAGGAAATGGCCCGTAATCGCGGATTTTCCCATGTTTTCAGTGCATCGGGCGCCCTTGTCACATGTGACGGGAAACAGGCGAAGTATCATGCCGATGACCTGACCATCATCGATTCCAGATCCGTCGATGCCGGCACCGATCCCGGTGATGATGCCACCCTTTACATGATCGAGGCAAATGACGGCACACGCGGCATGCTGATTGTCCCTGACAGCTTCCATACCGATGCCGACAAGGCGGATCTGATCGATCATTTACGGCGAAAGCATTCCTGATCTCTGGAACAAGTTGTCTGGTCCGGCGTTTTCCCTATATCGAACAAATTGCGTTTCAGGAGGACCAAATGACCTTGGCTGATCTTCAGGCAAATGCCAAAGAACACGGTTTCGAACACCATTTCATGTGTGAAGACGATGGTGCGCGCAGCGACGGCACCGGTCATCTTTACCAACCTCATGAATTGCGTCTGGTGCATTCCACCAGCACCGATAACGGCACCGATCCCGGCGATGACGCCACCCTTTACATGATCGAGGCAAATGACGGCACCAAAGGGGTGATGATCATCCCCAACAGCTTCCACGCTGATCCGCAAGAAGCCCGTTTGATTGATGTTCTGCGTAAAAATCGACAGGAAAATGCCTCGTAACCTTAAGAAATGGTCACAAGGCTCACGATCTTGTGTCACCGCGACAGCGTGCAATTTCGCAAAATGAACACAAATAAACACCTGTCGCGACATAAAAGGTCAATAGCTTAGGCTCAGGACCTAGACTAACCATAAACACACCGTATCGAGGCAGACACGCACATGTCGGATCTTTTGCCGTTTTTTCGGGCCTGGGTAACCGATCCCAGACGGGTTTCGGCCATTTCGCCATCCAGCCCCGCACTGGCGCAGTTGATCACATCCGAAGTCGTCCCCGGTCAAGGCCCGGTTCTTGAACTGGGGCCGGGTACCGGGGTCTTTACCCGTGCGCTGCTCAAACGCGGACTACCCGAAAATGATCTGACCCTGATCGAAGCGGGACCGTATTTTTCCCGCCTGTTGTCGGACCGTCATCCAGATGCCCGCATCTTACAAATGGATGCCACCCGGCTGGCAAAGGCCGGTCTTTATGCCCCTAGCACGCTTGCCACCGTCATTAGCGGCCTGCCGCTTTTGTCGATGAAACCGCGCCAGATCATGGGAATCCTGACCGGCACTTTTGGCTATTTGCGCGATGATGGTGCGTTTTACCAGTTCACTTATGGCCCGCGCTGTCCCGTCCCCTCGGCCATTCTCGGCCGTCTTGGTTTGCGCGCCACGCGCATTGGCACCACCGTGCGCAACATGCCGCCCTCATCAGTTTACAAGATTGAACGGCTTCAGCGCATTGGCGATACCCTCAACCGTCAATCGGCCTAATACGCAAAAAAGATAACGGTCGTGCAGTCTTATCCGTTCTCTGCCATCCGCCGGAAGGTATCAGGATAATCCATCACCAAGCCAAACCGATCCAGTTCCAACTCAGCCTTGAATGACCGGAATAATCCTTCGTAGCGATACCGCCGATCCACAATCAAACAGGTATAGCGCTGCTGTGCCGGGACGGGCAGAAACGCACCTTCAATCTGGCTTGGCAGTGGAACATAGGCCGCAACAATATCCTGACGGGCCTTTGGCGCCAGCCCAAGCCGCTTGATCGCCAAGGTGTTGGTGGCCGGGGTCACACCAATATCAACATCAAAACACCCATCAAGCGACGGCACCGGCCGGTCGCCAAGGATGTCATGCCAATGACCGTCCCCATCGGCCACAACATGCAACGTTTGACCGCCGATATATTTGACCAGCACTTCACGTGTCCGACATTGCGCGTCCGCACGCACCGAATAATAGGCACCATATCTGCCCCCGCGCGTGCCCGAAACCACCCCTTCAAGGATCAAATGCGCGTCATCCTGAACAAGCGTGCAACGTTCAAGCCCCTGTCCCTGCCAGTTGGTCCAACACACCGATGTCCGCATTTGATGCTCTCCTCTGTGGAAAATGTCGTCAAACTCCGTCGCCACCGCATGTTGGCGATTTGGACAGGCAATAACGGAAAATTTCTTACCGCCGATACATCATCTGCCGGTAATTAAGCGCCTCGGCAATATGCGGGCGTTTAACAACACCACTGCCCGCCAGATCAGCAATCGTGCGCGCCACCCGCAAAATCCGGTGATATCCACGCGCCGAAAGCTTCATGCGCCGGGTGGCATCCTGCAATAATTCCCGCCCGGCATCATCGGGGGCGGCCGCAGTTTGCAGGACTTCGCCATCGGCCAAGGCGTTGGTTGAGATATGTTCGTTTTTATATCGTAACATTTGAAGTTCACGCGCCAGAAACACCCGTTCGCGCACGGTGGCACTGGTTTCGCCGTTTGCGGGCAAATCAAGTTCTTCAGGCTTCACGGCGGGCACATCAATCTGAATGTCAAACCGGTCCAGAAGCGGGCCTGAAAGCCGCGCCTGATAATCCTCACCACAGCGTGGAGCGCGGCTGCATGCAAGGTCGTTATCGCCCAGATACCCACAACGACACGGGTTCATCGCCGCCACCAATTGCACCCGGGCCGGATAGGTCACATGCGCATTGGCGCGCGCCACCGATACCTGTCCGGTTTCAAGTGGCTGACGCAGCGCATCGAGTACATTTCGCTGAAATTCCGGCAGTTCGTCCAAAAACAAAACCCCGTTATGGGCCAGCGACATTTCACCGGGTTTGACCCGATGGCCACCACCAACCAGTGCAGGCATCGATGCAGAATGGTGCGGCTGCCTAAACGGCCGCGTGCGGATCAACCCACCTTCGGGCAACAGCCCCGATACCGAATGAATAACCGTGGTTTCAAGGGCTTGTCTGGCATCCAGATCGGGTAAAATACCGGGCAGACGTGCGGCCAGCATCGATTTCCCCGATCCGGGCGGGCCGCTCATCAATAAATTATGCCCGCCGGCCGCAGCAATTTCCAACGCCCGTTTGGCACTTTCCTGCCCCTTGATATCACGAAGGTCCGACACCGGCCCGGTCGGCGTGACATTTTCAACCGCCCGCGGTCGGGCAAGGATTTGCGTGCCTTTGAAATGATTGATCAGACTAACAAGGCTCTTGGGGGCCAGGATTTCAAGATCACCGGCCCAAAGTGCTTCTGCGCCATTGGCATACGGGCAAATAATGCCAAATTCCTGCATGCTGGCTTCCATCGCGGCGGGCAAAATCCCACCAACACTGGTGATGCTGCCATCAAGGCCAAGCTCGCCAAGGGCTAAAAACCGGGCGATGTCTTCGTGGCCAATAACATCCATCTCAGCCAGAAGTCCCAGCGCAATCGGAAGATCGAAATGCGATCCTTCTTTAAGCAAATCGGCCGGGGCAAGGTTAATCGTGATGCGTTTGGGCGGCAGGGCCAAGCCCATGCTTGATAAAGCGGAACGCACCCGTTCGCGGGCTTCGGATACAGCTTTATCGGGCAATCCGACAACGGTAAAGGCCGGCAGGCCACTTGCCATTTGCACCTGAACATCAACAGCAATCGTCTCAATCCCGGCAAAGGCAACTGTCGTGACCCGTGCTGTCATGTTGGCTGACCCCCATAACCCCAAGTTGCATCACTTTGACGGGAAACAAAGATTAAAGCAACATATCGTTTGTTCGCAGGGGTTTGCGCGTTTCCAGACAGTGGGGAACAAATCAGAAAAAGATGGGTCGCAATATTGTTAAAATGACCTTGCTACCTCTGGCTGTATCCCTACTGCATCCATCTTTGTTTGTCGTAAATCTCGGCCCGGCGGAACACCGAAAAGGCGGCTATATTCGCGCGTAAATTGGGGCACACTTTCATACCCTACGGCATAGGCTGCATCGGCAATATTCGTACCTTTTGCAATCATCTGGCGACGCGCTTCTATCAGCCGTAACTGTTTTTGAAACTGCAACGGTGACAAGGTTGTTGCGGCCCGAAAATGTTGATGGAACGAAGACACACTCATTCCTGCGGCTGCCGCCAAATCATTGACCCGGATCCCTTCGGCATATTGCTGCCTAATCAGTCCTATCGCTTTGGCGATACGCTGTGCATGACCGTTGGTTGCACCCAACCGCCGAATTGCCGCGCCGTGACGCCCTGAAAGCATCCAGTAATGCATTTCTTTTAAAAGGCCATCACCCAGAACCGAAATCGCACCGGACCGATCCAACAGGCCCATCAAACGCACAGCAACCTCTTCGATGTTGGGATCAAATGGTTCAACGGAAATTGGGCCGCTTTGCCCCGGAGGCAGAACAACCGCACTTGCGATCTCACTGATAATGGAAAGGTCGATCTCCAGCACGAGTGCATAATAAGGAGCCGCCTGACTGGCTTGTGTGATCTGGCTTACGGTCGGGACATCAGCAGAAATAAGAAGCGCTTCGCCAGGGCTCAACTCAAAACTTTCAGAACCCATTGTAACTGTTTTTCGACCCTGCAAAACCATCGCGACAAGGGGCCGGTTAATCGCGACTTGCAGCTCGCCGGGATACATTGCGCGCACCATCGAAAGTCCGCCAACAGGCGTATGCGCAACACCTAACGGATCGGCACGGGCATCCGCATAACGCCCGACAAGTTCAAGAAGAGAACGGCTCATTTGGGTCTTTCGGATAATTTCAATCGATTAATAGGTAAGGATAACCCCCAATACTGCAAGATATTTCCCCAAATAAAGACAAACAGGCAAAACTTTCAGAGAGACAGGCAACACCGAACAGACAATCATCGATATCGTATGGGCATCGTTACAGAAACAGGAGACACACATGTCTAAAATTTCCCTGATTACCGGTGCCAACCGTGGACTTGGCCGCAACACAGCAATCAGTATCGCAAAAGCGGGTGGTGACGTGGTCGTTACCTACCGCAGCAACGAAGCCCAGGCACAAGAAGTCGTTGAAGAAATCAAGGCATTGGGCCAAAAGGCCGTCGCCTTGCAGCTTGATGTCACGAAAATCTCAACCTTTTCTGCCTTTGCTGACACGTTGCAAAGCACGCTTGAGAAAACATTCGGGCGTAGCAACTTTGATCACCTGATCAACAATGCCGGGCACGGCGAAATGACCCCCTTTGCCGAAACCACCGAGCAACAGTTCGACACGCTGTTTGATGTGCATGTCAAAGGCGTGTTCTTCTTGGTGCAAGCATTGTTGCCTGTCCTTGCCGATGCCGGGCGTATCATCACCTATTCTTCCGGGCTGACACGTGTATCCTTCCCTGGCTTTTCTGCTTATTCCGCTGCCAAGGGTGCTATCGAGATTCTGACGGTTTATCTAGCCAAAGAACTGGGCGAACGCGGTATCACAGCCAATTGTGTTGCCCCCGGTGCAATCGAAACCGATTTTCTCGGCGGTGCTGTACGCGATACTCCTGCATATAACGAGGCCTTTGCAAATATGACAGCACTTGGTCGTGTCGGCGTGCCCGACGATGTTGGGCCAATGATTGCCAGCCTGTTGCGCGATGATAACCGTTGGGTTACGGGCCAACGGATCGAAGTTTCCGGCGGTCAAACGATCTAAGCCAATTCCCTGACCGGTATGTGCCGGTCAGGTCTTTTTTGCGGTTTGCATGGTGTCACATAACCTGATGTTCCGTCAGACAAACGCAACATGCCGTGATCCAAACGGCCAAATGCCAATCGCCTGATCTCATACGTATCGGTGAAATCTACAACGGCTATGATGCGGATTGTGGCGGCTAAACAGCCATACAAATCGGTATTAACAGACAAGGCCGCACCAGTGGTGCGGCCTTGTTAAATGAAACCTTCAGATTGCCAAAAGCATCAGATTGCCCTTACATCCACCGTCGGGCACATCGGGCGACCGGACGGGATAGGCAAAAAGCTATTCCTCGGAGGTATTCGTATCTTCGCGCGGCGGCAAGAATTCCTTGCGGCACGGGACCGCTTCTTCATTGACCACGGTCCAGCCGAAATTGCGAAACTTGCCAAAGCTTTCTTTTTTCATCGTGATGCCGCTTTCCTTGTGCTTACGCACTTCGTGGGGATCTTCGCCGTCGATCTTGTCGGCACGGATCCAGGCACGTTCACGCATTCCTTTGGTGATCGTTGGTTCGGTCATACAGGCTCTTTTCATCGAAAAACTGGGCAAACCACATCATAGCGCAATCTGTCTTGGCGTGCGATGGCTTTAACCGATGAACTGGTGTCAATCAATGGGCTTCGCATCGGTGTCATGGGGCAGGTGAAAAATGGTTTCAGCAAAAGATTCCCGCTCAGACATGATCGCCATCCAGTCACGCACCCGCACCGGAATGTCAAACCGCCGGTCTGGCCAGCGAAAATCAATGTAATAAAGGCCCACCAGAACTGAATAGGTGCCCAAATGCGCATCCTCAGTCCGCAAGGACGCCAACCCATCCAAAATCGCATCGATGCTGCTTTGAACTGCACGCGCCTGTCGCTCCATTACGAATTCGGAACGATCATCTTCGGGGCGCTGGGCATCGGCAAACAGCCGCCCGGTCGCCGCCATCATGCCATCGGCAAGGCCTTGCCATTTCAGGGCATTGAGCCGTGCGGTGCCATCTTGCGGAATGATGCCAGACGATGCACCAGATGCGCGCGCCACCTGATCAAGATAATCACAAATCACCGCCGATTCATAAACCGCCATGCCATCGGGCAGGATCAACGTCGGGACCTTGGCCAAAGGATTGTGTGCGCGAAGCGCATCATCGGTCCATGGATCAATCAGGATTTCACGCACCTGTTTTTCCAGACCCAATTCACGCAAAGCCACGCGCACCTTGCGCGAAAACGGTGATGTTGGCGCATAATAAAGCTGCATCGTCAAAGCCCCTTGCCGTGATCTGCCCTGATCCGGACGTCTTCCTAAACCTTAAGGTTCGGTGTCCAGCCAATCCCTTCGAGATGCCATTTCGCACCCCAGTTTTTACCTTTGCGGGTCAGTGTAAGGTAATTTCGCGCCGCACAATAGACACCTTTGCGATCGGGCAGCGGTTTTAACTTTGTCGGGCGTTCGGGCAATGGATGATCACCGATCCAGGCCAGCAATCCCAATGCGCGCGCAAAGGCCTTGGGCGGGGCAGTATGGGAAATGCCCGACGCCACCAGTTGATGGATGGTTTTGCCCATGGTTTCAAAAGTGCCCCGCGTGGCGACATGAATTTCACCCGACACGATCGTAATCTCGTGATCATGATCATTGGCAATACGTTCAAGCAATTCAAGAAACCGGCACCATTCGCGCCGATGCCAACGGCTTTGCCACTGATCGCGCAGGTCATCTTCGTATTTCTGGGCACTGGGCATCATATGCAGGAAAAATTCGACCAGCGACAAACGCGGACCAATCACCGGCACACTTGACATCAGCAAAATGCGGTTGCCTTCGGGAATGCTTTCAAGGGCCGGCGCAATATCGCGCCAGCCATGATCCCCCATGATGACTTCCGGTGTCCGTTCAGATCGCAAATCTGGCGCGATCACGGTCATCCCGGGGAAATCAACCTTCCACGCAAGACTTTTGCCCGACCGGTCAAGCACCATGTCGGGCAGGCGATCGGGCTCGGTCTCGGGCAGACCATCAGACAGGCCGTCTGGCCGCCCATCGGCACTGGTGCCAAGCTGCATCAAACAAAATGCCTCACGTGCGCAGGCAAACATGCCCTTGGCCACCATTGATCCCTGAAACCATTTCTTATGACTGCCCCAACCATCAAAAATATCATGGTCATCCCACATCATAAGTGACGGAACCCGCGCCAGCATGTGGCTGATTTGCGGTTGGTCATAGATCGCCAGATAATGATCAAGATAGAATTTCAAAACCGCATCGCGCATGGCATCGGAAAACCCAGCCGCCAGCTTTTGCCGACGCCGCGCCTTGTTCCAGGCGATAATCTCCGGGTGGCACTGCCAAACCCCGTCGGCATAAATCTGATCCCCACCATGCAGCAGCAATGAAAAGGGACGCTTTGCATGCTGATCGGCAAGGTCACTCCAAAGCGCATTGCGATCTTCAAGCGGCCGGTCAAGATCACCGTCTTCCTGCCCGTTACACGACACAAATCCGATGTGTAAATCCGATGCCATTTCGGCACAAACACGGTATGTTTCGTTTCCGAAACTATAATTCGCATCAGGAATTGCTGGCAGGCCAAAATCAAACCGCCAATAAGACCGGCCAAACAGGGTTGCCAGTTTTTCCGGCATGACCAAGTCACGCCCCATTGCACGCAATTCCGGTACCTTGGCCCCCTCGGGTGCCACGATCAGGGCTGCCAACCGGGTGGTTGTGCCATCACTGCCACGCGCAAACAAAAACGGGCCAAACAGACCGTCACGGGAAGGTGTGGAAACCTGATTTTCTGTCATGCGGTCCTGTTACCTTGGCCAAAGATGCTCTTAAATCATACGCTTGATACGGGTTTTGGTTCCAGCGTTGCCTTTTGGATGGCGCAATCACACCAGAACAACATGCACAAAAAAGGGCAAGCGACCTTGATCACGTCACCCAAAACTCGCTTCACGGAGGGCATCCTCAAATTCAGTGATTGAGCTGCAAGGGCAATCGTTTACGCTACGAACATCAAGATACCAACCGGCCGCGACATTGAGGAGAACGCCCTTGGCTTCACAACGCTCCAAAGCAATCCCAACCGTTCAGGTCGATGACGATACCGTTCGCGTGACCGAATGGCATTTCCCCCCGGGTGCGGAAACCGGCGGTCACACCCATGAAATGGACTATGTCGTTGTCCCTATGACCACCGGTGATTTGACCATTGAAATGCACGACGGCACCATCGTCGCATCGCCGCTGACTGCCGGGAAATCTTATGCTCGTAAAACCGGCGTTGCCCATAATGTCATTAACGACAACACGTTTGCCTTCACCTTTGTCGAAGTCGAAATCAAACCTGCCGCCAAATAGCGTTGCGGGCCACAGAAACAAAAAGGGCAGGTACCAATCGCACCTGCCCTGAATTCAAATGTTGTCGTCTGAGTGCTTAGATTATGCCAGCCGGCTGTCAATAGCATCCCAGATCAGGCTTTCAAGCTTTGATCCGTCAAAACGGTTCACTTCCTGCAACCCGGTTGGCGAGGTGACGTTGATTTCGGTCATGTAATCGCCAATCACGTCAATCCCGACAAAGATCAGATCGCGCTTTTTAAGTTCCGGTCCGATCCGTTCGCAGATTTCGCGTTCGCGCTCGGTCAGCATCGATTTTACCGCCACACCGCCAACATGCATGTTCGACCGTGCTTCGCCCTCGGCCGGGACCCGGTTGATCGCGCCAACCGCCTTGCCATCGACCAGAATGATGCGTTTGTCACCTTTGCGTACATCGGGCAAATAGGCCTGCACCATCAACGGTTCACGCGACTGGGCGGCAAAAATCTCCAGCAGGGAATTTAAGTTCTCATCGCCGGGTTTAAGATGGAACACACCCGCCCCGCCATTACCAAACAGCGGCTTGACGATGATGTCCTTGTATTCTTCGCGGAAATCCCTGATCCGGGCGGCGGATCGCGTGATCATGGTCGGGGGCATCAGGTCGGGAAACTCGGTGACAAAAATCTTTTCCGGTGCATTGCGCACATGCCCCGGATGATTGACCACGAAGGTTTCCGGGTGGATGGATTCCAGCAAATGGGTTGCTGTGATGTAGTTCATGTCAAACGGCGGATCCTGACGCATCAGGATAACATCGGTTTCCTTTGCCAGATTAATGATCCTGGCATCGCCCAGCTCATAATGATTGCCCGCTTCATAACGCAAGGTCATCGGGCGGACTTCGGCCAGAACCCGGCCCCGGTCATAAAACATGTCGTCGGGATGATAATGCAAAAGATCATATCCGCGCGACTGGGCCTCAAGGCCCATCACAAAGGTCGAATCGCCTTTGATATCAATGGATTCAATCGGATCCATCTGGATGGCAACAATACGGCTCATGAAATGCGTTCTCCTCTTCACCGGTTTGTATCAGCCATGTCGCAAATACGGCACAAAGCCGCCAATTGTGATCATTTGCGGGCACAGCTTGACCCGGCTGGCCTTCCCGGCCAAATGATGCGATATGTTATTCGCTCTTGTGGGTATTCATTTGGCAGGATTTTTATCATCTGCCATTCATGTTCCGCAATCGCGTTAAGATATTTGTTCCGAAGATCAGGCAGGCAAGACAGGCATATGACGTTTTTCTCCAAATTCTCGCAGACCGCTTTTCATACGTTCGGCAAAAAATCCCGTTCGTTGATGGCTGCCTCTGTGCTTAGTGCCGCTATCGGACTTGGCGCGATGACAAGCCTCACCTTGCTGCCAAATGCCGCCCATGCACAGTCTGCTGATATCAGCCCGGAAATGATCAAAAAGATCGAAACCTATATGGGCGATATCACCACACTTCGGGCTGATTTTGTTCAGATTTCATCGGATGGCGGGGCTGCCGAGGGCAAGCTTTACATGCAACGTCCGGGCAAAATGCGGTTTGAATATAACCCGCCAGCCCAGATATTGCTGGTCTCGACCGGGCATGATTTCATTTACTATGACAAGGAAATCAACGCCCCGACCTATTTCGATATCGATGAAACCCCCGCCGGGATCATTCTGGCTGAAAACATTTCCCTGACCGACAAGGTTAAAATCGTTGATTACCGCCGCACGGCCGAAACCATTCGTGTCGAACTGGTGCGTAAATCCGATCCGGGGGCGGGCAGTGTGACCCTGGTGTTTGCCGAGAGCCCCATGCAGTTGCGCCAGTGGATCGTCACCGACCCAACGGGGATCGAAACCACCGTGACCCTTTTCAACACCGAAGAGCACGTTTCACTTGATCCCGAGCTGTTCAAGTTTGACCGCATCTGGCCAAATCAGCGCAACTGACCCGAAAATTTCCATCACCTGACGATCACGATCTGATGAGCACAAGACCGCGGGTCAAACCGTAAAATGATGCGATTCAAACCCTTGCAGACATTGGGGTTTCGTAACGATCTGCCTATGCCGATCAAATCGCCGCAAACAGCAAAAAATCTTGTGTTTGGGCGCTGTGATATCTGGCAGAAACCGGCTCTGATCCCTATATGAAAGACTGTCACAAGGTTCCTGATAAATGAATGGAACCCGGTGTGAGGATAAGGTCTCCCCTACCTGTCCTCACGCTCCAGATTAACGGAGCGCTGGCGTTCGGTCTTCCCCCCTGGCCGGACGCCTTTTTTTTGCCCAACCCGAACGATATGACGGTTTGCGCATAAAAATGGCCAAAGAAATTTCCCACACAGGCAATAGATTTCACGCGCTGTTAATTTTCATTGCCTACTACTTTAAGGCATGATTCCCTCGTGGCGAGATTTTCCGCCAACTGAAGACACAGGACCGACACGTTCGATGATCAATGACTTTATGAAATCCGTCGCGCAATTCTCCGACCCGCGTTTCCGCAAGGTCGTGCTGATCGGTGTTGCTGGCGCGCTGGCAACCATTGTCGGTCTTTGGCTTCTGATCTGGTTCGGACTGAGTTCGATCACCTTCTTTGCCGATGGTGGCTGGCTTGAAAGTGCCGCCGACTGGATTCTTGGCATCGGCCTTGCCGTGCTTGTTGTCCTGTTGTTTCCCGCAGCCACGGTCCTGATCTCGAGCCTTCTGCTCGATCAGATTGCCGATGCGGTCGAAGACAAACATTACCCGACCCTGCCCGAAACCCGCCCGCAACCCATCAGCGAGGCCCTGATCAGCGGTCTGAAATTTGCCGCAACCGCACTGGCCCTTAACATTTTGATATTGCCGCTGCTTTTGGCGGGACCGGTCTATATCATCGCCTTTTACGGCATGAACGGCTATCTTCTGTCGCGTGAATATTTTGAACTGGTCGCCATACGCCGTTATGATGCGCGCACGGTTGAGGCCATCCGCAAAAGCCGCCAGAAAAAGCTATGGCTTGCCGGTGTCGGCCTGACCTTTTTAATGACCATTCCGCTGGTCAATCTGGTCGCACCGATTATCGCCACGGCCTTTATGGTTCATTACTCTGTTCGCCTGGGAACATATGTCCCGGAAACTGCGGTCTGACGTTCTGCAAATTGCTGTCGGACTGCGCGCCTGAATACCGACCCAAATACCGAAACAAAGACTCAAAGGATCTGGTCATCCAATGTTTGGAAAGAAAAAAGCCAACAAAACAGTCGACAGCCGTCCGGCTTCGTCAGATACATCTCCCTCAGGAGAGTCAGGTGCTCTTTCCGCGGCAAACAATGAGACCAAGATCGAGTCTTCTGGCGTCGCCAACAAAAATAGCGTCAATACCGGCCCTGCCGTAAAAACAGAAAAACGTACTGAGCCGCAGCTTTTCAGCAAGCCGCGTACAAAGGATGAACCACAAATGTCCAGTAAACCGCACTCCACCAGCTTCCGCCCGGAAATCCCAAAACGCCCGCTTGAGATTCCAACCCGCGGCAGCTCAGGACGCCCCGCCAGCGCCAGTCACAATTCCGACGGCAAAAAGCTGACAGTTGGTCGTGATATCCGTCTGGCTGGCGAAATCGGTTCTTGCGACGTTTTGGTCGTCGAAGGACACGTTGAAGCCCAGATCAAGGATTGCGCCCGTTTGGAAATTTCCAACGGTGGCACCTTTGTCGGTTCAGCCCAGGTTGACGAAGCCGAAATCAGCGGAAAATTTGACGGTGATTTGAACGCACGCCGCGTTGTGATCATTGGTTCGGCTGAAATCAGCGGCAAAATCACCTATGGCGCGCTTCAGATCGAAAATGGCGCACGCATCAAGGGCAGCCTTGATTACGTCGAAAGCAGCGATGATGGCACGTCGCGCAGCGGCAACAGTGCGGCAATCACCATTCCGCGCAAATCGGACGATTCCTGATCCCGTGTTCGCCGTGCGATCAAATATAACCCAGCCCCGAACGCATGCCTGGCGTGCCTTCGGGGTGGTGGTGCTTCTGGCTGTGATCGGCGCAACGCTCACCGCGTGTGGCGGAAATGCAGTGCCACCGGGCACCACCAATACCAGTTACGGCAAAACAGCAACCAGCACTGTATCTGGTCCCAAAACGGGGACCGTGGCCGGCAGATCGACAAAATCGATCACACAAGACGTCCCACGCCGTAGCCAAACGCAAAAACCCAAAACCGCTCCGAAAAAAACAGCCGCCATTCCGTTTAAACCCATCGCGGCCGAAACGCTTACCGGGTTGTCGGAAAAGGCTGTTTTGGAAAAAGTCGGCGAACCGGAACTGATGCGCGGCGAAGGTGACATCCGCGTCTGGCAATATCGGTCTGATGAATGTTCGTTTGATATGTTCTTTTCGCCCGCTGCACAGTCAGACGCCAAAACCGATGACCGCGAATTGCATCATATGCTGGCCCGAATGCGCCGTGGGAACGAAAAAATCTCCATCCAGGACTGTCTTGATCAGGTGCGGAAACAACGTCTTTCGCGCGGATAACGTCTTGTGTGATCGATTTTGCCGATACGATCTGATTTCCTTGGTTGAATATTTACCTTTTGTTGGCAGGGTCGATAAGCAACCTCATAAATTCGCCACATCAGGCGACTTTATTCGTCCAGTCATGGTCCTTTAGGGTCTGTACGCAATTGAATGGCTAAACACGTTTTAGAACAGTCCATTGCGTACAGACCCTAAGGGCCCGTCCCGAAACTTCTAGACACGATACGCGACCTCATGAAAAAACACGCCCATCGTCTCGTCAGAACTTCGCTGGCTGCTGCCTTTATCGCGCTGATAAGCACTTTTTGCGTGGCAGTCCCTGTCACCAGCGCACAGGCCCAAAACACTCCCAAGCTGATTGATGTCTTCGGCAAGTGGGAAGCTTATACCTATTCCGAGAAAGGCCAAAAAGTCTGCTATATGGGCAGTCAGCCAACCTCGGCAAAAGGTGATTATACCCAACGTGGACGGATTTACGCGATGGTCACCCATCGTCCGTCGCTTAAGCTTCTCAACGAAGTCAGCTTCATCACCGGCTATACCTATAAGCCTGATAGCAAGGTGGATCTCCGAATCGATTCCACATCCTTCAAGCTGTTCACCCATGATGATTCCGCATGGGCCTCGACCAGCGAAGGCGATCAGAAATTGATTAAGGCCATGAAAGCCGGATCAACGATGGTTGTTGTCGGCTACTCATCGCGTGACACCAAAACCACAGACACCTATTCATTGTCCGGGTTTACTGCCGCCTATAACGCGATTTCAAAGGCTTGCAGCGTCAAGCCGGTGAACTAGGCACAGCTTAGGGGTCAGGCTAGATAAACGCAGGGGTTCACCTTCTGCGATACATATTGCAACCGTGATTGCGCATGCGCGATGGCTGCAATGTGAAATTTATCATTTCTAAATTGGCTCAGCCCCGCTATATGCGGGGCTGAGTTCATTGCATTTGGATTTTGCGTGCCCGCGCACGCGCTCTGATCGATTTTCTGCTATGATCACGAAAACACAAGGCACGTTGTGCGTGATCGGCGAAATCACCAGATAGCAACATGACACACGACCACCAGAACCAAGAGAGAGACCGGGATGACCGACGTCCTGACTGAAAACGCATCCGCACTTCCAGCCGACGCCAGCACAGGCACGTCTGGCACTGGCACGTCCGGCACCACCGGTCCTTCGCTGTCCGACTTCGTCACGCGCGCCGCCAATGGGCAGGCAGCCGACGGGCGTCGTGATCTGGTGGGCATTCCCCGCGAAGAACTGACCGAACTGATGGCCGCCATGGGCGAAAGCAAGTTCCGCGTCAAACAGCTGTGGAACTGGGTCTATTACCGTGGTGTCACCGACATCGAGGATATGACCAACATTTCCAAGAAACTGCGTGATCGCTTGGCACAGGATTTCTATGTCGGGCGTCCGGTGCTGACTGCCGATCAGAAAAGTACCGATGACACCCATAAATGGCTGATGAAGTTCCATGACGGGAATGAAGCCGAAACTGTCTATATCCCCGATCGCAACGAAGACCGCGGTGCGGTGTGCATTTCATCGCAAGTCGGCTGCACGCTGACCTGTAAATTCTGCCACACCGGCACCCAGCTTCTGGTGCGCAACCTGACACCGGGTGAAATCGTCAGCCAGTTCATGATTGCACGTGACAGTTACGGCGAATGGCCAACCCCGTCGAATGGCATCCGCCGCCTGTCCAACATCGTCATGATGGGCATGGGCGAACCACTATTTAACTATGAAAATGTCCGCGATGCGCTGCGCATTGCCATGGACGGCGAAGGCATTTCGATCTCGCGCCGCCGTGTGACGCTTTCGACATCCGGTGTGGTGCCTGAAATCGTGCGCTGTGGCGAAGAACTTGGCGTTGGTCTGGCGATTTCACTGCATGCGCCCGAAGACGACCTGCGCAACGAAATCATGCCGATCAACAAAAAATACCCGCTTAAGGAATTGATGGATGCCTGCCGGCATTATCCGGGCATGTCCAATTCGCGGCCGATCACCATGGAATACGTGATGCTCAAGGGCATCAATGACAAGCCCGAACATGCCCGTGCGCTGGCCAAACTGGTCAAAGGCGTTCACTGCAAGTTCAACCTGATCCCGTTCAACAAATGGCCGGGGTCGGATTACGAATGCACGCCGACCAATGACATCAAGAAGTTCGCCCAGATTCTGCTTGATAACGGCTATGAAGCCCCAATCCGCTGGCCGCGCGGGCGCGATATTCTCGCCGCCTGTGGTCAGCTTAAATCCGAAAGCCAGCGTCAGCGCAAATCACGCGTTGGTGGCTGTGCCAAATCGGGTGACAGCGAAGAAGGCGTGGTTGCTGCGCAATAAGCCGCCCTCCGACAAAACTTTCAGACAGATCAACACCGGATGGCCCCGCTATCCGGTGTTTTTGTATGGTGGGTCCTTTTCACATCCTTGCGCAAAAGTGTCACCATGACATTGTTTTAATTGTCGAACCTCTCTGGGCAACATAGCGTGATCTTCCCCACGAAATGGTCACAAGGTTTCAGACACATGTCGTTCGGTCAGTTTTTTGCGCTCCTTCTGGTTGTCACCATCTGGGGTGCGAATTTCACCGTCATCAAACTGGGTCTTGGCGAAATGCCGCCCATTTTGCTGTCATCCCTGCGCTTTGCCTTTGCTGCCTTACCGGCCGTATTTTTCCTGCCCAAACCCAAATGCCACTGGAAATATGTGGTTGGCTTCGGCGTGGTGCTGGGCTGTATCAAGTTTTCTCTGCTGTTTCTGGGCATGGACCTTGGACTGTCGGCCGGGATTTCGTCGCTGGTTTTACAACTTCAGGCGTTCTTTACCGTCATCCTGGGCTTTTTCGTCCTTGGCGAAAAAATCGGTCCCCATCGCATCGTTGCGATGGTCGTTGCCTTTTGCGGTGTTGGCGTTTTGCTGCTGGTCTCGGACGGTTCGATCACCGCCATTGGCCTAACCCTTGTCATTGCCGCCGCAGCGGCCTGGGGGGTTGCCAATATCATCATGAAACAGGCCGGATCGGTCCAGATGCTGTCTTTTGTCGTCTGGGCCAGTCTAGTGCCACCCATCCCGCTTGCGATCCTGTCATTCCTGACCGAAGACCGCGCCAGCCTTGCCCTGTTTACCGACCAGATCAGCTGGATTGGGGTTGGGTCGGTTCTGTATCTGGCCTATCCGGTGACATTGTTGGGCTTTGCCATCTGGGGCCGGTTGCTCTCGACCCTGCCGGTCGGGCTGGTCGCACCGTTTAGCCTGCTGGTGCCGATTGTCGGCATGGCAACATCGGCCCTTGTTCTGGGTGAGGATTTCGGACCAATCAAGATCGTCTCGGCCATTCTGGTCATGACTGGTTTGTTGATTAACGTTTTTGGGGCAAGGCTGATGGCGCTATTTCCGGCCAGAAACACAACGGTTTAGATACACAGGATCATTTATATGATTCTATTTTTAAAATTAAACCCAGCGCAACTGTGGCTTTTTACCGGGGTTTTTGGAGTGTTCCATGCCGGGTGTCCGAATGTCCCTGACATCAACGTTCATCACCAAAATCCCGCCAAGCCCACCCACGGTAATATCGGAAAGGCGGCGACCAACATGGTCGCGATCAAGCTCCGCCAAATAGGTATCACGTGATTTTTCATCACAAAAATCAATGGTGTAGCCATGGGTAAAGCCCTGACTCATGCCGCTGCCGGGTTTTTTCGGCCCGCCGCCAAAGGCAATTGCGCCGGGCACGGCCAGCGCGGCTTTTTCCATCTGGCTGATGATCAGGTCAACACTGGCCAGATCAACATCGCTGGCAACCTGCAACAGAACAATATGGCGTAACATTACAACGCTTTTTCCATCCAAACCCTACTGATCCGGCCACTGAGCGGGATCAATTACCTTGGGCAGTAAAATGAATTTCTGACCGGTTCTATTCATATGCCCGGCAAACAGGGCCGCGTCTTCCCCCGGGCCAAAGAATACATCCCCGCGCACCGGCCCGCGAATGGCCCCGCCGGTGTCTTGTGCCACCATCAAACGATGAAACGTGCGATCCGCATTCATCGGATCAGACGTTTCCAGCCACACCGGAACGCCCATCGCATGGAACCGGCGATCCACCGCCAGCGACCGGCCAGGTTCAAGTGCCACCCCTTGCGATCCCAGCGGCCCGGCATCGGGATCATCGGGATCGGTTTTAAGCGGCTGGAAAAACACAAAGGATGCGTTGGTGTTCATCACCGCATCGGCCTCATCAGGATTGTCATGCAGCCATTTGCGGATGGTCTGAAGCGACACGGTTTCCCGCGTTAACGCCCCACGGTCGATCAATTCACGGCCAATCGCGTAATAAGCCTGCCCATTGGTTGCGGCATATCCGATGCGCAACACACTGCCATCGGGTAAAACCACGCGTCCCGATCCCTGAATTTGCAGGAAAAACGCATCGACCGCATCATCGACCCAGACCATTTCAAGATTGCGCCCCGAAAGCGCCCCGCCTTCGATTTCAGCCCGGTCGTAATAGGGTTTCAAACTGCTGCCCGACAGTCGCCCGACCAGTTTCTTGCCTTTAAGCTCGTCGCTAAACTCGCCGAGATCGATCGACACCATGTCATCAGGTTTAAGATAGATCGCTGTCTGATATTTACCGTCTCGCGTCAGCTTGCCGCGCAGTTCCGGCTCATAATATCCGGTAAACAGCCCCTCGGATGTCTTGCCATTGCCGACAAGATACGGGGTAAAATCACTTTGGAAGAACGCCCGTGCGTCGTCTTTACGCAGGGTATCAGCATCCAGTGCAAGCGCCGTCTCACATGCCCCGCGCCACTGGCCAATCGTCCCCATACGGGCATCTGGCCCAACCCCACGGTCATCAGAACGTCGGACCATCGCCCGACATGACCGCTGAAACGCACGGACCGACCCACGCATGTCATCACTTTGCCAGCCATCAAGTTGGCCATACGGCACCGCGCGCAGGGTCAATTCATCTTTTTGTGGGGCCGGTTCCTTGGTCGTTTCTGTGATCAACCCGCTGATATCGGGCCAAAACATCCACACAAGGGCACATATCGCCCCAATGAAAATCGACAAAAAGGAAAGGCTGCGCGACAGAACCAAACGTCTTTTCAAGATGGAACCCGTTAACTGCAAAGGCCAAAAATACGAAATCCGCGCTGTTGCAAAGGCACAACATCACGCCAGTCGGATTTTCCAGAAACATGTTTAACAAGCCGATAATCTTGAACCGCTGTTTTCCTGCCAAACCGCAATAAAAAGCTGATTTCCACGCGGCCCATTAAACACGTGGCCGATTAAAAAAGGCGACCCGTCTGATGCGGGTCGCCTGATATCGTGTGTTTGGATGGAACCGGTGACGCGACGGTTCGTCAGATTACTCCGACGGTTCGTCCTCCGGGGTTTCAGTTGCCACCAGTTGCCAGTTCGGATCATTGTTTTGCGTATTGCGCGCAAATGTCCAAAGGTCTTCGGCCTCAACCACCTGATTGGGATCGCCCGAAACAACGTCGCCTTCGGCATTGCGAATGACCGAGACTTCTTCGGAAACAAATTTGACCGTCACATACGCCGTACGCTCTTCAAAGCTGGCATCATGGATCGTCGCACTTTTAATTCCGACCAGTGTGGTTTCCTCGTGCTCACCCTTTTCAGAGCGCGCATCGATCGCCGCAGAGAAATTCTTGTAAACCTCAGCCGACAGAAGCGGATTAAGCGCGTCCTTGTCGCCCTTGGCGAAATACTCAACAATCATTTCAAACGCCATGCGGGCGCCATTCAGGAAATCTTGCTGGGTAAAGCTCGGATCAGCCTTTTGAATTTTCTGCAACGTTGCGAACGTGCCAGATGGAACATCTGACTGCGCGTCTGCGTTTTCAGAATCCGGCAGGCGATAAACGTTATCGGTCTGCGGCGCAGCGCCATTCTGGGCGGTGCTGCCATTGTCTTCGTGCTTTTGACGGCCAAAGACATCGGACTGGTTCTGTTTCTCGTTGCCGGTACGACGGCCAAGAACACCGCGTAAACGCAGCACGAGAAAAACAGCGATCAGAGCGAAAAGAAAAATATCGAAATATTGCAAGATCCGGACTCTTGATCTTTGAGGTTTCAAAAAGGTCGCGTTTAACAAAACGACCGTGGACGAGAAATGGTATGAACCCAACCAAATGCAAGGGCAACCAATCATCACACCTTAAATGTGATCATCTTCACCCTCGAAGATGTCTGTTACGGGCAAACTGCCGTAATTTCGTCGCGTTATATATTTAATTGTTCGACAATTAGTTATCTACAGAGCATAGCAGATTAATCGGAAATAACTGAAATCCAAGTTGTTTTCTGTAATAATTATTCAGATGAACATGATCTGGCGGTGACATCCGCCGCAAATGTCGAACCAACAAGCGGGTCATTCCCCAAATATCGGAGCAATAATGGGCGTGTATTTTCTGGCCATCTTTGTCGCCATGCCGATCATCGAGATCGCCGTATTTATTCAGGCAGGCGAAGTCATCGGTCTGTGGCCGACCATTGGTGTGGTTATTCTGACCGCAATTCTTGGCACCACGCTGATGCGTGCTCAGGGATTGCAAACGCTGGCCAAGGCACAAAGCCAGATGGATCAGGGTGAAATGCCCATCGGCGCGATGTTTGACGGGATTTGCATTCTGGTGGCCGGTGTGTTGCTCCTCACCCCGGGCTTTGTCACCGATACCATGGGCTTCCTGCTTCTGATCCCGCCGCTCCGTCAGGTTGTCGGCGCCAAACTGATCATGAAGCTGGTCCAGTCGGGCAATATCCGCACGAACTTTGGCGGCGGACCCGGTGGCGCTGGTCATCCGGGTGGCTCAGGCCGCACTGGCGGCGGTCAAAACTCCCGCCGTCCGGGCAGAGGACCGATCATCGATGGCGACTTCGAAGATGTCAGCCCCGATGATCACCCGTCCTCATCAGATCGCGACAAAAAGGACAGCAATGATCCTGATCAGGGTCCGCGCAATTTGCCCCCGCACAATTCATAAGAAAATCACACGACCAATCCCATAAGAACATGTTGCCTGTCATTTCCGGGCCATCGCCCGGTTTTGACATGGCAGCATCGATGATTGCCCGGTAGAACCGCAGAACCGTGGGCTTTAGACGGCATCTGATTGGCTTGCCCGCATGGTTAAGACATGCTACCCCAGATCATCTGCCGCAGGGTTGCGGCGTCAGAAACAAGCATTTCAGCCGGTATTGTTCAATATCGAACGCCACATTTACACAAATTTGCGGTGTGCTCTGTCCTTCGGGCCTGAATGGCTTATTTCTGATCAAGACCGACTTTAATGGGAGCGAAACTTAATGGCCGAGAATACCACTGGTGCAGAGCAGGGCAGCGAACAGAAGCCCGCGGCAAATCCGATTACGATCCATACCCAGTACATCAAGGATCTTTCGTTTGAAAATCCGAATGCACCGGAAAGCGTTGCCCTTCAGGAGCAGCCAAAAATCAACATCGATGTCGATGTCGAAGCCCGCACCACCCAGGACCAGAAGCTTCATGAAGTGACCCTTAAAATCAACGTCAAAGCCGACGTTGCCGATAAGGTCGCCTTCATTGCCGAACTTCAGTATGGCGCCGTTGTAACGCTCAATGTCGAAGAACAGCACCGCCTGCCAGTTCTGATGATCGAAGTGCCGCGTCTTCTGTTCCCCTATGTGCGCAAAATCGTATCAGACCTGACTGCCGATGGTGGCTTCCCACCGCTGATGATGCAGCAGATTGATTTTGCTGATCTTTTCCGCAAGAAATTCGCCAAACAGATGGACGGCCAGCCTGCGGGCAACGCCTGATCCTCTATTTGGTACGATACCAAAACAAAGGCCGCCAATCTGGCGGCCTTTTTATTTTAATAACGTAATAAATAACCACTATCGACCGAAAGTACCGGGTCCAAAAGCGTGATTAGAACGGACGTGCGATCACCATAAAGACAATGATAACCATCAGGATCGTCGGGACTTCGTTGAAAATCCTGAAGAATTTCTGGGATTTGGTATTGGCATCGGCCTCAAACGCCCGGCGATAGCGCGCCAGCATCATATGCGATACCGTCATCAGAACCACACACAGCAATTTGACGTGGAACCAGCCTTCGGTCATTACACCGGCTGCATGGATCAAATAACCGCCAAAAATCCATGACGCGATCATCGCCGGATTCATGATGGCGCGCAACAAACGCCGTTCCATCACCTTGAATTTCTCACTGGCTTCCGAGCCGGGTGCGACCTCGCAGTGATAGACATAAAGACGCGGCAAATAAAGCAGCCCCGCCATCCAGGCAATAATGCTGATGACATGCAGGGATTTGATAACGCTATAACTGTCCATCTCTCTCTTCTCTGAATGACGTTTGCGGGTGGGATGGTTGTCGTAATCTTCGGGATACCAAAACCATATCAGCAAACAGGCCGGTTCCTAAGCGGTAACCGGCCTTATTTTTCACGATGTCTTTGCTTATGCGCCGCCAGGTTGCTTGGCAACCGCACAGGAATGTTCGTCCGGGCACCACCAACCGCGCGTTTCAACCGTGTAATCATCCGATCCGTTTTGATCGAGTTCAACTTGCGTTTGTTTCACAACCGAAACCAACCCGTTAATGAACTTCGGATGTGAGCACACGGTGCGCACCCGTTCATAGATCGGCACGTTTTTCTCATGCGCCAGTTCGCCGTATTCGATATCAAGCTCAACCAGCGTTTCAGAATGCTCGGTGACAAAGGCAATCGGCACAATCACAAGCCCGACACCTTCTTTGCCGGCTCGCTCGATCTCGGTTTCGGTCGACGGACCAATCCATTCCATCGGCCCAACCCGGCTTTGATAGCAAACCTTCCAATCCAAGCCCTCAATCGCGAGTTTCTCAACAACCGCGGCAGACGTTTTTTCAATCTGCGACTGATAGGGATCACCACGTTTGGTGATCACCGCCTTGGGCACACCGTGGGCTGAGAACAACAGCCGTGGAGCGGCAATACCAAGTTTTTTGGCCTTTGCCACCGCCGTATCATAGCCGGTTTTGATCATCTCGGCCGAGGCATCTATAAAGCCCGGATTGGTCGGATAACAGCACGCAGTTTTAATCGGCGCGCTTAGCCCCACCTGATGACAGGCCCGTTTCCAATCCTTGACCGACGATCCGCTGGTCGTGGTTGAAAACTGCGGATACAGCGGCAGCAGAATTTGTTCATCCGCGCCCCATGCCTTGACCTCGGCAGCCGTCTGATCGGCAAACGGCTTCCAATAGCGCATGGCGATGAAACAGCGGTTTTCGTACTTGGTATCATCCTCATCAGCATTCAACGCCGCCTGAAGAGCATCTGCCTGTTCCTGGGTCAATTCCAGAAGTGGTGATTTACCCCCGATATGGGCATAGATTTCCTGTGCGACCGGTGCACGGCGATGTGAAATCAATTTGGCCAGCAAATATCGAAACGGGTTCGGCAGGCTGATAATCGCCGGGTCATTGAACAGATTGAACAAAAACGGCTCGACCGCTTCCGGGCTGTCCGGCCCACCGAGATTGAAAAGAACAATAGCGCGTTTCTTACGCGTCGTTTCGGACATTTGGCGTATCCTTCATGGCGTTTTGACCAGTTCCCGACAAACCGGAAGTCAATTGATGGATAAAACCCGCTCCGCTCCGGGGCTTATATTGGTCAAACACAGCCCGGACGCAACGGAATTAACCCACTATACGCATTGAATTTTCCAATCGATTTGATTGATTTCAAAAATCACAAAATAAAACGCAGTTATTTCAGTTCATTCATCGCCGGACGGCTGAAATAACTGCGTGCAGGTCTTATTGGCTGCGGATGAATTTCACCAGCTTATCGACATTATCGGGCGAGGTTTCCGGGGTAATGCCATGGCCAAGATTGAAAATAAACGGCCCGTTTTTCAGCGTTTCAAGGATACGGCGCGTTTCGTCGATCATCTCATCACCACCAGTGATCAAATACATCGGATCAAGGTTGCCCTGCACCGGACCAAGCTTTTGAAGGTTTTCCGCGACCCATTTCAACGGCACACCACTATCAAGCCCGACCGCAGTCACACCTGTTTGTTGCTTGAAATCAATCATGTGCAATCCGGCACCACGCGGAAAGCCAATAATCGGCAAATCCGGATGAACGGCGCGCAAACTGGCGACAATCTTTTTGGTCGGCTCAATCACCCAGCGTTTAAAGCCGTTTTCCGACAAAACGCCACCCCAGGTTTCAAACAGCTGGATGCATTCCGCCCCGGCCTCAACCTGTTTGAGCAAATATTGCGTTGTTGCCTCAACCACAATATCAATCAGCTGATCGAACCCTTTGGGGTCGCCATAGGCAAACCGACGGATATTGGCAAAATCCTTACTGCCTTTGCCTTCGACCATATAGGTTGCCACAGTCCACGGACCTCCTGCGAACCCAATGAGGGCGGTATGGTCGGGAATGGCGTCAGACAGCTTTGAAACGGTCTCATAGATGGGTCCAAGCGATGAATGAATGCCATCAATCGACAATCTGCCAAGGCCTGAAGCATCACGGATGGGCTCAAGCTGTGGGCCTTCACCCTGTTTGAAGGCCAAATGCTGTCCAAGTGCCTTCGGAATAACGAGGATATCGGAGAACAGAATTGCCGCATCGAAGTCATAGCGCCGAAGCGGCTGCAACGTGACTTCGCAGGCAAGATCAGGATTGTAGCAAAGATCAAGGAACGACCCTGCCTCGGCACGTGTCGCACGGTATTCCGGAAGATAGCGACCGGCTTGGCGCATCAGCCAGATGGGTGGCACCGGCAGTGTTTCACCATTCAGGGCACGCAAGAAAGTCTTATTCGAATTGGGCATCTGGTTTCCTGTTTCTCTGTCCCGATCGGTTTTTATCGCTGACCAAGGCCTGACCCCCGGGCTCAGTGCCCGTGGCTCAGATTTTGATCTTCTGACCCCGTTAATTTTGTCCTGTGGCCTTGGCCGGGACGTTTTCCACGTTCTGCCTACCAAACCCTTATTTAATTAAAAAGGATGTTGTTTGTAGGTGGATACCTGTGGATAACAGGGATTAAATTTAACGCACAGTTTATTCACAATTCGACTCGGGAAAAATGATCCATCTCAAGCGGTCTTGGGGAAAACTGGGGACGACTCCGAACGACTCCCAGACTCTGCCTTGGGATAAGCCCGTTTTGAAGAGTGGGGATAACGTGGATAAAGCTGGTTTTTGCCTCTTTATCCCTGCTATTACGGGAAAAAATAATCAGTTATCCCGCTCGGGACAGAGGGTATGAGAAACTTTGTATGACGGGGAGGATAAATCCTGTGGAAAAAATGGACCCGGAGTCGCACCCGTTATCCACATTAATCCACAGGGGCGACTCCGTACCCCTAACTCCGGGTTGGACGAATATGTCTTATCCATCCGTCTAGTGATCGAAATATCGAACACCTAAATAAAGAGTGCAAAAATCGCTTGGGCGGCAAAAAGTGGATAACTACGTGCTTGCATCGCTAAAAATCGCCAAAAGACGGATGGGCCATGGCCGAAACAGATAAAATTTTCCATCTTCATCTGGTTTCCGATTCCACCGGCGAAACGGTTGACGGGGTGGCACGGGCCTGTATTGCCCAGTTTCCTGATGTCCGGGCCCATGAACATGTCTGGTCGCTGATCAGAACCGACGCCCAGCTGGCGCGCGTCTTGGCCGATATTGAACGCAATCCGGGCATTGTCCTTTACACCGTGTTTGACAGCGAAATCCGCCGCAAACTCGAAGAAGGCTGTCGTCGGTTACAAGTTCCGCACAGCCACGTTCTTGATAATACCGTGACCATGATGGCCGGTTATTTGGGCCAGCAATCGCGTGGCCGCACGGGCGCACTTCATAAAATGGACGAGGAATATTTCAGCCGGATCGAGGCCATCGATTACACCCTGTCGCATGATGACGGGCAGTCGGGTTGGGATCTCGAAGAAGCCGATGTTGTAATTGTCGGTGTTTCGCGCACGTCAAAAACCCCGACCTCGGTCTATCTGGCCAATCGTGGCATCAAAACCGCCAATATCCCGTTTGTGCCGGGCTGTCCGCTGCCGCCCGATCTTGATCAGCTTAAAAAGCCGCTGATTGTTGGTTTGATCAAGGATGTTGATCAGCTGGTTTCGATCCGTAAAAACCGCCTGCGCCAAATCGACCGCGGCGAGGGCGGGGATTATGTCGACCCGGTTGCCGTGCGTGATGAAGTCCATCAGGCGCGGCGCTATTTTACCGATCGCAGTTGGAAGATTATCAATGTGACCCGGCGTTCGATCGAAGAAACGGCTGCCATGATCATGGCCACCATGTATGACCGGCGCGGTCATTAGAAAACCTGCTTTGACCCGAAACTCTATATCCGGACACTCTATATAGAGTGACGCAAAATTCTTGAATTTGGGAAGTACCGCATGAACCACCGCCTCATTCTGGCCTCCAGCAGCAAAACCCGCCACGCCATGCTTAAAAATGCCGGGGTCGATTGCGATGCCATTGCCTCGATGATTGACGAGGAAGGCTATAAACAATCCATGAAGGCCGAGGGTGCCAATGCGGCCGAAGCCGCCGAAACACTGGCGGAAATGAAGGCGCTGCGCATGTATCGCCAGCAACCCGACGGCATTGTGATTGCCGCCGATCAGATGCTCGAATGCAATGGCATCTGGTTTGATAAGCCCAAAGACCGCGACAATACCCGCGCACAGCTTCTGGCCCTGCGCGGTAAAACCCATCAATTGGTCTCAGCCGCCGTTATATATAAAGAAGGCTCGCGCATATGGGGCACGATTGATACCGCCCATCTGACCATGCGCAATTTCACCGAAGAATGGCTTGATTGGTATCTTGATGCCGCGGGCGAGGACATCTTTGACTGTGTTGGCGGTTATCAGCTTGAAGGCATCGGTGCCCAGCTGTTTACCGAGGTGCGCGGTGATTACTTTACCGTTCTGGGCTTGCCACTCTTGCCCCTGATCGGGTTTTTGCGTGATCATGGTGTGCTGAAAGCTTAATAATAGCAGTGGCATAGAATAAAAAACCAACTGGCAGGAACTCCACGCTCATGACATCACGCATTCCTTATCACACCCTTTCGGGCAATTCGCGTCTGGCCGGTGTCATGGGCTGGCCCGTCTCGCACTCAAAATCACCGCGTTTGCACGGCTACTGGCTGGCGAAATACGGCATTGATGGCAGCTATATGCCGTTGCCGGTTGAGCCGAAAAACTTTCAGGCCGCGTTGAACTCCCTGCGCAATCTTGGTTTTTCCGGGGTCAATGTCACCATTCCGCAAAAGGAAATGGCGATGCCTGAATGTGATGAATTGTCCGAACGCGCCCGGCGCATCGGGGCGGTCAATACCGTCACCTTTGCCAAGGATGGCCGGATGCTGGGCGATAATACCGACGGGTTCGGTTTTATCGAAAACCTGCGTCAGGAAGCCCCCGATATTGCCTTTTGTTCTGGCCCGGCGGTGGTGCTGGGGGCAGGCGGGGCGTCGCGGGCGGTTTTGGTCGCCCTGCTTGATGAAGGCAGCCCCGAAATCCGCATTGCCAACCGGACCCGTAAACGGGCTGATGATCTGGCCGCCGAAATCAACGATCCGCGCATTACTGTGATCGATTGGCCGGTCGCGCCGACCGCATTGGAAAACGCATCACTTGTCGTCAATACCACAAGCCTTGGCATGGTAGGCCAACCTGCCCTTGAAATTGATCTGACCGGATTGCCACCATCTGCCCTTGTCACCGATATCGTCTATGCGCCGCTGATGACCGATTTGCTGATGCAGGCCAAAAAACGCGGCAACCCGATTGTCGATGGCCTGGGCATGTTGCTGCATCAGGCTCGGCCGGGCTTCCATCGCTGGTTTGGCATTGATCCTGAAGTGACACAAGAACTGCGCGACTTTGTCTTATCGCCTGATTAAGCATTCAAGGGTAATCTTATTATGATGATAATGGGACTTACCGGGTCCATCGGGATGGGAAAATCAACCGCGGCCGGGATGTTTCGCTATCTCGGTGTGCCGGTCCATGACGCTGATGCCACCAGCCATGATTTGATGGCACCAAAGGGTGCGGCTTTTGATCTGATTGCCCAAGCTTTTCCGGGTATCATCCGCAATGGCCGGATTGACCGAAAGCTCCTCAGCAAAAAGGCCTTTGCCGATCCGGGTGTTTTGCGCACCCTGGAAAAAATCCTTCATCCCTTGATCCGGGCCGCTGAAATCCGGTTTTTGCATCAACAACGATCCCTTGGCCGCCACCTTGTGGCGCTTGATATCCCGCTTCTGTTTGAAACCGGTGGGCAAAACCGCTGTGATCTCGTAGCGGTAGTATCGGCTCCAGCATTCATTCAACGCCAACGTGTCATGCGTCGAGAAGGGATGACGCCGAGCAAATTTTCCGCCATCCTGTCAAAACAGATGCCCGATTTTGAAAAACGAAGGCGCGCTGATTTTATCATCCCGACAGGGCTGGGGCGTGCCGTGACGTTTGACCATATTTGCGCGATTTGTGCCCAATTTTAATGACCCTCTATGACCATCGGACCCTGATACATGCGTGAAATCGTCCTCGATACTGAAACCACCGGTCTTGACCCGTATTCCGACCATCGTTTGGTGGAAATTGGCTGTATCGAACTGATCAATCACATGCCCACCGGGCGCCAGTATCACCAGTATATCAACCCGCAACGCCCGATGCCCAAAGAAGCCTTCGACGTGCACGGGCTTGGCGATGATTTCCTGAAAGATCAGCCGGTCTTTGCCGAGGTTGCCGATGATTTCATCGAGTTTATTGGCGATGATTCGGTTCTGGTCATTCACAATGCGCCCTTTGATATGAAGTTCCTCAATGCGGAACTTGGCTGGTTGAACAAACCCAAAATTCCCATGGAACGTGCGCTTGATACCGTGCAAATGGCGCGCAAAAAATTCCCCGGCTCCCCGGTCAGCCTTGATGCGCTGTGTCGCCGGTTCAAGATTGATAACTCCAACCGGACCCTGCACGGCGCCCTGCTTGATTCCGATCTTCTGGCGGTGGTCTATCTTGAACTTTTGGGCGGGCGTCAGCACGGCCTGTCGCTTGATCCCAATGCGCGCGGCGATGATGACGACGGCGCGGAACGCGTTCTGGGGCCAAAGGAAAACCGTCTGGAACCACGCCCCCATGTCATCAGTGACACTGAACTTGCCGCCCATCAGGCCTATATCGAAAGCAAGGTTATCGATGCGGTGTGGCTAAAAACAAAAGAGGCGTGATGTGATTAATCGCTTTTCACGGTGGGCAATTCGGTCGAACGGATGGTGTTGGTATCGTGTGAAGGCTGTTTTTACGTCTCTGTGTGTTCTGGCGGTTTTAAATCCCGCCATCGCCACCGCCGAAGATGATCCGTTGGGCAATCCCGTGTCGGGATTTGACGGAACCTATAAAATTCATCTGTCCGAAAACCCCAAAATCAGATCGTCGGGGCGTCCAGAACCCGGTTATTTTGACAGTCTTGTTATTGAAATTTTCAAGAAAGCTGGGATTCCCGCCCAGCAGGTCGCACAGGTGCCGTGGAAACGGGTAATGGAATTGGCGACCAAAGAACCCGGTCACGTCATTTATCCCACCACACGCACAGAATCGCGCGAAGATGCCTTTAACTGGGTCGGCCCGATCAGCCGGACAATCTGGAACTTATACGGGATTTCGACCAAAAACTGGGGCGAGCGTGGGTTTGAACGGGTGTTAAGCGAAGCCCGGATTGGTGTGTTGTTGGGATCGGCCCGCGAAGGATATCTGCAGCAACGCGGTGCGGCGCAATTGATCTTGGTCCCGCGTGAAGAATTACTGTTGCCAATGTTGCTGGCCGATCGGGTCGACCTGATTGCCATCGGCGGCAATATTTTGCGCCATTACATTGATGCCATCGACGTCAGCGACACGCCCGGAAAACTGCCAAAGATTGACGGGGCTTTGGCCTATCGCAGTTGTTATCTCTATGCCGCCATCAGTTGTGATGTGCCAGACCGCGATATTCAAAAGCTGCAACAACAGCTTGATGATTTCAAACGCGATGGATTTTTCGTTGAAAACCGCCGCAATCACGGCTTGTCGACCAATCAGTCAGGGTCGTTCCTAAGTGCCATGCTCGATCTTGATAATAACGGTGTCAGCTGTGTCGATCTGAACGGCGATGGCGACGACGACTAGACCGCCAATTTGGGGCGTTCTGTTTGACTAAAAATCTTCAAACAGGCGTGGTATCAGCACGCGAAAGGCTTTATGCCTTTGCAAACTGATACCGGGTCTGAGGCGGTTTTCAATTCAAACCCCTTTGGCTTATGGCTCTTTATCCTGTGGCAGGCAGCGTATTTTCTTGAAAACCATGGGGTTTTTGCGGGAAAATTGCGCCGGACACAAGATAAAGGGCCGCAGCAATGGGCCGCAGCAGAGCGCGCACTAAGGTTAATCGATCTGGTCCGATGACACAGAAAAAGACGCAGAAACGACGCCGTGCCGTCAATGAAGAGGAAAAGGCCCTGTGGGAGGTCTTTACCCGTGACGTCAAACCATTGCGCAGTAAAAAGCGCAAAGGCGGCGATGCCGTGTTTGATCCTGATGACGACGGCCATATGAGCGATACCGCCATCCCGTTGCCCGACAGTCTTGCCGACAACCTGCAAAAATCCGAAGAAAACCGTGCTGTGCGCAATTTGCCCTCGGCGCGCAATGCCGATCAGGGCCCGCAGGTCAAAAACCGTAAGCTCGAAGACCTTAAACCCGGTGTGACCGACGGGATTGACCGCTCCACCGCCAATAAGTTCCAAAAAGGCAAAATGAGCATCGATGGCCGCATCGATCTGCATGGCATGACACAGGAAGTCGCCCATAATGCGCTCAATTCCTTTATTGAAGACAGCTGGCGGGCGGGAAAACGCTGTGTGCTGGTGATCACCGGTAAAGGATCGCGCCCCGATGAATATGGCCGCACGGGGCTTTTGCGGTCGCGCACCCCGCAATGGCTGAGCGCCCCGCGCCTGCGCACCCGCATTCTTGCCATCCATCAGGCCCAGATTCAGCACGGCGGGGCCGGGGCCTTTTATGTTTTGTTGAAACGGAGACGCCCGTGACACCTTTTGGCAACCGCATCAGGGAATTACGGGCCCGTCATGATGTTACCCTGACCGATATGGCAAGCGCATTGCAGCTCTCACCAGCTTATCTTTCCGCCCTTGAACATGGCCATCGCGGCCGGCCCAGCCCCGGTCTGGTGCAACAGATTTGCGGCTATTTCAATCTGGTCTGGGATGAAGTCGACGATATCAAACGGCTGGCCCAGCTTTCGCACCCGAAAATCACCGTCGATACGGCCGGGCTTGAGCCAGAAGCAACCGAATTGGCCAATCTTTTATCTGAACGGATCGCAGGATTAAGTGACGATCAGCTGTCGCGCATGCTCGACATTGTTCGCGAACGACCATCCTAAGGGCTTTGGGGCAGGCAAACCCAAACCGATCCGATGCCGGATCAAATGCCAGACCAAACATCAGACAAATTTACTGTTTTGGTTGAGGCATTTTGACACGTTTTATGACCCTAAAACCGCCAGTTGGTTACAGAATCGTGTTTTTTGTGCATCAGAGGCCCTAAAATAGCGACATGGCGCGAAACACGGTTTGACTATTGTGATTATCGCGGTTATCAATCGGGGGTGTTTCGATCCAGAAACATGAAAAAACCCTGCCTTTATGCAACTACAAGGTTTCGAACCGTCCGCACGCCCCAGCATTTGCCTGAGTGCCTTGCCCGACGGTCAACCGCACATCCTATCCTATCCCATTGACGTCTTCGCCCTTTCGGCAACCACAGATCATTAAACGCACATATGCATCTTCAAGACCTTAAAAAGAAATCACCGACCGAGCTGCTTGCTCTGTCCGATGAACTTGAAATCGAAAATGCCAGCACACTCCGTAAACAGGAGTTGATGTTCGCCATTCTCAAACAGTTGGCCGAGAACGACCACGCCATTTTTGGTCTGGGTGTTCTTGAAGTGCTGCCGGATGGCTTTGGCTTTTTACGGAGTCCCGAGGCAAACTATCTTGCCGGACCCGACGATATTTACGTCTCCCCCAGTCAGGTGCGCCGCTTTAGCCTGCGTACCGGTGACACGGTGGAAGGCCAGATCCGCTCGCCCAAAGAAGGCGAACGGTATTTCGCGCTGCTCAAAGTCGACAAGGTCAACTTTGACGCGCCCGAAAAAGTCCGTCAGCGCGTTAACTTTGATAACCTGACCCCGCTGTATCCTGACGAGCCGCTCAAGATGGAGCGGACCATCGATCAGGAAGGCAACAAGGACACCACCAACCGGGTGATCGAACTTGTTGCCCCGCTTGGTAAAGGTCAGCGTGCCCTGATCGTGGCACCGCCCCGGACTGGTAAGACCGTGATGCTGCAAAATATTGCGCACGCGATCGAGGAAAACCACCCCGAGGCCTATCTGATCGTTCTTCTGATTGATGAACGCCCAGAAGAAGTCACCGACATGGACCGCTCGGTCAAAGGTGAAGTCATCAGCTCGACCTTCGATGAACCGGCACAGCGCCACGTTCAGGTCACCGAAATGGTGCTTGAAAAGGCCAAACGCCTCGTTGAACATAAGCATGATGTCGTCATTCTGCTCGATTCCATCACCCGTCTGGCGCGTGCGTATAACACCGTTGTGCCAAGCTCGGGCAAGGTGCTGACCGGGGGTGTTGATGCCAACGCGCTGCAACGTCCAAAACGCTTCTTTGGTGCGGCCCGTAACATCGAAGAAGGCGGCTCGCTGACCATCATCGCGACCGCCCTGATCGATACCGGCTCGCGCATGGATGAGGTCATCTTTGAAGAATTCAAAGGGACCGGTAACTCCGAGCTTATCCTGGACCGTAAACTGTCTGACAAACGTATCTTCCCGTCGATTGATATTCTTAAATCGGGTACCCGTAAGGAAGAACTGCTGGTCGACAAATCGGTGCTGTCGAAAATGTGGGTTCTGCGCCGTATCCTCAACCCGATGGGGCCACAGGACGCGATGGAATTCCTTTTGGGCAAGCTCAAAACGACCAAAAGCAACGACGATTTCTTCGATTCGATGAACGGCTAGGCCAACCCTTTGGTTCTAAACCGCGATGTGATAATCGTCTGATGATTAAACGGGGCCTTTCGGGGCCCCGTTTTTTGTTGTCTGACGCATATGATGGTCATTGTTTCACATGAAACAGTATGGCTTGAATTCTGCTTTCCCGCGATCATACTGCGATCTATAGGTCCTGAGCCTAAGTGTTCCGGGTGGGAGTTAACGGATGAATGGTGTCGAAATTGCCACGGTCATGTTTGGTATTGCGCTGACGCAGATATCGCCGGGGCCGAACATGATGGCGGTGTCTTCGGCGGCGCTGTCAGGTGGGCGGCGGCCCGGTTTGCTGAGTGCGGCGGGCATTGCGACGGGCGTATTCATATGGTCGGTGCTGTTTGCCTTTGGCATCGGTGCCGTCATGGATGCTTTTCCGCAAACATTGACCGCGATGAAACTGCTTGGCGGGGCCTATTTTCTGTATCTTGCCCTGAAATCCTTGCGGGCCTGCCTGAAACACAGAAATGGCTTGCAACAAGGGTTATCTGCCGGTCAAACCGCGCAGCGGCATGGTCTTGATGCCTATCGCACCGGACTTCTTGTGGTGTTGACCAATCCCAAGGCAGCGCTGATGTGGGTGGCGGTATCGATGTTTCTGGCCACGACACACGGGGCACACGCCGCACTGGTTCTGATTGGGGTGATGGCTGCGATGTCGGCAATGGTGATTTATGGCACCTATGCCGTGCTGTTTTCGACCGGCGTTGCCGTTCGCGCCTATCAGCGGTTTTTCCGAACAATTGATGGCCTGTTCGGTGCGGTTTTCGGGGTGATTGGCGGACGTCTTTTGATCGATGGCCTGCGCGATTTGCGCAATTAGGTTCAGATCCTCGACAGGCTTTACATCAGCACCAGTGTCACCTCGGCCCCATATCCGTCCAGCCGTTGCTGTTCGACCGTCGCATCGCCGGGATCGATGTTAAGTTTACCATCGCCCAGACGAATGCCGATATGGTGCGGGCCATAGCACAGGGTAATCGCCAGTTCATCACTGGTTTCAAGGGTGCAGGTCGCGCTGTCCCCACCGGCTAAATGATGGGGCGGGGCACTGTCCCAACCGGTTTGTGGCGCCAGACTGGTCAGACGAAGTGCCTGTTTGGCATTGCCATTGCGCAAGGTCAATTTCAGCTGCATGGCATGGGACATGGCGGGCCTCCTTGGTCGGGACGTTGGTGAGCCGGGGCATAATCCCTATGTAGGAATTGATTTTCCGATCCGATAGGGGATCAATGCTTGAAACCCGCCAACAGCCATGTGATTCTGATGGTCTTCATTCACGACGGTTGCGAGCTTGATGCAGCTTTTACTTAAATCTGTTGATTTTGCCGCCCGCGCGCACCGCGATCAGCGGCGCAAAGGCCCGGCAGAAGAACCCTATATCAACCACCCGATTGAGGTTTCGCGCCTGATTGTCGAATGCGAACCACACACGCACGAAGACATCCTCTGTGCCGCCATCCTGCATGACGTGATCGAGGATTGCGGCGCGACCCGCGATGAAATTGCCGCCTGTTTCAATGATACGGTCGCCGATATCGTGCTGGAAGTCAGCGATGACAAGGCCTTGCCCCGTGATGAGCGTAAAGCACAGCAGATCGAAACCGCCCCCGACCTGACCGAGGCGGCCAAACTGGTCCGCCTTGCCGATAAGGTCGCCAATGTCGGGGCGATGTTGACCGACACCCCGATTGGCTGGGACGAAGACCAAATCCTTGCCTATGTCAGTTGGGCCGAGGCGGTTGTCGCCCCATGCCGTGTCGTCAGTGACAATCTGTCAGAACGCTTTGACGCGATTGCGCGCGATGTCCGGGCCTTCCACACCCCCGAAGAACAACAAAAGGCAGAAGCCGGAGTTTAATCCAGCCTCTGCCATTATTTAAACCTAAGACTATATATCTGATCTTAAATAACTATTTTATACTGTAAAGACAATCGATCCGTTGGTTTTACGGCCTTCAAGATCATCATGCGCCTGCTTGGCATCCGCCAACGGATAGGTCGCGGTAATGTCGATTTTGACCGCGCCGGATTTCAGCACATCAAACAGATCATTGGCCGTGGCCAGCAATTCTTCGCGGGTCGCGGTATAGTGGAAGATGCTGGGTCGGGTCAGGAAATAGGCACCGGGAGCCAGCGCCTTGATCGGCACGGGTGGGACAGGCCCGGATGACTGACCAAAAGTAACCATCATGCCCAGCCGTTTCAGGCATTTAAGCGAATCATCGAATGTGTCTTTCCCGACCGAATCGTAAACCACTTCAACGCCTTGACCCTTGGTGATTTCCATCACCCGTTCGGACACCACTTCATCGCGATACAGGATCGGGTAATCGCAGCCCTTTGCCTTGGCAATCTCGGCCTTTTCGGGCGATCCAACTGTCCCAATCACGGTGGCCCCAAGATGTTTGGCCCACTGACAGACAATCTGGCCAACACCGCCTGCGGCGGCATGGATCAAAATGGTGTCGCCCTTTTTAACGGTGTAGGTCCGGCGCAAAAGGTATTGTGCGGTCATGCCTTGGAGCATGGCGGCCGCGGCCAGTTCGAAACTGACATCATCGGGAATTTTGACCAGCCCCTTGGCCGGCATGACGCGGGCCTCGGCATAGGCACCCAGCGGCTGCGCGGCATAGGCCACCCGATCCCCAACCGCCAAGTCCGTAACCCCATCGCCAACCGCCTCAATCACACCAGCCCCCTCAAGCCCAAGCCCGGATGGCAGGGACGGAGCCGGATACACCCCGGAGCGGAAATAAATATCGATATAGTTCAGGCCAACAGCCTTTTGCGCCAGGCGGACTTCACCTTCGCCCGGTGCGCCAACCTCGACGTCTTCAAAGCGCAGCACATCACTGCCGCCGGTTTCATAAAAGCGGAATGCTTTGGTCATTTAAGACCTCCCGTTATTTGTTCGCGTTCTGTGAACGTCTGTTGCGTCAATGGCAGGAGTGTAGGTCAGATGTCATTGATTTGCAGTAGGGGATTACGCCGAACTGTTGTGCAGTGATGCAGAGGATGACGGGCTCGCGCCAGACAACTGAAAATGTCGGTGGCTACTTTGCGGGCTCCTGACTCATCCTGTCATGAGCCTCTGCTAAGCTTCTTTGCAATAGGTTTTGCTCTTGATGAGCATTAACCTATGCGTTGTCGGGTATAATCTGGTCTTAAACGGGGAGTTTTATGATGTCTGTGATCAGTCACATCACATTGGGAACAAACGATAAATCGCGTTCTAAAGCCTTTTATGACGCCGCTCTGGGGGCCATCGGCTTTAAACGCGTGCCCAAGCCCGCTGAAAAGCCGCTGGCGTATGACCGTAATGGGCAAATGCCGACCATTTATATCTATACGCCCGAGGATGGCCGCCCGGCGACTTGGGGCAACGGAACCCATGTCGCCTTTACCGCCGACACCCGCCAACAGGTCGATGCCTTTCACGCCGCTGCCATGCAAAATGGTGGCATGGATGAAGGCCAACCGGGATTGCGCAGCCATTATGGCCCGAATTACTACGCGGCCTATGTCCGTGATCCCGATGGCAATAAATTACAGGCAGTCTGTTACGCCAGCGGTGACACGGCATAAAGCTGGAGCCGGGCATCTGTGCAACGATTAGGCGGTACCGGATTAAAGATCAAAACTGCCCTGATCATCGCCAAGCGGAAGGTCGACACCTTCGATCTTTAAAAGTGCCCGCTTGGTTTCAAGCCCGCCATCACCGGAATAACCACCCGGCTTGTCGCCCGATGCCAAAACCCGGTGGCAGGGAATGATGATCGGGATCGGGTTAAGCCCGCAGGCCGTGCCAACCGATTGAAACGCCTTGGGCGATCCGGCGGCAGTGGCAAGGTCCTTATAGGTCGCGGTTGACCCGGCCGGGATTTTGCACATGGCGTCCCAGACCGCCTTTTGAAAATCCGTCCCGTCCGGGGCTAGTGGCAAATCAAAATCACCGCGTTTACCGGCGAAATAGTCCGACAGCTGTGCTTTGGCCTCTTCCAGTACGGGGCTGGTTTCCATATCTTCGACAAATCCCCAGTCCAGCGCGACGATGACACCGTCAAACTCAAAAATTGTAAGCGGTCCAACCGGGCTGTTGATCGAAATCTGGGGCATACTGCTTTTTCTCACATTTTATTTTTGTCGGATTGGTGCAGCATTTTTGGCGGTGTCAGTGTCAAAGTGCAAGCTTTAGGTATGTTTTTGACGAATTCGGTTGGTGAGAGGTTTAGGTATAGAGCTGTGGAAATAAACAATTCATTTGCAATTTGTCGTACAATGTCATACATATATGGCGTACGTTGTGTGACAAAAACCTGCGAGTTCCTCCGTAATACACTCACAAACGAACAGAACCACAGACAGAACCACAGACAGAACCACAGACAGAACCACAGACAGAACCACAGACAGAACCACAGACAGAACCACAGACAGAACCACAGACAGAACCACAGACAGAACCACAGATGGAGCAAAATACTATGTCAACTGCGCTCAAGGAGGAGCAGGTAAAAGGTCGTTTTTCAATACGAGTAAGAGAAAGCGACGAGCGCTTAATTAGAAAAGGAGCACAATATTCAAAAACTAAAAATGTAAGTGAGTACCTGATTCAATCGGCGCTCACTCAGGCCAAATTTGATTTGGCTGATAGAATGGATTTCACGTTGTCATCAGACAAAGTGGAAGCGTTTTTTGAAGCACTCGAAAAGCCTGCCATGCCTATCCCGGCACTTACTCAACTTTTCGGGAAGAAAACTATGTTTGATTAACAATGGAGATATCCGATGGAGTTAGGACCACCGGTGCCACTTGAGAGGCACCACGATACTACAGAATTTGATTGCGATGATGATTCGCTTAACCGTTGGTTGAGGGATTACGCAAAACAAAACGCAAAAAAGGATATGTCTCGGACGTTTGTGGTTGTTGAAGAAAACTCGACAGTCGTCCGAGCGTACTATGCGATTACCCCAGGCCAAGTGAATATAGATCAAATTGAACCTTCGTTTCTAAAGGGGCTTCCTAAACATCCAATTCCTGCGATTGTTATAGCTAGGCTTGCAGTTGACACCAGCTTTAAAGGTATGGGACTGGGAGAGGCTATTTTAAAAGATGCTCTCAAACGTGCGGCATCAGCAGCCGATAACATTGGTGGCAGGCTCTTAATTGTTCATGCCATTGATGAGAGAGCAAAGGCATTCTATAAAAAGTATGGGTTTTTAGATTTACCCGAAGAAAGTGGTGATGGTCTAACTTTGTTTGCATACATGAAAGACATTCGCGTTAGCATAGCGGAAGCTCTCACAACGCAAGCAGCCATCTAAAAAGGTATTATCGAGAGCATCCTTTGGCGATAGGATGCTCATTCTTTTACAAACTATTTTTGATTTAGCTTTTCGACAAATCAGCAAGCAATTTGGTAAGGGCATCGGGTGTCGTCACCGGGGCGGAGCACACCGGCCCCTGACAGACATAGGCGGTTTCCTTGCCGTCAATCGCGGTTTTGCCAGATGCCGGGTGACCCGCGGGCAGGGTATCGGTTTCTGACAGGATGGTGATCGCCCTGTTGGGCAGATAGGCGGCAAAGATCGCACGGCGCATCTCAAGATAAATCTGGCTGCGGTCCTTGGCAATCAGGACAATTTGCACCGGGTTTTGCAGCATTTCCGCGGCCAGAAGCAATCCCGGCATATTGGGGAACTGTTCGGTCAAACGCCCACCAAAGGCCGATAGGGTGATTTCCGTGCGGTCGCGATAGGTGGTATCCCCGGTCAGGGCATAAAGCTTGGCCAAATTCTGCGCCATAATCGCATTGCCCGAGGGCACGGCGTTATCCATATGCGGTTTCTGACGGACAATCAGGTCCGTGGCATCCGATGTCGACTGGAAATAGCCGCCCTTGGCATCGGCAAACAGGGTTTCAACCGTGTCGCACCAGGCAACCGCCTCACGCAGATAAGCATCCTCGCCAAAGCATTCAAACAGGCGCAAAGCCGCCCGGATCATATGGGCGTAATCTTCTAACATCCCGGTATGCTGGGCTTTGCCATCGCGGTAACTGTGCAGGAACCGGTCGCCGTCCGTCAGGGTACTGGTGACGAAGTTATAGGCAAGCTTGGCGTAATCAAGCCAATCGGCGCGCTTGAACGTCATGGCGGCTTCGGCCATGGCCGCAATCGTCATCGCGTTCCAGTCGGTCAGGGCCTTGTCATCCCAGCCCGGACGGATGCGCTTGGCGCGTTCGGTCAGCAATATTTGGCGCAGGTTCGCCAGTTTTTCCTCGGTCGCCTCATCGGCAAGGCCCAAGCCCGACTGGGTGCGGTTGAGGATGGTATTGCCTTCCCAGTTGCCGTCTTTTGACACGTCATAGAATTTCTTGAACAACGCGGCATCATCGCCCAGAAGCGCGTCAATCTCGGCCTCTGTCCAGACATAGAACTTGCCCTCAACCCCTTCGCTGTCGGCGTCCAGGCTGGCGGTAAAGGCGCCACCCGTGATGCGCATTTCGCGCAGGATCCAGGTGATGGTTTCTTCCACGCGCCTTGCATACAGCGGATTGGCGTCAATGCGCCAGACATCGCACAGAAGATCAATCAGCTGCGCATTGTCATAAAGCATCTTTTCAAAATGCGGCACCAGCCACTGGTCATCCACCGAATAGCGGGCAAATCCGCCGCCCAGATGGTCATAAATGCCGCCCTGACACATGCGGTCAAGGCTGTGTTTGACAATGCGTTTAAGTTCATCATCGTCGCTGCGCACCCCGGTCCGCCAGATCAGCGACAATAGGCTGGGCTGCGGGAATTTCGGCGCACCGGTTGTGCCGCCATTTTTGGCATCCATGATCTGCAAACAGCCATGCCCGCAGCGATCAATCATTTCCAGGCTCGGGACGGCCCCATTGGCCCCGCTGTTCATTTTTTGAAGTGCTTGGGAAATCTGCGTGACGTTGTGGCGGATATCTTCGGGCTTTTCGGCATACAGCTTGGCGATTGTTTTAAGAACCTCGTCAAACCCCGGGCGGCCATAACGCGCGGTTTTGGGAAAATACGTCCCGCCCCAGAACGGCTCCCCATCCGGGGTCAAAAACATGGTCAGCGGCCAGCCGCCCTGTTGACCGAGTAACGCCAGCGCATTTTGATACACCGCATCCAGATCGGGGCGTTCTTCACGGTCAAGCTTGATGTTGACGAACAACTCATTCATCAGCCCGGCCATGTCATCATCTTCGAAACTTTCATGGGCCATGACATGGCACCAGTGACACGCCGCATAGCCCACAGACAGCAAGATCGGCTTGTTGGCGGCCTTGGCCGCAGCCAGAACCTCCGTGCTCCAGGATTGCCAGTGCACCGGGTTATCTGCGTGCTGGCGCAGATAGGGGCTGGTTTCTGATCCAAGATTGTTTGTCGCGAGATCCATGTCATTTCCTGTGCCGCCAATCGGGTGGCCGGCGTTTGGTGGGCAGGTGCGAATCAGGTGGCGTTCATGATCCGTAACTCTTTGTTATGGTGTTTATCCTAAGGGTAGAACCATCATACTTAAAGGCCAACGGCGGTAATTCTTTGTCGGGTGACCCGATAAAGTGGTTTTTGCGGCGCGGATTTGCCGATTATGCCCGGTTATGCCCGATTATGATTGAGATGCCGCCGGGGCAAGTCATAATGATTGCGACCAGATAACAGAAAAGAACAAGGAGATCGGGGCGATGAAAGTAACCGTCGATATAGATTGCAGCCCGGAAGAACTGCGCACCTTCTTTGGCTTGCCAGATGTTCAGCCGATGCAACAGGCGATGATGAAAGAAATCGAAGACCGCATGAAAGCCAATCTTGCGGCGATGGACCCCGAAACCATGGTCAATATCTGGTTGCCTCAGGGCATGCAGAACTGGGATCAGATGCAAAAGGCCTTCTGGGGTCAGTTCAACGCCGCCGGACAAGCCGGGCAGGGCGGAAAACCGGGCAAAAAAAGCGATAAGGACTGAATTGTTGAGCGACCATTACTATCAGGCACATGTGTTTGTCTGTCAGAACGAACGCCCAAACGGGCATGAACGCGGATGTTGCAATTCCAAGGGTGCGACCAAACTGCGTAATTATATGAAGGTGCGCGCCAAGGAGCTGGGCCTGCCGATGACGCGGATCAACACCGCAGGGTGCCTTGATCGCTGCGAATTGGGACCGGTGATGGTGATTTACCCTGAAGGCATCTGGTATCGCTATGACACCATGGAAGACATCGACGCGATCCTGACTGATCATTTGGTTGGTGGGCAGGTGGTAGAACGGTTGCAAATCTTATCTTAGCGTACATTTGTATACTCCCCTCGAATAAGACTGTTGATACCGCCACCAATACTCAAAGGTCTAAGGGTTTGAATAAGCCACGCAACCACCATTTCGTTCCACAGTTTTGGTTGAGATATTTTGGCTGGCAAGGGAGCCGGTCTGGTAAAATTTGGTCGGTTGATATTACTGATCGGTCAGCGTGGCATGATGCAACAGTTCGGCGCCGAAGTTCTGAAGAAATAATGCAAATAAGAAATCTTTATACCTCAGACCCTGAAGGCACTGACGACACATCTCTTGAGACCGATGAAATGGGTGCGATTGATACCGCCGCTGCACCAGTTTTTGAGCAATTGATTAGTGGTGATCGATCTGACGCAGTGAAGAGTAAACTCGCCGATTTCTTGGCTGCCACAGTTTTACGACACCCTGATCGTCAAGGGCATCACCAAGATGCTAGGCAGCGCTTTGTATATGCCATAAGTCAATCATTGCGTGCATCTAACCAACAAGCATTTGATGCATCTTTCAACGATGCCATTGGTTTTGAAGTTCCTGCGCAGCAACTCATCTTTATACGAGATAAACTTGAAGAGGTTAGATCACGGTCGGACGACGAAGACCTGGAGGATGAACTGAATCAACTTTACGATACGATGGGTAATAGTGAGGGGGATAAACTGGTTCCATACAGTGATCTGTTCAAAAATCCGCCCTTGCATATACGACAATTTTTGCTTTCTCGATGTGACTGGATTTTAGCAGAAAACACAGAATCAAAATTGGTGTTGGGAGACTGCGCGGTTTGTTGCGAACAGGGAAATTGGTGGAATTCAGGTTTGAAAACTGTTTTGTCGCCAAGCTGTGCGTTGATTCTACGACCGACTGACAAACCAATTCACGGTATTTCTGATAAGGTTATCCATACTTACGAGGCTGAACAAATCAACTACGAGATGGCTGCGCGTTCAAAGAGATGGTTAGTCGCTGCAGAAGAAGAAGTTTTGAGGGTAACTTGTAATCAGTTATCTGGAGACAATTATAGCTTGGGAAGCTGAACAATGTTGTCTCAACTAAGCTCGGTTTTCATTGTTTAAAATGTCTCCAAAGCAGCGATATGTTGACCTTTGTGCCTGTCTGAACGATATCCACAGCCAGAACATATCGACACAGCCAATTCACCACACTGCGACCACCAAAATCGTGACCAACAGAATGACGGACCTGCCATGATTGCCAGCCGAGAAACCATTTTCGCCCTGTCTTCCGGTGCCGGACGTGCAGGCGTCGCGGTTATCCGATTATCCGGGCCGATGGCGGGTTCAACGCTGTGTACGCTTTTGGGTCGTGATACGCTGCCCAAACCGCGCCAGGCGGTCTATGCGCCGATCCGTGACCCGCAAAGCGGCGAACGGCTTGATGATGCGGTGGCGATCTATTTTTCTGGTCCGGCCAGCTTTACCGGCGAAGATGTGGTGGAACTTCATACCCATGGCGGGCGGGCGGTGATTGACGGCGTGCTTGAATGCTTGTCACGCCAGCCGGGCCTGCGCATTGCCGAACCGGGCGAATATACCAAGCGCGCCTTTGAAAACGGCAAGATGGACCTGACCGCCGCCGAAGGCATTGCCGATTTGATCGATGCGGAAACCGCCGCCCAGCGCCGTCAGGCCGTGCGCCAGATGGCCGGGGAGTTGGGCGCGCTGTATGAAGACTGGCGCGCACGCCTGATGAAGGCGCTGGCCCATATTGAGGCCGATATTGATTTCCCCGACGAAGATTTGCCCGACGGGATTGTGCCGGTGGTGCGCGGCGATTTGATCGCGGTGGGCGAGGCAATCACCCGCCATCTGGCCGATAATCGCCGGGGCGAACGCCTGCGCGAAGGGTTCCAGATTGTCATCCTTGGCGCGCCCAATGCCGGGAAATCAAGCTTGCTTAACCGCCTGGCCCAGCGCGACGCCGCCATTGTCTCAGAAATTGCCGGGACCACACGCGACATGATCGAAGTCCACCTTGATCTGGGTGGGTTCCCGGTCACCATGGTTGATACCGCCGGGCTTCGCGAAAGTGGTGATGTGATCGAAACCGAAGGCGTGCGGCGTGCGACGGCACGGGCGGATAATGCCGATTTACGCCTTGTGGTGATTGACCGCGACGACTGGCCGACCATTGATCCCGAAGCCGCCCGTTTGATTGATGGCAGCACCATATTGCTGATCAACAAGGTCGATGATCTTGCGGCCGATACCATTCCCAAGGTTTGGAACGGGACATCGGCGGGCGGGGCCAAGCTGGAGCTTCCCGTTTTGCCCATATCGGCCATGACCGGACAGGGGATGGAAAGCCTCTTGCAACTGCTGGAGACTCGCGTAAAAGAAGGGCTCGATTTTGCCGGTCCCGTACCCCTGACACGGTTGCGGCACCGCCGGGCACTTGAAAGTGCCAGCGACCATCTGGATCGCGGAATGAAGACCGATATCGCCGAACTTGCTGCTGAGGATGTACGCCTCGCGGTGCGGGAAATCGGCAAGATTACCGGACGTGTCGATGTAGAAGACTTGCTTGATATTATCTTCGGCGACTTCTGTATCGGCAAATAGGATTACCAGAAAGTGTTTCACGTGAAACATCGGCCGTTCCGATGACGCGTGTTTGACGTTTAGAACCCCCAAAAGGTTCGATCCCGCAAAACGATGGCGGGGGATGGAATGAGGAAGTCGATGTCTCAGACTGAGCAGCATAACCGTTTTGATGTGATTGTGGTGGGCGGTGGTCATGCCGGTTGCGAAGCCGCAGCTGCCGCTGCGCGCATGGGTGCAAACACCGCACTGGTCACGCACCGCGCCGATCGCATCGGGGAAATGTCGTGTAACCCGGCCATCGGTGGTCTGGGCAAGGGGCATATGGTCCGCGAAGTTGATGCGCTGGACGGGGTGATGGGACGTGCGATTGACCGGGCTGGTATTCAGTTCCGCATGCTGAACCGCTCCAAAGGACCGGCCGTACGCGGGCCGCGTGCGCAGGCCGACCGCAAGCTGTATCGTCAGGCGGTGCAGGATATATTGGCTGAGCAAGAAAACCTCACCATCCTTGAAGGCGGTGTTGAGGATCTGATCATTGATGAAAACCATCGCGTTGCGGGTGTGATCACCGGCGATGGCCAAAGCTATCATGCGGGCGCAGTCGTTCTGACCACCGGCACGTTCTTACGCGGGCTTATTCATATCGGTGAAAAAACCACGCCGGCTGGCCGCATTGGTGATGCGCCGTCGATGGGGCTTTCCGAGACGCTGGAAAAATACGATTTCAAACTGGGCCGTCTTAAAACCGGAACACCGGCGCGCCTTGATGGCCGGACGATTGACTGGGCCAGCCTGCAGGAACAGCCGGGCGATACACCGCCCGATCCGTTTTCCTTCCTGACCTCTGAAATCACCGTGCCGCAAATCCCGTGTCATTTGACCTGGACGACCGAGGCGACCCACGACATCATTCGTGCCAATCTGCACCGCGCGCCAATGTACAGTGGCCAGATCAACAGCAGCGGCCCGCGCTATTGCCCGTCGATTGAAGACAAGGTCGTGCGTTTTGCCGAGAAAAATCAGCACCAGATTTTCCTGGAGCCCGAAGGCCTGGATGATCCGACGGTCTATCCGAATGGCATTTCAACCTCATTGCCGGAGGATGTTCAGCTTGCCATGCTGGTGACCATTCCGGGTCTGGAAAAGGTCGAGATTTTCCGTCCCGGCTATGCGGTGGAATATGACTTTGTTGATCCGCGTGAATTGCGCCATACGCTGGAAACCAAAAAAATCGCCGGGCTGTTTTTTGCCGGGCAGATCAATGGCACGACCGGTTACGAAGAAGCCGCCGGGCAGGGGCTTGTCGCCGGGGTCAATGCCGCGCTTCTATGTGATGGCAGTGAACGCGAATTCCGGCTGGATCGGGCCGATGCCTATATCGGGGTGATGATCGACGATCTGGTGACGCAGGGGACGCGCGAACCCTATCGCATGTTCACATCCCGCGCCGAATACCGGTTGATGCTCCGTGCCGATAACGCTGATCAGCGCCTGACCGATCGCGGCCTTGAAATTGGCTGTGTTGCCTCACCCCGTGAACAGGTTTGGGGCGATAAAAAAGCTGCCCTTCAGGCCGCCAAGCGTGATGTGTCCAGCTTGACCGAAACACCCAATACGCTGGTGAAATTTGGCATCAAGATCAACCTTGATGGCGTGCGCCGCAGTGCCTATGACCTGCTGGCCTATCCTGATATCGACTTTGACACCCTGACACAGGTCTGGCCGCAGCTTGCCACGATTGATCCGGCGATCAAGGAGCAGGTGGCGATTGATGCGCAGTATAAAGGTTATCTCGACCGTCAGTCGGCCGACATTGCGGCCTTCCGCCGGGACGAAGAATTGCGCCTGCCACGCGGTCTTGATTTTGATAAGGTCGGTGGTCTTTCGGCGGAAATCCGCATTAAGCTGAAAGAAATCCAGCCGGAAACCATCGGCGCCGCATCGCGTATTCCCGGTGTGACCCCGGCGGCGGTGACCGCCCTGTTGGGGCATATCAAAAGCCATAAGCATCAGATCAAAAACGCCCGCAGCGCATAAAGGCTGTAAGCCGATAAGCGAGTAGCCGAGCGAGGAGACCGATGCCTCCAACAAAATTCGTACCATCGACAAAGATCAACAGCCCGGTCGGTTCACGCCGATCGGGCTGTTTTCGTTTAGGTCAGAGCAACCGAACACCACACCTAAAACGCCAAGCCGCATCTGGGTCCTACGGGGTAACCTTTGAAGGAGAGGGGGGTAGGTCATCCGAAGGGGCAAGGTGTCATTCAATAAGATCAAGCCGCGCCATCAAACGCCAAGGATCGATCTTCTGCCCGGCGGCAAGGATCATCTGGCTAAACGGACATCTGTTCAAATTTTGGGTGGCTCTAGGCTGGTTGATGTCTGAAGGGAGGAGATAAGTGGCGGGAGAAGGTTGCCAAATTCTCGACAGGATACGAACGTCACGCCTCTGAGGTTGAGGGCGGCTTGGGGTTGGCTTGGCGGCAAAGAATTTCAGCAGAGATTATTATTTTGTTGGACAGGCAGCGGTTCGGCGGTCATCGCTGCCAGCGACCAACCCAGCGACCAACCCAGCGACCAACCCAGCGACCAACCCAGCGACCAACCCAGCGACCAACCCAGCGACCAACCCAGCGACCAACCCAGCGAATTACCGGTAAGGTAAGGGCCCGTATTTTCCGATAAAAACATCTTTTTCAATGTTTCACGTGAAACATTTCGGCAAAAATTGATCTATTTTTGCTGCTCGGAGCAATAAAAAGATGCGTCAATGTAAAGTCAAAGCTGGCGTGTTTTGAAAACGCGGCGTATAAATCGTTTATGCAATCCATTTCTGAACCCGTAAAAACATGGTTTGAGCGCGATTTGAGTGTTTCACGTGAAACATTGGACCGCTTGAGCCAGTATGCAGACCTCGTTGTGAAGTGGCAGCCGCGGATTAATATTGTCGGCGCCAGCACAGCAGAAGACGTTTGGGGACGTCATTTACAGGATTCTGCGCAGCTTTGGCCGCATCTTCAGGACGTCGCCACCACTGGTAAAATCGTCGATTTTGGGTCTGGCGCTGGCTTCCCCGGCATTGTTCTTGCCATACTAGGGGCAGGGAATGTCACGATGATGGAATCCAACACCAAGAAAACCGTCTTCCTGATGGAAGCAGCACGGGTGTGTGGTGTTCTTGGGCAGACCAAAATTGCCCGCGAGCGAATCGAAGCTGCCCAGCCGTGCGACGCCGATGTGGTGACGGCGCGTGCTTTCGCACCCCTGCCAAAACTGTTGGAATTTGGCCAAAGACACCTGAAGCCGGGTGGCCATTATGTATTGTTAAAAGGACGTGCCTTTGAGGATGAACTGGCGGACGCACGCGACGCTGGTTGGACATTTGATGTAACCACGCATGCCAGCCTGGTCGATCCGGACGGCGTTGTGATGATCTTAAAAGGAGTAAGCCGGTGACCGACGTAATTGATTTGCCGCTTTCGACCAAAGCCAAGGGTGACGGACATCGCCCGCGCATCATTTCGGTGGCCAATCAGAAGGGTGGGGTTGGTAAGACAACGACAACGATCAATCTGGCGACCGCCTTGGCGGCGGTCAACCAGCGGGTTTTGATTGTTGATCTTGACCCGCAGGGCAATGCCAGCACCGGTCTTGGTTTGCGCCCGTCAGATCGTCAGATCAGTTCCTATGACGTGTTGATCAATGGCAACACCCTTGAAGAAGCACGGATTGATACGCCAATCCCGCGTCTGAGCATTGTGCCCGCGGGCATGGATTTGACGGGGGCGGAGATTGAGCTGGTTGATTTCGAACGGCGTGAAACCCAGCTTAAAGAATCGCTGGCCCGGTTGCCGCATGACGTTGATTACGTGCTGATCGATTGTCCGCCGTCTTTGGGGCTTCTGACCCTGAATGCACTGGTGGCGTCTGACGCAGTTTTGGTGCCATTGCAGTGTGAGTTCTTTGCCCTTGAAGGCATTAGTCATCTGGTGCGCACGATCAAGCGGGTCAAAAAAGCCTTTAACCCGGACCTTGAGATTCAGGGCATTGTTCTGACCATGTATGACAAGCGTAATAACCTGTCTGCACAGGTTGCCAATGATGTGCGTGATTATTTTGGCGATGTGGTTTATCGCACCGTGATTCCGCGCAATGTTCGGGTATCGGAAGCACCAAGTCACGGCACGCCGGTTCTGGTTTACGATATGAAATGCCCCGGTTCACGGGCCTATCTTAATCTCGCCAGTGAAGTCTTGAAACGCGAAGGGGTGAAAGCATGAGCGAAGCAAAAAAGCGTGGGTTGGGTCGTGGGCTGTCGGCCCTTCTGGGTGAAGAAGACGAGGATGTCGGGGTTGCCGTTGCCGCCAATGCCGACGCGGCGGTCGCACACCCGGGGCCGGGGGGCACGACGCAGCATATTGCGATTACCGATCTGAAACCGTCGCCGTTCCAGCCGCGCAGTAATTTTGACGATGAAGCAATCGATGACCTCGCGGCCTCAATCCGCGAGAAGGGCATTATCCAGCCGATTCTCGTCCGCGCGTCGTCAACTGGCGAAACCACCTATGAAATCATTGCTGGCGAACGGCGCTGGCGCGCCGCACAGCGCGCCCAGCTGCATGAAGTGCCGGTCTTGGTGCGCGACTTTGATGACCGTGAAACCGCCGAAATTGCCCTGATTGAAAACCTGCAGCGTCAGGATCTTTCGCCGCTTGAAGAGGCTGAGGGCTATAACCGCCTGATGAGTGAGTTTGCCCATACCCAGGAAGCATTGGGTCAGGCGCTGGGCAAAAGCCGAAGCCATATTGCCAACAGCTTGCGCCTGCTCGCCCTTGCCGCACCGATCAAACAGATGCTGTCAGACAAGGTTTTGAGTGCCGGTCATGCGCGCGCTTTACTGGGTGCTGAGAATGCGGTCGAGTTGGCAACCCAGATTGTCAAAAAAGGCCTGAACGTCCGCCAGACGGAAAAACTGGTGAAAACCGACGGCGGCAAGACCGCACGTCCGAAGAAGTCATCAGGGGGGCGTTCTGCCGACAAAGACCCAGATACAGTGTCTTTGGAGCGCGACCTTAGCAACATGTTGGGGTTGGCGGTTAATATCGACTTTGACGGGGCGGCGGGGAAAATTTCGATCCGTTATGAAACGCTTGAACAGCTTGACGACATTTTACAACGCCTGACCCACGGGAAGGCGGGGGAAATGGTGGGTGACGACTCCGGTGCTGATCCGTCTGATTCGGATGAAAACGAATTCGACTCGATGTTTATCGAAGACGATGAAGCCGGTAGCGGTGCGGAAAACGATGATGAGGATGCGCTGACGGTTGAGCTCGAATCGATTGCCGATGCGGTGCACGGCACTGAAGACAGGGCTGGGGACGTGCTGGACGACGACCTGATCATGGATGATGAACCCGAAGGGGATGCGCCGATCGAACAGGAAGAGGTTGGCGAAGACGCGCTGGAGGAGGTAGCCGATGGCACCGGAAAAAAGCCGGAACGTAAAATCCGCATGCAAGATCTTGATCGCGACAAGATGAACGCGCTTAAGGCGCTTAAGCAAGAGCAGGATAAAGCCAGAGCCAAGGCCAACGGGACTGAGGTTGTAGTGAAGCGCATTCTTTAGGGTTTAAAGCCCGTCATACCGTCTCAGCGTCGATTTTTGACCCGGGTTATAGACTCATGCGAAAAGCGAAGGGCTCTAGAAACCGGGGACTCGGCGCTATACAGCCGCTCCGAGCACTTTTTGTCGCGCATCCTGGGTGTTGAGTCATGCCATTTACAGGTTAAGTCAGGCTTTTGCCGAGGCTGCCCTGTGGTGTTTTAGCGACGTGCCTGCTTTTGCCGGGCGACGGCGATTTTGATCATGGCGCGGTGCGCGATGGTTTCAGGAACGGCAATACCACTTTTGCAGTCTTTTTCGGCCTCGAGCAGGATTTGCAGTGCGCGTTGCAAGGTCGGAACGGCCCAATTGTTCAGGTTGGCCCGGAACTGATCGGCGGCCTTGAAAAACAGCGGCGGGCGCAGGGATTTCATTGCCTGTTCAGTATTGGCTCCTTGGGTGATCTGTCCTTTGACCAGATGCAGTTTCTGGAAATATCCGAGCATCATGCGAAGCGCCCCGACGGGATTGAGCCCCTCTTCGGTGAGGCGGGTCAGCGCGGTATCGAGATTGACGACATTACCCTGTGAAACGGCCTGAATGACATCGTCATAATGGCGGGCCGAGCTGTCGCCAACGCAATCCATCGCAGCGGCCAGTGTGACCTGACCGTCTTTCAGCGCATAGAGGGCGAGTTTTTCAAGCTCGCTTCGTGATATCATGCGGTCCGAACCAAGATTGGCGACCAGATAACGGGTGGCGTCGCGGTCAATGCGCAGTTTGTGATCATCCATCACAGACTGGACCAACCCTTCAAGGTCGCGGCCGCTGTCGGCATAGCAAGGAAGGGCCATACCGTTGCCGGCCTTTTCAACGGCCTGACGCAACTTGGAACGGGATGGCAAACTGCCAGCTTCAATCACGATCAGGGCGTCACCAGCAGGATCTTTGAGGAAGTCGGCAATTGCCGGAGCCTGTGCATCGCCAATGTCGCGGAGTCGGATGACGCGGCGTCCGCCACCAAAACTGATGGCGGCGGCTTCGTCGCGCAGGCGGCTGCTGTCTTCTTTAAGTTGGGTACTGCCCATTTCGATCACCCGGAACGGGTCCTTGAGGTCTTCGACGACGGTTTTGGCAAGCTTTACCGCACGTTCGCGCACAAGACCTTCGTCCTCGCCATAGATCAGCACCAACTGTGCCTTGGCGTCGGGCGCACGGAGAAAGGTTTCGACCTGAGCTGCCTTGAGTTTCATGGGTTAGATACGTCTTCCAGAGAAGGTCTTACGGATTGGCGCGCAGGCCAACAGCAACCTGATTGGCGATCTGCTGTGCCAGATTGCGCGCGGCGTCACGACGGGCGGCTTTTTCGGCTTCGAGGCTGGCGAAGTCCGAATCGACAATGTTGTAACTGGTGCGTGCCCTTACGCGCCCTTTACGCAACAGTGTGGCGTCGGACTTGCGGGTTAGTTGATAGGTTGCTGACAGCAAATAGTCGGCAATTGTTGCTTCGTTGTCTTTGGTAAAGCCCTGTTCGCTGGTCGACTCGGATACTTCTACGTCCAATGTGTAGGCCGGGTTGGCAACTTGACCACGGGGTGTGAGGGTTTCAATCAAAAGATTGCGCGTAATTTGGCCGACACGGTCATTGATCAGGGTGACTTCGACCTGTGACATATCTACAGCGGTGCTTTGTCCACTGCGATCTTCTGCATAGAGCGGGCGAAAGCCGCAGGCACTGAGAGACATCAGGGCAATCAGGGTGATTACCGGGAAAATGGCGCGCAATTTCATTCAATAGAACCTTTTATCCAAGGAGCTTTCATCAAGCCGTGGCGACACAATAGGTCGTAACCGATAAAAGGGCAAAACAGAGTGAGATTGGCAAGGAAAGAATGAAGGGCATCCGGGCTTTCCGGGAGGCTATTTTGCATGCTTTGTGTCTCGGAATGAACTGTCAGGCTTTGAAACATTGTCCGAAGACGGGCGATGGCGACGTTACTCCGTCCTGCCACCAGTGCCGGATATAGTGCGGCAAAGGTGCTTTCAGGTGTCATTGGAATTGTGTCAAAGCATCCGGTCGCGGGTTTTGCATCAGCCAATGTACGCCAGACCAGACGCAGCCAGCGCCAATGGCCAATCAGAGCGTTTTGCGTGATCTGAAGCGGTCTGTGCAGCGGGACATCTGCCAGCAAGGCAAGGGTGAGGACATCAAGACCAACTTCCTGACACATCGTTCGGGCATCTGGTACAACAAAATCCGTGGTGATTTTCCCCGAAGTTGCCGGGGTCGCGACAAGTTCCCCGCCGGCCATCGTGGTGATAGACGCGGCAAGTATCTGGCGCAGGGGGCTGAGCGGTCCGGACATGGACGCATATATATCGGGGCGTTGCTGTTCAACGAAGAACCCCCAATCGCGCATCAGCGAATGGGGGTTGTATTCAGGTGATATATATAAGGAGCTATCGTCCATCAGCCTACTCGGCGGTTGCGCTATCGATTCGCAACTGGCGGGCCCGGGTCAGAATGGCGTCTTCCATCGATGTGACGGTACCCGGTTCGACCACGGCATCCTGCCACTGGTTGGGGCCGACATTGACCTGGCGGAAAACCGAAACCTTGATCGCGTCCGACCGAAGGGCTGTGCCAAGGATATAGGCCGTCAGTTTGAACCGCTCATCTGGTGTTTCACCCGGCGTGTACCAGTCGGTAATGATCACGCCGCCAAACGGATCGGCTGAGTTAAGTGGCATAAAGGACAGGGTATCGAGTGTGGCGCGCCATAAGAAGCTGTTCACACCAATGCCAGACCCGGTTCCTTTTTGGGCATCTTCTCCGCCGAAGAGGTTCAGACCATCGCCAAAAACAGTGCCCTGTTCTTTCTCTTGCGCACGGGTCATCTTTCGCCCGTTCACGCGTTTATCGACGTTTGCTGATCCTGGGAATTGATCATAATCGACAGTGCTTGAAGAGCAGCCCGCCAATACAAGAGCAAATCCGGCGCCAAGCAGTAAGGACTTTGACAGAGAAAAGGTCACCATTTCCAGCCTTATGAGATCATTGTGAAGCAAAATTTGTGCGAATATAGGGCGGATTGTGTCTGTGATCAAAGAAAACCAATGTGCTTTTTGTGCAACAGTGTGGTGGCAATGTATCATTTTGGACACAGCGTTGCTTGACGGGGCAGATAATTGATGGCTCCATGCTTCTCGAACCGGGCGGCACAAGCTGTCCAAATAATTTTTTGCGGCGTAAAACGTTCGCAAAGACGTTGAGGGAAAATGATGAAAAAGATTCTGTTTGCTTCCAGCGCAATCGCTGCTGTTGCTTTCGCAGGCCAGGCTTCGGCTTCTGAGCCGATCAAACTGTCGCTTGGCGGTTACATGGAACAGTGGGCTGGTTTCGCTGATGAAGACGCTCCTGGGTCTGACGGTCGTAACAACGCATTCCAGTCCGACACTGAAGTTTACTTCACCGGTTCGACCACACTTGATAACGGCATCGAAATCGGCGCGCGTATCGAGCTTGAAGGCGAAACCTCAGACGATCAGGTTGATGAGCAGTTCCTGTTCGTTAATGGTGGCTTCGGTCGTATCGAAATGGGTAAAAACGACAGCGCAGCTGACGCAATGGGCGTAACCAGCCCGGTTGTTGGCCCGGTTAACCCAAATGACGGCGGCACCGAAGATTGGGTCAACCTCACCAACGTCATTGACACCGTTCCGTCAAGTGGCGACCAGAACCGTTTCACCTACTTCACCCCGTCCATGGGTGGCTTCCAGGCTGGTTTCTCGTTTGCTGATGACAGCCAGCAGAATGGCAACACCTCCGGCAATGGCGATAACGTTGTTTCTGGTGCTCTTGCTTTCGATCATGACTTTGGCGGCGTTTCGCTTGGCCTTTCTGTTGAAGGTGAAAGCCAGGCTGAGGACGAATGGTACGGCGCTGGTGTAAATGTTGGCTTCGGCAACTTCACCGTTGGCGGTTCTTACGGCAACGTTAATCCTGATGTTGGTAGCGATACCGATGCGTTTGACCTTGGTGTCACCTACGCAATGGACGCTGCTTCTGTTTCCTTGGGCTATGCTTATCAGGACGATGAACAGGACAACATCGAAAACCAGGGCCTTTCCCTTGGTATGGTTTATACCCTCGGTGCTGGCGTTTCCTGGCAGTCGTCTGTCTTCTGGTTTGACGAAGATGCTGCTGGTTCGACCGCAGACAACGACGGTTACGGCGCAGTTACAGGTCTTGCACTTACCTTCTAATCCTTTTCGGATTGGTTGAAGAATTGAAGGGGGTGGATTTTTCCACCCCCTTCTTTTTTGTATGTTTGCTGTCCGGTGCAAACTAAATGGGGCCTATTAAAAACTTAAGCCACATTTAGTTTGTATGACGTGCGAAAATTGGCAGGTGCATAAAATGCTAATACGCTTTTTGCGGGATGGAGCGCTTGTTCATCTTCATTGAGTGTGTTCTGTCCTCGCCTTCGGCTGGCTTAACTGATCTATAGCGGAACTCAATGCCCGGAAAGTACCTGTTTCATCGTCGACCCATGATGGCCGGATGACGACCCTTGGCCATTCGTTGAAGTCATCATGATTATATTGGCGCTATGAAAAGATACTCTGCGTTCCGGTGAGGCAGTAAAAACGCATATCTGCCATGCTGTATAATGACCGCGATATATTTATATCCAGAAGAACTGTAGATGACCGATTTTAGAGAACGCGCAGTGACGACCAAAGGCACTGGTCTTTAAGAGAATTTGTTTCAGGAACAATTGCCTGTGCCAAAAATGCCACAGTGCGATAAATAAATAACTTATGGTCATTTATTGATATTGACCCTCAGTCATTTAATAGGTTTTATGGCCTTCGACAGATCGAAGGGCCGCTCGGTTCATTCCCCCCTTCGTCTCACACCAATTTTTATCTCGAGGGTTACGATGAAAAAGATTCTTTTTGCTTCCAGCGCACTTGCTGCTGTTGCATTCGCAGGTTCCGCACAGGCTTCCGAAAAAATCCAGCTTCAGCTGGGTGGTTACATGGAACAGTGGGCTGGCTTCTCTGACGAAGACAACACCGCCGATGGTGGTCGTAATAACGCATTCCAGTCCGACACCGAAGTTCACTTCACCGGTTCGACCACCCTTGATAACGGTATCGAAGTTGGTGCCAAAATCGAACTCGAAGGCGAAACCTCTGGCGACCAGGTTGACGAACAGTATCTGTTCGTTAATGGTGGCTTCGGTCGTATCGAAATGGGTAAAAACGACAGTGCAGCCGACGCAATGGCTTTGCAGGCACCTGCTGTTGGTCCGGTTGGCGTGAACGATGGTGATCTGGATGCTTGGGTTAACGCATACCTGATCGATACTGTGCGTTCGAGCGGCGATCAGAATCGCGTTAGCTACTATACCCCGTCCTTCGGTGGTTTCCGTGCAGGTGCATCGTTTGCTGACGACAGCCAGCGCAATGGCGCAAACGGTTACGACAATATCAATGGTGGTGGTGATAACGTCTCTTCCGGTGCTCTTGCTTATGACCATGACTTCGGCGGTGTTGCACTTGGTCTTTCCGCAACCGGTGAAAACTCTGGTGACGGTTATTGGTACGGTCTTGGTTCGACCGTTGGTTTTGGTAACTTCACCGTTGGTGGTTCTTATGGTCACACCGAAGACGACTACGGCCTGAACTCCACCAACCAGGATCTTGATGCGTTTGACATTGGTGTTTCCTATGCAATGGACGCAGCAGCCGTATCTTTGAGCTATGGCTACGAAGAAGTTGACAACAGCGGTGATATCAGCACGGTTGACCTCGGCATGGCTTACACCCTTGGTGCAGGCGTGACTTGGAAATCTTCTGTCTATTGGTTCGACCAGGAAGCAGACAGCACCAACAATTCTGCTACCAGCGGCATCAGCGGCGACAATGACGGCTACGGCGTTGTTACCGGTCTGCGTCTCGACTTCTAATTCTTCGGAATTGGATTGCAGATGTGAAGGAGGTGGCTTTGGCCGCCTCCTTCTTTTTTGTCTGCCTGACGTGTTTGATGCTGATGATTGCACCGATTAAGACGCGATGACTTATGGTGTCGCCAGTATTTTTAAATCTTCGCCCAGTATTTTTAAATCTTCGCCCAGTATTTGAAAAATCGCATCTTGATCAGACTGCAAATGCGACACACAGGGCACGGTCGATTCGACAACCAGCTTTTCGGCCAAGGCTTTGTTGCTGGCCGCTGGAAGATCGCCCAGTTTGTCAAACGGGACTTTCAGGCTGCCCATACAGCCGATCTGGCCATTGGATGTTGCGCGTAGTTTTGCCAGCCCGCAGGGGGCGGTGCAAAAGTCACCGCGATAGCTGCTTTGCCAGTTGCGTAAATTTGTGTGGCGGCCTTGCAGGACCTTGGCCGCGGCGGATGTGTAAATCCCAAGGCCCGGTGTTTGAAACAGCTTGGTGATGTGGGCAGGGCCACTGTCGGCCAGCACGACGTAATCCTGTTTTGCCATAAAACCGATCAGTTGGCCAATCGTGCGAAACCCGTCAATGATGGTGACATTTTCAAGCTCACCGGCGGCAATGCTGTCTTTATAGGCGCGCATCACCCCCTGATAGGCATTCAAAATAAGCGTGATCTGATGCCCAGCATTACCGAGCATCTGTGCGATGTCGCGGACCAATGCCGGGGGCAGGGTGCGCAACGGCGATGATGCCATGGGCAGAATGCCGATGTTCATGCCTGGCTTTACCATTGGTTGGCGGGTCGGCAGGGCAATCGGCGATATTGCAAAGGCCGTGCATAGGGATTCTTCGGGGTTAACCGGCATCTGGGCGATTGTATCCCAGCCTTCCATTTCGCTGAGATCAAGGACGTGATCAAAACGGGCGAGCTGTTTTGACGATATAAACAGCTGAAAGATTTCGATGTTGGCAACCGTGGCAAAAATGTCCGATGCGCTGGCACTGTTAAGCACAGCGATTTTGGCCGCCGGGTATTTTTGGGCAAAGGCGCGAAAGAACAACACCATGCCAACACAATCGCCCAGTGCATCATCGGGGATCAGAAACAAAACACTGGATTTGGCAAAGTCGGTTTCCGACCATGCCGCACGGGGCAAGACCCGGGGGTGGAAGGCATCCGATTTGATCTGTACCGAGGGTGCTGTCGCCAAGGCTTGCTGGCGCAGCAAGGATGTGGTGCGCGTGAAATAAATCGGGCTGCCGTCCGAGGATTGACCCAGTGTCGGGCTGACATTGGGCAGGCCGAACTGAAACGGCACCTTGGATGCGAATCGGGTGAATTTTTTGCGGGCGGGATGCAGCTTATGGTGCGGCTTTGCGGGCATTGCGGGGCGATACTCCATTCACCGGCGGGGGTGATCAAGCCCTAGAAAACCCGATCCCGGCCAAAGACGCAAGGGCTGAGCGGCGCAGTTTCCCAACATTTTCGTGGTTGATCCCGCCAAGTCCAATCGGGGTGATGGCATGATGGGCGCAGATGCGGGCAATACGCTGGACACTGTCAAACGGCATCGTCGGTCCGCCGGGGTGACTTTGGGTGGCAAAAACCGGGGAGATGAACAGTCCGTCGGGGCGAAAGCTTGCCGGTAAAAGGCACAGTTTGCGCGCCGTCGGCATGCTGTGACAGGCTGATGTGACGATCAACCCGTCTGGGATTTGTCGATAGATCGATGGCGATTGCCAGATGCGATATTCGGGAAAATGCACCCCGTCGGCCCCAAGGGTCAGTGCGAGTGCAACGTCATTGGCAATCAGCATCCGGTGGCCCAGACGGCGGCATTGCGAACGCAGTTTTGCCGCAAGGCTGGCCCGGTCAGGGTGATCATAATGGCGAAAAACCACCATGCTGTGACGGGGCAGTTTTGTAATTGCCGCAACCGGATCGGGCAGGCGGTGATCATCGGTCATGAGGATAACCGGTGGGAAAGGGCCATTGGTAACGCGATTGCGTAAATTCAGTTGGTGTGCCTGCTTTAACAGGGAGGCGTCCATTGATAGTATCCCGATTTCGTAAGGCGTATTTCAAACCATTAGGACCCATCATCGATGAGCGATCATGATCTGTCATCTGGCAATAGTGATGTTGCACAGAACCTGCGCGATATTCAGGACAATATCAATGCCGCCTGTAAGGCTGCTGATCGTGATCCAACGTCGGTGACCCTGGTCTGTGTATCCAAAAACCACGAAGCAGATCATGTGCGCACGGCATTGGTTGAAGGACGGCGGGTTTTTGGCGAAAACCGGGTGCAGGAAGCGGCGGGAAAATGGCCGGGCTTGCGCGATGAATTTCCCGATACGCAATTGCACCTGATTGGGCCGCTTCAGACCAATAAGGTCAAGGACGCCGCCCGATTGTTTGATGTGATTGAGACGGTGGATCGGCCAAAACTGGCCCGTGCATTGGCAAAGCACCGGGACAATACTGGCGAATGCCCGGATTTGTTCATTCAGATCAATACGGGTGAAGAACCGCAAAAGGCCGGAATTGCACCCGGCGATGCGGATGAATTTATTACCCTGTGCCGCGATGAGTTGAATTTGCCGATTACGGGATTGATGTGCATTCCGCCGGTCGATGAAGAACCGGCACCGCATTTTTTATTACTGGGCAAGATTGCCGACCGTCATGGGATTGCGATCAGAAGCATGGGTATGAGCGGTGATTATGAGGCCGCAATCCGGTTTGGTGCGACGCATGTCCGGGTTGGGACGGCAATTTTCGGATATCGGGGGTATTAACCGGCAATTCAGGCTCTTTTAAAGGGGCTGAATTTGATATTCCCCCCCGAAAATCAGCAAAAATTGCGTTTAAAGTGCTGCATTCATGGTAATTACACAGAAAGTCGGCTTTTTTGGGCTTTCTGTGGATAATCGGCGCGATATCCAAGACGCGCGACAGTCAAGTTTGTGACAAAAAATCCCGCTTTTTATCGCGGGATTTTTTTAAACCGATGATCACGCGATGGCCCAACCTTACGGGATCAGCTTGTAACCACCCGGCTCGGTGACCAGAATCGTCGCGTTTGACGGGTCTTTTTCGATTTTCTGACGCAGGCGATAGACATGGGTTTCAAGCGTGTGCGTGGTAACCCCGGCGTTATAGCCCCAGACTTCATCAAGCAGCGTTTCGCGGGTGACCGGCTTGTCACCCGCACGGAACAGGAATTTCAGGATCGAGGTTTCCTTTTCCGTCAGGCGGACTTTCTTTTCGCTGACCGTTTCGATCAGAATTTTTGCACTGGGCTGGAAGCTGTAGGGGCCAATGACAAAGACCGCATCCTCACTTTGTTCGTGCTGGCGGATGTGGGCGCGGATGCGCGCCAAAAGCACGTTGAGGCGGAACGGCTTGGTGACATAATCATTGGCACCGGATTCAAGTCCAAGGATGGTGTCGGAATCACTATTGGCCCCGGTCAGCATGATAATCGGGGATTTGACGCCCGCACGACGCATCAGCTTGCAGACATCGCGGCCATCCATATCGGGTAGCCCGACATCAAGCAAAATCATGTCAAAATAGGCTTCTTTCGCGGCATCGAGTGCGTCCTTGCCACTGTTGGCGACAACACATTCGAATTCCTCGTGCAGTCGAAGCTGCTCGGTCAAAGACTGGCTGAGTGCTGCATCATCTTCAACGACGAGAACCTGTTTACCTGTCGACATTCACCATCCCTTGCTGCTTGTCAGAACCCGGATCAATTTCTTGATCAGACATGGCGCTTCGGCGCGCCATTGTTTTTGTGGAATATCCGTTCATGCGCCGCCATATATCTGGGGTGAGCGTCGCATAATGCTATTTCAAGAACAAACTGTTTTCGTTTTAACCCATTGACCTCTGCCCGACCCGGATTAATTAATACATCCCAACCACCAAACGCTATGATCTGTTGGTTGGCAGCGTCACAAAACCTTGAAAGATGTCTATCTTCCTGCGATTTTGCGCGAGACATCAGAATAAACCCGATTGAACTGTTCGCTTATATTAATCATTACGGCCCGTTATCTAGCCCCTTACGACCAGATCGCGATGTTGTGATCGCTTAAATGGCCTCTGACCCCTAACGATAAGATAACAATGACCCAAAGCTTTGCCGCCACGGCCCAGAATGACAGAAATTCAATCCCGGCCACCGATCTGGTGACAGTATCGCGTGCGGTTGCGGATTTACGCCGCGGTGAAATTGTTCTGGTTCAGGGCCATTTGGATGGTGCGGTCCACAGCGTTGCGGTGATTGCCGCCGAGCCCTTGTCGCAAGCCGGGTTTGAGCGCCTGTGTGACATCACCCACACCACCGAAAGCCCGGCAATTATTTTGCCGCGGGTGCGTGCAAGATCCCTGGGCGGTGCGTGCGAACAAGACTCGTTTGTTGCCTTTGTCAGTAAAAGGCAGTCAGAGATTGATGCAGCCCGCTTGGGCGAAATCGCCAATCCATTGCTTGATCTTGATCAGTTGCCAGATGGGAACTGGCGTGCAGTGAGCATGGCTGAAACAGCGGCAATCCGGTTGGCAAAGCTTGCCCGGTTGTTGCCTGCTGTTGTCACGGTGCCAGTTGGGGCCGATCAGCTGGAAAACTTGGCCCGCGCGCAGAATTTGCTGGTTTTGCAATCTGAAAGCATTAATGGCTACGAAGATGCATCGGCCGCGAGCCTCCGCGAAGTCAGTCAGGCCCGTGTGCCACTTGAAGATGCGGAAAACGCCACGGTGATTGCCTTTCGCCCCGAAGATGGCGGGCAGGAACATCTGGCCATCGTGATTGATGAACCGGCCAAGGATCAGCCTGTTTTGATCCGGTTGCATTCAGAATGCTTTACCGGCGATTTGATCGGGTCGCTGCGCTGTGATTGCGGGCCGCAATTGCGCGGGGCGATTTCCGAAATCGCCAAAAGCGGGCAGGGTGGCATTATTTTGTATCTGCGTCAGGAAGGGCGCGGCATCGGGCTTGTGAATAAGCTGCGCGCCTATGCCCTTCAGGATCGCGGGTTTGATACGCTTGATGCCAACGAAGAACTTGGCTTTGATGCCGACGAACGGGTCTATCGCCCGGCAGCCGAAATGTTGCGTCAGTTGGGTTTTGGTTCGGTCCGGTTGCTGACCAACAATCCGGAAAAGCTTAAAGGCCTTGAAGGTTGGGGCGTTAAGGTTGCCGAACGTGTGCCGCACAAATTCCCGTCCAACGGCCATAACGCGTTTTATCTTCAGACCAAGAAAGACCGTGCGGGTCACCTGTTTTAATCCGCCCCGAACGGCCTGCAAATGGCGGTTTCCCTGTGCTTCGGTGCTCACGTACTTTTAGTACGCTGCGCTCCGATGCGCGTGAACCCATCATTTTCGGCACGTTCTGCACGGATTCACGGTTTTGGTCCCGTACCCGGCAGAAGATTCCGACAGGCAGATTTGCATCGGTTGACTTCTCAATAAATCCTTTTGAAATCAACATGTTGTCATGTGCCAAAACTGGCACTCCTTTTGCAAAGTATGGGGCAAGAGGAGGACAAACATGTCGATTGGTGCAGATTGGCGGCAAAATTCGCCCGGCAGTGTTGCGGGCCTGACCAAGGATGTTGCGAGCAACAAGTTCGCAAATTCGGGGCCGGGTGAGCAGCTTGTTGATGGCGCGCAAGAAGGGCGCGACTTTTCCGAATATATGTTCGGAGAAGACGGGTTTGAGTTTTCCGATGTGCTCGACGTGATCAATCCGCTGCAACATATTCCCGGTGTCGGGATGCTGTATCGGTCACTCACCGGCGATGAGCTGGGCAATGGCGCACGCGTTGTTGGCGGCGGTTTGTTTGGCGGTGTCTTCGGACTGGCCGGGGCGGCAATTGATGCCGTTGTTGACGCGGTCAGTGGTGAAGATACCGGCGCCCATGTGATGGCCTTTCTTGAAGACAGTTTTAATGGGGCGCCAACCGATGACGGCACAGCTGTTGTCGATGCAGCGCCGTCTGATGCGGATGCGCCCGATGCGGTAACGGCCCGTGCTGATACCATTGCAAATGCTTCCTTTGACGGGACATATCAGGGTGATCTTGTTCTGCCGTGGATGGCGGGACAGGCAAGCCAAGGCCGACCTGCGGGAATTGCTGCCACAGCAGCAGAACAATCGACGATCGTTCAGGCCGCCCCTGTGGGGGGTGTTGAATATGCCGCCCTTGATGCGGGGCAGCAACACGCCGCTTCGACCATTTCCGGGCCAAAGGCATCTGATCTTAATACCCCATGGGCGCAAGCAACACCGGCTGCGACTATGGCCGAAAACGCACCACAAAAATCAGCTCAAGCTTCTGCCTCAGCACAGGCCTCAGCGCAAAGCACGACTGCGATTCTGGAAATGGCGGAGGCGGTGCAGAGTGATCCGGCCGAACTGGCCGTTGCCATGGCATCGGCTGGCGGCAATAGCCCGGTATCGAGCTTGACCCGGACAACAGCAGCGAGCCATGCGCCGCAGAATGGCAGCAACCCGATCCGCACGGCATCCTTTAGCAGTGAAGGCGGTGATACGGTGTGGGCCCGGGCACAAAGCAGTGGCCGTGTTAGCCGGACCACCAACAGCTTTGCCCTGTCACCGGAAATGGCAGCCCATGAATCGCGTCAGGCGAAACAGGCTGCTGCCAATGTTGATGCCGTTGAGGATATGAGCGGGCAGAGCCCATCGGCAGATCAAAACGCGCTCCGGGAAAATTCGGTAAGCCCGGCACAGGCGTTTGCTGATTTCAGGAATGGTGGAACGCCATTGTCAGCAGCCGAAATGGCAGCAAAGTTTAACGCGGCCCTTGGCCGGGACTCGTCGCAAGCCATGGCCCAAACCCCGGCACAGGACGCTGTATCATCGGGCAACACGCCCGCCGCACAGGGTAAAATTTCCGGAAGCTTTAACCGCGATACCAGCAGCAATGCCGTTGCCCAACACGAAGAGACTGCGGCGACACCCGTCGTGCATCCTTTGATGGAGCAAGCCACCAGCCATATCGACGGCGATGCGCCGGTGGGTGCCTGGTTTAGCCAAACCATGATGGATGGTCTGAAGAAATATCAGGACATGCAGCAGAGCCGCCAAAACCCGGCAAACGCCATCTGATTTGATGTTTGCGCCCATGGTGTTTCGCTGATGAAAAAAAAGCCCGTCTGTCATGCTTGAAAAGCTTGGACAAACGGGCTTTTGGTGTTTCAGGCCAAGGCTGATTATGAATTCAGGAAGCCGACGGTTTCCTTGACGTCGCGCAGGATCGGCTGGGCGATGGCGTTGGCGCGCTCCGCACCCTTGGCCAGAACCGCATCGATATAGGCATTGTCGTTGTTCAGACGGGCCATTTCTTCGGTGATCGGGGCCAGTTTGGTTACCACCACGTCGGTCAGGGATTGTTTAAAGCCCGAGAACTGGGTGCCACCATGTTCTGCCAGAACCGCATCGATTGTGCTGTCGGTGAGGGCTGCAAAGATGGTGATCAGGTTCTTGGCTTCCGGGCGGCCTTCAAGACCGGCGGCCTCGGATGGGAGGGGTTCCGGATCGGTTTTGGCCTTGCGGATTTTTTTGGCCAGCGTGTCGGCATCATCGGTCATGTTGATGCGCGCCATTTCCGACGGATCGGATTTTGACATCTTTTTCGAGCCATCGCGCAGCGACATCACCCGCGTTGCCGGACCCAGGATCAGGGGTTCTGGCTGCGGGAAGAAGCCTTCGACCTCGTAATCATTGTTAAATTTCAATGCGATGTCGCGCGCCAGTTCAAGATGCTGTTTCTGATCTTCGCCGACCGGCACATGCGTGGCTTTATAGGCCAGAATGTCAGCCGCCATCAGACTGGGATAGGCATAGAGGCCAAGAGACGCGTTTTCGCGGTGCTTGCCGGCCTTTTCCTTGAACTGGGTCATGCGGTTGAGCCAACCGATGCGTGCGACACAGTTAAAGATCCACGCCAGTTCGGCATGGGCGGATACCTGACTTTGATTGAACAGAACATGTTTTTCCGGGTCAATGCCCGAAGCGATCATGCTGGCCGCAAGTTCGCGGATGTTGGAACGCAGTTCTTTGGGGTCTTGCCAGACTGTGATGGCATGCATATCCACAACGCAGAAGATGCATTCGAAATCTTTTTGCAGAGCAACCCAGTTGCGGATTGCGCCAAGATAGTTGCCAAGATGAAGGTTACCGGTGGGCTGAGCGCCCGAAAACACACGTTCCATGATGCTGTCGTCCATTTCAATAAAAACAAAACCGGGTTTGCAAGCTCCGCCAGGTTGTGGACACCCGCCGGCGGACGAGCTGCAAACCAACGCGCGGAGTTAAGCCGCCTGACCCGATTTGGTCAAGCAGCTTGTCGGTAAATGCGGGGTTTTAGGCCAATTATTCCTGTGCGGTGGGTTTTCCGCGCTTCAAGGTTGCTTTGAGTTCCGAGAAGCTGGTCGCACCGAGCAGCTGTGCGCTTAGCGCGTACACCGCAATCCCACCACAGACACAGGCGGCCATGATCAAGATGCGCGTGATTGAGGAGGCATCATTTTGCCAGAACATATCAATGGCAAACCAAAGGGCCGCCCCCATCAAGGCCGAGGTGATCAGAATGCGCGGGACGCGTTTAAGCAACCGGGCATCAAAGGTCAAATCGCCGCGTTTACGCAGCAAATAGCCCAGCAAAAATGCATTGACCCAGACCGAGGTCGATGTGGCAGCGGCAATGCCCAAATGCCCGAATTGCGGCATTAAAACAATGATCAGAACAATGTTGAGCACCATGGCAAAGATGCCAATGCGGATCGGGGTTTTGGTATCTTCGCGGGCGAAAAAGCCCGGTGCAAGAACCTTGACCAGAACCGATGCCGGCAGGCCAAAGGCAAAAATGGTCAGCGCCAGACCGGTCATCTGGGTTTCGCTTGCGCCAAAGGCACCGCGTTCAAACAGGACATTGATTACCGGAATGCCCATCACGCCAAGGGCAACGGCCGCGGGCAGGGTCAGAAGCAGGGCGATTTCAATGCCGCGATTTTGGCTGTACATGGCAACTGCGGGATCGGTTCCCTGCAACTGACGCGACAGGGTGGGCAGAAGGGCGGTGCCAATCGCAATGCCAATCACGCCTAATGGCAGTTGTTGAACCCGGTCGGCGTAATACAGCCACGACACCGCGCCGTCAGACACAAGAGAGGCCAGCATGGTATCGATCAAAAGGTTGATCTGATACACCCCGGCACCAATCATGCCCGGGATCATGCGTTTGCCGAGCAGTTTGACCCGGTCATCAATTTTGGGAAGCTGCCATTTAATCGCGAACCCGGCACGTTTGCAGGCAATCACCAGAAAGATGAATTGCGCCACCCCGGCCAAGGCAACGCCCCACGCCAACGCATGGGCAGGGGTTTCGGTCATGGGTGCCAGACCCAGCAGTGCGCCAATCAGACAGATATTCAGGATAATCGGGGCCGCAGCAGCAGCGGCATAGCGGTGCAGGGTGTTGAGAACACCCGACATCAGAGCGACGGCAGAAATAAATGCCAGATAGGGGAAGGTGATGCGCGACAGTTCGACGGCAAGCGCGAATTTTTCCGGGTCTTCGGCAAATCCGGGGGCAAAGACATACATCGCCCACGGCATGATGATTTCAATGATCGCGACCAGAAAACCGGTGATGAGCACCAGCATCGACATGGCGCGCGCGGCAAATTCACGTGCGACATCAAGTCCGCGTTTTTCGATGTCCCCGGCCAGAAGCGGAATGAAGGCGGCGGAAAACGCGCCTTCGCCAAACAGGCGGCGAAACAGGTTGGGAAATTTAAACGCGACAAAAAACGCATCGGCAATGCCCCCCGCACCCAACATCCCGGCAATCAGGATATCACGACAGAACCCCAAAAGGCGCGAGATCAGGGTAAAGCCACTGACGGTGGCGATGGAGCGTACAAGCGACATTGCGTGTTTAATCCGTATTCAGGGGCCGTATCAAGGAGCCGGTCCAGTCGAGACATTGAGAAATCTGTGCGCGGGTTGAAAGGCAACACTGCGTGAAGGGCAAAATCTGACAGGGGAAGGTGAAGAAGTCGTAATCACGGCGGTCAACGGCACGAATCTTTGTCACAGAAATATGAAATCTATTTGTATGATGATTCTTTTCCTCAACTGTGACAGCCGTCACAGAAAAATGCATTCAATAACGATAAGTTCCCTCTTGCTGAGATTCGTTGGGACGCGAGCCTCATTATTTGGATGGTCGGGGATTATAAGGGAATCCACCTTAACCTGCTGCACTCCGAGGAAAGCGATGTCGTGAATAACAGGTCACGACGTCAGTTTTGGATTGCCCTTCCCCGTCCGTCTAAAATTCCAAAAGATACGCGCTTAAAAATAGTCGACCAGTTCGACTGGATTTGATCCTTTCTGGGGTGTCACCTTGCGTGGCACAGGAGTGGGGATCAAACCGGTCGAGCGGCGGACCCGTCAGGACAATGATCCTGATGATCGCCTAATGCCGTCGACCCACCACACTTAGTAAGTCTGGTCCTAATTGTTCTGGATCGCCTGAGTAAGGGTTTCCTTGACCTGCACAAACTTGGTGCGACTGTCGATTTTAAGCCCGAACACATCCTTCACATAGAAAACGTCAACGGCGCGTTCGCCAAAGGTCGAAATGCGGGCCGAGGCGATTTGCAATGACAGATCGCGCAACGCACGGGTGATATCATAGAGCAATCCTTGGCGGTCGCGGGCGGAAATTTCGATCACGGTGTGGGTGCGGCTGGCCTTGTTGTCGATAATGACATTGGGTTCGACCTTGAAGACTGCCGTTCTGTGTTTGTTATCCTTGATCTGGCGGCGTTCAAGTTCCTGACTGGGGCGCACGCGCCCGGAAATAACCTGTTCGAGGGTTTCACGCAGCTTTTCAAGCTTGGCCTTGTCATTGAAGGCTTCGTCGTTGGCATCCTGAATAAAGAAGGTATCCAGCGCCATGCCATCGGCCAGTGTCAGGATTTTGGCATCAACAATATTGGCCCCGCACAGCGCCATCGATCCGGCAATCTGGGAAAACAGCCCCGGATGGTCGGTGGTGTGAACGGTGATTTCGGTGGCGTCAATTTCAGTATCAATGCGCACATCGACCGTGATGTCAGCACCACTTTTCTTGGCGTCGCGGGTCAGATGGGCGTGATGAACGTGAACGTCGGTATCAAAACTGAGCCAATAGGACGGATAGCCGCGATCAATGAAATCTTCGATGTCATCGGTTGGCCAGTCGACCAGTGCTTCACGGAGCGCCATCTGGGCATTGGCAACGCGTGAATCGCGGCTGTCGGCATTGAGCCCGCCTGACAGGCGATCCTCGGCAGCATAATAAAGTTCGCGCAGAAGGGTGGCTTTCCAGCCATTCCAGACGTTTGGTCCCACCGCCCGGATATCGGCGACGGTAAGGCACAGCAACAGGCGCAAGCGTTCCTGCGATTGTACCAGATCGCCAAATGCCTTGATCGTCGTCGGATCATTGAGGTCACGTTTAAACGCCGTCAGGCTCATCCACAGGTGGGCCTTGACCAGCCATGCGACGGTTTCGCTATCGGCAGGGGATAATCCCAGACGCGGGCAAAGCTTTTCGGCGACTTCAGCCCCCAGTTCCGAATGATCGCCGCCACGTCCCTTGGCGATGTCATGCAGCAACACTGCGACATAAAGTACACGCCTTGAAATCACCTTGCCCATGATCCGGGTGGCCACCGGGGCATCATCGACCAGTTCGCCATTTTCAATCTGATTGAGCACGCCAATCGCGCGGATGGTGTGCTCGTCCACGGTATAGGTGTGGTACATGTCATATTGCATTTGCGCCACGACACGGCCGAAATCGGGGATAAACCGCCCGAGCACCCCGGCTTCGTTCATTTTACGAAGGACAATGTCGGGGTTTTGACGCTGGGTCAGGATTTCAAGGAACACCTCGTTGGCGTCCGGGTCGTTTTGCAGCTTGTGATCGATGTGTTTTAAGCTTTGGGTGACCCAGCGCAGCGTTTCGGGATGAATGCCGACCCCGTTTTGATTGGCCACCAGAAACAGGCGCAAAATCTTGATCGGGTCTTTTTTGAAAACATTGAGGTTTTCAACCGTCAGCCGGTCATTGCGCAATTCGAACCCGTCGATTTCCTTGGTGCCAAACAGTTTGCCGGGAAACCGGATCAGCGGGCGGCGCTGATGGCGTTCTTCAAGGGCGGCACAGAAAATCCGGGTCAGGTTGCCGACATGTTTGACCATCAGATAATAGTGCTTCATGAACCGTTCGACGCCCGATGCCCCGGCATGATCGGTATAGCCAAGGTGTTCGGCGATATCGCGTTGCATGTCGAACGTCAGACGATCTTCTTCGCGATCCGACAGATAATGCAGCCAGCAGCGCACCGCCCACAGGAAGTTTTGCGCCTTTAAAAACCCTTGGGCTTCCTTGCGGGTCAGGACTTTTAGGTCAACCAGTTCCATCGGGGAATTGACGCGGTACAGGTATTTTCCAATCCAGAACAGCGTATGCAGATCGCGAAGCCCGCCTTTGCCGTCCTTGACATTGGGTTCGACGACATAGCGTGAATCGCCCATGCGCACATGGCGGTCATCGCGTTCGCCGAGTTTCTTTTCAATAAACTCAAGGCCGCTGCCCTTGACCAGTTCATCCATGAAGCGGGCCCGGAAAACGTTATAGGTTTCCTCATCACCCCAGACGAACCGGCTTTCGAGCAGGTTGGTGCGGATGGTGATGTCCTGTTTGCCCATGCGCAGGCAATCATCGACCGAGCGGGTGGCATGCCCGACCTTCAGGCCAAGATCCCACAGCATATAGAGGATGAATTCGACCACCTGTTCGCCATTGGCGGTTTGTTTGTAGGGAAACAGAAACAGGATATCGACATCGGAATGCGGCGCCATATCGCCCCGGCCATAGCCGCCGACCGCGACCACCGACATGCGTTGTTCATTGGTCGGATTGTGCAGCGGATAGATAAAATTGGTGGCGAAATCATGAATAAGGCGGACAATCTGATCCATCAGGAAGCTGTTGGAAAAGACGGTGTCCTGCCCGGAATTGCTTTCTTCGAACCGCGCCCGGATAACTTCACGTCCGCTTTCCATCACCGATTTCAGTTTGGTCAGAAGGGCGCTGCGCTGTTTGAAATTATTCAGATCGGGATCATTGGCAATCGCCGTGAGATCGGCAAAGACCTTTTTGCGGTCAATGATTTCGCGCTGTTTCTTGATTTTATAGGTCACGTTGGTCTGTTTCCTTGCGCCTGCTTTTTGGTCTGCGCGCCGTCTTTTAGAACCGTTATCTTATGATAACGGCAATTTGTCGCGACCGCACCTTATGCATGTTCTGTGCCGGATAAAGAATATGCCCAAACACTACAAGCTTGCGGTATTGGTGCCAAAATGAAAACAGGCACCTGCCTCATATAGGGGCAAGGTGCCTGTTTTTCATGCTGTTTTGTCACATTAGGTTGAAGTAATTAACGAAATCAATAAGTGCTGTTGGGCGGTTCTCTTTGATGGATGAAGCATAGTATTTGATCAACTTTAAGTATTATGACATTCTAAAATTAGGGGTTTAATACGTTGTTGGCGGGAGGAATCTATGTCGGTATTCGACGAAAAGTTTGATCATTTTCGGCGTAAAGCAAGGCGTGAACTATCTCATATCAGAAAATTAAATCGTACTTGCACGGTGCTAGCTACTGTTTTCCTGCCATTTTTTATTTCTACTGTTTTTTCATACAGAGCAGAAATAATCAGTGTAAGTGAGCCCTTGTACTGGTCGTTATTGATGTTTTTGTGTTTATTCCAATCAATATTTGTTGTTTTTATTTTAGGTGACGTTGTTGGAAATTCATCAGCGTTTATGGACGTGCATGATTTGCGTGAAGTTCATGATGAAATATGTGACGACAATGACATTATCATGGATCAAATAGAAATAATATTTACTATGTACTTGTGTCTTAGAGTTTCTGTTTCAATGGTTCACGAGTATATTGTCGACAATTTCATTGATGCATCTGGTTTGAACGCAAGAATTGAAGAGATGATGTCTCCAATTGTTCATAATTGTAATGAAATTTTTGAATTTGATGGCGGTGAATTCTGGTCATTTGCTGTTTATTTACATGATAAAAATGATAACTATCTCAAATCTGTTTGGCGGAACTGCGCTAAGAATCATCCATCAAAGGGAATGGGAAGGGATTGGCCTGTAGGGTCGGGAAATGTGGGTATAACTTTCCAGAAACAGAAGAAGACAATCACCAAAAACTCAAGCGCTGGAGATGGTGCAGCACTCACTGAAGTTTCTGATCAGCTTTCGCGAGATTACGATAGTGATGTCTATGTTTCATATGCCTCGTACCCAATTATGTCGAATGATGCTGAAGCGGCTCCATTGGGCGTGTTAATTGCTGCTTCAGATTTTGAGGGTAGATTTGACGAGAACAATTGCCATGTGTTAGAAGCTGCGTCTGCAATGTTGGGTATGTTGGTACAACTTGGTGGGCAAAATTGTTTCGATGGGCTTGACGATCTTGTTCAATCCGCTTAAGCTTGAGATTCAATTTCGGGGAATTAGTTATGGCTGATACTCAAGAAATATTTGCTGATTCTACTGCGTCGACTCCGAATAACAAAAGTTCGATACTTGAAAGTGCTCGTGAGATTGAGCTTGTATCGTTCAGAGTTGCTAAAGCGACCAGTTCGGCCTCAGATCGCGCAAAGTTGGCACAGTTGGTTCGGAAAACAGCGAGCCTTTACAAAGCATCCCTAAAAAACTCTTAAGACCTTCAGCTTATCGGTTTAATTCTCTCAAACGATAGAGCGCCTCAAGCGCTTCGCGCGGGGTCATGTCATCGGGATTGATATCACCAAGGGCATCTAGCAAGGCCTTTTGATCGTCCGACAGGGCAGGTGTGGCTGCGCGGTCTTCCTGTGCGGCCTGCTCAATGGCGGCGGCGAACAGTGGCAGGTCATCGGCCAGTTTTGAAACCGCGCCGCCCTGTTGACCCTTCTCAAGAGTTTTAAGCACTTGTTCGGCGCGCTTGATCACCGGTTTTGGCAGGCCGGCCAATTGGGCGACATGAATACCATAAGACCGGTCGGCACTGCCCAGGCCGACTTCATGGAGGAAGACAACCTCGCCCTGCCATTCCTTGATCAGCATGGTGTGGCATGACAAATGATCAAGCTTGGCGGCAAGGGCGGTCAGTTCGTGATAGTGGGTGGCAAAAAGGCCGCGACATTTATTGATTTCATGAAGGTTTTCGACGACTGCCCACGCAATCGACAGACCGTCAAAGGTTGCCGTCCCACGGCCGATTTCATCCAAGATGACCAGCGACCGATCGGTTGCCTGATTAAGGATCGAGGCAGTTTCGACCATCTCGACCATGAAGGTGGATCGACCGCGTGCCAGATCATCCGCCGCCCCGACACGTGAAAACAGCCGGTCAATCACGCCGATATGGGCCTTGGCCGCCGGGACAAAGGCCCCGATCTGGGCCAGAACGGCAATCAGGGCGTTTTGACGCAGGAAGGTCGATTTACCGGCCATATTTGGACCGGTGATCAGCCACAGGCTTTGTTCATCCTCAAGGCGGCAATCATTGGCGACAAAGGGCGAGTCGGCGTTTTCGCGGAGTGCGGCTTCAACCACCGGATGACGCCCGGCGGTAATATCAAACGACAGGCTGTCATCAATTTGCGGGCGGATGCAGTTCCGATCACGGGCCAGTTCGGCAAGGGCGGCGGAGACATCAAGCCCGGCGAGTGCCTGCGCACATTTGGCAATGTCATCGGCCTTGGCAAGAACGGCCTGAACCAGTTCTTCGAACAGTTCAAGTTCAAGGGCGAGGGCCTGATCGCCCGCCTTGGAAACCTTGCTTTCAAGTTCGGACAGTTCCACGGTCGTAAAGCGCACGGCATTGGCCATGGTTTGACGGTGAATGAACTCATCAACCTCCATCATCTTGTCGGCATTTTTGGCCGACACTTCGATGAAATAGCCCAGAACGTTGTTGTGTTTGACCTTAAGGTTGGCAATGCCGGTTTGCTCGGTATAGCGGGCCTGAAGATTGGCGATCAGCTTTTTGCTTTCGCTTGAGAGCATGCGCAATTCATCAAGCGGGGGATGATATCCACCGGCAATAAAGCCGCCATCGCGCGCCATCAAAGGCAGGCTTTCGGCAATGGCGCGGCGCAGAAGGTCAATCAGATCGCCGTGATGCCCCATGCGGGTGACGTGATCGGCGAGTGATTCAGGCTGGGCGGTCAGGCCATCATTGCCGCCATCGGGCTTTTCAAGCAGATTGCCAATGGCAAAGGAACATGCCAGCCCATCGCGCATGGCGGCCAAATCGCGCGGCCCCCCACGCCCGACCGACAGTCGTGACAGGGCGCGTTCAATATCGGGGCATTCGCCAAGACCGGACCGCAAATCAGACCGCAATCCATCGCGATCATGGAAATATTCCACCAGATCAAGGCGTTTGTTAACGTCATCGGCACTGGTCAGCGGGGCCGACAGACGGGCGGCGAGCAAACGCGCACCGGCCCCGGTTTTGGTGCGGTCAATGACCGACAGCAACGATCCCTTGCGATCCCCTGACTGGGTCTGGATCAGTTCTAGGGATCGTCGGGTGGCGGCATCAATTTCCATTGCCGCCCCGGCGGCAAGGCGGGTCGGCGGGGACAGGCGCGGCATCTGACCTTTTTGGGTCAGTTCGACATAGTCAATCAGGGCACCTGCGGCAGACAGTTCGGCAACTTCAAAGCCGCCAAAGGCGTCCAGTGCTTCGACCTGATACAGCTTTTTCAGGCGCAACTGCGCGTTTTCGGCATCAAAGCGCGCAGAAGGCTGCGGGGTGATGATGTTTTTATATTCGGAATAAAGGTCAAAAACGTCCGGGCGGTTGAGCAACCGGTCGGAAAACAGGATTTCACCGGGATCAAGCCGGGCAAGTGCGGCGGGCAATCCGCCCATATCGGTCGGCTGAACGTAAAAATCACCGGTCGACATATCAAGCCATGCCAAGCCGACCTTGCCGCGCAGCTCGGACACCGCAGCGAGATAGTTATGGCGGCGCGCATCAAGCAGGCTGTCTTCGGTCAAGGTGCCCGGTGTGATCAGACGTACGACACCGCGTTTGACGACGGATTTGGCCCCGCGTTTTTTGGCCTCGGCCGGGTCTTCCATCTGTTCGCAGACGGCGACACGGAATCCTTTGCGGATCAGACGCTGAAGATATGTTTCGTGACTATGGACGGGAACACCGGCCATGGGAATTTCGTTACCTTGATGCTTGCCGCGTTTTGTCAGGGCAATATCAAGGGCTTCGGCGGCTTTGACCGCATCGTCAAAGAACAGCTCGTAAAAATCGCCCATCCGATAAAACAGCAGGCAGTCCTGATACTGTTCCTTGATTTCAAGGAACTGGATCATCATCGGGGTCGCACCCTCCAGCGAAAAGGATGGTGCGATGGGTGTGGTATCGGATGTGTCAGCGATATTGTTCATGATGGTTTTGATAGCAAACCCTGAAGGCATTTACGAGGGGCAAGGAGCCGCGGTGATAAAACTTGATCTATGCCATTGCAACGCCTGAATTTCCGTAAAATATAGATAGTAAGGGATCTTTCGTTCCAGACGGCATGATGGCGTGAAAACGAACGGATGACCAGTCATCAAGGAGACAGCAAAATGTCAGAAGACCAGACCACAACGCAGGCCCCGGAACTGGTAGGTTTGTTCGACACCAAAGACAGTTTTGACGCGGCCGTGCGCGAATTGCGCGATAGCGGTTTTAAGCGCACGGATCTTTCGGTTTTGAGTTCCCACGAATCGATTGATGTCGCCGGATCAGACGGGCGGTCATGGGGGGATGTGCTGACAGCACTTGTCGGGGAAGTCAAATATGAGGTGCCCTTGGTAGCATCGGGCGCAATTGCGCTGTTTGGTGGGGCGGCAACGGCCCCGGCGGCAATTGCGGTGGGGGCTGGTGTTGGGGCGGTGGCCCTGCGCGAATTTATCGGCGAAGTCACATCCACCCCGCATACCGATGATTTTGCCCGTGCGATTGATGCCGGGTCCGTGATCCTGTGGGTGCGGATTGCCCCGGACAATAAAACCGGTGAGAGTGCGGCACAGGCGATTTTGCAAAAGCATGGTGCGACCAACATCCACCTGCATCATGCAAAATAACGCCCGATTGCAGGTCAGGCGACTGTTGAAAACGATCCTGATTTTAAAGGCGGCCCATGGTGGTCGCCTTTTTTCACTCTGTGGAATGATCGGATAAGGGGGCATTGCTTGGCAAAACGGGGTCAGGTTGATGATGTTGGGGGCGATGTAATTATCGCACTGAAAAAGAACGATAATTCCGCCAGATCATTGTCTTGATGCGGTCTGTTATGGCGGCGAGGATACAAAGAGGTGGGCCGTTTTGACCTGCCCAAATGAGGGTTGTTGCGGCGCAACATACGGAAAACGCTACGTAATTCTGCGGTTGCCGTTAACGTCGCCTTTGACCATGGGCGCGAAGCCTGTTTTATTGTTCGGTTCGATGAGGCGGTCCCACACCGCAAACTTGTCGAACGAAATGAACTACACACAGCTTTCCATCCCACCACGCAAGCGTCAGTGAAAACACAATGTCAGATTCAGAAATCAAGGTTCGCGACCGCGAAGCGCTGCTGTTTCATTCCAGCGGCCGTCCGGGCAAAATCGAAATCACGCCGTCCAAGCCGCTGACCACCCAGCGCGATTTGTCCCTGGCGTATTCGCCGGGTGTTGCGGTGCCCTGTCTTGAAATCGCCAAGAACCCGGCGACGGCATATGATTATACCTCCAAGGGCAACATCGTTGCGGTGATTTCCAACGGTACAGCCGTTCTTGGTCTTGGTAACCTTGGCGCGCTGGCGTCCAAGCCGGTGATGGAAGGCAAGGCTGTTTTGTTCAAACGCTTTGCCGATGTTGACGGCATCGACCTTGAAGTTTCGACCGAGGACGTTGACGAGTTTGTCAATTGCGTGCGCTTCCTTGGCGCATCGTTTGGCGGCATTAACCTTGAAGACATCAAGGCGCCAGAATGTTTCATCATCGAGCAACGCCTGCGCGAAATCATGGATATTCCGGTATTCCATGATGATCAGCACGGCACAGCGATCATTGCAGCATCGGGGCTGATCAATGCCTGCGACCTTACCGGGCGCAAATTGAAAGACATCAAGCTTGTGATCAATGGCGCTGGTGCGGCGGCGATTGCCTGCTGCGAGTTGGTCAAAAGCATGGGTGTGTCGCACGATAACGTTATTATGTGTGACACGCGCGGCGTGATTTATAAGGGTCGCGAAGATGGCATGAACCAGTGGAAATCAGCCCACGCAGCCGACACCGATGCGCGCACGCTTGATGATGCGATGGATGGGGCGGATGCGTTCTTTGGTCTGTCGGCCAAGGGGGCGGTGACGACCAAGATGGTCAAAAGCATGGCCAAAAAGCCGATCATTTTTGCCATGGCCAACCCGGACCCGGAAATCAGCCCGGAAGAAGTTGCATCAATCCGCGATGACGCGATCTGTGCCACCGGGCGCTCGGACTATCCCAACCAGATCAACAATGTGCTGGGCTTCCCGTATATTTTCCGTGGTGCACTTGATGTGCAGGCCTCAACGATTAACGAGGACATGAAAATTGCCGCAGCCCATGCGGTGGCATCTCTGGCGCGCGAAGATGTGCCCGATGAGGTGGCCGCGGCCTATTCCGGGCGGCGTTTGCAATATGGCCCGGAATACATCATTCCGGCCCCGTTTGACCCGCGTTTGATTATTGCGATCCCCAAGGCGGTTGCACAGGCCGCAATGGACAGTGGTGTGGCGCGTCGTCCGATCATTGATATGGCGGAATATGAAAACCAGCTGCGCGGGCGTCTTGATCCGACGGCGGCACATCTTCAGCTGATTTCCGATTATGTGCGCGCGCACCCCAAACGGATCGCCTTTGCCGAGGGCGAAGAAGAAACCGTTATTCGCGCCGCTGTTGCCTATCGCAATTCTGGCTATGGCACGCCGATCCTGATCGGCCGCGAAGACCGCATTCATGCCAGTGCCAAGAACCTTGGTATTGAAACGCTTGAAGGGGTGGAAATCAGCAATGCGGCCCTTTCGGACCGCAATGCGGAATATGCCGAGTTCGTGTATGAACGCCTGCAGCGCAAAGGGTATCTGTGGCGTGATTGCCAGCGGATGGTGAACCAGAAACGCAACGTTTTTGCTTCTGTCATGGTGGCAAAGGGGCATGCAGATGGCCTGATCACCGGGCTGACCCGAAATTTCAATCGCAGCTTTACCGATATTGCCAGCGTGATCGACGCGAAAGAGGGCGAAATCCCGATGGGGCTTTCGATTGCGATTGCCAAGGGCCGGACGGTGTTTATCGCCGATACACGCGTGCATAATGTGCCCAATGCTGAACAGCTTGCCGAGATCGCCATTCAGGCGGCCGAGAAGGCCCGCCAGCTTGGTCATGAGCCGCGTGTGGCACTGGTGTCGCATTCGACGTTTGGCAACCCGTACAGCGAAGATACCGACCGTATCCGTGAGGCGGTTGGCATTCTTGAACGCAGCAATGTTGATTTCGAGTTTGATGGCGATATGGCGGTGGATGTTGCGCTCGATACCGAGCTTCTGAAACTCTATCCGTTCTGTCGTCTGTCAGGTCCGGCAAACGTTCTGGTGATGCCAGCCCTTCATGCGGCGACGACTGCGTCCAAGCTTCTTGATAAGTTGGGCGGCGGTACGGTGGTTGGTCCGGTGATGATCGGACTGGAAAAACCGGCCCAGATTGCCCAGATGGGGGCAACGGTCAACGATCTGGTTAATCTGGCAGCGCTTGCCGCGCATGACGCCGAACATAATTAAGACCGGATTGATCGACGGTTGAAAATGGCGGGGGCGCGTAGGCATCCCCGCCATTTTTTATGACGGATTGGTTTTGACGGTGGCCAAAATACGTTTGGGGTTACTCAATTGTCTGGCCAAATACCGCAATGGCAGCGCCAAGGGTCGCAAGGGCCAGATACCAGAAGACTTTGGGAAAACCCGATTTCTGTTTGATGGCGATGACGGCGGCGAGCCCCGATTGCAGGCCGTAGTAGATGGCAAATCCGCGTGAGGCGTAATTTACAATTGCGAAAATATCGGCCGCCCATGTCAGGGCAATCCCGATCACGGCGAGAATGAAATAAGCCTGTGGTTCGCTGATGCGATTGCGCGACAGTTCGGTAAACAATCCGCCCGAACCGCTGGTGTCGGCGATGGCGGCACTAAGCTGTGAGGCCAGGGCGGCAGCAACCAGCAAGAAGGGCAGAATCGGCGCGACAATCTGCATCATATTGATGATGCCGGTTTCGGTCATCGACATTTGGTCGGGCCGAAACACATAGGCAATCAGCACAATGTAGACCACGTAAATCACGGTCGAGAGCCATTGCGCCATACGCATCGATCGGATGCGTGTTTGCGCATCATAGACCGCGCCAAGATACCGGGACGTTTCAAACCCCTGTACGGTGATCAGCAATCCCAGCGCCATGGTTATGGCCGGCCAACCGGTGACGGTTTCGGGGTTGAAGATCAGCGTTTCATGGATTGCCTGATCGCCAAAATTGACAATCAAGCCAATCACCAGTCCGGCAATGATCGCCAGTTTGATGGCGACGGAAAAATATTCCATCCGTTCGAGGCTTTTAAAGCCGTTGGTGCAGCCGATCAGAACGATCAGGATGAAAACGCCGGTGGTTAAAAGTTTGGCATCAAACCGGCTATCAAACGGTGTCATGCTGAGCGCGAAGGCGCCGAGTAAATTCAGGTAATAGGAAACAGAAATAATATAGGCAAATGCCAAGGCCCAGGATGAGATGGTCTCAATCCTTTTGGCCAATGTGCCGTGCTGGCCTGTGATGATTGCGTCTTCGCCTGTCGCAATATTGGACCGGATCACGCCGCCAAACATGTAGGCGACAACACAGAGCCCACCCATGACCCATGGCGCAAACCCGCCAAATGCATGGCTTAGAACCGGGCCAAGCAACAAAAATCCGCTGCCGATGATTGAGGCCAGCGGGGTGACAACCGCGCGCCAAAGGGTGAAATGGGCGACACGTGGCAGCACCAAAACCACACCGACAGCAAGTGTGGTTAACGCGATGATCAAATCAAATGTCATGGGGTTTTATACCAAGGATCATTTTACCAATGGTGACCATAGGCGATACAGGAGAGATGTTTGAGGCAGAGCCTTGATTTCAAGCAGAATATAGGGTGTCGTCAGGTCATAAGATAGTGCGGTTTTAACGCGTCGACCCGTTGGGATGGTGATGATCTTGTGTTGGCGTGTGGAAAGACCGGGGATTGTGATAATCTGTTCGAAGCGTGAATGTGAAAGTGTGACGTTTGTCTTGGCCTGATTTTCGCCGCATGGCGTGGGTAAAATAAGGTCATCTTTGCCGTTCTGTTAGAAAATAGGAAATTGTTCATGGGCCAAATGACCCGATTTTTTGCCGTTTTGATGTTGTTCCCGTTGCTTGCTGCCTGTGAAGGGGAACAGGCCAAAGGCCCAACTCCGGATGAAATTACCACGGCTGTGATCGAACGTTTCCGCGAAGACCCCTATGCCAAGGTCGGTCATGTGGAAAATGTTACCAAGACCAACAGCATTTCCGAAGACGATGACGAAGTCATTGCCATGGTGCGTTACGAACTGGTGTTTGACCGTACGGTGTCGGAATTTGCTGATGACGTGACGGAAAAGGGAAAAGCGGCGGGCGATGTGGATGCGGTTGGCGATACCGTCAGCGATGCCATTGATCTGGTGAAAACCAAGATGCTGGCTCTAAAGGAAGGCGCGTTCAAAGCCGGGGACCGCCGGGTTGTTGAAAATGAAATCCGTCTGGTGAAATCCGAAAAGGGCTGGATTTACCGTGATCGTCCTTAGGCGGCGAACTGAACGTTTTGGTCAAATAAAAAAGGGATCCATTTGAATCCCTTTTTTGTGACCTTTGTCATGCTGACAGCAGGTCTGATCAGTCTTCAAGAAATGCCAGAACCTTTGGCGGGGGTGGCACGTCATCTGCGGCAAACGCCAGTCCGTCAAGGTCGGTCAAGTCGTTGACCCGCATGATGGCATGCAGGCTATCGACATATTCTTCGCCGCGTTCGGAATACTTTGTCAGGGTGGATGCAAGGTCCCAGCCTGTGACCAACTGGCCGTCGGCGCGCAGTTCAGCGCGTTTTTCGCGCAGGACCTGATAGGCCGGATGCGAATTGATGTTGCGTGCATAGGCCCGCACACTGTCCATCAGGCTGGCAAAGGCCTTGATGACGTGGGTTTTGCCATCTTCGCGATCTTCGGGAACAATGCCTTCGTCATCGCCCCACGCCCATTGACCAAACAGGGCATTTCCCTTGCGCACGAAACGCGACGTGCCCCAACCGCTTTCCTCAGCCGACTGGGCGAGCATCAAGGAGGTCGGGATAATGTCGATGCGTTCAAGCAGGGCCGTGATGCCACCATCGGTCACGCGATAGCGTTTCATCAGTTGTTCGACCCATTGCTGATCATTGGCGTTGACCGGGATGCCGGAAATACCTTTGGCCTGAATGGCCATCAACCGTTCACGACGGACAATGATTTCCTCGTTCACGCGCATCGACAGCGGCAGCATGATGCGGAGGAAAAGCTGTTTGCGTTCATCGACCGATGCCAGTTCGCCAAGCCCTTTGGGAACGCGTTTGATGTAAACGCGCGGGACTTCGGTAACATCGGGCAGGCGATAGCCGATGCTTTTGAAGTACTGGCCCAGTGCGATGACTTCAGGACCCCGGCGATAGGCCGGTTTGGTTTTTTTGACAACAGCATCATCAATCACCTCCACAGAAGTTTCTGTGTCGGGGCTTGTTGGTACTGGCGAAATATCAATTCCGGCGAAAATGCCAATATAGAGTAAGCTGACCGCTCCGACGAGCGAAGCGAGCGCAATTTTACGGTAATTTCCAGTTTCTGCGCTAGTCATCATTCTATCTCCAGGGTCACTAGGGTCAGGACGCAATGAATTAATAGGTCCTGACCCTACACTGTCCATCCCAAGTGGCCGTTATCTATGCCTGCCGACGGCAGGGATCGCAACGGACAATATTCCCGTGGTTGAGAAGTCCCCGCGATCCTTTACGTTCGGCGCGCAATAAGAACGCCCGGCGCACAGAAAAGTTTGCGCCGGGCGTAAGAATTTTTTAACGACTCGGAAAATTAGTCAGCCATGACGGGTTCAACAGCCTGAACTTCAGGCACGTAATAGCGCAGCATGTTTTCAATGCCCATTTTCAGGGTCGCGGTGCTGCTGGGGCAGCCGGCACATGCGCCGTGCATTTCAAGGTAAACAACGCCGTCTTCGAACTTATGGAAGACAATGTCGCCGCCATCCTGTGCCACGGCCGGGCGGACACGGGTATCAAGCAGTTCCTTGATCTGGCTGACCAGTTCGTTGTCACCTTCGGCCGCGGTGCTGGCGCCGGTTGCGGCATCCGAATTTTGATCAAGAACCGACTGACCAGAGGTGTAATGCTCCATGATCCCGCCGAGAACCTGGGGTTTCAGGGTCTGCCAGTCTTTGGAGTCGTCTTTGGTGATGGTGATGAAATCACCGCCGAGAAAGACACCGGCGATGCCATCAACTTCAAACAGCTTGCGCGCCAGCGGCGATTTTACAGCTTCGTCGCTTTTGACAAAGTTTGCTGTGCCAAGACGGCCCATAACCTCTTCGCCCGGCAGGAATTTGAGCGTCGCGGGGTTCGGGGTCGGTTCGGTTTGAATGAACATGGTTGCTTGTCCTCTCACTCTGATTGCCGGGGCGAATGCGCGCCCGCTCGGCAATCTGCGTTTCATATGGTTAGCCCTTAAATGGGGCAAAAAGGCGAAAAGATCAAGTCGCAGCGCGCGGGTCAGGTATTCGCAAGCTGCGATAGGGAGCCAAAATGATGATTAGCGCTGCAGGATGCTGCTGATTTCGCGTATCTGAGTGCGGGCCCTGAGCAGGTAAAAACCAAGACCTGCCAGATGGTTGGGGAAAATGATGCCATCTGCTGATCCATTGACCACCACCAGCGGATCAAGGGCGGCAGCGGCCTGAAGAGATCCAACCATTTCTGCCCATGCCGGGGCGACCTGGCGCTCATTGATGACCTGTTCGAAATCGGTGCCAAGATCGCGCAGGATCAGGCTATAGGCATAAAGGCGGCCCTTGGTGGCATAGAACACGTCATCAGCCGTACGATCAAAGACCGAGGGGGCGTCAACCTTGTCATCAATCACGGCCGATGCCGAGCCAAGATCATTGGCAAACCGGTTCAGGGTTTCCTGCAGGTTATCGGCACGGCGTTCAAAAACCGCATTTCCGTTGATCAGGCGCTGATTATATTTATCGAGCGAACGGATGGCGTCGCGATATTGCTGTTCGGAGGTGACACCGGGCAGCAGCGATACACTGGGATCAAACACCCATTTGTCACCGCGGAATTTCAACAGGCCCGCGGCATTGTCAAGATCGGGATCGACCTGACTTGATCCACGTGTGCGGCCAATCTGATCAGACAGCTCGATCGAAAAGCGCGACAGGGCATAGATAATGCCGGTCTGGAAGTTTGGCATATTGTCAAGAGCCCCGCCGGGCAGGAAAAACGGATCATTTGCCGTCCAGCGATTCTGATTAACTTCGCGGTCAATCAGGGCAGCGGCGGTGTTGACCGCATGGCTGCCACCTTGGTAATTGCCAGAAAAATCCGGGTTATCATCGACGTTATGGATCATTGCCATGCCTGCAGGATAATAGACCGCAGCGACAAGAACGATTATGGCAAGGCCGCGCAGCCAGAATTTGCGCGATCCGAAAACACCTTTCAGACGCGATCCAAAACCTGCTATGCCGCCTTTTTTATAGAGATAATCGTCTTCAATCATGACCTGTCCTGTAATTATATCCGGCCAATGAACCTAGGATGTCAGCGCTCAAACGGCAAGTGCATGATTTTACGGATTGATGGTGATGTATGTGTCATACGCTGCCAGACGCAGAACTGTTTCCAGATCAGGTTCTGACAAGGCGACGCAGCCTTCTGTGCCACTGTAACCGGGTTTGGCGACATGCATAAAGATTGCAGACCCTTTTCCGGGAACCGGCGGGTCATCATTATGGCCAAGGACAACCACGATGTTATAGACGTTATCGTCACGCCATAGCTTCTCATGGCTGGCATCGAACGGCAGGCGTACCGGGCAGTTATAGTCACGATGGGTTGGGTCGTCGCACCAGCCATCGGCAAAGGAAATTGTTGTTACCGGCAATTTGGTACGCGGGCACGGCCTGTGATCCGCGCGATACATCACGTAGCGCAGCCGCCAGCGACCGGCCGGGGTTTTGCCATCGCCTTCGGTTTTATCCTTGGCCTCAATGACACCATTTACCCCCAGCGCGCAGCGAAAAGCATCATCACCCACGCGCAGGATGCCATCCGACGAGACAGAAATCTCGACCGGCTGGGAAACAGAATGTGCGATGGCCTCGCTTTGCATTCGATCAGTTTCCTTGTGGCAATGGGCAATGTCGTCTTGGACAGCGTTTCAAATCGATGTTCATCAGGACGGTGCAAAACAACAACGGTAGAAATGTGGCAAATCGAACGTTTCGCAAGTCCGTTCACAAATCATTGATACGATTAATTTTGCTGCCTGGCCTTGTCGGTCTTTAAAAAGACCTTTCGATAGGGCGGGGACTGGCGTGTTTGTCTGTATTTTAGATATGGCAAGCCCGATCGCATTTCGCCATAGGTCAAAAAAACAACGCCCTGCCATGAGGCAGAGCGTTGCTGGAAGATCTATCGCTTGGCGTCAGTCCAATTACTTGGCGAGACGGGTCACACCTTCTTCGATCAGGCTGGCGGCTTTTTCAGCGCCTTCCCAACCGGTGACTTTGACCCATTTGCCTTTTTCGAGGTCTTTGTAGCGCTCGAAAAAGTGCTGAATCTGGTCACGGAAAATCTGTGGCAGATCTTCATGCGATTTGATGTCGGTGTAATAGGGGTCGATCTTGTCATGGGGAACGCAGATCAGTTTTTCGTCCTGACCGGCTTCGTCTTCCATGATCAGAACACCGACCGGACGGGCCCGGATCACCGAACCAGCAACTACCGGCTCACGGAACATGACCATGGCATCAACCGGGTCACCGTCCTCACCAAGGGTGTTGGGGATGAAGCCGTAATTGACCGGGTAGTACATTGAGGTATGCAGAAAACGGTCAACGAAGACCGCACCGGAATCCTTGTCGACTTCGTATTTGACCGGACCGCCCTGCGGAATTTCGATGACGACGTTGACGTCCCACGGAACATCTTTACCGACGGGAATCTTATTGAGATCCATCTGGGAAAATCCCTTTCGCTTTTATAAAGGTATGCCCCGAATGATCGGGACGACTGTTTTCGGCTTCGAAGGTGCGCAAATGCACCCGAAGGAGAATGATGCCGCCCTTTTATCGTGAAATGTTGCCAGTTCCAAGGGGGACCGGAATCATACTTTTGATCAGAACTTTTTAAGCTGTGGCTGAAAGGGGCATGAGACCACTTTTATTTGGAAGGAAGCGGTTCTTGTCTGTTTCAAGTTCTTTGAAGTAATTACGGTTGTCGGCTTTGTTTGTGTGGCGTTGACCAATGGAGCGACCATGATAGAGATGAAGCACGGGGGAATCGTACTCAACATTTTTGCGTTTGATACCTGATCTTATCATCCGCAGCACAAAGTCTGAGTCCTCCAAGCCGTGGCCTTCAAATGCTTCGTCAAACCCACCGATTTTTAAGATGTCCTCACGGAAAGCGGCGATATTGCAACCTTGCGCCTTCTTCCAGCAATTTTCATGCGCCCAAAGACTTTTATTGCTTTGCGGCATGCGCATGAACTGAAATGGACGATTACAGTTTCCAGTCAAGCCGAGCATGAACAATGCTGCGCGGGGCCATTTGTGAAAGTTCAGTCGGTTCTTCATCGCAAATTTGGTAAAGCGTTGTTTCAGGAAAACGCGCTTACCAGTAACAAAACAGCCAGCCTGTGCTGCTTTGCGATGCCTTGATACGAAGTCAGGCATCAAGCAACAATCGCCATCAGTGAAGACGATGATGTCCCCTTCAGCCATAGCAATTGCGCCATTTCGTACCCGCGATAGACGATAACCGATATCTTCCTGCCAGAAATGCTTGATCGGAACGGGTGAAATTTTCTGCATCCGGGCGATGGATTCTGCTGTGGCAGGGCCTGAACCATCATCTGCGACGATTACTTCGAAATTAGTGTCTTGCTGATCTATCAAAGACTGCAAAACCATCTCAAGCGCTTCGGGCCAGTTATAGGTCGAAACGATGACAGACACCTTATGCACGTATTTCCCCTTTTCTACGTGTGAAATATCGTCCTGAAAATCCGTTTTCCAATCTTTCGACTAGAGAGTTTTTCTTGCTTATTGGTGGATCAACATTGAAGCTGAGAAGGACATGGTTAACCCGAAATCATTTTGGACGAAATAACCTATAAAACCTTAAGACATGGTTTTCATGTAAAAATTCCAAGAATCTTTAATGATGTCATGCGCTGAACCATATTTCGGTTGCCAGTCGAGCAGCACTTTTGCCTTCGCCGGATCTGCAACTAGTTTTGCGGGGTCACCTGGTCGGCGTGGCTTCAGAGACACTGGAAAGTTTTGACCTGTAATGCTTTGGCAAAGCTCGATAATTTCTTTTACAGAGTAACCTTTTCCGGTGCCGATATTTATAATTTCAAACGTTGTATTTTTTCGGGAAGTGAGATTCTGAACTGCCTTTACATGGGCGTCTGCAAGATCATCCACATGGATATAGTCACGTATGCAGGTGCCATCAGGGGTGTCGTAATCACCGCCAAATATTTTCATTTCGCTGCGTAATCCAGCGGCAGCTTGCAGCGCCAAAGGAATGAGGTGGGTTTCCGGATCATGTCTTTCACCTGCGCGCCCTTTTGGGTCGGCACCTGCTGCGTTGAAATAGCGAAGGGCAATTGCCTTAAAGCCATATATGGCGGAGTAGTCAGCAAGCATGGTTTCGACCATTGCCTTGGAGCGCCCATAAGGGTTTTCAGGACGTACCGGCAGGCGTTCATCAAGCAGATCAAGACCGGCATTGCCATAAACCGCAGCAGTAGAAGAGAAAACGATGTGCAGGCAATCATGACGGCGCATTGCATCAAGCAGGTTCAGGGAGCCTGCAGCGTTCACGTTATAAAACTTTGATGGTTCTTGCATTGAGAGGCCAGCTTCAATCAAGGCCGCCATGTGAATGACGGCGGTTGGCTGAAATTCCCTGAATGTACTGTCCAATTTCTCGCTGTCGCGAATGTCTGCCTGAATAAAGGGTATATCGGGAGCAATTGCATTGCGGTGGCCATTTGACAAATTGTCAAAGACAACAGGACAATAACCGCTTTCGCGGAGTTTAAGACAAATATGTGAGCCGATATATCCGGCCCCGCCTGTCACCAAAATATTCTGCATGAATAATAAGTACTAAATTCCGTTAATGTGGCGGCAAAGTCGCCGACAAATTGATTACAAAACCTTGCGCCGCGCAAGCGAAGCAGTTCTGGGATTGATCAGTTCGCGGATCCAGTTGGCGGCTTCGATCACGACCGGGTCTTTTTGGCGGGCCGGGCGGATCAGAAGGCGGTACCACCAGTGCGAAATGAAATCGGGGAAATTCAGTGCGACCAGTTCACCGCGTTCGACATAGTTGCGCGCCACCACATCGGTGCTGGCAACAATTCCCTGTCCGGCGCGGGCGACTTCCAGCGCCCAGATATGGTGGCTGAAGGTCCAGCAATCAGCGAGAGAGAAGTGGGCGTCTTTGAACCATTGTTCGATTTGAGAAAACTGTTCGCTGTCGCTGTCTATTAGCAAAATGTCGCGCGGACTGAGCTGCCCGACATCAATTTTACAGGCATCAAGCCCGCGTTTTTCCAGCCATTCCGGGGCGGCAAAGGCAGTATAAACTTCGGGTGTCAAAAGTTCAGTGATCCAGTTTTCCGGACCCGGCAGGTCTTTGGGGGCGATTTGCAGGGCCAGATCAATCTCAAGCGGATCAAGGTCGTCATCAAATTCAATCTTGCGAAACTGCACCGGAATGTCTGAGGGCAGACGACCGCGCAGATTATCAAGTTCATACAGCAAAACCGTCAGGGCCGGGGTGGCCAGCGCGCCAATGCGGATGGCCTTGCCTTTGTCGGGGCCGACTTCGCCGGTGATATCGGCAATGCCGTCCAGCGCCTCGGTCAGGCGCGGCAATAAAAGTTCGGCTGATTTGGTTGGGCTAAGGCCCCGCCCTTTGCGGGTAAACAAAACCACGCCAAGGTTTTCTTCAAGCTGACGGAGTTGATGGCTGATCGCACTTTGCGTGACATGCAATTCTTCAGCCGCCCCCTTGACACTTTGGTGGCGGGCGGTGGCTTCAAAGGCGACAAGTGCGCGGAGCGGTGGCAATTTGCGACGCATGGGGCATATCCGTCAGGGCTGATTTTTGCAGGGCTTTACTGTCTATCAGGATCGCTCGCGAAGTGGGGCAAAAAAATCTCAGCAATGGCTGAAAACTCCTCATTCGTATTTTGACAAATTTGCAGGCAGGATCATCGCCATAAGGGTTTCCGGCCTGCTTTATAAAGATGTCTCCTTGCGCCACCACGCAGCAGTCTCCCCGGGCTGCCGGAAACCCCCATTATCATTTTCATTCAGGAACGATCATGACCGAGACGCTGTTGCGCCTTAGCGGAAATGTCCGCGGTGTTTTGTGGATGACTGCGGCGATGGCATCTGGCGTTTGTGTCGATGTCTGTGCCAAGCTGGTCTCGCATGATGTGCCGACCGCACAGATTCTTGCGATGCGGGCGCTTACCACCGTTCCGGTTTTCCTGATCATTGTGATGTTTCTCGGCACACGTCTGGTGCGGACCAAACGCCCCATGGCGCATGTTGCGCGTGGGCTGTTGTGGTATGGCTCGTTGTTCTTCGTGTTCTTTGCGCTGCGTCAAATGAGCATCGCCGAGGTCAATGCCTATTTGTTCATCGAGGCCCTTCTGACCGTGCTGCTGGCGGTGGTGATTCTGGGTGAAAAGCTGACGGCGCGTAAACTGATCGCGACCCTACTTGGACTGGTCGGGGTGTGGGTGATGTGCGCGCCGCGTATGGACGGCTTTGGCGTGCCACTTGGTGTCGGCGCGGCGTTGATCGGGGCGTTTTGTTTTTCCGCCCAGACCTTGTTTGCCAAGGTGCTGACTCGCACGGAAACCAATTTTTCAATGCTGTTCTGGCCGCAAATCATTGCGGTGATCATCTGGGTGCCGATTGCCATCATCACCTGGCATCCGGCGTCTTTGGCCGATTGGTTGTATTCATCGGGTGCCGGGTTCTTTGCCATGATGACCAATTACATGGTGTTGCGTGCGGTGCGTGTGGCCGATGCCAGCGTGGTGTCGCCCGCAGCCTATACCGCGTTGCCGTTTTCGGTGGCCATGGATTTGATCTTTTTTGACATGCTGCCGATGCCGGTCATTTTCATTGGGGCGGGTATTGTTGTGCTGGCGGTGATGTTGCTTGATTACAAGGGCGGGGCCACACCGGTTGAGGTTGATGAGGCTGCCAGCCTCGGGGAGGATAATCCGTCCCCGAAACCGGTTAGTGTCAAAACCTAAGGCTTATTACCTGCCATGTCGTGATGGGCGTGTGAATCATCGGGGGCCTGATCGCGTGGCGTCATGCCGTAATCGCGGATTACCCCGGCCACCCGAAGGCGGTAATCGGCAAAGACGCGGTTGCGGCCCTCATCCTGAGCCGCCCGGTGTTCGGCAACATTGCGCCATGCCTTGACCGCTTCTTCATCGCGCCAGAACGACAGGGATAAAACCTTGCCCGGTGTGGTGAGCGAGCTGAACCGCTCGATCGAGATAAAGCCATCCATGTCTTGTAGAATCGGAAGCAACTCGCCTGCGATGGCGAGATATTCGTCGTAATGCGCCTTATGCGGGGTGACTTCGAAAATCACGGCGATCATAGCTTGATAAGCTCCGTCTGCGGGCCAGCATGGGGTGTGGAGGCAATTTTCAGAAACTGGCGTTCTTCGCGCAGGATGAATTTTTCGCGTTGGGAAAATTCATAGTTCTCCCGCCCCAGCGGATCGGCGGCTAGTTTTGCGCGATAGGCCTCATAGGATGCCAGATCGGGGAGATGATAGATACCATAGGCGGTCGAAACCGATCCTTCATGTGGTGCGAAATAGCCAACAAGGTCTGCCCCGCATCGCGGGATAGCCTGCCCCCAGTTGCGGGCATATTCGATGAAGGCATCCTTTTTGTAGGGATCAATTTCATAGCGGATGAAACAGGTGATCATGGTTCAGTCTTTCTTACTTTTTTGGGGAAGGAGATGCTTGTCGGAATGGGCGCGGAATGTTGATGATGGCGACGCCGACAAGTGCGCAGAGGATACCGGCAACAGCCGGTGGACTTATGGTTTCGCCAAGTAATAGACTGCCAAGCAAAACGCCGATCCCGGCGCGTAGATAGCTTTGGCTGGCAACCCCGATGGAGCCGAGCGTACGCAAAAGCCGGAAATAGATCAGCAAGGCGATTGCCGTGCAAAAAACCGACAGAGCGAGTGTTGCAAGAATGGCGGTTGTTGATGGGGCCAATGTCCACGGACGGTCCAGTATCAGACTCGCCGGGATCAAAAAGATGCTGGCCCAGATCATGGTCGCAGCAGCGGTGACAGTGGCGGGCAGAGCGTTAAAACGTCTGCCATAGATCGCGGCCCCGGCATAAAGGATTGCTCCGGTCAGAACAGCGAGCTGACCGCCGACATGTTGTCCAAGGCCGGTAATGACACCGGGACCGACAATGAGAACCACACCCACGAGGCCAAGACACGCGCCAACGAGACGGAGCAGATCAATCCGTTCATGGTGTGCAAGAAAGGCCGTGATCAGGAAGACAAAAATCGGCGATGTCGAGTTCAACACGCTCGCAAGGCCGCTATCGACATGTTGCTGCCCCCAGGCAAGGATGGTCCAGGCACCAAGACTGTTGAGAACCGACTGGATCAGCAACATGCCAAGAACATTGCCATCGCGCGGAAAACGCTCGCCACGCCACAACATGACGGCAAGAAGAAACAGCGATGCGATACCGACTCTGATCGCAATCAAGGTGATTGGCGGGATGTCGTTTACTGCGATTTTGATGAATAGGTATGACGCCCCCCAAAGCAGGGCGAGGACAGCCAGTAAACCGATTTCAAGTGGCAGGGATGGTTTTGACGGCGTCATGTGGTTCTCCGGACTGGATACAATTCAGAACAGATAACCGATTGTTTGCAGTCAATGCTTCGACTAGCATCGAACTATGAAAGAAGGACCAGATATTGCCCGCGTGGCTGCATTGCTTGGCGATCCGGCACGCGCAAATATGCTGACTGCCTTAATGGGCGGCAAAGCATTAACCGCAACCGAATTGGCACAGGAAGCCGGAGTGACACCGCAAACCGCAAGTTCGCATCTGGCGAAGCTTGAAGCCGGACAGATTGTGATCCCGCGCAAGCAGGGTCGGCATCGTTATTTCACGCTGTCTGGTCCCGATATTGTCGAGGCGCTTGAAGTCATGATGGGGATTGCCAATCGGGTCGGGCATAACCGGGTGCGTACCGGGCCGAAAGACCCGGAACTGCGCCGTGCACGGGTGTGTTACGACCATTTGGCGGGGGATATGGGCGTGGCGCTGTTTGACGGTCTGTCAAAACGCAAGCTTATCAAGACCGATTTGAATGGAGTGGCTCTGACCGATGCCGGGGTGGATTTTGCCAACGGGTTTGGCATCGATCTGGCGGCGTTGCGCCAAAATCGCCGTCCGTTATGCCGTGAATGTCTGGACTGGAGTGCCCGACAATCGCATCTGGCTGGGTCGTTCGGGGCGGCATTGCTCAATCGGTTTTATGATTTGGGTTGGGCGCGGCGTATGAGCGAGTCGCGGATTGTTCGGTTCAGTGCCGAAGGGGAGCAAAAATTTCGCGAACTGGTTGGAGACTAAAGGTCAGCTTTTCAAAAGCGCATCGACAAAGGCGGGGACCAGTTCCGTCGCAGGGCCATAAGTGCTGTGGTCAAACAGGGTGGCACCCGTGCTGGGTTCAAGGTTGAGCTCGACCGTTTCGGCACCGGCTTCTTCATGGGCAACCTGAACAAATCCGGCAGCCGGATAGACGTTGCCCGATGTGCCAATCGACATGAACAATCCGCAATCACCCAAAGCGGCATAGATGCGGTCCATCTCAAGCGGCATTTCGCCAAACCAGACGACATGTGGACGCAGGCCGCCAGCCTTGCCACACGACGGGCAAACAGTTTCCTTGGCGAGGTCGTCTGCCCATGCGGTCAGAAGATCACAGTGGTTGCAGCGGATTTTAAGCAGTTCGCCGTGCATATGGATCAGGTTTTTTGATCCGGCCCGGCCATGCAGATCATCAATGTTCTGGGTCACCAGCAAAACATCACCGGGCCATTCGGTTTCAAGCCGGGCAAGCGCATGATGGGCGGCGTTGGGCTGGATATCCGAACCCAGAAGGGCTGCGCGCCGGTCATTGTAAAAATGATGAACCAGATCGGGATTGGTCATGAAGGCATCCGGGGTGGCGACCTCGGAAATATCGTATTTCGCCCAGATGCCGTCAGGATCGCGGAATGTATGCAACCCGCTTTCCTTTGAAATGCCAGCCCCGGTCAGAATGACAATCGGGGCGGCCTCATCGCGCAGGATGTCAATCAGGTCGGGACGAAGTGGCATGGGGAGGTGTCCTGTCGGGTTGGCAATCAATGTTTTTCGCGGGTATGACGACTGTAGAGGGATTCAGAGTAACCGTCTTGAGAGAGTACGTCATTCCCGCGAAAGGCGGGAATCTCTGTGCGTCTGGACTCAAAACGGCCCCGCCAAGTCTGTCTGGCAGGGCCGTTTATAAACCCGATCCGCTAAAACCGGTTTATTTTGGTGCTTTCGTGCTTAGGCCGAGGTATCGACATTCCCGCCCGGGGTGTCGTCCTTGGGTGCTTGCTCAGAAGCCGGATTTTTGGTGACACCGACCATGGCCGGGCGCAACAAGCGGCCTTTGAGCATGTAACCGGCCTGCATGACCTGTGCGACATGCCCGTCCGGATATTCCGGGTTCGGCATTTCAAACACGGCCTGATGCTTGTTCGGGTCAAGCTTTTCACCAAGCGGTTCAAGCTTTTCAACGCCGTTCTTTTCCAGCGCCTTAAGCAGCGTCTGTTCGGTCATTTCAACGCCTTCAAACAGCGTTTTCATCGCCGGATCGGCATTGGAGGTGTCGCCAGCAGCCTCAAGGGCGCGGCGCAGGTTATCCCCAACATCAAGAAGCTCACGGGCAAATTTGGTAATTGCGTAGTTGCCAGCGTCCTCGACATCCTTTTTGGCGCGGCGGCGGGTGTTTTCCACCTCGGCGGCCTGGCGCAACAGGCGGTCTTTCAGTTCGGCAACTTCGGCTTCAAGGGCGGTGATCGGATCTTCGATCACGACATCTTCGTGCTCAGCCGCGTTCGCCTCTGCTGCGATATCTTCGGCTGCGGCTTGCTCTGCATTTACATCGTGCAGATCGTCCGGGGTGTTTTTTGCGGTTTCCGACATGGCTAACCTATGTACTTTCACGTTAGTGCGGCCTGACACGCAGCGCCGCGATTTATCCAATCAGTCGACCGACCAGTTTGGCGGTGTAATCGACCAGCGGAATGATCCGGGCATAATTGATCCGGGTTGGTCCGACAACCCCGATTGCGCCCACAATGCTGCCTTCGGCGTTTTGATAGGGCGAAATCACCATCGAAAGGCCCGATCCACCGAATAATTTGTTCTCTGACCCGATGAAAATCTGAACACCCTGGGCGTCCGTTGTCACATCGAGCAGTTCGATCATCTGATCGCGGGCCTCAAGCACGTTAAACAGGCGGCGCACGGATTCAAGCTGTTCAATCGTATCGATATTTTCCAACAGCTGGGATTGACCCTTAACAATCAGGGACGATCCCTTGATCCCGCCAGCCCATGTTGCAAGGCCTGCATCAATCAATCCGGCTGAAAGGTCGTCAAGCTCCTGGCGCAACTGATCACGTTCCTGGGTGATCAACAGGCGCGCATCGTCAAGAGTCTTTCCAGCCAACCGGCTATTTAGATAATTCGCGGCTTCTGTCAATGCCGAACCGGGCAAATCTGTTGGAACATCAAGGATTCGATTTTCAACGTTGCCGTTCTGCGACACCAGTACAGCAAGAACTTTGCCCGGTGAAAGGCCAACAAATTCAATCTGTTTGAGACGCAAGCCATCCGTTTTCGGGGCGACGACAAGTCCGGCACAACGTGACAGCCCCGATAACATCGTGGTGGCTTCGCCCAGCATCTGATCAAGCGAATAACCGGCCTGTTCGCAATTTTTGGTCAGTTGATCGCGTTCGGCATTGGGAAGGTCACCGACCTCCATCAAGGCATTTACAAACAGACGCAGGCCCTTTTCACTGGGCAACCGTCCGGCCGAGACATGCGGGGCCACCAGCAATCCCATGTCTTCAAGGTCGGACATGACATTGCGAATGGTCGCCGCCGACAGGTTTTCAGACATCCGTCGCGCAATCGACCGCGACCCGATGGGTTCGCCGGTTGCGACGTAGGCATCAACGATCTGGCGGAACACTTCGCGTGTCCGCACGTTCATATCGCCAAGTAGGGTGTCGTCGAAATGCGCCATTTTGTGTGTGTGACCATAGTTTGCGCAAGATTGCGTCAAAAGGTGATACGAATTTAGTCAGCCCAAGTCCAACCGTCAATCGCACCGGATTTGCAGTGAGAAGCGCAAGGGTACCATCAATCAAGTACTTAGTTTCAAAACCCGTCAAAGCGCAATGCGAATCGCGCCAATTATCACGGGGAAACTGCTGGACCTTTGGCGGGTGTCATCTTACTTTGGGCGAAATTTCAGATTATTCGCGTTGGTCGCCAAGACCCGTGCCGTACAGACAAACAAGAGGTTCCCACTCATGCGCCCATCCGGCCGTACCCAAGATCAGCTTCGCGACGTTTCGATTGAAACCGGCATTTCTAAATATGCCGAAGGGTCATGCATGATCAAATTTGGCGATACCCATGTCATTTGTACGGCAACGGTCGAGGATAAGGTGCCGGGCTGGATGCGCAATTCTGGCAAGGGCTGGATTACCGCAGAATACGGTATGCTGCCACGTGCGACCGACAGTCGCATGAACCGCGAAGCCGCGCGCGGTGGTCAGTCGGGCCGCACTCAGGAAATTCAACGTTTGATCGGGCGTTCGATCCGTGCGGTGACCGATATGAAGGCCATGGGCGAAATGCAGATGCGCCTTGATTGTGATGTCATTCAGGCCGATGGCGGCACGCGCACCGCATCAATCACAGGTGCCTATGTTGCCGCCCATCTGGCGTTTCAGGGTGTGCGTCGCCTTGGCCTGCTTAAGGAAATTCCGCTGACTCAGCCGGTTGCAGCCATTTCGTGCGGTATTTATAACGGCAATGCGGTTCTTGATCTTGATTACGCAGAAGACAGCAATGCCGGGGCCGATGCCAACTTTGTTCTGGCCGGAAATGGCGGCATTGTAGAAGTGCAGGCAACAGCAGAAGACGTGCCGTTTGACCGTGCAGCATATGATCAGATGTTCGCGCTGGCCGAAAAAGGCTGCAAGGAACTATTTGCGAAACAGCGCGAAGCTCTCGGCCTCTGAGCATGCCGGTCTTTGTCCCATGCCGGGCTGCAAATGGATGGTTCCTGCGCTTCCGGTGCTCACGTACTTAACGTACGCTGCGCGCCGGTTCTCAAAACCAGCCATTTTCGCCACGGCATAAAACGAACCTCGCCACGCTCATCTTTCGACTATCTCGATCTTTCTCTATTGAAAATCTTCAGGCAAGAACATGGCCCGTCGCTTTACGGAAAAAAAACTGGTTATCGCCAGTCACAACAAAGGTAAAATCAAGGAAATCGGTGACCTTCTCGCACCCTTTGGGATTGAAGTGTTTTCCGCCGGTGACCTTGATCTTCCCGAACCCGAAGAAACCGAAAAGACCTTTATTGGCAATGCGCAGCTAAAATCGACTGCGGCGGCCACTGCGGCCAACCTGCCGGCATTGGCCGATGACAGCGGGCTTGCGGTATCCGCCCTTGATGGGGCGCCCGGTATTTATTCGGCGCGCTGGGCCGGGCCGGACAAGGATTTCGATATGGCGATGGAAAAGGTCCAGAACGGGATCGGCAGCCATCCGGATCGCCGGGCATCGTTTATCTGTGCGCTGTCACTGGCGTGGCCTGATGGGCATGTTGAGAATTTCGAAGGGCGGCTTGAAGGCGACATCGTTTGGCCCAAGCGCGGCCGTCATGGATTTGGCTATGACCCGATTTTCCAGCCCAAGGGATATGATCAAACCTTTGGTGAAATAGAGCCAGCCATAAAGCATGAAATGAGCCACCGGGCCGATGCGTTCGCGCAATTGGTTGCGGCCTGCTTTAAATAAGCTTTGTTCAGGTCATTGCCCTGCATCGAACATATGCACGCATCGCTGATGTCATGATCGGCGGTGCGTGTTAGTTTATCGGCCAACATTCCCGTATTTGAAAAGAATTTCGCGTGTCCGCAACCTCCGCTGAAACCGTGCCGTTTGGCATTTATATCCATTGGCCGTTTTGCCTGTCGAAATGCCCCTATTGCGATTTCAACAGCCATGTCGCCAACAGTGTTGATCATGAGCGCTGGCGCAAGGCGTTGCGGGCAGAACTGGCCGTTGGTGCGGCGCGCCATCCGGGGCGGACGGTTGGGTCGATCTTTTTTGGCGGCGGCACGCCATCGCTGATGGACCCGGAAACTGCGGGTGCGTTGATTGATGACATCAAGACGTTCTGGAACGTGACCGATGATATTGAAATCACGTTGGAAGCCAATCCGGGGACGGTTGAAATCGACCGGTTTTCGGCCTTTGCCGCCAATGGCATTAACCGGGTGTCGATTGGCATTCAGGCGCTCAATGATCGTGATTTAAAGTTTCTGGGCCGCTTGCACAGTGCTGATGAAGCCATGCGCGCGCTTGATGTTGCGACATCAGTATTTGACCGGTTTTCGTTCGATCTGATTTATGCCCGTCCGGAACATGATCCCAAGGCGTGGCGGAAGGAACTCCGCGAAGGACTTGCCATCGCCAATGGGCATATTTCACTCTATCAGCTGACCATCGAGCCGGGCACACAGTTTTACACCCTGCATCAGCGCGGTGAGTTGGTCGTCCCCGACGAAGACCTTGCGACCGAGCTTTATGAGATTACGCAGGAAGAAACGCAGGCGGCCGGTTATGGCTGCTATGAGGTGTCAAACCACGCCAAACCGGGGCAGGAAAGCCGCCATAATCTGGTTTATTGGCGCTATGGCGATTATCTCGGCATTGGTCCCGGCGCGCATGGCCGCGAGGCGATCATTCAGCCAGATGGCAGCACAGTCCCGACGGCAGTGCGCCGCCACCGGGCGCCTGATATCTGGCTGGACCGCGTGGAAAAGGCCGGGAACGGCACACAGGAAGAAACCGTGCTTGAGGCCAATGAACGCCTGCTTGAGATGGTGATGATGGGTTTGCGGCTTAATGAAACCATTCCAACAGCCCGGTTTGAGCGGATCATTGGCAAAGGCCCGCGCGATGTTCTGGATAACGCGCGACTTGAAACCCTGATCGGATCGGGGGATTTGATTTGTGATTCGATGGGGCTTCGCACCACCGATCAGGGACGGAACCGTTTGAACGGTGTGTTAGGCTATTTATTTGACCCTGCAGCGTGATGTAAGCGACGGCATTAAAATGCCCGAAACCCCATGAAAACCGTGATGTTTCCGATATGGAACGGGCATCAGCCGCGTGCCGTGGAAACTTGCGGGGTTTAGTTTCATCAAACCATCAAAAAGGTGGTTGACACTTCAAGCTGACCGCGTATATTCCGCCCCGTTCCAGCGCATAGCGTCGGAACAAAACCACAAGCCCCTATGCCCAGGTGGCGGAATTGGTAGACGCGCTGGCTTCAGGTGCCAGTGGCCGCAAGGTCGTGGAAGTTCGAGTCTTCTCCTGGGCACCATACCCCAGCACATTTCTGATGTGCTGGGGTATTGTCGTTTTGGGGCGGAATTTACGGTTTTTGTCTTTCGGTGGCAGCCGTTAGTGGGTACAAGCGGAAATCACTTCAAACAAAGAGCCTTGGACCATGCATCCTGACGTCAGTTTCGTTCTGCCGGTTTATAACAAGGCTGCTGCCCTTCCGTATTTCTTTGCGTCATTATTGACGCAGACCGGCGATGTTTCCTTTGAAGTGGTGTTTGTCGACGATGTGTCGACCGACAATTCATTGGAAATCCTGAACGGTTTTGCCGCCACGCATGACTTTGTACGCGTGATTACCAATACGGTTAATGCGGGGCCGACCATCCGTTTGAACCAAGGGGTTAAAGCGGCAAAGGGTACATACCTTGCCTTGTTTGATTGTGACGAAGTTCTTGCCCCGGATGCCGTTCAAAGCATGCTGTCGTTGGCCAGAGTGCATGATGCTGACATGGTGCATGGGCGCGGACAAAAGACCGAGGTGCCGATTGCTGAGGTCAGGGTGGATCCCATCGGTGAAAGTTTTGGCTTTAAAGTCCATGATGACCCGCTGGAACGTGTTCTTGGGCGTGGCATGGTGCGGATGACGTGGTTGGTAGAGCGGGCCTTGTTTGAAGCCGCCGGTGGCTGTGACGCCGATGTCTTCATTCAGGATGAATCATTACCATTGCGACTATCATTTCATGCCCGACGGGTGGTTGATGCCGATATGGTTGTAACTGTGGTCCCTGATACAGGAAGTCATCTTTCCGCTAATAAAATGCAGCAGCACCACGACCGTTTTTTCGTTTATGCCCATTTTCTGGCAGATCATCGTGAGTTGGCGCCTGCTAAGTGTCGTAAGGTGTTTGGCAAATGTCTTTCGGCGGTCCGTAAAGCCAAACGTGAAGGCGCGCCTTTCAAGGCTTTTGACCTTCAGTCTCGCTATTTGGCACATAAAATCGGCGTTGGTCGGTGTGATCCGACAGATCTAAAGCGCTTTGAAACTGTTTTTCAGAATCTTCCCGATATCAGGAGGCCGGTAAATCCGTGACTTTCCCCAATTTTTCAGGCGCATTTGAGCGCCGGATGCATTTTGCTGCGACTTTGTTCCTGTGCTTGATCCCTGTATTTCTTCTGTTTGCGCGCGGCGCGGCGGATGGGGCGGTGGTGCTGATTGCGCTGCTGTTTTTGGTGCGCAGTGCGGTTCATCGTGATTGGTCCTGGGCGCGTGAGAAGGATATTTTGATCCTTCTGGTGATCTTTGTCTTGATGAACGTCTTTGTATCCCCCTTTGCCGAGTATATTGGGAAAAGCTTTGGACGTTCGCTGAGCTGGTTGAGGTTTGTGATCTTTTATGCGGCGGTCACCCGTTGGGTTCTGACCGACGAACGTACGATCCGCCGGTTTGCCATTGTGTTGTTATGTACTCTGGGCGTGGCTGCCCTTGATGCGATTTATCAGTTCTTCTCGGGGTGGTCTTTGTTATCAGGGCAGCCGATGACAGGGCGTTTGACCGGTCCATTGGATCGACCAAATATCGGTATGTATCTGTCCAAGCTCGGGCTTCCTGCACTTGCAATGGCATCCATGCTCTTTGCCGTTAAACAGTCAAAGAAGATCTTTGTGTTTGGGTGCGCTCTGTCACCAATTCTTCTGATTGTTGTGTTTTTAAGTGGCGAACGGGCGGCCAGTGTGCTGACGCTGCTTGCGGTTATCCTGATCCTTTTCAGCCTGTTCCTGACGGGCGGGATGGCGCGCAAAGTTTCGGCCGGATTGACAGTGGTCGGCGGCATTGCGCTGGCGATTTTGCTGGCAACCAGTGACCGGATCTGGGGGCGTGTCGAAGACTTGGCCAGTGTCGTTTCCGATTATGCTGATTCGATCTATGGCCAGCTTGCGATGATGGGTTTGCGGTTTTTCGGCGACCATCCGCTGACCGGGGCGGGCATGGGGAATTATCCGATGGTGTGCGAGGATTATACGGCACTGGGATTAACCAACGTGCCGTGCCACCCGCACCCGCATAACTTTTATGTTGAATGGCTGTCCGATACCGGGTTGATCGGGACCATTCCATTTACGATTTTCATGGCGATGCTGTATTGGATGGGGATTAAGGTCCTGTTTGGACCGCGCGAAACCCGATTGCTTGGTGGGCTTTATCTGGGCGTTCTTGTGATGTCCCTGTTCCCGTTTTCCGTCACACAAAGTCTGTTTTCAAACTGGCCGGCTATTCTGGCCTGGACCTCCATCGCAAGTGCGGTTGCCGCCCTTCGGTTTGCAACACGCAAGGCCGTTTAACTAAAAAGCCCTGTTTTCCACCCAAAGACAGGGCTTTTTGCGTCGCGACGCGCGGTTTGCTGTGTTAAGAACAGGCAAATCATGACATTTGGAGCACCGCGATGACCAATTTCCTCCATCTCGGAGATCTGCCCGATGACCTTGACCTTGGCAAGGTTGTGGCGATCGACAGTGAGACCATGGGCCTTAATCCGCACCGCGACCGTTTGTGTGTCGTGCAATTGTCGAGCGGTGATGGCGATGCCCATCTGGTCAAGTTTGATGGGGAAGATTACAGCGCGCCGAACCTGAAGAAATTGCTGGCTGATCCCAGTGTTCTCAAGCTCTTTCACTTCGGGCGTTTCGACATTGCGGTGATGGACAAATACCTCGGTGTGCGCTGCGCGCCGGTTTATTGCACCAAAATCGCCTCCAAGCTGATCCGCACCTATACTGATCGCCATGGTCTGAAAGACCTGTTGCGCGAGTTGGTCGGGGTCGAAATTTCCAAGCAGCAGCAAAGTTCCGATTGGGGTTCGCCCGAGCTTTCCAAGGATCAGATTGATTACGCCGCATCGGACGTTTTGTATCTGCATAAAGCCAAGGAAGAGCTGGATCGTCGTTTGGCACGCGAAGGGCGCACCGAACTGGCGCAGGCCTGTTTTGACTTCCTGCCAACGCGTGCGACGCTGGATCTTTCGGGCTGGGACGAAACTGATATCTTTGCCCACTAGTTTTCTGGCCGCCTGCTGATATTTGCATATCGGTTAACCGCCTGTGAATGTCGGATGTGCTAGGCAATTGACCCCCGCACCGGGCAGGTTCATAGTTTTGGCAAAATGGCCGTGCATGTTGGTCAATGCGCCTGATGTTCCGGGCGGGAAACGCAAACAAGAAACAGATGACAGTGACCCCAGAAGCCAAACAAAACGCCTCACAAAATGTCGGACATACCCCTGCACCTGCTTCCAGTGCCGATCTTGCAGTGGCGCGCCGGGTACTTGAGATCGAAGCAACTGCCTTACACGAACTGGCCGAATCGCTTGACGGTGCTTTCTGTGCGGCGATTGACCTGATTGAGGGGCTTAAAGGTCGCCTTGTGATCACCGGGATGGGCAAAAGCGGTCATATCGCCAAGAAGATTGCCGCGACCTTTGCCTCGACAGGCACACCATCGTTTTTTGTCCATCCGGCCGAAGCCAGCCACGGTGATCTTGGCATGATCGGCAAGGATGACGGGGTTTTAGCCCTGTCCAATTCCGGTGAAACCCCGGAGCTTTCCGATATTATCGCCTTTACGCGTCGGTTTAATGTGCCGCTGATCGGCATGACGCGCAAACCGCACAGCTCGCTTGCGATGCAAAGCGACTGCCCGCTGGTGTTGCCTGCAAGCCCGGAAGCCTGCCCGAACAAGCAGGCGCCGACGACCTCAACCACCGCGATGCTGGCCTGTGCCGATGCGCTGGCGGTGACCTTGATGGAACGTCGTGGTTTTTCCGCCGAAGATTTTCGTACTTTCCATCCCGGCGGCAAACTGGGGCAGCGGTTGCTGCATGTGCGCGATGTTATGCATCCAGCCGACAGCTTGCCGCTGATAGCCAAGGATGCGTTGATGTCCGAGGCGCTTGTGACCATGACCAGCCATTCGTTTGGCTGTGTCGGGGTGCTTGGGGATCGCGGTGAGCTGATCGGGATTGTGACCGATGGCGATTTGCGCCGTCACATGGCCAATAATATTGTGGCGATGAAGGTGATGGATGTGATGACGGCGGGCCCAAAGGTGACCAGTGAAATGGCACTTGCGGTCGAGGCGCTTGCCATCATGAATGATCGCAGCATTACCGCCTTGTTCGTACTTGATGAGACGCAAGTGCCTGTTGGACTGGTCCATATCCATGATCTGCTGCGGTCGGGGGTTGCCTGAGTATGGCCGAGGATCGGGCGCAAAAGGCTGAGAAAGCGGCGCGTGACGCACGCAGCCGTGACCGGCTTCCGTCCGGGCGTCGCGATGTACGGATCAATCCGTTTCGCCGGATCATTGTGACGTCGCTTAAACTCGTTTTGCCATTGATCGCGCTTACCCTGATGGCGTTGGTGGTGTTATGGCCACAGATCGAACAGGTTCAGGACAGTGGGTTTCGTCTTGGATTTTCCACGTCTCCTGAGGATTTGATGGAAAATGTTGCCATGTCCAACCCGCGCTTTTTCGGTGTGGATGGCAATCGGCAGCCTTTTACCGTCACCGCGCAGGAAGCCATCGAAAACCAGGCCGATGACGGTCACGATGATCATGTTTACCTTGATACCCCACAGGCCGATATCACGCTTGAGGACGGTTCGTGGATTGCGCTGACGGCCAATGAAGGGTTCTATACCGAAACCGATGGTGTGCTTGATCTGGTTGGGGCGGTGAATATGTACCACGATAACGGGTTTGAAATTCACACCCAAAAAGCTGAAATCGAAATGAACGTTGGCAATGCCAGCGGATCGGTTCCGGTCGATGGGCAGGGGCCGTTTGGCACGATCAAATCGGATTCCGGGTTTGAACTGGAAGACAAAGGGGCGGTCATCCGCTTTTTGGGGAACGCCAAAATGGTGATTTTCGATAGTGCATTGAAAGGGAAATCATGATCGCAACGGCGCGTTTGGCCCGCACACAGGCAGCCGCAGGGCGTTTATTGGCGACCGCGCTTTTGGTCGGAAGCATTGTGGGTGCAAGCACCCTGATGCAGGCCGCCGTGATGCAACAGGCACATGCCAATCCGCTTGGGCTGGCACAGAACGGCAGTGGCGGGCTTGAGGTTGAGTCTGATAACGGCATTGAATGGCGCCGCAATGAGCAAATCCTGATTGCGCGCGGCAATGCGGTGGCCAAACGCGGAACATCGCGGGTCGATGCCGATGAATTGCAGGCATTATATCGCGATCGCGATGGTAACAGCGAGATTTACCGCATCATTGCGACCGGCAACGTCAGATTGTCATCTGATACCGATGTCGCGACCGGCGATAAGGCGGTTTACGATATTGATCAGGCGGTTGTGGTGTTGACCGGTGAAAACCTGAAATATCAAACCCCGAAAGAAACCCTGACGGCGGAAGAAAGCCTGGAGTATTGGGAAACCGACCGGATTGCGGTGGCCCGTGGCAATGCGGTTGCGGTTGCCGAAGACCGGACATTACGCGGCGATACATTGACCGCACGGTTCGAGCCGGGAAAGGGCGGGACCAACGAACTGCGCCGCATCGATGGCGACGGCAATGTAACAATCCGCACACCAACCGACTTTGTCATTGGTGATCAAGGGGTTTATGATGCTAAAACAGGTATCGCTACTTTGATCGGATCGGTTAAGATTACGCGCGGCGAGAACCAGCTGAACGGGGATCGCGCGGTTGTTGACCTGAATACCGGCATCAGCCGCCTGACGACCAATGGCACAGGTGGCAGCAAAAACCGTGTCCGGGGCCTTCTGATCCCAGAAAAAGACGAAAAAGACGGCCCGGCAGACGCCGGGACAGAAAATTGAGGAAAGGTCGGTAATTTGTTCTGGTCGCGCAAAGGCGTAAAATCCGACACATCAAACGGACAGGCTGCATCTTCTGTGGATGGCGGGCCGCGTTTGGTGACCGCGAACAAGGGGCTGGTGGCGCATAATCTTGGCAAAAGCTTCAAGAAGCGCCCGGTTCTCAAAGATGTGTCGATGTCTGTGCAGCGCGGTGAGGCGGTTGGTCTTTTGGGGCCAAACGGTGCGGGCAAAACCACCAGTTTCTATATCATTACCGGACTGATTGCTTCTGATCGCGGGTCGATTTCATTGGACGGTCGCGACATTACATCGATGCCGATGTATCAGCGCGCGCGCCTTGGTATTGGCTATTTGCCACAGGAAGCATCGATTTTCCGCGGCATGACGGTCGAACAAAATATCATGGCCGTGCTTGAGGTGGTCGAAGATGACCGCATCAAACGCGAACAGAACCTTGAAGACCTTTTGGCAGAATTTGCCATCGAGCATTTGCGCCGTACACCGGCACTGGCATTGTCGGGTGGGGAACGCCGCCGTTGCGAGATTGCACGTGCGCTTGCGGCCCATCCGAACTTTGTTCTTCTGGACGAACCGCTGGCCGGGATTGACCCGATTGCCGTGGGGGATATCCGTGATCTTGTACGTCATCTGAAAGATCGTGGCATTGGGGTCTTGATTACCGACCACAATGTGCGCGAGACTCTCGACATTATTGACCGGGCATATATCTTGCATGATGGCCGGGTTTTGATGGAAGGTGGTCCCGATGAAATCGTTAGAAATGACGATGTTCGCAGGGTTTATCTGGGCGATCGTTTTAGCCTGTGACCATTTCTTGGGGGGAATCGGATTGACACGGGGTAGTGCATAAATGGCCCTGAAGGCGCGGCTTGATCTTCGCCAGTCCCAGTCTCTTGTCATGACGCCGCAATTGCAGCAGGCGATTAAGCTGTTGCAATTCAACAATATTGAACTTTCCAATTTCATTGACAGTGAGCTGCTTGAGAATCCGCTGCTGGAACGCGCGGACCCGGGGCAGACGTATGCCGAATCGGGCGATAGCGCGGTCGGCAATGGCGACGACGGGATTGATCAACGCACCAGCGATAATTTCACCGACCGCGACGACCAGTTCGGTACCGACCGCCTGACGGCCAGTGAAACCATGGGGGCGGGCGACAGTCCGCTCGATGTCGCCAGCGACGCGCTGTATGACGGCGAGGGCGAGATTTCTCAAAATGGCGCGCCTGTTTCGGGCAGCCATGACTATTCCGCCCCCTATAGCGGCGGTGCGGGCGGTGGTGGCGGTTCAGGTGGGGGCAGTGGTGATGAACTGCCCAGTCTTGAACAAACCCTTGCCGATGAAGCAACGCTTCGTCAGTCGCTTGATGATCAGCTCAACATTGCATTTGCCGATGCAAGGTCACGCATGATCGGCAGTTATCTGATCGATATGCTTGATGATAATGGCTATCTTAGTGGGGAACTTGACGAGGTGTCATCCTCGCTTGAGTGCAGCCTTTCGGATGTGAAGCATGTTCTGTCGGTGATGCAGGGATTTGACCCGGTCGGGATTTTTGCCCGCGGTCTGGCCGAATGTCTTGAGCTGCAATTGCGCGATCTGAACCGGTTTGATCCGGCAATGGCGGCCCTTTTGGCCAATCTTGAATTGCTGGCAAAACGTGAATTTGACCGGTTGCGCCGGATTTGCGGTGTCGATGCCGATGATCTGCATGACATGATCGCCGAGATCAAAACGCTTGATCCGCGCCCCGGCCGCACGGCCGACGGTGAAGTGGCAACACCGGTGATCCCCGATGTTTTGATGCGCGCTGCGGGCAATGGCAACTGGCATCTTGAGCTGAATACCGATGCGCTGCCGCGGGTTTTGGTCAATGAGGAATATGTCGCGGAAATCGGGTCTGGTTTGCGTGACCGCGAAGAACGCGGTTTTATGAGCGAGAAGCTGCAGACCGCTAATTGGTTGGTGAAGGCCCTGCATCAGCGTGCGACCACCATCATGAAGGTGTCGACCGAAATTGTCCGCCAGCAGGACGGGTTCTTTAGCCACGGGGTATCGCATTTGCGCCCGCTGATCCTGCGCGACATTGCCGAGGCGATTGGCATGCATGAAAGTACGGTATCGCGGGTGACCAATGGCAAGTTTATGTCGACCCCGCGCGGGATGTTTGAGCTGAAATATTTCTTTACCACGGCGATTTCATCATCGGTGGGCGGAGATTCATATTCGTCGGAATCGGTGCGTCACCGGATCAAGTCATTGATCGATATGGAAGATCCGAAAAAGATTTTGTCAGACGACAAACTGGTCGAACTTCTGCAAAAGGAAGGGATCGACATTGCACGCCGAACAGTGGCAAAATACCGCGAAGCGATGCGCATTGCGTCCTCTGTTCAGCGCCGTCGCGAAAAAAAATCACGTGCTTCCTAGCACTTTTTTACCAGAAAAATGCGCCATAAGGTGCTGTAATTTAAGGTAGAATACCCATATCTTGACTTGGCTATTACGAGGGAATATGGTGCGCCCACCTGATTGAGGGGCTCCAAACATCCATATGTACTGGGAAGTCACTCAAAGAGGGATAGGCGATCCATGCAAATTACGGTTATCGGTAAGCAACTTGACGTAGGAAATGCTCTTCGCGAGCACGTCGTCGAGACCTTGGACCCTGCGGTAGAGAAATATTTCGATCACGCGATCGAAGCCACGGTGACACTCACCAAACAGGCACATCTCTATCATACGCAAATTTCGGTCCATGTCGGCAAGGGCATGATGGTGCAGGCCAAAGCATCGGCGGATGAAGTTTATCCTGCCTTTGACGGCGCCTGCGACAAAGTGGCCAAGCAGTTGCGGCGCTATAAAAGGCGCCTGCGTGATCATCACGCCAGCCGGGACCATCATGAGCAGGCCCGCCTAGATGCGATCCACTATGTGATCGCGCAAGAAGACGATGATCATTCGGATGACACTCACGTAAATGGCTATGAACCAGTGATTGTTGCCGAAACGCCCGATCGCATTGATACGCTTTCTGTTGGGGAAGCGGTCATGCGGCTCGACTTGGGGGACATTCCGGCACTTATGTTCCGGAATGGCAAACATGGCGGATTGAATGTTGTGTACCGTCGTGCCGACGGAAATATCGGGTGGCTTGATCCAGCCGATGAGGAAGCCGGTGCAGCGTGACGGACGCGGATTCTGAGCCAAACAACGCAACGCGAAAAATGGACATATCATCTATTCTTACCCCGTCCGGGGTTATTCCGGCACTGCGGTCCGGCGCGAAAAAAGCTGTGCTTGAGGAACTTGCCGAGAAAGCAGCCGACGTTACCGGACGCGATGCAAGCGAGATTTTCTCTGTCCTGCTTGATCGTGAGAAACTAGGCAGCACTGGCGTTGGCGGTGGTGTCGCAATTCCGCATGGCAAGCTGAATGATCTTGATCGGCTTTACATGGTCTTTGCCCGTGCTCAGAACCCGATTGAGTTCGATGCGGTTGATGAGCATCCAGTGGATTTGTTCTGCATGTTGATTGCGCCCGAAGAAGCCGGTGCGGATCATCTGAAGGCGTTGGCGCGGATTTCCCGCCTGCTGCGCAATCAGGGCATGTGTGACAAGCTGCGTGGTGCGGGCTCTGCTGATGCGATCTATGCGCTGCTGACACAGGATGAGGCCGAACAGGCCGCCTGAAAAGGTCAGTGACCGGCGGGTAATCCCCGTACGCACAGATAACAGCCCAGAATTTAAGAAAACCGGACGCCCGTTAAGGCGTCCGGTTTTGCTTTATGGACGACATGCAAGAGCGATCAGCTGTTTGACCATCAACCCTCAGCTTCGGCTGGCGTACGATCCTTGTTTGGATTCTCCACATCGGTTAAACGGCCCGCCAGAACGACAAGGTACAATACCGGAATGCCGATGATGGCGGTGCCAATGAAGAACCAGCTGTATCCGACGGCATCGACAACCGTGCCCGAGAACCCGGCGAGGATCTTTGGAAACAGGGTCATGATCGAACTAAAGATCGCGTATTGCATGGCCGTAAAGGAAATATTGGTCAGGCCCGACAGATAGGCAATGAAGGCCGCCGTTGCCAAACCACCCGACAGGTTGTCGGCCATGATCACCACGGCAAACATGATGGTGTTTGCCCCCATATGGGCCATAAAGGCAAACAGGATATTGGTGATCGCCGAAAGTAACGCCCCGACAAACAGGATGCGCACAACCCCGTAGCGCACCGATAAAACCCCGCCCATGAAACTGCCGGCAATGGTCATGAACAGACCAAATGTCTTGGACACGGCGGCGATTTCTTCCTTGGAAAAGCCAAGGTCGGTGTAAAACACGTTGGCCATGACCCCCATGACGATATCGGCAATGCGATAGACGCCAATCAGGATCAGGATAACGATCGCGGCCTTGCCATAACGATCAATGAAGTCCTTTACCGGTGCGATATAGGTTTCACGCACCATGCCCGTCGGAGTGAGGCCGACCCGCGTGGTCAGCCAAGCGACCAGAATGGCAACGGCAATCGAAATCGCCAGTTTGAGGGTGCCGGCAATAAACCCGGCAAGCTCGCTGATCATGCCGCCATCGCGCAAGATGGCTTTGAGTGGGTCGGTGATGTCCCCGGCATAGAGATTGGCAAGGATGAAGGTGATGACCGTGACGGCAAACATCGCAAGAAATCGCACGTAATCGGATGTTTCGTGGAAATACTTGCTGTCGGTGCGGTTTACGGCCGGTTCACGGATCAATAGCGTTGTAATCACCCCGATACACATCGCAAGCGCCATACAGCCGTACGCCATTGTCCAGGCAAAGGGTTGGTAACTGCCTTCGGCTTCAAACAGCCCGGCAATGGTGAGCGCCCCGGCACCGGCAACGATCATGCCGATGCGATAGCCGCCAATATAGGCCGAACTCATCATGGCCTGAAGATCGGTATCGGCGGCCTCGATGCGATAGGCATCAATCACGATATCCTGTGTGGCCGAGGCAAAGCCAAGGGCAACGGCGGCAAAGGCCATCATGGTCAGGTTTTGTGCCGGATCGGTCAGCCCCATCCACAGGATGGCGCCGATGATGCACCCTTGGGCAATGATCAGCCAACTGCGCCGACGCCCCAGAATACCGTGCAGGACCGGGAAAGGCAGTCGGTCAATCAGTGGCGCCCAGACGAATTTGAACGAATAGCCAAGGGCTGCCCAACTGAAATAGGTCACGGTGGAACGATCCACGCCCGCTTCGCGTAGCCAGATCGACAGGGTGGAGAAAATCAGAAGGATAGGAATGCCCGCAGACAAGCCCATAAACAGCATGGTGATGACACGTGGATGGATGAAGGCGCCAAAGGCCTCGCTCCAGCTTCGTTTTTCTGCGCTGTGCATCAATTTCCCCCGTTTGAATGCCACGTGGCCACAAAGTAGGGGAAACTGGTTAAGGAATGCCGAAATCGTCCGGCTGTGATGCAAAGGACCTTAAAGGGCCTTAAACGCAAAAAAAAGGCCGATCCATCTGGACCGGCCTTTTTCAATTTAGGTGCGAAACGATTAGACGGTTTCGGATTCTGATTTACGGCTTTCGCGTTTGCGCACGTTCGGATCGAGGTGCAGCTTACGAATACGAATGCTTGTCGGCGTTACTTCGACCAGCTCGTCGTTCTGGATGTAGGCAAGGGCCTCTTCCAGGGACATGCGGCGCGGCGGGGTCAGGGTGATGGCGTCATCCTTGCCCGATGCACGAACGTTGGTCAGTTTTTTGCCTTTGAGGATGTTGACCTCAAGATCATTGTTACGATTGTGTTCGCCAATGACCATGCCTTCGTAAACGCGCGTACCCGATTCGATGAACATCGCGCCACGATCTTCCAGACCCCAAAGAGCATAGGCAACCGCGTCGCCCTGATCGTTTGAAATCAGAACGCCGTTACGACGGCCTGCAATGGCACCTTTGACCGGGCCATAGGAATGGAACACACGGTTCATAACGCCGGTACCGCGGGTATCGGTCAGGAATTCACCGTGATAGCCGATCAGGCCACGCGACGGTGCGTGGAAGATGATACGGGTCTTGCCGCCACCTGATGACCGCATATCGGTCATTTCGGCTTTGCGCAGGCTCATTTTCTCAACAACCGAACCGGCGTATTCTTCGTCAACGTCGACCTGAACTTCTTCGAACGGCTCAGACATGACGCCGTTGATTTCCTGGATCAGAACGCGCGGACGCGAGATCGAAAGCTCATAGCCTTCGCGGCGCATGGTTTCGATCAGAACGCCAAGCTGAAGTTCGCCACGACCGGCGACTTCAAAGGCGTCTTTATCAGCGGTTTCACCGATCTTGATCGCGATGTTGCCTTCGGCTTCGCGCTCAAGACGGGCACGGATCATGCGCGAGGTAACTTTGTCGCCTTCCTGACCGGCCAGCGGCGAGTTGTTGACCGAGAAGGTCATCGCCAGCGTCGGCGGATCAATCGGCTGACTTGCAATCGCGGTGGTGATTTCGGTCGAGCAGATGGTGTCAGCAACGGTTGCGTTGGTCAGGCCCGCAATTGCGATGATGTCACCAGCATCTGCTTCTTCCTGTGGCACACGATCCAGACCGCGGAAGCCCATCAGTTTGGACAGACGGCCGGTTTCAACCGTGCCATCGCCGCGAAGAACCTTAACCGGCATGTTGAGTTTCGCACGTCCCTGCGCGATACGACCGGTCAGGATACGACCCAGGAAGTTATCGGCATGCAGCATGGTCGCAATCATTGCGAACGGTGCGTCAACGTCTGCCTTCGGAGCCGGAACATAGCTCAGAACCAGATCCATAAGCGGGGTCAGGTTTTCTTTCGGACCTTCTGGTGCTTCGGCAGCCCAGCCATCACGGCCAGATGCATAAAGTGTTGGGAAGTCGAGCTGTTCATCGGATGCTTCAAGCGACACGAAGAGATCGAAGATCTCGTCGAGAACTTCTTCGGCGCGCTCATCCGGACGGTCGATCTTATTGATGATGACGATTGGCTTCAGACCCAGTTTCAGGGCTTTACCCAGAACGAATTTGGTCTGTGGCATTGGGCCTTCGGCCGAGTCAACCAGCAGAACAACACCATCAACCATCGACAGGATACGTTCGACTTCACCACCGAAATCGGCGTGGCCCGGGGTATCAACGATGTTTATACGGGTCTCGCCCCACTGAATTGCGGTCGGCTTTGCCATAATGGTAATGCCGCGTTCGCGTTCCAGATCGTTGCTGTCCATGGCGCGTTCATCAACGCGCTGGTTGTCACGATAGACGCCCGACTGGCGGAACATCGCATCGACGAGGGTGGTTTTGCCATGGTCAACGTGAGCGATGATGGCGATATTGCGCAAGTTCATTGGCGCGGACTCCAGAATAAAAATGCCGCGCGCCGGGATGTGTCCCTTGCGCATCGGTCAGTAAAAGTTTCAAGGCCAGTAGATATTCAGCCGCCCTAAGACCGGGTTCATCCGGTCGGCAAGGTAAAACCCGCGCAATTTGCGCAGCACGGCACATGCTGAATGTTTACTGGCCCAAAGACATTTTGCAGGCTGGCTCGAAAGCTGCCCTGTCATAGCCAATGTGGAGGCGAATGACCAGCCTCGTGCACGCCATGCGGGGTTGATTTTTCTGCAATGCGGGCTGTTTGCGCTAAACTCTGTATAAAGTCAATGCTTGTGTGCAGTGCAAAGCCACGGAATCTGTGCTGTTTGCCAAAATAAAACGGGACGGCAAACAAATATTGCCATCCCGTGAAATCTTTCGATGCTTGTCTCAGGGCATGCAAATCATGTCCTGCGAACCGATCAAATGGCCTTGTTGATCAGGTCCTTAAGGTCGGCAACCGGGCGTGCGCCCATATGTGAAATGACTTCGGCGGCGCAAATCGCACCCAGCTGACCACAGGTCGCAAGGTCATGCCCCTTGGTATAGCCATAGAGGAAACCCGATGCGAACAAATCACCGGCCCCGGTGGTATCAAGTACGCGCGCGACAGGTTCGGCGCTGATTTCATAAAGCTCGTTATCTGAAACAATCACCGCACCCTTTTCACTGCGGGTCAGGGCTGCGACCTTGCAGTGTTTGCGCACTTCCGCCAAGGCTTCTTCAAAGGTTTCAACCTCATAGAGCGACTTGATTTCGTCTTCGTTGGCAAACAGCACGTCAATATGGTTATGCACCAGATCGCGGAACGATTCGCGATGACGGTCAACACAGAATGAGTCAGACAGGCTGATGGAAACCTGACGGCCTGCTTCGTGGGCGACCTTGGCAGCTTTGATAAAGGCGTCCTTGGCTTCTGGACGATCCCAAAGATAGCCTTCCATGTAGGTCAGCTTTGCCGATTTGATCAGATCCTCGTCGATGTCTTCCGGGCCAAGTTCCGCACAGGCACCCAAAAAGGTGTTCATGGTGCGGTCACCATCCGGGGTGACAAAAATCAGGCAGCGCGCGGTCGGCGATCCTGTGGTTGACGGGGTCGAATTGAACTGCACACCAATCGCACGAATGTCATGGCGAAACACCTGACCGAGCTGGTCATCGCGGACTTTGCCGATATAGGCGCCTTTGCCACCAAGGGCTGCGATGCCGGCCATGGTGTTGCCAGCTGACCCGCCCGACATTTCCATGCCCGGCCCCATCTGTTCATACAAACGATCCGCATCATCCGCGTCGATCAGGGTCATAGAGTTCTTAACCAGGTTCAGCCGTTTGAGGTCTTCTTCCTTGCAGTTGGCAAGGACATCAACGATGGCGTTTCCGATCCCGACGACGTCGACTTTGGTGTCGTGCATGTAATTCATTCCTGCGATGTGTGCGTTTGCGTGTTTGGTTCGTACGGTATGGCGCGCAGGCCTTCCGTGCAACGGGCCGTTTGGACATGTGCCGAACCGGACCGTCTTTATATAATAGGTGACGTTATATCATAGGGGCCATTGGGCATTGGCGGGAGTATAGGCATTGCAATTATTGGTGCAAGTGTTGCGACCGTTTCGTGACCGGTCGTTTAACCTCGCGTTAAGGACCTGAAAAACTACATACGATGTTTTTTGCGCCGATTTTGAAACGAGATTCCCGAGCCTGCAGTTTAAACATCGTGCGATGAGTCAATTGAATCCCATCCGGCGGGGAAGAATGAATCATAAGTCCCGGAAAACTGCCAGATTTCGCAAATTAGCGGTCCGTGATGCACGACAAGGGACATTCCCCGGATTTGAGGGTGAGAACGGGGAAAAAATACGCAAACAAGAATTTTTAACTGTTTTTAATCTCGGATTTTACCTGCATTCGATTTCTTTGAAACAACGGACAAACTGGTTTGTATTGAAATAAGAGTAATAATTTATCTGTATAATGATCAGAATAGATAATATTAATTAATCTAACATAGCGAAAAACGGAATTTTAGCATGCTGTGCCGGTTTGCGACCGACCAAGCCTTCATTCGAGTCAATGGTCGCTTGAGGAGGGGGTGTCAGACGCGTTTGTGGTGTTGGTAACCGACATCAAATTGGGATAAAGCGGGATTGGCGCATTGTCCTTTGCGTCGTTTTTGACACTGTCATCATCTGTGACGGCAGGGGTTTTTGTTTTGGCGCGCCCATCGGTGTGGCAGAGGACATCAAGTCCAAGCCGATCGCGTAATTCTTCGATAACCGCTTCGATTCTGGTGCGATGAAGTGGGTCTTCACACAGGGCCACAAACTGTTCAAAGGCGCCCAGCGCCTTATGATCTTCATTAAGGCGGGCATACAGTGCGCCGAGCTGATGCCACAGGCCTTCATGGTCGGGTGCGATCAACAGGCTGTGCTCGATAATACGGGTCGCATGGGTCAATTCCCCAGCGCGAAGCGCACGAACCTTGATGTTGTTTTGAAGTCGTAACAAAATCGAAATGTCGGAAGATTCGCAATAATGGCGGGGTTCCAGTTCGGCATCGAGGCCACTAAACGATTTTAAAAGTTCGCGTAGCTCGGCCGGGCCAAGGGCAATGCCGCCATGGAACGGATCAATCATGCGACGTTTGCCATTTGACTGCAGACGCAACAGAAAATGACCCGGGAAATCAATGCCGGTGATCGTAAAGTCACAACGGCGCGCCACATGGATATAAAGCATGGCCAGTGCAACGGGCAGACCACGTTTGCGGTCCATGACCTTCATCAGATCGGCGTTTTCCATGTCATCATAGTTTTCCGCGTCCCCCTGAAAGCCATTTCGGGTCGGGATGACAGATTGTAGTATCGATACGATTTGTTCGATGGAGGCCTGTGCCAAGGTTTCTGGAGCCAAGGTGTTGTCTGGCGCCACCTTGGCGGATGCCACTGTGTCGAGCCCGGATGACGCCAACAGGGCGGCAAGATCGGAACGAACCTGATCGGCCAGATCATCAAGCCGCGCAAGATACGGTGCAATGTCGCGTGCGTTGTTTGGATCGTTGATCCGCGCAAAACGCAATGCGGCTTCTGCTGCCGTGGCGTCGGGCTTATTGCCCTTGCCATAATCGACAAGCCATTGGCGATCCGGATCGGTCGGGTCTGTGATGTGGCGAATACTGTTAATAGGATCAGGTTCCTTGCCGGTTTGCATCATTTTTCAGGCGAATATGGCTGACCACCCGTCTAACATAGCTGGTATCGCGGGCATGTGCGATGACGCGATTGCGTTCAAGGTCATCCTGAGCAATCCCCATCAGATGCACCGTGCCCTTTACGGTTTCGATGCTGTAATTGATCGCAAAGACATCGGTATCAAACATCAGGGCCGTTTTAATGCGGGTCGTGATCAGAAGGTCATTGGCATTGTCCATGAAGGATGCACCTTCGCCGACGCTGATTTCATTAAGCACACTGCGGACACCACCAACCTGCCAGGTGAGTTTCACGGCTTCAAGTTCGTCCGTTGCTGATTTGACTTCACCAGCCAGAAGAACTTCGCCTTCGACAACTTCGATTTCGATATTGAGAAACAGGGATTCGTCCTGTGCCAGAAACTTTTGCCAGATTTCAGCTGTAATTGCCGTGTCGCTTACCGCCCCTTCAAACCCGCGTTCCTGAAAGGCCGCGACCCCGGCGGTTGCCCCGGCCCCAATGGCCATCGATGTGCAGCCCGCCAACGGCAGAATGCCAAAACCGGTGAATGCCAAGGTTAGTAAAATACAAAAACGCCGCTTGGCATTGCTTGGCCGTGTGCCAATGAAATGCCGGGCTGTGTCATATGCTGACGCCATATGCCGAAGTCTCGTCCCGATTCCCCAAATAATGTCCCATCATTACCCCATCGGGTTAAGGAGTTTTAAAATCCGGACCGGTTTATCAGAAAATATGCATTTTATCTTTGCCGGAGCCTTTTAACTTCGGGGTGTTCAGTGGCGATGAGGGGCCGCCAGTTCCGACCAGCGTCCCGGTGTCAGGCCAAATGCCTGACGGAAATGTCGGTTAAAATGGCTTTGATCGGAAAATCCGGTTTCAACTGCAATGCCCGCAAGCGGTTGACCCAGCGTGATCAGGGCGCGGGCCTGTTGCAGGCGCCGCATGATCAGATAGCGATAGGGTGTTGTTCCGAAACGGGCGCGAAAATGCCTGATCAGGCGATAACGATCCATGTCGGCCACCTGTTCAAGTTCGTGCGATAGAACCGGGCGATCAAAATTGGCTTCAAGGAATGCGCGCACCTGCTCCATCTGCAGGCTTGCATTGTATCGTGATTGCTTCAGGGGTGTTTTGGCATGTTGTGAAAGACGATGTGCGATGTCGGTGACGAATTGATCGCGCAACAATGGATCAACGTCGCTTTCAAGTTCACCCAAAACAGATGCAAGGATCGCCCACAGCGCAGGATCGTGAATGATGGGATCGCCGACAAACGGCAGGGATGCTGTTTCATGATCAAGGCCGCGCCGCAAAAGGGCCGGTTCAAGATAGAGCATGCGATACTGCAATCCGTCATCGGTGCCAGCGCCGCCATCATGTAATTCGTCGGGATGGAGCACAATGACGTTGCCCGGATTGCTGGCGCGATATTCGCCACGATAATTAAACGTCTGAACACCGCGCATCGTAATGCCAAGCGCATAGGTGTCATGGCGGTGTGGGGAAAACATATTGCCAAAGAACTGTGCTTCGATGCGTTCAATCCCGGGGGAGGCAGGGGCCGCAATGAACCGTTCACGCGTTTTGCACAAACGTTCAATACCGGGTTCACCGTCCTGTTCTATTGCTTCTGTCATGACCTGATAACCCAACCGGATGGAGGACGCATATGTTCGAGACCAAAGTGGCGCTGGTGTTGCGCGATGATTTGCAGATGTGGCAGTCACTGAATGTGACGGCCTTTCTGATGAGCGGCATTGTCGCCCAAACACCTGACATCATCGGCGAACCCTATGTCGATGCGAAGAACAATCTTTACAACCCGCTGTCACGTCAGCCGGCCATCGTTCTGGCGGCGGATGCGCAAACCATTGCGAAAATTCATCAACGCGCCATACACCGTGGCATTCGGGCATCTGCCTATATCGAAGAAATGTTTGCCACCGGCCATGATGGCGCCAACCGGGATGTTTTTGCCAGGCTGGCCCCCGATGACGCCCAGTTTGTGGGTATTGGCATTCATGCCGACAAACGCATTGTCGATAAAATCACCAAGGGGGCAAAAATGCATCCCTAAGATATTGGGGGTGTGGGTATTGGCAAATTAGCGCGTTTCTGTATGCCAGGCATTTTTCAGATGTTCGATCTGGTACCATTTGCCAACAATCATCAGATCAAGACGCAAATCACCCTGATGGCCGACGTGTCCGGCATAAGATTCAAGCGCACGTGCGATGCGGTTTTGCTGTTGCGGGCGGATCGCCAGAAGGGCATCGGCGCGATTGGTGCGGTTTTTAACCTCGATCGCGGCGATCAGGTTTGCCCGCTTGGCGATGATGTCAATTTCGCCAAGCGGGCTGCGATACCGGGTGGCAAGAATGCGATATCCCTTAAGACGCAACCAAAATCCACACAGGGTTTCTGCCTGACGACCGGCCTTTTCTGCCCGTTTGCGTTTTGATTTATCACCGGGTGCTGGGGGGCGAGAACGCGACGGGGCCATGGCTTAGTCGTCCGATGGTTTGGCAAGTGCGAGCGCACGATTATAAAGGTCGCGTTTTTTAAGCCCGGTTTCCTTGGCAAGGATATCGGCCGCATCCTTGGTGCGGTGGGTTTTGATCAGGTCGGAAAGTCGGGCGTCGATGTCTTCGGGGCTTGGTTCATTCCCGGTTTCATCGGCCGGGCCGACAATGACCACAACCTCGCCCTTGGGCGCACCTTGTTCGGCGTAATGGGCGGCCAATTCATCAAGTGTGCCGTTGCGGACTTCTTCGAACATCTTGGTCAGTTCGCGGGTGACCGCGGCTTCGCGCGTACCACCAAGCATTTCAGCCATATCAACCAGACTGGCGGCAAGACGTTTGGGGCTTTCAAGGAAAATCAGACTGCCGGGGATCGGGGCAAAGCGCGCCAGTTCCTTTTTACGCGCCATGGTTTTGGGCGGCAGGAAGCCAGCATAGAAGAAATGGTCACTGGGCAGGCCCGACAGGATCAGGGCGACAATCGGGGAGGAAGCGCCCGGTGCTGCGGTAACGTTAAAGCCTTCGGCCTTACAATCGCGCACCAGTTTATAGCCCGGATCATTGATCAGCGGCGTGCCCGCATCGGAAATAAGCGCCAGTCCCTGACCCTTGCCAAGTCGGTCCATGATTTCCGGCCGCAATTTGGCGGCGTTATGTTCGTGATAGGCAATGCGTTTGGTTTTCACCCCATAGCGCGACAGCAATTTTCCCGATGTGCGGGTGTCTTCACACAGGATAATATCGGCGCGTTTGAGGATATCGAGTGCGCGGAACGTAATATCGCCCAAATTTCCGATTGGAGTAGCAACAAGATAAAGACCAGATGAAAGTGGCAAATGGCTTTCATCATGTTTACTTGATCGGTCGCCCGCATTACCCTGCGTGCGAAACGAGTTATCGGGAGGTGAGAGTGGATTCTCCGAAACGTCATCCGGGGCAAAATCAGGCGCCGCGTCGTCAGGCGTTGAAGAATTTTGATCGGGATTCGGCTTGGTGCCGTGTCGTGTGCCGGACGGCATCTGTGTTTGTCCTCTCTATCGGGCTAGCCGCATGTAGTGCGACCACGAGTATCACGGACCTGTTTGGCATGCAACGAGACGGGGCACCGGTGGAAACCGCCAACGACCCCGGCGCGAATGCGACCCGCGCACCGGATCAGGGATTGATCCCGGATGCCAATCCGTGGACAAACGATGCCGCCTTGCCAGAAGGGGTAGGCGAAGAAATCCCGACATTGTTTAATGATGAGGCGGCAACATCGGAAAAACGTGTTGCGTTGTTATTGCCGCTGTCAGGACAGAATGCCGCCCTTGGCCGTGCGATGCGCCATGCGGCGGAACTGGCAATGTTTGATATCGCCGCGGATGATTTCATCCTGATGCCGATTGATACCGCCGGGACCTATCAGGGTGGGCAGAATGCCGCGCGTCAGGCGATTAACGCCGGTGCCAAGATGATTCTTGGTCCGCTGTTTTCCGAATCGGTAAGCGGTGCCAGCGAAGTTGCCAAATCGGCCAATGTGCCGGTGGTGGCCTTTTCCAACAACCGCCGGGTTGCGGAAAATGGTGTGTGGGTCAACGGTCTGATCCCCGAAGACCAGATTGCGCGTGCGGTGGGCTATGCCACGACGCAGGGCAAATATCGTTTTGCCGCCCTGTTGCCGCAAAATGATTACGGTCGTCAGATTGCTGGTGCCTTGCAAAGTGTCGTGTCGCGCGTTGGCGGTACACTTGGCCGGGTTGCCTTCTATCAGCCGGGGTCCGAAGGCCTCCAGCAAACCATCCGCGATTTTGCAAATTATGACGCACGGCGGGCGAATTTGCGGGCGCGCAAGGCACAGTTGAATGCCGAAGGCGGGACTGCGGCCAAACGTGCACTGCGGCGTCTTGAAGGTGTCGATACCCTTGGCGAGCTTGATTTTGATGCCCTGATCCTGCCGGCAACCGGGGGCGATTTGCGTCAGGTATCGGCCCTTCTGGCCTATTTCGATATTGATCCATCGGTGGTGCAATTCATCGGGACATTTGGCTGGAACGATCCGGGCCTGTTTACCGAGCCAGCCCTTAAGGGCGGGATTTTTGCCGCCCCGAACCCGGAAAACTGGGAATTGTTTGCGGATCGGTTTGCGCGCACCTTTGGCGATCAGCCGCCGCGTATTTCAAGTCTGGCCTATGACAGTACGGCATTGGCGGCCTTGATGGCGCGTGATGAAAACAATATGTCCGAGGCTGCGTTGACCAACACCAGCGGATTTGTCGGGGTGGATGGTGTTTTCCGCCTGACCCCAGACGGTCGGTCTGAGCGGGGGTATGCCATCATGCAAATCGGGCCGGATGGGGCAAAGGTCATCGCCCCGGCCCCGGCCAGCTTTGATCAGGTATTCTGATTTGATCGGGTAAAACCGTATCGACAGTATGACGCAAAACGCCTGCCGGGTTATGCCCCGGCGGGCGTTTTGTCTTTGAAGTTGCACAGATCATTGACAATGCAGTCGCCGCAGCGCGGTTTGCGTGCCTTGCAGATATAGCGTCCATGCAGGATCAGCCAATGATGGGCATGGGTCATAAAGCGCGACGGCACCTTTTTCATCAGTCCCTTTTCGACAGCCAGAACCGTTTTGCCATTGGCCATACCGGTGCGATTGCCCAGACGGAAAATATGGGTATCAACCGCCATGGTATGTTCGCCCCAGGCAATATTGCGCACCACATTGGCAGTTTTACGCCCGACACCGGGCAGTTCTTCGAGCGCGTCCTGATCGTTGGGCACGATACCATTATGTTTCTCGACCAGAATTTTGGCCGCAGCCATGACGTTCTTGGCCTTGCCGCGATACAAACCGATGGTTTTGATATGACTGATCAGGGCTTCTTCGCCCAGATCAAGCATGTCTTGCGGGGTTTCAACGACCTGAAACAGCTTCTTGGTGGCCTTGTTCACCCCGATGTCGGTCGCCTGTGCCGATAGGGCCACAGCAACCAGAAGCGTATAGGGATTGGTGTAGTCAAGCTCCCCCTTGGGTTCCGGGTCGGCATCAGACAGACGCTGGAAAAAGGCGTCAATCGCGGCTTTGTTCATCGGGCGGGCCATGGCAGAGAACTCTTTCTTGATGCCGCATTTTTGCGGTCGATTTAGGGTCAGGACCCATTAATTTGATTGGAATGGCAGTCGTTATATTTGTGAAATCCAAGGAAAAGCCCGCCGTGCGGTGGTATCCCGAACAAGGGATTTGACGTGGGAGTTCGCAAATATAACGACTGTCCTTCGGATCAATCGGATTTGCACGGGCTACTTTGTCGCAAAACCTTGAAAGATAAATATCTTCCTGCACTTTTGCTTCGTGTATCCGCACAAATCTGATTGACCATTCCAAACAAATTAATGGGTCCTGACCCTAGGGAACAGCATCTTGTTGAAATGCGGGTTCCGTGATCCGATCTCTTAATCTGCTATTATATAAACGTGCAGGTTCAAAAAATCGAATTCTGATTGCAGCCCGATCAAGGCCGGGCGCAAAATCGCCGCGTACAAGACGACCACGATCAGAGGGATATATAGTGCCCGCCGTACCGCGCAGTTCAAAACCGATCTTCAGCATTGCCCTGAGGCCGCCGCGTTCCCTGTCACGGCGCGGGGCGCGCAATGTTGTTTTTCTGCTGGCGGGGGCGACAACGACGATTGGCTTGATCTTTTGGTCGGTGGGGGCGTGGCCGGTGATCGGCTTTTTGGGGGTTGATGTGATTTTCCTCGCCCTGGCATTTCATTTCAGTTTCCGGGCGGCACGCGAAGAAGAACGGATTGAGTTGCATCCGGGGAATTTACGGGTGACGCGAATCCCGGTGCGTGGCCGACGCCAGCAATATGATTTTCAGCCATATTGGCTGCGCGTTGTTCTTGAACGAGGTGAAGACGCGCAGTGCAGTCTTTTTTTGCAAACACATGGCAAAAGTCTGGAAATTGCCGGTTTTCTCGGACCCGATGAAAAGGCCGATCTGGCCTCGCGACTTGAAGACGTGTTGCGTAAAAACCGTTGCTATCCGGCGCAAAACCCTGCCTGAGAAATTAGATTTGCGCGTTTTGCAACCCGGTTATGACCGATTTGAAAAGCGCGAATTTCAAGGATCAAAACCGGCCTTATGCGCCAATTTGGCGTTCTGGAGCGGGTTAAAATGCCCGTCATTGGATCAAAATCGGCGTTTGATCACCAAAAACACCCAAGATTCCCTGTTTTGACCGCTTGCGACTTTGTGGGGACTTTCATATATAGGTGCGCGGGGTAACGAAGAACCCCCAGAAAAATTACGTGTATTAACACCATTGGTCCCAGGAGGTCCTGCGCGGCGCTTCATAGCGAAGGCTGCGGGACGGACCGGCCGCTAAAAGAGGAACTTACTATGGGCAAAATTATTGGTATCGATCTTGGCACCACAAACTCATGCGTTGCAGTCATGGACGGCAAAGAAGCCCGCGTGATTGAAAACAGTGAAGGTGCCCGTACCACGCCATCAATGGTCGCATTCACCGATGACGATGAACGTCTTGTCGGTCAGCCTGCAAAACGTCAGGCTGTGACCAACCCGGAAAACACCCTGTTTGCGATCAAACGTCTGATCGGCCGTCGTTACAGCGACGCTGAAGTCGAAAAAGACAAGGATCTGGTGCCGTACAAAATTATTGCCGGCGAAAACGGTGATGCATGGGTTGAAGTCAATGGCGAGAAAATGGCCCCGAGCCAGATCGCAGCCATGGTGCTTCAGAAAATGAAGGAAACCGCAGAAGGCCACCTTGGCGAGCCGGTGACCGAAGCCGTGATTACTGTACCTGCGTATTTCAACGATTCGCAGCGTCAGGCAACCAAAGACGCCGGTAAAATCGCCGGTCTTGATGTTAAACGTATCATCAACGAGCCGACGGCAGCTGCCTTGGCCTATGGCCTGGATAAAAAAGAAGCTGGCACCGTGGTTGTTTATGACCTTGGTGGCGGTACTTTTGACGTGTCGGTTCTGGAAATCGGCGATGGTGTTTTCGAAGTTAAATCAACCAACGGCGATACCTTCCTTGGTGGTGAAGATTTCGACAAACAGATCATTGATTACCTTGCTGACGAGTTCAAAAAAGAACAGCAGATCGATCTTCGTAAAGACCGTCTGGCCCTGCAGCGTCTGAAAGAAGCTGCTGAAAAAGCCAAGATCGAGCTTTCCTCGTCGATGCAGACAGATGTCAACCTGCCGTTCATCACCGCAGACGCATCGGGTCCGAAGCACCTGAATATCAAACTGTCGCGTGCGAAGCTTGAAGGTCTGGTTGGCGATCTGATCGAACGCACCATGACGCCGTGCAAAGCCGCATTGAAAGATGCCGGCATCACCGCAGGCGAAATTGATGACGTGATCCTGGTTGGCGGCATGACCCGTATGCCGAAAGTTCAGGAACGCGTGAAAGAGTTCTTTGGCCGTGAGCCGCACAAAGGTGTGAACCCGGACGAAGTTGTTGCACTTGGTGCGGCCATTCAGGGTGGTGTCTTGCAGGGTGACGTTAAAGACGTCCTGCTGCTTGATGTTACTCCGCTGTCGCTGGGTATTGAGACCCTTGGTGGTGTCTTCACCCGTTTGATCGACCGTAACACCACGATCCCGACCCGCAAGTCGCAGACCTTCTCGACCGCTGAAGACAATCAGACGGCCGTGACCATCCGCGTCTTCCAGGGCGAACGTGAAATGGCGGCCGACAACAAGATGCTTGGCCAGTTTGACCTGGTTGGTATCCCGCCGGCACCGCGCGGTGTTCCGCAGATCGAAGTGACCTTTGACATTGATGCCAACGGTATCGTCAACGTGTCTGCCAAAGATAAGGCAACCAACAAGGAACAGCAGATCCGCATTCAGGCATCTGGTGGTCTTGGCGATGACGAAATCGAAAAAATGGTCAAAGACGCGGAAAGCAATGCCGAGTCTGATAAACAGCGTAAGGCACTTGTTGAAGCCCGTAACCAGGCCGAAGCCGTTGTTCACGCGACCGAGAAAAACCTGACCGAGCATGGCGACAAGGTTGACGATGCAACCAAGTCAGAAATCGAAAACGCCCTGTCGGCTTTGAAAGAAGCCAAGGACGGTGAAGATGCCGATGCGATCACCGCAAAGGTCAACGAACTTCAGCAGGCTGCGATGAAACTTGGCGAAGCCATGTATCAGGCCCAGCAGGCAGAAGACGGTGGCGCAGAAGGTGACGCTGCGGATGCAGGTGCGTCAGCACAGGCTGATGACGGTGTTGTTGATGCCGACTTCGAAGAAGTCGACGACAACAAAAAAGATAAATAAGACGACCGCAGAGGTCGTCTTTAACGACGCCCTGTAAATAAAAATCGGGCCGTTCCGGACGCAGAAACTGCTGGGACGGCCCGACCGTATTTCGGAGTTACAGATGGCGAAAGAAGATTACTACGAGCTGTTGGGTGTCAGTAAAGACGCCAGCGCGGCCGAGCTCAAAAGCGCCTATCGCAAGCAGGCCATGAAATTCCACCCGGATAAAAATCCGGGCGATACAGCCGCAGAAGTTAAATTCAAGCAGGTCAACGAAGCGTACGAAATCCTTAAGGATGACGAAAAGCGCGCGGCCTATGATCGTTTTGGTCATGCTGCCTTTGAACAGGGTGGTCCCGGTGGGGGCGGCTTTGGGGGTGGTGGCTTTGGCGGCGGCGGTTTCGGTGGCGGCGGATTTTCCGATGTCTTCGACGAAATCTTTGGCGCTATGGGTGGCGGTGGTCGCCGTGGTGGCGGTGGATCGTCGCGCGGTGCCGATCTGCGCTACAATATGGCGATCACGCTCGAAGAAGCATTCGAAGGGAAGAAAGCCGAAATCACCATTCCGGGATCGGTTTCGTGTGAAGAATGTGACGGCACCGGTGCAGAAGCCGGTTCCCAGCCTGTGACCTGCCCGACCTGTAATGGTCACGGTAAAGTCCGTGCCCAGCAAGGATTCTTTACCATTGAACGCACCTGCCCGAGCTGTCATGGCAAGGGTAAGATCGTTAAAAACCCGTGCAAATCGTGCCATGGTGTCGGTCGCGTTGAAAAGGAAAAAACCCTGCAGGTCACGATCCCGCAAGGGGTTGAGGACGGTACACGTATTCGCCTTTCAAGCGAAGGTGAGGCCGGGACCAATGGTGCACCGGCGGGTGATCTTTATATCTTCCTTGATATTGCGCATCACCGGTTCTTCCAGCGCGAAGGGGCGAACCTGTATTGCCGGATTCCGATCCCGATGGGCAAGGCTGCCCTTGGTGGCACCATCGAGGTGCCGACCATTGAAGGCACGCGCACCCGGATCAACATTCCTGCCGGAACCCAGTCGGGTCAGCAGCTTCGGCTGCGGGGCAAGGGCATGACCATCCTGCGGTCTCAGGCGCGCGGGGACATGTTTGTTGAAATCAGTGTCGAAACGCCGGTCAATCTGACCGACCGCCAGAAAGAACTTCTGGAAGAATTCGACGAGATTTCGCGTGCAGAAGGTTCCAGCCCGGAAAGCGAAGGCTTCTTTTCCAAGATGAAAGAAATCTGGAAAGACCTGACCGATTAGGTCAGCGCCTTTGCGCACAGCAATCTGAAACACCCCGTCGCGGTTGCCGTGACGGGGTGTTTTCTTATCGGGATGCCCGTACCGGTTGGGTTTTGATAAAATCAATAAAGGTCCGCAATGGTGTCGGGATCAGCCGTCGTCCGGGGTAATAGAGTTTCGGTCCAGGAAAGTGCGGCCACCAGTCGGCAAGGACGGGGATAAGATCGCCGCGATCAAAATAGGGTGCCAGCCAGTCTTCAAACAGATAGATGATGCCTGTTCCCGCACAAGCCGCATGCACCGCAAGATCTGTCCCGCCGCCCGGTCGGACAAGTAACGGACCGGTCGGGTTAAGTTCGATGGTTTCATCACCGCGTTCAAATTCCCACGGATGTAGTGCCCCGCTGGCAAAGCGGCCACGCAGGCAGGCATGGTCCAGAAGGTCACGGGGATGTTCGGGTATGCCGTGCTGTTTTAGATATCCGGGCGATGCGGCAGCGGCAAAACGCTGGCTGCGCGGGCCAATCGGAATGGCGATCATGTCCTGTTCAAGGCTTTCATCATACCGGATGCCGGCATCACATCCTTCGGCCAGAACATCAACAAAGCTTTCTTCGGTGATGATTTCGACCCGGATACCGGGATAGGCGGCCAGAAAGGCCGGGATGATATCGGGCAGGACAAGACGGGCGGCACTGACCGGGACATTTAGTTTAAGGGTCCCGACCGGCCGGTCCCGATAGCTGTTAACGACATCAAGGGCCAGTTCCATTTCATCAAGTGCTGGGGAAAGCCGTTGCAACAGTCCTTCTCCGGCCTCGGTCAGGGCGATACTGCGCGTGCTGCGGTTAAACAGCCGCACGCCAAGTTGCGTTTCAAGGCGGCGAACCTGATCGCTTAAGCGCGATGCGCTGCCGTTGCTCAGGCGGGCACCTTCGCGAAAACCTCCGGCGCGCGCGACCGTGACAAAGGCGGTGATGGTGGCCAGATCCAGTTTCATTGTTCCAAATTCCGTACAGCCTGTATCAATTGTACCGGATTGTTGATCACGGGAATAGGCGTTAGCGTCCTGTCAGACAGAAATCCTGATAGGAAGGAGAATTCCCATGACCATGATCGAACAGGCAGGAACATTTGCGATTGGCGATTTGACGGTGAACCGCATGGGCTATGGCGCGATGCAGTTGGCTGGGCCGGGGGTGTTTGGCCCGCCAAAGGACCGAAATGAGGCGATTGCGGTTTTACATGCCGCCCGCGAAGCCGGGGTCAATCACATCGATACCAGCGACTTTTACGGGCCGCACATCACCAACCAACTGATCAAGGAGGCGCTTCATCCTTATCAGGATGATTTGGTGATTGTGACCAAGATCGCGGCAAAACGCGGCGATGATGGTGCTTGGTTGCCAGCCCTGTCGCCCGAGGAACTGACATCGGCGGTGCATGATAATCTGCGCAATCTGGGCATTGATGCGATTGATGTTGTCAATTTCAGGTCCATGCACGGGCTTCATGGCCCGGCAGAAGGATCAATAGAACAACAGGTGACCGTGCTTGCCGAGTTACAGCGCAAGGGTTTGATCAAGCATATCGGTCTGTCAAACGTCACACCGACCCAGATTGCCGAAGGACGCGAGATTTGCGACATCGCCTGTGTCCAGAATCAGTACAACCTTGCCCATCGCGATGACGACGGTTTGATTGACGATCTGGCGGCGGATGGCATTCCCTATGTACCGTTTTTCCCGCTTGGGGGCTTTTCGCCATTGCAGTCAGAAACCTTGTCACAGGTTGCCAAACGTCTTGAGGCATCGTCGATGCAGGTCGCGCTTGCGTGGTTATTACAGCGGTCCCCCAATATCCTGCTTATTCCGGGGACATCGTCGCGCGAACACTTGTCACAGAACCTTGCAGCGGCGGGTTTGACGATCCCGGCGGATGCGATTGCCGAGCTTAATGCGATTGCGGCACAGGCGGTGACATCAGCCTGAATGGGCTGATGCTGGTCTTTTGCGCATTTCCGGTGATTTCATCGTGCGGCGGCATGTGATAAAGCAATCACACGTTTGAAATTACGGATCCTAGGAGACCGGAAATGAAAGTCGGGATTGTTGGTTGTGCTGGCCGGATGGGCCGGATGCTGGTGAATGAAACCGCCAAGACCAAGGGCTGCGAAGTTGGTGGTGGCACGGATCTGCCAGGCAGTTCATTCATTGGCAAGGACGTCACCTTGATTGCCGGTCTGGAAGAAAGTGGCGTTCTGGTTGGTGACGATCCCAAGGCGTTGTTTGAAACCGTTAATGCGGTGATTGATTTCACCGCCCCGGCGGCCACCATGAAACATGCGAAACTGGCTTCTGAGACCGGTACCATCCTTGTGATTGGGACCACCGGCCTTTCCAATGATCAGAAAGACGAGTTGAAAGTTGCGGCGCAAAACGCCCCGATCATTTTTGCCCCGAACATGAGTGTCGGTGTCAATCTTGCCTTTGCACTGGTCGAAAAGGTGGCAGCGGTTCTTGATAAGGACGTGGCAGACATCGAAATCGTTGAAATGCATCATAAGCACAAGGTCGATGCGCCGTCGGGGACCGCCCTTGGCCTTGGTGAAGCCGCTGCCAAGGGGCGTGGTGTTGTGCTTGATGATGTGTCGGTGCGATCACGCGACGGGCATACAGGTGCGCGTGAAGACGGCACAATCGGCTTTGCGACGCTCCGTGGTGGCGATGTTGTCGGTGATCATACGGTTGTCTTTGCCTGCGAGGGTGAGCGCATCGAGATCACCCACAAGGCATCCTCACGCGAAGTGTTCGCCAAGGGGGCTGTGCGGGCCGCGAAATGGGCCGAAGGCAAGGCGCCGGGGCTTTATTCCATGCGCGATGTCTTGGGGCTTTAAGCCCGACATCGCACGTGTCACAGCCGACTTTATACCGTGAAATGATTAACACCGGCCAGAGACATCAGGCCGGTGTTTTTATTGGCTATCGACGGCTTTGGTTTCTGGTCGCAAAGGCATTATGTTGGCAACCGCATCGGGGATGCATGCGGGGGGCATGCAGCTTAACCGGCCAAGCCCCTTGTTAAAGGCATCACGTTGCCTAAGGCCCTGTGATGAGGGCGGGAATCCGACATGCAATGTTTGTTCGATCACCAGATGCGGGTTGTAGATGACAAGGTTTTCCGCATTGCGAAGGCCGGGGTTATTGTGAAGAAGGTAGCGGGCAACATTGTGATCAATCACGGCCACTTCGACATGGCCGGTAATGAGTTGGCGCAGAAGAGTTTCATCGTCGCGCATACCAAAGGAATTCATGCTGGTGCTTTCGAGCATGGCGACCAAGTGCGATTCATAGCCATAGCCCTTGACATAGCCGACGGCATATTCTTTGAGGTCGCTAAGGTTTTCCCAAGAAAATTCAGTTGAACGCAAATGTACAAAGCCGAGCGGACTGGTGCCGATTGGTTCGGAAAACAGGAACTGACGACGCCGTTCAGGGTTGTCATAAAGCGGAAATATGGCTTCAAACCCGCGATTGTTCAGGATGTTTAAAAGTGCGCGTTTCCAAGGATAGACTTCGATTGTGTGGTCGATATCGACCTGATCAAAGGCTGCGGTTACCACACGCGATAGAAGTCCACCATCCGGCAGATTGACAGTGCTATAGGGCGGCCAGTCCAGCGTGACGAGGTTAATAACCGGTTTTGTCGAATGTGGTGGGTCATCGGCGCGTACCGTTGGGATCGACACTATTCGCGCAACACACATGATCAAACCACCCCACATAATCTTCTGGGTGATCAATCGGCGTTGCACCGGAACACGCATTGTTTCCTCCCTCTGCCCGCAGAAACCTATCCATAAGTGGTGATTCCGGTCAAGGTTCGAAAGGTTATTTCATTAGATTTATGTTGTATCCATTGGTGTATTGATCGTGTTTATAAACAATCACAGATGTTTAATAAGGATTGTTTAATGTAGTGGTGCGACCGCGAGGCGCAGGGCCAAGTGGCTAAAGAAAAACCTCGGCATTTTGACAGATGCCGAGGTTTTAAATGATCGAGTGGGGATGATCTAATGCGCATCCGCCCAGCTGTCACCAATCCCCGCATCGACAATCAGCGGGACCGACAGGTGGGCGGCATTTTCCATGACATCGCGGATGATCTTGATGGCTTTTTCTGCCTCGTCTTCCGGGGCTTCAAAGATCAATTCATCGTGGACCTGCAACAGCATCCGGGTTTTAAGGCCCGCATCAACCAAAGCACCGGGGACCGCGATCATCGCACGTTTAATGATATCGGCAGCCCCGCCCTGAATCGGGGCGTTGATGGCGGCACGCTCGCCAAAGCTTCGGCGCATACCATTTTTGTCATTGATGCCATTGATATGGATGTTGCGGCCAAACAGGGTGCGGACATGGCCATGTTTTTTGGCAAATTCCTTGGCCTGATCCATGTAATCGCGAATGCCGGGGTAAATTTCGAAATAGGCTTCGATGAAGGCCTTGGCTTCTTTTTGTCCAATGCCGAGCTGATTGGCCAGACCAAAGGCCGAAATGCCGTAAATAATGCCAAAGTTAATTGCCTTGGCCTTACGGCGCACCATCGGGTCCATGCCCTCGATCGGGACACCAAACACCTTTGATGCGGTGGCGGCGTGGATATCCTCGCCGTTTTTGAAGGCTTCGCGCAGCGCATCAATCTCGGCCACATGGGCCAGAAGACGTAACTCGATCTGCGAATAGTCGGCAGAAATAAGCTTGCAGCTTTTATCGGCAACAAAGGCGGTGCGGATTTTCCGGCCTTCTTCGCTGCGGATCGGGATATTTTGCAGGTTCGGATCGTTTGACGACAACCGCCCGGTATTCACATTGGTTTGACCGTAACTTGTATGAACGCGCCCGGTCAGCGGGTTAACGTGACTTGCCAAGGCATCGGTGTAAGTGCTTTTAAGTTTCGATAATTGGCGCCATTCCAAAATTTTGGTCGGCAGGTCATGACCGAGTGCAGCCAATCCTTCAAGAACGTCAGCACCGGTTTGCCATGCGCCGGTTTTGGTTTTCTTGCCACCCGGCAGGCTCATTTTATCAAACAGAATTTCGCCAAGCTGCTTGGGACTGCCAAGGTTGAACGGTTCACCGGCCATTTCATGGATGGTTTTTTCGAGTATCGCCATGCGTTTGGCAAAGTCATCCGACAGGTTTTTAAGGATGTCGGTATCAACCTTAACCCCCAGCCGTTCCATTTTGGCCAAGACCGGCACCAAGGGGCGGTCCAGCGTTTCATAAACGCTTGCCATATGTTCCTGAGCAATACGGGGTTTGAGCAAACGATGCAGACGCAGCGTGATATCAGCATCCTCGGCGGCATAGTCCAGCGCCTTATCAAGCGGGACCTGATCAAAGGTGATCTGGGTTTTGCCCGACCCGCAAACCTCCGAGAACTTTATTGGCTGGTAATCAAGATGCAGGTCAGCCAGTTCGTCCATGCCGTGTCCGTGGCTGGTGCCATCAAGGACATAGGACAGTACCATGGTGTCATCCATCGGGGCGACATCAATGCCATGACGCGACAGAACAATCATATCGTATTTCAGGTTCTGACCGATTTTCAGAACACCGGTGTCCTGCAACAACGGTTTGATCAGCTCAATGGCGCGATCAAGCGCGATTTGTTTGGGGATGTCGGCCTTGGCAGGGGTTTCTTCGGCGTCGCCAAAATCAAAGCCACCCTGTGTGCCTTTGGCTTCGCTGTTCTCAGCACTCTTGCCGTGCCCCAGCGGGATGTAACAGCCATTTCCTGGCTCGGTCGAAAGTGAAATACCAACCAGTTTGGCCTGATGGGCATCAAGGGACGTGGTTTCGGTATCGACCGCAACTGTTCCGGCATATTCGGCCTTTGCAATCCAGTGCTTTAGACGTTCTTCATCCTGCACAAGTTCATATTCGGCCTTTTCGACGTTGATTTTATTGACACCGACACCGGGCTGGGTCGGGCTTTCAAATTCAATATCGCCGCCAAATTTTGCTTTTACTTTAGAAAGCAGTGATTTAAAGCCGTGACTTGCAATAAAGCTTAAAAGAACTTCTGCGTCGGGTTCTTTTAATTCAAATCCACTGATCTGCTCAACCACCGGAACGTCGGTTTTCAGTGTGACCAGACGTCGTGAAATACGGGCCAGTTCGGCATTCTCAATCAGTTTTTCGCGGCGCTTGGGTTGTTTGATTTCGTATGCGCGCTCCAGTAGAGAATCAAGATCACCATATTCATCAATAAGTTGGGATGCGGTTTTAATGCCGATACCCGGAACACCGGGGACGTTATCGACAGAATCACCAGCAAGTGCCTGAATATCGATGACTTTGTTTGGAGAAACACCAAACTTCTCCATCACCTCGGCAGCACCAATGGTACGATTCTTCATCGCATCAAACATTTGCACCCGATCGGTGACAAGCTGCATCAAATCCTTGTCCGAAGATACGATAATAACGTCAGAACCTTCGGCTTCGGCCTGACGGGCATAGGTCGCGATCAGGTCGTCGGCCTCATATCCTTCGAGCTCGATCGACGGCAGATTGAACGCCCGGGTCGCATCGCGGATCAGGCCAAACTGCGGCACCAGTTCTTCGGGTGCTGGTGGGCGGTGTGCCTTGTATTCGGGATAGAAATCATTGCGGAACGTCTTGCCCTTGGGGTCGAAAATGACCGCCATATGGTCGGGCTTGGTGTCTTCGCGCAGTTTCATCAGCATGGTGCAGAAACCATACACCGCGTTCACTGGCGTACCGTCCGGACTGGTCATCGGCGGCAGGGCATGGAAGGCGCGGAAAATAAAGCCGGAACCATCAACCAGTACGACGCGGCGCGGTTTTTGTCCGCTGGACGTCTTGGTGTCGGATGGGGCGGAATCTGTCATGCGTCTCTTGCTCTTATGTTCGAGGATAATGTTGGCCCGCAGAATGCCCGATCCGTGTCGGTAAGTCGAGGGCGCGGTGTCGCCTACGATCAAAAACCGCGCCTGTCTCCTGACAAAAACGGGTGGCAAAGTGTCGGCCTTTGACGCTGGCTTGATGTATATTTCGATATCAAAACAAATAAGCTAAATACCGGGGGCTGGACGTTTTTTGGCGGACGGTCTGTTTGTGCTTATCGTTCTGCTGCGGTGTTGCTATGGTGATGTGATAACTTCATCCCAAGGGACATGGGAGATCCGGTTCGTGGCCCGGAAAACAAGCAAGCCGGAATTTAGCCCAAAGGGCATCGGCGTTGAAACTGCAGGTCCGGTACGCGAGCTTTCAGATGATATGAGGCTCTCGACCCGGCAAGGCAAAAAGAAGCAAGGTGATCGTCGCGGGGTAGCTGCGAACGATACAGGATGGCGCCGATTTTTTAGCGTCAGTGCATGGCTGCGTTTTGTCCTGACTTTTGGCAGTTTTGGGTTGGTTCTGCATGGCTTGTTCATTGTCTTTGGCGTGTATGAACGCAATGAACGCCTTGCAAACTTTGATCATTTTGTCTTGCTGATCAAACTCGTGGTGTTTGTCGCGTTGATGTATCTGTTTTACGCCATGCTGATGCATTACGGGCCCATTCGGCACAAGGTTCGGGGCATTTTCTTTTTGGCGCTTGCCCCGGTGGCCGCCCTTTGCATTTTTATGATCTATGGCGGCGGTGCCCTTTTTGGCAGTTTCATCCCGGTTTTGCAGTTCCTGATCCTGACCATCGGGGTCGGTGGATTTTTGCTGTATGTCCTTGGTTATACATGGATAACCGGACGTAAGGTGCGCCGTGAAACGGTAAAATATGGCGATTTCACACCGGCAGGCGACCCAATAGGCTCGGCGGGTCATGGTAACCTGCCGCCCGGGGTGCGGCAGGATCGCCGCAAAGTCCACAAAGCAGGCAACCTGCGGCTGCGCAGTACCGATGGCCGTGGTGATGCAACGGGCGGGGGATCTGGAAACGGCAATGGTGGCAAGGTCCGTTTGCCGGAAATCTAACGCATTCTGAACCATGAGCAGCGGAGGACCTTTATGCGCCGCGACTTGATTTTTATCCACAGTGCAGGAAAACAGGGCGGAGATGACGGCAGTAGCCGATTTCTGGCCCGGCTTGAAGCCGCGCTGGACGGCCAGTTTCGCATTGTCGCACCGGAAATGCCGACCCCGGAGCGCCCCGACGCTGAACTATGGCTTCGCGAAATTGACCGCGTGGTTTCCAACAGCAAGTCTGATGCCCGACCGGGTGCGGTGCTTGCCGGTCATTCACTTGGTGGGTCAACGATTTTGCAATACCTCGGGCGGAATCGTGAAATATACCGTGATGATAACTGGTTATCGGCGGCTTTTAGCATTTCAGCACCGTTTTGGGGCCTAAAAGACTGGGAAGTGACGGATTTTTCCTTGTCTGCGCCGGAAATTGCCGCATTACAGGGTCTAAAAGACCTGTATTTCTGTCACAGTGCGGATGATCGCATCGTGCCAGCGGAACATCAGGACGCTTACGCTGATCATTTTCCCCATGCGGGCTGCATCCGGCTTAGATCAGCCGGGCATTTGTTGTCAGACGGGGATGCTGACGATCTGATTGAAAAGATCGCCGCATTCGCCTGATCAGGAATGATTTTCCAGAACGACACCGGCCAGATACAGCGACCCAAGGATCAAAATCCGTGATGGTGCCGGGGTTTCTGTCAGCAAAACCTCAACCGCGTGTTTGAGGTCGCTACAGGCGTGGCTTTTGGTAATGCCGCAATCACGCCCGGCGTTTTGCAGGGTGATCGCATCATGCGCCTCATGATCGCCGGGAATAACAATCCCCGCCAAGGCCGATACATGGGGTGCCAGTGGTGCCAGAAAGGCAACAGGGTCGCGGTTATCAAGCATGCCGACAATCACAAGCGTATCGCCCTTTGGCTGCTGTGACAGCCATTCAGAGATCACCTCGGCAGCGGCAATATTATGGCCGCCATCCAGGATAAGCTCACAACTTTCCGGCAGGGCGTCGATCAGCGGACCTTTTTTAAGGCGCTGCAAGCGTGCGGGCCATTGTGCTGTGCGCAACCCATTGGCCAGCACATCCATATCCATGCCGTCGCAGCCGGGTATGTTCGCCTTGCGCACTGCGGCAATCGCCGTGGCGGCGTTGACATATTGATGCCGACCGGGAAGGGCAGGCCGTGGCAGGTTTAATGTTTCGCGCCCGATGCGCAGCGTAAAACCATCAGCCGTTTCGTCAACGACGTCAAAATCACAAAAGATCGGCGCGCCAATCGTATTGGCATGACGGGCAAGCGTATCAAAGGCTTCAAGGGGTTGCGGGGCCAGAATGCTGATGACCCCCGGCTTCATGATCCCGGCCTTTTCAAATGCAATTTTGGCAATCGTATCGCCAAGGAAACCCTGATGATCAAGCGAGATTGGCGTGATCACGGTTGCCGCGGGGGTATCAAGCACATTGGATGCGTCCACCCGACCACCCAGTCCGGTTTCAAGGATCAGTACATCGGCCGGAATGCGCGCAAAGGCCAGAAATGCCGCAGCCTGTGCAATTTCAAAGAAGGTGATGGAATCGCCGTTATTAACGGTTTCGACTTCTTCGAGCAGGTCACAAAGCGCCTGTTCGGAAATCTGCGCACCGGCAACGACAATACGTTCGTGAAAACGCACAAGATGCGGGGATGTCGAGCAATGAACCCGAAGGCCTGCCGCCTCATAAATCGCGCGCAAATAAGCCTGGGTGGAGCCTTTGCCGTTGGTGCCAGCCAAATGAATGACAGGCGGCAGACTCAGGTGCGGATTACCAAGCTTTTCAAGAAGCCGGGTAATCCGCCCGAGTGAAAGATCAATGACTTTCGGGTGCAACTGACCAAGGCGTGCAATGATTGCATCGCTTCGGGCAGTGTTACTTGTCTGTTTTGGCACCTTTGGTGTCCGGCTTTTTCTTGGCATCCTTGATCGGAACAATCGACGCACCGGGTTTGGTGCGACGGATCATGTCAATCAGGCGGCCAAAGGTCGCGTTCAATTCGTTGCGCGGAACCACCATATCGACCATGCCATGGTCCAGCAGATATTCTGCTGTCTGGAAGTCATCAGGCAGTTTTTCGCGAATGGTGTTTTCAATCACACGCCGACCGGCAAAGCCGATCTGGGCACCCGGTTCGGCAACCTGAATGTCGCCCAACATGGCAAAGGATGCCGAAACACCCCCCGTGGTCGGATCGGTCAGCAGCACGAAATAGGGCAGGCCCTTTTCCTTGACCTTTTCAATCGCAGCCGTGGTGCGCGCCATTTGCATCAGGCTCAGGATGCCTTCTTGCATACGGGCACCGCCCGATGCCGGGACAATGATCAAAGCCGCATCCTGAACCGATGCCAATTCGGCCGCGGCAACGATGCCTTCGCCAACCGCGATGCCCATCGATCCCCCCATAAAGGAGAAATCGAAAACGGCAATCACCGTCGCATGGCCACCGACCTCACCATGGGCCACCGCCAGCGCGTCCTTAAAGGTCGCCTTGGCTTGTGCCGCCTTGAGGCGGTCGGTGTATTTTTTCTGATCGCGGAATTTCAGCGGGTCGACCGGAACATTCGGCAGTTCGATGGTTTGGTATTTACCTTCATCAAACAGGAGTTCAAGACGGTCTTTGGCGGAAATCCGCATATGATGCCCACAATGCTGGCAAACATGATTGTTCTTTGCCAGATCACGGTGGAAAATCATCTGTTCGCACGATTTGCATTTGTGCCAAAGATTTTCGGGCACATCTGTCCGGCGAACAAGTTGTTGAATCTTTGGACGGACGAATTCAGTCAGCCACGACATATCGGATACTGATCCTTAGGTTCTGTCTATATCGGTTCTTTTACAAACGCCGCATGGTTATTTACGCGCGTTTCGGACCCCGTCTGCAAGCTCGCGCACAAGGCCGGTAACCATAGAGGCGGTCTTATCGGTGGCCTTGCCGTTTTCGTCAAGACTTTCGGCAATTTTTGATACAATTGCCGATCCAACAACGGCTGCGTCGGCCTGTTTGGCGACGTCAGCAGCCTGTGCTGCGGTCTTGATACCAAACCCGACCGCAATCGGAAGGTCGGTATGGCGACGCAGGCGTTGCATTGCTTCGATAATCTGCTCATTGCTTGCCGATCCGGCACCGGTAACACCGGCCACCGAGACATAGTAAACAAAGCCAGACGTATTCTGAACAAGTTTCGGCAGACGCTTGTCATCAGAGGTCGGTGTGGTCAGTCGAATGAACGATAGACCCTTTTGCACGGTCGGAACACACAGCTCTTCGTCTTCTTCTGGCGGCAGATCGACGACAATCAGGCCATCAACCCCGGCATTGCGCGCATCTTCAAGGAACTCAGCAACCCCATAGATATAAATCGGGTTGTAATATCCCATCAGAATGATCGGCGTTTCGTGGTCCTGATCGCGGAAACCACGCACCAGCGACAGCGTTTTGCGCATATGCATGCCCGCGGCAAGCGCACGGTTCGATGCTTCCTGAATGGCAGGGCCATCAGCCATCGGATCGGTGAACGGCATGCCAAGTTCGATGATATCAGCGCCGGCTTCTGGCAGGGCTTTCAGGATTTCAAACGATGCTTCGGGGTCCGGGTCGCCTGCGGTGATGAAGGTTACAAGACCAGCGCGGCCTTCTTCCTTGAGCTTGGCAAAACGTTTTTCGATGCGGTCTTTGCCGCCGATGATTGCGTCGCTCACAGTTTAACTCCCAGTGCTTCAGCCACGGTAAAGATGTCTTTGTCACCTCGGCCGCACAGATTGACGATGATGATTTTATCCTTGCTCATCGTCGGTGCGATTTTGATGACATGTGCCAGTGCATGGCTGGGTTCGAGTGCCGGGATAATGCCCTCGCATTCAGAACACAGCTTGAAAGCAGCAAGGGCTTCCTTATCGGTAATCGCGACGTAATTGACACGCCCGATATCCTTAAGCCAGCTGTGTTCCGGGCCAATCCCCGGATAATCAAGACCGGCCGAAATCGAGTCTGCCTCGGTGATCTGACCATCATCATCCATCAAAAGGTATGTGCGGTTGCCGTGCAAAACGCCCGGTGCGCCAGCAGTCAGGCTGGCGGCATGCTTGCCAGTGTGAACACCGTGACCAGCGGCCTCGACCCCGGTGATTTCGACATCCTTGTCATCGAGGAACGGGTGGAACAGCCCGATGGCGTTTGACCCACCCCCGATGGCGGCAACCAGAAGGTCGGGCAGGCGACCTTCTGCTTCCATGATCTGTTCTTTGGCTTCGTTGCCGATCACACACTGGAAATCACGGACCAGTTCCGGATAGGGATGTGGGCCAGCCGCGGTGCCGATGATGTAAAACGTGTCTTCGACGTTGGTCACCCAGTCACGCAATGCTTCGTTCATCGCGTCTTTCAACGACCGCGAACCCGACTCGACCGGTTTGACCTCAGCCCCCAGAAGCTTCATGCGAAACACGTTGGGCGACTGACGTTCGATGTCTTTGGCCCCCATGTAAACCGTGCAGGGCAGACCAAAGCGCGCACAAACCGTCGCGGTTGCAACGCCGTGCTGACCCGCGCCGGTTTCGGCAATAATGCGGGTTTTGCCCATGCGCATGGCCAGAAGGATCTGACCAATACAGTTATTGATCTTGTGCGCGCCGGTGTGATTGAGCTCGTCACGCTTGAAATAGACCTTGGCCCCGCCAAGTTCTGCTGTCATGCGTTCGGCGAAATAAAGCGGGCTTGGACGGCCAACGTAATACTTCAGGTAATAATCGAGTTCTTTTTGGAACTCCGGGTCATTCTTGGCATCCTTATAGGCCTGCTCAAGCTCAAGAATCAGTGGCATGAGCGTTTCGGCGACAAAACGGCCACCGTAATTACCAAAATGCCCGTCCGTATCAGGAAGGGTGCGGTAGCTGTTGGGCTTGGGCGATGAAGACGTCATAGAAATTCCCCGTGGATAGGCCGCAATTCCTGCGGCGTAGGCTGGTGACGACTGATTAATCCGCAAAGCGCTGACGAAATGTGTCGCGCTGGCTGGTTACAATACCCGCAAACGGGCGTAACGGATTAATGGGCTGCGTGATCGGCCTGGGATTTGTCGAAGATATATTTTTTTGAGCAGTACGGGCAGACGATCTCGCCTTTTTCCTCAAGATTGAGGTAAACGGTCGGGTGGCCAAGGTGACCTTTTCCGCCGTCGCAGGCTACATTCAGAGTGCCGACTTTGATTTCTTCGGTGAGCTTCATATATCCAGTTCCAAGTTTTGTATGGCCATCGGGATTGGCCACGCGATGCGGTCAGCATTGACCCCGGTTTAACGGGGATGATACCGATTGCGCATATTCAATCAATACTTCCGCATGCTCATGGCGCTCCATGGTCTTAGCGCAAACAAGCGACGCGGAAAAGAGTGGAGATCACTGACACATGACTGCAATGCCCGACTATGCCATCGAAGTCGAAGGCTTGACCAAGGTCTATACGGGGTCAAACGGCGAAAAACTTGCCCTTGATGATGTTTCACTGAAAATTCCCCGCGGGTCTTTTTTCGCGCTTCTCGGACCAAATGGTGCCGGAAAGTCAACGTTTATCAACATCTTGGCCGGTCTTGTCACCAAGACAAACGGCACGGCAAAAATCTGGGGCCATGATATCGAGGCGGAAATGCGCGCGGCGCGTTGCGCGATCGGGATCGTGCCACAGGAACTAAATTTGGATGCATTTTTCACCCCGCGTCAGGCGATGGAATTGCAGGCTGGCCTCTATGGCGTGCCCAAACCGGAACGTCGCACCGATGAGATTCTTGCCGCCCTTGGTCTGGCAGACAAGGCAGACTCGTACTCAAGATCGCTTTCGGGCGGGATGCGTCGCCGCCTTCTGGTTGGTAAGGCCATGGTTCATACCCCACCGGTTCTGGTTCTTGATGAACCAACCGCCGGGGTCGACATCGAATTGCGTCAGCAGCTTTGGGCCTATGTCAAAGAACTGAACAACGCCGGTGTGACCATCGTTTTGACCACGCACTATCTTGAAGAAGCCGAAGAGCTGTGTGACGAGATCGCGATTATCAATCAGGGCAAAGTCATTGCCCATGAAGATAAGCGTAGCCTGCTGCGCCGGATTGATCACAAAACCCTGATCCTGACGGTGAATAATGAACTGAATGCGGTTCCCGATGTGCTGGCCCCCTGGGGGGCGGAGCTTCGCTCGGACAACCAGATTGCGCTGCATTATCGCCCCAGCAACACCCAGATGACCGAAATCCTCGAAGCCATTCATGGTTCCGGTCTGGCGGTTAAGGATTTGTCGACCGAGGAAGGCGATCTTGAAGACATCTTCCTGATGCTGACCCGCGATAATAATGCCGCACGGGCCGGTGCGGCGGCGTAGGCTGCGCGCGGTACCAGAATATCAGGCGGGTCTTGCCCGTCATGATCGATATAAGAACCCCGCAATTTGTTGCGGGGTTCTTGTTTTTGGCTTTAACATGAATGTCTTGTCTGAAACCTTTTCCTTCGGAGTTTCTGTGTCGGTCACTCAATTATTCCGTCGGGTCTTCCGAAGGGTTTCGGTTCGTTTTCTAGCATATTTGATGGTGCCGGGGGTGGTGCTGATGCTGTCAGCCTGCGCACCTTCTGTGCATTCCGCCGGGCCGCCAATTGCGCAAATTGCATTAACCCCCGATAGCTTTCAGACAAGTGATGGAACCGGGCTTGCCCTGCAGTCATGGGGGGTGCTTGATCACCCGTCTGCGGTGATCCTTGGCCTGCATGGCATGGGCGATTATGCCAATGCGTTTATGGAACTTGGTGACGCACTTGGACCGACCGGCATTGCTGTTTACGCGTATGATCAACGGGGGTTTGGACGCAGCCCGACGCGCCCGTTCTGGGCCGGAACACCCAGCATGGTTGATGACGCCAGTGACATGCTGGTTTTGTTGCGTGCACGCTACCCCAATGTTCCGATTTATCTTTTGGGCAATTCCATGGGCGGGGCGGTGGCGATTGTCACCGCAGCGACCCGGCCCTCATTAATGGATGGGGTTGTGCTGGCCGCTCCGGCGGTTTGGGACCGCGCCACGATGCCATGGTATCAAACCTTGCCGCTGAGTATGATGTCCTATGGTCTGCCGTGGTTGCCGCTTACAGGTCAAGGGCTTGATATTTGGCCGTCCGACAATATTGAAATGCTGCGTCGTTTGTCACGCGACCCACAGATGATGTCTGCGGTGCGGGTGGATATGATTGCCGGGGTGGCCGATTTAATGGATTTGGCGCACGCGCGGGCGGCGGACATTACGGTTCCGACCCTGTTATTGTCGGGTCAGCAGGACCAAGTCATTCCGCCCGATGCCATTGATACGATTGATCGTGACCTTCGGGCGCAATATTTACCACGCTATTCCAGATGTTTGTATGCATCGGGCTATCACATGGTGTTGCGCGACCTCAATGGGCCGGTGGTGATTGGCGATATTGGTCGCTGGATCACATCATTGGGAACGGCAGAAAATTATTCCTGCACACAATCATGATTGCTTTTTGACCAAGGAAAGCCGATCAGGTAGCCTTTTTAATCATTTGCGCGGTGTCGGTTGGGTTGTTTAACGCTCTTTCAATCCCGATATGGCAGCAATAAACGCGCTTTGTGCAGCGATTTTTCGGAGGATCAGGACCGCCATGCTACGGACCGTTCGGGCGAAGTTCCTGGGTGTTGCGGCCTTTTTTGTCGTGTGGCTGGTTGTGGCCACCGGATTCTCTGTCATTCAATCGCTTGGCATCAATGGCGACCTCGAAGCCGTGTCGCGCTATGTCACGCCGGTCAAGGATGCGATTTCGGATGTGCGCGCGCGTCAACTTGAACAGATTTCGCTGATTGACCGTTATATGCGGGTGGTCGAAAACGATGGCCCGCACGCGCCGCTTTTGAACGGTCTTGAGATCGAAATCAACGCCAAGCAAACCCAGATTGAACAGGCATTTCGCAAGGCATTCACCTTTGCCGCCCTTGGCCGGGCACAGGCATCTGGGCATTTCGATAACGGCGTTCTGCTTGATCTTGATGTCCGCATGCGTGAGTTTGCCGATGTCTCGGCGCAATTTTCCCTTGGCGTGGAACGGTTGCTTAGCCGGGTCAGGGATGATGATCTGATGGATGCCCAGCGTCAGGAAAATCTGGTGCGCGGCCTGCATCGCAATATCGTGCTTGATCTGCGCAACGAGATTTTATTGCTGGAAAAATATGCGGCTGACACGGTCGAAAACGTCTCGTCACGCGAAGATTTCCTGATACAGGCCGAGTTTATCATGATGCTGGCCGCCGTGGTGATTGGCGTGTCGCTGGCCTATTACATGGCCCATGCGGTGGTTATTGCCGTGCGTCAGGTTACCAATGCGCTTAATGCGGTGCAGTCGGGCAAACTTGACGCCAGCCTTGATTTCAAGGGCAAGGGCGATTTTGCCCGTTTGGCCGATGCGTTTAACCGCATGACCCGCGAATTGCGTGTGCGGTTCCGCATGCGCGAACGGTTTGGCAAATATGTCGATCCGAAAATCGTCAATAACCTGATCAGTCAGGAAACCGCGCTTGAAACCTCTGAAAAGCGGGTGATGACGGTCAGTGTTGTCAATCTGACCGGGTTTGACTGGCTGGCCGAACATACTGCTCCCGAAAAGCTGGTCGATTTCCTTAATGATTATCTGACCGCCATGACTGAACCGATTTCCGGACACAGCGGGATTATCGATAATTTCGTCGGCGACCGGGTGATCGGGTTCTGGGGCCCACCGTTTTGTGGTGAAGGTGCCCATGCCGGTCATGCCTGTCAGGCGGCACTCGAACAGGTCGCGCGCTTTAACGCGCTTAAAACCAAATATGCCGATCTAATCGGTGATCACGGGCTTGATATCCGTGTTGGGATTGCGACCGGCGAAGTGGTTGTCGGCTCGATTGGCACGGATAAATCACGGGCCTATACGGTGGTTGGCGATTGCGTGAACTATGCCAACCGTCTTGAAAAAGCCAACCGGGTTTATGGCACGCGTATTCTGGCATCCCATGAAACCGCCAATATGGCGACGGGTGACATTGAAATGCGCGACCTTGACCATGTGGTGCTGCTGGGCACTGAAAAAGTGGTCTATCTGTATGAAGTGCTCGCAGCCGGTGGGCAGCTTTCAGATGAACGCCAGGAATGGCGCAAGAAATATGAAGCCGCGATGGCCCATTACCGCGATGGCCGTTTTGAGGATGCCCGTCCGCTTTATGAATCCGTGATCGAATTTGACGACAGCGATTTTGCCGCCCAGCTGATGATGAACCGGATGGAACGCCTGGAACGCCGCGAACAGGACCGCGAATGGAACGGCACATGGGTGGTGCGTGACCCGTATGAACGCCGCGATGTCGAAAGCTGATTGCACGATGGCGGTGGCAAGAATTGCTTAACCCAAAGGCCGCTATGCTCGACACCGGATTTGGTGAACAGCAACCCGCAAAAATCCTTGCCCGCCGGGGATAAAACCTGTATCACCCAAACCGCTCGGGCCACTTGATCCAGTAGTGGCCCCACATATTGCGCACCCGTAGCTCAGCTGGATAGAGCGCTGCCCTCCGAAGGCAGAGGCCACAGGTTCGAATCCTGTCGGGTGCGCCATTTTTCCCAATTGTCTCCACCTAACTTTCTGAATTGTCTGTGTATTTCTCCTACACGGAGTTTTCATTCGTCATGATGGTAGACCAAATTGGAGACCAGGATCTGACATACACCTTTCGTAAGAGGGGTGTCTTTTATTTTTCCCGCCGTGTTCCTTGCGACCTTCAATCCGAGTAACGTTCAAAACGGATCGTTCCTTTACTGGACATCTACCTCGATCACCAGAAATACTTGTGCTTGATTTCCAGAAAGTCCGTGTAAAAATTATCAATAAACAAACAATGTTGTGGATGAACAAGAAATTCGAGTATTCACGCGTATCGACTTCCGATCAAGATTGGGCTCTTCAACTCGCGACATTGAAACAAGCCGAGGTCGATCAAAATGATGTCTTCAAGGAAAAGGCATCTGGTGCCAAACGCGACCGTCACGAATTACGCCTTGTGTTTGATCTGTTGCGTGCTGGCGACAAATTAATTGTCTATCGACTTGATCGTTTGGTCCGGTCGCAACTTCACCTTCTTGAAATCGTCGAAGAAGTCGAAGTGAAAGGTGCCCGGTTAATTTCCATTCACGAACACATCGATACATCGACGGCTACCGGAAAAATGCTGTTGAGCATTCTTGGAATATTGGCGCAGTTTGAACGTGATTTACTGGTCGAACGAACCCGACACAGAATGAAAGTGGCCCTTGAACAACGTGGTGTTCGCTTTGGTCGGCCAGTAAAATTAACCCCTGCCGTTATTCGCCAAGTCGTATTAGTTCACGACGATCCCGGCATCACGGTACCGGAAGCATCTCGTTCATTGGGGCTATCAAAATCCACTTATTACAATGCCTTACGTGAGCCTAAGATCAATCACGTCGATGCCGGTGCCAATCAATAGGCAACGAAACACCAACAGGATAGATATTTAATGAGTTACGACCACCTAATCGCGATTGCTTCAATTATTGCTACTGTACCTGTAGGTATAATAAGTGTTTGGCTAAATCACTTCCTGACATCGCGGAAGAAAACTTCCAAAGAGCCACATGAAATGGTGGAAAAAATTGTTGGTGATCGCGACATCAGCACAATACATGACTTCTTGTTGGAAACCCAGTTTCAGAGCTTGTACAAGTTAAACACTGAAGCTTCAGCCATCCGGTATCTTCTATCCAAAAATCATCCGACCAAAAAAGTACATCAATACATCAATGGATTTAAACACATTGATCACATAAAGTACAAAAATGGAAATATTAAAGAATTAAAACTAAACAAGTATAAAAGTAAAAAATGGTTGTATGGCGCACAATTCTACGGTGGGATGTCGCTTTACTGGATTTTGTTTTTTGCTGGGACGTTGCCTATTGTCATTTTCGCAAACTATATTAAATTACTATTTAAATCAGCCGGACTCATAGTTCTTTTCCCTATACTTGGGTGGATGGGGTTGTTTATATTTTTTGCTGTGATTTCTTTGAAAGCCGCAGTCAACCTTGGCGATGCTAAAGAGCTCGTTGAATCACTGAAGCCCAAATAACCTGATTCGGCCTAGTCGATCTAATTACTTGTTCGACAGGGCCATTACCCATATCAATCCGGTAGACCAAATGGGTGACCAAAACGGGTATTTCGATAATATTCGATTGCCAATCAACCCGTTAATTTATTCGAAGCAATACAGACCGCTTTCTGTCGGGTGCGCCATTTTCCAAACAAACCTAAGAACCGACGCTCTTTTTGGGGCTGCTATTTCGTGTGTCTGGGGCTAATCTGCACGTCCTTACAGTTTATGGACAGGGTTAGTTTGATGCGCGGATATCTTCATGATTTTGCAGGCCACAATGTGCTGTTTTCGATGGCTGCACCGGCGGAATATGGGGATTTTCTCAAACAGCGCTTTACACCCTTGATGATCGGGGTCGGGCCGGTTGAGGCGGCGATTAATCTGTCGGTGGCGTTGGCGGAGCTTGAAAATGCCAAAGACCTGCCTGACCTTGTCGTGACGCTGGGTTCGGCCGGATCGAGAACTTTGGAACAGGCCGAGGTCTATCAGGCGGTTTCCGTATCCTACCGTGATATGGATGCATCCGTGCTGGGGTTTGAGAAGGGCTGTACGCCGTTTGTCGATTTTCCGGCCGAAATCATGTTGCCCCATCGTATTCCCGGCATTCCCGAAGCGCGTCTGTCGACCGGGGCCAATGTGGTTTCGGGTGCGGCTTATGACGCGATTGATGCCGATATGGTCGATATGGAAAGTTTCGCGATTTTGCGGGCCTGTCAGAAGTTCGGTGTGCCGTTGATTGGCTTGCGCGGGATTTCCGATGGCAAGGAAGAGCTTTCCAAGCTGTCGGACTGGACGGCGTATTTACATGTGATCGATGAAAAGCTGAGCCGTGCGGTCGATCTGCTTAAAGCGGGATTGGAAAGTGGCGAGATCAGCCTCTCAAAAGGCTGACCTCGCTTATTGCCTTTTCGAAATGATCAACTGCCCGTGCGGATTTGATCAAGGGTTTTGAGTGGCGTTAAGGCTTGCGGGTCGACCTGAATCTCAAGGATCGCGGGTTTGCCTGACGCGACCGCACGGTCAAAGGCCGGGCCGAAATCCTCGGTCTTGGTCACGGTTTCACCATATCCCCCGAATGCGACGGCATAGGCGGCAAAATCCGGGTTGTGCAGTTCAGTCCCCGACACACGGCCGGGATAATTGCGTTCCTGATGCATGCGGATGGTGCCAAACATGCCGTTATTGACCACAAGCGTGATGATATTGGCACCATATTGCACAGCCGTTGCAAATTCCTGCCCATGCATCAAAAAGCACCCGTCACCAGCAAGGCAGACCACCGGCCGGTCCGGATGGGTCAGCTTGGCCGATACCGAGGCGGGCAGGCCATAGCCCATAGAGCCCGATGTCGGTGCCAGCTCGGTGCGGTATTTTCCATAACGGAAGAAACGATGCAGGAAGGCGGCGTAATTGCCCGCCCCGTTGGTGACAATGGCGTCTTCGGGGAGCTTTTCGCGCAACGTGGCCACCACATGCGCCATCTTGACATCGCCGGGCGTTTCCACCGGGGTCGAGAAGGCAAGATAGGATGCATGGGCGGCGTCGATCTGGGCGTCACGCGCACTGCCATCGACCGGTTCCATCATGGCAATCGCGCGGATAAACGATCGTTGCGATGCATTGATCGCGATATCAGGGCGATAGACCCGGCCCAATTCATCTGGTCCGGCATACACATGGATCAGTTTTTGGCGCGGGCAGGGGATTTCAAGCAAGCTATAGCCGCTGCTGGTCATCTCCCCCATGCGCGATCCGACCAAAATTACAAGGTCACTGTCGCGGATGAACTCGGCCAGTTTGGGGTTAATCCCGATGCCAACATCGCCGATAAAGTGGGAATGCGTGTTGGGGATATAGTCCTGACAGCGGAAACTGGTGGCAATCGCAACATTGTTTCGAAGTGCAAACGATTTAAGGTTTTCAGTGGTTTCGCGGGTCCATCCGCCACCCCCGACAATCATCACCGGCTGCTTTGCCGAGTTGAGAGCATTGTGGAAACGCGCAACGTCTTCAGGGGCTGTTTTCGCTTCAATCGGGACATAGGGTTTGGCATCGGCCACTTCGGCGCATCCCGACAGCATATCTTCGGGCAGGGCCAGAACCACCGGGCCGGGGCGACCCGATGTGGCGATGTGATAGGCGTGGCTAAGATATTCCGGGATGCGGTTGATGTCATCAATCTGCCCGACCCACTTTGCCAGCGGTTCAAACATCTTGCGGTAATCGACTTCCTGAAATGCTTCACGGTCGACCATGTCGCGCCCGATCTGCCCGACAAGCAGGATCATCGGTGTGCTGTCCTGATGGGCGACATGCACACCCGCCGACGCATTGGTCGCACCGGGGCCACGGGTGACCATGCAAATGCCGGGCTTTCCGGTCAGTTTACCATACGCCTCGGCCATGATGGCCGCCCCGCCTTCCTGACGGCAAATGATCGGATCAATGTCGGGATGATCAACCAGACCATCGAGAACCGCCAGATAACTTTCGCCGGGCACCAGAAAGACGCGTTCCGCCCCGTGAAGGGCCAGTTGATCAACCAGAATACGTCCGCCGTGGCGCATTTGCGTTTTCGCCGACATGTGTGAAGAACTCCGTATGGTGGGGCTTTTGCCGTGATGGGTTTTGCTTGTTGTTGGCGCGGTGGATGCGCAACGGCGATTTCATCACGGATCAGGGGCAAAGGTAAAGATATCAGGATCGAAAACACCGGGAAAATTCAACGCACTGTTGAAGGTTTCCAAACACGGCGGCGTTTGGCGCTAAATCCACAGCAGGATGTATCGTAAAGATGCTGGTTCGAAGTATTTTGGTCTTGAGCCTAAAAATACCGTTCAGCAATCCGGACGATGTCGCCGGGCATGACGATGGTGGCCAGGGTTGCGGGTATGGCAATGCGGTCGGTGTCATTTCCGCGCAGGATTTCGATGTCATCTTCATCGCCGCGATAGGTCATGCCGCCGCCAAGCGCAATGGCATTGAGCACATTCATCCCCGGCACATAGCCATAGGAGCCGGGTTGATTGACCTCGCCAACGATAAAGAACGGGCGAAAGGCAATGATTTCAACCGCGATGTCGGGCTGGCGTAAATAGCCGTCCTGATAGGCATCATGGACTTTCTGACGGGTTTGGTCGGCCGTCAGGTTGCGAACATCGACCGACCCGATCAACGCCATGTTGATCCGTCCGTTGGCATCGACGGTGAACTCACCCGATAGATCTGCTTCGCCAAACACCGTGACACGGACCGTATCCCCCGAATTGATGTGATAAATGGTTTGGGCATGTGCTGCCGGGATTGCGCCGCCCGAGTGTACGGTTAAGAAAGCCAGAACCATCATCACAAGGGCGTTTGGGTGTTTAAGCATTCTACATCTCCAGCTTGAGGCTGAATTGCGTTTGAAAACGGCGATAGTCATGACCGGAACTGGTCGAGTTTCGCATGTCATGGGCAATCCCGGCATCAAACCGGGTAAAACGGTTGAGCTGATATGTCATGCCCAACCCGACACCCGTCGTGCGGTCATGACGCGTGGTTTGGCGGAACGCTTCGTCGGTATAATGCGCGTCTGCTGTGATCGAAAGAAAGCGGCGCAATTCATGTGAAACGGTTGCGCCAAAGTCAAAGGCCAGAATACCACTTGCACCGGGCAGGGTTGTTTCGCGGACTTGGCGCGCGGCGTTGACACCGATGCCAGTTAGCCGTGTGACGGCCCAATTCACATCGGCACGCAGCGTATAATCGGCGATGTTGCCAAATGCCGGATCGGCGTAACTTTGGGCCATCCAGCCCGCAGCAATGTCGGCTGTGACGAGGTTTGTCAGATCAAACCGCAATCCCCCCAGCATCTGAAACCCGGCAGAATCACGCACCCGACCTTCATCATCTGGGGTTCGGTCATATTGGCGTTGATTGAGGTTAAACTCGCCATAGACCTCGCGCCCCAGATCAAGGGGCATCAAAACCCGGATGGTTTCGCGGGTTTCAACCCGGTTGCGATCATCATTGGCAATGCGATTGCCGCTTTGGTCGGTGGCATCATCAAAATCCAGACGGCGCAAGGCCAGTTCGGTCTGATAGTGCAGATACTGGGTGATGTGTTGCGCGTTAAGGCTTGCCCGTACATCGTTAAAGACAACCGGTTTGGTTGCGCCGGTGGGGACATCATTTCCCCCACGGGCATCATGGGCGCGGTGCCATTCAAATGTGCCGTCAAGAACGGTATTGGGGCCGATATCAAGCGCGATGCCGCTACGGACATCGGCATCCTGATAATTATCGTCGTCAGAATCGGCATAAAACCCAAGTTCCGCACCGGCCCCCATGTAAAGTTTCAGGTAACGCCATTCAGATTGCAGGCGTAAACGCGGTGCGATTTCGGTGATGACATCTGACGTCGGGGTGTCGTCTGTCAGATAGATGTTGTCATCAAACCGTTCGCGGACAGAAACATTGGGCGATATTACAAACCGACCCATTCGTATGCCGGTGTCCTCGGGCGGTGTGTTGGTTTGTGTGTGCCCCGGTGTCTGGACAAGGAAAAGAGCTAAAACCGGCGCAAACATCGCAATTGTCAAACGCCCGGCCGCCATCAGGTCACATCCTTGGTCTGAAGAAGCCTTGGGCGCCGTGTCGACCCGGTTAATGGCAGCAAAACCGTGCCGACCAGAATGGCCAGATCAAAGAAAAGATGCTGCTTTGAAATATAGGCAAGATCGTGGGCCACACGTTCGACCAGATGGTGCTGGCAGGTGACGGGACCCCGCCAGCCTCGTATTTGCGCCCAGCCGGTCAAGCCCGGCTTGGCCGCAAGTCGGTCTTCGTATTCGGGCAGGAGGGATGCAAAAAGAATATGGTCGGAAATTGTATGGGGTCTTGGACCCACCAGCGACATGTCCCCGCGCAAGATATTGAAAAGTTGCGGCAGTTCGTCAAACCCACTGCATCTCAGCAACGACAGGATCGATTTCGACCAATGAGCAGCTGAGAAATCTTGCGATTGAATGGGGATGTCGTGCAGCGTCCGGAATTTGAAGATGGTAAAAATCTTCCCGTTCTGTCCGACGCGTTTCTGGGTAAAAATCGGCTGGTTAAAGCCGCAACACCGGATCAGACCATAGACACACAACATGAGTGGCGCACAGGCAAGGATAGCGATGCTTGCCAGCAATAGATCGCAACATCGTTTGAGGTATGGGTGCGGTGAACACACCGGCTTTGGCCGCGACACAGGTAATCGCGGGCGTATAACACAGGACCGCGATGGATTTGTTTTGACGACAGCCAACCCCTTGATGCCCCCACATTTCCCTAATGCAGCATAGCAGAATGTTAAACTCAGGGTAGCGCAAAAATGATGTATTTCAACATGATATGTTGCAGGTCTTTGGTCTTGTCAGAAAATATCTTCGCCGTTTATCCGTGTTCAGGATCGCAAAGACGGGATGGTGGATAGAACCGCTTTCATGAGTTGTGGCTGCCGGTTGACCCCGATCTTCGAGAAGATGGTTTTAAGATACGTCCGCGCAGAACTGTGCGAAATGCCAACCAGTTCGGCCGCCTGATCAAGCGAAAGTCCTTCTGCGAGTTTTTGGGTTAATTTGGCTTCTGAACGGGTCAGGCCAAACAGGTCCATCAGATCATCAATGGCCGGCGGGCATTGCTGTTGCGGGTCAACCAGAATGACCATAAAGCTTGCCAGCCCATCGGACCTCTTGTCCATCCGGCGAACAAAAAGCGATAGCTTTTCCTCGTCATGTTCCAACGAAAAACTTTGTTGACGGCGCGGCGCAAGGTTGGCGGATGGATGTAAAAAATGATCGAGCCCATCGGGCATCGGCGTGAAAACCAGATTGTTTTTCGCGCCGATCCGCACCAGCGATGATGTGCGCATCACCTCGGCGGCCTGGGCATTCATGTGCGATATGGTCAGCGCGTCATCAACGGCAACCACACCCAGTTGAAACAGGTCAAGAAATGCGGTGGGCAGTGAGTCTTCATGCTGTTCGTAACGGCGGTTAAGTTCGTTTTCGATCCCGTCGATGATGGTTTGAAGATTGGTTGGTTTTGGATAAAACCGGTATACGCCAATCTCGTTAACCGCCGTTAATGCAGATTGCAGATCGGCATAGCCGGTTAACATGATCAGGATCAGATCAGGCCGGACACCGCGAAGTGCGCTCGCCAGCTCCAACCCCGACATTCCGGGCATATGGATATCAAGCACAGCTGCCGTAATGTCCGATTGGGCAGTGATGGCCTCAAGCGCCACGTGTGGATCGGTAAAATAGGCGGCGTCCCAATCGGGTTTCAGGCGCCCGAAATTGCGTCGATGCGATGATAAAAGGTTCGCATCATCGTCAACAAATGCGATCCGGGTCGGTAAATTGACCGGCACTTGGTCATGCCCTCCTCAAATGGGGATATCGAACCGGGGTAGTCTGACACTATTCTGTACGACTTCAAAGTCCGCTCATGATTTCACCCTTGGTTGATCCAGCCTGTTGATATGTGCCGGGCAGTAAGCGCAGAAAATCTGGAGACGTCCCCCGTGGACATGGTTGGCAACACATCCCCCGTCGTTTTGATGGTTGATAATGACGAACACCTGCTGGCTGCGGTACGCCGCGCGCTGTCGGGGTGCTTCGAATTTGTCACCTTCACCAACGCTGAACAGGCCCTTGAGTGGCTTGGTGAAAACGCTGGGCGGGTTGAGCTGATTATTGCTGATATGGTTGCGACCCGGCGGGGTGACTGTTTTTTGCAACGTGCGGCGCGTAATGCGCCCAATGTCCCGCGTATCCTGCTGGCGGCAAACATGTCGGGCATGTCCCTGCGCGATGCCATCAGTCAGGCGATGGTAACGCGTGTTTTGGCAAAACCCGTATCGGTTTCCGTGCTAAAAGACGCCATTGACCGTGTGATGCGGTTGAAAAAACCGGTGCGAAAAGCCGATAGCAAACTTACCGCGTTGGCCGTAAACGCCGCACTTGACCGCGGTGACTTTCGCCCGGTACTGCAACCGCGTTTCCGGGCAAATGACCTTCGCCTGTCGGGCAGTGAAATTCTGTGCCGGATGCCGATGCTGGAAAAAGACTACAGCATCGAGGAAATCTTTGCGTCGTGCCACAACCATCCGGTCATTAATCGTCTGACAAGTCAAATGATGACCGTCATGATTAACATGGCGCCAAGGTATCATGACCTGATGGGGGATGCGGCACACATCGGGCTTAATCTGTCGGTTTATTCGCTGAAACACCCGGAGTTCCTTGAACAGATCATCCGCTTTTACGAAAGAATGCGGATGCGCGGCGTTGTTGTTTCCTTTGAGATTCCGGAACGTCAGATTTCGGTGAATGATCACGACCTGATTGCCAATGCCCGTCGTCTGCGTGAACGCGGGATCGCACTTTTCATTGATGATTTCGGTTCAGGTAATAATTCACTGGACTTGCTGCGTGATGAGGCCTTTGCCGGGGTCAAACTTGACCGTGATTTGGTCGCGGGTGTGACGACAGACTTGCTTGATGATGCCTTTGTTGAATGGATTGCACGTGTTTGCAGTAAGCTTGGCCTGTCGCTTTCGGCCAAAGGTATTAAAAACCGCGATCTTGCCAACCGTCTGCAAATTCACGGTGTCACCGAGATGCAGGGCTTCTATTTGGGGGCTCCTGTGCCGCTCGAAGAATGGGAAGCTACTGCACAGATCGCATTAAGTGACTGCGGTTGATTGGAAAATACGGGAACTTTTCGGTAATACCATTGTGAAACAATATCAGCATGACCACTGTTTAATCATGCGTAAGGGGATGACGATGAGGATCAAAATCTGCGTTAAACTGCTTGTGATGTTTGTTGGCGCACTTGGCCTGTTTGGTGCTCCTGCCTTTGCGGGTGGAAGTGTAACGTTCGCAAAGACAGATGGTGCGCGGGTAGAAGTACCCATGGAAACGCTTATGGAGATGCCCGCGACCGAGTTTTATACCTCGACCCCATGGACTACGGGTGTTCAGAAATTCAAGGGTGTTGAATTCAAGCTGTTGCTTGATACCTATGGCATTGATGCCGATACGGTGCGGGTTTCGGCCCTGAATGATTATAGTGTCATGGTGCCAGCCAATGTTTTGCGGTCCGATGGTGCGATCCTGGCCTATCACCTTAATGACGCGGAAATGTCGGTGCGTGAAAAAGGTCCTTTTTGGGTGGTTTTTCCCTATGACAAGGATGTCCGTTTTCAGACCGACGCATATTGGGCCTATTCGGTCTGGCAGGTGAAGGCGATTGATGGCCAAAACTAAATCATTCTTTGCAAACATACCGGGACGGGCTGTTTTTGTCGTTTTGGTCTTGTTCCTGATCCTTTACGCGGCTCTTTCCACGTCGATCACCCATAAACTTGAAGATGAACGGTTTACCTATCGTGAAAACTTCGTTTGGGCAGTGTTTCAGGTCCAGCGGCAGTATCTCGTTTTGCAGCGTGATATTCAGGCGGCATTGGCGACACGCGACGTAACCAAAGAATCGGTTGAAAAGATTATTCTCGGATATGAGCTTCTGGTCAGTCGCGTGTTTTTGCTGCGCGATGGCGAAGGGTTCACCGTGTTGCATTCTGTGCCGGAAGTTGCAGACCTGATTGCGACGCTGGAAAAGCAGATTACGGTGATTGATGATCAGATCGTCGTCATGAGTGAACCTGTCGAGCTGATACGCGAACTCGGCCGATTGCTTGAGCCTTTGGGCGATCCGCTACAGGAGGCCGTGGTGCGCACCACGAATTTCGTATCGGTCTATAACACCAACAATATTTCGGCCGTGAAGAACGATATCGCGTTGCTGACCTATCTGTTCTTTTTTGGCATCTTTGCCATGGGTTTTTTGGGTTTGATTATGATCCGGCAGCGTCAGCGCGCTTTTGCGGCTGATATTGCTGCACAGAAAGCCCGTCAGGAACAGGCCATCATCGAAGAGGCCGCTGATTACGCCAAGATGCATGCGCTTGGGACGCTGGCAGGCGGTGTTGCCCATGAAATCAATACCCCGGCACAGTACATCCAGAACAATCTGGAGTTTCTGGCAGACAGCTTTGCCGATCTGGTGGGCGCAATCGAGCACGATCACCCCGAAAAGGCCGCCCGGCTTAATCTTAAGGCTGAAAAGATCGATTTTCTGTCCGCAGAAATTCCGATGGCGATTGATGAAAGCATTCAGGGATTGAACCGGATTGCTGAAATTGTGCGGGGCATTCGAAAATTTGCCCATCCGGCAACCGATGTTGTTGAACGAATTTCAATCAGCGAAGAAATTGATACGGCCATCACCCTGACGCGCAACGAGATCAAACATGTCGCGGAACTCGATGTGAGCATGCAAACCGATGTCACCGATATAAGGGGGCGTCGCAACCATCTGTCTCAGGCGTTAATCAATCTAATCGTTAATGCGTCACAGGCGATCAAGGAAACCAGCCAGCGACGTGGCCGGATTGATATTTTGGTCAAGTCTGATGACAAAAATGTCTATATCCATGTGCGTGATAACGGGGGCGGTATCCCCGATGACGTACGTGACCGGATCTTTGATTACTTCTTTACGACCAAGGAACGCGGTGTTGGTACCGGGCAGGGGCTTCCGATTTGTCGCAAGCTTATTCAGGATGACTTTAACGGTGATTTGACGTTGTCAGGTCGTGATCTTGGCGGGGCTGAATTCGTGATCCGGTTGCCCAAACCAGATCAGAATGCAGCTATTAGCGCCCAGTCTGTTCACGAAGGGCCAAGTGATTTGAATGCCCTGTTGCGTTAAGTCGTGACACCTGCCGCCTGCTTTGGTCTTTGCAACGTCGGGATTTAACGGCGCAAAAGAAAAACGGGCGCCTGAAAAGGTCGCCCGTTTTGTAAGATATGTCGATCGGAGACGATCAGAAGGCATAGCCAATTTTCTGATCGACCGAGAATTTGCCGCCGCCCCGGATCAGAACCGAGAGGGCCAGCAAACCCCACATCAGTGGCATTTCAAAACCACCCTCGTTCCAGAAATAGCCAGCTGGCAAATGGGTGCTGACGGCAATCGCCATAAAGACCAGAACGGCGGCGGCAACCGGGCGGGTCAACAGCCCTACTGTCAGCATCAAGCCACCGACAAATTCCAGAAGCCCGATCATCAGGGCAAAAGCAAAGCCCGGTACAAACCCGATGCTTTCAAGCCAGCCAGCCGTTCCTTCAAGGCCATAGCCGCCAAAGGCACCAAACAGTTTCTGTGCGCCGTGCGGCACCATCAAAAGGCCGGTTGTCATACGAATGATGACAGGCGACAGGGGCTCAAGCACATTCCATAGCGGTTCAAGTGCCGGAATGATCGCACGCGGTTTGTTATGTGAAAACTCAGTCATAACGTTCTCCAATATATCGCCTGTCCGGTGTTGCGGATCAGGGGACCATGTCAAAAACAAGGGCTTCGGCGTTTGTGGCGTCGGTGAAGATAAGCTCGTCTTCATCCTTGATCGCAACACCGTCACCAGCGTTCAGGCTTTCACCATTTACGGTCAGACTGCCGCGTGCGACTTGCACCCAGGCAAGGCGTCCTTTTGCAATCTTGTGGTTGGCACTTTCTCCATCCGTAAGATGCGCGACATATAGATCGACATCCTGATGAATGGTGATTGAGCCATCCCGTCCCGTGCGGGACCCGATCAAAGATAAACCAGAACCGGTATCACCGCGTGTGATTTCCTTTTCCTCGTACCCCGGCTCAAGTCCGGCGGCTTCGGGGATGACCCAGATTTGCAGGAAATGCACCGGATCGGTTTTCGAGTGGTTATATTCCGAGTGACGAATGCCCGTTCCTGCGGTCATGCGTTGCAGACGCCCCGGACGGATAACAGAACCGGTGCCGATGCTGTCTTTATGTTCAAGCGCACCCTCGAGCACATAGGAAATGATTTCCATATCCTTATGGCCGTGGGTGTCAAAACCAGCCCCGGCAATGACGCGGTCTTCGTTGATCACCCGAAGCGGGCCCCATCCCATGCGGTTGGGATCGTAATAATGGCCAAACGAAAAGCTGTGGTTGGAATCCAACCAGCCAAACTGTGCGCGGCCACGTGTTTGAGAATCTATTTTGGTCAGCATGTTTGCCTCCATCGGCTGATTTCGTGTTGAAGTCAGAATACTCTTTTCACCAAATGGGACAATTCATGTAATAATGCCCACAGCGTTGCATATTATGCGACAATTGAGGGCGGTGTGCCGGGGGAATGAGGAGCAGCCATGGACAAACTGGTCAGTTTGCAGACATTCATTCGTGTGGTCGAAGACGGCAGCTTTGCCGCGGCCGCGCGCAAGATTGGCCAATCAAGATCGCAGGTAAACCGGGCGGTGGCCGCCCTTGAAGATGATTTGGGCGTGCAGCTTTTAAACAGAACCACCCGTCAGGTGTCGGTGACGCCAAGTGGCCAGGCCTATTACCAGCGGGCCAAGGGGATCCTTGCTGATTTGGGGGAGGCCGAAGAATCCATTCGCGAAAGCCGTGAAACCCCGTCTGGTGACATTCGTATCAATGCGCCAATGTCGTTTGGCACTTTGCATCTTGGCCCGGCGTTGGTCGATTTTGCTGGTCTGTATCCGGATATTCGGGTCGAGCTGGCGCTAAATGATCACTTTATCGATCCGGTTGCCGATGGTTTTGACATGACGGTTCGCATCAGCCGGCCATCGGAAACACTGGCCCTGATTGATCACGAAATCATTCCGATCAAGCGGGTTCTATGTGCGTCGCCGGGCTTTATTCACACCCATGGGGAGCCAGATGACATTCGGGCTCTGACCACATTGCCCTGCCTGCATTACGGCAATCTGCCTTCCGGGGCGAGTTGGAAAATGACCGGGCCGGATGGGCCGGTTGCGGTTCAGGTTAATGGGGTGTTTTGTTGTAACAATGCCGAAGTCCTGCGTGATGCCGCATTGGCCGGGTTGGGGATTGCCGAGATTCCAACCTTTATTGCCGGGCCGGAATTGCAAACCGGGCGGCTGGTGACAATCTTGTGCGATTACACGCCGCCGGAACTGTTTTTATATTTGCTTTATCCGCCCAGTCGGCAGCTGTCATCGCGTATCCGGTTGCTGGTTGATTTCATGCATGACCGGTTTGGTGGTCAGCCACGCTGGGATTTGGTGCAGTAATCAAATTGATCAAAAATACGCTCGGGGCAATCCAACCGGTTGCACACTGCGTATTGACTATTAGGTTATCATTGAAACACTAGTATCTGAACCCAATTGAATGTTTAAAATGGCATCAGAACAAGCATTCAATTGGGTTCAGATCCAAATCACGGTTGGGTCAGCATGACACAATTTGAAATGCCAACATTGATGATGGTTGCACATGGCAACAGTGGCAATGGCGGTGATCCCGCCGGGCAACTGGCGGCAAAGGTCCGCGATCGTTGGGATGGGCGTGTCAGTTTCGGCTATATGCGCAGTCAACCGTCTGTTTCAGATCAGCTTGACCACTTAAAACAGTTTGGTGATGCCGACAGATTGATCCTTTTCCCGCTGTTTTTCAGCGAAGGCTATCTGGTGTTTGAAGAGCTGCCCAAGAACCTTAAGGACGCTGGCCTGAACGATGCGGTCATCCTGCCACCGGCGATCAATTTGCCGGGCTTTACCCAAATGGTCGCAGATCATGTGCAGGATGGCATCGCGCGGCGCGGTTGGCAGGCATCGGATACATCGGTGTTTCTTGTCCCGCATGGTTTGAAAACCCTGACCGAAGCCTTGCCGGAGACGTTGCGGTTTGCCGATGACCTGTCACGGTTCTGCCCGTCGGCGGAAATTGCGGTGGGCAATATCGAAGGTCACCCATCGCTGGCTGATTGGCGCGATTTGGGAACGCGCAAAAATGCGTTGATTGTCCCGATGCTTGCGGGCGGGGGCATGCATGCGCGCGATGATTTACCACAGTTGATTTCTGCACGTCCGGGTGAGGAAATCGAAATTCTTGCGCCAATCGGACAGTGGGACGAACTGCCAACCCTCGTCATTGCGGAAGCCAACCGTCATGTTGCCCGGTTTGGCAAATATGCTGTGCCACTTGGCCCGACCGGTCATGATTTGTGGTCAGAAAGAATGGCGCGTTCGGCCTGACGGCTGTTGTTGGCGATGGACCGGGGATTTTATCCCAGAACGGGTTTGAATTTGGTTTCTGCCGACTTTTTCAACAGATAATCGCGAAACGTCCGGGCTGAACTTGTCAGGTTTTCATCGCCTTCATGGGCGATCAGCAATTGACGTTTGGCCCAGTCATCAGCAATCGGCGCACCAGAAATGTTCATATGCCCGACATACCCGGCAACCGAACTTTTGCGTAAGAACCCGATGCCCAGTCCAGCGGCAATCATCTGACGCAGGGATCCAAACCGCACGACCTTGATGTGCGGGTGCATGTCGAGTTTCAATTTCGATGCTGCTTCGCTGATCAGATCATCAATCACCCCGCCTTCGTGTAACGAGATGATGTCGTATTTGGCGGCGTCGGAAAATTTGACCGGTTTTGGATTGGTACCGTCGCTGATCAGGGGGTGCCCTTTGGGGGTGACGACCCAGATTGGATCATCACAAAACACATCATGCTTTAAATCCCCGCGCGGGCTGTTATCGGCCAGAATGGCCAGATCAGCCCGTCCTTCGCGGACGGCCTCGGCACTTTCGCGCGATGTCAGTTCGCGAACATCAACGGTGATATCGGGAAAGTCGCGTTCGAAATCAGCCAGAAAATTTGGCAGGCCGGTTAAAATGGCCGATGTGACGGCGGCAAGATAGATTTTGCCTTTTTCGCCAACATTGAAATCGCGCAATTCATTGGAAAGATGGTTCAGATCGCCCAGAAGCTTCTCGCCGTAGCGGGCAAAAATCTCGCCTTCTTCGGTCGGTTCAACCCCGCGCGGCAGGCGGCGCAACAGTTTGACACCCAGCATGGCCTCAAGCTCGCCAATGCGGCGACTGACGGCCGACGTCGCGATATGTTCGCGCCGTGCTGCTTCATTAATGCTTCCGGCGCGCACAATGGCGACAAACAACCGGATGGTAACAATATCAAACTTTTGCATAGAACCGTTTTCGGTGGTTCAACCAAAAGCGTCAAGCGCTTTGAACGTGCGGTGATTTGCAGATCGTTGCACGGGGCGCTCGCGAGGGTGAATTAACCCTCGACCTTGCGCCACGCATTGTTCCAATCCGCCGTCAGTTCGGCGTGATTTTTGGCCTGCGATGCCTTCATGATTACGGCAACCTGAAGTGCGCGGACAAAGCTGGTGAACCAGCCGGTACGGACTTCACGTTCGATGGTGGTGCTGTCTTTAAAAGCAATCGTCGTCATGATGTTTTCCTTTACGGCATACTGTTCGTCTGCGGTGATTTCAGAAATATCAAACACCGGGTCTGACGACTATTCTCCTTTCACCGCTATCCCGTTCTTGTTTGGAGAACGATAGGGTTAAGGCATTGAAATAAAAACGTTAAATAGATACTGCTGTGCAGCATGATTTAAGCTTCCAGCCATCTATAGGGTATTTTGGGGGTGGGATCGGTGGGGATGGTTGGCGGGCATTGGTATGCTTCACGGGCCGGGTGAACATCTGCTATAGCTAGGGTTCAGATCCTAGATAAAGTTTTCACCACAAAGGCCGCAACCATGACTGTAATTGACGACAATCTTGCCTATGAACAGGCCAGTGGCAGTGGCTTGCAAAGCCATCTGGGGTACAGGCTGGTGGAGTGGTCGGAAAACCATGCCGTGGTTGAACTCGACATTCAGGACCATCATCGCAACCGTGTGGGAATCCTGCATGGCGGGGTGTTGACGACATTGATGGATACCGCATCGGGCTATGCTGTTTGTTACTGTCCGGTACCGGGAAACCTGCGCAAAACGGTGACCTTGACCCTGACCACCAATTTTGTCGGGATGGGGAAGGCGGGGACTGTCCGTGTGGTCGGCAAGAAGCAGGGCGGCGGGCGCAAGATCGTCTTTACCGAAGCAACGGCCTATAACGCCGACGGTGATGTGATCGGAACTGCCACGGGGACGTTTAAATATCAACGCGGCAGCGATGATCCCAACGGTATCCCGCGCGACGCCTGACAAAGGTATTTGCATTCCTCATATAAAAAGGCGCGACCCTATGGCCGCGCCTTTCATTTGTGTGACCATTGGTGGTCTTAGCTTGGCATCTGCCACTTGCCATTGACCAGACGCGGAATGTTCAGCGGGTTGGCATCCTGAATGGCGGCTGGCAGCAGCGCATCCGGGAAGGCCTGATAGGAAACCGGACGGATAAACCGTTTGATCGCCAGCGACCCGACCGAAGTCGAACGTGAATCCGTACTTGCCGGATACGGACCGCCATGGACCATGGAATGGCAAACCTCGACACCGGTTGGCCAACCGTTGATCAGGATACGGCCTGCACATTTTTCCAATGCCGGGCGCAGTTTGCCTGCAACGTCTGAATCGCCATCAACCATGTGAACAGTTGCGGTCAACTGACCAATCAGGGTTGCCGACAGGGCAATCATCTCATCAACGCTGTCACATTCAACAATGATACCGGCCGGACCGAACATTTCCTCGGCCAGTTCCGGGTTGGCTTTCCAGTCAGCCGCCGTGGTGCGGAAGATCGCAGGGCTGCCTTCGAATTTGCCATCGGAATCGCGGCGTTTTAGCGCACAGGTGACTTTGCCATGTTTGCTCATGGCGTCGGTGACATCGTGATAGGCACTTGAAACACGGTCGGTCAGCATGGCAGTCCCGCCAACCTGACCAAGCTCAGAGGCAGCTGTGTCAACAAAGGCATCAAGATCGGCACCCTTAACCGCGATCAGAAGACCCGGATTGGTACAGAACTGGCCAACACCCATGGTCAGTGATCCGACCCAGCCCTTGGCAATTTCGGTGGCCTTTTCGCCCATGGCTTTGGGCAGAAGGAAGACCGGGTTGTTTGAGCCAAGCTCGCCGTAGAACGGGATTGGTTCCGGGCGCGATACTGCGATATCAAACAGCGCACGACCGCCACCGGTCGAACCGGTAAAGCCCACGGCCTTGATCAGCGGATGGGCAACCAGTGCCTGGCCAACTTTGCGTGTGCCACCATGGATCAGGCTAAACACGCCTTTGGGCATGCCGGTTTTCGCAACGGCGGCTTCAATTGCCTTGGCAACGACTTCTGAGGTGCCGGGATGGGCGGCGTGGCCCTTAAACACAACCGGGCAACCAGCCGCCAATGCCGATGCGGTATCACCGCCAGCAGTCGAAAAGGCCAGCGGGAAGTTGGACGCGCCAAACACACCAATCGGACCCAGCGCCTTGTTCATCACGCGCAGATCAGGTTTTGGCAGCGGTTGACGATCTGGCTGTGCGGTTTCAATGCGGGCTTCGAACCATGAGCCTTCTTCGATCCAGTCAGCAAAGAAGCGCAACTGTCCAACGGTACGGCCGCGCTCGCCGGTCAGGCGTGCAGCAGGCAGAGCTGATTCAAGGGTACCGATTTCGGTGATTTCATCGCCGCGTGCATCAATCTCGTCGGCAATCGCGCGCAGGAATTCTGCGCGTTTGGCCGGCAGCATGGCGGCGAATTCTTCGGCACAGGCTTGTGCGGCGGTAACAGCCTGATCAACCAGTTCTTCGGTGCCGTGCTGAAATTTGGTTGGCAGTTTGTTGCCGGTTGCCGGGCTGTCGGCCTGAAATACGTCCGGCCCATTGAGCCATTCACCGGCGATATAATGCTGTCCACTAAGCATGTAGGTCTCCTATGAGATGTAAGTCCTGTGACTTTGTATGTACCGCGCAATCCAGTTCAGACCGCGGCAGATGCCAAGCATCGCGGCAGTCCAAAGGGCGCAGTCTTGATAAACTCGGCGCAGCTTAGGTTCTCGGCCCCCGGATGTAAACATCATACAATATGATAATATTGCGGCGGGGCCGTATTTGATGGTTTTCCGGACAGTAGCAAGCCAATCGGCAATGGTCGAATATTTTATACAATGTTCGTCGACTAACGGTTTGGGGTGGTTTTGAGGTTGCGACCGGATCGAGCCAATTTTCAGATTTCCGATATCAGGTCTGCGCCCGGTGCGATGCACGCACCTTGTGGCGGGTGACTTGGTCATGGTGTCGGCATGATCGGCATGCTGCCTGCTGCGCAAAACTGTCTAAGGGTAAAGCTGCGTTCTACGTTTAACGGTGCACGACATGATGTTGTTCCCCGCGATGGCCGGAGACGACGGGGATCATCGTCGCTTTGCGCCTGTTGGGCACGGCATCACAGCCACAGTTAAGGATGTGGGCGTAAGGTGTTATCCGGTTTGGCTTGGCTTGATTGAGCTTAGCTGGCTTCGGATCTTGGTGTGCGGCCAAAGATGCTGGCAAAGTCGGTTTTGCCGGGTTTGGGGCGCTGAAGCTGCAACCGGTCGCGGATGGCATCAAGATGGCGGGACATTTCGGCGGCCGCCACATCGGGATCCCCGCCAAGCAAGGCATCAAGCAAGCGGTCATGTTCGCTGTGGGAGCAATCAACCGGCTGCGGGCTTTCATACATCGCAATGATCAGTGAGCTTCGCAAAATCAGCCGCTCCAAAAATTCCTCGATCACCAGATTGCCGGTTAGACGGGCCAGAAGAAGATGGAACTCACCCGACAGAATGATGGCGGCGCGGTGATCGCCGTCATGGTGGGCCGCATGTTCGCGCGCCAGGTGGCTTCTGATTTGATCGGCACGTTCCGGCGTCATGCTGGTGGCCACTTTGCGAGCAACGCCGTCTTCAATCATGCGGCGGGCAGAAAACACCTCAATCGCTTCGTTGATGGTGGGTTCGGCAATAAAGGCGCCGCGATTGGGCACAAGATTGATCAGTTTGTCATGGGCAAGCTGCAGGAACGTCGCACGGATGCGCGCCCGACTGACGCCAAACGTCTTGGCCAGATCTTCCTCGACCAGTTTCATGCCCGGTTCGAGCCTGCGATCAAGAATCGCATCGAGCATTTCCTGATAGATCATTTCCTCCGGGCGGAGCTTCCCGCTGCCCTTGTAGGCGCCCGAATCTTCGGCCTTGGCCATCGTGACGATTCTTTCCGTTCGTTCATGTTTTTTAGGTGTGGGTTTATTTCTACAAAATTGTTGACGATTTTAGCAATAAAAAATCCAAGAGGTCAGTTTCATCCTTTTCCATATGATTGCATCAATAATCACCAATCGAACCAGAATGCGTAAAAAACGCGCAAATGATGTGCAGAAAACAAGCAGGGCTTCTGCGGTTTGCATGAGTGTTTGAGCTGACTCCCGCACAAAACAGCCAATAAGAACAAGTGGCACGCATTTTGCCAGCAATCGACAATAAGATTGTTAACAATTTTGCGTGCAGCGACGGGTGAGCGAATGAAGGGCGACGGAGCCATTGAATTGATTGCTGTCAGTAAGTTCTATGGCAGCACACAGGCGGTCAAATCCATTGATCTGCAAATTCCGGCGGGCGCATATTGCTGCTTGATTGGCCCTTCGGGCTGCGGAAAATCGACGACTTTACGTATGATCGCCGGTCATGAAGTGATTAGCGAAGGCGATCTTTTGATCGGTGATCGCAATGTCACGGAACTGCCGCCGGTCAAACGCGGCACGGCGATGATGTTCCAGAATTATGCACTGTTTCCGCATATGACCTGTGCGGAGAACGTTGCCTTTGGCCTGAAGATGCAGGGTGTTTCAGCACCGGATCGCAAAGAGCGCGCCAAGGAAATGTTGGCGCGCGTTCAGATGGAACAGTTTGCCGACCGCAAACCTGATCAGCTTTCGGGTGGGCAGCAACAGCGTATCGCACTTGCACGGTCCTTGATTACAGAACCCTCGGTCCTTTTGCTTGATGAGCCGCTTTCGGCTCTTGATCCGTTTTTGCGGGCCCGGATGCGTGATGAATTGCGCCGGTTGCAGCAGGAACTTGGCATTACGTTCGTTCATGTCACCCACGCCCAGGACGAGGCATTGGCCCTGTCGGACATGGTGGTGGTGATGGAAGACGGGATCATTCGCCAAAAAGGCAGCCCGCAGGAAATCTTCAATCAGCCCAAATCGCGGTTCATCGCCAATTTCATGGGCGGTCAAAACATTTTCAAAGGCACGGTTTCACAATCCAGCCCGGCGGGCACCTTGCTTGCGCGTGGACCTGACAGCTTTTTCCTGCCCGGTTTTGCCGACGGAAAGGCTGGTGAGGAACTTGAATTCACCATTCGCACAGACCTGATCGGTCTGGACGAAAACGCGCCAGAAGATACCGAAAACGGGCAAATCCCCGTCGAAATTACCACGGTCGAGTACCTCGGACTGTGGGTCAGGATCGTCGCGACGACAAGCGACGGCAAGGAGATAACTCTGATGAAGACCGAAAGTGAATTTCGGCAGGCGCCAGTAAGGCGCCAGGACAAGTTCATCGCCTATTGGAAGCCTGAACACGCACATGTTCTGGCGTAAACGAAAACAAACCAAACAAACTATCAGGAGTGCTTCACATGACGATCGACATCAAAAAATCAGCGAAGAATCTTCTTACCGATACCGGCGTTTCGCGTCGTAGCTTTGTTAAGGGTGCGGCAATTACCACCGGTGCGGCCATTGGTTCGGGCGCAATTACCGGCTTTCCAACCATCTGGGCGCAGAACATCAAAAATGTAACCCTGCGTCAGTTCGGCACGGGTGTTTCCAACATCAATGCGGTTGCCGATAAGGTGAAAGAAGACCTTGGCTTTACGCTTCAGATGACCGCCCTTGATTCCGACGCGGTAGCCCAGCGCGCAGTGACCCAGCCAAATTCATTTGATATCGCCGATATCGAATACTGGATTTGTAAAAAGGTTTTCCCGGCCGGCACCATGCAGCCGATGGACACCACCAAGCTTAAAAACTATGACGCGATTTCCAAGCTGTTCATTACCGGTAAACTGACCCCGGATTCCGAAATCGCCCAAGGCACCGCACCGCATAAGGTTGGTTTTGTCGAAGGTCCCGACAGCGTTGATTTTGCATCCGCACCGACCCAGTGGATGACCCTGATCCCGACCATTTACAATGCCGATACCCTTGGTATTCGCCCGGACCTGATCGACCGTCCGATTGACAGCTGGGCTGATCTGCTCGATCCGGCATTCAAGGGCAAGGCATCGATCCTGAACATCCCGTCGATTGGCATTATGGATGCGGCAATGGTGTGCGAAGCCATGGGTGAAATGACCTATGGCGATAAAGGCAACATGACGCAGGAAGAAATCGACAAGACCATCGCGATCATGATCGAAGCCAAAAATGCCGGTCAGTTCCGTGCGTTCTGGAAAAGCTTCGATGAGTCGGTCAACCTGATGGCGTCGGGCGAAGTTGTTATTCAGTCGATGTGGTCACCCGCAGTTGCGGCCGTGCGTTCCAAAGGCATCGCCTGTAAGTACCAGCCGCTTAAAGAAGGTTACCGCGCATGGGGTGGCGGTATTGGTCTTGCCAAGCACCTTTCGGGTCTCGAACTGGAAGCAGCCTATGAATATATCGACTGGTACCTTTCGGGCTGGGTCGGTGCGTATCTGAACCGTCAGGGCTATTACAGTGCTGCGCCAGAAACTGCGAAAAAGTTCATGTCCGAAGACGAATGGGGCTTCTGGATGGAAGGCAAAGCTGCCGAAGGCGATATCCTCAGCCCAGAAGGCAAGGTTATGGAAAAAGCCGGTGCCGTGCGCGATGGCGGTTCGTACGAAGAGCGTATGGGCTCGGTCGCATGCTGGAACTCTGTCATGGACGAGAACAAGCACATGATCCGCAAGTGGAACGAATTCGTCGCCGCATAATTTGGCGACGGACATTGTCGGGCGCGGTTTATGCCGCGCCCGACACCCAATTGGGTTCAGACACTAATTGATTTCAAATGCCAGACTTGATCATTGCTTATTTGACCATTTATTCCGGCAGGCATTCAGGGACAGACCATGGCTTCTGATACGTCCAAACGATCGTCTTATTTTCTGATCACGCCAATGGCGGCGATCTTTGCGGTCTTTCTTGTCATTCCGTTGCTGACCATCGTGATTGTCAGTTTCTGGGATTATGACGAATACCGAATCCTGCCTGATTTTATTTTAGAAAATTATAGCTACTTGCTTGGGTCTTCGGTGACCTGGAGCATCTATCTCAATACCTTGAAATATGCGGCCTTAACGTGGGTGTTTACCCTTCTGATCGGCTTTACGGTGGCGTATTTCCTGGCCTTCCATGTCCGCAGCCTGACGTGGCAGATCGTGCTGTTTATGCTGTGTACCATCCCGTTCTGGACCTCAAACATCATTCGCATGATTTCGTGGATACCGTTTTTGGGGCGCAACGGGCTGTTGAATTCGGCCCTGATCAATATGGGTATTGTCGATCAGCCGCTTGAGTTCCTTTTGTTTTCCGATTTCGCAGTCGTGTTGGCAGATGTGCATCTCTATACCCTGTTCATGGTGGTGCCGATTTTCAATTCGATGATGCGAATTGACCGGTCCCTGATCGAGGCGGCCCGTGATGCCGGGGCCAGCGGGTTTGAAACCCTGAAATCAGTGATCGTACCGCTGTCCAAACCGGGCATTGCCATCGGATCTATTTTTGTCATCACGGTGGTGATGGGTGATTTCATCACGGTGCGTTTGATGAGTGGTGGGCAAAGTGCATCGGTTGGTTTGCAGATTTCCAATGAAATCGGGCTGTTGCAATATCCGGCCGCTGCGGCCAGTGCGGTGGTGCTGTTGATTACGGTTCTGTTGATCGTGACCGGATTGTTGCGGTTGGTCGATATCAGGAAGGAGCTGTAATCATGGCAATGTCGCGCAAGACCCGTGAACGGCGTCCGACGAGTTTTTACTTCCTTGCCGCGTTTTTCACCCTGTTTGTCCTGTTCCTCTATGGGCCGATGCTGACGATCTTTATCCTGTCGTTTCAGGGCGTGAATGGTGGTTTGACCTTCCCGATGAACGGATTTTCGTTCCACTGGTTTGGCAATCTGTTTGAACGTCAGGCGGTCGGTGATTTTGGCGGGTCGTTTTTGCGGTCCCTTAAGCTTGGCCTGATTGTCATGGTGGTGACAGTGGTGGTGTCCTTTATGGCCGGTCTGGCGTTCCGCCGCCGGTTTAAGGGCGACAGTATTGTGTTCTATCTGGCGATTGCCAGTTTGATCGTGCCCTCGATCCTGATTTCGCTGGGGATTGGCTTGCTGTTCAACATCATCGAATGGCAACCACAATGGTTCACATCCGCCCTTGGTGCGCATCTGACATGGACCTTCCCTTTCGGGCTTTTGATCATGTTTGCCGTGTTTAACCGGTTTGATCCGTCTTATGAGGAAGCCGCGCGTGATTTGGGGGCGAGCAATTGGCAAACCATTCAATATGTTGTCTTGCCAATGGTCGGGCCGAGTTTGATCGGGGTGGCGATGTTTTCCTTTACCCTGTCTTACGATGAGTTTGCCCGCACTTTGATGACGGCAGGCGCGCTTAATACCCTGCCGCTTGAGATTTATGGCATGACCACCAATGTCACGACGCCAGTTCTGTATGCGCTGGGCACGGTGACCACCGGGTTCTCGTTCCTGGTGATCGCACTTGCCCTTGGATCGGTGGCGATCCTAAGAATGCGCAAAGGGCAAAAAGCATGAGCAAGATCGCGGTTATCAATCCCAACCTTTCAGAGGGGTTCACCCGAAAGGTTGGCGATCAGGCACGCAGCATTGTTGGCGCGAATACTGATATCATCGCGCTTAATCCGCAATTTGGCCCGGCCAGCATCGAAGGATATTACGACGAGGCCTTTGCCAGTGTCGGATTGCTGTCAGTCATCCGCGACCTTGAAGCCGCACCCGATCATATTGCCAATCCGATTGGCGGGTATGTGGTTGCCTGTTTTGACGATACCGGGGTTGATGCGGCACGCTGTTTGACCAGCGCACCAGTTTTGGGCCTGTGCGAAGGGGCGCTTCGCATGGCCGCCGCCGTGGCGTCGCGGTTTGCCATTGTTACCCCGATGCCGGTATCGGTCCGTCCGCTTGAACATCTGGTCACGAAGTATGGCGCTTCATCGCAATGTGTTGTCCGGGCGGCGGGGGTCCGAACGCTTGATTTTGAGGGCGATGGGGCAGACGCGGCCTATCAGGCGCTTCAGAAACAGGCAAAAGCCAGCCTGACAGAAGACCGGTCAGAAGCCATCGTTCTGGGCTGTGCGGGCATGACCGATATTGCCGATCGTCTGCATGCAGACCTTGGCGTGCCGGTAATTGACGGGGTCAGTGCGGCAGTCAAGATGATTGAGGCCATGGCGATGCTGGGTCTTCGCACCAGCAAGGTCGGGGCCTATGCCAGCCCGCCGCTTAAGACGTATCACGGGATGTTTGCCGGTTTCGCCCCGCAAGGTTGAGCAACGAGAGCTCAGCTTTGTTTTAGGGCCTGTTCGACCTGTGCCAGATGGCGGCGCATGGCGTCTTCGGCGCGTTTTGGATCGCGCTGTTCAATCGCATCGACAATTTCACGGTGTTGCCGACTTAGGTCGTTGATCAGGCTGCCGGAATGGCTGCTTTCACGCATGCGGGCCCATGCCGCATCGCGGCGCACGGCATTGACCGCCTCAAACACCGCCAGAAACAGCGTGTTTTTAACCGATTCCGCCAGTTTCTGGTGAAAGGCCGCATCCCATTTTTCATATTCGCCCTGTGTGGTCGCGCGGGCGGCATTTTCGACCATGGTGCGCATGGCATCAATATCGCCCTGTGACGCACGAAGGGCGGCAAAGCGGGCCATGGACGGTTCGATTTCCTGACGGACTTCCATGATTTCGAACGGGCTGGTTTTGGTGGCGATGCCTTCAAGCTTGCGCAGGCGCGGGGTCGGCGGGGTGCCAACAAAGGTTCCTTGTCCCTGACGGCGCCAGATCAGGCCTTCGGCTTCAAGCAAATCAAATGCCTTGCGAAGGGCGCGGCGGCCAACATCAAGTTGCTCGGCAAGGTTGCGTTCGGCAATGACGCGCCCGTCTTTGACGAAGCTGCCGTCGGTGAAGCCTGCTTTGAGTTTCTCGGCCAGTCCCTGTGTCGCGATATCATGCATTGTCGTTATTCTTTTTATGGCGATCCCTATTCCGAACCAATCCGCACCCATTTTTTGCGGTGTCATTTCCCAGAGGACTGGTTCGGCTTTGACGTTTGTCTGAACTGATATCAGTTAATCAGATCATAGAACATCCGCAATGATGTCACAGCCAGAAACAGGCCAAAACACATGCGCAATGCCCGGCGTGGAATGGTGTGGGCAATGCGTGCACCAATTGGTGCGCACAGAACCGTCATCGGGATCAAAAGGGCGGCGGCCAGAACATTGACATAGCCGATTGAGAACGGCGGGCGCCCGTCAACGCCGATGCCCGACATGGCATAGCCAATCGTGCCGGGGATGGCGATGATCAAGCCGATGGCCGCAGACGTGCCAACCGCACGGCGGATGTCATAGCCAAGGAAATTCAGCACCGGCACACAAATCGTGCCGCCACCAATTCCCATCATGGCCGACAGGCTGCCGGCAATCACACCCAGGACGGCCCAGACTGACTTCGGTGGATTTTTGGCCTCATCCGTTTCGCGGTCCTTGACCAGAATCATGTTGGCGGCCACCAGAAGGGCAACAACGGCAAACACAATTGTCAGAACCCGACCATCGGCAAGGCCGCCAATGGCGGTCCCAATGATCACGCCGACGATAATGGCCGGTCCCCAATGTTTCAGAAGGGCCGTATCAACCGACCCCTTCTTATAATGGCTTCGGGTGGATGAGATGGCGGTGGCGATGATTGTGGTCAGCGAGGTGGCGACTGCGACCTGCATGCGCAACGACTCGTCGACCCCCATGGTGGTCAAAAAGTGATAGAGCACCGGCACAATAACAATGCCACCGCCCACACCGAGAAGCCCGGCCATGATCCCACCGACAACGCCGGCAAACAGCATGGCAGCGCCCCAAACCAGATAGAGGCTCATGGTGCCTTCAATTTCAATCATCTCAAACCAATCCAAACCAATTTTGCGATTACATCTGTATAGGTACTAACGCCAGTGATTGCAGATTGGCAATAAATTTGCGCAACAATACGTGAAATATCGCGAAAAATACGCATAAATGCGTTTTTAGGCTTGCGAATACAATATTCAGATGACAACAATATGCCGACAAAATGACGGAACCAAAATTTAATTGGTTTTGATTGATTCGAATAACTCATCAGGAGGCACTTACCATGTTCCGCAAGATTGCCGTTGCCGCCGGTTTGATGGCTGCTGCCATTGCCGGCCCGGCGCAGGCGCAAGACTATCCGACGAAACCAATTGAATTCATCGTCCCATGGGGCCCGGGTGGCGGCAGTGATACGCAGATGCGTCTTGTTGCACAGGGTCTTGCCGAAGAAACCGGTCAGGCAGTTCCGGTGATCAACATGCCCGGCGTTGGCGGCAATGTTGGTTTGGCAGAATTCGCCAAACGTCCGGCAGATGGCTACACGATTTCGCAGATCCACGAAGGTCTTCTGATTTCAAACGGGACCGGCATTACGGACCTGAACTGGGACAGCTTCATGCCGATCGCGCTGGTGACTTCGTCACCGCAGTATCTGACGCTGTCAAAGAACGACAATTTCTCGACCTTTGAAGAAATGGTTGCCTATGCCAAGGATCATCCCGGTGCCGTTCGTGCCGGTGTGACCCTTGCCGGTGTGCCGCATTTGCACATGGCCATGATCGAAGATGCTTTTGACATTCAGTTTTCCTATGTCGGGTATGAAGGTACCGGTCAGCGCATCCGTGCACTGGTTGGTGGTAACATCGACGTTGCCATCGGTGACGTTTCATCGGCGGGCCAGTTTGTTGAAAATGGCGATTTGATCTTTGCCGCTGTTGGCATGCCAGAACGTACCGCCGAAGAGCCTGATGTTCGGACCTTCAAGGAACTTGGTCAGGATCTTGATCTTGCTGTGACCCGTGGTGTTGTTCTTCCGAAAGGCACGCCGCAGGACGTTGCAGATGCGCTTGAAGCACATCTGGAAAAAGTCATGCAGAACGAAGACGTTCGGACCAAAATCAAAAATGTTGGTTCCGAGCCGGTCTTCCTTGGTCAGGACGCATACAAAGCCTACCTCGGCAAACTGTCTGAAACTGTTAACCGTCTGGTTGGCAAGCTCGCAGGATGACGAACGGGGCTGAGAAATCAGCAGCAGCGGGTGCAGATGCATCCGCTGCTTCTCGTGCAAGGGCAGAATTCGCACGGCTGATTTCATACATCGTATTTGGTTTGGGGTCGGTTTATCTGTCCATCCGGGCGAGTGCGTTGCCGACATCACGCTGGGAACCACTTGGCGCGGGGTCATTCCCCAAGCTGGTTTTTGCCGTTCTGGCAGTGTTGTGCCTGATTTCGGCAGTTCGGACCGCCATTGATCTTCGCAAGACCGGTCACCTAAGTGGTCTTGGTGCGGCTTTGGCTGAATGGATCAAGGTGCGCCGGTTTGCCTTTGCGCTGTTTGGCTTGCTGGTGATCTATCTTGGTGTATTGCCCTATGCCGGGTTTTCGCTGGCGACCTTCGCCTTTCTGCTGATCACGCAGCTTATGATCGCAGGTATTTCGAAAAAGACCGTCATTCAGTCCCTGATCGCCGCCCTGATTTTCTCGGTTGGCTTGAATCTGCTGTTTGCCGAAGTCTTTAACGTGTTTCTCCCGCGCGGCGTGCTGTTCGCGGGCTAACAGAAGTTTACGATCATGTTGGATGCATTTCTTGCCGGTGCCCATCAGGTTTTCGCATTCGATACCCTGATTTATATGCTGATTGGTTCCGTTGCCGGGATCGTTGCAGCGGCCATTCCGGGCTTTACGGTTACGATGGCAATCATTCTGACCTTGCCGCTGACCTTCGCCATGGATCCGTTGCAGGGCGTTTCGGTGATGCTGTCGGTGTATGTCGGTGGCTATACCGGCGGCCTGATCAGTGCGGCCCTTTTGGGGATTCCCGGAACACCAAGTTCGGTTGCCACCACCTTTGACGCCTATCCGATGGCGCGGGGCGGGGAACCGGGGCGTGCGCTTTCACTCGGTGTCTGGTCATCGTTCTTTGGAACGATCATTTCGACCATCATTCTGATTGTTGCCGCACCGCCATTGGCCCTGATCGCGGTTAAGCTTGGTCCTTGGGAATATTTCTCGTTGATCGTGTTTGCGCTGACGATTGTTGCATCGCTTGTCGGTAATTCACTGATGCGTGGCTTGATTGCCGGTGTGATTGGCCTTGGTCTGGCGACCGTTGGGCCCGATCCGATGATGGGACGTCCGCGTTTGACGTTTGACTCGGACATTCTGATGCCGGGCCTGCCGTTTCTGATTGTCTTGATCGGCATCTTTGCCATCAGCCAGCTGATGGGTGAAGTCGAAGATGATGGCAAATCAGAAACCAAAGGGGCGCTGATCCCCGATGTGATCGAATTCAAAACCTGGGCCGTGATGCGCGAAGTTCTGATGCATCCGGTAAACCTTATTCGGTCCTCCCTGATTGGGGTGTTTATTGGGGCACTTCCCGGTGCAGGCGGCTCGATTGCCAACCTTCTGGCCTATGATCAGGCCAAACGCAGCTCCAAAACCCCCGAAGAATTCGGCAAGGGCACACCAGATGGCGTGATCGCGTCGGAAGCCGGGAACTCTGCGACGGCCGGTGGTGGTTTGATCCCGATGATTGCATTGGGCATTCCCGGATCAGCGGTTGATGCGATCCTGATGGCGGCCCTGATGGTGCATGGCATTTCGGTTGGCCCGCGCCTGATCATGGATAATGCCGATCTGGCCTATGGTATGTTCATTGCCATGATTGTGGCGTCATTGATGATGCTGGTGGTGTGTGTGCTGTCGATGCGCCTGTTCCTGCGCGTGACCGACATTCCCAAGCAGTTCATCGTGCCGACCGTGATGATTTGCTGTGTGATCGGGGCGTTTGCGCTCAATAACCGTGTGACGGACCTGTATCTGCTTGGTGCGATTGGTCTGGTTGGCTATGGGCTTAAATCGCTTGATTACCCGCTGGCACCTTTGGTGCTGGGTGTGATTTTGGGACCGATTGCCGAAACCAACCTGCGCCGTGCCTTGATGAGTGACGGCGACTGGACGGTGTTCTTTACCCGTCCGATTTCGGCGGTGCTACTGGCCGCAGCCTTGCTGTCTGTCATTTTCAGCATCCGGTCTGTTTTGAAGATGCGTAAGAAAAACCGCGCTGTCACCGATGAACAAGACGGCGATTAGGAGACTCCAATGAAACTTCGTCATGACGCGCTTTATGCCTCACGCCGGTCACCGGTTTTGGCGCGCAACATCGTTTCCACGTCCCAACCTCTGGCCGCACAGGCCGGTTTGCGCATGTTGCTTGCCGGTGGCAATGCGGCTGATGCGGCGCTGGCATCGGCCATTGCACTGACCGTGGTCGAGCCGACCGGCAATGGTCTGGGCTCGGATGCCTATGCCATCATCTGGGATGGCAAGGAACTGCATGGGTTGAATGCATCTGGCCGTGCGCCAGGGGCATGGACCCCGGAACGGTTTGCCGGGGCTGATAAAATGCCCCAGCGCGGTTGGGAATCGGTGACAACGCCGGGTGCGGTTTCCGCATGGCGCGAAATTTCCGATAAATTTGGCAAACTGCCGTTTGAAAAACTGTTCGAACCGGCTGTTGAATATGCATCACGTGGCTTTGCGGTTTCGCCGATCATTGCGACTTTGTGGGAAAAAGGCGGTCAGACGCTGGGCAAACAACCCGGTTTTGCCGAGGCGTTCCTGCCCGGTGGCAAGGCGCCAAAGGCCGGTGAGTTGTTTGTCAATAAAGCCGCGGCTGATAGCCTGATTGATATTGCCCAGACCAAGGGCGAAAGCTTTTACCGGGGTAAACTGGCCGCCAAAATCGCGGCCTTTGCCAAGGAAAATGGGGCGGCCCTTTCCGAAGATGATCTTGCCAATCACAAGGCCGACTGGGTTGGCACAATCTCGCAAAGCTTTGGCAAGGTGAAGCTGCATGAAATCCCGCCAAACGGGCAGGGGATTTCGGCCCTGATTGCCTTGGGCATTTTGCGTCATACCAACATTTCTGATTATGAACCCGACTCGGTCGAGGCACTGCATCTTGAGATCGAGGCGATGAAACTGGCGTTTGCCGATATGCGCGCCTATGTCGCCGATCTGGATTATATGACCGATGTCACGGTCGAACATCTTTTGTCTGATGAGTATCTGAAATCGCGGGCTGCACTGATTGATACGAATACCGCACAGGACTTCAAGGCTGGTGCGCCCAAGCATGGCGGGACTGTCTATGTCACCGCGGCCGATGAAAACGGCATGATGGTGTCGTTTATTCAGTCGAACTATATGGGCTTTGGTTCAGGCGTTGTGGTGCCGGGCACGTCAATCAGCCTGCAAAACCGTGGTCATGGCTTTAGCCTGACACCGGGCCATCCCAACCATGTTGCGGGCGGCAAACGTCCGTTCCAGACGATCATTCCGGCGTTCCTGATGGGCGATGACGGCAATCCGGTGATGAGCTTTGGCGTCATGGGCGGCCCGATGCAGTCACAAGGCCATTTGCAAATGACCCTGCGCACCCAGCTTTGGGGGCAGGACCCGCAAACGGCTGTTGATGCACCGCGCTGGCAGGCGCTTTCGGGACTTGAAGTTGCGGTTGAGGCATCGCTTGGTGCTGACGTCATTGACGGGTTGAAAGCCAAGGGTCATGCCATTGCGGTCGAAACACCAGACAGCACCAATTTCGGATTTGGGGGCGCACAATTGATCGCCAAAACCGATGTTGGCTATGTCGCGGGGTCTGATCCGCGCAAGGATGGCTGTGCGGTTGGCTATTGATTAAGAAGTCTTTCAGATCGGCATTCGCAGTCATCGGAAGTCCGGGTCGGCCCTGAAATGGGCCGACCCTTTTTTATGGGCGGCACAAATGCAAAGCCTGCCTTTTAAATTCGCGGTTCTGTCAAGATGGAAATCCCCGCATTTCAGGACCATAGCCCATGCAAAAATACCATTTTGCGCAAAAGGCGGTTGGGCGTATTTCGGATGCAATGGGGGGCATGCCTGTCGCGATATTCCGGATTCTTTCCCTTATCGCGACACATTCCTGCCTCGTTTTTTGCGCACAAACACAATCAGGATTCCAAAGAAGTCCATTGGTTGGGTAACTCAAACGAGAATGATGCAAAACAGTCAACGGCGTTCAGCGCTGAGCTTGAAACATGTCCTTCTGGTTGCATTTGCAGCCGGATCCATTGTGCTGGGCACATCACATACGGCTTTGGCGCAGGATAGCAAACCTGCTGCGGCGTCGCAGGGTGATGCCGTGGTGCCGGCAAAGCCGAAGCCCGGTGCGGCAGCGGTTGCAGCGCCTGTGGCAGACGAAACAACGCCTGTGGCAGATGAAGCAACGCCTGTGGCAGATGAAGCAACGCCTGTGGCAGATGAAGCAACGCCTGTGGCAGACGAGGCTGCTGTTGATCAGGACAAGCCGGTTACGTCTGTTCCGGTGGCATTTGATCCGAAAATGGTGATTGATCGCGCCCGTGCGCTGGCGGCAAAGCCGTTTGAGGATCCGCATCGTGACTTGCCTGACGCCTTGGCCAATCTGAGTGCCGAAGAATACGACCAGATCAGGTTCAAGTCACAAAGGGCATTTTTCAGTCAGGCAAATTCCGGCTTCTCGCTTGAGCTGTTCCATCCGGGCAACATGTATGACTTGCCGATTGCGATCAATCTTGTACGCGATGGCAATTTGCAGGTTGTGCCCTATTCCGCCGGGCTGTTTGATTTTGGCGAGGCCGGATTGTCGGGGAATGATTTTTCGACACAGGGCTATGCCGGATTCCGGCTGCGCTATCCGTTGTCCGATGTCACCAGCAACGATGAACTGGCGCGGTTTTTAGGCGCGTCTTATTTCCGTTTGCAGGGCGAAGGCCAGTCGATTGGTCAGATGGCACGTGGGTTGGCGCTTGACCTGGCCGGTCCAACCGGCGAAGAAGTGCCAGTATTTCGTGAATTCTGGATTGTGGCGCCCAAAAAAGGCGAACGCAAAATCACGGTTTACGCGCTGCTTGATAGTGCGCGCGTCACCGGGGCCTATCGGTTTGACATCATACCGGGTGCGGACAGCAAAGCCGATATTCGCGCCAATCTGTTTTTCCGCGAAGGCATTGAGAAGGTCGGCCTTGCGCCATTGAATGGCATGTTCCTGTTTGGCGAACAGCGTCGCCGCACCTTTGAAGATTATCGCGGCGAAGTGCATTCAAGCGATGGCCTTTTGATCAATAACGGTCATGGTGAATGGTTGTGGCGGCCACTTGATAACCCGGTCAACTTGCAGATCAGTTCGTTCCTCGATGAAAACCCGCGCGGGTTTGGATTGTTGCAGCGTGACCGCGATTTTGACCACTATCAGGACCTTGATCGTCGTTTCGATCAGCAGCCCGGCTATTGGGTGACGCCCAAGGGCAACTGGGGCAAGGGTCATGTCGAACTGGTTGAAATCCCGATCCCAAGCGAAAGCAACGACAATATCGTCGCCTATTGGGTGCCGGAAACCAAACCCGTGGCAGGCGGCGAAATGCAGATCGAATACAGCATTACCGCAACCCGTGACGGTGATGATCTGCACCAGATGGCACAGGCGACAGATACCCGGATCATGCGGATTGCGCCACAAGGCGACGATGAGCCGGCCAAAACCCGGTTCGTTCTGAACTTTGCTGGTGGTGATCTTGACTATTTCACTAAAAACATCGCTAAGATGAAGGCAAACGTCAGTGCAGCCCATGGCACGGTTGAAAACATCCGCCTGATGGCCGATCCGGAAAACGGCGGGGTCAGGGTGATATTTGATCTGCTGCGTGACGGCGATGTCGCCAGCAGCGATTTGCGTGCGTTCCTTTTGTATGACGAACAGGTCCTAAGTGAAACCTGGACGATGCCGTGGGTCTTTTGACCCGGTTTTCAGAACCGTCCATCAGACCGCTGATCACAGACATATTCAGGTAGCCCCAAATGAACCGGATTTCTGATCCACAGAACGACCCGACGCCCGATCATCCGAAAGGCAGTCCAGACGATGCGGTCGCCTATGACCCGGCCGTCAGACTGCGCGGGCCGGGTGTTGGGGCACGGCGTTTCTTCCTGTTTGGCGCATCGCTTGCCGCAACGGTCTATGCCGCGTGGCTGATGGCCGATGTCTTGGGGGCGGACCAGTTGACCATCATGGAAATGGTGGTGGTTGCGTTCTTTAGCATCAACTTTGCCTGGATTTCACTGTCGTTCTTTACCGGTATTGTCGGGTTGATCCTGCGCGGGTTGAAGCTTGATGCGATTACGCTCAAACGTCTTAAACCCATTGCACGCAAAGGGCCGCTGCAATCCAAGAACGTGGTTGTGATCCCGGTGTATAACGAGGATCCCAACCGCGTGTTCGCAGGCCTTCGCGCAAGTTATGAAAGCCTTGCGGCCACGGGCGAAATTGATGCGTTTGATTTCTTTGTTCTGTCTGACACCCGCGATCCCGATATCTGGATTGCCGAGGAAATGGCATGGGCAAAGGCCTGTACCGATCTGAATGCACGCGGCAAAATCTTTTTCCGCAGACGGGCCGAAAACACCGAACGAAAATCGGGCAACCTTAAGGAATTCTGTGAAACCTATGCGGCCAATTACGATCATATGATCGTGTTTGACGCCGATAGTGTGATGTCAGGCGATGCCATGGTCAACATGGCCTATCTGATGGAAAACAATCCGGATGCCGGGATTGTCCAAAGTCCGCCGCAGCCGACCGGCCGTCAGACGCTGTTTGCCCGCATCTTGCAATTTATCTCGCGCGTCCATGGTCCGACAATGTCGGCGGGTCTGTCATTCTGGTGCATGGGCAGTTCGAACTATTGGGGCCATAACGCGATCATTCGGGTTAAGGCATTCATTGAATGCTGTGGGCTTCCGGTTCTGTCGGGCAAACCCCCGATGGGCGGTCATATCCTGAGCCACGATTTCGTCGAGGCGGCCTTTATGCGCAAAGCTGGCTGGCGGTGCTGGCTGATCCCGCAGCTTGAAGGCAGTTGGGAAGAATTGCCGCCCAATCTGATTGATTTTGCCATTCGTGACCGTCGTTGGTGTCAGGGCAATATGCAACACGCCCGCCTGATGGTGGCCGATGGGTTTAAACCGCTGAGCCGACTTCATTTCTTTATGGGGGTGATGAGCTTTGCCTCGTCGCCGCTCTGGTTGTTGCTGTTGTTAAGCTCGACCATTGCGACACTGCAAAATACGCAGCTGACCTATAGCTTCTTTCCCGGTCATTTCACGATGTTCCCGCAATGGCCGGTGGACCGGTCGTTTGAAATGCTCGTCCTTTTGATCTTTACCATCGGCATGCTGGTGCTGCCCAAGATCATCTCGATCCTGATGGTGTGTCTTGGTCGGGATCGCAAGCAGTATGGCGGGGTAATGGTGCTTATGAGTGGCCTGCTTGAAACGCTCTATTCCGCGTTGCAGGCTCCGATCATGATGATGTTGCATGCGCAATTTGTGTTTTCGGTTCTGACCGGCAATCAGGTTGGCTGGGATGCGCAGGAACGCGACGATGCCGGTGTGCCATTTCGTGCCGCCCTTAAAACCCATCGCACGATCATTGTGATCGGGCTGATTTGGGGGGCGATTGCCGTTTTTGTTGATACGGCGTTCTTCTGGTGGCTCTCGCCGATTTTGGCCGGTTTGGTTTTGTCGCCGTGGTTAACGCATTATTCGAGCAACCTTGCCATTGGCCGGGCCGCGCGCCGGATGAAGCTATTTGTCACACCTGAAGAATATGACAGCCCCGAAGAACTGCGCGCCCTTGAACGGATCACGGCTGAAAACGGTGGTGGTGGTGGTGACGTGAAGGACGGGCTTTTGCGCTTGATCGAAGATCCGTATGCCAATGCGCTGCATTCGGCATTGCTTCCCGCGCGTAAGCCGGACGCCCGCACCGCGATCGAGATTGGCATTATTTATGAAAAACTCGCACGTCTTGGCATTGAAAGCCTGACACGTGATGAAAAGCTGCTGATCTTGTCCTGGCCGGTCAAGCCGTTGGATCAGATCATGGCGGGACGGGATGCATCCGCGGCAAAATCCCCGGACGTCTTGTCGTAAGCTATTGTTTTAAAATAATACATATCGCCACAAAAACGCCCAGATTTGAGCAAAATATCCCGACTTTTTAAGGTGAATATCATTCTTAACGAACAGTTAATCACCGATGACTGCTTAGCTTCTTAGGGGCCAAAAACATGACTGATCTGACCATTGCATCACAGGGCTTTTCTTATGCTGCTTTTGAATCGGCTGCGATGACGCGCCTGATCGAAGATACAGCACATGCTTGGCTGCGGTCTTTTGGCTTGACCAATGCATCCGCCAAGCAGCGTTTGGCTACCGCACTGCGCGATGCGCTTGCAAAAGACAGCTTTGCGGCAAATGACCGGACAAACATGCAGGACCTTCTGGATCAGGCCGCACATGACACGATTGGTGGCTGGTTTGCACAGGTAACCGGTCAGCATGATTGCTATAGTTCCGGAAAATTCTCGATGCTGCGCTGTGCCTTTTTGTCGGCCAATCGCGACGGCATCTGGTCCGAGCATTTTCTTGATAAGACTCGCACCCACCATGATCTGGCGATTGCACTGTCGGTTCAGATGATGTTGCCGACACCAAATTTGAAATCATGTGAAATGCCGCGTCAAACCCTTGAACGCCGCGCTTCCTGATACAGAACGTATCCTTCGCTCTTTTGCTTTTTCATCTTAACCCTCAACGTTGATATGCAAAGCCTGAAGGATTGGCACCGCCACATATGTTGGCGGTGCTTTTTTGTGTAAGCAGGTCCTGACTCTGGGTAAATTTCCAAAAAAGAACCCGCCACAAAGGGCGGGTTGAGTTCAGCGGGCGAGAAACCTGATAAAACCACCTTGGTCAGATCAGGCCCCTGCAAGACGCCGAAGCACACACTACTTCGGCGCCAAACGGTGTTCAGGCGGCTTTGTGAAAGCGGCCAAGTTTTTCCAGAAGTTTTGCAACCTGCGGGTCGTTCTTGCCGTTGCGGTCAAGCTCAAGGAAGAAGTCCGGATAGGGCGATTTTCCCGGTGTCAGGTTGTACTGTTCAAAATCAGTGATGCCGATGGCCTCAAGGACCGCCTCATCGGTAAAGAACCCGCCAGTAACCTCGCGCGAGGGCGCCGTTAGGATGGCGTGCGCGGCGTCGGCAATAATTTCAGGTTTGCGTGCACGGCCCTGTTCCAGTCCGGGGATCATGTTCAAAGCGGCCGTTTCAATCACGGTGACCGGCCACAATGAATTTACCGCCACCCCTTCGTCGGCAAACTCGGCGGCCAGACCAAGGGTCACCAGGCTCATACCGTATTTCGAAATGGTATAGGCCGTATGATTGGCAAACCATTGCGGCGACAGGTTGGGCGGCGGGGACATGGTCAGGATATGCGGATTATCCGACTTTAACAGATGCGGCAGGCAGGCCTGCGCACAGGCAAAACTGGCCCGTGTATTGACCTGATGCATCAAATCAAACCGTTTCATCGGCGTTTGCAGGGTCGGGGTCAGGTTGATCGCGCTGGCATTGTTGATCAGGATATCAATGCCGCCGAATGTTTCGACGGTTTTGGCAACCGCCTCGGCAATCTGGTCTTCTTCACGAATGTCGGTTTTAAGAGCCAATCCCTTGCCACCGGCGGCGTCGATTTCGGCGACGGTGCTATGGATGGTGCCGGGCAGTTTCGGGTGGGGTTCATCGGTTTTGGCAATCACGGCGATGTTGGCGCCGTCACGTGCAGCACGCAGGGCAATTTCCTTGCCAATGCCGCGTGACGCGCCGGTGATGAACAGTGTTTTACCTGCAAGATTTGCCATGGATGTTTTTCCCTGAATTCTTTTTATGATTTACCAAACTGGGGACTGCGTTTTTCTACAAAGGCGGTGACACCTTCGCGGAAATCGGCACTGACCGCACAGTCGGCAAATGATGTGGCCTCAGCAGCGAGTTGGGTGGAAAGGTCGTTTTCCGGGGCGGCGTTCAACAGTGCCTTGGTCCGGGCAATCGCATCGCGGGGGCCATTGGCCAGACGGGTGGCATATTTCGCGGTGGCCGATGGCAGCTGTGCAGTTGGAACCACCCGGTTGATCAACCCGTAATCAAGGGCCTCGTCCGCACCAAACCGATCCCCCAAAAGGGCAATTTCCTTGGCCTTTTTCATGCCGACCAAACGGGTCAGAGAATGGGTCGCGCCCCCGTCGGGCGATGTGCCGATATGGATATAGGCCAGTGTGAAAACGGTATCCTCGGCGGCAACCGCAAGGTCACAGGCATTCATCAGACTGATACCAAATCCGGCAACCGCCCCTTCAAGTTTTGCCACCACAGGACGGGGCAGGGCATGAATGCGGGCAATAATGTCGTGCACGCCGCCAATCATGGTTTCGATCCGTGGCCGGGCTTCATTGGTGGGGGTTTGGGCCATCTGATAAAAGAACTTCACATCACCACCGGCCATAAAGGTCCCGCCCGATCCTTCGATGATGATCGCACCGATATTGGTGATGTCGGCTTCGATCTGATCAAGGGCGTCAGACAGTCCGGCGACCATGGCCTGATCAAGCGCGTTCATCCGCTCAGACCGGTTGAGCGTGATGGTTGCGATTTGATCGGTTATCGACAGCAAAACGGCGTCATTCAATGCCATGTGACTTCCTCCCGCGGGCTTTTGCCCGGTTTTCTTTCTGTGCTTACCTGTGCATCAGGCCGCAAGGCGTGCTTCAATCGCACTTTCCATATCCGGCCAGCCCGAAAGCCAGTCGGGCATCAGTGGCGAGGTTTCATCCGCACCAACAAGACGGCAAATTTCTTCGGGCCGGATGATGCCTTCGGGGCCAACAAACACGGCCTTTACAACACCAAGGGCAAGGGTTTTTCCGTTCGCAACAAAGCGTTGTTCAAGGTAAAATCCCTTGTCATCCCAATAGAGTGCCTGGGTTTCCACAGCAAACTTCTGAAACGGTTTGATGGCGCGTTTAAACCGCATGGTGGAGCCCGATACCACCGGCTGCCATTTGCGTTTAAACATCTGTTTGGCGATGCCATTGCGCAAAATAAGCTCGGTCCGGCCAAGGTCCATCAGCGCAAAATACCGCGAATTGGTCATATGCACGTTGATGTCGAGATCAAATGGCCAAGCCCGGAAATGCAAAACAGATGGATCCAGCGGGTCAAGGCGGGACCGCACCAGCGACAGGATCAATACCCGGATCAGTCGGAAAATAAGGTTCACGACATGCCTCCGGGCATGGATGCCCTGTTATCTTCAATGCGGTCCAATGCCATGATCAGAACAGCTCCTCATCAAGTGCCATCATGTTGCTGGAACCCGACATCATCTGGCTAAACAGCGCCCCTGATTGCGGCAAAACCCGTTCCATATAGAATTTCGCCGTGATCAGTTTGGCCTTATAGAAGCCGTCCGGGTCATCATCGCGTTTGGCCAGTGCGATTTCAGCCATGCGGGCCCACATAAAGCCAACCGCGACCAAGCCAAACAGACGCAGGAATTCAGATGCGGCGGCCCCGGCTTCATCGGGGTTTTTCATACCGCGCTGGGCCAGTTCACCGGTGATCTGTTGCAGGCGCATGAACGCCTTTGCCAGCGGTTGAACATAGTCGCCCAGTTCCCCGTTCGATACGTTGGCTTCGATATATTCCTGAACCGGGTGGAAGAACCGGCGCAGGTAACGGCCTGCCTTGGCTGGCATTTTACGCCCGACAAGATCAAGGGCCTGAATGCCGTTCGTACCTTCGTAAATCTGGGCAATGCGGGCATCACGGACATATTGTTCCATGCCCCATTCGCGGATGTAGCCATGCCCGCCAAAGACCTGCACACCCAGATTGGCGTTATCAAAACCCCAATCGGTAAACAGGGCTTTGACAATCGGGGTCATCAGCTGAACAAATTCATCGGCTTCTTCGCGTTTGACCGGATCGGCATGATGCTTGGCGGTATCAAGGGCGCGTGCGACCCACATGCCCATCGCCCGGCACCCTTCGTTGGTGGCCTTGGCAGTCAGCAACATGCGGCGCACATCGGGATGCACAATGATTGAATCAGCCGCCTTGTCAGGCGATTTCGCACCCGTGAGTGCCCGGCCCTGAAGACGGTCCTTGGCATAGGCGCGTGCCCCCTGATAGGCCGCCTCGCCAAGACCAAGTCCCTGAATGCCGACCGACAGGCGTTCCTGGTTCATCATGGTGAACATCGCGGGCATGCCCTGATGGGGTTCGCCCACCAGATAGCCAACCGCACTGTCAAAGTTCATCACACAGGTCGATGATGCCTTGATCCCCATCTTGTGTTCGATGGAACCACATTTGACCGCATTGCGATCGCCCAGTGATCCGTCATCGCCGACCATGAATTTCGGGACAAGAAACAGCGAAATGCCTTTGGTGCCCTTGGGCGCGTCAGGCAGTTTTGCCAGTACCAGATGGATGATGTTTTCGGTCAGATCATGTTCCCCGGCCGAGATGAAAATCTTGGTCCCGGAAATGGAATAAGACCCGTCATCCAGCGGTTCGGCCTTGGTTTTGATGATGCCAAGATCGGTGCCGCAATGTGGTTCGGTCAGGCACATGGTGCCCGCCCACGTACCTTCGACCATTTTGGGCAGGAATTTATCCTTCAATGCGTCCGATGCGTGGCTGTGCAGGGCGGCATAGGCGCCAAACGACAGGCCGGGATACATGCCAAAGGACAGGTTGCTCGAACATATGATTTCTTCGACCAGCGCATTGATTGATTTTGGCGCACCCTGTCCGCCATAGGTCGGGTCACAGGCAATGCCGGTCCAGCCGCCTTCGGCAAAGGTTTTATAGGCTTCCTTGAAACCTTTGGGGGTCGTAACGACCCCGTCATCCCAGTGACAGCCTTCCTCGTCGCCTGACCGGTTGATCGGATACAGGACTTCTTCACAGACCTTGGCGGCTTCTTCGAGAACCGCATCGACAACGTCGGGGGTGAAATCCTCGCAACCGGGCATCTGATTGATGTCGTTATAATCAAACAGCTCGGTCAGGACGAAGCGCATGTCGCGTAGGGGTGCTTTATATTCTGCCATTTTCCGTCTCCTCGTCCTTAATTCCGCAACGGCTTGCCGGTCAGCAACATATGCTCGACCCGGGCCATGGTGCCTTCATTGCGGACCAGCCGCATGAAACCTTCGCGTTCCATTTCAAGCATGTCGTCTTCGGACAGTTCTTCGGTGACGTCGGTATCGCCGCCCGAAAGGACCTTTGCCAGTTCCCCGGCCACGACACGGTCGTAATCGGTGGCCTTGCCAAGACGGTGGAAACCATCGACCGCCATTTCAAACGCCACACGGGCACTTTCACCGGGCAGGCGATAGGTGAATTCTTCGGGCGCTTCGTAGTCCTCGACCATCGAAAGCGCGCGTTCCTTGGCATCGGCCAGCAACCGGTTGCGGTTCATGGTGATGCCATCTGATTCGCGGAAAAACAGGTTTTCCTTGGCTTCCATGGCCGATTTGGCAACGGTCGCGACCGAGATGATTTCAAACACCTTGGCACTTGGGGCCATCGGGCCTTTGACGAATTTCGGATTTTCCGTCCAGCGACGGATCATTTCCTTACATCCGCCCCATGCCGGGATCAGGCCGACACCGGGTTCAACCAACCCGATATAGGTTTCGCCGTGCGCCTGAACCGCGTCACAATGAAGGAGAACCTCACAGCCGCCACCAAGGGCCAGACCACTTGGCGCGCCAACAACCGGGAAGGGTGAATATTTCAGCGCCTTGTAGGTTTCCTGACCGGTTTCAACCAGATTCTCGATTTCCGGCCATGCGGCGATATTGGCGGCAAACAATGCCAGACCAAGGTTCGCCCCGGCGGAGAAATTGCTGCCTTCGTTGTAGATCACCATCGCCTTGAACTGCTTTTTGACAGTTCGGATCGATGTTTTGATTGCGGCCAAAACATCCGCATCAAGGGCATTCATCTTGGTATGGAATTCAAGACAGGCAACCCCATCGCCAATATCCCAAAGCGATGCGGCGCGGTTCCCGGCAACCGGTTCGGATTTGCGTTTGATATCTTCAAGCAGGATGACGCCATCCGGGCGGGTGACGGCGGTATATTCCCCGTCAAAGCCAAGATAGAAAAGCTGTCCGTCTTCGACCTTGTAGAACGATTTGCCCGCCGCCTTTTTGAGCAATGCCGGGATTTCAACGCCGTCTTCCTCAAGCATCGCAATCAGCACATCAACGCCAATGGCATCGATCAGCTCAAACGGGCCGGTTTTCCACGCATAGCCCAGCTTCATTGCATCATCGACATCGACAATCGAATTGGCCGCAACCTCGGCAATGAAGGCGGCATAGGCAAGGGTTTTGCCCATGACAGCGCGCCCATATTGGCCGCCCTTATCGGATGCTTCCATCAATTTGCGTGGGTCTTTGCCCGCCGCACGCACGCTTGAAATACGGGCCTTTGCGGATGTGGAAAATTTACCGGTTTGCAGATCAACTGATTCTTTGACCTTCTGCCCGCCGTCACGGTTCAGGCGGTAAAAGCCGCCCTTGCCCTTGCGCCCGGTATAGCCATCGGCAATCAGGGTGCTGACCAGTTCACTTTCGCGGTAAATGGCGTGGAACGGATCGGATTTATCAAGCGCGCCGGCCATGCTGGATTGCACATGGGGCATCAAATCAAGACCTACCAGATCCATCAGGCCAAACACCCCGGTTTTGGGAATGCCAAACGGGCGGCCAATGACGCTGTCGGCTTCTTCGACGGTCAGTTTGCGGTCCATGGCCTCGACCATGGCGGCCTGAATCCAGTACACGCCAAGACGGTTGGCGATAAAGCCGGGCTCGTCATGGCAGGTCACACAGGTCTTGCCCAGTTTGCGATCGGCAAAATCGGCAACCATGTCGATCACGCCATCACGGGTCGCATCCGATCCCACCAGTTCCAGCAAACGCATATAGCGCGGCGGGTTAAAGAAGTGGGTGATGATGAAGTCCTGCGCGAACGTCTTATCCATGCCGTCAATCAGGGTGGCGAGCGGAATGGTCGAAGTATTTGACGAAATCACCGATCCCTTGGCACGGACGGCATCGATTTTACGATACAGGTCCTGCTTGATATCAAGGCGTTCAATAACCGCCTCGATGATCCAGTCACATTTGGCAATTTTATCAAGGTCATCCTCGATATTGCCACACGTGATCAGCTTGGCGACCCGTTTGGACATAAACGGGGCCGGATCGGTTTTCAGCATTTTGGCCACCGCACCCTCGGCCACCGCATTGCGGTTTTTGGCCCCGTCGGGAACGATATCAAGCAGCAGGACCGGGGTCCCGGAATTGGCGATATGGGCGGCAATTCCGGCCCCCATAACACCGGCGCCGATCACGGCAACCTGTTTGATGTCTGATGTTACGTTGGGCATTACATCGCCTCCAGAATGGTCGCGATCCCCTGACCCCCGCCAATACATTGCGAGGCCAAGGCATATTTGCCGCCATCACGTTTCAGGATGGCTGCGGCCTTACCCACAATACGCGCACCCGTGGCACCCAGCGGATGACCAAGGGCCAGCGCACCACCGTCGATATTGACCTTTGCCCCATCCAGACCAAGGTCGGAAATGCTGGCCATGGCTTGGGACGAGAACGCCTCATTCAGTTCGGTGACATCGATATCGGATGCTGAAAGGCCAGCACGCGACAGGGCCTTTTTCGAGGCACCCACCGGGCCAATGCCCATGATTTCAGGAAGACACCCATCAACCGCAACCGATTTGATCCGCGCAAGCGGGGTCAGGCCGTGTTTCTTTGCATAGTCTTCCGAGCAGACCAGAACCGCAGACGCCCCGTCGGTCAGCGGCGAAGACGTGCCCGCCGTCACAACACCATCAGCCTTGAATGCCGGTTTCAGGTCGGCAAGACTTTGCGCGGTGGTTTCAGCGCGGATACAGCCATCTTCGGAAACAACACCGTCCTTGGTCTGGATCGGGATGATTTCATCGGTGAATTTGCCAGCCGCCTGTGCGGATGCCGCCCGTTTGTGGCTTTCAACCGCGAAGGCTTCCTGATCGGCGCGCGACAGGCTGTATTTCGCCGCAACATTTTCGGCCGTATCGCCCATGCCCATATAGGCCTCGGGCATTTCCTTATACAAATCCGGGTTGGGTAACGGGTTAAAGCCCATCATCGGAACACGGGTCATGCTTTCGACACCGGCACAGATAAAGACATCCCCGGCACCCATCGCAATTGCACCCGCCGCCTGATGGATCGACTGCATCGATGACCCACAGAACCGGTTGACGGTCACACCCGCGACCGATCGCGGCAGGTCGGCCAGGAAGGTCACCAGACGGGCAACGTTAAAACCCTGTTCGCCCTCGGGAAAGGCACAGCCAAGGATCAGGTCTTCGATATCTTTGGGATCGACCCCGGTCTTTTCGACCAGACCTTTGACAACCTGTGCCGCAAGATCGTCAGGACGGACCTTGGCAAGTGCCCCTTTGCGGGCGGGGGTAAAGGGTGAGCGGACATATCCGGCAATTACGGCGTTGGTCATGGCGATGTCTTCCTTCCTGAGCTGTCCTCTGTCCGGGTATCATTACGAAACCGGTTCGAGTCCTTTTTCTTTAAGCGCATCAATCGATTGTTGTTCGATGTCGCGCAGTTCATCCAATGTGACGTCCAGGGCCTGGCGTTGTTCTTCCAGATCCGAAATCCGTTCCCGAACCCGGCCAAGCAGCATTCTGATCTGCTCTGACTGGGTGGGATCCGCGCCATAGAGATCGAGATAATCAGCGATCTCGCGCAGGCTGAACCCCAGTCGCTTGCCGCGCAGAATGATCAGCATCTTGGCGCGATCCTGCCGGGTATAAACCCGTGTGGTGCCTGCACGTTGCGGATTTACGAGTCCCTTTTGTTCGTAAAACCGAATGGTGCGTGGCGTGATGCCAAGATCAGCGGCCAGTTCCGGCACGGTGTAAAACCGGTCGTCTAATTTCGTCATGTTCTCGCCCCCATGGTATCTATTTTTCACTTAACGTCAATTAGTTTACGTTAACGTCACATTGATTTTTTCTCTGTGTGTGATGTGACGTTAACGCATTGAATTTATTGACGTGTTCCCTCACGTTTTAGGCGCTCTTCCTCAACCAGCTCTTTTTTCGACAATTTGCCGACCATGGTTTTGGGAAGTTCTTCACGGATTTCAATCTCGCGCGGCATCTCGATTCGCGAAATTTTATCATCAAGGAATGCCCGCAAATCTTCGGCGGTAATATCTGTCACGCCATTCTTCAGACGCACAAACGCCTTTGGTGCCTGTCCACGATAGGGATCGGGCACGCCAATGCAGGTGACCTCGGCGATTTGTTCATGCAGATAAAGGGCTTCTTCAATTGCGCGGGGATAGACGTTGTATCCACTACACAGGATGACGTCCTTTAACCGATCGACAAGGAAGGTATAGCCATCCTCATCCTGATAGCCGACATCGCCGGTCCGGAGCCAACCGTCGACAAAGGTCTCCTCGGTCGCGGCGGGGTTTTGCCAGTATTCCGGCATAACTTGCGGTCCACGCACGCACACCTCGCCCTTTTCACCCAGTGGTACGGGTTGAGCATGGTGTTCTAACGAACGAATTTCGATTTCAGCCCCCGGCATTGCCAGACCGATTGAACCTTCCTTGTTGACCCCTTTGAGCGGGTTACAGGTGCAAACCGGGCTGGCTTCGGTTAGGCCGTATCCTTCAACGACTTTCGATCCGGTGATTTCCTCAAACCGGTGTTTGACCTCAACGGGAAGCGGCGCACCGCCTGAAATACAGCATCGAATGTGTGACAGATCGTGTTTGGGTGTTTCTGGCGAATTGTTGATGGCGGTATAGATTGTCGGAACGCCGGGAAAGATCGTTGCCCGCTTTTTATCGAGCGCCTTAAGCAAGGCATTAAGCTCAAAGCGGGGTTGAAGAACAAGTTCCGACCCCATGTTGACCGATGTGTTAAGCGCCACGGTCATGGCAAAGACATGGAAGAACGGCAGGACACACAACGTGACCTCATATCCGGGATTGGCGTCGGGCATCCAGCGGGTCAGCTGATCAACATTGGCACTCACGTTGGCGTGGGTCAGCATCGCCCCCTTGGGGCGACCGGTGGTGCCGCCGGTATATTGCAACACTGCCAGATCATCGACCACGATATCGGCCGCCGTATCAATCGGCTTGCAGCCGATAACACGATCATAGGCAATATGGCGCAAATCGGTCGGGACGTCGGCCAGTTCGCTGCGTTTAAACAGTGAAAACAGAACGCTTTTGATCGGCGGCAGAATGTCGCTCATTTCGCAAACGACAATCCGCTTCAGACAGGTTTGATCCAGACAGGCCGCGACCTTGGGATAAATCTGTTTAAGGTTCAGGGTCACCATCAGGCGACAGCCGGAATCCTCGATCTGATAGGCGATCTCGCGCTTTGCATACAGCGGATTGAAGTTGACCACCACGCCGCCGCATTTCAGGATCGCGTAATAGCACACCACATAATACGGCGTATTGGGCAGGCACAGCCCAACCTTGTCGCCTTTGCGGATGCCAAGCTGCTTGAAACCTTCGGCGGCACGATCAATCTGATCCTTGATGGTTTTGTAATCATAAATCCGACCGAGAAAATCAATACAGGGACGATTGGGAAAACGTGCTGCGGCCCGGTCGAAAATCTCATGAACCGGGCAGGTGTAAACTGGCGAGCTTACGTCAACGCCATTGATCAGGGTCGGGGATTCTTGAACGTTCATCTGGTTCATTCGCGTTAACTCCATTACGTTAACGTCACTTTGCGGGCAAAAAACGGGCCCGGTCGGGGCAGCATCCGCTCCCCCGCACCGAACAGTATAACAGATCAGAACTTGAAGTTCGCCTGCAGGGCGATGATGTCGACATGGGCGTCATAATCGGCTGAGAAGTCACCAAGTTGATCATCACTCAAATCAACGCGTGCGGTATTGGCGAAAACATGTGTATAGCCGAGGCTGACAAGAGCCCAGTCCGCAACCTGATAGGAAGCGCCCAGCGACGTCCAGAAACGGTTGGAGTCGGGTAGACGGACATTGCGATACTTTGTTTTGATCGGGGTTTCGTCAAACGCCACACCGCCGGTAAAGGCCCAGTTTTCATCATGTTGATAACGTGCACCAAGGGATCCAAACCATGCGCTGCCCCATTTATATTCATCGGATGTTGAATCCTGAATGCCAGCTTGGCTGCTGATGTCACCATCATAGTTAAAGGTCAGCGTGTCGATGGAATTCCAGTTGGTCCATTGGGCATCTGCCATCACGGTCCATTGATCGCCAACCTGTTGGGAAACACCAAACGCAATAGACTCAGGGGTTGTCACTTTTGCTGTTGCGTTGCGATCTGTATAAGGCGTGTTTGGCAAGTTTTCGGCCGCACTGTCGAAATCGATCTTGCCTTCAAGGGTATGATGAACCTCGGAATTATAGGCCACACCAATCCGTGTGCCACTCACGACTTCCCAGTTCATTCCGGCTTGCCAGCCATATCCGACATCGTCGCCGCTAACTTCACTGTTACCTTCGTTCGCCGTACCAGCCAGTTCTGGAACGGAACGCGACAGAGCAGCATCAAGTTGCTGGATCTGCGGGCCGGCTCCGATCGAAAGACCATTATCAAAGCGATAGGCAAGTACCGGTTTGATGTTGACCGATTTAATTGATGATGTGGTGCCATGGAATCGCCCGGAGAAATCCGGTTCGTAATCGGTCACAAGACCCCAGGGAGATGTGATCGAAATGCCCAGATTCAGTTGATCAGTCAATTTGAATACGGCGTGGGCGTTCGGAACAAACGCGTCCTGCGCGATATCTTTGTAAGTTGTTGCATCCGAAAAGGTTTTTGCGGCCGTGACGCCACTGCCCGATGCTTCAATATTCTTGGCCTTGGCAACCGGAACGATAAGGGCACCGCCAACGCTGTAACTGGTTTCTTGATATTGGCCAACCGATCCCGGATTGTTGACCATTGTCGAGGCATCGGTGGTCAGGGTCGACATACCCGCAAAACTCGACCCCTGCAGCGTGCCACTTGTTTCACGGACCTGAAAGCCCGATGCCTGTGCTGTACCGGCGGTGGCGAGTGCACATAGAAGTGCGGTACCTGATGCTGCCCCCCAGAGGCAGCCTTTCTTGAACTTGGACATAAAGTTTCTCCCTTAATCGTAAAACGCTTTAATTTCTGTGACCAAAGCGCCCGCTGTCATTCTTGAAGGGCTATCGCATCGACCCGAACAAAATCGATGTCGTAACCCTTTCTTTTAAAACTGGTTTTAAGAAGATATCCGTCGTTGCCATACCAAAGGTCGCGTTCGACATCGCCGGACATTTCGTAATGGGTCGCCGGTGTTTCCCGGTTTTCGATCCTCAGTTTTTCGTCGCCGACCTTATTGATTTGCACCGCATAAGGTTCGGCGTTGATGACGCTATAGAGATGCGATTTGGCGGTGACGTCTTCAAGCCACAAGGTCAGTGGCCAGGCGCCGTCACAGGCATTGCGCTTCCCGACACCTTTTCCGGCAACATCATAGCAATCTGCCTGATAGTCCGCCTGATAGGTGTAGTGTGTGCCGTCATCATTGGTGGTGGTTTTGACCGAGACCAGTTGGTTGCCGTGCCATTGCTCGGTCCGCTGGTGGTCATAGTGGAATTGAAGAAACAGCACCCGGACATCGGTCAGGGTTTCAACCTCAACCGTGCGGCCGTTTGCCGTTTGGGTGATGTCGACTTTCTCATAGCCAATCGGTTCCCCGTCCTTAAGAACGCGGAAATTCAGGATGTCACCAGCATAAGCCGATGACGCCACAAGAAGGGCGACAGACCCTGTAGCCAAAGCCGATACGGTGCGTTTTAAAGCGCGGTTCCGCATGGTGTTCCCCCGTAGAACAGATCAGTCCAGCATGGACGATAATTTCGCCGCAACTCCCATGGATCCCTTGATCTTGAGCTTGCCCATGGTGAAGGCCAGCATCGGATCGAGTTTTCCGTTGATCAGTTTTTCGAGGTTGGCTTTTTTGATTTTCAGAATGCAATCAGCATCCGACAGGTCATCATCGGTGATTTCCGGCTCATCACCGGTGGCATCGACCACAATCTGACCGTCATCGCCGCAATCAAATGCGACAACAGCATTCAGGCCGCGCAACTGCGGCAGTTTCTGTTTTACAGTTTCGAGGATGTCATCCACGAACGCCTCCCTCTTAAAGACGGTGTTTTTTTATGATTGTGGCTCAACTGTAACGGAATGTGACGTTAACGTAAAACAAATTACGATAGAGGGAGGAATATAACGAATAGAGCTTTGAAATTTAACAATTTTAAGATGAAAAACACCTACTTCGGAATGCAAAAAAGCCCGGCATTGCCGGGCTTTTGAAACATAAATAGCCGTCATGTAATCTGATCAAGGGGCCGCGTGATTACGAGACAATCTGCCACGATCCATCAGGCTGCATACAGGCCGTGCCATAGCTTTCCTGTCGTTTTCCGCTGATGACGGTGGTCGCGGTATATTCGCGGCAATAACGGCCTTCGCTGGTTTCCCAGCTGCGTTGCGGGACCATCTGATATGGTTGGCCCGACTCCGGATTGCGCCAATGGACCGATTGCCCGTCTGGAACCTGCTTCAGGGCATAACCGGTACAGGCACTGTCGGCCTGATCAAGCTTCTGACCAAGTGCATACCCACCCAATAGGCCAAGAATGGCGCCGCCAATCATTGCAGCATCCCGTCCATCACCCTTACCAATAGTTGATCCGAGTGCGGTGCCAGCACCCCCGCCAACAATCGCGCCAATCACATCGCGGTTACAGCGCAGGAAATTGCCGTCCGGAACAAACAAATCCCCCGGCTCGTGCGATAATCACGGTCATAGTGCCGCTTATGGCCATGCTTTGAGGCATGCTTGTCACGGTACCCGTGTGCGGGGGCCCATGGCGGCGGATCGGCCTTTGCGGTTGAGGGCATGGCGATCGGTGCCGAGAGACTTATGGCTGTTGCCATCAGAATGATCTTCTTGATCATTTTCGGGCCTCTTCGTTTTCATGCATGATGTAACCGACACCTGTGCCGACCGCCCCGCCAATCACCGTGCCGCAGGTAACACACCCGCCGGTAAGAACGGTTCCGACTGCACCAACACCTGCACCAATTGCCGCACCGCTTAGCATTTTCTGATTACGGTCATTCAGGCCGCTACAACCCGAAAGGCCGAGCGCACCTGCAAGGACGACGATCATGGCTGTCTGTCGCATTTTCGATACCCTTCCCGTTTGTTTTAACCCGTGTCATTGCGACAGGGTGAACCAGAATTGGGAACAGGGTTGGGCGCCTTTGCGCGGAAAATCGGGCAGATAAGGCGATCCAAAGGCAAAACACATCAAGTGTTTGAAATGGCGAATTTTTTTTTAAAAAAAAGGCCGATGGGGCCAGATGCATGAAACGTCAAATGTGCCGCGTAAAAGGGCGTTTTGATTGTCAAAGCAACACTTTGAACCCTGTTTTACAGTCGATGACAGGGGGGACATGCTTATGCATGAGCCAGCGCTTCATTTCTGTTGAAACGGTTCAGCCAAAAAGATAGCTTTGCGGTCAATTAAATCTGACAGAACGTCGCGATACATCGCGGGACAAAGTGCCCGCACCATCCAAAGGAAACGATATGAGCTTCACCGTCTGGTTGTCTGTTGCAACCATCTGTGTTTTGGGGGCGATGACGCCGGGGCCAAGTCTGGCGGTTGTGTTGCGCTATTCGGTGGGGCAATCGCGACAGGCCGGTTTTGCCTGTGCGCTGGCCCATGGGGTGGGCATCGGGTTTTATGCCGTCATCACCATGACCGGTCTTGGTATCCTGTTTCAAACCATGCCGGTGTTTCATAATGGGGTCAGCATTCTCGGCGCGTTCTATCTGATCTGGCTTGCGATCAAGGCATGGCGTGCGGCCGGGTCGGGGGAAAAGTTCAATGTAGAAGGGGCCGGGCAACTGTCCGGGTCGCTGATGCAGGCCGCACGCGACGGGTTCATGATCGCGTTTCTCAATCCCAAAATCGCGTTGTTTTTCCTCGCATTGTTCAGCCAGTTTGTCTCGCCGGAATTTGAATGGGGCGGCAAGTTTTTGCTGGCATTCACCGCTGCGGCGATTGATGCGGGCTGGTACTGTCTGGTGGCGATCGGGCTTTCGCATGGCGCGGTTTTACCGTGGTTGCGCGACCATGCCGCATGGATTGAACGCATCATCGCGGTTTTGTTTGTTGTCGTTGCCCTGCGTGTTCTGTGGGGTGTGGTTTTATAAGCACCATGCATGATGCAGGGCCTTGAGACAGGCTGATATCACGCTGTTTCTGTTCCCGTCCCCGGCGCGGTGATGCTTAAATTTCCAAAAAAGTTCTTGATTTGTTCTTTTGTTTGTGGCATAAAGGACAAATCAACAGGAAAAAACCGCCTGCACCGCACCCCGCAAGACATCATGTTTTGCGGGTTTTTTGCGTTTGGCCGCATCTCAGGGAGACAGACGATGCAAGGAATTTCGGGTCACAGAAAGCTCACGTCGGCACAATCGATCAGATTTAACGCACAGCGCATTCGGCTCAGACCACAGGGCCAAGACCATTGCCAAGACCGTTTCCAGAACCTGTTGCATTCAATCTGTGCAAGCCAGTATGGTCATGCGCGCCACCCCTCGACCTTACCCGGATCATCCCTGATCCAGACGGAGCCCCCCGATGACTGACAAAACTGCCCCCACGGATGAACCGCAAAATAATGCCGGGCGCGGGTTTCATCGCCTTGGTGCCCATATCGGGTTTCTGATCGCCATTTTGCTGCTGGCGGCCAATATGCGCGGCAGCATTGTCGGTCTTGGTCCGCTGGCCGAGATTATCGGAACCGATCTTGCGCTTTCGGGAACCCAGCTTGGTTTGCTAACGACCTTACCGGTGTTGAGTTTCGGGGTTTTGTCGATCTTTGCGCCGCGCTTGGGGCAGCGTTTTGGGCTTGAGGCGACCTTGCTTGCGATGCTGTTTTTCATTGCCGTCGGGCAGGGGCTGCGCGCCAGTGGTGCCTATGACATCATGGTGGTTGGCACGATCATTTTGGGGGCGGCGATTGCCGTTTTGAATGTTCTGACACCGTCGTTGGTGCGGCGCAGCTTCCCGACCCGTGTCGCACTGGTGACAGCACTTTACACTTTCACGATGTCGACCGGGGCCACGGTTGCGGCGTTTATTTCCATTCCGATCCGCAATGCGGCCGATGGGGATTGGCGCTGGTCACTTGGTATCTGGGCGGTGTTTGCGGCGATTGCCTTTATCTGCTGGCTGCCGATGTTGCGTTATCGCCATAAGGCGGTTGCGCCGGCATCTTTGGTCAAAATATCGCTGTGGAAAAATGTCGAAGCCTGGTGGCTTGCACTGTTTTTCGGGTGCCAGTCCTTGATGTTTTATACTGGCACGGCATGGGTGGCCAAAGTCTTCATCGACAGCGGTATTTCCGAGGCCGAAGCCGCAACGCTTTTGACCCTTTTTAACGTGTTTGGCATTCCGGCCGCCTTTGCCGCCCCGCTGATCTATTCGAAGTTCCGCAATAAAAAACTGGCGATGTTGTGCTTGCACATTCCGTTGATCATTGCGGTGCCCGGCTTTGTCTTTGCCACCGCTGAATTGCCCTATCTTTGGGCGGTCTGTCTTGGCCTTGGTCAGGGCAGCATGATCAGCATTGCCCTGACACTGGTCGGGATGCGCGGGGCGGATCCGCAAACCTCGGCCCGTCTTTCAGGTATGGCCCAGTCGGTCGGTTATTTGTTTGCGGCCATTGGACCGGTTTTGTTCGGGGCGCTGCATGATCTTTTGGGCGATTGGCAGGTTGCCCTTTACTTCCTGTTTGTCGTGGTTGCGATCCAGATATGTGCCGCCATGCGTGCCGGATCGCCCGAGAAAATTGGCGGAGAATAAAACCGCGCACTGAGTGACCAGAGATAAAACACCCCGGCATGAGTTGACCCCATGCCGGGGTGTTTTGGTGTGTGTGACAATCATCACAAGGTGTTCTTGACTTGCATTCGCAACAAGAATATAGAATGCAAATCATTATCAATTACTCTCGAAATAGATAAGGAGTTTGCGATGCCCCACATCGCAGCCAGACCGTCAAAAAATGACAAATCCGGCGCGGTCAAATACATGCAAATCAGCGAGTTGATGGGGGATGATCGGGAAATCATCATTATTCATCAGGGGGATGAATATCACCTGCGCCTGACATCGAATAACAAACTGATCCTTACGAAATAACAGTGTCCGACGACGCAATCCTTTTCAACATACCGACTTCCGCCAGCCAGCGCGCCAGTGCCCTGCACAAGCCAGCCAGCCAGCCAAAAAATGGTCCAAAGCTGCCTTACAGGGGAACATCATGGTTCGAAGCACTTCTGCGCGCCTGCTTATGGCGTCAGTATCCATTCTTGCGCTTTGCGTTTCAGCGCACGCACAGGACGCCACCGACGAAACACCAAAAACAACCGTCGATCAGACATCCGATGACGCGGCGCAATCTGTGCCGGAACGGACAATTGTGCTGGATGCAATTTCGGTCACGGCCAGCAAAACAGGCACATCGGTGATTGATGCCCCGGCATCGATATCCATTGTCGATCAGGAAGAACTCCAACGCCGTCAGCCAGATAATCTTGGCGATATTCTGCGCGGTATGCCCGGCGTCGAGGTCTCTGGTGGTCCGCGCAGCACAGTTCAGATGCCGATCATTCGCGGCCTGACAGACAACCGGGTTGTCATCCGCGTCGATGGGGCGCGGGCAAACCTGAATGTCGGGCACAAGGGCGGATTGTTTATTGATCCCGAGGTCGTAAAGCAGGTCGAAGTTTATCGTGGCCCGGCCTCCACCATGCAGGGGACAGGTGCACTTGGCGGCGTGTTGGCTTTAACAACAGTCGATGCCAATGACATGCTTGAACCCGGCCAGAATATCGGCGCGCGCGTTAAGGCCGGGTATAGCTCTGTCGATCATGGGATGACATGGAACGGCATGGCGTATGGTCGCCCGACCGACAATTCCGACATTCTTGTCAGTGTGACGCGCAAGAACACCGACGATTTCGAGGCCGGTAACGGCGAAGAACAACCCTATACCGACGATGATTACATCAATGGGTTATTCAAGGCCGGGCTTGATATCAATGATGTCAGTCGCCTGACCTTTTCGTTACAAAGATACAGTGACGATCATGAATTACCGTCCGCACCTGATGGTACTAGCACCGACAACCTGACGGATCGTGAAAGTACTCAGACGACGGCTGTTGTTGGGTATGAATACGATGATAGTGCCAATGACTGGATCGATGCAGAAGTCCGGCTGTATGGGATGGACAACGACATCCATGAAGTCCGCATCAGTGATGGTCGCGATGACCGGCGCGAACTTCAGACAATTGGGCTGGAAGGCAGCAACACCGTCCGTTTTGATCTTGGCGGTGGGGAACTTTTCACAACAGTGGGCGGCGAGGTTTTCCGCGACAGTCAGGAAGGGCGCCGTGATGGGGAGCCAACGCCGGGTTGGTTCCCGGATGCGGAAATGCTGATTTCCGGTGTTTACATCGACAACACCTATGCGGTGACCGAGCGCCTCGAACTCGGCGCAGGGGTTCGGTTCGATTCATTTGATCTGTCGGCAGATGGACAGGAAGACCGTACCGATCAGGCCGTTTCCCCACGCTTTTCTGCCAGCTATCGCGTGACAAGCTGGATGCAGCCTTATGTCAGCTATGCCGAGGCCTTTAACGCCCCGACACTTAATCAGCTTTACAATGACGGGCTCCATTTCTCGATGGGGCCGGGCAATAACAACTTCTTTGTCCCGAACCCGAACCTTGATGCCGAAACCGCGAAAACGTGGGAGTTTGGGACAAACTTCAAGACAGATGACCTGATCGTTGGCGGCGATGCCGTGCGGGCAAAGGTTTCGTACTTCCGCAACAAGGTCGAAGATTACATCGAACAGTCGACCGACATTGCCGGGGGCACGACAACCAGCAGCAACTTGCCAGAAGCGGAAATCAAGGGCTTTGAGGCCGAGTTGACCTATGACACCGGTGTTGTTTTTGCGGGTCTTGCCGCAGCCCGTATTCGCGGCGAAAACGCGCGAACCGGTGAATATCTGTCCAATATTTCTGGCGATAAGGTTTCGGTTTCCGGTGGATACCGCTTTGTTGACGAGGGTGTCGAAGTCGGTGGTCGTGCCAACATGGTTGACGCACAAAACCGTGTTCCCGACGACGAAGATGAGCGCGATGGCTATGCGACATTTGATCTGTTTGCCAACTGGCATGCGGATGACGTCGTCAACGGTCTGACTGTTAATTTCGGTGTGGATAACATCCTCGATCAGAAATATCGCACCAGTGCCGCGACCCTGTATGAGCCGGGCCGCAACGTCAAAATTTCCGCAAGTATGAAATTCTAATCACCGCCGATCAGACGATGCCGCCTCTGCATCGTCTGATCTTTAAGGAGGGTCTTAAACGCCATGACACAAAACAATTTTAAAACAGCCGATGAAGCCTGGTCGGCATTCTCTGCCGGTGAGGCAAAAGGCTATGCCGTCGATATTGCCGCCGAACTTGGTTTGACCGAGGGCGAACTGGTTGCCGCAGGCATTGGGCAGAACGTTACGCGTCTTGATGCAGACTGGGGCGATCTGATTTCCCGGCTGGAAGAACTGGGCGAGGTCAAGATCCTGACCCGCAACGTCAATGTCGTGCATGAAAAAACCGGCACGTTCGGCGCGGTCAGTATCAACGGTGAAATGGGTCTTGTGCTCAATGGTGATATTGACCTTCGCCTGTTTCTGGGGCGCTGGGGGCATGGGTTTGCGGTTGAAACCCATAATCCGCGCGCAGGGTGTCGGCGCAGTTTCCAGTTCTTTGATCACGATGGAACGGCCATCCACAAAGTCTTTTTGACCGGCCATTCCAATGAAGCGGCCTATGACACCCTGATTGCCGATTTTAAGGCAGAAAATCAGATGCCGGGTATTGAGACCTTGCCACCCTTGCCCAAACCGGTCACCCGCAAGGATGGGGATGTTGAGGTTGAAAACCTGCGCGCCCATTGGCGCAGCATGACCGATGTCCATCAGTTCCATGGTTTGTTGAAAGATTTCAACGTTGACCGCCATCAGGGTCTGCGACTGGTTGGCGAAGAATTCGCCGAACGGCTGAGCAATGACGCGCTTAAAACCCTTTTGGAAGCGGCGGCAAAAAGCGACGTTTCGATCATGGTGTTTGTTGGCAACAGTGGCGCCATTCAAATCCATACCGGGCCGATCAATACCATTCGTGAAATGGGCGACTGGATCAACATCATGGATCCGAGTTTTACCCTGCATCTGCGGATGGATTTGATTGCGCAAGCCTGGATCGTGCGCAAACCGATCCGCGAAGGTCAGGTGACCACGGTCGAGCTTTATGACGCAGAGCTAAACAATTTTGTGATTTTCTGTGGCGAGCGCAAACCCAAGGACCCGGAAAATCCCGATTGGCAAAAACTGGCCGAGAGCCTGCCGCGCTATTCATCAGCAGCGGCCAAAGTGGCGGAGTAAATGATGCGCGCGATTTTTGGATTTACGCTGGCCGTCATCGGGTTGATTGGCTTGTGCCTGCCGGCATTTTCGGCTGAGCAGCCCCAACGTGTGATCACGGTGGGCGCACCTGCGACCGAGATTGTCTTTGCCCTTGGGGCTGGCGACAGCGTGATTGCGACCGATACCACAAGTACGCGGCCAGACCCGGTGCCAAGTTTGCCCAAGGTCGGCTATATGCGCCAACTGGCAGCAGAGGGCATCATCAGCCTGAAACCCGATGTGATTGTTGCGGTGGAAAAGTCCGGTCCCGACCCGGTGTTACAGGAGCTGACCGATCTTGGCATCAATATCGTCAAACTGCCGTCGCTTGATCGGATGGAAAATCTGCCCAATGCGATTGCCATGGTGGCAGAAGCCCTGGGGCGTCAGGATGAAGCGGCCCTTTTAACCAAACAGGTGAACGACGATATTGCCAGTCTGGCCAGCCTTGCCACCAACGATCACCCAAGCATCGTTTTCTTGATGGCGGTCGGTCATGGCAAGCCGCTTTCAGCCGGGAAAAACACAACCGCAGCTGAAATCATCGATTTGATTGGCGGGCGCAATACCATGGCCGCGTTTGACGGTTTTAAACCGGTGTCATCGGAAATCATTGCCGCAGATACATCGGATTATGTTTTGGTCGCCCAATCAACAATCGATCAGTTGGGCGGAATTGACGGATTGAAAAACCATGCGGTTCTTGGCCTGAACAAGGCCGTGGAAAAGGGTCATGTCCTGACTGTGTCGTCGTCGACGATTTTGGGGTTTGGTCCGTCATCTGCATCTGAAATCCGGGCTTTGGCGACGTCCTTGCATCAGGCTGAACAGGCACAGTGAGCGGCGTGAAGAAGATGGTGGCATCGCCTTGGATGCACATGCCAATCAATCGGTCCGTCATGGTTCTGATGTTTCTGGCAGTGGGGCTGTTGGTGGTGACGGTGATATCGCTGGGGACGGGTGGTGCCCCGATTGATCTGGGCGATGTCATCCATCACATCCTGCACCGCATGGGTTTGATGGGAACGGGGATTGAGGAATTTGATGCCCGTGTCCTTGATAGTTTGCGGCTGCCCCGGATTCTGCGCGCGATTGTCATTGGGGCGGGACTTGGCCTTGCGGGGGCGGTGATGCAAAGCCTGTTTCGCAATCCGATTGCCGATCCCGGCATCATCGGGGTTTCGGCCAGTGCCGCTTTTGGCGCGGTGGCGATGATTGTTGCCGGTCATATTATTCTGGGCAGCTATTACCCGGTTGTGGGGCCCTATGGGGTGCCGGTTGCGGCCTTTGCCGGGGCTGTTTTAGCAACCGGTGTAATCCGGGTTTTATCGCGTCAGGACGGGCATACCGATGCGGCGATCATGTTGCTGATCGGGGTTGCGATCAATGCCATTGCCTTTGCCGGGGTGGGTGTCTTTACCTATATGGCCGACGATGCCCAGTTGCGCAGTCTGACCTTTTGGCAAATGGGCGCGCTTTCGGGCAATGGACCGGCGGACGGACCGGCCTTGCTGATCATCGCCGTTGGTGCGGGATATCTTGTCAGTCTGGGGACGTCGCTGAACCTGTTTTTACTGGGCGAGGCCGAAGCCCGCCATCTTGGGATCGAGGTTGAACGTCTTAAACGCCGGGCGACTGTGGTGACCGCATTGGTCGTCGGGGCGGCGGTGGCGGTATCGGGCATTATCGGCTTTGTCGGGCTGGTTGCCCCCCATCTGGTGCGGTTGGTCACCGGGCCGGACAATCGTTATGTCCTGCCCGCATCGGCCATTTGCGGGGCGGCGATCCTGACCGGGGCGGATGCGGTCGCCCGGATCATTGTTTTGCCTGCCGAATTGCCGATTGGGCTTGTCACCGGGATTGTCGGCGGGCCGTTTTTCCTGGGTCTTTTGATGCGTGAAAAGAAAAGGCGGCGGATATGAGCCTGACGGCGCACAACATCAGTTTTCTGGCGCGTGGGCGGTATTTGTTGCGCGATATTTCCGTTTCATTGGTCGCGGGGGAAGTTCTGGCGGTTTTGGGGCCAAATGGGGCGGGAAAATCGACCTTGTTAAAGGTTCTTGCCGGTGAACACCGCGTTGCCGACGGGACAGTCACCCAGAACGGTCGCGATGTGTCAAAGCTGCCCGCCCTGACACTGGCGCAGGAACGTGCGGTGATGCCACAAGCAACATCAATGACATTCCCCTTTGCCGTGCGCGATGTCGTGGCCCTTGGCCGGTCGCCGTTTCGCAAGATATCAACGCGCAAACATGATCAGGCACTGGTCGAACGGGCGATTGCCCTTGCCGATATCGGGCATCTGGCCGATCGCGCCTATCCGGCGTTGTCGGGTGGGGAAAAACAACGCGTCCATCTTGCCCGTGCCCTTGTGCAAGTGTGGGGCATGGATGATAGCAGCCTGTCAGAAACGGCACCGACCAACGATAAAATCCTTGCGCCAAAGAGCGGTCAGGCAAGGTTCCTTTTGCTCGATGAGCCGACATCGGGACTTGATGTTTCCCATCAGCATGCCTTGCTTTCGGTCGCGCGGCGTGAAGCCCGCCAGAACGGGGTGGGGGTTTTAATGATCCTGCATGATTTCAATCAGGTCACAGCCTATGCCGACCGGGTTGCTGTTTTACAAGCTGGGGAAATGGTCGCGCAAGGAGCGGTGGGCGATGTTATGACGCCCGACTTGCTTTCGACCGTTTTTAAAAGCCCCATCCGGGCGATCCCCGATCCAGATGGTGGGGCTGTACTGGTCAGTCAGGCGGCATCGGGGTGAATATCGCGGGCTTGTTCGGCCAGTTGTTTTAGCGCGGCCAAAACATCCTGCGTTGCTTTTTCCATTTGGGAAAAGGCCGTTTCGGCGGCGTCTTGATCGCGATTGGCAAAGGCACGAAGGGCCGCGTGACCCGCGGCATGCTGGGCTTCGTGCGGGGCGCGGACGGTCTTAAAGCCGGGCAATTTCCGGAAGGGGTCGGCAGCGGGGCTGTCATACCATTTGCCAAACCGGCAGGTATCTGCGGCCCCCATGTCAATGGTATCGGCGTCGGTCAGGCCAGCCAGAACTTCGGCGACGGTTTTGAAATAGACCGCATGTTCGGCGCGTGCACTTCGGATCGTGCGGTTGGGGATGTCATATTGCACCAGTTCGGCAACCTGCTGATCAATCAGGCCTTCGACCTCGCCAACCGTTTGAATGGCGGACCGGATCGCACTGACCTGACCGCCGGTTTGATTGGCAATGCCGGTAATGCCATCGCGCACTGCATCGGTTGCGATGTTTTGTTCGCCCAGAATATTGGAAATATCGGCAATGCGCTGGGTGGTGTCTTCCATCTTGGTGCCGATTTCGCCCATTTCGCGGGCAACTTCCCCCATGACATCCTGCCCGTGTGATACGGCATCTGTGCCAAGGTTCATGGCATCGACAATGCCATCTGTTTCGCCCTGAAGATTGGCAATGCGTTCGCGGATGCTTTCGGTGGCACGCGCGGTTTGCTGACTTAATGCTTTGACCTCGTTGGCAACCACGGCAAAGCCCTTGCCAGCTTCTCCTGCGCGCGCGGCCTCAATCGTGGCATTAAGCGCCAGAAGGTTGGTTTCCGATGCGATGGCTTCGATCTGTTCAACGATTTCGCCGATTTTTTGCGATGCCTCGGCCAGAACATCAACCCGTTTGGACGCATCGCTGACCGCATGGGCGATTTCGTCCATGCTTGAAACGGCTTCGCGCACGGTTTCCTGTCCGGTGCGGGTAACGGTGATGGCATCTTGGGCATTTTCCGCAGCAACCTTGCCATTTTCGGCAATGTTGCTGATGCCTGAAACCATCTGATCGACAGCAGCAGAGATCGATTGTGCCCGGCGGTCAACGTCCTCGATAACATTCATCATGCGGGCATTGGAAATCGCACTTTCATTAATCGCGACCGAAAGATCCATGGTGCGATCAAGCTGCTGATCGGCAAAGGCATTTTCCGACGTGGTATGGCGGTTGTGGGCACTGGCATCGCAATAGGCCGTCAGGGTCAGTTCGATATCAAGCAACATCACCGATGTCAGGGATGTGACGATCCGGGCGGCATCCGATGCCCGCCAGCGGAATTTCAGGATGATTGTTTCAATCAGCGCATCGGTAACGGCGTTATAAGCGGCAATGTAAAGCTTTGGGGTAATGCCGTATTCTTCGTGGCGTTGACCAATTTCAATCGATTGTCGGACGAACGCGTCGTCGAGGTTGCCATCAAACAGCTTTTGCCAGTGGGTTTGCAGGCTGTTGGTGAGGTCTTTACGGACCGCATCATCAATAACAGCCTGATGTGGGGGCGGGTTTTGCGAAATGATTTCGTAGAACTGCGCGGCCCGTGTTGCCGACCCACCCTGAACATCACGGGATGCCTTGCGCAAAATCTCAAAGGTTGCGGGCAGAACATTGTAACGTTCAAGACGATCCTCAAGCAGCGACACACCCTATCCCCTCTTAACCTGTTCCCGACTTTGGTCTTTATGGCTGACCGTCAGAACAGCAAACCCTATACTTTAGAATGTTGACTTTAGGGTTGAGGGGGTCGATCAGCAACACAATTCCGTGTTTGCGATGCATGCATCTTTTACGTCGACAGGCGAACATCGATGATCAGGTCATCTTATGGGTGTTCTTTAGATATCTGGATATTTTCAGGCTGTGTGATGCGTGATCTGCTGGAGCCCGGCTCAATCACCGCGACTTTGTCCCTGCCGGCTTTTTTCGCTGCATATAGGGCATAATCAGCCCTTTTATAGACCTCTTCGGCTTCCTCGCCGATTGTAATCTCTGTCAGGCCAAAGCTTGCGGTTATCTGGATTTCGTGACCCTCGTAGTGGACTTGGGTTTGCTTGATCCGTTCTCTGATGCGTTGGCATGCGTTATCGGCTTCCAAGAAGCTGGTATTGGGCAGGATCAATGCGAATTCTTCACCGCCAATTCTTGCAACTTTGTCAAGGGAACGACATTCCTGAAGAAGCAATTCCCCCATACATGCCAAGACCTTGTCGCCACAAGGATGACCATGAAGGTCATTGATTTCTTTGAAATTATCCAGATCAATAACCGCGAAAGACGTTGGTCTTTCCTGGTCCGCGATACGCTGAATGTAACGCGGAAGCTCATTAAACAGGGTGGAACGCTTCCACAGGCCGGTCAGCGTGTCCTTTCGCGATTTTTCGCGTTCAAAAAGAAGCTGCCTGTTCTTTTTGCGCAAGGTTGCATTGAGTTCTTCAAACTGGTGCCGGGATACGGAACTGGACGCAATGAAGCGCAGCAGCACGTGACTTGGCTGCTGGCCTTGCAGCCGAAGCATCGATCCTTGAAATGGTAAACGTGACTGGTTTCGGTCGTTTTCGTCGGTATGTGCGATATGCAAGCTGCCGGGAAATATTCCGCTTTGAGATCGGCATAACGACATAACTTTGTTTAAGTTCGGGATGTTGTCAGGGAAAAGATCGAAAATGCTTGCATCTTCAACAGTATCAGAACCGCCCGTTCCGATGTCTTGAAGGAAGCGGCGGGCAGCCGGATTAAGGAATGCAATTTCGCCGGTCACCTTGCACACGACCACAGGGTCACTGATCGCAGAAATCAGGGACATTGTTGTTTGGCTGACGCGTGGGGGAAGGTCTTCAGTCATCTTCCCTGAAATACTCACGCCCATCGATTTCATCTATGGAATCTGACGGATTTAATTTGATCACAACACGGCATCCTTTGTCGCCTTGCGCAATTGTTTCCTTAAGTTCCACCCGGGCATATCCAAGGTTTTCAGCGGTAATTTTGCCAAAGACGTTTGACGTCATCATGCACATGGATTTGCGCCCAATGACAGCCTTGCCAAACGGGCATGCGGTATTTTCCAGAATGATGGCTTCTCTGGTGACTTCGGTGACTTTAAACCCGCCGTCAATGCGGCGTTTTAAGTCGACAAGGGTATGGCAAACCTGATCGACTGTCATTTGATCTGTTGCGAACTGTTGGCGATATTGCGTGTTCAGGTCTTTCCCGATTGTCGCGCCAACAATGCTGATCATGCCGGATGCTTCTTCGATCCCGATCACATCTTGCAGGGTGCCGCTCAGGTCGCGGATCATTTCAGTCAGGAATGACTGTTTGTCCAAGGTTACTGTGTCGGTGGGCGCATCTTTGACTGAAGCCATGGTTTGATACTTCACATGTGGACCCGAGGTTGAGTTTTGACGTGCGGTTTGCTGACTCGTTGATTTGGGGATTTGCTGGCACAGTTCAAGGTGGCGGCAGGTTCAGGTTTTTCTGAACAAGCTTGCTCGGCAAGCTTTTCCGCCCTGTTTTCAGGTGGGTTTTATTAATCCATGCTCTGTGAGGAACTAAGAATCCAGTCGCGGAAGGCCCGCACGGCAAAGTTGTTTTCCTTTTCCTGCGGATAAACAACGTAATAGGCATGATGGTTGGGGATTGAGACATCAAACGGGGCGACCAAGCGCCCGCTTTCAAGTTCTTCACGCACCAGAAATTCCGGCAAAAGGGCCAAGCCAAGTCCGGCAACAGCGGCCTGAATGACCATGTGGAAATGTTCAAACCGGGGACCGGCCAACTCATCAACCACGGCAACGCCAGTTGCCGCCAGCCAGTCCTGCCATGCGCGCGGACGGGTGGAATGTTGCAATAATGTGCAATTGCGCACCCGTTCACGGGCAATGGGTAAATCGTCGTTTTCTTGCAGGATTTTGGGTGCGCAGACCGCGATCAGGGTTTCGCCCATCAAGCGATGGGATTTGCAGCCCGGCAGATTGTCATCGCCAAAATGAATGGCGATATCTATGCCTTCGCGGTCGAAATTAAATTCGCGGGTCTGGGTGATCAGGTTTAACTGAATATCGGGCCATGTGGCTTTGAAATCGCCCAGACGCGGCACCAGCCAGCGTGCGCCAAATGTCGGCAATGTCCCGACCGTGAGCATCCCGCCCGCATCGGAATAGGCCATGACCTGCAAGGTTGCGGCCTCGGCCCGATCCAGAAGGTCGCGCACCTGTGCGGCGTAGGCTTCGCCCGCGGCGGTCAGTTTCAGGCGTTTTTTGATCCGGCGAAACAAATCCCGCCCGAGATATTCTTCGAGCGCGCGGATTTGGCGGCTAATCGCACTTTGGGTCACGTTCAATTCTTCGGCGGCACGGGTGAAGGAAAGGTGGCGTGCCGAACTTTCAAAGAATTGCAGGGCCGTTAAAGATGGCAGGACGCGACGCATGGGGCAAATTCCAGTTCATGACTAAATGGAATGATGTGGTGCGAATATATCGTTTGTTTGCTGTTCTTCCAAGGCGTACCGTTTTAAACGGTTCCAAGCCCCCGCGCGCCGCCAGATGAAGCGTTCGGGTCACGGGCCAGAGCGCATGATTATCGGGAATTGATAATTATTTGGAAGGAGAAACCCTTTCAAGACCCTTTTTCGGTCATCCTGCGCATCCTGAAACATAAAGAACGGCCAGAAGGCCTGCACAGTTTATCGGGTAGAAGGCGAGAATGGGTTCAGAAGCGCAAAATTACGATGTGATCATTGTCGGTGGTGCGGTCATTGGCAGTTCCATCGCATGGCATCTGACCGGCCGGGATGATTTCAAGGGCCGGGTTCTGGTGATTGAAAAAGATCCCAATTACGAATTTTGTTCGACTGCCTTGTCAGCCGCATCAATCCGCCAGCAGTTTTCAACCCCGATCAATATTGAAATGTCGGGGTATGGCATTGATTTTTTGCGCAATTTGAAACGTGATCTTGATCCGGACGTTGACATTTCCCTGCATGAAAAGGGCTATCTGGTTCTGGCCACCGATGACGGGCGCGATATCCTGCGCCATAACCATGCCACCCAGACCGAATTTGGCGGCGATATTGTCTGGATGGAGCCCAATGAGCTGGCGGCCAAATACCCATGGATGACGACATCGGATTTGGCGGCGGGCTGTTGGGGCCGCACGGGCGAGGGATGGTTTGATGCCTATTGCCTGATGCAGTCGTTCCGCAAACAGGCGCGCCGTCGCGGGGCGGATTATATCGACGGTGAAGTGGTCGAGGTCCTGCGCGATGGCGATCAGATCACCGGTGTTGTCTTAAAAGACGGTCGCCGGTTTGGCTGTGGCCAGCTTGTCAATGCGGCGGGAACCGGGTGTTCCAAACTGGCCGGAATGGCCGGTCTTGAAATCCCGGTCGAGCCGCGCAAACGTTGCATTTTCGTGTTTGATTGCCGGGATGCGACCGACATTAATGCCAGTTGCCCGATGCTGATTGATCCAAGCGGGCTTTATGTCCGCCCCGAAGGCGAATTTTTCATCACCGGCATTGCCCCGCCCAAGGAGCGCGACCCGGAATGCTGGGATTTTGACGTCGATCACAGCCTGTTTGACGACATCATCTGGCCGGGTCTGTATGAACGGTGCGAACGGTTTGAGGCGATCAAGGTCATCAATGCCTGGGCCGGGCATTATGCCTATAACCTTTTGGATCAGAACGCGATTTTGGGCCGCCATACGGACGTTGCGAATTTCATTTTCGCCAACGGATTTTCCGGCCACGGGTTGCAGCAAAGCCCGGCAGTCGGGCGCGGTATTGCCGAACTGATCACCACGGGGGGTTATGAAACCCTTGATCTGTCGGTGTTTGGCTATCAACGCATTCGCGACAATGCGCCGGTGCTTGAACTTAATGTTATTTAATTCGATTCCGTAATGATATTGCGAAATCAAACCTTTAACCCAAATGGCCGGAGCACGCCCCACATGCCCCGTGATGATCGCACCACAGAAGCAAACGCCAGCACCATGCTCCGTGATCGCAAGACAGGGTCGGTGTCTGAGGGTGTGCGCAATCTTCATCCGGTCTATCTGGATCGGGCGTTGAATGCCGAGGCCTGGGATATTGATGGCAACCGCTATATCGATTTCATCGGCGGGATCGGCGTTTTAACCGTCGGTCATCGCCACCCGGTGGTGATGGAGCGGGTGGCCAAGCAGTGCGACCGCTTTACCCATAGCTGCTTTAACGCGCTGCCTCATGAACCCTATGTTGCGGTGACCGACTGGCTGGCGGCCAATTGCCCGATTGAAGGTCCGGCAAAATCCATGCTGACCAATTCCGGGGCCGAGGCGATGGAAAACGCGCTTAAACTCGCGCGTGCCTTTACCGGGCGGACCGGGGTAATTGCCTTTGAAGGCGGTTTTCATGGACGGACACTTGCGACCTTGGCGCTGACGGGGAAAACCAAGCCTTATAAAACCGGGCTTGGCCCGCTTCCGGGGCCGGTTTGGCATCTGCCATATCCATGCCCTGAAACCGGTGTATCGGTTGAGGATGGCATGGCCGCCCTTGCCAAACTGTTTGCGGTCTCGGCCGATCCCGCATCGGTGGGTGCGATTGTGATTGAACCGGTCCAGGGGGAAGGTGGTTTTCGCGCCTGTGATCGGGAATTTTTGATTGAGTTGCGGGCGTTTTGCGATGCCAACGGCATGGTTTTGATTGCCGATGAAATTCAGTCGGGCTTTGCCCGTACGGGCAAGATGTTTGCCATGGAGCATGCCGGGGTAGCACCCGATATCCTTGTCATGGGCAAGGGGATTGGCGGCGGTTTTCCGCTGGCTGCGATCACAGGGGCCGAAGATGTGATGAACGCGCTTGCCCCTGGCGGGCTTGGTGGCACCTATTCGGGTAACCCGGTCGCATGTGCGGCGGCAACCGGCGTGTTTGACGTTTTAAAAGACGAAAAGATTCTTGTTCGGGCCAAACAGCTTGGCGAGAAATATGCCACCCATATCGCATGGTTGCGCGATCTGCCCGGCGGGCATGTGATCGGCAATATGCGCGGGATTGGCGCGATGCGCGCCTTTGAATTGATTGCAGATGACGGCAGACCATCGGCCAAGCGTCTGCAAACCTTGTTGCAACGGGCCCGCGCAAACGGGCTATTGTTAATGCCAAGTGGTGAACACGCCAATGTGGTGCGCCTGCTGGCACCTTTGACCATTCCGTTTGATCAGGTCGATGAGGCCTTTGCCATTATCGGCAAACTGTTGCCTGAACTGGCCGGAATTGCGGATTGAGCGGTCGGCGATGATCGCCAAAGAGTTTTAAAAGAAGGGAGTTTTACTGTGAGTTACACATCCATCCTGACCGAGCTTGGTCTGTCCGAGGCAGAGATTGCCAATGGCACGCTAAGCGTTCAGACCCCGGTTGACGGTTCGGAATTCGCATCTGTTACCGAAACCACACCGGCTGAAATGCTTGATGCCATTGGTAATGCCAAAAAGGCGTTTGGCGCATGGCGTCAGGTGCCCGGCCCGCGCCGTGGTGAGTTGGTGCGTATTCTGGGCGAAGAACTGCGCGCGGCCAAGGAACCGCTGGGGCGTCTGGTGTCGCTTGAATGTGGCAAGATTTATCAGGAAGGTCTTGGCGAAGTTCAGGAAATGATTGATATCTGCGATTTCGCAGTTGGTCTGTCGCGTCAGCTTTATGGTTTGACGATTGCGTCCGAACGTCCGGGCCACAAAATGATGGAAAACTGGCATCCGCTGGGTGTTGTTGGCCTGATTACCGCGTTTAACTTCCCGGTGGCACCATGGGCATGGAACACCGCGCTTGCGCTGGCGTGCGGCAATGCCGTGATTTGGAAACCATCGGAAAAAACCCCGGTTACCGCCCTTGCCTGTCAGAAGATCCTTGAAAAAGCGATCGCGAAATTTGGCGATGCCCCGGCCGACCTGCATCAGGTGGTTGTTGGCGACCGTGAAATCGGTGAAATCATGACCGATAGCCGGGATGTTTCGCTGATTTCGGCAACCGGTTCGACCCGTATGGGCCGCGAAGTTGCCCCGCGTGTGGCCCAGCGTTTTGGCCGCACCATCCTTGAGCTTGGTGGCAATAACGCCATGATCGTCACCCCGTCAGCCGATATCGACATGTCGGTGCGTGCGGTGGTGTTCTCGGCTGTTGGTACCTGTGGTCAGCGCTGCACGTCCTTGCGTCGCCTGATTGTCCATAAGGATGTTAAGGACGAGCTGTTGCCGAAAATCATCGCGGCTTACAAATCGGTTTCCATTGGTGATCCGCTTGAAGACGGTGTGCTGGTGGGGCCGCTGATTGACGAAGACGCCTACACCAACATGCAGGCCGCCCTTGCCAACGCCAAAAAAGATGGCGGCACCGTCCATGGCGGCGAACGCACGCTGGAATCGAAATATCCGAATGCGTTCTATGTCACCCCGTCGGTGGTTGAAATGCCCGGTCAGACGGACACGGTGAAGCATGAGACCTTTGCACCGATCCTCTATGTCATGACCTATGAGACGCTTGAAGAAGCCATCGCGCTTCAGAATGACGTGCCGCAGGGCTTGTCGAGCTGCATCTTCTCGACCGATCTGCGTGAAACCGAATTGTTCCTGTCAGCAGTCGGGTCTGATTGCGGGATTGCCAACGTCAATATCGGCCCGTCGGGTGCGGAAATCGGCGGCGCGTTTGGTGGCGAGAAAGAAACCGGTGGCGGACGTGAGTCTGGTTCGGACGCGTGGAAAGGTTACATGCGCCGCGCGACCAACACCATCAACTATTCCCGCGAGTTGCCGCTGGCACAGGGTATCAAGTTCGATATCTGATCAGGTATCTAATAGTGAAACGCCGCCGATTATTCGGCGGCGTTTTCAATTCCAAATGCTTTATCAGAAAAGTAAATTTGGTGATTTTTCTCAAGTAATTCGTTCCTTGGAAGGTTGTCAAATAACGCGTGCTGTTCGGCTATAAGTTTAAACTTTTTACCTCGCGCAGAAAGGCTATTGTAAAATAGCAACTTCAATTCTTGATTTGACAATTGGGAGCGCACCATTCGAGAATGGTGTTTTCTCGCGTACTCACTTTGGTCGATGAATTTGAATATATTATATAAATATCTAAAATAATGAGATATTTTATTCGAATATCCGTTTATAAAGAATGTAGAAAATTTATTTACCATTTCTGATTCTGTATAGGGTCTATCTTCAACAATATTATATTCGGTTGTAATGTAGTCTGTGTATTTTCTATCCATTAATTGACAAATGTATTCAATTGCGTCACGCCCTTTGAAAGTCCTTTTTACGTTGTCATGTTCGATTTCAATTGAATCTACGATTTCGTTAAACATGGACAACATTTGAAATAAAGTGTTTTCAAACTTTTGTGCGTTTATTTGCTCGGATTGAATCTCAAGTGCATCAGCGGACCGTATAAGTTCATTTCTCGTTAGTGACAGTTCCTTGCGTTGAAGCGCGATAGTCAGCAGTAAGCCAAGCACAGTCACAAAGGTGAAAATTGGATTTAAAGTTCCACCAAAAAAGTCACCCCATTGCCCCAGACCCTTGAAAATTTCTGGATCTCTGACGCCAAACCACAGCAATCCTAGTCCTGTGAATGCAGCAAGAATTACGGAAATAACAAAGGCAATTGTAAGCCAGTTATTTTCTTTGGCATTTTCGCTCATAGGTGGCTTCTCGTCATGTTTCCATGCCTTCAATAGTTGCATTATGTACTACTTAATTAAATAAATAAAAAGCGGCCCCCGAAGGAGCCGCTTTCTTTAATTCTGTCTCAAAGCGTAAGGCTTGATTAGCCTGCTTTGGAGAAACGCTCTGCGACATATTCCCAGTTTACCAGGCTGTCGAGGAACGCTTTGACGTAGTCAGGGCGCGCGTTGCGGTAATCGATGTAATAGGAGTGTTCCCAAACATCGCAACCAAGCAGCGGGGTCTGACCGTGGACCAGCGGGTTTTCCGCATTCGGGGTTTTGGTCACAACCAATTTGCCCGATTTGTCCATTGCCAGCCAGCACCAGCCCGAACCGAACTGGGTAACGCCAGCCTGTACGAAGGCTTCTTTGAAGGCATCGACAGAGCCGAAATCTTCAACGATTTTCTTTTCCAGTTCACCCGGAAGATTGCCGCCGCCATTTTTCTTCATCATTTTCCAGAACTCGATATGGTTCCAGTGCTGGGCAGCGTTGTTGAAAAGACCGGCTTTGGCCGAGTCACCGTAGGAAGCGACAACGACTTCTTCGAGTGACTTGCCTTCAAGGCCCGACCCTTCGAGCAGCTTGTTGCCGTTCACAACATATGCGTTGTGATGTTTGTCATGGTGAAACTCAAGAGTTTCAGCCGACATGACTGGTGCAAGCGCGTCGTGAGCATACGGAAGTGCTGGGAGTTCAAATGCCATGATACAGTTCCTCGACTTTCATTATTGGTCTGTGCGGTAACGCAACATATCCCTTTTTGCGCGCTGGGTGAAAGTTAAATTCCCGTGCAACCTGTTGTAAACCTTTGTTGCGGGCTTTCATCATCGCGGCAAAGAAGATGTCTGTGGCCTTTATCTAGGACAACAGCGCTTTAATGCAATGTCGCGTGTGGCAACGGGCGATTGTCCAACCCTGTATGATGAACTTGTCAGATGGAAAAACGTTCCCGAAAGATCGCAAATTTTCCACCCGGCATCCGGGATGGGGACGGTTGCGCCGTCGTGTTGATCGGGAATTATTCCTTGTAAATTATTCCTTGTACAAGGCGACCATTTGCTGGATGTCGGTGCCATTGCGGATCATGACATCGTATTCGCCCTTTGACAGCGATGAGATATCAAGCTGGCAGGGGAAGCTTTTGCAATTTCGATTAAAGGCAATCGTGCCGTCCTGATGGCTTAGAATCACCTGACCCTCGGGTATTTCCGAATAGACAGTCACACTGTCCGTGGTCGGTTTCGGGGCGATCTTGATTGCAGCCAAGGCGGCCGTCGTGCCCATGAAGATAGAGGCCAGGGCAATGGCAACCGGTTTGCTACGCAAAGATTTCAACATGATATCCCTCGCGCGTTTGTGCATTTTCCATGCCCCCAAGATGCCCCCCGAAGCAGAAGAATTCGCGGCGCAATTGAGGCATTTCCGTGCCGGTTCGTGCTTTGAGCGATGGGCAGCCGCGCATGGGCCCAAAAATTCAATGCCCGCAACCATTTACGGAAACGGGCATTGGGCAGAATCATGCAAATATCTTTGGGTCACATGGCACATTTGCCAGATTTCAAGGGGTAAATGCCGACTTTGTGGCCATAATTTCGGTTGCGATTTTATGTGCCGCGGCCTCGGGATCAGGTTGCCCGCAAATGGCCGATACCACGGCAAGCCCGTTGGCACCTGCGGCAAAAACCCGATCGACATGATCCTGTTTAAGTCCACCAATGGCAACGGATGGCAGTTTGGCAATCTTGATCAGGTGCGCCAAACCGTCAAAGCCGATGGCGGGTTTGTGATCGGGTTTGGTCGCGGTGGCAAAGATGGGGCCGACGCCAACATAATCGACGCTTGCCGGGTCAACCTTGCGGGCGACGGCTTCATTTTCAATTGAAAGGCCGATGATCTTGTCACGGCCAAGGCGTTCGCGGGCGGTTTGTGCGGAGATGTCATCCTGACCAACATGAAGGCCATCGGCGCCAATCGCGATGGCCGCATCGATATCGTCATTCACAATCAACGGCACACCGCTGCCCGCCATGGCGTCCATCAATTCACGCCCGATCCGGATCAGGCCCTCGGTGCCGACTTTCTTGTCGCGCAACTGAACAATCGTTGCCCCACCGGCGATTGCTGCCATGGTGGTTTCAACCATCGAATGGGTCCGGCACAGATCAGGGTCGAGAACAAGATACAGCGAAAGGTCAAAGGACGTCATTGGGCAGTGATCCGGGCGTTGGCGTTAAAAGTTTTTGCATCAAGGGTATAGAGCCCGTCGACAAAGGCGATCATGAACGATGCCGGGCCGTTTGCCGATTTGGCGGCAATTTCGCCGGCAACGGCAAAATTGGCAAGGGCGGCAACCGTTGCCTCAAACGCCTGATCAGGCGCGATGGCGACATAGGCGCCGGTAAGGGCGGTTAGCGCACAGCCCATGGCGGTGATTTTTGGCATCAGGTCCGATCCACCGGCAATGCGCACTGACCGCGCGCCATCGGTGACGAAATCAACCTCGCCGGTCACAGCCACAATCGCCTTTTGCGCGGTGGCAAGGGTGCGTGCGGCATCTTCGGCCTGTTCGACCGGATCGCCACTGTCGACACCCTGACCAGCACTTTGTCCGCCACCAAGGGCGATGATTTCCGATGCATTGCCGCGAATGACGGTGGGGTTGAGTTTGAGAAGCTCGGTTGTGGTGCCCTGACGATATCCGGTTGCAAAATGCGCGACCGGATCAAGCACCCATGGTTTGCCGGCATCATTGGCCGATTTTGCCGCGGCAATCATGCCTTCGACCCAGTTGGGCGACAGGGTGCCGATATTGACGGTCAATGCGCCGGCAATGGCGGCAAACTCACCGGATTCTTCGGGCGTATGGACCATGGCGGGGGAGGCGCCAGCCGCCAGCAAAACGTTGGCGGCGTAGTTCATCGCAACATAATTGGTGATGCACTGGACCAATGGATTGGTCGCACGCATGCGTTCAAAAAGATCGGTTGTGGTTTGGGAAAGGTCGGTCGTCATATCGAGGCTCCAATGCGTCTTGTGTCGCAGCGTTGGAGACCCAGTTCGAAGTCGGAAAAGTGGAGAACGTTGTCAGCAGCATGGGCAACGTTCGCACCGTCCCTACGCCAGTATGAACTGGATCAGGTTCAACGGGTCACTGCGCATGTGCTTTGATCGCACGGGGCAGTTTCTCAGCCTCCTGTCGAGGCTCCCCTTGGTGAACCTGCAACATGGGTTTTTCCGTGCTTTGTGTCAATTCGCCCTATGTATGGTGCGTTATATCCGAATGCCGTAAAAAAGGCGGCGGGATGGTTTGTGCCATATCCCGCCGCCTTTATATTCAGATCAAAACGTGGTGCGCGCGTATGCGCAGTGCCTATTTGCGGCGTTCCATCGCGGCCTTCAGGGCTGCGGCCATCGCATCGTTTCCAGATGATGCGCCAGCGGACCCACCTGCGGAATTGCGCGAAGAATGACCACCACCGTCATTGCCGCGATTGTGGTTCGGGCGGGTGCCTGAATGTGCCTGCCCGCCGCGCGGGGCGGTGGCTTGGCCGTCATTTCGGCGTTCGCGTGTGCCTTCGTAATCTGGCGCCGATTTCATCGAAAGCCCGATGCGTTTACGCGGCGCGTCGACTTCCATGACGGTAACCGAAACGATCTGACCGGCCTTGACCACCTGACGGGGGTCTTCGACGAATTTATCGGCCAGTTGGGAAATATGGACCAAGCCATCCTGATGCACACCAATATCGACAAATGCGCCGAAATTGGTGACGTTGGTGACGGTTCCTTCAAGCTTCATGCCGGCTTTCAGGTCCTTGATTTCATTGACACCATCGGTGAATTTGGCGGTCTTGAATTCCGGGCGCGGGTCACGGCCGGGTTTATCCAGCTCGGCAATGATGTCGCGGATGGTTGGGACACCGAATGTGTCGTCGGCGTAATCTTCGGCGCGCAGCGTTTTGATAAAGGCCGAATCGCCAATCAGATCGGCAAGCGATTTGGAGGCCTGTGCGCCGATCTTTTTGACCAGCGGATAGGCTTCCGGGTGAACGGCAGATGCATCGAGCGGGTTGGTGGCGCCCCGAATGCGCAAGAAGCCCGCACATTGTTCAAACGCCTTGGGTCCAAGACGTTCGACCTTTTTAAGATCGCTGCGCGACTGGAACGCACCGTTTGAATCGCGATACCCGACGATATTGCGCGCCAGCGTTTCGGTCAGGCCCGCCACACGGGTCAAAAGCGGGATCGATGCGGTATTAAGGTCAACACCCACACCGTTCACGCAATCCTCAACCACGGCATCAAGCGATTTGGCCAGTTTGGTTTCCGACACGTCATGCTGATACTGCCCGACACCGATGGATTTTGGCTCGATCTTGACCAGTTCGGCCAACGGGTCCTGCAAACGGCGCGCGATTGATGCGGCCCCGCGCAGGGAGACATCCAGATCGGGGAATTCTTCGGCGGCAAATTGCGATGCAGAATAGATCGATGCGCCCGATTCGTTGACAATCACCTTGGTGGCCTTCAACGCGGCGAACCGTTTAAGCATCTGACCTGCCAAATCATCGGTTTCACGCGAAAACGTACCATTGCCAATCGCGATCAGTTCGATCTCGTGGCGGGCGGCAAGGGCGGCCATTGTGTTAATCGCCCCTTCGACGTCATTGCGCGGCTGGAAGGGATAAACCGTTGCGGTATCCACAAGTTTGCCGGTGGCATCGACCACGGCGACCTTGACCCCGGTGCGCACACCCGGATCAAGACCCATGGTGGCCTTTTGCCCGGCAGGGGCCGCCAAAAGAAGGTCTTTAAGGTTATCGGCAAATACCTTGATCGCGTCTTCTTCGGCACTTTCACGAAGGGAGCCAAACAGATCAAGCTCGATCGACAGCGACAATTTCACCCGCCAGGTCCAACGTACCGTATCGACAAGCCACTTGTCGGCGGCACGGCCCTTATCGGCAATCCCGACATGGGCGGCGATCATGATTTCCGCACGGCCCGCCTGGCCGCGCGGACGGGCTTCGTCCTCGGCCCCAAGGGTCAGTTTAAGTTGCAGGATATCTTCGTTTCGGGCACGGAACAAGGCAAGTGCGCGGTGCGACGGGCAGGTTTTGACTTTTTCCGAATGTTCGAAATAGTCCGAGAATTTCGCCCCTTCGGCCTGTTTGCCTTCAATCACGCTGGCGGTGATTTCGCCATCATTCCACAAAAGGTTACGCAGCTTGGCAACAAGGTCGGCATCCTCGGCAAAGCGCTCCATCAGGATTTGACGCGCGCCATCAAGGGCAGCCTTGGTATCTTCAACCGCCTTGTCCGCATCGACATATTTTGCCGCCTCGGTTTCTGGATCAAGGGTCGGGTTGGTAAACAAGTCATTTGCCAGCGGCTCAAGACCGGCTTCACGGGCAATCTGTGCCTTGGTGCGGCGCTTTTTCTTATAGGGCAGATAAAGATCTTCAAGACGGGTCTTGGTATCTGCCTCATTGATCGCGGCTTCAAGTTCGGGGGTCAGTTTTTCCTGCTCGCGGATGCTTTCAAGCACGGACGACCGGCGACTTTCAAGTTCGGTCAGATAGCGCAGGCGTTCTTCCAGCGTACGAAGTTGGGTGTCATCAAGCCCGCCGGTTTTTTCTTTGCGGTAACGGGCGATAAACGGAACGGTCGAACCTTCATTGAGCATCTCGATGGTGGCAATGACCTGTTCGGGGCGAACCGAAAGTTCTTCGGCGATACGCTGAGGAATTGGACGCATGGTTTCTCCTTGTTTTGCTCGTATGCCTGAAATAGCGGCTTTGAGGGCACACGGAAAGAGTCAGTTTTCGCCAAATTTTTCCATCAGACCAGAATACGATTCCACGTTTGATTCCAAAGGATTGAAATCCCATGCATTTTGCGCGGTTCGGCTGCGCCATACGCAGGCTTGCCCAACGGTGGTCAGGACGCTATTTCTTGGGCAAATGTGAATTACAGGGTGCAGGCCCTAAAACAGGAGAAGCCGAATGACCGGAAAGTTTCGCGAGACCGTCATTCATCAGGTAGAGCCAAAAGAAAAGGCCGAACCGAAAACAAGTGAAGAAAAGAACGAAGAGATCGCGGGTGCTGATATGGCACCGGCCCTGTCCCAGGATGCGATCAACGCCCTTGCCGAAGCCAAGGCCGCCAAGGAAGCCGCAGCAAAACAGCGCGAAATCGGCGGCCCGAAAGGCCCGGAACCGACCCGCTTTGGCGATTGGGAAAGCAAGGGGCGGTGTATCGATTTTTGATCGGATATGGGCCTTTGTGCTTTCGGAGCCTATAGGATGCTGTGGAGTTGCGTGATGCTGTTGCATGGTGCGCGGGGAAGCTCGACGCGTTCTGCAAATTCGTTCCAGCGCGCGACAGTTTCTGACACCTGATCAATGATCGTACTCGCCCGGTTTGCCGGGATTGGCGATTTTTTGGCAAGTTTCATAAAGTGATCGCGGGTAATATCCTTGCCGGCACCAGCGACTGTCAGGCTGTGTTCGCCACCGGGTCCGTCAGACGGGGTAAGGTCATAGGCCGGTGAGACGCGCCATCGCCACATTTTTGCATCATCCATGTCAAGCATCGCACGATGTTGAAGCCCGTGATCATCGCGATTATGTGCCATGACATTAAAGGCCGCGCGGCGAAACATTTCTTCGACGGCGATCTGGTCTTTGGTGAGCTTCCATGCCCATGTCAGAAGGGTTTCATAGTCGAAGGCGAATTTGCTGTGTTCGCTTTGGAGTGCGCCGGATGCCGAAAGCATATGCCATCGGCGCAAGACGGGCTTTTGGGGTGTTTTGATCACATCACGGTCAAACCGGCGAATGGCAAAAAAACGTCGCCCGTCCGTGGCACTGACCAAACGTGTTTCTGGCATATTGATCCCGGCTGATGCCGCCATCAGGGCATAGGCATGTTCGATTTGGGCGGCGTATGGTCCGTCCTCTGTGTTTGCAAATTTTACAATCCAGTGCCCGAATGTCGGGTCGGGTTTGGCATTGGCAGGGCGCAATGTGGCGTTATCCCCGCCCTGTTCGGCAATTTGACAGACGATTTTCGGACGGGCACCGCCAGAACCGCCAAGGGCCGCACGGAGTTTTACAGCATCGGCGATGGTTGGTTCGCGGGCCTCGCCCAGAATGCGTTGTACCGCATCGGCAAGAAGGGCCAGGTCCATATCGGCCTTGTCCTGCTGCCGGTCGGCTTCCGGTCGATATGCAAGAGCGCCCATGCCCGACACGCCAACAATCGCAAGTCGGTCAACGGGGGTAAGGTCGCTTCGGCGCAGGCCGCGTGATTCGGCCTCGCGGTCGACAAGCAAACGTCCCCATCCGTCGGGCAAGCTGTCAGCAAATACACCGTGGAGGCCCCCAAACTCGGTGTGATCGCCTGCACTGACACCGGATTTTATATCAATGCTGAACGGGGAAAGGGGGACGGCGGCGCGAACGGCCTCTGCGGAGGGTTCAAAGATCGCGCGACGGTGTTCCCTGGACCAGGCGAGCCTGCCAATCGGCAAAGACGTGGTGCCATTCTTACCGGTCGCGACATCTTCCATCGTGATGGTCAGGGGCGCGCCAAGGTTCCACGGTTCAAGATCGGTCATGTTTTGCGCCTTGCACGTTGGCGGGGCTTGGTGTTTTCGGTTTCCAGCATTTCATCAATGCTGTTGGGAAGATCATCAGCAGGCGCAAAAATTTCCCCCAGAACCGCATCGCGCGAGAGCGCGTGTGCCAGACGCATAACGGTCAGGAACGGTGCGAGACCGGTATCTTCGAATTTGCGCAAGGTCGGAACAGGCACACCTGCACGTGACGCCAGATCCTTGCGTGTCAGGTTCCGTGACAGGCGCAATTGCTTGGCAGCGAACCCGACATTGCGTGCGCTTTGTTCTGGTGAAAATGATTCAAGTGATATTACCATATCAATTAACCCGTTATTTTACGGTTAAATGATACTATCATATCAATTATTTGGCAAATGGTGATTGCGACCAGAGGAGATTAGGGTTCAGACTATCTCGTAAAACGTTCGCAGGGTGCGTGCATCCTGTTTGGTAATGGTCAGATGGTTTTGATCGCAAAGTGTGGTGATCTCGCGCAGGACAAGCGCATGGGCAAGACCGAGAAGGCGGGCAAAGGTCCGGCTGTCGCGGGCAATATTTTGCTCTGCCGCGATGATGATGCCCGCCTGTATCGGGGTGAGGTCGGGTTGCGCGGTACAAAGGCGCGCAACCAGATCCATGAATTGTTCGCTCTCAGGCGGGGTGTCGGGTGCGGTGTCGGGCACAGTCCCGGTCACGCGGCCGCATCCTTTTGAAACGATACCATGACCGATTTTGATGTTGGCGTGTCGCTTTGATCCCCGGCACTGCCCAGCGGGACAAGCACATTTAGTTCCGGGTAATAGCCCGCAACACTGCCGCGCGGGATATCGTAGGAAACGAACCGGAAATCAGGCGCAATGCGTTCGACACCATCGTTATATTCGCCAATGACATTCACCCGGTCGCCAGATTTTGCGCCAAGTGATGTCAAATCGTCGGGATGGATGAAAATCACGTTGCGTTCGCCGTACACACCGCGATAGCGGTCATCAAGACCATACACGGTGGTGTTGTATTGATCGTGTGAACGGAATGTCTGAAGCGCGAACCGGGTTTGTGCCGTGCGGGCCTGCTGGTGCACGGTGCTGGCGGGAAGGGTGCCGGCAAAGAAATTGGCCTTGCCGGTCGGTGTGTTCCATTCCCGGTGTGCGGCACTGTTGCGCAGGAGGAACCCGCGTGGTGTGCGCAGGCGGGTGTTGTAATCGTCAAAGCCCGGAATGGTGGCTTCGATATGGCTGCGGATGCGTTCGTAATCATCGGCAAGGGCAGGCCATGACACGGTCCGGGTGCCAAGGGTTGCCTCGGCAATCCCGGCGATAATGCCAACTTCGGACAACAAATGCGGCGATGCCGGGCGGTTGATGCCCGCCGACCCGTGGACCATGCTCATCGAGTCTTCGACGCTGACGACCTGTGACTGACCGGCTGAATTCAGATCAATTTCGGTTCGTCCGAGACACGGCAGGATAAAGCTGACCTCGCCTGGCATCAGGTGCGAATGATTGGGCTTGGTCGCGATGTTGACCGTCAGTTTCAGGTTTTTAAGTGCCTTGGCGACAAGGGCGCTGTCGGGCGTTGCGCGGGCGAAATTGCCGCCAAGCCCGATGAAGGCCTTGGCACTGCCATTCAGCATCGCGCCAATCGCACCCAGCACATTGTGCCCGTGTTTGCGCGGTGCGGTGAAGCCGAATTCCTTTTCCAGTGCATCAAGGAAGGCATCGGCGGGTTTTTCGTTAATGCCAACGGTGCGGTCGCCCTGCACATTGGAATGTCCGCGCACCGGGCATAATCCGGCACCGGGTTTGCCGATATTGCCGCGCAGGAACATGAAATTGGAAATTTCGCGGATGGTGGCCACGGAATGCAGGTGCTGGGTGACGCCCATCGCCCATGTGCAAATCACCCGTTCGGCCGACATATACATATTTGCCGCCTGTTCGATGTCGTGCCGGGACAGGCCCGACTGGTCTTCGATCTCGTCCCAGCTTGTGGCGTCGACAGTGGCGCGATACTCGGTAAAGCCTTCGCAATGTTGGCTTAGGAAATCATGATCAAGCACGGGCGGATGGCCCGCCGCAAGGGCGGCGTCTTCGGCGGCAAACACCACCTTGCTCATGCCGCGCACGGCGGCCATGTCGCCGCCCAGAAGGGGCTGATAATAGTGGCTGGCGATATCGGTTGATCTGCCTGACAGCATTTCAAGTTTGGCTTGCGGGTCGGAAAACCGTTCCAGACCGCGTTCACGAACCGGGTTAAAGACAACGATTTCAGCCCCACGAATGGCGGCCCGGCGCAAATCACCCAGCATGCGCGGATGGTTGGTGCCGGGGTTCTGGCCAAGCACGAAAATGGCATCTGCCTTTTCGAAATCTTCGAGCAGGACCGTGCCTTTGCCAGCGCCAATCGCCTGACGCAGGCCAATGCCACTGGCTTCGTGGCACATGTTGGAGCAATCGGGGAAATTGTTGGTGCCATAAAGGCGTACGAACAATTGATAGAGATAAGCAGCTTCGTTGCTGGCGCGGCCGGATGTGTAAAACTCGGCCTGATCGGGGGAAGTCAGGTTTTTAAGAATGCCCCCAATTTCGGCAAAGGCATCTTCCCACGCGACCGGCAGATATGTGTCGCTTGGCGCGTCATAGCGCATCGGGTGGGTCAGGCGGCCATTCAGTTCCAGCTCATAATCGGAAAGCTTGCGCAGCTTAGAAACCGTATGTTTGGCAAAGAATGCCGGTGTGGCGCGCTTTTGCGTTGCTTCCCACGACACGGCTTTGACACCGTTTTCGCAAAACTCAAACGATGATCCATGCTCGGGATCACCCCACGCGCAACCGGGGCAATCAAAACCGTTGGGCTGATTTGCCTTAAACATCGTGCGTGCACCGCTAAGGGCGCTGCCGCTTTGTAAAAGCTGCTTGCCGCAACTTTTCAGCGCACCCCATCCGCCCGCAGCCGATGATTTCTTGCCAATAAAGATTTCATTCATGGGGGCATCTATTTGCGATAACGCAAATTAGGTCAAGTATGCAGACCTAATGGGGTGATAGAAAAAATTTATCAAACCCTTATGCGGTGATTTCAAATGCGCATAAAACGCATTCAGGGCCGAAACCAACGATGTGGTTCCGGCCCTGACAAATACAGAAGGCGATCGTATATGGCTTAGGCGCCGCGAATTGCCTTGATGTTGTTGGCGTATTCACCCGGCCCACCTTTGAAGGTGGCCGAGCCTGCGACCAGAACATTCGCGCCAGCCGCAATGACCTGCGGGGCGATTTCCGGGTTTACGCCACCATCGACTTGAAGGTCGATGTCGCGCCCGGTGGTATCAATCATCTTGCGGATGCGTTTGATTTTCTCAAGCTGGCTTGGGATGAATTTCTGACCGCCAAAGCCCGGATTGACGGTCATGACCAGCACCAGATCAACCATGTCCATGACGTATTCAATGACAGATTCCGGGGTTGACGGGTTCAGCGACACACCGGCTTTTTTGCCCAGCGACTTGATCAGTTGCAGGCTGCGATGCAGGTGCGGGCCGGCTTCGGCATGGATGGTGATGATGTCGGATCCGGCATTGGCGAAGGCTTCGATATAGGGATCGACCGGGGCGATCATCAGATGCACGTCAAACACCTTGTCGCTGTGCGGGCGCAGCGCCTTGACCACGTCCGGGCCAATCGTGATGTTGGGCACAAAATGGCCGTCCATCACATCAATGTGGATGTAATCCGCACCGGCGGCGTCAACCGCACGGACATCAACACCCAACTGGGCGAAGTCGGCCGAAAGGATCGAAGGGGCAATTTTAATGTTCGACGTGGTCATGCGTCACGGGTCCTGAAACACTGCGGGATACGGGAATTTGGCGCTTGTCTTAACGCAAAAAACCCGCCCTGTCATCCGAATGGACGGTCATGGCAGCCTTGTTTGTGGTTGGGTGGCGCATTTGGCTGTGAAATCAGCCCTTTTTGACTAGCCTGGCACAGAAAAAGCCATCCATGCCGCCGTATTCCTGCATATGGACCGGCAGAATGCGCAATTCGCCATCTTCGTTGATCGCCTCATCCCAGCCACCGAGTTCTTCGGCGGTGATGGGTTTGCGTTCATATTTGGGATGGTCGGCCAGGAACGATTTGATCTGATGTTCGCCTTCTTCGGGTTGCAGCGAACAGGTGCAATAGATCAACTCACCGCCAACATTCAAAAGCTTATCGGCCTGATTAAGCAATTTGGTCTGGATCGGCAAAAGTGATCGCATCAGTTTGTCGTTCTGACGCAGCAGAATGTCGGGATGGCGGCGAATGGTGCCGGTTGCAGAACATGGCGCATCGAGCAAGACCGCATCCGCACGCGGGGTATCAGGGGCAAGGTCAGTTGCATCCCCGGTGACAACTGCCGCCCCCAGTTCCACACGTTCAAGATTTTCATAAACGCGTTTGAGGCGACCTTCGGATTTATCAACCGCGATTGGGCTGCTGCCAAGGGCGGCCAATTGCATTGTTTTGCCACCCGGTGCGGCACAAAGGTCGTAGATCGTTTTGTCTTTATAGGCCGAAAACAGGGTGGCCGGGATGGCGGCCGCCGCATCCTGTACCCACCATTTGCCGTCCTTATAGCCCGGAAGGTCGCGAATACGGCGACCACTTTCAAGCCGGACCGATCCGGTCGGCAGGACAAGGCCATCGACCTGTTCGGCCCAATTTTCCGATTCTGAACGGTCCTTGATCGACAGATCGAGCATGGCGTGGCCAAGGCTGGCCTCGGCGATGCCTTGCGCGATTTCGGCACCATAGGCCTTTTTCCATGAACCGCGCAGCCATGCCGGGATGTTAAGCTGCCAGTCTTCGACCCCTTCGGGCCATTCAAAGCCATCGCGCTGCAAACTGCGCAGCACCGCATTCACAAGCTTCACATATTTGTGCAATCCGGCATCGCGGGTCAGGTTGACCGTGCTGTCGACCGCACCGTAATCGGATGTGTCCATAAAGAACAACTGTGCAACGCCAAGGCGCATGATGTTGGTCAGGCGGGCGGCAACCCGGTCCTGTGGCGGTTGATAGCGCGGCGCCAGAACCGCATCAATTTCACCCATATGGCGCAATGTGGTGCCCAGCAAATGGCGCAGGTAATTGCGATCCAGTGACGGCAGACCATAGCCATGTTTTGACAGAAGTTCGTCCAGTGTCACTTCGCCGCCACGCAGTTCCTGCAGCGTTTTTAGCGCCAGCATGCGTGGATCGGGTGCCTCAACCGCAGGATGGCGGGATGCATTGCGATGGGCGGGACGGGAACGGCGTTCAGTCAAAGGGGTATCTCCGGTTTTATGTTATGACTGTAGTTAAGGCCGCGATAGCCAAGTGTAAAGCACCAAGCATCTGTTGGATCGGCATGGCTGACCTGCCAATCACCACGATGCCGGGTTGAAAAGCCTTGCGATGGGGGCTGTCCCCGGCTACTCCAGACGCAACAATCTGCTGATGGCGTGCCGGTCGTAACCCACGGGCAAACCATGGCCCAAACAGGACCGAAACAAGGGATCACCCAAACGATGACGTTTGCCGGACTTGCGACCTTTTCCAGTATTTTTCTGATCGGTGCCATGTTGTTGACGTGGGGGGTGCTGGTGTATTTGCGGCGCAAGGCGATTTTGGACATGCCCAACCACCGGTCCAGTCATGCCGTGCCGACCCCGCGTGGCGGTGGGTTGGCGGTGACACCGCTTTTGATTGTTCTGGTGGCGGTGGTGTTTATCCATACCGGGGTGCGCGATATTGGTCCCTGGTTGATGCTTGCCGCCGGGGCCGGTCTTGGCGTCTTAAGCTGGCTCGATGACCGGCGTGATTTGTCTGCGGCCATCCGGTTTGCCTGTCAGTTTGTGGCGGTGATCATTGGGGTCTTTGCCATTGATAAGCCGGTTCTGGGCGGGATTGTTCCGGTTTGGCTTGATCATGTTTTGGTGGTGTTGGCGTGGGTCTGGTTTATCAATCTGTTTAATTTCATGGACGGGATTGATGGTATTACCGGGGTTGAGGCCGGGTCGATCGGACTTGGTGTGTTTATTCTTGCCCTTTTGATCCCGTTGCCGCAGTTCATCGGGCTTGGCTATATCGGGCTTGGTGTCACCTCGATCATGGCCGGGTTTTTGATCTGGAACTGGCATCCGGCCCGGTTGTTCCTGGGTGATGTTGGGTCAATCCCGCTTGGCTTTATTCTGGGTTGGGTTCTGTTACAACTGGCCGCCGAAGGGGCGTGGGCGGTCGCGCTTATCTTGCCGTCATATTACCTGTTTGATGCGACCATAACCTTAATCAAGCGTGCACTTCGCCGCGAAAAGGTCTGGCAGGCGCATCGTGAGCATTTTTATCAACAGGCGACCCAGCGCGGGCTTAAGCATTCGACTGTATCGGCGATGATCGGGATTACCAATCTCGTGCTGATTGCGGTGTGTTTTACCGAGTTTGATACGCCGGGCTGGATGCGGGTTGTGGCGGCCGCCATGGTGGTGTTTGGGCTGGTGGGCATGATGTTGCGCATGCCGGTCAAAGGACGCGCGCAACCGTAAGCAAAAACAGGCACGTGCGGAGTGCTTGACTTGTTTTCAGGTGGGCGCGAAAAGAAAGGCTTATCCGTCTTCGGGTGAAGCGGGTATCCTTTAAAAACAGATAAAAACAGATAATTGCCGGTAAGGGACCGCATGTCGCGCATTTTACAGCGAAGCTATATTGCCTTTGGTCATGACATTGTCATGGCCGCACTTTCTTTCCCGCTGGCATTGTATTTGCGGGTTGGCGAGGGCGTGCAGTTTTATGCCTTTGACAATATCCTGTTTTCAGCCGGTGTGTTTACCCTGATTGCGGCGGCGTCCTTCTGGTTTTTTGGACTTTATCGCGGTATTTGGCGCTATGCGTCGCTGAATGACCTGACACGGATTGCCAAGGCGGTCAGCGTTGCCGTGGCGGCCTTGTTTATCGTCTTGTTCCTAACCACCCGTCTGGACTGGATTCCGCGGTCTGCGCCGCTTATTCAGTGGTTTTTGTTGATGGCGTTGCTGGGTGGGTCGCGGCTGGCCTATCGCATCGCCAAGGATAAATCGACTGCGCGTGCGCTGGTGCGTCAAGGTACACGGCGTCTTTCGGTTCTTTTGATCGGGGCCGGGGACGAGGCAGAAGCCTTCATCCGTGAAACACAACGGTCTGCCGACACCCCGTTCAAGGTGATCGGGATTGTCGCCCTGACGCAAAGCCGTGTCGGACGCAACATGCACAATATTGATGTGCTGGCGACGGTTGATCAGCTTGAAGAAACCATTCAGAAACTTGAAAAATCACGCCATGGTGTGCCGCGCCGTTTGGTTTTAACCGGCGATGCGCTGCGTCATCCTGACAATGCCAAATGGCTTGAGATTGCCGACCGATATGGCATGACGTTTGCCCGCTTGCCAAAACTGGGGGACTTGCGCGAAGGCCTTGCCGACCCGCTGCAAATCCGCCCGGTGGCGATTGAGGATTTGCTGGGCCGTCCGCAGGCGCGTCTGGATCGTGACCGCGTCCGTGACATGATTGGCGGCAGGCGCGTGCTTGTTACCGGGGCAGGTGGGTCGATTGGGTCCGAACTGGTGCGCCAGATTGCCTCTTATGGTCCGGCGAGCCTGACACTGGTCGATGCCGGGGAATATAATCTCTATGCCATTGATATGGAAATGGCGGAAAAATACCCGAACTTGCCACGTGAAAGCGTTCTGGGTGACGTTCGGGATCGCACACGGATTGATACAGTTTTTGGTGACGTCAAACCGGAAATTGTTTTCCATGCAGCGGCGTATAAGCATGTGCCGCTGGTCGAGCATAATCCCAACGAAGGTATCCTGACCAATACACTGGGGACGCGCAATGTGGCCGAGGCCTGCCGGGCGGCCAATGTTGCGACGATGGTTTTGATTTCAACCGATAAGGCGGTTAATCCGGCCAATGTCATGGGCGCGTCCAAGCGACTGGCGGAATGTTATTGTCAGGCGCTTGAAACCTTGCCCGACGATCAGCGCAGCATCACGCGGTTTGTCACGGTGCGATTTGGCAATGTGTTGGGATCAACCGGATCGGTTGTGCCGCTGTTTAAGCGCCAGCTTGAAGCCGGGGGGCCTTTGACCGTGACGCATGAGGGCATCACACGTTACTTCATGACCATTGCCGAGGCGGTGGAGCTTGTCTTGCAATCGGCTGAACTTGGCCGTCGCGGTGTGACAGAAGGCGGTAAAATCTTTGTTCTTGATATGGGGCGTCCGGTCAAAATCGTTGACCTGGCGCGTCAGATGATCTTGCTGTCGGGCTTGCAGCCGGGCAAGGATGTCGAGATCAAGGTCACCGGCCTGCGTCCGGGCGAAAAGCTTTATGAAGAACTGTTCCACGATTCTGAGCCGCCTGAACCAACCGAGACGGACGGTGTGATGTTGGCCGCCCCACGGGTTGTTGATTATGACCTGATCAAACAGGTGTTTGAGGCGCTTGAAGCCAGTGCAACCAGTCGTGATACCCACGCCACTTTGGCGTTGATCAGTCAGTTGGTACCGGAATTCCAGCCACCCGAAATCGGGGTTAAATCGATCTTTGCCAATAACGCCAAAGCTGTAACAGGTCCGTCTGCCGAGGATGGCAGCGATCTGGATCAGGCTGCGGGAAGATCGGCCTAGTCGTCTTTCCAGCCAGCCCATTTTCCATTTTTTGGGATGCCTCATAAGAGTTCATTCTCATTGCGAATGAACTTGTGCTGAATTGTCGTTTGTCACGGGCGTTTTACGCCAATATCTTGCGCCCAGAATGACAAGCAGGAATGACCTTTTTGATAAGGCATTCCGAAATTCCAGTCCGTTCCCGTTCTTTGGAGGCTCCCATGTCGGCAGATGCTTTGGTCCATCCCGATGACATTCGTTCGATGTTTTCCAGCGCCATGTCGGACATGTACCGTGCCGAAGTGCCGCAATATGGCACCCTTCTGGAACTGGTCGCAGACAAGAATGACGAGACACTTAAAGCCGACCACGCACTGCATGACAGCCTGACCGGCAATGATGAATTGGGCCGTCTTGATGTCGAACGCCATGGTGCGATCCGTCTGGGCAAGTCCGAAGAACTGTTCACCATGCGCCGTCTGTTTGCCGTGATGGGCATGCATCCGGTGGGCTATTATGATTTGTCAGTGGCGGGCGTGCCGGTTCATTCGACGGCGTTTCGTCCGATTGATGACGCGGCATTGCGGCGCAATCCGTTTCGGGTTTTTACATCTCTTTTGCGGCTTGAACTTATCGAAGATGACGAATTGCGTCACGACGCTGAGCAGATACTGGCAAAGCGCGATATTTTCACCGCCGATGCGATCAAGCTGATTTATCTGGCGGAAAAGAACGGGGGTCTGACGCAGGTACAGGCCGAACAGTTTGTGACCCAGGCGCTTGAAACATTCCGCTGGCACAGTGATGCGACGGTGTCGCTGAACTCATACCAAGAGATGCATGATGCCCATCGTTTGATTGCCGATGTCGTGTGTTTCAAAGGGCCGCATATCAATCATCTGACACCGCGCACATTGGATATTGATGCGGTTCAGAAAGCCATGCCCGAACGGGGCATTTCACCCAAGGCGGTTGTCGAAGGTCCACCGACCCGAAACTGCCCGATCCTTCTGCGTCAAACCAGTTTCAAGGCGCTGGAAGAACAGGTCTATTTCGTGGGCGACACCCCAAAAGGCACACCGGGAACCCACACCGCCCGTTTTGGCGAGATTGAGCAGCGCGGCGTTGCCCTGACGGCAAAGGGGCGGGCATTGTATGACACGCTTTTGGCATCCGTCCGGCAGGCTGTTCAGATCAATGCCGGTGGATCAAATGCGCGCGATTACGAAACCGAGCTTTGCGAACGGTTCGTTGCCTTCCCCGATGATTATGAAACGCTTCGGGTCGAAGGGTTGGCTTTCTTTAAATACAGCCCGACCAAGGCTGGTATGGACGCGGTTAAGCACAATACGCTGCCCGATACGGCCCATGAACTGGTTGATCAAGGATACCTGCGTGCTGATCCGATTATTTACGAAGATTTCCTGCCTGTAAGTGCGGCAGGTATTTTTCAATCGAATCTGGGCGGTGATGCGCAGAAAAACTATCAGCAACAGTCCAATCAGGATGTGTTTGAGGCGGCGTTGGGCGCATCGGTCTGTGACGAGCTGGCACTCTATGCCCGCACTCAGCAGGCCTCGATTGACGCCGCATTCGACGCACTGGGACTTCGCAAAAACGTCGCCTGATCTATGGGTTGGCAAAGATTATGCGCGGGGGTCATTGGATCACCGCGTTTTTGTGTCGATGAATATGCCGACATGTCCGCTTTGCTAAAACCGGCCATGCAAGAATTCGGGGTCCACTTTTTGCGCTGCACATGCTAAAGGTCCGCGCGAAACATGGTTCGGACTCATTGATCATGTGTCGGCCCGGGTTTCTGCCAAAAGGCCGGTTCGCCCGCAATTGATACCATCGGTATGCACGAGCAGCCATACAGCACGGTATCGCGTTGGGCCGATATATCATCAATGGGTCCGCGACCTTCATCACATATTGATGCATGAAAGCGAACCCAATGACTGCTCGTATTGCGCGCGCGCTTATTTCCGTTTCCGACAAGACCGGTCTGGTCGAATTTGCCAAATCCCTTCATGAACAGGGTGTTGAAATCCTGTCGACCGGTGGCTCTGCCAAGGCGATTGAAGCGGCCGGTATCCCGGTTAAGGAAGTTGCCGATCACACCGGTTTTCCTGAAATCATGGATGGTCGTGTCAAAACCCTTCATCCGAAAATTCATGGGGGTCTTCTGGGCCGTCGTCCGCTTGCCAGCCATATGCAGGCAATGAAAGACAACGACATTGCGCCGATCGATCTGGTGTGTGTGAACCTTTATCCGTTCGAAGAAACCGTCGCCAAGGGTGCCGATTTCGATACCTGCATCGAAAACATCGACATTGGCGGGCCAAGCATGATCCGTTCGGCCGCCAAGAACCATGAGTCGGTGACGGTTGTTGTCGATCCAGGCGACTATGACCGCGTTGTTGCCGAAATGAAGGGCAACGAGGGTGATACCACCGCCGAAACCCGCCGCGTTCTGGCCGCCAAGGCATTTGCCCGTACGGGTGCCTATGACTCGGCGATTTCAAGCTGGTTCGCCGGTGAACTGGGTGAAACCTTCCCGCAGCGTTTGAATGTTTCGGCCGAACTGAAGCAAACCCTTCGTTACGGCGAAAACCCGCATCAGCAGGCTGCGTTCTACACCAATGGTAAAAACCGTCCGGGTGTTTCGACCGCGACCCAGCTTCAGGGCAAAGAGCTGTCGTTTAATAACCTCAACGACACCGATGCCGCGTTTGAACTGGTGTCCGAATTTGATGAAAAACCGGCTGTTGCCATCATCAAGCACGCCAATCCGTGTGGTGTGGCAGAGGGTGAAAGCCTGATTGATGCCTATCACAAGGCGCTGTCATGTGATCCGGTGTCGGCTTTTGGTGGTATCATTGCGGTCAACCGGATCCTTGATAAAGCCACGGCCGAAGAAATCGCCAAGCTGTTTGCCGAAGTGGTGATTTGCCCGGATGCGGATGATGCGGCCCGTGAAGTTCTGTCGGCCAAGAAGAACCTGCGTGTTCTGATTACCGGTGGCATGGCTGATCCGGAAGGTGAAGACATGACGCTGCGGTCGCTGGCGGGGGGCTATCTGCTTCAGAACCGCGATGCGGGTCGGGTGAAACGTGACGAACTTAAAGTCGTTACCAAGCGCACGCCGTCCGAGGCCGAGCTTGATGACCTTCTGTTTGCCTTCCGCGTTGGCAAACACGTCAAATCAAACGCGATTGTGTATGTCAAAGACGGCAAGACAGTTGGTGTTGGTGCGGGTCAGATGAGCCGTGTTGACAGTTCGCGCATTGCCGCATGGAAAGCCGAAGAAGCCAGTAAAAATGCAGGCGAAGATGTCGTGCGGACCAAGGGTTCGGTTGTGTCATCTGATGCATTCTTCCCGTTTGCCGATGGTCTTCTGGCAGCGGTCAAAGCCGGTGCGACGGCGGTGATCCAGCCGGGTGGTTCGATGCGTGACGAAGAAGTCATTGCAGCAGCCGACGAGCACGGCATCGCCATGGTGTTTACCGGCATGCGTCACTTCCGCCACTAAGTGCGACGGTGATTTAGGCATTAAAAAACCCCGGGGTTCGTCCCCGGGGTTTTTGTTTTGATAGGTTTGCTTCGGCTAAATTGACCAATCGGACGTCTTAAAGGGCAGGTTGACTGCCTTTTTGCGGGTTGTTGGCGCCGTTGCCGTCATCATCGTTGCTGTGATCAATGATGGTGGCATTCTGTCCAATGGCAACCGGGTCTTTTGCGGCGTCCTTTGACGGCGGATTGCCTGCATCGGGCGCGGTTGATGTCGGCGCCTGATGCACGCGAAGGGGGCTCCGCCATTCAACACTGCCAAACGAATGACAGGACGGGCAGGATACCACCCAACGATCGGTTTCAGCCCCACAGGCCCCACAACGCCAATCGGGATCCGGGTTGGCGTGGCTGGCCTTGACCAGAAGGTCGCGGGCCTTCGCACCATCCTGCTTTTCACGCAGTTCCAGATCGGCAAGCAAACGGTAATGGCGGGCTTCGGTCTTGCGGGTCATTGCCTTTTCAAGGTTGCTGCGCGCCATGCCCCACAGATCGGCCAGAAGGGCGGCCTCGGCCAGAATAATCTGGCTTTCGACATGGTCCGGGTTGGTTGCGGCCAGTTTTTCAACTGATTTGACCTGTGCCAGCGGATCACCGGTCAGCGTTTCAAGATAGATCGCGCCAAGGGCGGCAGACGGCGTTGTGCGCCAGCTGTGCAGGATAACGTCGCGGGCTTTGGCTTCCTGTTTCAGGTCACGATAAAGCCCGGCCAGCAAAACAGCCGCACCGGTAAAGTCATCTGCCGAGTTCAATGCCTTACGCAGGAGTTTGATGGCTTCGGTATTTTCACCAGACGCAATGGCATCTTCGGCCTTGGCGGTAATCAGAAGTGCACGACGACGTGTCAGTTCCTTTTCGCCAAAAACCTCGGCCTTTTGCGCATCAATCAGCAGGCTAAGCGCGCGGTCCCAACGTTTGGATGTCAGCAGCAAGTCAAACAATGTGACGATCACAGCCGGATTGCGCGGGCGCAGACGGTGTGCGCGTTCGGCGTAATCAAGGGCGTCTTCGCGGTCATTGGTCTTAAGTGATAATTGCAGCAACCCACGCAGGCCAAAGAATGCCGAGTCTGGTTTCTCCAGCATGGCTTCAAACTGGCGCTTGGCCGCATCGTTGTTGCCGTCAAGTTCCGCTGCCTGTGCGGTTAAAAGCCGTGTCAGTGTATCGTCTTCAAGATAACGATCCACCGCACGGGTATGTTTAAGGGCCTGACGCACATCGCCCGATGCCAGTTCCAGCAACCCCATGGTCAGGGCCTGCTGGCCTTTTTTGCGCCGGCGACTGCCGAGCAGACGACCGACCCAGCCCGGTGAATTGGCAATGATGGTCCAGCCACGCCAGATCAGAACACATATCGCCGTCAGGGCCAAAAGGGCCAAGGCAACCATGCCAATCGATCCGTCAAAGCGATAGCCAAGCCAGACCACCGTCATTCTGCCGGGATTATCGGCAAACCAGACAGTGCAGCCCACCAGGACGGCCGTAATCAGGATAAAGGTCAGCAGGCGGATCATTGGCTATCCTCCGACCCGGTCAGAAGATCAATCGCATGCGCACTAAGCGAGGCGATGGCGCTGTTGAGAGTTTGACGATTTTCCGCAGCCGCCAACCAGTCGGAAACCGCGACCGATGCATGGTCACCTTCAACACCCTGAAGGGCGGTAATGGCGGCATCAAGGTCGTCGTGCTCGAGCGCGTTTTCAGCCGTTACCAGACGCCCTTCAAGTGATTCTTCGCCTGCCGCATCGACACGGCGGATCGGAATCAGTTTTTTAATGTTGGCCCAGGTTGCATCAAGCACACTGCCCGAATGATCATCGGTGGCGGCCTGAACGGCTTCCTGTGCCATGACCGGGAACGACTGACGCAGTTTTTCGATGGTCGGTGCCCCCTGATCGGCAAGCGGTTTAAGGGTGGCAATCTGTTCAGCGATAAGGGGGTCATCGCCGCTGCTGCGTTCAAGCTGATTCAGGGCGATGATGAAAGGCCCTCCGCGCTGCAAAGCATCGCGCAGGATGGTGACGGCCATGGCAATCGCCTGTCCGCGACTTTCAACCCGAAGGCCAGCCGTTGCCCGGACTTCTTCTTCCATGGTTGACAGGCGTGCCGACATTTCACGCATTTCGTTGGCGACACCGGCAAGTTCGCTTTCGACGCGGGCAAGTTCTTCGATGGGGGCGGTACGGGTTTCAATTTCCGCCATGCGGCGGGCAACTGTATTGTTCAATGTGCCGCCGCGTTCGCTGTTAAGGCGTTCGCGCAAGGCATCAATTGTGCCTTCAAGCCGCGAAAGGCGTTCGGTCAGTTCCGGGTCAACAACAACCGATCCATCCGGCAGGGGTGATGCGCTTGAAACGCTATTCGTATCACCGTCAACCGGGAGAAGACTGTCTTCTTCACTGACCATGCCGTCGTCTTTTTCGGCCATGGTTGCGTCTTCATCCGGGGCCGGGATGGTATTGTTCTGATCGTTCTGATCAGTCATTTCCGGCTGACTTGGTGCATTGGTCACTGTGATTGCACCGTCATCCTTGAACTCTTCGGGGGTTATTTCATCAAGAATAACCGTCGGGACATATTGGTTCAAAACCGGCTCTGCATCGCGCCACCAGATCGCACGGGTCAACCAGCCAGCGGCAATGGCACCGACAATAATGATCACAAACAGCAAAAGCGCCTTGCCGCCCACACCCTTGCGCGAGGTAGCAGAACCGTCGGTTTTGTTGGTTTTGTCACTGGATTGGCTGTTGCGATGGGCCGATGCCGGTTTTATTTCCGGTTTGGCCGTTGCCGATGATGTTGCGCCAGATTTGTCTGTCGGCTTTGATCCCGGCTGGGAGGGCGATTTTGCCGTATCGGGTTTTGCACCAGATTGTGTGTCGGACTTTATACCGGACTTTGTGCCTGTCTGGGTGTCTGTCTGGGCCGCCGTTGGCTTTGATGCGGGTTTCGCATCCGAACTGGCATTGCCGCTGCTATCGACAGAGATGGTCTCGGTCGATTTCTGGGTGTCGACCGGTTTTGCGGAAGCGTCTGATTTTGGCGTTTCTGGTTTTTTCACGATCGGACCATTGCAGTTTGCGGTTGTTCCATAGCGCAGTTACACGCTGGAAAATGACTGATCTAGTATAGAAAGAAGGTATTCCTGTGTCGGCTTTGATGCAACGTGCGTTCTTTGCCATGTAAGGTCGGCCGTTCGCAATTGCACTGCCGGACTGAGACAAATTGCACAGGTATCTGTCAGTTCCCCTTCCAGCTTGTGGCTTTTGATCAGTTTAACAAAGGTTTCGGCTGTGCGGGGAGAGAAAAATAAAACTGCATCAATATGATGCGCTGCGATGGCATCTGAAATCTGTTGTGGCAGGGTCTGGCTGGCGTGGGCGGTATAGACGGTTTGGCGGTCAATCTGATACCCGCCGTCGCGCAGGATTTCGCCCAGATCACCGGCCGTCTTGCGCGCTGCGGGATGGAAAAGCGGGCCCATTGCGGGACTAATCCGTTCCCGGATCAAAGCGGCGAGATCGTGGATATCGCCATTGGCACTTTCGATCCGGTTAAACCCCATATCAGCGGCCAGACGGGCAGTGGCATCGCCAACACATAAAGCCGTTTGGTAGCGGTCCTGTGACAGGCGGGCATAGGCCCGCAGCCCGTTGGCGGATGTAAAAATGAGGGCCTGATACGGGGTCGGGTCAAAAGGCCTGGTTTGTGCTGGAAACTCAATTTCCAACATCGGTGCAGACAGAACCCGGTAGCCGCGCGTTTGAAGGGATGCTTCAAGATCGGCGGAATCGGTTTTGGGCCGGGTGTTTAAAACCAGTGGTCCCATTTTCTGTCCCGTTATGTTGTGAGTCAGGCCGAAATAAAGTCCGGACCACCGCGTTGTTTAAGCTCTTCCCCGGCATCTTTTCCTGCGGCAGATGCGGTTGCCATATCAGGCTGTGCAATATGGCGTTCGGTATCAAGCCGTTCGCTGCCATCCGGGCGCACGATTGAAACCCGCAACCGCATGCTGCCATCCTCATGATACTCGGCAAGGGCGGCAATCGGGGTGCGGCAGGAGCCATCAAGCGCGAACAGGGCAGCACGTTCACCCGCGACACGGATTGCCGACTTTTCGCAATGAAGGGCGGATATCCAGTCTTTGGCCTGTGTGTCATCCTCACGGATGGTGATGCCAATTGCCCCTTGGGCAACTGCGGGCAGCATGTCGTCTTCGGCAATCGGGGCGGTGGCAATCTCGGGTTGGCCCAGACGGTTCAAACCAGCCATCGCCAGTAAGGTCGCATCGACCTGTTCTTCGCCAAGTTTGCGAAGCCGGGTCTGCACATTGCCGCGGAATGTGATGACCTTGAGATCGGGATATTTGTTCAGGATCATGGCCTGACGCCGCAGCGACGCCGATCCGATCACGGACCCGGCAGGCATTTCGGCAAAGCTTTTATATTTCAGAGAAATAAATGCATCACGCACATCTTCACGCGGTAAAATCGTCGGCAGGATCATGCCATCAGGCAGGACTGTCGGCACATCCTTCATGCTGTGAACCGCAAGGTCAATGTCGCCCCCCATCAGGGCATCATCGATTTCCTTGGTAAACAGTCCCTTGCCGCCGATTTCCGACAATGCGCGATCAAGGATCTTGTCGCCGGTTGTCGTAATGACCGTGATGGCGATCGCACCTTCACTGGCAAGTTCGGGATGGGCGGCGGCCAGTTTATCACGGACCTCGTGCGCCTGTGCCAATGCCAAGGGTGAACCACGGGTGCCAATGCGAAGTTTTGCTGTATCTGTCATGACAGGAGTTTTAGTCTTAAAGTTGTTTGAAAACAAGGGGTGCGGCGGTCTGCGTCCTGGTAAAAATCGATTGGTATGACGGTGCTATTATAGTGTCAGAAAATGCGATTTCATTGACGTATGTCGGTCTAGAGAGAGTTTCGATAGTTTTGCGAGGCGTGGGTAAAGGGGCGGCGAAACAAACCCTTTAAGACTGTCAAAATAGGCCTGAAACGCGATAACTGCATATGGCAAATGCGCCCGTCGGGGGTGGAAAGCAGGTAAAGTTTCCGCTACATCATCCCCAAGCGTAGTATTGTCATCCCAAAGCCGAGGGTTTCGGCGCACCCCTGACCGGATCAAAAGCATGATCGTACTTGGTATCGAAACAAGCTGTGATGAAACGGCTGCTGCTGTTGTTAATGACAAGCGCGAAATTTTGTCCAACCGCGTTTTATCCCAGCTTGATGATCATCGCCCTTATGGCGGCGTGGTGCCCGAAATTGCAGCACGCGCACATCTTGAGCATCTTGATCGGCTTGTTGCCGAGGCAATGGATGATGCCGGTGTCGAGTTTGATGATCTTGATGCGGTTGCCTGTACAGGCGGACCGGGCCTGATTGGCGGGGTGATGGTCGGGACCATGACCGCCAAGGCCATCGCCTTTGCCGCGCAAAAGCCGTTCATGGCGGTCAATCATCTTGAAGGTCATGCACTGACCGTGCGGTTGACCGACGATGTTGCCTTTCCCTACTTATTGCTGCTGGTATCAGGCGGCCATTGTCAGGTTCTGATTGTCGAAGGTGTCGGGCGCTATAAACGGATTGGCACGACGATTGACGATGCGGTCGGCGAAGCATTTGATAAGACCGCCAAGATGATGGGGCTTGGCTATCCCGGTGGTCCGGCGCTTGAAAAAATTGCGGAAAAGGGCAACCCGAACCGGTTTGGTCTGCCGCGGCCCTTACGTGGACGTCCGGGCTGTGACTTTTCATTCTCCGGGCTTAAGACGGCGGTTCGCAATTACATGGACGGTTTCCCGGTTGAACAGCAAACCGAGGACGTCAAAGCCGACCTTGCGGCATCCTTTCAGCGTGCGGTGGGCGATACCCTGATTGATCGGGTGCGCAACGCTGTATTCGAATTCATGCAAGATTACCCGGCGGGTAACACGCTTGTTCTGGCCGGTGGGGTTGCGGCCAATAAATATCTGCGTGGGCGGTTGGTCGAGCTTACCGATCAGGCTGGCATGAAGCTGGTTGCACCACCCCTTGATCTTTGTACCGATAATGCCGCCATGATTGCATGGGCCGGGCTGGAACGGTTCCGTCTGGGCGAACGTGATGATCTTGATTTCAAGCCACGCCCGCGCTGGCCGCTGGACCCCGAAGCGCCCAAGCGCCCCGGAGCCGGGGTTAAGGCATAAATCGATCCGATAAAAACGACCTCATATTTTGCCCGGAAAACAGATCATGAAAAAGCGCATTACAGTTATCGGTGGCGGCGCCTGGGGAACGGCATTGGCCATACAAGCCGTCCGTGCGGGTGCGGATGTTGAACTGATTTTGCGCAATCCCGATCTGGCCGAACAGATCAACGCCAATGGCGAAAATGATCTTTATCTGCCCGGTGTGTCGTTGCCCGGTGCATTGCGGGCAACCACGGCCTATGACGGGTTGCGCGATGCGGATGCGGTTTTATTGGTGACACCGGCCCAGCATTTGCGCGAAACCCTGACCAAGCTTGCGGCCCATTGGACCGACGATCTTCCGGCTGTGATTTGCTGCAAGGGGATCGAAAAGGAAACCGGGGCATTGATGGCGCAGGTTGTGACTGAAACGCTGGGCAATGTGCCGGTTGCGGTTCTTTCCGGGCCAACCTTTGCCAAGGAAGTTGCCACCGGGTTGCCTGCGGCAATTACCCTTGCCTGCGAAGACCGTGGTTTGGGCAAGCGCCTTGTCGAACTGATTGGCACGCCTGAATTTCGCCCCTATTTCAGCACGGATGTTGCCGGTGTTGAAGTTGCCGGTGCGATCAAAAACGTGCTGGCGATTGCCAGTGGCGTGGTTGCCGGGCTTGAGCTTGGCGATAATGCGCGCGCGGCCTTGATTACGCGCGGCATTGCTGAAATGTCACGGCTTGCCGTTGCCATGGGCGGGCGGGTTGAAACCATGCTGGGGCTTGCCGGGCTTGGGGATTTGACCCTGACCTGTACCGGGACATTATCGCGCAATTACACGTTTGGTGTTGCCCTTGGACAGGGGCGAAAGTCTGCTGATATTCTGGGCGAACGCCGTTCGGTGACCGAAGGCGTTTATACGGCGGCCTCAATTACCGCAGTTGCGGTGAAATACCAGGTCGAAATGCCGATTTGCACGGCAGTTGATCAGGTTGCCAATCATGGCAGCGATCTGCGCAGCACGATCAATGGGCTTTTGCAGCGTCCTTTCCGTGATGAGCTTGAGGCCGCGCAGTAGACTTTTTGCACATACTGATCACAAGCGGGTCATTGGCGATTGGTTCAGCTTGAGAATGGGGCAACCTTCTGTCACTTTACGGGTATTGAACCCATAAAGAAGCAGGAAACAGTCCATGCATTTCTATATCCGTTGTGTTGATAAACCCGGTCACCTTCACGTGCGTAAAGCCAACCGTGATGACCATCTGGCCTATATCAAAGGCGGTTTTGCCGAGCGTATTGTGGCGGCGGGCCCGACCCTTGATCCTGATATGGAAGGCATGAACGGCTCGGTCTTTATCATCGAGTTTGATGCGATTGAAGATGCGCGCGAATTTGCCGCCAATGATCCATATGCCAAGGCGGGTCTTTTTGAATCTGTTGTGATCCGTCCGTTTAAAAAGGTCTTCTGATCCATGGCGTATTGGCTGATCAAAACCGAACCGGGAAGCTGGTCGTGGGACGATCAGGTCAAGAAGGATGTTGAGGGGTGGGATGGTGTGCGCAACCATCAGGCTGCCAAGAATCTCCGCACCATGAAGATTGGCGACCGTGCGTTTTTCTATCATTCAGTGAATGAGAAACGCATTGTTGGCATCGTTGAAGTGGTGCGGGAATTTTACCCTGATCCGACGGATGCAAAGGGCAAATTTGTTCAGGTTGATTTCAAAACGGTCAAGCCGCTGAAATCACCGGTGACCCTTGCCGACATCAAGGCCGATCCACGGTTTTCCGAGCTTTCGTTGCTCAAGCAATCTCGCTTGTCGGTCATGCCGATTGATGATTCGTCCTGGGCGGCGATTTGTGAAATGGGTGGTGTCGCGCCATGAGCGATTTGCCCAAAGCAGGCACAGTTTTGTGCGCGCTAACCGATCTTGATGCGACCGGTGCCAAGGGCATTAATCTTGGCGGGACGGGCATTTTTGTCGTGCGCAGCGATGAAGGTGTTTTTGGCTATGTAAATAGCTGTCCGCATATCGGCGTGCCGCTTGATATGGAACCAGATGAATTCATCAGCGATTTTGGTGATGAAATCATCTGTTCGACCCATGGGGCGCGGTTTCGTATCCAAGACGGTGAATGTGTTTCTGGTCCCTGCACAGGCGATGTGCTTGAACCGGTTGCGGTTAAGGTCGAGGACAATCAGGTTGTCCTCGCCTGACACTTCGTGGTGGCAAAGGCGGTTGGATTACCCTTTCGCCTTTGCCAAAATTTCATCGAGATGTTTGGTAATGACGTCGAGCTGATCAGGTTCGGACAATCGATGATCGCCGGTTTTGATCAGATCAATGCGGACATCGTCGGTTACCAGTACTTCGGTGAGGCGAAGGGCGGTTTGCCACGGTACATCGGGGTCTTTCATGCCTTGAACCAGACGCACCGGGCATTTGATTTCCAGTGGTTTGCGCAAAACGAGCTGGTCGCGGCCATCCTCAATCAGATTGCGTGTGATGGTATAGGGATCGTCCCCATAGTCGGTGGGTTCGATCAAGGCGCCGTCTTCCATGATGGTTTTTTTCTGATCGTCGCTAAACTGTGCCCACATCAGGTCTTCGGTAAAGTCAGGTGCGGCCGCGATCCCTACAAGCCCGGCAACCCGTTCTGGCCGGGCAAGGGCGACCAGCAACATGATCCAGCCGCCCATCGACGACCCGACAAGAATTTGTGGTCCGGTGGTAATTTCATCAAGAACGGCAATGGCATCCGCCGCCCATTGGCCGATTGTGCCATCGGCAAATTTGCCTGACGATTGTCCGTGACCACCATAGTCAAAGCGGGTATAACCCAGCCCCTGCCGGATGCAGTGCTCCTCAAGGTGCGTTGCTTTTGTACCGGTCATGTCTGACATGAAACCGCCAAGGAACATAACACCCGGCATCTTTAAAGTCCGGGAATTGGCGGCTTGAGTGTCAGATTGCTTGCCGGGCGTGTGATGGTATGCGATTTTCAATCCATCCCGCCGGTCGAGATGTTGGGGGTGTTCAAGCTGCGGTTTAGGCATGTCATGTGTCATCCGGGGCGGAGTCCTTGGATGTTGGTGGTTGGAGTTGCATGAGCGCGTCAGAAGTAATGACTGAAGCAGTCTATCGATCAGAGCCCCGAGCGCAAGGCGGGGACTATCGTCCTGCCGTAATTTTACAGGTTTTGCCAGAACTTGACGCCGGTGGGGTCGAGCGCGGAACGGTTGATATTGCCCGTGCCATCGTTGACGGTGGCGGCAAGGCGCTTGTCGCATCCCAGGGGGGACGGCTTGAGCGCGAACTGGACCGCTTTGGGGCCAAGCATATCAATTTGCCGCTGAAGTCCAAAAACATCCTGACCATGCGCAAGAATATCGACGCACTGGTGAAGCTTATTTCGGACGAAGGTGTGGATATCATCCATGCCCGTTCGCGCGCACCGGCCTGGAGTGCCTATTTTGCGGCGCGCAAGGCCGGAATTCCGTTTGTGACGACGTTCCACGGGACGTATTCCGGGTATAAAAACCCGTTCAAGCGCCGCTATAACGCGATCATGACGATGGGGGATCAGGTTATTGCGATTTCCCAGCACATCGCCAATCACATCAACAAGTATTACAAGGTTGAACCAGATCGCTTGAACATCGTTCCACGCGGAACGAATGTCGATCTTTTCAATCCTGAAAATGTCAGTCAGGAACGGCTTATTGCGCTGTCGAACCTGTGGCGTCTGAATGGCGAAGAATATGTGATTATGCTGCCGGGCCGTATTACGCGCTGGAAGGGGCATGGTTTCCTCATTCGTGCCTTGCCAGCTGTTCTTGAGGCCCTTGGGCATCGCCGTGTGCGGTGTCTGATTGTTGGATCAGATCAGGGCCGAACCGGTTACCGCGACGAAGTACTGCAAATGACCAGCAAGCTCGGGCTTGAAGATGTTGTTCATATTGTCGACCATTGTGCCGATATGCCTGCGGCCTATATGCTGGCCGATGTCGTTGCCTGCCCGTCGATTGAACCCGAAGCCTTTGGTCGCATCCCGTCCGAGGCACAGGCAATGGGGCGTCCAGTTGTTTCAACTGCGCACGGTGGGGCGATGGAAACGGTTCTTCCGGGCGAAACCGGGTGGCTTGTTACGCCCAATGAAGTCGAACAGCTTTCACGCGCACTTGTTCAGGTTCTGAGTATGACGCCGGAAAAACGCGCGACCCTTGCGGCCAAGGGGCGTCAGCATGTGATTGATCATTACTCGCTTGAACAGATGGCCGAACAGACACTTGGCGTTTATGCCAAGGCGCTTAAGCGCGTTCACAGGAATGCAGCATGAACGACGATATCATGAGTATGCCAGTTGATCCGGTTGTCGCAACAGCCGGTAAAGGACTGGCGACGGATGTGTCGGCGACGGGCAAGCGTATTCTGGTGATCAAGCTTTCCGCACTGGGTGATGTTATCCTGGCAATGGGACCGTTTGCGGCGATCCGTGCCGCCCATCCAGATGCGCATATCACGGTTCTGACCACACGGCCGTTTGTCGATCTGATGAAAGCCAGTGGATTTTTTGATGCGATTGCCATCGACCGCCGCCCAAAATTGACCAATCTGCGCGAAGTTTTTGCCCTGCGCCGTTTTCTGCGCAACGGTAATTTTGACCGCGTTTATGATTTGCAAACCTCGGACAGGTCCGGGTTCTATTACAAATTGTTCTGGCCAAGCCCAAAGCCCGAGTGGTCCGGAATCGCACGTGGATGTTCACACCCGCATGCAAATCCCGAACGCGATAGCATGCATGCGCTTGATCGAATTTTTGACCAGCTTGAATATGCCGGTATTTCGAAGGTTCCTGTTCCCGTTCTTGCCGGACCTGACATTGATCTGGATCGTTTTGGCATTCGCAGTCCGTTCGTTCTGATTTGTCCGGGCGGAGCGCCGCATCGTCCGGCAAAGCGTTGGCCCGCAGAACGGTTTGGGCTTTTGGCCAAGAAACTTGCTGATTATCGCTTAACACCGGTTCTGATCGGAACCGATAAGGAAAGCGACGTCCTGGGCAAGATTGATGCCATGTGCCCCAAGGCCCGCAATCTGATGGGGCGGACCGGATTTCTTGACATTGCATCGCTTGGTGCGCGGTCGGTTTTGGCGATCGGCAATGATACGGGGCCGATGCATATTGCGGCTGCCGCAGGGGCGCCATCCATTGTCCTGTTTTCGCGCGAATCGGATCCAAAATTAAGTGCACCGCGCGGAATTGGTGCAAGTGCCGTTAGCACCGTTCGCGAAAGTGACCTGCGGGAATTAACCGTTAATCGTGTGATGGAAGAAGTGCGCCGTCGTCTTGATTTGGACGAATAAAAAACCGGTAATGGCACAATAAGCACACCGTTAATTCAAAAGCGCGGAAATTGGCGCTTTGAAAGGTTTTGACTTGCCTAAAAACATTGCTTTCTGAGCGCACCGGGATATGCTAGTGCAGGTCTAGTGAAAAACGCGGTTTCATAGAAACGCGGTTTTCCATATTACTCTTTCTGACCGATTTGTTTGATTACCATAGGAGATTATCCATAGCACGACCACGCAAACCGATGCAGCCGACCAAGGATGGTCCGCGCGTCAATGAGGATATTAAAGCCCGTTTGATCTGTGTTGTCGACGCTGAAGGCAATATGTCGGATCCGATGACGGTGCGTGAAGGCGTTGAAAAGGCAGCAGAAGTTGGACTCGACCTTGTCGAAGTTGCTCCGAATGCCGAACCGCCAGTGTGCAAGTTGATCGACTACGGCAAGTTCAAATACGAACAAAGCAAAAAGCAGAACGAAGCCAAAAAGAAACAGAAGGTTATCGAAGTCAAGGAGATCAAACTCCGTCCGAACATCGATATCCATGACTACAACGTCAAACTGCGTGCCGCGCAGAAGTTTCTTGGCGGTGGTGATAAGGTGAAAGTCACGTTGCGCTTCCGCGGACGTGAAATGGCCCACCAGGATCTTGGTCTTGGCATGCTCCAGCGCTTCTCGGGGGATCTTGAAGATCTTGCCAAGCCGGAAATGATGCCCAAGATGGAAGGTCGTGTTATGATTATGGTACTGGCGCCGCGTTAAGACGCGGCGTTTTGCCGTTCTGCCCAAAGAGGTCCAAGCCAAAGAGGGAATGCCATGCCAGCCGTAAATGATCTTCTGATCGTTGGTGTTGATGACGACCCGAAAAGTCTGGTTCTTCTGAAACGAATCGTCGAAAGCGGCGGTTATCAGTTTCAGGGGGTTTCCTCTGGCAAGGACCTTTTAAAACTCCTGAAGTCGGCAAGGCCGCGCATCATCCTTCTGGATATCATGATGCCCGACATGAACGGGTTTGAAACCGCACTTAACGTGCGGACCCATTTCCCCAATCTTGCCTGCGCGATCATTTATGTCACGGCACGTCAGAGCGAAGAAGACCTGCGCGGCGGTGTTGCCGCCGGGGGCAACGATTTTGTCCTTAAGCCGGTCAATCGCGAAAAGCTGATGACACGAGTCGAAAAATGGATCGGCCGCGCCCATAACATCAAAACTGCGGTTTGATGGCTAAACTGTAACCTCCACCTTCACGTATTGCGTTTGAATGCCAGCCCTGTCGGTCTAAGCCGATGGTGAAGTGTGTTTATGGGGCAAGCGGGCGCAGGGCTGCGATTAGCGGATCAATATATAATGTCAGGACTGAAAAGCTGATAACGCCGACGGCTGTGGTCACCAGAACAATTGACGAGCTTCTAACGATATATCGGTCATAGGTTGTCGCGATGACAAAAACATTCCCCGCCGTTGGCAAGCCTGCAAGCAGTAAAACAGCCTGTGCCTCCAGCCCGGAAACGGTTCCAAGACTATAAAATGCAATGAAGACGGCCACGGGATGGGCAACCAGTTTGGCAATGCTCATGACGGCAAGCTCGGCACGGTTTTCGGCAATCGGACGACCGACAAGTGCGACGCCAATGGCAAATAGTGCTGCCGGCCCGGCACTGCGTCCCAGAAGTTCCAGCAGATAATCCACACCATCTGGCCAGCGAAGGTCAAGAATGCTGGCCGCAACGCCGGTCAGAATCGCGATGACAACCGGATTAAGCAACGTCCCGCGCAGGATTTTGCCCAATGGGTTTGTGCCATCGGCATGTTTCGCTGTTTCAAGCAGGAACAGCGAAAGCGGCAACATGAAAATCAGATCAAATGACAGGGCGACAATCAGGGGAACAGTCGCCTGCGTTCCAAGCAACCCAATGATCAGGGGTAAGCCCATGAAACCGACATTGGGCATGGTGCTGCCAAAGGAAAAAAGCGTCTGGCAGGCTGGGTCGAGTTTGAAGACACGTTTTGCAATAAGCCGCGTTGCGCCATAAACCAGAAGCGTTGCCCCGCCGTAAGCAAGCAAAATGTCGGGCTGCCAAATCTCTGATGGTGTCCGGCTGGCAAGGGCACGAAACAAAAGAGCAGGCAAGGCAAAGTAAAAAACAAAGCCATTGATGCCGCGCATCCCTTCGCTCGAGACGATCTTGGTCTTTCCGCCAATCCAGCCAAGGGCAATCAGGCTGAAAAAGGGCAGGATGATAGATGTGATTTGTGCCATGCGACCTGTGATATAGAGGCGAGAGAATGAAACTGGGCGGGTCTATTTGATCTGTCGAATGCACAATGGCGGGGCAGAGCCGCAAAAAGCAAGGGCAAAGGGGCGAATTGGCCCTTGAAAAAGGCAAGTGCTGAGTCTATAACCACCCGTCCCCGAAACAGGTGGTGAGGCTGGAAAGTTTGTTATGAACTTTCAGGGCATGCCCAGCCGCCGTAGGGGATTTCGTTTTCATTGCATATGCAAGGATAGAAAAATGCCCAAGATGAAGACCAAAGCGAGTGCTAAAAAACGCTTTAGCCTGACTGCAAGCGGAAAAGTGCGTCGCAACGTGGCAAACAAGCGCCACCTGCTGACTGCAAAACCTACCAAGATGAAGCGCCAGTCGCGTGGCACAGAGATTCTCTGTGACGCCGATGCCCGCATTGTCAAAAAATTCCTGCCGTACGGTTAAGGTTAAGGAGAGTTAAATGGCTCGTGTAAAAGGGGGCGTGTCTTCACACGCCCGTCACCGCAAGGTTATTAATGCTGCCAAGGGTTACCGAGGCCGCCGCAAGAATACTTTCCGCACTGCCGTTCAGGCTGTGGAAAAAGGTTTGCAGTATGCATACCGCGATCGTCGCGTTAAGAAACGCCAGTTCCGTTCACTCTGGATCCAGCGTATCAACGCTGGTGCACGTGAAAACGGTCTGAGCTATTCGCAGTTCATGAACGGCCTTAAGAAGGCTGGCGTTGAACTGGACCGCAAGGTGCTTGCTGACATCGCAGTGCGTGAACCTGAAGCTTTCAAAGCTCTGGTTACACAGGCGCAGGCTGCACTCGGCTAATAAACCTTTGTAATAAGGTTTATATAGGCACTTGCCTGATTTGATCGGGGGCGGCCATATTGGCCGTCCCCTTTCTTATTTTACGTTCTTTTTGTTTTTGAAACCCAAGCCAAAGCGTCGGAAGTTATGGAAAACATCGAAGCATTGCGCGAAGAGGTTCTGGCGGAAGTCGAAAATGCGGCCGATCTGGCTGTACTTGAAGATGTCCGTATCAGCGCCCTTGGCAAGAAAGGCCGTATTACCGGCCTGATGAAAAACCTTGGCAAGATGGACCCCGATCAACGTCGTGAATTTGGTCAGACGCTGAACGCGGTCAAAGATCAGGTCGCAGGCGCAATCGATACCCGCAAAACGGCCCTTGAAGATGCCGCCCTTGAGGCGCGCCTGTCGGGTGAGCGGATCGACGTTACCCTGTCGTCACGTCCTGATGAAACGGCAGGCCGTATTCACCCGATCAGCCAGACGATTGACGAAATTGTCTCGATCTTTGGCGAGATGGGCTTTGCACTGGCCGAAGGGCCGGACGTCGAAGACGATTTCCATAATTTTACCGCGCTCAACATTCCGCCGGAACATCCCGCGCGCGAAATGCAGGACACTTTCTATCTGCCTGAACGCGAAGACGGGTCGCGCCTTGTGCTGCGGACCCATACATCGCCGGTGCAGATCAGAACCATGCAGAACAAAACCCCGCCGATCCGCATCATCGCACCGGGCCGGACATATCGTTCCGATAGCGATATGACCCATACGCCGATGTTCCATCAGGTCGAAGGCCTGGTAATCGACAAAAAAACGCACATGGGGCATCTCAAGGGCTGCCTGCTTGAGTTTGTGAAAACCTATTTCGAGCTTGATGATGTGCCGGTGCGCTATCGCCCAAGTTTCTTCCCGTTCACCGAGCCGAGTGCCGAAATGGATATCGGCTGTTCGCGCAAAGGCGGGGAGCTCAAGATTGGTGAAGGCGACGACTGGCTGGAAATTCTTGGCTGCGGCATGGTGCATCCGCGCGTCCTGTCTGCCTGTGGTCTTGACCCGGAAGAATATCAGGGCTTTGCCTTTGGCATGGGGATTGAACGTATCGCCATGCTGAAATACGGCATTCCCGATCTTCGTACCTTCTTCGATACTGATCTGCGCTGGCTGAAACATTATGGTTTCGTGCCGCTGGATGTACCGAACATGGTAAGGGGCTGAGATTATGAAATTCACACTTGATTGGCTAAAACAGCACCTTGATACCGATGCGCCGGTTGCCGTGATTGCCGAAAAACTGACTGATATTGGTCTTGAGATCGAAGGGCTTACCGATCGTGCAGCTGCCCTTGCCGACATTCGTGTTGCCCATATCGAAGAAGCCGGACAGCATCCGGATGCAGACCGCTTGAAGCTCTGCCGGGTCAATACCGGCGAGAAAATCATTCAGGTCGTTTGTGGTGCACCAAACGCGCGCACCGGCATTAAGGTTGCCTTGGCTCAGCCCGGTGCGATCATTCCGATTGATGGTTCCAAGCTGAAACCGGGCAAAATCCGCGGTGTCGAAAGCCAGGGGATGATGTGCTCAACCCGTGAGCTGTGCCTTGGTGACGATCATGACGGCATTATCGAGTTGCCCGATGATGCGCCAATTGGCGCACCAGTTGCCGGTATCTTGGGTGCGGACGATACGATTTTTGAAATCGGTCTGACCCCGAACCGCCCCGATTGCACCGGTGTGCGTGGTACTGCGCGTGATTTGGCCGCAGCCGGTATCGGTACGTTGAAAACCGATCCGCGTCAGGAAGCCGTTTCAGGTGCCTTTGATAGCCCGGTTGGTGTCACGATCAGTGACGACATTGCATCGAATAATGCGGTTCCGGCATTTTATGGCCGGTATATCCGTGGTGTGAAAAATGCCCAAAGCCCAGATTGGCTCAAAGCCCGTCTGGAGGCCATCGGCCTGCGCCCGATTTCGGCCCTTGTCGATATCACCAATCTGGTAACCCACGATCTGGGCCGTCCGTTGCATGTGTTTGATGCTGACAAATTGTCGGGTGACATCACTGTGCGCTATGCGACCGATGGTGAAAAAATCGCGGCCCTTGATAACAAGGAATACGCGCTGTCTGACACCATGGTGGTGATTGCCGATACGGCAAAGGCACTTGGCATTGGTGGCATCATCGGCGGCGAAGAAACCGGGTGCCTTGAAGACACAGTAAACGTGTTTGTCGAATGCGCCCTGTTTGATCCGATCAGCGTTGCCAAGACCGGCCGTAAGCTTCAAATCAATTCCGATGCGCGCTATCGTTTCGAACGTGGCGTTGATCCGCAATCGATTGCTTGGGGCATGGAAGTCGCCACCCATTTGATTACGGAAATCTGTGGTGGTGAAGTTTCGAACGTTGTCAAAACCGGTGAGGTGCCTAACCCGCGCAACAGCTTTGATCTGCGTATTGATCGAATTCGTGAGCTTGGCGGTGTTGCGGTTGAGGCTGATCGTGTTGTTGGAATCCTGACATCGCTTGGTTTTGAGGTCAGTGGTTCGGGCCCGGTCATTTCCGCCGTCGCACCGACGTGGCGTCCTGACGTGATTGGCGAAGCCGATCTGGTCGAGGAAGTCCTGCGAATTGTCGGTTATGACAAGATCCCGACCGTGGCGTTGGAACGTGAAAGCAGCCTGCCGGTGCCGGCCCTGTCGCCGATCCAAAAACGTGTTGGTTTGACCCGTCGTGTTCTGGCGTCACGTGGTTTGTATGAAACCGTGACATGGGCCTTTACCGACTCGCGTTGGGCAAAGCTGTTTGGTGAGCTTAAAGACGGCCTGTATCTGGCCAATCCGATCAGTTCCGACCTTGATGTGATGCGGCCTAATGCGTTGATCAATATGATTGCAGCCGCGGGGCGGAACCACGCACGTGGGTTTGCTGATCTGGCACTGTTTGAAGTTGGGCCGGAATTCTTTGGCGATCAGCCCGGTGATCAGCGTCTTGTGGCGGCGGGTCTGCGTTCTGGTGCCACGACAGCACGCAGCTGGACTGGTTCGCGCCGTGACGTTGATGTGTTTGACGTCAAGGCCGATGCAGAAGCGCTGCTTGAGGCGCTTGGAACCAATGCGGCCAATGTGCAGGTCTCTACCGACGGTGCGCCAAGCTGGTATCATCCGGGACGCTCAGCCGCCTTGCAGCTGGGTCCGAAAAACGTTCTTGGGTATTTCGGTGAATTGCACCCCAAAGTGCTTAAGGCGCTTGGTGTTAAAGGTCGTGTCGTGGCGTTTGAGCTGTTTGTCGAAAACGTGCCGATGCCAAAGAAAAAAGGTACGGCCCGTCCAGCCCTGAATGCATCAAGCTTCCAGTCGGTTGAGCGGGACTTTGCCTTCTTGCTCGATCAGGATGTGAAAGCCGAAGCCATCATTAAGGCCGCGCGTAGTGCCGACCGGAACCTGATTGTCGATGTGACGATCTTTGATCTTTATGCCGGCAAAGGCATCGAGGATGGCAAGAAGTCATTGGCATTCTCGATCACATTACAGCCGACCAAGGCAACCTTGACCGAAGAAGAAATTGATACGGTCAGCAAAAATGTTGTCGCGGCTGTCGAAAAAGCAACCGGCGGATCTTTGCGGGCCTAGGTCCTGCTCTTTGGTAATCAAAGACAGTAAAACATTTAAGACGGGTCGCTTTCGGGCGGCCCGTTTTCTTTTATCGGGGGGGCAAAGTGTGGCGAACGCGAAAAGGCCGGGATAAATTTACCGACCGGGGCGTTTGCGCAGGATGGCATATTCTTCCTCGTCGAGATCAAGTGCGATCAACTCGGGCCCGTTGCTAAAGATGTGCCATTCCATATCGGTGTCATCGCATTCGATGCTCAGTTGATCAGCCATGCTGTTCCATGTGCATTGTTCGCGATCATCATCGGCATCAAGGCGCCCGACACCATTGTCATAAAGATGCAAAACCAAAAGCTGCTCATCCTCGTCAATCGAATAGATGGCATATGTTTCGTTTGCAAAACGGTAGTTGATTTCCCTGCCATCCAACCGCCGCCATCCACGTGGCAATGGCTCCCCCGGTTCGTGCTGGGCAAAGAAGTTGGCAAGGGTCTGCATGTGGTTGTTATTCATGGTGCGCATGTCCGAGCCACAGGCGCCAAGCGCAAGCAGACCCAGCATTGCGACAGATGTCAGGATCGAACGACGGTTGCGGGCAAAGCTTATGGTCATGTTTTCCGTAACTCCCTTGGTGCCAGAGCGAGGCAGCTTTTTCCCTGCGTCACGCCTATACCGACATACCAAGCAATATGCTTGCCATTTGATGCCGGGTTTTAGCCGTCGTTATTCAGACCGGCTGGCACGGAGTGTAAAGATGAATGTGGCGCCCGGATCACTGATCGGGCGGGTGGTATCAAGCCAGATTTTCCCGCCGTGCTGTTCGACAATTTTCCGACATAGCGACAGGCCAAGCCCGGTTCCGGAAAATTCGTCCTTATGCAGGCGCTGGAACAGACGGAAAATACGCTGGGCATGTTCGGGGTGAATGCCAATGCCGTTGTCACGCACTGAAAAACGCCAGAAATCACCCGACGGCGTATCGGGTTCAACCGTAATGTCAATATGGGGCGGGACGCCGGGGCGACGGTACTTGATCGCGTTTGACACAAGGTTCTGGAACAGCCGCGAAAGACCAATGCGGTCGCCCATCAGGCTGGGCAGCCCGTTATGGGTTATGGTGGCATGTTCCTGACTGATGATTGTTTTAAGGTCTGCCTGTGCTTCGTTGAGGACCTGATTGCAGTCAACTGTGCTGAAATCTTCATTGGTGCCGGTTTTGGCGTATTCCAGAAGGTGGCTGATCAGCTTGTGCATGCGTTTGGCACCATCGACCGCATAGTCGATATATTCGTCGGCTTCCTGATCAAGTGTGCCAGCATAGCGCTTTTTAAGCAGCTGGGTATAGCTTGCGACCATGCGTAACGGTTGTTGCAAGTCATGTGATGCAACATAGGCAAACTGTTCGAGGTCCTCGTTGCTGCGTTTAAGCTGATCAAGGGTGTCGCGCAGTTTATTGGCATTTTCCACAAACTCGGTGACATCGCGCGCACTGCTAAAGGTCATGCCGTCAAAGGGCCCGATGGCATGCCACGAAAGCCAGCGGATATTGTCGTTGCGATCCCTAAGGCGCAGGATCTGCTTTGTGTCACCCGAATCGCGCTTTTCGGTAAGGGAGCGTGATGAGGCCAGGGCGATTTGCTGGTCTTCGGGCTCGAACAGTTTGAAAAATGGCTGACCGATCAGATTATACAGACGTGTCCCGACCAGTTCTTCGAACGCCGGACTAAATCCGTGCAAAATTCCATCGGTATCAACCGCAATTGATGGTTCGGGCGTGTGGCGCAAATAGGTTTCGAACGGATTGCAAAGTTCCTGCTGTGCAGCCGTTTCAAGCAATAGAACGGAAATGAAATCACGTTCGTTCTCAAGGTACCTGTGCGCCATAAGATAGAAACGCTGGGTATGGTTGGCATCAATGCGAATATCGACCATCGCGCCAATCCGCGCATCCGGCCAGACATTGTCAATCAGCGGTCCGCGCAGTCTTGCCATTGAGGATGGCGTTAACCGGTCAAGGAATTCGGTCAGCAGCGGTTTGATGTTTTCATTCGACGGGCCAAGAATTTCGGGCCAGTTCATTTGTGTGACTAATTTCCCGTCAGCAGTATCGACCGGCCAACTGATGACCGCACAGCCACATTCCGACAGGGTGTTTTCCGTCTCGCTGAAATGTTCGGCCAAATGGGCGGCGCGCAAATGCTGGCGCTTAAGGCGTTGCCACAGCCAGACCGCCAATCCGCACAGGATGGTCATGGCCATGACAAACAAAAGCGCGTGCAAAATGATGGCCTGGCGCCAGTTTTCCATCAGTTTTGATCGCGGGGTATAGGCAACCAGGATCCGATCAAGATCAGGCAGCTTGCTATAGGCCAGAATCATGACCTGCTGCCCATGGACGCACAGCAAAGAGTCGCGATCCGCAGGCTGCTTGACAATGTATTCCGCCAGGTCGCCAATCAGATGTGGCGGGATATACCCACTAACCTGATCAAGCTTCCCATTGAGCAATCCGACAGTGATGTCTGAATTATCATCAACGATCTTTTGCAGATCGACTGTGCTGTTTTGTAACAGCATCAACCCCAAACGGTAGGCGGTTGCTTCAAGTTGGCTGCTGGCTTGGTCAACGGCACTGTCATACAGCGTTTTCTGGATGAAGAAGAACGAAAACAGCAGGACAAACACGCCGGTCATGGTCAAGAGCGCCAGCCTTTTGCGCAGCTTTGCCAAGCTGCGACGAGACAGGGTTTGCTCGATTGAGGTCATGAACATGTTGGCAGGCGTTCCCACTCGGACTGTTTCGGCTCATCCTTGTTAGATGGGGTGAGCTCTGACTAAAACCTATGTTCTTTTTCTGCGGTTGAAAAGCGCGTAGATGGTCTAAATCTTATGTAACGACAAAGAAATTGCGTCTGCAAACAGGGATTTGATGAATGCGGTGGCACCTTTGACGCAATGACAGGTGGATCGCGATGATGTTCGGTCGTGATGGCATTGCAAAACACTGGTGGGCATTTGCAACACAACGCTTCTATTTGCAGGCAAAAACCCCTATAAACCCGCTGGTGATTGATCCGGGGAATTGTTTGTTCAATTTCCTGACTGCTTTGCGGATCACATATGGCGGGTTTTCCTGTAAGTGTCACATCGTTTAGGCGATGTGTTTCATCCCAGCGTCGCTGCCAGAACATGGTGTGCAGACCGGGATGAATGCTTTCGGCTGAACCTTGCGTGTGACGGGTTTCGCGACAGTCAGACAACGACAATCACAGCGTTTCGATATTGTTTTGCCCCTTGGCCGAATGCGAGCCAACTTTAGTGCCAGAAGCAGCCATATGACCGACCTTAAGCATATTCGTAATTTTTCGATCATCGCACATATCGACCATGGTAAATCGACCCTGGCCGACCGTCTGATCCAGTTGACCGGCGGTCTGACCGACCGTGAAATGGCTGAGCAGGTTCTCGATTCGATGGATATCGAACGTGAACGTGGCATCACCATCAAATCACAGGCCGTGCGTCTTAAATATACCGCCAAGGATGGGGTTGAATATACCCTCAACCTGATGGATACGCCCGGTCACGTCGATTTTGCCTATGAAGTGTCGCGCTCTCTTGCCGCTTGCGAAGGATCGCTTCTGGTGGTGGATGCCGCACAGGGTGTCGAAGCCCAGACGCTGGCCAACGTTTATCAGGCAATTGAAAACAATCACGAAATTGTTCCAGTTCTGAACAAGGTTGATCTGCCCGCAGCAGAACCAGACCGTGTCAAAGAACAGATCGAAGAAGTGATTGGCATTGATGCCAGCGACGCGGTGATGATTTCGGCCAAAACCGGCCTTGGTGTTCCAGACGTGCTTGAAGCACTGGTAACCCGTCTTCCATCCCCGACCGGGGACGCGACCGCACCGCTTGAAGTTTTGCTGGTCGATAGCTGGTATGACGCCTATCTCGGTGTGATGATTTTGGTGCGGGTCAAGGAAGGTACGCTTAAGCGCGGCCAGAAGGTCCGCTTTATGAACGCCAAAGTCACCCACACCATTGACCGTGTCGGGGTGTTTACGCCAAAACCGATTGCCCTCGAAGAAATGGGTCCGGGCGAAGTCGGCTTTATCAATTGCGGTATGAAAACCGTTGCCGAATGTGAAGTCGGGGATACCATTACCGAAGACAAACGCCCGTGCGCCAAGCCGCTGGCCGGTTTCAAACCGTCCATTCCGGTTGTGTTCTGTGGCATTTTCCCGGTCGACACCAGCGAATATGAAACCCTGCGTGACGCGCTTGAAAAGCTGCATCTCAATGACGCATCGTTCCAGTTCGAACCGGAAAACTCGACCGCCCTTGGTCTTGGTTTCCGCTGTGGTTTCTTGGGGCTTTTGCATCTTGAGATCATTCAGGAACGCCTTGAACGTGAGTTCGAGCTTGATCTGATTACGACGGCACCGTCGGTGTCCTACAAGATCACCATGAGCAAGGGCGAAGAAATCTTGCTGCACAATCCGGCAGATTTCCCCGATGTCACCAAGATCGCCAAGATCGAAGAGCCATGGATCAAGGCATCGATCATGGTGCCCGACGATTATCTTGGCGGGATTTTGACATTGTGTACCGAACGCCGTGGCGTTCAGCTTGACCTGACCTATGTCGGGAACCGCGCAATGGTTGTCTATAAATTGCCGCTCAATGAAGTGGTGTTTGATTTCTATGACCGTCTGAAATCGATTTCGCGTGGCTATGCCAGCTTTGATTACGATATCGCCGGGTATGACGAAAGCGATCTGGTCAAGGTCTCCATTCTGGTCAACGAAGATCCGGTTGATGCGCTGGCATTGATGGTTCACCGTTCGGCAGCAGAATACCGTGGCCGTGAGATTTGCAAACGTCTTAAGGATCTTATCCCGCGTCAGATGTTTAAAGTCGCCATTCAGGCCGCCATTGGCGGGCGGGTGATTGCCCGTGAAACCGTATCGGCAATGCGCAAAGACGTGACGGCAAAATGTTACGGCGGTGACGTGTCGCGTAAACGTAAACTTCTGGAAAAGCAGAAGGCCGGTAAGAAAAAGATGCGTCAGTTCGGCAAGGTGGAAATTCCACAGTCGGCCTTTATCAATGCGCTTAAGATGGGCGACGATAAATAGGCGATTGCCAAAGTTTCGATATCAAAACAAAGGCTGCATCCCATTGGGGTTGCAGCCTTTTTTCTTTGCTGTTTTCAGAAGTACCTTCGCTGCGCTATGGATGATCCAACCACAACACATATCGCAGGAGCCGCCCCATGGAGCTTGACCGTCTGATCAAACAGGAAGAAGCGCTGGTGTTTGACCGCTTTGACGAAGACACCGCATGGGCAATTGGTTCCAAACTGGTGGGGGTGGCACAGGCGCAAAACGCACCGGTCGCCATCAATATCCGCACCCCGGACCGTACCCTGTTTCACGCATCCCTTCCGGGGGCCAAACCGGCAAATGACGGCTGGGCGCAGCGTAAAAGCAATGTGACGTTACGCGAACATGAAAGTTCGATGCGGTTTGGCGTGACTCTGCAAACCAAGGGTAAAACGCTTGCCGATCATGGCCTTGATTTCGCTGAGTATGCCGATCACGGCGGCAGCTTCCCGATCCGGGTTTCCGGTGTTGGTGTAATCGGGGCGATTACGGTATCGGGGCTGGCCTCCGCCGAGGATCACGCAATGATTGTTGGCGTGCTTGCCGACTTCTTGAAGGTCGGATGTTATCTGACCTGATCCTGATCCATGCACCGGGCGATCCGACTGGATCAACGGGACGGTTTATTCTTCGAGGATCGCTTGGACTTTGCGCGAAACCCATTTCGAAATGATGGTCGAGCCGGCAACAAGCAGGCCGATGGCGACCGCTGTGCCAATGACAACCACAAAGCTGCCCGCCGAACGGCCATACATCATCATTTCAAGTGCGGCCTGAAACGTCACCATCAACAGCAAAGTTCCCAGCAGCAAGGTGCCTGAGCCAAAAAGAATCAGCTTATGCATATTTGTAATGAAGCTCGGGTTCTTTTGGTCTTCCTGACGTTGGTCACTCATAAAGGCCCCCTTGATGGTGGTGTGTGCAGATTTCGACTGTCAGTGGAGTTTAGCAGCCTGACATGAATGCACCCTAAGGGCCAGAGCCAAAAGTCCTTATTTTTGAAGTGTTTCAAGAGGTGAGGTTTAAGCAGGGGATGTTTTAGCTGCCCTGATCGAAATGATCGATGTCGGGATCGATCCCGGAAAATTCGGGCAGGGCTGTGCTGACCCAAAGGTGCTTTTTCGCCTTAAAACGGGTCGGGTCATCAAAGCTGCCAAGGCGTAGATCAATGGTGTCAGCACTTTCGCGGCTCCACCATGTCAGGCTCGACCCGCATTTGGGGCAAAATCCGCGATATTTACCCGGTGTGCTTTCGTAATCGGTCGGTGTGCCATCCCATGTGACGGCATCGGTCCGAAAGCTGACAAAGGTTGAAACACCCGACCCACTATCCTTGCGGCACATGCCACAATGGCAGTGGTTGCCACCAACCGGGTCGCCAGATGCAGAAAAACGCACCGTGCCACAAAGACAGCCACCAACATGGGTCGGGGTATTTGTGGTCATGGTGCGCTTTCCTGAAATGCGTTTGGCTTATTCGTTCGGAACACCTGTGGTGGTCGAATATTCGAAGTGGAATTCCTTGTCCGGGAACAGGTAGCTGCGTGCGGCATGGATCGCACTTGCCCCTTCGGCAAAGCCAGACAGGATCAGTTTTAATTTATGCTCGTAATGGGCGATATCGCCAATGGCAAAGATGCCCGGAACCGAGGTTTCCATGGTCGCCTGTGTCACACCGATATGGTTTTTATCGACATTCAGGCCCCAGTCGGCAATCGGGCCAAGTTCCATGGCAAGGCCAAAGAACGGCAAAAGGTGATCGGCTTCAAGTTCGCGTTCTTCGCCTTTCAGCGTTGCGACAACCACGTGGGACAGAATGCCGTTTTCACCGCGAAGGCCCTTGAGCTGATAGGGGATGACCATCTCGATCTTGCCAGCTTCGGCCAATGCTTGCAGTTTTGTACTGCTGTCAGGGGCGGCACGGAATTTCGGGCGACGGTGGACCACCATGACCTTTTCGGCAACATCATGCAGCGACAATGCCCAGTCAACGGCGGAATCCCCGCCGCCGGCAATCACAACCTTTTTGCCCGCAAAATCAGCCCGGCGTTTGACGTAATATTGAACTCCGCCAGAATCCTCGTAATCGTCAAGACCATCCATCGGCGGCTTGTTCGGGCCAAAGGCACCACAGCCTGCGGCAATGACAACCGCACCAGCGTCAATTACGGTGCCGGTGCTGGTGGTCAACGTAAAGCGGCCATCATCACGTTTTTCAAGTTTGGTGACCTGCTGACCCAAATGGTACGTCGGCTCAAACGGAGCAGCCTGCTTGGCAAGCTGATCAATCAGGTCCTGACCGGCGATCTGCGGGTGGGCGGGAATATCAAAAATCGGTTTTTCAGGATACAGCGCGCTACACTGGCCGCCGACCATTCCAAGCGCATCAATCACATGGGATTTAAGCCCCAGCATACCGGCTTCGAAAACCGCAAAAAGCCCAACCGGGCCTGCGCCAATAATGGCAATATCTGTGCTGTTTGATGCGTCTGACATATTCATTCCATCCAAATTAATCGGTACAGACCTTGAGCCCGGCGGTCTGCGGGAAAACTAACATGGGCGAAATAGCATTTGGGGCAGAATATCGCAATGTAAACCGGCCAAATTTGCCGCCACTGCCCGGTTTTGCTGTGACCTTTATCGCCACGTCGTAAAATCATTGCGAACGGGCGGCTTCACCCCCTACAAAAGGGGACCATACAACATCCTTTTGCCAATCGATAAACGGACATCATGAGCAAGACCGTCGCTGTCAGTGATCAAAACGGGACCGAAGCCCTTGCCGCACAGCTTGCATCCATCGCCAAGGCGGGGGATGTGATCCTGATGCATGGCACTTTGGGCATGGGCAAAAGCGCGTTTTGCCGCGCCTTTGTCCGCGCGGTGGCCGGGAACCCGGATGAAGAAGTCCCCAGTCCGACCTTTACGCTGGTGCAGGTTTACGAGTTTGATCCCCTGCCGGTCTGGCATTTTGATCTTTATCGTTTGTCTGACGCGGAAGAAGTCCATGAACTTGATATCGAAGATGCCTTTGCCGATGCGGTCAGTCTGATCGAATGGCCTGACCGGTTGGATTATCTGACCCCGCAAAACCGGCTGGATATTCATATCGAACCCGGACCGAACGAGGATGCGCGCGTGTTTGTGCTTGAACCCCATGGCGCAGACTGGGAATCGCGGATTTCCAATATGACGGGGAAAACCCAATGACGGGCACGACAGTCGAACAGGGGCGGCGCAACGCAGATCGTCAGGATTTTCTGGGCGCCTGTGGCTGGCAGACGGCACAGGTCATGCCCTTGGTCGATGACGCGTCAGCGCGGAAATATTTTCGGCTTGAACGCAAACATGACACCGCCCTTCTGATGGATTTTCCGCCCAGTGCGATCCATGTTGACCCACACGGCATTTACGAAAACCCGGAACGTCCGGCATCGGTTGAGCCGGTGTTGAAAACGACGGCCTTGTTTGAACGCGCCGGATGGCGGGTGCCAAAAATCCATGCGTCTGATGTCAAACGTGGTCTGGTGCTGATCGAAGATTTTGGTGATGTCACCTTTACCCGTGCGCTTCAGTCGGGCGGGATGATGGATGGGGTCGGGCAGGACGGGCTTTATCTGCGTGCGGTGGATCAGCTGATTGGGCTGCATCACTTTTGTGATTCTGGTGGTATGGCCGATTGCGGATTGGTGACCTATGGGGCTGATAATTTCCGGCGCATGCTGACCAGTTTTAAAACCGATTATCTGCCATTGATCATCCCAGATGCGCAGAAGCGTGACGCGGCGATGGTCGATTTTGATCGGTTGCTTGATGATGTCTTGCCGCTGTGCTGGCGGGTTGGGGATGCGATCATTCACCGCGATTATCATGTCGACAATCTGATGCTGGTGGAAAATGGCGATGGCGGAGATGATTGCGGGATCATTGATTTTCAGGACGCGGCCATTGCCCCGCGCCCCTATGACCTTGTGTCGCTGTTGCGCGATGTGCGCCACGACATCAGCCCGGATCTGGAAAGCCGGATGAAGCAGTTCTATCTGGCGGCCTTCCCAAATCTTGATCATTCCGATTTCGAAACGACTTATATCGCCAATTCGATGGTGCGCAATTTCCGCATATTGGGCCGGTTTGGCTGGCTTGCGATCAAGGCCGGGAAAACGCGCTATTTCGATTTTATTCCGCGCTGCTGGGATCTTATTCTACGCGGGGCGGTCGATGGGTTGCCTGCCTTGCATCACTGGGTGGAAACCCACATTCCTTATGATGCCCGCAAGGCCCCGAACATTAGCCCGAGCCCAACGCATTCAAACCAAAAGGCGCCTCAATGACCGGCAGCACACAGAAAGCACAGGCGATGGTACTGGCGGCCGGTCTTGGCAAACGCATGCGCCCGATTACCGATACGATGCCAAAGCCACTTGTGCCGGTTGCGGGCAAACCGATGCTTGATCATGTGCTCGATAAACTTGCCGCTGCCGGGTTCGATCAGGCCGTGGTCAACAGTCACTACTTGGGTCAGATGATTGTTGATCATGTCGGAATGCGCAGCGCGCCCAAGGTTCTGACATCGCCGGAATCCGATTTGTTGGAAACCGGTGGCGGGGTGAAAAAGGCCCTGCCGATGCTTGATCGTGATGTGGTGCTGGTTGCCAATGCCGATGTGTTCTGGACCGAAGGGGCCGAACCGCTTTTTGATCGGATGATGGCGGCATTCGATCCGGAACATATGGATGCATTGCTTGCGCTTTATCCCGTGTCGGGGGCGTTTGGTTATGACGGGGCGGGTGATTTCTTCTGGCAGGTTGACGGGCGGTTAAAACGGCGTGGGGATGCGCCGTCGGCACCCTATTTCTTTACCGGTGTGCAGGTTTTATCGCCGCGCCTGTTTGAAAATACCCCCGATGGGTCCTTTTCGCTAAATGTGGTTTATGACAAGGCCCTTGCGACCGGACGATGCTATGGTCTGGTGCATGATGGCCGACATTTCCATATCGGCACGCCAGACGCACTTGCCGAGGCCGAACCGATCATTGCGGGCGCCTTGGAAGATGAACGCGCCAAACAGGCAACAGTCGGGGAGCTATAATGGCCGACCTGTTTGATTATATGGACGAGCCTTCGCCGTTTGCCCCGTTTCCCGACGAAATGGCGAACCCCGAAAACCTGTTTTTTATCCCGCCGGGTGAGGCCTTTGCCGATCTGATTGCCAAACAGCTGATGGCTGAAACCGCCGATCAGCCCGATGCACTGCCTGATTACGTGTTGATGGTGCCCAATCGCCGGTCGGCCAAGGTGATGCGCGATGCGTTTTTGCGCCAGTCGGGTGGGGCGGTGACGTTATTGCCGACCATTCGACCACTCGGCGAGGCGGACGAGGATGAACTGGCGGTTTATGGTGCCGGTGGGCAACAGGCTGCCCTTGATCTGCCGCCAGCCATCCCGGATTTACAACGCAAATTGCTGCTGACCCGCCTGATCATGACCCGGTCGGATCATCGCGGTGAAAAACCAACCGCCGATCAGGCCGCCCGTCTGGCCGGGGAGCTCGCCCGGTTTCTTGATCAGGTTCAGACCGAAAACTGCCAGTTTGATGATCTTAAGGGACTGGTGCCCGAAGAATTCGCCGAACACTGGCAACTGACGTTAGAATTCCTGCAAATCCTGACCCTGCATTGGCCGGGTATTCTGGCAACTCAGGATGTCAGCGACCGGGCGATGCGGCGTAATGCGCTGATCAAGGCACAGATTGAACTGTGGCAGGACAATACCCCGCAAACACCGGTTCTGATTGTCGGCTCCACCGGGCCGTTCCCGGCCTTGCGCGATTTGATGGGGGCGGTCCTTACCATGCCCAAGGGGCGCGTGGTTTTACCCGGCCTGATGTCGGGGGTTAGCCATGAAGACTGGGCCGCCATTCAAGATGACGCCGCCCATCCCCAGCATCTTTTGGACAAGACATTGCGCCATATCGGGCGCAGTGCGGACAGTGTTTTGTCCTGGCCTGCGTTGGGGGGCGACAGTGATGTCACGATTGAACGCCGCCGTTTGGCGCGCGAAGCCCTGCGCCCGGCCAAAACCACCCATCATTGGCGTCACATTACCGGGTTCGCCCCCGACGTTTTGGGCGGCGTATTGCGCGTCGATTGTTCGGGGGCGCGCGAAGAAGCCACCACCATTGCGGTGATGATGCGTGACGCCTTGGAAAATCCTGCCATGACCTGTGCGCTGGTGACCCCGGACCGTGGTCTGGCGCGGCGTGTGGCAACTGAACTGCGCCGCTGGGAAGTTGAAATTGATGACTCGGCGGGGATCCCGCTTCATGACACCGCCCCCGCGATTTATCTGCGTCTGGTGGTGCGCGCGGTGCAGGAAGAATTCGCGCCCGTGCCGTTGCTTGAATTGCTGAAACATCCGTTGTCTGCGGCGGGGCTTCCGCCTGAAACCTTCCGCGTGTTGACCCGTTTGCTCGAACAGCATGTCTTGCGCGGGGCGCGCCCGGGGCCGGGTTTGGATGGGTTGCAAACGGCCCTTGATGGCTGGCGCGACGAGTTCATTGAACGGATGAAAAACAGTGGTTCTGAACATGCCCACGCCCGAATTGAACGCACCCGCGATGATCATGCGCGGTTGACCGATCTGGTGGCACGCTGTGCGGAATGCCTGACCCCGCTTGCCGATTTGAATGCCGATAAAACACTGTCGCCGGTCGGTGCATTGCGCAGCCACATCATGGCCGCCGAAGCCCTGGCCGCAAGCGATAGTCAGCCCGGTGCGGATCGCCTGTGGCGCGGGGAGGCGGGCGAAGCCTTGGCCGATTTCGTCCATGAATTGCTCAATGCCCTTGGCGAGTTCGTGGCGATGCCCGGCAACCGATATGGCGCATTTTTGGATGCACTGATGGCGGATCGGGCGGTGCGCCCGCGTTATGGCAAACATCCGCGCCTGTTTATCTGGGGCACGGTCGAAGCCCAGATGCAGCAAGCCGATTTGACCATCCTTGGTGGCCTGAACGAAGGCGTCTGGCCGCCCGAAGCCGGGGCCGACCCATGGATGAGCCGCCCGATGCGCCAAAAATTCGGCCTGCCTGCCCCTGAACACCGGGTCGGTCAATCGGCCCATGATTTTCAGCAGCTGTTTTGTTCACCCAACGTGGTGATGACCCGTGCTTTGCGTGTTGAAGGCACACCAACCGTGCCGTCGCGCTGGTTGTTACGAATTGAAAACATTCTGCGGAAATCCGGGGTTTCCATGGAAACAGCCGATGCCGCCGAATGGCGCGCACTGGCCGAAACACTTGATGAGCCCGCCGACGAGATGCGTCGTAAAATTGGTCGTCCGGCCCCCAAACCGCCGGTGTCGGCCCGCCCGCAACGTTTGTCCGTCACCCAGATCGAAACATGGATGCGCGATCCCTATGCGATCTATGCCCGCCACATCTTGGGGCTGCGCAAGCTTGACGGGGTCGACGAAGACCCCGGTGCCGCCGATTACGGCAATCTAATTCATGACGCCCTTGATCAATTCATTGCGCGCCATCCCGATCATTTACCGCCAGACGGTGAACAGGAATTGCTGATCATTGGCCGCGACGTATTCAAACCCCTGGCCGCCCGACCGGGGCTTTGGGCGTTCTGGTGGCCGCGGTTCGAACGGATTGCCAAATGGTTCATCCAGACCGAAGCCACGCGGCGTGGCGATGTGCGTAAATCCTATACCGAGCAATCAGGCACCCTTGATACCCCAAGCGGGTTTCAGGTGTATGCCCGTGCCGACCGGATTGATGCGCTTCGCGATGGCGGGATTGCGATCATTGATTATAAAACCGGTGCACCGCCCAGTCAGGGCGATGTGGCAAACGGCTTTGCGCCGCAATTACCCCTTGAAGCCGCGATTGCCGAAAAGGGGGGGTTTGGCGATGTGCCTGCTGGCCCGCCCGCATCAATGGCGTTCTGGAAGCTTTCGGGTGGTGATCCGGCGGGCGAGATTGTCGAGATCAATACCAACCGCATGAAAACCACGCCCGCCGCACTCGCACATGAGGCGGTTGATGGGGTGAACGATTTGGCCGCCGCCTTTGCCGATCCGGCGACACCGTATCTCAGCGTGCCGCATCCTGATCATGCGCCGAAATATTCCGACTATGTTCATCTTTCACGTCGGCGCGAATGGATGGGCAGCGAAGATGTCGAGAATGTCGAGGATGGCGATGTTAGCGCTAACATCAAGGCTGGGCCAGATGTTGAGGAAGGGGATAAATCATGACCGAGATGCGCGGAACCGATCCCAATGTCCTGCAACGAAGCGCGTCTGATCCAAGTGCGTCTGTCTGGGTGTCGGCATCTGCCGGGGCGGGCAAGACCAAGGTTCTCTCAGACCGGGTTTTGCGTCAGATGCTCTCTGGCACCGAACCCCATCGGATTTTATGTCTGACCTTTACCAAGGCGTCAGCGGCCGAAATGGCCAACCGGGTTAATGAGCGTTTGGGGCATTGGGCCACGATGGAGGACCGCGCCCTTCATGACGATCTGACCAATCTTTCGGGTGCAGCCCCCAGTTCAGACGAAACCATGCGTGCGCGCCAACTGTTCGCACGGGTTTTGGATGCGCCGGGTGGGATGAAAATTCAGACCATTCACGCCTTTTGCCAGTCGCTGTTGCGGCGTTTTCCGCTTGAAGCTGGTCTGGCACCGCATTTTGAAATCATGGATGACCGCACAGCCGCCGAAACCATGGCCGCCGTACAGGAAGAAGTCTTGGCCTTTGCCCGAACCGGGCGCGATGAGGGTTTGGCAGATGCCCTTTCGGTTGTGACCGGACAGGTTCGCGAAGGTGCCTTTGGCGAGGTCATGAGCGAACTTGCCCGCGAACGGGGCCGTCTTAAACGCATGCTGGCCAATCTTGGCGGGGCCAACCGCATGCGCGATGCGGTTTATGCCGCCCTTGGGGTGCCGGTCGGGGTCAGCGAAGACGCGATTTTGCGAAAGGCCCTGTCAGACGATGCCTTTGACCGCGATGGTTTGATGCGTGGGCTTGCCGCCCTTGAGGCCGGAACCAAAACCGATCAGGCACGTGTGCCAGCCTTGGCGCAGTTTTTGGAAAAAACCAATGTCGAAGACCGGCTTTCGGTGTTTGGTGAGTATCGCAGCGTGTTCTTTACTGCTGCGGGGGAACCGCGCGCCAAACTGATTACCAAGGGGGCGGCGGAAAACCACCCGATGGGGGCTGATGCGCTGGAACACGAAGGTGCCCGTCTGATTGAAATTGATCGTCTGCGCAAGGCTGCGGCAATGGCCGGGGCGACGGCGGCCTTGATCAGCATTGGCAATGCGATGCTGGACCGCTATGCGACGAAAAAGGCGCTGCATGCCCGCCTTGATTATGATGATTTGATCCTGACCAGCCTGAGTTTGCTGCAACGTCAGGCCGGCATGGCGGGATGGGTGTTGTTCAAACTCGACGAAGGTCTTGATCACATCCTGATTGACGAAGCGCAGGATACCAACCCCGAACAGTGGGAAGTGGTGCGTATTCTGGCCGAAGAATTCTTTATCGATGCGGGGCGTCACGCCGATAAACCACGCACCATCTTTGCCGTTGGGGATGCGAAACAATCGATTTACAGCTTCCAGCGGGCCGATCCGGAAAAATTCGCCGAAATGCGCCGCTATTTCCGCGAACGGGCCCAGCAAATCGAAGCCGCATGGCGCGAAGTGCCGATGAACATTTCGTTCCGCTCCACCGATGCGGTTTTGGGCACGGTGGATCGTGTCTTTGCCGGGCCGGTTGCCAAACAGGGCGTTGGCGATGAAGGCGATGATGTCGCCCACAGCCCGTTTCGCGTCGGGCAGGCCGGCCGGATTGAACTTTGGCCAGCGGTCGAACCCGAAGAACGCACGCCCGAAGACCCATGGACGCCACCCACCCGGATCGTGCGCCTTGAGGACCCGGAAATCAGACTGGCCCGCGTCATTGCCGGGCGCATTCGCCATGCGATTGATGAAGGCGAAATCCTGACATCACGCGGGCGTCCGGTGCGGGCCGGTGACTTCATGATTTTGGTGCGCCGCCGGACCGCCTTTGTCGATGAAGTGGTCAAGGCGCTTAAGGAACGGAACGTGCCGGTGGCCGGTGTTGACCGGATGCAAATCACCGATCAGTTGGCGGTAATGGACTTGGTGGCATTTGGTCGGTTCCTTCTGATGCCCGAGGACGATCTGACACTGGCCGAAGTTTTGAAAAGTCCGTTGATCGGGCTTGATGATGATCAGTTGTTTGAGATTGCCCACAACCGGCCCAGAACCCTTTGGCATGCGCTGCGTGAAAAGGCCGCCATTGTTGAGGGCGACTCACCATTTGCGCGCGCCTATGGGTTTTTGTTCAAATGGCTGGGGCGGGTCGATTACGAACGCCCGTTTGAACTGTTTGCCGAATTGCTCGGCGGGCGGGGCGAAGATGCCCGTGGTGTGCGTGCCCGCCTGGTCGGGCGGCTGGGGATTGAGGCCAACGACCCGATTGATGAGTTTCTCAACCTTGCCATGGGGTATGAGGCCGATCATGCCCCGACCTTGCAAGGGTTCTTGCACTGGCTGATGGCGGGTGATGCGGAAATCAAGCGTGACCTTGAACAAAGCGGGCGCGATGAAGTCCGCATCATGACCGTGCATGGGGCCAAGGGGCTACAGGCACCGATTGTGTTCCTGCCCGATACCATGCAGGTCCCAACACAGGCCCCCAACCTGTTTTGGCAGGAAGACCGCAATTTGATGTTCTGGTTACCGCGCGTCGCCCTTGAAACCGATGTGGTGTCGCGCCTGCGCGATGCCATCGCGGTCAAACGCGATCAGGAATATAACCGGTTGCTTTATGTTGCGCTGACCCGTGCCGAAGACCGGCTTTATATTTGTGGTTGGCAGGGGCGCCGCAAGGCGCCGGACCATTGCTGGTACAATCTGTGTGAACAGGCGATGGAAGGCTATGCCAAGTCCGAACAGATTGATCTTGGCACCTATTCCGGGTCCGGCTGGTCGGGCGAAGGGTGGGTATGGCAAACCGATCAAAGTCAGGCGCCCAAACCCGACCGTGTGGCGGCAAATGATGCGCAGGAACAGCCCCGTGCCCGTACTTTGATCCGTGCGACGGCACCGGCTGAAACCTTCCCGCCCAAGCCGCTGGCACCCAGCAAAATGATCGAAGACGACGAAGTTTTCCAATCGCCCTTGGGCGGTGATCAGGGGCAAAGCTTTAAACGCGGCCTTTTGATCCATAAGCTTCTGGAATTGTTGCCAGACCTTCCGGTGGATGCCCGCCGTGCAGCCGCCGCACGGTTCCTTGCGCAATCGGTCCACGGTCTTGAGCCCGATCAGCAGGGCGAAATTGCCGATGAAACCCTCCGCATTTTTGAAAATCCCGACTTTGCCCCGGTCTTTGCCATAGGCTCGCGCGCCGAGGTGCCGTTGGTCGGTGTTGTGGGTGGGGATGTTGTTTCCGCCCAGATTGACCGTCTTGTGGTGCGTGACGATGAGGTCATGATTGTCGATTACAAAACCAACCGCCCGCCGCCGCGCGATGTGGAGGGCACGCCCAAGGCATACCGTCGTCAAATGTCGATCTATCGTGCGGCTTTGCGGCAGATGTATCCGGGCAAGAATGTCAGGTGCTTTATCCTCTGGACCAATGGGCCGTGGATGGTGGAGCTTCCCGATCATGTTCTGAATTTTGGCTAAAGGCTGCGACTCTGCAGAAGTCTTGGCTTTGCGCTGGTGACATTGCAGCAGATCGCCCAATGCGCTTGACGTTTGCGTCAGTGCTGCCTACCTTGGCCTCATACAGCGGATCGAGGTGTGTGGGGGACGACCCCAAGCCTCGTAACAACTAGGATACTGAAAGTATGACCACGATTAAAGTTTCCGACGGTTCGTTCGATAGCGACGTTCTGGGTTCCAACGACCCGGTTCTGGTCGATTTCTGGGCAGAATGGTGCGGTCCGTGTAAGCAGATTGCGCCATATCTCGATGAAATCGCCGGTGAACTGGGCGGCAAGCTCACGATCGCCAAGGTGAATATCGACGAAAACCCGAACACCCCGGCAAAATACGGTGTGCGCGGCATCCCGACCCTGATGATCTTCAAGGGCGGCGAAGTTGCAGCGATGAAAGTCGGCGCACTCCCGAAAAGCGCACTTGTTGACTGGATCAACCAGTCGATCTGATCGCTTGATCGGAACAGAACTTAAAAAGGCGGGCTGATTTTCAGTCCGCCTTTTTTCATGTGTACGGGTCTATATCGTAAATGCTTCGCCTGCCGGAATACGGCGTTCCCAGATCATGAGTTCTTCAACCCGCGTTAGTCCGAACCGTTCAAGCGCCTTCCACGACGCGGCATTTCTTGCTTCGGCATAGCCAATAATCGGAACGTTCCACCGGTCTGCGACCAGCTGGGCCAGATGCCGACACATCAGGTCAACCGACCCGGTTCCCCAATGGCGACGCATGCAGGTATATTGCGGTGAAAGAACGGAATCTCCCAGGTAGCTTAGCGTAATGCTGCTTGTAACTTCATCACCGAGTTTGGCGATGATGATATCATTGGCGTCAGCTTCGTAATTCTTGCGCATGCGCTCAGGTGTGGATGGGGTAACGCTTTCGCGATTTGAAAAGGCGCGGTTATAGATGTCTGCCAATTTTTCAAAAATTTCCGGATCAGAAGCGACATAAGAATCGTCAATCACAAGTGTTGTATATCCGCGTTCAACCGCCCGGTCCGCATGTGGGAATTCACCGGACCGCGGTGGCCCGGGTTCACGCTTATAGCGATAGGTTCCGGGTATCTCGGCAAACCCCATCTCTGTCATTTCTGTGTGCGGCAAAGTCACTTCAGACGGGTTATAAACGTGGTAATGGGTGTCACGCGTGGCGATATTCGAGTTTTCCATCGCAAGAACTGCGCGCAGCAAGCTTGCATTTGTTTCGGGTTTTTTGTCTTTGCCTTCGGCCGACATCATCACCAGAAGGCCGCCCTCACGGGTTTCTTTACGCCGGATTGTGACCGCCGCCTGCATCTTGCCGTCTTCGTCCTGAAGCACATAGTCACTGCCTTGCGTCAGAATGGCGGTCGCCAGATCAATGGTTTGGTAGTACCGCCGTCCTTCTTCGTCGGCGATTTCCATGCGCAACGCGACATAGGGCGCGATGTTTTCCTGCGTGACGGCGACAAGTTGCATGTTGCTCAAAACTTCTCTTGGCTTAGGGTCACAATTAGGGTCTTAGGTTTAACTATCAGTGCTTTAATACGCCAAAAGGTCAAGGGGAACAGATGGATATCGATCCGTTTTGGACATCAATTGCGGCAAAGGCGGCCACCATTGATGAACGGCTGTCGGGAAAATACATCCCTGCTCCCGGCAAGGATGAGGCATGCTCTGCATCTCAGTCCGAAGTTGACGATGCTCATCAGCGATTTCTGCAGCAATGGTGTGAATTTGCTTCTAACGGGGATGCTGACCTGTTTACCCGCCGTCTTGCCAGAGACGGTCTGAAGGCAAATGACGTTGCCCCGTATCTTGGCGATGTTGTGCTCCGTGCCAGAGAAGAACCTCCGGAATGGCTTGCGACCGCATATTGGGTATTTGACGCGATTGTATCGGGTGGCGGTGAGGCTGCTGGGGACTGTCCCCCCGATATTCGCAATAACGTGCCGTTTGCAGATTTGATCTGGCCGGTTGTCGGTGCTGCACGGGCAAGGGTTCAGGGTTTTGATGCGGCCCTGCTCAGTGTGGATGCAAGACACGATCTTGATCGTATTTTGATCCTGCGCTTGGCCAAGGTTTACACGCACACACTTTATGAAAGCTTTGAGTCGTTTCGTAAGGCCGTTGGTATCAAGCCTGAAGACACATCCGGGCCAGAAGTCTATGACGCCTTCACATCCGCACTGCGCAGCGGGCCGTTTGCCAATCTGGTGTCAAACCGATCCGTCATGATCCGCCTGCTGGCAACCATTGTTGATCAGTGGATTGTCGTAACGGGTGAGTTCATCGACCGTTTGCGGCGTGATATGGCCGCGTTTGGGGACCATTTCCCGGAACTTCGGGATATATCTGTTGTTCAAAAGATTACCGGCGGGATTTCAGATTCTCACGATCATGGGCGCTCGGTCTTGATCCTTGAATTCGATACGGCGGCCAAGCTTGTGTATAAGCCGCGCCCGATTGGTGCAGAGCAGGCCTGGAAGGGCCTGTCGGATTGGTTGGTCAAGAGCGGCTCGGACATCCGGCTTGGTGCTGCGCAAACCTGGTGCCTGTCTGATTATGGCTGGATGGCATATGTCGACCATGACGCAGCCCTGTCATCGGATCAGGCGCCTGTTTTCTATCGCGCGTCTGGTCAGTTGCTTGCGCTGCTTTACTGTCTGAAGGGCAGTGACATGCATCATGAAAACGTCCTGATTGCAGGTGGACGCCCTGTGGTCATCGATCTGGAAACACTGTTTCAGCCGGAATTGCGGTTTCTGCCGGGCGGCACAAAGGCGCTGCATGCAAAGGAACTTGCGACCCACAATTTTGGCAAAGGCGTGATCGCGGTGGGGCTGCTGGCGCAACGTAAAAACATTGCCGGGCATTGGGTTGATGACGGTGGTCTGGCCACATCGGTGCCAAAGCCGGTTCGCGATGTCCGGTTAACGAACATTAATCAGGGCAATATGGTCTTTGAAACCGTCACAGTGGAAAAGTCGCTTTCCGGCTTGGGCATTACCATTGATGGCAAACCAGCCGATGCGGCGGATTACGTTACAGACCTTATCGACGGGTTTTGCGACACCATTAATTTCCTGTCTGATAACAGCGCGGCGTTCCTTGGCAAAGACGGGCCGCTTGGTGGATTTAAGGATGTGCGCATTCGCCATGTGTTGCGCCCAACAGCCTATTATCAGGAACTCGAATACGCCATACGCACGCCGCAAAATCAGCAGAATGGTTTTGTCTGGAGCCTGTATTTCGAAAGACTCGCACGTCGTGCGCGTTGGGATATTGATGACTATCCGGGTTGGGGTATTTTTGCCCACGAACGCACAGCATTAACCCGAATGGACGTGCCACTTTTTAGCGGCAAGACAGATCAGGATGGTGTGTGGGCCGATGGCATGCTTGTTTCCACCGATTTTACCGCGCCGGCCGTGTTACCCAACCTTCGTGATCGTCTCGCTGACCTAAATGCCAATCTGGAATATGATTGTGCAATTATCCGCCAGCTTGTTCTTTCAACACGGATTGTCGACTTGCCGCCGCGCAAGCCATGGACGGATACGCCTGTTTGCAGCGATGTCGCTGTGGCCGCCCGCCAATCGGCCCTTTCCATCGCACGATATCTTGCCGATCAGGCGATCCTGTGTGATGGCGCTGTGTGCTGGATGATCGCAGACGCCACAGCGGATGGCACAGCCCTTCAGGTCACCGCGATGGGCGAGCAGTTTTATGAAGGCACGGCGGGCGTAGCCCTTTTCTTAGCCGGATGTCATGCGATTGATCCGGATGGGGCGTGGCGAGAGATGGCTTTGTCCGCACTTGAAGCCCCACGTGCGACGGCAGACCAACTGAGTTCGGTCGGCGGTTTCGAGGGATTTGGCGGCCTTGTTTATGTGCTGGTGCGCTGTGCCGATCTGCTTGATGCACCTGAATTGCGCGATGAAGCCGTCCGAATTTCCGAATGGATTGATGATGTCTCTGTTGATGCGGACAAGGCACTTGATGTCATAAGCGGGGTGTCAGGCGCGATACTGGGGTTGCTGGCGCTTTACCGTGACACCAGCGATCAGGATGTGCTGGATCGGGCTATAATGTGCGGAAGACATCTTCCCGAAGACCCGGCAGCATGGATTGGCGTTGGCGATCGCGCATTGGCAGGCATGTCCCATGGCGCCGCCGGGTCGGTTTTGGCGCTGCTGAAGCTTTATCAGGCCTGCGGTGAGGAAGCATTTTTGGCGCTGGCCCAACGGGGGCTTGAGTTTGAACGCAGCTTGTTTGACCCGGTCGAAAAGGGATGGCCCGATTTGCGTGGCGAAAAACCCGTCCGTGATCCGGTCCAATGGTGCCATGGGGCCGCGGGGATCGGTTTTGCCCGGATGGCGGCCCTTGATGTGCTGGATGACCCGACCATTCGTGATGAAATTGAAACGGCAATTGCGGCGGTTCTGGCAACCCAGGACGGGGGACGCGATAATTTATGCTGTGGCCATGCCGGGCGGTTTTCGATGTTGCGATATGCTTTGGAACTTGGATGTGGCCCGGATGATCTGGAGGACATTTTTAATCATCGTTTGTCTGCGTGGATCAATCGGCTTGATAACCCGAATACTATCGGCCTGATGGCGCGTGACAAGGTGTTCCAGACCGGCCTGATGCAAGGATTGCCCGGCATTGGACAGGTGCTTCTTGAAATCGCAGCCCCCGAAAAAATCAGACCGGTGCTGACACTGGAATAACTTTTCTGATTTTTCGGTGCTCCTTTTGGGCAAAGGCAGACAAGAAAAGCATACTAACACCCAGTTGATGATCGCGGTCTTGAGTGCCTGTGTTTGTCTTTTGGCAGGGCATGATACGATCAGAAATCTACACGCGAACCTGCCGTAAACGTGCGTTGCCAGCTGAAATGCTCCTGAACCGGATAGAGGCCAAAGCGTTCCAGCGCGCGACGCGATGCTGCGTTGGGTGTGTCGGCATAGGCAATGATGGGGAGGTTCCAGCGTCGGGTAACTTCCTTGACCTGATGTTTGCAAACCAGATCAGCCGCCCCGGTTCCCCAGTGTTTTCGCAGGCATTCCAATTCGGTCGCAAGAACTTCTTGGTCAAGTTTTAGAAAATGTGTGCTGGCGACAAGATCGTCACCCAGCATGCAGATAACATAACCACTATCGAGTTGATGGTAGTTTTTTTCCCGTTCCGCGGCAGTTATTTTTTGTGCATTGGGGCGCCTTGCAAAGGCCCGGTCATAGACGTTGCTTATGCGCGAAAAAATGTCGGGATATTTCGCAATCAGATCATCATCAAGCACCATCGGGCGATAGCCAAGCTGTTCTCCCTTGGCGGCATGGGGGAATTCACCCGCGCGTGGTGGACCCGGATCGCGGACATATTTTATGTTTTCTGAGTTCTTTGAAAACCCCATCGCGTGCATGTCTGCCTCGATAAAGGAAAGCCCGCTGGATGGATAAAGATGGTAGCGGGTGTCGCAATCAACGGATGGTTGGTTTTCAGTTTTAAGCAATCGCGTGATCAGGTCGGTCAAATGCTTTTCGTCGCGCTTTTTCGGGTCGATCAACACGTAAACCGACATGCCATCATCATCAGTTTTACGTTTGATTGCAGCTGTTGCGACCACGACATCATCTTCCAGCAAGAAGTGATGAGACGTACTGGCAAGGATCATGGAAACCTGATCGGTTCCAGAAAGGTAGCTGGCGGTACTGGCGTCGACGACAGAAAGCCGGAAATCCAGATACGCCGCGACAGTGTCTTTTGTCACCGCAACGAGGGTTAAGGTCACACATCTTTCCTTTGGGCCTGTCGGCAAAATGATGTTTCATCAAATGGCATTTTGGCAACAAGATCAATTTCTAAACAATTGTTTAGAAACGATTTGACGCAGTTGGCCGACCATCAGGATATATTGACATCGGATTGCAGGTGTCGTTCAATCATAGCGTGAATATCTTTAATGGTAATTTGGGGTAAAGAGCATGGTGCGAATGGAATGCACAACGAATGACCAGATGGCAGCCTGGCTTGCTTCTGGTGGTGCCGCTTCGGCAAAAACGATCATTGCAATGGATGATCAGGGTGTGGAATTGCAGGCGGCGATGCTGACACGCTCACCGCAGACCTGCTACAGCATTGGTCGTGATGACACAGGCCTTTCGGCTGCTGCTTATACCCATAGCATCGAATGCCGTACTCATCGGTAAGATACGGACATGACGGCGTTGCCACCTTAATTTCTGCTTCTGGTCTCAGGTTTCGGCCTGTTGGAAACATGTAGGATTAGGGGATAACTTTGGCGTGTTCTGGCGATCAGAAAGAGGCGGGCTGAATTTCAGCCCGCCTCTTTCTTGTGGGAAACGCTCTGAGGCAATTCATGGAGACGGGCCCATTTAGGCGCGCCGCGTTGGATGTGACGTTTACTTCGTCACGCATTCCCGAATTGACTTGTCCTCCCGATTGTACTTCTATTGGATAGTAAGTGTTTTCTTATGCAATTCAGGGGTGACAATCATGAGCACGATGGGAAATGCCACCGGCGATTTGATGGCCAATTGGATGACCAGTGGTGGGGTGTTGTTGGCGCAGGATGCAAACGTGGCCGATAACATTGACCAAGGACTGAGCGCTGCTGCCAGCACTCAAGGCGCCTCTTGTGGATGGATTGATCCGGAAATCAGTGCTGCGCAAGGATCGCATCAGTTCAGGTGTACTGCTTCGTAATCGGGTCGACTGACAGCGGCTTTGTGCTCCGGTCTTGCCGACTTGCCATGTGCGGACATCGACTTCGCCAACTGACGTTTTGAAAAGGGGTGGGCCGTGATAATGGCCCACCCCTTTCAAATGCAACGGCCTTTAATACTCGTACGGCGAACCATCCATATTTTCCATCAGCACTTCGCGTTTGCCAACATGGTTGGCCCCGGACACAACGCCGTTTTCTTCCATCTGTTCGATGATGCGTGCCGCCCGGTTATAGCCAATCGACAGTTTGCGCTGGATAAAGCTGGTGGATGCTTTCTTCTCGCGCAGCACAATCCCGACCGCCTGATTGTACAGATCATCGTCTGATCCATTGCCGCCCCCCGCACCAGCATTGCCGCCTGCCATATAGGCCGCAACCGGGTCTTCTTCGGGTTCTTCGGTAACGGTTTCAAGATAGGTCGGGTCGCCCTGATCACGCAGGTGCTTGACGATGCTTTCGACTTCCTCGTCCGATACGAACGGGCCATGGACACGCTGCAAACGGCCGCCTTGGCCCATGTAAAGCATATCCCCCTGACCCAGAAGCTGCTCGGCGCCCATTTCACCAAGAATGGTGCGGGAATCGATTTTGGACGTCACGGAATAGGAAATACGGGTCGGGAAGTTGGCCTTGATCGTGCCGGTGATCACGTCAACCGATGGGCGTTGGGTCGCCATGATCAAATGCAGGCCAGCCGCACGGGCCATCTGGGCCAGTCGCTGGATCGATGCTTCGACATCCTTGCCCGCCACCAGCATAAGATCGGCCATCTCATCGACAATCACGACGATAAACGGCAATGGCTCCATCGGCAGTTCCTGATCTTCAAAGATCGGTTTGCCGGTCTCCGGATCAAAGCCGGTCTGAACCCGCCGTGTAAGCTGCTCACCCTTGGCCGCGGCTTCCTTGATGCGTTTGTTGTACCCGGCAATGTTACGTACCCCGACCTGGCTCATGGCGCGGTAGCGGTCTTCCATTTCGCGCACCGCCCATTTAAGCGCGACAACCGCCTTGTGCGGGTCGGTGACAACCGGGGTCAGAAGATGCGGAATGCCGTCATAAATCGACAGCTCCAGCATTTTCGGATCGATCATGATAAAGCGGCATTCTTCGGGTTTCAGGCGATACAGCAAGGACAGGATCATTGCGTTCACACCAACCGATTTACCCGAGCCGGTGGTCCCGGCAATCAGCAAGTGCGGCATTTTCGAAAGATCGGCAATCACCGGGGTTCCGCCAATATCCTTGCCCAAGCTCATATTAAGCTTGCCGGTATTTTTTTCAAAATCGCTGGAGGCCAGAATTTCGTGCAAATGCACGGTTTCGCGGCGTGAATTTGGTAATTCAATCCCGATAACGTTACGGCCCGGAACCACGGCAACACGGGCGGCAATCGCGCTCATGGAGCGCGCGATATCATCGGCCAAGCCAATCACGCGCGATGATTTCACCCCGGCAGCGGGTTCAAGTTCATACAGGGTCACAACCGGCCCCGGGCGGACCTGAACGATTTCGCCCTTTACGCCAAAGTCCTGCAACACGGTTTCCAGAAGACGGGCGTTTTGCGCCAGTGCTTCCTGATCAATCTGGTTGGCGTCGGCCGGGTCAGGCTCACTCAAAAGATCAAGCGGCGGGAAACGGTATTCTTCTGATCCAAGGTCAAAGGATGCCTGACGCTGGGCGGAGGCCTTGTCACTGGGTTGCAGTTTTGCCGCCGGGGCGGCGACGATATGAACCGGCGGTTCGTGATCTACGTCGTCGTCAAGCTCGTCATATCCGTCGTCATCGCCGGTGTGACCAGCGGGCGGTTCGGACCGGCGGGTGGAAATGGAGGTTCCCATTTTGCCTTTGCCACTATCCATCGATGGTTCCTGCCGCGACCGTGCCGTGCGTTTGGTCCCCGGCTCATCGTTGGTTGATCCCGGAATGGCAGCCCGGGTGCCTGATACGACCTTACCGGCCGCATAGGACAGAACACCCCCAAGGCGCGCCCAGTCAGACAGTGAATAGGCCATGCAAAAGATGGTCAAAACCATGCCCAGCACCATGGACGCCAGAGCAATCAGCGCACGCGCCCCGGGAATGCCGATCATGGCAAAGCTGGTTTGCAATTTCGAAAGCAGCAAATCACCGGCAAACCCGCCAAGACCAACCGTTAACGGCCAGTGCATGCCCGGTTCGATGGCAGCAGCGGAGGTCGCCACCAGCAACAGTGCCAGCGGCAGGACAAGGAAGCGTACCCACATCCAGCTAAACGGTTTAACCGCAATCAGCCGCATGCCCCAGCCCAGCAACAGCACAGTCAGCAATGCAGACGCCAAACCAAGGGTGCGCAACATCAAGTCCGCGCCATACGCCCCGACGATACCCAGCGGATTAAACAGCGTTGCCCGGTCACTGGCATGGTTAAACGACGGATCACCGGGATGGAACCCGATCAGCATGATGAACAGGGTAATGGCCAAAAGGACCAGCCCAAGTCCGCAAATTCGCAAACCGCTTCGTTTCAGCAGCATCACAAGACTGCCGGGCATGAAGGCGGTTCCAAGAATGTTTGACTGACTGCTCATCTGGGTGTCCGTAACTGGTTATGGTCGGGTATCTTGCGCGATAGTGTCGTCGATCATTTGGTCGATGTTATGTCGGCACGGATAACGTCAGTTTTCCAGTGCCTGTGCAATGCGTGTCAGCCCGTCGCGCGTGGTTGCCAAATCATGCACCAGCGCGATGCGGATAAACTGTTTGCCCGGATTGTCGCCCTTGGCATCGGTGATCGACAGATAACTGCCTGGAATGACCTTGACCCCGGCTTCGCGCCAGATTTTCTGGGTCGCGGCTTCGTCATCGCCAACATCAAGCCACAGGAAAAAGCCCCCCGGTGGACGATAAAACCCGAACCGGTTGCCAAAGATTTCTTCGGCAATGTCAATTTTGGCCCGATACAGATCACGGTTTTCCTGCGCGTGGACGTCATCGTTCCAAAGATCGACCGATGCGGCCATTACCGGCATCGGGATGGTGGCTGAACAATAGCTGCGCAGTGCAGTGAACCGTTTGACGATTTTGGGGTCGCCTGCAACGAAACCTGATCGTAATCCCGGTGCGCTCGATCGTTTCGACAGGCTGTGAAACACAAGGACATTATCCATGTTCCCACCCTGCGCTGCACAGATTTCAAGCGCACCTACCGGTGCGGCATGATCATAAATGTCGGCATAACATTCATCCATCGCCAGCACGAAATCATGTTTGCGTGCCAGTGCAATGATGCGTTCAAGGTAATCACGCGAGGCAATCGATCCTTGCGGATTGGCCGGTGAACAGAGGAAAAACAGGCGGCACGCGTCTAACGTTTCGGTATCGATCTGATCAAGGTCAGGCAAAAAGCCATTTTCAGGACCGGCTGCAAGCGGGACCATTTCCGCGTCATTAAGTACGGCGGCCCCGCAATAGACCTGATAAAACGGGTTGGGCAAAAGGACCTTGGGCTTGGGGCCGGGGGTGTCTTGCGGGATGACAGTGGTCGCAATCAGATAAAGCGCCTCACGCGTGCCCGCCACGGGCAGGATATGGTCATCACGATCAAGCATGTCGGTGGGCAGATCATACCGGCGATCAAGCCAGTTTTTAATTGCCTCACGCAGTTTCGGCGTGCCAGCCCCCGGTGGGTATTTGTGCCAAAGGTTTGCATGTTTAACCATTGCATCGGTGATCATTGCAGGTGGGGTGTGCTGCGGTTCGCCAATCGACATCACCAACGGCGATTGTCCCGGTTCAATACCGTCAAGCAAGGCCGCCAATCTTGGGAACGGATAAGCAGGCAATTGATCGAGGCGTTCGTTAAACATGGTTGACGTCATTCCAGCTTGATCTGTGGCGCATCAGGGCGAAAGCCATGATGCGGATGCATGTTGGTTTAATATGGGCAATTTCCCCTCACTCTACCCCTATGACAAAAGTGCAAAGAAAGATTTAAGAAGTGGCGTGTCTGAACGTAAAAAGCCCGGAAAGGCGCGCTTTCCGGGCTTTTGATTTTATGGTTATGTCTTTGGAGGTTTGCGACTAGCTGGCGCGCAAGTCATCCTCTGGATACGCACCGATCTTGTGGATCGATACATCTGCGCCATCAAATTCGTCTTCTTCAGACAGGCGAATGCCAATGGTTTTCTTCAATATCCCATAGACAGCAAACCCGGAAATGACGGCAAAAACAACACCAGCCAGCGATCCCGCCAACTGGGCGCCAAATGATACGCCGCCCATACCGCCAAGGGCTTCGAGGCCAAAGACGCCGCATGCAATGCCGCCCCAAAGTCCGCACATGCCATGGAGCGGCCAGACGCCAAGCACGTCATCAATTTTCCATTTCGCCTGACACTGGTTAAAGCCCCAGACAAACAGAGCCCCGGCCAGCCCGCCGGTAACAAGGGCGCCAATCGGATGCATGACGTCCGATCCGGCGCAAACTGCCACCAGTCCGGCCAGTGCACCGTTATGGACAAAGCCCGGATCGTTGCGCCCGGTCAGCAGGGCGGTTAAAATGCCGCCGACCATTGCCATCAGTGAATTAATCGCAACAAGCCCGGTGATGCCGCTAATCGATTGGGCGGACATGACGTTAAAGCCAAACCAGCCAACGCATAAAACCCATGACCCAAGGGCAAGAAACGGGATGTTGGATGGCGGAATCCCGATCAGATTGCCGGTTTTGCTATAACGTCCGCGCCGCACACCAAGGCAGATGACCGCACCAAGGGCGATCCATCCACCGACTGCATGGACAACAATTGATCCGGCAAAATCATGAAACGGCGCACCAAAGGTGGCTTCGATCAGGTCCTGAAACCCGAAATTATTGTTCCAGACCATGCCTTCAAACAATGGATAGAAAACCCCGACCAGAATGGCGGTGGCGAAAAGCTGCGGGTAAAACCGCGCGCGTTCGGCAATGCCGCCCGAAATGATGGCCGGAATGGCCGCAGCAAAAGTCAGCAGGAAGAAGAACTTAACAAGGTCATAGCCGCTTGAGGCAAACAGATGCTGTCCATCGACCATGGCGGAGCCGGAAAGAACGGTGGCACTGGCAAAGAAATTAACCCCATAGGCAACGCCATACCCGACAAAGAAATAGGCAATGGTCGATACCGCAAAATCGACAATGATTTTAACCAGTGCATTGACCTGGTTCTTTTTGCGCACGGTGCCAACTTCAAGGAAGGCAAAACCGGCATGCATCGCAAGCACCATAATGGCGCCCATCAGGACGAAAAACACGTCCGAGGCAGTCTGGAAAGCCTCCATAAGGCATCCCCCCGTTTATTAAAAAGCGTTTCCTCTCGGTCCGTTCTTGCCGGGGCAGTCGGACTCTGGTTCGGGCTGCCATGATCAATTTCTGTGCCAATAGGCATTTGGACCGGGTGCAGGCGATATTCTTCTAGGCGTGAGGATGCTTTTTCGATCAGGGGAATGGCGGATGGGGCAGGTTGGCTCAAAACCGGTTCTGCCTTTGCAGTGATCAAAATGCTGCCCAAAAAGGCAGCACACAAACAAAAGACCCGCCGGGCGAAAGACGCCGGGCGGGTCAGTGGTCTGACAGGCTGGGTACCGTGCGAACACGGTACCCGTCAGGAAATCGTATCGCTTAGAAGCGCTGCGAACCTTTACCGAATTCCGGATAAGCTTCGAGGCCAAGCTCGGCAGCATCGCTGCCCATTGCTTCGTCTTCTTCGGAAAGACGGATGCCAACGGTGAACTTCAGGATCAACCACACGATGCTCGAGGCAACGATGGTGAAGGCACCCATTGCAACGATACCGGTCAGCTGAACACCGAACGATGCACCGTCATTGGTGAACGGAACAGCAAGCGTGCCCCAGATACCAGCAACAAGGTGAACCGAAACCGCGCCAACGACATCGTCGATTTTCAGTTTGTCGAGCAGCGGAACTGCAACGACAACCAGAACACCGCCGATTGCGCCGATGATGATCGCCGAACCGATGGTCGGGGTATCCGGACCCGCCGTGATCGAGACCAGACCAGCCAGTGCACCGTTAAGTGCCATGGTAAGGTCGACCTTTTTGTAAAGGATCTGGGTCAGGATCGCTGCGGCAACAACACCGCCAGCAGCCGCCATCGAGGTGTTGCCATAGATGTTGGCAATCGCAATGACATCAGCACCCGTACCCATTGCAAGCTGGGAACCACCGTTGAAGCCGAACCAGCCGAGCCACAGAACGAAGGTACCAAGCGTTGCAAGCGGCAGGTTTGAACCCGGCATCGGATGAACCGACCCGTCAGCGCCATACTTGCCTTTACGTGCACCAAGGATGATCGCACCGGTCAGAGCAGCCCAGCCGCCGACCGAGTGAACAATGGTCGAGCCAGCAAAGTCAGCAAAGCCCATTTCGGCCAGCCAGCCGCCGCCCCACGTCCAGGACCCGGTGATCGGATACAGAACGCCGGTCAAAACAACGACGAAGATCATGAACGGCCACAGTTTGATACGTTCAGCAACAGTACCTGAAACGATCGAGGCTGCGGTTGCAACAAACACCATCTGGAAGAACCAGTCAGATGTTGCGGAATAACCGCCCGAGAAATCACCTGCAAGAGCAGCTGCATCATCAGCACTCCAGAGGCTGATAGAACCGATCCAGCCGGTCACATCCATGTACATCAGGTTATACCCAATAAGGTAGTACATGATGCCTGCAACCGCGAAGAGCGAGATGTTCTTGAGCAGAATGGTAGAAACGTTTTTCGTACGAACCAGGCCGGATTCCAGCATGGCAAAGCCAGCTGCCATCCACATGACCAGTGCGCCACTGAACAGGAAGCTAAAGCTGTTCAGAATGTATTGAGTCTCGGCCGAAACGCCAGCGTCCTGAGCAAAGGCCGGAGAAGCGATTGCGAGAACGGCGGTGCCTGCAAGAGCGGCAAGGCCGGTTTTCTTCATAGGAATATTCATTGTGTCTCCCCTTGTCTCTGGACTTACAGGGCGTCGTCGCCGGTTTCGCCTGTGCGGATACGGACCGCCTGGCTCACATCAAGAACGAAAATCTTTCCGTCCCCGATTTTCCCGGTTTGAGCTGTTTTGGTGATAGCCTCGACAACCTGATCGACCAGATTATCCGTGATGGCGACTTCCAGCTTCACTTTCGGCAGGAAGCTGACCATGTATTCAGCACCACGATAAATTTCGGTCTGGCCTTTCTGACGGCCAAAACCTTTTACTTCGGTGACCGTTAACCCCTGAACGCCCAGTGCGCTAAGCGCCTCGCGGACTTCGTCGAGTTTGAACGGTTTGATGACAGCAGTAACAAGTTTCATATTGTGCGACCTCCCGGCATATCCGTTGAGTACCAACGTGGTAATCACGATTTCGCAGTCTCAACCCTCAAACCAAGAATCGTGCCAGACTCAAAATAATAAATGTAAGTATTTGTTATAAAACGGAAAAATGTCTAATTTAGGCATTGAAGATCAGGAGGCCATGGCGAGGTGCGGGATTAAAATATGCACAGAATCTAAGGTTGTTTAAGAAATGTGCATATTTTTTAATCAACCAAAGCGTCAGAAAAACCTGTTTTAGGTCAAGGCTCTGTCGCAAGGTCGTCGATAAAGTGCCGACTTTAGAAAGTTACCTCGCAGGGAGTGGGCCAATCGCCAACGGATCGCGTATTCTTCTTAAGGTGCTGGTCACAGTGCGGCCTTGTTCGCAGGGGTATAATTTCCTGCATTTTCTTGCCCGCTATGGCGACGCCGGGTAAACATGTGCCAAACGGATACAAGGTCAGACAAAACAGGTTCACCTGTCGGTCTGACCCCACAGGATAGGGATTTTGCGCCATGCATGATCAGGACGTGATGAAGACGGATGTCATTATTTTGGGCGGTGGCCTGAACGGCGCGGCCATGGCGCTGTCGCTGGCGCACGGCGGGATGAAATCCGTGGTGATTGATTTTGCCGATCCCAAAACCATCCTGAGTGCCAATTATGATGGCCGGACGTGCGCAATTGCCGCTGCATCAAAATCCGTGCTTGAGGTTATTGGTGCCTGGAAAAACATGGCTGACGCGGCCCAGCCGATCCTTGATATCCGGATTGCCGATGGTCAAAGCCCGCTGTTCCTGCATTACGATCATGCTGATCTTGGCGACGCGCCACTGGGCTATATCGTTGAAAACCTTGTGACGCGCGGTGCTTTGTACCGGGCGATTGCCGAAAACGACCTGATCGAGATGTTGGCCCCGGCACGGGTTGAGGATATCGCGCGCGATCAGGGCGGCATGACCATCACTCTTGCCGATGGACGCGCCGTGCGTGCGCCGCTTGCCATCGGGGCAGAAGGCCGCAATTCGATGCTGCGTGACTGGGCGGGGATCAAGACATATGACTGGAGCTATAAGCAAAGTGCAGTTGTGTGCACGGTCAAGCACAAGCAGCCCCATAACGGCCTTGCGGTCGAGCATTTCCTGCCTGCGGGTCCGTTTGCCATTCTGCCGATGACGGAAAACCGGTGTTCGATTGTCTGGACCGAAAGCACGGACCTTGGCAATTATCTGGTTAATCTTGATGAAGAAACCTTCACCGACGAATTGCATCGTCGTTTTGATGGCTATCTTGGTGATCTTGAAGTGATTGGCCCGCGCTTTTGCTATCCGCTGGGGCTTCAGCATGCCTATCACTATACCGATGACCGGATCGCCCTGATCGGGGATGCGGCACATGGCATGCACCCGATTGCCGGGCAGGGCCTTAATATGGGCATTCGCGACGTTGCGGTATTGGCCGAAATTCTGGTCAATGCCCGTCGTCTGGGGCGTGATATCGGCAGCATTGATGTTTTGGCCGAATATGCCCAATGGCGCCGGTTTGATAATACAGTGATGCTGGCAGTAACAGATGTGACCAATCGGCTGTTTTCCAATGATATCGCCCCGATCCGCTGGGCGCGTGACATTGGCCTTGCCGTGGTTCAGAAAATCCCGCCGCTTAAGAAAACCTTCATGTCACATGCCATGGGATATGCCGGGACTCTGCCCAAACTGATGCAGGGAAAACCCCTTTAGACAAGCAACCTGCGTCGTGACCTCTGACCCAATGTGATTAAAAGGGATGCAACGGTAGAAATAGGGCTATTCTATAGCGCGCCAGAGTTTAATATTTCGGGGTCATTTAAAGTCGTTCAAAATGTTGTCTTTTTTAATGACCCATTGTTGATGTGTGTCAACAAGTCAGCAATGGCTTAGGCGCAGGTTCCCCTCGAGTTAAATTTAATGACAGGGGACAGGACATGACATTTTCCCATAAACTGATGTTGTCAGCTGCTGTAGTGGCAATTTTTGGCGCAACCATGGTTGCCGGTGGTGCCGCTCAGGCACAGGACGCAGGCTTTAAGGCCAAACAGGCCGGTGATTTTCTGATCCGTGGCCGTGTCATCGGGGTGGTTCCGCAGGAAGACTCCTCTACGGGGGATATTGCAACCGGCGAAGCCAAGGTGGATAACGACTACGTTCCTGAGGTCGATTTTTCCTACTTTCTGACCGATAACATAGCTTTGGAGCTTATTGCCGCAACCACCAAGCATGATGTGAAATGGCAGAATCCGGATGTTGACCTTGGTTCGGTCAATCTTTTGCCGCCGACCCTGACCTTGCAGTATCATTTTATGGCTGATCAGCGTTTCAGTCCGTATGTTGGTGCGGGTTTGAACTACACCATGTTCTACAATGAGAAATCCGGTGCCGCGAATTCGATCAAATACGACGATGGCTTTGGCTATGCGTTCCAGGCCGGTTTTGATTATGCCATCTCAGGCCCGTGGTCGTTGAACGTCGATGTGAAAAAGCTCTTCCTCAATACCGATGTTACAGCAGACCTTGGCGGCGCATCGCCTGCCAAAGTTGATGTCGATCTTGATCCATGGGTCTTTGGTGTCGGTGTTGGGTATCGCTTCTAAGTCTTCTCGAAAGCGGATCGAATGTGCCAGAGGGCGGCGACGCAGCCTCCCCGGCCGGTATAGAACGAAAAATCCTAAAAGCGGTCCTGTCATCTGACAGGGCCGTTTTTGTCTTTTCGCTAAGTGGGAAGGAGTATTAGGACGGTTTGCGCGGATCGCGTGACAGGCCTCGGGCCTCGAGCGCACGAAGGTAATCTGCCCACAGGGTATCTTGTGTATCGTGCAATTCGCGCAGGTAGTGCCAGCTGAAAAGTCCGCTGTCATGCAGGTCGTCGAAACTGATACGGATGGCATAATTGCCAACCGGAACAATATCGATAACGCCGACATGGCGTCGCCCGGGAATGATTTTCTTTTCCGACGGATGGTGGCCCTGCACCTCGGCCGATGGGCTTTCAACCCGAAGCAGTTCCGCACTAAAGCGTGACGAAACGCCATCATCCCAGACGATTTCCAGAATATGTTCGTCACGCAGATAATTGATTTCAACCGGTGTGAAATCAGGTGTGAAACCGTCTTTGGCCATGAAGTTAAGCTGCCTTAATCGTCGATTGCGCGGGCTTCGTCAGGCAGCATGATCGGGATGCCATCGCGGATCGGATAGGCCAGACCGGCTTTGGTGCTGATCAGTTCGTTATTGTCGCGATCATACTCAAGTGCCTGCTTGGTGACCGGGCAGACAAGGATCTCAAGAAGTTTCGGGTCTACCGGGCTGTGGGTCGCGGTCATAATGTGGCCTTCGGTTTGGTGGGCGTCGTGTGACAGGTCTGTGTGGCTTAGTTTGAATTGCTGTGCGCGTGCTTTGGGTTGGCATGTGCCGCCATTTCAAGCAAGGTTGTCAGCATATCGCCGCGATCATACAGGGTTGTGCATTCGAGCAAAGCCTGTTTTTCAAGCGGGCTAAGCTGGCAGCCCATCGAAATGGTGGTGATCAACATTTCATCATCGCTGTCGGCCAGTGTATCCCAGCATGACCGTAAGGAATGCTGCGCAAAATAGACTTCCAGTGCCGTGCGCAGGCGATCACGGTTGATCGGTGCGTCAACACTGGGGATGTCCAGATCATCTTTCCATGCGCTGAAATCACCACGTACAGTGCGGTAGCCGCCCTCATTCTCGGGTAGTTCTTCCACCACATTGAACCGGCACACACCTGTCAATGTGATTAAAAAACGTCCATCATCGGTCTCGCTAAAGGCGGTAATGCGTCCGGCACAGCCGGTGTTGAAAATCGGCGGATTATCCTGATCAACCAAAAGGCTGGCACGCTGGTCCGGCCTTGGCTGGATCATGCCAATCATGCGGTCCTGACCCAATGCATCCGTCACCATGTTAAGATACCGCGGCTCAAAAACATTAAGCGGCAGATGCCCGCGCGGCAGCAGCAAAGCGCCACCCAGCGGGAAAATCGGCATGGTGTCTGGCAAGTCCGAATACATCGGATCGAAGGGACCGCATATGCTCATGAAAATAACACCGTTGATAATGCGCGGCGTCCGGCGACGCTGGCGGGGTCTGATGGGCCCCATGCTTCAAAGAATTTAAGGAGCTGGGTGCGCCCGGCATCCTCGTTCCATTCACGGTCGGTGCGAATGATGGTGATCATGGCTTTGACGGCATCTTCGCGTTTGTTGGTCGCAAAGCAGGCCATGCCAAGATCGTATTGTGCCTGCAAATCAGAAGGATTGGCGGCAACTTTGGCGCGCGCGGCTTCAAGGTCTTCCGGGCTATATCCGGTTTCAGCCAGTTCAAGCGCACTGATGGCAGCCGCAATTGCGGGTTTGAGGCGATCAAGATCAGACATGTTGTCAACGAAGTGGCGGGTTTCTTCAATTTCGCCCATACCAACCATGCAACGGATCATGCCGCCAATGGCAACTTCGTTTTGCTGTTCACGTTCAAGCACGCTGACATACAGGCTGTGTGCTGTGGCGTGGTCGTCTTCGGCAAGGGCTGTGGCCGCCTGTTCAAGAATGGCTTCAATCGGGCTTTCAATCGGGCCGCCAGCAAGTTTTTCATAGAATGCGCGCACTTCGCTTTCGGGCTGTGCGCCCTGAAATGCATCAACCGGACGGCCATCCTTAAAGGCATAGACGGTCGGAACAGACTGAATGCGCAACTGCGCTGCCAGTTCCTGATTCTCGTCAATATTGATTTTGACAAGCTTTACCCGTCCACCGGCTTCGCGGGTGACTTTTTCGATCGTCGGCGTCAGGCTTTTGCATGGACCGCACCAAGGTGCCCAGAAATCCACGACAACAGGCACTTCCATAGACGGTTCGATGACGTCTTGCACAAAAGTTTCGACAGATCCGTCCTTGATCAGGTCGGGCGTCGTGTTGGTGGCAGGTTCCGGCGCGTTTGCGTCAAGAATGATGGACATTATCTTTAACTCACTAATTCAGGATTTAAGATGATGTTGCCATTGCCGTCCGACAAGAGGTGTAATGGCAATATTAGGTGTGTATTATACGTCAATATAAAGGACTAAAAGGTTTCTCAGACGTTTATCTAGACGATTGGTCATCTAATTCGTTCTCAAAATCGATGATCTTTGCGTCATAGCCCAGTGACGAGACGAACCGCAACAGGTCCATAGACTGAATTGTCGTGGTTCGGTCATTCCGCAAGGGGTGAAAGTTCAATTTGTCGCCATTGGCCAGTTTGGCATCAAGTGCCAGATTAACCACGCGATCCTGATCATTGATCAGGGCAAAGGGCGTCACCGACCCTGGTGTCACGCCAAGCGTTGCGATCAGAAGTTCTGGTTTACCAAACGAAAGGCGTGCCGATCCAAGCCGTTTGTGCAGATGGTTCATGCGGATTTGCGTGTTTTCCTCGGCCACCACCAACCAAAGAGCGTCCTTTTTGTCTTTGACAAACAGGTTCTTGGAATGCAGGCCGGGCAGGTCGCCGCGCAAATTCTGCGAATCCTCAACCGTAAACAGCGGCTCATGGCTATGAGTCGTGGTTTCGATTTCCAGTTTTTCCAGATATTCGAAAAGCAGGGTTGATGGATCGCTCATGCTGTTTTCCTTGTGGATGTGATGCCAGAAGATACCCAAGTTGAAAACCGGACGCAAATTTGCGCAACGATGGTCGGATTTCGGCGATTGGACCCAGTAAAGTCAAGGAAAACCGCCAAAATTTGTGATGTGACACTTTCGTGGAAAAAAGGGTTGCAATCGCTCTTTGTTGGGCTATTATCCGCGCCGCTCCACAGGGGCAGGAAATACTGATGAATGCGGGCGTAGCTCAGGGGTAGAGCATAACCTTGCCAAGGTTAGGGTCGAGAGTTCGAATCTCTTCGCCCGCTCCATCAGGTCACTTTCCAAAGGCATCAGCTTTCATGATGATGCGGGCGTAGCTCAGGGGTAGAGCATAACCTTGCCAAGGTTAGGGTCGAGAGTTCGAATCTCTTCGCCCGCTCCATGATGAAAGTTTCAAAGGCCGTCCTTCGGGGCGGCCTTTTGCTTTTCCGTCTTGCGCTATGGGCCGTTTTGTCGTGTGCTGCGCTTTATGCAAGATACGCTATCCAATCCGCACAATCCTAATCAGAAAACCATCTTCACGGTTGGCTATGCCGGTTATGACCGCGACAGTTTGCTGGCGCTGTTTAAGGCGCACGGGATTACGGCCGTGGCTGATATTCGGACGTTTAAACGATCCAGCTACTGGACGGCGTTTGATGCTGACAGTTTTGGCCCCTTTTTGCGGGCACAGGGCATTGCCTATGTTTTTATGGGGGATGTGATGGGTGGCAAGCCACAAGCGCCTGAGCTCTATCCTGACGGGCAGCTGGACTATGATCTGATGGCACAGCTCCCGGAATTTCAGGATGGCATTGCCCGTTTAATCAGCGGTGCCAATAAATATCGCATCTGTCTGATGTGTGCGGAAAAGGATCCGCTTGATTGTCATCGGACGTTGCTGATTGCCCCGCCACTAAAGGCTGCGGGGTTTGATCTTTGCCATTTGGTCGAAGGGGGCGTTGAACATCAGTCCGAAACCGAACAGCGCATGATTGCGCTTAATGGTGGCGATGTGCCTGATCTGTTTGCCACAATGGCCCCTGATCCGGATGCCGAAACCAAACTTGCGTTACAGCGCCAGATCAAACGTGTCGCGCCACGGGCCCAAGACGCGATAAAGCGTCGCTAGCGATATGACGCGATAAAGCGTCGTTAACCCATGATATTGTAACCGCCATCAATATGAACGACATCCCCGGTCAAAGACCGGGCGCGGTCACTGGCAAGAAAAGCTGCCAGCTCGCCGATTTCATCAATCGTGACCAATCTGCGGCCCGGCGCGCGACGGGTTGCCTGATCCATCAATGTCTCAAACTCGGCAATGCCGGATGCCGCACGGGTTAAAAGTGGCCCCGGTGAAATCGCATGGCAGCGGATGTTTTTCGGGCCAAGCTCTGCTGCCATATAGCGGGTTGTGCTTTCAAGGGCAGCCTTGACCGGGCCCATAACGCCGTAATGATCAATCACCCGCTCTGAGCCCATATAGGTCACCGTCAAAAGTGCGCCGCCATCGGTCATTAACGGTTCGGCCCGTTTGGCAAGGCGTTGAAACGAATGGCACGAAATATCCATCGCCATCAAAAAGCCGTCGCGCGAACAGTCCGTCACCCGCCCATGCAGGTCATCTGCCGGGGCAAAGGCGATTGAATGCAGCACGAAATCGAGCTTTCCCCATTGTTTCTCGATCTGTGCGAACAATATGTCCATTTGCTGTTCGTCACAGACATCAAGCGGGCAGATGATCGGGGCGTGAAGTTCTTCGGCCTGCGGGCGGACATATTGTTCGGCTTTTGCGTTCTGATAGGTGATCGCCAATTCAGCGCCTTCGCGGTTGAAAATGCGGGCACATCCCCAGGCGATGGACATTTTATTGGCAATACCGACAATCAGGCCTTTTTTACCTGCAAGCATCATGAGACTCCGAATTTTCATTGTGCGGTTGCGAAGATGATAATCGCTTGGGGCAGTATTCCAAGTTTAACTCGATCTTGCGATGCAAAAAGAACAAAATTCTGTGACATCGCAGCCAGACAATTAATGTGTCGGTGAAAGGCTAGCTTGTTGGTTAAATGAATTTTTTTTGTGCAGAAGCATAGTTTTTAGGCAGATCATCCGCTATGTGTAGCCTTGGAGGAAATCTTCGGAATTCCATATGCTCCAACCTTGGAAAACCCCAGATTTCCTTCCCAATTAAATGTGACATCCGTGGTGTGTGATGCTGACCGCAAAAGGTCAGTGTTTCGGTTCTGGCAAACAGGACCGGGAAAAAGGGAAATTGGACATGAAAGCCCGTAAAGACGACCCGAAACGGGAAGTCATCGACAAAGTTGTCGAACAAATCCAACAGCGTTTAAAAGGCAAAATGGCGAAGGATGCAGAAGCGTTCGTTCGCCTTTTTTACAAGGATGTTCCGCCCGACGACGTGGCGGGTCGATCTATCGACTCGCTTTATGGCGCGGCGTTGACGCTTTATAAATTCGCACAAAAGCGTCCTTCGGCTGCTGCGGCCAAGATCCGGGTCTATAACCCTGATCTCGAAGAGCACGGCTGGAAATCAGATCACACCGTGATCGAGATGATCAATACGGACATGCCGTTTCTGGTCGACTCGGTTACATCTGCCCTGCATGACCTTGATCTGACCGTTCATCTGGTCATTCACCCGATCATGCGGATCAAGCGCGACGGCAAGGGCGAACTTGATGTCGTTGCCTCGGTCGAAGACTCCGATGCGCCGCGTGAATCGGTCATGCATCTTGAAATCGATGAACAGACCGACGAAGCCGTGCTTAATAAAGTGCGCGCCCGTCTTGATGATGTTTTGACCGATGTCGGTCTTGCTGTGCGTGACTGGAAACAGATGCTCAGCAAAGTCACCGACGTTCTTGATGAAATTAAAACAGCCCCGAAAACCATTCCGACCGATGATCGCAAGGAAGCCGAGGAATTCCTGGGCTGGCTGCATAACGACCATTTCACCTTCCTGGGCTACCGCGAATATAAATTTGGCGGTGGCACCAAAAAGGCCGGTGGTGACGTAAGTGTTCAGAACCAGCTTGGCATTCTGGCGCGCGAAGGTACGCATGTTTTTGACGAGTTGCGCCAGATCGGCAACCTGTCAGACGAGGTAAAGGATTTTGTCACCAAACCCAGTCTCTTGATGGTGACCAAAGCCAACAAACAATCGACAGTTCATCGGTCTGTTCATCTTGATACCATTGTCGTCAAACAGTTCGACGCCAAAGGCAAGGTGATTGGCCAGCATCTGTTCGTCGGTCTGTTTACCTCAGTTGCCTATAACCTCAGCCCGCGTTTGATCCCGCTTTTGCGCAAAAAACTGGATGAAACGATTGCCCGCGCCGGCTTCCCGCCCGCCAGTCATGACGCCAAGGCACTGGTCAATATTCTTGAAACTTTCCCGCGTGATGAGCTGTTCCAGGTCGAACTTGATGATCTCTATCATACCTGCATGGGGATATTGCATCTGCAGGAACGTCAACGGATTGCGCTTTTTGTCCGGCGCGACGCGTTTGAACGGTTCGTCTCCTGTCAGCTGTTCTGCCCGCGTGATCGTTTCTCGACCAAATTGCGGATCAAGTTCCAGAAGGTCATTGAAGACGCCTTTGAGGGCAAGGTTTCAGCCCACTACACCCTGATTGGTGACAGTCCGCTTGCGCGGTTGCACCTGCTGGTGAAAACCACGCCGGGTGAACTGCCAGAATACGATGTGACCGACATCGAACGTCAGCTTGTTGAAACTGCACGCGACTGGGCCGATACACTGCGTCAGGTTCTTGTGCGCGAAATGGGCGAAGAACGTGGCTTGGCACTGTATCGCAAATACGGCGAAAGCTTCTCAAGCGACTATCGTGATCGTTTCACGGTTGAAAGTGCCGCACTCGATGTTGAGCGCATTGAAGACGTGATGAAGGCCTTTGATATCCGGGTGAACCTGTATCGCCCGATTGAGGCCGCCGAGAACGAGCTTCGGTTTAAAATCTATAATCCGGGCATGCCTGTGCCGCTGTCCGATGTGTTGCCGATGCTTGAAAACATGGGGCTTAAGGTCATCACCGAGAACCCGTTCACGGTGGAGCCACGCGACGTTGATATCAATGTCCGTATCCATGATTTCGGCGTGGTTGTGGATGGTGAATTCCATCTGCATGACGTGCGTGACAAGTTCCAGGAACTGTTTGTTCGCATGTGGCACGGCGAAGTGGAAAATGACGCCTTTAACCGTCTTGTCCTGCTGGGCGGGTTGCATTGGCGCGAAGTCGTGATCCTGCGCACCTATTCGCGCTACATGCGTCAGATGGGATCGGCCTTCTCGCAGGATTATATGGCCAAGACCCTTGCCAATAATCCGACATTGGCATCGGCCCTTGTGTCCTTGTTTGTTGCCCGCTTTGACCCGGATCGCGATCCGGGGCTGGCGGCCGAGGCCGAAGCCATCGAAGGCGACATCATCACCAAGCTTGAAGATGTGATGAACCCGGATGAAGACCGCATCTTGCGCGCCTTCCTTAATCTGGTTCAGGCAACCTTGCGCACCAACTTCTTCCAGTATTGCGCGGATGGTAATCCCAAGCCGTATCTGTCGGTTAAATTCAATTCCGGCATGGTCGAAGATTTGCCGCTGCCGCGTCCATGGCGCGAAATATTTGTTTATTCCCCGCGGGTTGAGGCCGTTCACTTGCGCGGGGGGCCGGTTGCCCGTGGTGGTATTCGCTGGTCCGACCGTCAGGAAGATTTCCGCACCGAAATTCTCGGTCTGGTCAAAGCCCAGATGGTCAAGAACGCGGTGATTGTACCCGTCGGGTCAAAGGGCGGCTTTGTTGTCAAGCGCCCGCCGGTCGATGGCACGCGCGAAGCCTTCCTTGAAGAAGGCATTGCTTGCTACAAAATCTTGATGAGTGGCATGCTCGATATCACCGACAATATCGTTGCTGGTGATATCATTCCGCCAGAACGGGTGCGTCGCCTTGATGAAGATGATCCCTATCTGGTGGTTGCCGCCGACAAGGGGACCGCGACGTTCTCAGATATCGCCAATGGTGTGGCGCGTGATTATGGCTTCTGGCTTGACGATGCCTTCGCATCGGGCGGCTCGCAGGGCTATGACCATAAGAAAATGGGCATCACCGCCCGTGGCGCGTGGGAATCTGTCAAACGTCACTTCCGCGAAATGGGCAAGGATATTCAGAAAACCCCGTTTACCGTGGCCGGTGTTGGCGACATGTCAGGCGATGTGTTTGGCAACGGTATGTTGCTGTCCGAGCAAATCAAACTGACCGCCGCCTTCAACCATATGCATATTTTTGTTGATCCGGACCCGGATATGGCAAAAAGCCTTGCTGAACGTCAGCGCCTGTTTGATCTGCCGCGATCCGGCTGGGGCGATTACGACAAAAAGACCCTGTCCAAAGGAGGGGATATCTTTGACCGCAAAGCCAAAACCCTTGATCCGTCGCCGGAAATCCGCAAGTTGCTGGGTCTTGAGACGGGCAAGGTGACACCCGCCGAAATGATGAAGGCAATCCTGAAATCCGATGTAGAACTTTTGTGGTTCGGCGGGATCGGCACCTATATCAAATCGCACACCGAAAGCAATGCCGACGCAGGCGACCGTGCCAATGATGCCATTCGCATCAATGGCCGTGAAATTCGCGCCAAGGTCATTGGCGAGGGGGCCAACCTTGGCGCCACACAGCGGGGCCGTATCGAGTATGCCCATGCCGGTGGTCGTTTGAATACTGACGCCATTGATAATGCTGCGGGTGTGAATTGCTCGGACCATGAGGTCAACATCAAGATCCTTGTTGGCGAAGTTGTCGCCGCCGGGGACATGACCGAAAAGCAGCGCAACAAGCTTCTGGTCGAAATGACCGATGAGGTCGGTGATCTTGTTCTGCGGGATAACTATCTGCAAAGTCAGGCGATCTCGAACACCTATGCGGCAAGTGCTGATGTGCTCGATGCGCAGGTGCGTTTGATCCGGATGCTGGAACGCGAAGGGCGGCTTAACCGCGAGATCGAATATCTTCCAGATGACGAAGAACTTGCAAAACGTGCCAGCAACCACGAAGGCCTGACACGGCCGGAAGTTTCGGTTCTGATGCCCTATGCCAAACTTTGGCTGTATGACGAGGTGCTGGAATCCGACCTTCCTGACGATCCGATTTTGGTCGAAGAACTGGTGCGCTATTTCCCGACACCGGTGCGTAAAAAATACGCCGATGCGATTTCAGAACATCGTCTGAAACGTGAAATCATTGCCACCGTTGCGACCAACAGTCTGGTCAACCGGGTCGGGGGCACCTTTGTTCATGACATGATGGAGGCCACGGGTCTTTCGGCTGTGGATGTGTCGCGCGGATATTTGATTACCCGTGCGGTGTTTGGTCTGCGCGATATCTGGGCCGGGATTGAGGCCCTTGATAACGTGGTTCTGGCCAAACTTCAGATCGGCATGTTCCGCGACATCAACCGGATGGTCAATCATGTCACCCAATGGTTCCTGCGCAATTGCGAGGAACTTAATGTTGGGGCCAAGATCGAGATGTTCCGCCCGGCGGTGTCAAAGGTGATTGATGCCTTTGACGATATCGTGCCGGTTGATGCCGGTTTCAGAACGTCGCTCGATCAAAAGGCACAATCACTGGTCGCGCAAGGTGTGCCCGAAGATTTGGCACGCCGCGTGGCATCCATGGCGCAGATGGTGGCGATTTGTGATGTGGTCCGCATTGCCGAGGCCACGGGCCGGGATGTGATCGAAGTCGGGGCCACCTACTTTGCGGTTGGGGCCCGGTTCCAGCTTGGTCTGATGCGGGCAGCCGCCGATTCAATCGAAGCCGAAACCCATTGGCAGAAACTCGCCCGTGCAGCGGTGGTTGACGATCTTTATGGTCATCAGCGTGAATTGACCCGTGCGGTTCTTGGTGCGGGCAAAAAAGGCGCATCGGGTGCCGATCTGGTTGATAAGTGGGTAGATGCCCATCAACGGGGTTGTGCGCGCTGTGATGAACTGATCAATGAACTGCGGGCCGCAGGTCAGATTGATCTTTCCATGATCACCGTTGCCAACCGTCAGATCAGGGCTTTGACCGGCGCCTGATCAAGCATCACGGTTCATGTCAGTATCTATGTCAGGAGGGCGCATTTCGTGCCCTCCTTTCTTTTGTGTGGTCATCGGGCATATTTGGCCGATGTGGTGTTGCAGAACGGCGGAAAATACCGCTATGACGGCTGCTATGCGTTTTTAACTCATCACGGCTTAGCGCTTTGAATTTGCAAACATTACTGTCATCCTGTTGCCATTATTACATGATGAAGTGACAATATATCCGGCGATTTACTTGAAAAATACCGACCGGTTCGTATATTCGTTACATACATAAAAAAAATTAGGTCAAACCCATGAGGAACGCTGCAGAAACCCGGATCAAGCTGCTTGAGACAGCCATGGAGCTGTTAACGACCCGTAGTTACCACGATATCGGCGTCAGCGACGTCTGCAAACATGCCGGTGTCACCAAGGGCGCGTTCTATCATCACTTTGACAGCAAGGCCGCCTTGTTTGCCGCGTCTGCGCGACAGCATTGGGAAAAGGGCAAGGACGAGCTCCGTTCGATCTTTTCGCCCGATATTTCCCCAATTGAGCAACTGAACCGCTATATCGATCTGGTCTGTAGCAAGCAGGAAAAATACGCAATCCCCGGTGAAAGCGAAGTCTGTGTCTGTCCGATTTTCACCGCAGGTGGTCAGGTCGGGCCCGAAGACATCGAAATTCAGGATTGCTCACGCGAACTGGCCGAAGAACAGATCAAATACCTTGCATCCATGGTGCGTGGCCTCAAAGGCGAGGGCATGCTCAGCGAGGATGGAGATGTCACAACACTGGCGCGCATGATTTTCCAGTATGTCCACGGGCTTTTGACCTATGGCAAGGTTTTTAATGATCTTGATACTGTTCGGTCTGATCTGCGTGAAGGCATCTGTCGAATCCTCAATTTACAATGTAAATTCAGGGATGTAAGCTCTTCTGACGCGGCCTGATGTTTCGGATGCGTTCTAAAATAATTTAAAAAATAACCACTTTTTTGCCTTCTTCCCCTTGCAAGCAAACCGATCGGTATGCATCTATCGGTCAAACAGTCCGCAATATGTGCGGCTCACGCTTTTGGAAGATGGAAAGATGCAGTCTCGATCAAAACGCAAAATATTGCTGCCCGCGGCCGTTCTGGCGCTGGCAGTTGCCGCCGGTGGATATGGCTTGCATGTCACCGGTTCCGCCGCCGATGAGGTCGCGGTTCAGTCCGCACCCATGGCAACACCGGTCACCGTTTCCGATGTAAAAAGTAATTCTGTTCGTCTCTGGAGCAACTTTTCCGGCCGCCTGAGTGCGGTTGAGGAAGTCCAGTTGCGCCCGCAGGTCAGTGGTGCGATCGTCAAAATCGGTTTTGAAGACGGTCAGTTGGTCAAGCAGGGCGATATTCTTGCCGTGATTGACCCGCGCAGCTATCAGGCCGCAGTCGATGAAGCACGCGCAGAACTTTCCGTTGCCCGTCAAAACCTGTCGCTGGCATCCAAGGAAAAGGAACGTGCGGAAAAGCTGGTATCCAATGGCACGGTGTCAAAACGTGTCTATGACGAACGGCTTAGTACCCATCAGGTCGCACAAAGTCAGGTCACCCGTGCGCAGGCACAGCTTGAACTGGCTGAAATCGAACTTGACCACGCCTATGTCAAAGCCCCGATTGACGGGCGTGTCAGCCGTGTCGAAATGACCGTTGGCAATCAGGTCAATGCCGGTCCAAACGCCCCGGTTCTGACCACCATTGTCTCAACCGGGAAAATCTATGCCGATTTTGACCTTGATGAGCAGACCTTCTTTGCCAGCCTTGGCGCTAGTGGCAAGATTGATGATGCCGCGCAAAGGATCCCGGTCAATATGACACTCTCGAACGGCCGCCATGTTTCTGGTCACGTACACAGCTTTGACAACCGCATTGATGCGCGCACCGGCACCATCCGGACCCGGGCACTGTTTGATAATCTTGATGGCACCCTTCTGCCCGGCACCTTTGCCAGTCTGGAACTTGGCACGCTTGCCAAGGAAGAGGTCATCATGATCCCGCCTGAGGCGATCAGCACCGATCAGGATCGTAAATTCGTCTATGTCGTTCAGCCCGACAACACGGTGGCCTATCGTCAGGTGATGCTGGGGTCTGAACTCAACGGCATGCGGATTGTCACATCCGGACTTGAGATTGGTGAACTTGTCATTGTGAACGGCATCATGAAGGTTCGTCCCGGTATGTCCGTCGCCCCCGAAATTCTGCAGGCCTCAGCATCCTGAGGGGTGCTTTACTGCGCGCATAAGCAAGGCTGACCGTCATGCAGAACTTATCCAGATTTTTCGTGGATCGCCCGATTTTTGCCGGCGTCCTGTCCGTTCTTATCCTCTTGGCGGGCCTGATTGCCATGTGGCGTTTGCCGATTTCCGAATACCCGGAAGTCGTGCCGCCAACCGTCGTGGTCCAGGCCAAATTTCCCGGTGCAAACCCCGCTGAGATTGCCGAAACTGTTGCCTCCCCGCTTGAAGAGCAAATCAACGGGGTTGAGGGGATGCTCTATATCAACTCGCTGGCGACAACCGATGGCAACCTGTCGCTGACCGTGACATTTGAAATCGGGACCGACCCGGATCTGGCGCAGCAAAAAGTCCAGAACCGCGTATCGCAGGCTGAACCGCGTCTGCCTGATGTCGTGCGTCAGCTTGGCGTGACTGTATCAAAACAGTCGCCAGACCTGACCATGGTCGTGCATTTGCGGTCGCCCAATGAACGCTATGACATGCTGTATTTGCGCAACTACGCGACGCTGAATGTGCGGGATCGTCTGGCACGTATTGGCGGTGTCGGGCAGGTGGGTCTTTTTGGGTCGGGCGATTACGCCATGCGTGTCTGGCTAAACCCCGACAAGGTTGCCGAACGTAACCTGACGGCGGGTGAGGTGGTTGCCGCCATCCAGAGCCAGAACGTTCAGGTTGCTGCGGGGATCATTGGCGGGGCGCCCTATGACACCGGCGTGCAGTTCCAGTTGCCGATCAACATCAGTGGCCGTTTGGAAACACCCGAAGAGTTCGGAAGCATCATCATCAAACGCGGTGAAGATGGCACGATTACCCGTCTTGGCGATGTGGCACGGATCGAGTTGGAGGCACAGCAATATGCGCTGCGCTCCTTGCTTGATAACAAGCCCGCCGTCGCCCTGCCGATCTTTGCATCGCCCGGCTCAAACGCGCTTGATATCTCAAGCAACGTTCGGGCCGCGATGGAGGAACTTAAACAGAACTTCCCCGAGGACCTTGATTACAGCATCGTCTATGACCCGACCGTCTTTGTGCGGGGCTCAATCAAATCTGTGATCATGACCTTGCTTGAGGCCATTGCCCTTGTTGTTCTTGTCGTGACGATTTTCCTACAGACATGGCGGGCGTCAATTATTCCGCTGCTGGCTGTGCCGGTTTCGATCATCGGGACCTTTGCGCTGATGCTGTTGATGGGCTTTTCGATCAATGTGCTGTCGCTGTTTGGTCTGATCCTTGCCATCGGGATCGTGGTCGATGATGCGATTGTCGTTGTCGAAAACGTTGAACGAAACATCGAACGCGGCTTGTCGCCGCGCGATGCGACGGTTGCGGCCATGCGCGAAGTGACCGGGCCGATCATTGCGACCTCGCTTGTGATTACCGGTGTGTTTGTGCCGATTGCCTTTATCAGTGGCCTGACCGGCCAGTTTTATCAGCAATTTGCCCTGACCATTGCGATTGCAACCATCATCTCGACGATCAATTCCCTTACCTTAAGCCCGGCCCTGTCGGCGATCTTGTTGCGCAGTCATGATGCGCCAAAGGATTGGCTGACACGCGGCATGGACTTTGTGTTTGGTTGGTTCTTCCGCGGGTTCAACCGGTTCTTTAACCGCAGCACCGATCTTTATGCCGGGGGGGTTAAGCGCCTTCTGGGTGTGAAATCGATCATGATGGTGCTGTATGTCGGCTTGCTGGCCCTGACCTATCAGGGGTTCCAGATATTGCCGAACGGCTTTGTCCCAATTCAGGACAAACAGTATCTCGTCAGTTTTGCCCAGCTCCCACAGGGCGCGACACTGGACCGGACCGAAGATGTCATTCGTGAAATGTCTGACATTGCCCTTAAGGAACCCGGTGTTGAAAGTGCCGTTTCTTTCCCGGGGCTCTCGATCAACGGGTTTGTGAACAGTTCAAGTGCGGGCATTGTGTTTGTCACCCTGACCGACTTTGCCGAACGCAAAAGTGATGATCTGTCGGGCTTGGCGATTGCGGGCAAACTTCAACAGAAGTTCGGCGCGATTGATGAAGCCTTCGTTGCCATTTTCCCCGCACCACCAGTACAGGGTCTTGGCACGGTTGGCGGGTTTAAGCTGCAGGTGGAAGATCGCTCCGATCAGGGGTATCGCGCCCTTGATGATGCCATGAAGCAGGTTCTGGCCAAGGCATGGGCAGCACCTGAGCTGACTGGTGTGTTCTCAAGCTACAACATCAATGTCCCGCAACTTCAGGCGTCTCTTGATCGTACAAAGGTGCAGCAACTGGGCATTCCGGTTGATGAAATCTTCCGGACCATGCAGGTTTATCTCGGCTCAATGTATGTCAATGACTTCAACACATTTGGCCGTACCTATCAGGTGATTGCACAGGCCGATAAGCCTTATCGATCCAGTCCTGAAGACATCCTGCGTCTGCAAACCCGTAATGCAGATGGCGATATGGTGCCGCTTGGCAGTGTTCTTTCCGTTTCCGAAACGTTTGGGCCCGATACGGCCATGCGCTACAACGGGTTCCGGTCGGCGGATTTGAACGGCAATGCGGCACCGGGTTATTCCAGTGGTGAGGCAGAAGCCGCCATCATCAAGATACTCGATGAAACCTTGCCACCGGGCATGTCCTATGAGTGGACGGAGCTGACCTATCAGCAGATTCTGGCGGGCGATACAGCAATGTATATCTTCCCGATCTGTATCCTTCTGGTGTTCCTGGTTCTGGCCGCACAGTACGAAAGCCTGACCATGCCGCTGGCGGTCATCATGATCGTCCCGATGAGCATCCTTTCTGCTGTCTTTGGTGTCTATCTGTTTGGCGGGGATAACAACATCTTCACCCAGATCAGTCTGTTTGTTCTCGCCGGACTGGCATCAAAGAACGCGATCCTGATTGTCGAGTTCGCCCGCGAACTGGAACATCAGGGCCGCACAACACTTCAGGCCGCGATCGAGGCCAGCCGTCTGCGGTTGCGTCCGATCCTGATGACATCACTGGCCTTCATCATGGGCGTCGTGCCGCTGGTTCTGTCCAGCGGTGCCGGGGCCGAGATGCGCCACGCGATTGGCATTGCCGTTTTCTCGGGCATGCTGGGTGTGACGATATTTGGCCTGATCCTGACTCCGGTCTTTTATGTGCTCGTGCGCATGATTGGCCGGCGCGACGAAGTCCGTTCACTCGATGGGGCTGATTCCAATCAGTCTGCGGAGTAAACGGAATCGTTGCAGAAACAGCCGGACCAACTTCCCCCCCCGACCCCCGTAGGTCCGGCTGTTTCTTCCTTTTTCTGTCAGGCATTTTTGGCTTGTTCGCGCATGGCCAGAAATGCCGTTGTATTAAGCTCTATCGGGCCTTTCCACGTGCCGGCTTCTTTTGGTGACGGCGCGTTCCAGTCAATTTCGGGATGTTGTGGAAAGTTTTCGAGCGATGGCCAGCGTTCTCCCCCAAACAGCTCTTCACGGTAGTCGCCAACCGTCCCCATTGTTCCTGCCGAACCTTCCCTGACTTCCAGGCGGTCGCCATATTTGCGTTTGAGCTCGAACTCAATGCGGTTTTCTACATATTTGGTCAGTTCATCGCCGGTCAGTCCGCGCTGTTCACCTTCACTTTTGGCGATGCCGTACTCAAAACCGTAACTCATGTCGTTCGAAACGTTGGCGTTGTCAGTGCCAAAAACGGCGGTGAGTTCCCCATCCAGATAATAGGCACGGGTCACCTGTGCATCGCTGTTGTCATCAAGCCAGTTTGATAGGTTGCTTTCCGCGGTTTTTCGGATTTCCTTGAACTCTGCTTGGCGGGTGAGCATACGCTCTTTCCACTCTTCGGCTGTGTATTTGGTGGTGTACTCACCGGTTTGCCCGTCAATCGGCCGAGGGAGAAGCAGCATCTGCGCCCCAGCCAAAGAAAATTGTCCCTGAATATTGACCATTTCTGTGTCTCCTGCTGTCACATGTCTGAAAAAACAAGCAACATCAGTGCCACTCATACGTGTGCTCAGGGAATCCTTTGGTATCAACGGTGTTTGTTCTGTGATGTCGGTCACGCGGGCAAATAAGGTCAAAACCGTTACGCTAAATCAGATGGTTAGTGGGAACAAACTGCCCACACCAATGGGGCAATGGCCTCATACTATTGTCAAATGATCGGTTCGTAATTGCCGGGTGCTTGCCAACGCAAAAATACGTCTTATTTTTCGTACAGATTTTTCGCCAAAAGGGTATTCGAGCATGAATTACATCCGTACAGGTTTGTTACTCGCCGGGTTGACCGCGCTGTTTGGCGTGATCGGCATGATGATTGGCGGGCAGCAGGGCATGATCATCGCCTTGCTTTTTGCCGGTGCGATGAACGTGTTTGCCTATTGGAATTCGGATGAGATGCTGCTTCGGATGCGAAGCGCCCGCCAGGTCGATGACCGCACGGCACCGGAACTGGTCTCGATGGTGCGTGAATTGTCGCAGAATGCCGGTTTGCCAATGCCCAAGGTCTATGTGGTTGAAAATCCACAGCCCAATGCCTTTGCCACCGGACGTAATCTGGAAAATGCGGCCGTGGCGGCAACCACCGGATTGCTCAAGCTTTTGGACCGCAATGAGATCGCCGGGGTCATGGCCCATGAACTGGCCCATGTTAAAAACCGCGATACCCTGACCATGACAATTACCGCGACCATCGCCGGTGCCATTTCTGCCTTGGCGAATTTTGCAATGTTTGCCGGTATCTTTGGCGGTCATCGGAACGACAACAACAATCCGCTTGGCGGCTTTGGCATGATTTTGGTCGCCATTCTGGCCCCGCTTGGTGCGATGTTGGTTCAGATGGCGATTTCACGTACCCGCGAATACCAAGCCGATAAAATGGGCGCGGAGATTTGCCGCCATCCATTATGGCTGGCCAGTGCCTTGAACAAGCTTGATAAAGGCGTTCACACCATCCCCAATCAGGATGCCGAGCGCAACCCGGCAACCGCGCACATGTATATCGCCAACCCACTGTCGGGAAAGGGCATGGACAGTTTGTTTTCAACCCATCCCGATATGGCCAACCGCATTGCCCGCCTTAAAGCCATGACTGTTCCGGTGACAGATCAAACAGTTGATCAACCTGCCCATGCTGGGCCGTGGCAGACACAGTCTCGCAATCAGAATACCCGTCGGCAACGAAGACGCCCTTGGAACTAAAACATAAAATAATGCCGATTTATCAGACATTTGTCAGTATTGATTATGTTTTCGGGTGGCGAACTCCTATCCTTCAGTATCGTGAAAACCGGTATTGAGTGCATTGACCCCAGTTGACTCGCGGCAGACAATGGCCCCGTAACTCTTTGTCGGGCTTTTGTTTTCCAATTCGCAATGCGTGATCACGGATAAGGGATGTAATGGCTGGTTTCTGGTCTGTCGTTGGTCTGGCGATCAAATCGCTGTTCGCAGGCCAAGACGCAAACGGGCATACTGGCGACGTTGTGACATCTGATTCTGATGTGACAACGTCAGAACCCGAACCGTCATACCGCTATGCCATTGCGCGCTTTTCCGGTGCCAACCCTGCTAATGCGAGTGCTGCAGGGGGTGCAACACCGACCAGCCCTGAACAGCCTGACGCCATTGCCAATATTCTTTCGCGCAGTCTTGCATCGATTCCAGACAGTCAGGTCGTTCTGGTAAATCAGTTTTTTGCGCCGAACCCCGATGTTGCGGATCCCTTTCAGGCCATACGTGAAACTAAGCTTGGCGCATTGAACGTTGCCCATCAGCGTGATGCGCAAGCAATGTTCTGGGGAAGGCAAAACGATGCCACCGGTCAGCTTGAAGTTCACCTGATCAGCGATGAACTGGCATCGTCGCTTTATGGCCTGATCATGCCGCTGACCCATTGTTTCAAGCTGCCTGAACATCACGATACGACAGAAGCCCTGCGTATCTTACTTTCCGCGGAACTTGTTCATCAGGCGCGCGGCAGTGAAATGCGGTCCCAGCAGATGGCACGCCTGACCTCGCACCTTGAATATCTTCTGGAACGCATTCAGAAGGGCGATACGTTTGATGCGGCGGGTTCCGGCGTGGCAACGGCCTATGCCTTTGCGGCCTATGTCCTGGCCGAAACCGGTGATCGCAAATATTGCGCGACGGCGATGCGTGTGATTGAGCCCCAAATCCGTCAGATTCTTGAGGCCGCCGGGGATCAACCTGTCGAGAAGGCCACCGTGAAGGTTGCATCGTCATCGGGGCTGCTGGGCGAAAAACTGCACCATAAGGAAGTCGTCGTCAAAGAAGCCAGCACCGAGGAACTCATTGCCGGGATCAGCGATTTTGACAAGGTCGATTGCCAGAAAACAGCCATTCTTGCGCTTTATGGCGGGTTGGTGAATTGGTCGTTGGTCAGCAACATGCAGGCAAGTACGGGAACCTTGGCCATCGCACTCTGGAAGTTCCTTGTCCGGCGCTTTGAATTGACCGGCGGATCGGCCGCCGACTGTGCGACGGCGATTTGCCGGGTGGGCGAAGCATTGGTTGCCCATGCCAAAGAAACCGAAAACGCCAAACTCGCCGATAGTGGTGTCGTGCAGTTTCGCCGGGCAATTGGCATGATCAGCAACCGGTCGCATGCGGCACTGTATGCCATTGCGGCCTATGGTCTGGCGGAGTCCATCGTCGCATCGGCCCTGATCAATGATATCCATATTCCCGACGAACAGGTCATTCCTGTGTATCAGGCATCTCTCAAGGTCTGTGCCCGGCGTGATCAGCCCTATATCTGGGGGCGGACAATGTTTGCATTGGCCTCGGTTCAACTGATGAATGGCAGCCAGGGCAAAGATTCAAAGATGACAGGGCTGGCGCGTGTAAGCTTCTCCCAAGCGTACGAAGCTTTTACCGATGCCGGGGCCAAGGGGGCTGCGCGTGCGGCATCCGGTGGCTATACCCGGGCGGAAAACATGCTGTCCCAGTTGTCCCATCGCAAGGCCGTGATGGATGCGACCGGGGGTGAGAACAATCAGGAATCCACCGGGTCCTGATCGATCATTGGTTTGATCTTGGGCATCGTGTTTTTGCGATGTCGCGACGGTTTCCCTTGGGGCAAGTTTCATGCAGGCAAAAGAAAACCCCGCAGCTTGCACTGCGGGGTTTCTGACTGCGAATGCGTGATGCATTCTACTCGCGGCTTGCGCCGAAGAAGTGCAGCAACATGATAAACAGGTTCACGAAGTCAAGATACAGACGCAGGGCACCGAACAGGGCTTTCTTGCCCGAGGTCGCGGTGTCATCCTGCTCGTGATACTCTTCCTTGATGCGCTGGGTGTCATAGGCGGTAAGGCCCGTGAAGATCAGTACACCAGCAGCCGAGATGATGAACTGCAACATCGTGCTCGCGAGGAAGATGTTGACCACCATGGCAATGATGATGCCGATCAGACCCATGAACAGGAAGCTGCCCCAGCCCGACAGATCTTTCTTGGTGGTGTAGCCAAACAGGCTCATCGCACCAAAAGTACCTGCGGTGATGAAGAAGGTCCGGGCAATCGATTCACCGGTATAAACCAGGAAGATCGATGAAAGCGACAGACCCATCAGGGCGGCATAAATCCAGAACGTCGTCTGTGCAGCGCCAAAGCTCATTTTGTTAATGCGCGCGCTCAGGAAGAACACCAGCCCGATCGGGGCCAGCATCACAATCCACTGCAGTCCTGTACCGAAAATAGCCTGCATCAGGGTTGGGCTGGTGGACACTGCCATCGCGACCACACCGGTCAGAGCCAGTGCGGATGCCATGTAGTTATAAACACTTAGCATATAGGCGCGGAGACCTGCATCGATCTCGGCCGCCGACCGGCCAACCGAGACGTCATAGCCGCGTTGACGCGTTTCAAAAGCCATTGAAATCCCTCTTTGATCCAATTGTGAGCAGAATACTGATAGTATCCTGCAATGATCAAAATATGGCAGAATTTCCACGAAAAGCAACGGTTTGCCCGATTGATAATCTTTGCGGGAATATATGTTGTGATCTTGTTCACTTCGCGCTTGGAGGCGACAATCGCTCAAAAAAGCGCTAATATGGCTTGGATGCAGGGGACAATCGTGCCGTGACAGCAATATACAAAGGCTCAACCTGCCATGTCCGGGCCAAGTTTGATCAAAAACGTTAAGCGACTTCAAAACCTTATCGCCGAACGCCTGTCTTGGCGTTTATCGGGATTAAGCATGGCTGCGCTTGCGGGTTTGGCGTTGTTTTGTATTGTCTTGCCAAATGGCGGTCGGGCGCAGAATGCCAATCTGACGGCGAACCCGGATTCGGGCGTCGTTCCGGTTTTTACCGACAAATATCCTCAATCCGAATTTTGTGCTGATCCCGATCAGGCCGCACCCTGTTCTGTTGCGCCGGTCGATGTGCCTGAATTTGACGCCAGTTTCATTTACCGGTTTTTGGCCTATGAAGCCCAACGACCTTTTGACCGGTTTTCCTGGCAATCCTTTGTTGCGGTAACCTCGTCTGATCCAACTGGGAACGGTCTTGCGCGGTGGCAAACATATCCCACAAGACGCGATCTGTTTTCCGAGGTTGCCATGCCAAACCCGGCCTGCCGGGATGGTCTGCCCGACGGGGCTCTGCTGTTGGCAAGTCATGTGCAATCAAGTGGTGACATTCTGGTCGATCAGGCAGGCAACTTCATTTTGTATGAAACCCGCATCAACCCGGTCGCGGCCAATTACATTCGCCAAAACGGACTGGACCACGAATCCGGACGTCTGGAGTTTTCCAATGCCGGGCAACCGGTTGATTTCCCCATGGGGCATGGTCCCAACACCCGCGTTTCAAATACCGGCAGTGTTGCCAAAGGCGTGATCAAGACGGCTTCGGCGTCTGACTCTGCGGATGTTGTGGTTGCCGATGCGGCTGTAGAAGCGCGCAAAAACAGTGTCATGGGCGCACAGCTTTTGAAATTTGCCTGGCGTATTTTGCCCGATGGACTGTCAGGAAATCGCTATTTCACCCGTGCGGCACGCATTGCCTTGGATGGGAATGTTACTCTTGATGGCAAGCCCGCCTGCCTTGATGTGACGGTCGGGCTGGTCGGAATGCATCTGGTTGAACGTGTGACCAGCGGCAACGGGGATCGCTGGATCTGGTCGAGTTTCGAACATGTTGGCACGGTGCCACTGGCGGCCAACGCGCGACGCCCCAATAGCATCATCACCGATACACCGTTTGCTGATGGCTGTCTGGCCCCCGATCCGGTCGGGCTCCAAACCCCGACCGGCGGGTTCCTTTTTTATGGGGGCCGAACCGGGGCAGGGGGGCAGGCCAATCAATCCATTCAGTCGGACCTTCGATGGGATGATCATGCACCATATGCCCGCACGGCGTCGGGGGGTACTGTGGTGCCGCCCGATATTGTTAGGTGTTGGCGATTGTTTTCCGGAACGGCCGAAGCCAACTTTGTCTGGCAAACCAAACTGGAAGGCACGGTTTGGGCAAATTACATGCTGCTGGGCACGCAATGGATCGGCAATCCGGGCGGGGCACCGTTTGGTGTTGGCGAAGTGCCGCGTTTTCTAACCAACAGTGCCCTTGAAAGCTTTATCCAGCATCATAGTGATGCGACTTGTCTTGGTTGCCATGTCAATGCGGTAAGCGACGCCGGGCAAACGGCCAACTTTACGTTTCTGCTCGATCCCGCACGTTAGGGCCCTGACCCTAAGATACCTTTACTGACCGTTGCTCAGACAGACCTTCCAATTTTCTCTCATTGGCACTAGCATGCTGCGAAAATCTGCCGCAGCCAAAAAACAAATAACAGTGGCAGATACAGGGAGGAAACATGCTGGTCTGTCGTGATGATTACGCGACGGTGCGCTCGGAGTTCGTCTGGGATGTGCCGACTTATTTCAATATTGGTGTCGATGTCTGTGACAAATGGGCCGACGATCCGGATCGGCTGGCGCTGATGTATCGCAGGCGGGACGGGTCCCGCCGTGATTACAGTTTTGCCCAGATCAAACGACTTTCAAACCGTTTTGCCAATGTCATGCGCCGCCATGGTATTCGCCGGGGCGACCGGGTCGGGATTTTACTGCCGCAAAGCCCCGAAACCGCGATTGCCCATGTTGCGACCTATAAAATGGGTGGCATTGCTGTGCCGCTGTTTACCCTTTTTGGTGTTGATGCGCTGGAATACCGGTTGGGCAACTGTGCGGCCAAGGCACTTGTCACCGACCGCGAAGGCGCGGCAAAAATTGCCGAAATTCGTGATCTTTTGCCCGCCTTGGAATATGTCTATGTGATTGATGGTGCGCCAGATAACTGTTTTGATTTCAAGGCGCTGTCGGCGGAGGCCAGTGATCAGTTCGAACCGGTCAAAACCCGTGCCGATGAACCGGCCCTGATCATTTATACATCAGGCACCACCGGCCAGCCCAAAGGTGCCCTTCATGCGCACCGGGTATTGCTGGGCCATTTGCCCGGCGTCGAAATGTCACATGATTTCTTTCCCAAGGATAATGACGTCATGTGGACGCCCGCCGACTGGGCATGGATCGGTGGGTTGCTTGATGTGCTTTTGCCATCTTGGCATCACGGGGTGCCAGTCGTCGCCCACCGGTTTGAAAAATTCACGCCCGAGGCTGCCTTTGAACTGATTGCCGAGTTCGGCGTGCGCAATACCTTCCTGCCACCAACCGCGTTAAAGATGATGCGGGCGGCGGGTGATGATGTGGCGCAAAAATTCAACTGTAATTTACGCTCTATCGCAAGTGGTGGTGAAACGCTTGGCTCGGAACTCCTTGATTGGGGGCATCGGGTTTTCGGTGTCACGATCAACGAGTTTTATGGTCAGACCGAATGCAACATGGTGGTCAGTTCCTGCCAGTCGATCATGGCACCCAAGCCCGGTGTCATGGGCCGTCCGGTGCCGGGACATGATGTTGCGGTGATTGATCTGGATGGCAATGTGCTGGGTGCTGGTGAGATGGGCCGCATTGCCGTGCGTGCGCCCGATCCGGTGATGTTTCTGGAATATTGGCGCAATCCGGACGCCACACAGGAAAAATACATCGGTGAATGGTTGCTGACCGGCGATATGGGCTGTGTCGATGAAGACGGCTATATCCGCTTTGTCGGGCGCGACGATGACGTCATCAGTTCAGCGGGCTACCGCATCGGCCCGGGCGAAATCGAAGATTGCCTGATTGCCCATCCGGCGGTGCGCATGGCCGGTGTGATCGGCAAACCCGATCCCCAGCGCGGGCAAATCGTAAAGGCCTTTGTCATTCTTGCCGATGGCTTTGCCCAAAGTGCCGAGCTTGAAGACGACATCAAGCAGTTTGTTAAAACCCGACTGGCCGCCCACGAATACCCGCGCGAGATTGCCTTTCTTGATGAACTGCCCATGACGACAACCGGTAAGGTTGTGCGCCGGGCTTTGCGCGATTTGGCGTAACGCGCATTGTCCTAAACCAAAAGGGGCCGGTCAGTGATGTGACCGGCCCCTTTTTATGTGGTTGGAAGGTTTGCTGTGCGTGCTGTGTTACTCGTTACGCAGCAACGGTGCCGCTGGGCTGCGCAGTGCCTGCCACGTGCCGACAAAACCGACAGACAGGGTGGCAAACAACCCGATGGCAATCGGACCCAGTATCGTCGCGGGCAGAAGCGTCCAGGACGCCCCCATCACCAGCACAAGCACCGACCATGCGGCGATGGAGCCCACCAGCGCGGCCAGCACCCCGGTCGCCAACCCAAGGATGCCGTATTCCAGCGCATAGGCATAAAGGATGTTGGCCCGTGTCGCGCCCAGTGTCTTAAGCACCACGGCATCATAGATGCGTTTGCGCCGCCCTGCGGCAACCGCCCCGGCCAGCACCAGCACACCGGCAACAATTGCGATCATGCTGGTCGCATTAAGCGCGGTACCAATTCCGGCCAGAATGGCGTTGGCGGCTTCAAGCGCCTCGCGCACCCGGATGGCTGATACATTGGGGAAGTCGACCCCGATCATGCGATCCACCGGTTCTTCCATATCGCGCGGCATATGGGCGGTGGCAATCAGGCTATAGGGGGCCTTGTCGATCAGGCCGGGTGAAAACACCATGGCGAAATTCATCCGCAGGCTCTGCCATTCGATTTCGCGCCAATTGGCGATCTCGGCGGTGATGTCACGCCCAAGGATATTAATGGTCAATGTGTCGCCCGGCTGAAGGTCAAAGGCATTGCCGATGTCCGCACTGATCGATACCAGCGGTTTGGAGGCATCATTATAATCTGACGGCCACCAATCGCCGCGCACCAGTTTGGTTTCGGGCGGTGGCACGGCAGCAAAGGTCAACCCGCGATCCCCACGCAGGAACCAGCGATCATCGCCCGGTCCGACATCTTCGGATTTAACGCCATCAACCGCCGTGACACGCCCGCGCAACATCGGTGTTTGTTCGACATCGGAAACATTATCCTTCGCCAGAAGCTGGGTGCGGAACGCGTCGATCTGGTCAGGTTGAATATCAAGGAAGAAGAACGCCGGGGCAGATTCCGGCAGGTTCTCATTAATCTCGTTATCAAGGTTGCCCTCGATCCCCGAAATGGTCACCAAAAGGGTCAGACCAAGCCCAAGCGACAGGGCGACCGGAACCGTGCTGGCCCCCGGTCGATGCAGGTTGGTGAGTGCCAGCCGTGAAAAGGCATTGCGTCCGGCGGTAAACCGTTTCGATAAGGATACAATTGCCCGTCCGGCATAGGTGAAAATCACAATCGCTGCTGCCGATCCGCCGATAAAGCCAAGGGCGATGGTCTTATCGGTCGCAGTCATCACGGTCAAAATCAGCAACAGCACAAGCGGCGCGCCGATATAGGGCAGGTCGCGTTTGCGTACCGGACTGCCACCCAGCAATCCGGCACTGGCCCGGAACAGGCGTGCGGCCGGGATTTCACGGGCGCGTAACAACGACGGCAGGGCAAAGACCAATGTGGTCAGAATGCCAAAGCTGGTCGCAATAAGCAGCGACGGCAAGGCCGGGCCCAATGTGACATCAATCGGCAGCCGTCCGGCCAGAAGCGGGGCGACAATGGCCGGGGTCACTGCCCCGATCAAAAGGCCGATGGCAATGCCGATAACGGCCAGTACAAGGATTTGCAGGAAGTAAATCCGCAACACCAACCCATGTGATGCGCCCACCGATTTCAGGGTGGCGATCACGGATGTTTTGCTTTCGATATGGCTGCGCACCGCATTGGCCACCCCAATACCCCCGACCAGAAGGGCGGACAACCCGACAAGGGTCAGAAACAGGGTCAACCGTTCGATAAAGCGGCGCAGTCCCGGATTGGCGTTGGCGGTATCGCGCACACGCCACCCGGCATCTTCAAACTGTTCGTCAAGCCGTTCACGAAACGCGGTGGGCGTTTCACTGTCATTCAAATCCAAAGCGTAATAATAGCGGATCAGACTTCCGGGCTGCACCAGTCCGGTCTGCATCAACGCGTCCTTGGACATCATTAAACGCGGACCAAAGTTGAAAAAGCCAACCGCCTTGTCGGGTTCGGTGGTGATGACGCCGCGAATTTGCACGTCGATGTCACCGAGTTTCACCGTATCGCCAACCTTGATCTTAAGGCGTTCCAGCAATCCGGCCTCGGTCACAGCCCCCCAGACACCGTCTTTTTGATCAAGACTTCCGTCAAAGGGAATGTCATCGGCCAGTTCCATCTCGCCAAACAGCGGATAGGCATCATCAACGGCTTTAAGCTCAACCAAACGGCGTTGATCTGGGCCATAGGCGGTGGTCCGCATGGTCGCAAGTTGCCCGACCCGTTCGGTATTATCGCTCAGCCATTCAAGCTGTTGGGGCGTGGCATCCGTATGGGTCAGGCGCAACTCAACATCACCACCCAAAAGCTTCCGCCCGTCACGCTCAAGTGCCGATAGAACGGATTCCGAAACGTTTCCCACGGCCGCAATCGCGCCAACGCCCAATGCAAGACAGGCCAGGAAAATCCAAAAGCCGGACAAGCCGCCGCGCAATTCCCGGCGACAGACTTGCCACGCAATAGACCACAGGCGGTCTGCACCACTGCCACCATTCGATGCGTTTGTCGTGCGGCTCATGAGTGCTCTTCCTGCTGCGTAACGATTTCACCATCGCGCAGCATGATGGTGCGGTCGCACCGGTCGGCAAGATTGGGATCATGGGTAATCAAAAGCAGCGTCGATCCTTTGCGCTTGGCCAGATCAAACAGCAATTCAATAATCGTTTCGCCGGTCGCCCCGTCAAGGTTCCCGGTCGGTTCATCGGCCAGCAACAACTCGGGATCGGTGGCAAGGGCGCGGGCCAGCGCAACACGTTGTTGCTCGCCGCCCGAAAGCTGACCGGGGTAATGGCCAATCCGGTGACCCAGCCCGACGGCTTTAAGTTCCTGCTCGGCCTTTTCAAAGGCATCCTTGCGCCCGGCAAACTCCATCGGAAGTGCAACGTTTTCAAGTGCACTCATCGTCGGGATCAGGTGGAAGTCCTGAAACACGATGCCAACATGATGGCGGCGATACAGCGCCAGCCCGTCTTCATCAAGCGTGCGCAGATCATTGCCACACACTGTCACAACGCCTTCTTGGGCTTGTTCCAGCCCGGCAATCACCATCAAAAGCGACGTTTTGCCCGATCCGGACGGTCCGACCAGACTGACGCGTTCGCCCGCCTCGATTGAAATGTCGATCCCTTTCAGGATTTCAACAATGCCCGCCGGGCCAGCCAGACGCAGTTTGAGGTTCTGCACATCAACGGTTTTGCTACGTTCCTGTTGTGATGCGACGGTGTTTTCATCCGGGATCGAGGCAGTTTCAGTAACGCTCATCTGGGGTCCTATCGGGCTTAATCCATTGCAAGAACAAGAATGCGGTCTAAATATTCATACGGAACGAAAGGCGTTTGGTTCAAACAGGTCTGGTTTGAAATGCGCCGTTTAAAGGTAACCGTATGGTAACCGTTTCAACAAGTAACAGGCATATAAGTATGGGATGTGTAATGAATTTTGGCTTCGGGCAAGGGTGCAGTGTAATCAAGTTCACTGCAAATCCGCTATGGCGTGCCGCGCGGTTTGTCTCGCGCAACAGTGTAATCCTGTTTGGGGTTGCGGCCATTTTCCTGTCTGCACCTGCCAATGCCAATGCTAGTGAAAACAAGCCACAAACCCTTGTGTTATTTGGCGATAGTTTGATGGCGGGCTATGGACTTTCGCAAGAAAACGGCTTCGCCCCCAAGCTTGAAGCCGCCTTGAAGGATGCCGGACATTCAATCAATGTCGTCAACAGTTCCGTTTCCGGCGATACCACAGCAGCAGGCCTGGCGCGGCTTGACTGGGCCTTGGTTGATAAACCCGATGCGGTGTTGCTTGAACTTGGTGCCAATGATGCCTTGCGCGGCATGGAACCAGCCCAGACCCGCGATAATCTGGCTCAAATTATCGAAAAACTGCGCGCAATGGACATTGATGTTTTGCTGGCCGGGATGATGGCCCCGCCCAATATGGGCAGGCAATATGGCGATGAATTCAACAGCATCTATCCCGATCTCGCAAGCGAGTATCAGGTTGATTTATATCCATTTTTCCTTGATGGGGTCGCGGCCGACCCGACCCTTAATCAGGATGATGGCATGCATCCGAATGCAAAGGGTGTCGATGAAATCGTCGGGCGTATCCTGCCAGATGTTGTTTCTATCCTCACCTCGGGGTCTTAACCGGAGCGGGCATCCCCCGGTTTTGCCCACGGCATCTCTACGACGAGACGTTTTATGATTTTGCCAAACGGGCCGCATCAATCTGATGTGGCCTGTTTTCAGTTAAGCCGGAGATCCCCAAAATCGCATGTATTACAGTCGGTTGCGAAGCTTCCAGTTTTGGTTCTTTGTCAAAAACCGCTAAAAAAAAACGCTAAAATCTCTCTGAGTCAGCAATTAAAACTGCATACGTAGATAGAATTCATACGCTTATCGAAATGATTGCCTCTGTCTTGGCATTGTATCCCGTAAGAACACCAAAAATCATCAATAATATGTTATATATCAAATAGTTATATCGCATTCAAAGTTGCTTATTTTAACCGCAAAAGCATCAAAAACCCGCCTGAAATCGCTCTGAACAGTGGGATGAGTGTAAAATTAACACTCCATTTACTTTCGGTTATGTTCCGAATGTTCGATGCCGTAACTGCATATGTAGTTTTGAGGTTGGCAAGATGGAAACAACGACGCCATTTTTACTTCAAAAGGTCGATTTGGCCCCTGCGCAGGAGCTAAAATCAAACGCGATGATTCATAATGATAGTTCTTATGATTCAACGCTTTAGAGTAGTCTGGCAAGTTATCCACTGCAAAGGCCTGTGGATAAGTTTGTTGACTATCTTTTCATCAGACAAATAAACCAAACGCGCCGGGAATCGTTAATATCCTTGGTATATCAGGTGTTTGAGTTCTATCAGGCAGTCCCGAGTCGCGGCTTGACGGCCGAATAGGGCCTGTGGATGAATCGGAAGCGATTCAAATTTTGACTGCAAATGCAGTTGCCCAGCCCGGAATCCGTCGATAGACTTTATCCGTTCACTGTCCGGCGTGCGCCGTCAAAACACTGATATAGTATTATAAATCAAATGCTTGTGGGGAATATTCGTGACCACACCGGGCGTCAAACAATCCTATACCATTCCCTGTTCGTCGGTTTTCCGTGATGCGGTGCAGGCCTTGGCCGAACGGCGCGGGGTGAATGCCGCCGATCTTGCGCGCTCCGTGATGCTGATTGTGCCGGAAAAGGCGATTGATGATTATGAGGATCCCGGCGATCCGCCCAAGTCGGACCGCGAAACCATCGTTTTGAAATCTGGCCCGGCCGAAGGACGTCCGTGGCGCAGAAAGCCGCGCCTGCAATTGCGCCTGCCGCCGGGGTTTTCCATCATCATGGTGCGTAAGGCCTTGAAAATGGCCCTGGATTTTGACACGGGCGATGTCAAAATGCGGGTTGAAAAATCCGATATCCTGGCGGCCGAAAGTGCCGCACTGGCCGAAGCCCGCGCACTGAAAAAGCGTCAGGCCGAACCTCCGGTCGAACTTTTGCAATCGCGCGAAGAACTCGAACGTCTGCGTCAGATTGTCGATAATCTGGCGTTTGATCCGCTTGATCGCGGTGTGACCACCTTCAACGAGGCCCTGCATGTCATGGGGTTCGCGCCAAGTGCACGGCCGGATTTACGCGAAATTCGCACCAAATATCGCGTGCTTGCCGCCATCCATCATCCCGACAGCAATTACGGATCGCACCAACGCATGACGCAACTTAATGCGGCAATGGATCTGCTGCGACGCCATATAACCTAGGCTCAGGTAACCTAGGCTCACGCGGGTTTTTTAACGGCGTATCTTGAGAACACCAGACCGCAATGCTTAGATATGAATAAGGCCCCAGAAGGGTCCAACATGGAACATCGGGAGAATGCATGACGGGGGAATTTTGCGCGGCACATGCCAGTGGTGAAAACTGGGCAGCAGTGGCCTCCGAACTGGCCGATCAACTTCAGACAGCGCCCTTGCCAGAACAGGCCTTGGCGTTTTTGTATGTCACCGAGGCGCTTTCCGATGATCTGGGCAGCATCCTGACCTTCCTGCGGTCCCGTTTGTCGATCGAACACTGGACGGGGACGGCGGGCATTGGTGTTTGTGGGTCGGGTCGGGCCTATTTCGGTGTTCCGGCGGCATCGGTGCTGATTGCGCCGTTTGCCGGTGAGGATTTTCATGTTTTCGAACCGCTGAAAACCGATGCGGATGTGGATGCACCGGATTTGCAACAGGCCATCGACCGCCTGCAACCGATCTTTGGTTTGGTGCATGGTGATCCGGGCGCACCCCAGACATTATCCACGCTTGGCGAACTGGCGCGGGTTGGCTCGACCTATCTGGTGGGTGGCATTGCATCTGGCGAACGCGGCGCGCCACAGATTGCTGATCGTGTGGTGGACGGCGGATTATCGGGTGTTTTGTTTGATGCCAAAACCGCCGTTCAGGTCGGCATCACGCAGGCCTGCACCCCTGTCGGTCCAGTGCATCGCGTGACCGAAGGGCGCGAAGGCATCGTTTCCACGCTCGATGACCGCCCTGCCCTTGAGGTGCTTAAAGAAGAGCTTAATTCCGACGGTAGCGAGAATTCCATCGCATCGGGCCGTTACCACGTCGCCCTGATGATTCCGGGCTCGGACACTGGCGATTTTGTCGTGCGCAATCTTCTGGGCGTTGATCCACATAATCACATGATCGCCATCAGCGGTGATGTGCAGGCGGGCGATGCGGTTCGCTTTGTCCGGCGTGACGGGGCGGCGGCCGAAGAAGACCTGCGCCGTATGCTGAACGATGTGCAAAAACGCCTGCCGGGAAAACCACGCGGTGCGCTGTATTGCAGCTGTGTTGCCCGTGGGCCGCATTTGTTTGGCACCGAAAGCCGCGAAATGATGATCATTCGTGATGAGTTGGGTGATTTGCCGCTGACCGGGTTTTACGGCAATGGCGAAGTCTGCAATGACCGGTTTTATGGCTATACCGGGGTTTTAACGCTGTTTGTGTGACGGCGGGTCTGTCTGGAACGCCTTGCAAAAGCGTTATAAATTCAAGGCACCCTGACATTTTTTGCCGTCAAAGGTTCCATCCCCGGCCTGACAGGATATATTCAATCCATTGAAAAATATGCGCACCCCACCCGGGGTGTAAAAGGGGATTGATACATGGAATACCGTCGATTGGGACGTACTGACATTGATGTCAGTGTTATTTGCCTGGGTACGATGACCTGGGGCCAACAGAATACGCAGGATGAAGCATTCGAACAGCTCGACTACGCGACCTCGAACGAAGTCAATTTCATTGATACCGCCGAAATGTATCCGGTTCCGGCAATGGCAGAAACCTTCACCAAAACCGAAACCATCATCGGCAACTGGCTGGAAAAACGCGGGCGTCGCGATGATCTTGTGATCGCAACCAAAATCGTCGGCCCTGCCGAACGTTTTGGCTATGTCCGCGGTGGGCCGCGTTTGACCCGCGATCAGATCAATGAAGCCATCGACGGATCGCTCAAACGTCTTAAAACCGATTACGTCGATCTGTATCAGCTCCATTGGCCGGACCGAAATTCCAACTTCTTTGGCAAACTGGGCTACGTCCATGACGCGGACGAGGATTTCACCCCGATCGAAGAAAGCCTCGAAGCCCTTGATGGCTTGGTCAAGGCTGGCAAGGTCCGCCATATCGGCCTGTCGAATGAAAACCCGTGGGGCTTGATGAAGTTTCTTGAACTGGCCGAGAAAAAGGGCTGGCCGCGCGTGGTATCGGTTCAGAACCCCTATAGCCTTCTGACCCGTCAATACGAAGTCGGCATGGCCGAATGTTCGATCCGCGAAGATGCCGGACTTCTGGCTTATTCGCCGTTGGGCGGCGGAGCCTTGTCGGGTAAATATCTCGGCGGGGCGCGTCCAGAAGGCGCGCGTTCGTCGATCTGGCCGCAGTATTTTGCCCGGTATCTGACCGAAAATGGCATCAAATCGACCGAAGCCTATGTCAAACTTGCCAAGGACAATGGCCTTGATCCATCCCAGATGGCGCTGGCCTATGTCAATTCGCGCCCGTTCCTGACGTCAAACATCATTGGCGCGACCAGTATGGAACAGCTGAAACTCAATGTCGGATCGGCCAAAATCACCCTGTCCGAAGACGTTCTGTCCGAGATTGAAAACATCCATCAAACCTGGCCGTATCCGTGCCCATAAGGCACAGATATAGGCGCAGGTAACGGGGAAGGCCGCCCGATTGTCGGGCGCCTGACCCCACCCAAATGTGAAGGAGACGGCGCATGGTAAAGCAGATTTTTGGTAAGGAAACCGATCTTGGTGCCTTTTCCGTGCGCCGCGTCCTGCCGCACCGTGATGTGCGGTCGGTCGGCCCGTTTGTGTTTTTCGATCATATGGGGCCGGCTGATTTCCAACCCGGCGAGGGGATCGACGTTGCCCCGCATCCCCATATTGGTCTTGCCACGGTGACCTATATTTTCGAGGGCGCCATTCGCCATCACGACAGCCTTGGCAGCCTGCTTGAAATCAAGCCGGGCGATCTGAACTGGATGCATGCCGGGCGCGGGATCACCCATTCCGAACGTGAAACCGATGCTGTGCGCAACAGCGCGCACAAACTCGACGGGCTGCAATTATGGGTCGCCGTTCCCGAAGAAGACGAAGAATCTGATCCCGAATTCTTCCATGTGGCAAAGGACGATTTGCCGATCATCGAAGATGCCGGGCTGCACATGCGCCTGATCGCGGGCGAGGCATTCGGCAAAACCGCCCCGGTGCCGGTCAAATCCAAACTGTTTTATCTTGATGTTCACATGGACGAAGGCGCGCAGCTTTTGCTCCCCGGCGAAAATCAGGAAGCCGCCCTTTATGTTGTCTCGGGCACCTTGCGCATTGATGGCGTGGCCTATGCGCCGGAAAGTTTCATCTATGTCGCGCCCGAAGAAATCCCCGATATTGTCGCGCAAAGCGACTGCCGGGTGATGTTGCTGGGCGGCTTGTCGGTTGGCTATCGCCATCTGTGGTGGAACTTTGTCTCAAGCTCCAAGGAACGCATTGATCAGGCCAAAGCCGATTGGGCGGCGGGCAACTTCCCGCAAATCGAAGGCGAGGATGACATCATTCCGCTTCCGGGCCGATCAACTGGTTGAATGCCGTTTGATCGCATTCCCCCATTCCGTTTTGAGTTTTGAATATGCGTTTGTTTGTTGGCGTCGAAATACCGGCTGATATCGCAGCCGATCTTTACCCGTTGGCGCGCGGGATCAAGGGGCTTGATGCCCAAACCCCGGAAAATATGCACATCACCCTTAAATTCATCGGCAATGTTGATCCCGGTTTGGCGGTCGAAATTGATCAGGCGTTGGCAAAAATTGCCTTTGAGCCGTTTGACCTTTGCGTGCAGGGCCTTAATATTTTTGCATCAACCCGCAAAATCCGCATTTTCTGGGCCGGGGTCAAGGATCAGCCGCTGATGCGCCAACTGGCCGCATGGGTGGAGAACGCGCTTCTTGCGCTGGAAGAATGCCCCGATATGGACATGCGCAATTTCACCCCGCACATCACGCTCGGCCGTAACCGCAATGCCGCGCGCGCCACCATTGAGCAGGCGGTTGCCGATCATGGCGATGTCAGCTCGCGGACGTTTACCATTGATCGTTTCTGCCTGTATGAAAGCCATTCCACCGCCGATGGCCCGGAATTTCGGGTGGTCGCGGCCTATGATGGGACGGATGGGCCAAATGGCACTGGTGACACACAGAACTTCCGCGATGATCAGGCGTTTTTAGAACGCGAAATGCCCAGCCCTGACCAAGGAGAAATCGAATGAAGCTCGGCTTTATTGGCACCGGCGTCATCAGTGATGCCATGATCCGGGGGCTTCTTTCGACCGACGATGCGGTTTCCGAAATCATCGTTTCGCGCCGTGGGCGTGAATTCTCGCAAAAGCTGGCGACGGAATTTGATGCCGTTCGGGTCGAAGACGACAATCAGGCGATCATGGATGCCGCCGATATCGTGTTTCTCGCCGTGCGTCCGCAAATCGCCGAGCGGGTCTTAAGCGGGTTGAAGGCCCCCGCGAATACCCAAATCGTCAGCCTGATCGCCACCATCCCGATTGCAAAGCTGCAAGGCTGGATTTCCGGCGGGGCCTCCTTTGACCGCGCCATTCCATTGCCCTCGGTCGCCCATTGTAATTGTGTGACGGCGGTCTATCCCGGCGCACCTGATGTTATCGCCCTGTTTGAAAAACTCGGCGGGGCGGTTGCGGCCGATACCATCGATGCCTTTGACGGCTACGCGGCAGGCAGTGCACTGATGGCGACCTATTTTGAAATCCTTGAAAGTTCGGCGCAATGGATGGTCGCACATGGATCGGATTATGCCGACGCCAGACGCTATCTCGCCGCCCTGTTTGCCGGGCTTTCTGACAACACGATCAAATCCCCCGATCAAAGCTTTGCCACCTTGGTCGAAGGTCACTCGACACCGGGCGGTTTAAACGAACAGGTGGCACAAACCTTTATGCGGCAAAAGGGCGGGGCGGCCATCCACAGTGCCCTTGATGACGTCTTTGCCCGGATCAAGGCTGCCTCAAGCGGCAGCTAAATCATCGCACCGAACAAAAACGGGCGGCCTGTATAAGGGCCGCCCGTTCTATTTTTTGTCTTTATATATCTTGGCGTAGTTTCGGGCCTAGGCTGCCGCTGCGGCGTTCTGATAGCCAACTGTCAAACGACGTTGTGTTTTGTCGCCTGCCTCTAAGATATCGACCATCGCCACCGCGAAATCGGCATAGGAAATTCGGGCCATCCCATCATGATCGGGGATCAGCGTATCCGTACCGCGCACATACTGTCGGGTTTTATCCCCGGCAAACAGCATGGCGGGCGGGCGCAGGCAGGTCCATTGCACATCGTCATACTGATCAAAGAGTGCATCCTGCGTGGCGCAGGCCTGGGCAATTGGCCGCACGGCATCGGGCAGGAAATCTGGTGCACTCAGAACCGTATGACCACTGCCATCCGCCAGTTTCAGGGGTGCCGCCCCACCAGTGATATAAATCGGGGTGCTGGTCTGACGTGCGGCGGTAAGCAAGCATTCGGTCATGACGGCCAAAAGCTGTTCCTGACCTGACACCGGGCGCACGGCGCTGACCGCGATATCATGATCGGCCATAATGCCCGCCACCAGATCGGGGCTTTCAAGAATATCGACCTGACGTCGTGTAACTGCTTCTGGCAGTGACGCAAGGCGGTTGGTGTTGCGCGCAATGGCTGTGACGTGATGCCCGCGCATCATTGCTTCGGTCACCACTTCGCGTCCGACATCACCGGTTGCACCAAAAACGACAATTTTCTTTGGCGCCGTGGTTTTGAAAGTGTGTTTCGTTTTGTCAGCGTGTTTCATTGGGGCGTTCCTTTAAGTGTCGTTCGGTATTGTCATGAGTTTGCGGCCGGTTTGACCGGGGGGACGATGTTGGCCTTGATCGGTGCGGGACGTGCGGCGCGTTGTCCGATCCAGATGCTGACCAGAACAATCACCACACCGGCGATCTGGGTTGGGCTTAACTGCTCGCCAAGGATGATCCAGCCCAGCAACACCGCACTGGTCGGGCTAAGGAAGCCAAAGCTTGTCACCGTGGCCGGACCCAGTTTGGCAATCCCGCGAAACCACAGATAATAGGTCAGTGCCGCCCCGATCAGGCCAAGCCACGCCAGCCCGGCAAGGTTTTCAAGCGTTGGAACCGGAAACGATGGCTCCAAAATCAGCGCAACCGGGATCAGAAGCACACCGCCCGCCGTGAGCTGCCACGCGGTAAAGGTCAGTGGTGATACGGGGGGCTGCCATTTGCGGGTTAAAACCGTGCCTGCCGCCATTGAAAGGGCGCCGATGGTGGCACTGGCAATGCCAACCGGATCAAGCGTTGCGCCGGGATCAAGGACCAGAAGTGCGACACCAAAGATCCCGGAAATTGCTGCGATGATTCCGGCAACCTTGATGGTGCTTCCCAAGGCAAAACGCGCCAGAAACAGAACAAACAACGGCTGAACTGCGCCCAGTGTCGCCGCCACCCCGCCCGGCAGGCGATAGGCCGCCAAAAACAGCATTGACCAGAAAATCGCAAAATTAAGCGCGCCAAGGATCAAAACCTTGCCCCACCACCCCGATTGCGGCAATTGGCGAACAACAAGCAACAGGATCAAACCCGCCGGCAAGGCACGCAGCAGCGACACGGTCAGCGGATAACCATGCGGCAAAAGCTCGGTGGCAACGATATAGCTGCTGCCCCAGATCGCCGGGGCAAGGGCGGTAAGCAATAAGTCTGTTGTTCGGTTCATCGGGTTTCTCCATTTATCTTGACGTCAAGGTATATCGATAAATCTTGACGTCAAGATAAATTTTTGCCATCACCCACCCATGGACCAGGTAGATCGCATTTTGGCGCAGTGGCATCAGGAACGTCCCGATCTTGATGTGACGCCAATGGGAATGTTTGGCCGCTTCGGGCGGCTGCGTTCCGTTTTAATGTCGGGATTGGATGATATCTTTCGCGCCCATGGCCTGAGTGCGGCCAGCTTCGATGTGCTCGCCACCTTGCGCCGTTCCGGCCCGCCCTATGCGCTCAGCCCATCTGACTTGATCGCATGGACAATGGTCACATCGGGCACCATGACCAACCGGCTCGATAAGCTTGAACAGGCCGGATTGGTCTCACGCGAAAAGAACCCGGAAGACGGACGCGGCTTTGTCATCGCGCTCACCCAAAAAGGCCGCACCCTGATTGACGCCGCCGTCACCGACCATGTCGCCAACCAGCACCGCCTTGCCGAAGGCCTGACGACCGACGAGCAAAGCCAGCTTGATGGTTTGCTGCGCAAATGGTTGGCCGCTGTCGCACCGGACGACGCATAAGCAAATCCGGAATGATCCAGACGTGCAAAGGCACGGCAGAAAGAGACGCGGTGTGATCAGCTTTATAATATTTCGGGAGCTGTACGGTTTGTGGCAGAGAGGAGGGGGCGTTCGACAAATGCCAGTTTTCGCATTTTCAAATAGATACTTATAAGGTGACATCAATTCAGTTTTGACACAATCTGTGTCAAAACTTGCAAAAAATTGTCAATTGTCTGCTTGCAAGTAGAGGTAAGTTTCCTGTTTTCCTTCTTGATTCTATTCAATAGAAAGGGCAGAGGGAAAATCGCCAAAAACGTCGTGGCGATTAACCGATACTTTCGCATTGAGGTCAGGACGAAACATGGGAACCTTAAACTCAGACACTGAACGATTTTTCTCAGATTTTGTGAAGCTCGCAGAAAGATGGCTTATCGCAGTCTGGAATTTTCTTATGGAAGTGTTTGTTGCCGTGAAGTTGATGCCTCTTTTCGCAAGGGCTCCTTGGCTACTTGCGGTTCTGCTGTTCTTTCTATGCCGTAATGCCGCCTATTGCATTTTTCTGGGTCTTTTTAGGGTTGGCCGCGCTTAATAATAGAGAAAAAATGGGTGAGAGTTTTATTATCCAGAAAAAAGAAAAAGATAAGAATGATGAACTTTTAGAGGATGTCTAAAAACGCCTGAATGACATAAATCAGCCGTCTAGAATTGTCAGAGGTATTCAATTCTACAAGAGGGTAATTAGGCTATTGGGATGTGCCTCGAAGAGGGCTTTGGTCTTTGGTTGCTTTTGCTGCCTTCGGATACCAAATCCAAAGAGTTCTATAAGGGGTGAAAATCTCATATATCCAAGGGATTATCAGAGCCACGATTCCTGTGAGAAAGAACGTCGATATGAGGGTTGTCGGGGTAATTTTTGTTTGTGCTAACAGCTCATAAGATTGAGAAATTATCGTTCTTATACCGCTATTTATTGTAAGTGATTCGAAAATGATGAGTAGCAAACAGGAGAATGATATATGAGCGCTGATTCTTTGTTTTTCTGATTCTTCATTATGTGACTTTAGCTCTTTTTCATATGTATGTAGGGCTAGTTCATCTTCATTATCTTGAGCATACTTTAGTAATTTTCCTCCTATAATGTATTCATCGCGCGATGGGGTGTATCTTGGTAGTGTTGGTACATTGAATTTAAGAAATATTATGAATAATACATTTTCAGTAAAATGTTTTAATATGAGTGTAAAATAAGACATGAAAAATGCATAGCCAACGAGGAAAATAGTTACGTATCCTAGTGTGATATCTGTTTGAAATTCGTCTATTCCCAGTGTTGTTATATTTTGTGACGTCGTTAAAGAAAGCGATAGGTCTAGTGCAAGAACAAAGCTTGATAGGCCCAACGCAAAGGAAAAATTTGTTGCTCGTTCGGCGAGATTGGTAAGATTTTCCGATATCTTTGCAGCATAGGTGGACATTTCAGATGCCATTTTTCTCAACCTTAAATTTTATTGAAATGTAGATAGATTGAGGTACTTATTCTGTTTTAAGAAGTTTTTTTCAAAAAAGCTCTACGACTTCTACGCTAAGTGCCTTGGCCATGGAGTCCAGTGTGGTGATGGTTCGGCTGCGTTTTCCGTTGCCAAAGGGTGAATCACATTTCTACTGTCAATTTCAACCAATTCAATAAATATTAGTTGGTTGATGCGTCCTGTAAGTATCCCTCTAATTTTTCCTCAAGGTCACCAAATATCTGGAAGTGACGCATTGCAAAATGAGGGTTGGATCGCGCTTTCTCGAGGCGTTGCGCGAGAAGGGCTGCGCACTTCTTTTTGTCTCCGGGGCTAAAATAATAAACGCCGAGTGCAGCTCCCAGGACATAGCAGGAGCTAAGAAACGCAGCATTGCTGTCCTTGCGGTAATATGCGGTTTTTCTGATCGCATCGAGATCAGCTATTATCTCCGGATAATGACAAATCTTATTTACGAGCGATTGGTCGCCGCATTGCGCCATTAGCTCGGCCTGAACCTTGGCGATAAATAGCCGAAGTCTGATTGATCTTAAAAAGCTGAACAAATCCATCCCCCTCCCTATTAGTGCCCTGTAATGCGTAGATTATCGCTATTTGAACAGGAAAAGATCAACCCTGCCTCTTTTTCGAGGTTCTGAGCTTGTGTAAGGTTCGATTTATGGTGGGGAGCATAAAAATAAATGGCAATTTTGGGTACATAGACGGGGTACACATGCCGTAATAAAAATGGGGCAGTCCACTTTTTATGCTTGTTCCTCGATTACCGCCACATAGGAAAGCAGTTTTGGTGGCAGATACTTTCGGGTGGAAACGACATCGCCATTCTGATGCGACGCAAAGCGACGTTTCAGGTCATTGGTTGACCCGACATATACATCGTCATTTGAAAGTCTGAGGAAATAAACATACCACATCGGGTAATCTGCCACCCTGCGCCAAGGCTTCGGCAGGCACCCCATGCCGATTGGCTCCGTGTGGCCTGCCACCCGAAGCCCGCAGGGCATAGGGTGGCAGAGAGGAGGGGATTCGAACCCCTGAGGGGCTTACACCCCAACACGCTTTCCAGGCGTGCGCCTTAAACCACTCGGCCACCTCTCCACATGCGATCTATATATCGCGAAAGCGGGCGGACATTAGCCGACCCGTCCTTGCTTGACAAGGGCCAATCAGCCTCTTTTTTCACTTTCGGGAAATCCGCCCCAAAACAGCGCTGACGGCGGCTTTGATCAAGGCTGTCAGGGTTGAGAAAACGTGGTCTGGCGCAATCTTTACTTCTTATTGAGGTCTGATGACTAAGGTTTCATGTCAGGGTTCTCGACCTGCAAGATAAATAACACTGAAACCCTGCAACACTTTACGTCGATGGGGTCTTGCCGTTAGGGTGTCTGCATAATTTTCTAATATACCCATCCTTGCGGGGTGGTGCGGAGAAGACAATGTGGTTTTTCAGGGCGTTGGGATGGTTGTTGCTTTTCGCCAGCATTGCGGTGCTGGTCGATGGTTCCATCACGGCGCTTCAGACAGGTAGTTTTCGTCTGGCAGCCGCCGGAGAGCTCTGGTATCGCCTTGATGCCGGAAGCCTGAACCTGTTGCAATCGGTCATACAGCGCTACGTTTCGGTCTGGATCTGGGACAATGTCTTTGTCCCCGTGCTGCTGGCCCCGGCCCTTGTGGTGCTGTTTGTGCCTGCCGTCGTGTTGCTGGTGCTGACCCGTAAACGCAAACGTCAGCGGATCTTCTAATTCTCAAACCATCATCAATCTGAAATCTCGCAATCTTTGTGCGGGGCTGTGTGGGGGGCTGTTTGCGGGTTTAGCCCAATGTCGGCTTGTCTGTCGTTTCGTCAGGCGGCACACTGTCGCCAACTATTCCCGACCACGGACAGGCAGTAGGCATGAAAGCATGGATTTGCACCGCATTCGGTGAAGAACCGCAGTTGATCGAACACCCTGATCCGGTGGCCGCTCCAAACGCGGTGGTGATTGAGGTTGCCGCCTGCGGGGTTAATTTCGCCGATAGCCTGATCCTGCAAGGAACCTATCAAAAACGCCCCACCGGTGCCTTTTCCCCCGGTTTTGAAGTCAGCGGCACCGTGATGGAAATCGGCGATGATGTGCGGGGCATCGCGGTGGGGGATCGCGTCATGGCCCTGCCCGATTGGGGCGGCTATGCGACCCGGATTGCGGTCGATGCGTCCCTTGTCATGCCTTTACCCGATGAAGTTCCATTTGACGCAGCAGCAGCCTTTCAAATCGCATATAGTACAAGCTGGTTTAGTTTGAAATATCGCGCCAACGTGCGGCCGGGCGAGATTGTTCTGGTTCATGGTGCTGCGGGCGGTGTTGGGCTAACCGCGGTTGAATGCGCCAAACTGCTGGGGGCGACGGTGATCGCCACGGCGGGCGGGGCGGCAAAATGCCAGATCGCGCGCGACCATGGTGCCGATCACGTTATTGATTACAAAACGCAAAGCATCCGGGGCCGGGTGCGCGACATTGTCGCCGGGCTTAACCGCCCGCCGGGGATGCAGGACGGGGTTGATGTGGTCTATGACCCGGTTGGTGGGGATGTGTTTGACCAAAGCCTGCGCTGTGTGGCACCCGGCGCGCGCATCTTGCTGATTGGCTTTGCCAGTGGCACCGTACCGCAAATTCCGGCCAATATTCTGCTGGTTAAAAATATTGCCGTGCGGGGCTTTTATTTTGGCGCCTATTTGCTGCAAAATCCCCACCTTGCACGTGCCGGCATGGCGGAACTGATCGAGATGTTGTCGGCGGGTAAAATCACTCCGATGATTTCACGTCGCTATCCCTTGCCGGACGCCATGCAGGCCCTTGCCGCGATTGCCGATCGCACAGCAACCGGCAAGCTCGTGATCACCTGTCAGGACGCTTAAGGTCGCTGTTGTTTCAACAAAGTCTGATATTAAGCAAATCGCCGGATTTTATTAATTAATTCCTTGGTATAGGATGGCGCTGTCCCACTCGATGATCTACTGGAACCCGCGGTAATGCCCGACGACAAAAAAATGCCTGATGCTGTGTCATCGTCTGCCAAGACGCGCGATCAGTATGAAAGCTATCCTTATCCGGCACGCGATCCGGACGACGAGGATAAGCGCCTGATCACCGGCTCTCCGGGCAATTGGGATGAGGTGGTGCATTTTGTTTTTGGCGGGCGGGATCCATCGGCACAAACCAAAAGTGGCAAAATCAGGATTTTGGTTGCCGGTGGTGGGACCGGGGACGCCTTGGTCATGCTGGCCCAGCAGGCCCGGGACCGTAAGGCCAAGGCGGAAATTGTCTATATCGATCTGTCCGAAAGCGCGCGCGCCATCGCCGAGGCGCGGATCAAGCGCCGCAATCTTGAAAAGAACGTCACCTTTGTCACCGGTTCCTTTGTCGATCTGGCGGCTGAGTACGGCCCGTTTGATTATATTGATTGCTGCGGGGTGCTCCATCACCTGCCTGATCCGGATGCCGGATTGCGCGCGTTGTCTGATGCACTCAAACCCAATGGTGGCATGGGCTTGATGGTCTATGGGGAGCTCGGGCGCACCGGTGTTTACCATATGCAGGAGATGATGGAGCGCATGAACGCCGAAGCCGGTGGGGCGCGGCGTTTGAATTTCGGCAAGGCGCTGTTTAACAGCCTGCCGGGCACCAACTGGCTGAAGCGCAATCCGTTTGTCGGTGATCATGTCCATGGTGGGGACGCCGGGTTTTATGATCTGTTGCTCCATCAACAGGACCGGGCCTACCGGGTGGATGAGGTGTTTGATTTCACCGAACAGGCTGGTTTGCGTCTTCAGAACTTTGTCGAACCGATGCGCTATGACCCGACCACCTATTGTTCGCGCCATGATGTGCTTGACCGGGCGGTGCATGTGCCGTTTCGCGAGCGTGCCGCCCTGGCCGAACTGATGGCGGGCAATATCACCAAGCACACATTTTACGTGGTGAAGGCCAAAAACAAGGTCAAACCGCCGATGCCATCCGAAGACGCCATTCCGTTCTTTACCCGTGTGGATGGGCCCGCCTTGGCGCGCTCCGTTGCCAAAACCGGCAACATCAAAATCACCTTTACCGGTCTTGCCGTGACCCGCACCATGCCTGCTGCCAGCCCGGCGATCCTGTCGCGGATTGATGGCAAGCGCAGCATCGGCGAGATTTACAAGATGTTTGATCCCAAGCCGGAAAAATACGAATTCAACGCGCAGTTTGCCGTGATGTATTCCGTACTGAGTGCGGCAAACATCATGTATTTGCATCTGCCCGAAAAGAAATAAGGCCGACCTGCCTTGCGTCGTTGCGCAAAAAGAAAACCGGTCAACAGGGATGTGACCGGTTTTCATATACGCACGCTCCAACGGGGGAAGTTGGAGTTGCGTTCAGGGAGATCGAAACATAAGCGCCTTATTTGGCGCTTGGGATTCTCAAGGCGCTCATCAGAGCGTCAATAACCTGCAAGGGGAATGAAAGTGGCCCCTGAAGGCGAAACATGCGGGCAGACATTTTAAATCTCTTTGGTTTGGGGCAAAGGCTTAAAGCCTAGGCTTTCCAGAATGGCTTGGCAGCTTCGCGACGGGCGTCAAAAACGTTCCAGCCAATATCGCGCAGCATACGGGAGTCCATCACCGCCAGCTTCTGACGCAGGTCATAGCGTTTAACCCACTGGCGCGGCATATCCATCAGGGTGATGGTGGTGTTTGGACGACGGGTGGTGACAAAGGCACCGGCATCTTTGGTGATCGCGACCATGATCTCATTCCTTCAATCTTACGGCCTGCTCTCAACAATTCGCGGCCGAGTGTCTGTGTTTTGTGTCTCTGAATTCTTCTAAACTCAGGGTTAAACCTAAAAACACTTGCGCTCAAACCATCTTTAGTCATCATTGCATGAGTTTTAGTCATGCAGAGCCCTCCTCATGAAACGTCGCCCTTTGCCGTTAAATGCGCTTCGTGCCTTCGAAGTGGCCGGTCGTCTTGAAAGTTTCACCAAAGCGTCACATGAGCTTAACGTGACCCAAGGGGCCGTCAGCCGACAGGTGCAACACCTTGAAGATGTGCTTGGGCGGAAACTGTTTGATCGGCAGCACCGCAGTTTGAAACTGACACGTGCCGGGCGGAACCTGTTGCTTGGCTTGACCCCGGCCTTTGATGCGATCGAACAAACGGTGGCCAAGGTCGAGGATCGCGCCGATGACACCCAGTTGCGTGTGCTCGCCCCGCTGACCTTTTCCATGCGCTGGATCGTGCCGCGTCTCGGCCGGTTTCAGATGGAACATCCCGATCTTCAGGTGCAATTGGGCACCTATAATGATGACAAGGCCCCGGTCGATTTTAACGAAACAGACATCGCCATCCGGTTCGCCGACATTCAGGACGAACAACTGGTGCACGAATTTCTGACCGGCGAACGATTGCTGCCGGTCTGTCACCCCAACTTGGCCAAGCAGCTTAAAAACCCCGAAGACCTTGGCGATGTGACCCTGTTGCACTGCTCGGCCTCACGCGAAGATTGGCGGATCTGGCTGGCCGAAACCGGGATCAAGGGGGTTGATGCGGATCGTGGTCCGGTCTTTGCCACCCTTGATATGGCGATGGAGGCTGCGGCAAGTGGCTTTGGCGTGGTGATTTCCGATCCGGCGATGATCGGCGAATATGTTGTCACCAACCGCTTGACCGTGCCGTTCAACTTGCCGGTCGACAGTCCCTATGCCTATTCGCTGTGCTATCCCGAAGGCCGATTGGAACGGCGTAAGGTCCGGGCTTTTCGCAATTGGTTGATGGCGGAGATCCGACTTGAAACCGAAAGAAGAAAATTGGCACAGAAAGACCAAATAACGTGATGATGCCTTGAAAATGCACCATTTTATCCTTCATCTATGCACTGAAGCGGTTCTAATGAACGAACTGAAACGGTAGTATCAGGGTGACAGGATGTCCGGTATCGTGATCATGTTGCTTCACGGGCCATCGCAATGGGTTCGCGCTGTTTTGAATGTCGCAAAAAAGACCAGACCAGATCAGGGGAAAGACGATTAGTCAGATGATCGCGCATGCCGTCACGCGGGCCGTGACTGACACCAAAACGATCACCAGATCATTGCCCCGCAGGCTTGCGGGCATTGGATCGGGCATCGCAATAGGGGCCTTTTTGACATTTTCTGTTCCGGCACAGGCCGAGGAAATGCCAGAAATCGTTGCTGCACCGACCATATCGGTTGATGAAGAGCAACTGGCACCTGTTACCACCGTGTCCCATGGCATCTCGCTATATGGTGATATGAAATACGGGCCGGATTTCCGGAATTTTGACTACGTCAATCCCGATGCCCCCAAGGGCGGCACACTGGTACAAGGCTCAAGTGTTTCGTTTGACACGTTAAATCCCTATACCCTGAAGGGCACAGCCGCCTCCGGGCTTGGCCTGATGTATGACAGCCTGATGGTCGGAAGTGCCGATGAGCCCAGCACGCATTATGGCCTGATCGCGCGCAGCATCGAATACCCCGCCGACCGGTCCTTTGCCATTTTCCATCTTGATCCGCGGGCGCGCTTTCAGGATGGCACCGACATCACCGCCGACGATGTCGTCTTTTCGTTCAATATCCTGATCGAAAAGGGCAGCCCGGTCTATCGCCAGTATTATGCCCAGGTCGACAAGGTCGAGGCGCTTGATGATCTCACCGTACGGTTTGACTTCAAACCGGGCAATAACCGCGAACTGCCGATGATCGTGGCTGACTTGGCCATCATGCCCAAGCACTATTGGGAGGGGCGCGATTTTTCAAAGACTACATTTGATATTCCCGTGGGAAGTGGCGCCTATAAGATACAAAGTATCGAAGCCGGGCGACGCATCACCTATGAACGGGTAAAGGATTACTGGGCGGCCGATTTGCCGGTCAATCGTGGCAGCAATAATTTTGATACCATCCGCTATGACACCTACCGTGATCTGGATGTTGAACGTCAGGCATTCTTTGCCGGTGAATATCTGGTCCGAAGCGAACATTCATCGCGCGAATGGAACACCGCCTACAACACACCCGCTGTCCAAAACGGCGAGATCAAAAAAGAATTCCTGCCCGATAATCTGCCAAACGGCATGCAGGCCTATGTGTTTAACACCCGAAAACCGCTGTTTTCCGATCGCCGGGTGCGCGAAGCCTTGCAATATGCCTTTGATTTTGAATGGCTGAACCGGGCCATGTTTTATGGTGCCTATAAGCGCAACGTCAGCTATTTCGCCAATTCCGAACTGGCCGCAACCGGTCTTCCGACCGGCGAAGAACTTGGCATCCTCAAGGGCTTCAAAAGTAAGCTTCCCCCTGAACTGTTTACCGAACCACCATATCTGCCCAATTTTGATCCACCCAATGGCCGACGCGAAGCTTTGCGCCATTCGATCAAGCTTTTGCAAGACGCCGGCTGGGAATTGCGCGATCAGCAATTGATCAACAGCAAAACCGGCGAACCGTTCCGCTTTGAACTGATCATCCGCCAACCGGGGTTAGAAAAAATCGCATTGGTCCTTAAGGCCCGCCTGCGTCAGCTTGGCGTGACACTTGATATCCGTCTGATTGATACCGGGCAGTGGATCAACCGCATTCAGGCCTATGATTTCGATATGACGACGTTTTGGTGGCAACAAAGCCTGTCGCCGGGCAATGAGCAGCAAATTTTCTGGTCCTCATCAGCGGCCAATCAGCCCGGTACACGGAATTTTGCCGGGATCAGCGACCCGGTGATTGATGAGCTGATCGGGCTTGTGATTGATGCCGATAATCGTGAAACGCTGGTGCAGCGCGTGCGCGCCCTTGATCGGGTGCTGCAATGGGGATTTTACGTGATCCCGCAATATTATCTTGGCGGGGATCGGATGGCCTATTGGGATGTGTTTGGACGGCCTGATACCGTGCCGCTTAAGGGGACCTCGGTCATGACCTGGTGGATTGATCCCGAAAAATCCCGAAAGCTCAACAAGGGGGGGTACTAGGCAATGCTGAATTATATCCTGCGCCGCCTTTTGCTGATCCCGGTCACCTTGTTTGGCATCATGGTGCTGAACTTTGCGATCATTCAATTTGCCCCCGGGGGGCCGGTTGAACAAATCGTCGCCCAGCTTCAAGGCGCAGATGTGTCCGCAACCGCACGCATCAGCAATCAGGGTGCTGAAAGTGGCGGCGGTGGTGGTGGCAATGGCGGGGGAAGCAACAATTTCTCCTCCACCTCGACCTATCGCGGTGCACAGGGGCTTGATCCTGAAATCATCAGCCAGCTTGAAAAGCAGTTCGGGTTCGATAAACCGGCCTATGAACGCTTCTGGATCATGATGAAGAACTATCTGACGTTCGATTTCGGCCAAAGCTATTTTCAGGACCGCGATGTCATTGATCTTGTGGTCGATAAAATGCCGGTTTCGATCTCGCTGGGTCTTTGGTCAACGCTGATCATTTATATGGTCTCTGTCCCGCTGGGTGTTGCAAAGGCCGTGCGCGATGGATCAAACTTTGATGTCTGGTCATCGGCGGCGATCATTGTCGGCTATGCCATTCCGGGCTTCCTGTTTGCCGTGATGCTGATTGTTGTCTTTGCCGGGGGGACGTATTTCGATCTGTTCCCACTTCGGGGATTAACCTCATCGAATTTTGATGAAATGTCACTTCTGGGCAAAATCGGCGATTATTTCTGGCATCTGGCCTTGCCGATTACGGCCCTTACCATTGGCGGCTTTACCACCCTGACCATGCTGACCAAGAACTCATTCCTTGATGAGATTAACAAGCAATATGTCGTCACCGCCCGCGCCAAGGGCCTGACGGAAAAACGGGTGCTCTATGGCCATGTGTTTCGCAACGCCATGTTGCTGGTGATTGCCGGTTTCCCAAGTGCCTTGATCGGCTTGCTGTTTACCGGTTCGGTCCTGATCGAGGTGATTTTCTCGCTCGACGGGCTTGGGTTGCTCGGCTTTGAAGCGGTGATGAAGCGGGACTATCCGGTGATGTTTGCCACCCTTTATCTGTTCACGCTGTTTGGGCTTGTGCTCAACCTGATCAGCGATCTCAGCTATCACTTCGTTGATCCACGGATCAACTTTGATGCGCGGGAGGATTGATCATGCCAAACATCATTTTATCCCCGCTTAACAAACGTCGCATGGCCAACTTCCGCGCCAACAAACGCGGATACTGGTCACTTGTGATCTTTGCCATTCTGTTTGTCATCTGTCTGGCGGCGGAGTTTGTCGCCAATGACAAACCGATTTTCGTCAAATTTGACGACAACTGGTATGTGCCGATCCTCTCGGACCATCCTGAAACCGCCTATGGCGGCGATTTTGACGTCGAGACGGATTTTTATGACCCCTACATCCTTGGCAAGATCGAGGACCACGGCTTTGCCATTTGGCCGCTGATCCCGTTTTCTTACAACACCATCGATTTTGAAATGCGCGAACCGCAACCGGCCTCGCCGTCGGCTCGCCATTGGCTCGGCACAGATGACCTTGGGCGCGATGTGCTTGCGCGCCTGATTTACGGTTTTCGGATATCGATCCTGTTTGGTTTGGCGCTCACCGCGATCAGTTCGGTGATTGGCATTGCGGCCGGGGCGGTGCAGGGCTATTTCGGCGGCTGGGTTGATTTGGGTGCGCAGCGCGTGATCGAAATCTGGTCTGGCTTGCCGCAACTGTTCATCCTGATCATTCTTGCCAGCCTGTTTGCACCGGGGTTCTGGACGCTTTTGTTCATTCTTGTGCTGTTTAGCTGGATGACCTTGACCGGCCTTGTCCGGGCCGAATTCCTGCGTGCGCGTAATCTTGAATATGTCCGCGCGGCCCGTGCGCTTGGCATGACAGATACCCGGATCATGTCTCGCCATGTTTTGCCCAATGCGATGGTGGCGACCATTACCTTCCTGCCGTTTGTTTTGAATGGGTCGATTGTCGCACTAACCTCGCTTGATTTCCTGGGGCTTGGCATGCCGCCCGGTTCGCCATCGCTTGGGGAATTGCTGGCACAGGGTAAAAACAATCTTCAGGCACCTTGGCTTGGCCTGACGGCCTTCTTTGCCATCGCGTTGATGCTAAGTTTGTTGATTTTCATCGGCGAAGCCGTGCGCGATGCCTTTGATCCGCGCAAAACGTTTTAGGAGTTGGCTATGACGACCCCCCAATCGACACAGCCGCTTCTGGTGGTAAACGACCTTTCGGTAAACTTTGCCGGTATTCCCGCTGTTAAGGGCATTTCATTTTCGATGGGACGCGGCGAAACCATGGCCCTTGTCGGCGAAAGCGGATCGGGAAAATCGGTCACTGCCCTTTCGATCCTGCAATTGCTGCCCTATCCGCGTGCGACCCATCCATCGGGCTCGATCACCTTTGACGGCACCGAAATGGTCGGGGCGGATGAACGCACGCTGCGTCAAATCCGGGGCAATCGGATTTCGATGATCTTTCAGGAACCGATGACCTCGCTGAACCCGCTCCATAACATCGAAAAGCAGATCGGCGAGGTGTTGCTGCTGCATAAAGGATTGCGCGGTGGTAAGGCACGCGCACGCATTCTCGAACTGCTTGATCTGGTTGGCATCCCCGATCCGTCGTCACGGCTGAGGGCCCTGCCCCATGAGCTATCTGGCGGGCAGCGTCAGCGCGTCATGATCGCCATGGCGCTTGCCAATGAACCGGAACTTCTGATTGCGGATGAACCGACCACGGCACTGGACGTCACGATTCAGGCCCAGATTCTTGAGCTGCTACAAGATTTGCAGTCAAAGCTTGGCATGGGCTTGTTGCTGATCACCCATGATCTGCAAATCGTACAGAAAATGGCGCAAAACGTCTGTGTGATGAAAGACGGCGAGATCGTCGAACGCGGAACAGGCCATGGATTGTTTGAAAACCCGCAACATCTCTATACGCAAAAATTGCTGGCCGCCGTGCCAAGTGGCAATGCGCCGGATTTGCCCGAAAATGCCGCTGACCTCCTTGAAACCAGCAACATTCAGGTGCGCTTTCCGATTGGCCGCAAAGGATTGCTTGGCCGCCCCGAAAGCTACCTTGATGCGGTCGATCATATTTCACTGACATTGAAGCAGGGCGAAACGCTTGGTATTGTCGGAGAAAGTGGATCGGGTAAGACGACCCTTGCGATGGCGATCCTGCGCCTGTTGAAATCCGATGGTGACATCCGGTTTGGCGGCAAGGATATCCGCAAATTCGCCGGGGCAGATTTACGCACCCTGCGCCGCGACATGCAGGTGGTATTTCAGGACCCGTTCGGATCGCTCAGCCCGCGCATGTCCATCGCCCAGATCGTCGGCGAGGGGCTTGAAATCCATGAACCGGACTTAACCCCGGCCGAGCGTCAAAAACGCATTTCCGAGGCGCTTGTTGAAGTCGATCTGCCGCAAAATGCCATGGACCGCTATCCGCATGAATTTTCCGGGGGGCAGCGCCAGCGCATCTCGATTGCCCGCGCATTGGTCCTAAAGCCGCGCTTTATCGTACTGGATGAACCAACGTCGGCCCTTGATATGTCGGTACAGGCGCAAATTGTTGAATTGCTCCGCGATTTGCAGGCACGCCACAAAATGGCCTATCTGTTTATCAGCCATGATTTACGGGTGGTGCGCGCACTTTCACATCGGGTGATGGTGATGCAGAACGGTAAACTGGTCGAAAGCGGCGCGGCAGCCGACGTATTTGATCATCCGCAGCAACCCTATACCAAGGCGCTTCTGGCCGCGGCCCTTGATCTGCGTGCGGCCGGGACAGATTTTGTCAGGAACTGATGGCAGACATATGCACGTAAAAGATGCTACAAGAATTCCAATAAGATACTGATAACATGGAAAGAAAAGGGGCATGCCGTTGATGGCGACCTTCCAGCAGCCAAAAACCAGTGCCAATACCACGATCTTCAAACGCGTCGTTCTGTGCATGATCGCCGGACTGTTCAGCACGCTTGTCTTGTTGGGCGCGGTCCCGTCGGCGGATGCCTCGACCAAAAACGAACCCGCCGCCGAAGAAGACGCCCCGACCGAGCCGGTCATTCCCGATACTGTGATCATCCCCGATCCGGTGTCACTGACCGTCGTGCTGCCTAAATCGGGGACCATTCGCCAACTTGTTTTCAACATCTGGCTTGAGGCCGCGACCAAACAGGATGTTGCGGTGATCGAAAGCCGGATGCCAAAAATCATCAATGCGTTTCTGGTTGATTTGCAACGTCTGATGTATCGCGATACCCAGAACCGTTTCGAAACCCGTGAACCGGGCAAACGTGGCTTTAAGTTTGATGCGCCGGCCTTGTTGCCACCCCCGCCTGCCAAAACCGAAGAAGAACTTCAGGCCGAAGCAGACGCCGCCGAAGAAGCGGCCGAAAAAGGTGAGGAAATCACACCCGAGCCGCCCTTTAGCCCGTTTGCCCCCGTGCCGAACCGCTATTTCTCGGCCCTTCAGTTCCAGTTGCAGAAAACGGCACAATCCATTTTGCCGCCAGATACCCTGCGCTCTGTTCAGGTCCGCAAGTTCTATGATCATTGGCCGGGCGATGCCAAAAAACGCTAACGCTGTGCGCACTCCCTTTGCAATGACCTCCTGACCCGACCCCCATATGAACCGGTTGCAATGCCTCTGCGGTGCTGCCGGTTTATCCTGTGGCGGGCTTAAAGGCGACACGCTCCAATCGCCGCGGCTAATCCGGGCGCGATGACGCATTATCATGGGGCATTGCACAACATGCACTTGTGCAATCGGAATGGCGTGATATGCCGATGACGTCCTTTGCACCGGAGATCACCCATCATGCCGTTTGAAACCTGGCTGAGTTTTGCCGTCCTTGTCTTTTTGCTGGTCCTGACACCGGGCCCCAGTGTTCTGATCGGGATGTCGCATGCGCTGCGCTATGGTGCGCGCCCGACCTTGATGACGGCCTTGGGCGATGTGACGGCAAACATGATCCAGATGGTGGTTGCCGCTGTCGGACTTGGGGCACTTCTGGCAACGTCGGCGACGGCGTTCGCGGTTGTGAAGTGGTGCGGTGTTGGCTTCCTTCTGGTGATGGGGCTGACAGCCCTTTTCCGAAAATCCAGGGCAAACAAGGTTCAGAACGATATCAAAACGAACCCGGCGGGCCACTATGAACCCGTCCGTCGCCGTAAACTGTTCCGCGAGGGATTTCTGGTCGCGGCGGGCAATCCAAAGGCCATCGCGTTCTTCGGGGCATTGTTCCCGCAATTTGTCGATCCGACCGCCGCATTGATCCCGCAGTTGCTGATCCTGGGTGTGACCTTTGTTGTTCTTGATTACACATTCGTAATGATTTACGCGATGGGGGCCGCCCGGGTGATGCCTTGGCTGGTGCAGCGCGGTGGGACAAATGTGGTGGCACGGGTCTCCGGGGCTGTTTTGATCGCTGCTGCGGCCCTTTTATCGCTGATTGAGATGCCAGAAAGCAGTGCGGGCACCCGTCACTGACCTTTTCGCGCGGCACGGCGTATCTGGCGAAATTCACCCGCAGTTATCTTCTATGTGACGAATTGAATTCACCTATTCCCTTGTTCTTAAACGTGAAAACAGGGAAATGAACGAGATGCGCAAAACAGCCGTTACATACCAACTGGTCTGTATATAGCGATTTTTGGCTGTATAAGCAGAATGGAATTTGCACAAAGGAAAGGATTGCTGCCCTAAATCGTCTTACGGGCGGTCATATTGCGAATTTACCGTTCAAACGGGGCAAAATTCGATCTGGAAACGGTCGTGTGACCGTGATCCAAAGGCCGTTTATTCGGTTTCTTTGCCGGCCGCGACGATGATATCGCCAAACTCGCGCAGGAAAACAGACCCCTTAACCGTCCGCTGAATCAGGACCGACCGACGGTCGTCTTCATCGACCTTGCGTTTGACCATGCCAAGCGAACTCAGGCGGTCAAGGGCACGCGTAATGGCCGGTTTGGAGATATTCAGCGCATCTGACAATCCACGCACGGTATGCGGGGCCGGGGTCAGGTAAACGTTCAATAACAAAGCCATTTGCCGAGCAGATAAATCGGGGGAATCCCGACGCACACTTTCTACAATCGCGATACGCCAAAGGTCGAGGGCCTTGGACGGTTTGATCTCGATCGACATGCTTGTGCCCAACAATTATTTGTTACGAATACGTAATCTGTCTACCTGACCCCTGCGTAGATGTCAAAGGTCTAATTGGAAAAGATACACTTTCCGACCTTGTTTACTTACCGAAACGATCCTCGATCAGCTTGAAGGCGGCCCGAATTCCCTGCGCTTCGCCGCCGGTTGGGCGACCCGGTCGGTCGGTCGGGTTCCAGGCCATCAAATCAATATGGGCCCAGCTTTTTGCCCCTTCGGCAAACCGGTCCAAAAACAGACCGGCAATGATCGCACCGCCAAACGGGCTGCCGGAAATGTTGTTCATGTCGGCCGCCTTGCTATCAAGCATCGGACGGTACTCATCCCACAATGGCAACCGCCACATCGGGTCATGCAGCGCCAGCCCATTTTCCATCAACCCATTGGCCAGATCATCATCATTGGAAAACAGGGCCGGCAAACCAAGACCAAGGGCCACACGCGCCGCCCCGGTCAGGGTGGCGAAATCAAGCAGCATGTCGGGGTCTTCCGATGCGGCCTCGGTGAGCGCATCTGACAGGACAAGACGTCCCTCGGCATCGGTATTGCCGACTTCAACCGAAATACCTTTGCGGGTTTGCAAAATGTCACTTGGGCGATAGGCCCGGCCCGACACCATGTTTTCAACCGCGGGGATCAGCACACGCAACCGGACCGGCAAGTTCGCCGCCATGATCATGCGCGCCAGCCCCAGAACCTGTGCCGAACCGCCCATGTCCTTTTTCATCAGCAACATGTTGCTTGATGGCTTCAGGTCATAGCCGCCGGTATCAAAACACACCCCCTTGCCGACCAGCGTGATTTTTGGTGCGTCTTGATCGCCCCAATGCAAATCAATCAGGCGCGGTTCGCGGTCACTGCCATGCCCGACCGTATGAATGGCCGGGAAGTTTTGCTTGAGCAGATCTTCACCCACAATCGCGCTGACCTTGGCGCCAAATTCCGCGCCAAGATGCTTTGCCGCCGCTTCAAGTTCGGCTGGGCCCATGTCATTGGCCGGGATGTTGATCAAATCACGCGCCAGTCCGATGCCACGTGCAACATTCTCGGCCCGTTTGGTCGCAGTGATGTCATGCAGGGCGATTTTCGCACGTTTGTCCTTTTTGCCATCATCCTTGCGATACCGGTCAAACCGATACCCCCCAAGGTAGATACCAAGAGCAGCCTTTTCATAAAGCTCGGCATCTTTCGCAAAGCCATCCTCAAACGCATAGGTCCCCTCGGGCAGGGCCATGGGCAGTGCGGCAAAGTCCCAAAGGGCTTTGGCATCATCAAGGTAACCGACCAAAACGGTGCCAAGCCCGCCGCCGTTTGCCGGCAACGCCAGATGCGTCCCGCGTTTTGCCTCATAGCCGTTGGCGGCAATCCATGCCTTGGTATTGGCTGGCTGATCGGTCAGCCACGCGGCAAAATCGCCTTCGGCAATCGGGGTGATGGTGATCGGGTTTGCGGATGTATCAAGTGCGATGATGTGGTCGTACAATGTATGACTTCCCTGCTGGTGACGTGGTTCTGGCATGACTTGCGCTCAAGGGCGTTATATGCGGCGGTGATGCCGCCTGCCTTTCACCGTAAGATGCCAAGTGCAAGATATATTCCGTGATCTTACGGCTGCCATGGCCTTTGGGCAATTGGGCAAAAGAATTCTCCGCATGGGCGCTTGAACCGGCTTTGCAAAGCAAAGATAGTAACGCTGTATCGCAACCCCATTGGTCAAAAGGCTCCGCCATGGAAACGCTTCCCGTCCTTTATATCGGCAATAAAAATTATTCGTCCTGGTCGCTGCGGGCGTGGCTGGGGCTCAAAGTCGCCAATGTCGCCTTTGAAGAAAAACTCGTTCAATTGCGCAGTGACGCCTTCGCCGCACAGGCGCCGGTGTTTTCGCCCACTGCCAAGGTCCCGGCCTTTTTCGATGGGCGCAAAACCATCTGGGAAGCCATGGCGATCCTTGAATATATCGCCGATAGCCAACCCGATACGCTGCTCTGGCCGCTTGATATGGATATCCGGGCGATTGCGCGCGCCGTATCGCTTGAAATGCATGGCGGCTTTGGCCCCTTGCGCAGCCACATGCCGATGAACTGCCGCAAATCATTGCCCGGTCTGGGGCGTGGTCCCGGCGATGCGGTCAAGGGTGTCGATGCCGACATCGCCCGCATTGGCGAGATTTTTAAAACCTGCCGCACCCAATACGGGCAGGGCGGGGACTTCCTGTTTGGCCATTTTTCGATTGCCGATGCCATGTATGCGCCGGTGGTCACCCGGTTTAAAACCTATGGCGTAACGCTCGATCCGGTGGGCAATGCCTATATGGAAACCATCCTTGCCCTGCCTGCTATGACGGCATGGTACAATGATGCGGCGGCCGAAGAATGGATCATCGAGGATTCCGAGGTAAAATAACCCATGCCCGGACTAAAACCCGGAAAACTGCCTGAAATTGACCCACCCGGCGGGGACGCGGCCCTTGATGCCCTGCTGGCTGATGTGCGGGCCTGTGCGATCTGCGCCGATAGCCTGCCATTGGGCCCGCGTCCGGTGGTCCGCATGGCAAAGGGTGCGCGCATTCTGGTGATCGGGCAGGCACCGGGGACAAAGGTGCATGAAACCGGCCTGCCATGGAATGATGCGTCGGGCGATCGGTTGCGCGACTGGCTGGGGCTGCCGGTGGATGATTTTTACGATCCGGCCAAGCTTGCCATCATGCCAATGGGGTTTTGTTATCCCGGCCGCATGGCGCGCGGGGGCGATTTACCGCCCCGCCCGGAATGTGCCCCGACGTGGCATGATGCCCTGCTGGGGCATTTGCCCGATATCGGTCTGACCCTTTTGATCGGGCAGTACGCGCAAAGTTACTATCTTGGCAAACGCCGCGCCAAAACCATGACCCGGACCGTGCATCAGTTTGCCGATTATCTGCCAGATAACATTTTGCCCATGCCCCATCCAAGCTGGCGCAACACCGCATGGATGAAAAAGAACCCGTGGTTTGAAGCCAACCTTTTGCCGGTCCTGCGCGCCAAGGTACAGGCCCTGTTGGGTTAATCGCGTTTTTGTGGTTCAATGACGCGATAAAAAACAAGGAGGTAAAACACATGAGCAAACTCGACAAAGCTGCAATCCAGACCGCCCTGACCAACCTTCCGGGTTGGGATCTTGCCGAAGATGGCCTGTCGATTGGCCGCGTTTACATGTTTGGCGATTTCAATTCCGCCTTCGGGTTCATGACCCGTGTGGCGATCATGGCCGACAAAATGGATCACCATCCCGAATGGTTCAATGTGTACAACAAGGTCGGCGTCACCCTGACCACCCATGATGCCGGGGGCGTGACGGCCAAGGACATTGACCTTGCGACCTTCTGCAACACGGTTGTTGATAAATAGGTCCTGATCCCAATCACCCTTTCCGCCCTGATCGTCATTCCCGCGGGACACAACACGAAGGCGGGAATCTGTTGCCAGATCAACATGCTTTAACATCATCGTCTTCACACAAAAAAACACCCTGCCGGTGTGGGATCGGCAGGGTGTTCTGGCTGCGGTCATGTAGGGCAGAACCGTGCGGGACTATTTCGGTTCCAGCCGGACCGCGCCGTCGATGCGGATGGTCTCGCCGTTGATCATCTGATTTTCACAGATATGCAACGCCAACCGGCCATATTCCGCCGGATCCCCCAGTCGTTTGGGGAACGGGATGTTTGATGCCAGTGCTTCCTGCATTTCATCGGGCAGGGCGGTGACCATCGGGGTGCCAAACATGCCCGGCGCAATCGATACAACCCGGATGCCATGGCGGGCCAGTTCGCGCGCGGCCGGAAGCGTCATCGACGCCACTCCACCCTTGGACGCGGCATAGGCTGCCTGTCCGATCTGACCTTCATATGCGGCAATCGATGCGGTGTTGATCACAACCCCGCGTTCGCCCGATGGCCCCGGTTCGTTGCTGCTCATGGTGGTGGCGGCAACCCGCATCATGTTAAATGTGCCAATCAGGTTGACGGAAATAACCCGCGAAAAGGCATCAAGATCCGCCGGGCCGTCGCGCCCGACAATGCGTTCGCCCTGCAAAATACCCGCACAATTAACCAGGATCGACGGACGCCCCATGGTCTTGACCACCTCGGCAACCGCCGTTTCAACGCTGGCGGCATCGGAAACATCCACGCCAAAACCAACCCCGCCAAGCTTTTGCGCGGTCGCCTTGGCCTCGTCTTCGTTCAAGTCAAAAACGGCAAGCTTCGCACCCGCATTGGCCAAAACCTCGGCGGTGGCCGCCCCAAGCCCGGACGCCGCCCCGGTGACAATGGCAATCGATCCCTTGACCTGCATGACGTGAAGCCTCCCTTGATATCTGGTATTTTCTCTAATTGGTATTTCTATACCAAATTATATCTTTGCCGGGCAAGGGCTATTGCAAGGAGGGCAAAAGACGGGGGCAATGGCATCACAGGCCTTTGGTTTGTTCGCCAGTGATGGTTGCGGCTTGCGGATCTTGTGCGGGGATTTGGGGTGCTTGGGCACTGGTTGCGGCAAGCTTGCGTTCGCGAAGGGCGACATAGATCGCCGCCCCAATAATCATCGCCCCACCGGGCAAAATCCAGATGTCGGGCACCTCGCCAAACAGGATCAGGGCAAGGATCGCGATGATCGGCAGACGCAAATAGGAAAATCCGACAAAAAAGCTGTAATCGGCCAACCTCAGCGCCTGAATATTGCACATCTGCATGACATTCATCATCAGGGCCGCAACCGCCATCAGGCCCAAGGCCTCAAGGCTCGGCGTCTGCCAGACAAACAGGGCCGGGATCAGCGAAACCGGGGTGGTAATGATCATCAGATAAAACAAAAGCGACGTGGTGCTTTCGGTCGCCACCAGCCGTTTGGTGATCATGCCCGCGCAGGCCATGCAGAGGGCAGCCGCAATCGGAAGGATACTTGCCAGATGCATCGCATCTGATCCGGGCTGAATGATCAATCCAACCCCGACAAATCCGACCACAACCGCGATCCAGCGATGGGCGCGCACGGTTTCGCGTAAGGCCACAGCCGCCAATATGGTGCCAAACAGCGGCACGGTGAAATTAAGCGTGGTGGCCTCGGCCAGTGGCAAATACAAAACCGCCATGAACCACAGGCACATTTCGGCTGCCGACAACACCCCGCGCACCCCAAACAAAGGCAGGCGCGTGGTTTTAAGCTCCGCCAACCCTTTGCGCAGAACCATCGGCGCAATCAGGATCACACCGAAAAAGAACCGTAAAAACACCGCCTGATAGGGATGGATTTCGGCCGTGGCAAACCGAATGGTCAGGGTAAAGCACGCCGCAAGGATGGCCGCACACAGGGCATAAAAGCTGGCCTTTACCGTGTTGGGCTGGCGGTCAAACCATGCTTTCATTTTCGGCGATCCTCACGTATGGCGCGGGTTTATCGGCGTTTTGACGGCGGTTCGATGTCACTGGTGGCCGCCGTCGGGCCGCGGTTGATGCGGTTGGCTTCTTTGGCAAGTTTGGCTTCACGACGCGCAATGAACAACGCCGATCCGATAATCAGCCCCGCACCGGGCAACAGCCAGATTTCCGGCACTTCGCCAAACAGGACAAAGGCAATGCCAACCACAATCGGCAAACGCAGATAGTTAAATCCGACGACAAAGCTGTAATCATAAAGCCGGAACGCATTGGTGTTGCAAATCTGTGTGATGTTGGCAAAAACCGCGACCCCGACCAAAAGGCCAAGGGTTGGAAAGTCCGGCGTTTGCCAGACAAAAAGGGCAGGGATCAAGGTCATCGGCGTCATCAAAAGCATCATATAGAGCACAATGGTCGTGCTGTTTTCGGTCTTTGACAGCGACTTGATCGTCAATCCCGCCGACGCCATGCAAAGGGCGGCTGCAATCGGAAGAAGGCTTGCCAGTTGCATGGTCTCACTGCCGGGCCGAATGATGATCAGAACCCCGATAAACCCGGCCAAAAGGGCGGCAATGCGATACTTTCGAATGGTTTCGCGCAAAAAGATCGCGGCCAGAAACGTGCCAAACAGTGGTACGGTAAAGTTAAGCGTCGTCGCCTCGGCCAACGGTAAATAGGCAAGGGCGGAAAACCAGAAACTCATCGCCCCCATCGACAATAAGGCGCGCAGGCCAAACATCGGCAGTCGATGGGTTTTAAGCTGCATCACCCCGGATCGAAGCGCAAAGGGCGCAATCATGATCAGGCCAAAGAAATTGCGAAAGAAAACCGCCTGCAGTGGATCAATTTCGGCCGTCACCAACCGCACAAGAACCGATGACATCGCCGCCATCACCGTCCCGATCAGGGCAAAGACCGTTGCCTGTAAATAGGGGGGCAGGCCCGCATACCAACTACGCATCGGGTTTCCTTTCCGACGCGATGTTTCGATCCTCTCTGGTCACTGGAATGGCTTGTGCGTCGGCGGGCGCACTGGTCGGCAGGCGCGGCTCAATCCGGGCCTGTTTGGCCAGAACCGCTTCGCGCCGCGCGATATAAAGGGCCGACCCAATGATCAGGGCCGCCCCGGCCCATGTCCAGATATCGACCACTTCGCCAAACATCACAAACGCCATGGCCGCCACAAAGGGCAGGCGCAGGAAGTCAAAAATCATCACATAAGACTGATCCGCCGCGCGGTAGGCCCGCACCAGAAGCTGCTGTCCGGCGGTGGCGAACCCCCCCATCAAAAGCAGCACGGCAAACTGCCAAAGTGTCGGTGTTTGCCAGTAATAAAGCGCTGGCAAGAACGACAGCGGCGTCATGATCAGCCCCATCCACGTGACAATGGCATTGGCACTTTCGGTGCGCGACAGCATCTTGACCGTCGTCATGGCGGCCGCCATAAACAGCGTCGCTGTCAGGGCCAGGATCGCGCCGGTCTCAAAACTTTGTCCAAACGGACGGATGATGACCATCGCGCCAACAAACCCGATGGCAACCGCACTCCAGCGGCGCGCACGCACGACCTCACGCACAATAAGGGCCGCCAATACCGTGGTCAGGATCGGCAGGGTAAAGTTGATCGCAATCACCTGTGCCGTCGGGGTGATGGCAAGGGCGGAAAAAAGACACAGCATCGCGCCAAGGCCAAGGGCCGCACGCAGGAAATGCAGTTTAAACCGTTCGGTTTTTAACCCGGTGCGCCCATGGGTCAATATCCATGGCACCATCGGAACCAAACCGAAAAGATTCCGGAAAAAGGCGGCTTCGAACGGATGAACATCTTGCGTGACATAGCGGATCAAGACCGCCATCGTCGCCATGCAAAAGGCCGACCCAATCATCAGCAGGGTACCGCGCAGGGCATTATGTTCAGTCGGGGGCGAAGGCTGCATTGGGGGCAGAACCCTTATAGGGGTAAAATGGGGGGCGGTATCGGGTGGCAGGCAGGGCATTGAATTGAAACTATATATCTTTCAATATTGTATGACAAATCGGTGGGGCTGTCTTGCCGCAATCGGTTGCCCCCGGGGCTTCCAACCGGCAAGGCTATCGTGTCAGGCGATTGGTATGAGGAATGTTATTTCGGGGTTTGACACCGCCAGAAAGCGGCAATCTCGCGCTCAACAGGCCCCAATCATCATACAGATTTCACAATCTGGCAGTTCGCTTTGGGGTGAAATGTTCTCGGGCGGCTGATTTTCGTGTAAGATCAAGCAACTCGACAGGAATGCATCAGGGGGAAGTTTAATGGATGCGATTGATCGCAAGTTGATCGATATTCTGCAAGAAGACGCTTCACTATCCTATTCGGTCCTTGGGACAAGGGTCGGATTGTCGGTCTCTGCGGTGAATGATCGTGTGCGCAAATTGCGCGATCAGGGAATTATCAAATCCTATCAGATTGCGGTTGATCCGCACGCCATCGGCCGGGCATTGACCGCCATGGTCTGGTTGCGCACCGATCCGGCCAAAGGCAATAAAAAACTGGTGAAATCATTGATCAAGGCCGATGAGGTTCTTGAATGCCATCACATGACCGGGCGGTTTGACTTTCTGTTGAAATTGCGCCTGCGCGATACCGCCCATCTTGAAAGCTTCATCACCGACACGATCAAGGAACTTGGCGGCATTTTGGAAGTATTGCCGGAAATTGCGCTGTCAACGGCAAAGGAAACGGCCTTTGTTCCGGCGCAGGCGGAGCAAGACTAAACATTATCCTGTTTTGGCGGATGAAAATTACCCTCAAGCTAGGGAAATGCTTTTGATCGCAGGCATATATTCATAAATTCATGCCTTAATGGCGGTCAGGTCATCGCACACAAAGCCATTGTTGCCGTAACAATGTCGTTTTGTGCCGATAACGATCCAGACAACTGGCAAAAACGCAACCAAGGTAAAGGGGACAAACATGATTGAATCGATGAATCTGGTTATCCTGATTGCATCGATTCTGGTGATTGTCGCTGTTTTCACAAGTCTGGTCAGCTTCCGGGTTGGCGCCCCCTTGTTGTTGGTGTTTTTGTTTGTCGGCCTTGGCGCGGGGGAAGACGGCATTGGTGGCATTAATTTCGACAATGCCCCGCTGGCCTATTTCATTGGCTCCATCGCCCTTGCCCTGATCCTGTTTGACAGCGGCTTTGAAACCCAGCGACGCACATTGAAAATTGCCGCCGGGCCGTCGCTTGTGCTCGCCACATTCGGGGTGATGATCACCACCGGCGTCATTGGTGCGATTACATGGCTTGTCCTTGGTGTGCCGTGGCTTGTTGCCTTGTTGTTTGGTGCGATTGTCAGTTCGACCGATGCGGCGGCGGTGTTTTTCCTGCTGCGCGTCGGCGGGATTAATCTGCGTGACCGGACGCGCAGCACGCTGGAAGTCGAATCGGGTTCAAACGATCCGATGGCGGTGTTTTTAACCATCTCGCTGGTCGAACTGATCGTGCTGGGCGGTGGGGACAATGTTGCCTTTGAACTGCTGCAACGCTTTGTCTTGCAAATCGGTCTGGGTGCGATTTTTGGTCTGGCGGGCGGCTATGCGCTGGTGCAAATGATCAACCGGGTCAAGCTCGAACCGGGGCTTGTGCCGATCATTACCATGGCCTGCGCACTCAGCCTGTTTGGTGCCACCAGCATTCTGGGCGGCAGTGGCTTTTTGGCGGTCTATGTTGCCGGGCTGTATGCCGGCAACAGCAACATGAAAATGAGCGTCGGCGTTCGACGGTTCCAGCATGTCACCACATGGCTGGCCCAGATTGCGATGTTTGTCACCCTGGGCTTGCTGGCGACCCCGTCGGAATTTGGCGACGTGATCATTCCCGGTGTCATTCTGGCACTGGTTCTGGTGTTTGTCGCCCGCCCGGTCGCGGTGTGGCTGTGTCTGATGTTCTTTAACTTCTCGCGCAATGATACCGCGTTTATTTCGTGGGTCGGTTTGCGGGGTGCGGTGTCGATCCTGCTTGCGATTGTGCCGATGGTCGAAGGCGTTCCCGAAGGACAGCTTCTGTTTAACACCGCCTTTATCGTTGTGATCACATCCCTTTTGTTACAGGGCTGGACGATCCGGCGGATGGCGCGCTGGTTGGGCATTATTGTGCCGCCGCGTCATGGTCCGGTCGACCGTATTGATCTTGAATTACCCGGCAATGCCAATCAGGAAGTCGTTATTTATCGTGTGCATGACGCCAGTGCGGTGGCGACCGGCCAACGTATTCCGCGCTGGGCTCGGCCCAGCCTGATCTTGCGCGATGGCACGTCGCTTCGCCCGCACAGTGCCGGGCCGATCCAAGGTGGTGATCAGGTCTATATCATCACCCCGCCGCGTCATGTCGACCTGCTTGATCAACTGTTTGCCGGTCCGGCCGAGGGGGCCAATGACGTCGAACTGTTTGGTGATTTCAGCTTCCCGGCGACAACCCAGATTGCCGATATCGGCCGTTTGTATGGCTTTGCGGTTGCCGAGGACGACATTGACCTCACGGTTGCCGATATCCTTGAACGTGATTTGTCCGACACGCTCGAACTGGGCGACCGGATTGCCTATGGCACGGTGGAATTGATCGTGCGCCGCACCGATGATGAACATGGTGTGACGGACGTCGGGCTGGCGGTCGAACAACAGATTGCCAAACCCAAACGCAATATCCCGATCTTCCAGTCGCGCAGCGAACTTCTCAGCATCTGGAAAGACTGGCAAAAACGCCGCCGCGACGAAAAAAATGCCGCATTGCAAATCGTCAACACGTCAAAGGCCGACCAGCAAGGCATCCTTGATGCCGCGCATGACGACGATAACGACACCCAACGCGATCTCGGGGCCACAGATGAAACTGTCGGCACCGACCCCGACACCCCGGCCGATGATGGCAAACGGGGCTGATGTGGGGGGATGCTGTGCGGGGCGGCCGGGGCCGGTTGATGATAAGCCAAACAGGGTGCTGGCATTAGTTCACCTAATGCCTTGATCAAAAATGCTGGCTTGGTGAATCCCGTGATTCTGCCCTAGATTACCGCTTCACTTTTTGTTGGAGTCCGTCATGGGCATACTGGGATTATATGCGGTTGTTGTGCTGATCTGGGGATCGACCTGGATCGCGATCCAGTTTCAGCTCTCCGTCGCCCCCGAGGCCGCTGTTGCCTATCGTTTTGCGCTGGCGACCCTGATCCTGATGGCATGGTGTGGCCTGCGCCGCTTGCCGATGCGCTTCTCGCGGCGGGATCATCTGTTCATGGCCGCCCTTGGCGTCTGCCTGTTCTCGTTTAACTATGTGCTGATCTATATCGCCAGCATTCATCTGACCTCCGGGCTGCTGGCGGTGGTGTTTTCGACCATCGTCATCATGAATATGATTAATGGCGCGATCTTTTTCCATCGCCGTCCGGAAACGCGCACCGTGATTGGCGCGGTTCTGGGTATGGCCGGGATTTCGTTGGTGTTTGCCCGCGATCTGGCCGCCTTTGATCTGGCAACCGGCGGCAGCATCGGGCTTTTGCTGTCTCTGGCCGGAAGCTACATCGCATCGCTTGGCAATATGGCCTCGGCGCGCAATCATGGGCACGGCATTCCGGTGATGCAGGCCAATGCCTTTGGCATGCTCTATGGCACCGTCATGCTGTTTGGCTATATCGCGGTTTCTGGTGTGCCACTGACGTTTGATACCAGCCCGTCGTTCCTTGCCGCCCTTGTCTATCTGGCGCTGTTTGGTTCGGTGATCGGGTTTGGCACCTATTTGACGTTGCTGGGGAAAATCGGGCCGGACCGCGCGTCCTATAGTTCGGTGATGTTTCCGGTGGTGGCTCTTTTGCTCTCAACATGGTTTGAAGATTTCATCTGGACCGGTAACATCATTCTGGGTGTCGGGCTGACGATGCTGGGCAATGTGGTGATCCTGACCAAACGCATGCCCAAACCGGCATCACTTGTCTTGGCACAAGTGGCACCAGAACCGGTCTGCGACGACAAACCCAAACAAGCCGGTGTCTGACCGCTGACATGGCCGCTGACATGACCGCTACCCTGACGATGATGTGTTAGACTGAAAACGCGCAAAGACGAACCCAGACGATAAAAGACGAACGGAGAAAGCACATGAACGGTGTCGCCTATTTCAAACGCATGGCCGACTATAATCATTGGGCCAATGGTCATCTGTACGCGGCCTGTGCCATCCTGCCGGCTGACGCATTGTATGAGCCGCGCACCGCGTTCTTCCCGTCGATCATGCGCACCCTGAACCATCTTCTGGTGGCGGACCGTCTGTGGTTGTCGCGGCTTTTGGGTGCGCCCGAAGTCATGCCGCTTGATACCATCCTGTTTGATGCCTTTGGCGACTTGCGGGTCGCGCGGGAGGCGCAGGATCAGGCGATTATGGCGTATCTTAATGGCCTGACCGAAGACGTCCTGACCAGCGATCTGACCTATCAGTCGGTTTCGGCCGGGGCCTATACCATGCCGCGTGATCTGATTTTGGGGCATATGTTCAACCATCAAACCCATCACCGCGGGCAGTTATCCTCGATGCTGCTTGAGGCAGGCGGCAAACCGCTTGAGATTGATTTGGTCTATTACGCACGAGATTTGCTGTGATGCTTGACCTTTTGGTCCAATACACACCGTTTTTGATCGCCGCCGTGCTGTTGAACGTCTCGCCGGGGCCTGATATGGCCTATATTATCGGTCAAACGGCGGTGCATGGGCGAAAAATCGGCTTTTTCTCAAGTTTCGGGGTGGTTTCGGGCGCATTTGTCCATGTTTTTGCCGCCGCCCTTGGTCTTTCGGCCATTCTGGCGACCTCTGCACTGGCGTTTTCCATCGTCAAATGGGTTGGGGTGGCCTATCTGGTCTGGCTCGGTATTGGCGCGCTGCGTAGCAGTTTTGCCAAATCCGCCTCCACCTCAGACATAGACGACATCGCATCCGCTCGCGTCACGGCCCATAACGTCACCGCCTTTCAGGCATGGCGACAGGGGGCGATGATTGATGTGCTTAATCCCAAAGTCGCGATTTTCTTTATGGCCTTCTTGCCGCAGTTCGTGCATCCCGAACAGGGACACGGCGCGTTGCAATTTCTCATCCTTGGCACAACGGTCAATCTGATCGGGCTAATGGTCGAAGGTGCGATTGTGCTTCTGGTCGGGGCGGCGGCGCTTCGCATCAAGGGCAATGGCGCGCTTGGCGCATGGCTGCAACGCTCCCTTGGGGCAATGTTCATCGCCCTTGGTGTGCGCCTTGCCATCACCGAACAATAAGCAGCATTTCCCCCCGATATCAGGATGATTTTGATGTGCGTGCCAGATGCGCCACCAATGCGCGTGACAGCGGGGCGGCACTCAGTCCATGGGCGATGATGCTGATACAGACAATCATCACAACCGCGGCATAGATCGTCTCATGCCCGCTTGGGTCAATCATGGTGGCCATGATCAGCAAATAAATGATCGAGGCAATCCCGCGCGGCCCGAACCAGCCGATATAAAGCTTTTCAGCCAGTGAATAGGGGCTGCCGATCATGCAAATCCACACACAGACCGGCCGCAAAACCACAAGGCTCGCGACCGAGAAAATAACCATTTGCCACGTCCAAAGCCCGTAAACTGCGGGCACGACCAGCAGGCCAAAGATAAAGAAGGTCAGCATGGTCAAAAGCTCTGACTCGGCCTCGCCAAAGCTTTCAATCGCATCGCGCACCTTGTCGCTTGTGATGTTAAGCGCCAGTCCCCCGGCAAAGGCCGCAACAAACCCGTTCCCGCCAAGCTTTTCCGACAGGAAATAAATAAACAGGGCCGATAACACCCCCAAAAGCCGTTCAAACCGATCCAGAATGGTGCGATGGGTGACCGCATGATTAACCACATAACCAATGATGATCCCGGTCAGAATGCCAACTCCGGCCCCGATGGAAATTTCCATCACCGCTTCACGGATCCAGTTGCCGGGGCCTTCGCCAAGTAACTCGGCCTCAAACAACACCGCAGTGGTAAAGACCGGCAACACCAGCCCGTCATTCAAGCCGCTTTCGATGTTAATGCCCTGGCGCACCGCATCGGGGACTTTTTTGTTTTCGAAAACCGGCTGACCAAGGGCCGCATCGGTCGGGCTGACAATCAGGGCCAGAATAAGGGCGGGCAAAATGCCAATCGTTGGATCAATCCCGATGATAAACGCCCATGTCACCCCGATGGTCAGCGGCAATCCCACCAAAAGCAACCGGTTGGCAAGACGCAACGCCGGGCGTTCCTTGCGGTAATCAAGCACCGCGGCATCCAGAAACAGGATAATCGCCAGCGTCATTTCGGCAAAGCCGGTGGCAAAATGAATGCGATCAGCCAGCGGGGCCAATGGCGCTTCGTGCCAGATGCCAAGTGGCAGGGCAATCAGAGCCCCGGCAAGCACCATCACCATCGGCGATGAAATGCTGCGCCGCTGTAACCGGCGCGATTGCAGCCCGTATATCAGACCCGATCCGAGAAAAAGGATGATCACCCATTCGAACATGATGCTGCCTAACTTCTTGATCCGTCTGACGATAGTGCCCTAAACCGCTGTGACAGGAAAGGCATATAGGCCCGACTATGGGACTATGATCTGGCGGTGGCAGCACGCAACACATCAAGTCCTTCGCCGTGACACCGGGCATCACCACTGGCAATCACCAGATCACCGCTGTTGATGGTCAATGGCTTGCCATCCCAATCGGTAATCACCCCGCCCGCCCCTTCAATAACCGGCACAGCGGCACAGAAATCATAGGGTTGCAGGTTAGACTCGACCAAGACATCACCAAATCCCATGGCAATCAGGCCATAGCCATAGGAATCAATGCCGTAAATTGGATGGCGTGCTGCCCCAAATGCCGCTTTATATCCGGCAATGGCCTTTGGCGTGATGAAAAGATCCGGTCCGGTGGTAAAGATCGTCGCATCTTTTAAATGTTCACAGGCGCGCGCCTTGATCGGCCTGTCGTTCAGCGTCGTGGGCTGTCCGGTAACCCCGATCCAGCGTTCATCCAAAATCGCCTGATCAATCAAACCCAGCACGGGCTTGCCGTTCTGACACAGGGCAATCAGGGTGTTAAAGCTCGGCTTGCCGGTGATGAACGATTTGGTCCCGTCAATCGGATCCAGCACCCAGACATATTCCGCATCAAGGTTTTCTGATCCGTGTTCTTCGCCCAGAATCCCATGATCGGGAAGCTCGGCATTGATCATGTCGCGCATCGCCCGTTCAATTTCCCGGTCCGCAATCGTCACAAGGCTTGCGTCACCCTTAACGTCAATTTCCACCGGCTTGCGGTAGTAGCTTTGCAAAACAGGCCGGGCGACATCGGCCAGCTTGTGCGCCATGGCAAGAAACGGGTGGGAATTGGTCATTGTCGGGGCTCCTGTTGGGCGGATGGCAGGTGGCAAGTGGCAAGTGGCAAGTTGGCGGGTCGCAGAAATTAATCAGGCCCACGTGCTTAGGTCAGCTTAGGTCAGCTTAGGCCAGCTTAGGCCAGTGCGGCTTTGATCGTGACCAAAACATCGTGATGGCACCGCGCATCGCCACTGGCAATAACGTCCCCGGCACTCGCCATGGTCAATGGGTTGCCTGACCAGTCGCTCATCACCCCGCCAGCCCCTTCAACCACGGGCACAAGGGCGCAGAAATCATACGCCTGAAGCCCGATTTCAACCACGGTATCGGCAAGCCCAAGGGCCGTCAGCCCATAAGCATAGGCATCCACCCCATACATCGGCACCCGGCATTTGGTTGAAACCGCGTCATAGGCCTTGGCCGCATCGCCGCGAAACAGTTCGGGTGCGGTGGTAAAGAAGGTCGCGGATTTAAGGTCTTCGCAGTCGCGCGCGCTGATCTCCGTGCCGTTCATGGTGCTGGCCTGTCCCATAACGCCGACCCAGCGTTCATCGGTGATCGCCTGATCAATGATGCCCAGAACCGGTTTGCCTTTGTGGCAAAGCGCAATCAGGGTGGCAAAGCTTGGCTTGCCGGAAATGAACGACTTGGTGCCATCAATCGGATCCAGCACCCAGACATAGTCCGCGTCCATATTCTCACGACCGTATTCTTCGCCCAAAATCCCGTGATCAGGAAGCTCGGCACCCAGAATATCACGCATGGTGCGTTCGACTTCGCGGTCGGCAATGGTGACCGGGCTGTCATCGGCCTTCACATCAACCGCAACCGGGGTGCGGTAATATTTGCGCACGACCGGGCGGGCGGCATCGGCCAGTTTGTGGGCAATGGTCAGAAACGGCTCGAGATCTTCCATGAAGGCACATCCCTGTGATGGTTGATGGCGCGGCGTCTAAATCGGCAAGAAAGACGCGATCAGATAGGGCCAAAACCGGCCCTGAAACGAAAACAGGGGACAGTTACCTGTCCCCTGTAAAAAATCAATGTCTGATCAGAAAAATCTGTCCAGTCTAAGGCCCGTTACTGCGCCGGTGCTGCGTCTGCATCACCTTCTGCCGGTGCCGCATCTTCTGCCGCATCTTCAGCCGGGGCTGCTTGCGCAGCATCCTCTGCCGGTGCAGCCGCGTCTTCAGCCGGGGCTGCTTCTGCGGCTTCCGCCGGGTCCGGATAGGCCATCGGGCTGTCAGACTGGCTGTTGAGCCAGGCAATGACGTTTGCGCGGTCAGATGCTTTTTTCAGGCCGCCAAAGCTCATTTTCGTGCCGTCGATGTAATCGCGCGGCTTGTAAAGGAACTCGTTCAGCTCGGCAAAGCCCCAGGCACCGCCATGGTTTGCCATGCCGTCGGAATAGGAAAAATCGCCTTTATGGGCGAAGTTCGCGCCAACGATGCCATAAAGATTCGGGCCGGTTTTGTTCGGACCACCCTTTGATGCATCATGGCAAGATGCGCATTTCTTAAAGACTTTTTCGCCCTGACCAAGGTCAGCAGATGCCAGCATGGCAAGGATCGGTTCCGGTCCTGCCGGTTCGCTTGGCGCCGCAGCATCAGTATTCGCGCCCGCCATCACATCCTCGGAGAATGGATAAACCGGTGCTTCGAGCTCGTCGGGATGGACAAGCGCGCCACCAATCTTTCCGACAACCACTACCAAAAGCACGGCACAAATGACTCCGGCGACGATCTTGTTGATTTCCATCGTGTTCATGACGGGACCCCGTTACAGCCTAATCACTCTCAGGTTTTTTATATATAATATAGACCAGATTACCCATGCGTCCCCCTAGTGTTGCGCCAATTTACGCAACACGCATGTGACAGCAGGCAAAACTGATCGGTGGGAAACTATACGTTTCAGAGATTTGCATCAACCTTTCTTAAACATAAAGGCGAAAACAAAAGGCAGTAGACTTTCGTCTAGCACAATTTGGGGCATTGGCCCGCGTGATTGCCGCAAAAACGATTCTGTCTTTTGCCTATTCCCTGAAACCGGCTATTGTCCCGCCGATTCACAGCCATGTTTTGGCATCTTGCGCAACATGCATGCTTTGCGCGAAATCAAAATGTGGCTAACTATATGGCAAGCTATATGGCCCTGCTGCCTGACCGGAGTTCCAAAATGTCGACGCCGCGCAATCCTGTTGTTGTTATTCCTGCCCGTATGGCGTCCATGCGTCTGCCCAACAAGCCGCTGGCCGACATTTGCGGTGAACCGATGATTGTTCAGGTCTGGCGCCGCGCGATGGAGGCCGAAATCGGCCCGGTTCTGGTCGCCTGTGCCGAACAGGAAATTGTCGATGTCATTGAGGCCGCAGGCGGCATCGCCGTTCTCACCGATCCCGATTTGCCAAGTGGCTCGGACCGTGTGCATCAGGCCCTGCAAACATTCGATCCCGATGGCACATATGATGCGGTGGTCAATGTGCAGGGCGATCTGCCGACGATCTCGCCCGATGACATCCGCGCGGTCTTTGATCCGCTTGCCGATCCGATGGTCGATATCGCCACCCTGGCGGCTGAAATCAAACGCGAAGAAGAACGCCACAATCCCAACGTGGTAAAGGCCGTCGTTGCCTTTAACGGCCAGCGTGTCGCACGTGCACTTTATTTCACCCGCGCGACCGCACCGTTTGGTGATGGTCCGCTGTATCATCACATCGGTCTTTATACCTATCGCCGCGCGGCCCTTGATCGGTTTGTCGCATTGCCCCCGGCCGAACTTGAAAAACGCGAACGCCTTGAACAGTTGCGCGCCCTTGAAAATGGCATGGTGATTGCCGTCGCATTGGTCGATGGTGTGCCCTTGGGGGTGGACACCCCCGAAGACCTTGAACGCGCCCGCCTTGTGCTGGGCGCGTAATTGGGGTTTTCTATCCCAAACACTTGAAGTTCGTGACGAAAACACTTTTGACGTATCAGGAAACAACCAGATGACTGCGCAACAAAGGATCGCTTTTCAGGGAATGCACGGGGCCTATTCCGATCAGGCTGCCCGTCGTGCTTTTCCGGGTGCAACCACCGTACCCTACCGGACCTTTGAAGGCGCCTTTAGTGCACTGGAAGATGGCGACGTTGAACTGGCCGTCATCCCGATTGACAACACACTCGCCGGGCGCGTGGCCGATGTGCACCATATCTTGCCCGAGTCGGGTGTGCACATCATTGGCGAGACGTTCCTGCGGATCAATCACGCCCTTGTGGCCGTGCCGGGAACCAGGATCGAAGAAATCAAGGAAATCCGCAGCCATGTTCATGCGCTGGGCCAATGCCGCAAATTGCGCAAAGAACTGGGTGTGAACACGGTTGTCGGTTCCGATACGGCGGGCTGTGCCAAGGAAGTTGCCGATCTTGGTGATAAATCGATTGCCGCCATCGCCCCGGCACTGGCCGCTGAGATTTATGGTCTTGATATCCTGCGCACCGAAGTCGAAGACGCCGCACACAACACAACGCGCTTTATCATTCTGGCCCGCGATCCGCTCAATATCGCCAATGACGGCACCCCGGTTGTGACAAGCTTTGTCTTTCGGGTGCGCAACGTTGCCGCTGCGCTCTATAAGGCGCTGGGCGGGTTTGCCACCAATGGCATCAATATGACCAAGCTTGAAAGCTATATGGTCGAGGGCCATTTCACCGCGACCCAGTTTTTCGCCGAGGTCGAAGCCCATCCCGAACAGCTTGGCCTGCGCCATGCGCTTGAAGAACTGCAATTCTTCTCGCATGAAGTCCGCATTCTCGGGGTTTATCCGGCCCATACATTCCGCCGCGAAAACGATTTGCCTGCCGAATAATCCCCCGCAGCACGCACCAGATGTAGAGCACGTCACGAAAAAAAGGGCCGGTCTTGCAAAAGACCGGCCCTTTAACATGTCAGACGTCCGACGGACTTAACTTTCCGACTGTTTGATCAGATCGCTTGAGAACCGCTTGATGATCTGGGTCAGTTCGGCCGAACGGCTCGAAAGCTCTTCGGATGCCGATTTCAGTTCGGCGGCATCCTCGGTCGTGCTTTGCGCGCTTTTCATGGTCTCATCAACACTGTGCGAAATCTGTTTCACGCCATCCGCACTGCGGTTGGCATTGCCCGAAATTTCCTGAGTTGCTGCACCCTGTTCTTCAATGGCCGCGGCAATCGCGGTGGAGGCACCACGCACCTGTTCGATGGTTTCTGAAACCCGCGAAATACCCGTCACCGCCCGTTCGGTACCATCGACAATGTCGTTGATCTGGGCGGCGATTTCGTCGGTGGCCTTCGCGGTCTGGGTCGCAAGGTTTTTGACCTCGTTTGCCACGACGGCAAAGCCCTTGCCCGCTTCGCCCGCGCGCGCCGCCTCAATCGTTGCGTTCAGGGCCAGAAGGTTGGTCTGACCGGCAATATCATTGATCAGGCCAATGATTTCCTTGATCTTTTCAACCGTATCGGACAGGCCCGCGACATCGTTTGACGCACTTTGGCTTTCATCGGTGGCACGTTCCACCGTATTTGACATCTGCGAAATCTGAACATTGATTTCCGTGATCGAGGATGAAAGCTCCTCGGTCGCGGCCGCAACCGCGTCAACGTTTTGCGAAACCTCACCGGCGGCGGATGCAACCTGCTGGCTCTGGCCAAGGATACCATCGGCATTCTGCGCCATGCTGACCGAAAGATCGTTGCTGCGCCCGACAGAACTGTTGACCGCACCGGCGATGCCACCCACTTCGCTTTCAAGTTTTTCTGCAATCGCGCGGATGTTCGACCGGCGTTCCTGTTCGGATTTCTGTTTCTGAACGGCCGCATCGGCTTCAAGTTGCTGGGCCTGTGCCGATTTATCACGCAGCGCAAGAACACCTGCCGCCATGTCGCCAATTTCAACGAAACGCGATTCGGTTTCGACCGGCGCCTGGTAGTCGCCGTCCGCAATGGTGCGGATGCTGCTGTTCAGGCCAACGATACTTCTGGTGATCCGGGTGCCGACAATCCACGACAGAATTCCGGCAATGACAATGGCAATGACCGAAATGATGGCGATGTTTTGCATCACGCTTACGAATTCAGACTGCACGTCATCCATATAAACGCCAGCCCCAAGCGCCCAGTTCCACTCCTTGATCGGGCGGACATAGGCCGCCTTTTCAATCAGTCGGTCGCCTTCGCCGGGTTTCTTGGTTTCATAGGTGATGATCCCGCCACCGGCCTGTGCGGTTTTGACGATCATGGTGCGCACTTTGCTGTCGGGATTACATTTACCAACGTCTTCAGGGCTCAGCGGATCCAGAACCATGCAGTGGCCATAGTCACTGGCAAAGATGTAGTTGGCCCCGTCAAAGCGATACGCATTGAGAATACCAAGGGCGGCGGCCTTGGCATCGGCTTCGCTCATCTCACCTGATTTTGCCTTGGCAACATAAGAATCGACGATCGTGACCGCCCCTTCGGTCAGATGCGAAATCTGTTCAAACTTTCCGTTCCGAAGGCTGGTCTGGTAATTAAGCGCAACCGTGAAAATAATCGCCAGCAGCGTCAGTAGACAAATTGCCGGGATTGAAAAAATCCCCGTCACAACACGAAATCGCATGTCCGTCCCCTTGTTTAGCACATGTCACATAACGATTATGGGACCATGAATTGTAAACGGAACAGTTAATTCTCGAAGATATATTCCGTCGAAATGCGTTTTTGCATGGCTGCCCGGCGCGGTCTTTCGATTGACATCGTTTCAAAGGCCCTGTATCACCCGGCTCATTCCTTCGCTTGCAAAGACAGAATCAGCTGTCAGGAACTGTATCAAAGGCGAGGAGGGTGGTTACAGCGTGATGACGTTGTGGCCTCACATCATTTGCCTCTCTTGCAGGGTCCGACGCAGTGGCTTCTTTGCCGCGTTACCGGTCTTGACTGCTTATGAGCAGGCGTCATTGGCGTTAACATGTCGCCACCGGATAACGTAAGGACTTTCCTTTATGACTAATTTTGAAGGGCTCAAGCTTATCGAGCCCCTGCTGCGCAATGTTGAAGCTTCCGGTTTCACCGCACCGACTGAAATTCAGGCTGCTACGATCCCGGCACTTCTCGAAGGGCACGACCTTATGGGTATTTCCCATACGGGTGGCGGTAAAACCGCTGCGTTCTGCCTTCCGTTGCTGCAGCGTCTTGCTGAAAATCCGCAGCGTCCAAAACCGGGCCAGCCGCGCGCAGTTATCCTTGCGCCGACCCGTGAACTGGCGACCCAGATCGGCCAGTGCCTGCGCGATTTCAAAAAAGGCATCCGCCTTTTCTCATCTGTTGTTTTCGGTGGTTCCCCGATGGGCCCGCAGATTCAGGAACTGCGCCGTGGCGTTGATATCCTGGTTGCGACCCCGGGTCGTCTGCTTGATCACATGTCGCGTAATACAATTCGTTTCGACGACGTCGAAGTCTTCATCCTTGATGAAGCCGACCGTATGCTCGACATGGGCTTCTCCGAAGACGTTCTGACCGTTGCGCAGCAGTTGCCGCACAAACATCAGACCGTGATGTTCTCGGCAACCATGCCAGCAGAAGTCAAACATCTGACCGACCGCCTTCTGCGCGATCCGGTCAAGGTTGAAACCTCACCGCAGGCAAGTGTCACCGAACGTGTGACCCAGATTGGTATGTTCGTGAAACGTCACGACAAAACCAAGCTTCTGGTTCAGATCCTTAAACGTGATGAAACCGAACGCGTTCTGGTCTTCACCAAAACCAAGGCAGACGCTGACGAACTGTCGTTCCAGCTGCGCGATGAAGGCATTGATAGCGATGCCATCCATGGCGACAAACAGCAGCGCATCCGTCAGAAAATCCTGCGCAATTTCCGCAATGGCCAGTTCCCGGTTCTGATCGCAACCGATGTTGCGGCCCGTGGTATTGACGTTCCGGGTATTACCCACGTTGTGAACTATGACCTTCCGCAAGATGCGGACAGCTATGTTCACCGTATCGGTCGTACCGGTCGTGGTAGTGCCGAAGGGATTGCGATTGCGTTCTGTGAACCGCGTGACATTCGTTTGCTCCGCAACATTGAACGCCTGATCAAACAGGACATTGCCATCGACGAAAATCACGAATTCCATGCAGCACCCCCGGCCCGTTCGGCTGGCGGCGGCGGTGGTCGTGATGGCGGTCGTGGTCGTGGTGGCTTTGGCGGCGGTCGTGATGCTGGTCGTGGTCGTGGTGGCTTCGGCGGTGGTCGTGATGCCGGTCGCGGTCGCGGCGGTTTCGGCGGTGGTCGTGATGGTGCTGCCCGTGATGGCGGTCGTGACGGTGCCCGAGATGGCGGTCGTGATGCCGGTCGTGGTCGCAGCTTCGGCGGCGGTCGTGACGGTGCGCCGCGTGACGGTGTTCAGGGTGAACGCGCAGCACGTGGTTTCGGTGGTCGTGATGGTGCCCGCGATGGCGCACGTCGTGATTTCTCTGATCGTCCGCGCCGTGATGGCGGTGATTTTCGCGCTGATCGCAAACCGCGTTTCGACAATGATGACCGTGCCCCGCGCGGTGACCGTGAAGACCGCAGTGCCGGTCGCGGTGGTAACTTCCGCCCGCGTGGCGAAGGTGCCGGTCGTGATGGTGCAGCTCGTGATGGTGGCGAACGCCGCGGTGCAGACAAGCCGCGTGCTGAACGCGCTGCGAACTTCCGTAATCGTGATGGTGCCGGTCGTGACGGTGCCCGCGGTGATGGCGGCGCACGCCGTGACTTCAATGATCGTCCGCGCCGTGCAGAAGGTGGTCGCAGCGAAGGTCGCGGTGGCAACCAGGGCATGAAACGTCGTTCAGCCTAAGCTGACAACATTATATAGGCGGGATATCCCCCCTATAACGACGGACAAAAGATACCAAAGGGCCGACTGGAAACAGCCGGCCCTTTTCGTGTTTGTAGCCTGTCTGCGATGGCCGGGGTGATAAAAATTAGACTTTCGACCTATCCGTAAGGGTGAATTATCCGTAGCGCCATCCCACATAAACAGACAGACTATAGTTTTGTATGGTGACTGGGCAGGGAGTTTGCTTCCGATGAAATGGGCGATCACAGTTTTAAGTGCAGTGGTGGCCGGGACGTTGTTTTCAGCCGCCCCACAAGGACAGGCACAAGCGCAGGATATGTCGGGGCAGTTTGTTGTAAACGCAGATGGCAGCCGCGACTGCACGCATCTTGTTGCATCGGGAAACCCTGATTATCCGCCGTATCTTTGGCAATCCGAAGACGGTACCCATCTTCTCGGTGCGGCTGCCGACATGATCAAACGCGTTGGTGAACTTGCCGGTGTTGAGATCGACGTGATCCATGCCGGCAGTTGGGGGCGGGTTCAGCAATCCATGCGTGAAGGATCAATCGATTTGATTGCGGGTGCGTTTCTGACCGTGCCGCGGATGGAGTATATGGATTATTTCTATCCGGCCTTTCAGGGCACGCGCACCGTCATCTGGACACGCGATAACCTTGATCTGAAATATCTCGAATGGTCCGATTTGATCGGGCTCGAAGGGCTGACTGTCATTGACAACAGTTTTGGTCAGCGCTTTGACGCCTATGCGGCCGAAAACCTTAACATCCGTGAAGTGCCAACGCTTGAGCAGGGCTTGCAGATGCTTGCCCTTAATCGGGCGGAATATCTGATTTACGAAGAATTCCCCGCCAAGGCGGTTGCCGCGCGTGAGAAAGTCACAGACATCCGAAGCTATACCGTGCCGGTCAGTGCCGAAAACCTCTATCTGACCATGTCACATAAATCCGAATGTAACACCGGCAAGCTGCGCGGCAAGATTGCGCAGGCATTGTTCAAGCTGGTGGCTGATGATGTCATGGCCGGAATGGTTGATGCCAACATCGCCCGCTGGGGATCGAGCACCAACTGATCCACCGTTTCACTGTGGTCTCTTGAGCTCCAAGGGAAAAAGGGCCGCAGCCCTTGTTCTACCCTGTAAGTCAATCGAACAACCCGTGCCGCCTTTGCCTGTGAACCCCACCGGCGAACCCTTGGTGGGCTCGACTCCGGCGAGAACCCGGCAAAGATCTCGGCAGAGCGGCCAACAGAGAGTTCAGCATAGAGCCCCGCATCGACCTCACCGCAAAACCGGACGATAAAAGACCCTTTGATTAAATCCGCATCCCTATGCGGATTTGATTTGACGTTAACGTAAACGTTAACTACAACAGGGTGGCGTCATATCCCGGTGCGCTTAAAAATGTGCACCGCTTTACCATCAGGATCGCGAATGGCACAGTTCGAACCGCAAAACCCCAATTACGATGCAGAAGTCCGCTATCGTTTTGCCCAGCAGCCCTACAATCTGTCGATTGGTGCGAAAATCACCGCCGTCACACCGGGCCGGGTTGAGGTTGTCGTGCCAACCCGTCCTGATCTGGTGCAGCACAATGGCTTTTTCCACGGCGGGCTCATCGCCGGTCTTGCCGATATCGCCGGGGGTTTTGCCGGATGGAGTCTGGTGGAGGCCGATCAGGGGATGTTGACGATTGAATATAAACTCAACATCGTTGCACCCGGTTTGGGCGATGAATTGCGGGCCGTTGGCGAAGTTGTTTCACGCGGTCGGTCGATCATTGTCACCCGTATCGATATCTTTGGTATGAGGAATGAAAAACCGGTGTTGTGCACGACCGCACTTCAGACGCTTAAGGTGATGAAGCTGCCGCCTGAATTATTACATGAAACTGACTAATTCGGTGCATTCTTCATTTTAAACGAATAATCAAACCGTACTCAGGGCAGGATAGATACCATGGCATTTTTCGAATTTCCCGGATTGAAATTTGATCTTGGCGAGACCGCAAATGCGATCCGCGAAACCGTTTCCGCCTTTGCCGAGGCCGAAATCGCACCGCGCGCCGCCGAGATTGATGAAAAGAACGCATTTCCCAACGATCTTTGGCGCAAATTCGGCGATTTGGGCCTGCTGGGCATGACCGTTTCCGAAGAAGACGGCGGCACCGGCCTTGGGTATCTTGAACATGTCATCGCCATGGAAGAAATCAGCCGCGCCTCAGCCTCCGTCGCATTGTCATACGGCGCGCATTCCAACCTGTGCGTCAATCAGCTCAAACGCAACGGGAACGCCGATCAGAAGGCAAAATACCTGCCCAAATTGATCAGTGGCGAACACATCGGCGCACTTGCCATGAGCGAACCGGGCGCAGGGTCCGACGTGGTGTCGATGAAGCTGCGCGCTGAGAAAAAAGGTGATCGCTATATCCTGAATGGCAACAAGATGTGGATCACCAACGGCCCGGATGCCGATACGCTGGTGGTCTATGCCAAAACCGATCTGGAAGCCGGGCCAAAGGGCATTACCGCCTTCATCATTGAAAAGGGTTTCAAGGGTTTCTCAACCGCGCAAAAGCTTGATAAACTGGGCATGCGCGGCTCAAACACCTGCGAGCTGGTCTTTCAAGATTGCGAAGTGCCCGAAGAAAACATCCTCGGTCAGCTCAATGGTGGTGTGCGCGTTCTCATGAGCGGCCTTGATTACGAACGGGCTGTTCTGGCGGCCGGCCCCACCGGGATCATGCGCGCCTGCATGGATGTGGTTGTGCCCTATATCCATGAACGCAAACAGTTTGGTCAGGCGATTGGCGAATTTCAGTTGATGCAGGGCAAAATGGCCGACATGTACACCACCATGAATGCCTGTCGGGCCTATGTGTACGAAGTCGCCAAGGCGTGCGATCGCGGCGAAACATCGCGCAAAGATGCGGCGGGTGTGATCCTGTATGCCGCGGAAAAGGCCACATGGATGGCGCTTGAGGCGATCCAGACGTTGGGTGGCAATGGCTATATCAATGAATATCCGACCGGACGGTTGCTGCGCGATGCGAAGCTTTATGAAATCGGGGCGGGGACCAGTGAAATCCGCCGCATGCTGATTGGCCGCGAACTGTTTAACGAAACCGCTTAAATCCCCGGTTTTCTGCGCAAATCTGACCAAAACACAGATACAGGTTAAAACTCATGAACACGTCTGATCCCATCGTTATCGTTTCCTGTGCCCGCACCCCGATGGGCGGTTTGCAGGGTGATTTTGCCCCGGTTACTGCCGCCGAGCTTGGCGGTGTCGCCATCAAGGCCGCCCTTGAGCGCGGTGGTGTGACAGGCGATGACATCGACGAAGTCATCATGGGCAATGTGCTTCCCGCCGGTCAGGGTCAGGCACCCGCACGTCAGGCGGCATGGCATGCCGGTATTCCGCGTGCCGCCGGGGCGACCACGATCAATAAAATGTGCGGATCGGGCATGAAGGCGGTGATGTTTGCCCATGATATTCTGGCCGCAGGCAGTTCCGATGTGATGGTTGTTGGTGGCATGGAAAGCATGACCAATGCGCCATTTTTGCTGCCCAAAATGCGGCCGGGCCACAAATACGGGCATGATATGGTTTATGACCATATGGCGCTGGACGGGCTTGAAGATGCCTATGAAAAGGGCCGGTCGATGGGCACCTTTGCCGAGGCGACCGCCGAAAAATATGGCTTTACCCGCAAAGAGCAGGATGACTACGCCATAACGTCGCTGACCCGCGCACAGGATGCGGCCAAGGCCGGGCATTTTAGTGATGAAATCACCCCGGTGACTTTTGCCACGCGCAAGGGTGACGTGACAATTGACGCTGACGAGCAACCACCAAAATCCAAACCGGAAAAAATCCCGACCCTGCGTCCGGCCTTTGCCAAGGACGGCACAGTGACAGCCGCCCATTCGGCATCCATTTCCGACGGCGCAGCCGCCCTTGTCATGATGCGCGCATCCGAAGCCCAAAAGCGCGGGCTTAAGCCGCTGGCCAAAATCGTGGGCCAAGCGACCCATGCGCAGGAGCCGTGCTGGTTCACGACCGCCCCGATTGATGCAAGTAAAAAGGTTCTGGCCAAGGCTGGCTGGTCGGTCAGTGATGTCGATCTTTGGGAAATCAACGAGGCGTTTGCTGTTGTCGCCATGGCCGCGATACGTGATCTTGAGCTTGATCATGCCAAGGTCAATGTGCACGGCGGGGCCTGTGCGCTTGGTCATCCGATTGGCGCAACGGGCGCACGGTTGCTGGTGACTTTGATCCACGCGCTTAAAACCCGTGGCGGGACCAAAGGTGTCGCATCGCTGTGCATTGGCGGGGGGGAAGCCACCGCCGTTGCGATTGAGCTTATTTAACGCAGATTAAATCCGTTCTAAAAAGTTGCGTTTGGGGCTACCAACTTGTGCGAATTCCCCCTATTTTGTCGCCAGAGTGATTGATCAAAACAGGGGAATTCGCGCGATGTCAAAGCCGACCGTTGACCGGATGTTGGCCGGGTTTAAAAGCTTCAAGGCGATGTATTATGAGCAGCGCCCTGAACGCGTCGAAGACTTGGTCAATATGGGCCAGAAGCCCGAAGTGCTTTTGATTGCCTGTTCAGACTCGCGCGTTGATCCGGCGATCCTGACCAATGCCGAGCCGGGTGAGATGTTTGTCGTGCGTAACGTTGCCAACCTTGTCCCACCCTATGAGCCCGATGAAAACTATCACGGGACGTCGGCTGCGATTGAATTTGCGGTCCGCGATCTTAAGGTCAAGGACATCGTGATCCTTGGGCATTCCGGCTGTGGCGGGATGGAAGCACTGGTCGAGCACGGCGAAGCTGGCAAGGTGCCCGAACGTGACTTTATCGGCGAATGGGTCAGCATGGCGAAATGCTGCCTGCATCACGGCCCGGACGTGGATGAGGTATCACGCCATTCGATCTGCAACTCGCTTGATAACCTTATGACCTTTCCTTTCATCAAGGATCGGATTGATGCCGGGGACCTTCACCTGCATGGGTGGTGGTACGGCATGAAAGAAGGCATTCTTTGGCAATATGACAGTGCCAAAGGTGAATTTGTTCAGGGCCTGTAAGCCCGGCTGAATGCTTTTTTCTGATCGCATGGCCGGTGCTTCGCCCGACTGAGAAGATGGAAGGGTTAAGTGCGACCATGCGATTAGAAGATCATCAGATCATGGTGCGCGATACCGCGCGTGAGTTCGCCGAAAATGAACTCAAACCCAATGCCGCCAAATGGGATGCTCATCATACCTTCCCGGCCGAGGCGATTGCTGGTCTGGGCGAGCTTGGCTTTCTGGGCATGCTGGTCCCCGATGAGTATGGCGGGGCGGGCATGGATCATGTCGCCTATGCCTTGGCACTCGAAGAAATTGCTGCCGGTGACGGGGCAACATCCACGATCATGTCGGTGCATAACTCGGTTGGCTGTATGCCGATCCTGAAATTTGGTACCGAAACCCAAAAGCAGAAATTCCTGGTGCCCATGGCGCAGGGCGAAAAGATCGGCGCGTTTTGCCTGACCGAACCGCAAGCCGGATCAGACGCCAGTGCGCTTCGAACCCGTGCGGTACGTGACGGTGATCACTGGATCATCAACGGGTCCAAGCAATTCATCACATCGGGCAGTGAGGGCGATATTGCCATCGTCTTTGCCGTCACCGACCCGGATGCAGGTAAACGCGGGATTTCCGCCTTTATCGTACCGACCGACACGCCGGGCTATGTGGTGTCACGGGTCGAGGAAAAGCTCGGCCAAAATGCATCCGATACCTGTCAGATCACCTTTGTTGAATGCCGGGTTCCGGTGGAAAACATGCTGGGCGAAGAAGGACAGGGCTATAAAATTGCGCTGGCCAATCTTGAAGGCGGACGCATCGGCATTGCCGCGCAATCTGTCGGGATGGCCCGTGCCGCGTTTGAAGCAGCACGCGATTATGCCAATGAACGTGAAACCTTTGGCAAGAAGATCATTGAACATCAGGCCGTGGCGTTTCGCCTTGCCGATATGGCGACCAAGATTGATGCCGCAAGGTTGCTGGTGCACCGCGCCGCCGAACTGCGCGACGACCACAAACCGTGCCTGACCGAGGCCTGCATGGCCAAGATGTTCGCATCTGAAATTGCCGAAGAAGTTTGCTCTGCCGCCATCCAAATTCATGGCGGATATGGGTACCTTAAAGACTTCCCGGTCGAACGCATTTACCGCGATGTCCGGGTGTGCCAGATTTACGAAGGCACGTCCGATATTCAGCGCATGGTGATTGCACGTGCGTTGGCTGATTAGAAATGATCACCAATCTGTCCTAAATAGATGCCTTGTTGCTCTTCATTGAGTTCATCTAATGAAAGGTTGATCAGAGAAAAATCAAAGCCATACATTGGCATTTGCCAAAGTTCGTAGATGGCTTGGATATGCTGTTGCTCTAGGTTTTTATGGTTCAGGTCCTCAGACAATGCTTTTCTGATGGTTTCTCTAATAAGTTCCTCTGCGGTTGACCACTCAGTAGTGTCCTCAAATTTCTTGGCTCCCCAAACATCTGCAATAATGTGGAGGCCCCTTTGTGAGGTAAGGCCGGTTAATTGTAGGGCTTTTGCAAGCTTTAAGGCTCCGCGCTCCGAACGAAGGAAGAAAAGTAACTCGTCAACGGGAAGCGGCTGGTTCCAGCTAAGATCTCCTTTATCACTCGCTTGGATATCGGCATATAAATTCGCTTCTCGCAGATAAATTGTTTCGTTAGGTAGGATGAACTCTCCAAAATCACCCTCAACGTAGTGGGACGCGCGATAGCCATCAACGTACTCTCGCAATTGTTCGATGTTCCTCGGCTTCCAAGAAGTCGCATCGTCATACGTTAATCTGGCAAAATGGCTATAATAGTTCTTTGATACTCTTCCAAAATTCCTATTTGCGAGGTTTCTTGGGCAGCGAAGCCCATCAATGAGGATTAATATCTTTGCGGCTTCCTCGCGTGCGTAAGTGTCTAGTACTGCAGCCTCGCGACGGTTTTCTGCCCCCAGTTTCCTGGCAGCATCGGCAAAGCTCTCTGCGCTATCGAGTATCGTAGGAAGCCCTTCCGCAATAAGTGCAATCCGCTTCTCATGACTTAGTTCGCAGAGTGCGCGGGCTTGTCCTAAACCAATACGTGGTCTAGCGGCAGTTCGCCTTTTGTCTTGTTTGCTTGTGAGTTTTTCAATTTCGCCGAAAGAACTGGGTACCAATACCTCGCCCTGCATCAGGCGTCGTGCGGTGCGAAACACCGCAACAGCGTGGACGGTGAAATCATCAACTGTGTTGCCGCTGATATCGGCATTAAGGGCGAGGGTGCCGGATGGATGTGCGATGGTCAAAGGGTGATTGGGGGCGGTGCTGGTACGTGCCAGTTCATGAGCGACGGAGCCGGGGAGTATCATGGTCGCGGCAAGGCACATGCCGCCGGTGATCGAACTTGAGGCATGGGCCTGCCCGGTCGAAATCATCCGCAGGACAATGTTGGTGGCAGAGCTGTCTTCATCGGTCGGGCTTGAGACGATGGCGATTTGCGGCAGGTTGCGCACCGTGCTTTGGGCTTCTTGCTTGCTGCAAATACCCATGCGAACGGCAGCCGCGATGCGGACGGTTTCAATGCGGGCCAGTATGTCGGGATGGTCGGTGAGTTCAGTCGGGCTTTCGCGACCTGTTAGGCCAAGATCAGTGGCGGCAACACAGGCAATCGGGTTGCTGACATCGACCAAGGAAACCTCAATCGCGCCAAATCCGTCTGTTTCAAGCATTTCACGCGCCAATCCGGTCGGCAGAGTTTTGCCCGTGCTTGATCCGCCGGGCGCGAGGAAGGAAAGTGCAATCGGGGAAGCTGTACCCGCAATTCCATCAAGGGCAAAGTCACCGTCGAGTTTTGGCAAGCCGTTTTGAAGGGCGAAGCGCGCAACGATGATCTTGCCGGTGTTGGTGTTGTGGATGCGTATCGTTGCCTCATCGCCGGAAAACGCAACCAACCCTTCCTCAACCGCATAAGGCCCAACGGCAGACGAGATATTGCCACAATTTCCCTTGTAGCTGATCACGGGTGAATCGACTGAAACTTGCCCGAAAGTGTAATCAATATCGGCATCCGTGCGTGATGATTTGGCAATGATCGCGATTTTGGAGGTCGAAGATGTGCCCGCCCCCATGCCATCAAGCTGGCGCTTGTTCGGATCGGGGCTACCCATTGCCGCCAAAATCATTGAATCTCGCGCGGGGCCGGCATGCGGTAAATCCTCAGTCCGGAAAAACAGCGCCCGACTGGTGCCGCCTCGCATGAAAACGGCGCGGAGCGGGATTTGCGGTGTGGTGGTGCTGGTGGGCATGGCGGTGTTCCTGAACGCTGGGGTAGACTGGCGAGGCCTGTTTGGAATGTCTTACAAACAAAAGCCCCGGATCACCACGATAGGGCGGTCCGGGGCTGATGAAAAGCGTACGATATCAGGTGCTGTTTGATCGCCTGTCTCGCGTTCAGAACTGGTATTGCAGGCCGATCATGATTTCGTGGGCCCGCAGGTCGAACTGGGTTGCTTCAAGGTTGGTTGTGGTCGCGCCATTGATATATGTGTCACCGCCGCGCACTTCTCCCATGTCAAGGTAGCGGTAGGACAGGTCCAGCTTCCAATGGTCGGATATCGCGTATCCTACGCCTGCGCCAATCTGCCAGGCAAGGTCGTTATGCGTCTCGCCGCGAATGAAAGTACTATCTGGAAAGAAAAGCTTTTCCGTTTTGTTCCGCGCCCAACCAACGCCGCCTTGCAAGTAGGGGGAAAAGGCGCCGACATCAACGCCGGCAATGCTCAACGGATCGACATAAACGTTCATCATCGTCGTCCAGTTGGATGTCTCGAAAGCGCCGCTATTTAACTTATTGGCGGGCTTGTTTGGAGTGCCGTCCGCGTCACGATAGTCATCTGCTGCGGACAGTTGGGCACCATACGATACCGTGATGTCGGTCCGCAGATAGTCCGTAAGATTCAGTCCGGCACCGATCTGGTAACGTTGCCCTTTATAACTTGTCAATTCGACAGTGTCGCGCTCAGCGCTGTCGAAAAAATCGTCTTGATCGTCAATGGTCATGGAATAGCCAAGGTCAGCACGCAGGTATGGGGTGAGTAGCCATCCGTCTTGCGCATGAGCAGAAGTGTTTAGCCCGGCACTGCTCAAAAGACCAATGAGGCCAATCCAAGCGGCTTGGCGAGGATTGCGCAATTGTGCGGGTATCCAGTTACGTGAAATCATGTGACATCGACCTCTAGCTCTATAGATTTTATAAATATTATATACATTAGCCTTAGGCTTAGTTGTCCGGCAACAGACAATTTCCGAGTGATTTAACATCACTTGAATCGACATCGGGTCATTCCACTCTTTCGCGACAGACCGGCCTACTTGCCCGGCAACAGGTCATGCTTTTCAAGCAATCGTCTGAACTGATGATAATTCAGATCAAGCGCCTTGGCAGCTTCGGTCTGGTTGTTTCCGTGATCCTGCAGCGCCTGTTTCAGCAGCTTGATTTCAAATTCGGCGACCTGTGATTTGAAGTCTGTTGTGCTGGTTGGGGTTGGTTTTTCGGGGGTGTTTGTTGCTGCTGGTGTCGCATCACGGTTGGTTTCGGTCCAGATGCCTGCAAACGGGTCGAGGACGATATGGCTAAGCGGGGCTTCGTCGTCTTCGGACAGGTAGAGGCTGCGTTCAACCGCATTGCGCAACTCGCGCACATTTCCGGGCCAGGAATGGCTGAGAAGTTGGCGGGCAGCAGTTGGGGTGAAGCCAGCAAAAACCTGACGTGACAGGCGTTTGGTCATTTCCAGCGCGAACTGTTCGGCAAGGGGCAGGATATCATCCGACCTTTTGCGAAGCGGCGGGACGGAGACAACATCAAACGCCAGGCGGTCGAGGAGATCGGCGCGGAACTTGCCGGTTTTGGCCAGTTCACGCAGGTTTTCATTTGTCACACCAATGACGCGGGTGTCGATTTCGATCACCTCAGACCCACCAACCCGTTCAATTTCACCATATTCGACAACACGCAGCAGCTTTTCCTGTACCACCGGGCTGGCGGTGGCGATTTCATCCAAGATGATGGTGCCGCCGTGTGCGCGTTCAAATCGGCCAATATGGCGCCGCGCGGCCCCGGTAAAGGCCCCGGCTTCGTGGCCAAACAGCTCGGTATCCAGCAGGGTTTCAGAAAGGGCTGCGCAATTGACCTTAACCAGCGGCCCGCCCCAGCGTTTGGACAGGTAATGCAGGCGCGCAGCAATCAGCTCCTTGCCCGATCCGCGTTCGCCAATGACAAGGCACGGGCGTTCAATCGGTGCCAGACGTGAGACATGCTCAAGGGCGGCCAGAAAAATGGGGTCTTCGCCCAAGATTGGTTGTAAGCTGTCCATATCGCGAAAAACGATATCGAAAATCGCAATTAATGTCGCGATAAAAGTTAATTTAATAGTCTGATGATTGTGTAAGATGTTGAAATATAACAATTGATGAAACTGGCACGGCATTTGAAATAGTGATGTCAGAATTTTTGCGTCCCCGTATTTTGAAGGAGATCTGACAATGGGCGTGTTTTCGCGTTTGTCCGATATCGTAAATGCCAACATCAACTCGCTTCTGGATCGTGCCGAAGATCCGGAAAAAATGGTGCGGTTGATGATCCAGGAAATGGAAGACACTCTGGTTGAGGTCCGCTCCAGCGCGGTCAAGGCGATTGCCGACAAGAAAGAAGTCGAGCGTAAGCTTAAAAAGCTGCACGACGGTCAGGTCGAGTGGGACACCAAGGCGGAATTTGCCGTGTCCAAGGGCCGTGATGATCTTGCCAAAGGTGCGCTGATGGCGCGCCGCCGGTTGGCTGATCAGAGTCTTGTTCTGGAGCGTGAGCTTGAAGTGATTGAAGAGACCCTTGGCAAGTTTGACGAGGATCTCAACAAGTTGCAGAACAAGCTTAATGAAGCCAAGGGCAAGCAGCGCGCGGTGGAAATCCGTATGCAGACGGCTGAAAAGCGTGTCAAAATGCGTGAAAAGATCCATTCTGGTCAGATTGATGACGCACTTCTGCGCTATGAGCAGATGGAACGCCGGATTGACGAACTTGAAGCGGGTGCGGATTCCTGGGACCTTGGTCGCGGGCAGAGCCTTGAAGAACAGTTTGAAGACCTTGAGGGCGAAATTGGGATTGAAGATGATCTCAAGGAGCTCAAATCGCGCGTGAAGAACGTCAAGAAAGACAAATAATCAGCGTGCCGAGGGTTTCGTGCACCTGAACAAGGAATGAGCTGACAGACATGTGGGCGTTTGCTGTACCTCTTATCGTATTTATTACCGTTGTTGGCCCGGTCTGGGTTGTGTTTCACTACATAACGGTCTGGAAACGGATGAAGACGGCACAGCGCGCACAAAGCCCGGAGCAAACCGCGCACGAAAAGGAACTCGTGGCGGGTTTGAAAAAACGGGCCGAACGTCTTGAAGGTCGTGTCGAAACACTTGAACGCCTGTTGGATGCCGAGGTTGTCGAATGGAGGAACAGGATATGAGTGCCCAGCAAGCGACTGCTGATGGCGGTGGGTATCGGTGTGGTCACAAAAGCCGCGATCGCGGCGGATGCCGTGCGCGCAAGCGTGACCAGAACGGCGAGAAATGCCACGGTGTGATTGGTCGCACCACGCGCGGGATTGCGGAAAGCTTTGGCATTCCACGTAAGGGCGTTTTGATTGCCTTTATCCTGATCCTTGTGTTCAGTTTCCCGGTGGGTGTGATGCTGTTTGGCATTGCATGGGCCTTTGTCCATCATCCGTCATGGTTTGACGGATTGCGCGGCAAGTTTGGCGGCGCATCGCGTGGCAATGCATCACATCAAGCGCGCCATGACGCCAAAGCAAGCAGCACGGCCCCGGAAGATCGTCCGACCATGGGCGTTGATTTTGAAGAGCCGTGGATGGAAGAGCTGCGTGAGAAGTTTGACGACCTTGAAAGCCGGACCGGCTCGATGGAGGGGTTTGTTGCTTCTGGCGATTACCGGTTGGCGTCCGAACTTGAAAAAATGAAAAAGGATGATGCAGCATCCGACGATGATGCACATTCAAAGGATCCGAAAAACGATCCTTCCTCCCCCAACGATAAAACGTAACGCGACGAACGCGATACGGGTGGCGATTTCAAATCCCCGATTTCCCTTGCAACCGATCCCCCTTGCGTCTGCAATGTGAAATCGCCACCAGCCTTTTTTGCCGGATCTGCTTTGCGGGTCCGGTTTTTCTTTTGTTTGCAGGGAATTGCGAAGTAATTGTCAAATAGCGTTTATCACTATACCTAATTTAAAGGTTTTCCTTGGCACTATCGCCAAAGACGCGCGATGGGCGGCGGAATATTTTGGGTAGGTGACAATGGCGACCATGATCGAACATCCCGGTGAGCAGGACTTTCTGCACCGTTTGATGCAAGATAACCCGTGGTGGGACGGGGTGACGGACGACCTGGTCCATGATTTGCCGCAGCGCGCCTTTTTCAAGAGGTTCTGGGCGGCAATTGAAAAGCATGACGGGCAAAAGGCGGTTGTCCTGACCGGGCCGCGCGGGGTGGGTAAAACCGTGATGATGCGCCAGGCGATTGCAGGCTTGCTGAATGCCGACACGCCGCGCCGCCATGTTTGCTATATCTCGCTTGAACATCCGCTGTTTTTGGAAATTGACCTGCCGCGCCTGCCCAAATTACTGCGCTCGATGCGCGGTATTTCGGCCGATCATCCATTGTGGATTTTCGTCGATGAGGTGTCTTATCAACGCGACTGGGAAGACCGATTGGCGCAATTGCTGGTGGCGGATCCGCTGTTGCGTGTGGTGGCGGTCAGTGCGCTGGCCCCAAGTGCGGACAGTGCCGGACATATCCAGAGCCTGTTTTTACCCCCGTTCAGTTTTGCCGAATATCTTGAACAAAATGGCGTTTCGCCAACTGACGTCTTGCCCGAAACGCCAAATGTCGGGCGTTATACGTCCGATGTGCCCGGTGGGTTGGTTGAGCTGAACGAGATGTTCGAGGCCTATATCAACGAAGGCGGCTTTCATGACCGCAACGGCGAAGCGCGCGCCATTCACCGGTCGCTTCATTCCGATTTGCCCGGATTGCACGGGATATCAAGCCCGTCGGATTTGCATCGGTTGTTTGCGCTTCTGGCCTATAACACCGGGTCGGAATTTTCGATCGAGACACTGGCGCGTGAGCTTGATATCGCCAAAAATACGCTGCGCCGCTATCTGGAATATCTTGAAAGTGCGTGGCTGGTGCGCCGCCTTGAACGGGTTGATCAGGATGCCAAGCCGTTCCAGCGTGCGGTGGCCTTTAAGGTCCATCTGATCCATCCGGGTTTGCGCACCGGGCTTATTGGCGCGCGAACGTCCGACAGTGCGACGATCACCCGGTTGGCGGAAACCGCGATCCAGACGCAGTTTTTGACATCGAGTGTCGGGATGGAAAGCCTCTATTACGCGCGCTGGGGGCATTATGAGGTGCCATTTGTGTTCCTGGATCGGCGGTCGGGCATGCCGCTTTTTGCCTATCATTGTCTGTGGCGTGATGAAGCGATCCGCAAGCCCAAGGAAATCCGTGCATTGGTTAATTTCCGGGGCAGTCATGCCTTGCCGCTGGGTGCGTTTGTTTTGACCAAGGCACAATGGCACGGCGGGAAAATTGGCGGGGTGCCGATGCGGTTTGAACCGGCCAGTGTGTTAGCACTTCGGATCGGACTTGAATTTTCGCAGCTTTAACGGCGGGCTTTGAGGAATGACAGGCAACGGGGTTTTGCGTCTGTTTGGCGGCGGTGCGACGCTTATCTTTGCCGTTATGCTGTTTGCACTTGGCGGGCTGGGGGGCTTGATCCCATCAGCCGTGGCACAGGTTGCCTGTCCGGCGGAGCCGCGCTGGAGTAACACCACCCCGCCGGTGAACCTTGATCATGTGTTTTGCGGTGAAATCCGGTCAAACGGATCCGCCACCGGATTTCATGCCCGGCCAAACGCGTTGAACCCGAAAACTGTGGCAAGTGTCGATATAACCCAAAGCCCGAATGCCAACGGAATTTATGCGGGAACGGTGACGCTGAGCAATCCGAACGGCCCGGATCCGCGCAAATTTTCGAGTATCTTTCCCGATGATTGCAGCATGGATCAGGTGATGGCATCGATCCTGTATGCGGTTGAAAATCGCCAAGCCTGCCCGGCGGGATCACCCGGTTGGTGGCGGTGCGGGCTAAACCGACCTAATCAGGCGGCATTGGCTAAGCAGGATATGACGTTCTGTGTCGGGGCAACATCGACATCGCGGTTTTTGATTGCGATGGGGATGCTTAAAGATGGCCGGATCAATACGGCCTTTCCGCTGCGCTAGGCGTCGGGCGGGATGTTTTAAGGAGAACGCTAATGACCGCATCAAATGACAATCAGGCCTTTATCCCCGATTGGCCCGGCAAAATTGCGGGGGATGAGGTACATGACCGAATTTCCGCACTGCTGGTTTTGGATGTTCAGGCGGTTCCTGATTGGGCGGGGCAGGTTCTGACGAAGATTGAGGATGTAATTTCGGGTAAATCAACGGGTTGGGAAATGGCCATGAATGCCTATATCCTTAATGTGGGGGCGGAAGTTTCCGACATATCACCGGTCTATGACGAAACGGGCGAACCATCGTTGCAGGTTAAAACGCAAGAATTGCACACGGCCCTCGTCGCATGGTGCAAACAGATCGACCGGTGATGAACACAAGATGGCATGTGGCGACGTTATATGTTGCGGCATATAAGACCGCCAAGGACAACAAGAATGGACGCCATTGCGCAATGGGCAACGAGATTATGGGTCGAATGATCAGGCTGCATCGGGTTTTTGGGATTTTGGTTCTGTTGCTGCTGATGGCAGGCGCGGTGCCGATACTGTTATATCCAAAAATGGCGGTGGCGCAGGAAACTGGCGGTAAAAATCAGCCTGATGCTGATCCGCTTGAAATTTTCTTAAAGCAATATGTTGAGCATGCCGGGTTGCCCGGGGCCGTTGTTGGTATTGGTTACGATACCGGGGCGGTGCGCACGGCGGCGACCGGATATGCATCGGTGCAGCCCGATACTGCGATGACCATAGACCGGCAGTTTTATATTGGGTCACTGACCAAGATGATGACGGCCGTGGTGACCTTGCAACTGGCATCGGAAAAGCGAATTGATTTGTCCGACAAGATCGGAAAATTCCTGCCCAAGGAATATCAGGGAAGGATTGCCAACGCCGATAAGGCGACCCTTCGCGATCTTTTGCGCAACAGTTCAGGCATCGCCGATTATCTTGATGGCGAGTTCTTTTTCCAACTGGTCGGGCGCGATCCGAAACATGGCTGGCGCAATGTGCAATTGCTGCCGTTGATTGCGGATCATGATGCGTATTTTGAGCCCGGTTCGACCTATGCCCCGTCCAACAGCAACTTCATTTTGCTGGGGGTGATGATCGAGGCGGTCGAAGGCGACCCTATCGAGGCAGTATTTAACCGGCGCATTTTTGAGCCGGCTGAAATGAGCAATACATCCTTTGGCCGCTTTCCGCGTCCAGCGCTTTTGGCGCGCGGGTTTGATGATGCCAATGACGACGGGCAGCTTGAAGACGTCACCGATTATGATGTTGGCGATCAATTGGCCGATGGCGGGGTGATTTCGACGGTCGAAGACATGGTGAAATTTGCCCGTGCGCTGTTTGTGAACGGGGTGTTATTGGGCCCCAATGGGCTTAAACGGGCGACGACAGACACGATTTTTGCCGGTGACGGATCCTATGGCTATGGGCTTATGATCGGCAGCAGTGACTGGGGCCCTGTTTGGGGGCATGACGGGATTTATTTCGGCTATTCCGCCGAATTTTCATGGTTCCCCGAGCAGAACACTGTGGTGGTTTTCTTGGCCAATGGGCGGGCATTAAACGATGTTCCGACGGTAACCAGCATGTTGATGACCGGCCTTTTCGGCAAGCCGGAATAAACCGAACTTTTCCGCGAGCACAAATTACCATTGAACTTGTCTTATAAGAGCAGCTTTGCGCACAAAGTAGCAAAGTGGAAACGTGTGTCAGCGAGGCCGGATTTCCCTGTTTTGGCATCCCGCAGTGCAAAAAGTGGCTTGCAGTGCAAAACAAGTTTGGGTAATTTTCGTAAAAATAAAACAACAATATTGAACAAATATTATCAAACGGGAGATTCCTGATGGCTGCAGCCCCGCGTCCGCGCCGTTCTGTTTTGTATATGCCGGGCTCCAACGCCCGCGCGCTGGAAAAGGGCAGGAGCCTGCCTGCTGATGGCTTGATCCTTGATCTTGAAGATGCGGTTGCGCCTGATGCCAAGGATAGCGCACGCGATCAGATCGTTTCGGCCTTGGCCGAGGGCGGCTATGGCAAACGTGAAATTCAGATCAGGACCAATGGGCTCAATACCCCGTGGGGCTATGCCGATATTGTCGCGGCGGCGAAAACATCGGCCGATGCGATTTTGCTGCCCAAGGTCGAAAGTGCCGATACCGTGCGTCAGGTGGCAAACATCATGGCGGCCGAAGGCGCGCATGAGGACATGCGCATCTGGTGCATGATGGAAACGCCGCTTGCGATGCTGGGTGCCAAGGAAATTGCAGGGGCGCATCCCAAGCTTGGCGGGTTTGTCATGGGGACGTCTGATCTGGCGAAGGATTTGAACTGCGCCCATACCCCGGACCGTTTGCCGATGATCACAAGCCTTGGTCTGTGCATTTTGGCGGCACGGGCCTTTGGCTTGGCGATTTTGGACGGGGTGCATCTTGATCTGGCCGATGACGATGGATTTGCCGCATCCTGCCAGCAGGGCCGCGAGATGGGCTTTGACGGCAAAACCCTTATTCATCCCAAAACAATTGGCGCGACCAATACGGCCTTTGCGCCAAGTGAGGCGGATGTCGCCTGGGCGCGCAAGATCATTGCGGCGTTTGAGCAGGCCGCGTCCGAGGGTAAGGGCGTTGTTGTTGTGGATGGCAAACTGATTGAAAACCTGCATGTGGTGTCAGCCCGGAAACTGGTGACCATGGCCGATTTGATCGGCGAAATGGACAGGGCCTGAGCCGCCAGCCTATGACACCGGTTCGGATAACAGAAACATAAAATCCGACTGAACCGGACGTTTGCAGAGTTTTGCCTTTAGGGAGGCCATCGAATGTCAAAGACCAATCCGGGGAACTATTTCGAGGATTTCCGCATCGGGCAGGAAATCCGTCACGCGACGCCGCGCACCATCACATCGGGCGATGTCGCCCTTTATACAGGGCTGTATGGTCCGCGTTTTGCCGTGCAGTCGTCAGACGTTTATGCCCATCGGATCGGGTTTAAATCCGCCCCCGTTGATGACCTGTTGGCGTTTCACATGGTGTTTGGCAAAACGGTGCCCGATGTGTCGTTAAATGCGGTGGCCAACCTGGGATATGCCGGGGGGGTATTTGGCGTTCCGGTCTATCCCGGTGATACGGTAAGTTCGGTCTCGACCGTGACCGGATTGAAGCAAAATTCAAACGGCAAAACTGGCGTTGTTTACGTCAATACCGTCGGGCGCAATCAGCGCGGCGAGATGGTACTTGATTACAATCGCTGGGTGATGGTGGTCAAAAAAGACCAATCCGCGCCGGCCCCCGAAACGGTTTTGCCCGAGCTGCCAACGGTTGTCTCGCCCGAGGCGCTTCAGGTGCCCGTTGGGTTGGATGCGTCCGATTATGATACCGAACTTTCAGGATCGCCCGATCTTTGGGATGACTATTATGTCGGGGAAAAGATTGATCATATTGATGGCATGACCCTTGAAGAAGCCGAACATCAGATCGCAACCCGGCTGTATCAAAATACCGCCAAGGTGCATTTTGATCAGGTGGCCGCCGGTGCCGGGCGGTTTGGCAAGCGGCTGATTTATGGTGGGCATATCATATCGCTGGCCCGCGCCTTGTCGTTTAACGGGTTGGGCAATGCGTTCAAGATTGCCGCAATCAATGCCGGGGCACATGCCAATCCGGCCTTTGCCGGGGATACGGTTTTTGCCTGGTCAGAAGTTTTGGGCAAGTTCGAGCTGCCCGGTCGGCGCGATGTTGGCGCGCTTCGTTTGCGGCTTGTGGCGGTGCGAGATCGCCGGGCAAGCGATTTTCCGTTGCGGACGGAGGACGGGAAATATCACACGGATGTTCTTTTGGACTTTGATTATACGGTTCTCATTCCGCGCTAGGTGCGCGGTGTCCGATAATCGCTTTGGTTGCTTTTGAAATTGTAACTTTAATTTATGGTTGAATTGCGTAGAATAACGTATTCACCATAAATTGCAGTTTGAGGGTGCCGTGACCAATGTCAAACCCATCCGCGATATTGAAAACCCGATCCATCGTCGGTTTGTCGCCAGTGCGCTTTTGCGGCTTAAGGATCGTTTGAAATCAGACATTCTTGCCGGGGCGGAGGCCGAGACACAAAGCCTGCGTCTGGCGTCATGGAACCTGATGCATTTTGGTAATGGCGGGGCTTATACCCGTGAGCCCGAGTCGATGATGTATATCGCCGAAATCATCGATCATTTCGATCTGGTGGCGATCCAGGAAGTGAATGAAAACCTTGCGGCCCTTGAAACGCTGTTTCGCGATCATTTGGGCAGTGGTTGGGACTATATCGTCACCGACACCACCGAAGGCAGCAAAGGCAATAGCGAACGGCTTGCCTTTGCCTTTCGCAAATCCAAGGTATGGTTTCGCCGGGAGGCCGGTGAAATTGTCCTGCCGACCGGGCAGAAGATCGTTGAGCCGGGGCGCGCCAATGATGCCGGTGATGCTGCCGTCGGTCGAGACGATGACGACGCGGACGGTGTGCAGTTTGCCCGAACGCCCTTTTCCGTCGCCTTTCAGTCCGGCTGGTTCAAATTCAAGCTGTGTACGGTGCATATCTTTTATGGCAATGCATCTGAAACCAGTCCGGAAATGGCGCATCGGCGTGAAGAAATACGCCGCATAGCCGATTTTCTTGCCGCACGTCAAAGCAAGGAACAGAAGGTACAGGGCAAGGCCGCCAATTTTGTCCTGCTGGGTGATTTCAACATTGTGTCGCCCGAGCATCACACCATGCAGGCGCTTGAAGGCGCCGGGTTTGTCATCCCCGAGGCGATCAAGAACGCCCCGACCAGCCTGTCGGGAAAGCATCATTATGATCAGATTGCGTTCCGGTTGGCCGATGATCGGTTCAGTTTGCTGCGATCGGGCGTATTTAGCATGTTTGATGTGATTTATCGCAACGAGGACAGCGACCATTACCTTGATCACGTCTGGGGGACGGCGTTTGATCGCAACAGTGACGGTAATTTGCGCACCCGCGATCAAAAGGAAAACTATTACCGGCGGTATTATCGCAAGCATCAAATGTCGGACCATAAACTTCTCTGGTGCGAAATTCAGACCGATTTTTCCAAAGATTATCTCAATGCGGTGCTTGCCGACGGTTGATTGCCAGCACATTCATCCTCATCTTTGACGAATATTAGCCATTATTAGCCATTGATCGCATTGCTGTTGTCTTGCGTAAGAAGGTCTAATTGTGCAATTGCTAAGTCCACGTTATGCCGTATGCACTTCAGGAGTTTGACGCCGAGTCTTACTTTGGGCCCTTCCCGCGGGTCGTTTACGGTGTCTGAGAGGTCAACCTACGTAGTTAAACGGAAGCTAAAACCCGATTTGATCACTGATTTCTTTGGTTTACAGAGGGGTTCAGATTGACTCAAACGGCTCGCATGGGTAAATAAACCCTGCTTTCCCGCCAGCTACTTTGAGAAGAGGCAATTCCGTTATGAGCAAAGCCAATCGGCCGCTGTCTCCGCATTTACAGGTGTACCGGCTTCCGATGGCAGCAGTGATGTCCATTACTTTCCGCGTGATGGGTGTCGGCCTTGCCGTTGGTTTCATATTTTTAGCGTCCTGGCTGATTGGTGCCGGCGCTGGCCGTGATGCCTTTGAAGGCTATCAGGCATTTTTCACCTCGTGGTTTGGTCTTTTGTTGCTGTTCGGTTGGACGGTGGCATTTTATTTCCACGCTTGCAACGGTGTCCGGCATCTTGTCTGGGACACTGGTCGCGGCCTGTCGAATGAGGGTGCGGCAAAAAGCAACCCCATCGTCCTTGGCGCGGCAGTTGTGCTGACCATTATCACCTGGATCATCGGTCTGGCCTAAGGCCGGGCAAGAGGGGACAAACTTGTCATGAAGATGCAATCCGATCTTGGCCGTGTTCGCGGTCTTGGTTCTGCCAAAAGTGGCGCATCGCACTGGTGGACCCAGCGCGTTACGGCTATGGCGAACCTTCCGCTCGGCATCTGGTTCATAATTTCGATTCTTGCCGGACATACAGCCAACTATGACGCGGTCCATGCGTGGTTGAGCTCGTACTTCCATTCGACGATGATGATCCTGATGATTGTCAGCGTTGCTGTGCACACCACGCACGGCCTGCAAGTTGTGATCGAAGATTATGTGCATAACCGTAAAGCAGAAATGATTTCGTTGATGCTGATCAAGGCTGTGGCGGCATTCCTGTCCGTTGCTGCCGTTGTATCGGTCTTGCGTATCGTTTTTGCCGGAGCCTGAGCCAATGAGTGAATCTTATAAAATCATCGACCATAACTACGACGTTGTTGTTATGGGTGCGGGCGGCGCGGGACTTCGCGCGACGCTGGGTACGGTTGAGGCCGGGCTTAAAACCGCATGTATCACCAAGGTCTTCCCGACACGTTCGCACACTGTTGCGGCACAGGGTGGCATTGGTGCGTCGCTTGGCAACATGTCTGAAGATCACTGGCAGTGGCATATGTATGACACCGTCAAGGGGTCAGACTGGCTGGGCGATCAGGATGCGATCGAATATATGTGCCGCAACGCGGTGCCGGCTGTTCATGAACTTGAACATTACGGCATGCCGTTTTCGCGCACCGAAGATGGCAAAATCTATCAGCGCCCGTTTGGTGGTCACACCCGTGATCACGGTAAGGCGCCGGTTGAACGGGCCTGTGCCGCGGCTGACCGTACCGGTCACGCGATGCTCCATACCCTGTATCAACAGTGCCTGAAGCATAAAGCCGAGTTCTTTGTCGAATATATCGCCCTTGATCTGATCATGGATGATGACGGCACGTGCCGCGGTTTGGTCGCCTGGGACCTTGATAGCGGTGAAATGCACCGTTTCAACGCCAAGATGGTCATTCTGGCGTCGGGCGGTTATGGCCGTGCATTCTTTAGCTGCACCTCGGCCCATACCTGCACCGGTGACGGTCATGGCATGGTGGCCCGTGCGGGTCTTGGTTTGCAGGACATGGAATTTGTTCAGTTCCACCCGACCGGCATTTACGGTTCAGGTTGTCTGATCACCGAGGGTGCGCGCGGCGAAGGCGGGTATCTGACCAACTCCGAAGGCGAACGTTTCATGGAACGTTATGCGCCGACTGTTAAGGACCTTGCATCGCGTGACGTTGTGTCACGTGGCATGTCACAGGAAATCCGTGATGGTCGTGGTGTTGGCGAGCACGGCGAATATATCCACCTGCATCTTGAACATCTTGGTTCGGAAGTGCTGTGGGAACGTCTGCCGGGTATTACCGAAACCGCAAAAATCTTTGCCGGTGTTGATGCGACCAAGGAACCGATCCCGGTCTTGCCGACGGTCCATTACAACATGGGCGGCATTCCGACCAACTATAAGGGCGAAGTTCTGCGCCCGACCGCCAAAGACCCCAACGCAATTGTTAAGGGCCTGATGGCCGCAGGCGAAGCGGCCTGCGTTTCGGTCCATGGTGCAAACCGCCTTGGCACCAACTCGTTGCTTGATCTGGTGGTGTTTGGCCGTGCATGCGGTATGCATGCAGCCGAAGTGGTCGATCCGAAATCATCGTTCAAGGAACTTAAAACCACCGACGGTGACGAAGCGATTGCCCGTTTTGATCGTCTGCGCTGGGCCAAGGGTTCGCGTCCGACGGCAGATATTCGTTTGGAAATGCAGCGCGTGATGCAGGGCAACTGCGGCGTGTTCCGGACGGCTGAAATCCTGAAAGAAGGTAAGGACAAATTGTCTGAAACAGCCAAAACACTTCCCGATGTTGGCGTTTCGGATCGGTCCCTTATCTGGAACTCGGACCTGGTCGAGACTCTCGAACTTGAGAACCTGATGACCTGTGCCGCAGCGACAATGAATTCGGCAGAAGCGCGTCACGAATCACGTGGGGCACATGCCCACGAAGATTATCCAAAACGTGATGACGAAGTCTGGATGAAGCACACCATTGCCAAGGTGGATGACGCCAAGGGGTATGCTGTTGATCTGACGTATCGTCCGGTTAACAACTTCACCCTGACTGATGAAGTGTCATACATCGAGCCGAAAGAGCGCGTCTATTAAGGCGCGGCAAGAGAGGATTTGAGAGATGGTAGAATTCAATCTTCCCGCCAATTCGGTCGTTAAAGAGGGCAAGTCGTTCTCTGCTCCGGCTGACGCGAAGAACACACGTAGCTTCAAGATCTATCGTTTTGATCCTGACAGCGGCGACAACCCGCGGACCGACACTTACGATATTGATCTCGATAAGTGTGGTCCGATGGTGCTGGATGCGCTGATCAAGATTAAAAACGAGATCGATGCGACCCTGACATTCCGCCGTTCATGCCGCGAAGGCATTTGCGGTTCGTGCGCGATGAACATTGATGGCCGTAACACGCTTGCGTGTCTTAAGCCGATTGATGACATCAAGGGTGAGGTCAAAATCTATCCGCTGCCGCATATGCCGGTGGTTAAGGATTTGGTGCCTGATCTGTCGCAGCCTTATGCGCAGCTGGCCTCGATCGAGCCGTGGTTGAAGGCCGATAGCCCGACACCGCCGGATGGGGAGCGTTTGCAGTCGCGTGAAGAACGTGCGCAGCTTGACGGTTTGTGGGAATGCATTTTGTGCTTCTCGTGTTCGACCGCGTGCCCGTCTTATTGGTGGAACTCCGACCGATTCCTCGGCCCGGCCGTTTTGCTTCAGGCGTATCGCTGGTTGGCAGACTCGCGTGACGAATATACCGGTGAACGTCTCGATGCACTCGAAGATCCGTTCCGCCTGTATCGTTGCCACACGATCATGAACTGCACCAATACCTGCCCGAAAGGCTTGAACCCGTCGCTTGCGATTACTGAAATCAAAAAGATGATTGCAGAACGCCGCGCATAATTGCGCATCGGGTTGCCCTGAAATAGGCGTTTTACGCCAACATGTTAAAGCCGCCAGTGATCTGATGATCCTGGCGGCTTTTTCTGTTCTAATGCAAACTTCGCGGCGATAAGACCGCATTTGGGCACAAGCATGAGTACATCAATGAACAACAGGCACTGGATGTTTCCGCTGAGCGGGGCGGCATATGGATTGGCGTTCTGGTATTTGAGCAGTTATGCCCCGTTGGATGAATATGCCCTGACAAGTCTGATGACATTTGTCGCAAGCCTTGCCTTTTGCAGCTGGTTTGCGGTTGGCGTGCGTACCCTGCGCGATGATGTGCTTTTTACCCTTGGCGTTGCGGGTCTTGCCGCCCTTCAGGTTTTAAGCTTTCAGGTTTTCGTCGGGTTTGACTTTGTGACCGATATTCCAACAACCGGGCTTTTGGTCTGTCAGGCGATCTGGGTTGGTATTGCGGTGGCGGCCTGGCGGATATGGGCCCGCCCGCAAACAACGGTTTTGCCTAACCATCGCGACCGTGCGGCGTTGGTGCCGGAAATCTGGTCGATCAAGCTGTCGCTGGCCTTCGGACTTTTGGCGATTGGTATTCTTTGGCCGCTTTTATATGCGCTGACAGCCCTGCTTGAGCTGGTCGGGCTTGATCAAATTTGGGACTTCATTGCCGAAGGATATATTGGTGCCCCCCTGTCGGGGGTTGCGTTTGCGACGGGGGTTTTGATTGCGCAGGAAAAAGCCAATCTTTTGATCCCGGTGCGCCAGGTGATCGGCGTGATGTTCCGTGTGCTCTATCCCATTCAGGCCTGCGGGCTTTTGGTGTTTTTGGCCGTTGCCGTGTTTGGCGGCTGGGAAATCCTGATCGCGCAGGACTTTGGGGTTTGGTGGACGGTGATGGCCGCCGCCGCGGGGCTTAGTTATTTGCTGTTTGGGGCGGTTCAGGCCGGTGAGGCATCGACCCTGTTTGGCAAGATTGGTGACCGCATATTTCGGGTGACCTTGTGGATGGCACCGGTTTTTGCCGCGATTGCGATCTATACCATCTGGCTTCGGGTGGCCGATTACGGCCTTACACCGTCGCGGACCTATGGCATTTGGGCAGCACTGTTTGTGCTGTTTGCGACCATTTGGCTATCGGTTGCGGCCTTTGGCCGTCGCCAATCAGCCCCCAATGCCCTACGCGCGACATTTGGCCATATCGCGATCTGTCTGGCGGTAACGGCGTTTGTCGTGCATCTGCCGTTGCTTGATCCTGTGACCATGTCGGCCCGCAGTCAGGAAGCCCGCCTGATGGAGAAACTTGGGGCCGAGGCATCCTCTTCTGAGCTGTCAACCCGCACCCTGAATGATCTGTCCTTTATGGCCACCCGATTAGGCGACCCTGGGATCGCTGCCATTGCCGCGTTTACGGCAAGCTATCCCGATGCCATGCCCGATCTGGTTGCTTTGCGTGACCGAAATCCCAATGACCGGGGCGATATGATTGCGGCTGATCGCATTCCGATCTTTCCGGCAACGCATAAAGTGCCAAGTGATCTTGTTGATGAGCTTCTGACCGGGCCGCTTGAATTTTATCGCCGGTTTTGCCGCGATGATACCGGGGCGAACCTGTGTTCGATTTTGCTGATTGATCTTGATGGCGATGGCAGCGAAGAAGCCGTGTTTTTCATCGATGAAGATTACGCCCCAGTCTATCGGTATGCGGCCGAAGACAGTGAATGGGTGTCGGTTGCAAACTTGCAGCTTGATCCCAACGACAGAGACCGGGCCCAAATGCAACGTGATTTGGAAGCCGGGGCGGTTGATGTGATTGCGCCGCGTTATTCCGATCTTAAGATCGGTGGGCAACGCTGGCGCCAAACCCGGTAAAAACCATGCTGTTAATGTCTGAAAAACCGATTTGCGCTATGATGCGTCTGGCCTTTTTCACCAACACAGGGAATGACTGCCGTGCCTGATTTTCGTCCCCTTAACATTCGATCCATGCGCCCGTTTGTGGCGGTTGCCATGCTGCTTGGCCTTGCGGCCTGTGGGGATACCAGTTCGAACTGGGAACCGCAGGACATGATGGCGGCACCGACACAGGCCAAGGTTGATGACCGATACCGGGCGATGATTGATTTTAAGGCGCTGGCGCGTGATGACGCGGGCAAGGAATATGCGGCGGGTCCATCGGCAACGGTTCTCGGCGCGGTCGAGGAAGCCGTTGCCATGTGCCAGCAGGCCAACGCGCAGGGCTGCAAGGCGGTGCGGGTTGGTTTGACGTGGGTTGATGGGCTGGATCAGCAAACCATCGAAGGGGTGATTTCATCGTACCGCGATACCATGACGGCAGAAGCTTGGCAGGCCGCGCGTCAAGGGAATATCGCAGCGGCAAACTGGCTGGCGTTTCATTTTGCCCAGAAAGGTGAAAACCTTGGTGAGGCGGAACGGTTGGCTAAGCAGGTCATGCAAGCTGATCCGGAGAACCCGAGTGCACTCGATACCTATGGCTTGATCCTGTACAAACAGGAACGCTACGCCGAGGCTGAAGACGTGTTTGTTGCGGTTAATAAGGCAATGCCGACGGCCGAACATCTTGCGCATTTTGCTGATAACGCGCTTGCGATGGGTAAAACCGATATGGCGCGCGCGGCCTATCAGCGCGCAATGCAGGCTGACCCCAGCCCGGTGCTGTCACAAACCATCCAGAAACGGTTGCTCGCACTCGATCTGGGCGGTGCATCGAATGGTCAGCAAGCCCCGGCACAATGATTTCCAACATCATTTTTGATTGTGATGGCGTTCTGATCGACAGCGAGATTTTGTCTTTTGCGGTCGATGAAAAACTTTTGCCTGATTATGGCGTCAGCCTTACGGCGGCTGAGCTTGCCCGGACATTTGGCGGGGTTGCGTATGGCGAGATGGTTCTTGCCCTTAACACCCGGTTTGGCACGTCGATCAACGCGCAACGTTATCAAGAACATTGCGAGGCCGAACTTGCAGGTATGTTTGCGACCGAGCTTCGCGCCATTGCGGGTATTCCCGAACTGCTGTCGTCGTTGCGTGTACCATTTGCCTTGGCATCGGGCAGTGATCTGGCGCGATTGGATCAATGCTTGTCCCTGACCGGTTTGGCCGATTTCTTTGAAAACCGCATCTTTTCCGCCGAACAGGTGAAACGCGGCAAACCGGCACCGGATGTGTTTCTTCTGGCGGCGGAAACCTGTGGGTGGGCACCAGAACAGTGTTTGGTGATTGAAGACAGTCCGTCTGGGGTCGTTGCGGCAAAGTCGGCGGGCATGCGGTCGGTTGGGTTTCTGGGCGGTGCGCATCGCCATGCGCAGGATGCCGATATTCTGCGCGATTCTGGGGCGGAGTATGTGGCGGACAATAGCGTTGATTTGTTCGGCTATATGCGTGATCTCGGGTTGGTTGGCACGTTCAGACGTTAGGTTTAGTCAAGAGGATGACCTTCCCTTTGCCGAAACGCGGATAATGGCGTGTGGTGCGACGACATGACTGACCTGCCGAATTGGAGCCAGATGCCATTGTTCAGAGAAGAGTGCGCGGATTTCTAATCGGCGACGTCGGGTTTGGTGTTATAAATGGGAGGGCGTATCGCGATCCTCGTCCAATTTGGCGTTATTTTCTGGGGAAAGAAAATGTTTAAAACGTTCCTTTGGACAAACGTTACGGTCATGCTTGCCTCTTCTTGTGCTTTTGCGGCATCCGATGATCATGCGGTTTCGGACCAGATCATCGCCGAGCAGCGCAGTGCTTTGGCGGCTGCCACTAACGGCATGGGGTATGGCCCGCAGTCGCCACGTGACATTAATGCGCCTGCCGGTGCCAACCATCGTGCGTTCAATACAGCGCCGGTCGTGAATAAAATGGCACTGTGTGACATTCATTTCCATGAGAATGCCGAGCACAAAGGTGGCCTGTTCACGACCTTTGCCGGCAATGGTGACGGACACGGGTATGGCACTGGTTTCAAGTCCGATGGTGTGCTGACTGAAGCCGAACTCGCCCCCATCAGCATGACCGTTGGTGCCAGTGAGCATGGCGACCTTGCGCCGGGTGATACCATCGAAATTCACTTCGTATATTCGACCGCGCAAGCGACCCTTGGCAACGGCCTTGGCACCTGTCTAAGCGATGCGACAGGTAATCCACAGCTTCGCGTTGAGGCGGTTGTTGCCGTACTGGTGTCGCAGGGTGGCACAGACTTCACCAAGATGGCGCATATCGAAGAGGTCAACGGGCTGAACCAAGTGCCCAACCTGCCTACCGATCTGGGTGAGCCGGTTGTATATGCGGGATCGACCACGGGACCAGGTTATAACGAAAAAGGTTCGCCGTTTCAGGTGACCTGGAGTGTGCGTCCCGATGTCGTTAAGTTAAACATCATGTCGGTCGATGCATGGTTAAAAGACAACCCCTTCGATGAGGATCATGCCCATGGTGTACGAAACCTTGTAACGAACCCGGATTTGTTGTCTCAAATCAACTGATTATGTCTGCTGAGGAAGTCGATTAGCGTTTGTATTTATGCGCCGTGCTGTAAATTCCCGGCCGGCCGGAAAGATATGCATTACACCCAATCCAGCGTAATCACGTCGCCATCCACCAGCGGCAGGTCAACTTCGTTAAGGTTTTCCCCCATACCACTGCGATCAACGACTAGAAAATCACTGTCGGGTTCAAGGACCAGCAACGGATGATGCCAGACGTTTTTGGCGTAAGTCACCCCCTGCGTGCCGTCCGAGATAAACGCGCGTAGGGTGTCTGGTGTCGGGGTATCCGTGCCCGATGCCACCACGATCAGGAATTTCTGACCGGCCAATGGCATGAAGGCCTGCGATCCGAGCGGGTGACGTTCCATCATTTTGATTTCAATCGGCTTGGCCCGTGGTGTGCCGCGAAAGATGCTGATGATCGGGGCACCACCCTGATCCCCGACATCGACGCGCGAGATGTCGTGAAACCGGGTGGTGGTGCCCAGATTGATTTTGTAAGTGTCGCGCGCAGTGGCGGTTGAAATGACCTCGCCAAATGGGGCAAAGGCATCCGCTGTGAGCGGTTCGACCTTTAGTTTCATCGACATGCATCCGCCCTATTTACTGGTCGGTTTGCCAAGAATGCGCAAACGGCTAATACCGCCATCGGGGATCGAATTGACCCGCAAATGCGTGACCGGGCCATGGGTGGTCAGGGCCGATGCATCAAATTCGTGGATATGATCGGCCTGCATTTTGCTTTCGGGCAGGATGGTCGACCAGAACATCGAACGTGCGGTCAGCGACTTGTCCTTTTCCCCGTCGACAAACGCACCTTGGATCGATACGCGGTCAGGATAGTTGCCCTTAAAGTGGCAGGTATCGACGATGATTTTTTCAATCTCGCCCGGATTGCCCAACTCAATGATCAGCCATTCATTGCCCGGTTCACGTCGGCGGCGGGTTTCCCAACCATCACCCATATTAACCCCACGACCGGGGGCAAGAATGGCGTTCGGGTTGCCGTAATGGGAATCAGACCAGCCAACCACAACACCACCATTGATCATGGAGGCCAGATCAACCTGTTCGCCGCGGGCAGCCATGTCGGTCCAGTCGCGGTTCGGACGGCCATAAACGCGCAGGCGTGCCACCCCACCATCGGGATAGATGTGCAGGCGGACATGGGTGTAAATGGTGTCCGAGGTCACATCGGCATAGTGATGCGCGCTGGCCCCAAGGCCCATCGGGGCAACGATTTCGGTCCATGTGGCATCGTCACCCGGATCGCCCGCCGGGCAATAGCAGCCTTCGAGTGAGCCTGCAGGCGGGAAGTTGCCGGTAAAGTGGCTGGTGTCGATATCCACCCCGTGAATGCGGCCCGATGTTGCCAGACGGACAACACAGTAATCGTGGCCTTCGACGCGTTTGCGGCGGCTTTCCCAGCCATCCATCCATTTGCCGTTATCGTCATATCGGTCGGGATAGAAAATGGCGTCGCCCGATTGCAGCATGCGCTGTTTGTCGGCAAAGAAATCATCGGTCGCGAAAATGGCTTCTGCGCCCAGACGTTCATCGGCCAGATTAACAAAGCGCCGTGTAAATTCCGGTGCATCATGGTTTTCAGTATGGCTCATAACAGTTCATTCCTGATTTTATCGTTTGTTATTCGGTCCGGGCATGATCGCGCGGATATTTTTATGCTTATAGATCTTTAAGCCGCAGCTTGGCGATGCGATGGACCTGACCAATGGCCTCGTTAAATTCGGCCTCGGTATCGTTTTTCACCCGCCGTTCAAAGGCGGCCAGAATATCGGCACGGTCAAAGCCCTTTACGGCAAAGATGAACGGGAAGCCGAATTTCTGCTTATAGGCGTCATTAAGCTCGGTAAAGCGGGCCAGTTCATCCGCACTGCATTGATCAAGCCCGGCCCCCTTTTGCTCGCTTTGTGATGAGGCGGTCAAATCGGCCAAGGCCAGTTTTCCGGCCAGATCGGGATGGGCGCGCAGCAAGGATAGCTTATCGGCATCAACCGCGCCATTGACCACGGCAGCCATCGCATCGGCAAGGGCCGTGGGGGTATCAAGCGCGCTGGTAATGCCGCGCTCATACAATTTATGGGCGACCCACGGCGAGTGTTCATAGACCCAGCCATAGCGCGAGACAAAGGCGCTTTCGGCCAATGTGCTGGGCGGGCGGGTTTCAAAAAGCGATGGTGCGGTATTCGTCATGATGACCTTTACTTTTTTGTTTTCTTAGCCGCCAAACGGGTGATGTTCGCGCCAATGGCGTGCGATATCAATCCGACGGGCAAACCAGACATTGTCGTGGCTTTGGACATAATCGACGAAACGTTTCAGGGCGGCAAAACGGCCCGGACGGCCAACCAAGCGGCAATGCAACCCGATGGACAGCATGCGCGGCGTTTCGGCCCCTTCTTCATACAGCGTGTCAAAGCTGTCTTTGAGGTACTGGAAATACTGTTCGCCGGAATTAAACCCCTGCATGGCGGCAAAGCGCATGTCGTTGGCATCAAGCGTGTAAGGTACGATCAGATGCGGGGTTTCGGTCTGGGTGCTCCAGAACGGCAGTTCATCGCTGTAATCATCGGCATCATAGAGGAACCCGCCTTCTTCGGCGACCAGTCGGCGTGTGTTGGGGCTGGTGCGCCCGGTATACCAACCCAGCGGGCGTTCGCCGGTGATGCCTTTGATGATCTCAATCGCCTTGTGAAGATGTTCGCGTTCGAGGTCTTCGGACAGATATTGGTAATCAATCCAGCGATAGCCGTGCGAGCAAATTTCGTGGCCATCCTTCATCGCGGTTTCGCCAACCTTGGGATTGCGCGCCAGCGCCATGGCAACGGCAAAGACCGTGATCGGGATTTGGCGTTCGCGAAACAGGTTTAAAATGCGCCAGACACCAACGCGCGATCCATATTCATAGATCGACTCCATGCTCATATGACGGACACCTTCGCGCATGTCCGCGCCAACGATTTCCGACAGAAACGCCTCGGATGCCTTATCGCCATGCAGGATGCAGTTTTCGCCACCTTCCTCATAGTTCAGGACGAACTGAACCGCGACGCGGGCCTTATTCGGCCAGTTGGCCTTGGGCGGGGTATCGCCATAGCCAATCAGATCGCGCGCATAATTCTGGTCGCTCATTTCTGCCTCTCCTGCCTTCTTTGTATCCCTTGCTTTGTCTGCCGGGATGTTTGGTGTAGCATCTATGGGTATAGCATTAACCATAGGTCGCAGTGCAGCAAGGAAGAACTCCGTTGCTGTAGCGCCGCACTATCAAGACGACTTTGATAATGTTCCTGGACGGGATCAGCGGTTTGCCACGTTTTTGTGGTCGTTATGTCTTGGCGCTTGGGCTTTTGACCATTGTTTCGTACCATTCTGCACGAAGTGACGGAATTCGTTTTTCAAAGAATTATTGATATAGTTTCACTTTATCGCCTCTTTCCGAGAACGGGTCGTAATGCGACCCTTTTTAAAATTGCCCTAAACGGGAAGGGCTTAAAAAAACATCGCTCAAAATTGGTACGGCACAAAATCACCAAATAGAATGCCGACCTGGGGAGAAGCGATCGACCAACATATAAGAGTTTGAGAGAGGGAGGCCCGCCATGGGACGACTGACGACGCATGTACTCGACACGGCAAAAGGCTGCCCGGCGGGCGGTATCCGGATCGAGCTGCATCGTTTTGGCAATGGCCATGATGACCTTGTTGCCGAGGCGGTGACCAATGTTGATGGTCGGACCGATGCACCGATGCTCGACGGGGCCTCATTCAAGCCCGGTAAGTATCAGATGGTTTTCCATGCGGGCGATTATTTTGACGCCTGTGGGACAGAGCTTCCTGACCCGAAGTTCCTTGATCAGGTTGTCATCCGGTTTGGCATTTCAGATGGGCAGTCGCACTATCATGTGCCGCTTTTGCTGTCGCCATTCGGCTATTCGACCTATCGCGGAAGCTGAGGCCGAGCATGACGCAACACACCGACATCACTATGCGCCCTGACATCCGTTTCCTTTTGGGGGACGAAGAACGCAGCCTGCGCGGCATTGATCCGCAGATGACCGTTCTTGATTACCTGCGTCTTGAAGAACACAAATCGGGCACAAAAGAAGGTTGTGCCGAAGGCGATTGCGGGGCCTGTACGGTTGTTCTGGGGGAGCCCGATGGTGCTGGCGGGATGGCCTATCGCACGGTGAATGCCTGCATCCAGTTTGTCCCGACCCTTGATGGCAAACAGCTTTTGACTGTCGAACATCTGAAATCAAAAGATGGCAGCCTGCACCCGGTGCAACAGGCGATGGTCGATACCCACGGGTCGCAATGTGGCTTCTGCACACCGGGCTTTGTCATGAGCCTGTATCAGATTTGGCTTGATGGCGGCGAAGATGATCGGGGTGCGATCAATGATGCGCTGGCTGGGAACCTGTGCCGTTGTACCGGCTATGGCCCGATTATTGAGGCTGCGCGCACGGCAGGCGGTGTTGCCGCCGGTGATGCGACGGAACAAAAACGGCGCGCCGACCTTGCCACCCGTTTGACCGATATGGTCAAGGGGGCTGGCACCTTGGCGGTGGAACATGCTGCTGGCCGCTATTATGCGCCGCGCACATCTGATGAATTGGCCGCCCTTTTGGTGGCACATCCTGATGCGACCTTGTTGGCGGGTGGAACCGACGTTGGGCTTTGGGTGACCAAGATGCTCAAGCGGTTGGACCCGATCATTTATATTGGCGATGTCCATGATTTGAAATCGGTGACGGAAACCGAGACGGCGGTGACCATTGGGGCCGGTGTGACCTATAGCCGTGTGCATGATGTGCTGGGCCGGGTAGCGGCCGATATTGGCGAGCTGATCCGGCGCATTGGATCCCGTCAAATCCGCAATGCCGGGACGGTCGGCGGCAATATTGCCAACGGATCGCCGATTGGGGATACGCCGCCCGCCCTGATTGCACTTGGGGCCAAAATCGTTCTGCGTATGGGCAATGTGAAGCGCGAAGTACCGTTGGAAGATTTCTTTGTCAGCTATGGCAAACAGGACCGATCACCCGGCGAGTTTGTGGAAAGTGTGATTGTGCCCAAACCGGCATCTGGATTGGTGGTTAAGGCCTATAAGATTTCCAAACGGTTTGATCAGGATATCACGGCGGTTTTAGGGGCATTTGCGATCCAGATTACGGATGGCAAGGTTGCAAAATTCCGTGCCGTGTATGGTGGGATGGCAGGCACGCCAATGCGGGCCAAGAAATGCGAAACCGCATTGATAGGTCAGGATTGGAATGAAGCCAGCCTGAGTGCCGCACAGCTTGCGCTTGCCAATGATTTCGCGCCGATGACCGATATGCGCGCGTCCAAGGAATACCGCATGTTGGTGGCACAGAACCTTTTGACCAAGCTGTTTATTGAAACCAGTGCGCCCGATATTGCCACCCGCCTTGTTGGTAAGGAGGCAGCACTTGTCTAATTCATCTGCACAGAGCCAAACCGAAGACCTTATTGCCCCGACAGCCGGGCTTTCCGGTGGGGTGCGGACCGCGTCCAAGCATGATAGCGGCCCGAAACATGTCGCGGGCGAAGCTGTTTATATCGATGACATTATAGAGCCGTTTGGCACGCTGCATCTGGCACCCGGTGCGGCGACCATCGCGCACGGAAAAATCACCAAAATGGACCTGTCCAAGGTGCGTTCGGCCCCCGGCGTGGTCTGTGTTTTAACCGCTGATGATATACCCGGTGTCAATGACGTATCCCCGGCCCATACCCATGATGAGCCGGTCTTGCCCGATGGATTGGTGCAGTTTTATGGTCAGCCGGTCTTTTGTGTCGCCGCCGAAACCCGGGCACAAGCCCGCCATGCCGCCAAACTTGCGGACATTGAATATGAAGAATTGCCAGCGGTTCTGTCGGTCGATGAAGCGCTTGAAAAGCAGCTTTTTGTTGCCCCGCCGCATGTGATGAGGCAGGGCGACGCCGCGTCCGCGTTGGCCAAGGCCAAGCACCGCCGGTCAGCCCGGATGGAAATTGGCGGGCAGGATCACTTTTACCTAGAAGGCCAGATCAGTTTCGCCATTCCCCAAGAAGACGGCGATGTTTTGTTGCATTGTTCGACCCAGCATCCATCCGAAGTTCAGCACAACATTGCCAATGTTTTGGGCCGTCCGGCCAATGCGGTGACGGTCGAAGTGCGCCGCATGGGCGGTGGTTTTGGCGGTAAGGAAACGCAGGCATCCCAGTGGGCGGCACTGGCGGCCATTGTGGCGGTAAAAACCGGACGTCCGGCGAAATTCCGACTGGACCGGGATGACGATATGGTCATGACCGGCAAGCGCCATGATTTCATTGTCGATTATGATGTCGGCTTTGACGATGACGGGCGGATTTGTGGGCTGGATATTCAGTATGCGGCCAATTGCGGATTTTCGGCGGATTTGTCTGCCGCGATTGCCGATCGGGCGATGTTCCATACCGACAATGCCTATTACCTTGGCGATGTTGAAATCAGATCGTATCGCTGCAAAACCAACCTTGTGTCCAATACTGCATTTCGCGGGTTTGGCGGGCCCCAGGGGATGGTGGCGATTGAACGCATCATTGATGAAATCGCGATGACCGTCGGGCGTGATCCGATGGATGTGCGCCTTGCCAATTACTATGGCACAGATGACCGCAATACGACGCCGTATCACATGGTTGTCGAAGACAATGTTTTGGGTGAGCTGACTGACGATATCCTGAAAGCCAGTGACTATCGCAACCGACGTTCTGCGATTGAAGCGTTTAACGCGCAAAGCCCTGTTTTGAAAAAGGGCCTGTCGTTAACGCCGGTGAAATTTGGCATTTCCTTTACCACGTCGTTCCTTAATCAGGCTGGTGCGCTGATCCATGTCTATCAGGACGGGTCGGTGCATTTGAACCATGGCGGGACGGAAATGGGGCAGGGCCTGTTTATCAAGGTTGCCCAAGTCGTGGCCGAGGAATTCCAGATCGATCTTGATCAGATCAAGATCACCGCAACCAATACCGGCAAGGTGCCCAATACGTCCGCCACCGCCGCCTCAAGCGGGGCGGATATGAACGGCATGGCGGCCCGTGATGCGGCGATGACGATCAAAAACCGCCTGATTGCCTTTGCGGCGGAAAAATACGGTGTTGCCGAGGCGGCCGTGCGGTTTGTGCCGGGCAAGATCATTGTCGGTGATCAGGCAGAACTGAGCTTTGCCGATGTGATCAAGCAGGCCTATTTGGCGCGGGTATCATTGTCGGCAACCGGGTATTACGCGACGCCGAAAATCCATTATGACCGCGACGCGGCATCGGGCCGTCCGTTTTATTACTTTGCCTATGGCATGGCGTGTTCGGAAGTTTTGATTGATACCCTGACCGGGGAAAACAAGGTGACGCGGGTTGATATCATCCATGATGTTGGCCAGTCGTTAAACCCGGCAATTGATCGGGGGCAGATCGAAGGCGGCTTTATTCAAGGCATGGGATGGCTGACGACTGAGGAACTCTGGTGGGATGATGGGGGTAATTTGCGCACCCATGCGCCATCAACTTATAAAATCCCGGCCTGTTCGGACCGACCAGACGATTTCCGGATGGAATTGTGGGCATCGGGGCGCAACGTTGAAAAAACCATTCACCGGTCCAAGGCGGTGGGTGAGCCGCCCCTGATGTTGGCGATTTCGGTCCATCGGGCGATTGCCGATGCGATTGCATCGGTTGCTGATCATAAAGTGATCCCCAATCTGAATACCCCGGCCACACCCGAGGCAGTTTTGTATGCGGTGGCCGATGTTGCCAAGCGCATGATTGAAGATGCCGGGCAGCCGATGTCAGCGGCGGGGGAATAGGGATGACCTTGTCGTTTGGCGCACATATTGATCTGCTGTCGTCACCGGGGCCAGTGATGCTGGTTAGTGTTGCGGCCATTCGCGGATCAACCCCGCGCGAAGCCGGTGCGTTTATGCTGATTGCTGAGGATGCCCTTTCCGGTACGATTGGCGGTGGCAATCTTGAACATCAGGTGACACGTAAGGTCCGCGATGGTTTTGCTGCTGCCAAAACCGATGCGGTGCCTACGTCGGATGCCGAAATTGTGCGTTTCCCGCTGGGGCCCGGTTTGGGCCAATGTTGTGGCGGGTCGGTTGAAGTTGGGTTCCATCTGCTGGATGCTTCGCAGAAGGCCGATCTTCTGGCGACGTTCACACAGCTTGCGTCGGGCGGGGTCGAACAACATGGCTGCTGGATCACGCTGCCCGTGAGCCAAAATCATCTGCGTGTTGCCGATGCGGATCAATCGGCAATGCTTTCGCGCACATTTGGTGCGTTGCGCGGGGGCGTGATGGCCCATAACGGGGCGGATATGCTGTGCCTTCGCCTTGATGACGCGGAGACACCGGTTTGGATTTTCGGGGCGGGACATGTGGGTAAGGCATTGGTAGATGCCTTGGCACCCTTGCCATTTTTGATCCATATGGTCGATTCGCGTGATGATTATTTGGACGGTCTTGCGGGTGCAAAACTTCATATATGTCAAAGCGATAAGCCGCAAGACGAGGTCGCCGATATTCCATCTGGCGCGCATGTGTTGATCTTAACCCACAACCATGCGCTTGATTTTGATATCTGCCGGGCGGCTTTGGCGCGTGATGATCTTGGCTTTGTCGGCATGATTGGCAGTCAAACCAAACGCGCACGCTTTATCCGGCGTCTTTCGGATCGGGGTTTGAGTGCGGCCGAGATTGGTCGTTTGACCTGCCCGATTGGCATGCACGGTATTACCGGCAAAAAGCCCGGTGTGATTGCGGCATCTGTCGCGGTGCAATTGCTGTCTGTGCGCGAAGCACAGATGGCGCAAAATCAGCCAGTGATCAAAACCGCATCAGACGGGATTGTTGGCGCATAAAACCTTCGTTGAAGGTGTTTTTAATGATAAAGGGCCGCGTCAATGACGGTCCGATCAGGTGATCTGGGATTCCAGATCAAGGGTTTCGCAAAGGAGATGGGCTGTGTGTGATGCCAAAAAAGGCCATATGCGCCATGCCGTGGATTTGTCCCGGCAAAAAATGGATGAAGGATGCGGTGGGCCGTTCGGGGCGATCATTGTGCGCGATGGCATGGTGATTGCCGAAGGATGGAACAACGTCACATCCAAGAATGATCCGACCGCCCATGCCGAGGTCAGCGCCATTCGTGCTGCCTGTGAAAAGTTGGGCAGTTATGATCTTGCCGGGTGTGAGATTTACACCAGCTGCGAACCCTGCCCGATGTGTCTTTCGGCGATCTATTGGGCCCGTCTTGATAAGATCTATTATGCCAATGGCCGCGAAGATGCCGCCGCCATCGGATTTGACGATCAGTTCCTGTATGATGAAGTGGCAAAGCCGATGTCGGATCGGACCTTGCCGATTGAACATGTCGACGTTCCCGAAGCGCGCGAAGTTTTTGCCGCCTGGGATAAAAAAGAAGACAAGATCGCATATTGAGACCGTTTGATTGCCGCACGTTATCGGGTAAAACCGCCGATGGTGTGCAAAATCATATTGCTAAATAGGGGTGGTAGCAGTGACGTCAATGACCGGGGATGCCGGGGCAGGAGCCATGACGGGGGCAGGGCACGCGCAACTTGAAGTGCGCGGTGTGACCAAAGCCTTTCCGGGCTGTCTGGCCAATGACGATATCAGTTTCCGTATCGAGCCTGGCGAAATCCATGCGCTGCTTGGTGAAAATGGGGCTGGCAAAAGTACGCTTGTGAAAATCATTTACGGCGTCTTGCAGGCCGACAAAGGCGACGTTTTGTGGGACGGCAAACCTGTCACCATTCACAGCCCGCATGATGCGCGTGAAATGGGTATCGGTCTGGTGTTTCAGCATTTCTCGCTGTTTGAAACCATGACGGTGCTTGAAAACATCGCCCTTGCGATGAACGACGTGCGTGACATGGATGTCCTGCGCAAGCAGGTGGTCGAGGTTGAAAAGACCTATGGCCTGCCGCTTGACCCGGACCGCCATGTTTACACGCTGTCGGTGGGCGAGCGTCAGCGCATCGAGATTGTCCGCTGTTTGCTGCAAAATCCCAAATTGCTGATTTTGGACGAACCCACGTCGGTTCTGACCCCGCAAGAAGTCGAAAAGCTGTTTGAAACGCTGCGCCGTCTTTCGGCGGAAGGCTGTGCGATTTTGTATATCAGCCACAAGCTGCACGAGGTCAAAGCGCTGTGTCAGACAGCAACGGTCCTGCGCGGTGGCAAGGTGGTTGGCGGATGTGATCCGCGTGAAGAAACCGCAAAATCCATGGCCGAAATGATGATTGGCCAGAAATTGACCGCGCCGGACCGGGGGAATGACCGGACCTTTGGCGACGTTCGGCTTGCGGTCAGCGGATTGTCGCTGGCCAGCGAAGAACAGTTTGGTACGGACCTTAAAGACGTTAACCTGACCGTGCGCGGTGGTGAAATCCTGGGTGTTGCCGGGGTGGCGGGTAACGGCCAAAACGAACTGTTTCAGGCACTGGCCGGTGAAACCGAACAGTTTGCCGCACCGGATAATATCAAGATTGATGGCACATCGGTCGCGCATTTCGGGCCGCGCCGCCGCCGTCGCCTTGGCGCGACATTTGTTCCCGAAGAACGTAACGGCCATGGGGCGGTGCCCGATATGAGCCTGTCGGAAAACGGATTTCTGACAGCGTTCCGCCGCATGGCCTTGTCGGCACGTGGTTTGATCCGCGAAGTTCCGACCCGGTCCTTTGCCGATACCATCATTAAAACATTTGATGTCCGCACCACCGGTGCCGGGGCCGAAGCCGGCAGTCTTTCGGGCGGCAATCTTCAGAAATTCATCGTTGGGCGTGAAATCCTGCAAGACCCGGGTGTTTTGGTGATTTCGCAGCCGACGTGGGGTGTAGATGCCGGGGCGGCCAGTGCCATTCATCAGGCGCTGCTTGATCTGGCGGCGAAGGGCACGGCGGTTCTGGTGATTTCACAGGATCTCGACGAGATTTTTGCGATTTGTGACTCTGTTGTTGTGATGGCGGAAGGCAAATTGTCCAAACCGCGTCCGATGGCCGATGTCAGCATCGAAGAAATCGGTCTGTTGATGGGGGGCCTTCATGATCTCGATGGTGCCGCGACCCCGGCGAACGACACGCTAACCACAGGAGGTCGCGTTGATCAGGCTTGAACCCCGCCGCCAGCATTCACAGACGATGGTCTATCTGTCGCCGGTGCTGGCAATTATCATGACGCTGGTTGTCGGCGGGATCATCTTTGCCTTTATGGGCAAGAACCCGTTTGACGCGCTTTATACCTTTTTCATCCTGCCGATCAGCAACAGCTACGGCGTGTCCGAACTGCTGGTTAAGGCAACGCCGCTTGTGATCATTGCGGTCGGTCTTGCCATGGGCTTTCGTGCCAATGTCTGGAACATTGGTGCCGAAGGGCAGTTGACCATGGGGGCGATCTTTGGCGGTGGCTTGGCACTTTATTTCTACGACAGTGACAGTGCGCTTTTGCTGCCTGCCATGCTGATCTTCGGCGCAATTGGCGGTGCTTTCTGGGGCGCTATTCCGGCCTTGTTGCGCACGCGCTTTAACGCCAATGAAATTCTGACCAGCCTGATGCTGACCTATGTCGCCACCCTGTTCTTAAGCTTCTTGGTGCATGGTCCGTGGCGGAACCCCGAAGGGTTCAACTTCCCGGAATCGCGTCCTTTCCCGGATGCGGGTTTGTTGCCGGTGATTTTTGATGGTACGCGCGTACATCTGGGCACGGCGATTGCGCTTTTGGTGGTGATTGCCGGGTGGTTGTTGTTGTCAAAATCGGTGATTGGTTTTCAGTTGCGCGTGGTTGGCAAGGCGCCGCAGGCGGCCCGCCATGTTGGGTTCCGTCAGAAACGCATGGTCTGGTTTACCCTGCTTCTGGGCGGTGGGCTTTCAGGTTTGGCCGGTTTGTTTGAGGTTGCGGGCCCGATTGGGCAGCTGCAATCGTCGATTTCGCCCGGTTATGGCTTTACCGCGATCATTGTTGCCTTTTTGGGGCGGTTGCACCCGGTGGGCATTCTGTTTGGCGGTTTGATCATGGCGCTGACCTATCTTGGTGGGGAACTGGCCCAGATTACCTTGGGGCTTCCCAATGCGGTGACCGGCCTGTTTCAGGGGATCTTGCTGTTCTTCCTGCTGGCTTGTGATGTTTTGACCAAATACCGTATTCGTTTCGGTTCTATCGCGGCAAAAGGGAGAACCGCATAATGGATTGGATTGTTCCCTTCATCCTGACGGTGATCACCGCATCGACCCCGCTTTTGCTGGCGGCGTCGGGTGAATTGATCACGGAAAAGTCCGGCGTGCTTAATCTTGGCGTCGAAGGCATGATGCTGGTTGGGGCCATCGCCGGTTTTGCTGTTACAGCAACCACCGGATCGGCTGTTCTGGGCATTGTCGGTGCGGTGTTTGCCGGTGTGTTGATGTCGCTGGTCTTTGCATTTTTGACCTTAACGCTGATGGCCAATCAGGTCGCAACCGGTTTGGCCTTGACGATTTTCGGGGTTGGTTTTTCTGCCCTTGTCGGATCAGGCTTTGTCGGCTTTGCGATTGATCCGCTGCCGTCACTTTCGATCCCGGGCATCAGTGCCATTCCTATCCTTGGGCCGATCCTGTTTGGGCAGGATTTCCTTGTCTATTTATCCTTCGCAATTGTGATCGGGATTGGCTATTTCCTGACCAGAACCCGTGCGGGCTTGATCCTTAAGGCGGTCGGGGATTCCCATCATTCGGCCAATGCGATTGGCTATTCGGTGATTAAAATTCGCTACCTTGCCACGATGTTTGGCGGGGCGATGGCCGGATTGGCCGGGGCGTATTTGTCGCTGTCATATACCCCGATGTGGGCGGAAAACATGACTGCGGGTCGGGGCTGGATTGCGCTGGCACTGGTGGTGTTTGCCACTTGGCGTCCGGGGCGGTTGTTGGCAGGTGCCTATATGTTTGGCCTGATTTCGGTCATGCAGTTACATGCGCAAGGGGCGGGCATTCATGTGCCGTCACAGTTCATGTCGATGCTGCCGTATCTGGCGACTGTGATTGTGCTGGTGATTATTTCCAGCGACCGTGCGAAAATCAGACTGAATGCGCCTGCCTGTATCGGGCAGGCGTTCAGGGCGGCCCAATAACGGGCTAACGATTGGGGATCGGGACACGTCAAATGATGTTCCGACCCGCTGGGAGGATAACTGTGTTGAACCAAAACTCACATAAGCCGGGCAAAAAGAGCGGCCGGTTTGTTTGAGTCTTGGTTCGCATAAGAACACGTCATTGATTGCAAACAGGAATGTGTTTAAATCCTGATCTGCTGATTTACAGGGAGACTACATAATGAATACAAGTTTCGTGAAGCGCACTCTGGCTGCTGTTGCAGCTGTCGGTGCACTTGCATCGGGCATGGGTGCTGCCCAAGCCGAAGACGTAAAAGTCGGGTTTGTCTATGTCGGCCCGATCGGTGACCATGGCTGGTCTTACCGCCACGACATCGGTCGTCAGGCCATCGAAGCCGAACTTGGTGATGCCGCTTCGACCAGCTATGTCGAAAGTGTTCCCGAAGGTGCCGATGCTGAACGTGTTATCCGTCAGATGGCACAGACCGGTCACAACCTGATCTTTACCACCTCGTTCGGGTACATGAACCCGACCGAAAAGGTTGCCAAACAGTTCCCGAATGTGAAATTCGAACACGCAACCGGTTACAAGCGTGCCGATAACCTTTCGACCTATGCCGCACGTTTCTATGAAGGCCGTTATGTTGCCGGTGTGATCGCTGGTAAAATGACCAAGTCGAACATCATTGGTTATGTCGGTTCCTTCCCTATTCCGGAAGTTGTCCGTGGCATTAACTCGTTCATGCTTGGCGCATGGTCGGTAAACCCGGACGTTAAAGTCAAAATCGTTTGGGCAAATACCTGGTATGATCCGGGCAAAGAAGGCGATGCTGCCAAGGCCCTGATCGATCAGGGTGCCGACATCATGGTTCAGCACACCGACAGCCCGGCTCCGCTTCAGGTTGCTGAAAACCGCGGCGTTCTTGGTATTGGTCAGGCATCTGACATGATCAAATTCGCACCGAAAGCACAGCTGACGGCGATTGTTGATCACTGGGATGAATATTACGTCTCACGCGCCAAAGCAGTTATGGACGGCACCTGGGAGTCGACCGACACCTGGGGTGGTATTGATAGCGGCATGGTTGACATGGCGCCTTACACCAACATGCCTGATGACGTAAAAGCATTGGCCGAAGAAACCGAAGCCAAAATCGCATCGGGTGAATTGCATCCGTTCGCAGGCCCGATCTATGATCAGGCAGGTGAGCTGAAGATTAAAGAAGGCGAAGATGCGCCAGATGGCATGCTGCTTGGCATGGACTGGTATATCAAAGGCATTGATGCCGAACTGCCGAAATAATCTGGATTGCCGATCTATTTGATTGGTGACCAAAACCCCCGCGCAAGAAATTGTGCGGGGGTTTTTATTTCTGCGGTATCGGTGGCTTCAGGAGCGTTCTGTTGACGGGGGATGGCCGTCATTGTTTTTCTCGTAGGCGATCATTTCGGTCTTGGGATGGCGCAGCGCATAGAGGGCTGCACGCAGGCCATGCAGTTTGACCTTATGTTCGCGGGTTTTCCCGGCCCAGCGTTCCCGAAACAGGTCCATGTCATCGCGGCGCGCAAAATAGATCACCATGTCCACAAACGGGGCGGCTTGCCCGGAACGGGGGACTTCGATGTTGCGAATGCCCATGGTCCAGCGGTCACTGCGAATATTGTTATCGAGCCAATCAAGCACATTTTGCGCCGATTGCTTTTCGTGAATGACAACACGGAACGGAAAATTGCGAAGGTCTTGTTGCATTTGTCCCCCAAGACAAGCCCTGTTCGACACCCCGATGATACATCATGGCTGTTTAAAAGATGTATAAATCCTTTGTCTTTGAATTTTAACGGTTTATCTATTTTGGGGATAAACCGGCGACAGGGGAAATCGTAGCGTGACGATTGGACAAAAAGAGTTTGGCGTTCTCAATCAGATGATCCCTTCATTGTATGAAGCGGCGATCTCACCTGAATTGTGGGGAGAGCGGCTTGATTGGTTGACCGGGGTCCTGCACAGCAAGAATATTGTTCTGGTCCGCATCGAAAATATCCGACCTGAAATTTCTAATTATTCGTTTCACGCCAATACGTGGATTACGCCAGAAATGCTTGGCGAATATCTTCGCCTTGGTCTGAATGACAATGATGGCTCGGCTTATTTCCATCAGCTTGATCTTTACGAATTTTCGGTTGGCGACGAAATGCGTCACCGCAATGGCGATATGTCGCCGTCACGGTTTTATCCGTGGCTGGAAAAAGCCACTGGATGCAATCTGGCGGCGGGACTGTGTCTGTCCAAGGACCCGTCTGGGTATGACATTCTGACCACCCATTACCGTGATGATGGGCCGTTTGTGCCCCAAGAAGCGGCGAATATGCTGCGCCTTATTGGTCCGCATCTGACGAAGGTTCTGGAAATGAACCGGCCGGTCAATCTTTTGCGTCACCGATATGGTGCGTTTCTTGATGTGCTGGATCGGTTGCGGATCGGGGTGGGCATAGTGACGGCCAATTCCGAACTTATCCTTGCCAATGACGAGTTTAACCGCATCGTTTCAACCGGTGACAGCTTGACCATGGGGGCGGGGGCGAACCTTTCGGCGCATGATGATCACGATGCATGTCTGTTGCGAGATGCCATTATAAAGCTAAGCCGTCGCGACGGCTTGCTCAAGACATCGGAAAGTTTGCGTTTAAATAGCCGGATTAACGAAAACAGCGCCTATTTGCTGGATCTGTCGCCGCTGCGCGAAAGTCGGGGCACGTTTGGTGGGCAATTTTCCGGCGTGCTGGTCACGGTGGTTGATCCGTTCTGGTATACGGACCTGAATGTTGGCTTAATGCGCCAGCACTATAATCTGACCGCGATTGAGACCGATATTTTCGACGCTGTTCTGCGCGGATTAAGCAACAGCGACATTGCCGACCATTTGGGCAAGGGGCGCGAAACCGTTAAATCCCAGCTTGCCAGCATCTTGCGCAAAACAGGCGCGCCCGACCGGCTTGGGCTTGTGCGCCTTGCGGTACAGCTTTTGATCCCGCTTAACGATGATGGGGCAGGCAAGGGTTCCGTCACAGGCAAAACGCTGTGATATCGTAACACAGATGATCAAGGTCCGGTTGATCAAGTATTCAACCGGACCTTCTGAAACATCCCCTGTCAACAGGGTGGCCTTCAGGCGATCATCGATGTTCGATATCGGATGGCGCGATTAGCTGGCACCTTGACCAAGATCGATCTCGTAATTTTCAGTCAGGCCGCGTTTTTTATGGACCTTGGTGAATTTGATCGGCCATTTGTTGTCTGGTGAATAGAACCAGGTGCGCGTGTTTGAGGTATCCTTACAAACCACCTCGTAGGTCGGAATGGTTTTGGTGCCAAGTGTCACCATTGCGACACCCTCAACGACGCAATTGCGTGTCGTAGACCAAGTGTCTTTGCCATCTGTACCGTTGACGTCAACGGTCATTGTCTTGCCGACCTTAAGCGGCCAGATCTCGCCTGTTTTGGTGATGGTCTGTGTGCCGTTCGACCCGCCGCAATCGGACCATTTTGTTTCTGGGCTTATAAAGCCGGCACCTTCGGTAACACATCCAACGTCGTCACCCTCGGTGACGGAAAAGACAAATCCATCTGCCTTTTCTGCGGTAACGGTCAGTGTTTCCTTACTGCCGTTGCGATAATATGTGTAGTTGTCACCGACAGAAAGTTCAGGTTTGTCGAGCGACAGCAGGCTGACATTGGTGTCGCGAACAACATTGTTGCCCATGGTCTGGCACGCGGCCAATCCAAGCAAGGCGGCAAAAGGAATAAACAGTTTTTTCATCGAAATCTCCCAGGCGTGAAAAACCGGAATTACTGCGTCCCCGCGCAGGTCCGGTTGGATGCGTTCGGTCCCATTGAATGTGATTTCGGTCACCTGTACATCCCCCACCTGGGGGATGGGTCGATGCATTTATGCGTCTGGCTACTGGTAATTTGGCGCGGATTTCCCATCTGCGAAGGGTACAAAAACTAAAATTACTCTGATTTCCGCGAGGAGGGTTAGGGTGTGAAATCTATGGAAAAATTACATTTTTTCTTCGCTGAGTTAAGGTTACATGATAATCGGACAGTCTAAATTCCCTCCACGTCTTAATTGCAGGGGCAGAAAAATATAAACGGGGTATTGAAGGTTGAGTGAAAAGCGTTCAGGTGTTCAGCCGTCCGGCAAGGAACGCCATTTCAAACCAGAAGAACTGATTGTCAGCAAGACCGACCTTAAGGGTCGGATCACCTATGCCAACGAACTGTTTTTGAGCTTGGCCGACTTCAGTGAAAAGGAAGTCCTTGGTCAGCCCCATTCGCTTATCCGTCACCCCGATATGCCGCGCTGCATTTTCAAAATGCTGTGGGATGAAATTGCAGCCGGGCATGAGATTTTTGCCTATGTCGTGAATATGGGCAAAAAGGGTGATCATTATTGGGTCTATGCCCATATCACCCCGACATTTGATGCCGCGCACAAGGTGATTGGCTATCATTCCAATCGCCGGGTTGCCGACCCAAAGATTCTTAAGGAAACGATCATTCCGCTTTATGCGGAGCTGCGCAAGATCGAGGACAGTACGGCCAACCGTAAGGACGGAATGACGGCCGCATCCAAGGTTCTTGCGCAAAAGCTTTCCGATGCCGGTATGGCGTACGATAAATTCATCCAAAGTCTTTAAGACCAAGAGGTTCGAGGTTCGCAATGGCGCTATTTGGTGGTTCCAAGTCAGGTATCAAAAAGGCACTGGATGTGGTTCTTGCCGCAGCCGAAGGTGATTACGAAGCGCGCATCACCAATGTCGACAGTCATTCGGACATGCGCGAATTGTTTATCGCGATCAACCGACTGATCGACCGTAATGATGCGTTCTTGCGCGAAAGTGCCGCATCGATGGGGGCCGTTTCGGAAAACCGGTATTATCGCCGAATTGTCGAAACCGGGCTTGTTGGTGAATATCTGTCATCGGCAAAACGCATCAATGCGGCGACCGCCTCAATCGAAGAAAAACTGTCGGGTTTTGCATCGATCCTTGATGATTTCAAAAGCGGTTCGTTTGACGTTGTTGACGAAATTGCCAGTGCGGCCTCGGCCTTGTCCGAGGCATCAGGCGATGCCAATTCGATTGCCCATGAAACCAGTGCACGTTCGACCACTGTTGCCGCCGCGGCGCGTCAGACTGCGAGCAATGTGACCGAGGTGTCGCAGGCCTCCGAAGAACTGAACCAGTCAATCCGCGAAGTGTCCGATCAGGCGCGTGAATCGGTTGAAATTGCGCATCGTGCCAATGGTCTGGCGCAGGAAACCGATGGCCGGATTGGTCAGCTTGAAGCGGCTGCCGGTGAAATCGTCGAAGTTGTCAGCTTTATCCGTGATATTGCGGCTCAGACCAACCTTCTGGCCCTGAATGCGACCATTGAGGCCGCGCGTGCGGGCGAGGCGGGCAAAGGGTTTGCCGTGGTTGCCAATGAGGTCAAAGGTCTTGCCAATCAGACCAGTAAGGCCACCGAAAGCATCGAAGAAAAAGTTCAGGACATCCAGACCGCGATTGAACAGTCGGTCGGGTCGATCCGTGAAATTGCCGGTGTGATTGATGATCTGGCCGCGCGCTCGGACATGATTTCGGGCAATGTTGAAACGCAAGCCAGCCTGTCGTCAAACATCACCCGCAATGTCGAACAGGCATCAAGCGGCGCACAGGAAGTTACCGATAACATCACGGTCGTTTCCGACATGGCAAGCCGTACAGGGGACGCCGCCGATACGACCCGCGAAATGGCCAGCCGTCTGGCGACACAGTCGGAAAATCTGCGCAATAAGCTGGGCGGGTTCCTCGATACGATTGAAAAGCTGCTCTATACCGCCAAGAAATAACCGTTTTCTAAACATATCGGGGTAGGGTGATGATCCAGGAGCATCCTTAGAGATGCTCTTTCCTTGCCCTTCTCACAGGAGAACTGTGCCGTGCGTGTTTTCTTTAATGCCCGCCACGATGCCCATGACGGTGCTGGCGAAATGCACCACGGGCGCATGGTGCCCTGTTTTGAAAATGCCCGGCGCATTCCCATCATCCGTGATGCGGTCGCACATGCGGTACAGGCGCAGCTTGTTGATCCGGCCGATCACGGCATGGATCCAATCCGCGCCATCCATGACGCCGATTATCTCGATTTCATCGAAAACGCCTGGGGCGCATGGGCCAAGGCGGGTAACAAGGGCGATGCGTTCCCCTATGTCTGGCCCAGTGCGGGGTTTTCTGGCGGTAAACCCGAACATATCAGCGCGCGTCTGGGCCAGTTTGCCATTTCATCAGATACCCCGATCACGCAAGGCACGTGGAAAGCGGCCTATTGGGGGGCGCAGACTGTTACGTCTGCTGCCGATGCAACGTGGCATGACGGCGAAGCATCCTTTGCCCTGACCCGTCCACCCGGACATCATGCCCATGCCAACCGTTATGGAGGGTATTGTTTTTTGAATAATTGCGCCATTGCGGCCCAGCGGATGATCTCCAAGGGGGCGAAAAAGGTCGCGATCCTTGATATTGATTACCATCACGGCAATGGCGCGCAGGATATTTTCTATCAACGTGGTGACGTTTTAACCATCTCACTCCATGCTGATCCGACCTATCAGTTCCCGTTCTTCATGGGCTATGCCAATGAAACCGGGCGCAATGACGGGCAGGGCACAAACCTGAACATCCCACTTCCCGGTGGCAGTGATTTTGGCGCGTGGGGGCAGGGTTATGCCAAGGCCATGCAAAAGCTAGTGACGTGGCAACCTGATGCGCTGGTGATTGCACTGGGTGTTGATGCCCACGAAGCTGAACCGATTTGTGATTTCAAACTCCAGACCGATGATTTCAAACGCATCGGTCAAATGATCGGGCGCTTGGGCCTTAAAACCGTGTTTGCCATGGAAGGCGGCTACGCCCACGACGTGATCGGGCATAATGTGGCGGCGGTTCTCAGTGGATATCTGAATGAAGCCAAACGCTGATCACGTGATTAGATGTGGCTTGAAATGAAAGTGCCCCGTGCTGTGTGCCGGGGCATTTTCATTTGGGATGGGCTGGGTCAGGCCAACGTGTTCAACGGTCCCAAGGTGGTGTGCCGCCAAATTCACCGACCAGAAAATCGACAAAGGCACGCACGCGGGTCGGCAGGTACCGGTTTTCCGGATACAGCGCATAGACCGCATGTGATGGCGGTTGATAGTCGGGCAGAACCACCTTTAAACGGCCATCGCGGATGTATGTGCCGACTTCCCAGTGTGATTTAAGCGCAATGCCATGGCCGTCCAGGCACCAGCGGGTCAGGACTTCGCCGTTATCAGAATCCATAGAACCCGAAACCGCCAGCGTGGCCGCGCCCTCATCATTCGGGCCGACCAGCGTCCATTGATATTGTTGCGATCCGGGGAAGCGCAGCAACAGGCAATTGTGATGCAAAAGGTCACCGGGCACATTTGGTGTGCCGTGCTTTTCCAGATAGGCGGGGCTTGCCACCAGCATGCGTTTATTGGCCGCCAGTTTGCGAACGATGAGCGAGCTTTCCTTAAGCTCGGCAATGCGGATGGCAAGATCGACCTTGTCTTGCAACAAGTCCAAAAGCCGGTCTGACAGATGCAGGCGGATTTGCACATCCGGGTTTTTTTCAACAAACTTCGGAATGATCGGCACGACATACTTGTTGCCAAATGCAATCGGGCAAGTCAGCGTTACCGGGCCGCGTGTGGTGTTTTTCTGATTGGCGATGGCATTTTCGGCTTCCTGCATTTCCGATAAAATGCGCAGGCAGTGCCGGTAATAAACATCGCCCTCGGTGGTCAGATTAACCCGGCGCGTTGTGCGGTTGAGCAAGCGAACGCCAAGACGTTCTTCAAGGCGCGCGATGCGGTTGGACACGACGGCGGCCGAATGGCGCAATTCGCGCCCGGCGGCAGAAAGGTTACCAAGTTCGGCAACGCGGACAAAAATCTGGATGTCCTCAAAGTCGGACATGGTGCGGGATGCTCCTGATCTGGTCGTGGCTTTTGGCGTTTAGTGTTGTTGTTTGTTCAATTTGGTGGCGCCCACTGTGCCATTTTAAAGAATAGTTTGAAAGTCATTTCGATTATGCTCGGGGCGTTAATAATAGAGGTGCTCTGACGCCTATGGTAGGACTGAATAAGAGAGTGATTGGAATGATTCTTGGTCGGCGTGGGGACAAACGGCGCCCGTATCATTCCCAAAAGAGGGGCAGCCCAAGCATGACGTGATCGTCATCTGCCTTGGGCGAGACGGAGGTTTCTAACGCCGTGGATATTCTGTTTCAGGACTGGATCAATTTGATCCTGCGCTGGGCGCATCTGATTACGGGCATCGCCTGGATCGGGTCTTCGTTCTATTTTGTCTGGCTGGATTTAAGTCTGCGCAAGCGTCCGGGCATGGATGACGGTGTTTACGGCGAAGCATGGATGGTGCATGGCGGCGGTTTTTATCACGTCAATAAATGGATGGTTGCGCCCAAATCCATGCCAGCCGACCTGCATTGGTTCAAGTACGAAGCCTACTTTACCTGGCTGACCGGTTTTGCGCTTTTGGTGACCATGTATTACTGGAGTGCCGAAAGTTATTTGATCGACCCAAGCGTTCTGGAGCTGACCAAGATGGATGCAATCCTGATTGGGCTGGGCAGCCTGTTTGCCGGGTGGGTGATCTATGACATCCTGTGCAAAAGTACGATTGGCAAAAGTACGGGTAAGCTTGCGGTTGCCCTGTTTATTCTGATCATGGTGGCGGCTTATTTCTTTACCCATGTGTTTAGTGGGCGTGGGGCCTTTATCCATGTTGGGGCGATGATTGGTACGATCATGGCCGCCAATGTGTTTCGCATCATCATCCCCAATCAGAAAAAGGTCGTTGCCAGCCTGATGGCCGGGGAAAAGCCTGATCCGGCATTGGGGCTACAGGCCAAGCAACGCTCCACCCATAATAACTATCTGACCCTGCCGGTGTTGCTGATGATGATCAGCAACCATTATTCGATGCTGTTTTCCCATGATCAGTCATGGCTGATTGTCGGGTTGATCCTGATCATCGGTGGTCTGGTGCGCCATTTCTTTAACACGCGCAATGCGGGCGGGACGGGTAAGGCAATTGTCTGGCAGCTTCCGGCAGCCGGTGTTGGTATGGCGGTTTTGGCGATGTTTGCATCCTATGACCCCAATGCGGTCAAGTTGGCGGATGAAGACATCATCACGGCTGATCATGCGTTGGCGATTGTTCAAACACGCTGTACGAGCTGTCATTCGCAAAACCCGCGCGACGAAGGGTTTGACGAGGCCCCGGCGGGCGTGATGTTTGATGATCTGGCCCAGATCGAAGCCAATGCACAGCGCGTTTTGGCGCAAGCCGTGATTGGCCGGGCCATGCCCCTTGGCAACATCACGGAAATGACCGATGAAGAGCGTGCGCAGCTTGGCCAGTGGATACGCGCGGGCATGCCGGAATAATCACCAATCTTGGTTGATGAAGATAAAGGGCGGTCGCGTGATGCGGCCGCCCTTTTGCGTTGACGTGCCGGGAAAAGACCCGGCAGGGATGGGGGATCAGACGTCCGCGCGATAGTTCATCGGGACCCAGTCATACATGGTGGCATCTTCACGCACGTGACCAATTCCCGGGAAGGCAATGTGACAGCCCGCGACCAGATATTTTTCTGCGACCGCCTCGGCAAAGGCGGCTTCGCGGCTTTTGATTGCCTGATCGGGATCGACATCAAACGGGATGGCAACGCCCGGTTCATCAAACTGCAAAACATCGCCGTGCGTAATGTCGCCCCAATAGACGAATTTCTCACCCTTGCTTTCAAACGAAAGTGCGCTGTGGCCCGGTGTGTGGCCCGGGCGGTGGGTAGTGTCGATCACCCCGGGAATGGCGGACGCATCGGGCGCGTATGTTTTAAGCATCCCGCTATCGAGATAGGGTTTGGTCGCGGCAACGGCCTGATCAAAGAAAAGCTTGGCCTCATCCGGGGCCTTGTCGCGGTTTGCTGTGCTCAGCCAATAGTCCGCATCAAGTTTGGGGACATGGACCGTGGCATTGGCAAAGACCTTTTTGCCATTGAGTGTCAGCCCGCCGGTATGATCGGGGTGAATATGGGTGATGACGATCTCATCAACCTGATCGGGGTGATAGCCCGCAGCGATGATATTGGCCGGAAGCTTGCCAAGGTTCGGTCCCATCAAATCGCTGGTTCCGGCATCAAGCAACACCAGTCGATCGCCAAAGTTCAACAAATACGCATTGACCGACAGGTGCGTTGGGGTTCCCTGAAATGCGTTGGCAAGGGCGGTGCGGGCATGTTCGGGCGTGGTGTTAAGATAAAGATCGGCCAGCGGAAACTGACCTGTGCCGTCTGAAAGGGCGGTGATTTCGACGTCCCCGACCATCAGGCGGTAATAGCCCGGTGCCTGTGTTCCGGCCAAGGGGGCCTTGGCGTCCGCACGCAGGGGAACAAATACGGTGCTGCCAACTGCACCGATGGCGGCGGCAGCCAATGACCCTTTGAGCATGTCGCGACGTGATAACATGGATCTTTTCCTCATAAGCATGCCGGGTAAGCCGGCGGGTTGTAAGTTTATGGGCAAAATGTATAGTCCATTTCATCAGTAATCAAATCGATGCGGGTCATGGATAATATTGATCATTTCAATTTACGGTCATTCGATCTCAACCTCATGGTTGCGTTTGACGCAATGATGCAAGAGCTTAGCGTGACCAAATCCGCCGAAAAATTGCGGATTGGTCAATCGGCCATGAGCCACAATTTATCAACACTGCGCGTGTTGTTGCAGGACGATTTGTTTGTGCGGGTCGGGCAGAAAATGCAACCAACCGCCAAGGCGCGCGCATTGGCCGGGCCTGTCCGGACCGCCTTGTCACAGGCGCAAAATGCGCTTCAGGCGTCTGATTGCTTTGATCCGGCTAAAACGGACCGGGTGTTTCGCATCGGGGTGACGGGCGAAATGGAAATGGTCTTGCTGCCGGCCTTGGTCAATCGATTGCAGTCGGCGGCCCCCGGGGGCAAGTTGCTCAGCCGTGCCATTACACATGATACAGTTGAGCAGATGATGGATGGCGGTGAGATTGATCTCGCTGTTGGTTGTAGAGCGGAGATCCCGTCGCGCCATCGCGGTGAAGTTCTTTTTCAGTCTGAAGTCGCCTGCTGTTTCAATCCAACGCTTTGCGGTTTGGGTGACACGCTGTCGCGTGAGGAATTCCTGGCGGCCCGTCACGCGGTTCTGTCGCAGAACGAAAATGTCGCAGGCTGTGTGGGTGTGGCGATGCAGGGCATGGGCATTGATCTTGATGTGGTTCTGGCCGCGCCTGATTTTATGCCGCTTTTGGCGGCGGCCCGAACGGCCCCCATCGTTGCGACGGTGCCGCGTCGGATTGCCGTGCAATATGCGCCGCTCTTCGGCCTGACCACGGCGAAGATGCCGATTGACCTTGCTTTTCCACCGGTCACCATGAACTGGGCGGTCTGGACGGACCGCGACGTTGCAATGGTTTGGCTGCGCGATCAGATAAGATCTGTCACCGGTGATGTCGTGGCATCGTCAGAAGCCATCGCGGCGGAATAAAGCCTGCTGATATATTCAAAGCTGCAGACGTTATAATAACGCCCCGCTGGCGTACCGGCGGGGCGAGAAGCCGCCAATGGCAAGGCGGGATTGTGGTGCAATAACCGCAAGCGGTGGCGAAACTTCCGCCCTTGAAATAGGGGCTGGTGGCAGGCCCGTCAATGTGATTAAAAAATAATCAAATTTTAATCTATGATTGAAAAATGGTCAGATAAAATGTGGTCCACGCAAATATTTCCCGAAACTGCGATGTAAAATAGTTGGATATTGCGTGGGAATCCCTCGATTCTTGATTTTATTCCATAAGAGGGTGATTCTGGCACGGTTTTAGCTAGTACCACTGCGGTGCAATAAACTCGCAGTGGAGGCTATAAATGAATAAGAAGCTTCAAGCGCTCATGGGCGCTGGGGCCTTGGCATTGTCTGTTATGACCATGTCAGCCGCACAAGCAGCAGATACCATTAAGGTAGGTGTGCTGCATTCTCTTTCGGGGACGATGGCGATTTCTGAAACCACATTGAAGGACACTGTCCTGATGCTGGTGGATGATCTGAACAAAAATGGTGGTTTGCTTGGTAAGCAGGTCGAGGCTGTGGTCGTTGACCCGGCATCCGACTGGCCGCTTTTCGCCGAGAAAGCCCGCGAACTCATCGAAAAAGACAAAGTCGATGTTGTTTTTGGCTGCTGGACATCGGTTTCGCGTAAATCGGTTCTGCCGGTCTTTGAAGAACTCAACAGCATGCTGTTCTATCCGGTTCAGTACGAAGGCGAAGAAAGCTCGCGCAACGTATTTTATACTGGTGCCGCGCCAAACCAGCAGGCCATTCCGGCTGTTGATTACCTGATGAGCGAAGATGGCGGTTCTGCAGAACGTATTGTTCTGCTGGGTACCGATTACGTTTATCCGCGTACCACCAACAAAATCCTGCGGTCTTACCTGAACGGCAAAGGTATCTCTGATGAAGACATCATGGAGAACTACACCCCGTTCGGTCATTCCGACTGGCAGTCGATTGTTGCGGATGTAAAAGCATTCGCATCCGCCGGCAAGAAAACCGCCGTGGTTTCGACCATTAACGGTGATGCGAACGTTCCATTCTACAAGGAACTCGCCAATCAGGGCATCAAAGCCGAAGACATTCCGGTTGTTGCGTTCTCTGTCGGTGAAGAAGAGCTTGCTGGTATTGATACCAAGCCGCTCGTTGGTCACCTTGCTGCATGGAACTACTTCCAGTCGGTTGAGTCTGATGCCAACACGGCCTTTATCGAAAAATGGCATGCCTTCATTGGTGATGACGCACGTGTCACCAACGATCCGATGGAAGCAACCTACATCGGCTTTAATATGTGGAAACAGGCTGTTGAGCAGGCTGGCACCACCGATGTTGATGCGGTGCGCCAGGCCATGTACGGCCAGGAAGTTGCAAACCTGACTGGTGGTATGGCTGTCATGAACACCAACCATCACCTGTCCAAGCCGGTTCTGATCGGCGAAGTGCAGGACGATGGTCAGTTTGACACCGTTTGGGAAACCGAAGGTACGGTTGTTGGCGATGCATGGTCGGACTTCTTGCCAGAAAGCGCAAAATTGACCGCCGACTGGACCTATCCTTGGGTCTGCGGCAACTGTGAAAAACCGATGTACTAATCGGTGCTGGGCGGGCCGGTCGTGGGAACGCGACCGGCCTGTTCGCTGTCAGGCAGGCCAAGGTGCCGCCATCGTCTGATCTATTCTTTTTTCCATTTTCCATATTGAATACAAAGGTTTGGTGATCATGCGCAATGACATGTTTTCAGTGCTGCGCCGTTCCCCGTTTTCCATCACGCAGACGCGCCGGTTTGCCGTCCGGATTTGCGGTATGGTTGCCTGTTTGATGATGTTTGCTGTGGTTTCCCCCAATGTTGCACAGGCTTTTAGCGACGAGGAACTGCGCAATATTGCCGAACAACTCAATGACAAAAGTTCGACCAAACAGGTTGCCATCATCGAAGAAATGGCCGCAGACGGCGATCCGCGCGTCGCGCCAATCCTCAAAGCGATGCTCGAAGGTGACCTTTATGTCCGTGACAGCGACGAACATGTCGTGATCGCGACCAAAAAGGGCAAGGTCTATACCCATATTGACATCATCAGTGGTGAAGAAGCCGGGGAAAGTTCATCCAAGGAACTTGATAAAATCAAGGTCAACAACCGGCTGCGCGGGGCGCTTCGCGATGCGCTGGCAACCCTGAACCTGTTTAGTCCCGACCATGCCGTGCGAACCGCTGCCGTAGAGCAGATCATGGATGCCCGTGATCCGGCGATGTTGCCGTTGCTTTTACGCGCGATTGAGCGCGAAGACGATGAAACGCTTCTGGCGCGGATGAATTTGGCGCGCGCGACCATGGCTCTGGCCGCAGGTGAAAATGCCGAGGAACGGTTGGCTGCCATCGACGTTCTGGCCAGTGAAACCACCCCGCAAATTCGCGCGGTTCTGTCGCAATTTGTTGCCAGTGCCGAGGCCGAGGGGATTGAACCCGAAGTCGTGACTGCCGCGCAGGATGCATTGGACGATGTCGAAGGCCGTCTTTCAAACTGGCAAACACTTGGCGATGTTTATCGCGGGATCAGTTTGGGGTCGGTTTTGCTCCTTGCCGCCGTCGGGCTTGCCATCACCTTTGGCGTGATGGGGGTCATTAACATGGCCCACGGCGAAATGATCATGATCGGGGCTTACACCACCTTTGTCGTGCAGCAGATTTTAAGTTCGGTTCTGCCGTCTGGCTCGCCATGGTCTTTGATCATTGCCGTGCCCGCCGCGTTTTTGGTGGCCGGGATGATCGGCGTTGTTATTGAACGCTGCGTTATTCGTTTTTTGTACGGTCGGCCACTTGAAACCCTTCTCGCGACATGGGGTGTCAGTCTGGTGTTGCAGCAAGCGACCAGAACGATTTTCGGGGCCACCAACCAACAGGTGACAGCGCCCGATTTCATGAGTGGTGCGATTGAATTTTCGACCGGTCTGGTCCTGACATATAACCGGCTGTGGATCATTTTGTTCAGCCTGATTGTGGTTGCCGGGATCGCTTGCGTTCTGCGCTATACCGCCTTTGGTCTTCAGATGCGCGCCGTCACCCAGAACCGCCGCATGGCCGGGTCGGTTGGTATACGTACGGGCTATGTCGATGCGTTGACCTTTGGGTTGGGATCGGGGATCGCCGGGATTGCCGGGGTGGCGCTGAGCCAGATTTCAAACGTCAGTCCAAACCTTGGTCAGACCTATATCATCGACAGTTTCATGGTGGTTGTGTTTGGCGGTGTCGGAAACCTTTGGGGTACGGTTCTGGGCGCGTTCAGCCTTGGCATTGTGAATAAGTTCCTTGAACCATTTGCCGGTGCAGTTTTGGCCAAAATCTTTGTGCTGATTGCGCTGATCCTGTTCATCCAGAAACGACCCAAGGGGCTCTTTGCCCTTAAGGGCCGCGCGGTGGAGGCCTGATCCATGACCGATTACAGTCAAAAATATCAAATGACGCCGGTTGTGGGCTGGTTGCTTAAGGATCGCGGGGGCATGATTTTGCTCACGATCCTGATCGCCGCAGCCATTCTGGTGCCGATTGGAAACCTGTTGGTGCCTGAAACTTCGTCCTTCCACGTGCCGACATGGATGCTGAGCCTTTTGGGCAAATATCTGTGCTATGCGCTGTTGGCACTTAGTGTTGATTTGATCTGGGGCTTCTGCGGGATTTTGTCGTTGGGTCATGGGGCGTTCTTTGCGCTGGGCGGCTATGCCATGGGCATGTATCTGATGCGCCAGATCGGTGATCGCGGGGTTTATGGCAACCCGGAATTGCCTGATTTCATGGTGTTCCTGAACTGGACCGAATTGCCGTGGTACTGGTATGGCTTTGACATGTTCTGGTTCGCCATTGTCATGGCGATGTTTGTGCCGGGATTGCTGGCCTTTGTGTTTGGGTTCCTGGCCTTCAGATCACGCGTCACGGGTGTGTATCTTTCGATCATTACGCAGGCGATGACCTATGCGCTTCTTCTGGCATTTTTCCGCAACGATATGGGATTTGGCGGCAATAACGGCCTGACCGATTTCAAGGATTTGCTGGGCTATTCATTGCAATCGGATGGCACGCGGGCCGGGTTGTTTGTCGCGTCCTGTGTGTTTCTTGGCATCTGTTACATCGTGGCGCGCGGCATTACCCAGTCACGCCTTGGCAAAGTTTTAATCGCAATTCGTGATGCCGAAAGCCGGGTGCGGTTTACGGGCTACCGGGTTGAATATTACAAGCTGTTTGTCTTTACCATTTCGGCGGTGATGGCCGGTATTGCCGGTGCGCTTTATGTGCCGCAGGTCGGGATCATCAATCCAGGCGAATTTGCCCCGGCCCTTTCGATTGAAATCGTTATCTGGGTCGCGGTTGGCGGGCGTGGCACGCTTTATGGGGCGGTGCTTGGCGCGTTTATCGTCAACTATGCCAAGACCTTCTTTACCGGGGTAATGCCGGACTTCTGGCTGTTCTTCCTTGGCGGGCTGTTCATTGCGGTGACCTTGCTTCTGCCCAAAGGCGTGATTGGCGCGGTTCCGGCATTCGGGGCGCCTGACAGGCAATCAATCCTATCGTCAATGCGAAAACGCCTGAGTGCAGGAGGCAAAGCATGAGCGACGTCATGGATATCAAACCAGACGTGCAAGTTAAAAGTGCCCGTGCTGAAACCATTCTCTATGTCGATGGGGTGTCGGTGACCTTTGATGGTTTCCGTGCGCTCAATAACCTGTCGTTTTATGTCGAACCGGGCGAGCTTCGCGCCATCATTGGCCCGAACGGGGCGGGTAAAACCACGATGATGGATATCATCACCGGTAAAACCCGGCCTGATACCGGGGACGTTTTATTTAAAAGCGAAACCGACCTGACCAAGCTGGATGAGGCCGATATCGCCAATCTTGGCATCGGGCGCAAGTTCCAGAAACCGACCGTATTTGAAAGCCATACGGTGTTTGACAACCTCCTGCTTGCCTGTTCGGGCGGGCGTGGGGTGTTTAAGGCCCTGTTCCATCGTCTTTCGAGTGCCGAAAAGATCAAGATCGAGAAAACGCTGATCACCATCATGCTTGATGAAAAGCGCGATGAATTGGCGGCCAACCTGTCGCACGGGCAGAAACAGTGGCTGGAGATCGGGATGCTGTTGATGCAGGAACCCGAACTTCTTTTGGTCGATGAGCCGGTTGCCGGGATGACCGATTCTGAAACCGAAGAAACCGCCAAGCTTTTGCGCACAATTGCCAAGGAATATTCGGTGGTGGTGGTCGAGCACGACATGGAATTTGTCCGTGACCTTGATTGCAAGGTGACTGTGCTGCACGAAGGATCGGTGCTGGCCGAAGGCCGTCTTGATCATGTTCAAAAAGACCCGCGGGTCATTGAAGTTTATCTGGGACGCTAGGGGAAAGACTTAATCATGCTCGATGTTAGCAATATTGATCTGTTCTATGGTGCGTCCCATGCCCTGCGCAAAGTGTCGCTGAGTGCAAGCACGGGCAAAGTCACCGCCGTGCTTGGTCGTAATGGGGTGGGTAAAACATCCCTGATGCGCGCGGTCGTTGGTCAGCATCCGATTGCGGATGGCAACATCAAATGGGAAGGCAAGGATATCTCGCGCGATCCATCGTGGCGGCGCTCGGTCAATGGTATCGCCATTGTCCCGCAGGGGCGTGAGATTTTCCCGCTTTTGACCGTAAAAGAAAATCTTGAAACCGGGTTTGCCGCCTTGCCGCGTGCGATGCGTCATATCCCCGATGAGATTTTCGAACTGTTCCCGGTTCTGCGTGACATGCTGGGTCGTCGCGGTGGCGATCTTTCGGGTGGGCAGCAACAGCAGCTTGCCATTGGGCGCGCCCTTGTCACCCGGCCCAGATTGCTTGTGCTCGATGAACCGACCGAAGGTATTCAGCCATCGATCATCAAGGATATCCAGCGCGTGATCAAACAGCTCGCGGATCGTGGCGATATGGCGATCCTTCTGGTCGAGCAATATTTTGAATTTGCCCATGAACTGGCCGATGAGATTGTCGTGCTGGAACGTGGCGAAGTCGTTTTGTCCGGATCAAAGGACACGCTGGATCGTGAAAAAGTCCGGGCCTATCTGACTGTTTGATCAGCATTTGCCGAAAATTTGCGCAGGTTTGGGGTGATTTTTGCGCTTAAACGGGGCCGGAAATCCGTCGGTTGCGATGGATTGTCTGGTTGGCCCGCATCTTGCTGTTATGGCCGATGGAATTGCCGGAAAACGGTATCAGGTTCACGTAAAGAACCAAATCATCAGGTGGCCTTGTGCAACTTCGTAAACTCGAAACTCCGATCTCCGCCCCCCAAAACGCGGATACTGGACTGACCGCAGAGAACGCGCGCATCAAAACCGATGGCCGCGCCGAGGTAACATTCCGAACGGGAACCGGCCCGACCCATCAGGGCGGGCATGCGGCACTTGATCATCTGTATTACCGCGATCCGATGAAAATCCTGTTCCCGCGTCCTGTGGCGGGGGACCTGACCACGGCTGTTTTGGTGACAACATCCGGTGGCATGGTTGGTGGCGATAAGCTGGCGTTTGAAGGTCGCGTTTCGGACGGCGCGTCTGCGTTGTTTACAGCCCAGGCGGCGGAAAAGATTTACCGGTCTGCTGGGCTTGATTGTGAGATGTCGGTTGATCTGGGTGTGGGCGATGGTGGCTGGCTGGAATGGCTGCCCCATGAAACCATCCTGTTTGATCAGGCAAGATTGCGGCGCAAGACAACCGTGGCCGCGACCGGAACCGGCATGGTTATGGCCGGGGAAATGATGGTGTTTGGCCGTCTTGCACGCGGCGAAGTATTTACCACGGGACTTGCCCGCGATGCATGGGATGTGTCGATTGACGGGCGACCGGTCTGGCGCGATGCGCTGCATCTTGAAGGTGATGTGTTGCGGATGCTCAATCACGCGGCGGCATTTGATGGTGCGCGCGCCGCGGCGACTGCCATTTTGGTTGGTCACGGTGCCGAGGATCAGTTGGATAATGCGCGGGTGTGTTTAACACAGGCGTGTGACGGTCTGGATGACGCGGCCGTTCTGTGTGCGGCAACCGCGATGAAGGGAATTGTGATTGCGCGCTTTATGGCGCGTGATCCGATGAAATTGCGCCGGGTCTACGGCGCATGGTGGAAACAGTTCCGCCATAAAACACGGGGGCTTCCCGAACGCTTGCCGCGTTTGTGGGAGATTTAAAATGGTGGATCCAAGGAGGAAGCAGGCATGAATTTGACGCCACGCGAAAAGGACAAACTGCTGATTTCGGTTGCCGCCATGGTGGCGCGCAATCGCCTTGCACGCGGTGTAAAGCTTAACCATCCCGAAGCCATCGCAATCATCACTGATTACGTTGTCGAGGGCGCGCGCGATGGTCGGTCGGTTGCCGATTTGATGCGCGACGGGGCCACCGTGATCAAACGCGATCAGGTGATGGATGGCATTGCCGAAATGATCCACGACATTCAGGTCGAAGCAACGTTCCCCGATGGAACCAAGCTTGTCACCGTTCACGAACCGATCCGTTAAGGGGGCTTATGATTATGATTCCAGGTGAAATCATTACCAAAGAAGGCAACCTGATTTTAAATGAGGGTCGTGAAACCAAGACCATCACGGTCGCCAATACCGGCGATCGTCCGGTGCAGGTTGGTTCGCACTATCATTTTTATGAAACCAATCCGGGCCTTGATTTTGACCGTGATGCGGCGCGCGGCTTCCGGCTTGATATTCCTGCGGGCAGTGCAGTTCGGTTTGAACCGGGCCAGTCGCGCGAGGTCAATCTGGTCAAATACGCCGGGACCGGCACGGTTTACGGTTTTAACGCCAAAATCAACGGCAAGCTTTAAGCGGGAGGATGCGATAAATGGCATACGAAATTGATCGTCCGTCCTATGCGGCAATGTTCGGTCCGACCGTGGGCGACAAGGTCCGGCTGGCCGATACTGATTTGATCATTGAAGTCGAAAAGGACTTCACGACACTGGGCGAAGAAGTCAAATTTGGTGGCGGCAAAGTCATCCGTGATGGCATGGGTCAATCACAGGTCACCCGTGCCGATGGTGCGGTCGATACCGTGATCACCAATGCGCTGATCCTGGATTATACCGGCATCATCAAGGCCGATATCGGCATTCGGGATGGCCGCATTGCCGCCGTTGGCAAGGCCGGGAACCCTGATATCCAGCCCGGTGTTGATATCATCATTGGTCCGGGCACCGAAATTATCGCCGGTGAAGGCAACATCATTACCGCAGGCGGCATTGATGCGCATATCCACTGGATTTGCCCGCAACAGGTTGAAGATGCGCTTTATTCCGGTGTCACCAGCATGTTGGGTGGCGGGACCGGCCCGGCGGCGGGGACCAATGCGACGACCTGTACACCCGGTCCGTGGCACATTGCCCGGATGCTTCAGGCTGCCGACGGTATTCCGATGAACATCGGGTTCTTTGGCAAGGGCAATGCGACCCTGCCGGGATCGCTGATTGAACAGGTCAAAGCCGGTGCCTGCGGGCTTAAGCTGCATGAAGACTGGGGCACGACGCCCGCGGCCATTGATAATTGCCTGTCGGTCGCCGATGACCTTGATGTGCAGGTGATGATCCACACTGATACATTGAATGAAAGCGGCTTTGTCGAACATACCCGTGCCGCTTTCAAGGGTCGCACAATTCATACCTTCCATACCGAAGGGGCCGGCGGCGGCCACGCGCCAGACATCATCAAGCTGTGCGGTGAGGCCAACGTCATTCCAAGTTCGACCAATCCGACCCGTCCGTTTACGGTCAACACGATTGACGAACATCTTGATATGCTGATGGTCTGCCATCACCTTGATCCGAAAATCCCCGAAGATGTCGCCTTTGCCGAAAGCCGCATTCGCCGTGAAACGATTGCGGCTGAAGACATCCTGCATGACCTTGGCGCGTTTTCGATCATTTCATCGGACAGTCAGGCCATGGGCCGTGTCGGTGAGGTCATCACCCGCACATGGCAGACCGCCGATAAAATGAAAAAGCAGCGCGGTGCACTGCCCGAAGATGCCGGGGCCGGAAATGACAATTTCCGGGCCAAGCGATATGTCGCGAAATACACGATCAACCCGGCGATTGCGCAAGGGGTCGGGTCGCATGTCGGTTCGGTCGAAGTTGGCAAGATCGCCGATCTGGTGGTTTGGAAACCGATGTTCTTTGGCACGAAGCCCGACATGGTGATCAAGGCCGGGATGATTGTGGCGGCTGCGATGGGTGATCCCAATGCCTCGATCCCGACGCCGCAGCCGGTGCATTACCGCCCGATGTTTGGCGCCTATGGTAATGCAATTGCCAAAACCAGCTTCTCGTTCGTGTCGCAAGCCGGGATTGATGCCGGTATTGCCGCCGAGTTTGGCCTTTCCAAGTCGCTTTTGGCGGTGTCAAACACGCGCAACATTGGCAAAAAAGACATGAAGCTCAATGATGCCTTGCCGAAAATGGAAGTCGATCCTGAAACCTATCAGGTCAAGGCCGACGGCGAGCTTCTGACCTGTCAGCCGGTCGATACTGTGCCGATGGCGCAGCGGTATTTCCTGTTCTGATTGGGGTGGATAACGTCATGCGTCATGCCATTGAACATATCCCGGTTGATCGTGCTGATACGTCCGAAGTGCGCGGTACGGTGACCTTGGTGTTTTCCGACCGCCATCGTCGGCGCATTCGCCTGCATGATGATGCGGGCGATGCGTTCCTGCTTGATCTGCCCCATGCGGTGCGGCTGGCCGATGGGGATCGTTTGCGTCTGGCTGAGGGCGGCGTGATTGTCGTGCGCGCCGCCGAGGAACCGGTTCTGACCATCACAGCAGCCGGGCCGATTGCGACGGCCAAACTGGCATGGCACATCGGCAATCGTCATACCCCGGTTCAGGTTTTGCATGATGGGCGTTTGCGGATCATTGACGATCACGTCATGCGCGACATGATCATCGGGCTTGGCGGTGTGGTGGAAAATGAAATCGCGCCGTTTGACCCGCTGAATGGCGCCTATCACGGGCTTGGCGGCGCACATGGCCACAGCCACGGCAACGATCATTTTGATCAGGATGAAGACCCTAAACACAAGCATGCTCACGCGACAGGAATCCCCCATGACCACGGATAACCTGACGCTTAACCCTGCTGGTCTGATGCGGTTGATGACGTGGTTAAGCCCGTCTTTTCCGGTCGGGTCCTATACCTATTCGCATGGTGTGGAATATGCGGTTGAGGACGGTCGGGTTGGCTCGGCCGATACCCTGATCAACTGGGTTGAGGGCGTTCTGGAATTTGGCGCGGGGCGGATTGATGCGGTGCTGTTTTGTGCCGCATGGCGGGCCGCCCTTACGGGCGATGAAGATGCCTTGTTTGACATCGGGGTTGAAGCGGACTGTTGGCGCGGCACATCGGAAATGGCGCTTGAGGCAACCGCACAGGGGCGTGCCTTTGTCTCCACCGTATCAAAAGTCTGGGGCGATGGCGTGCTAACCAGCTGGGCCGATAAAATGCGAGGTAACGATCGCCTGCCATCCTATCCCGTCGCGGTGGGAATTGCCGCCGCCGTTGCCAAAGTTCCGTTGCGCGAAGCCCTAACGGCCTTTTTGCATGCCATGGCGGCAAACCTTGTGTCGAGTGCTGTGCGTTTGGTGCCGCTGGGCCAGACCGATGGTGTCCGGTCCCTGTCATCGCTTGATCAGGCGGTTTCAATCGCGGTCGAACACGCCATGAAAACAGAGCTTGCCGACCTTGGTGCCGCCGCACCCATGGTCGACTGGACATCGATGAAACACGAAACCCAATATACGAGGTTATTTAGATCATGAGCTCACCCCTTCGTATCGGCATTGGTGGCCCGGTTGGGTCCGGTAAAACCGCGTTGTTGGAACGGCTGTGCAAGGCCATGCGCGATGAGTTTAACATCGCGGCGATCACCAACGATATTTACACCCGCGAAGATGCCGAATTCATGACCCGTTCGGGCGCATTGGATGCGGACCGCATTGCCGGGGTTGAAACCGGCGGCTGCCCGCATACCGCCATTCGCGAAGATGCCTCAATCAATCTGGCGGCGGTCGAAGACATGGCGGCCAAGCATGCCGGGCTTGAGGCGATCTTTATTGAATCGGGCGGCGATAACCTGTCGGCCACTTTCTCGCCCGAGCTTGCCGACATCACCATTTACGTTATCGACGTTTCAGCCGGTGATAAAATCCCGCGCAAAGGCGGGCCGGGCATTACACGGTCTGACTTGCTGGTGATTAATAAAACCGATCTGGCGCCATTGGTGGGGGCGGATCTGGGGGTTATGGACCGCGATGCCAAGAAAATGCGTGGCGACCGACCATTTCTGTTCACCAACCTAAAGGCGATGGACGGCCTTGAAGACGTTAAGAATTTCATCATCGAGACAGGGGGGCTCCGCCAATCCGCAGCGTCCTGATATGGGGATAGATGGACGCAAATATTAAGCGGATGACGGGAGCACACATCGCCCGGCCAGCAATGGTCGGGCGTTTGTGTTTTTGGGTTTAGACTAAAATGCGCAACTTTTTAGTTGCATAATAAAAAATACTCATGCATCTTAAATGCAACCAGGAGGTTGCGTTATGTCAAATACGATTGAAAAGTCTATCGAGATAAATGCGTCACGTGCCCGTGTGTGGCGCGCTTTGACCAGTCACACCGAATTTGGCACGTGGTTCGGACTTGCGATTGATGCCCCGTTTGAGGTTGGCAAGGTTTCGACGGGCAAAATCACGATTGAGGGTTTCACCCATGTGCCGTGGCATTCCACCATCAAGGCGATGGAGGAACCAGCTTACTTTGCCTATACATGGCACCCCTATGCTGTGGACCCGGACGTCGATTACAGTGGGGAGCCAGAAACACTGGTCGAATTCTGGCTTGAAGAAGGCGATGGTCAGACATCGGTTCGGGTGCGTGAAACCGGATTTGACAATCTGCCCGCCCATCGGGTTGCCGAAGCATTGCGCGCCAACACACATGGCTGGGGCTTCCAGTTGGAAAACATCAAAAAACATGTCGAAAACTGAAAATAATCAATCAAATGGCAAAAATGACGGCGATTTTTCCGTCATTTTTGCCGCCTTGGGGGATTCCACCCGGTTAGCACTCTTTGATCGGTTGTCGGATGGCAAGCCGCGCTCAATTTCGGTGCTGTCTGATGACGCCGACATGACCCGCCAGGCCGTGACCAAACACCTGCGCGTGCTTGAGGCCGCCGGGCTTGTGCAAAACCACCGAATGGGCCGCGAAAGCCATTATGCCTTTTGTCCTGATCAGCTCAAACAGGCGCGCGCCTATCTTGATCAGGTTGCCGGGCGTTGGGATTCTGCACTGATACGGCTTAAAACCTTTGTCGAAGGCGATGACGGCTAACATTTTGAAATCGCGCATCTATTGCGAGATGAGCCAAGGCATTTGTCCGAAAGAAGCGTCATTTTGCTTGGCGGGGCGGAAAATTACGGGTATCCCATTGCCCGTTGAGCCGGTCGGGCGGACCGGTTAACGAAAGGTCGTTTTGCGCAAGGGGTTGATTGCAAGGCGGCCTAGGGTCAGAACCCATTAAATTGATTGGAATGGCAGATGTTATATTTGTGAAATCCAAGGAAAAGCCCGTAGGGCGGGTTGGTATCCCGGCCAAGGGGTTTAACGCCGGAGTTTGCAAATATAACATCTGTCCTTCGGATCAATCAGGTTTGCACGAGCTACTTTGTCGTAAAACATTGAAAGATAAATATCTTCCTGCTGTTTTGCTCCGCGTATTCGCACAAACCTGATTGACCATTTCAAACAATTTAATGGGTCCTGACCCGAGAACGGGAATGGGAACCGTTACATGAATACCAAAGATATTGTTTATATCGCCCTGTTTGCGGCTTTGACCGCAGTTCTGGGGCTGTTTCCGCCACTTACCCTTCCGGTGACCGGCGTTCCGGTAACCGCACAGTCGCTTGGCCCGATGCTGGCGGGGGCCATTTTGGGTGCCCGGCGGGGTGGCCTGTCGATCGTGCTGTTCCTTCTGCTGGTTGCGGTTGGTTTGCCGTTGCTGTCTGGTGGGCGCGGTGGTTTTGGCGTGATGATCGGCGTGACCGGTGGATTCATCTTTGGCTGGGCCATTTCGGCCTTTGTCATTGGTCTTCTGATTGAACACTTCTGGAATGACCTTACGGTGATCAAAGCGACCTTTGCCATCGGGTTTGGCGGGATCGTCGTGCTGTATGCCATCGGCAATGCGTGGGTGGCGGTTGCCGCCGACATCAGCTATTGGCAGGCAACTGTCGGGGCGGCACCGTTCCTGATTGGCGATGCGATCAAGGTGGCGATTGCGGTTGCGGCGTGCCTTGCTGTACGGCGGTCCTATCCCTTGATTTCCAAGGCGCGCTAACGTCTTATGGGTGCCACGCATGGAACGCCATGTGCGACGATGCCTGGCACCCTTTATGCGCATCTTTCCATGCCCTTAAAACCCACGGATACCCCTTATGATCCGTTTTGAAAATGTCTCTGTGCAGTTTGACCAGCGACGTGTGCTTGACGATATTTCGCTGACCCTGACTGAAAAACGGATTGCGGTTGTCGGAGCAAATGGCTCGGGCAAAAGCACCTTTGTGCGCTTGCTCAATGGCCTGCAAACCGCGACCAGCGGCACGGTGACGGTCGATGATTTCAATCCGGCCAAGGACGGGCGCAAGCTGCGCCGTCATGTCGGATTTGTCTTTCAAAATCCCGATAACCAGATCGTCTATCCGGTGGTTGAAGAAGACCTCGCCTTTGGTCTCAAGGCGTTAAAGTTGCCCAAGGACGAGGTTCATCGCCGCATTGATGAAATCCTTGCGCGCTATGACCTGACGGATTTCAAAACCCATCCAAGCCATCTTTTATCTGGCGGCCAAAAGCAGCTTCTGGCGATTTCCGGGGTGCTGGTGATGAACCCGCGTTATGTCATTTTTGACGAGCCGACCACCTTGCTTGATCTGCGCAATCGCAATCGGGTCGAACGCGCCATCGCAAAGCTTGATCAAACCGTGATTACGGTGTCGCATGACCTTGATCTGATTGCTGATTATGACCGGGTACTGGTGTTTGATCAGGGCAAGATCGCCCTTGATGATACGCCCGCCAACGCCTTGCCAAAATACCGCGAGATGATGGCATGATCGCCGGGCTTTACATCGACGGTACATCGTCGCTGCACCGCGCAGGTGCCGGGATCAAGATATTGGCGATGATTGCCCTTGGCACCGGCGTCTTTCTGATCCCTGATTGGCCGGTGGTGACAGTTATCCTTACAACGGTGCTGGCATTCTACCCGCTGTGTGGATTTGGCCCGGTTGTCATCTGGGCGCAGGTGAAGCCGATCTTCTGGCTGCTTTTGATCTTTTTTGCCGTGCAGCTTTGGCTCAATGACTGGCAGGCGGGATTGCTTGTCGTCACTCGTGTGGCTGCGATTGTATTGTTCGCGTCCCTTGTGACACTAACCACCAAAACATCCGCCATGCTGGCATCCTTGGAGCGCGCCATGGGGCCGTTGCGTCCGCTTGGCGTTAATCCGGAAAAGGTCAGTCTGGCGATTTCGATGGTGCTGCGGTTTATCCCGGTGATTGCCACCGTGGCATCGGAAATCCGCGATGCCCAACGGGCACGGGGCTTGGATAAATCCATCCTTGCCATGGTCGTGCCCCTGATCATCCGCACCCTTAAAATGGCCGATGATGTGGCCGATGCGATTGAAGCACGCAGCTTTGATCCTGACGAAACGGCATCTTGATCGCAGGGCAAAAGAAAGCCCCCGGCACACCAAGGTTTGGGCGAGATGGCGTGCCGGGGAACCGCATTGCTGCGGATCTCGTCAAATCAATCCGCTTTGTCAGCTAAGCCCAAGATGTTTGGCATGGAAGCGGATGTGATCTTCGATGAAGCTTGAGGTGAAGTAATAGCTATGATCATAGCCATCCTGCATGCGGACGGTCAGTGGGTAGCTTGAGGATTTGGCGGCGGCTTCAAGCACTTCGGGTTTAAGCTGCTCGGTCAAAAAGCCGTCTGCATCGCCCTGATCGACAAGGGCCGGTGTTTGCGCATCCGGTGCTGTTGCCGATTTCATCAGTTCCGAACTGTCCCATGCTTTCCAAACTGATTTGTCATCACCAAGGTAATTGCCCAGCGCCTTTTGGCCCCACGGGCAATTGATTGGATTACAGATCGGGGAAAAGGCTGTGACCGATTTGAATGTGCCGGGATTACGCAGCGCAATCATCAATGCCCCGTGACCGCCCATCGAATGACCGGAAATCACCGCATCATCACTGACCGGGAAGTGATCCTTGATCAGGCTTGGCAGTTCCTTGGTGACATAGTCATACATGCGGTAATTCCGTGCCCAGGGTTCCTGCGTCGCATTGACATAGAACCCGGCACCCTTACCAAAATCATAGGCCTCGTTCTCGTCATCGGGCACATGATCGCCGCGCGGGCTGGTGTCGGGTGCGACAATCGCAATACCAAGTTCGGCGGCCAGACGAAACGCACCGGCCTTTTGCATGAAGTTTTCATCGGTGCATGTCAGACCCGATAGCCAGTACATCACCGGGACCTTGGTGCCATTGCCTGCCTGTGGCGGCAGGAAAATGGCAAAGCGCATGTCACAGCCCAGAACATTGGACGGGTGGGTGTATTGCTTTTGCCAGCCGCCATAGACCTTGTTGCTTGACGCGTTCTCAATACCCATTTCGGGCTCCTCTGATCTTTTTGATTGTCGGCCAATGCCGGAGTTAAATCCGGCATTGGCGTGATAATTCAAAATGTTTTGGTTTGATCAGTAATGGATTACCGAACGGATGCTTTTACCTTCATGCATCAAATCGAACGCTTCGTTGATGTCTTCGATTTTCATGGTGTGGGTGATGAAGTCCGACAGTTTGAATTCACCGGCAAGATAGCGTTCAACATAATCAGGAAGCTGCGAACGGCCCTTGACCCCGCCAAAGGCGGTGCCGCGCCAGACGCGCCCGGTCACAAGCTGGAACGGACGGGTCGAGATTTCCTGACCAGCCCCGGCAACGCCGATAATCACCGACTCACCCCAGCCCTTGTGGCAGCACTCAAGGGCGGAACGCATAACATTCACATTGCCGATGCACTCAAAGCTCCATTCAACGCCGCCATCGGTCATCTCAACAATGACCTCCTGAATGGGTTTGTCGAATTTCTGCGGGTTGATGCAATCGGTCGCACCCAGCTGCTTGGCCAACTCGAACTTTGACTCGTTAATATCAATGGCAACAATGCGGCCCGCACCGGCCATCTGCGCGCCAATGATCGCCGAAAGACCGATGCCGCCAAGGCCAAAGACGGCAACGGAATCACCCTTTTGTACTTTGGCGGCATTGGTTGTGGCCCCCATGCCAGTGGTCACACCGCACCCCAGCAAACAGACTTCTTCAAGCGGGGCGGTTTTATTGATCTTCGCCAATGAGATTTCCGGCAGAACCGAATATTCCGAGAAGGTCGAGCAGCCCATATAATGATAGATCGGCTTGCCATTCTGGGAAAAACGCGTAGTGCCATCAGGCATCAGGCCCTTGCCCTGTGTCGCGCGGATTTTCTGGCACAGGTTGGTTTTGCCCGATTTGCAGAATTTGCACTCGCCACATTCGGGGGTATAGAGCGGAATGACGTGATCGCCCACGGCCACACTGGTCACACCTTCGCCGATGGACTCAACAATGCCGCCGCCTTCATGGCCAAGGATGGCGGGGAAAATCCCCTCGGGATCGTCACCCGACAGGGTAAAGGCATCGGTGTGGCAGACGCCGGTCGCAACTATCTTGATGCGCACTTCGCCTGCCTTGGGCGGGGCAACCTGAACCTCTTCAATCGACAGCGGTTTGCCTGCTTCCCAAGCAATGGCGGCTTTGCAGGTAATGGTCTCGGCGCTCATGATCGTACTCCGGCTTGTATGTAAGGATGCGGCCAGTATATTTATTCCATCAAGAATGATAATAATGTGATTTGGTAATTTACTTTTACCAACACGTAATAATGATGAAGGGTATGACGATGAATGCGTGGGACGGGATCAGCGAATTTATCGCCGTGTCCGAGCGTCAAAGCTTTACCGCAGCGGCCAGGCAGCTTGGCATTTCCGTCGCACAGGTCAGCCGTCAGGTCACCGCGTTGGAGGAAAAGCTTGGCGTGCAATTGTTTTACCGCACCACGCGCAAGGTCAGCGCGACCGAGGCCGGGGTGATTTATTATCAGCATTGCCGACAATTGCTTGATGGGTTGGGGGACGCCGAACGCGCGATTGGCAATCTGACAGAGGTGCCGCGCGGGAAGCTTAAAATCACCGCCCCGACAACCTACGGCGAAACCGTGATTGCGCCATTGGTCAATGATTTCGTCGCCCGCTATCCCGATCTTGAAGTGCACTGTCGTTTCACCAATCAGAAACTTGATCTGGTGCTCGAAGGCTTTGATATGGCAATCCGTTTGGGCCGACTGGATGGTGCGATGGGCGGCTTGATGCATCAACAGCTTTCAACCCGGCGGCTTTATGCCTGTGCCGCGCCAAAATACATCGCCAAACGCGGCGAGCCCTATTCGCTATCAGAGCTATCCCACCATAACTGCCTTGTCGGCACGCTTGATTACTGGCGGTTTGAAGAAGACGGCCGCGAACGCACCGTCCGCATCCACGGCACCATCCACGCCAACAGCGGGCAGGCACTTCTTGATGCCGCCCGCAAGGGCATGGGGATTGTGCAATTGCCCGACTATTACGTCGATCCATGGATCGCCAGCGGCGACCTCGTCCCGGTGCTCACCAAATACCAGCCGTCGGATGAAGGCATCTGGGCGCTGTATCCCACCAACCGCCATCTCAGCCCCAAAATCAGGATGCTGGTGGAGCATTTGGGGCGGTATTTGGGGTAAAGGAGGCGTCGCGAACTTGGCCGTCGCATTTCACAAAATCTGGTTCCCCGCGTCAAACGGGCGATACCAGTTTTTGCGAATTGAGGAGGTAGAACATGGCAAGTTGTCTGGATTCCAACGGCGACCTTTGGGAGCTGTATGAAGGCAAGGATGGCTGGCGGTGGCGGCGCACGGCACGCAACGGCAATATCGTTGGTGCATCGACGCAAGGCTATTCCAAGAAAAGCGATTGCATCAACAATGCCGAACGCAATGGCATGACTTGCATGCTTAAGGATTAAGCATGTGACGGTAGGCTACCAAAAAGCCCCTTGGCATCATGCCAAAGGGGCTTTTCTGTTATTGGCGTGTGTAGCGCGTTTACTGTGCGGTCCAGCCACCATCGACTGACATGTGCGTGCCGGTCATTTGATCGGCCGCGTCCGAGCACAGGAACAGGGCGGTTTTGCCGATCTGTTCGGGGGTGACGAATTTTTTGGACGGGTGTTTGTCTGAGACAAGGTTGGTGGCGGCTTGTTCAATTGAAATGCCGCCTTCCTTGGCCTTGGCTTCGATCTGGCGTTCGACCAGTTCGGTGCGTACCCAGCCCGGACAAATAGAATTTGCGGTGATGCCGGTTTGGGCTGTTTCTAGGGCGGTGACCTTGGTCAGGCCCATGATGCCGTGCTTGGCCGCGACATAGGCCGCCTTTTGCGGAGATGCGACAAGCCCGTGGGCGGATGCGGTATTGATGATCCGGCCCCAGTCTTTTTGCTTCATAAACGGCAGGGCAAAGCGCGTGGTGTGAAAGGCTGATGTCAGGTTGATCGCAATCACCGCATCCCATTTTTCCGGCGGGAAATCTTCGATCAGGTCGGTGTGCTGAATGCCGGCATTATTGATCAGGATGTCGGCACCGCCGCCAAATTTATCGGCGGCATCTTTCATCATTGCTTCGATTTGATCGGGCTTGGACAGATCCGCGCCATTGTAATAGGCGGTCACACCAAAATCGGTTTCAAGCGATTTTCGGGTGGCCTCGATCTCGTCCTTGTCGCCAAAACCATTAAGCATGATGTCCGCCCCGGCCCCGGCAAGTGCCTTGGCCATCGCAAGGCCGATGCCACTGGTGGAGCCGGTTACAAGTGCGCGTTTTCCTGTCAGCATGATGTCTTCTCCCTGAGGGTGAGGCGTTGGGGCCTCTTATTAACTTAGGAGGATCATGCCGCAGCGCAATGTAAAGCGCAACGCCAGACAAAAGAAAGGCGGTTCCGGTGCGGTTCAGGCGATGGTGGGGCGGGTCGCGCGATCAATTGCCGATGCCGTATTTGCGCAGTTTGTTGGCAATGGATGTATGCGATACACCCAGCCGTTCAGCCAGTTTGCGCGAGCTTGGATAATCAGGATAAAGCCGGGCCAGCATTTCCCGCTCGATCATGGTCATGCCGGTGGCGAAATCCTCGGCGGCAAGGGCATCGGTGATGATGTCAGGTTGTTGGGGCGCGCCGGGGCGCATATTGCCACCTGTGGTATCGGGTGTGTGCGAGGTCGGTGTTTCGTTGGCGTGCGGCGCGGTGCCAATGGCTGCGTCATTCAGATCGCGTGCGCTTAGCACATCGCCATCGAGCAGGGCGACGGCGCGAAACAGGGTGTTTTCCAGTTCCCGCACATTGCCCGGCCAGTCATGGTGCCTGAGCCAATCAAGCGCGTCATTGGCAAGATAGGGTGTGGCGCGTTCGGTTTGCTGGGCAGTTCGGTCGATGAAAAACTGGGCCAGATCATGGATGTCCTCACTCCGCTCACGCAAGGGCGGCAAGGTAATGCCAAGGACGTTGAGACGGAAATACAGGTCTTCGCGAAACGTCCCGTCATGGGACATGGCTTCAAGATCGCGGTTGGTCGCACTGATGATCCGCACATCAACGGCGATTTCATCCGTTCCCCCGACCCGGCGGAACCGGCCATCTTGCAGAACGCGCAGCAATTTGGCCTGCAAATAGGGCGTCAGCTCACCGATTTCATCCAAAAACAGCGTGCCACCATCGGCAAGCTCCAGCAATCCCGGCTTGCCGCCGCGCCGTGCACTGGTAAAGGCCCCGGCGGCATAGCCAAACAGCTCGCTTTCGGCCAAACCTTCGGGCATGGCGGCACAGTTCAAGGCCAAAAATGGCTGATCAATACGCGAGCTTGCCCGGTGGGACGCGCGTGCGAAGAGTTCCTTGCCCGTGCCGGTTTCGCCCAAAATCAAAAGTGGTGCGTCAATCGCGGCAAGGCGTTTTGCCTGTGATTTAACCCGCATCATCGCCCGGCTTTCGCCGATAATGTCGTCAAATCCGGTGTGGCTGCGGTCCTGAAGGGCGGTAATCACCCGGCCCAGCCGGGCGGCCCGGTGAAACACCATCACCCCGCCCCACGGTGCGGTGTCATCCACGTCTGATCCGTCATCGACATGGCCAATCGGTTCGACCTGTAGCAAATAGGTCTGGCCACCCAGAATCACCTCGCGCTCGGGCAGGTGAAAGTGACTTTGGCGTAAATCTTCAATAGATGGATCGCTTAAAATGAAAGAAATATCACGATCACGAAGATCTTTCTCAGAAGCACCCGTGATCGTCTGTGCAGCCGGGTTGGCTTGAGCAATCTGGCCATTGGCATCGACCGCAATCACCGGGTTGCCAAAGGCGGCCAAGGTCGCATGAAGCTGCGCGCGGCGGCGTTCAGTTGGCAGCCGGTCAATTTCGCGGATGCCCGATATGCCGGGAATTTGTTTGAGCGCATGGGACAGCAGCGGAAACCGTTCCGGGCGGATCGCGGGGATGTCGGCATAGATGTAATGGGTGGTGACCTCAAAGGCGCGGATATCGAGCCCCTGATCGGTCAGCACATTGACCACATCACGGGTAATACCAAGCCTGTTTTCGCCCTGAATCTCAAACCGCATGACTGTACCGATAAGTTTACACTGTAAATAATAGTGTACAGGCGGGTTTTCAGCAAATCCACATAATTCCCGCGATTATTCAATTTTGGTGAGTAATCGCTTGTAAACTATTCTTTACAGATAGCGAGAGAGCATTTTGCGGGAAAATGCCTGAAACCGGCACTTTCGATCATCTGGCACAGACCTTGCGGGTACGGCGGCATAACAAACGCAATCTCGGGAGCCCACCATGTCTGCAGACCTTAAAACCAACGCCAAAACCGGTTTCGCCACCCGTGCCATTCATCATGGGTATGACCCGCAAAGTCACAACGGGGCGCTGAACCAGCCGGTTTATATGTCCTCGACCTTTGCCTTTGAAACTGCCGAGCAGGGCGGACGGTTCTTTGCCGGGGACGAGCAGGGCTTTATCTATTCGCGGATTGCCAACCCGACGCTTGATTTGCTGGAAAAACGCCTGGCTGTGCTTGAAGGCGGGGAAGCTTCGGTTGCGACCGCATCGGGCATGGGGGCGATTACGTCCGTGTTCTGGACCTTCATTGCACCGGGTGATGAGATCATTGTCGATCGCACGCTTTATGGCTGCACATTTGCCTATTTCCGTCATGGTCTGGAAAAATTCGGCATCAAGCATACCCATGTTGATTTGACCGACCCGGCGGAGCTTGAAAAGGCGATTTCCGACAAGACCAAGATTGTCTATTTCGAAACCCCGGCCAACCCGAACATGCGCCTGGTCGATATCGAAGCGATTTCCGAGATTGCCCATAAACATAGTGCAAAGGTCGTGGTCGATAACACCTATTGCACGCCGTATTTGCAGCGCCCGATTGAATTGGGGGCCGATATCGTTGTGCATTCAGCGACCAAATATTTGGGCGGACATGGGGACCTGATGGCCGGTGCGGTGATTGGTTCGACCGAGGACATGACGCAAGTTCGATTGATCGGCTTGAAGGATATGACCGGTGCTGTTTTATCCGCACAGGACGCAAACCTTGTCATGCGCGGGCTTAAAACGCTGGAGCTGCGCATGGAACGTCATTGCGACAATGCCGAGAAAATTGCCGATTTTCTGGCGAACCATCCCAAGGTCGAAAAGGTGTTTTACCCCGGCCTTGAAAGCGATCCGCAGCACGCGCTGGCCAAAAAGCAGATGGACCGTTTTGGCGGGATGATTGCGTTTGAGCTGAAAGGCGGGATCGAAGAAGGCCGTAAATTGATGAACGGGCTGAATATGATCACCCGCGCGGTCAGTCTTGGGGACGCCGAAACGCTGATCCAGCATCCGGCATCGATGACCCATTCGACCTATACCCCCGAAGAACGCGCGGAATATCAGATCACCGATGGTTTGATCCGTCTGTCCGCCGGGCTTGAAAGCATTGATGATATTCTGGCCGATCTTTCAGCCGCCCTTGATGGGGATGAAATGGCGATTGCAGCCGAATAACGCCATTAATCCTAAGCACGATCAACTGTCGCCAATCGGATGAATGTCCATGTCAGCGAAGGAGCTTGGATTGAGGCCGATTGGCGATTTGATTTTGGGCTGGAATGTGCTGTCCGTTTTTCTGAGCTTAATCAAAAAGGCTGAACTTTTTCATGGTTTGGCGCGATTTATCCGGCAATGAACGGTTTTCTATGCGTAAAAGGTGGATTTTCCGCAGATTCACTTCTTTAAATGATGCTGTGGTTTCGCGGTGATTTTTCAGCAAGTTCAATAGCATGCCGTTTGAATAAGCCCGTTCAAGACCGGTCTGGATTGCATCGCGCAGTTGGGGTGTTTTCGGACTGACAAAGAAATAGATCGGCTGCGGGTAATAAAGTGCGATATCGGGTGAGACGACAATGTTTGGCGCCTCTTGCTTCATCCAGTTCCATTCACCGATAATTTGCCAATAGGCCCTTGGGTATAGGTCGAAGCGTCGGAATTCGAGCATCCGGTGCAGTGTCTTGTAACGTCCGGGGATTACATTAAAGCCATTGTCGATCAGAATTTGACCGTCAGGCCAACCGAGCCCCTGCCCCATCGAAAATTTCCGAAGTTCATCAAGCGTTTGAATATGCGCCAATTCAATACGCGTTTCAGGACGTGTCATGAAAAGCCGGAGCCCTGTGGTACCAAGATAAATCGGCACGTAGGCTGCCAGAAGTTTGTCTTCACGGTCCTGCGTTGTGCCAAAGAAAACGGTATTGATCTGATCACCTGTTTGCAGCATCGAAATACGGCGTTCTTCGGTGGGGTATTCCATGCAGACCAGTGTGATGGCAATGTCCGTGGGGCCGAGCCGCAGAGCCAACCGCAACAGGTCAACATGGTATTCGGAATGTTGATCCCATGTAATGCGACCGAGACAGTAATCGGACGTGGTATCCATCGGCAGGCGGACATCAACAGGGCTTTGTGCTGTGCCTGTGCCTGTGCCTGTGCCTGTGTCTGTGGCCTGGGCCGTCGATATGGACATGTCGCCAACTGCAAGCACCACCATTGCTACCCTGAAAATGGCGGTGCATCGGGCATGAAAACTCAGGATTGGTCGCGGTATGGGCGGCAGCATGAATGAGAAAACAGTGTCCAAGGTTTGGAGTGTGCACGGCGATCAAAATCAGATGTGTAGATTTTATATATAGCCTTTCAATCGGTTAGCGATGTCTTAAGTACGCAGATAAATTGGTTCGAAAATTGGTGCGCCAGGCCTGAAAAGCGCCGAGGCAGCATTTTTCATCTGTGTTTGGATGCGGGGGACTCTTGGGGAATGCCGGAATTTCAGTAAGTACATGCATTTGTAAGGGGCATCGAATCGCGCTGGCGTTGCCGTATTTTGATGCCACGAAATATTGTTTCAGATGGGAAATTCGAAGGTTTTGGCAGGTTCGTCGCAGCAGATTCCACAGGTTGGTTGAAATCGCCGAATCTTGTGTGAAACTTGATGGCGGCAGCTTGATTTTTGCGCCGTCTGTTTAAAAATCGGTAATTCAATACCGGAATGTTGCGGTGAGCCGGATGGCCGCCGTGCATAACCCACATCAAAAGGTGTTACGTAAGATGTCTGCACAAGATGCTGCCCCGGAAATCGGTGAAATTATCGAAGCAAGCTCAACCGGTCAGGTAAAGGCCGAAGATCTTGAGATGCTCGGTCAGATCGAGAAAAAGGTGCGGTGGCTATCAAGCTGGACCATCCATAATGCCAACCATCTGCGTCCCAAACGCGATGGCATCAAGGTTGGTGGGCATCAGGCCAGCTGTGCGTCGATGACAACACTGATGACAGCCCTTTATTTCAATGTTCTGCGTCCGCAGGACCGGGTGGCGGTCAAGCCGCATGCCAGCCCGGTTTTCCATGCGATCAATTACCTGTTTGGCCGTCAGACCAAGGAAAAGCTTGAAAACTTCCGGGCGTTTGGCGGGGCGCAATCCTATCCATCGCGGACCAAGGATGGCGATCAGGTTGATTTTTCAACCGGGTCGGTTGGCCTTGGCGCGGCGGTAACAAACTTCGCCGCGCTAACGCAAGATTACCTGCGGTATAAGGATATGCTGCCCAAGGGCGAGGTTCCGGGGCGGATGGTGGCGCTTGTTGGCGATGCCGAACTTGATGAAGGCAATATTTACGAAGCACTGCTTGATACGTGGAAGCATGACATTCGCAATGTCTGGTGGGTGATTGATTATAACCGCCAAAGCCTTGATGGCATGATCGATGCCCATCTGTTCCGCGTCATTGGTCGGTTCTTCCGTGCGGTTGGCTGGAACGTGATCACGATCAAATATGGTCGGAAACTGCACGAAGCCTTTGCCAAGCCGGGGGGTAAGTCACTTAAGAAATGGCTGAATGATGTGCCCAACGATATCTATTCGGCGCTGACGTTTCAGGGCGGGGCAGCATGGCGCGCGCAAATCACATCCGATATGCCCGGTGATAATGCGTTGGTCAGCCTGTTGGGTGACTATGAAGATGATGCGCTGCATGACCTGATGACCAATCTGGGCGGGCATTGTATGGAGGCGGTGCTGAGCGCCTTTGATGCCGTTCCCAATGACAAACCAACCATCTTTATCGCCTATACAGTTAAGGGATATGGCACCCCGCTTCAGGGGCATAAGGACAATCATGCGGGCCTGATGAATGTGCCGCAGATGGACGCGTTTAAGGAACAAAACCGCGTTGAAGACGGAAAAGAGTGGGATTTCGCCGCCGGATTGGATGTGTCAGAGGACAAAATCCGGAGTTATATTAAAAATGCCCCGTTCAATGACAGCGCACCCCGCCACAAAAAGGCAGACGTGATTACCATTCCCGACATGCCCTATGCGCGGACAGATACATCAAGCACGCAGGAAGTGTTTGGTAAAATCCTCAATGAACTGGCCAAGATGAAAAACAGCGATCTGTCTGATCGTATTGTGACGACATCGCCCGATGTGACGGTATCGACCAACCTTGGCGGGTTTGTGAACCAGCGCGGGTTATTTGGCCGCGAAGACCTTGCCGATGAATTCCGCGAACGCAAGGTGCCCTCGGCCCAGAAATGGATACGTTCGCCAAGCGGGCAGCATGTCGAACTGGGCATTGCCGAAAACAACCTGTTCCTTAATCTGGCCGCCCTTGGTCTGTCGCACAGCCTGTTTGGGCAGCGGTTGTTCCCGATTGGCACGCTCTATGATCCGTTCATTGCGCGCGGGTTGGATGCGCTCAATTACGCCTGTTATCAGGATGCGCGGTTTATGGTTGTCGCCACACCAAGCGGCATTTCACTGGCCCCGGAAGGTGGCGCGCATCAGTCGATCAGCACACCGATGATCGGCATGGGGCAGCCGGGCCTGACCAGCTTTGAGCCCAGCTTTGGCGATGAAGTAGCCGCAATCATGGGCTGGTCGTTTGATCATATGCAGGCCGAGGACGGCGGGTCGATTTACATGCGCCTGTCGACCAAGCCATTGAGCCAGCCTGAGCGTGATCTTTCGGATGGGGATAAATCCGATATTGTTTCGGGTGGGTATTGGCTGCGTGAGCCGGAGGATGACTGCAAGATGGTGATTGCCTATTGCGGGGCCATGGCGCCGGAAGCAATCGCCGCATGGGAAAAGCTGTCAGAAGATCATCCGGGCTTGGGGCTTTTGGCCGTGACCTCGACCGACCGTTTGTACAACGAATGGCAGGACCTTGAGCGGGCCCGTCTTGAGGGCAAGATGGATGCTCAGATGTCGCATGTGGAAAACTTGCTTAAACCGCTGGCATCCGATGCGCGCCTTGTAACCGTAATTGATGGTCATCCGGCGGCGTTAGCGTGGCTGGGTTCGGTGCGCGGGCATGCGGTTGCCCCGCTTGGTGTGAACAACTTTGGCCAGTGCGGCGATAGCATTGCGCTTTATGAGCATTACCAGATCGGCACGGATGCCATCCTGCGCGCAGCCAAGCGTTGGGACTAAGGCCGTTGAGGCATCACGCTGTAGGGGGAGGGCAATGTGCCCTCCCTTTTTTGTTGGGTTTCGGCGGGGAATTGTTGACCGCTGGTGGGAAACTAAGTACGAGAAAAATCCGCATTTTATAAAAATAAACAAAAGCCCCATGTTCAATCTTGGCCGGGGTGGTGAAACGTTCCTATGAATTTTACACGTCTTCGCGGACTTTATCCGGCGATGCCCATGAACACGCCAAAGGAAGCCTTGCGCGCCGGAATGGGCGCGTTGATTGGCTTGGGTGTTGCGGGTTTCTTGCTGTCGTTCTTTGATTTGCAGGGGGCTGGTCTTTATCTGATTGCGCCGTTTGGCGCGTCGTCGGTGTTGTTATTTGCGGTACCCAACAGCCCGCTTGCCCAGCCGTGGTCGGCGATTGTTGGCAACAGTGTGTCGGCACTGGCGGGTATTGCCGTTTGTCACATGGTGAGTGATCCGGTTTTATGTGTGGCTTTGGCGGTTGGCGTCGCGATTGCGGCGATGATCCTTTTGCGCGCGGTTCACCCGCCGGGTGGGGCGGTTGCCATGGTGGCCGCGATGAGCCCCAATATTGTTGCCGATCTTGGATTTGGTTTTGCGTTGGCCCCGGTTGCGGCGGTGACGGGCATTCTGGTCCTGATTGCCATTTTATATGCCCGGGCGACGGGGCGGACATACCCGTTCCGCCATTTCGAGGATAAGGGCATCCACCACACAGCAGACCGCCCGGCGATTGAGCGCCTTGGTCTGGATGAGGATGAACTCAACACCATTTTACAACAATATCGCCAGTCGCTTAACCTTGGCGTTGAAGATTTGGCGCGGTTGATTGGGGCGGCGGAGTTTCAGGCCGCCTCCCATCGTGCAGGCCCGATCACGGCAGCAGACATCATGTCGCGGGACTTGGTGACGGTTGGGGCGGATACACCGCTAAACGACGTCGCGGATCTTTTCCGACGTCACGGATTTACCTCCTTGCCGGTTATCCATGGTGATGGTCGCTTTGCCGGTGTGATCTTCCAGATACATCTGATCCGGCGTGCGCGCGAAGATGCCTTGCGGCTTGATCGCGGGTTTGGCGCGGCGATGTCGCGTCTGACTGACCGCACGCGCAGCGCACCGGTCCGTGCCATTGAAATTATGTCGGTTACCGAGCCACGCGCAACTGCGACTACCCCGATTGCCGCCCTTTTGCCATTAATGGCGGATGGGGCTTGTGATGCTGTGCCGGTGATCGAGGATGGCAAAATCATTGGCATTGTCACCCGAACCGACCTGATTGCGGCCTTGGCGCATGCGGGGCTGAATTCCCCAACGCAACCGTAAAGTCAAAAGCGTTTTGCCCGGTGCGCAGGATATGAGCGGTGCATCATCGGCTTCCATCCTTGTGCCTTGGTGCAGTGCCTTTCGGATGCTACATACTTGTAAATACAAGTTACTTCACCCTGATTCTATGAAATGGAAAGCCCCATGAGCGATGCGGTCACCTTAACAATCGAACAGGCAGAAAGACTTAGTCTTGCTGTGCTTGAAGGAAACGGTTTTAGCCACGATCACGCAAGCGCAATCATGCGCAGTGTTGTGGCAGCACAAACCGACGAATGCCATTCGCATGGTCTGTACCGGTTGATCGGCTGTGTGCAGGCGGCACGCAACGGTGGACTTGATACCCATGCCGAACCGGAAATCATGGATCAGGCGCCTGCAATCACGCGGGTCAATGCGCATAAGGGATGCTCGCTTCTTTCGTTCGAAAAAGGCTTGCCTTATATGATTGAAAAATCGCGCCATTGCGGTGTTTCAGTACTGGCGATCAATAACAGCTTTCATTTCTCGGCACTCTGGCCAGAGGTCGAGCAGATTTCAGCACACGGGCTGGTTGGCATTGCCATGACACCAACCCATGCCTTTGTCGCACCAGCCGGCGGGTCCAAACCGCTTTTGGGGACCAACCCGATTGCCTTTTCATGGCCGCGTCCGGGCACGACACCCTATACGTTTGATTTTGCGACCAGTGTGATTGCGCGTGGTGACATTGAACTGCACCGGCGGGCGGGCAAAACCATCCCCGAAGGATGGGCGGTTGACCAGACCGGTGCGCCGACCACCGATCCGGCAGAGGCCCTTGCCGGCGCGATGCTGACCTTTGGCGGGCATAAGGGATCGGCATTGTCGACCATGATCGGCCTTCTGGCCGGGCCGCTGATCGGCGATGTGCTCGGCCATGAAACCCATGCGGCAACCGAGGATACGCCGGGCAATCCGCATCACGGCGAAATCATCATCGCCTTTTCCCCGGAAACCTTCCTGGGCACGGATGCACAAAAGCATCTTGATCATGCGGAAGACCTGTTTGAGCGGATCATTGAACAGGGTGCCCGCCTGCCATCCCAGCGCCGGTTTGAGGCGCGTGAACGTAGTGCCCAAAATGGTGTCACGATTCCCAAGGTGCTGCATGATGAACTGACCGCATTGGCGGGGGTGTGAACGGTATCGCTTGTAAACATTAGTGGGGGCGTACATATCCCGCGCTTGATCAAAGCAGGAGCATTGACTTGGAATATCTAATGTTGCTTGGCGGGTTGGCAGGGTTGTTTTTTGGCGGTGAGGCACTGGTACGCGGCAGTGTTGGCGTTGCACAGCGCTTATCGATGTCATCGCTTCTGATCGGGTTGACGGTTGTCGGGTTCGGCACGTCAACGCCGGAGCTTCTGGTGTCAGTTAATGCGGCGTTACGTGGCGTTCCCGATATTGCGCTGGGCAATGTTATCGGATCGAACATCGCAAATGTCCTGCTGATTGTCGGTGTTTCTGCACTGGTCTGGCCCATCGCGGTTTCCGGCGGGACGCTGAAACGCGATACGGCGGTGATGATGGCCGCGGCCATCATTCTGGTGCCGGTGTTTGCGCTGGGACAATTGGGGCGGAGTACCGGCGTCGTGTTGTTTGCTGCGCTGATCACGTATCTAGTTGTGGCCTATCGCCAGTCGCGGAATGTTCCGGCCGGGCAGGGAAATACCGACCTTCCGGGAGCTGCGCCGAATGTGTGGGTTTCTCTTGCCTGGGTTTTGGGCGGGTTGATCCTGCTGATGTTCGGGGCGCGTTTTCTCGTTGATGGGGCAGTCACGATTGCGCGGACTTTTGGCATGTCCGAAGCCTTCATCGGGTTGACGATTGTCGCGGTCGGGACCTCCTTGCCCGAACTGGCAACATCACTGATTGCAGCCCTGCGCAAGCAGTCGGAGATCGCGATTGGTAATATCGTCGGGTCGAACATTTTCAACATATTGGGTATTCTTGGCCTGACGGCGGTGGTTGCACCAATCCCGGTTGCCAGCCGATTCCTGACATTTGATTTGCCGATCCTGATTTCCGTGTCGCTGATCCTGACCTTGCTGTTGCGCCGCGCGGTTATTGGCCGGGGTGTTGGTGTGGTGATGCTGGCGGCCTATGGCGGGTATGTCTGGATGGCGCAATAACCGCCAGTGCTGGACGCAAAAAGAATTGTCGTGGAGATTGAAGCTTGGCCCCGGTTTGACTGAGTTGGCTTTTCTGTTGGTGCCAATTAATCAGAAAAACGCCTGCTTGATCCCGTCGATGATGAATTGTACCGCAAGGGCGGCCAAGATCATGCCAAGCAGGCGCGAGACGACGGTGGCAACTGTCGGGCTGAGGCGTTTGGCGACCACGTTTGACAGCATGAAGAAGACGAAGGCAATCAGCATTACCACGGCGACAACGCCAATGACGCTGGCCTGCATGGCGACGTTATCTTCGAATTTCCCCATCAACAGCATCACCGATGCGATGGAGCCCGGACCCGACAGGAACGGGATCGACATCGGGAAGATCGACACATCGTCGGCTTCGTCGTCGGGGATGGTTTGTTCCGTTTTTGATTTTGCAGCGGCTTTGGATTTTGTCTTGTCACCGTCGTGGTCGTCTTCAAGTTCCTGATGAACCTGTTCGGCGCGCTCGTTGCGTTTCTGGCTGCGTTTTTCAAACAGCATTTCAAGCGCAATCAGGAAAAGGAGCGTGCCGCCTGCGATGCGAAAGGCTGGCATATGGATGCCAAAGATGCCGAGTAATCCTTCGCCAATCAGTGCGAAGGCCGCGAGAATGAAAAAGCTGGTGAGACAGGCGCGGATCGCCATGCGGCGGCGGTGGGCAGCACTTGTACCCTGCGTCAAAACAATGAAAACCGGCACCAGTCCCAACGGGTCAATGATGACGAACAGGGTGACAAAGACCGGTATCAAGTCATTGAGCATATCGGCACTTGGCATTGGTTTTCCCCGGTTTGTCACATGCAGTACGCTCTAGTACCGATCTGACCTGTTTGCGTAAATGATAAACATATCCGGGATGGGGTGACAGTCCCGATTTAGCGCCGGTTTGTCCGTTTGCTGCCATATCGTCCGCTGTTTTCAGGCCAGTCGATGTAGTCTGCGGGCTTTTTGCGGACCCATTTGATGAATTTAATCATGTCGGGGTGGCGTGTCAGCTTTTCGGGTTGATCAAAATCACGGGCAAGGGTGGCCTCGTCAAACAGCCGGTGGATCATGCGGTGGCAGACCCGGTGCAGCCATTGAGTTTCTGTTCCGCCCTGTGATTTGGGTGTCCAGTGATGGCGGTCAATCGTTGGTCCGGCATGCATCGGGCGGCCGCAGATCGGGCAGGGACCAAGATCGGCACTGTTTTTGGGATCGGGTTGAAACGACATGGATGATTATGAGCCGGGCATGCGCCGGCTTTCAAAGAATTTTTGCCATGTGCCGGGCTTTAGGGCGCGCAACCCATTCACCCGCGCGCGGATGCTGGGGTGGGTGTCGAGTATGCTGGGCGGCTGGGTGCTGCGATAGGGGATAAGGCCCAGGCGTTTTTTGTTGATCTGATCAATATGGAGCAGAGCATCAATCATGTCTTCGGGGCCATTGAGAAGGTCACTGGCGCCATGATCGGCGGCAAATTCCCGATTGCGGATGACCGCACGTTGCAACAGGAAACTGATGGTTGGGACGATGCCAAACAGAATAATCATCCAGCCCGGTGGATTGAAATTGCCAAACAACGCCAGTGCCAAACCAAAAATCGCAACTGTCCATGTCGCGCGATAAATCACATCGGTGATCAACAAAATGCGCGTATCGCCGTGCCATGCATGGGCGATTTCATGGGCCAGCATGGCACGCATCTGACGCGGTGACAGGCCATGCAGGGCGTCGTTTGAAATGGCAATGCTGGTGCCCTTTTCCGTGCCGGTGGTGATGGCATTGACACCTTTGCCCGGCAGGACAAACAGCTTGGGCCGTTCGGCAAGCCCGGCGCGATCACACAGCAATCCAACCATTTCATGGGGCGCTTCGTAGAAGTGCGGATCAAGCGGTTTGGCGCGCAGAAGCTTCATGACAAATTCGGGTGAGACCATGGGTGAGAAAAGCAGCATCATCGCAACTGCAAGTGCGGCTGAGACAATCATGGTAAAACCGCCAAGCATCCATGCGCATCCTGCCAGAACCCCGATCATACAGATCAGAAGCGCGCCCGCGTGAGATGCGCCACCCGGATGGACGGCCAGAAAACGCTGGATAAAAACAGGAAGTGGTGAGTTTTCCTCTGGCATGGGGACTTTCACTGTTTGCGATGGTTTATTGTGATCAAGGAGCGGGGCGCTTTGAGACGGTCCAGATTGATGCAAAGTGATGCTGTTGCGTGTTGAAGTGCCTTATAAATAAGGTGTGGCGTTGGGGTCTTCGGGGCAAGGGAGGTGATGGATAAAGTGATCGGATGTGCTTTGAAAATGCAACGTCGATTGATCGGGTCAAGGCGATGAGACTCCGAAGCCGGAATTTGAGACTCGGGACATGATGGATCGCCTGATCGGTCTTTGGGGACCGGTATCGGATGGGTAAGAGTGTTTTTATTGACGCATAACCTAATGAAATGAAGGGTTTTGCGGCTATTTGTTAACGCATCCTTATATATTCACCTAGAATAGTGGGAGTATGCAATTGGATAGGGTACCCGTCGCAGCACTCCTGCGTGGGGCCATTGCTGTGCGTGCTATGACTTATGAAAGTGGCAAGTGAACCGGAAGGACATCATGGGCCTGTTGGATAAAATCCGGCCAAACCGCAAAACGGATGCGGGACGCGAAGGGGATCGGACCCCGCTGGAACGCATGTTCTGGCGGTCGATTGCGCTCGTGGGCGGATTTAGCATGGTGATCAACCTGCTCAACATGGTTATTCCGATCTATTCCATGCAGGTGTTTGACCGTGTGCTTTCAAGTCGCAGTGTCGATACGCTGGCCCTTTTGACCGTCGGTATCGGGCTTGTTCTTGTGTTCATTGCCTCTATGGAGCAATTGCGATCACGGGTTTTAATCCGAGTTGGCACGGCACTTGATCTGCGTCTGGGTGGGGATCTGTTTGCCCATGTGGTGCAGCAATCTGCACGCGGAACACCCATGCGCCAGCGCCCGTTACGCGATTTGTATGGATTGCGCGGGTTTCTGACGGGCAGTGGACCCTTTGCGCTGATCGATTTCCTATGGGCGCCTGTTTATATCGGCGTGGTGTTTGTTTTCGATTACCGTTTGGGCATGGTGGCCTGCGGCGGGGCGGTGCTTTTGATCGTGATTGCGATTGTCAACGAAGCCGCATCGAAAATTTCCGTCGACCGGTCCGAAGAAAGCCAGAACCGTGGCATCGCGCAGGAAGAAACCTATGTGCGCAATGCCGAGGCGATGGAAGCCATGGGCATGACGCCATCGGCGCGCCAACGGTGGCAGGCCGATCAATCCGACTCGCTTTATTGGGAAGGACAGGCAAGCCGCCGGGTGGGTACATCGACCACATTGTCGCATTTCGTTCGCCTCGCGATGCAGGTGTGCTTTATCGGGGTTGGGGCTTATCTGGTTTTGTCCGAAAGCATCACAATCGGGATTATGGTGGCCTCCATGATCCTTGGGATGCGCGGGCTTGCCCCATTTGATGGGGCGGTTTCGGCGTGGCGCAGCTGGAATTCAGCGCGCAGTTCGTTTGATCGCCTTAATAAGATTTTGCTTGATAAAAAGCCGACCATTCCGGCCCCTTTGCCACGCGGTCGCGGCATGGCGGTGACGGTGGATCGGCTTGTTTTTGCGCCGCCCAACAGCCGCAATGTCCTGTTTAAGGGATTTTCGTTTAAGGCAGGACCGGGGCAGATCATTTCGATTGCCGGTTTCAATGGGGTGGGTAAGACAGCCCTTTTGAAATTGATCATGGGCATCTGGTTGCCCGGATCGGGATCGGTCAAGCTTGACGAGGTTGAAGCATCGCGTATTGAGCGTGGCGATATCGGCACGCAGATCGGGTATCTGTCGCAGAACCCGTTCCTGTTTCCCGGGACGATTGCCGAAAATATTGCCCGGCTGGGCAAAGCGGACATGCGTGATATCATTCAGGCCGCCGAGCTTGCTGGGGCGCATCAGTTTATCCTCGACCTTCAGGATGGATATGAAACGCGGGTAGATCGCGGTGGGCGGAACCTTTCGGGTGGGCAGCGACAATTGATTGCCCTTGCCGCGGCCCTTTTTGCCCGGCCGCGTATGTTGTTGCTTGATGAGCCGACCACAGCCCTTGATGACAATGGGGTGGCCCATATTGGCGATCTGATGGATGTTCTGCGCCGCAATGGCATTACCACCTTTATCGTGAGTCATGAACGCGAAATTCTAAGCCGTGCGGATGCGATCCTTGCCCTTGCGGATGGGCAGATTAAAGTTGTGCCTGTATCCGGGCGAACAGCAAAACCAGTATCGGCTGCGCCGGAAATGCCGGAAGTATCAGGCAATTCAGGGGCCGTTCCCCCCGTGGCATCCAGACAGCCTGCTCCAGCAGACGGGCAGATGCGCATTACGCCAAAACAAATCGCTGTGCCCAATCCAGATGCGCCGCGTCCGATTGTTGAGAAAAACAGTGCTGCCCCCTCCCATCCTGCGGCGGTGAAACCCGACGTTGAAATGCCCGAAATTGCCGATTTTGGATCGGACGGTGCGACAGGTGAACCCGCGCGGGCAGAGGCGGCAAAACAAGCCGCCGGGATTGCCAAACCCAAAATGGTGCCTCAGCCAACACCGGGTGGCACGATGATGACCATGCGTCCGGTCGCGGAAAAACAAGCAGATGTCGCAGTGTCCAAATCGCCGTCGCCGACATCCAGAACCACACCGGAAAAACCAAAGTCACCTGTGGCATCAAGGCCCGCCGTGGCAAAGCGCCCGGCGGCAAAAACCGCTGCGGCAGAGCCGCCAAAGCAGAAACCATTGAGTGCCAAACGCACCGTGCGTGAGCAGGTGCAACTGACAGCGGCCGAACGTAAGAAAGCAGACGCGCAAGCGGTCATGGCCGCGCGTGAAGCCGCCGCCAGCCGAATGCGTCAATTCCGCGAAGATGCTGAACGTGAGGCCGCCAAGCGCGATGCCGAGCGACCGCGACGTGCGATTGAACAACCCGTTGATACGCCACCGGCCCGTCCGCGCGGCGCGCGGCCGCAATTGCGTGTGGTTGAAGGATCGGCACAACGTCGACGTGGTGGGGCTTGATGGCCGGGGTGGAACTGCCAACTGCGCGTGATCTTGATACCGATGTCAAACCGTTGGTGCGGATCGGGCTTTTGATCCTGATCCTTGGGTTTGGGTCGGTTTTGCTGTGGGCGGCAACCGCACAGGTTAATTCGGCGGCAACCGCAAGTGGGGTGGTGGCACCCTTTTCCGGTCGTCAGAGCGTTCAGCATCTTGAAGGCGGGATCATTCGCGACATTCTGGTGCGCAACGGCGCACGGGTGGAGGCCGGTGATGTGCTTATCAGCCTGGATGACACGCGCGCACGGGCAAGCTTTGACTTGCTTAATAACCGCTATCTCAATGCGCTGGCAACACAGACCCGATTGATTGCCGAGCGTGGCAATCAGGATCGTCTGGTGTTCCCGGCCCCACTTGAAGACCCGCGCTATTTTTCGATTACGGATGCGCAAAGAACCCTGTTTGACAGCCGCCGAAGCGCCTTTGCCGGTGAGCTTGCGCTTTATGACGAGCGGATCAAGGAGCTGCGCCGCGAAATTGTCGCCACGCGTGAGCAAAAGACCGCTGCCGAGCAACAGGTCGGGATCGTCAAGGAAGAACTGGCCATGGTTAAGCCGATGGTCGACCTTGGCTATGCCCGGCGAACCCGGTTGTTGCAGCTTGAAAGCCGGTTGGTTGAAACGCTTGGAAATATCGGGCGGTTCTCGGCAGATGTTGCGCGAATCGAACAGCAAATTCAGCAGGTCAAAGCCAGTCAGTCGCAATTGATGCGCGATAATTTGCAAACCATCAATACCGAGCTTCGCGATATCCAGAGCGAGATTTCCGATCTGAATGAACGTCTTCGGTCGGCTGAGGATATCCTGATACGGTCCGACATCAAGGCACCGCGCCACGGTACAGTGACCAATATGCAGTTCACCACCGTCGGTGGGGTGGTCCCGCCCGGTGCGAAGGTGCTTGAAATTGTCCCGCTTGACGATCGACTGGTGATTGAAGCGCGTGTTTCGCCCAATGATATCGATGTGGTTTCGACCGGGCTTGGCGTGAATATCCGTGTCACCGCCTTTAGCCAGCGCTGGTTTGCGCCGGTCAAGGGAACGGTCACCGATGTATCGCCCGACCGCCTTACCGATGCCGAAGGCCGGTCTTATTTTCAGGCAATGATTGAAATTGATGCCGACAGTCTTGCCGAGCATGAAGGCATGATCCTGTCGCCGGGTATGCCCGCCCAGTTGGAGATCGTGACCGGGGCACGGACGATTCTCGCGTACCTGTTTTCGCCGATCACCACCAGCTTTGATCGCGCATTCCGCGAACAATAAAGCATGCGGAACCCATGCGGCGTGGAATGTCCGCACTATACAACCTGACAGATTCTGACAGGTCATGGATTCATCTTCCAAATTCCTCTGAAATATGAAAAAACCTAACTTAATTAGATTCTGCTGCGTATATGCGGTTGCTGGATATCTTGTTCTAATCTATACTACTGTATATAAATTTGCCGCCTGAGTTTCTGGGTGGTTTTGGTAATCATAATTCCCAAGTAGGGAGTACGTGTCTTGGCCTCGCCCGCCAATCAAGATGATGGTGTCGGTCTCACCGATACAGATATCGAACAGGTCCTGGATGACCGCGCGGAAGATAATTCCAGCGCGGGCAATTCTGATTCCGGGGCTTCCGCACAGGGCGAGGGCAACACCCCTTCTTCTGCAAATCAGGTTTTCACCAATGTTCAGAACGTCATCGGCACGGCCTATGACGATGTTCTGGTGGGTGATTCACAAGACAACACGCTGGTTGGCGGTGACGGTAACGACATTCTTGAGCCGGGCGAGGGCGAAGATGAAGTTACCGGTGGTGCCGGGCGTGATACCTTTGTGCTCGAAAGTGGTTTTGCGAAAACCACAATTACCGATTTCTCCATAGACGAAGACGAACTGGCGCTGACCGGTCTTGGTGTGAATAACGCTAATGATTTGATGTCACTTGCTGTCGATGATGGTGCGGGGAATACCGTTATCACCTTTGCGACCGGTGATATTCTGGTTCTGCAAGGTGTCAGCAAGGCCGATCTTGCCAATGTTTCGCTGGTGGCGGCCCCGCAGATTTCCGATGTTTCGGTTTCCAGCGACTCGTCCAATGAAGATGGCGGAGCCGCAGGTGCGGTCGACGAAGACGCCAATGTCATTGACGGCACAGCAGGTGACGACACGATTGCCGGAACGTCTGGCGACGATGTGATCTCGTCTGGCGGTGGTGTGGACACTGTTGCTGGCGGTGACGGCGAAGATACCCTGTCGCTTGACGGGGCCGCCGATGGCATGGATGCCGATATCGCGCAAGGCCGGGCGACAGATGTGTCAGGGGCGAATCGCGTCGAATTTAGCGATATTGAAAATCTGCGTGGCACATCGGGGAATGATGTCCTGCGCGGCGATGATGGTGACAACAGCCTGTCGGGTGGTGCCGGGGATGACACATTTGCCGCCAGTGATGGCAGCGATGTAATTGACGGTGGATCGGGCGAAAATACGCTTGATTACAGTGATGCCGAGCAGGGCGTCCATGTTGATATGGACAGCGGTACAGCCGAAACCATTGCCGACGATGACGACAGCGACGAGACGTCTGGCAATTCGTCTGACGATACGTCTGGTGATGATGCTGCTTCCGGCGATGGCGATGAAACCGGATCCGGCGACACGACAGCCGACGAAACCAATGACAGCGCTTCTGGGGACTCCGGGGATAACACGGAAACCAACGAGACTGACGGTGGTGATGAAACAGGTGCTGCCGATGGCAGTGATGGTGCGTCAGGTGGGGCGCAAGATGATGATTCGGCCGACAGTTCAGATGGTGGCGAAACCAGTGGTGATGGCGCCAGTGGTAGTGATTCCGATGACAGTGACAACGGTACGTCGGGCGAAACTGATGAGACCGATGACACCACGTCTGAGGGCGCAGACGGCGATGCATCTGGATCGGGCGATGATGCTGCCGAAGACAACGCCACCGACACAGATACCACAGAAAATTCGGATGATGAGACCGGTGCAGATGACAGCACCGGTGAGTCAGGCAGTTCTGAAGCAGCGGAAGATACCCCCTCGGGCGAGGCAGTTTCCGGTGATTCGGAAGACGGGGGCGATTCCGGTCCCGACACCGATTCCGACACAGGTACGGAAAACGGATCAGGTGACGAAACAGAGAATACCGGTGGTTCAACAGGGAGTGACACCACCGATGCTTCAGAGGGCGACGACGATGCCAATGAGGCTGGTTCTGAGTCCGAAGAAGAAGGTTCAACCGGTGAAGGCACGACAGGGGACAGCGGGTCAGACGAAACATCCGGTTCGGGTGGCGATGATACGCTGAATTCTGGCGAAACGGATGGCAGTGACTCCGGCAATGGTGCCGATGGTGATACTGGCTCTGACACTGACACTGGTTCCGAGGGTGAGAACGACACAGATACCGGTGCGACCGACGGCGAAACGACTGGTGGCGGGGAGTCTGAGGACGAGGCCGCAGGCGATGATGCTTCTGATACCATAGCCGAAGATGAAACCGGCGCGGACGACGAAGATGATACTGAAACCGGTGACGAAAGTGCCGGTGATGATACTTCTGGTGCCGATATTGACGACGGTTCGGACGAAGAACCAGAAGAGACAACCGACGAAAGCGGCGACGAAGCCGGTCAGACAGAACAGGACAACACGACCCCCGGTCTTGAAGCTGGTGCGCAAGGCGGTCAGGAATCCGATGAGTCCGAAACTGGTGAAGCTGAAGCTGGCGAAACAGACGAAACAGACGGCTCTGAGACAGATGGCGCTGACGGCGGCGACACTGAAACAGAAGAAACAGAAACTGGCGATGCTGGTGAAGGCGATGACGCGTCTGGTGAGGATGCATCGGGGGACGACGACACAAGTTCAGAAGACACTGGTTCAGGTGATTCTGGGACCAAGAATGAGTCTGAAACGGATGAAGCAGAAACCGGTGAAGGTGCCGAGGGTGAAGCTGATACCGATACTGACGTAACCGATACTGCCGACGGCGAAGACAGTTCAAACATTTATGATAATACCCCGACATCTGGCAAAGACGTCGTTCAGGGGACGGAAAATGCCGACATTCTGGGCGGTGGTGCCGGAGATGATACGCTTCAGGGCGGCGGCGGTGATGATAGCCTTGATGGTAATAGTGGCGATGACGTCCTTCAGGGCGGTCTTGGCGATGATGTCCTGCGCGGTGAAGACGGCAAGGATTTGCTTCAGGGCGGTGACGGCAATGACAGCCTGTATGGCGGTGCCGATGATGACGTCATGCAGGGTGGTCAGGGTGACGACCTTCTGGTTGGTGGTGCTGGCGACGATGTCATGCAGGGCGGTTCGGGCAATGATTTCCTGCGCGGCGGTGCTGGCAATGACCACATCCAGGGCGGTGATGGTGTTGACACAGCCAGCTACAGCGACGCAACCGGCGCGGTAACTGTTGATCTTTCGCAAAATACCGCGACCGGTGGTGCGGGCAACGACATCGTGCAGATGGTTGAAAATGTCGTTGGTTCTGATCATGACGATCACATTACCGGTGACGATAGCGATAACGTGCTCGACGGCGGTGCTGGTGTTGATACCCTGACCGGTGGGGCGGGTGATGACATCCTGACCGGTGGGGCGGGCAAAGATGATTTCGAACTGACCGAGAATTTCGGCAACGACACGATTACTGATTTTACTGGTTCCGAAGACATCATCGATCTGTCGCAGCTTGGCATTCAGGATTTTGCCACGCTCCAGTCAATGATGAGTGACGACGGCAATGGCAATACGGTTATTGATTTTGGTGATCAGGGTGTTCTGACCCTTGAAGGTGTCACCAGCGACAGCCTTGTTGCGGACCAGTTCCGTGGTTTTGGCCGCATCTTTGAAACCGAAGGCGACGATGCCGGGGACGGCACGGACGGCAATGACGCGATTTATGGTTATGGCGGGAATGACACTCTTGGCGGTGGTGTCGGCGATGACGTCGTGTCGGGTGGCTATGGCGATGATACGGTTTCGGGCGGTGCAGGCAATGATACCCTGCGCGGTCAGGAAGGTATTGATACCGTTGATTATTCCGGTGCGGATGGCAGTGTCACGGTTGATCTTGAGGCCGGAACGGCAAGCGGTGCCGATGGCAATGACATCCTCGATCGCATCGAAAACGTCATCGGGTCGAACTATGACGACGAGTTGTATGGCGACAGTGGCACCAACGTGCTGCGCGGTGGCGATGGCAATGACACCATTGTCGGGCGTGGCGGCAATGATACGCTTGACGGCGGTGCGGGCGACGACCTGTTTGTCGGGGAAGATGGCAATGACGTCTATATCGGTGGCGACGGTACCGATACGCTGGATCTGAGTGCGCGGGAAGGTGGGCTGAAAGTCAATCTTGGCACGGGCGTTGTTTCAGACAGCACCAAAGGTGAAACAGATAACGTCTCAGGCATTGAAAATATTATTACCGGCGCTGGTAACGATCAGTTGTTGGGGACCGGGGACGATAATAATTTCAATGCTGGTGCTGGCGATGACCTGGTTGATGGCGGTGGCGGAAGCGATACGCTTGATGGCGGAGAAGGCAACGATACTGTCAGTTTCAACTCCCAGACCGGCTTGAATGTAGACCTGGCAGACGGTACGGCGACCACCGACAGCGGCACGTCCAGCATTAGCAATTTTGAAAATGTCCGTGGCTCGACGAATGCCGATACAATTACGGGTGATGACGGCAATAACATCCTGATGGGGCTTGGCGGCGATGATACGCTGTCAGGTGGTGCTGGTGACGATACACTGGTCGGTGGTGATGGTGTTGATACTGCTGACTATCGCGATGTATCGGGTGACATGAATGTCGACCTTTCACAAGGTACGGCAACCGGCGATGGCAGTGATAGCCTGTCGGGCATGGAAAACGTCCTGACCGGTGACGGCAATGACTTTGTTCGCGGCGATTCACAAGACAACCTGATTGATACCGGTGCTGGTGACGACACGGTATTTGGCAGCGCGGGCGACGATACACTGATCGGTGGCGACGGCTCGGACACATTGAGCTATTCGTCTGGCAGCGATACCCCGGGTGTCAAAGTTGACCTTGAGGCAGGTACTGTAACGGGCAGCAACTTTGTTGACCAAATTTCCGGGTTTGAGCAGGTAGAAGGCTCAGCCTTTAACGATACCATGCTGGGTAGCTCAGGCGATGACATCCTTTTGGCCGGTGCCGGGGATGACACGATTGAAGGACGCGGCGGTGATGATACTCTTTCGGGTGGTGCGGGCGATGACACCTTTGTTGTCAGTGCCGATAGCGGAAATGACCTGATTACCGATTTCGATCCGGCCAATGATGTGATCGATATTCAGGGAATTGAAGATCTTGAGCTGTTTGGCGATATCGTTGATTTCATCGGCGAAGACGAAGCCGGTAATGCCACGATCACCATCGGTGATGCAGTTATCACGCTTGACGGTGTTGATCCTGATAGCCTGACCTATAAGAACTTTGTCGGCATCCGGTCACTGGAAGGCACCGAAGCCGGAGATGACCTTACCGGAACCAACCGCAGTGATGTGATCGACGCCAAGGGTGGTGACGATACCGTCTTTGGTGGTGCTGGCAATGATACGATTTCCGGTGGTGATGGAAAAGATGCCATCAGCGGTGGGTCGGGTAACGACGTTATTGACGGCGGTGCTGATAATGACGTGATTAACGGCGGTACGGGGTCTGATACCCTTGATGGCGGCGATGGTCAGGATACCGTTTCCTATCAGGGTGAAACCAAAGGCGTTACTGTCGATCTTGAGGCTGGAACCGGCACAAACGGTACAGATACTGACACGCTCAGTAATTTTGAAAATGTTACTGGATCGGGCTACGACGACATTCTGTCAGGTGATGATCAGGTCAACACGCTTAAAGGCGGTGGCGGCAATGATACGCTGATCGGTGGTGAAGGCGACGATACCCTGTTGGGTGGCACCGGTTGGGATACAGTCGATTACAGCGATGCTGCGGGCAGTGTTTCGGTTGATCTTGGCAATGGTACCGCAACTGGTGCAGATGGGAACGACACCCTTGGCGAGATCGAGAATGCCATTGGTTCTGATCACGACGATGTTCTGCGCGGATCAGCTACCAAAAACACCCTTTCTGGTGGTGCTGGCGATGACACGATTGACGGTGGTGCCGGTCAAGATGTTCTGACTGGTGGCGCTGGCGCGGATACCTTTGTGTTTAATCAAACTTCCGGCGAAGACAAAGTTACGGACTTTGATCCGTCAGAAGACAAAATTGATCTTTCCAGCTTTGGTATTCCAAATTGGGAAGCCCTTCAGAACAAGATCGGCATTGACGATGATGGTAATGCTGTCATTACGATCAACGATCAGATCCTTACCCTGGAAGGCGTTTCGCCGGAAGAACTGACAGTTGGCAATTTTGTCGACCTTGAAACGCTTGGTGCGACCGAAGGTGACGACGTCATTAATGGTACCGACTTTGACGAAGTTATTGACGGTCTTGGTGGCAATGACACCATTTCGGCAGGCGACGGTGATGATACTGTCTTTGGTGGTGCTGGCGATGACACCCTGTCGGGCGGCGACGGCAGCGATATCCTTGATGGTGGTGATGGTCAAGATGCGGTTGATTACAGCGCGACCACTGGCGTTACAGTTGACCTTGCTGCCGGTACCGGTTCGGTTAATGGTGGCGAAACCGATACCCTAAGTAATATCGAAGATGTCATCGGTTCGGAACAGCGCGATATCATTTCGGGTGATGATCAGTCCAACACCATCTGGGGTGGTGCTGGTGGTGACGACCTTGCCGGTGGTGGGGGTAATGATCTGATTGACGGCGGTGCCGGTGATGACACCCTTTCTGGTGGTGCAGGCGATGACACTCTTGCGGGTGGCAGCGGAACGGACCTTGCTGATTACAGCGATGCAGAAGGTGGGGTAACCGTTGATCTTGTTGCGGGAAATGCATCTGGTGCAGCTGGCAATGATACGCTTTCCAATATTGAGGACATTGCCGGGTCGGATTACAACGATACCTTGATCGGTGATGATGGTCGTAATGTCATTTCTGGCGGTGCGGGTGATGACTCGATAGACGGCGGTGCTGGTGACGACACACTTCTTGGTGGTGCCGGGAGTGACGTCATTGAAGGCGGCGATGGCACAGATACTGTCGATTATAGCGCAAGCGAACCGGTTACGATCAATCTTGCCGAGGGTACAGCAACCAGCGAAAGCGGCACAGATACCCTGAGCGGTGTCGAGAATGTCATTGGTTCCGCTGGTGCTGACGACATTACGGGCGACGACGGGGTGAATGTTATCAATGCCGGAAGTGGTAGTGATACGATCCGCGGCGGTGCCGGTGACGATACCCTGAGCGGTGGTTCGGGTGCTGATGTTTACAAAATCGCGATCGGCGATGGCAATGATACGGTCACGGACTTCAGTGCGTCGTCCGACAAGATTGATGTAACCGAATTGCCGGTCGAAAGTTATGGCCAGCTCTATGAGATGATGTCGGAAGACGAAAATGGTGATCTTGTCATCGATTTCGGTGACGACACCAGCATGGTTCTTAAAGGTGTCGGTATTGACGACATCTCGGCAGACAACTTCATTGGCGTACGCGACATCGTTGGCACATCGGGTGACGACACGTTGTATGGGACCAATGGCGAGGACACCTTGTCTGGTCTGGACGGCAACGACACGCTTTACGGCCTTGAGGATAGTGATCTTCTTCAGGGTGGTGCCGGTGACGATACGCTGATCGGCGGGGACGGGAACGACGTTCTTGATGGCGGTGATGGCATAGATACCGCCGACTACAGTGATGAAATAGACGACGTAACGGTTGACCTGAAAACAGGGAACGTGTCGGCGACATCAGGCAATGATACGTTACGTAATGTTGAAAATGTGGTTGCGGGTGCCGGGAATGACAGCCTGAGCGGCAGTAATGGCGACAACGTTCTGGATGGTGGTGCTGGTGACGACGTTCTGTCTGGTCTGGATGGTGACGATACACTTATCGGTGGCGATGGCGAAGATACTGCCAGTTATTCGTCGTCGACCAGCGGTGTAAATGTTGATCTGTCTGAACAGACGGCAACCGGTGGTGCAGGCAACGATACCCTCAGCGATATCGAAAATGTTATCGGTTCAAACCATTCCGATACCCTTAAAGGCGATGCAGGCGACAACGAACTTCGCGCCGGTGCTGGTGACGATATCCTGATTGCCACCGAAGGCGATGATGTGATTTCGGGTGGATCGGGTCGGGATACCGTTGATTACAGCGACGCGAGTGGTGCAGTTGATGCGGATCTTGCGCTTGGCACTGTTTCGGGGATGGGCAACGATCAGATTTTGAACGTTGAAAATCTGACAGGCAGTGATTTTGATGACAGCATTTCCGGGAATCAATTGGCCAACGTTCTTGATGGCGGAGACGGTGATGACCTGATTTCGGGCGGTGCGGGTAATGATACGCTGTTAGGCGGTGCTGGGAATGACAGCCTTGTTGGCGGCACCGGTGCAGATCTGATTGATGGTGGCGATGGCATTGATACTGTCGATTACGCCAATGCGAGCGATGCGGTTGAAATCAATCTTGCCACGGGTGAAACAGACGATACGACCGGCGACACGGTTCTCAATGTTGAAAATGTTATCGGCAGTACTCTTGGTGACAACATCACCGGTTCGGATGCCGATAATACCATGCTGGGTGGCGGTGGCGATGACACCTTTAACGTTAGTGCCGGTGACGATGTCATTGATGGTGGCGAAGGTGCTGATACTGTCGATTACAGCAACAGCCAAACCGGTGTTGATGTCGACCTTGATGTTGGCAGTGTCGATAAGGCCGCAGGCACGGATGTTCTAAATAGCATTGAAAACGTTACCGGTTCGGATGCCGATGACGTGATTTCCGGTTCGTCTGGTACCAATACACTTCGCGGTGGCGCAGGCGATGACACCCTTGATGGGCGTGCTGGCGATGACGTGATTTCCGGCGGTGAGGGGGACGACACCCTTGCGGGCGGCGACGGTACCGATACGCTTGATTATTCCAACGCCAATGGTGCTCAGAATATTGATCTTGCGAACGGTACTGCGACTGGCGCTGATGGCACTGACACCGTTTCCGGATTTGAAAATGTCACCGGTTCGGAGCATGACGACACCATCACCGGGGATGATGCCGATAACCGTCTTGATGGCGGCGATGGCAACGACTTCATTACCGGTGGTGCAGGGAACGATGTTCTAAGCGGTGGTGCTGGCGATGATAGCTTCGTCGGTGAGTTGGGCGATGACACCTATGTCGGTGGTGAAGGTTCCGACACGCTGGATTACAGCGATGCGCAATCGGGTCTTGATGTCGATCTTGCGAACAATACTGCGACTGGCGAGGGCATTGGTACCGATACCATAAGTGGCGTCGAGCAGATCATCGCGACCGATCATAACGACACCATCGTCGGCGGCAACGGCAACGAGACGATTCTGGCCGGGGCTGGCGACGATTATGTTGCCGGTGGTGCCGGGAATGACACGCTTGATGGTGGTGACGGCGAAGATACGCTTGGCTTTGCTGATGCCAACGGCGTGAGCGTAGACCTTGAAAGCAGTACAGTCAGCGGCGATGGCAATGACAGCATTGCGAACTTTGAAAATGTTGATGGTTCGGCCGGAAATGACACGATTAGTGGTGACAGCGGCGTAAATACTCTGGCCGGGAATGCGGGCAACGACGTCATCGATGGTCGCGGCGGCGACGACGTGCTGCTTGGTGGTGCTGGTAACGACATCATTCGCGGTGGCGACGGCGACGACCAAATTGATGGCGGCGTTGGCGATGATACCCTTATGTCCGGGGATGGTGATGATATTCTGGTCGGTGGCGAGGGTGTTGACCGCGCAAGTTACGCCGAATCAGACGCGGCAGTTACGGTCGATACGACGCAAAATACCGTCAGCGGTTCGGCAACTGGAACCGATACCCTCGAAGGTATCGAAGAAATCGAAGGCTCCAGCCACGATGATACTTTCATGGGTGGCGCGCAGAACGATACGTTTATCGGTGGTGCAGGCGACGATACGTTCGATGCGGGTGCAGGCGATGATACCCTAACACTTGGGACGGGTGCCGATCAGGTCATCTTTAATCCGGGCGATGGCCACGACACGATCACTGATTTTGATACCAGCACTGATGTCATTGACCTGACGCCATTTAAGATCGCTGGCTACGGCAGCCTTGAGCATATGTTCGGTTCCGACGCTGACGGCAATTTGACCATTACATTTGATAGTGGTGACAGCATTACGCTCGAGGGTGTTAGTGCTGACCAGCTTGGTGAAGATAATTTCACTGGTGTCATTCAGCTTGGCACAAGTGATGCCGATGATATTGCCGGTGGTGCGGGCAATGACGTCATTGATGCGCTTGATGGTGATGACACCGTTTCAGGTGGCGACGGCAACGACCATCTGATGGGTGGCGACGGGAATGATACCCTTTCGGGCGATGCAGGCGACGATACGCTAAGCGGCAATGCCGGATCAGATGTCCTTTCGGGTGGTGAAGGCAACGATACCGCAGACTATTCGACCGAAAGTGCCGGTATCACAGCCGACCTTGCAACCGGAACTGTGACGGGTGGTGATGGTGACGATACGCTTGATAGCATCGAAAACATCACCGGCACCCTTCATGACGATACCCTGATTGGGAATGACGAAAACAACACGCTGAGCGGGCTTGACGGGGATGACGTCATGGTCGGCGGCGGTGGCGATGACGTGCTGGATGGTGGCGATGGATCCGACACCGTTGATTACAGCAACGCGACCGATGCGGTTGACGTCAATCTTTCGACCGGAACGGCAACGGGGGAGGGCACGGACACCCTTACCAACATTGAAAATGTCGTTGGTTCTGAGTTCAATGACAAAATTAATGGCAATGCCGAGGACAACACGATCTCGTCTGGTGCAGGCAATGATGCAATCAATGCAGGCCAGGGCAACGACGTTGTTGATGCCGGAACGGGTGACGACGAAATCGCCGGTGGTGCAGGCAATGACATCCTTGATGGTGGTGCCGGAAATGATGTCCTTCTGGGTGAAGAAGGCAACGATACACTTTCTGGTGGCGAAGGTGATGACATCGTCGAGGCGGGCGCTGGTAGTGACTGGGTTTACGGCGATACCGGCGACGACATCCTTGATGGTGGCGATAGCGAGAATGACATCGACACCGTCGATTACTCCAACCTCGACGCAGGTGTCACGGTTGACCTTGTAAACCAGTATGCGTCGGGTGGTGGCGGGAATGACATCGTTCGGAACTTTGAGCGTGTCATCGGCACCGATTATGCCGATACGCTGGTTGGCAGTGACGGGGTTAATACCCTTGATGGTGGGTCGGGCAACGATACGCTGTTTGGTGGTGCGGGCGATGATGTGATCATCACGGGCGACGGCGAAGATGTGATCGTTCTCAAGCCGGGTGGTGGCAATGACACCGCGACCGACTTTGATGTGACACAAGACACGATTGATCTGTCCTCCTATGGCATTGAAGATTACGCCACCTTGCGTGATCAGATGGCCGATGATGCAAATGGCAATGCGGTTATTACGCTTAGCGATGGCGAAAGCATCACACTTGAAGGTGTGTCGGTTGACGATCTTGGGCCGGGTAACTTCTTTGGCTATGAAGTGATCATTGGCACCGAGTTCGAAGACAATATCATCGGCAGCCAGATCAGTGACGAAATCCACGCCCTTGAAAGCGATGACATCATCGATGGTCAGGCGGGCGACGATGATATTTACGGTGATGAAGGCAATGACACGCTGATCGGTGGTGCGGGCGACGATACCCTGCGCGGCGGCGATGGCAGCGACACGGCCGATTATTCCGACACGACCGAGGGGGTTGCGGTTGATCTGGGTGCTGGAACGGCAACCGGTGAAGCGGGTGACGATACCCTTGAAAGCATTGAAAACGTTACCGGTGGCGACGGCGACGATATCCTGATCGGTGATGAAAATGCCAACATCCTTGATGGTGGCGAAGGCAATGACACCGTCATTGGCAATGGCGGTGATGACACCCTGATCGGTGGCGAAGGCGAAGACGTTCTGTCTTATGCGGATGCCGATGAAGGTGTGACTGTTGATCTGGCCAATGGTACCGCGACCGGTGGTGCGGGCAATGACGTGATTGACGGTTTTGAAACCGTGATCGGGTCGGACCATGACGACACCATTGCCGGTGATGACATGGATAATGTCATCGATGGTGGTGCAGGAAACGATACGCTTTCGGGTGGTACTGGCAATGACACGCTGGTGGGCGGTGACGGCGATGATATCGTTGATTATTCCGATCAGACCGACGGCGTTGTTGTTGATCTTGAAAACGGCACAGGCATTGCGACCGATGGCACCGATACCCTTGACGGGATCGAAGGTGCGACCGGTGGTTCCGGGGATGACACGCTGACCGGTTCGGTCGGCGATAACGTCCTTGCGGGCGGTGCCGGTTATGACAGCCTTTTGGGCGGTGACGGCAATGACACCCTTGCCGGTGGCGACGGGGCTGACCTTATTGATGGCGGTGCCGGGGATGATGTTCTGTCGTTCGAAGGCGACCGTGTTGCCGCCGATGGCGACACGACCGACCATGTCGGCAGCCCGAGCACCGATGGAACCGGCGACGTCGCCGATATTTCCGGCAAGAACCTGTCAGATGACAGCTTTGTCGGCGGTGAAGGCAATGACACGCTGGTCGCGGGCGACGGCGATGATGCCATCATTCTCGACCGTGATCATGCCGGTGGTGGTGCTGCCAATCCGTCGATTGTTGATATCGAAAATATCGATGCGGGTGCGGGCAATGACGTTGTCGACCTGACCAGCGAAACCCATTCTTATGGCGATGTGACCATTGATGGTGGTGCCGGGGATGACACGATCTGGTCGAATGACGGCGATGACGTCATTTCGGGCGGTGATGGTGCCGATAACATCCATGGCGGTGCCGGTGCCGATGTCATCGACGGTGGTGCGGATGACGACATCCTTGATGGCGGCGAAGGGTCTGACACTCTTGACGGCGGGGCTGGAAATGACACGATCATGGCCGGGGCTGGCGACGATATCCTGACCGGTGGTGATGGTGCCGATACGCTTGATATGTCTGGTGCCGATGGCGCGACCATCAATCTGGCCGAAGGTACCGCAAGCAGCGCCGCAACCGGGACCGACAGCATCGACGGGTTTGAAAATGTCATTGCGACGGACGGCAATGATGACATCACCGGATCGGCTGGCGATAACACAATTGATGCCGGTGCAGGCGATGACACGGTCACGCTGGACGCTGGCAATGACGACCTTGATGGCAGTGACGGCACCGATACCCTCGATCTGGGCAACACCACCGGTGGCGTGACGGTTGATCTGGCCGCAGGCACGGCAAGCGGTGCCAATACCGGTACAGACACGGTCGCCAATTTCGAAAACATTATCGGGTCTGATGATGACGATACCCTGACCGGGTCGGATGATGCCAACCACATCGACGGCGGTGCCGGTGATGACACCATTGATGGGGGTGCCGGTGACGATATCCTGACCGGGGGTGAGGGTGATGACCGACTGATCGCAGGCGATGGCAATGATATGCTTTCGGGCGGCAGCGGCAGCGATACTTTCGTCTTCGAAGACGGCGATGACGCCGATCTGGTCAGTGATTTTGACCTTGGCAGCGATGTGATTTCCCTACCCGATCTGGGCATTTCAGCCTGGACCGATTTGCAGCCGCTTTTGTCGGATGGACCGGATGGTGCGGTCATCACGCTGCCGTCTGGTGGTACGGTGACCCTTGTTGGGGTGGCGGTTGATGATCTGACACCAAGCCACTTTGAAGGCATCGAAAATGTCGGCACACCGGGCGATGATACGCTGGGTGGCGGCGACGGCGAAGATTCCGTCGGTGGTGGATCGGGTGACGATACTGTTGGCGGCGGTGGCGGAAATGATACCGTTGATGGCGGCGATGGTAATGATTCGGTCGACGGTGGCGACGGGGATGATTCTGTTGGTGGCGGTGCAGGCGACGATAGCGTTGGCGGTGGCAGCGGGAATGACACGGTCGATGGTGGCGATGGCAATGATACGGTTGACGGTGGTGACGGTGACGACACCGTTGGCGGCGGTGCCGGTGATGATACAGTCGAAGGTGGCAGCGGCAACGACACCCTGAGCGGTGGCGACGGTACAGACACCCTGTCGGGTGGTGATGGCGACGATGTTCTTCTGTTCGAAGCAGACCGGACCGGTCAGTCGGGCGACAGCACCGATCATGTGGGCAGTCCGGGCGTTGATGGTACCGGCGATGTTGCCGACCTTGATGGTCTTGGCCTGAGCGACGATGAATTTGACGGCGGCGACGGCATCGATACCCTTGTCGGGACGGCCGGCGGTGACGCGATCATCCTTGATGGCGATCATGAAAATGCTTCGGAAAACCCGACCATCCGTGATGTCGAAGTTATTGATACTGGTGCTGGTGATGACGTTGTTGATCTGACCAGCCAGACCCATGAATATGGCGATGTGACGGTGAATGCCGGAACTGGCGATGACACGGTCTGGACCGGTGCAGGCGATGATGAAATCAACGCCGGTGATGGCAACGACGCGATCCATGACGGTGCTGGTGATGACGTTGTAAATGCCGGTGCGGGCGATGACGTGATCGAAGGCAGCCTTGGCAACGACACCCTTGATGGTGGCGATGGCACGGACCTTCTGGATCTGTCGGATGCCGATGGTGTGACGGTTGATCTTGATGCCGGTATTGCACAGTCGGATGCCTTTGGCTCCGATGCGATCAGCAATATCGAAAACGTAACCGGTTCTGCAGGTGATGACACCATCACTGGTTCGGACGGTGTAAACGAAATCGATGGCGGTGCCGGAAACGACGTCCTTGATGGCGGTGCTGGCGACGATACAATCACTGCGGGTGATGGCGACGATACGGTTCTGGCCGGTGCCGGTGATGATACGCTGGCCGGTGGCGATGGGACTGATACGCTTGATATGGCGGGTGCGGGTGGTGCAGATGTCGATCTGGCAGCGGGTACTGCAAGCAGCCTTGAAACCGGTGACGATACCACTTCCGGTTTTGAAAATGTTATCGGTTCGGACGGTGCTGATGTCATTGCCGGTTCGGATGCGGCCAACGAAATTGCTGCGGGAACGGGCAACGATACGATTGACGGTGGTGCTGGTGATGACGTCATCGACGGTGGTGCGGGCTCCGACATCCTGTTGGGTGGTGCCGGGAACGATCAGGTTGATGGCGGCGCTGGTTCAGATACACTCAATGCCGGTGTTGGCGATGACACCCTGACCGGTGGTACGGGCACAGACAGTTTTGTCTTTGACGATGGCGTTGATGACGATCTGGTCACGGACTTCACCATTGGCGAAGACAGCATTTCCTTGCCAGACAGCGGTGTCACGACTTGGACCGACTTGCAGGCGATGTTGTCTGATGGCCCGGACGGCGCGGTGATTACTTTGCCGTCTGGTGGCACGGTGACGCTTTCGGGCGTGTCGGTTGCTGACCTTGGCCCGGATGATTTCGAAGGTGTTGAGAATATCCCGACCGGCGGCAATGACAGCCTGCCGGGTGGTGATGGTGATGACACCATTGATGGCGGTGATGGCGATGATACCGTTACCGGTGGTGATGGTGGCGATACACTCGGCGGCGGTGAAGGTGATGACACGCTTGAAGGCGGCGGCGGCGGCGATACGCTGAGCGGTGGTTCAGGCAGTGATACCCTTGACGGCGGTGCGGGTGACGATGTTCTGCAATTTGGGGCCGACAGCACCGGTCAGGCTGGTGACAGTACCGACCATGTTGGTAGCCCGGGCGTTGATGGCACCGGCGATGTTGCCGACCTTGAGGGACTTGGCCTCAGCGACGATGTTTATGACGGTGGTGCGGATACCGATACACTGGTCGGCACCAGCGGCGATGATGCCATCATTCTTGATCGTGATCATGAAAACGGCACAGCAGGCCCGTCGATCATTGATGTTGAAGTCATCAATGCAGGCGATGGCAATGACGTTGTCGATCTGACCAGCGAAAATCATTCCTATGGCGATGTGACGGTTGATGCCGGAACTGGCGATGACACGGTCTGGACCAATGCGGGCAATGACAGCATCGACGGCGGCGATGGCAATGATCACCTCAATGGTGGTGCCGGTGACGACGTTGTAAATGCCGGTGCAGGCAACGATACCGTTGTTGGCGATGCGGGTAACGACACCCTTTCGGGTGGCGATGGCACCGATACGCTTGATATGTCCGATGTCCAAAGTGACATTGCGATCAATCTTGCCGATGGTACGGCCAACAGCAGCGAAACCGGTTCGGACGTTATTTCCGGATTTGAAAATCTGGTAACCGGCTCTGGTGATGACACCATCACGGGCAGCAGTGCCGACGATACCATTTCGACCGGTGACGGTGCGGATACCATTGACGGTGGCGATGGTATCGATTTGATTGATGCCGGTGCAGGCAATGATGTGATTTCCGATGGCGCAGGCAGTGATCTGGTCAATGCCGGTGCGGGTGATGATACGGTCATCGCTGGTGCGGGCAATGACAGCCTTGATGGTGGGGACGGTTCCGACACCCTTGATATGTCCGGCGCGTCTAGCGATGCGCAAGTTGACCTTTCTGCCGGGACGGCACAGTCGTCTGAAACCGGCAGTGATCAGCTTTCCAGCATTGAAAATGTAACAACCGGTTCTGGTGATGACCAAATCACCGGGTCGAGTGCGAATAACAACATCGCGGCGGGTGCGGGCAATGACACCATTGATGGTGGTGCCGGTGATGATACCGTTGCCGGTGGTGAAGGTTCCGATACGTTCATCTTTGCCGATGGCACGGATCACGACGTTGTCAGTGACTTCACACGTGGCGAAGACAAACTGTCGATTGATGACCTTGGCCTTGAAAGCTGGAGCGACGTGCTGCCGCTGCTCAGTGAAAATGGCAACGGCGATGCGGTTCTGAACTTGCCTGCGGGTGGCACGGTGACACTGGTTGGTGTCGGCCTTGGCGATCTGAGTGCTGATGATTTCAACAACATCACCGATGGCGCAACCCAGTTTGACGATTTTCTTGAGGGTACGGATGGTGATGACACCATTGATGCACTTGCAGGGGACGACATTGTCGACGGTGGTGCGGGTGACGACACCTTGCTGGGCAACAGCGGTGACGACACGATTTCCGGCGGTTCAGGCAATGACGACATCGATGGCGGTACGGGCAGCGACACCCTTTCGGGAGGTGACGGTGACGATCAGCTTAGTGGTGGTGATGATAGCGATGTTCTTTCGGGCGGTTCTGGCGACGATACCCTTGATGGTGGCGACGGCAACGACGTTCTGAACTTCGAAGCTGATGGCACCGCAGAATCCGGTGATACCACCGAACATACCGGTAGCCCGGATGTCGATGGCACCGGCGATGTTGCCGATATTGGCGGGAAAAATATTTCTGACGATACGTTCATCGGCGGTGAAGGCACCGATACCCTGAACATGTCCGATGGCAACGATGCGCTGATCCTTGACGGTTCGAAACTCGGCGATGGTGAAACCAGCACCAGCACCGTTGAAACCCGGACCCTTGGCCTGACAGACTCGGCAAGCAGTGCCGATGTACAGGCCGCATGGTCGGATGCAAACCTGTATGGCTTTGATTTTGGCACATCCTATGTTGGCGAAGACGGCAAGCTGAACCTTGCGGCTGCTGACGACACCGTGACCTTTGATGGTAACGGTATTGGCAATAACGGCGGTAGCCCGGCGGGCGGTCAGATCAACCATGATGGCAACAGCGGCGAAAGCGAAGCCGTCGTTGTCGATCTTGGCGCAAATGCCACAACGGCGACGGTTCAGGTTTCCAACCTGATGGCCAATGAAGGCGGCGGCGAAGTTGGTTCGTGGCAGGCCTTTGATGCGGACGGTAACCTTGTGGCGTCAGGCGTGCTTGATGACAGCACGGTTGATTACAGCAACAACAGCGTTGGCACCGCCAACATCAGTGTGACCGATGATTTCGGTAACCCGGTTGAATTCCGCTATATCGCGTTTGAAAGCGAACCTTATGCCAATGGCACGTCTGGTTCCGACAGCAGCGATTACTTCGTCCGGTCAATCAGCTTTGACACCGTCGTTCAAGATACGACCACTGATGGTGCACGACTTGACGGGGTTGAAGTCATCAATGCGGGTACGGGCGATGACGTTGTTGATTTGACCAGCGATACGATTCCCTATGGCGATGTCACCATCAACGGTGGTTCGGGGTCCGATACCCTTTGGGGCAATGCGGGCGATGATACGATCCGTGGTGAACTTGGCCATGACAATATTCATGGCGGTGCCGGTGATGATTATCTTGATGGTGGTTATGGCGATGACCTGATCGACGGCGGTATTGGGAATGACACGCTGGTTGGTGGAACAGGTAACGATCAGCTGCGCGGCGGCCAAGGCGACGACATTCTGGTGGGTCAGGGCGATAACGATACCGCCCTTTATGACGACGCCACGTCGGGTGTGACTGTCGATCTTGCAAATTACACGGCCACCGGTGGTGCGGGCAATGACAGCCTGTACACCATTGAAAACGTCGTTGGGTCCGATCATGACGACACGATCACCGGTGGGACGGGCAATAACATCCTGACCGGCGGTGCGGGCGACGATACGCTTGCCGGTGGTGCGGGTAACGATACCCTTGCCGGTGGTGATGGCACGGATACCGCTGATTACAGCAATTCGAGTGCTGCGGTTGATGCCGATCTTTCGACCGGTATTGCAGAGCTTGCCAATGGCGACACCGACAAACTTTCAAGCATCGAAAACCTGATTGGTTCGGATGGCGACGATACCCTGACCGGGTCGGATGGTGATAACACCCTGACCGGTGGTGCAGGCAACGATACGCTCTCGGGCAACGCCGGGAACGACGTTCTTGACGGTGGTGATGGCAGCGACACTCTTGATGGCGGCGAAGGTGCCGACATCGTTGATGGCGGTGCCGGGGACGATCATATTCTGGCCGGTGCGGGCGATGATACGCTGGCCGGTGGTGAGGGTTCCGATACCATCAATGATGGTGCTGGCAATGACGTTGTTGATGCCGGTGCTGGCAATGACAGCCTGATTGCGGCGGCGGGCGACGATACGCTTGCCGGTGGCGATGGCGAAGATACTCTTGATATGACTGCCGCAGACGGCGCGACAGTTGATCTTGGTGCGGGTACGGCGACATCTGATGCGACCGGGTCCGATACGATCAGCGGTATTGAAAACGTTATTGGTTCGGACGGTAATGATGTCCTGACCGGGTCTGACGGTGCCAATACTCTTCTGGGTGGTGCGGGTGACGATACCATCGAAGGTGGAGCGGGCGGTGATTACCTTGATGGTGGGGATGGTGTTGATACCATCAGCTATGAAGGATCGGATGCCGGTGTCGAGATTTACCTTGGTGAAACCGATGCCAATGCCCGTACGCCCGGTGAAGCGGGGCGTGCCTATGATGGCGATGCCGCGGGCGACATTCTGGCCAACTTCGAAAAAGTTATCGCATCGGCCCATGACGATTACGTTTATGGCAACAGCCAGAACAATGAAGTCGACCTTGGTGATGGCAACGACACGTTTGACAACGTCGAAGCAGACGTCAGCACCGACACCGTCGATGGCGGCGAAGGCAATGACACGATCTGGACCGGTGACGGCGAAGACACACTGTTTGGCGGCAACGGCGACGATTACCTGAATGGTGAAAAAGGCGACGACGTTCTTGACGGTGGCGCTGGTACGGATCGCCTGATTGGCGGTGATGGTAATGATACACTTGATGGTGGTTCGGGTGACGACACCCTGTCGGGTGGCTCAGGTGCCGACCTTATCCAAGTCAGCAGTCTGGATGGCGACAAGGTCGTCACCGACTTTAACACCAGCGTTGATCAGATTTCGCTCGATGCGCTTGATATCAGCACATGGTCCGATCTGGCGCCGCTTCTTTCGGAAGTGAATGGCAACACGGTCATTGATCTGGGCGAAAATGGCTCGGTCACGTTGCTGGGTGTGCGTCTGAATGATGTTTCTGCCGACATGTTTGTCGGGATTGAGAATGATGGTGGCGCAACACCGTTTGACGATATTCTGATCGGCACCAGCGAAGATGATTACATCGACGCGCTGGCCGGAAATGACGTGGTCGATGGCGGTGCGGGTGACGACACCATCAACGGTATGGAAGGCGATGACAACCTTTCAGGTGGTGATGGCGATGACACCATAACTGGCGGCAGCGGCAATGACGTTGTATCGGGTGGTGACGGTGACGATACCCTTGATGGTAACGAAGGCCATGACGTTATCGCGGGCGGTGCGGGCAATGACACTCTAGTCGGTGGCAGCGGCAACGACGTCATGGATGGCGGCGGTGGCGATGATTACATCGACGGCATGGAAGGTGACGACACCATCACCGGTGGCGACGAAACCGACACGATTTATGGTTCGGCCGGCGAAGACAAGCTTGATGGTGAAGGTGGCGACGACGTCCTTTATGGCGGCGACGACAATGACAGCATCGCGGGCGGTGCTGGGAACGACCTTCTGTCGGGCGATAACGGCAACGACACCCTTGATGGGGGTGTGGGCAACGATACGTTGCTTGGCGGGGATGGCAATGACACGCTGACCGGGGGCGATGGCAATGACGTCCTGTCGGGGGGCAATGGCAATGACCTTCTTGATGGCGGGGCTGGCAACGATACCCTGACCGGGACCGATGGTGCTGACACCCTGATTGGCGGAACCGGCAATGATACGCTTGATGGCGGTGCCGGGGATGACACCTATACCGGCGGTGCTGGTGAAGATCAGATTCTTGTGTCGAACAATTCTGGTGACAAGGTTGTCACCGACTTTAACGTCAATGATGATCAGATCAATCTGGCGTCGCTTGATGTTGATGACTGGGCCGATCTTCAGGGCCTGATGAGCGAGGTCAATGGCAACACCGTCATTAACCTCAATGGTCAGGGCACCTTGACGCTGGTTGGTGTTTCGATGAGCCAGCTGAATTCCGACATGTTTGTCGGTGTGCAGCAGTCAACGGGCCCGACCCCGTATGACGATCTGCTTTATGGCACCAGCAACAATGACACGATTGCCGCCCTTGCCGGTGATGACACGGTTTATGGCCTGAATGGTCAGGACACGTTGTCGGGTATGGAAGGCAATGACAGCCTGTATGGCGGTGACGGCGATGACACCCTGTCGGGTGACGCTGGCAATGACATTGTCGAAGGTGGCAGCGGTCAGGACAGCATCACTGGTGGTGACGGCGACGATACGCTGGACGGCGGATCGGGTGATGACCGTGTCTGGGCCGGTGACGGTAATGACACCGTTCTGGGTGGTCAGGGTCAGGATAAGCTCTACGGCGAAGCCGGTAATGACATCATTGAAGGCGGCACGGGCGACGACACCCTTAAAGGTGGTGATGGCAATGACGTGCTTGATGGTGGCGAAAACAACGACAAGCTTTATGGCGGCGATGATGCCGATACGCTGCTTGGCGGCAATGGCGATGACAAGCTGTATGGCGAAAACGGCAATGACACGCTGATCGGCGGGCAGGGTCACGATACGCTCAGCGGTGGTGATGGCCGCGATACGGCAAGTTACGCCAATGCGATGTCATCGGTTGCTGCCAGCCTTGAAAGCGGCACCGCGACCGGCGGCGATGGCAGTGACAAGCTGTCTTCGATCGAAGATCTGATTGGCTCGAACTTTAACGATTACCTGTTTGGTGATGATGGTTCGAACCTGTTGTCGGGTCTTGATGGCAATGACGTTCTGGGTGGTGACGCCGGGGATGACACCATCTGGGGCGGCTTTGGCGATGATACGATCAATGGTGGTTCGGGTTCGGACCTGATTGATGCCGGTGGCGGCGATGACACCATAGAATATCAGAAAGATGCGACTTGGACTGGCAGCCACGCAGCCAAAAACGTTGGCGATCCGGGGATGGCTGGCACCAACGAACAGATCAATCTTTCGGGTTATAACCGTTCCGAAGACATCTTTGACGGTGGTGCCGGGACCGACACCCTGTCGATGACCAGTGGCAATGATGCTCTGTTCCTTGATGATGATATTACCGATCCGGGGACCAGCCCGCGCATTTCCAACATCGAAGTCATCGATGCGGGCAATGGCGATGACATCATTGACCTGACCAGTGACGATCTGTCTTACGGTGATGTTACCATTCTGGGTGGCACGGGCGATGATATCGTCTGGAGCAATGCCGGGGATGATGTGCTTGATGGCGGCGAAGGCGATGATACCCTTTGGGGTGGTTCGGGTGCCGATACGTTACTGGGTGGCAACGGTGAAGACGTGCTCAATGGCGGTGCCGGGGATGACGTCCTGCAATACAACGCAGACGACACCTGGGGGAACAGCTGGTACGCGCTGAACGATGGCTCGCCAAGCGAAGATGGCCATAATCACGATAATGGCTGGGGTCATCACAATCATTACGGCAACGGTTGGGGGCATGATGATGGTGGCGATGATGGCACCGGTGAATATGTCAATCTAGGCGGCTACAACCAGTCCAACGACGTGTTCGAAGGTGGTGCCGGAACTGATACCCTGCAGATGACCAGTGGCAACGATGCCCTGTTCCTGCATGACGATGTCAGCGACGGCGACAGCGATGTTCGCATCAGTGGTGTCGAAGTGATCGAAGCCGGTGATGGCAATGACATCATCGATCTGACCAGCGACACCTATAGCTACGGCGATGTGACGCTCGATGGTGGCGATGGCAATGATACGCTTTGGAGCAATGCCGGTGATGACGTCCTGCTGGGTGGGGCGGGTAATGATCATCTTTATGGCAGTGCCGGGGATGACACGCTGACCGGTGGCACGGGCTGGGATGAATTCCAGATTGGCAAAGCGGATGGCCATGACATCGTGACGGACTTCACGCCGGGCGAAGACATCATTGATCTGTCGGAATGGAACTATAACAACTTCAATCAGATCCAGAATGACATGCATCTTGATACCGATGGCAACGTCGTGATCGAACTTGGCAATGATGCATCGGTTACCCTGATGGGCGTTCATGATCCAGATGATCTGGATGCGGATGATTTTGGATTTGGGACCTAAGGCTTAAGGCCTTAGGACCGGGCACAACAAGAAAACGGGGTGGTTCAATGAACCGCCCCGTTGGCGTTTGTCGCATTGGTGTCAGAAATCGTGACCGGCTTACTCGGCGGCAATCGCAACGTTTTGTTGCTGATGTTCCGGCAGGGTCATGTCGTGCTGCAATTTGGCACGTAATTCATCGATGGCGCGGATACGTTTGATTTCATCAAAACAGGTCGCCCCTTGGGCGTGACTTTTACGGATCAGGGCCATCCATTGTTTGATACGTCCTGCCTGATGGTTTTCCGTTGATCCGTCTTCATCCATCAGATCGCAATAAGACAGCAGCATCGCCAAAACATCGGCCCAGCATTCCTTGGGTCGTTGTGTGCCGTTTTCAAACGCCTTGATGCGGTTAGCAAGATCGGGGGCTGCAATGGCACCCCGGCCAATCATAAAGCTATCGCAACCGGAAACATCGCGGCATTTTTCGTAATCCGTGACGTTCCATATTTCACCATTGCCGGTCATGCCGATTGAAATGGCCTCGCGGATGCGGGCCAGATATTCCCAATGGGCGGGCGGTTTATATCCTTCAAGCTTGGTGCGTGCATGGACCGTCAGGTGCTGGGCACCGGCGGCTTCAACCGCGCGGGCATTATCAAGAAACAGTTCCTTGTCGGCATAGCCAAGCCGGACTTTCGCACTGACCGGAATCTCGTCGGGAACAGCACGGCGTACGGCCGACACGATCCGATACAGATTATCCGGGCATTTCAAAAGAGATGCGCCAGCTTCGTGCTTGTTGACGGTTTTGGATGGGCAGCCGAAATTGATATCAATGCCCGGCGCGCCAAGGGTTGTGGCAAAGGCCGCATTTTCACCCATCAATTCCGGGTCATGTCCCATCAGTTGGACCAGAACTGGCACGCCTGAAAGGGTTTTGCCGCCATTGAGCAGTTCCGGGCAATAGCGATGAAACACATGGGCGGGAAACAGGTTTTGCGAAACCCGGATAAATTCGGTGACGCACAGATCGAACCCGCCGGTCGCACTCAGCAATTGCCGAACGCGCCAGTCAACAAGTCCTTCCATTGGTGCAAGCACCAGCTGCGTCATTGTAATGTCATCCTGTCTCATAAAATCAGCTGGCGGCTTTTATCATAAACCATGGATTGATGCCGTTGAAAAATCACAGACCAGCATTGCCTGGATTGGACGCATATTAGTGAATTAAGGCGGAAAAAGCGCATTGCTGACACCTTTCCAGCGAATTCGGGGGATACATTCACAGCATCAAAAACAACAATGAAACGCCCGACAATATGTATCGGGTAGGAGTAACAAAGCATGCTGTATATTTTTGAAAGTGCCTTTGATGAAGTTGAAGCTGTTTCGCGCGAAGCCCGCGAGAAATTGTCTGACCTTGAAATCGTGCTGAAATCAACTGCCGAGAGCCTTCAGGTTCTCAAAGATCGTCTCGAACAGACAGCTTCCTGACGAAATGCTTTGATAGCGGTTTCGTGCCATGAGCGTGTGCCGGGGTGCCATATGACGTCTTTGTCCGAGCAATAAGCGAAGTTTATATGGAACCCTCCATCCCGCGCCCGCGTTCATGGGATGAAACTTTTTACGTCACAGCAGGAGATAGCCGAAATGCTGTATATTGTTGAAAAAGCCCTGAACGAGATCGAGGCCATGCCGCGTGACGAACGCGAAAGCTTTGCCCATCTTGATGGCGAAATCAATGAAGCGGTCGAGAAGCTGAAAGTTTTAAAAGCGAAACTTGAAGCGGAAAAAGACAGTAAGTAGCATAATCGCACACTAATAGAGGTCGTCGCCGAAGCCCTCTATTAGAAGCTTGGTTTTGTTAGCATCAACCAAACGATCAGCAAGACAGAGAGAAAAGCTGGAAAACCGAACACCAGCCAAACGCGGTAAAGCCGGTGATAGGTTTCAGGCAAATTGCTGTTTGCTAAAGCTGCTTTATTTGCAATGTCACGCAACCGGATTTGTATCCATACCACCGGCAACCAAAATGCTCCAACGACGATGTATAATCCGATTGATGCCATTAACCATGGCTCGGTCAGAGGCCAACCGACCTCGCGCGCGAGAAAGTAACCCGTAATTGGTTGTATTGCAGCGGCAGTTGCTGTGAACACGGTATCTGCCAAGACGACAATTCTACTGACATGTGCAATCATCTCCGCATTTCCCCAATGGTTTGATATAACGAAGAAAAATGCGATTCCTGCGCCCGTTCCGAAAAGTACGCAGGCTCCAATGATATGAGAGTAAAGTAGGATTTCGTATGTCATCGTTCTTCAAGAATAGAAATAGTGAACATTGTAAGTACGATTGAAGGGATCACTTTGATCATCGGGCCAAGCGGATCAAGCCATAAGTCCGGTGCGGTGAACAAACTGGCTATGATGTATGCTGCAGATATTGTGATCATGCCAATACAAGCAAGCCGAGATAATTTTCGAACGAGAACAGCTGCTCCCAATGTGATGTCAGCGATGATGCCTGAAAGTATGAGAAGTTGTGCCAGGTCATCGCTTATCCCTCGCTTTGTTAATACGTCCTGCGCTGTTGGAAACGACACGATTCCGATAATGCCACTGGCGAGCCAGAAAATTGCGAGAACGGTAATGGCAAGTGGAAGCCCCAAGTATAATTTTGCAAACCAGCGTTCTTGGATTGTTGCGGGCATAGACTCCATCGTTTCCTTCATGGATCGGCAATTTTGGTTGCCTGTCATTTTCCAAGTTTGAGCGTTGCCGCAGATGCCACTCTTGAGTGTCTCTAGAGCAGTCGTTCGCAACGGGGAACGCCATCCTAGTAGGCCAAGCATATCAGCAATTAGACCAATAAGTTTGATTGACCAGAGGGGTGCTGGGAGAGTTACACGCCATGGCTTAAGGCCTAACCAGCTTCGAAACTCCTTTTTAAGTTCGTCAAAGCCTTGGCTTTCTTCTTCTGTAATATCGGCGACTGTGTTCTGTGGAAGTAACCCAGTTGCTGCCTTTGTAATTGCGCGGGTGAGGTCGTCAATCGATACGGTTTGTATTTGCGCATCTGGAAATATCTGGATGTTTACCAAAGGAAATGCAGCCGCAGCTCGCAGAAGTGCTGTTCCACCATACGCATCGCGACTTATGACAAGGGTCGGGCGAAGAACGTGCCAGTTTAGTTGGCTGTTCATCAAAACGTTGTCGCCACGTGCTTTGCTTTTCATAAACTCGGTGGATGCCTGTTCGCTTGCTCCGGCAGCTGATACTTGAATGAAAGTCACGTCAGTGCCTGCAAGTGCTTGAGTGATGTTTCCAATCGAATTCACATGGATAGCATTGAGATCGTCATGCGCACCATCCTGAAGCGCGCCAGCAGCATTGACGATAATATCCGCATCCCTTAGTCGTTCTTTCCATTCGGCGGCGGAGGCTGTCCCGATATCGACCGCATGCCATTTAACCTGATCGTTGCTGCGTCTTCCTTTTTCTAAAGATCGCCCGACGCCCGTTACGTCGAATCCTGCAGAAACAAGTCTGTGAATACACGCAGAACCGATGAGGCCATAGCCGCCGAGGACGTAAACCTTCTTGTTCATTTTCAGCAGTCCCTCGTCCACAAAATAATAATTTAAAGAACTCCCAATTGTTCTATACGGCAGGCAAACCGGAAGTCACTGGAAACAATTAGTGATTGTGTTTTGTATGTTTTATCAGGCCCAGCATTTCCTCGACCGCGGCGGTCGGGTTGGTGGTGCCCGAAAGCACATCGGCCTCAAGCGTTTTAAGCCGTTCCGCGACGTCATCACGCTTGGTAAATGTTTCCAGCAACCGATCACGCAGCATGCTCCACATCCAGTCGTGTTGTTGACGGGCACGTTTGGCGGCAAATTCGCCTTCCTTGTCCATCACAACCCGATGCTGGTTGATCAGATCCCAGATGGTATCAAGCCCGTCATTGATCAGGGAGGACACCATCACCGATTGTGGACGCCAATGCTTGCTGGTCGGTTGCAGGATGCGAAGGGCAGATGAATATTCGCGTTTGGCTTCACGCGCCTTGGCCGGATCGGCATCGGCCTTATTGACTGCGATCAGATCGGCGATTTCAAGCACACCTTTTTTGATCCCCTGAAGCTCATCCCCCGCACCGGGCAACATCAGGACAAGGAAAAAGTCGGTCATTTGAGCGACCATGGTTTCGCTTTGTCCGGCCCCGACGGTTTCAACCAGCACCACGTCAAACCCGGCGGCCTCGCACAGTAAAATGGTTTCACGGGTCATGCGATTGACGCCGCCCAAATAGCCGCTGCTGGGCGATGGGCGGATATAGGCGTTTGGATCAATCGACAGTTCGTTCATTCGGGTCTTATCACCCAGAATGGACCCGCCGGTCCGCGCGCTGGTGGGGTCAACCGCAAGCACGGCAACTTTTTTGCCCGCCTTGGTCAGGTTTTTGCCAAAGGCCTCGATAAAGGTGGATTTGCCAACACCGGGAACGCCCGTAATGCCAATGCGCTGTGATCCGCCTGTGTGGGGCATCAGTTGGGCCAGAACGGCCTGTGCCTGATCAAAGTGTTTGGCATTGCGGCTTTCGACCAGCGTGATCGCGCGTGACAGGATTGTGCGATCCCCTGCCCGCACACCGTCGACAATCTGGTCGGTCGTCAGGACACGTCGGCGCACAGCCTTGCGCGGGCTGACAGTGCCGCCCGAGCCCGCCGGTATGGTGCGCAGAGTTTCTTTCACCGCCTGTCCTTGTAACTGTGCTGCTATGCTGCTTCGTCGCCCGCTTGGTTTAACTTTTCTAGCAGGTCGGATGCCGCTTCGGCAATCACCGTTCCCGGTGGGAAGATCGCCTCGGCCCCAGCTTCGAACAGTTTGTCGAAATCCTGTGGCGGGATGACGCCCCCCGCAACAATCATGATGTCTTCGCGGCCAAGTTTATCAAGTTCGGCACGTAGTTGCGGCACCAATGTCAGGTGACCTGCGGCAAGTGAACTGGCACCGACAATATGCACATCGTTTTCAACCGCCTGTTTTGCGGCTTCTTCTGGCGTTTGGAACAGTGGGCCGATATCGACATCAAAGCCAAGATCGGCAAAGGCAGTTGCAATGACTTTCTGACCCCGGTCATGCCCGTCCTGACCCATTTTGGCGATCAGGATACGCGGACGGCGGCCTTCGTTTTCCTCGAACGTCTTGATCAGGCGATCCACCTTGGCAAGCGCCTCGTTATCCGCCCCGACTTCGGTTTTATAGACACCCGCGATGGAACGAATAACCGCCTGATGACGGCCATAAACCTTTTCAAGCGCATCGGAAATCTCGCCCACCGTGCATTTGGCGCGTGCGGCCTGAACGGCAAGTTCAAGAAGGTTGCCTTCGCCACTATCGGCGGCATTTGTCAGCGCCGTCAGCGCACTTTTTACCGCGCCATCGTCACGTTCTGCCCGCAGGCGCTCAAGCTTGGCAATCTGCTGACGGCGGACTTCGGCGTTATCGACCTGAAGCACATCGACCAGGCGGTCATCAGTAACGCGGTATTTATTAACCCCGACAAGGGTCTGCCGACCACTATCGATGCGGGCCTGTGTGCGTGCGGCGGCTTCTTCGATGCGCATTTTGGGAATACCGGCCTCAATCGCCTTGGCCATGCCGCCCTGTTCTTCTACCTCGGCAATATGGGCCCATGCCTTTTCCGCCAAATCGCGGGTCAGGCGTTCGACATAATAGGATCCACCCCATGGATCGATGGCGTTGGTGGTGCCACTTTCCTGTTGCAGGAAAAGTTGCGTATTACGTGCAATCCGTGCCGAGAAATCGGTCGGAAGTGCCAAAGCTTCGTCAAGGGCATTGGTATGCAACGACTGGGTATGGCCCTGTGTCGATGCCATGGCCTCGACACAGGTACGGATGACGTTGTTAAACACATCCTGCGCGGTAAGCGACCAGCCTGATGTCTGGCTATGGGTGCGCAGCGACAGTGACTTGGGGTTTTGCGGATCAAACTGTTTGATCATCTTGGCCCAGATCATGCGCGCAGCCCGCATTTTGGCAATTTCCATAAAGAAATTCATGCCCGTCGCCCAGAAGAACGACAAACGCGGCGCAAATTTATCAATAGGCAAACCTGCCGCTTGCCCCGCGCGGGCATATTCAATGCCATCTGCCAGGGTATAGGCTAGTTCAAGATCGGCGGTCGCCCCGGCTTCTTGCATGTGGTAGCCCGAAATCGAGATCGAATTGAATTTCGGCATGTTTTGCGAGGTAAAGGAAAAGATGTCCGAAATGATCCGCATCGAGGGTTTCGGCGGATAGATATAGGTGTTGCGCACCATGAATTCTTTGAGGATGTCGTTCTGAATGGTGCCCGACAGCTTCTCGCGCGCAACACCCTGTTCTTCGGCAGCCGCAATATAAAGCGCCATGATCGGCAAAACTGCACCGTTCATGGTCATCGATACCGACATCTCATCAAGCGGAATGCCATCAAAAAGGGTGCGCATGTCATAGATGCTGTCAATCGCCACACCGGCCATGCCGACATCACCGGCAACGCGGGGATGGTCGCTGTCATAACCGCGGTGTGTGGCAAGGTCGAAGGCAATCGACAGGCCCTTTTGCCCGGCGGCAAGGTTGCGGCGATAGAACGCGTTGGATTCTTCGGCGGTCGAAAAACCGGCGTATTGGCGAATGGTCCAGGGACGCTGAACATACATGGTGGGGTAGGGGCCGCGCAAAAACGGCGGCATGCCCGGCATGGTATCAAGGTGATCAAGGCCGTCCAGATCAGACGGGCCATAGGTCGGTTTGACGTCGATGCCTTCGGGCGTGGTCCAGGACGTTGCCTCAAACGGGTCTTTGGCTGCGGCCGTCGCGCCGTCAAACAGCGGAAGGTCGGAGAAATCAGGAATGCGGGTCATGATTATTTATCCCCCCGTGCGCCAGATAAATGATCCATTGCCGTTCGGCAGGTATGAGGAACGTCAGTGCCGACGTAAATAAAGTCATCAATGCCCGCGGCCTCATATCCGGCCCGCGCATCGCCCGGATGACCGGCAAGATAGACCAGCGATGCCCCGGCAGTCTTAAGGGCAGTGGCAACATCGGCGGCCATATCGCCATATTGCGGATCAGATCCGCAAATCACCGCGATTTTGGCACCCGACGCGGTGAAGGCCTTTGCAACTGACTTGGCATCCGCAAAGCCGGTGTTGGTGATCGCCTCAATCCCGCCGGCTTCAAAGAAGTTCCGGGCAAACATCGCGCGCGCAGTGTGCTGGGCAACCTTGCCCAGATTGGCCAGAAAGATTTGCGGGAAGGTGCCTGTTTTGGTCTTGTAGCCATCCGCACGTTTGCGCAATGTCTCATACGGTTCGGACAAACGATGCGGGGTCAGGGCCGGAACCGTCGTCGCGGCACTGGTGCCATAAAGATCGGTATACATATGGCCGATGGTTGCCCCTTTGCGCGCGGCCTCCATCAAACTCGACAGTGTCGCGCCAACCGTTTCGGTGTATTTGGTTTGGCGGGCCTTGCCATTGGCCTGAATGGCGTCAAGGTCGGGCGCATCGCAGGTGACTTTGGCTTCGGAAATATTGGGGAATTCAGAAACACCGGTCAGCGGATCGCGCCGGTTTGCGACGCGTTCTTCACGCGTGTGCCAAACGGCTTCAATGTCTTTTTTCAAACTGCCGTTGGCAAGGGCGGCGACAATGCCACCGGATGCTTCAAGCGACTGGAACTTGGCCCATGCGGCCTTGGCAAGGTCGCGGGTCATGTTTTCGATAAACCATGCGCCCCCTGCCGGATCAATCACCCGGTGAACGTTGCTTTCTTCTTGCAGGATTAATTGTGTGTTGCGCGCAATACGTCGGGTAAACCCATCGGGCAGGCCGATTAAATGGTCGTATGGCAGGCAGACAACACTATCAGCCCCGCCCAGACCCGCGGCAAAGCTTGTCACCGTCGTGCGCAGCATATTGACCCATGGATCAACCTTGCTCATCGCCATTTCGGCCGAGACAGCATTGATCGAAATTGAGGCGTCTTCGGCACCCGATGCGGCCAGAATGCGGGTCCACATCAGGCGCAAGGCGCGCAGCTTGGCGATCCCGGCAAAGAAATCCGTGCCAATGGCGACGTTAAACACCATCGCCCCGGCGGCCTGATCAACCGCCATGCCGGTATCGGTCAGCGCGCGTAAATAGGCGACACCAGATGCCAGCAAACAGGCAAGCTCCTGCCCATCGGTCGCACCGGCATTGTAATAGGGCGCACCATTGACCGAAATTGCCGTGCCCATCGGGAAAAGGTCAATCAGTTCGGCAGTGATGTTTGCGGTTTGGCGTAATGCGTCATCGGTGGAGCAGGGCAGGGTTCCGGTGCTGGCAAGCGTTCCGATGGGGTCAATGTTAAAGGCCGGGGCGGCTTCATTCGCACCATCTTCATCGGTCATGCGGGCGGCCAACATGGCCGCGGCTGGAATGGCGGCGGCCCCGCCATCAAGTGCGATGGTCGCAAGGTTGGTGTAGACGTCGCTTAATGCGCATTCAAGATCGGCCAGACAATGAATGGCAATGCCATCCACGCCGACCTCGCCCGAACTGATTTCGCGTCCCTTGCGTGCGGCCGCATCAAGCTTAAGCAAGATGGATGTCGCACCATTTTCAAGGTCGTCGAGGACCGCGGCATTTGTGACGATGGGGTCGGGATGCGTATGAAGTTGACGAATGTCCCAGCCAGTCACCGTTTCGCGTGGTTCAACCGACGCGCTGAGCACGTCGTGTATCAGACGGGTGTCGGCATCCTGATCGCCCTTGGTATAAAGCGGCTGAAGGGCAAAGCCGTCGAGTGTTTTGGTGACGAGCTTTTTCTCAAACGACGCCCCTTTAAGGGCTTCCTCGGCGAGGGTGCGCCAAGCTGCATAATCAGCAGACGGAAATTCGGATGCCAGCTTAAGCGGGTCTGTCATGCTTTCTCCCGGTCGGAACGTTTCCGAATTAATGATACTAGGGTCAAACCACATTCACATAATCGTACCGGTTGCCCGGATTCCCGACCATATTGCCATATCGTCGTTGCGACATGGCGGTTTATAGCATCTGGCTTTAATTCCGTAAATAGGCATGGAAATACCTATTTAGAAGGAGGGCAAAGCCGAATGATCTTCTTTCCGTAACGTCAATTGGCAGAATTCCGGCTGTTTTCTATTCCAGAAGGTCCGTTTCAAATAGATCGCGGACCGTCGGTCTGCATTATACTTTGGCCTGAATGTGGAAAAGAAGAGGCACGCAGGCGCAAATATTTAGGCGGTTTAACCAATTTGACATTTTCATCTGTCAATTTGTGCTTGTCCCAATTCTCGGAGTATCGCCATCCATGAACGCGCTCAGCGCCATGCCGTCGCAAGCCAGTCCTGACGGGCTTGTTGCCTTTGCCGACGACAGTCCCAGTGCCAAAGCAGCCCTTGAAACGGTGCTGCGCCGTGCCGGATATGACGTGGCAAGTTTTGACTGTGCCGATGATCTGATTGATCAGCTTGACGGGCTTTATCCGCGCGCCATCATTCTGGATATCGAAATGCCCGGCATGAGCGGATTTGAAGCTTTTTGTGAAATCCGCCGCCGGTATCCCAATGCGACCAATGTGCCGGTGTTCTTCTTTTCCGCGCATTATGATTCCGATACCCGCGCACAGGCAGATGCGCTGGGGGCGGCCGACTTCATCAGCAAGGATGCCAGCCCGACCGTGGTGCTTGAACAGCTTAACCGCGTGCTCGGCAAAGCCATCAGCACCTGTTAGCACCCTTGCCAATTCATATCTCATGACGCGAGCGCGCCCTGCCTGTTACGCAGGGCGTTGTTGCATCTGGCGGGCTCTGCCAAGTTCGATGGTGCGATTTGAATCACCATGAACGTGATACAGCCGATCCGTTGATAAGGTGGTTTCTGGATTGATCGACGGTGTGCTGACCAATCGCTCATAGATCGGGGCGAGGGGCGTTTTCATCGCATCAAACAACTGATCATAACTGTCCAGAACGAAATAGGTTTTCTGGAAATCATCAATTGCGTAATCGGTCGCCATCACCCGTTCAAGATCAAAGCCCACCCGGTTTGGCGTCGGGTCTGTGACCGAGTAAATAGTTTCGGTTTGCGATGACAACATGCCTGCCCCATAGGCCCGCAAGCCATGATCGGTCATGATCAAGCCAAACTCGACCATGTACCAGTACATCCGCGCAAGGTTTTTAAGCCCGCCTGTGGCAATGGCTTCCGGCCCCTTGGCACCGTAAGCTGCAAGATAATCGGCAAAGACCGGGTCATAGAGCATTGGCACATGACCAAAGAAATCATGGAAAATGTCGGGTTCGACCAGATAATCCATTTCTTCTGGTGTGCGCAGCCAGACAGTCACCGGAAAGCGGCGATTGGCAAGGTGATCGAAAAACACCTCATCCGGCACAAGCCCCGGAACCGCAACCAGTTGCCAGCCGGTTGCGCCAAAAAGCTGTTCACTGACCCGGCCAAAATGCGGGATGCCGTCGGCGGCATCCAGCTTTGACAAGTTGGCAATGTAATCATCGGCGGCATAGCCGGGCAGAATGGCCGATTGACGGGCATAAAGCTTACGCCACAGGTCATGTTCAGCCTTGCTATACGCCTGCCAATCTTGCGCAATGGTATAGTCATCTTCGATGTGGCTGTAATCGCCTCGCAGATCGTTTCCCTTGGTCATGGCGGGTCCTCTTTCGGGTTCTGATGCCAATTTACAGCGGATATTTTACATCAAATTCCATGTCATTTTCTGGCGAATAAAATACCATTTTGCGCTATGATTGAATGAAAGTGACCGAAAGTTAATAATGTAAGGTGCATAATGACCGGCCTGAGCTTAAGCGTGACTGATATCCGTATTTTGCAGATTCTGCAAAATGAGGCCGGGATCAGCAATGTCGCACTTGCCGAAAAGGTTGGCATGTCGCCATCCCCGTGTTTGCGACGGGTCAAACAGCTTGAAGCATCCGGGGTAATCCGCCGACAGGTGGCGCTGTTGGATCGCAAAAAGGTCGGGCTTGGCGTTCTGGCGACCATTCAGGTACGCCTGCAACGCCATACCGAAGCCGGGGCAGAGGATTTTGCTCATGCGATGAATGACCTTCCCGAAATTCTGTCCTGCTGGGCAATGACCGGGCGGCAGGACTTCCTGCTGGTTGCGGTGGCCAGCAACATTGAAAGTTTTGGTGATTTCGTAACCCACCAGTTGCTTTCAATGGCCAATGTGCGCGATGTGCAATCTAGTTTGGTGCTCAAGGAATATAAGAATCACACAGCGATCCCTTTGCCAAAGGCTATTTGAACGCATTGGCCAAGTTTGGTGTGCGCGACGTGCTGTGCTTGCTTTTGGGGGCGGGTTTGGGCATAGGAAGATGACGTTCTGATCCCGTCCCACCAATGCCGGAGCACAATGATGTCGCACGCAGCCAACCCGATCCTTGTCGAAGCCACCCGTGGATCGATGGTCGAAAGTTTCCATCGCGGGCGATATGTCGTGATGAAGGCCGATGGCACAGTGGTGGCCGAGGGCGGCGATATTGATGCGCTGATGTATCCACGTTCCGCAATCAAACCATTGCTGGCGATCCCCTTGGTCGAAAGCGGGGCGGCGGACGCGTTCAAGCTTGAGGACAAGCATATCGCGCTGGCCTGTTCATCGCATAATGGCGAGGAAGAACACGCCAATACGGTTAAGGCATGGCTCGAACATATCGGGTTGTCGGTCGAAACACTCGAATGTGCGCCGCATTATTCCATTCATCAGCCCGCCGGGATTAAACAGGCTGGTGATCAGGTCACCTTGACCAAGGCGCATAACAATTGTTCGGGAAAGCATTCCGGGTTTTTGACGACGGCCCAGCATCTGGGCGATACCCCGGCGGGCTATATCAACGAGTCTCATCCGGTTCAGCAACGCCTGATCAAGGTGCTTGAGGACATGGGTGATTGTGATTTGTCATCGACCCCGCGTGGTATTGATGGCTGTGGCATTCCGGTGATTGGCATGCGGTTGCGTGATCTTGGTCTGGCCATGGCGCGTATGGCCGATCCATCCGGGTTGGACGCCAAACGCATCGAGGCGATCAAACGCATTCGCAAGGGCTGTGCCGCGGCCCCCTTCATGGTGGCCGGGACCGGTCGTTTCTGTACCGGGATCATGGAAGAATGCGGTGAAGACGCACTGGTCAAGGTTGGAGCCGAGGGCGTTTATTGTGCCGCCTTCCCAAAACAGGGACTTGGTGTGGCACTTAAAATCGATGACGGCACGCAACGCGGGGCCGAGGTCGCAATGGGCGCGATCCTGCGTCAGCATGGCGTGATTGATGATGCCAAGGCAGAAACGCTCAAGAAATACCTGACACCGGTTCTGACCAACTGGGCGGGAAAATATGCCGGTGACATGCGTCCGGCATTTTAGGGCCAAAAGACCTATTAGTTTGAACCAAAGGGGACGTGATGCAGACCGTTGCGGCCTATATCGCAGCAGCACTTGCCGAAATTGCCGGATGCTTTGCCTTTTGGGCGTGGCTGAAATCGGGCAAGTCGGTGCTGTGGGTCATTCCGGGGATTGCGTCGCTGATTGTCTTTGCGTGGTTGCTCACCCGTGTTGACGCGGCCTTTGCCGGGCGGGCTTATGCGGCTTATGGCGGGGTCTATATTGCCGCATCTGTTTTCTGGCTGTGGATTGTCGAGCGCGCTGTGCCTGATCGTTGGGATTTAACCGGTATGGCGATTTGTCTTGTCGGGGCGGGCGTCATTTTGTTCGCGCCGCGTTAATGCAAACGGCTGCGTTGCAGGCTGGCCTTGGTTGACCACGGCTTAGTCGTTGGTCAGTTGCTTGTATTTTCCCGAGACGATCCGCGCAATGCTGGTCCATTCCTCGATACGTGACGCTTTTCCGATCTGCTCGAGATAGGTCAAATCAATGTCGCTTTCGACCGCACCCCCGGCATCAATAATGGCGATCTCGCGGGTCAAATGTTGCGCGACGTAGATCGCGGTAACTGCATTCATTTCCTTATGAGGCAAGTCCATCGGGCGGTGGTGATAGGCAACTGCCTGAATAACCGGGGCAGGAAACCCCCATAACCCCAAAAGATAGGCCCCGATTTCAGGGTGCCCTGCACCAAACTGTTCTTCTTCTGCCTTTTCAATCGGGATGTTTTCCTGTTCAACTCGGTCGGTCACCAGCTTCATTTCATCGGGGCGATTGGCATAGAGGATCAGGGTGCCGATATGACTGAGCATGCCGATTGATGGGACGGCATGGCACACTTCGCGCGGCAGTTTTTCATATTCGGCAATCAATGCCGCTGTGACACCAATTTGCTGGCTTCGGTGACATAGGCGTTTCAGGCTTGCCGCCTGGTTTCTGGGGCCGTCAAAGCCGCGGTAAACGCCAATAAACAGTGCCAATGCCTTAAGCGTCTCCATGCCGAGCATCCGTACTGCATGGGAAACCGAGAAGACTTTTTGCGTAATGGCAAAATAGGATGAATTGGTAAGTTTCAGGACCTCGGTGGTCAGTGCAATATCGGCTTCAACAATCTTGCACACGCTTTCAGGCGAATAGTGCGGGGTGTTGAACAATGATTGAAGCTGCAGATAGGTATCGGGTGGAGACGCCAGACTTTTGGCATTTGCCACCAATGTCCGCATCTCCGGGCTTTGCAGCCGCTGTCGCAGGCTAAGCGCATTTTCGATGCTATCAAGCAGGGTTTGATTGTCGCAGGGTTTGCTAAGGAACTGATGCGCGGGGCCGATGGTCCGCAGATAGGAATCGTTGCTGGCGTGCCCGGTTAAAATGATCCGAACCGCATCAGGCTGGATTTTCTGCATTTCTTCGAGAAGCGCCACCCCGTCCATTCCCGGCATTTGAATGTCGGTGACAATGACATCAAAGGATTGGTCTTTTGCCATGCCGAGGGCCGCAGAACCGCTATTGGCGAAATGAAGGTTCCAGTCTGGCCGTAAAGTTTTCAGGCGCCGTCGCAGCCCCTGCAAAACGTTGGCGTCGTCGTCGACAAACAGAATGTGATGCATTGACCCTGCGCAGCAATTTTGGAGAAAGCTATCTTTTGCAGATGGTCCTTGATCAGACGTATGACAAGGCGGCTTGGGGAACCCGCGACTTTGGGATTATTGCGAATCGCGACAATACGGCCCACTTTAAAATTGGGAGGTGGCAACGATATCGTGTTTATGAGACTGCTGTGCTTATCGTCGCGCTGTCAAAGGTGCTGCCGCCCTACGCGTTTGTATATGATATGGCGGCTAAATATTTATAAACACGCGATATTTTGTGGAAATGTCAGATTTTGTAAGACTGTTGATGCGCGAGTAGGACTAGACTTAAAGAATATTCTAATCAACGTAGAACAAGACTGTTAAATGACCGGGGATTCGGCCCAGTAAATGACATCACGCGCAGAATTAATTGATGGCATTAAGAAGCACCAACTCTATGTGACGAAGCAGCCCGGGGGCCGTCGCATGCAGTTGCGTAATGGCAATCTGTCACGCATCAAGATGAGTAAAATCAGTCTTGAAGATGCCGTTCTGCCAGGCGCGAATTTTATTCAGGCAACCATCCGCGACGTTTGTTTTGATTTTTGTGATTTGTTTGGCACCAATTTTGTCGAAGCCAACCTTGAAGGATCAAGCTTTATCCGGGCTGATTTGCGCGGTGCGAACATGGCGCGCGCCAAATTGCGCAATGCCAACCTTAAGGGGGCTGACCTTCGATCCGGTGTGATGGTGGTGGTTGACGGCGGTCGCGAAAGAAAAGTCAAACGCGCCACCGATCTTGCCAACGCGGATATGGAAGGGTCGATGCTTTCGGGGGCGAATTTTGCTGAAAGCAACATGTCGGGATCACGCTTGGTCGATGCAGACCTGAGTGATGCCAACATGTTTGCAGTTAATCTGGCGGGTGCGGATTTGACCGGATGTAACCTGTCGGGGGCGAAGCTTAAAAACGCCAACCTTAAAGGTGCACGGCTTAAGGACAGCCTTCTGGTCGGCACCGATTTGACAGGGGCGAACCTGCGTAATGTCGATTTGGCCGGTGTTGATCTTTCACAGGCAAATATCGCTAATTCCATTGGCAGCAAAGCGGTTACCCCCTTGCCCGATGATATTCGAGAATTGGTCAATGGTCATAGCGAGTGGCTGGCCAGCAACGGACAGACCGGAACGCCTTTGAATGCGACTGGACGTGACCTGACCGAAATGGATTTTTCTGGACTGGATTTATCTGCCGCCTGCTTTGATGATTGTATTCTGCGCAACGCGTTGTTCGTTGATACGATTCTTGCGATGTCATCAATGCGCAATGCGGATTTATCGCGTGCACGGCTGAACGGATCGATTTTGAACGGCATTCGACTGTCAAACGCAGTTTGCACCAAATCTGTTTTTCAGGGGGCCAAGTTCGGGGGTGTCGCGCAACTTGATGGTCAGGGTAAGAAAACCGGTTCGGTTTGGCGTGCGGACCTAACTGGGGCCGATTTCTCAAAGGCCGATATGCGTAATGCTGTTTTCGACGCACCGAAGATGAAAGGTGCCAGCTTGAAGAACGCCAATATTTCAGGGGTTTCTTTTGGTGATACCGATCTTGGCGATGTTGATTTAAGCGGTGCAAATATCGGTGCAATCCTGACCGGAACCATTCCTGAATAGGTCTCTGGCAGCGCCTTGCTATTGCTGGCTTTCGGGGTGTCATGCGATGCCCGATTAGAAACGAATCCCCGACATCAAAAGAATATTACGGTTTTGCAAGGCGTTAAAAGCATTGCGTTACAGCGAAACTGTTGCATTCTGTTTGCTTAATTCAAAAATGTTAATTTAGTGGTCGGGGAATATTCGCAAGATGGATTCGCGTTCAGATCTGATTGATGCCATCAAAAAGCATCAACTGTATCTCAATCAAAAGCCAGGTGGGCGGCGCATGCAAATGCGCAGTGCCAACCTGTCGCGCATAAAAATGAGCAAAATCAGCCTTCAGGACGCCATTCTACCCGGTGCAAATTTCATTCAAGCGACCGCCCATAAAGTCTGTTTCGATTTTTGTGATCTGTTTGGGGCCAACTTTGTTGAGGCCGATCTTGAAAGGTCGAGTTTCCAGCGGGCTGATCTGCGCGGCGCGAACATGGCGCGTGCCAAGCTGCGCTACGCCAATCTAAGCGGCATTGATCTGCGTGCAGGCATTATGGTGATTGTCGAAGGTTCGCAGGAACGCCCGGTCAGTAAGGCCGCCGACATGACCAGTACCGATCTTGAAGGGGCGATGATGTGGGGGGCTAACCTGACAGGTGCCAGAATGTCAGGGGCGAGCCTTTCAAAAACCGATCTTAGTGATGCGAACATGTTTGCAGTCAACCTTGAAGGTGCCGATTTGACCGGCTGTAACCTCAATGGGGCAAAGCTACGCAATGCGAACCTCAAGGGGGCAAAACTTGCGGAATGTAATCTGGTCGGTGCGGATTTAAGTGGGGCCAACCTTCGCAACGTTGATATGACGAATGTCGATTTGTCCCAATCCAATACATCAAATTCAATCGGGGGAGGAACGTCGTCAGCACCACTGGTGGACGATATTCGCGATCTGGTGAATGGCCATAGTGAGTGGCTGCTATCAGACGGGAAAAACGGTGCGCCCATGATTGCGGTTGGTCGGGATTTAACCGGGCTTGATTTTTCCGGTTTGGACCTCTCGGGTGCCTGCTTTGATAAATGTATCCTGCGCGGGGCATTATTCGTCGACACCATCCTTGCCATGTGCTCCATGCGTGACGCGGACATGAAGAAAGTTCGAATGAATGGTGCTGTGATGGATGGCGTTCGAATGGCCAATTCCGATTGCAGCGAAGCCATTTTTCAAGGGGTCAAATTCGGTGGGATTGATCAGCGCGACAAAAAAGGTGCCAAGACCGGGACGATGTGGCGCGCGGACTTAACAAACACGAATTTTGAACAGGCCGATTTGCGGAACTCGGTTTTCGATGAAGCACAAATGAAGGGCGCCAATCTGACAAAGGCAAACGTTGCCGGGGTTGCCTTTGGGGACACAGACTTAAGCGATGTGGAACTTGAAGGGGCAAATGTCGGCTTGGTTCTGAACGGCAATATTCCCGGACGTAGATGATCATTTCTGTGATCTATCCAGTGCAAAACGGAAAATGCCGCCTGTCAAAGGCGGCATTTTGTTTGTGCGGTTGGTTGTAGTCGTTAATCAGCTACGGTAATCAGCATTGATCGAGATATAGCCATGCGTCAGGTCACAGGTCCAGACGGTGGCCGCCCCATCACCAAACCCAAGATCAGCAACGATATCGATGTATTGACCCTTGATATGCGCCTCAACCGGGGTTTCATCATAATCTTCGACGCGCTCGCCATTTTTGGCCAGCACAATCCCGCCGATTGAAATGGTCAGTTTGTTGGGATCAGCGGTGACGCCGCATTTTCCAACCGCCATGACAATACGGCCCCAGTTGGCGTCTTCACCGGCAATCGCGGTTTTGACCAGCGGCGAATTTGCAATCGCCTTGGCAGCAATCTTGGCTTCTTTTTCGCTGACGGCACCTGTGACATTTACCGTGATGAATTTGGTCGCACCTTCGCCGTCGCGCACGATCTGATGGGCAAGATCACGCAGCACGCCTTCAAGGGCGTCTTTAAACTCGGTCAATGCCAGGTCATCCATACCCGAAACGGCATCGTTGCCCGCCTTGCCAGTTGCTGCGAGAAGGACCGTATCAGACGTTGATGTATCGCTATCAACCGTGATGGCATTGAAGCTGCGGTTGTTGCAATCGGCCAAAATCGCCTGAAGAGCCGCATGCGGGATGGCCGCATCGGTGAAAATAAAACCAAGCATGGTTGCCATGTTTGGTTCGATCATCCCCGATCCCTTGGCAAAGCCGGAAATCGAAACCGACGTGCCATTGATCGTTGTCGTTGCCGAGGCGCCCTTGGGGAAGGTGTCAGTCGTCATGATGGCCTTGGCAGCATCAAGCCAACTGGCATCATTGGCAAGCAAGTCGCCCATGGCATCGGTGATGCGGTTGGCCGTGGTTGGTTCGCCAATTACACCGGTTGACGCGGTAAAGATCTCAGTTTTGTCACAGCCCAATGCCTTTGACGCGGTTTCGACCTTGTCTGCGACAAATTTCTCGCCAGCCTTGCCGGTAAAGGCAACAGAATTGCCCGCATTGACAAAAAATGCCCGTGCGGTGCCACCCTTAAGGGCTTCGCGACCCCAACGTACTGCTGCTGATGCGGTGGTCGATGTGGTGAACACTGCGGCAACCTGCGTACCCGGATCAAGTTCGGCCAGAAACACATCTGGTCGGCCTTTGTAACGAATTCCAAGCGTTGCGGTGTGCAGTTTGACACCGGCAATGGCCGGCAGTTCGGGAAAGGCCGCGGGGGCAAGCGGAGAAACTGAAGTCGCACCCATTTGTATCATTTCCTTCAAATGGCGTTGGTCAAAGAGACATCTGTCCATCCTGCCGTAATGGTGGCGAAAAGCAAGCAACAGAACTGGACATTATCTTGGAAAAAAAACGGGGCGAAGCAATGTGCCTCGCCCCGTTTGGAACCTGTTTGCATCAGAAACCTGATGGGCAAAGCCCGTATCAGTTTATTCTTTGGTTTCTTCTGCCGGTGCATCGCCTTCGGCGGGCATTGGGGCATTGTTGACGATGTCTGCATCTGCGCGCAGGCTTTCAACAAGATCGTCAATCGCCTTGCGGGTCAGTTCACCAACCATTTGCTGACGAACTTCTTCAAGCGACGGCTGGGTGCCTTCTTTTTTCTCTTCAACCATGATCACATGCCACCCAAACTGGGTCTGAACCGGTTCTTTGCTGTAGGTGCCTGACTCCATGGCAAAGGCTGCTTCGGCAAATGGCGCGACCATGTCGGCACTGCCAAAGAAGCCAAGATCACCGCCATTCGGGCCGGACGGACCGGTGGATTTTTCCTTCGCGAGTTCGGCGAAGTCCGCACCGTCATCAAGTTCGGTGATGATGGCTTTGGCGTCTTCTTCGTTCTCAAGCAGGATGTGACGGGCGTGAACCTGCGGTTCTGGCTCGTTGGTTTTCAGGAATTCTTCGTATTGTTCTTTGATAGCGTCTTCGCTTGCCGATTTTGCGATTTCACGATCAAGGAACGTTTCGGCAATGACGCGGCGTTCAAGTGCATCAACGCGTGCTTTGACTTCTTCGTCATCGGCAAGACCGGCATCACGGCCTGCGATCATCAGCAAACGCTGGTTGATTTCACGATCAACGAGTGTCGGTTTAAGCATTTCAAACGGAAGCTGTTGATACTGTTGCGGCAGACCCGCCTGGGTCGCGCGAACTTCAGATTCCAGGATTTCTTCACCATTGACCGTCGCAAGGACCGGATCTTCGGCCGGTGCAGCGTCCTGTGCCATGACAGGGGAAGCAAAAATAACGGATGCCAGTGACGCGGCAAAAAGGGTTCTGCGCAGCATAGTTTCTCCAGACTTTGATTTCAAAGGGGGATAACCCCCATCGCCTCTCCCCACGGGTAAATCACATAAGGCTTTATTGCACAAGGCTTCCCCGTGGCGACTGCGGTTTTTCGCAAAGCATTCTGTCCAAAATATGAAACGCTTATCTTTGCGTTTCATTATGTGGAGCAGAAGGGGGCTATAGAAAGGTCCTGAGCCTAGCCAGTCGTCGACAAATCAGATAGCCGTTTTGAGCGATGAACGCAGCATCGTGCGGCAGTTGTATGAAATTTCAAACAGGCTAAGCCGACCCGCCTGATGTCACGAGTGGACGAGGTGACCAAGGGGGGTATCAGGCTTTTACGTCAAACAGAACTTCGCCAACGGTGGCAATGCTTCCGTCATCGCGGGTGAAGTGCGACGTTGCGACCAGATCGCCCCCAATAAGACGCTTATCAATTGGTGTGATCATGGAAAGTGAAATTGATGTGATACCTTCGTCCATCAGGGTTGCCTGTTCACCATTGGCGCGCAGCAAAATTAATGCGCTGAAAACGGCGTCATTGGCATCAATCTTTCCGTCGTGATTGTCATCAAATTTGGCCAGTTCGGTAAAGCCGTCTGCGGCCCCGTTTTGATCACCAAACAATTCGGTGCCGTTATTGATTTTGCCGTCTTCATTGCGATCAAGGGCAAGAAGTGCGTCATTGCCGCGGATCCATGCGGTTTGATCGATGCTGCCATCGCCATCAATGTCAAACTGTTGACCGTCCTGCAGACTGGTGATGTCGATGCCATTGCCGTCAAGATCAAGGATAAGCGGGTCTTGCTGAAAGGCCTGTGCGATGTCGATACGGATGAGATCAATCTGTGCACGGAATTCGGAAATAGAAATATTGGCTGTGCTGCCAATGCTTGAAAACCGGCTTTCAATTTGAGTGAGATCAATCTCAGTTCTTTGCGACATTACACGAAACGCACTGACATCAATCTGGGGAGTACTGCCCGAAACATTTAGGGCAAGTTCCTTGGCCGTGATGGTTACCCCCGCCCCATTCGCGCCCGAAAGAGCAACATCTTCGAGCGACCCACCGGTCATGGCATTGGCAATTTCGCGGGCCTTTTCGGGTGGGATGCCCATCATGGCAAGAACGATAAACGCATCACGGTTCAGGCGTGTTTGTGCCTCGCTCAAGGCCGGTTTTAAGGCGTTAAACGCATCAAGTGGGTTTGTCTCGACCTGAAACACGGGCTGTCGGAACGCGGAAATGGCTTCATCGAGGCGCTTGCTGGCCTCGATGCTCAAATCAATTTGATCGGCAATTGCGCGTTCACGCGCCCGATCATTCCTGCTGCCGCCATTTGCCGAGTTCGACATATCTGGATTTGACATATCTGGCGCGTTTGCACCAACAGCACTTTGTGCCGCGGCATTCAGTGTCGCCGTTTGCGATGTCGACGGTGTGTTAAAAGACGGGGGGGTAAAAGTGGTGTGGTCGAACATTCAGCGCCTCCTTCCTGAAGGGCTGGGGATGCCGACATATGCGGCATCCCGAACGATTGATTAACTCAGAACTTCCTGTTCTTTAGGCCTGAACGTCTTGTTGTTGGGTTGGATCAAGGACGGGAACGGTTTCACCGGTCGGGAACGAGAAGGTCGCACCATTATCGTCCTGACCAAAACGGCCCATCGGCATCAACATATCAACCGTCAGGTTAAGCTGCGGTTTGCCCGTACCATCGTCTGGTGCGGACTGGTTAATGCCACGGACAATCAGGGTTGCCTGTTCCATGAACTGTTCGGTGATCTGCGCGTTGAGTGCGGCCATGCGTTCGGCTGCCAGTGCCTGACCAGACGCCGCTTCGCCGGAAGTCCCATCGGCGTTTTCACCGTCTTGACCATTGCCATCCGTGCCAACCGTTGCGTTCATCAGCTCGCGGATAAAGTCAGCAACGCCGTTATCGGACATGTCAAACAGAAGTCCGCCATTTTCGGCATTGGCTGGATTGCCAAGGACATCGACCAGCGAACCTCCGCCAAGACCATCCATCACCGCACCAAGGGCGCCAAGGGCTGCCCCCATGCTGTTGCCAATAGCAATGGCTTCGGTGCGGACGACTTCAATCTTGGAGGCCTGATAGTTAAACGAAAACTCGCCGGTTTCGTTATTGATGCTGATATCAAGCGACTGCACTGCCATCATCGCAGACTCGGACGTACCAACGGCCGAACCATTGGCACCGGCGTATGAAATTGCCGTGCGGCTATGACTTGCGATGGCTTGATCAAAGGAAAATTCAAACTGGTCTTCGCCTTTTGCCGCGTCGCGAATGCCATTAAACATGGCATCAGTGGCAGCAATGGCGTCGTCTTCAGTCATACCCGAAAGCTGAAACATTTCTTCGACGCTGCCGCGGACAAGCTCAAGCGATACGTCGAGTGCGCGTTCAAACAGTTCGTCGGTGGTCAGCGGCTTGGTTGAAAGCCCCTTACCACTGGCCGGGGCAAGTTGTGCCGAATTGTTATGCGCGGCCAGCGCATCATCAGAAAGAGCAACCGGATCGACCCGCTGTCGCGCGTTGGTATTGGTCTGCGCTGCATCCTGCTGGGTTTCGGTGCCGGGTTTTGTAAACTGCTGACGCGCATCCTGCAGGGCAGATTGCCCTTGTCGAAATGGATTAAGCGCGGAAAAATCGACCATTTCCTCCTCCTGAGGATTTCTTGACGGTCAGGTGCAGGTGACAAGTCCAAAAAGACAGGGCGTACTGAACCGGCGCGTCGAAAATGAGCTACTTGCTCATGCAGATTAAAATTGAACTGAAATTATACGTTGTTTTTTTTAGATTCTCAAGCAGCAAGCCGTCAGACGTTGTTTTGCAACAGATTGCAGGGGCTCCAAAGGCAAAAGTCAGGCCTGATTTTGGGGTGGAAGGGCGAAATATTCGCCCAGAACTGGCTAAAACCAGCCATAACATTAGCGATATTGGTTCGTTCCGTTGACAGATGGCGGGCAGGGTTCTATCTGTGATCGAGCCCCGGCCTGTGGTCGCTGCTCTATATCTGTTTATTCATTTGTTCAGGAACGTATTAATGCTCGGCTCCATCGCCCGGAAAATTTTCGGTTCTGCTAACGATCGTGAAGTCAAAGTCCTGCATGCCACGGTCGAGCAAATCAATGCCCTGGAACCCGAAGTCGAGAAACTCTCAGACGATGAACTGCGCGCCCGCACCGACTGGCTGCGCGAACGTCTGAAGAATGGCGAGACTCTCAAGGACATTTTGCCCGACAGCTTTGCGACGGTTCGCGAAGCTGCCAAACGTGTGCGCGGTGAACGTCATTATGATGTTCAGCTGCTTGGCGGCATGGTTTTGACATCCGGTAAAATCGCCGAGATGAAAACCGGTGAGGGTAAAACGCTCGTTTCGACTTTGCCGGTTTATCTGAATGCCATCGAAGGCAAGGGCGTTCATGTTGTTACGGTGAACGATTATCTGGCCCGTCGCGATGCGGAATGGATGGGCGAAGTTTATGGCTTCCTTGGTTTGACGGTCGGTGTGGTCATGCATGGCATGACCGATGACATGCGCCGTTCGGCATACGCCTGTGACATTACCTATGCCACCAACAACGAGCTTGGTTTCGATTATCTGCGCGATAATATGAAATTCCGCCTCGAAGACATGGTGCAGCGTCCGTTCAACTTTGCGATCGTCGATGAAGTCGACAGCATCCTGATTGACGAAGCCCGCACCCCGTTGATTATTTCCGGTCCCGCCGAGGACAGTTCGGAGCTTTATCGCGCCATTGACGCGCTGATCCCGAAATTGACCGGAGAAGATTATGAGAAAGACGAAAAAGCCCGCGCGGTTACCCTGACAGAAGACGGCACGGAAAATGCCGAACGTCTTCTGGGTGAAATGGAAATCCTGACCGAGGGCACGCTGTATGACGTTGCCAACGTTCACCTTGTCCATCACGTCAATCAGGCCCTGCGTGCGCATAAGCTGTTCCAGAAAGACACCGACTACATCGTCAAGGACGACAAGGTTGTCATCATTGACGAATTTACCGGTCGTATGATGGAAGGCCGCCGGTATTCCGATGGCTTGCATCAGGCACTTGAGGCCAAGGAACAGGTCAAGATCCAGAACGAAAACCAGACCTTGGCGTCGATTACGTTCCAGAACTATTTCCGTCTGTATCCGACCCTTGCGGGCATGACCGGTACGGCCATTACCGAGGCTGAGGAGTTCGAGGAAATCTACGAACTTAAGGTCGTCGAAATCCCGACCCATCGCCCGATTGCGCGTAAAGACGCCGATGACGAGATTTATCGCACCGCAAATGAAAAGTGGATCGCGATTTCCGAACTTCTGGCCGACTGCCATCAACGTGGTCAGCCTGCCCTTGTTGGTACGGTGTCGATTGAGAAGTCCGAAATTCTGGGCGCGCTTCTTAAGGAAAAGAAAATTCCGCACGAAGTTCTCAATGCCAAGCAGCATGAACGCGAAGCCCTTATTGTTGCCCAGGCAGGTGCGCCGGGTGCCATTACGATTGCAACCAACATGGCCGGTCGTGGGACCGACATTAAGCTTGGTGGTAACGTTGAGATGCGCGTCGAGCATGAATTGGCCGATGTCACTGACGAAGCCAAACGGGCTGCTGCGATTGAAAAAATCAAAGCCGAAGTCAAAACCGATCAGCAAAAAGTTCTTGATGCTGGTGGCTTGTTCGTCATTGGGACTGAACGCCATGAATCGCGTCGTGTGGATAACCAACTGCGTGGTCGTTCAGGCCGTCAGGGTGATCCGGGCGGGTCGAAATTCTTCCTGTCGCTTGAAGATGACCTGATGCGCATTTTCGGGTCTGAACGTATGGACGGCATGCTTCAGAAACTTGGTCTGCAGGAAGGTGAGGCGATCTATCACCCGTGGATCAACAAGGCGCTCGAAAAGGCACAGCAGAAAGTCGAAGGTCGTAACTTTGACATTCGTAAAAACGTGCTGAAATTCGATGATGTGATGAATGATCAGCGTAAGGTCGTTTACGAACAGCGCCGTGATTTGATGCAGGCCAAACATGTCGCCGAAGACGTTGCCGATATGCGTGCAGAGGTCATCGAAGACATGGTCGAAAAATTCTGTCCGGTAAAAGTCTATCCCGAGCAATGGGAAGTTGCCAGCCTGCACGAAGAAGTCACGCGTCTTCTGGGCCTCAATCTGCCGATTTCTGATTGGGTCAAGGAAGAAGGCATCGATCCTGAAGTCATGCGCGAACGGATTAGTAAGGCTGCGGACGATAAAATGGCGGCAAAGGTTGCCAATTATGGTGCCGATATCATGCGTCAGGTCGAAAAAAGTCTGATACTTCAGCTTCTGGATCAGACTTGGAAAGATCATCTTCTGGCACTTGACCATCTGCGTCAGGGCATTGGTCTGCGCGCCTATGGTCAGCGTGACCCGCTCAATGAGTTCAAGCGCGAAGCGTTTAACATGTTCGAAGGCATGCTGGTAACTTTGCGTGAACGTGTGACACAGATGCTGTCGCATGTTGAATTGCAAAGCACGCCGCGTGAAGAAGACCTTGAGCCGCGCCGCACGCAGCAAGAAATGCACGAAAATCTTACCGACCATACCGAAGGCGGTGATGACGGTGCCACGGCGCAGTCACGTCAGGCTGCCGGAAATGTTGACCCCAACAATCCAGCGACATGGGGCCGTGTTGCCCGTAATCAGCTCTGCCCATGTGGTTCGGGCAAAAAATACAAACATTGCCACGGTCAGCTCGGCTGATTGGATTGGCTGTGAAAAAGAAAACGCGCTTCTGACAGGAAGCGCGTTTTTTGTTGGCGGACAGTATGATGGTTTTAATCAGGAAGCTTTGTCTCGTGCGACCAACGGTTTGTCCGAAGCTGTTGGTAAATGGACGCGCAGGAACGATGTGACCGGTTCAAGCACATCGTCATTGGTTGTCAGATAGAACCCCAGTGCGATCAATGTTCCGGCATGACCGGCCTCGGGGATCTCAACCAGTTTGGTGTCCGGGGCCAATTTGGCCAAATTGCGCGAATTGCGCGGATAAACCGTATGATCGCGGGTTCCTGTGATCAGTAGCAGTGGCGGCATGTGTGTCAGGTCCATCTCGACCGGCTGACTTTTAACTGCTGGCGTGTCGCCAAAGGCATTCTGGGTTGCTTTGACGTCATAGGGATAAAAATCATACGGACCAGACAGGCCGATGATCCCGGCAATGTCACTGGCATGCATCTCAACCGCGCGCAGATAATCGGGATCCGCGACGAGCTGAACGGCGTTGTATGCACCGGCCGAGTGACCCGCAACGATCATCGGGCCAGCAGCGATCTTGCTGGGGTTCTGTTCGCCAAAATCTTTCATGAAGGCCACAGCCCGTGCGCAATCTTCGATGAATTGCGGAAAATGCACATCGGGTACGAGACGGTAGTCGGGAACGGCAACCGCATAGCCCATCTCGGTGAAACGTTTGGCGACAAAGGCGTATTGCGCCTTGTTTCCAGCATCCCACGACCCACCATAAAACCAGACAATCAGTGGTGCGGGCGCACTGATATCATTTGGCAGATACAGATCAAGCTTATGGCGCGGTGCATCACCATAGGCCAGATCGGTGAAGGTCGGTTGATAATCACCTGCCTGAAGCTGATTAAAGGCGGAAAGTTTGTCGCAACCTGCTAGGAACAGGGCGGCAATCAGGGCGTTTGCGGTTAGTTTGAGTATACGCATTGTCACCATAAAGCAGATGCTGTTGACTGAAATGTAATACCCTATACGTAGATATTGCTCATAGGGATTGCTTTCATTTTCAAGGGAATAGGCTGTGCAGGACACGCAAGGCTTGATTAAGACATCGCGGGTGATATCGGCAGTGCTTTCGATGCTGTTTGCAGTTACGTCGTCATCGGTCGTATTCGCCACTGAAAGTGCCGGTGAAAGTACAAATGATGCGGCCTATGAGGCAGCCATTGCCAATATGGGCGAACACCCCGATGTCGCCGAACGTATGGTCAACAAGCGCGATGATGCTGTCGGGCTGCTGGACCGGATGTTGTTTCTACTTGCCTTTAAGGACGATAGCCCGGCGCGAACCAGCGATATTCAGGCATTGCAAATCAAAATTGATCAGGCTGTCGCACCCCTAACCGATGGATACATGCGCGCGGTGGTCGGGCCAACCGTGGTCTTCGATGGCACTGCACTGAGTTTGGAGCCAACCATCGTCTTGGCGTCGAGTACGGGTTTTGCCAATACGCATTCTGCCTTTTACGCTATACCTTGCGCGGTTCTACAGAAAAAGCCGGAATTGCTGGATGTGACGGCCCCGATGTTTGGCGGTAACCGTGACAATTTCATGCCGCGATCAGGCTGCGTTTGGGGGCGGGGTGAAGTTGCCGATTATCCGATCGACGCATTAAGCAGCTATATGTATGTCGCCGACGGTGCGACGGGCGATATGTTTGGCCCCAATCAGGGAAGCATTCGCTTCGCGCAGGCCGCTGCTCAGCAATGGGGTATGCAAATCGCCATGCTTGATCCGGATGCGCTGTTGCCAGCCCCTCCCGGACCCCGTAAACCATTTGAAGTCTGGTCTTATCTTTCGTGGGCGAACCGCGATGTTTTCAACGCCATTACCCGCGAGCTTTCCACCACCCGTAAAGCACTGATTTCCTATTGGCAGTCAAACGGGAAAGATCGTGAAACGGCAACGGAAATTGCGCGAAACACATTGTTTAGCGTCGTCTATGGTGCTGATTGCGATACGGCGGTGCCGCTAAATTCCTTGCGGGTGATGTTGGTCGATGATCGCCCGCTTACCGACATTGAGAAAGTTGCCCAACAGAACACAGGGCAGGACGGTGATCTGTTTGAAAACTGTGCGGCCTATGCCGGGATTGATCCGTTGCTTCATATCGCGGTCGCCCGCCCGGAAAGCCTCGATGTGTTACGCGCAAACGGGTATTTCGACGATGTTGAAGCCCGTAACGGATTTGGCAAAACTGCATTGATGGCGGCCGCACAGCGCGGCAGTTTGACCGCGGTTAAATGGTTGCTGGATCATGGTGCCGATGTTGCCGCGCGTACCGACCCCGGCGATGAATGGCTTTATCCCCGGCATGGTCAACGTACCGCCCTTCATTACGCCGCCGCATCCGGGGCGATTGAGATTGTGAAAGTTCTGATCAAGGCGGGTACCGAGCGTGGAGCGACCGATGATTTAGGGTTTTCGGGGCGTGATTACCTTCTGGGGCGCGACGATTTACCGGGAAATACAACAATTTCAGCCGCAGATCAGGCCGCCCTTTTGCAAATCCTTGATCCTGACGGTAAATAAGATCATGCGCCCCTTGGCGAAATCGGACTTGCGCGATAAAACAGGATCATGAGCATACAACAACAAGATAAGGGCTGCATGTCGGTTGACCTGCGCCAGGGCAAAACCCCCGAAAAAACAGTGTTTGTCAGTGCGGTGGCATTGGTGGACGCGGACCACCGCGTTTTGATCGCCCAGCGCCCCGAAGGCAAATCCATGGCCGGCCTTTGGGAATTTCCCGGTGGCAAGGTCGAAGCGGGCGAAACGCCGGAAATGGCACTTGTGCGTGAACTTAAAGAAGAACTTGGCATCGACATCACCGAAAGCTGCCTTGCACCCTTTACATTCGCGTCCTTCACCTATGATGACTTTCATCTGATGATGCCGCTTTATCTGTGTCGGGTGTGGAAAGGCGACATCACGCCGATGGAAAATCAGCAGGTCAAATGGGTGCGTCCGGTGCGTTTGGGGGATTACCCGATGCCGCCGGCTGATGTGCCGCTTGTGGCAATGTTACGCGATTTTCTCTGAGCCGTTTGCGGCTTGAATACGTATCGCTTGATACGAACAAATATGAATGAAGTTGTGGGGATATCATGTCTGATCCGGTGCGCGCCTGTTTGATCATTATCGGCAATGAAATCCTGTCGGGTCGAACCCATGACAAGAACCTGCCGTATCTGGCCGAAGAACTTAATACCCTTGGCGTGCGACTGGCCGAAACGCGGGTTATCCCCGATATCGAACAAACCATCATCAATACCGTCAATGAATGTCGCGCCGCGTTTGATTACGTCTTTACCACCGGCGGGATCGGTCCGACCCATGACGACATCACATCCGAATGTGTCGCCAAGGCATTTGGGGTTCCGATTGAACTCAATGCCGATGCGCACGCGCTGTTGAAAAGCCATTACGAGAACCCCGAAGATTTGAACGCGGCCCGTTTGCGCATGGCGCATGTGCCCGTCGGGGCAGAGCTGATTGATAATCCGATTTCAAAGGCACCCGGTTTTCGCATGGAAAACGTCTATGTCATGGCCGGGGTGCCGATGATCATGCAGGCAATGTTCCAGGGCATTAAGCACCAGCTGGTCGGCGGACGCCCGATGGTGTCGCGCTCGGTCGGTGGCTATATCCCCGAAGGCACCATTGCCAAGGTTCTGGGTGAAATTCAGGGTGATTTTCCCAACACCGATATCGGTTCCTATCCGTTTCTGCGCGAAGGCAAGCTTGGGACAACCTTGGTTGTGCGCGGTGAAAACGCCGATGAGGTCAATCAGGCTTCTGAACGGATCCGAACGACGATTACTGATCAGGGACGTGATGTCATCGAAGATACCGGCGAAGTGTCGGCCTGATTGTTTTTCATAAAGGCTCCAAGGGATCAGAACGGGTAAGCTTGGTTTGATTTCCGCTTAGGGGTTCGTGCCAATGACGTCCTCAGACGACAGAAACTCTCCGCAAGATGACCCACGCAACAGCAAAGCTGCGCGTGAAGGTCGGTTGATTGTTAAATTTCTGATCGAACATACCGCCTATGGTGGATTTGGTGCGCTTGTGTTTGGCTGTCTGGTGCTGTTTTTTGATGTCGGCGGGATTTACAGTCTGGCGATGGCATCACGCGACGCGCCGATCTTCATCTTTCTGCTGTTCTTTGGCCTGTTCATCACCTTTGGCGGGATCAGCATGGGCATGGGAATTATGGGGCTGGGGAGTTTTTCCGATGATGATCGATACCGCGATGAACGTACCCGCCAACGCGATGATGACTAAGTCCTGCAACGCGACATTATCCGGACATGGAAAAGGTGCCACATGACGGCGCCTTTGTTTCTTGCGGTCTTGGTTGTTGCTCAGGGACGATCCGCACCGTTTTTTGACCGAATAACACGCGCGACGATCATGCCGATGATCCAACCGGCCAATGGCACGACAAAGATATAATCAAACATTGGATGTGTTGTGTCGCCGCCGGTTATCGCAAGGATGAAACCAACCCAGCCTGCCGTAAGCAAATAGCCCATAATCTTGAAATAGATCGCATTGGACAGCGTTTTCTTTTCAGGCTGCTCGGGGTTTTGTGGTTGGCCTTTGTCGGCAGACATCCTGATATTCCTTGTGCGTGGTTATTGTGTTGTGTGCGGCTGTGTGTGGGAACGCCGTTGGCTTTAACGTTCGAGGGTGAGGGCACTGGGATCAATGCGGTCCTGCCAACCTTCGCGGACCAGTTCAGGGACAACATGGTCTTCTTCCGGATAGCCGATGCAAAGATAGGCAATCAGGCGCCAGTGTTCGGGCACTTCAAGCGTTTCCTGAACGGTTTTGGGTTCGAGGATGGACACCCAGCCAACACCGATCCCCTTGACCCGTGCTGCCAGCCACAAAAGCTGTACGGCGGCCACAGCCGAATAATCAAGCATCTCGGGCATGGTTTTGCGCCCCAGTCCCATGCCGGCCTCGGTTTGTTCATCGGCAAAAACCGCAAGCTGCACCGGTGCCTGATCCATGCCCTGTAGTTTAAGCGATGCATAAAGCTTGGCGCGTTCACCGTGATACTCGTTAAGCGCTTCCTGATTGGCGCGCTCAAAACTGTCGCGGATGGCTTTACGACGCGTTGTGTCATTGACCTTTACAAAGCGCCACGGCTGACAATTGCCAACAGACGGGGCAAGGCAGGCTTCCTTGATCAATCCGTCAATATCGTCTTTTGGGATCGGGTCGGTGCGAAACCGCCGCACGTCCCGCCGCCACAGCAACAGATCGATAAACTGCCTTTGAAATTCTCGATCAAAGACCGGCGGCGTCAGGGCATCTGTACCCGTGTCGTCAGGGGTTTTGATATCGGGCGTGGTCATGCGCAAACCTGCTGGAATTGGCGTTTGTGTACTTAGGTGTGCACCCTACCTGTCAGATTGATCCACGCCAATAGCTAGATGCCTGTCACAGCCGCAATCAGCGATTCTCTCACTGTTTCGTCAGATCAAAAGGAGCAGGATGGGAGGGTTTATCAGACCCTAGAATTTGAAATCGACGGTGACGAGGCCCGAATAGTCACTGTGCTGGATCTCATATGTGAATTTCCGACGCATTTCAAAGCTGACCTGACCGGGGAATTTGCCCCATTCGTGGGTCAACCCGCCCCCTGTTTCAAGATAGATGTTGGTACTTTCCGTGTTGATATAGGGGCTTAATGTGCCATAGCCACGGGGCAATTCTTGGGTCATTGAGAATTCAGAACGAATTCCTTCCAGCATTTCGCTATCTGTTGCCCTTTCGCGGAAGCCCTGAATGCTCATGCCAAAGTTCATCGGGTCATAGATATATTCGCTGCCGGCAAAATATCGGGTTGATCCACTGCGACCATAATCCTGATTCATCATCGCAATGGTTTCTTCCTGCCCGGCAAAGGGAATAATCCGATGGTTTCCCATAGATATGCGATAGCGGGCTTCGGCGACCGCATCAAATAGCTGGGTGTAGGCGGTGTTTTCCGGGATCATGCTGCCGTCGGTCGCGCGCGCAGATTTGACATTCTCGCGTGCGGTGATCATGTCGCCGTCAAGCTGAACTGTAAGTGGCAGGCTACCAAATTCATATTCCGAGCCAAACCCGATGGAGTTTGAAATTGTGTTGCTTTCAAGTGCTTCGGCATAACGAAGAGTGTCGGGCCCTGTGCCAATAGCAGATTGGCTGATGGTGCTTTCGCCAAAGCTGACACTGCCGCGCAGATTAAGCCAATCGGTCATGCGCGCCACGAAATAGGGTGAAACTGCCAGATTGCTTTCGCGATATTCCAACTGCCGTGCACCAGACTCGCCAGCCGTACTGCCCCAGCCAACGCCAAGACCCAGCACCAAACCATCGGCCACCAGATAGTCGACCCCGCTATCAATCGAAACGGTGTCGCCGCTCAATCCGGGGTCATATCCTGTACCGGCGATCCGGTTTTCAATATCGGCCTGATTGCCGACAACCCATATGCTCAGCGGCACACTTGCGGAGCGTGATTGTGTTGGAAAGGTACCGGCAGCACTGTCAAAATCAAGTTTCTGGGCCAGCGACCGTAAAGCGGCCCGGCCTCCGAATGCTTCTAGAGTAGTCTCATCTCCTGTACCAAGTTCAAGTGCCGTTGCCGGTTGGGCCTCGGCCGGGATCGAATCGTCGAGCATCAACGGCCCAAGCGTGCTGTTATAAAGGTCCTCGTCCATTTTATCGTAAAGTCGGTTCATATGACGTCGCCGGTTATTGGCCCGGTTCAAGGTTTCACTGCGTAAAATGGGGGTGTCGGGGCGCGCGCCACTGTTTCCGGCAAAAGCCAGAGGAACAAATTCAGCTATGCCACTACGGTGCAGATACAAGGCCGTTGAAGCCATGCACACCGAAGCAATCAGGACAGTTGGCAAGGGCCTGTGCATATGTATCAGCGCGTTGTAATTACCGGTACGCTGCATGCTGGCGAGGAAATGTGCACCTAATATGGAGAAAGGCAGGCAATCATGCCGTATTGACATCAGGCGCAGTAATGCAAAAGGATCAAATTCACCAACCACCACCAAATGCAGCAATAGGATGTTGCACCAACGTCAAAGCCGCGCTAGAACCCTGATCTGCCGGTTCCAAAGCCGGATGTCGCGCGTTGCGGGCGTGGCGAAATTGGTAAACGCAGCGGACTTAAAATCCGCCGGTCCTAAAGACTTTGCCGGTTCAAGTCCGGCCGCCCGCACCATCATCCCAAATTACGAATGAACAAATTTCTGGGTTCCTCGGCCATGGGCAATGTGGCCGATGCGGCACTGCCATGAAATAACCCGTTTTAACCCATAGATTGAATTGTGAGTCCGATACCGACTGTCGGTATTGGGGCTTCAACCTTGGTTGAAACAGGAGACTAAGATGATTCATCTGGTTGCTTTTGGCATTATTGCCGCGACGGCATTGTTTGCATCCTGATCTGATTGTTGGCATCTCGTGTGCTCAACACATCAAAGCATTCACTGCACAGTTAAAGCGCGTTCGAATTGACCTGTTGGATGATCGGTTTCGGACGGCTTTTTGTGATGTGCTGGCGAAGGTGGCGAATGTCTATTTGCGTTGCCGGTGACGTCGCAAAATAGAAGGTTTGCGTCGTAATCGGCTCGGAACTGACGTGTATCATCTCGGCAAGTTCCGGGTAGGTGTGAAGCAGGCTGTCTAAGACAGCCTTCTCCATCAACCCGCCGTCCGCACGGTTGCTTGCGACCATGCGCAGGATCGTCAGATCATCGACGACCTCAATGATGTCGACGTCTTGACGGCGACTTTCAAACGCATCCCCATACCAGTATCCTGCACCAAGTGCGATGCGATGGTGCCAAACCTGCGATGCTTCCAATGGATCGTCGCGGTGTGACAGCAGAACTGTATCGCTGATCAGGATGGGAAACTCGTATTCCAGGCCGTAGGTCTTTGCCTGCCCCTCTTCGGCGCAAAATATGACGTCGACGTTGCCGCTGCGTGCGGCTTCTATGGCGCGTTTCCAGGGAAAGACGTCGATGCGAACCGAATAGCCAAAACCCTGCAACAGGTCCTCGACATACTCAACAAGAATACCACCGGGCTTTTCCCCATCAACGACATAGGGCGGCCACGGGCTGCAGGCCGCAATGATGTCTTCGCCATCCGCAAATGCGCTAGCAGGGGCCATCGGCAAGGCAAATAGCAGAAACCGTAATCGGTGAAGAAGGCGGATCATCTGCTGGTCCATGAAAATGTCAGAAGAACTGTATGTATGCCCGATCAGCAGAAGTTTTTAGGCGCAAGGTATCTAAAAAAGTGGGCTGATCTGCGCCTTTGTTGCCAAGTAATTGTTTTTGCGCCCGGAATGCAAATGGCATGAGTTCGAAAAATTTTATCAGATGCCGCATGAGCTCTTTGATTGGAAAATGCGCGGTAAGCTGTGACGAGATGCACAGTTTGATTTGGTTTACCGGATTTAAATCGGTTGGGCATATGAACAAGGGAAAGCTGCAGGTGGCGCAATGATGGAAGTGACCCATTGAACATGATCGATAAAGAAGACGAAGGACCACGCAAAAAAGAGCGGATCGGCAAATATGTCGTTCCCGAGGAGCGTGCGGCCAATATCGTCAAACAGCTCGATGAGTTCTTGCGTAAAGGACCCAGTAAGGGACTTAAATATTCCCGTTGGCAGCAACTGGCTTGGTACGAAGTTGTCGATGAAATCAAGCGCGCCGAAGCGGCCCAGAAAAATCAGGACACTCTGACCAAATCGGCATTCCTTAGTCTGGCGATTGGTTTTGGCACGGTTGGCTTTTGGGGACTTGTTTTATTGGCGGGAAACGGTCTGGGTGGTATTGCCGCAGGCGTGATTGTTATCGCCGGGCTTGTGATCTGGCGGGCAATGGCCAAGGCAAACTGGTTTAAATGACCCTGTTGGGTGGGAAACACGATGAATAAGGACGCAGCTGAAACACTCGCCATTCAGGCCGTGGCGTATATCGCGGGTGATGAAGAACTGTTGCAGGGGCTTTTGGCGCAAACCGGCATGGGGCTTGATGACCTGCGTAAGGGCATTGCGACAAACGAAGTGCAGCTTGGCGTGCTTGACTTTTTACTGTCGCACGAGCCATTTCTGATGCGCTTTGTTGATTTGTCTGATTATGCCCCCGAAGACCCGGCCCGTGCGCAACTGGTCCTGTCTGGTGGGCCGATCTGGCAGGACTGATCGGCCTTGAGGCCGGTGTCAGGCAATGATGGATGGATGTGGCGTGATATCGGGGCACGGATCGGTTCGCAGTAAGCCGTAAATAACCGAGTCACGTATGCCAATATGGGTTTCCCATTCGCCGCGAAGTTGCCCTTCACGCGTAAATCCCAGCTTCTCAAACGTTTTTAGGGACGCGTGATTGTCCGGGTCAATATCGGCATACACACGCCGTGCAGTTGTCGTCGCAAACAAGAACCCAATCGCATAAGACAATCCGCGTGCCGCCGGTGCAACCATGCAGGCCGCTTCCCATACATTTGGATCACGACCGATGTTATAAAGCGAGATCCGCCCAACAGCCGGACCATCTTCGGTCGGTGCGATGGTCCATGATGTTGCCTCAAAACCGTCGGTCCAGGATTTCAATTTGGCAATAGTGGTTGTGACATCTGGAAAAGCCGGATCAGGCAGCCACGTGCAGCAATCTGGATTTCCAAAAATCGCATGCAGTGCCGGACCATCGGCAATCGGATTAAGCGGACGCATATACATTGGTAAGGGCTTTGTCGTGGTTAGCTCAGAAAGCCAAGGCTGATCGGAGCTTGGTCATACACGTAAACCCAGACAAGCAAACCGCCGCCCAGAAGAATTCGATAAATGGCAAACGGCGTGAAAGTCGACCGTTTCAACCAGTTCATCAGAACTGCAATGGCAATCAGGGCCGTGATGAACGATAGGCCCGCCGCCAAAAACACGTCTCGGGTCAAGGCCATGTCGCCTGATTGCTGCAAATCGATACCTGCCAGAAGGCCCGCGCCCAGAATTACCGGGATCGACAACAGCATGGAAAACTGCGCTGCGTCAGATCGCTCATAGCCCATGAAGCGCGCCGCTGTCATGGTGATGCCCGACCGGCTTGTCCCTGGAACAAGGGCAAGAACCTGCGCCATGCCGATAAACAAGGCACCGCCCCAGCGCATGTGCTCAAGACGGTTGATGGTCATGCCGATCTTATCGGCAATCCAAAGCACAAGCCCGAAGCCAAGTGTCGTCCAGGCAATGACTGCCACAGAACGCATCTGTTCCTCGATGCCCGAAACCTTGAAATAGAAGCCAATCGCGACAACCGGAATGGTGGCGAGGATGATGTGCAGTGCGAGTCGCGCGCCAGGATTGATCCGACCGGACAAAAGAACCAAGACTCCGCCGATCATGGCGAAAACATCACGCCAGAAATAGATCAACACAGCGGCAAGTGTGCCGACATGAACCGATACATCTACCAATAAACCCTGATCTGCTGCACCCGTCAGGGCAGGGGCAAGGATCAGGTGTCCCGAAGAACTGATGGGCAGGAATTCCGTGATCCCCTGGACGACTGCCAGAAGAATTATATGTTGTAACGTCACTCCGGCCTCTATGGCTGTTCTCGGCAAAAACTGATCGCTTATAGCAGTTTAGCCCGATTTGGCGAAATGCATTAATAGTACCATTTTGGTACTAATGAAACTTTATTGCGGGGGAGTTCTCAGGGGTTCTCTGGGTGTTTAGAATCGTCGCAGTATGATATATGTCAGTATTGGTGACCTAATGTGCATTTAATGCTGGATTCTTGGGTATTTGCCACGTATATAAAGCGAAACCCGCAACATAAAACCCTTCCAGAGGGCCGCCATGACAGAGAAGATGCTGACATTTGTTCATTTAGAACAAAAATATCCGCACAAAAGAGATGCCTCCGCGCGTCGGACGGACTTTGATGAGATTTATGAGCCTTTCGAGGATAGCTCGGCCGCCGATCAGGCGTCGCGTTGTTCGCAGTGCGGTGTGCCGTTCTGTCAGGCGCATTGTCCGTTGTATAACAACATCCCCGACTGGCTGAGCCTGACGACCGCTGGGCGTCTAGAAGAGGCATATGCCATTTCGGCGGCGACCAACAACATGCCGGAAGTCACTGGTCGTATTTGCCCGCAGGATCGCCTGTGCGAAGGCAATTGCGTGATCGAACAGTCAACGCATGGGGCTGTGACCATCGGGTCTGTTGAAAAATACATTACCGATACCGCCTTTGCCAACGGCTGGGTCAAGCCGCCCAAGCCGACCACTGAAAACGGCATGTCTGTCGGGATCATTGGCGGGGGCCCCGGTGGGATGGCTGCGGCTGAACAGCTGCGCCTTAAAGGATATGAAGTCCATATCTATGACCGGTATGACCGCATGGGTGGTCTTCTGGTGTATGGTATTCCGGGCTTCAAGCTTGAAAAAGATGTTGTCGAACGCCGTGTCAAACTGCTCGAAGATGGGGGTGTTGTGATGCACACCGAATTCGAAGTAGGCCGTGACGCATCGCTTGAAGACCTGCGCCGCAAACATGACAGCGTTTTGATCGCAACGGGTGTTTACAAGGCGCGTGATCTGAAATTGCCGGGCGTTGGTCTTTCCAACATCTATCCGGCACTGGAATATCTGACCACATCGAACCGTCATGGACTTGGGGACAGTGTCCCGGCCTATGAAGACGGAACACTGAACGCCAAGGACAAGAATGTTGTCGTGATTGGCGGCGGTGATACCGCCATGGACTGTGTCCGTACCGCGATCCGTCAGGGTGCGAAATCGGTCAAATGTCTGTATCGCCGTGACCGTGCCAATATGCCGGGTTCCCAGCGCGAAGTTGCCAATGCCGAAGAAGAAGGCGTTGAATTCGTCTGGTTGACCAACCCCGAAGCATTCGTTGGTGACGACAAGGTAACCGGTGTTCGTGCGATTAAAATGCGCCTTGGTGCCCCGGATGCTGGCGGACGTCAGAGCCCGGAAATCATCGAGGGATCAAACTACACCATGGATGCCGACATGGTGATTACCGCTCTTGGGTTTGAACCGGAAGACTTGCCGACCCTGTTTGATGCGCCGGAACTTGGCGTGTCGCGTTGGGGAACGGTCAAAATCGATTTCCGCTCGATGATGACCAATCTTGATGGGGTGTTTGCTGCTGGTGACATCGCACGCGGCGCATCGCTTGTTGTTTGGGCAATCCGTGATGGCCGTGATGCGGCAGACCGGATCGATGAATATTTGCTGGCGCGCAAAGAAGCTGCTGCTTAAGCCCGCTGCCGCATGAGGAGAGAGACGTTATGAACAAAATCGTTCAGGACAAGGTACTACAAGGCACGGGTGCTGTTGAGATCGCCCGCTTTGAAAAGAACGCTGCCTATCTTGAGGCAAGCGGCATGTATGATCCGGCAGAAGAACACGCCAACTGTGGCGTGGGTCTTGTCGGGGCGATTGACGGCAAACCGCGTCGCGAAGTTGTCGAAGCCGGGATTGAGGCGCTCAAAGCCATCTGGCACCGTGGTGCTGTTGATGCCGACGGTAAAACCGGCGATGGCGCCGGCATCCACCTTCAGATTCCGCAGGATTTCTTTAAGGCATATCTTAAAGTCATCAATCAGGAAGCCCCCGAAAGCCTGATCGCGGTTGGTCAGGTCTTCTTGCCGCGTATCGATATGGCCGCACAGGAACGTTGCCGTGCGATTGTCGAAACCGAAATCCTCAAACAGGGCTATGGTATTCTTGGCTGGCGTCAGGTTCCGGTTGATGTTTCGGTCATCGGTGAAAAAGCCAACCAGACCCGCCCGGAGATCGAGCAGGTCCTGATTGGCGTGCGTGATGATGTTGATGAAGAACAGTTCGAAATCGATCTGTATGCCATCCGTCGCCGCATCGAAAAAGCTGTCCTGTCCGAAGCGATCAAGGACTTCTATATCTGTTCGATGTCGTGCCGTTCGGTCATCTACAAGGGCATGTTCCTGGCCGAAGACGTCGATACCTTCTATCCGGATCTGCGCGATGAGCGGTTCGTTTCGAACTTCTGCGTCTATCATCAGCGCTATTCGACCAACACCTTCCCAAGCTGGCCGTTGGCGCAGCCGTTCCGTGTTCTGGCCCACAACGGCGAGATCAACACGCTGCGCGGTAACGTCAACTGGATGAAAAGCCACGAAGCGCGCATGGCCCATGATGCGTTCGCCGAAAGCATCGATGACCTCAAACCGGTCATTCAGCCGGGGTCATCTGACTCAGCGGCCTTGGATGCCGTGTTTGAATTGATGGTGCGTGCGGGCCGTGACCTGCCGATGGTGAAAACCATGATGGTGCCGGAAGCCTGGTCGAAAAAGGCCTCCACACCAGACAGCTATAAAAACCTCTATGCCTATTGCAATGCCGTGATGGAGCCGTGGGACGGCCCGGCAGCCTTGGCTGCCTATGGCGGCAAATGGTTGATGGGCGGCACGGACCGGAATGGTTTGCGTCCGCTGCGCTACGCGGTAACGGGCAATGGTCTTCTGATTGCCGGTTCCGAAGCGGGCATGGTGCATATCGACGAAGAAAGCTGCATTGAAAAAGGCCGCCTCGGCCCGGGACAGATGATTGCGGTCAACCTTGAAGAAGGTAAGCTGTTCCACGATGGTGAGCTCAAAGACCGTCTGGCAAACCGTCGCGACTGGTCGAAATGGGTCGGTCGGACCAAGGTCCTTGATGACCTGATTTCGCCTGACCGCATCGAACCGGCACACATTAAAAAAGAGCACCTTCTGCGGCTGCAGAAATCAATGGGGCTGACCCACGAAGACCTCGAACTGATCCTTCATCCGATGGGCGAAGACGGCAAGGAAGCCATCGGTTCGATGGGCGATGATACCCCGCTTGCGATCCTGTCGGATCGGTATCGTGGTTTGCATCACTTCTTCCGTCAGAACTTCTCGCAGGTGACCAACCCGCCGATCGATTCCCTTCGTGAAGCCCGCGTCATGAGCCTGAAAACCCGTTTGGGCAACCTTGGAAACATCCTTGATGAGGATGAAAGCCAGTGTGATCTGCTGCAGCTCGAAAGTCCGGTTCTGACCAACGCCGAATATGACGCAATGCGCGGTTATATGGGCGAAACGGCGGTCGAAATTGACACCACCTTTGATATCAATGGTGGCAAGATGGCCCTGCGTGAAGCGATTTCACGTATTCAGCGCGAAGCCGAAGAAGCCGTGCGCGGTGGGGCATTGCACGTTATTCTGACCGACGAAGGCATTTCTGAAACCCGTGCGGCCATCCCGATGGTTCTGGCGACCGGTGGCGTTCACAGCCATCTGGTGAAAACGTCGCTTCGGACGTATATCTCGCTCAACATTCGCTCGGCGGAATGCATGGATGTGCATTACTTTGCCGTTCTGATCGGTGTTGGCGCGACCACGGTCAATGCGTATCTTGCACAGGAAGGTTTGCTGGATCGCTATGCACGCGGCCTGTTCCCGAATGTCGCGGGCAGCGTCGAAGTTATGCAGCGTTTCAAGGCAGCCATTGATGCCGGTTTGCTCAAGATCATGTCGAAAATGGGCATTTCGATCATCAGTTCCTATCGCGGGGGCTATAACTTCGAAAGTATTGGTCTGTCACGGTCCTTGGTGGCGGAATTCTTCCCGGGCATGCCGTCGCGCATTTCTGGTATTGGCCTGCAAGGGATTCAGCGCCGCTGCATAGCCCAGCACAAAGAAGCCTTTAACGGTAATGTTGTGACCTTACCGGTTGGTGGTTTGTACAAATACCGCCGTTCAGGCGAGCGCCATGTCTGGACCGGTCCGCTGATCCATACGTTGCAGTCGGCCGTTACCACCGGCAGCTACAACACGTTCCGCAAATTCTCCGAAGGTCTGCGGTCGCGTGAACCGCTGCATCTTCGTGATTTGCTTGATTTCCGCAGTGACCGCAAGGCCGTCCACCAGGACAAGGTTGAAAGCATCACTGAAATCCGCAAGCGGTTCGTCACCCCGGGCATGTCCCATGGGGCACTATCGACCGAGGCGCACGAGGCCCTTGCGATTGCCATGAACCGGATCGGTGCAAAATCGAACTCCGGCGAAGGCGGTGAATCGCGTGAACGTTTCCGCCCGCGTGCGAACGGCGATAATGCGCGCTCCTCGATCAAACAGGTTGCCTCGGGCCGCTTTGGCGTGACGGCGGAATACCTTAATAACTGCGAAGAAATTCAGATCAAGGTCGCCCAGGGTGCAAAACCGGGCGAAGGTGGTCAGCTTCCGGGCTTTAAGGTTACCGTCGAAATCGCCCAGTTGCGTAATGCAACGCCGGGTGTGACCCTGATTTCGCCGCCGCCGCACCATGATATTTACTCGATCGAAGATCTTGCACAGTTGATCTATGACCTCAAACAGATCAATCCGCGCTGTAAGGTTTGCGTCAAGCTGGTATCGCGGTCTGGCGTTGGCACGATTGCGGCGGGTGTGGCCAAGGCCAAAGCCGACGTGATCCTGATTTCCGGTTATGACGGCGGTACGGGTGCGAGCCCGCAGACCTCGATCAAATATGCCGGTATTCCTTGGGAAATGGGCCTGTCGGAAGTCAACCAGGTCCTGACACTCAACAACCTGCGCAGCAAGGTCAAATTGCGCGTCGATGGCGGGTTTAAAACCGGTCGTGACGTGGTGATTGGCGCAATGCTGGGGGCTGAGGAATTTGGTATCGGCACCGCGTCCCTGATCGCACTTGGCTGTATTATGGTGCGTCAGTGCCATTCAAATACCTGCCCGGTGGGTGTCTGTACGCAGGACCCGGCGCTGCGGGCGAAATTCGTCGGTACGCCAGATAAGCTGGTCAATCTGTTCACCTTCATGGCCGAGGAAGTCAAAGACGTTCTGGCCGAGCTTGGCTATGACAAGCTTGAAGATGTGATTGGCCGCTCCGAGCTGCTTCAGCAGGTTCACCGTGGTGCAAAAGACCTCGTTGACCTTGATTTGAACCCGCTTCTGGCACAGGCCGATGCTGGCGGTCACGCACGTTTCTGCACGACGGTTGGTCGGAACGAAGTGCCTGACACCCTTGATGCCCAGATGATCAAAGATGCCCGTCCGCTGCTTGAAGACGGCGAAAAGATGCAGTTGCAGTACAACATCCAGAATACCCAGCGTGCCATCGGTACGCGGATGTCGTCCCTGATCACGCAGAAATACGGCATGACCGGCCTGAAACCGGGTCACTTGCATGTGCGTCTGCGTGGGTCGGCCGGTCAGTCGCTTGGTGCTTTCGCCGTACAGGGGCTTAAGATCGAAGTTCAGGGCGATGCCAACGATTACGTCGGTAAGGGGCTTTCGGGCGGAACGATTGTTCTGCGTCCACGCCCGAGCAGCCCGCTTAAGACCAACGAAAACACCATCATCGGCAACACCATCCTTTATGGGGCGTCGGCCGGGAAACTGTTTGCGGCCGGTCAGGCCGGGGAACGTTTCTGTGTCCGTAACTCCGGTGCGACGGTTGTTGTCGAGGGCTGTGGTTCGAACGGTTGTGAATATATGACCGGCGGTACGGCTGTAATCCTTGGCTCGGTCGGTGAAAACTTTGGTGCTGGCATGACCGGCGGCATGGCCTTCATCTATGACGTTAATGACACATTCGCCAATGTCGTCAATGACGGCTCCATTCTTTACCAGCGCATTGAAACCCAGCATTGGGACGAACAGTGCCGGGCCCTGATCGAGGAGCATGTTGCAGAAACCGAAAGCGGTTATGCACGTACCATCCTTGATAACTGGGATCGTGAACGCGGTCACTTCTGGCAGATCGTGCCAAAGGAGATCGTTGATAAGCTGGAACACCCTATTCGCTCGATGAGCGAAGACCAGGCAACTGCGTGATCTGATCACGCTTTTGCGCAAGCTCCCTTGTCCAACACACCTGGACAAATAAACTGGCCCCGTACTTCGGTACGGGGCTCTTTTCTTTGCCGGCAACGGTCGGGGATGCAAAAAGGCGGGTCAGAAATGGCCCGCCTTTTTATAGGGTGCCGCGTAAAGGCAATACGCTCTAAAGCAGGATGTTGAGGTATGTGCCGCGCCGGGCATTGTGGTCGATCTGATCGGTGGCGATTAGATTGCGCAGGCGCGCAAGCTGGGCGGCTATAAAGCTGTCAGGCGATGGCTGATCGGGAAGTGATGGCATACGCCCACGGGCGCGCAACGCGCCATCCTGTCGGGTCGTGCGCGCATCCTGCAGGCCTGTTTGGGATGTTCCAGTACCAATTCTATTGGTGGGCATCTTACCGCTGACAATATGGTTCAGGTTTAAACTGCCTGATCCTACCATGGGCGTCGTGGTTTGTCATGAACAGGACGCTTGCGATGGCAGCTTGCCACGCAGACAGAAAAAAGGGTGGCGACTGCCACCCTGGAGGAAGCTAACGAGAGGGAAAATCACGTTAGGATATTAACATTCGTACCGCGTGCGCCGCGCGTTTCGAGCGGCTGGTGTTCTGTCACAATAGAACCAATGGTTTTGGCAAGGCTGGTTGCCTTGTTAATCGCACCCTCAGCGGCGGCAAACGGCAGTGACGGGCTTGCGCCACCTTGCGGCGTGATCGCCTCGTTAACAGCCTGTGCTGCGGCACTTAATCCTGAACCCTGAACTGAACCAACCATTCTGACCTCATTACATTACCGGAAGGGGATATTTACCCATCGCAGGAGGTGATTAAATCTCTAGCTCCTAGAGTATGAGTTCAGTATGTCAAAAAATGTGATGGCTGTCACACTTGGGCAAGCCCCGTGCAAATGGGGGTGTGTAACCACGTGCAATACAACGATTTCGCACGGTCAAAATGGAAAGAATTTTTTAACCTTTTGCCAAGATATCGGCCAAAAAAGTGTAGCAAAGCCCCAAGACTCGACCCCAAAAACCAGTGCGAGGCCTGTTTTCGTCGATTTCCCTTAGGTGCTTTGGCGCTCCGCGCGAAGTGCCAGGGCATCGTGGATGGCTTTTTGAAGCTGTGCCGGGCGGAAGGGCTTTTTGATAAACACATAATTGCCCAGAAGCTTATCAAGCTCCTTGCGTGACCGTGCAGGGAAGCCGGACATGAAAACAACGGCGTATTGCGGGTTTTGGCGCAATGCTTCGATGATCAATTGCGGGCCACTGCGCCCTGACATGACAACATCGGTCAGGATCACGTCGATCTTGTTGGTGTCATCGGTGGATTTGAGGATTTCAAGCGCCTCTTCGGTGCTTTTGGCCGAAACGGCCTTAAATCCGGCATCTTCAAGGATGATGCCCGCAGTTGTGCGCAACGACTGTTCATCATCAACCACCAGAATGCGTTCGCCATTGCCCGGAATGCTATCGATGACGTCTTTTGACTGGGTTGCTTCCTCGGTGGCTTCGACGTGCGGTAGATAGACCAAGAAGGTTGTCCCTTCGCCTTCGACGGTTTCTACATTGATAAAGCCATGGGCCTCTTCGACCCAGTTATGAACAATCGAAAGTCCAAGCCCCGTCCCCTTGCCCGGTTCCTTGGTGGAAAAGAACGGTTCGAAAATGTTTTCCAGAATATCATCAGGGATGCCCATGCCAGTATCCTGCACTGTGATGACTACAAACTTTCCAGAAACATTTTCAGGATAGGTTTCTTCATCGTCATCGACACTGCGTTGTGCCAAGGGGGCGATCTCAACACTGCGCGAAGAAATTTGCAGCGTGCCGCCGTCAGGCATGGCATCGCGGGCATTGATCGCAAGGTTCAACAGGCAAGCCGAAAGCTGTGTCGGGTCAACGCGGGTGTGAAGCTCCGGCTCGTTCGACCAGATCTGAAGTTCAATCCGGTGTTCAAGCAACGTGATCAGCAGCTTTTCCATCTCGGAAAAAACGCTGTACACACGGACGTTGGTTGGCTGATCAATGCGGCGGCGCGAGAACATCAAAAGCTGATCGGCAACACTGGTGGCGCGTTCACCCAGTGAAATCACGTGATCAAGGTATTCTTTTACGCGATCAGGATTGTCGATCTTGGCACGTGCAACCTCGGCAAAACTCAAAATGCCCGCAAGGCAGTTGTTAAATTCATGCGCAACCCCACCGGCCATTTGCCCAACAGCTTCAAGCTTCTGCGACGTTGCCAATTGACGTTGCAGTGCCTGTTGTTCCTCGGTTGCCCTGCGTTGTGACGTAATGTCACTGCCCGTACCGCGATACCCTTTGAACGTGCCATCAAGTTCAAAGACCGGAACACCATTGATGCGCCCGAAATGCTTTTCGCCTTGGCGCGATGTCCATGAAAATTCGATGTTCTGGAACGCCATATGGGCCGACAAACGTGAATTAAGATACCGCCATCCATCCTGATCTTCGGAATGAAGTCCCAGTTTGTCAAAAGACTGGCCCTGCGGCGATCCGTTGATTTCTTCAATCAGCTGATAGAATTTATAGGACGCAAAAGCGATTTTAAGGTCCGCCCCCATTTCCCAGTACCAGTCGGCCGATGACAGGGTGAAATCGCGAAAGCGTTCTTCGCTATCGCGTAAGGCGTCCTGCGCGATCTGATGCTGAAGGGTGCGTCGCTCAAGGCTTTCGGCCATGGCATTAAGGCCACGTTCCAGCGTGCCGATTTCGTCCCGTCCCATCGGGGTCAGCCGCGAACTTAGCTTGCCAATCTGGATGTTATTCACAAACTGGGCTGCTGTAATCAGGCGCTTAAGCACGGTTTGCTGGGTAAACAGAAAAATCAGTGCCGATGTCAGCAAGATACACATGGCAGAACCAATGAGCAAAACCGACTGCATCTGCCGCTGGCTTGCTTCAAGGCCTTCGGTCGATACCTTGAAATAGGCATACATAAACGGCTGATTGGCATTAAGCGTAAACAGCGGGGTGATACTGACCATGTTCCGGCCACTGCTGTCATCGCTGGTAAACAGGACCTCCTCGGTCATGTCAGCGCGCAATTCATCCTTGGGGAAATCGGGCAGGTCCTTGACCGAGCGGCCGATCATCATGGGATCCATCGTATGATAGATGGTCCCGTCAAAACCGATCGCCATTGCCTCCTGCACATGCGGACCCAGAAGAAGTTCCATCTGCTCTGGATCGCTGATGACCGAGATTTTAAGCTGCTCGTCCTGAATTAATCGACCGGGTGCGCTGATTTGTTCGGCAATGCGTCGATCAATTTCCGCGCCAAAATACTGAACATAATACCCGCCAAAAAGCCCGAGCAGAATGGTCTCAACGATCACAATCGAAAGTGCGATCTTGAAAACCAGACTGCCGATCATCCGGTCCAACAGCTTCTTCACGCGGTTATTTTCCCCCTGTCCTCACTCCGCAGAGTGACACATCTTATCTTCCTAATCTATGTAGTACTGACTAGGATTTGTAGGTGCCGGCGTTGCATAGCTCCAGGCAGCAGGCATGATCTTGGGAACGTTATGAAAGTTCTTGGCAACCACGCCTTTGCGATTAAGCGGAAGCGCAATTCCCATAACGTAAAACTGATCGACGCTGATGTCGAGAATATCGCGCATGAGTTGCGCTTGTTTTTCTGCATTTGCCGTGGCCTTTAGCTGATCATAAAGCGCAAGTTGCTTCTGAACGGCTTCTGGCGGGGTGATTGCACTGGGGCTTTCGGGGTTGGCATACCAATTGGACCAGCCGGTTGCGAACCACGAAGATTCCGCAGATACCGGAAGGTAGTTGATCGGGATCACCATGGCATCAAGGCCGCCATCACCACCCCATGCACTGGCGTGATGATTGTTGTTTTGACGGTTTGCGACAAAAACATCACGGGCAAGATTGCGTGCAGTGACATCAATGCCAATGTCGCGCCAGTATTGGACAACGGCATTGAGCATATCAAAGCGGTCGGACCCCTCTGTATCAATCATAAACGACAGACGCTTGCCATCGGGGCGCAGAAGGAAACCTTCGTCGTCTCTATGTGTCAGGTTTGCCTTTGCCAGATAGTCTGTCGCCAGCTCGGGATCATGATTGATGAATTGCCGGGCAAGAACCGTATGATACAGCGGGCTTTCGGGACGTGGTGCCGCTTGATGCGGCAGGGCTCCGGGGGTGAAGCGTCCAATGATGGCTTCGCGGTCGATGGCGTGGGACAGGGCAATGCGGAAGTTCTTGTTCTGGAAAATCTTGCGCAGAACAGTGTCCTTGTCATTAAGGTTCAAGGACAAGGTCAGCGCATTCATGTCGCTTTCAATTAATGTAAACGGCTGCAGGTCATCATTGGCTGCCAGAACTTCCTCTGCACGTGTGCTGACGTGACGTTCCTGCATATTGACCTGTCCGGCAATGGCGGCATCACCTGCCGCACTTTTGGACGGCACCAACGTGAATGATACCTGATCAATATAGGGCAGTTGACGTCCGGTAGGATCGATTTTCCAGTAATACGGGTTACGTTTGGCGATCAGTGGATCATCTTCGCCGTAGATGCCGGTCAGAACCCACGCATTCAGCGTGGGAACGTCCGGATTTTGCCAACGGCTCGGGTCGTCAATCGTTCCGGGAACGCCAAAAACGGCGATAAACCGTTCTTTCCAACCTGCAAATCCTTGCGCGCGTGCTTCTTCATCCGCGTTGGCATTATATTTCGGTAACAGCGGTTTTAGAAAGTGGGCGGGATAACTCACCGGCTCAACCCCTTCGGGGCGGGCAAGGGCGGTCGGGAAAAGGCCATAAGGGGTACTAAACCGGAATGCGACAGTCGTTTCATCGATTTTATCGACTGTTACTGGATTGCCATCGGAATTAAGCCATTCGGGCAGATTTTCGGCAAAGGCCGGGTTGTTCAGGATGTCTTCGTACCAGAAAATAATGTCATCAACGCCAAACGGCGCGCCGTCAGACCACCGCATGCCCGGACGCAGACGAAAGAAAAACTCTGTCGCATCGCTGCTGGGTTGAAAGGACAACGCGACATTGGGCACTGTCGTCGTCCATTGCGGTGTCCAGCGCAGAAGCGGTTCATAGCCAATGTTGCGGATCAGAAGTGCATGGTCGCGCTGGTCGCGCTGGGCCATCTTCCATGTGCCGCCATAAACGCCCGCTTTGTCGTTCGGGGTCACGATCATCGGTGTCGTCGGAAGACGCTGATCAACCGGCGGCAACGTGCCGTCCTTGACTTGGGTTTCAAGCATCGGGGCTTCGCCAAAATCAGCGGCATCTGATTTTGGCAGGTCAATCAGCATGACCGCCAAAACGCCAAACAAGATGCCAAACAAGATGTATGTGTAGTGTCTGACCAATTCCCGATACCCCTATCGTCGTACTTTAATGTCCGAACGTATCTATTGTGCTATCCAAAGGTGGTGGATACTGCGTGGGAGCTAAAAGGTAAATAGAGCAGTCTGTGAATTAAACCCTAAAATGACTCTGGTATGATTCTTTAGCGTAAAAATCATTCGGAAAATCTGCAGTTTAACTGCGCTGCACATAGTTTTCTTCGGCTGTGGCTTCACATGACAGGCTGTTAAAGCCACAGAAACTGGTGGTGACGGATCACTTTAGAAATATGCGCTAGAGCCGTAGCAGCTTACTTGCAACTTTGCGCTGCGCTCATGTGGCACTGCGCCATAAATAGGTTATTAAACTAAAGTTCAATAACAGCTAAATTAGGAACTTTGCGGGTAAGCGGCAGTTAACATGCATTGGGCCCGTCAAGCAGGTAACGAGTCGCATAGTGTGCTATTGTGCAAACGCAGTGGAGAATATCAGGTTCATGGCACCGTCGAAAGAGCAGGAAAATAGCACTTCAACAGGTTCATTTATGGATGGACCAAAACCTGCTGCGCCAATCCCGAAATATGAACCCGGTACAGACCCGATCTTAAAGGACCGGTTGCGCAATACGTCATCAGTGACCCCGGTACAGTCGGTGCCATCGACCGTCGAAGATGATGGTTTTACCGTCGCCGGTGTTGAAGGACGCATTGATCGCAGGAAAGCCAATGTTGCTGGAAAACTGGTGGATACAGATCCTGATCAGGCACTTCGTGTAATCCGAAACTGGCTGATGCAAGAATAGCAGGAATAAAAACCGTCGGTGTTGGACCTCAACATCGACACCGCGTGATTGTTGTCGATACTTCTTGGGATTTATCAACGGCTTTGACATTCTGATCCCTTGTCAACCGTGATGCCCTGTCCGTTTATGTGATGGATGTGCATCGTGCGACGGTGCCAAGGGGGAATGAATGACCAACTTCGAACAACTTATTTCAGATCAGTTTTGTGCGTTTGATGAAAACTATCTGTCGCAACAGGCGACATTTGAAGCACAGCTTGCACCGCTTCAGGACAAGCTGATTGCGATCCAGAAAACCGGAAACAGCATGGCTGCATCCGATCAGCAAATGATCGAATGCAAATGGTTGCTGTCCTATACCGCCGACTGGAAAACGCTGGCGGTCAAACTGGCGGCATTTAAAAAATCCCTTGATAACCGTGATCAGGATTGGGCCAGTCAGCAGGTCGCAATCGATGGTTCATGGGGGCCTTGCTATGATCAATGGTTCCTCAAGGTTGATGCGATGATTGATGCGGTCAATACGTTGGCCGATCAGGGACAAGCGCCGCAATATCCGTTTCTGTTCCTGGCCCCGATTGCGACACCGCAAAAGATGGTCGCGTGGCTGGAAAGCCAGAAAACGTCAAAGATCTTTGCCGATGGGTTGGATCGTCGCGATGCCTTGGGGGCCGTCACCGCGACCTTGTCGCAGATGTGTTTTAAAAGTGAAATCCGCGACTATTTCCAAACCTATGTGAAGGGTTTTGATCTTAGTGATGATTACATCGCGGCCTATAAGAAATGGCTCGATGACTGGCAGGATGGGCAAAGTGGCTATTGGGGCGGATGGTTTGCAACCGCGTCGGATGGTGTGTTGAAAAGCCCCGACCTCAGCCTGACGTTCCATAATATTTCCTATCAGCACGGCAAGGTCGATTTATGGGTGGAGATTTTTGCAACCACGCTTGCGATCCGCGATCAGGCTTATCCTTTTGGCTGGAAGCACAACGGTGATTTCAACAATCACAACAATTACGATGTGACAAAGATCTTTGACCTTGGCTGGTCACAGGTCGATGACGCATCGCAAAAGGCGGCATCAGATGACATCAGTCTGGTTCTTGACTGGTGTTTGACCAAATCCATGACGCCAGATGGCGGTTTCATTGATGATCCGACCTTCTATAATTCCGTCGGGGCGGCCTATTATTACGGTGTCTCATTCCTTGATCAGGCGGGATATTTCGCAACAACCAAACCGTTCTGGACAGACAAACCGTTTGCCGATGGACCCGCGCTTTGTTGCAAAATCCAGAAGAAAATCAAATCCGAAGGCCTGGATGATGCCGAAGCCAAGGCCGCATTGGAAAAGCTTGTCGATGCCTGCGGAAATTGCATCTGAATATGTGTGCCCCCGGTCGCGATTTTAAATCTGCACAAAGGGGTTGGCGAAAGACCGACGACCCACCCCATATAAGAAAAGAAGAACAACAACACATTACGAGGTTCGCGATGACAGATCGTAAAGATATTGATCTTGCTGAACTGCGCACACGGCTTGAAACCCGGCGCGCAGAGCTGTTGGCACATTCCAGCCATTCAGAAGATTACCGTAAGCCCGTCGAGCTTGATCAACAGGCGGTCGGGCGTCTGTCACGCATGGACGCACTACAAAATCAGCAAATGCATCTTGAACAGGAACGCCGTCGCGCCGCCGAACTGACCCGGATTGAAAAAACACTGATCCGGATGGATCAGGATCAATACGGCCATTGTCATAACTGCGGTGACGATATTGAACTCAAACGTCTGGAATTTGACCCGACCACGCCATTGTGTGTTGAGTGTGCGGATCGGGTCAGCCATGTCTGATAGGACGATATGATTGGCACAATGGGGCCTTCCCCTAAAATAAGTGAAACGGGAGAAGCCATTTGCCGGCTTTTGGGCAACATAACCGACTGAACGTGCTTGCCGTAATGGTCGTGGCAAGTGTGATGTTTGCACTTTTGGCGCTTCCCAAACGCACGGTCGCCCAAACCAGTGGCTGCGGGCCGGTGCAGACGCCGTCAACGACCCTTGAGTTTATTCAGATGGACCCGATGCTGGACCGGCATCGTTCGGTGCGCTGGCTTAACAGTCGTGCAGGTGGCAGTCCGCGCTATCTTGTGACCGGACTGACCGAATATGAAATGCGCGCGTCGTTTAACATGCGTCTTGAACCCCGCGAAGCCGGCTTTGGGCGGTATTGCTTAACCCCTGTAACGGTTAATCCGCGGGTCGAAGTCGTCAAACATCTTGTCTATGTCGCGTCCGAACTTGAACGCGGAAGCTGTGAATATAATGTCGTTTACGCTCACGAAGGCGAACACGTTAAAATCAATCAGGGGATGGAGGCCGATATTCAGGCCTCTCTTGACGACATGGTGGGCGATATCACCCGCACGGTTGCCGCAATGCCGCCGATGTCGGGGGAAAATGTCGCACGGTCGATCAAACGGTTGCTGTCGGAATATGGCCGTGAGTTCAAACGGCGCCTTAACGATATTGATCGCAGCCGCCGCGAAGATCACAAACGCATCGATACCCCGGAACAGTATGACAAACTGTCACGGGCATGCGGACCGAACTCGGCATTCGATACGGTTCTGCCCCGTGCAGCACGCTAGGCTTAGCCTTCGAGCGTGACCAGACCTTTTTCAATCGCATAGCGGACCAGCCCTGCAGAACTGTCGATATCAAGTTTGCGTTTGATGTTCCGACGGTGGGTTTCAACCGTACGCACGCTGATATCAAGTTCACGCGCGACATGCTTGTTGCTCGCACCCTTCGCCAGAAGCCGCAAAACTGTACGTTCGCGGGTTGTTAACGGCACACCATCGCTGTTGCTGCCTTCGCCCGACGTGATCCGTTCAAAGGTTGAACTATAGGCTTCCCCGCCATTGGCGATGGTTTCAATCGCGCGCACCATGTCGTTTGACGACACGTCTTTAAGGATAAAGCCCCGTGCTCCGGCTTCCTGTGCTGTGCGCAGATATTCCGGATTTTCATGCATCGATAGAATGACGACCTTGGTGTCGGGCATGGTTTCACGGAACTTTTCGGCGGCTTCCAGACCGTTCATCACCGGCATCGAAATGTCCATCAAAACGATGTCGGGTTGCAGTTCACGCGCCAGTGCCAGCGCCTCGACACCGTTGCTTGCTTCGCCGACGATGTTGATATGCTCAAAGCATTCCAGTCGCGACCGGATGCCATCCATCACAAGCGCGTGGTCATCGCACAAAAGAACGCGCATGGGGCGCTCGGCTGAATAGGTAAGGTTGGCATTGTTCATCGGTCGAAACTTACTTCCTGTCGCAGGTGTTTTCTCTGAGGTGATTAGGCAGATTGAGTTCAGACCCTAACTGCTGATTGTCTTGTCGGGTAGTTCATTATGCGCACTTGCCGGAATAAATGCAGTTATCCTTGTGCCATCATCGGGTTCTGAGCGCACGCTGAGCCCGCCGCCATGAAATTCCATGCGTTCGCGCATGTTGCGCAAACCAATGCCAGCCCGCGGGTCGCGGTTGCGGATATAGCGGTTGGTTTCAAACCCGACCCCGTTATCGCCAATCCGCATCACAACGCTTTGGCCTTCGCGTTTGATCGAAATTGTCACAACCGTTGCATCGGCATGACGGACAATGTTGGTCAGGGTTTCCTGTAAAACACGGTACAGCGTGGTTTTCTTGGCGATATCGAGTTGGTTGTCGATGGTGTCGCATTTGACTTCAATCCGCATGCCCGACCGGTCTTGAAGTTCGGCACACATGCTCTCAATCGCGGGTTTCAGGCCAAGGTCATCCAAAACAGCCGGGCGCAAATCACGTGAGATGCGCCGCACCTCGTGAATGGCATCCTGAAGGCGTTTGGCCGCCTTTTCCATTGGTTCGACCGCCGGGCTTGATTGGGACCCAATGCGCGCAATTGCGGTTTCAACCGAATATTTCACCGACACCAGAATTTGGCTGATCCCGTCATGCAACTCACGCGAAACGCGCAGGCGTTCCTGTTCCTGAACATCAACAACCCGGTGGGTCAGTTCCTTAAGCTTGGAATCGGCCAGTTTGCGTTCCGAAAGGGTCACGACCGTGCCCGAGATGCCGACCAGCAACACCGCAAGGATGGTAACCCCGATGATGGAAATGGTGGTTTCGCGAATGTGGGTGGAAACCTCGGATTCAATTTCGGCGACCTGCTCGGAAATATCGTCGATATAAATCCCCGTACCGATCATCCAGCCCCATTTTTCAAGCATCAGCGAGTAGGATATTTTTTCCGTCGGTTCGCCTGTTGATGGTTTTTCCCAGACGTGGCGCATGAAATCGCCACCCTTTTCGGCATTGAAAATCAATCCCTGAATGACCGAATTGCCGTTGATGTCGCGCAAATTCCAATAGGTTCGACCCAGCCGCCAGGGTTGCGGCGGATCAACAAGGGCGGTGCCATCGCGGTCATAGATAAAGAAATAGCCGTCCTCGCCATAAGACAGGTCTTCAATGATCGCCTTGACCCGTTCCTTGGACACCGCATCAAGCGGGCTTGCCACCGAATAGATATGGTCAATCGATGCCATGGCCAGTTCCAGATAGCTTTTAAGCTCATCCTTGCGGGCTTTGAGGATGTTGCGTTCAAACGTCCTGATTTCGGCTTCGGCCAGTCGTTCGGCCTGGGCAAACACCAGCCATGAAATCGCACTGGCGGCCAGAACAAGCGGCAGAATGGACAGCAAAAGAAACTTTAGTCGAAGATTAAGCTTCGGCATGGGCGTGACCGTTTTGGCAGCGAGGAAGGTTCCGAAGGCCGGACAATAGCATATTTGTCACAAAAGTCCCTGCAAGATCACGGGTTCTCAACTGCGAGGATATGCGCGCACTACAGCCCATTTTCCACATGGTGAAAACCCGCTGGCCTATATTTATCAAAATTGGTATTACCAATTTCACGGATCAGGCTTTGACAGGGGGTGGGCAATGCGCATATATCATAAACGTCGCCTGCCCACCGGGCGCCAAAAACTTTGGATGCACTGCACGCGTTTTATCGGTGCGCGCATCCTGATCCGCCACATTAGGTATGGCGTTGCAGGCATCCCGCACCGCAACGCATTCCGGGACCATATCGTGGCGTTCACTTGGTTTTGGCAGGCGCGCACAGGCCGTTCCTGCCATAAAAATCTGGTAGGAGCCCGGTGTATATGAACCGTTCAGCACCAAAACGTATCCGTAAACTTCTCGTCGCCAATCGCGGCGAAATCGCCATTCGTGTTTTGCGCGCTGCAAATGAACTTGGCATTCGTACGGTTGCGATTTTTTCCGACGAAGACCGTTTTGCCCTTCACCGTTTCAAGGCGGATGAAAGCTATACCGTGGGCAAGGGCAACAAGCCCATTCGCGCCTATCTCGATATCGAGGATATCCTGCGCGTTGCGCGCGATGCCGATGTCGATGCCATCCATCCGGGCTATGGTTTCCTGTCGGAAAACCCGGAATTTGCTGATGCCTGTGCCGAGGCCGGCATTCAGTTTATCGGCCCTGATTCTGATGTGATGCGCCTTCTGGGCAACAAGGTATCGGCGCGTAATCTGGCCGAAACCGCCGATGTGCCGGTGATGCCTGCATCGGCGGCCTTGCCCGAAGACATGGCCGAAGTCACCAAGATTGCCGAAGAACTCGGTTACCCGCTGATGCTCAAGGCAAGCTGGGGCGGCGGTGGACGCGGTATGCGCGTCATTGAAAATGGCAAGGACCTGTCCAATCAGGTGCTCGGTGCACGCCGCGAAGCCGAAGCCGCCTTTGGCAATGGCGAAGTCTATTTCGAAAAACTAATCCGCCGCGCCCGCCATGTTGAGGTACAGCTTCTGGGCGATAACCACGGCACACTTGTTCATCTGTATGAACGTGATTGTTCGGTGCAGCGCCGCAATCAAAAAGTCGTCGAACGCGCCCCGGCACCGTATCTGGATGACGCGCAGCGCAAGGAAATCTGCGATGCTGCCATCCGGTTGGGCAAGGCCGCCAACTATGTGAATGCCGGCACGGTCGAATTCCTGATGGATGTCGATACATCCAAATTCTATTTTATCGAGGTCAATCCCCGCATTCAGGTCGAACACACCGTGACCGAATGTGTCACCGGCTTTGATCTGGTAAAGGCGCAAATCCTGATTGCCCAAGGCGGTCGGATCGGTTTCCCATCGGAAACCGGCATTCCGTGGCAGGATAAAATCAAGCTACGCGATCATGCGCTTCAGTGCCGCATCACCACCGAAAACCCCGAAAACAACTTTGTCCCCGATTACGGGATCATCAAGGTTTACCGTGGTGCCAACGGGTTTGGCATTCGTCTGGATGGCGGCACGGCCTATTCCGGTGCGGTGATCACACCGTTTTATGACAGCATGCTTGAAAAGGTCACCGCATGGGGCAGCACCCCGCGTGAGGCCGTCGATCGCATGGACCGTGCGTTGCGCGAATTTCGTATTCGCGGTGTTGCCACCAATCTTGCGTTCCTTGAAAACCTGATCAATCATCCGAAATTCCGAGCTGGTGAATATACCACGCGCTTCATTGATGAAACGCCCGACCTGTTTAAATTCGTGCGCCGTCGCGACCGTGCAACGCGTCTTCTGCGTTTCATCGGCGAAGTCGCGGTCAATGGCAATCCAGAGGTCGAAGGCCGCGTTGTCCCGACCAATCTGCATGATCCGGTGATGCCAAAATCAATTGATCTCGATGAAATTCGTCCCGGTACGAAGCAAAAGCTTGATCAACTGGGCCCAGAAGGCTTTTCGCGCTGGATGAAGGATCAGAACCGGGTTCTGATCACTGATACCACCATGCGCGATGCGCATCAGTCGTTGCTGGCCACCCGCATGCGGACCTATGACATGCTGGCAATCGCACCCTATTATGCGCATGGCCTGCCCGAACTGTTTTCGCTGGAATGCTGGGGCGGGGCGACATTTGATGTCGCCATGCGGTTCCTCAACGAAGACCCATGGGACCGTCTGGTCAAGCTGCGTGAACGGGTGCCCAATATCCTCACACAAATGCTTTTGCGCGCCTCAAACGCAGTTGGCTATACGAACTATCCCGATAATGCGGTGGATTATTTCGTCAAACAGGCCGCCGAGCACGGCATGGATGTCTTCCGGGTGTTTGATAGCCTGAACTGGGTGGAAAACATGAAGGTCGCCATGGAATCGGTGCTTAAAACCGATAAACTCTGCGAAGCGACCATTTGTTATACGGGTGACATCTACGACAAAAGCCGCCCGAAATATAACCTTGATTACTATGTCAGTATGGCGCGCGAGCTGGAAAAATCCGGTGCCCATATTCTGGGGCTTAAGGACATGGCCGGTGTGCTGCGTCCGGCTGCGGCGACTGAACTGGTCAAGGCGCTCAAAGACACGGTCAATATCCCGATCCATTTCCACACCCATGACACCAGCGGTATTTCAGCCGCCACGGTGATTGCCGCCATTGATGCCGGGGTGGATGCGGTCGATGCCGCCATGGATTCGATGTCGGGTCTGACGTCCCAGCCCAACCTTGGCTCCATCGCCAATAACTATATCGGTCAGCCCCGCGATCCGGGCCTGAATACCGAGGCGCTTAAGGAAGTTTCGACCTATTGGGAACAAATCCGTCGCTACTACGCCGGATTTGAAAGCGATATCAGAAGCGGCACATCGGACGTTTACGTTCACGAAATGCCAGGTGGTCAATATACCAACCTGCGCCAACAGGCACGTGCCCTGGGCCTTGATGATCGCTGGCCCGAAGTTTCCAAGGCCTATGCGGCGGTCAACAAGATGTTTGGCGATGTAGTCAAAGTCACGCCAAGTTCCAAGGTCGTGGGCGATATGGCGCTGATGATGGTGACATCGGGCTTAAGCGTGGAAGACGTTCTTGACCCGAAAAAGGACATTACCTTCCCCGATAGCGTGATTTCCTTCTTCCGCGGTGAAATCGGTCAGCCGGTCGGCGGCTTCCCGCCCGCCTTGCAGCGCAAGGTTCTCAAAGGCGGCGAAGCCCTTTCGGATCGTCCGGGCAAGTCATTGCCACCGATTGATTTCGAAGCGACCCGCAAGGAGATCGAAAAGAAAACCCATCGCAACATTAGCGATGCGGAGGTTGCATCCTATGTGATGTATCCCAAGGTGTTCCTTGATTACGCCGAACACCGCAGCCACAACGCCGATGTGTCGGTGCTGCCAACCCCGGTCTTTTTCTATGGGATGAACCAGAACGATGAAATCTCGGTTGATCTGGAAAAGGGCAAAACGCTTGTCATTCGCTATCTGACAACGTCCGAGGGCGGTGACGACGAAGGTCAACGCACGGTGTTCTTTGAACTCAACGGTCAACCCCGAACGGTCAAGGTCGCCGACAAAACCCTTGCCGCCACGGGCAAGGTCCGCCCCAAGGCCGAAGACGGCAACAAACTTCACATCGCAGCCCCGATGCCGGGACTTGTGGTCGAGGTGCATGTCGCCGAAGGCCAGAAGGTCAAGGCCGGTGATGTGATGTGTTCGCTTGAGGCGATGAAAATGGAAACCGCAGTTCACGCGGAAAAGGACGGCACGGTGGCAACCATCCACGCGCCTGCCGGTACACAGGTCGACAGCAAGGACTTGCTGATCGAACTAACGGAGTAAACCACCGATGCTTAGGATGCCTGAGCCTGATCAACACACGCTTGCACGTCGCAAGGATATCATTGCCGCCATGAGGGATATTATTCCCTCGCCCGGGGGGGTGATTGTCGATGAGGATCAGCTCAGGCCCTATGAATGCGATGGTTTGATGGCCTATCGGCAATTGCCGATGATTGTGGTCCTGCCCGAAAACACCGGGCAGGTCGCAGCCATCCTGAAATATTGTCATACCCATAAAACTCGCGTCGTGCCGCGCGGTGCGGGCACCGGTCTTTCGGGCGGGGCCTTGCCGATGGCCGATGCGATTACGATTAGTATGATGAAATTCAACCGCGTGCTGGATATCGATTGGGACAACCGGGCGGCTGTGGTGCAACCCGGTGTCACCAACCTTGGCATCACGCGCGCGGTCGAACACAAAGGGTTCTATTACGCACCTGACCCGTCCAGCCAGATCGCCTGTTCGATTGGTGGCAACATCGCCGAAAATTCCGGCGGCGTGCATTCGCTTAAATACGGGCTTACGACCAATAACGTGCTGGGCGTTGAAATGGTCACGATCGAAGGTGAAATCCTGCGTGTCGGCGGTAAGGGGCTTGACCAGACCGGCTACGATCTTTTGGGCATTATCACTGGATCCGAAGGGTTGCTTGGCATTGTGACCGAGGTGACGGTCCGCATTTTGCGCAAACCCGAAACGGCGCGTGCCTTGCTTCTGGGCTTTAATTCGTCTGAAGAAGGCGGAAAATGCGTTGCCGCAATTATTGCAGCCGGGATCATTCCCGGTGGACTTGAAATGATGGATGCCCCGGCGATCAAGGCGACCGAGGATTTTGTCCATGCCGGATATCCCCTTGATGTCGAAGCCCTGCTTCTGGTCGAACTTGATGGCCCGCAGGTCGAGGTTGATTATCTGATCGAACGGGTTGGCAAGATTGCCAAGGATTTCAGTGCGGTTTATTCGCGCATTTCCGAAAGCGAAGAAGAACGTCTTCTGTTCTGGTCGGGGCGCAAAAATGCCTTCCCGGCGATTGGCCGGATTTCGCCTGATTATATGTGCATGGATGGCACCATCCCGCGTGTCCGTCTGGCCGAGGTTTTGGCCGGTATGCAGGTTCTCTCGCAGCGTCACGGGCTTGGTGTGGCAAACGTGTTTCATGCCGGTGACGGCAATTTGCATCCCCTGATCATGTTTGATGCCAACAAACCGGGTGACCTCGAACGCGCAGAGGCCTTTGGCGGTGACATCCTGAAACTCTGTGTCGAGGTCGGCGGCGTTTTATCCGGTGAACATGGCATCGGCGTCGAAAAGCGCGACCTGATGGGCGAAATGTTCACAGCCGACGACATGAAACATCAGGAACGCATCAAAATGGCGTTTGATGAGGACCAGTTGCTCAACCCCGGCAAGGTCTTCCCGACCTTGCATGGCTGCGGGGAACTTAAAACCCTGCATGCCAAGGCGGTTGCCGACAAATTCCCGACCATCCCGCGCTTTTAGACGCGACAAAACAAGACCAACGACAAAACAAAAGCTGGCCAACCGGTTCCCGCAAATCCGATTGGCACAGCTCAGGAGAGGAAGAGAGATAATTATGGTGGATGTACTTTCCCCCACCACGCCTGATCAACTGCGTGACGCGGTTGGCTGGGCGCTTGGGTCCAGGACCCCGCTTGAAATCATCGGATCAGGCAGCAAACGCGCCTTTGGCCATGCTGTTTCGGCCGATACGGTTCTCGATTGCTCCAAACTGTCGGGCATTCTGTTCTATGAACCGGAAGAATTGGTGATTTCTGCGCGTGTCGGTACGCCATTGGCCGAAATAAAGGCTGCCTTGGCCGAGAGAAATCAGCAATTCCATTTTGAGCCCGGAAACTTTCCGGCCCTGTTGAGTGGTGATGTTGTGCCCGACGCCGGAACGATTGGCGGCCTTGTCGCAACCAATATCGCCGGATCACGCCGGATCAAGGTCGGGGCCGCCCGTGACCATCTGTTGGGGTTCGAAGCCGTTTCGGGCCGGGCCGAGGATTTTAAATCCGGGGGGCGGGTGATGAAAAATGTCACCGGGTTTGATTTGTCAAAACTGATGTCGGGATCGTTTGGCACATTGGGCGTCATGCATACGGTGAACTTGAAAGTCATGCCGTGTGATGAACAATCGGCCAGCATCCTTGTTGCCTGTGATGATCCCAAAATTGCAGGCAAGGTCATGACGGCTGCACTGGGCAGCGAAAACGAAGTATCGGCTGCCGCATGGATTTCATCAGATGATGTGAAATCACTCGATGTGCCGCTGGCGCAGGAAATGGGAAGTGGTCTGGTTGTCGTACGCATAGAAGGGCCCGCACCCTCGGTTTCGTGGCGGTCAGAGGCGCTGTGTAAACTGCTGGCGCAATACGGCGAAACTTGCCCGTTGGCCGAAAGTTACAGCCAGCATCTTTGGCACTGTGTGGCAAATGTGAAGCCCTTTGTCTCCGTTGGCGACGTCAGCCTGTTATGGCGGGTTTCGGTGCCACCTGCATCGGGCGGTGCGGTCGCCGAACGTTTAATGGACGTCACCGGTGGCCGGGTCATGATGGATTGGGCCGGTGGCCTGATCTGGCTACAGATCACAGGATCAGATGCGATGGCACATCAGGTGCGCGATATTGCCGGGGCGTCCGACGGGCAGGCGGTTCTTGTGCGTGCCCCGGCCAAAATGCGCGAAAGCATTGCTGTCTTTCATCCGGAAAATGCGGCCTTGGCCCGGATCAATGCAAAGCTCAGACAGAACTTTGACCCGGAAGGTATCCTTAATCCGGGGCGACTTTCCCCGCCGAGTGCAAACGGGGAGGGTGCATAATGCAAACCAATTTCACCGCCGCCCAGCTTGAAAACCCGATGATCGCCGAAAGTGAGCAGATCCTGCGCAAATGTGTGCATTGCGGGTTCTGTACAGCGACCTGTCCGACCTTTGTGACCCTTGGCGATGAACTCGATAGCCCGCGGGGGCGGATCTATCTGATCAAGGATATGCTCGAAAACGATCAACCAGCGACCGACCGGGTGGTGAAGCACCTTGATCGCTGTTTGTCGTGCCTGTCGTGCACGACGACCTGTCCGTCGGGTGTCGATTACATGCATCTGATTGATAATGCCCGTGCCCACATCGAAGAAACCTATGACCGGCCCTTGGGTGATAAGCTTCTGCGCAAAATGTTGTCGATTGTCGTGCCCAGCCCGACCCTGTTTCGCCTGTCCATGATCGGCGCAAAATTTGCCGCCCCGTTTGCCAAACTGATGCCCGGCCGTCTTAAGGGCATGGTCAAGATGGGCGCACGTTCACTGCCGACACCAAGCTGGGTCGATAAACCGCAAATCATCCCGGCCATTGGCAAACGCAAAGGCCGGGTTGCAATCCTGACCGGATGTGCGCAACAGGTTCTTGAAACCGAAATCAACGAGGCGACGGTGCGTCTCCTCACCCGCCTTGGGATTGAGGTCGTTGTTGCCAAGGGTGCGGGCTGTTGCGGCTCACTTGTCCATCACATGGGCAAGGAAGAAAAATCCCATCATCAGGCCAAGGGCAACATTGATGCCTGGACTGCCGAGCTGGCGGGTGACGGACTTGATGCGGTGGTGATTACCGCATCTGGCTGTGGCACGACGGTCAAGGATTATGGCCATATGCTTGCGAATGACCCGGCATATGCCCAAAAGGCCAAAACGATCTCGTCCTTGGCGCGCGACATCACCGAATATCTGACCCAGATTGACGTTGATCCCGCCCTGTTTGCCAAGGCGGACCACGGCAATCCGCGCGTGGCCTATCATTCGGCCTGTTCGATGCAACATGGTCAGAAAATCACCCGGCAACCCCGCGATCTTTTGAAAATGGCCGGGTTTGACATTGCCGAGATCGCCGAGGGGCATCTGTGTTGCGGCTCGGCTGGGGTTTACAACCTGCTACAGCCCGAAATTGCCGGTCAGTTGCAGGAACGCAAACGCGCCAATATCCGTAATACCACCCCGGACCTTGTCGCAACCGGCAATATTGGTTGCATGATCCAGATCGAAACAGACGATCTGAAAGTCGTTCATACCGTCCAGTTGCTTGATTGGGCGGCAGGCGGGCCAAGGCCATCGAAGTTAACTGCACCTTCGCTTCAAAGTACCAACTAGGTTCTGTCTTCCCTGATGCACACATAAAGAAGTCGGCTCACCGTTAACAGGGAGCCGACTTTCTTTTTAGGGGCCGTCGCCGCAAGCCATTGGCCTGACCGGCTTAAAAGTGCGGTTGTATCAGGATTCTTTACCCAGCAAACTTTGCGCGATGCCTTCGGCAGCCGATCCTTCGGAGCTGTCTTCGGCGAATGCGGCGGTCTTGTCACGAATCCACTGCAACGCAGCGGCATCATCAATATCGACCTTTTGCACGACAAGGGCGAGAATCGCTTCAATTGCCAGAACGTGCGATGCGACGTTATTTACCGCCATATGCAATTCATCGATATGGCGCGACGCGGCTTCGGACATGTCGCCGAGTTCCCCCGACAGCTTCTGGATCAGTTCCTGAATTTCGTCGAGTGAAGCACTGCTCATGTTTCTTCTCCTGTGTTTGTCACGCGCACATTCGATGCACTACGCCTTGTTACCTTCTGACTAAGACTTGCGTGGAATGCGTAAGATGTAAAGTCATAGCTCGGAATTAACGCAAGCGTTGCCGCGACAGGGGATGGAGAACCATCGGGCTGCGATTGCTCTGTTACAGTTTTTGTAACGAAAATCCGTGTTTGGCTCTTTTGGGGCGTGAAAACGTGGGATCAACGCGGCGAAAATCCAAATCGAAAACAATTCAAGTAATTGATTTAATTTCATAAAATTCAGTATTTTTGCACCAAAAATGCGTTGTCACATAAGCTTAATAAAAGCGACACAATACCGTAAGCACCCAGCGGTAGAGTCCGCCTCGCAGATCGTTGCACCGTTCCGAAGTGGAACAACCATTGGGGAATATACCATGAAGAAGACTCTTGCTGTTGCGGCGCTGATGAGCGTTGCCTTTGCTGGCGCTGCCCAGGCACGTGACCAGATTCGTATCGTTGGTTCGTCCACCGTGTTTCCTTTCGCAACCGCAGTTGCAGAAGAATTCGGTAAAACCACCTCTTTCAAGACTCCGGTTATTGAATCAACCGGTTCTGGCGGTGGTCTGAAGCTGTTCTGTGCCGGTGTTGGCGAACAGCATCCCGACATTACCAATGCTTCGCGTCGCATCAAGAAGTCCGAAGTTGAAAAATGTGCTGCTAACGGCATTTCGGAAATCACCGAAGTGAAAGTTGGCTACGACGGTATCGTTCTGTCGAACTCCAACGAAGCACCTGAACTTGACCTGACCAAAGAGCAGATCTTCCTTGCTCTTGCTAAAATCGTTCCGTCCAAAGACGGCAAGTCGCTTGTAGACAACTTCTACACCACCTGGTCGGAAATCGATCCGAGCCTGCCGGACGTTAAAATCGAAGTTCTCGGCCCGCCGCCGACCTCCGGTACCCGTGATGCTTTCACCGAGCTGGTACTTGAAGAAGCTTGTGAAGAATTCCCGGTTATCGCCGAACTCGAAAAATCCAACAAAGACCAGTTCAAAGCTGTCTGCGCTGGCGTTCGTGAAGACGGTGCCTATGTTGAAGCTGGCGAAAACGACAACCTGATCGTTCAGAAGCTTGAAGCCAACAAAGACGCATTTGGCATCTTTGGTTTCTCCTTCCTCGACCAGAATGGCGACAAACTTCAGGGTTCGATGATCAATGGCGTGTCGCCGACCTTCGAAGCTATCTCTGCTGGTGATTACCCGGTTTCGCGTTCGCTTTACTTCTACGTAAAGAACGCACACGTCGGCACCATCCCGGGTATCGAAGAATACCTGGCTGAGTTCACCGCGGACAAAGCTTGGGGTGACGAAGGTTACCTTGCTGATCGTGGTCTGATCCCGATGGATGCAAAAGAGCGTGAAACAGTTCGCAACGCTGCGATGAATCTTTCGCCGCTGAGCATGTAACGTGATACTTCAACCGGTGGCGGCATGGGTCGCCATCGGTTTCTTTGTTTCCAGGCTTGATTAATTTATTGTTTTTGTCCTATTGGCCTTTCGATGTGATTTCTGCAGGCCCACCTGGCAAACGGATTTAAAGTAATGTCCCTGTCTTTCCTGTTGCTCGCGGTTGCCGCACTTTGTGCGCTGTCCTTTTATTTCGGGCGTCAGCGGGCGATTGCCCTTTCGGGCGGTCGGTACAGTAACCTGCATTCCTTGCCCGCCCATTACGGCATGTATGTCGCTTTGTGGTGTGGTCTTCCTGCATTGTTGCTGGTGGTTGTCTGGTACGTTTTTCAGGGGTCGATCATCGAAGCGATGATTGTCTCGGATCTACCAGCCGAAATCACGAGCAACACCGGGCAGCTTTCGCTTGCCCTGAACAGCATTTCACTGATTGCAGAGGGCAACGGACAGCATTTGTCCGTCTCGCCCGAAATCATTGACGCCGGGCGGCGTCTGGCAAATTTGCAAACCATTGCCAATGCGGCACTGGTTGTTGTTATGCTTGCGGTTGCCACGACCGGGATTGCGTTGTCCTATCGCAAGATTGATCCCGACATGCGTGCGCGCAACAACGTTGAGCGTATTTCACGCTGGATCATGATCACCTGTTCGGCGATTGCGATCCTCTCAACGGTGGGAATTGTCTTTTCGCTTATGTTCGAAGCGATACATTTCTTTAGCAAGGTCAGCCCGCTTGAGTTTCTGTTCGGCCTTGAATGGAGCCCGCAAACCGCGATCCGTGCGGATCAGGTTGCATCGGACGGGGCCTTTGGCGCCATCCCGCTGTTTGTCGGGACGTTGCTGATTACCCTGATTGCGATGGCGGTGGCAGTGCCGGTTGGTCTGTTTTCAGCCATCTACATGGGTGAATATGCTTCCTCGAAATTCCGTGCAGTTGCCAAACCGGCCCTTGAAATCCTCGCAGGCGTTCCGACGGTTGTCTATGGCTTCTTTGCTGCCCTGACCGTTGCCCCGTTCCTGCGCGACAATGGCGCGATCCTTGGTTTGGATGTCAGTTCGGAAAGTGCGCTTGCTGCCGGTCTTGTGATGGGGGTCATGATCATCCCATTCGTCTCCTCGCTTTCCGATGACGTGATGTCTCAGGTGCCGCAATCCCTGCGTGATGGGTCATACGGCCTTGGTGCGACAAAATCGGAAACCATCCGGCACGTGATTTTCCCCGCAGCCTTGCCCGGTATTGTCGGTGCGGTTCTGCTGGCGGTGTCGCGTGCGATTGGGGAAACCATGATTGTGGTGATGGCCGCCGGGCTTGCCGCAAACATGACGGTCAATCCGCTACAGGCGGTAACCACGGTAACGGTTCAGATCGTGACCCTGTTGGTCGGCGATCAGGAATTTGACAGTGCAAAAACCCTGTCGGCCTTTGCGTTGGGGCTGGTTCTTTTCCTTGTCACCTTGGGCTTGAACGTATTTGCCCTTAAGGTTGTTCAGAAGTATCGCGAGAAATATGACTGATATGGCATCTCTTATGGAAGATAGAGCCGCGGCCAAGGTAATCTCGGACAATCTGCACAAGCCGGTTGACTGGGACAGCCCGAAAATTGCCCGTAACATCAAAAAACGTTACGCCGCAGAACGCCGCTTTAAAATGTATGGCCTGAGCGCAATCGCGCTTGCGCTTCTGGCATTGTTTGTTCTGGCCGGGTCGATCGGGTCAAAAGGCTACACCGCCTTTTTCCAGACCTATGTCCAGCTTGAAGTGACCTTTGACGCTGCCGAAATTGACCCTGACGGCACCGGTGATCCTGCGGTGATCGGCAAGGCCAACTTTGACGGCCTGATCAAAAAATCACTGCGTGACCGGTTCCCCGACGTTACATCGCGTCAGGCAAAACGGGATCTGTACGCAATTGTTTCGGGCGGGGCATCTTATGACCTGCGCGAACGGGTGATGGAAAATCCCGGCCTGATCGGTCAAACCCGGAAGGTCTGGCTGATTTCCGGTGATGATTTCGACATGCTCAACAAAGGCTACATCAGTGCCGATGTTGACGAAGGCAGCCGTCGTCTCAATGACGAGGAAATCGCCTGGTACGACAGCTTGAAATCGGACGGTGCGGTGGAGAAACAGTTCCATACCCGCTTCTTTACCAATGGCGATTCCCGTGAACCGGAACTGGCAGGCATCTGGGGGGCTGCTGTTGGCTCGCTCTATACCCTGATGGTGACCTTGGCACTTTCCTTCCCGATCGGGGTGTTTGCCGCGGTTTATTTGGAAGAATTCGCACCGAAAAACCGCTTCACCACGATTGTTGAAGTCAATATCAACAACCTCGCTGCCGTGCCGTCGATTGTGTTTGGTCTGCTCGGGCTTGAGGTCTACCTCAATGTCATGCATCTGCCGCGTTCCGCCCCGGTTGTGGGTGGCTTGACGCTGGCGCTGATGACATTGCCGACGATTATTATTGCCTCGCGTGCCGCGATCAAGGCCGTACCACCGTCTATCCGGCAGGCCGCCCTTGGCCTTGGTGCTTCCCCGGTTCAGACCGTCACCCATCATGTGTTGCCGCTTGCAATGCCGGGTATTCTGACCGGGACGATCATTGGCATGGCACAGGCCCTTGGTGAAACCGCACCGCTTTTGATGATCGGCATGGTTGCCTTTATCGTCGATATTCCGGGCGGGGCGCTGGATCCGGCAACGGTTCTGCCGGTGCAAATCTATCTTTGGGCCGATAGCCCGGAACGTGCCTTTGTCGAAAAAACCTCGGCGGCCATCATGGTGTTGCTGGCCTTCTTGGTCCTCATGAATGGCTTTGCCGTGTATCTGCGCAAAAAATTTGAACGGAAGTGGTAAAATGGCTGCTGTATCCCAGAGCGCAATGACGGCACAGCCGTCGGTCGCAAGTCCGAAAATGACGGCCCGTGACCTTAATCTTTCCTATGGCGACAATCAGGCGCTGTTTGATGTCAATCTTGACATCGTCGAACGTCAGGTCACCGCCCTGATCGGCCCGTCGGGCTGTGGTAAATCGACCTTCCTGCGCTGCATGAACCGCATGAACGACACGATTGACGGTGTGACGATCAAAGGCGAAGTCACCCTTGATGGTCGCGATATCTATGACAAACGCATCGATGTTGTTCAGCTGCGCGCGCGCATCGGAATGGTGTTCCAAAAACCAAACCCGTTCCCGAAAACCATCTATGACAATGTGGCCTATGGCCCGCGGATCCATGGTTTGGTCAATTCGCGCGATGAGCTTGATCAAATTGTAATGACCTCGCTCGAACGTGCGGGTTTGCTTAAGGAAGTCAAAGATCGTCTTCAGTCCCCGGCAACCGGTCTTTCCGGTGGGCAGCAGCAGCGCCTGTGCATTGCACGCGCGGTTGCCGTCAGCCCGGAAGTCATCCTGATGGATGAGCCGTGCTCGGCACTTGATCCGATTGCGACCGCCAAGGTCGAAGAATTGATTGATGAATTGCGTTCGAACTACACGATCGTGATTGTGACCCACTCCATGCAGCAGGCTGCACGTGTGTCGCAACGCACGGCTTTCTTCCATCTTGGAAAGTTGGTTGAAGTTGGCGAAACCGATCAGATTTTCACCAACCCAAAAGACGAACGCACCAAGGGTTACATCACCGGCCGCTTCGGTTAAGCGCCCGCAGGAGAGTGATTTAAATGGCTGACGAAAAAACACATATCGTGAGTTCGTTCGACGAGGAACTGACCCGTCTGAACAACATCATCTCGCAGATGGGCGGGCTTGCGGAAAGCCAGCTGATCTCTGCGATCCGATCCATCGTCAAACGCGATTCCGAACTGGCCGAAAAGGTCATTCTGTCGGATCACCGTATTGATGCACTTGAACAGGAGGTTCAGGATTTTGCTGTCCGTCTTCTGGCCCTGCGTCAGCCGATGGCAGACGATCTGCGTCAGGTGGTGACAACCCTGAAACTGTCAAACGATCTGGAACGGATTGGCGATCTTGCGAAAAACATCGCCAAGCGCGCCCAGGTCCTTAACCAGATTCCGCCGATCCGCCCGGTTCAGGTCATCCCGAACATGGCCCGTCTGGCACAGGAAATCATCAAGGACGTTCTTGATGCCTATATCGAAGGCGATGCGGAAAAGGCACAGCGTGTCTGGGCCCGCGATCAGGAAGTCGATGACATGTACAATTCGCTGTTCCGCGAATTGCTGACCTACATGATGGAAGACCCGCGCAACATTACCGCATCGACGCACATGCTGTTCATTGCCAAAAACATCGAACGGATTGGCGACCATGCGACCAATATCGCCGAGACGATTTACTATCGGATCAAAGGCGAAGACCTGCCGACAGATGGTCGGCCAAAAAACGATGCAGCAAACTTTGCTGTTGTCGAACCGAATGAGTGACACTGGAGCATAAGAAGATGGACCCAACGGTTCTAATCGTCGAGGACGAAGCCGCAATCGTGACCATGTTGCGCTACAACCTCGAACGTGAGGGGATGCAGGTTGTCGAAGCCGGGGACGGTGACGAAGCGTTGAAAATCATGGCCGAAACCCATGTTGATCTGGTTCTGCTGGACTGGATGTTGCCGGTTATGTCGGGGATTGAGGTCTGCCGTCAGATCCGCCGCAAACCTGAAAGCCGCGATGTGCCGGTGATCATGGTGACCGCGCGCGGCGAAGAAGGCGATCGCATTCGCGGCCTTGATACCGGGGCCGATGATTATGTCACCAAGCCGTTTGCCATTGGCGAATTGCTGGCCCGTATTCGTGCGCTGTTGCGCCGCTCCGGTCCGGCGCAACCACAAGGGCAGTTGATCTATTCCGATATCGAAATGGATCTCGCCGCCCACCGTGTCAGCCGCAATGGCAAGGCCATCCATCTGGGGCCGACGGAATTCCGTCTGCTGCGCTATTTCCTTGAGCATCCGGGTCGGGTTTTCTCGCGCGAACAACTGCTTAACGCGGTCTGGGGCCCGAACATTTATGTCGAAACCCGCACAGTTGATGTCCATATTCGCCGTCTGCGTAAGGCGCTTAATGACGTCAAAGGGACCCGCGACATCATCCGCACCGTGCGTGCGGCGGGCTATGCACTGGATTCAGAAACCGCTGCGTAGTTCACCCAAACCTGATTTGGCGACCTGAAGATAGAAACCCCCATCGCGTTTTGCGTGGGGGTTTTGGTTTATTTGGCGTCTTTTTTGGCTTTTGGTGTTTTGGGGCCAGAGCCAGACGCAGGCTTAGCCGAGCCTGCCGCTTCGGCCTTACGCCGCTGCGTACGCGGCGCCAGCTCATTCATCAGCAACATGTCAGCACGCCGGAACTTGGCGATTTCGGCATCAATTTCTTCTTGCGGCACATCGCAGGCCGCCAACACATGATCGGACAACCGCAACCCGGTTTCAAGCACCTCTGGGATGGCGGCATCCGCCCCACTGCGCGACAGCGGCCCGATATGGGTAATATCCTGTGCGCGGGCAAAGATTTTCAAATGCGGATAGTAATGACGGAGCAGGGCAACGGCTTTTTCGGTCGCATGCGGGTTCCCCAGTGCAACGACCGCAATTTTTGCTTCGTCAGTGTGCGCAGCCCGGAATGTTTCCGGCCGTGACCCATCGGCAAAATACACCGGCAATCCTTCGGCCCGGCCGCGTGAAACCTGCAAGGCGTCGCTATCAATAACCACATAGGGAATGTTGCGGGTTTTTAACAATCTCGCCAAAACCCGCCCGACACGGCCGCACCCGATGACCAGAACATGCTGCTGGAACCCGTCGGTTTCGGTTTCGATCGGGCCAAGCTGGTCGTCTTCTTTGGGATGAAGTTTTTCTTCAATGCGTTGCCCGACGGTCATCAATGTCGGGGTCAGCGCCATCGAAAGCGCCACCACAGGGATCATCACCGCGACAAGATCGGGCGCAATCGCGCCATTTTGTGCGGCCAGTGCCAGCATGACAAAGGCAAACTCGCCGCCTGCGGCCAAACTCATGCCAACACGCAACGCCGACCCTTTTTCAAAGCGGGCCATCAGTGCCAGAACGAACAAAAGGGCGGTCTTTGTCCCAATCAGCGCAATCAGCCAAAGCACAATGGTGCCAAACTGGGTAAACACAATATCGGCATTGACCGACATGCCCACCGACATGAAAAACAGCGACAGAAAAACACCGCGAAACGGGGTGATATCGGCTTCGATCTGATGACGAAATTCGGTTTCAGCCAGCATCACACCGGCGATAAACGCGCCAAGCGCCATCGAAAGTCCGGCAACTTCGGTGAGCGTGCTGGCGGCGAGCACCACAAACAATGTGCCAATGGCAAACAGTTCCGGGTTTTTAAGAAGCGCGATATAGCGAAAGAGGCGCGGCAACAAATAGCGCCCGATCAGCAACAAAATGCCAACCGCGCCAATCCCGGTCAGAATGCTGACCCACGGGCTGGTTTCGGTTCCGGCATCGCCGGCTGCCTGCACCATGATCAGGAACGGGCCAACCGCCACATCCTGTATCAACAAAATGGCAAGGGCCGCACGCCCGAACTTGGTATGGAGCTGCCTGTCATCTGAAAGCTGTTTTAAAATGATCGCGGTGGACGATAAGGCCAAGGCACCTGCAATCACCACCGCACTGGGCACGCTAAAGCCAAGGACGGCCAACCCGGCAAACAGCACCGCCATCGAGACGCCAATTTGAAACAGGCCAAGCACGGCAAACCGCCCGCCAATCACGCGCAGACGTTCGCGCGACAGCTCAAGCCCGATCATGAACAACAAAAACACAACGCCAAGTTCGGCAACCGTTGCAATTTCCTGACGCTCATTGATCAAGCCGAACCCGAACGGGCCGATGCAAAAACCGCCAATCAGAAATCCGATGATGGAATTTGCCCGCAACCGATGGGCAAGCGGCACGGCGATCACCGCCGCCGTCAGGATCAGGAAAAGCTCGAACAGAACGCCGTGATGCATGGTTTGATTGGGTCCAACACGCAGTTAAATATATGAAATTACCAAGAATACCAGAATAGCGAAAATAACCCCGCACGTCTCATGGAAATCTGATCGACAGGTGGTGGGCCCCCGCATCACGGCAGAATGCGTGACATTGATGGCTTTGATGCATGGGGACGTGATTGTTGTGACAATTGTCATGTCCTGATGACTTGCCATTCATCTTGCGGAATGCCATGTTCCGCGGTCCCGGATCGGCCTGAATTGGATGGGTCCGAATTAACGATATAATCAATACGAGCAAACACATCTTGGAACAGTTGATCCCTTATCTTCAGATTATCGCCGGTCTTGTCCTTTTGACCGCGGGTGGTGAATTCATCGTTCGGGGGGCTGTTGGCCTTGCCCTTTTGATGGGGGTGTCCAAGGTCATTGTCGGTTTGACCATTGTGGCGGCGGGCACATCCGCGCCGGAATTTGTTGTATCGCTGAACGCATCGCTCAAAGGTACTGCCGATATCGCGATGGGGAATGTGGTTGGATCAAATATCGCCAATATATTGCTGATCCTCGGGGCCGTGGCCCTGCTTAAACCTATTGCAGCAGGCCGTGTAACGGTTGTGCGCGATGGCGGGGCGATGTTGCTGGGCACGCTCTTGTTTATCGGGCTGTGCATGTTTGGCGTGATTGAACGCTGGGCCGGGGCGGTGATGCTGTGTGTGTTGGTCGCGATCTGGTACTTCACCTATAAGCACGACAAAAACATGCCCAGCCACGCCAGTAACCTGCACGAAGAAGAGGTCGATGAAGTCGGCGAGGTGCCCTCGGGCTGGTTAAAACCGATCATTGCAACCGTGATCGGGATTGTCGCCTTGATGTTTGGCGCGGAATGGCTGGTCGATGGTGGTGTGACAGTCGCCCGTGAGTTTGGTGTGTCCGAGGCGGTAATTGGCCTGACCCTTGTGGCTTTTGGCACATCCTTGCCCGAACTTGCCGCATCGATGGTTGCCGCATTCCGCGGGCATTCCGATGTTGCGCTTGGCAATGTGTTTGGCTCAAACCTGTTGAACCTTCTGGTGATCATTGGCGGCGTTTCGCTGATCACGCCGATACCGGTTCCGGCCCAGATCCTTGCGTCGGACATTTGGATCATGCTGGCGGTGACGGTTGCCCTGTTGCTGGTGACGTTTGCCTTCCGCAAACTGTCGCGCAGTGCCGGTGTGGTTTTCGTGATCGCCTATTTTGTCTATGTCTTCCAACTGGTCGCGGCGTAAAAGATGGGTGGGGTGCGGTATTGGCCCCAAAAAACATCTGATGCAAAATAACGATGCCATAAAGTTTGATGTGACATAACGGGACGATGCCAGAATGACGGATCATGTGCCAAAAACTGTACTGATTACCGGGGCCGCTAAACGCATTGGTCGCGCACTTGCACTTGATCTGGCGAACAACGGCTATGACCTTGCGCTGCATTGCCATCATTCGCGCAAAGATGCCGAACATCTGGCCGATGAAATCCGCGCCCTTGGGCGACGCGCCTGCGTGATTTCTGCCGATCTTTCCAACGAGGATGATACCCATCGCATCCTGCGCGAAGCCAACGCCGCCCTTGGGCCGATTGGCATTCTGATCAATAACGCATCGACCTTTGAATATGATGACGTCAAAAGTGCAACGCGCGAAGGCTGGGACCTTCATATGGAAGCCAACCTGCGCGCACCCTTTGTTCTAAGTCAGCAATTTGCCAAACGCCTGCCAGACGATTGTCAGGGCCTGATCATCAATATGATTGATCAACGGGTGTGGAATCTTAATCCGCACTTCATGACCTATACCCTGTCCAAGGCAGGTCTTTGGACTTTGACCCAGACCATGGCACTGGCATTGGCGCCAAAAATACGTGTCAATGCCATCGGACCGGGCCCGGCATTGCCTAGTACCCGACAAACACAGGAAGTTTTCGATCAGCAATGTGCGAAAACACCCCTGAAAGTTGGGACAAACCCGCAAGAGATTTGCGACGCGGTTCGATTTTTCCTTGCCGCGCCGGCCATCACCGGGCAAATGTTAGCCCTTGACGGCGGGCAGCATCTTGATTGGGCGCCCAGTGGCGACGATGACACGCCAGAAGAATGATGTCGGATGCGGATCTGACATCTGGCCGCAGATAGCAGCACAAGGAAGACCGGAAATATGACCGCAGGCCTCAAACAGGACGCCAAGATTACCACGTTGCCCTTTGCGGATTTGTCCCATACGGACCTCCGCCAAACGGACTTGCCGGGTACGGACGTGCCCGATACAGACTTGGCTGTCAGCCTGCGCCGTGTCTTTGTGCGCGATATGGTGATGCATACCTCGATCGGGGTCTATGATCACGAAAAGGAAGCCCCCCAACGTGTGCGGATCAACCTTGATCTGGCAGTGCTCGAAGGCGACGGGGTGCAGAATGATGATATTTCCACCGTTCTGAGCTACGAAGATCTTGTCGTTGGCACCCGACGTATTTGTCAGGATGGTCATGTGAACCTTGTGGAAACACTTGGGGAAAAACTGGCTGACATGTGTCTTGCCGACAGACGCGTGCGCAAGGTGATCGTTCGGGTTGAAAAGCTCGACGTCTTTGAAGACGTCAGCGCGGTCGGTGTCGAAATCGAACGCCATAATATCGCCCGCTGATAACAGCCCCGATCAGGCAAAAAATTTACTTTTTCACAAACTGCGACCATGGGACTCTGTGATTCCTCTAGGGCGAATCGTGTTTGTCCTTATGCACAAGCATTTGGCAGGTTGGAATCAAAGGGAAATATTCATTTTTTACGACTCTATTACCGAATGATTTCAGGTTGACAGTTTTTTTATTGTTTTAAAACAAATACTTAGTTGATTTGCTCAATATTTGGGCACTTCATAGAACGTTAAGACTCTCAAGGGGTGCAGACAATAGCCCCCGCATTACCCACATAGTTATCCACAGTCTTGGTGGACATCTTTTTTCCGGCGCGATTCCCTCTGTGCCTGTTGCGATGTTAATCTTTTCGGCTATGTTCGAAACGCCTGACGAACTGTGACAGCCGTCACAACTTTGGATGTATTTTCCTGACTTCGGAGACCCTTGATGAAGCCACCTGTTTCCTCCGACACGCCCGTTGGGGATGATGCCCCGAAACGGGAAATCGGATTGTCGCTTGATGGTGACACGCTCGAAGGTGGGGCCGCGCGGGGTGTCGAGGCAATCAAGAATGCGCTTAAAACCATGCCGGGATCGGCGGGCGTTTACCGCATGCTTGATGAGAAGGACCGCGTTCTTTACGTCGGCAAGGCCAAGAACCTTAAAAAGCGCGTGGTGTCCTATACCCGCATCATGCAGGTGCCGCTGCGCATCGCCCGGATGATTGCCCAGACGGTGCGGATGGAAATCATCACCACCCATACCGAGGCCGAGGCGCTTCTTCTTGAATCCAACCTGATCAAGAAACTCAAACCGCGCTACAACATCCTGCTGCGCGACGACAAAAGCTTCCCCTATATCCTGATTACCGAGCTCCATGATTACCCGCGTATCGTCAAACACCGTGGGGCGCGCGCCAAGGACGGAAGCTGCTTTGGCCCATTTGCCTCCGCATGGGCGGTCAACAACACCATCAACCATTTGCAGCGCGCCTTTTTGCTGCGCTCCTGCACCGATGCAGTGTTTTCCAATCGGTCGCGCCCCTGTTTGCTCTATCAAATCAAACGCTGCTCGGCGCCGTGTGTGGACCGCATTTCCAAGCCGGACTATGATGGGCTTGTTGATATCTGCCGTGATTTCTTAACTGGCCGCAGCCAGAATATCGTCAAGCAACTTGAAACGGACATGCTTGCCGCGTCGGAAAAGATGGATTTTGAACAGGCGGCCATGTACCGCGACCGTATCCGTGCGCTCAGCCAAATCCGGTCGCATCAGGACATCAACCTTGAAGGTGTCGAAGAGGCCGACGTCATTGCCCTGCATCACGAAGGCGGGCAAAGCTGCGTTCAGGTGTTTTTTTTCCGGTCCGGCTCGAACTATGGCAACCGGTCCTACTTCCCGCGCCATGAACAGTCGGCTGAAATTCCCGAAATCCTGTCGGCCTTTGTCGGGCAGTTCTATGCCGATAAGCCTGCCCCCAAACAGATTTTCCTCTCGCATGAAATCGAAGGCCAGGAATTGGTCGCTAGTGCCCTTGCCATCAATAACGACCGCAAGATCGAATTGCTCGTGCCCAAGCGCGGCGGTAAGCGCAAGCTGGTTGAACATGCCATGACCAATGCCAAGGATGCCTTGGGGCGGCGCATGGCCGAAAGTGCGACCCAGCGTAAATTGCTTGAAGACCTGGCTGATAAGCTTGATCTGGAAAACACGCCTGAACGGATCGAAGTTTACGATAACAGCCACACGCAGGGGACCAACATGGTCGGCGGCATGATTGCGGCCGGGCCAGAAGGCTTCATTAAAAACGCCTATCGCAAATTCAACATCAAGGGCGACATTGCGCCCGGCGATGACTTTGCCATGATGCGCGAAGTCCTGACCCGCCGCTTTGCCCGTGCGCAAAAGGATGACCCGGACCGCGAAAACGGCACATGGCCGGACCTGTGCCTGATTGATGGCGGCTTGGGGCAGCTCGGTGTTGCCAAGGCCGTGCTTGAAGACCTCGGCATCGAAGACGTTATGCTGGTCGGGGTTGCCAAGGGTGTGGATCGTAATGCGGGTAAGGAAGTGCTGCATATTCCGGGCAAGGCCCCGGTGCGCCTTGATATGAAAGACCCGGTGCTTTACTTCATCCAGCGCCTGCGCGACGAAGCCCACCGCTGGGCCATTGGCACCCACCGGGCCAAACGCGCCAAACAAATCGGCAAAAGCGTGCTCGATTCGGTGCCCGGTGTTGGCGGCGCACGTAAAAAGGCATTACTCCATCATTTCGGCTCCGCCCGTGGCGTCGCCGATGCGGGGCTTTCAGACCTTGAAGCGGTCGGCGGCATCAGTGCCGCCTTGGCACGAAAGATTTATGATCATTTCCATGGTGAAAACTGAAGTCAGTGAAGATGTATATTGTATAGTTAAAGTTCATGGGCCATCGGAACCGGCGATATGACGCGTGTGTCCACGACATCTACCGGCATTAGGCGTTGGTGATCGAATTCAATGCTATGGTGGTTAGCATGATAGACTTTTCAAACGGAATATTATGTGATGTCAGACTTGCGTAGTCGTGTTTCTAAATACAAACAAATAATGACGTGGCTGCGTTATCAGATAGAGAACGGAAATTATCCGCAAGGTGCGCGACTTCCTTCGGTACGACAATTATCGCTTCAATTCAAAGTCAGCCTGACAACTGTTCTGCGTGCTCTGTCTGAATTGGAAGGTGAAGACATCATTCAAAGCGTTTCCCGTTCTGGGTGGTTTGTCAGTCAGCAAGCATCAAAGAGCCGCAATCTTTGGGCCGATTTCTCGGGTATGGAGATACAAGTCAACCGGGATATCGTTCATATGTTGACGACAATGGCAGAGTCTGGAACATCGCCGATCAGTTCTGCTGTTCTTGGAAGGGATATGGTGCCAGATGACTTGTTGAGGCGTTGCCTTGTCTCGGTTGCAAAAAAAAGCACAGACGTGACAGGAGAATATCTGCCTCCTCCGGGTTATTTTCCACTTCGGCAGCGCATAGCAAATCTGATGGCGGGCCGCGGTGTTACCTGTGCCGCAGACGATATCATTATTACCTCTGGAGACAGTGTGGCAATGGAAGTTGCGCTGTGGTCAACCGGAGAGCCGGGAGACTTGGTGATTATCGAGGAGCCGACCTATTTCGGGATATTAATGGCAATTGAGCAGGCAGGGTTCAAGGCTGTTCCGATTGCGACAGAGCCAGATACGGGCTTGAAACTTGACTATGTCGAAGCGGTGTTGACACAGCGCAAGGTGGCGGCGATTTTCCTGAATCCGACGCTCCAGAATCCGCTTGGCCACACAATCCCCGCAGGCAATCGTCAAAAACTTGTCGCATTGGCTGAGCAGCATGCTGTCACGATCATCGAAGACGATATTTTTTCCGACTTGCACCCCGAGGTAGGGCGCCCTCCCGCCATTAAACATTTCGAAACGTCAAACTCTGTCATTTATTGCTCGTCCTTTTCTAAAACCGTTGCCCCCGGTTATCGGGTTGGTTGGTGCGTTCCCGGCAAGCATTATTCAAAAGTGATGGCGCGAATGATGGAACGGACACTTTCTGTCTCAAGTTTACCCCAGCAAGTCCTTTCTGATTTTCTGCGCCGTGGATACTACATGCCTCATGTGGGTCGATTGCGCGATAGGTTGGAAAGATGTGCCAGAACTATTCGCGACATCGTGCAAAACTATTTCCCCATAGGAACTGTTATGAGTAGCCCAGCTGGTGGCTTCATTATTTGGATCGATTTACCCAGAACTATCGATAATGTGGCCTTTCTTGAAACGGCTAAGGCAAAGGGAATTTTTCTACCTAAAAGCACGATCTTCTATGCTGATGGCAGAGAGGTGCCTTCGATCCGGATATGCTTTGCTTCTGCCGACAATAGGCAGGTTTTTGCAGAGCTCGTCTTACTGGGCGAGATTGCCCATGCTCAGATGCGCAACAAGACTTTGTGCTGACTGTCTCCTGTGATGGAGAACCTCAGAAATAGAATTTCCACCAACTTTGCTTGATCTGTACCGCTTTTTTGGTGTGGATCTGTATCTTTTACTCTCCGTTAGCGTGTGTCATTCAACGCCCATTCATTTATGGAGCGAGAAATGAAATTTGTGCTGACGAAACAACAGGCTGGTAAAATTCGTTCAACGGCTGTTGAGCTGCAATTGAAGTACAAGACTGTTGATAACCCGGAGTTTCATCAGGTTGCTTATCAATACGCCTTCGATCTTCCCAAGGATTTGTTGGTCGCTATTTCAGTATTCGATAGTACGGATCAACCTCTTCTTCAGGTGAGAGGCCTTCCTGTTAATAACGAATTGCTTTTGCATACTCCTGGATCCTGGCGGGAAGATCGCAGTACAGAAGCATATCTTTGCGAGTTCATGCATTATCTTATATCTGTGCATGTTGGTCAGCCATTTTGTTGGAAAACTCAGCAGAATGGGCGGACGGTCAATGATATTTTGCCGGTAAGAGGTTTTGAGCATGAACAGCTTGCCATCGCCAGCAAAAGCAATCTGATGTGGCACGTGGAAGATGCTTTCCATGACGCGAGAGGAGAGTTTCTGTCGCTTATGTGTCTGCGTAATCATGACAAAGTACCAACTTTGATCAGCGCTCCAAACATGAACAATCTTTCCGCTTCTTCCATTGCAGAGTTGATGAAACCGCAATATCTGGTTCGCGCCGATGATGCGCATGATCAGAATACCAACCACAACGAAGTTGGGACGGACGAAGCCCTGCTTGAGGCATTTGACTCAGCGCGCAACTTGCGCAAGGTGGGCATTTTGTTTGGTAGCCGCAAATGTCCTTACATGCGTCTGGATATGGATACATTTGGAAGAGAAAATTTCACCTCGGAAGCAGCAGAAACCGCTTATTGTGAACTATGCGATCTTGTGGAAACCAGTGCCATGAAGATTGTAAGTGAGCCCGGTGATGTCTTGCTCGTCAATAATTTTCTTGCTGTTCATGGTCGCCCTCCATTTGAGCCCCGCTACGACGGAAAAGATCGTTGGCTGCAGCGATTACTTATCAATTCAGATTTCCGGAAAACGGCTCCTTATCGCGAAGCTGCAAATTCAAATGTTCTATTCGCTTAAAGGAAAATAGCATTGTCAAATAAAAAGACATGGAGTTATGTCGGGCTTCATTTGGCTGTTCTCAGTTGGGGGGCCGCCGGTATAACGTCCAAGCTCATGACCATCTCTCCTGCGGGTGTCGTGGTCTATCGCTCTATCATTGCCGCAATCGCACTTGGATTGTTTTGTGCAATCACCCAAAAAGGGAAAGGTGTCTCGCTACGTGATAAGGCTTATCTGATTGCGACAGGTGCTATGATCGGATTGCACTGGTGGGGCTTTTTTACCGCCATTGAAGTTTCAACAGTATCTATTGGTCTTATCTGTATATCCTCTGCCCCCATTTTTGTGGCTCTTCTTCAGCCGATCATTGAAAAGGTGCCACTCAAGCCAATGCAAATTTTACTGGGATTCATTTCTATCACAGGAATTGGCTTGATGTTTAACTTTGAGTACGAACATCGTCTCGGCATTTCAATCGGGCTTGCAGCGGGGGCTATCGACGCGGTTTATTCGGTCATGACGTCCCGCACCCGAGAGAGTATTTCCAATGTTTATGTCACCCAAATGCATATGATCGGTGCTTTCGGTGTTGTCTTCGGGTTTTATGCGGTGACAGACCCGTCTTTAGATTGGCTAGTGCTTAGTACCACCACAGATTACATTGGAGTTCTGTTCCTCGGTCTTGTCTGTTCAGCTATTGCGATGTCGCTTTATGTCGCTAGCATCAAGGAGCTGTCGGCCTTTACCGCAACACTGTCCCTGAACATGGAGGCTGTGTATGGTATTGTCATTGCGCTGATAATATTTGGTGCCAGCGAACATATGTCTTTTGGTTTTTATGTCGGTGCAGCGATGTTAGTCGGCAGTGTTGTCATGGATGCGGTGATGAGTTCGGCTAATGCAAGGAAGCAGGCCGTGGGAGCTCTGGTATGAGTTTCACTCCTCTCTATGATGAGGACTCTTATTGTCGCGGATGCAAGGCCCATGTGGTTGCGTGCAACGGAAACTCTTTAATCCTTGATCGGACAGTTTTCTACCCACTCGGTGGTGGGCAGCTGGGCGATACGGGCACAATGTTGGTTGGGGGGACCCGTTATCGTATCCGCGATACGGTTTGGACGGAGGACAATCAGGTCTCGCACATCCTTGATGCGCCCCTGTTGTCCGAAATTCAGTGCAGTATCGTGGGCCGTTCGGTCGAAGTGATACTCGACTGGGAGCGTCGATACCGAATTATGAGGTTTCACACTGCCCTTCATGTGCTCCATAAAGTTGTGCCCTTTCGCTGCACAGGAGCCAAGGTTGGACCTGATAAGGCACATCTTGATTTTGACACTGTGGGTCAACATCTGGATGTTGCCGTCGTCGACGATCTCAACTCAATTCTGCGTGAAGGCCATCCCGTCAGCACGCGCAGTGTACTGGAAGACGAGGTGGAGAAAACTCCCTCTCTGGCGCAAACTATCAGATTGGCTCCACCGGTGAGAAATGGCTTGATGCGGTTTGTTCAAATTGGTTCTGACGACAACATAGTTGATCTGCAGCCTTGCGGTGGCACACATGTGCGTAACACCAGCGAAATCGGTAGGATAGTGGTGTTGAAAAACAAGAGCCGCGGCATTCAAAACCGCAGGCTTACTGTTGGGTTCTGCACCTAGTCCCAACGTTGACCACTCCGCAAAGTAACAGCCATGTGTAATCGGAAAGGGAAACTCTCAAAAGTATCGCCTAGGGCGCCATCGTTATGAGAGCATGACTAAGTCGAACGCATTACAACAGATCTGGTACAATTCAAGACGGCCCTTGTGGTTGGCGGCCCAACGCTTTAATAATTGCCCGGCTTCGGTGGGGGATGCCCCAAGCCGCAAACTTTTCGCCATAAATACCTGCAAACAGGCCTGTTCATGAAAAACCAGATCCCCAATCTGCTGACTTTGTCGCGCATCGTTGTGATCCCGGCACTGGTGGCATCATTTTACATTGATGGCCCGTTGGGCAACTGGTTGGGCTTTGTGTTGTTTGCCTTTGCCGGTATCACCGATTTCTTTGACGGTTATCTGGCGCGCAGCATGAATGTTGTGTCGCCGCTGGGCCGGTTCCTTGATCCGATTGCCGATAAGTTGCTGGTGGCCGCGGCCTTGATGATGATGGTGTCGTTTGAACGGATTGCCGGGTTTTCTGTGCTGCCGGCCGTGATCATCATGTGCCGCGAAATCATGGTATCGGGCCTGCGCGAACATCTGGCCGAGCTCAAAGTACCGCTGCCGGTCACGGTTCTTGCCAAATGGAAAACCACGGCCCAGATTCTGGCCATCGGGTTCCTTCTGGTAGGCGACGCGTCGCCTGACATGATCCCGTCGGTCCTGATTGGGGATATCCTGCTGTGGATTGCCGGTATTGTTACGGTTCAGACCGGATATCTGTATCTGCGGACCGGGCTTAAGCATCTCGACTAACACGAGACTGGATTAAAGGCAGGTCGCCATGACGCGTGTTTCCGTTCAGCAAGATGATTTTGATCCGGGGGCCGAACTTGCTGCCCTGACCGATGGTCGTACAGACATCGGGGCGGCGGTCAGTTTCGTCGGGTTGGTGCGTGATATTCATGGGGGCGACACCGTGTCCGCACTCACCCTTGATCATTATCCCGGCATGACCGAACGCGAACTTGAAAAGATTGCCGATGAAGCGGGTAATCGCTGGAAACTTGATGGCATTCGCATCGTGCACCGGTTTGGCCGGATGGAACCCGGCGAACGCATTGTTCTGGTGATTGCCCTGTCGGCACATCGCAGGGACGCGTTTGAGGCCTGCGATTTCGTGATGGATTTCCTTAAAACCCGGGCACCGTTCTGGAAGCGCGAAGAAACCCAGAACGGCGAAAAATGGGTCAGCGCAAAGGCATCAGACGATGCCGATGCGGACCGGTGGAACAGCTAACTCTCCCCCTTAAACCAGAAACTTGCTGACCAGACCGATGATCCCCGTGATGGCCGATTGCAGTTCGGCGGCATTGTTGATCTTGGCGCGCAGCCTGCTCATTTCCGCCAGATCGGCGTCAGTGACGGTCACAGATTGTGCAAGGTTGGCGGTTTGTAAGGCCACCAGTGCCGATTGCGCCTTTTGCACACTGTCGGACAGCACGATTTTCTGATTGATATCGGCCGCGTCATAGGCGGTTGCGATTTCGACGTAGGCCTTTTTCGATTGTGCGAGCAGTTTGTCGAGGTTCGACATGGTTGATTTCCCCCTAATTGGTGGCGGTTTGGGCCAAAGCTGTGCCTTGCGTGATCAATTCCTGCGGGCTCATTTTGTTGATGTCACCGACCAGTGAAATGCCCTGTTCAACCGCACTTAAAAGCGATGCGACATCGAGTTTTGCGTAAGTGTCGATCTGGTTTTGCAACCGGTTTCCAAGGATGTTAGCGCTAACAAACTTGCGCAGGGTGTCGGTTTGCATCTGTTTTTCGGCCTCGGTCAAAGCCTGCCAATCCTGCCACCACAACTGATAGCGCAGCGTGTGGGCGTCCTGATCGTCGGTCTTGTCAGCACGGATATCATTGAGCTTTGCGATCAGCGTGCTGCGCTTGGCCAGTAACTGGGGTGGGTTTTTGGTGAAATCGCCGGTGATGGTGGCGAGCTGTGCACGCAGTTTTTCAAGGATCGGACCTGATTGTGTGACGGCGGATGCGCCGAGTGCCGAGCCGGCTTCGATATTGTCGAAAATCGCGACAAACTGCTGATATTGCGTACGTAAACCCGACAGGGTGTCTTGCCATTGGCGTGCAACACTTGGATCAATTTTGGCTCCGTCCGGATCGATCAGGACATCAATGTTCGATGCCGATACCGTGCCGGTGAAGTCGGTCATGTTGGTAACGAATTCATCGCGCTGTGCCGATGGGGCCTTGGAAAACGAGGAAAACTGCGCATCATAGGCCGCACCGTAGCTGTCAAAGGCGGCTTGGGTGGCGGTGCCAAACTGGGTGACCGACAGTTTCAGGGTTTCCGCCTTTTGCGAACAGGCGGCCAGGAAGCTGAGGGTGGCGACGATCAATGTCGTGCGGCAGATCTGGGAGAATTTTGAAGCTGTCATGAGGGCCCCGTCTGAAAAATGTGCCGTGGCGGCGACAGGACTCAGACGGGGAAATGGGCGGTTTGTGACAGCCTGAAAGACACGGATGATTAGTCAAAAAAAGTGATTAATCGTCTTTATTATTTGCTCAGCATGAATAATGCCTGATTGCCAAAGAAATTGGCAAAGCGTGAATGGCTATCGATGCTGACTTTCGAGCCGCTTTCATTGAGCACCATGGAGCGTTCGATTTTGACCCCCATGTCATCACACATGCCGACAAAGTCGCGTACGGTGCAAAAATGGATGTTGGGGGTTTCGTACCACATGATCGGCAAGTTGGGGTTTTGCGGCATCCGCCCGCGAAACATCAGATCAAATCGCGCCCGCCAATGCCCGAAATTGGGGAAGGAGACAATCGCCTTATTACCGATGCGCAGCAGTTCCGACAGCACTTCTTTGGGGCGGTGGGTGGCCTGTAGCGTCTGGCTGAGGATGGCGTAATCAAAGGCCCCGTCGGGATAATCACCCAGATCCCGGTCGGCATCGCCCTGCATCACCGGCAATCCTTGCGCGACGCAATTGCGCACCCCTTCATTGGACAGTTCCAAGCCGCGGCCATCGACTTTTTTGGTCCGCGTCAGATAGCCCAGAAGTTCACCGTCGCTGCACCCGATATCAAGAACCCGCGTTCCGGGCTCGACCATGTCGGCAATCAATTGCAGGTCAACACGTATCCGGTCGCTGTGAAGCGGGATTGAGGTGCTATTTATATTTGTATGAGGATTGTTCATGGCGTTATTTCAACCCCCGGATTTCGGCGGCACCGTCGATGAAACCGCCGAGAACCATGTGGAAATCAGGTTCATCGAGCAGGAAGGCATCGTGGCCCTTGTCACTTTCGATTTCGACACAGCTGACATTGCACGACGCGGCATTGAGCGCGTGGGCCAACTGGCGGCTTTCGGCGGTGGTAAAGCACCAGTCACTTGAGAACGACACAATGCAGAACCGCGTTTTACTGCCCTTAAAGGCATCGGCCAGCCGCCCGTCATAGTCAATCGACAGATCAAAGTAATCCATCGCACGCGTGATATAGAGGTAACTGTTGGCATCAAACCGGTCGACGAAGCTTTTGCCCTGATGGCGCAGATAGCTTTCGACCTGAAAATCCTGATCGAAGCTATAGGTGATGGCACCGCGGTTTTGCAGCTTGCGGCCAAACTTACGGTGCAGGGCAGGCTGTGACAAATAGGTGATGTGCGCGGTCATGCGTGCAACGGCCAAACCGCGTGCGGGTTTTTTACCTTCGAGCAGATAGTTCCCACCACACCAGTCGGGATCGGCCATCACCGCCTGACGACCCACTTCGTGAAAGGCGATGTTTTGGGCCGAATGGCGGAAAGATGTCGCAATCGGGGCGGCGGCAAAGACCCGTTCGGGATAGCTTTTGCACCATTCGAGCACCTGCATGCCGCCCATCGAACCACCGATGACGGCAAACAGGCTACCGATGCCAAGGGCATCAATCAGCATGGTCTGGGCACGCACCATATCGGCAATGGTAATCACCGGGAAATCCAGACCCCACGGTTTGCCGGTTTCGGGGTTGGTGTCCTTTGGCCCGGTACTGCCAAGGCAGCCGCCAATGACGTTGCTACAAATGACGAAATATTTGTCGGTATCAATGATTTTGCCAGGACCAACCAGCTCACGCCACCAGCCGTCCTTGCCCGTGATCGGGTGAACTTCATCGGCAACATACTGATCGCCGGTCAGGGCATGACAGACCAGAATGGCGTTGGATTTATCGGCGTTCAGTTCGCCGTAGGTTTGATAGGCAATTGTGAAGGGGCCAAATTCAACACCGCTATCAAGGCGCAACTTATCGGTTTCCCCCAACACCATGTGATGGCCGGGAAGCGGTGCGCGCTTGTCTTTGTTGGCAACGGTGGACATAGATAATGGATTCCCTATTGGTCGGTCATTTTCCACGCAAACAGGCACGGCGTTGTTGTCATTTGTCTTGGTTTGCAGGAATTTCGCCTATCCTAGCTATGGAGCAACCCCGGTTTAGTCAATCTTTTCTTTGCATTTCTGCGGCCTTGCCGATAGAGCCCAATTGAAAATGCCAACACAGTTTGATGTGGTAATTTTCGGCCAATATCAATAGCTTCGTCGCACCGGATGCCGGTGGCAATTTCACAAGGAAACCGCCGCATTGTGGGCGAAATTTAGCAAACCTTTCGGGGGCGTTGCGTATGGGCGATTTTGTCGTTGCACAGAGATTGCAGGGTGCCTAACCTTGCGATCCGTGTGCGCCTAAAAACCCCCACAAAATCAAAGCTTCAAACCGTGCTGGAATTTTCAGTTGGGCTCTTATACTGTGCGCCGTTCAAAAGATGAGTGGATTATGGCGTTAGACAACGAAAATTTGGCAAATCTTGACCTTGATGGGCTGCGCGGTGAAATCGATGACATCGATCAGGCGCTGCAAGCGCTGATCATTCGGCGGACCAAGGTTGTGCAGGCGGTTGGCGCCTATAAGGACCGCGTGATCGCGGCCGGTGGCAAGGTAAAGGTACCTTATCGTCCGGCCCGTGAGGCGCGTATTATGCGCACCCTTGTTGACCGCCATGATGGTGCCTTTCCCAAAACAGCACTTATTCAAATCTGGCGCGAAATGATCGCAGCCGGTACGCGGCTTGAGGCACCTTATACCATTGCACTTTGCCGCAATGCCGAAGGACAGGATTGCTGGGAACTGGCACGTCTGAATTTCGGGTGCCTTAATGAGATTGTCGAATTTGACACCCCGCGCGAAGCATTTGGCGCACTTGAAGAAGGCCGCGCGGCGGTCGGTGTGTTTCCCAAACCCGAATTTGGCGAGCCGATGCCATGGTGGACGCTTTTGACCGAACATAGTGCGGTCCGGGTTGTTTCCAAATTGCCATTTGGCGGACGCCCGGTCGGGCGGGGCGAGCAGACCGAAGGTTTTGTTCTGGCCGCGATTGATCTTGAAGACAGTGGTGATGACCGAACGTTGTTCGTGGTAAGCCTGTCAAAAGAGATTTCGATGGATACCGTGCGCAAAAAAATTGCGGATGGGATCGATGGTTCAGCAATCCTTGGCTTTTCTGACGAAATCGCCGCAGATCGGCGTTTTGTTCTTGTTGATGTGCCGGGATTCTTTTGTAATCGCGCCGATGCGTTTCATGCAACATTGGCCGAGCAGGGACTTAATCCCGAAAGCCTGCGTGTGGTCGGCGCCTATGCCGTGCCGATTTCGGAAGACGCACTGAGTTAAAATTCAAGGGTGGTTTCAATAAATCACCACTTCCTTTGGGAGAATATACGTAATGTCTGCGCCCACCCCACGCCCCGGTATCCTTGAAATTGCCCCCTATCAGGGTGGTAAATCCAGTGCCAACAGCACGCAGCGCGTGATCAAACTGTCGTCGAACGAAGGCGCGCTTGGTCCGAGCCCCAAAGCCATGGAGGCGCTGCGCAATACCGCCAGCCGCCTGCATCGTTATCCCGATGGCGGGTGTGACTTGCTGCGCAAGAAGCTGGCCGAGAAATATGATCTTGAAATGGATCAGCTTGTCTGTGGTGCCGGGTCCGATGAACTTCTGACCCTGTTGATCCGTGCCTATGCCGGTCCGGGCGATGAAGTGCTGTATTCGCAGCACGGTTTCCTGATGTATCCGATTGCGGCCAAAGGGGTTGGTGCGGTGCCGGTGACGGCGGCGGAAACCAACATGACAACCAGTGTTGACGCGATGCTGGCTGCGGTAACGGAAAAGACCAAGATTGTCTTTGTCGCCAATCCGAACAATCCGACCGGGACCTATATCACCGACGGCGAAATGAAGCGCCTGCGTGATGGTCTGCGTGAAGACATCGTTCTGGTGGTGGATGCGGCCTATGCCGAGTTCATGACCGGTCAGGAAGATTATTCCGCGGGCGAAGAACTGGTCAAAGCGGGCAATAACACCGTGATGACCCGGACATTTTCCAAGATTTATGGTCTTGGCGGCATTCGTCTTGGCTGGTGCTATGCCCCGGTTGAGATTGCCGATGTGTTGCAGCGTCTGCGCAATCCGTTCAACGTGCCTTTGCCAACGCAGGAAGCCGGTGTTGCCGCCCTTGATGATGATGACTTCGTCAATGATTGTGTGCGCCACAATGCCGAGACGCTGGCGTGGTTCCGCGATGAGGTCAACGCGATTGGTGGCCTGACAGCGCATCCGAGCTACGGCAATTTCGTGATGATCGAATTCCCGGCACAGGATGGCAAAAACGCAGATGCCGCCAATGATTTCATGATGGCGCGCGGCGTGATCCCGCGCAAAATCGGGGCTTATGGCTTGTCGCAGATGCTACGTGTTTCAATCGGCACGAAGGAAGAAATGGACATCTGCCTTCAGACCATCAAGGACTTTGTGAACCTGTAAAATGACCAAAACTGCATCCCAGCCGTTGTTTAATACTGTCGCCTTTGTCGGCATGGGCCTGATCGGCTCGTCCATGGCTCGCCGTATCAAGCGTGATGGCCTTGCCAACAAGATTACCTGTGCTGTGCGGTCGGAAGCGACCCGCGACCGGGTGCTTGAACTTGGTCTTGCCGATGAAGCCTATTGCGACATCAAGGACGCGGTTGGCGATGCTGATCTGGTGATGCTGTGCGCACCGCTTGGAGCCAACGAGGCGATTGGCGCACAGCTTACAGGGGCCTTGAAAAAGGGGGCGATTGTTTCGGACGTCGGGTCGGTCAAACAATCGGTGATCCGTGACATTGCCCCGCAACTTGACGAAGGCGTGCATTTTGTGCCCGGCCACCCGTTGGCCGGGACCGAACATTCCGGCCCGGATTCCGGTTTTCCGGAACTGTTTGAAGAACGCTGGTGCATCTTAACGCCGGTTCCCGGTGAAAGCGAAGATGCCGCTGACAAGGTCACGGCCCTTTGGGAAGCGTGCGGAATGTATGTCGAACGCATGGATGCGGACCATCATGATCGCATTCTGGGGATTACATCGCATTTACCCCATCTGATTGCTTACACGATTGTCGGGACAGCGACCGATCTTGAAGATGCGCTGCGACAGGAAGTGATCAAGTTTTCCGCGACCGGTTTTCGGGACTTTACCCGTATTGCCGCGTCCGACCCGACCATGTGGCGCGATGTTTTTTTGAACAATCGCGAGGCCGTTCTGGATGTTCTTGGGCGTTTTCAGGAAGACCTGATGGCATTGCAACGTGCCATTCGCTGGGGCGAGGGCGACAAATTGTTTGAGCTGTTTTCGCGCACCCGTGAAATCCGGCGCGGCATTGTTGATGCCGGGCAGTATTTTGCTAATTTCTCGGCCGAAGGTGAAGCGCGCCAAAGCGACGAGACGGGCAAGAAAAAGACGGATGAATAAATAACGGATGGCCTGTGTTGTGCAGGTCACCAGTCGGTTTGATGATGTGCCCCAAATTGCATCATCAGCCGGACCAAGGGGATAGTCATGTCTGCCACCAGCCACCCGGCATTCGCACGGTTCATGCCGTTTGTGTTTGTGTTCCTGTGGAGCACGGGCTTTGTCGGTGCCAAATTCGGCCTGCCATATGCCGATCCGTTCGTTTTCCTGTTTGTCCGATTTGTCATTGTGCTGGTTTTGATGGTGCCGGTTGTCATCCTTATGGGGGCAAAATGGCCGAAAACCTGGCGCGAGGCGGCCCATATCGGGACCACGGGCGCGCTGGTCCACGGGCTGTATCTTGGCGGGGTGTTCTGGGCGATTGATACCGGCCTTCCGGCCGGGCTGGCGGCCCTGATTGTCGGGTTGCAGCCGGTTGTCACCGCATCGGTCGTCGGGGCGATTTTGGGTGAACGGGTGTCGCTGCGCCAATGGGGCGGTCTGGTGCTTGGCCTTGTCGGGGTGGCGCTTGTGCTAGTGCCTAAAATTGGCGACGGGGTTGGCATTACCGCATTTGGCATCGGGCTGGCGGTGGTGGCCTTGCTCGCCATGACGGCGGGCACCCTTTATCAAAAGCGCTTTTGCACTGGTATGGATCTTTTGAGCGGCACAGTCGTTCAATATGTTGCGGCCAGTCTTGTTGTCGGGGTGATTGCCCTGATCAAGGAGCCGTTGACGGTTGAATGGAGCATGGACTTCATTCTGGCGATGGCGTGGCTTGTTCTGGTGTTGTCGATTGGGGCCATCATGTTGTTGATGGTTTTGATCAAACAGGGCGAGGCCACCCGCGTTGCCAGCATGTTTTACCTTGTCCCACCGACGGCTGCGATGTTTGCGTGGCTTCTGTTTGATGAACAACTTGGTCTTTTGGGATTTGTCGGATTCGGGGTAGCCGCACTCGGGGTGGCATTGGTGATGATCAAGCGTTAGGGTCCTGATCCGCGCTTCATGGCATTGCGAACCCGAACATAGAAGACTTTTGGAGGATATCGTGACGGACGCCCAGGATAGATGGGTCTTTGGATATGGGTCGCTGTTGTGGCGGCCGGGGTTTGAGTTCGCGGAAAAAGCGCGTGCCAAGCTGCCCGGTTACCATCGGTCGTTCTGTATCTATTCCCATCATTATCGTGGCACGCCGGAAAATCCGGGACTTGTTCTTGGCCTGAACAAGGGCGGGGAATGTGTGGGGAATGCCTTTCGCATCACACCGGAAAACTGGGGGATCGTGAAAGGGTATCTTGATGAGCGCGAGCTTGTGACCAACACCTATATTCCCGCCGATGTCGAAGTTGAACTGTCTGACGGGCGCACAGTGATCGCACATACCTATGTTGCCGATCCCACCCATGAACAATATGCCGGGAACCTGCCGGTTCGCACTGCGGTTGAGATCATTGTGGCGGCCCATGGCAATGTGGGTCCCAATCTGGAATATCTGGAAAACACGGTGTTGCATCTGGATCAAATGGGGATTGTCGATCCGCCGTTGCATGATTTGATGGATCTGGTGCGGCGCGAATACGGCGAGATTAATATGGGGGCGGGCATCTGATGAGCCACGCGAATGCGTCGAATGTATCGAACGCGCCGAGTGTGACACAGGGGGATCAAACCCCGCTGCCGCTGGCCTATTTGATGCTGGTGATCTGTGCGATGATGTGGGGATCAAACCACGTTGTGGCGCGCGGGGTGAATGCGACAGTGCCGTTTGAAGCATTGGCATTCTGGCGCTGGGTTGTGGCGGCTGTGATGCTGTTTCCGTTCTGTGCCAGATACCTTGGGCGCGATTTGCGTCTGATGGCGCAGCACAAGATGTCGATGTTTCTGATCGGCTTTACCGGTGTCTTCCTGTTTTCGATCATCATCTATCTTGCGGCCTATAACACAACGGCGGTCAACACCGGTTTGCTCAATGCAACCGCCCCTGTGTGGGTTCTGATCTTTGCCGCGGTCTTAACCGCAAACAAGCCCACGTTAAGTCAGTGGGTCGGGGTGCTGGTGGCGGGTGTCGGCACGGCAACGATCATTGCAAAGGCAGATTTTTCGGTCTTTACCGAGATGAGCTTTGTCTCGGGCGATGTGTTTGCCATGGTGTCGGCCATGGTTTGGGCCGCCTATTCGATGTTGCTTAAACGTGCGCCAAAGGGGGTTCATCCGCTGAGCCTTGTGTTTGTGTCGGCCCTGATTGGTCTGGTGTTTTTAACCCCGCTTTATGTCTGGTCGCTTGTGGTGAACGGCGAGCCGTTCTTTACCCATCTTGATCCGGCGTGGCCCGACATGATGAAGATTTTCTATATCGGTGCGGGGCCTGCGTTCTTTGGATATCTTTTCTGGAACAGGGGGGTATCGATTGTTGGTCCGGCGACGGCGGGTGTCTTTATGTATCTGATCCCGGTGTTTGCCAGTGGGCTTGCGATTGTCTTTCTGGGGGAAGAATTGCACCTTTATCATCTGGGCGGGATTGCCCTGATTGCCTTTGGTATCTGGCAGGCCACCAAGAAAAAACGCCCCGTATCCTAAGGCAAAAAGACATACAAAAGGCCGGGATGCGTTGTGCAGCCCGGCCTTTGTTGTTTCATCGATCTGACAGCCGACCTTTCGGATCAGGAGGTTTTTTCCTGACTGGCTTCTTCTTCGGCGGCGATGTCGGCAGAGGTCAGCATCGGCAGGTTAAATTCGCGCTGTGCCTCGGTTTCAAGCTCGCGGGTGCGAGTGTCGATGCGGGTTTTGATTTCTTTCATGAAGGTCTTGCGGTCCAGACCATGTTCAATCGGCGGCATCAGTTCCATGGTGACCCGGCCACCATATTTCATGAAGCTATCCTTGCCCCAGAACATGCCGGAATTGACGGCAACCGGAATAACCTTGATGTCCGGGAAGGCCTTATACAGCGCGTAAACGCCCGGATGATACGGGCGGCTTGATCCGGGTGGGGTGCGCGTGCCTTCGGGGAAAATGATTACCTGACGGTTTTCCTTGAGCGCCTGCGACGCGCCCTTGATCATATCCTTAAGCGCCGAGCCCCCGGCGGAACGGTCAACCGCAATCTGACCTGAGAGATGCAGGAACTGCCCGACCAGCGGGATTTTGATCAGTTCCTTTTTGAGGATATAGGCCGGATCGGGTACCACAGTGTGAAAGGTCAGGGTTTCCCACGCCGATTGATGCTTTGCCACCAGAATACAGGGGCCATCGGGCAGGTTTTCAAGCCCGGTGATGCGTTTGTACATGCCGACCGAATGGTTCAGGGCAAACTGGGTCAGCACACACCATGCATGGCCGACAAACTGGCTGGCCTTGCGGCCACAGACCATCAGGGGGATCATGCTGATGCACAGCAGGGCTGTTCCGCCAAAAAACAACACGTTAAAAAGTAACGCGCGCAGGGCTCTCATTCAGAAAAATCCTTCAAACGCTTATGTATCTGGTGCTTTGTAACAGTATTACGGCAATCGTAAAATGCCGATTGTTGATCGGCCTTAGCCGGTTTTGTTGTTCGATGCGGAATAGTCGTTCTGATCGGGTTCGCTGGCATCGGGTGTTTGCAACGACGGGTGATTGCCCCCGGGCAGCCAGTTTAAAATCGAATTGCGCAGGCTGGCGAAAAGGTACTTGTTAAATTCGCTGGCGATCAGGGCCGTGCTGCCGGGATACCGCCACCAGTCTTCGATCCGGACCGTATCGGGGAAGACGGGGTTGGCGATGATATCGACACCGGGCATCAGGCTTTTGAATTCCAGAAGGGATCGGCGCATGTGATAGTTCGCGGTGACAATCCGCAGGCTTTGATAGCCCTGTTCGTTGACCCAGACGGCGGTTTCCATGGCATTGCCACGGGTGTTTTCCGCGACATGGCCCAGCACAACGCAACAGGCAATCAAACGCGGGTCGGATTTACCGACCGACAGCAACTCATCGACTTCAACGCCGCGATATACCCCGGAAATGAACAGTTTCTTTGCCAATCCGCGTGCCAGCAGGCGGCGGCCTTCCGACAGGCGTTCACTGCCGCCGGTCAGAACGACAATGGCATCGGTGCGCTGATCGGGGTTGTCGACCGTGGTGGGGATGGACTCGACATACCAGACAAATCCGGCAAGCCACACCAGACCGAGCACGATCAGGGTGGAGAGCAAAAAACGGAACCTTCGAGACCGGCGCCGGAGTTGCACACTAAGCGGTGGTTTGTTCATTTGGGCGTGCCTGATGTGGGGCGTGCGGACATGAGTGCGGATCTCCTAAGGCCATGATCCCAAAAGGGAAGCGTGATCAGACTATACGAAGGAGCGCGTCTGGTGACAACATCGCTTGCGCGCAGAATTATAACATTTGGCGTAAGACACGCAGCACAGTGCGGGTTGCGGTAAGATAGGCAACCAATGCGACAATAAACGGAATGGCAACGATAAGGGCAATGAATACTGGACTGAAAACCAGCGACGGGATCGGCCAGCCAGCCCGCAGGCCAAGCCAGGCAATAAAAGCAGAGACCGCCAGTGATATCAAAAGCCCGACCAAGGCGCCAAAAAATGCCAGCCGTTGGCTATGGCGGCCAAATTGTCGGGCGATGTAATCATCCTGTGCACCAATCAGGTGCAAAAGTTCGATGATTTTATGATGGATCGAAAAGCCTGATTTGGTGGCAAAGACAATCGACAGCATCGTCGCGCCAAACAGAACAACAATCAGAACGGTCAGCGCCAGTTCGACCGAAAAGGCGACATCGGCAATGCGTTCGATCCAGATGCGGTGATCATCTAGCACAGCCTCAGGCGCAATTTCGCCAAGCTGGCGTTCGAGGGCATCAAAATTAAAGCCGGTTTCCGGGGTGATTTCGATGATGCGCGGAATGGGAAGTTCGCTCACGACCTCATCAGGGCCAAGCCAGGGTTCCAGCAGGGCGGCCATGGTTTCGGGGCTGAGTTCTTCGATCCTAGCGATGCCGGGCAGGTTTGCCAGTTCATCAATGATGGTATCGACGGTTTTTTGCAGGGCGGCTTCGCGTTGTTCGGGGCTGCGTTTTGCCAGTTCGGTTGGCGGGACCTGTATCGACAGGCTGCCTTCGATCTGCCCGGACCATTGGCCAACGCTATCGTGCAGGGCGCCAAGGCCGACCATCGAAAAGGTCAGCAGGGCCACCATCAGGGCGACGATGCAGGGCAGGAAGCGCGATGAAGAATCGGCTTCGAGCGGCAGATGTGACGGATGTGAGCGAAAAGCCATAATCGTCTGTTGGTCCTGTTGATCGAGGTGGCGTCGATATCTTAGCCGGTATTTTAGCCCGTATTTTAGATGTAGCTTAACCCGATTGGGTCACGTCATGCAGTGTCGCACCTTCGAGCAGCCACTGGGTATGGCCAAAGCGCCGCACGAGTTGCCGGTTATGGGTGGCGATCAGCACGGTGGTGCCCAGTTTGTTGAGTTCTTCAAACAAATAGAGCAACCGCATGGCAATGCGGTCATCGACGTTGCCGGTCGGCTCATCGGCCAGAAGAAGGGCCGGGCGCCCGATGACGGCGCGCGCAATTGCCACGCGCTGTTGCTGCCCGCCCGACAGGCGCGATGGCTGCGCATTGATATGGTCGCCCAGACCGACCCATTCGAGAAGTTCGGTGACGTTTTTGCGAATTTGCAGGTCTTCGACACCGGCAACGCGCAAGGGCAGGGCAACATTTTCAAAGGTGCTGAGGTGATTGATCAGGCGGAAATCCTGAAACACCACGCCGATTCTTCGCCGGATCGCGGGCAGTTCATCGCGCGGAATGCGGATATTGTCGCGGCCAAAAATATTTATTTCGCCCCGAGTCTGACGCAGTGCCAGATACAAAAGACGCATCAAGGTCGATTTGCCGGCACCCGACGCGCCGGTCAAAAAATGAAAGCTGCCGCGTTGGAGGCTAAAGTTCAGGTCGCGCAAAATTTCCGGTCCGGATTCGTACCGGACTCCGACGTTCCTGAAACTGACAACTTCGGTCAAAATCGGCGCTCCACTTGATCGAATGACGGTTTGCACAGGCGATTGCCATGGCAAATCACAAGAATTTCTCTTAACGTCGTTGGGGTTGGCGAAATGCCTTGGCATTCCAATATCGACACCATACTTACCAGCGACGCACAATTTTCTATCTGTTTCGGATGCCACGATCAGTGGCTTTACGCAATGTTTAGACACCCAAATTGAGGCAGCTTCTGTTATCTCTGCTTAACAGTCTGTTAAATCGCCGCTATTTACATATAGTGTTATTCTCTGCCGACGATATCGGGGGACCGTTGGCCATGAGTATGTTAAAGGCCATCCCCGTGTTTGGTTCCGCTGACATCGAGATGCCAGGTTTGCAATGATCATAACTTGCCCAGATTGTTCCAAGAAATACTCCGTTAAAACGGAGGCCATCGGCCCAAAGGGCCGAACTGTGCGCTGTAAGAGCTGCGGCAATAGCTGGCATCAGGACCCTCCGGGGGCCAAGAAGCCGGAACCCGCACCTGCACCAGCGGCACAATCGGACAGCGATTTGCCTGCGCCATTTAATCAGGAAGGGGCGCTGGGCGCTGATTTCAATGCTGATCGAATGGGCGGCGGCGGTGTTGACCCCGGATTTGAAGATGCGGATAAAATTCCCGATCCGCCCCCGATCCCCGAACAGCTTATTCGCAACAATCCGAAACCGGCCCCCAAAAAGAAAAAAGGGATTATCGGCTGGATCGTGTTTTTGCTGCTGATTGGTGGCATTGGTGCGGGTGGTTACTTTGCCAAGGACATCCTGATCAACCTTTGGCCGCCGATTGCCAAGGTCTATGACATGGTTGGGTTTGATGTGCCCCATGTTGGCGACGGTCTTGATATTCGTGAATTGCCTCCGACCCGTGAAGACGAAGACGGCGTCGATGTTTTGGTCGTGCGCGCCGAGATCGTCAACATCGTCGAAGAGCCGGTTGTGTTGCCGTATCTTCTGATCGAGCTTCTTGATCCGCTTGATCGGGTGGTTCAGCGCAAGAAGATGCCGCTGATCTATGATGAAACCAAGGCTCAGGCCAGTGCGGATATGCCGATGGAGCAGCAAATGCTGCCTGCGGGTGAAAGCATTACGGTTGAAACCAAGATCCGGCGTCCGAACCCGACGGCAACCCGTTTGCAGGTCACGTTCCTTGACCCGCGTGAGGCCGCCGAACCTTAAGCCTTTCGGGGTGGTAAAACCAGTTGATGCAAAAGGCAGCGTTCATTCGCTGCCTTTTGTTTTTGTGGGAAACGCGATACCGCGCCATTGCGCCATATTGGCGCGTAGGGGTGGTTTGGGCTTTGTCGGATGTGTGACGGCATCGACGTTGTTAAAATGCCGTCAGGGCCGTTTAAAGGCGTGCCATGAGGTGTGTTAGGTGCGCGTGACGGGCTGCCAACGTTTCCTAGAACCGTTTGAGCAGGCGGTCGATGTATTCCTGTTCGATCTGCGGACGGTCTGGATCGCCTGACCGCCGACGCAGTTCCTGCATGATGCGCCATGCCCGTTCGAGGGTATCGACATTGGGAATGGTGGTTGTGCCATCCCCGCCGACCGGACGCCCCAGCGGATCGCGACGGCCATTTCCTTGCAGGTCTTCGAGCATCGGGGCAATCTGGCTGAGCCCTTCGAGCGCACGGCTGATTTCGCCAATGCCCTGTTGCAGGTTTTCCATGGCTTCGCGCTGATATTGCAGGGCTTCGTGCGACCGGTTGCGGCCAAGGGCTTCGGCGGCCCGGCGCATGGCCTCAATCACCGAATTCATGCCGCTGATGTCGCCAAACTGCCCGATGCCCGGACTGTTCATGATATCGCCAGCATCATCGGCGAGACCCTGTTGTTCATTGGCGCGCGGGCCGGGGCCGTTGGCGGTGGCCGGGTTGTCCCCCTCGTTCATGATGTCTTGCTGGCGGCGGGACAGATCGCGCATGCCATCAAGCATTTCGCGCAAAGACGAGGTGATGTCCATGCCGCCTTCGCCGGTGGTAACTTGCATGTTTTCGACAAGTTCGCGCAGCCGGTCAATCAACTGGCGGGCATCGTCACGTGCGCCTGCGCGCATCAGGGCATCAATCTGATCAATGATCCGCGATAAGTCTTGCTGTTCGAGGGTGGCACTTGCCTGGGATTGATCGTCCGAGGCCGGTGTTGCTTCGCGGGTCAGTGCGGCAAGATATTCATTCAAGGCATTGCGGTATTCTTCGATCAAACGGGCGATTTCAGTTTCGGTGACGTCGGGATCAGCCAACGCCTGTAACAGACGTTCTTCGGCTTCCATCAGGTTGCGTTCGGCAATGCCATAGCTGCCGCGTTCGATTTCCTCGGCGATGTGCCACAAAAGCCCGGCGACATTCTGATGCACGGTGCGGTCGTCAAGGTTGGCCGATAACCGGCTTTCAGCCACCGACAGGGCCAAAAAGACGCCGATCTGACCATTAAAGGCCTGCGGCGCATAGAGAACCGGCAACAGGGCCTGCTGCATTTCAAGTGCGCGGTCGGGATGGCGCAACAAGGTACGCCGGATCGCAATCAGCTTTTGCGCAACCGGATGGGTAAATTCGCGTTCGGGCAGCACAATTGATCGCATGTCGCTTTGGGCGGTTTGTCCGGCATTGTCGCGCGCGTGCATTTGAATATTGACCGGCAATCCGGCCCACGGGTGGGCAACCAGATCAATGAAGCGCGGGCCTTCGATGCGGGTTGGTGTGCTGCTATGGGTGGGTTCTTCGCCCTTGAGATCGCGTGTGATGGCATCAATCGGACCGAACTGATCATCCATACCGTCGGTCGGGGCCGGGGTGATGACAAGATCAAGCTCCGCCATGCCGTAATCATCATTGGCAACGTAATCAAGGCGCAGATGATCGCGCCGGGTGACCGATGGCGGGCTGACAAAGCCAAGTGTCGGGGCTGTGTCGGCCACCAGATTGATGTTTAGCGTCATGCGGTCATTGCCCCAGACCGAAATACGCCATGTGCCAGACTGATTGATCGCGGTCGACAGGACATAGCTGTTGTCGTTGCTTTCGGCGATCGGGCGTTCCCCATCGGGGGCGGTCAGGGTTGGTGCCCAGATGCTTGAGATCGTGCCATCAAGGGTCGATCCGGCGGGGACCTGAAAATTAATCACCTCCCCGTTGGACGGCCCCCCGGTGGTCTGGTTTTGCGGGCCATCTGTTCCGGTTCCTGTTGCGGATTGACTGGCGGGGGTTGCCCCGGTTTCGGAAATCTGCAAGACCCTCGGGACTTGCCCGGTATAGGGGGGCGGGGTGACCCACAAAGTTGCCGTAAAATCAGCCGCACCCAAGCGTTGCAGGGGACTAAAGGCCTTGGAAAACCGTTCGGAAACGGAGTTGTGACCAGCCATGATGCCAACAAACAGCAGCAAAACCGGAATGGCGACGATGCCAAAACGGTCAATCCGGCTGATGGCGGGGATCGGGCGCGGCAAACGCAATTTTACGATGGCGGCTTCATGCAGGCCGAGCTGCTTTTGCCAGAGATAGCTTGTGAGCGGATCTTCGGTTTCGGAAATATGGTCTTCAAGACTTTGTAGCGGATTGTTTTCAAGCCCGTTTTCGCGCTCCAGCCGGTGCAGGATATCGCGTCGGGTTGGCCAGCGAAAATTCCGCCACGGCACAATGATGGCGACCATCATGGCAACAGACAATATCGACAGCAAAATGATGTGCCCCGTCGGAGGCAAAAATTCAAACGTGCCGGTTAAGGTCAGGCCAACGACAAGAACGATCAGGCCAAAGGCCGGGATCACGCAGGGCCATACCTTTTCCCACAACAAAACCATGCGCGTTCGGCGCACATGATTTTCCATTGCAGGATGCGGCGGTATCAGCGACATGCGATGAAGGATCCTTTGTGCCAGTCTGTGGCTATGGTGTACCGCGAGTTCACTCCTTCTAGAGTTTGGGGCTTTGCGGACTTTGGTCAAGTTATTGCGCGGTTGTGGCGGCAAATAAAAAGGCGACCCTGAGAAAGGGCCGCCTTTAAAAATACGTTGGATGGTCGCGTTTACTTAATCAAGCCAGCCCGGTATCTGATCCATATTGATCAGTTCGTCGATTTCCTGACGCGGGCGGACAATGGCAAACTCATTACCTTTGACCAGTACTTCGGGGGTAAGTGCGCGGGTGTTGTACGTCGATGACATCACTGCACCATACGCACCCGCCGACATCACGGCGACAAGATCACCGGCCTTGAGGTTATCGGGCAGTTTGCGGTCCTTGCCAAAGGTATCGCCGGTTTCACAAATCGGGCCGACAATATCAACCGTTGCCTGTTTGTCGTTTGCACCCTGTTCATCGATCGGGATGATTTCGTGATAGGCGTTATACAGCGTCGGGCGGATCAAATCGTTCATCGCCGCATCAAGAATAACAAAGCGTTTTGCTTCGCCGTCTTTGATGTACATGACGCGCGATACCATGATGCCAGCATTGCCGGCAATCAGACGGCCCGGTTCAAGCGTGATGTGACAGCCAAGGTGCGAGACAGTTTCACGCACCATCTGGCCATAAGCATCGGGCAGGGGCGGTGTTTCGCCCTGATAGGCAATGCCAAGACCGCCGCCAAGATCCAGATTGCGGATTTCAATGCCTTCGGCGCGCAGTTGTTCGACCAGACTGGCAAGGCGGGTAAAGGCCTCGCGGAAGGGGGTCAGGTCGGTCAGTTGCGATCCGATATGCATGGCAATACCAGTCACCTCGATGCCGTCCATGGCGGCCGCATCGCGGTAGACTTCAATCGCGCGGGTCCAGTCGATGCCAAATTTGTTTTCGGCCTTGCCGGTGGCGATCTTTTCATGGGTTTTGGCATCGACATGCGGATTGATGCGCAATGCAATGCGGGCCTTTTTACCCATATCAAGGGCAACCCGGTTCAGTTCGATCAGTTCGGGAATGCTTTCGACATTGATCTGGGCAATGTCGGCCTCAAGGGCTTCGCGCATTTCGTCTTCGGCCTTGCCGACGCCCGAAAAGATGACTTTGCCCGGTGCGATACCGGCCCGAAGGGCGCGGCGCATTTCGCCAACAGATACAACGTCGGCACCTGCACCCAGCTTGCCCAGCGTTTTTAAGACAGCCTGATTGGAGTTTGCCTTGATCGCATAGCAAACGGTCGCATCCAGACCGGAAAATGCGTCAGCATAAACCTTATAGTGGCGTTCAAGCGTTGCTGTGGAATAGCAAAAGAACGGGGTGCCGACTTTTTCAGCCAGCTCCGGAAGGGCGACGCCTTCGGCGTGAAGGACGCCGTCGATATATTCAAAATGGTTCATTTGGCCGGATAGTCCTTTGGATATTCTTGACCTTTGTCGGTTGGCGGTTCAAGCGGGCCTTTTTTACCACAGGCCGCAACCGACAGTCCGAGCATTACAGCAAGTGCGACAATGGTACCGCGTTTAAGCAAGGGGGTGTTCATTTGAGGAACCTTTCCTTTGCCGCAGCAACGGATTCGGTCACCCGAACCGGGGCCGTGCCGCCAAAGCTTTGACGGGCGGCGACCGATGCTTCGACGGTCAGCACATCATAGACCGCATTGGTGATTTTGGGTTCGATCCCCTGCAATTCATCAAGCGACAGCTGATCAAGATCACAGCCCTTGGTTTCGGCCAGTTTGACGGTGGCCCCGACCACATGGTGGGCATCACGGAATGGCATGCCAAGTTCAGCAACCAGCCAGTCTGCCAGATCGGTTGCGGTGGTATAGCCAGCACCGGCAGCCGCGCGCATGTTGTCGGTAAAGACTTTCATGTCGGCAATCATGCCGGTCATGGCGGCCACACACAGACCAAGATGGTCGTGGGCCTCAAACACCGGTTCCTTGTCTTCCTGCATGTCCTTGGAATAGGCCAGCGGCAATCCCTTCATCGACAGCATCAGGGAATTATAGCAGCCAACAATACGCCCGATTTTGGATCGGATCAGTTCGGCGGCATCCGGATTGCGTTTTTGCGGCATGATTGAGGAGCCGGTCGAAAACTTGTCGGACATGCCGATGAATTTAAACTGTGCCGAACACCAGATGACCATTTCTTCGGCCAGACGCGACAGATGCATGGCGGTGATCGAAGCGGCATTGAGATATTCCAGCGCAAAATCACGATCCGATACCGCATCAAGCGAATTTGCCGTCGGGCGGTCAAAGCCAAGAGAGGCGGCTGTCATGTGGCGATCAATCGGGTAGGGCGTACCCGCAAGGGCGGCTGAGCCGAGCGGGTTTTCATTGATCCGTACACGGCAATCTGCAACGCGCCCACGGTCGCGACCAAACATTTCGACATAGGCCAGAAGATGATGGCCAAAGGTCACCGGCTGGGCTGCCTGAAGGTGGGTGAAGCCCGGCATGATGGTTTCGGCGTGCGTGCCAGCCTGCGTGATCAGCGCGTCCTGAAGGCCCGTAAGACCGGCTTCAAGATCGCCAAGGGCGACATCGCGGACCCAGAGTTTGAAATCGGTTGCGACCTGATCATTGCGCGAGCGCGCGGTATGCAGGCGCCCTGCGGCTGGGCCGATCAATTCACGCAGGCGGCTTTCGACATTCATATGGATATCTTCAAGGGCGGCAGAAAATTTAAAGGCGCCGCTCTCGATTTCTTGAAGAATCTGGTCTAGACCATTGGTGATTTTGTCGCCATCTTCGGCAGGGATGATGTTCTGCTTGACCAGCATCGCGCAATGGGCTTTTGAGCCCTGGATATCCTGGGCATACAGGCGTTTGTCAAAGCCGATGGAAGCATTGATTTCTTCCATGATGGCAGACGGGCCTGCTTCGAAGCGGCCGCCCCACAGGGAATTGGCGTTTTTCTGGTCGGTGGCGTTTTGGTCGGTCATCGTGATCCGCAGTATTTGGAAAAGGTGGGAATTGTGAAGGCTTTGCTTCAATTCGTAAAACTTGGCGTGATTGTCGCCATATCGGGCATTTATGCAACCCCTGCCTTTGCAGAACCGCAATTCCCGCAAGAACTTTCAAAAATGACCGTTCCGGAAAATGGCAGTGCGTTGCTTGAAAACGCGACATTCGTTGATGAAAATGGCGAGGTCGCGACCCTTAACAGCCTGAAAGGAAAGGTTGTTTTGGTTAATCTGTGGGCGACCTGGTGTGTGCCGTGCGTGAAGGAAATGCCGGAACTGGATGGTTTGGCTGCGGAAATGGCGGATAAGCCAATGCGGATTCTGGCGCTTAGTCAGGACCGTGGCGGGGCGGACGACGTTTCCAAATTTTTTGAAAACAATAGAATCGATCATCTTGAGGTGTTGCTCGACCCGCGCGGTGCGACCGCGCGCACCATGGGCGCACGTGGCTTACCGACAAGTTTTGTGATTGATGCAGATGGAAATCTGGTGGGTAAACTCGAAGGGATTGCCCAATGGGATGCACCAGATGTGATCGCATACTTTAACAGCTTGATCGATCAGGCGTCCTGACCCCGGAGCCATCGCAGGCTGCTTTTCTTATTCATTATAGAATAGCAGCTCTTTTTTCAGGCTTGGCATCTTATCAAGGCTGGACTTGACCCGCGCTTTCCATGCTGGACCTTCCGCCATGGCCTCTTCAAAGGCCATTTGCAGGTCCGTGGGGCGCACTTCCATCAATATCTGGATCAACAGCGATGCTTGACGCAGATCCTTTCGTGCCTTGATCGGAGAACGATCTGACCGGCGATCTGCAACAATCAGTTTGTGAACAGCATATCTTTCCGGTCGTGGGACCTGAACAAGAACCCCGTCACGATACAAAGCGGCCACTTTCAACGGGTCCCTTATCAGGAAATTCATATAGTGAAGGGATTGGGCATGTACCCCAAGAGATGGCAGGAATTTCACACCTTCGTCTTCTTCGAAAGATGGCGTTAGAAATTCAACCTCGCGACTGCCCGCAACCGATGTGTTTTGCCAGCGCCATGCCTGAGCCTGATCCAGTCCAAGCCGCGCATTGTAGCCAAGGTTTTTCAGGGTAAGATTGAGTTCCGGGTCTGCCTTGTCTTCGACAACAAAAGAAAATCGCTCAAACCCGGCAATATCAATATCCCGCGTGCTGACCGAGTCATCGGCCATAAATCTGGCGCCAAGTTCCAGTTCATAAAGCCTGAAAGCATTGGTTCCAACCAGCACGCCCCCCAACCTGAATACTCCTGATCTTGCCATGCCAGACAAAACCTTTCCGGTTTCCATATCAGGTGTCAGAACACCCTCGGCGCGCAGTTTTTTCAACGTTCGGGAACGTTCCTCGCGGCGATGTTTTCGCATTTCCTTCAGGGCATTGATATTTTCAAATCGACTGGTCGACTCTTCTGTTTTCGGGCCGATATACCGTTTGACTTCTTTCCCCCCCAAACGGAATTGATCATACAGATAAACTCTGCCGCGTATTTCGACCTCTATCAGGTTTCCGATCAAATTGGATGCCTCATCATCCTCAAGCGAAGAACGGAGATCAATGTACAGGCTCTGTGCGGAGGTCGAGAGGCTTGAGAAATCACTCATAGCGCTTGCCCAGCATGGTTATGATACATTTAAGTGAATGTATCATAACCAGTATTCCCAACATATGGAAGAGCGTTATGATACGAAAAAACAAACGTATCATAACGCCGGTATCGCCGGGTCAGATTCAGATCATCCCGAATGCAAAACCCATAAGGCCGTGCTGCTAACTGTTTTCTTCAATCAGTGACATGACTTGGCTAAGTGTCGGAGCGGCATCGGCGGCACCGGGGCGGGTTGTTGCCAGAGCCCCGGTCGCACAGGCAAACCGAACCGCATCAGGCAGGCTTTGTCCACCGTGAAGCGCAACGGCCAGACCAGCGTTAAAGCAATCCCCGGCCGCCACCGTATCAACCGGTGACACATCAAATGGCGGCACCAGCCCGGTTTGACCGTTGGCGGAATAAAACGCACCCTTGCCGCCCATTTTAATGATCACGGTTTCCGGACCCATGTCGTGCAGTATTTTGGCCGCGTCACGGGCGGTTGCCATGTCGTCGGGCATAATCCCGGTCATGGCATGGCATTCGGTGGTGTTCGGCGTGACGATATCAGTCAGCACCATCAGGTCGCGCAACACCACGCGATCTGGCACGGGGGCCGGATCAAGCATGATTTTGGCGGTGCCTTCGCGGGCGTATTTCATGGCGCAATCAACTGCGACCACCGGACATTCAAGCTGCAACAGCAGATATTTGCAGTCACGCAAGACGTGGCGTTTGTCGTGAAGGTCAGCACGGGTCATCATCATGTTCGCACCGCCTGCGACCGTGATCATGTTTTCACCGCTGTCTTCGATTGAAATCAGCGCCGTTCCGGTTTGTGCGTCTGAGGCGACGATCAGATTGTTGGTATCAAGACCTTCGGCCTTGAGCGTTTCCAAAAGGTCACGTCCCAGAAGATCATCACCAATTTTGGAAATGAAGATCGGCGGAACCCCAAGGCGTGAGACGGCCATCGCCTGATTACAGCCTTTGCCACCGGGGCCGGTTGTGTATGCCTTGGCAAGGACGGTTTGGCCGGGCACGGGCAGGGTGGTTACACGGGCGGAAAAATCGACATTGGAACTTCCAACAACTGCAATGGTCATGTTTTATCCAAATAGAAAAATATCAATTCATTCTTGTTCATATTGGGCGCATTTCAGTGCTTTAAAGAACCTGTTGATGAATTCTCTGTTTTTGCAGCTGATGGGGCATGCGCCAAATAGTGTGCGAGAATGTTTTGACTGTGGTGGCGGGCGTTACGCGGGATTGAATTCCTCACGCAGGGCGGAATAGATGCGTTTGAATTTGGCAAAGCGTGGCTGATAGGTGCTGTGATGGGCCATATCAGGTTCGATGACTTCGTCGATTGCGGGCTTCTGACAGACGTCTTCGACCGCCTCCTTGGTCAGGGCCAGTCGTCCCAGACGTGCCGCGCCAAATGCCGGTCCCTTTGCCGCACCTTCGTAACGGGCAAGCGGTGTTCCCATGATATTGGCAATCAGCTGTATCCAGTATCGGCTACGTGCGCCGCCGCCAATCACACCGGGCAGGTCACAATGTGTGCCCGCGGCATGCAGGCGTGATTGCGCATCGCTCAGCGCGAAGGCGACACCTTCGAGAACGGACTGAACCATCATTTCACGGGTGGTGTCACTGCCAAGGCCAAAGAATACGCCGCGCGCATAGGGATCATTATGCGGGGTGCGTTCACCGTTGAGATAAGGCAGGAAAATCACATCTGATGGTGCGCGGTGCTGGTTTTCCGTGCGCGCCAAAAGGGCCGAGATATCCTTTTCACCCAAAAGATTGGCTGCCCACGACAGGCAACTTGCCCCATTGAGAAGGACCGCCATCTGAAACCATTGGGCGGGGATGGCGTGGGCAAAGCTGTGCAGCAGTTCTTCGGGGCGCGGGCGGTATTTGTCTGATGCGACGAAAATCTGTGACGATGTGCCCAGCGAGATAAAGCCGTCCCCATGGCGCACGGCCCCGACACCGATGCCCCCGGTTGCGGCATCGCCACCCCCACCAGCAACAATCACACCGGGTTTCATGTTCCAGCGGGTCGCGAGTTCACGGCGGATTGTTCCTGTGACGTCACTGCCTTCGACCAGTTTAGGCAATTGATCCATTGAAAGGCCGCTTGCGGCAACCGCAGCGGGGTTCCAGCAGCGACTTTCTTCGTCGAGCCACAAGGTGCCTGCGGCATCTGACATTTCGGTGACTTTTTCACCGGTCAGGCACAGGCGGATGAAATCCTTGGGCAGAAGAACGGTTTTGATTTTGGCAAAAATATCCGGTTCGTGCTTTTGCAGCCAGATCAGTTTGGGGGCGGTCATGCCCGGCATGGTCGCAACCCCGGCACATTGGCCAAGGTCGGGCAGGGCAGCATCAAGCTCGTCACATTCGGCCTTTGCCCGTCCGTCGTTCCACAGGATGGCCGGGCGCAACGGGGCGTCATTGGCATCCAGCAGGGTCGCACCATGCATCTGACCGGAAAGGCCAATGGCACGGGTGGCGGCAAGGGCGACAGGATTTTCGGATTTGAGCTTATCAATCGACTGGCATGTGGCATCCCACCAGTCGGTCGGGTTTTGCTCGCTCCAGAACGGGTGCGGGTTGGACACCGACAATGGGACATCAGCCTCGGCAATCGTGACCGAGTTGTCATCAATCAGCAGTGCCTTGACCGCAGATGTACCGACATCAATACCGAGAAACATTTTCGGACTGCCTCCAGACGTCTTTTTCTCTTTGCCCGGCTATTTTACCAGCGCGGGTATGCGTTGACTGCATTCGAGACGTTTGCCAGTTGTAATGCAACAAAAAAGCCGCTGCAAATGTGCAGCGGCTTTAATCTTTTTACGATTAAGACCCTTATCGGGTTGGGACGGGTTCGTCACCGCTGTAATCGTAGAAACCACGTCCAGCCTTGCGACCGAGCCAGCCAGCTTCGACATATTTAACCAGAAGCGGGCAGGGGCGATATTTGGTATCGGCCAAACCATCATGCAGGACATGCATGATCGAAAGACAGGTATCCAGACCGATGAAATCGGCCAGTTGCAGCGGGCCCATCGGATGGTTTGCACCAAGGCGCAAAGCGGTATCGATCGATTGAACGTTCCCGACACCTTCATAGAGGGTGTAGATGGCTTCGTTGATCATCGGCAGCAGGATGCGGTTGACGATGAACGCCGGGAAATCTTCGGCACTTGCCGTGTCTTTGCCGAGTTTTTTGGTCAGTTCATGAATGGTGCGATAGGTGACCTCATCGGTGGCAATGCCACGGATCAGTTCGACCAGCTTCATCAGCGGCACCGGGTTCATGAAGTGCATGCCCATGAACTTCGACGGGCGGTCTGTGTAGGACGCCAGACGCGTTACAGAGATCGAAGATGTGTTTGTCGCGATGATCGCTTCGGGGCCAAGAACCGGGCAAAGTGCCTTGAAGATCTGTTTTTTGGTCTCTTCATTTTCGGTTGCGGCTTCGATTACCAGATCGCAGTCAGACAGGAACGTATATTCCGTTCCGGTTGAGACGCGCTTGAGCGCGTCGTCTTTTTGCGCTGCGGTAATCAGCTCTTTCTTGACCTGACGATCCATGTTCTTGCCCATCGCGACAAACGCCTTTTCGAGGGCGTCTTGCGAGATGTCGAGAAGTCGGACGTCGTAACCGGCAAGTGCGATCACATGGGCAATGCCATTGCCCATTTGTCCGGCACCGATTACGCCAATGGTTTTAATATCTTCCAACGAAGCCATTTGTTCCCCACTCGTCCCCTTAGGGTCAAAACAATACAATCGACTGTTTTGACCCTAAATGGGATCAGTTTATTTGTCGAGTTCACTCGCCAGAGCGGGAAGGGCCTCGAACAGGTCAGCGACAAGGCCGTAATCGGCGACCGAGAAGATCGGTGCTTCTTCGTCCTTATTGATCGCTACAATGACCTTACTGTCCTTCATGCCGGCAAGGTGCTGAATAGCACCAGAAATGCCTACAGCAATGTATAGCTGCGGTGCAACAACTTTGCCGGTTTGGCCAACCTGCCAGTCATTGGGTGCGTATCCGGCATCAACTGCAGCGCGTGATGCGCCAATGGCAGCGCTGAGTTTGTCGGCAATCGGTTCGATCAGGTGGAAGTTTTCACCCGACCCCATACCGCGACCACCGGAAATAACCACACTGGCAGCCGACAGTTCGGGACGTTCCGACTCGGTCAGTTCCTGACCGACGAAGCTTGATTTACCGGCATCGACAACCGTGGTGACGTCTTCGATGGTGGCAGAACCGCCTTCGGCAGCAACCGGATCAAAGCCGGTGGTGCGAACCGTGATCAGTTTCAGCGCGTCTGATGACTGCACGGTTGCCATGGCATTACCGGCATAAATCGGACGGACAAAGGTATCGGCACTTTCGACATCGGTGATGTCAGAAATCTGTGCCACGTCCTGCAGGGCCGCAACGCGGGGCATGAAGTTTTTGCCCGAGGTCGAGGACGACACCAGAATGTGGCCGTAATCGCCCGCCAGTCCATTGACAAGACCGGCAATGTTTTCGGCCAGAAAATGGCCATAGGCGGCATTATCGGCCACCAGAACCTTGGCGACACCGTCAACCTTGGCGCTCGCATCGGCAACAGAACGGCAGTTTTCGCCAGCGACGAGAATGGTGATGTCGCCACCGATTTTCTGTGCGGCGGCAACCGCATTCAGCGTGCCACCCTTCAGTTCGGTATTGTCGTGTTCGGCAATAACAAGAATGCTCATTTGGATGACCCCCGCTTATATGACTTTTGCTTCGTTGCGCAGCTTGTCGACAAGCTCTGCAACGTCAGCAACTTTGACGCCTGCCTGACGTGACGGCGGTTCCGACACTTTCAGGGTTTTCAGGCGGGGTGCCGTATCCACACCAAGATCAGCCGGGGTGAGGGTATCAAGAGGCTTTTTCTTGGCTTTCATGATGTTTGGCAGCGACGCATAGCGCGGCTCATTGAGGCGCAAGTCGGTGGTGACAATTGCCGGAAGATCAATTTTGATGGTCTCAAGACCACCATCAATCTCACGCGTGACATCAAGTTTGCCATCGGCAACGACAACCTTGGACGCAAACGTGCCCTGCGACCAATCCAGAAGAGCGGCCAGCATCTGACCTGTCTGATTGGCATCATCGTCAATCGCCTGTTTGCCAAGGATCACCAAATCCGGGCTTTCTTTGGCGACGACTTCTTTGAGCAGTTTGGCAACGGCCAGCGGCTGCAGCTCATCATCGGTTTCGACCAGAATGCCGCGATCGGCACCCATGGCAAGAGCAGTGCGGAGTGTTTCCTGACACTGTTTTACGCCAAGCGACACCGCAACCACTTCGGTCGCAGTACCAGCTTCCTTGAGGCGGACGGCCTCTTCAACGGCGATTTCGTCAAACGGGTTCATGGACATTTTGACGTTGTTCAATTCAACGCCAGACTGGTCCTGTTTGACACGGATCTTGACGTTGTAATCCACAACGCGCTTAACGGCGACAAGAACCTTCATGACAGACCTGTTCGTTTTTGTTGTCAAAACTATGGGTTTGCTGCGCTCTGCCATGGCAGATTGCGGCGAACCCCGCATGGTAATGTTTTCCCCGCGATGCACAATAGGCAGTGCATTACGGGTTGTCAATTTACGTAAAGAGGTTAACGTTAACGACAACTTCTTTACTGAATTTTTCTCGCCCTTGACTGTCTTGATACGGGGCTGAGCCCGGCTTGAACAGGGGGTGTTTGCTTTTTGTTACCGCGTCAGGCCGGGCTGCCACAGAATATCATCCTTGCCACCATTGTTGGCATGGCGGGCCAGAACAAACATATGGTCCGACAGTCGGTTGATATAGCGCACGGCTTCGGGATTGATAGACTCGATTCCCGCAAGTTCAACAATCAGCCGTTCGGCGCGGCGCGATACCGTGCGCGCCACATGGAGCTGTGCGGAAAGGGCCGATCCGCCGGGCAACACAAACGATTTTAACGGATCAAGGTTTTCATTGATCTGATCAATCTCGGCTTCCAAGCGTTCGGTCTGTTTGGCGGTGATGCGAAGGGCGGGTTGTTCAGGGTTTTCGTTGCTGCCGTCGCCCGGCGTGCACAGATCCGCCCCCAGATCAAACAGATCGTTCTGAATGCGCGCCAGCATGGCATCCACATCGGCGTTATCAGCGGAATGTAGCCGGGCAACCCCGATCACGGCATTGGTTTCATCCACCGTGCCATAGGCGGTGACGCGAATATCGTTTTTGGCAACGCGCGACCCGTTGCCAAGTGCGGTTTTGCCCTTGTCACCCGATTTCGTATAGATGCGTGTCAGTTGAACCATGTGCCGTCCATTTTATGCAGGGGATGGAAGAAGGAATAAGAAGCGAGGTTGCGCTATTTTCCAAGCGCCATGAAAGACAGAATAAACAAAAGCAAAAGGGCGCCGGCCTGAAGCAGGACGCGCAGCTGCATCAATTTATTGGATTTTCGCGCATCGTTGCCGCGTGCCATGGAAATGATGCCCAAAACCAGCACGACCGCCACAGCCGCCATCGCGAGCAACGCGCCAATCTGAAGAAATGCAGCCATTGTTGTTTCTCCCTCGTTTCCAACTGTGATGTGTGTCGAAAACCTTGTTGTGCAATGACCTTGGCGGCGGCGTGACCCGGCGTTACATCATCACAGTTATCTTACAGGCGGCGACATGCTGCGCCAAACCGCCCGCCGGGGCAACCAGCCGTTACAAACTTTTCACGATTATTCGGTGTTTTTGCCTGAAACAAAGTCACGTCGATCAATTTTGAATGTTTTGATACGCGATGCCAGCGTGGTTGGTTTGATGTCGAGCAGGATTGCCGCACCATCCTTGCCAAAAACCTTGCCCTGTGTCGCCGTCAGGGCCTGAATGATGTTGTTGTATTCGGTCTGTTTGAGTTCGTTACGTGTCAGGATGTTGTTGTGTGGTGGGGGCGACTGATCTGCCTTGGCGTCGATTGACTTGCGGCTGTCGCGGCCACCGGTTTCAGGCAGATCGAAATGGAATTTTCCGTCATGTGCCAGGATCGCCGCCCGTTCGATGACGTTTTCAAGTTCACGCGCATTCCCCGGCCAGCCATAATTTTGCAGGGTGCGGACCTGTCCATTTGTCAGGGTGGGCTGTGCGATGTTCAGGCGCTGGCAGATGTTGCGCAGAAAATGGGTCGCCAGTGGCGGTATGTCATCGGTGCGTTCGCGCAAAGGGCGGCATTCGATTGGAAAAACATTGAGCCGGAAATAGAGATCTTCGCGAAAACGCCCCTGACGGACTTCTTCCTTGAGATCGCGGTTGGTGGCCGCAATCAGGCGGACATTGACTTCACGCGTGCGTTCTTCGCCGATGCGTTCAAATTTTTGATCCTGAAGAACGCGCAAGAGTTTGCCCTGAAGTTCGAGCGGGATTTCACCGACTTCATCAAGAAACAGCGTGCCCCGGTCAGCCAGTTCAAAACGGCCAACGCGGTCGCGAATGGCGCCTGTGAATGCGCCGCGGACATGGCCGAAAAACTCGCTTTCAAACAGTTCATGGGGAATGGCGGCACAGTTGACGCGTACAAGCACACGATCAGACCGCGTACTGGCCTGATGGATGGCGCGCGCGATCAGTTCTTTGCCGGTTCCGGATTCCCCGGTGATCAGGACGTTGGCGTCAGTCGGGGCAACAAGATCAATTTGCTTGAGCGCCCCTTGAATGGCATCGGACTGGCCGATGATTTCATGGTGGTTGTTGGTCGAAAGAATTTCTTCCTGCAGATAGGCGTTTTCAAGTTCGAGACGTTCACGCAGACGATCAACTTCAGCCAGGGCAGCGTGCAGTTTTTCCTCGGCGATTTTACGTTCGGTAATGTCACGAAAAACAATCACCGCACCAATGACAAGCCCGTGGTCGCGAATGGGGGTTGAGGTATATTCGACGCGGATCGGTTTGCCGTCGCTGCGCCAGAAGACCTCGTCGTCAACGCGCCGTACGATGCCTTCGCGGAAGGCGTTGTAAATCGGGCATTGTTCGGCGTGATAAGGTTCGCCATCGACGTGCGAATGGTGAATGATCGAATGAATTTCCCGGCCAACCAAAGCATCGGCCGTCCAGCCCAGCATGCGTTCCGCCGCCGGGTTCACAAAGGTTGTTATTCCGTCACTGTTGACGCCGTAAATGCCTTCGCCAGCCGCCCCGAGAATCAACTGGTTTTCGCGTTCGATTTCACGAAAGAACCGTTCCGCGCGGCGCCATTCAGAAATTCCTTCGCGTAGATAGTCGTCCGCTTCTGAATCGACATCCCGGCGATGGCGGGCATCAAGGTCGGAAATGGTAACCGTCAGGTATTCCTGACCATCAAGGATGATCGCCCGTGCTTCGTGTTCAAGTTTCAGTTCGGTGCCGTCCGGATGGGTCAGGTCAAGGCCGCGGGTCCAGGCAAAGCCGTGATAGAGGGCGGCCTGGCTAAAGACGACGAGGCTTGGAACCTGGCCTTTGTGCAGTGCGCTCATTTTTGATGATTTAAGCGCCTCGATGCTGCGACCCAGCAATTTGGCCGCTGCATCATTGGCGAAAACGATGCTGTCGGTTTTGGGATGAACCAGCAATGTTGGATGTGTGTGCGTCAAAAGGGCCTGAAGATGCAATGTCTCCAAGGGCATTGAAATAGGCGGATTTACATCGCGGTTCATCATGAATTCCTACGATAATTCGTAATATTAATTACGAAAAATCGTAAATTACGAATTTTCGTATCATCAAAAGTGCCAGCCTTCCGCCCCGGAGTCCAGCGTTTCCAACGAAACGGTTGCGTCGCAGCAATCTGGCACGCGGGTTGCTCTTACCCCTGTGATGATTTGGTGCTGTTCAAGTTGGGCGGCGTAACAACACAGGGGGTGATCAAATGTCAGTTAAAAGTCTGGGCGATCCATTTAGTGGGGACAGCGATCTTCGGCACAGCAAGTCTTGTGGCTGCGAAGTTTGTGCGACCAAGGGGGAGCACACATATGCATCGACTGTTGATCCGGGTCATGGCGTAAAACATGATCTGGCGAATATGGCGGCACACAGTGACCTTGCGGTAAAGGCACCGGAAAGCAGCGAGGAAATTCTTGATCGTGCAATCGATAGCGCGATTGTCCGGTCGGTTTTCGGGCATGATGAAATTTCACGCCGTTCGTTTGCCAAAATGATTGGCGGCGGCACCATGATGGCGGCATTGGCATCGGTATTGCCAATCGACAAGGTCAAGGCGGCCATTCTTGATGATCTTGGCAAGCCGGAAAAGTCAAAACTGAACATCGGGTTTGTTCCGATCACCTGTGCGACGCCGATCATTATGGCCCAGCCAATGGGGTTCTATGAAAAATATGGTCTTGATGTTGATGTCATTAAGACAGCCGGTTGGGCGGTTGCGCGCGACAAGTCGCTGAACAATGAATATGACGCGTCACATATGCTGACCCCGATGCCGCTTGCGATTTCGATGGGGGCCGGTTCGACGGCAACACCTTTCCTGATGCCGGCCGTTGAGAACATCAATGGTCAGGCCATTGTTCTTCATAATGATCACCTTGATAAGCGCGACCCGAAGCAGTGGAAAGGATTCAAGTTCGGCGTGCCGTTTGAATACTCCATGCATAACTTCCTGCTGCGGTATTATGTGGCCGAACATGGTCTTGACCCGGATAAGGATATCCAGATCCGGGTCGTTCCGCCGCCCGAAATGGTCGCCAACCTGCGTGCCGGGAACCTTGACGGGTATCTGTCGCCCGATCCGTTCAACCAGCGCGCCGTTTGGGAAAAGATCGGCTTCCTGCATATTCTGACCAAGGAGATCTGGGAAGGGCATCCGTGCTGTGCATTTGCCTGCTCGAAGGCGTTTTCAGAAGAGCTGCCAAATACCTATGGCGCCCTTCTCAAATCAATTGTTGATGCCACCCAGTATGCGGCCAAGCCGGAAAACCGTAAGGAAATCTCATCGGCAATCGCGCCAGCAAACTATCTGAACCAGCCGGTGCCGGTGATCGAACAAGTTCTGACCGGACGGTATGCCGATGGTTTGGGCAACGTTATGAATGTGCCTGATCGCATCGATTTCGATCCGTTCCCATGGCATTCGATGGGGGTCTGGATCCTGACGCAGATGAAGCGCTGGGGCTATATCGAAGGCGACATTGACTACAAGAAAATCGCCGAAGAAGTCTATGTCGCGGCTGATTGCGCCAAGGTTATGAAGGATCTTGGCTATGAAGCACCGACATCGACTTACAAGAGCTATTCGATCATGGGCAAAGAGTTCGATCCAGATCAGCCTGAGGCCTATGTCAACAGCTTCGCCATTGGCAAAGGGGTAAGCTGACATGCTGGCATCCTTGAATGCCAGGGCTTTGCTTTTGTCACTCGTGCTGCTGGCGGTCTTCCTTGGTTTGTGGGAGGCCGCCAGCCCGAAACAAGAACTCGCTGGCGAACTTACCGAATATGAACTTCTGATGGGCGGGGCAGCACCAAAGGCTGCTGTCCCGCCGCCATCCGCGGTTTTTGCCAAAGCATGGGAGGAGTTAAGTGATCCTTTCTATGATGCTGGTCCCAATGACAAGGGGATTGGTATCCAGATTGGATATTCGCTGTATCGCGTTCTGAGCGGGTATTTCCTTGCCGCGGCGATTGCCATTCCGGTCGGGTTCCTGATCGGAATGTCGCCCTTGATGTACAAGGCGCTTGATCCCTTTATTCAGGTTCTCAGGCCGATCTCGCCATTGGCGTGGATGCCGCTTGCGCTGTTTGTCATTCAGGACAGTCAGGCATCTGCGATCTTTGTCATCTTTATCTGTTCCATCTGGCCGATGCTGATCAACACCGCCTTTGGGGTGTCTGGTGTGCGCAAGGACTGGGTCAATGTGGCGCGAACGCACGAACTGGGTGCGCTTAAAACCGCATGGATCGTCGTTCTTCCAGCCGCTGCCCCAACAATTTTGACCGGTATGCGGATTTCCATCGGGATCGCGTGGTTGGTGATTGTTGCCGCGGAGATGCTCGTGGGGGGTACCGGGATTGGCTACTACGTCTGGAACGAGTGGAACAACCTGGATTTGACCAGTGTGGTGTTCTCGATCGTGATCATCGGGGTGGTTGGCATGCTGCTTGATACCGCATTCGCCTATTGCGCCCGTCTCGTGCAGTACCAGGAATAAGGAGACCTGTTATGTCGACACCATTCCTGAGCGTACAGAACCTGAGCAAGCGTTTTCAGGCCCCCAAGGGCGGCGAGCCCCTTACGGTCTTTGAAAACGTCAGTCTTGGGGTCGAAAAAGGTGAGTTCGTTTGCATCATTGGTCATTCTGGCTGTGGCAAATCGACGATCCTGAACATTCTTGCCGGTCTTGATGAACCGAGCGACGGTGCCGTGATTATGAATGGCAAAGAGGTCTCGGGACCGAGCCTTGATCGCGGGATTGTTTTTCAGAACTATTCCCTGTTGCCTTGGTTATCAGCCCTTAAGAACGTGACATTTGCCGTTCAGGCACGCTTTCGCAGCTGGAACAAGAAGCAGGTTCACGATCATTCGATGAAATATCTCGAAATGGTCGGGCTTGCCGATGGGGCAGAGCTTCGCAAACCGTCACAACTGTCTGGTGGCATGCGCCAGCGGGTGTCGATTGCGCGCGCCTTTGCCATCCAGCCGGAGCTTTTGCTGCTGGATGAGCCGTTCGGCGCACTTGATGCGCTGACGCGGGGCAGTATTCAGGATGAATTGATCCGCATCTGGTCGGGGTCGGATCAGACGGTCTTCATGATTACCCATGATGTGGATGAGGCGATCCTGCTTGCGGATCGTATTTTGTTGATGACCAACGGCCCCTATGCGCGGGTTGCCGAGTCCGTACAGGTCGAAATCGACCGTCCGCGTGAACGGGCCAACATCATTCATCATCCCGACTATTACGACATTCGAAATCATCTGGTGGAGTTTTTGGCAACGCGGTCGCGTGCGCTTGCCGGAAAGCAGGAAGGCACAGAACAAAGTGCCCCGAAGGTTGTCCGTTTCGGTGCCAACGCCGGGGCCGTCATTCCATCGGAAAAAGGCAGCAAACCGGGCGCTCGCAAGCGTGCGGTTAATGGGGCCGACTAATCAAAACAACGTGCTGTTATCAGAAGTGGAGAAAAGCCATGAAGAAAGTTGATGTCAAAGAACTGATTTTGGAAGCCAAGAAAGCCAAGGGTCTTGGTTGGGAAGAAATCGCCAGCAAGATCGGCATGTCGCCGGTTTGGACCACGTCAGTATGTCTGGGGATGAATTCGGCGCCAAAGGAAAAGGCCGATATGCTGTTGGCTGCCCTTGATCTTCCGGCCGAAGCGTCTGCTGTTTTGCAGGAATGCCCGATGAAAATCTGGGATCAGGCCGTTCCGACCGATCCGGCCGTGTATCGGATTTACGAAATCATGGGGGTTTACGGTGAAACCCTTAAGGAACTGGTCCATGAGAAGTTTGGCGATGGCATCATGAGTGCCATTGATTACGAAATGTATATCGAACGCAAAGCCGACCCCAAGGGAGACCGCGTTGTCGTCACCCTTGATGGCAAGTTTCTGCCTTATCGCGCCTGGTAACAGGTGACGGGCTTATAACGAACGGCAGTGGACGGATTTATCATTCCGGTGTCGCAGTCAGGTCAGGCCGGTCTGTTGGTGCAGATCGGCCTGATTTTTTTTGTCTGCGGGGGATTGTTGATTGTGTGGAGTTGCGAAACAGTTCCTTGCCAATCAAGGACTGGCAGGACGATTGTTTCGTCCTAAATCTTGTTGATAGAAAATATCTTGTACGTTGATAATTGTGGTCAAAAGCCGCGATATCTCAACCGGGATCAACACATGCAACAAGGATGACGATCAGATGGCAGACCTTTCCGCATTCGATATTACCAAACGCTGGCCCGCCAAAAATCCCGACATCTTGCAGCTTTATTCGTTTCCGACCCCGAACGGGGTCAAGGTTTCGATCATGCTTGAGGAAACCGGTCTTGCCTATGAGGCCCATACCATCAAGATCGGTGAGGATGAAACCTGGACGCCGGAATTTCTGTCCTTGAACCCGAACGGCAAAATTCCGGCAATTGTTGATCCTGATGGTCCGGGCGGTAAACCGCTTGGCTTGTTTGAATCCGGGGCGATTTTGCAATATCTGGCCGAGAAAACCGGCAAGTTTTTGCCCGCCGATCCGGCAAAGCGGATTGAGACGCTGCAATGGGTTTATTTCCAGATGGCCGGGCTTGGCCCGATCTTTGGTCAACTTGGTTTCTTCCACAAATTTGCCGGTAAGGATTTTGAGGATAAACGTCCGCGCGACCGCTATGTGAATGAGTCAAAACGGTTGCTGGGGGTGCTTGAAACCCGTCTTGCCGGGCGTGACTGGATCATGGGCGATGACTATACCATTGCCGACATCGCAACACTTGGCTGGGTGCGGAACCTGATCGGGTTTTATGATGCCGGGGAACTGGTGGAATTTGATAAATTGACCCATGTTCCGATCTGGCTCGAACGTGGATTGGCGCGGCCTGCGGTTCAGCGCGGGCTTGATATCCCGCCACGTCCATAGATCCGCGGCCTATGCCAACTGTGGTTTAAATTGAAGTTTGACCGAATGGTCAGAAATGCTTTCCATTCGGTCAGGCTGGCATTAACGTCCGGCCAGAAGATTCGCCCCACGACGTTAAGAGACCAGCCCATATGACCAGTCGCATCAAAGACCCGGCCCTTGCCACCCAGATCACCGACGAAACCCTTGCCTGGCGGGAAGTCATCTGCCCGGTGACCGCAAAATACGGAAATTATGTTGCCAAACGTGATTTGCGCGACAAAACCATCGTCAGTTTTCAGCATGTTCTGGAAGATACCATTCCAACACTTTTGCCCTTTGTCAAAGCCGGGGCCAAGGTAAAGGTCGGGGCGTGCAACCCAGACAGTACCGACGATGTTGCGGCAGCCTATTTGGCGGCCAACGGGGTTGAGGTGCATGCGTTTTCGGGCATGACCCCGGATGAATATGCCAAAAGCATTGATATCCTGTCGTCCGAGCCCGCCGACATTGTCGCGGACATGGGCGGGGAACTGATCGAGGCGTTTGTTCAAAAGGGCCAGAAGGTCGATGGCGCGCTTGAGGCGACGACCACCGGTGTGCACCGGGTGGAGAAGCTTGAGTATGCCTTCCCGGTGTTTAACTGGAACGATATTGCGATCAAGGACCGCCTGCATAACCGCCATCATGTGGCACAGGAAATGTGGCCGGTGTTTTCCAATGTGACGGGCTTGGCGCTGTATGGCCGGTCGGTTCTGGTGATCGGGTTTGGTCCGGTCGGGCGCGGTGTTGCCGAACGTGCGCGTAATCTTGGCGCGGTGGTCTCGGTTGCCGAACGTGACCCGGTGCGCGCCCTTGAAGCCCAGCATCATGGATGCCGGGTTGTGGCGCTTGAGGATGGCTTAAAAGAAAGTGCGATCATTGTCACCGCGACGGGGCTTTCGGGCATTCTGGGCGAAAAACAGATCAAAAAGGCCCGCCGTGGGGCGGTTCTGGTCAATGTCGGGCATTCCAATACCGAGATTGATGTCGCGTGGCTTGATACCCAGAAACAGACCAAAATGCGCCGCTATATCGAGCGGTTCGAGCTTGATAACAACCGCGAGGTTTATCTTCTTAATCGTGGCAGCCTGTTGAATCTCGCACCGGGTATGGGCGGATCGGGCAAGGATCTGTTTGATCCGTTTTCCGCCATCCTTATTCGCGGCATTGACTGGCTGGCATCGGGTGGGGCGGCCTCGTTCAAGCCGGGGTTCTATGCGTATCCGGTCGAAATCGAACGCGAAATCGCCGAGGCGATCCTGCATTCGCACAGCTAAGTTCCGATGACCAGCAGAACGCAAAACACCCCGGCGATGACCGGGGTGTTTTTTTGTGCGGATTTTGACGATCCGGTCAGGCGCGATAGCCAATGCGCAGATTGCCCCATTGTTCGCCGTTTACCATGATCGGCACGTCGCATTCCTTCATGAAGACGATGCTGTCGCCCATATCGCGGAAATAGGTTTGCAGAAGGTGCGGTTTGGTATTGCGCGCCGCCATCAAACCGGCCCGGTCATCAAAGATGCGCCGGTTGCGACAGTTGCCCATGTTCCATGCCGGTTCGCCGGGACGTTGTGGCTGACTGTAAATCTTGTTGTGGGTCGGAAGATAGCCGTTGAAATCCACCCCGGCGGCAAAGACGATGTGCTTGTCCTTTTCAAGGACGGCTTCCTGAAGCGGGGTGAAGTTGCGGTCGGTAAACGCGATATAGGGCGTCATGAACTGTTTGGGATCACTGCCCGCAATTGATTCGTAACGCGGACTGAACAGATCGTCGTGCTCGACTTCCTTGTTGCGCAGTCCTGTTTCAAGAACCTTGCCAAGTTCACCGGCCAGTTTCATTCCGATATCGGCGATCTTGCCGTCATGTTCGTGGGTCTTACGCAGATGGTCGAGAATGACCTCATAGGCCTGATCGTCTACTTCAGTGAACTGAACATGGGTCCCAAGGTTTGAGACGGCCTTGACAATCCCATGCAGAACCGTGCCATCGACCATGGTGATGATGATTGGTTTGGCCCGGTCCTTTTCACTGGCGTCAATACGGGCCAGCAGTCCGGAAGGTGACATGTCCGCCGTCACCCCGGTGCGGACATCGCCGCCGCCAAAATCAACCTTGATGTCGACGGCAATCGGGGCGCGTTCTTCGTTGCGGCGGTTGGTGTTATCGGCACTGCGCAAGACACCGCGGAAACGGCTTTCCATTTCGTTGATGTCGTTGCGGATTTTGGAAGCCAGAATGCGAAGGTTTTCGGCGGTTTCGCTGGCGTTTTGGGATTTGTCACTGGCCAGTGCAATGTCGCTTGAAATCCCCTGCATGTGGGTCGAGACTTCCTGCGCACTCGATGAAATTTCGGCAATCGCGGCAGTTTGTTGTTCGACCGATGCGGAAATATCCGATGAAAGCTGGCTGACTTCGTCAATCGCGCCACCGATGCCCTCAATCGCGGTCACGGCCTCAGACGTTGCCCCCTGAATGGCGGTGATTTGCGAATTGATGTCGAGGATGGCTTTTTCGGTCTGGGTCGCGAGGTTTTTGACCTCGTTGGCCACCACGGCAAAGCCCTTGCCAGCGTCCCCGGCACGGGCGGCCTCGATGGTGGCGTTCAGGGCCAGCATCTTGGTCTGATCGGAAATGCGTTTGACGATATCAACGACCTTGCCGATCTCGCTTGCGGTGTCTGACAGGCTGTTCATCGTCTGCGATGTTTCGCGCGCGCGGGTTACGGCCTGACCGGCAATGTCATTGGTTTTATGAATGCGGTCGGCGATTTCATGGCTGGATGCCTGAAGTTCTTCGGTCGCGGATGCCACGGTTGAGACATTGTTGCTGGCGATTGCGGTGGTAGAGGTGATCCGTTCAACCAGACTGGAAAGGTCGTTGGCATCGTTTTCCATGGCCTGCGCCACGTCGTTGGTCCGGCCCGCCTGAAAACCAACTTCGGAAATGATATTGTCGGTTTCACGTTCGATGATTTCGGACATCGACTGGACTTCGGATGCCGAACGACGCTGCATTTTCTTTGCCTGAATGGCGGACATCAGGCTTGCCATATCGGCCATCAAAAGGCATTGGGCCGCATCGATGAAGGCAGGGGTGTTGCGTGTGCGTTTTGTGCCCGAGGCCAGTGACGCACAGCTTGCTGCTGTGGTGTGATAGGCCTGCACCAGACGGTCGGGCGAAATATCGGTTGCGGCGTCGGCGAGCAGGTGCTCATCGAAGCACTGGTTAAACGCGCTGGCAGAAGTGGCATTGGCCATGGCGCGGAAACGGTTGGCAAGACCGTCAACAAAGCTTCGCGGATCGCCGGGATCGGCGCTGCTTTGGCCGGTGCCAAACAATTGGCCAATCAAGCCTTCTGCCAGTTGGGTGGCATGTTGCTCAAAAAGGTCCTTTGTTTCACCTATGCGCGCATAGATTGTGTTTTCAGACGTTGCAGAGGCGTGATTCATTTTTACGTCTCTCCCTTTTCCCCTTGCGGCGCATTGGCCGGTTTTGCGCAGATTCTTGATACTCTGCGTTCATGTCTTTGAAGTCTACCACTACCCGTCGGGGGACGAGATATCATACTTTAGGTTGATACGAAAAAGTGGCCCGTCAAGACTGACGGGCCAAGTTTGCCCTCGTTGGTTACAGGGGCCACGGTTCGGGATGTAAATTTGTGTCAGGTTTCAATCTGTTAGCAGGTCAGCGGCCCAGAATGCCGCGGGTCACGACCTGTGCCTGAATTTCAGCGGCACCTTCGAAAATATTCAGGATGCGGGCATCACACAGAACGCGGCTGATTTGGTATTCCAGCGCGTAGCCGTTGCCACCATGTATTTGAAGCGCGTTATCGGCGTTTGACCACGCGACGCGTGCGCCGAGCAGCTTTGCCATGCCAGCCTCAATGTCGCAGCGGATATCCTGATCCTTCTCAAGGGCCGAGAAATAGGTCAACTGACGGGCAATCATGGTTTCCACGACCATCCATGCGACCTTGCCGTACACGCGCGGGAAGGCATAAAGCGGTTTGGAAAACTGCACACGGTCCTTGGCATAGCGCATACCGATTTCAAGCGCGTTCTGGGCAACACCAACCGCACGGGCCGCGGTTTGAATGCGCGCAGACTCGAACGTTGCCATCAGTTGCTTGAACCCCTGTCCTTCGTCGCCGCCCAGAAGGTTTTCGCTGGGTACTTCGAACCCGTCAAACGACAGTTCGTATTCTTTCATCCCGCGATAGCCAAGAACCTCAATCTCGCCGCCGGACATGCCGTTGGCCGGGAAGGGATCATTGTCCGTGCCGCGTGGTTTTTCCGCCAAAAGCATCGAAAGCCCGCGATAGCCGCCTTCATCCGGGTTGGTGCGCGCCAAAAGCGTCATCAGATCAGATCGTGCGGCATGGGTGATCCAGGTTTTGTTGCCGGTGACCTTATAGCTATCGCCATCCTTGGTCGCACGGGTGCGCAAATGTGCAAGGTCCGAGCCATTATTGGGTTCGGTAAAGACAGCCGTCGGCAGGATTTCACCCGAGGCCAGTTTGGGCAGGTAGTGCTGCTTTTGCGCGTCTGTGCCGCCGAGGCGGATCAGTTCGGCGGCAATTTCCGACCGGGTGCCAAGTGAGCCCACCCCGATATAGCCACGCGACAGTTCCTCGGTGACAACGCACATGGCGGTTTTGCCCATACCAAGCCCGCCGAATTCTTCGGGGATGGTCAGGCCAAAGACACCGAGTTCCGACATCTCATTGACGATCTCAATCGGGATCAGTTCATCGCGTTCGTGCCAGCCGTGGGCATGGGGGGTGACCTTTTCATCGACAAAGCGGCGGAACTGGTTGCGCACCATATCAAGCGTTTCGTCTTCAAGGCCGGTTTCGCCGAACTGGCCGGTATCAAGGCTGTCCTGAATTTCATGGGCAATGGCGCGCCGCGTGGCATCCGAGTTGCCATGGGTCGCCAGCATCATAACCGATGGGTTGGAGGTGAATGCCGTAATGACATCGGCGGGAACGCCAAGGGTCGAAAGGCGGATAAACTCGCCCTGCGACATGGCAATGCCGCCCGAAATCTGGGCCAGATATTCGCCAAAGGCGGCTTGCAGGATAAGCCGTTCAAGTGTGCCGTATTTGCCCTGTGTGTTAAGCCGTTCGGACCATGCCTTCATTTGTTGAAGGGCGGTGACATAGGTCGTGAACCAGGCAAAGCCATGGGCGGCAAACTGATGTTCATCGAATGCGGCGGCATCAACCTTGCCATCGATGGTGACCGCCGTGCGCAGGGCATTTTCGGCGGCGTCAGACACAGGTGCCAATGCCGACACAGCGTCGTCACACAGACGGTTCAAATCAGCAAGCAGGGCGGTCTCGGTCATGGTTCTGGTCCTCGGATCGGCAATCATGTGGGGCGATTGCGCAACAGAATTTAGTATCGGAGCTAACTGCCCCAAAAGGGTGGTGGCACCCCGTACGCTGATCGGGCGAGAACGCGCGCGGGGTGCCAACGGTCAGTCGAAAGCGTTATGTGGGTTCAGCTTTCGACTGCTTCTTCAAGTGTGCGCATGCCGGGGCGTTTTGCCTGTACCAGTACGGCCATATTTCCCGGTTTGTGTTCGTTGCGCATCATTTTCATGTGCGAACGCGGGATATCATCCCAACTGAACACTTCGGACATGCTGGGATCAATACGGCGTTCGATCATCAGCTTGTTGGCCTGTGCGGCCTGTTTCAGGTTGGCAAAGTGGCTGCCTTGAATGCGTTTTTGGCGCATCCAGACAAAACGTGCATCGAACGTCAGGTTAAAGCCAGTGGTCCCGGCACAGAAAACAACCATGCCGCCGCGTTTGACCACATTGCACGATACCGGGAAGGTTTGTTCGCCGGGATGTTCAAAGACGATATCAACGTCTGTGCCCTTGCCGGTGATGTCCCAGATCGCCTTGCCGAATTTGCGGACTTCTTTCATGTAATCGCCAAATTCCGGTCCATTGACCGTGGGCAACTGGCCCCAGCAATTGAAATCCTTGCGGTTGATGACAGCCTTGGCACCAAGGCCCAGCACAAATTCGCGCTTGGACTCATCGGATATGACGCCGATGGCATTGGCCCCGGCGGTGGTGATCAACTGGATCGCCATCGATCCCAAACCACCCGATGCACCCCAGACCAGAACATTATGCCCCGGACGCAGGATGTGCGGACGATGGCCAAACAGCATGCGATAGGCGGTGGCAAGGGTCAGGGTGTAACAGGCACTTTCTTCCCACGTCAGATGTTTGGGACGTGGCATGAGTTGCTGTGACTGAACACAGGTAAACTGGGCAAATGAGCCATCGGGGGTTTCATAGCCCCAAATACGCTGGGTCGGGGATAGCATCGGATCGCCGCCGTTGCATTCCTCGTCATCGCCATCGTCTTGGTTACAGTGAATGACGACTTCATCGCCGACTTTCCAGCGCGTGACTTTTGACCCAACCGCCCAGACGATGCCCGACGCATCGGACCCGGCGATATGATAGGGCAGGTCATGAACATCGAAGACCGAGATCGGTTGGCCAAGGGACGCCCATACGCCGTTATAATTCACGCCCGCCGCCATCACGAGAACGAGGACTTCGTGGCTGTCAGGCTGTGTTACCGGCAGGACTTCGCATTGCATGGCGGTATCAGGTTCGCCGTGGCGTTCACGACGAATGGCCCAGCCATACATGTTTTTGGGCACATGACCCAATGGCGGGATTTCGCCAATCTCATACAGGTCCTTGATGTCCTGACCGCCACGGAAAGGCAGCACTTCTGCAGTGGTATTCATGGCCTTCACTCCTTGTTCGGGGTCGATCCGAATCGCGCCGGGGTGTCGTGTAATAAAATTACCCTGTGTTGCGCTGCGGTCGACGAATCCTCCAAGCCACGGAATTTGTTTTTATTTCCCTGACAATTCCCCGGTTTTCAGCCGATATTGCGCGACGGTCTTCCGGGATTAGTTTGTTTTCGCTTTTATCGCGTTGCACAAATTGTTATATAATTATCCAAATGATGTCTAGTGGATAATTTAATAACGTTTTCGTGTAATAAAACGTAAGCGTTTCAGCAATAAAAGTACGCGAGGTCGTGATGCCGATGGAAAACCAGCGCAGCGCAGTAAATGCGGAACGGGATCGCCCATGGTTGATCCGGACCTATGCCGGGCACAGTTCGGCGGCGGCGTCGAACGCGCTGTACCGGCAGAATCTGGCGAAAGGGCAAACCGGGCTTTCGGTGGCCTTCGACCTGCCAACCCAGACGGGCTACGATTCGGATCATGTTCTGGCGCGCGGTGAAGTCGGCAAGGTCGGGGTGCCGGTTGGGCATCTCGGCGACATGATGACCCTGTTTGACGGCATTCCACTTGATCAGATGAACACATCGATGACGATCAATGCGCCCGCCGCATGGCTGTTATCACTTTATATCGCGGTGGCGGAAAAGCAGGGAACGCCACGTGCCAGCCTTCAGGGCACGACCCAGAACGACATCATCAAGGAATATCTGTCACGCGGGACATATATCTTTCCCCCGGCACCGAGTTTGAAGCTGATCACCGATGTTGCGGCATTTACCTACCGCGAGGTGCCAAAATGGAACCCGATGAATGTCTGTTCGTACCATTTGCAAGAAGCCGGTGCGACGGCCGAACAGGAACTGGCCTATGCGCTGGGCACGGCGATTGCGGTTCTGGATGCGGTGCGCGATTCGGGGCAGGTGCCCGAAGAAGACTTTGCCAAGGTGGTCGGGCGGATTTCCTTTTTCGTCAATGCCGGCATCCGGTTTGTTACGGAAATCTGCAAGATGCGGGCATTTTGCGAGCTGTGGGATGAAATCACCCGCGACCGATATGGCATCGAAGATGCCAAATACCGCCGGTTCCGTTATGGGGTGCAGGTCAATTCGCTGGGGCTTACCGAACAGCAGCCGGAAAACAATGTTTATCGCATCCTGATCGAAATGCTGTCGGTGGTTTTATCGAAAAATGCCCGGGCACGTGCGGTGCAGCTTCCAGCATGGAACGAGGCGCTTGGTCTGCCCCGGCTCTGGGATCAGCAATGGTCGCTGCGGCTTCAGCAAATCATGGCCTATGAAACTGATCTTCTGGAATATGAGGACCTGTTTGATGGCAATCCGGCGATTGACCGTAAGGTCGGGGCCCTTAAGGAAGGCGCACGTGCCGAACTGGCGAGGCTTGATGCCATGGGTGGGGCGATTGCAGCGGTGGATGCCGGATATATGAAACAGGAACTGGTCAAATCCAACGCCATGCGTTTGGCCGATATTGAAAACGGGGTGACCAAGGTCATTGGCGTTAATGCCTTTACCGAGACGGAGCCATCGCCCCTGACCTCGGGGGAGAAATCGATCATGACCGTTGATGAGATGGCCGAGCAGGAACAGATCGAAAAACTGAAAGCCTGGCGATCTGATTGTGATCAGGCCAAGGTTAGGGACACATTATCGACCCTGGAACAAGCAGCCCGTGAAGGCCGCAACATTATGGAAAGTTCGATTGCCTGTGCCCATGCCGGGGTGACCACCGGGGAATGGTCGGAAACCCTGCGCGAAGTTTTTGGCGAATATCGTGCGCCAACCGGCATTACTTCCATGATCGTGACCGGCGATGCGGAAAACCTTCAGACCTTGCGCACGCGGGTCGATGAAGTGTCGGACAAGCTTGGTGAGCGCATGAAGATGCTGGTTGGCAAGCCGGGGCTTGATGGGCATTCCAACGGGGCCGAACAAATTGCGGTCAAGGCCGGTGAAGCCGGGATTGATGTTTTATATGACGGCATTCGCTGGACACCGGATGAGCTGGTGCGCAATGCGATTGAGGAAGGGGCGCATGTGATCGGGCTTTCGATCCTGTCGGGGTCGCATGTGCCGTTGGTGCGTGAGGTGGTCAATGGATTGCGGGCGGGTGGGGCGGGGCATATTCCTGTGGTGGTCGGCGGCATCATCCCTGAGGCCGATATGCTGATCTTGCGCCAGATGGGGGTGGCGGCGGTTTATACGCCCAAGGATTACCAACTGGTGCGGGTGATTTCCGAAATTGTCGATCTGGTGGATCGCACATCGTCAGAACCGCCTGTGCCACAGTCGGGCAACCGCACATCGGACGGGGCGGGGACGGCGATTTATTGATCGGGGGCGCGGAGACGCGTTCTGCCCCCTAGCGTCTGGTTTGCGATGAGCTGATCAGGTTGGGCCATGTCGTCATGGCGGCATCGGCCACGGCGATCAGGTCGGTGCGGGTTGCGCCGTCGCGTGCCTGTATGGACATGCCATGCTGCACAGTCGCGTAATAGGCCGCCATGGTATCGATGTTGGCGATGCTTGGAATGTGGCCACGCCGTTGTCCTTCGGCATAGAGGTTGCGCAAGGTTTCAGTCACTTTACGGCGATAACCGCGCAGGGTCTGATTGACGGTTGCGTGGTTTGAGTCCGCCTGTGGTGCGGCCAGAACAACCAGACAGCCATGCGGTGTATCGTCACGGGTAAAGGCGTTGGCCGAGGCGACCAGCACGTGGTGAGTGGCGTCTTTGGGGTGTTTGAACCGTTCCAGATTGCCCCAGATTTCTGTGCCGTGAAGTTTGCTGTAATGGGCGATAACCTCATCAAACAGCGATTCCTTACTGCCAAAGGCGGCATAGATGCTGGGCGGGCGAAGTTCCATTGCCGTGCTGAGATCGGCCATGGATGTATTGTCATAGCCCCGTTCCCAGAACAGGCCAAGGGCCTTATCCAATGCATCGTCCCGGTCAAATGCGGGTGGTCTGCCGCGTGTCGCCATCATCTGTCTTTCCAATTATGTAATGATCACTAAATAAATGACTTGACGTCAAAATGCAAGGCTGCGATCAATTATGTAGTGATCATTACATAATTGGAGTTTCCTATGCAGAACCTTACTGGAAAAGTCGCCTTCGTCACCGGTGGAAGCCGTGGCATTGGGGCTGCCATCGCAAAACGTCTGGCCCGCGACGGGGCCAGAGTTGCGCTTACCTATGTCAGTAGTCCGGACCGGGCACGCGATGTGGTCGGCGAGATTGAGGCGGCGGGCGGCACGGCCTTGTCGATAAAGGCCGATAACCGCAATGCTGAGGAGATTGAAGCCGCAGTCAATCAAGCGGCGGCGCAATTTGGGCAGATCGATATTCTGGTGAATAATGCCGGGATTATCGAATTCGCACCGATTGACGAATTGAGTATCGAGCAGTTTGACCGCACGGTTGATGTCAATGTGCGTGCGGTTTTCGTCGCGACCAAGGCCGCACTGGCTCATATGCCTGATGGCGGGCGGATCATTTCGACGGGTAGTAATCTCGCACACCGGGTGCCATGGCCGGGGTTGAGCCTTTATGCCCTGTCAAAATCGGCCCTTATCGGCTTTACCCGTGGGGTGGCCCGGGATTTGGGACCACGCAAAATCACCGTCAATGTTGTTCATCCGGGACCAACCGAAACCGACATGAACCCGGCAGAGGGTGATATTGCCGATGCAGCGCGCAGCATCATGGCCATCCCCGATTACAGTGATGCCAATGATACAGCCGGTCTTGTCGCATGGCTTTCCGGGCCCGAGGCAAAGGTCGTTACCGGTTCGGAATTCACCGTCGATAGCGGCATGAACGCTTAATACAGGCGCAGTTATGCGCACATTAGATATAGCTTTGGTGGGCTGGTCTTCAGCCCACCGATACCGGCAGTATCTGACGGAACTGGATTGCCGGGCGGTGGTTTTGCCGTCCACAGATGATTTGGGGATGAGTTTCTGCGAAGCGAAAGAACAGCCAAAGTGCGGGCGTAGGCCGTTTTCGTTCAATCAGGTTTTGGCCGCAATCCGTTTGGGTTCCTGAGCCTGACGTTCGGTGACCCAGGTGACGAATGTGTCGGCCGGCAGCGGTTTGGAATAGAGGTAGCCCTGAATGAAGTCGCAGCCCTTTTCACGAAGGTAATCTAGCTGTTCGACTTCTTCCACGCCCTCGGCAACAACTTCAAGGTTAAGGCTGTGGCCCAAGCCAATCACCGCATCAACAATCGCCTTGTCATCCATATCGACATGGATGTCATTGACAAAGGACTGGTCGATCTTGATTGAGCTGACGGGGAACCGTTTAAGGTAGTTGAGCGACGAATAGCCGGTGCCAAAGTCGTCAATGGCAATCATCACGCCAAGTGCCTTGAGTTCTTTTAGCGTCGAGACGGCTTTTTCCGGATTGTTCATCAGGATCGACTCGGTAATTTCGAGTTCCAGCGTGCCTTCTGGCATTGCTGTATCTTTGACGATTCTGGTGACACTCGATACCAGTTCAGCATCCTGGAACTGTGCGGGCGACAGATTTACGGCAATGCGGAGACCCGGCAAGCTGCTATCGCGCCAGATCTGCGTTTGTTTGCATGCTTTTTCAAGAACCCATGCGCCGAGACGGTTGATCAGGCCGCATTCTTCAGCGACCGAGATAAACTCGCCCGGCATGATCATGCCGCGATCAGGGTGATGCCAGCGTACGAGGGCTTCGGCGCCAACGACCCGCTCGGTACGGCAATCAATTTTTGGCTGGTAGTACAGTTCAAGCTGATCGTGCTCAAGCGCGTTGCGCAGGTCTTCTTCGATGGTTTTACGTTCCTTGACCCGTTCGTGCATCGACGGGAGGAAGAAGCGGTAATTGTTGCGGCCTTCGGCCTTGGCGGCATACATCGCCATGTCGGCATTTTTGACCAGCTGTTCGGGATTTTCGCCGTCCTCGGGGAACAGGGTGATGCCGACACTGGCGGTGGAATGCAGGCGGATGCCGCGGCAATCAAATGGCTGACACAGTTCATCGATGATGCGCTGGGCAAGGACAATGGTGTCTTCGATGTTTTGAACGTCGGTCTGAATAATCGCGAATTCATCACCGCCAAGACGCGCAGCGGTATCGGAATCACGAATGATCCGGGATAGACGTTGTCCCATTTCCTGAATCATCAGATCGCCGACATCATGGCCAAAGTGGTCGTTGATGTCCTTGAACCGGTCAAGATCGACAAACAGAACCGTCACACCGCGCTGGAACCGGCGGGCTGAGAGCAAGGCCTGACGCAGGCGGTCAAGGAACAGGGTGCGGTTGGGCAGGCTGGTCAGCACATCATGCACGGCAAGATGGCGCATGCGGGCTTCGGTCTGTTTACGTTCGGTAATGTCAGTGTAGGTCGCAACATAGCCGCCGCCGGGCATCGGGTTGTGATCGACCTGAATAACACGGCCGTTCGGGCGGGTGCGTTCCATGCGATAGGGTTCGCGACGGCGCGCAATCGCCACACGGTCGGAAATCAGGGCCTGAATGCTGACATCACCGTATTCGCCGCGTTCGCCGTTGTAGCGCAGGATATCGGAAAGCGGGGTGCCTTCCTTGACCAGATCACGCGGCAGGTTAAGCAGTTCGATGTAGCGTTCGTTCCAGACCATCAGATTAAGGTCCTGATCGAACAGGCAGATGCCCTGACCAATATTATGAAGGGTTGCTTCGAGCAGTGCCTGCTTACGCTGGGCTTCTTCCTGCGATTGCCCTTGCAGGGCGACCATTTCGTTATATTCGCGGATCAAAAGACCCAGTTCGTCGGCACTGTTCCATTCAACCGGGCGGCGCAAACGGCCATGTTTGGTCATCCGGATGGAATGTAGCAGGCGGTTCAGCGGTTCCTTGATCGACCGTTTGTTGGCAATCAGCAAGCTGGCGGCAACGACGGCGATCAGCAGGCCAAACAGGACCATGTCAATCGCGATGCGCCGGAGAAGAAGGTTCTGGACACGTTCTTCTGTGAAATAGATCACCAGTTCACCAACGTCGTGGCGAACATTATTTCGTTCAAAATAGACTCGGCGCGACAGGCGCAGCGTATCGGCCAGTTCGGATTGGGAAACGCCAGTATGGGCAAATTCGGTGCCGTCGGCGCCAAGGGCCTGCACGGCAACGATGTCGCGGTCACGCGCCATCGCGTTCAGTGCGGATTCGATATTATCAACGTCAAGATACCAGAACGGGGTGGCCAGCACGCGCGCATTAATGTCGGCGGTTTGTTCGACCTTGCCATTCAAATCATCGCGCAGAACCTTGTAGCTGACGTACCCGAACACGATAAACAGCGCGAGCGAGAACATCGAAACCAGCGGCAATGCTATGAATAGCAACCGGCTGCTGAGCGACTTGCGTTGTAAAAAGCCGTACGATCCGCGCGACAAACGTATTCTCCTAGGCACCCACTTTCGACTAGCCAAGCTCTACAATACTCGACCTTTGTATGGGGGCCAATACCCCTTACGTCAGGGTTGAATGAACCCGGAAGCTTGTCGAAACGCAAGTTTGATTTTGATTTTCTTATAAATAAACGTCTTAAGTTCTCCAACCCCATCTATTTTGGAGCGAAGTGGTTCAGCTTCAAGTATTTGTCATCAATTGTAAGGATTTGTCACTATTTTGGAACAGCCAGCCGGGCGAGTTCGTCGCAGCGTTCGTTTTCCGGGTGGCCCGCGTGACCCTTAACCCAGTGCCATTCGACCTGATGGGGTTTTAAGGCTTCGAGCATGCGTTGCCACAGTTCAACGTTCTTGACCGGCTTCTTGTCAGCCGTTTTCCAACCGCGTTTCTGCCAGCCAAAAATCCATTTGGTAATGCCATCACGGACATAGCTGCTGTCGGTATAGACATTGATGATGCAAGGACGTTTCAGGGCTTCAAGCGCGCTGATCGCGGCCATCATTTCCATGCGGTTGTTGGTGGTTTCCGGATCACCACCCGACAGTTCTTTTTCGACACCCTTAAAGCGCAGGATTGCGCCCCAGCCGCCGGGGCCGGGGTTTCCACTACATGCACCATCGGTATAGATCTCGACGTGGTTGTCGTCTGTTGCGTCTGAAGTCATCTCGTCACGTCCTTAATCAAGACCATAGGCTGATGCATTTTCCACCCGTTGATGGAACCGCAGTTTGGTGATGTATTCGCGGGGATTTTTGGGGGTGACCAATGCGTCCTTGGGGGTGTTGACCCAGTCATAAAGACGGGTCAGCAAGAACCGCAAGCTGGCCCCGCGTGCAAGAACGGGAAGGGCGGCCAATTCCGCATCGGAAAGCCCGCGTACCTTGCCATAATACGACAGAAGGTTTTTTGCCTTGGTGACGTTAAAGCTGCTGTCGGGTTCAAAGCACCACGCATTCATGCAAATGGCGATGTCATAAGCCAGAAGGTCATTGCAGGCGAAATAGAAATCAATCAGGCCCGACACATCTTCCTTGCCGGGGAAGAAAAACACATTGTCGGGGAAAAGGTCGGCATGAATGACGCCTTTGGGCAGGGCATGCGGCCAGTTGGCTTCAAGATAATCAAGCTCATCACCGATCATTTTGCCCAAACCGGGTTCAACATCATCGGCGTGTTCCTGGCAGCTTTCAAACAGCGGCCGCCAGCCTTTGACGCTCAGCGCGTTGGGCAGATGCATTTCAAAGCCCAGACCCGCAGTATGGAGCTGTGCCAGTGCGGTGCCAAGTCCGGCGCAATGGTGCGGCTGGATGCGGCGCGGTGACATGCCCTGCAAGAAGGATGTGATGGCAGCCGGGCGACCGCACAGGCGACGCAGCGCAACACCATCCTTACCGTGGATCGGGGTCGGGCAATTAAGCCCGGTGGCCGACAGATGATCCATCAGTCCCAGATAGAACGGCAGGTCATCCGGGTTTACCCGTTTTTCATACAGGGTCAGGATAAAAGGTGCCTTGGTCGTCTGAAGCAGGAAATTGGTATTTTCCACGCCTTCTGCGATGCCCTTGAACGAAACGACATCACCGATATCGTATTCGGCGACAAAACGAGAGATATCTTCGTCTGAAACGTCGGTATAGACGGCCATTGGGTCTTTAATATTCCTGAATTAGGTTTGAAACCAGATCAGCTTGCGAGCTGACGGGGCAGTTTGAAGGTCACATTTTCGTCGGTCAATGTGATGGTTTCAATTGTGACGTTATAGCGTTCACGACAGGCATCAATGACTTCCTCGACCAGGATTTCCGGTGCGGATGCCCCGGCTGTGATGCCAAGGGATGTGATGCCTTCAAGGGTTGACCAGTCGATGTCCTTGGCCCGTTCAACCAGAACCGATTTGTCACATCCTTCGCGTTTGGCAACTTCGACCAGACGGTTGGAGTTTGACGAGTTCGGGGCGCCAAGTACCAGAATGGCTTCGGTCTTTTCCGCGATCAGTTTGACAGCATGCTGACGATTGGTCGTCGCATAGCAGATGTCTTCTTTTTTCGGCACTGAAATGGACGGGAACCGCCGCTGAAGAATTTCAATGATTTTCGCAGTGTCATCGAGCGACAGCGTGGTCTGGGTTACAAAGGCAAGGTTTTCCGGGGTGTGATATTCCAGATTTTCGGCGTCTTCCTCGGTTTCGATCAAGGTCATGCTGCCATGTGGCAATTGACCCATGGTGCCGATGACTTCCGGGTGGCCTGCGTGACCGATCAAAAGAATATGTTTGCCATCCGCATGATGGCGTTCAGCGCCACGGTGGACTTTTGAGACCAGCGGACAGGTCGCATCGAGATATTCCAGTTTGCGGCTTTCGGCGGCTTCGGGAACCGATTTGGGAACGCCGTGCGCCGAAAAAATGACGGGAACACCGTCAGGAACCGCATCAAGTTCATCAACGAATACAGCGCCCATGTCGCGCAGGCGATCAACGACGAATTTGTTGTGAACGATTTCATGTCGGACATAGACAGGCGCGCCATATTTTACGAGCGCCTTTTCCACAATCTCAATCGCGCGATCAACCCCGGCACAAAATCCGCGCGGGTTAGCAAGAACGATCCGAAGTTCGGCTTTGTCTGACATGATACTGTCCGGGTTTCCATGTGTGCTGGTACGCTCAGCACAGTTGTTTAAACGTCCTCGTTACATAACCCGCCTGATCTTGCGGTGCAATGTCTGAGCAACGATTAGAGTATTGCTTTTGACGTGCGGGTTTCCTGTTTTGTTTGTCGACCTGTGTTTGAAGCGGGTTGTGTGCGGCACGGCGAAAGAATAGACTGCGCGCGGGCCGCCCGAAACCGGGTATGGTCATAAAACAGACGATATAATAGAGGCTTGGATGACGATCGGTAACGGATTGCGACGGACATGTGCATTTGGAATGGTCTCGCTTGCGGGGCTTTTGGCCGCGTGCGGGAGTAATCCGTTCGAAGAAGTCCCGGTTCCGGTATGTCCATCGGCCTATTTGCCAAAGGATACGGCAAAGCTGACCCAGTTTAATGGTGCAGGCAAGGATTTGACCGATGTCATGTTCGAAGCCGAGTTTAACGGGTATCTGGGCGATTGCGGCTATGACCTTGATGACAAGACGCTTGATGTGATCATCAGTCCGATCATCACCGCCGAACTTGGACCCGCAGCGCAAAGCCGTGGCGCAACATTCCAGTATTTCGTTGCCTTGCGCGATCCGGACGGAAATTTTGTTGAAAAGTCGGTTTTTGATGTGAACATGCCGTTCCCGCAAAACCTTAATCTTGCGCGCTATCGCGACGAGCAGGTCACCCTGACGGTGCCGCTTTCAGATGTGTGGGCCGGGCCGGAATATGAAATTTACCTGGGCTTCCAGCTCAGTTCAGATCAGCTCGACTATAACCGTCGTTTCGGGTCAGAATAACCGATCAGGGTTGAAAACCTCCGTCCGTGATTGCCCGAAATTAGGGGCTGGTCGGTTTGGGATGAAATCCGTATAAGAACGCATACCCAAGTGATCCCCGTGGGAGAGTGCCACGGTCCATAACGGATTGCGCGGACGCCGAAGGAGCAACCACCCCGGAAACTCTCAGGCAAACGGACCGCGGGGAGATGGGACTCTGGAAAGTAGGTAGCATCTTATGATGTATGCCTCGCCGAAGATGTAAGCAGACCGATGATCTAAATCGGCTGTGATTCTTTCAGGCTCCAAGACAGAGGGGGAACGTGGTTGGCCATTGGTCGGCTATGTTTCGCAACCACTGTTCCGGAGACCTTGATGGCCGATGATCAGACCGAACTGCTTAAAACTGCCCTTCACGACCTGCACGTAGAGCTTGGCGGCAAAATGGTGCCGTTTGCGGGCTATGACATGCCTGTTCAATTCCCGCTGGGTGTGAAAGGCGAACATCTTCATACCCGTGCCAAAGCCGGACTTTTTGACGTTTCACACATGGGGCAGGTCCGCCTGACCGGTGAACACCGCGTGGCCGAGCTTGAAAAGCTTGTGCCCGGTGATATTGCGATCCTTAAACCCGGTCGCACCCGCTATTCCGCCTTTACCAATGATGATGGCACCATCCTTGATGACCTTATGATTACCAATGCGGGCGACAGCCTGTTTTTGGTGATCAATGCGGCGTGCAAGGATGACGATATTGTCCACATGCGCGCCAACCTTGGCGATGGTGTGTCGCTTGAAGAAATTGATGACCGGGCGCTTATGGCGTTGCAGGGACCAGAAGCCGCAAACGTATTGGCGCGTTTTGCCCCGGCCGTGACCGAGCTTAAATTCATGAGTTTTGCCGAACTTGATATTGCGGGTATTGCCTGCTTTGTCACCCGGTCGGGCTATACCGGTGAAGATGGCTATGAAATTTCCGTACCCAATGATCGCGCCGAAGAACTTGCGCGCAAGCTTTTGGGCGAAGATGAGGTTGAGGCGATTGGTCTTGGCGCGCGTGATTCGCTCCGTCTTGAGGCCGGTCTTTGCCTGTATGGAAATGATATCGACACGACCACGACCCCGGTCGAGGGTGATCTGAACTGGATCATTAACAAGCGCCGCCGGGCCGAAGGCGGGTTCAAGGGGGCGGATGTCATCCTTGATCAGCTTGAACATGGTGCAGACCGCAAACGTGTTGGCATCAAACCCGAAGGCAAGGCACCGGCGCGTGAACATACCCCCATCCTTAATACGGACGGGGAAGAAATCGGTGAAATCACCAGTGGCGGATTTGGTCCGACGGTCGATGCACCGATTGCCATGGGGTATGTGGCAATTGAATTTTCCACACCGGGTACCAAGGTCGATCTTATGGTGCGCGGCAAGGCCCGTCCGGCAGAGGTTGTTGACCTTCCGTTCGCACCGCATCGTTATTTCCGCGGCTAAGTGCTGTACTCTTTCTTGAATGTGCGGCTGATCGCCGCGTTGGCAGACAATCGATCAACAGGGACAAATTAAAATGGCTAAGAAATTCTCGCAGGAACATGAGTGGATTGAACTTGAAGACGGCATCGCAACGATCGGGATTACCGATTATGCGCAACAGTCGCTTGGTGACATTGTTTATGTCGAACTGCCGGAAATTGGTAAGAAACTGACTAAAGATGGCGATGCGGCAGTGGTTGAGTCTGTGAAAGCTGCCAGTGACGTTTATGCGCCACTTGATGGCGAGGTTGTCGAGATTAACGAAGACCTTGATGTTAACCCGGCACTGGTCAACGAAGCCCCGGAAACGGATGGCTGGTTTTTCAGAATGTCGCTGACTGACGAGTCCCAGCTTGATGAGCTGATGGATGAAGCAGCCTATAAAGACTTCGTTGAAGGTCTGTAAGCATGCGTTATCTTCCCTTAACCCGCGCTGACCGCGCGTCGATGCTTGAAACCATCGGGGCAGCGTCAGTCGAAGAACTTTATCATGACGTTCCTGACGGTGCGTTGCTTGATGCCCCGGTTGATCTGCCAAGCCATCTTGGCGAAATGCAGGTCGAACGCGACATGATGGCTTTGGCGGCCAAGAATACTGGTGCGTCGAGTGTGCCAAGCTTCTTGGGCGCTGGTGCCTATCGCCATCACGTGCCGGCGACTGTTGATTACGTGATCCAGCGTGGCGAGTTTCTGACGGCCTATACCCCGTATCAGCCTGAAATCGCCCAAGGCACGTTGCAGTATCTGTTTGAATTCCAGACACAGGTGGCCTCGATCACCGGCATGGATGTGGCCAACGCATCGATGTGGGATGGGGCAACGTCCTGTGCCGAGGCGGTCTTGATGGCGTGTCGTGCGACACGTCGTAAAAAGGCCGTGCTGTCGGGCGGGGTGCATCCGCATTACCGCGAAGTAACGGAAACCTATTGCCAGTTCAGTGATACCGAAGTTGCCGGACGCGATGGCAATCCCGAACAGCAGGCAACGGTCGAAGAACTCGACGACCTGATTGATGATCAGACGGCCTGCGTTGTGGTTCAGTACCCCGATGTGTTCGGACGGGTTCAGGACCACACCCAGCTTGCCGAAGTGTGCCATGCCAAGGGTGCGCTTCTGGTGGTTGTCTTTACCGAGGCGGTTGCCTTTGGTGCGATCAAATCACCGGGCAGCTTTGGGGCGGACATCGTGTGCGGCGAAGGCCAGTCGATCGGTAACGCGCTGAGCTATGGTGGTCCTTATGTTGGTCTGTTTGCCACAACCCAGAAACTGGTGCGTCAGATGCCCGGTCGTCTGTGTGGTGAAACGGTCGATCAGGATGGCAAGCGTGGCTTTGTTCTGACCCTTTCGACCCGTGAACAGCATATTCGTCGTGAAAAGGCGACATCGAACATTTGTACCAATGCGGGTCTGTGTTCGTTGGCCTTTACGGTGCATATGAGCCTTCTGGGTGAAGATGGTTATCGCCGTTTGGCGACCCTTAACCACGAAAACGCCTGCAAGGCCGCCGATGCACTTGATGCGGTTGACGGTGTTACGGTGGTTAATGACAGCTTCTTTAACGAGTTTACCGTGAAGCTGAGCAAGCCAGCCGCAGACGTGCTTGAGGTTCTGGTTGATAAGGGCCTTCTTGGCGGCGTTCCGCTGTCGCGTCTGTATCCGAACCGTTCGGATTTGGACAACTACCTTCTGGTGGCGGTGACGGAAACCAACACAGACGAAGACATCACGGCCCTTGCGGACGCATTGAAGGAGGCGCTGGCATGACCTTCACAACTCATACCGGTAACCGTGGACTTGTTCTTGAAGAAAAACTGATTTTTGAACAGGGCCAAGCGGGCCGTACCGGCGTTGATCTGCCCGAACCAAAAGGAACCAAATCGCGTCTTGGCGGTTTGGACCGCGACAGCAATGTCGGTCTTCCGGGCCTGTCAGAACCGCAAGTGGTGCGTCACTTTACCCGATTGTCGCAGAAGAATTTCGGGATTGATTCCGGGTTCTTCCCGCTGGGGTCATGCACCATGAAGCATAACCCGCGCATCAACGAAAAAGTTGCCCGTCTGCCCGGTCTTGCCGATTTGCACCCGATGCAGCCTGAAAGCACGGTGCAAGGCGCGCTTGAGCTGATTGACCAATGTGCGCATTGGTTGCTGGTTCTGACCGGAATGCCTGCGGTTGCCATGTCCCCGGCAGCCGGTGCGCAAGGGGAGCTGTGTGGCATGATGGCCATTCGTGCCGCCCTTGATGCACGCGGGGAAAACCGCCGTCGTGTTCTTGTGCCCGAATCCGCACATGGTACCAACCCGGCAACGGCTGCGGCCTGTGGCTTTACGGTTGATTCCATTCCGGCAACCGAAGACGGCCGTGTGGATCTGGCCGCATTCGAAGCCAAGCTTGGTGATGATGTGGCCGGCATCATGCTGACCAACCCGAATACCTGTGGGTTGTTTGAGCGTGATGTGCGCAAGATTGCCGATCTGGTCCATGCTGCGGGTGGCTATTTCTATTGCGATGGTGCGAATTTCAACGCCATTGTTGGTCGGGTCCGCCCGGCTGATCTTGGCATTGATGCGATGCATATCAACCTGCATAAAACCTTCTCGACCCCGCATGGCGGTGGTGGCCCGGGTTCAGGGCCGGTTGTGTTTTCTGATGCACTCGCACCGTTTGCCCCGATCCCGTATGTGGTGCGTACCGAGGACGGGTTCCGTCTGGTGGAAACTGCCGACGAAAATGACGGCACCAAGCCGTTTGGTCGCCTGAAAGGGTTCCACGGGCAGATGGGCATGTTCATCCGGGCACTGGCCTATATGAAAAGCCATGGTTCTGATGGCCTGCGTCAGGCATCTGGTGATGCGGTTCTCAATGCGAACTATCTGCTGGCCCGTCTGAAAGACAAGCTCAGCGTCGCATATCCGGGATATTGCATGCACGAAGCGCTGTTTGACGATGGGTTCCTCAAGGATACCGGGGTTTCGACCCTTGATCTTGCCAAGGCAATCATCGACGAGGGTTTCCACCCGATGACGATGTATTTCCCGCTGGTGGTGCATGGTGCACTTTTGGTCGAGCCGACCGAAACGGAAACCAAAGAATCGATTGATCAGTTCTGTGATGCGGTTCTGTCTTTGACGGCCAAAGCACAGGCCGGAGATGCGGAATTCTTCAAGAATGCGCCGTATTTGACGCCGCGTCGTCGCCTTGACGAAACGGCAGCAGCAAGAAAACCTGTTTTGCGCTGGATGCCGGAAACGGCTTGATACACAACGCAGAGCGGCAGTTAAAAGCACCCCGGCCAGATGGTCGGGGTGTTCTTTTTCAAGGACTTGTTCTTGAAACTCATTGGACTTGTCGCAATCTCAACCCTTATACTTGTTCGAATTGTAATGAACGGAGCCCGGTGGGTTAAGTTTGGGGATAGTGCGATAGGGCGAATGCCCATTGCCGGAGGTTTGAATTCAATCATGTCGCGTCGCGTACAAAAAGTGTTTACCGCCGAACGCCGGTTAAAAGAACGTTCGGGTGGGGGTGTCGAAGACTGGTCGGATTCGTTTTTTGACCCTACTCTTGAAAGTGGTATTGGGGCGGGTGAAGCATTGCCGTCACCATCACATGTCCCTGAGGATACGTCGGGGATCAATCAGGCCGTTCTTGATGAAATCCGGGCGTTGCGTGCGGAAGTCGGGCAGTTGCGCGATGCTGTTGGAAATGGCGGGCAATTGGCAGGCTCCCCGGACGCAGGCGGCATGGCAGCACCGGTTGCCTCAAACGATGCGCCAATGGATGTGTTGCCTGAGCCGGTTTCAAGTAACTTTACCCATTCAAACCGGCCGGGTGCATCCGAACCCGATAGTGACGATCTGGAACTGATCCGGACCCAGATCGAGGAAATGAACGAGCACATCCATAAGGCCAAGGTTCAGATTGCGTCACTTCGCCATCCAAAGGCGCAGGATGACCGGTTCATGAGTGCCGCGACCGAGCTTGACGCTATCGTCAAGGATACGGAGATGGCAACTCACACGATCCTTGAGTCTGCGGAGCAGATCGACGATCTGGCAATGACATTGAAAAATTCGGCGCCGAGTGATTTTGTCGCCGATCACGTTGAGCAGATTGCCTTTATCGTTACGAAAATATTTGAATCCTGTAACTTTCAGGACATTACCGGTCAGCGGATCAACAAGGTTGTGAGCACCCTCGCATTCGTTGAGGAACGGGTTCACAACATGATTTCGATCTGGGGTGAGGACGCATTTTCCGACCTGCCAGTTTCAGACAAGGACGACACCGAAGAGAAGCCGGAAGACTCCGAGCTTCTTAATGGTCCCCAGCTGGAAGGCGAAGGTATCAGCCAGGATGACATCGACAAATTGTTCGATTAGGTGTTCTAAATGTTGCGGTTTTTCCTATATTTAGGCTAGAAGGCTTTGAAATCTGGCTTGAAATAAGGTGGCAATCCGCCTATGCGGCGGTTTTTGTCAACTAATCGTTTACATATGCTGGGGTAGGTTCATACCTATAAGAATAAGAAGCGATGTTGGGATGCGTGTAACATGCGTTTGCACGTGTTTTGCCGTGCTTGGAGGATAAGATGGGATTTTGGTCTCTTGGTGGTATTCGCCAGCCAAAGGCACAAGACATTAAGTGGCGCAAGAGTCCGCGTGGTGAATACTATCGTCTGTTCATGATTGACGACATTGCGGAACTCAAGCTGAACGGTGTCGGTGGCGTATATCTTTTGTGGCATGGCGGTTTAAAACCATCATGGCTGGTTGCAGGCGCAACCGAAGATCTTGGCCATAGTTTTGCAGAATTGATGCGTGATCCCGACATTCGTGAATACGATGGCCGGGGTGGCGTTTACATGAGCTGGTCGCCGATCAAAGGCAGCTTCCGTGAGGGTGTGGTGCATTTCATTGCAAAACACACCAATCCGACCTTTGAATGCGATTACGACAGTCGTGAAGACCCTATTCCGGTTTTGCTGCCGCGCTAACTATTTAGCTTGATGGCTCTTAACGAACAAAAGCTCCGCAGGTTCCTGCGGAGCTTTGTTTTTTGCGTAAAAGCCAGGATGTCAGCTTAGAGCTTTGTCAGCACGGATTCAGCACTGGATACTTCAAATGCGCCGGGTTCTTCGACGGCGAGATGGGTGACCTTGCCGTTTTCAACAACCATGGCAAAGCGGTTGGCACGTTTGCCAAGGCCACGGCCGGTCAGATCAAGCTCAAGGCCGGTTGCATCGACAAAGGCAAGGTCGCCGTCAGACAGCATGGTGATGCCATCGGCATTCTGGCTTTTGGCCCATTCCTGCATGACAAATGCGTCGTTGGATGCGAGGCAGGCGATTTCATCAACGCCCTTTGCCTTGATTTCATCAGCCTTGGCGATGAAGCCGGGGAGATGTTTGGCTGAACAGGTCGGGGTGAAAGCACCCGGAACAGCGAAAAGAACGATTTTGCGGTCCGCAAAGAATTCTTTGGTATTCACAGCTTCCGGACCGTCGCTCGTTGCGCGGAACAGGGTTACATCCGGGACTTCGGTGCCGACTGAAATGGTCATGGATATCTCCGTTTGGTTACGTAATCCCGTTGATTACGTCATGGATCGCATGGCTTGGAAGCAAACTACAAAATCACTGGATGTTCAATGGTATCCGCATCCGTTTTACCAAGTGTCATTATTTGTACGCGATTATTCTGGAATTGTTCCGGTTAGGCTCAGATGTGGGTGAAATTAGTTGCTGGCAAGCCCGGCCGTCGATCTTGCATCCTTGATGGCGTCAAGAACCGCATCACGGCTGAGCAATTCAGACAGCAAAACCCCCTTGGGTGCATTCGGGCCAAACACCGCGTTAAATGGGATGCCATACCGTCCATAGGATGCCAGATAGTCGGCAATTTCCGGGTCCGGGCGGGTCCAGTCAGCTTGCATCAGAATAATGTCGTCATTGGCAAAAAATTCTGAAAGCTCGGCGGTTTCAAGCACCAGTTTCTTATTGACCTGACAACTGACACACCATTCCGCCGTAACGTCGACAAAGACGGTTTTGCCATCTGCAATCAATGCCGGAATGGTCTCAGGTGCAAACGTTTGCCAGTCAAGGGGGCCGGTGGCCGCAGTGGATGCGCTTGACGGTGCGGGCGGTTTCGAGAAGCCCGGCGCAAACAGGGCGACCAGAAAACCGGTTACGGCAAGGGCGGTAAAGACAAATCGTGGGCGCAGGTTTTGACTGCGTTTGCGCGCCCAGACAAATACCGCGCCAAGGACAAGGCCGACCCCAACGACAATCGCCCCGCCAAGGCCGATTTGAACCGCCAGAATGCTCAGAAGCCATATGGCGGTGCCAACCAGTGCCAGACCAAGAACAGCCTTCACAACACTCATCCAGCGTCCGGGCTTGGGCAGCGCATGGGCCAGTTTTGGCTGAAGGGCGATTGCCAGATACGGAATGGCAAGGCCAACACCCAGCAACGTGAAAATCCAGATGATGTCAAAGCTGCTGCCTGCCAAGGCAAAGCCAACCGCCGTTCCAAGGAACGGGGCAGAACAGGGCGTTGCGAGCAAGGTCGCGAACATGCCGGTCATGAAATGGCTGCTGAGGTGACGGCCACCTTTTTCCTGCTGGTTGATCACGTCATTGGCGGTGGTGCCCAGATTGTCGGAGCCGTTAATTTCAAACAGGCCCCACATATTGAGGGCAAACAGCGCAAGAATGATGGTCATCACGGTCAGGAAAAGAGGTTGCTGGAACTGTATGCCCCAGCCAATCGATCCCCCGGCCAGCTTGATCGCGATCAAAACTGCTGCAATCAGCCAGAACGATGTGATGATGCCTGCCGCACTGGCGAGAAAACCACTGCGGACCCGGCTGATTTCGCCGTCGCGGGCGTTGATCGCCGACATGACCTTGATCGACAAGACCGGCAAGACACAGGGCATGACATTCAGGATCAGGCCACCAAGCAGTGCAAAAAGGCCAATAAGCCAGATGTTCGCACCGGCCCCGGCCCCGGTTGCGGATGCCATGGTATCTGCGCCAAGAGGTTCGCCTTGGGCGGAAGCATCATCTGGACCGTTTGCGACGGTCCGGCTTTGTTCAATGGCCAATGGTCCTGCAATGACAGTGACGGTCACTGTTTCAGATGCAAGATCCTGATCGGCGTTGAGGCCAAAAACCGGGACAGTGAAGTGTTGGTTATTGCTTTCGCCATCTTTGTTCACTGCAACAGGTGCGCCAAAGCCAATGCGAAGCGGGCTTTCCACCAGAATATCATCCACAGTCACACCGGCATTAGACAGCCCGTCGACCGATAGGTGCAATTGCGTTCCGTCACCGTCCTTGGTGGCAAAAACGTTGCTGACCTGTATTGGCAGGTTGTCGCCAGTTAGCGGAACCTTTGAGACGAACTTTTCAATTTCGTGTGCGTGGGTGCTGACAGTTGATGCGCTGGAGGTTGGGGTGTCGGGGTGTCCGCCTGCGGGGATATCAAGGGCGAAGGTCGCGGCAGCAGGAATGCAGATGTCGCTACAGACAAGGTAGTCGACATCCAAATTGATCGCGACGGGCTGTGTGCGATCGGGGATCGCGACGTCAATCGGCAGGATGACATGGTTCTTGTAGCCAAATGTTTCCAGACCAAAGATCGAGAACCGGTGCGGGGCAGGCCACAGGATATTGGCATCCCCGACGTTTTGTGACCCTGTCCAATCTAGTTGCGGGGGAAAACCGGCGTCGCCTGCGCTGCGCCAATAGATTTTCCAATCAGGTTGAAGTTCGAATTCAAGGCCAAGACGCAGCGTGTCTGATGAACCGGTCTGGGTTTGCGCGCTGATGAGCCGAAGAGACGCGAAATCTTCGTCGGTCCATGGGGTGGATACATCGATGGCAGCCGTCGCCGGTGTGACTAAAACCGGGGCGCAAATGGCAGCAAGCAAAAACACAAAACGGGCGATCAGGTGGCGGAGCACGTCAATGTCCTTAAAACGGTGTGCGTCATGGTATTTGGCAGTGGGGCGCTCATGCCATTGAGGTATGGCACAATTCAGGCAGTTTTTCATCTATCGAAGGCGTAGCCCCCAGCCGCGATCAAATCAAGCCACGACTGTGTGACCGGGGTCTCTGTCAGGGCGCTTTTTGAGCCATGATCGGTAAATAATCACCGAAAACCGTGGCACTGAGCAAAGGTTGACCCTACATTTAGAATATCAAGTTTTGATCGTTGCGGGGCTATGTTTTATCGGGTTTTTCCGGGTTCTTGATGGAAATAGACCGCTAATCGCGCTAGGCTTGGTCAAACAGACACAGAAAGAGACGTAAAATGGGCGTGCGTGGAGACACAGGTGAATATCTTGGTGGAAAGTTGTTGATCGCAATGCCTGGCATGCGTGATCCGCGCTTTTCACAAAGTGTTGTCTATGTCTGTGCCCATAATGAAGATGGTGCAATGGGGCTTGTGATCAATCGTGTGATTGACAGCATCACCTTCCCTGAGCTTCTTGAGCAGCTTGGTATTGCGCGCCCGGCACCGACCATTCAGGACATTCAGGTGCATTTTGGCGGCCCGGTCGAAAGCAGTCGTGGGTTCGTATTGCATTCCACCGACTTTTCCAACGAGGCAACCCTGCACGTTGATACCGGCGTTTCGGTGACGGCCACGGTTGATATCCTCGAACAGATTGCGTTGGGTGAGGGGCCGGAAAACAGCATTCTTGCGCTTGGCTATGCCGGATGGCGCAGCGGGCAGCTGGAAAACGAAATTCTGGCCAATGGCTGGCTGCATCTTGATGCGGATGCGGATTTGTTGTTCGACATCGATTGCGAAGACAAATGGGAACAGGCGTTTACCAAGCTTGGTTTTGCCCCGGAATTGCTATCGGGGGAAGCTGGTCACGCCTGATCAGAAGGTTCTTGCACTGCTGGAATTGAAAAAGCCTGCCGACTGGCAGGCTTTTGCGTTTCATATGGGCCACACCGGCATCAATCAAACAAGGCGTCGATTTCGGCCTGTGAGAAGATTTGATCGACTTCATCCTGATCGACACGTTGCGCGTTTTGTGGCGCCTTGGTGACGGTTTTATCAAGGTTGTCGAGCCCTTTGGGGTCGGCGGGAACGTCGAAGTCACCGAAGTCATCATCACCCCAGATTTCGATCACGCGATTTACGCGTTCCTCGATATATTTCATGGTGTTGACGACTTTGGTAATCCGTTGACCGGTCAAATCCTGGAAGTTGCAGCTTTCAAAGACCTTGACGACAAGTTCAACAATATCGTCGGCCAGCCCCTGAGTGTAGTCATCGGTGGCGGCTGATCGGATGTTGTGGGCAACAGCGTCAATTTTTTCGACAGTGTCGAGAATGCTTGCGGTTGCATCCTCGGTCGCGGCAACGACAGAGTCCAGCTCGCCCTTGACGATATTGATACGCGTGCCGCTGTCATCTTCAGGGGCAGTATACAGGGCGGCGATTTCTTTTTTGGTTTCCTGAATGGAATTTGCCAATGCCCGAATTTCGGTTTTTAGCAGACGCAGTTCAGCACGTGCGTCTTCCTCATCGTCCTCTTCGGGCTGTGCGGTGAGTTTCTTCTGCTCTTCTATCATGATGCGGATGTCAGACAGCAGCTCAAGCTTGAGGTCTTCAATCGCGGTATGAACGGCCGACAAATCCGGGCCGCCAACACCCGCTTGATGTGGTTCGGTGGGCATCTCGGTTGGCAAGGCGACCATGTCACTCATGCTTTCGAGTTTATTTAGCAACCGCAACTCGGCGGTGAAGAGCTTTTTGCTTCCGTGGCGTGCCATTAACGAACCTCTGAATTTAACAATCGGTATCTCGCAAGAGACCTTGGCGTCACTTCCCCGAAGGGCAGCGGAATTCATACTTTAGGATAGAGTAATCTGCAAACGTCGTCTCGCCAACCGAATTCCTATCCGTGATATTGGGGAAAATACCCAAGAATTAAAGGCTTCGGGACCGGAATTTATCATCGGATAGGACAAATTATATCAGGCGAGGTGCGAATCGCCATTTTGGGCTGGCCGTGCATGGCTGATTCTTGATCACACTGTTGTCGAGAATGGCAAGGCTCAGGATACCGTAACGGCGTTTTCCTGAAATGGATGCTTATGGGACAAAAATGCGGTGCGGCTGGCTTTATCCATTGGTTGAAGTGATTTAAAGATCATTCTGCGCTTATGTTGCAGGGCAATAAGTATGGGGGTGGCCAAAGGATGCTGACCAGAATGGCGGTATTTCTATCAGGACGTGGGTATTTAGAGCCATTTCACACAAAACCAAAGCGACAAAGTCACAAAGGGGAAATTACATTTTTTGTGCATCGCAGCGAGGTTTTTTCTGGAACAGGTGCCTAAGATACGCTATTTGCCTGCGTTACCGATGTACTTTCGGGTGCAGGGTTATTAAGAATAAGATATGTCAGAGGAAATACTCCGGGCTGATGATTGAGCCAATCTTTGGTTGAGAGGGCAAGACCACCCCTTATAAGGTGGACCCGTAACTTGTCTGAGAAACTGTTGACGAAGGTCAGGGACGGAGACGATTGAGGCATATCGCCTTGAGATGTAATGCGAGGGGGCAGATTCGCATGTCGATCAAGAAGCTATTTCCCATTCTTTTGTTGGGATTGGCGGTAATTACCGGGCTTGATAGTGCGGCAGTTGCTGCCGTTGGTCAGGCCGAACCTTGGCAGCTTGGGCTGCAGGATCCGGTTTCGCCTGTGGCTGTTGAAGGCCATAATTTCTTTGTTCTAGTGACGTGGTTGATGACGATCATCACCGTGATCGTTTTGGTGTTGCTGCTTTACGTGCTGTATCGCTTCAGCGCGAAACGCAACCCGGTACCGTCGAAGACGACCCACCATACCCTTCTTGAAGTGGTCTGGACGGTTGTTCCGGTACTTATTCTTCTTGTCATTGCGATCCCGTCGTTCCGCCTGCTGTACTTTGCAGACCGTGTCGAGGACGCTGATCTTACCCTTAAGATCATCGGCAAGCAGTGGTACTGGACATATGAATATCCAGACAATGGCAATTTCACCTTTGATTCTTTGATGATCGATGAGGAAACAGCCGTTGCCGAAGGAAAAATGCGTTTGCTGGATGTGGACAATCCCGTTGTCCTGCCGGTTGACCAGAACATTCGTCTGATCATGACGTCCGATGATGTGATCCATAACTGGGCCATGCCATCACTGTTCATCAAACTTGATGCAGTGCCGGGCCGACTGAATGAAACCTGGACCCGCATTCCAGGTGAATATGCCGGTACAACCTTCTATGGCCAGTGTTCGGAGCTGTGTGGTGTGAACCACGCCTATATGCCGATTGCTGTTAAAGCTGTTACCATGGAAGAATACGAAGCCTGGGTTGCCAAAGCACAAGAACAGTTCGCATCAGCTGACTTGCCGTCTTCGGTTTCCGTGGCATCGGCAGAGTGAGGGAGAGATTGATGGCTCACGCTGACACACATGATCACGATCATAAACCGGGTTTCTTTACCCGTTGGTTCCTGTCGACCAACCATAAAGATATCGGGACGCTTTATCTTATTTTCTCTGTGATTGCCGGTTTGATCGGTGGTGCTTTTTCGGTCTGGTTCCGTATGGAACTGGCCCATCCTGGCACCCAGATCATCGAAGATCACCATTTCTTTAACGTGCTCATCACTGCACACGGCATGATCATGGTCTTCTTTGTTGTCATGCCCGCCATGATTGGCGGTTTTGGCAACTGGTTCGTGCCGATCATGATTGGCGCGCCGGACATGGCGTTTCCGCGACTTAACAACATTTCGTTCTGGCTGCTTGTTCCGGCCTTCCTGATGTTGATGTTGTCAGCTGTTGTTGGTAGTGGTGCCGGAACCGGTTGGACCGTTTATCCGCCGCTTTCAAGCACGTTGGGGCATCCGGATGCATCGGTTGATTTGGCGATCTTTGCGCTGCATCTTGCCGGTGCCAGCTCGATCCTTGGTGCGGTAAACTTCATCACCACGATCTTTAACATGCGTGCGCCGGGTATGACCCTGCACAAGATGCCGCTATTTGCGTGGTCAATGCTGGTAACGGCATTCCTGCTTTTGTTGGCTGTGCCGGTTCTTGGCGGTGCGATCACCATGCTTCTGACCGACCGTAACTTTGGCACGGACTTCTTTAATCCGGCCGGTGGCGGTGACCCGATCCTGTATCAGCATCTGTTCTGGTTCTTTGGTCATCCCGAAGTTTACATCATGATTCTGCCGGGCTTTGGCATTATCAGTCACATCATTTCGACCTTCTCGCGCAAGCCGATCTTTGGCTATCTCGGGATGGCATATGCGATGGTGGCGATTGGCGTTGTCGGCTTTATCGTGTGGGCACACCACATGTATACGGTGGGTATGGATGTTGACACCCGTGCATATTTCACCGCGGCGACGATGGTGATTGCGGTACCAACCGGGGTTAAAATCTTCTCGTGGATTGCGACCATGTGGGGGGGCTCTATTACCCTGCGTGCACCGATGCTTTGGGCAATCGGCTTTATCTTCCTGTTCACTGTGGGCGGTGTGACAGGTGTGATTTTGGCGAACTCAGGCATGGATCTGCCGCTGCATGACACCTACTTTGTTGTGGCGCACTTCCATTACGTACTGTCGCTTGGCGCGCTGTTCTCGATCTTTGCTGGTTTCTATTACTGGTTCAGCAAAATGTCGGGTTACGAGATTTCCGATCTTGGTGCGAAGATCCACTTCTGGCTGTTCTTTGTTGGCGTCAACCTGACGTTCTTCCCACAGCATTTCCTTGGGCTGGCTGGCATGCCGCGTCGTTATGCTGATTATCCTGATGCGTTTGCGGGCTGGAACCTTGTATCGTCGTATGGTGCGTATATTTCGTTCGCGGCAACGATCTTCTTCCTTGGTGTGGTGGCGCATGCCTTCATCCGTGGCAAGAAGGCCGAAGCCAACCCATATGGCGAAGGTGCCGATACACTGGAATGGACCGTCAGCTCACCGCCGCCGTTCCATACCTTTGACGAATTGCCACGTATCAAGTAAGTGATCCTGGTTTAAGTCCCCCGCAGGCCTTTCTTGCGGGGGACACCCTACCGCCCAAAGAAGAGAAGACCAGAGTTTCATGACCAAGCAGGTTGCCGATCAGACCCTTGCGCTTAGTGCTGTGCATCTCCCCGTTTCGGAGGTGCGCGACTATATTGCGCTGCTCAAACCCGGTGTAATGACCCTTGTGGTCTTTACCGGTGCTGTGGGTCTGTTGATTGCGCCAGGATCGATCCATCCGTTCCTCGGCCTTGTCGCAATTGCCTGTATTGCGGTTGCCAGTGGTGCCGCAGCATCCATTAACATGTGGTATGATCGCGATATTGATCAGCACATGAAACGCACCCAGAACCGACCTATTCCGGCGGGGCGTGTTGAAGCCGACGAGGCGTTGTCACTTGGCATCGCATTGTCGATTGTTTCCGTGACCGTGATGGCAGTTGCCATTAATTTTGCGGCTGCGGCTTTGCTGGCGGTGTCGATTGCGTTTTACGTTTTCGTTTACACCATGTGGCTTAAGCGCAGCACACCACAGAATATTGTCATTGGCGGTGCCGCCGGGGCATTTCCCCCGATGATCGGCTGGGCGTCAGTGACCGGCGGGATTGATATCAATTCAATCGCGTTGTTCTTGATTATCTTTATGTGGACTCCTCCGCATTTCTGGGCGCTGGCCCTGTTCCGTTGTGGCGATTATGCCAAGGTCGGCGTGCCGATGATGCCGGTTGTTGCCGGTGAAGCGGCCACCAAAAAGCAGATGTTGATTTATACCATCCTGCTTCTGCCGGTGACCTTTATCCCGGTCGCGACCGGATTGCTTGGTGTCATCTACGGCGCGACGGCGGCCCTGACCGGTCTGTGGTTCCTGCGTCATGCGGTTCGTGTTTTACGCAATGTCGAAGAACGCGCGCCACACAAGATGTTTGGTTATTCTATCCTGTATCTTTTCGTCCTGTTCGGGGCGATGGTGGCAGATGTCTTCCTGAATGGATTTATCGCATGAGTGAGCAGCCCAATCCCAACAAGGCCGAACTTGATGCGTTTCTTGCCAAGCGCAAGAAAAAGAACTGGGTGTTCCTTGCCATTCTGGGCGGGTTGTCTGTTTTGTTTTTCGCCATAACGATTTTGAAGATGAGCTAGGACGCCATGGCTGATCAGACGCAAACAGAAAAAACAAAAACGCAAAACAGGCGTGTCCTGTTGAGTTGCGTTGCTGTTGTTGGCGGTATGGTCGGCTTGGCTTATGCGTCTGTGCCGCTTTATAAGCTGTTTTGTCAGGTTACCGGATTTGGTGGCACGACCCAGGTCGCCCATGAGGCGCCGGTTGACGTGTCTGAGAAAACCATCAAAATCCGGTTTAATGCGGATGTGAATTCCGGGCTGCATTGGCAGTTCAAACCCGACCAGCGCGAAATGACGGTTAAGCTTGGGCAGGATAATCTTGCCCATTACACGGCTGAAAATATGTCGGTTCACCCGATCACCGGGCAGGCCGTTTACAACGTAACACCGCTTAAGGCGGGGCAATATTTTAGCAAGATCGCATGTTTTTGTTTTGATGAGCAGACCCTTGAACCGGGACAGCGCGTCGACATGCCGGTCAGCTTCTATGTTGATCCAGCCATTGCTGAAGACATTAATACCCAAGACGTGAAGACAATAACCCTGTCCTACACTTTCTATAAGGCCGAGTCATCGGTCGAAGCGCCGGGCGGGAACGAAGATCAGGGGGGCTGACAGAACGCAGTGAAGCGGTCTGTTGTCTCTGTTTAACAAATTGAAATTGAGTTTCTTTTGTAAGGATTGAGGGGGGCACGGAATGAGTGATCATGCTCAGAAACATCCATTCCATCTGGTAGACCCAAGCCCGTGGCCGCTGGTGGCGGCAACTGCGGCCGGTATGTTTACTGGTGGTATGGTTATGTTCATGCATTCGGATCGTACACCGGCTGATTTCTGGCTGGCGGCGCTTGGGATTGCAGGCATCCTGTTTGTGATGTTCCGCTGGTGGGGCAACGTGATCAGCGAGTCAAAGATTTACCATAACAAGGTCGTTCAGATCGGCCTGCGCTATGGCATGTCGCTGTTCATCGCATCCGAGGTGATGTTCTTTGTCGCCTTCTTCTGGGCCTTCTTCCACAACGCGTTTGTGATCTTTAGCCCCGGTGTGACTGAATGGCCACCTGCTGGTGTCGAAGTTCTTGATCCGTGGGACTTGCCGTTCCTCAACACCCTGATCCTGCTTTTGTCGGGCTGTACCCTGACGTGGGCGCATCACGGCTGTCTTGAAGGCAAGAAAAAGGACCTGGTACAGGGGCTTGCACTGACCGTTGGTCTTGGCGTTATCTTCCTTGCTTTGCAAATGTATGAGTACAGCCATGCTGCATTTGGCTTTGCCGATAACATCTATTCTTCGACCTTCTATATGGCGACCGGTTTCCACGGCTTCCATGTGTTCGTCGGGACGGTGTTCCTTGCGGTATGCCTTGTGCGCGCGATGAAGGACGGCTTTGATGCCAAACAGCATTTCGGTCTGGAAGCTGCAGCATGGTATTGGCACTTTGTCGATGTCGTCTGGCTGTTCCTGTTCTTTGCCGTATACATCTGGGGCGGCGAATAAGCCGCGCCGACCCGACGATTAAACGGGTCCTGCAATATGGATGAGTATTATCCAAATCTTTCCCCCTTTCGCGCCGGGCTGGCATGTAAATGCCCCCGCTGTGGAAGGGGGAAACTTTTTGAAGGCTATTTGACCGTTCGTGCATCTTGTGATGTGTGCGGTCTTGACCTGCGTGGTCATGATGCCGGTGACGGCCCGGCCGTTTTCATTATTTTTATTCTTGGCTTTATCATCGTGCCTGTGGCGTTATGGGTTGAAATGACCTATCGACCGCCGCTTTGGCTGCATGCGGTGATGTGGGCCCCCACCATCCTTGGTGTGACACTGGCCTTGCTTCGACCGTTAAAAGGTCTCATGGTCGCATTGCAATATCGCCATAGAACGACTTCCGAACAGGACTGAGTTCACTTCATGCCCCTATTAAATACGCGCCCCAGTATGGCGATGAAAATTTGTGTCGGATTGTCTCTGGTCATTCTTGTGGGACTGGGCAGTTGGCAAGTTGACCGGTTGTTCTGGAAGCAGAACCTGATTGAGCAGCGTGAAGCGCAGGCAAGCCTGCCACCGATTGCCGTGCCTGTTGATGTTGAGCTTGATCCTGCGATGTCATTTCGCGCCGCCTTTGCCGAAGGACATTTCCTAAACGATCAGGAAAAGTATCTGATGGCGCGGACCCTTCGGGGGAATGTCGGGTTTCAGCTGATCACACCGCTTGAACAGGAAGACGGACGGATCATTCTGGTTAACCGTGGTTGGGTGCCGACCGATAACCGTGATCCGGCAACCCGCCCGGAAAGTCTGATCGAAACACCTGTACGTGTGACCGGCGTCTTGCGCCTGCCAAGAGAAAAACACTGGGCGCAGCCGGAAAATGAAGAGTTGGAAAACCAGTGGTTCTATGTCGATGTCGACCATATGGCAGAAGACAGTGGTGCTGATCTTGCCAGCCCGTATTATCTTGAGCTTGATGACAATCCGGTGCCCGGCGGTCTTCCGATTGGCGGGCAGGCAAAAGTGCAGTTGCCCAACAATCACCTGCAGTATGCCATCACGTGGTACAGCCTTGCGCTGTCGCTGATTGTGGTTTTTGTGATTTATCATCGACGCCCGGAAGACGACAAAGACACAACAGACCCCAAAGACGCGGCCTGATCCTCTGTGTCAGCATGCCGTTAGAATATAGCCGCCGAGAAGGATAAGACTGCTTGTCTTTCCCGGCTGGCGGTATCGCCCCAAACATCATTTTGTGCCAGCGGTTGCCAAGTGCCGCCGCACAGGAGTCCGTGATGACCAAAGCCTATAAAACCCTCGAAACCCGTTTTCGCCGGATGAATGTGTTGTCTGATATTGGCAGTATGTTGCATTGGGATATGGCGGCGATCATGCCGGATGGCGCGGCAAACGCGCGATCTGAACAGCTTGCGACCCTTGATGTCATGGAAAATGAGCTGATCAATGCGGCTGATCTTGGCGATCTGATCGAAGATGCTGGCAACGAGGGGCTTGATGAATGGCAGCAGGCCAACCTTGGCGAAATGAAACGTGCCTGGGTTCATGGCACAGCCGTTCCGGCCGAACTGGTCGAGAAAATGTCACTGGCGGAAACACGGTGCGAAGTCGCATGGCGCAGTGCGCGGGCAGATAACGACTTTAAAGGGTTGCTGCCAAAATTACAGGAAGTGCTTGATCTGTCGATTGAGGCAGGTCACGCCAAGGCAGCGGCACTGGGGACCTCGGTCTATGATGCGTTGCTCGATCAATATGATCCGATGATGCGTTCAGACCGCATTGATAGCCTGTTTTCCGACCTTGAAGATTTCCTGCCGTCCTATACCGCCGAGGTCATTGAACGTCAGAAATCCGAAGATGCGCCTGTCGCGCCGACTGGTCCTTTCCCGGTTGACGTTCAAAACAGTGTCGGTCTCGATTTGATGAAGGCGGTCGGATTTGATTTCGACCACGGACGGCTTGATATTTCGCATCATCCATTCTGTGGCGGCATTCCCGATGACGTGCGTATTACGACCCGGTATGACGAAAACGATTTCACATCCGCGATCATGGGCGTTCTGCATGAAACCGGCCATGCCATGTATGAGCGCGGATTGCCGTCTGACTGGCGCGGACAACTGGTTGGCAAGGCGCGCGGCATGACCATGCATGAAAGCCAGTCTTTGCTGGTTGAAATGCAGGCCTGTCGATCCGAGGAATTCCTGACCTATGCTGGCCCAATGTTTGAAAAGGCGTTTGGCGGCAATGCAGATGCATGGGACGCGGCCAATTTGCATCGTCTTTACACCCGGGTCGAGCCCGGCCTTATTCGCGTTGATGCTGACGAGGTAACCTATCCCGCGCACGTTATTTTGCGGTATCGTTTGGAACGTGCCCTGATCGAAGGGGATATGAAGCTTGCCGATTTGCCGGGTGCGTGGAACGAGATGATGCAAAAGCTTCTGGGGATCACGCCGCCTGATGACCGGAATGGCTGTTTGCAGGATATTCACTGGCCGTCCGGGGCATGGGGATATTTCCCGACCTATACGCTGGGTGCGATGGCCGCGGCACAGATTTTCGCCGCTGCCAAAGAAGCCTGCCCGGAAATCCCCGGTGCCCTTGCGCAAGGAAACTTTGGTCCGTTAATGGGCTGGCTTGGCCAGAACATCCATAGCCAGGCGTCAAGCCGCTCAACTGATGATATTCTGCACGCGGCAACGGGAAAAGTTCTTGGTATTGATGCATTTAAGTCGCATATAATTAATCGCTATGGTCAGTAACAGCGATTGAACCTGCGGGGTATATCCTTGTGTTGTATGCTTTGCTGACCAAGAGCAGCCTATATTCGATAGACCGGATAGAATAGCTTTCCCCGTTCCGGTCTTTGATGCGTGTCCTCATATTACGAGGGTGCCAATATCATGGATGTGATCGCAAGATGGGAATAACCGACGGCAATAAGAAGGTTATGGATCGGCAAGTTTTTGCCATGGATCAGGTCATCTTCCGCGAAGGAAAGCATGGCAGTGCGGCCTTTGTTGTGCAGGAAGGCAAGGTCGAAATCTTTAAAACCATCAATGGGGATGAAGAAGTCGTTCTGGGCACGATTGAGGAGGGCGGCTTGTTCGGGGAGTTGGCCCTTGTCGATAATCAGCCGCGTATGGCATCGGCCCGTGCCACAGAGCGGACTGTTCTGATTGCCATCAGCCGTCAAACCTTTGAAAAGAAAATGTCGTCGTCAGATCGCTTTATCCGGGCGATCCTGCGAATCCTGCTGGGCAATTATCGTGCGGTCGTCCGCCGGGCGGCAATTGCCGAGGCAAAGCTTAAGGAACATGGCATCTCAATCGAATGATTGACGCTGATTTACGGGGCTTTGCGCATTAACACGCACAGCACGGCTGATCTGCTTGATTGCCCCTTGACTATACCCTAACTTCCCCTCACTAACTCAGGCGTTGGAGTGTATTTTTGCGTCAAGGATGCAAGGATACGCGGAACTGGTAATTGCCCAATTCAGGAGCAGGTATAGTGCGCTATGTCAGTACGCGGGGAAGCGCCCCCGTTTTGCAGTTTGATGAAGTTCTTCTTGCAGGTCTGGCCCGTGACGGTGGTCTTTATGTCCCCGAAACCTGGCCAACTTTTTCCAAGGATGACATTCGTAGCCTGCGCACTCTGACATATGCCGAGGTTGCCTTTAAAGTGATCCAGCCGTTTGTCGCGGGCACTGTCGAGGATGACGCGCTTATGGCGATCCTTGAAGATACTTATAACGGGTTTGATCACGCGGCGGTCGCACCGCTGAAACAGCTTGGCGCGAATGATTGGGTGATGGAACTGTTCCACGGCCCGACACTGGCGTTCAAGGATTATGCGCTTCAGGTCGTTGGCCGGTTGTTTGACTATGTTCTGGCCAAACGCGGTGAGCGCATTACGATTGTTGGTGCGACATCGGGCGATACCGGGTCTGCGGCCATCGAGGCCTGTCGTGATCGCGAAAACATCGACATCTTTATCCTGCATCCCAAAGGGCGCGTTTCGGAAGTCCAACGTCGCCAGATGACCACGGTCTTGTCGGACAATGTGCATAACCTTGCCGTTGAAGGATCGTTTGACGATTGTCAGGATCTGGTCAAGGCCCTGTTTAATGATCACGGGTTCCGCGATGAGGTCGGGCTGTCGGCGGTGAACTCGATCAACTGGGCGCGCATCATGTGCCAGATCGCCTATTACTTCTGGGCGGGCGCGCAACTTGGGTCGCCGGACCGCGAGATTTCCTTCTCTGTGCCGTCGGGCAACTTTGGCAATGTGTATGCCGGTTATGCCGCGATGCAGATGGGGCTTCCGATCAAACAGTTTGTGGTTGGGGCCAACCGCAATGACATTCTTGCGCGCTTTTTCGAAAGTGGCGTGATGAAGATGGAAGGTGTTGAGCCGTCGCTCAGCCCGTCTATGGACATTCAGGTCAGTTCAAACTTTGAACGTTTGATGTTTGATCTGTATGACCGCGATGGTTTGGCCGTGGCCGAGATGCTGACCAAATTCCGTGAAACCGGCGTTATGGAAATGTCGCAGGGGCAGTTTGGCCGGGCACGTGAACATTTTGACGGTTATCGTCTTGATGACGCTCAAACCCGTGCGGCGATCAAGGATGTGCTTGAAACCAGTGGTGAGCTGGTTGATCCGCATTCCGTGATCGGGATTGTTTCGGGACGTGAGTGCAACCGCGATAAATCCGTACCGATGGTGGCACTGGCAACAGCACATCCGGCGAAATTCCCGGATGCGGTAAAGCAAGCGTCGGGGATTTACCCGGCCTTGCCATCGCGTCTTTCTGATCTATATGACCGACCAGAAAAAGTCGAACCGATGTCCAATGATGTTGCAACATTGATGGCGCATGTCCGTCGTAATCGGCGTGCGGCCTGAACATTAAGCAGCGTGGGGCATGATATGAAAAACAGGAGTACTGCTATATGACAGTCGAGCTTACCCAGCTTGACAATGGGATGATTGTCGCAACGGACCGCCTTGACCACGTTGAGTCAGTGGCCTTGGGAAGTTGGGTTGATGTTGGCGCGCGTCACGAGACGCCAGACATTAACGGCATCTCTCATATGCTTGAACATATGGCCTTTAAAGGCACCCGTCGTCGTTCTGCATTGCAGATTTCCGAGGAAATCGAGTCTGTCGGTGGACAGATGAATGCCTATACGTCGCGCGAAAATACCGCTTATTACTGCAAGGTCCTGCACGAAGATCAGGAACTGGCGATCGATGTGATTGCCGATATCCTTCAGCATTCCACCCTTGATGCCAAGGAACTGGAACGCGAACGTCAGGTGATCTTGCAGGAAATCGGTCAGGCCAACGACACGCCAGACGACATCATTTTCGATCATTTTCAGGAAACTGCCCTGCCAAACCAGTCACTTGGCCGGTCCATCCTTGGCAGTCCGGAAAATGTGTCGTCGCTGTCACGCGATCATCTTTTTGATTTCATGTCACGGCGCTATAGCCCGAAAAACATGGTGTTTTCGGCATCTGGCAAGGTTGAGCATCAACGTGTTGTCGATATGGTTGCCGAAAAGTTCGACAGCCTTCCGGCACATGAAGAACACGAGATCGAGCCGCTGAAATACGAAGGTGGCAGCCGGATCGAGAACCGCAAGCTTGAGCAGGTGCATGTGATCATGGGCCTGCCGACGGTTTCCTACACGCATGACAGCTTCTTTGACCTGCAGGTGTTCAACACGCTTTTGGGTGGGGGCATGTCATCGCGCCTGTTCCAGGAAATTCGTGAAAAGCGCGGCTTGGTCTATTCGGTTTATAGTTTCTCGTCGCATTATGTCGATGGCGGCCTGTTTTCGATTTATGCCGGGACCGGGGCCAATGACATTGGCGAATTGATGCCGGTGATGTGTGACGAACTGGTGCGCGCCACCGAGGACCTGAGCGAAGAAGAAGTCACGCGTGCGCGGGCGCAGCTTAAGGCATCTGTGGTCATGGCGATGGAAAGCAATTCCGGTCGCTGTGAAACGCTTGCCCGTCAGATCCAGATTTTCGGTCGTCCGCAAAGCATGGAAGAAATCGTTGCCAAGGTTGATGCGGTTGATCTTGAAAGCGTGCGCCGTGCAGGCAAGGCGCTTTTGGATGGCAAGCCGACCATCACTGCCCTTGGTCCGGTCGATAAAATGCCGGAATATGACACGCTGACGGCCCGTCTTCGCAGCTAGTCATATCGGAATTGATATTGAAGATAACGGCACTTGCCCTGATGGGCAGGTGCCGTTTCTTTTTGCGGCCCCGTGCCGGGTCGTGTATTCCGGTATGACCATGGCAACGGGATACCGAAATGATGCAGTACGCGTTTGATATTGGCGGATCGAAGATTGAATTCGGTGTCTTCGATGATGCCGGGGACATCCGATCGCACAGCAAAACGCCAACTCCGGCCCATGACCGCGATGCATTCGTTGCTGCTGTTTCGGGGCTGATTGATGAAGCGGACCGCGAATTTGGCGAACGCCCAAACATCGGGATCAGTTTTGCCGGCGGGCTTGATCCGCAAACGGGTGCTGTGATTTCGGCCAATATCCCGGCGATCAAGGGCTGGTTGCTGGCGGTGGAGCTTTCGGCAATTCTTAAGCGCGACGTATTGGTGGCAAACGATGCTGATTGTTTTGCGTTGGCCGAAGCGCGAACCGGGGTGGCAAAGGATGCCCGGACGGTATTTGCCATCATCCTTGGGACCGGGGTTGGCGGCGGCATTGTCGTTGATGGACATTTTATTGGCGGGCGCAGCGGCATTCGCGGTGAGTGGGGACATGGCAATGATGTCACCGGTGGGTTGATCCGCAATGGATTGGCGCCGGTTGCCTGTGGTTGCGGCAATACCGGCTGTCTTGATGCCTGGGGCGGGGCGCGGGGATTGGAAAACATCCACGCACAAATCAGTGGCAACCGCACCACCAGTTTCGAGATTACCGATGCGTGGCGGACCGGCGACGATTATGCAACGCGCAGTCTTGAAATCTATTGCGATCTTGTTTCGCGTGAATTGGCCTTGATGGTCAATGTCCTTGATCCCGATTGCGTGCCGGTAGGCGGCGGGATCGCGTCAGAAGAAAACCTGATAGCCAAAATCGATACTATGGCCCGTCAGCGCGTGCTGGGGCGCTATGACGCGCCACTGGTTGTTCCGGGCCGCTACAGCCGCGACGGGGGCCTTCGCGGGGCGGCAATGCTCCATGTGATCGCAAATGCGCAAGGCAGCCAATAGCATGCGTTCGACAAACAGGGACAAACAGGTAAATACGCCGTTGCTTGAAGTGTGTGTTGAAAGCTTTACCGATGCGATGCGCGCGGTCGAGGCCGGTGCAGACCGTATCGAGTATTGTTCCGCACTGGCCCTTGGTGGGTTAACACCAACACCGGGTGCGTTAGCACGGCTTAAAGACATTCCAGCACCTTGTATGGTTATGATCCGGCCACGGCCGGGCGGGTTTTGGTCCGAGCCCGAAGACGTTGCGATCATGAAGCGCGAAATTGCGATTGCGCGCGACAGTGGGGCTGCGGGGGTGGTGTTTGGTGCCTGTGATCGCAATGCGCACCTTGATGTGTCGGTTCTTTCCGACTTGATGACAGAATGTGCAGGTTTGCAAACCACCTTGCACCGCGTGTTTGACGAAGTTCCCGACCAGCGTGATGCCCTAGAGCAGGCGATTGAAATTGGCTTTGATCGTATTTTGACAAGTGGGGGGAAACCCGATGCAGAATCGGGTGCAAAACAGATCGCTGCGTTGATCAAGGATGCCGCCGGACGGATTGTCATATTGCCGGGGGCTGGCGTCAGTGCGTCAAATGCCACAGAAATCCTTGAAGTTACAGGGGCAGTGGAGCTACACGCATCCTGTAAGACGGTGACAACGGATATGCTAGATGATGGCCGAACGTGTGTGGATGTTATACGGGTTTCCACGTTGCGCAACGTCATGAATGGTCGCGCCGATGGTCGTCTGCGTTAGCCGCGCACCAAGTTTGTCATGACGTCGATATAAAGCTATTCGCATTGAAATGTATTGGTTTATGCTATGGTATAGATCGTGCGAAAATTATGAACAAAACACTGCCGGTACATCGTATAGGGTTTGCCTTCATGTAGGGCGCTTTTGGTGGAAACGGCATCTTATTTTGGAGTGGATATAGCCATGTCAACCGACACACATGCAGCCGGTCAGGTCGCTGCTGAACAAGCACTTAGTCGGTTGCATCGTATCACGTCGTCTGGTGAGCTTGATTTTGAACAGCGTGTGGATGCGATATTGCGTCTTGGGGCTGAGCATTTCGGGTTGCCGATTGCGATTTTTAGCAAGATCGACGATGAAACATACGAAGTTCAACAGGCCATTCACCCCGAAGATGCCCTTAAACCCGGTATGAGCTTTGAGCTTGAGAATACCTATTGCAGTCATGTGGTTAAAGCCAATGACGTGCGCGGTTTTCACCATGTTGCCGACAGCGAAATTCAAACCCATCCCTGTTATAAAAATTTTGCGCTCGAAGCGTATCTTGGCGCGCCAATCATTGCCGACGGGCTGCGTTTTGGCACATTGAACTTTTCAAGCCCGGAGCCCACCCGACCATTTACCGGTCAGGACATCGAACTGGTGCGGTTGTTCGCAGCCTGGGTTGGCAATGAAATCGCCAGACGTCGTGATCTTCGCGAACTTGAAGTCGCCTACACCGAGCTTGAACGTCTGGCCACGACCGATCCGCTGACCGGTCTTTATAACCGTCGTTATATGGAAAATTGCCTGACCAAGGAACTCGAACGGGCTAAGCGATATGGTAAGTCGCTAATCATCGGATTGTTGGATTTCGATGACTTCAAAGAGCTCAATGACAATTACGGTCATACCACTGGTGATGCAGCACTCCGACTGTTTGCCAAGGTATCCTCGGACATGATGCGCGAAACCGACGTTATTGCGCGTTGGGGCGATGAAGAATTCCTGATCCTGATGCCGGAAACCGGTGCCGCCGGGGCGCTTAAATACCTTCAGCGTCTGAGTGACCGGGTGCGTGAAAGTGATTTTCAGGCAGAAGATGCCCGCGTTGAGCTGACGATGAGCATTGGGTTGGGGATTGCCGAAGCCGACGATACGTTGGACAGTCTTGTTTCACGCGCCGATATTGCGATGTATGAGGCAAAACAGGCCGGACGTAACGTAACCAAGTTGCAAAATGATCGTTAGGAATTGCCGTTAACCGGCATCCCTGATCGTTTTTGCCAGAGTTTCCTGTGTGATTGGTTTGGCAAGGTAGCCGTCAAATCCTGCTGAGATATAGCGTTCGCGTGCCTGTTCAAGTGCATCGGCGGTGACAACAATAATCCGCGCATTTTGGGATGGACCAGCCGACAGGCGGATGGCATTCATGGCCTCTGTACCATCCATCACCGGCATCTGTGCGTCCATCAGGATCAGGTGGAAGGCGTTGTTGATCGCCATATCAACCGCCTCCTTGCCATTGGCGGCATAACTTACCTGATACTGGCTGGTGTCCAGAAAGGCGCCCAGCACAATGCGGTTGAGTTCCTTATCATCGACAACAAGAACCTTGATCAGGTCGTCTGACACAGGTTCCGACTTGGATTGTGAATGCACAGCTTTATCCAACCCCGGACCAAACTCGTTAAGGTCAGGATCGGATTTAAGAGGGGTTTCCACAGGGGAGAAAGGTAAATCCACCCAAAAGGTTGCCCCTTCGCCTGGAGATGATGTGGCATCGATTTCGCCACCCATGGCGTTTGTCAGGCGTTTGGCAATTGCAAGCCCCAGTCCTGTGCCGCCAAATTGCCGTGTCGTGCTTTGATCGGCCTGGCTGAACGCTTCAAACAGGTATTGCTTCTTTTCGGGGGCAAAGCCAATGCCGGTGTCGGCAACTTCAAACCGTAAGACAACGCGTTCAGCCCAGTTTTCGGATAAACGGTCACTGCGTTGCAGGGTGACGGTAACGGATCCTTCCTCGGTGAATTTAAGGGCGTTGCCGATAAAGTTTGTCAGGATCTGTCGCAACCTTGTCGGATCGCCCTGAATAAGCTGCGGGGTGTCTTCGGCAACTACGGTTTTTAACGACAATTTCTTTTCCGCTGCTGTGCTGCCAAAGCTGCCAACTGTGGCGTAGACAACGTCACGCGGGGAAAATGTGATGGTTTCAACGCCAAGGTGCCCGGCTTCGATTTTGCTGAAATCAAGAACATCATTCAGAATAGCCATCAGCGATTTTGCCGACTCATTCACCAGCACGGCATACCGTTGCAGGTTGGACGACATTTTACCCTTTGCCAGAAGGTCCGAAAGGCCAAGGATGCTGTTCATCGGGGTTCGGATTTCGTGGCTTACCGTTGCCAGAAATTCCGATTTTGCCTGACTGGCGGCGTTCGCACGATTCCGTTCGTCAGCAAACTGATGCAGACTTGTGCGGATGACGGCGATCATTGGCCAGACGATTGCGAACATCACAACAAGGATGCTGGCAACCAACAAGAACCCCATGAAAAGCGAGACCTGCTGACTGATCTTTAAGTGGTGTTCCGCATCCCGTTGATAAATTTGAACGGCTTTGTCGAGTTTGCTTAAAAGCGGTTTGAAGGCGGCTTTGCGAATGGCTTCGACGTCGTCTGAAATCCCCGGCTGATTTTCCGTATGCGTGAGGACCCGGGTAGCAGCCTCCAGAAAATCCCGAATTTCCATGTCCAGTGATGGGTTTCCATCAAAGTAATGCTGTCGAATTTCACCATAAGGGGCGGCAAGACCAAGTTCTTCGTTGCCACGGGTGAGGGCTAGGTGGGAACGCCCCATTAGATCAATGGCGTCTGCCAAGGCCGATCGGATTTCGCTTTGTTCTGTTGCCGGGACCGAATCGTAGCGTGCCAGAGATTGGGTGAACCCGCCAATGCGCTGACTAAGCATGCGCTGGCGGCCGCTCATGTTGATTTGAAGTGCGGTCTCATTGCGGGTGTTTTGCGTGTAATATTCAACAAAGCCATCGCCAATGATCACGGCAAGCATCAAAACCGTGGCAACGATGATACGGCGACGAAAAGGGACAATTACGTCTCGCGGGCGCAGCAATAGGGGCCGGCCCGTCTGCGTATCTTGTTCCCCGTTTGTCATTCGGCTTCCCTGGAAAATATCGATTTTGCGCAAAGGCTTAAGGCTCACGCGGGATGCATGATGTGACGCATGAAGCCGATAGGATGCCAAACGCTACAGTGTTGATATGGGGCCTGTCACGCGCAATTCGATAGTTTGTGCGCAGGTGACCTGTCTACAGACAAAAAGAAAACCGCTTTGAGGAAAACCTCAAAGCGGTTTGTCTTGGCTGGGGCGGTAGGATTCGAACCTACGGTACACGATACCAAAAACCGATGCCTTACCACTTGGCCACGCCCCATCAGCGTGTGTGGCGCGGAAAATAGCGTTCCCGTCGCCAGAGCGCAACCCTCTATTTGAAGGTTTTTTTATCTATATCTCAGTCTGGAAAGGATGCGCCGATATTTGACAAAATCTGGGACTGTTCACAACGGATTTCGGTGGGAACAATCCACCAGTTTTCGTGCTGTGATGCGATGGCGTTTGCCGCCTTTTCTGCCTGTGTGGCGGTGTCGTAAATGGCAAAGCAGGTTGCCCCCGATCCTGACATACGCGCCAGTAAACAGCCTTCTTCGCGGGCCATGGCATTTAAAACATCACAGATGTCAGGCAGGATCGATGTTGCGGCAAGTGTCAGGTCATTTCCGCACTCCTGAAGATCCGCCGCAAGGGCGGCACCACTTTCATAACGCGTGTGAATGTTCCACAGGCCTTCGTCACTAAATCCGTCTTCTTCGCGTGCTTTGAAAATAGCTGGTGTTGAAACGGGCTTTCCCGGATTGATCAGGACAATCGGCAAGGGAGGTAAATCCGGAAGTTCGGTCAGTTTTTCGCCAATCCCCGACATCAGGGTCGCTTTGCCATGCAGACAAACTGGTACATCCGCACCAAGCGATAAGGCAATCGCGGAAAGCCGGTCGCCATCCAGACCAAGGTTCCACATCTCATACAGAAGGCGTATGGCTGCGGCCGCATCGGCAGAGCCCCCACCGATGCCAGATGCAACAGGCAGGCGTTTATCAAGGATCAAATCCGCACCAAGTTCGGTATTGGCTTCTTCTTGTAAAAGACGTGCAGCCCGAACGACAAGGTTGTCACTGGTGTGGTCGCTTGAAAGGGCGTCTGCCATCGGGCCAGTGACGGCAAGTGTAATCTTGCCGTCATTACGAAGCTCACCGCTTACAACGTCCCCGGCGGCTGTAAAGCAGACGAGGCTTTCCAAAAGGTGGTAGCCGTCGTCTCTTTTGCCTGTGACATGCAGGAACAGATTGATCTTGGCTGGGGCCTGCTGGCTATAGGTCGCGGACATCGGGTGTTTCTTCCCAAACGGTCAGTTTACGACAATCGGGTCTGTGCTTGGCACCTGGCCGTTGAGCTTGGCTTCTACTGTGGTGCGCAGTTCTTCTGTCGGGTTGAATGACAGCGCACGATGCCATTGGAAGCGGGCCTCGTGATAGCGTCCTGCCTGCCAATAGGCATCGCCAAGGTGATCATTGATGGTCGGGTCATCGGGTTTAAGTTCGACTGCTTTTTCGAGCTGCGTCACCGCATCATCAAAGCGGCCAAGTTTATAGTAAACCCAGCCAAGGCTATCGACGATGTAGCCGTCATCAGGCTGCAATTCGACCGCGCGTTTGAGCATGTCTTCGGCCTGATCGAAATTCATGCCCATATCAACCCAGCTATAGCCGAGATAATTCAAAACGTATGGCTGTTCGGGTTCAAGTTCGAGGGCTAGAAGGAAATCATATTCCGCCTTTTTCCAGAAGCCTGCACGTTCATGTGCGATGCCGCGACGATACAACAGGCGCCAGCCGACCTGACTGTCACCGCCAAGTCGTGCAATCGCCTTGTCATATGCGCTAGCCGCCCCGGCAAAGTCCTGTTGAATGCGCAGGATATCGCCAAGCTGAATAAGGGCGTCCGGGCGGCTGTCGCGTTCGTTGACCATGTTTCTAAGCAGATCGACAGCCTTATCGGCCTGACCAATCTGTTCGAGGCTGGACGCGATACGCAGCTTTGCGTTCCAGCTGTGCGGGGATGTATCGGGGATTGAGTTGTAGACCGAAACGGCGGCGTCAAAGCGGCCCTGAATTTCCATGACCTCACCGACGAGCAAACGGGTGATGTCATCCCCCGGTCGCAACGACAGGGAATAGCGTGCCAGCAAAAGCGATGGATCAACGGCATTTTCCTGACTGAGCAGGGTTGCAATATCCAAGTAGGCTTCTGCCAGACCCGATGCCGGTGTCAGAACGGTTGCAAGCGGTGGGTCACCGCGTTCAAGACGTTTGAGGTGATAGGGCATCGCCAGCGATTGTGGATGACGGTCCATATAGCTTGCATACAGAAGGGCGGCTTTTTGTGTCTGGCCCTTGCGTTCATAAACAGCACCAAGTGCCTCGGCGGCGCGCAAAGGGGCGTCGGCCGGATCACCATATGCACTGGCAAGCGCGCGTTCGGCACCGTCGAGATCATCGAAATATGCCAAGATCAGGCCGCGGTGGTATTCCGAAAGCGGGTTAAGCGCGCCATTGCCTTCTATTTCATTTAGGGCCGCAAGTGCGGGCTCCTTGGCATCAAGCCCGGTATATAGCCATGCTTTGGCAAGCGGGGAGATCAGGGCGTTGATGCCACGTTGCGGCAAGCCCGATACAACATCCAGTGCTGCCTGAAAGTCATTATTTTGAATGTCGGCATCCATGACCGCCATGACGGCAAACAGGTCTTCCGGATTTTCGGCGTAAAGCTGACGTGCGATGTCTTCGGCATCGGCAATGCGGCCATCTGAAATCAGCGCAAGGAAGGCGCGACGACGCAGTTCCTTGTTGTCAGTGTCCAGCTCATGCGCGCGCAAAAGATATTTTGCGGCGTAATCTGTGCTGTTTTCAATCTGTGCGGCTTTCCCGGCAAGGAAGTTACCCGAGAAACCATCGCTTTGCGGATATTCGAATTCTACCTGCCCGCTATCCTTTGGCATGGTGCCACAGGCCGACAGTGCAAGGGCCGTCATCGGAATGATGATGTGTAACAATTGACGTTTCAAAGGCTTATCCTGCATCCGCAATTCGGGTTTGGCATCGCTACATTTTAACAAGTGCCATGTTGAATCTCAGGGGTAGCCTACTCAGTCGGCAATTATAAGGCAAAGCATTTGCAACAACGTAAAGCTGTCTTTGGCAACGTTCTTAACCGATAGCCAGTGCCGATGTGCCGTGATTAGCAGTAAAGCGGGCGTTTTGCAGGGATATCAAGCTGTTTACTGATGATGTCGCGCGCCTGTTTGGCAAATTGTGATTTCTGACCAACCGGTGCGACATACTCCAATATCGAGATGGCTTTATCGATCCCGACGTGTTTGGCCAACATCCAGCCGGCCAGATAGCTTGACGACAAACACCCGCCACTGGTCACGATATTACCCTGTGCGACAAGCGGGCGGTCTTCTATGACGGCATCGGTGCGGGCCAGAACGGGACGGGTTTTGGTGTCAGTTGTAATGGTGGCGGGCAGAATTCCAAGACGATGCAGGAATAAAACCCCGGAGCATTGCGCGCCGATCAATTGACGTGACGGATCAAGTGAAAGCTTTGCCATCAATTCAGGCGTATTGATGTGATCGCGGGTGTGAATGCCGCTGCCAAACAAAACGGCGTCAGCCTTCGCAACAAAAGAAAGTGGTTGTTGAACGGTAACGGTCACACCGTTCATCGACGTAACGGTTTCACCCATGCCGGTGATTTCAGCGCAAACACCATCGGCCTTTGCCCGGTTCAAAATCGACAGGGCGACAAAACTGTCAATCTCGTTAAAACCATCGAGTGTGACGATTGCAATCTTCATGGTGTTCTGCCCGCGTGTAAGAAAAGGGCGGGTATTGAACGCCTGGATTGTAACTTAAACAAGAAAAAAACTTGTATAGGATGTTCCATGGCGGGGCGATGTGCCGTCATCGACAAGGGCAATGTCGTAAAATAAAAAGGGGCCGCAAATCTGCAGCCCCTTTTGTATGAGGATAAACCTGATCAGGTTTACATGTTCGGGTAGTTCGGACCGCCGCCGCCTTCTGGCACGACCCAGACAATGTTCTGGGTGGGGTCCTTGATGTCGCAGGTTTTACAATGCACACAGTTCTGCGCATTGATCTGGAGGCGGTTGCCACCGTTTTCTTCGTCTTCGACAAACTCATAAACACCCGCCGGGCAGAAACGGGCTTCGGGCCCGTCATACACCGCAAGGTTGGTGCTGACCGGAACACTGGCATCTTTCAATGTCAGGTGGATCGGCTGGTCTTCGGTATGGTTGGTGTTTGACAAGAAGACCGACGACAGTTTGTCAAAGGTGATTTTGCCATCGGGTTTTGGATAGTCGATTTTTGGCATTTCGCTGGCGGGTTTCAGGCAGGAATGATCCGCGTGGTTTTTAAAGGTCCACGGCGCCTTGCCACCAAACAGATATGTGTCAACCGCACTATAGGCCATGCCCCCCCAGAAGCCCCATTTGGCAAAGCTTGGGCGGATGTTCCGGACTTTGTGCAGTTCGGGATACACCCAGCTGTCTTTGAGACGTGCCGGATAGCTTTCCATCGAGGCTGGAACTTCGTCAGCGGTCAGTGCTTCAAATGCGGCTTCGGCGGCAAGCATACCGGTCTTCATCGCGGTGTGTGACCCTTTGATTTTGGGCACATTCATGAAGCCTGCCGAACAGCCAATCAAACACCCGCCGGGGAATACCAGATCGGGAATCGATTGGAACCCGCCTTCGTTGAGCGCACGCGCACCATAGGAAATACGGCGGCCCTTTTCGAAAATCTTGCGGACAGTCGGGTGGGTTTTGAAACGCTGAAATTCGTCAAACGGGCTCAGATGCGGATTTTCATAATCAAGACCGATCACGAACCCGACAACCACCTGATTGTTATCAAGGTGATACAGGAATGACCCACCATAGGTGTCCTTATCAAGCGGCCAGCCGATGGTATGCTGAATCAGGCCTTCCTTGTGAACTTCCGGGTCAACTTCCCACAGTTCCTTGATGCCGATGCCATAGGTTTGAGGGTCGGAATTCTTGCGCAGATCAAACTTCTTGATCAACTGTTCGGACAGGGATCCACGGCACCCTTCGGCAAAGAAGGTGTATTTGGCATGCAGTTCCATGCCCGGTTCGTGGTTCGGACCCGGCGTGCCGTCACGCTGCAGGCCCATGTCGCCAGTCGCAATACCCTTGACCGAGCCGTCTTCGTTAAACAGAACTTCGGCAGCAGCAAAACCGGGATAAACTTCAACGCCAAGGGCTTCGGCCTGTTCGCCCATCCAGCGACAGACGTTGCCAAGGCTGACAATGTAATTGCCCTTGTTGTGCATCTGGGGCGGGGTTGGCATCTTTTGTGCGCCCGTCTCGCTCAACATCATGAACTGGTCTTTGCCCGCCGGAACGTTCAGCGGCGCGCCGCGTTCTTTCCAGTCCGGAAACAGTTCATTCATGGAGCGGGGCTCCATCACAGCACCCGAAAGGGTGTGTGCGCCAACTTCGGAACCTTTTTCCACCACACAAACGGTGATTTCTTTTTCCTGTTCCTGGGCGAGTTGCATCAGCTTGATGGCAGCCGACAGACCGGATACACCAGCGCCGACGACAACCACGTCAAATTCCATGGATTCGCGTTCCATTTTGCCTCTCTCCTTTGGTTGCCAACCATATCAGACTGTTTCCGTCCGTTTGGTTGCAAGCCGGTATTCACCGATCAGGGTCTCGCCCAAGCCCTGATTTCTCTCATTTAGCCTTTTAATCGGTAAAGCTATACCGATTTGAGGCGCGTTTGTATATGGTGCAAGTGGATCAAAATCGTTAAAGTCGGTCCAAATATCAGTGCGCCATATGCAGGTGCGCCGCAACATACACCGTCTTTGTGTAGATGAGCAAACCAATTACAGATTTTGATGTAAATAATCTCGATCCATTTCAGGCGCTGATTTGGCAGTATGAAATGGGTGTCGACGAGGCGATTGCTGACGAGCCGCTTGATCGTTTCAAGGCGTCGGAAAGCCTGAGCCGTAATGCCGCAAACCGTCCGGGATTTGCCCCTGCGGCGGCGGGCAGTCGACCTGCGCGTGGTTCATCGCCCGCAGCAGCGCGACCGGCAAACGTTCCGTCCGGTGGTGCTGGTGTCGGTGTGCAATCCGCCCCGGTTGATGGCGGGTTCCTTTTATCCGATACGCCCCATGAAGCACGCCAGTCCGCCCGTGACGCGGCAGCGGCGGCCAAGACGCTTGATGAGCTTAAGGACGCGATCGAAAAGTTTGAAGGCTGCGCACTCAAGAAATCGGCTAGCAATACCGTATTTGGTACGGGAAACCCCGAAGCCAAGCTTGTTTTGGTCGGTGAAGCTCCCGGTGCCGAAGAGGATCGTCAGGGACTTCCGTTTGTTGGACCAAGTGGCAAGCTTCTTGATGCGATGCTGCGGTCCATCGGACTGTCGCGCGAAGAGGTTTACATCACCAATATCCTGCCTTGGCGGCCGCCGGGGAACCGCCAGCCCACCACAGCCGAAACGGCCGTGTGCGAGCCGTTTGTCCGGCGCCATATCGAGCTGATCGCGCCCAAGGTCGTGATCTGTCTTGGTGGAAGTTCGGCAAAGGCCCTGATGGAAGAAGATCGCGGCATTACCCGTTTACGCGGAACGTGGAAAGAATTGATCTTTGCGGATGGGGCCAAGGCCGATTTGACGGCGATGTTCCATCCCGCTTATCTGTTGCGCACACCAGAACAAAAACGTTTGGCGTGGCGCGATTTGCGCGCGACGGCGCAAAAGCTTTGATGATTTCGCGTTTTGGCGTCCCTGCATAGGAGATATGCAGGCTAATGGTGTGTCCTTGCGGTTCCTCGCCAAGTGATTGATTCTGGATAAATCATTTCGCTGTTTTGGTGTTTCCTGCTATAACAGGCCCCATCACGCGGGGGGAACACCGCAAGCAACGGGTTGCGACATCAAACTGCTTCGGGATAAATACGCGGCTTTACGATAAAGCCGCGTTGGGGAAGATACTGATTTTGATCGAAGCAATAAGAACGAACCTACTTGGTGCGCAACGTGCACTGGGACGGGGTCTTATCATCGCTGTTTTCGGTGCCGTGTCATTTGGCATGGTTGCACCGTCACCTGCTGTCGCCGAGACGCAGGAACAGGCAGCTTTGGGCAATCCCGATCTTGGTGATGCGCTTTCGGTTTCGCTCCCAGAACCACTTTCCGAGCGTGACGCAGAACTTTACGAACAGATTTTTGCCGTGCAGGAGCAGGGCCGCTGGAAAGATGCGGACCGCCTGATTTCGCGCCTGAATGATGATGTCCTGATGGGGCATGTGATGGCGCAGCGATATCTGCATCCGACGGCCTACCGTTCGCGTTACAAGGAACTTAAGGACTGGCTGGCGAAATACGCCGATCTTCCGCAGGCACCACGCATTTATAAACTAGCCCTGACCCGCCGTGGTTCGGCAACCTATCCGAAAAAGCCGGTTGGCGGCTATGTTTCGGGAGCCGGATACGATTACGAAGACATCCGCCCGTATTATCACAAATCCACCAAAAGCCTGTCGTCCAAGCAGCGTTCGCGTCTTTCGACGCTTAAGCGTCGTATCCGTCATCGCATCGGCAGTGGCTGGCCGACCGGGGCGTTGCAGGTTCTTGAAAGCCAGGAAGCAAAGCGCCTGTTTGATGCCTATGAACAGGATCAGGCACGGACGTCAATTGCGTCGGGATACTATTACTTTGGCAAGCCCGACCTTGCCTTGAAATTTGCCGGTGAAGCCGCAAAGCGGTCTGGAAAATACCTGCCGCAGGCGCATTGGACTGCGGGCCTGACTGCATGGCGTCTGGGCAAGATGGATACATCCCATCAGCACTTTGTGGCTTTGAGCACCAATGAATACGCATCAAGCTGGACCCGTACCGCTGGTGCATTCTGGGCCGCACGTATTGATTTGGCTGCCGGGCGCTTTGAAGAAGCTGACACGATGCTAAACCGGGCGGCGGAATATCCGCGCTCGTTCTATGGCTTGCTTGCGATGCGCGCCCTTGGACGCGACGATGTGTTTGACTGGGATAGCCTTGAGCTTGATGAAAATCGTGCGAACAAGCTGAAGCTTGATCCGCACGGCCGTCGTGCACTTGCGTTGTTGCAGATTGACCAGCGTGATGAAGCAGAACGTGAATTGCGTAAAGCAGCGGCCTCGGATGATGATGCACTGCGTCGTGCGGTTTTGTCATTGACCGATACGGCGAATTTCGCATCCCTGACCATGCGGTTGGGCAGCTATATCGCGCAGAAAACCGGCGAAGTGATCGTGAACGCGCTGTATCCGGTCCCGCCATGGTCGCCGGAAGGCGGCTATGAAGTTGACCGGGCACTGATTTATGCGTTCATGCGTCAGGAATCGGGTTTCAATACCGATGCACGCAGTCATGCCGGTGCACGCGGATTGATGCAGTTGATGCCCGCTACGGCAAGCTATATCGGCAACACCCGTTATCGTGGTGCCAAACGTGCGGAGCTGTATCAGCCGGAAATCAACCTGTCGCTTGGGCAGAAGTATGTTGATCATCTGCTTGAACAGAACGGTGTTGATAATGGCGTTTTGCAGTTGATGGCGGCGTATAACGGTGGCATTGGCAATCTTGGTCGCTGGCAGAAGGCGCTTAAGGATAACGTCGATCCGCTTTACTTCATCGAAAGCATCCCGTCGCGCGAAACCCGTCTGTTTGTTGAACGGGTTATGGCCAATTTCTGGATGTATCGTTCGCGGTTCGGTCAGGAAGCACCGTCACTTGATCTGTTGGCGGCAGGAAGCTGGCCAACCTATCAGCCCCAGGACAGTGCACCTGATAGCGGCCTTACCGCAGAGCGTTAACCGGCATCAATTTAAATCATGTCTGAAAACACCAACAAGCCCGGTTCGGATGGTTCACATAGAACGGATCGGGGAACCGTGCTTGACCGGATTCCCATGCCGCCGATGAGCGGCGAAGAAGCCCTTCGCCGGTTTGATGAGCAACGGTCTTCTGATCTGGGGGATGGCACGCGCGTGACACCTCAAAGTGAGCTGTCGCAACTTCATCCCGTCATGCGTCTGTTGGCACTTGTTGGCACATTGGGATTGATAGTCGGCGTGTTGATCGGTGTTTTGTATCTGATTGGGCGTTGAGAAGCGCTTGATCTAATGTCGTTGGGGCGTACGGGCTGCATCAATACCCTGCCGAATGAAGCTATTCAGCCTCAACCTTTTGATCGACTTTTTTCTGAAGCGCCTTGATCTCGCTCTCAGTGGCATTGCCCAGCGGATCATCCTTGGGGATGTCACGATGAAGATCGCTTAGGACGCGCAGTGCCTGTTCGGATTTGTCATCCTGTTTAAGCATCATGCCATAGTAGTAGCGCGCCAGAAGATGGTTAGGCATCTGCCCAAGGGCATGCAGCACCAGATCGCGTGACGTGCTATCGATTTCGCCGTTTTGTGCGGTAATGCGGGTATCGGCATATTCAATCGCCAGAAGAGGATTGTGCCCGGAAAGGGCATATGCCCGGGCAAAGGCCGCAACTGCGCGTTCGACATTCCCCAGACGCAGCGATCCACGTGCCAGAACGATCCAGCCTTGCAAGTTACGTGGATTAACTTCTAGCGACAGGACGATCTGGTTGAGCAATTTTCGAATTTGCTGATCTGTTTTGTAGTTCGGATCGGTCACGTTACCCGCCGCGGCGGCCGCCGCCGCCAGATTGCGTTCGCCGTCGCGATCAGCATATGGCTGTGCTGGGAGGGTCGGGTTGCCCAAAAATATGTATAGGCCCATGGCACTAATCACCGGCACAACCGCGATGCTCACGCGTCCAAGCGACCGTTTGGGTTGGTCATCTGTTTTGGGCACGCTGACATAGATCACAAAGCTGACCATGCATGCCAGAACAAGTAAGCCAAGCCAGATCACAGACGACCTCCGATGGACATTTTAGGATGTACCAGACAGAAAGGTCGCATCATTTCGAGCCGTCTTTTTGTGCTGTTTCGAGGATTTCATTCAGGCGCGTTTGTTCGTCCTTGGACAATTTATCTGGTTTGGCACCGGATTCGCGCTGTTTGCGGCGATAGAAGGCGGCAACCGCAATCAATGCAAGGATTGCCAGCACAATCGGACTTGCCCACAAAACATATGTTTCGGGTTTAAGCGGCGGGTTCAGCAAGACATAGTCGCCGTACCTTGCAACGATGTAATCGATGACTTGCTGATCTGTATCACCGGCAACCAACCGTTCGCGTACAAGAACACGTAGATCGCGCGCCAGGTCGGCATCGGAATCATCAATTGACTGGTTCTGACAGACAAGGCAACGCAGTTCCTGACTGATGTCGCGCGCCCGTTCTTCGAGCACAGTGTTAGATAATATTTCATCAGGATTGACGGCATGGGCCGGGCTGCTGAGCAGCAAGGGAACGGCAAGCCCGATGACGCCGAGTAATATCAGGAAAGGCCTGTTCATCCTTTTAACTCCGCGATTTTCGGCAGCAGAACTTTTTCAAGAACTTCTGAGGTGACCGGGCCAATGTGCTTGTATTTGATTTGTCCCTGACCATCGATGATGAAGGTCTCAGGAACCCCGTAAACCCCAAAATCAATCCCGGTGCGACCCGATAAATCCATGCCGACAGCCTGATAGGGATTACCAAGTTCTTCAAGCCACTTAACACCGTCCTGTGGGTCTTTTTCCTTATAGTTCAGACCAAAGATCGGCACGTCTGCTTCGCTTGATAGTCGTTTGATCATTGGATGTTCCGCCCGACACGGGATGCACCAGCTGGCAAAGACGTTCAGCACGGAAACTTTGCCTTTGGTAAGATCGGCACGCGACAGGCCCTTATCCGCACCCGGCAACGGCGGCAGCGAGAAATCAGGGGCTGGTTTGTCAATCAGGACAGACGGAACAACCGAAGAATCCTTGTCGATATTGATCAGGAATATTCCGGCCAATGCCGCAAACAAAACCAGCGGGATCACAGCAAGCGAGAATCTCATGAAGCGGGAACTCCGTTCTTCCGAATGCGCAGGAACATGCGCGTCAGGATGCTGATACTGCCACCAATCAACATCAAAATCATGCCAGTCCAAACCCACGGCATCATGGGTAAAAAGCGTACCGTTACAATGCGCCCGCCATCTTCGGAACGGTCGCCAACCGAAACATGGACGTCACCGTCACGTCCATGAAAAATGTCGGCTTCGCGGGTTTCCGTTCCCCGGATCGGGTAGTAGCGGATTTCAGGAAACAGTTCAGCCACCGGCAGGGAATGATGATAGAGGATAAAGGTTGCCTGACGCGTGGCATAGTTTTCACCCGCAAGCAGGGCAACGCCTTCGTATTGCAAGTTGTAGGGGCCAACCTCAATGCTTTGTCCCGCACGGGCTGACAACACAACCTGTTCTTCCCAGACGGCACTGGCCGACCCGCCGGCAATCAGAATGGCAAGGCCGATATGGGCCAGTGTCATGCTGATATACCGCGGACCAAGAAGCTGCAGGTTGCGGTATTTGCTTTCGCCGTGATCGGGTTGATGCCAGAGGCGCGCCCAAAGGTCACTTAAGGCCGCAGCCAGTATCCAGCCAGCAAGGCCAATGCCAATTAACGGCAAAGGTGAAAGATCGATAAAGCGGATCGACACAAACAGCACAATGATGAGCGAAAGCATGACGGCCAGCTTCATCCGTCGTCCGATCAACCACAATTCATCCTGCCGCCAGCGCAAAACGGGGGCAAACCCCATGATGAACATAAGCGGTAAGACAACCGGTAAAAGAGCTTCGACGTAGAAGGGCGCACCAACGGTAATGTTCTCGCCGTCAACCCAGCGCAGGACGAGCGGATAGATTGTACCAATCAGAATGACGGCAGCAATCAGCGACAGTGTGACGCTGCTCAGGAACATGCCACTTTCGCGCGATACAAAGCCAAAAGCCTTTTGTTCGGCCATGCGATCCGATTCCCGCCAGAACAGAAAATAGGCTGCACTGAACAATAGACAGAAACCTACCAGCAAAGCGGTACTATCTGCTGACTGCGACAGCGTTTCGGTCAACGGACCCAAAAGGTCCGAGCGGGTCAGGTAAACACCGAACCATCCAACAGCGAAAGCAGACACGCCAAGGAAAGCTGTCCAGCTTTTTAAGGTGTCGGTCTTTTCAAGCACAGCCCGGCAATGGACAAGTGCGGTGGTCAGAAGCCAGGGGATCAGAAGGCTGTTTTCAGCGGTGTCCCAATACCACCAATTCCCCCATGCCTGCTGGCTATAGGATCGGTAGGCGTTGATCGCGATTGCCAGGCCAAGAAATAACCATGCGCCAATTACCCACGGGCGCAGTGTTTCGGCAAAGCTGCGATCAATTTTATGGGTTAGAAGCCCGGCAATACTCACCGTGAAAATAACGGTTAATCCGGCCAGACCAAGATAAAGAACCGGTTCACGCAAGATGCGTAAAACATCCTGACTTTGCGGGCTCATACCACGGCCGTCCAACGGTGCGACAGCGACCCGCAAAAACGGATCCGCATCAATCAAGGTCACAAGGGCGAGGATCGCTATGACAAGCCCAAGGATTGAAAGCGCATTGGCGATAAAAAGACTATCGCTGCTCGCAGTGGTTGGCGTGTGTGATGCCCGGCGAAAAACCTGCAGGGCAAAGACAATATTTGCCAGTGCGGTTGCCAGCACCCAAAGCAACATCGCCCCGCCATCGGGGGTGAAGGCCGCACCAACCCGAAACAGCAAGGGGGTGGAAGAATGGCTGACATCGGCAACAATCGGCAGGCTGAAGTCACTGACAACAAACGCATGGATCAGTGCCGCCTGCGACAGGATACCCAAAGCCAGAATAATCAGCGGCAGGGCAATCAGGTTGTTAGGAAACGGGGTTGGAAGTGCCGACGAATGAGGTGTGGTATCGGGTTCGGGGACGTCAGACAGTGCTTCGTTCCCAGAATTTCCTGAAACGGCTGTGACGGTTTTGGTCCCGAATGACAAGGATGCAACAATTCTGCCTGCGTGCAGCCTAAGGGGGCTAAACAGCAGGGCCTGGCTGAAGCCGGCCACCAGAATCAGAAGCAGGGCAAAATGTCCGAACTCTGCAAGCATCTGCGGTTAAGGCTTCCCCGAATTTAATTTGCAACCACCGTGGTTCTGCCCGCCCGCAATGAATTGATTTGCGGGTGTTATGATGGATGCAGTGTTTTCCTTATGCACGAAGCTGGATTTTATGATGGCAGAATGTGGCTTAATTGCGCATTTGCTTTGCGTTCTTTGCTTCGATCTCTTCCCAGTATCCGCTTTTTTTAAGGGATTCTGCAACCTCTGGCGGCATATAGTTTTCATCATGCTTTGCAAGGACCTCTGACGCGACAAACGTTCCGTTGGCGTTCATGTGTCCTTCGGCAACAATGCCCTGACCTTCGCGGAAAAGATCGGGCAGGATGCCGCTATAGGCAACGGTAACCGATTGCGCCATGTCGGTGACGACAAAGGCAATGGTTTTACCATCCTGAAGTTTGGTGACAGTGCCTTCTTCGACCAATCCACCGATCCGCAAACGCTGATCCGGGTCAATTGGTGATTTTTCGACAATTTCGGACGGGCTGAAGAAGAACACAACAGAATCTTCAAACGCCGTCAGCGCAAGGGCCGCTGCCCCGGCAACGGCAAGCAGCACGGCACCGATGATATACATCCGCTGGCGTTTGCGGGACTTGGCGCGGGAAAGGGACACGTTTGATCTCCGATCAGGTTGCCTTGCGGCTTTTTCTGTTGCGACGCTGGCGTTTGGTGTGCAGCACCGTTTCAAGTTGGTCAAGTTCACGGCGGCTATTGCGTAATCCACGCAAGGTGGCAAGCAGGAGCACAATCATTGCAATCGCGGCTACACCATAACTTGACCAGATATAGCTGCCATATCCCCCCATCGAGAAGAACTCACTCATTGGCTTGCCTCCGCGTTGTGACCCGGATCATAGGGTTCGGCGTCTTGGGCAGTGTCATCAAGCATGCCGCTTAGATGCAGGGCGCGAATGCGCCGCTCGTTAAGCTCCAGCCGGACACGTAAAATGAGAACCACGAAATAGTATCCGGTAAACCCAAGGATCATCAAAGCCAGTGGCAATTGCATGCTTGGATCAACGGCCGGCCCATCCATGCGTACAATCGATGCTGGTTGATGCAAGGTGTTCCACCAATCGACCGAGAATTTGACAATTGGCACATTGACTGCCCCAACCAATGCCAGTGCCGATCCTGCCTTTGAGCCACGATCAGGATCATCAAACGCATTCACAAGCGCGATATAGCCAAGATACAGGAACAATAGGATTAGCATGGATGTCAGACGCGCATCCCAAACCCACCATGTGCCCCACATCGGTTCGCCCCAAAGTGATCCGGTGATCAGGCACAAGGCGGTAAAGGTGGCGCCAATCGGTGCGGTGGCCCGGGCGCAAATATCGGCAAGCGGATGTTTCCAGATCAGGCTCATCGCGCCACATATTGCCATCCCGACATAGCAAAAAAGCCCCATCCATGCCGACGGCACATGCAGATACATGATCCGGACAGTATCGCCCTGCTGATAATCAATTGGCGATGCAAACAGGGCGAAATAAAGTCCCGCGGCAATCAGCATTGCCGTCGCACCCGCCAACCACGGCAGGATTGGCGCTGTTAGTTTTAAGAACACACTTGGTTTGGCGAAGCGATGCATTTTCTCTTGTCCGATGTGCGGGGTGTGCCGCAGAAGTCGTTTGTTTGGTGTTGCGGTTATTCCATAGCCTGACGCAGGGCATGTGCGGTGGCAAATGGTGTTGCCGCAAGCGCAAGCAAAAGGATTGCACCCATTATTTGTAACTGTGCGGTGGCCGACATGCCAAGCAAAGCAGCCTCAACCGCACCGGCCCCAAAAATCAGGATAGGAATATAAAGCGGTAAAACCAGCAAGGATACCAGGACCCCGCCGCGTCGTGCGCCCAATATCAGGGCCGCGCCAATCACGCCGATTAAACTAAGGGCCGGTGTGCCCAGCAACATTGCGATCATCAGGATGACAAAGCCGTCTGTGTCCATGTTCAACATCACCGCCATCAAAGGGGCTGCGATAATCAACGGCAGTCCGGTGGTTAGCCAATGGGCAACAACCTTGCCCAAGACAACAACCTCCAGCGAGACCGGCGACAATGTCAGCAGTTCTAATGTGCCATCCTCATAATCGGTTTGAAAAACCCGTTCGAGCGATAACATCGCAGCCAACAGGGCCGAAACCCAAATAACACCCGAAGCAATGCGCGCAAGAATGTTGGCTTCTGGTCCGACACCGAATGGAAACAATGTGGTGGTAACGATGAAAAACGCGACCACCATAACGGAATCCGCACCCTGACGCATGGCAAGCTGCAAATCACGCCGCAATATTGCAGTAAATCCGTTCATTGCGCCGCCCCTTTGAGGGCAGATCGCATACCATCGTCAGCCGGGGCATCGTGATCTTTGAGCCACTCAATCATCGGGATGGCAAATTCATCAAGATCAAGGAGGACCGGTTCTTTGACCGCCAGATCAATGTGGGTGGAATAAATCACAATGCCACCCTTGGCACGGAAGTCGGCGATCAGATGGGCAAGTTCATTGCTGCTTTCACGGTCAAGGCCCACGGTTGGCTCATCAAGAAGCCATAAATCAGCGTGGCCGATCAGAATACGGGCAAGGGCTGTGCGGCGTTTCTGACCACTTGAAAGATAGCGGCCCGCCGTACGTGAAAGATGATGAATATCAAGGGCATGCAGGGCGGTGTCGATCTCGCGGTCAATGTCATCCACACCGCGCAACTGTCCCCAAAGGTGCAAGTTGTCGCGCACGGACAGTACGGGCTTAATCGCGTCCTGATGGCCGAGATACTGCAATCGGGCATGGTGGGCGATACGGTCACTATGGATGGGATCATCATTCCAGGTGATCTGGCCTGAGCGTGGGACAAGAAGCCCCGCCATCAGGCGCAACAGGCTTGATTTTCCAGCACCATTGCGTCCGCGCAGCATGATCGCGTCACCGGGATTGGCCGCAAAGGAAAGCTTGCCAAAAACCAGTCGCTCACCACGAAGGCAGGTCAGATCAGAACCGCTAAAAACTGCCATATAACCCGTTCTATTGTCGGAAGTCGCATCGCATCACGTCATTCTATAACGCGTTAGGGCGTAATGTTCATGCTTTAACCGACATTGACGGCAATGACATTGTTTCAAATCAATCAAAAAGACAGTTGTGTTTGAGGGGATTGAAATTCTTGGGCAGGGCATCAAGCGGTGTACCACAGACGGGTAACCACATTCCAAATCGTGGGTTTGGGTAATTTACCGGTGTTTAGGGTGCGTGGGGTGTGGTCGCCAAAGTGCGCGACGTCAGAACCGCACCATCGAGGCCGCGATGATGGGGCCACCAAGCCCTTGTTGCACCAGAAGGGCAACGCCGCCGTCACCAGCCGTTTTCATGGCAAAGGTGCGTTCATCCGCCGAACCGTTCCAGGTTCCCAGATCGATCATTTCACGTACGACATTGGCGTGTACCAAACGTTTGCCGGCATTTTCGCCAGATCGAACATCACGGGCATGTTCACGGTCAAACCCGACCAGCCACAGCTTGAGGCTTGGTGTGCGCTTAGGCGTGCTCAAGGATTGCAGGGTTATGGTGCCGGATGCAGGTTGCTGTTGTTCGTGATTTTCGACCATTAAGGTAGCAATATCGTGCAGTGGTTCTGCGCTGTTGCTGGTGTCACCGATTCGCTGCTTTTGGGTGGCGCGAACGACATGTTCCCCATTGATGATAGCTTGCGGCGTATAGACGTATCTTTCGCGCATATGCTGGGCATATTCACGTTGGCGTTCGCTAAACATGCTGTCGGAAAACGGGTCGGTCCAGCCAAGATAGTTCCAGTAATCGACGTGGTACGACAGCACCAGAAGATCGCTACGTTCCTGATTTAACTCATAAAGAACACGGTCGGCAGGCGGGCAGGAGCTGCACCCTTCCGAGGTGTAAAGCTCGACAACGGCGCGCGGGGTAATGCTTTCGCTTGCCACCAGGGGGGTGGAAAACCCGACAATGGCAAGTGTAAGCGCAAATATGAGGGGGCGAGTGTGTTTCATGAGCCTGATGATGCCCCAAAAGCGGCATCAACCCCTAATCACAAGACCTTGAAAGCTGTTTGAAGGGATTTGAGACAGATTTTTGCGCTTTTGGGTGGAATTTCGAAAGGAGATTTCCAAAGATTGATGCTATCAGCTGCGGACCAATCGGGACCATTGCGGATGCATGGTGACGTCGTGAGGCGGGGAAATCGCCTTTACGTTAAAAATCAGGAACCGGTCTGTCGGCGGGAGCATCATTCCGGCAAGAACTTCTTTGATCTGATGGACTTCATCAGTTCCAGCCTACTTCTACCAATTGGCAGCCTGTTTATTTCGCTGTTTGTTGGCTGGGTTGTCTGGGGCAAGGCGCAGGAAGAAATTGCGGCGCATAATGGCATTATTCCAATATGGGTCGGTGCATGGGGGGGGATTGTCAAATTCATCGCCCCGATTGCAATTGCCTTCATCTTACTCAAGTGACTTGGCGTTTTCTAATCCAAAGCAACCTGGATATCTCGGATCTTTTTGAAAAGGGCGGGGTAAGCCCGTCCTTTTCGATTTACGGTGCCAAGGAGTGCCGACTTTTGGCCAATGCACTGATGTCTTTCGCCGACATCGGCTTGCTCAGAAGGTACCCCTGGATCAAGTCGCAGCCTGCATTGCGGAGGAATGACAACTGGTGATGGTTTTCCACACCTTCTGCAACGCAGGTCTTATCAAGGTTCTTGGCCATATTGATGATGGTGAGTGCCAGTGCCTGACCGTCTTTGCCATCATCGATATCAAGGACAAAGCTGCGATCAAGTTTGATGCTGTCAAAAGGCAGGCTTCGCAGATAGCTCAGACTTGAAAATCCAGTGCCGAAATCATCGAGCGAAATCTTGACGCCAAGATCGTGAACGCGTTGCAGTTTGGCGCGCATATCGTCGATGTTGCGCATGAACAGGCTTTCGGTGATCTCTATTTCAAGGCGGTTTGCCGCAATCCCCTTATCGAGCAAGATGGCGCGTAGCTGTTCGGCAAAATCAACTGTGCCATAGAATTGCTGCACCGATACATTGACGGCAAGCCGCAGGTTCAGCAGTCCTTGTTTGCGCCAGTTGACCAGTTGGCGGCAGGCTGTTCGCATGACCCAGCGTCCCAATTCACCGATGATACCGATCTCTTCGGCGATTGGAATGAAGGTGGAGGGCGGAATGATTGTGCCGTCTGGCGTCGTCCATCTTAGCAGGGCTTCGACGCCACAAAGTTCTTGGGAACAGGCATCAAATTGTGGCTGATAGGCCAGATAAAATTCCTGATTGTCGAGTGCGTGGCGCAAGGCCGTTTCCAAGGCAAGGGCTTCGCCTTTTTTGGCGTGCAGGCCACGGCTGTATCGGCTGACACGGTTGCGTCCCTGTTCCTTGGCCTGCATCATTGCCAGTTCTGCATTACGCAGCAAAGTACTGGTGTCGTTGGCGTCTTCGGGGAAGCAGGCAATGCCGATGCTTGCTGAAAGATAAAGATCAGTTCCCTTTCGAGTCAGGTGCGGTTCGCCCAACCGACCAAGCAGACGTTCCGACAGCATGCGTGCTTCGTTGGCTGTATCGATATCAGGTAAGATGGCGGCGTATTCATCTGCGCCGACCCGCGCGACAACAGCGTCCGGACCAAGTTCGCGACCGATACGGCGTGCAACTTCAATCAGGACATCGTCGCCGTCCGTATGGCCAAGCGCACTGTTGACCCGTTGGAAGTTATCGATATCAAGCATGATCACGGTCAGGCGCATACCGTGATGGCGTGAACGACCGATATGATGTGATAGGAGTTCTGAAAACCGCCGACGGTTTGGCATTCCGGTTAGTTCGTCGGTGTGTGCCAGACGCAGGATGTCTTCGCGATTTTTTTCCCGGCCACTGATGTCGGTGAAGATTGATGCATAGTGACTTGTGGTGCCATCTGCATCGCGGATGGCCATGATCGATAACCATTCGGGATAGACTTCGCCCGACTTTCGGCGGTTCCAAATCTCGCCTTCCCATTTTCCCGTGCGCAGAACATCAGTCCAAAGCTTTTTGTAAAAGGCCTTGTTTTGACGCCCCGATTGCAAAAAACGCGGATTTTGGCCGATAACTTCTTCGGCCTGATAACCGGTGACGCGGGTAAAGGCCGGGTTGATGGCCTCTATAGCGCCAAGTGCATTGCACACCATCACACAGTCTGGTGATGTTTCGATAAGTTTGCGCGCCAGCAAGAGCGAACGTCTGGCTTTGGCGCCGTCACTGTTTCTGTCTTCGGTGAGTGTGCGCAGATGTGAAAAATAGTCCTGTTCGATGAATTGTAGCAAGTCGGCAAAAGACAAAACGCCGATCACTTCCTTATGACGATTGCGCACGACAAGATGGCGGATTTTGTCACGCAGCATGATGTTACGTGCATCGTTGAGGTTAACGTCGTGCGTGACCATTTTGACGGGACGTGTTGCAATGTCACCAGCTGTTTGTGCGTCACGCCCCTCAACCAAATGACGCAAGATATCGCGTTCTGTGATGATGCCGGTTTGCTGCGCGGACGGAAGATCCGGGTTGAAGCCCGTGACGATTGCATTGTCGCATTTTTCTAGATGCATCTTTAACCGCAAGTCTTGGACGGGGATCTGCGCATCAACAAAAAGCGTTGAACTTCGAATAGCCGTTTCGACATCGTTGGCACTAAGAGCCTTGCTGACCGCAACCTGACGGATAAGGTCGGTTTGGCTGATGATACCTGCCAAATGACCCTGTTCATCGACCGTGATGAGGTGACGGACATTAAGATCACGCATCCGAACAATTGCAGTTTGCTGGCTGGCGTGAACGGAAATGGTGTGGGCCGGGCGCGACATGCGGTTTTCAATTGGGGCGATAAGGGTTGAGTGGCTGTCAGCGGGGAGCGACAGGATGTCTTTTTCGGTGATGATCCCGACGGGCTTGTTCGACCTTACAACCACAATCGAACTGCAGTTGTTGTCTTTCATAAGTGCAACAGCCCGACCCAGAGGCAGGTCAGGGGCGCAGCTTAGGACCTTTCCGGGCGATAGCGTTCCAACGGTCAAAGGATCACTTTGACTGTCATCAAGGTGGGGGCGTGTCATTTGAACCTGCAAATGTGCGTTGTGAACCTTTGGTTGTGGTGTGGCGGCCAACTCAACCATTGTCACTATCTATCAGAGTAGGTGCTTCTGAGAATTGTTCTGGATCAACGCCGCACTGTGGAAGTGTTCTGAAAAGATAAAAGATATTCCAACGAAAACACCCCGCCGGTTTTCCGGCGGGGTGCAAGACGATCAGGCTCTTGATTTCAAATTGAAATCAGGCAGCTTTCATCATGTTACGCAGAACGAACTGCAGAATGCCGCCGTTCTGGTAGTAGAGAACTTCGTTCTCTGTATCGATACGGCAGGTGGCGATGCACTCTTCGGTGCTGCCATCTTTGCGCGTGATGCGAACCGTGACGTCCTGAAGCGGGGTAATGCCATCGGCAATGCCCAGTACGTCGAAGGTTTCCGAACCTTCCAGTTTATAGGTCTCACGACCTTCACCGTTTTTGAACTGCAGTGGCAGAACGCCCATGCAGACCAGGTTGGTGCGGTGGATACGCTCGAAGCTTTCCGCGATCACAGCTTTGACGCCAAGAAGATTGGTGCCTTTTGCGGCCCAGTCACGTGACGAACCCGTGCCGTATTCTTTACCGGCAACAACCACCAGCGGGGTGCCTTCGGCCTGATAACGCATTGCAACGTCATAGACCCAGCCTTGATCCCCGGATGGATAGTGAACCGAAACACCACCTTCGGTGCCCGGTGCCATCTCGTTGCGGATACGAATGTTGGCAAAGGTACCGCGCATCATGACTTCGTGGTTACCACGACGTGCGCCGTAAGAGTTGAAGTCGCGAACGGCAACGCCATTGTCCTTGAGGTATTCACCTGCAGGGCTTTCTTCCTTGATCGAGCCGGCCGGAGAAATGTGGTCGGTGGTGACAGAGTCACCGAGGATCAGGAGCGGACGTGCGCCGTGTACTTCGGCAAAGTCACCCGGTTCTTTCGCCATGTTGACGAAGTAAGGCGGGTTCTGGACATAGGTGGAATTGTTGTCCCAGAGGAAGGTTTCGCCTTCGGTAACTTCAATTGCCTGCCAAGGCTTCGGACCGGCAAAGATGTTGTCATAACGATCTTTGTACATCGAAGCCGAGATCGAGGTTGCAATGGTGTCTGCGATCTCTTTGTTGGTTGGCCAGATGTCTTTCATAAAGACGTCTTTGCCATTTTTGTCAGTGCCCAGCGGATCGTTGTTCAGGTCGATCTTCAGGTTACCGGCAAGGGCATAGGCAACAACCAGCGGCGGTGAGGCAAGGTAGTTTGCCTTAACATGCGGGCTGATGCGGCCTTCGAAGTTACGGTTACCAGACAGAACTGCCGTTACCAGCATGTCCTTGTCTTCAATCGCACTGGCAATCGGTGTGGAAAGCGGACCGGAGTTACCAATACAGGTGGTGCAGCCAAAACCAGCAACGTTAAAGCCAAGCTGATCAAGATAGTCCTGAAGGCCTGCTTTTTCGAGGTAGTCGGCAACAACCAGCGAGCCCGGTGCGAGCGAGGTTTTCACCCACGGTTTGCTCTTAAGGCCAAGTTCGACAGCTTTTTTCGCCAGAAGACCTGCTGCAATCAAAACACTCGGGTTCGAGGTGTTGGTGCAGGACGTGATCGCAGCGATAACGACGTTACCGTCTTTCATGTCGAAGTTTTCATTCGAAACCGGAACGGAACGGTCGGCATCAACACCCGGTGCCATGTCGGCAAAGGTGTCTTTGAAGCTCGTCACGGCATCTTTTAGCAGAACGCGGTCCTGCGGACGCTTCGGACCTGAAAGGGCCGGCTCGACAGTTGAAATGTCAAGTTCAAGCGTTGCGGTGTATTCAGCTTCATGTGCCGGGTCGCCCCACATGCCCTGTTCTTTGGCATATGCTTCGACCAGTGCAATCTGGTCTTCGTCACGACCGGTCGAACGCATGTAGTTTAGCGTTTCGTCATCGATCGGGAAGAAACCACAGGTCGCACCATATTCCGGGGCCATGTTACCAATGGTCGCACGGTCCGGCAGGCTCATGTTTGCCAGCGCATCGCCATAGAACTCGACGAATTTGCCAACAACGCCTTTTTCACGCAGCATCTGAACGACACGTAGAACAAGATCCGTTGCGGTGATGCCTTCTTTCATGGAACCGGTCAGCTTAAAGCCGACAACTTCCGGGATCAGCATCGAGATCGGCTGACCGAGCATCGCGGCTTCGGCTTCAAGACCACCAACACCCCAACCCAGGACGGCAAGGCCGTTAACCATGGTGGTGTGTGAGTCTGTACCAACCAGTGTATCAGGATAAGCAACGGTTTTTCCGTCTGCGTCTTCGCCGGTCCAGACGACCTTGGCAAGATGCTCAACGTTCACCTGGTGGCAGATGCCTGCTCCGGGTGGGACGATGCGGAAGTTGTTGAAGGCATTCTGGCCCCAACGCAGGAAGCCATAACGTTCGCCGTTACGTTCGAACTCGACTTCCATGTTTTTGTCGAGCGCGTCGTCGGTGCCAAAGAAGTCGATCATGACCGAGTGGTCAATGACGAGGTCAACCGGTGAAAGCGGGTTCACCTTCTGGGCGTCACCACCCATGTTGACAACGGCATCGCGCATCGCAGCAAGGTCAACAACAGCCGGAACACCCGTGAAGTCCTGCATCAGGACGCGGGCCGGACGGTAGTTGATTTCGTGGCTGCTTTTGCGGGCTTTCAGCCAGTCGACAACAGCTTTGACATCGTCGGTTTTAACCGTGAAATCGTCTTCGTAGCGCAGAAGGTTCTCAAGAACGACCTTCAGCGTGAACGGAAGTTTGGAAACGTCGCCGAATTTTTCGGAAGCAGCTTTCAGGCTGTAATAGTCGAAGGACTTATCCCCGACTTTAAGCGTGCGGCGCGTATTCAGGTTGTCTTTGCCACAAATGGACATCAGACCCTCCTCAAGGTGGTTAAAAGGGCTTGTCGTGACAAGACACCCCGACCGTCGGTGCGCCGAGCGGTGGGCTATCTGTATCTCGTGACGCGGGTCACGGCTACATATGTATGTGCAACGGCGTTACACCACAAATCCCCATGAAAGTCCAGACCCGGAAAAGGGGTATTCGGTAAAACGCCCTGATCGCAGCATATTGGCAAAGCACAACAAGTGTTCAAAAACCTATAGTCGATATGTGAGGTGGTCATTCGCCTTTCAATGGTGGGATGAGGATGCTTCGAGTCTATCTGCTCACTTTACCCTCGGGCCTTGTCATCGCGACGCGATCTCAAGCCGGGTTTTGACCAGACCGTCGAGGCGGACGCACAGCTTAACGATGCGAATCGAGAATAGGATTATCTTTCACGTAATCGACTTGCGGCAGCTTTTATCCCGACATGCGCTCTAAAATTGTGCGCTGCACGATGGGGAAGATTTTTTGCACTGCGGTGATTTTTCGGCCATCGGGAGCGAGTGGCGTTGAGATAACGTTACGTAATCAAGGGTAGAAAGATCATCTATGCGACACGCAATTAAATTGTGCGGTGCGAATTTGTAGAAAAGGTTCAATCCCTTGTGGATCATTGCATTGACGCAATATGCTGAAATTGGTACTTAAATGCTTATTAAATGTGTCAGGCCCGGTTTCCGTAAGGTAAGGGTCACATAAAAATCCGACACATCATCAGGGAAACTGAAAAGCGGTTAGCAATATTTACCGACATGAACCGGAAATGCGGTTCTGCGGAATTTGCGGCCCAAGTCAGGGAGGGTAAGCGACGTTATGACGTCACAAGGTCCCATTTTGCAGATTAGCGACGTGTCGCTTGTGTTTGGCGGTGTGCGTGCGCTGAGTGATGTCAGCTTTTCCGTGCAGCCAGGTGAGCTTTTTTCAATTATCGGCCCAAATGGTGCGGGTAAGACGTCGATGCTTAACTGTGTGTCGGGGCGATATGCACCGACCACAGGGTCCGTATCCTTTAACGGGCAGGATGTCACCGGGCTTAAGCCAAATGATCGCGCCGAGCTCGGCATTGGTCGAACCTTCCAGAACCTTGCCCTTTTTGGGCATATGAATGTTCTTGATAATATCATGGTCGGGCGGCACCACCTTCTGAAGAACAACTTCATGAACGGCCCGTTGTACTGGCTGGGTGGAGCTCAGAAAGAAGAGCTCGAACATCGACTCTTCTGTGAAGACGTGATTGATTTTCTTGAGATCTCCCATATTCGCAAAGCCACCGCTGGCACCCTGTCATATGGGTTGCGCAAACGTGTTGAGCTTGCACGTGCAGTGGCACTTCGCCCGGATTTGATTCTTTTGGATGAGCCGATGGCGGGCATGAACCTCGAAGAAAAAGAGGACATGGCGCGCTTCATCATCGACCTCAACGAAGAATGGGGGATGACGGTGGTGATGATCGAACACGACATGGGGGTGGTGATGGATATCTCCAACCGTGTGATGGTTCTTGATTTTGGTCGCAAGATTGCCGAAGGCGAACCCGACGAAGTGATGGCCAACAAGCACGTTAAGAAAGCCTATCTCGGCGAAGAAGACGATGACACAGACGAAGACGAGCAGGTGGCCTGAGCATGAGCAGCAATATTCCCGATTATGCAGATGTCCAGGCGATGGACACGTTCCCCAAGGTGCTGGCCTATAACGCGCGCAATTGGGGCAACGACGTTGCCATGCGCGAAAAAGAATTCGGCATCTGGCAGGAATTCACCTGGAAAGATTACAACGACCGCGTCAAATGGATGACACTTGGCATGCGTGCCCTTGGCATTGGGCAGGGCGACGTTGTTGGTATTATCGGTGAAAACCGGCCTGAATGGGTCTGGGCTGAAATTTCGGCCCATGCGTTACGCGGCATGTCGGTCGGCCTTTATCAGGACAGCCTGCATGAAGAAGTCGCTTATCTGATTACCTATTCCGGCGCGCGCATCCTGATTGCCGAAGACGAAGAGCAATGTGACAAGCTGATTGAGCTTGGCGATGACATCCCAACAGTTGACCATATTGTCTATTGCGACCCGCGTGGCATGCGCAAATATGACGATCCGCGCCTTTTGGATGTTGAAAAGCTCTATGAAATGGGGCGCGCGCTCGAAGCCAAAGACCCCGGTCTGTATGACAAAATGGTTGTCGATACCCGTGGTGATGAATGCGCGATCCTTTGCACCACATCTGGTACGACGTCCAAGCCGAAAATGGCGATGTTGAACTCCGGCGATTTCCTTGATCATTGTGCGGCGTATCTGCGAGCCGATCCGAAGTATCCGGGGGATGATTATGTTTCGGTTTTGCCACTGCCATGGATTATGGAGCAGGTCTATGTTGTTGGTCAGTCGCTGATCAGCCGTCAGATCGTCAATTTCGTCGAAGAGCAGGAAACCATGATGGAAGACCTGCGCGAGATTGGTCCGAACTTTGTGCTGCTTGCGCCGCGTGTTTGGGAAACCATTGCTGCCGACGTGCGGGCGCGCATGATGGACTCAACCCCATTCAAACAGAAAATGTACGATGTTGGTATGGCGCTGGCGCGCACCGCCTTGGACAACGGTGGGCATTCCAAACTGGCTGACATCATCCTGATGAGTGCGCTGAAAGACCGGTTGGGCTTTAGCAACTTGCGCTCAGCCGCCACCGGTGGTGCGGCGATTGGGCCGGAAACCTTCAAGTTCTTCCACGCGATGGGTGTTCCGCTGCGCCAGCTTTATGGTCAGACCGAGCTGTGCGGCGCCTATACCATTCATCAGCCGGGTGACATTGATTTTGATACGGTCGGTGTTGCCTTTGATAACTCCGAAATCAAAGTTATCAATACCGATGAAAACGGGGTTGGTGAAATCGTTGCCCGGACATCGGGGATGTTTACCAGCTACTATAAAAATCAGGCGGCCTATGACGAGAATGTCAGGGATGGCTGGATGCATACTGGGGATGCCGGATACTTCAAGGACGCTAACAAGCACCTTGTGGTGATCGACCGGATGAAGGATCTGGCGGAAACCTCGACCGGGGTGCGCTATTCGCCGCAGTTTATTGAAAACAAACTGAAATTCTCGCCATTTATTGCCGAAGCAGTAATCCTTGGCAAGGACCTGCCGTTCCTGTCGACCATGATCTGTATCCGCTATTCAATCATGGCCAAATGGGCCGAGCAGCGCGGCATTGCCTTTACCAACTACACCAACCTTTCGGCCCAGCCGCAGGTCTACGACATGATTGTCGATGAAGTGCGACAGGTGAATGAAACCTTGCCCGAAGCACAGCGCATCAAGCGGTTCTTGCTGCTGTACAAGGAACTTGATGCCGATGACGGCGAACTGACCCGGACCCGCAAGGTGCGCCGCAGTGTGGTTGCCGAGAAATATGCCGACATCATCGACGCGGTGTACGCCGGAAATGACAAGGTTGATATTGACACCATGATCACCTTCCAGGACGGGTCAAAAACCCGCATTCAGACGAGTGTCCGGGTGGTCGATCTTGATGAAAACAAGGCCGCACAGATGGCCCCGAAAGCGGCTGAATAGGTCGCCAATAAACTGTGGTTCCGTGCCAAGGGCACCGGGGCCGCCATTACAGGGATGGCAACATGAATTTCGAACTTCTGTTCCAGCTTTTGCTGAATGGGTTGATCGTCGGGACACTGTATGGCGTCGTCGCCATGTGTTTTGTGCTGATCTATAAATCGACCCAGATCGTCAATTTCGCCCAAGGTGAGTTCCTTTTGATCGGGGCGTGGGTTTGTTACGCCTTCCTTGTCGAAATGCACATGCCGTTCTGGATGGGGTTCCTGTTTACACTGCTGTTCATGATGGTGTTTGGCATTGTCCTGCAAATGGTTGTGCTGCGCCCGATGATTGGCGAACCGATCATTTCCGTGATCATGGTGACCATTGGGCTTTCAATCTTTTTCCAGGCCGCGACCAAATGGATTTTCGGGGCAACCACCGCGACCTATCCGCAGGTGTTTGAAACCCGTTCTTTGAACGTGCTCGGGATGCAGATCGAGACGGCCTATATCATGAGCTTTGTGATCTCATTGTTCATCATGGCCGGCTTCTATTGGTTCTTTAAATATTCCAAACTTGGCCTTGCGATGCGCGCCACCGCCTTTGATCAGCAGGTCGCCCAAAGTCTGGGGATTTCGGTTAAAACCGTATTTGCCATGTCCTGGGCGATTTCGGCATTGGTATCGGGTGTGGCCGGGATCGTGATCGGGATGGTCAATGGTGTGTCATCGGCATTGTCCGTCATTGGGATCAAGGTGTTCCCGGCGGTTATTCTGGGCGGGCTTGACTCGATTGTCGGCGCGATTGTTGGCGGGGTGATTATTGGTTTGCTTGAAAATACGGCCGAGTTTGTCGATGGCCAGTACCTGCATTGGGGCAACCTGTTCTCGATCGCACCGTTCTATGTGCTGATCATAATTCTGTGCATCAAGCCGTATGGCCTGTTTGGCACCAAAGATATCGAACGTATCTAAGGGACGAGGAAAGAAACGATGGCTGGATTTTCGATGCGTCCCTGCGGTGATTTCCGAACGACATATCGGCAAGATACCCGCATTTTTGATACGACTGTTGTGCGTAATGCCGCCATTCTTGGCATCATTGCCGTGGCATTGATCCCGTTTGTTCTGGACGGCTATTACGTCAACCTGTTCATTCAGATTTCGTATTTTGCGATTGCCGCATTAGGGTTGAACATTCTGGTGGGCTTCACTGGCCAGATTTCATTGGGGCACGCGGCATTCTTTGGCTTTGGGGCGTTTGCGTCGGCCTGGATCAATAATACCACCGGCATTCCGGTGTTGCTGTCGATCCCGTTGGCAGGCTTGATGACAGCCGCAGTTGGCTTGTTGTTTGGCTTGCCTGCCGCGCGGATCAAGGGGCTGTATCTGGCGATTGCCACCCTTGCCGCCCAGTTCATCCTCGAAGATTTCTTTGCCCGCGCGGATTGGTTTACCGGGGGCTCATACGGGGCGGCGGCCAATCCAGTTAATGTGTTTGGCTATGAAATCTATGATGATTTTAGCTTCTTCTACGTTTGCCTGTTCTTCCTGGTGGTGATGTATTTGCTAGGCACAAATCTGATGCGGACCCGTGATGGCCGCGCGTTTGTTGCCGTGCGCGACCATTACTTATCGGCGGAAATCATGGGTATTAATCTGACGAAATATCGTCTGATGAGTTTTGCGATTTCATCGTTTTATGCCGGGATCGGTGGGGCAATGTATGGCCATTATCTTGGCTTTGTCTCCGCCGAAGGCTTTACCATCCTGCTGTCGATCCAGTTCCTTGGCATGATCATTATTGGTGGTCTGGGCTCGGTCAAGGGAACCTTGATGGGCACAGTCTTTATGGTGCTGCTGCCCGAGGTGATGGAAAGCGGTGTCAGCGCCTTAAGTGTTTTCGACTGGGCAAGTTCGACGGATGTGACCGACGGACTGGCTTATATCAAGGAGATGGCGATCGGTCTGGCCATTATCCTTTTCCTGATCTTTGAGCCGGATGGGCTTGCCCATCGCTGGCAACAGATCAGGGCGTACTGGAAGCTTTATCCCTTCTCGTACTGATAAATACCGCCGAAGCCCGTTTCGCTAAAAACCAAAAAAGAAACGGGATCAAAATCGGTGAAGACCGGGAGGCTACTTTGTTTAGTAAAACGTCCAAGGGAGACGTCGTGATGAAAAGATTGATTGCTGCAACCGCGATGGTTGCGACCAGCTTGTCGATGACGGCAGCCAAGGCAGATGACGACATGGTGTTTGTTGGTCATTTGATGGATATTACCGGCCCGACCGGCTTTATCGGCAAGTTTTATGCTGATGGTGTGCGTGACGCGCTGTCCTACATCAATACCCACGGCGGGATTGATGGGACGGTTTTAGATTCAGAATCTATTGATTACGCTTATAAAGTTCCGCAGGCGATTGCGAACTATAAGAAATGGCTTTCACGTAACGACATGGTTGCAATGCAAGGCTGGGGCACGGGTGATACCGAAGCCCTGATCAGCTTTGTTGCCAAGGACAAGGTGCCGGTTTATTCCGCATCCTATTCCGGCCATTTGACCGACCCGACGGCAAAGAACCCGAAAACGGCCAAACCGGCCCCTTATAACTTCTTCTACGGCGCATCCTATTCCGATGCCTGCCGTGCAATGGCTCAGTGGGCCGCCGAAGACTGGAAGTCATCGGGCAACAGCGGCAAGCCGATCTTCTCGCACATCGGGGACAACCATCCGTATCCCAATGCACCAAAAGAAGCTTGCGCTGAATATGCAACCGAACTTGGGTTTGAAGTTACCGCACCGATTGTTGTGTCGATGAAGCCGGGCGATTTCAAAGCGCAGTGCCTGACGCTTAAGGAAGCCGGCACCAACTATGGTTATCTCGGTAACCTCGGCCCATCGGTTGTGTCGCTGGTGAAATCCTGTGACACGGTTGGTGCGACCCCGAAATGGCTCGCCAATATCTGGGCAGGCGATTACGAAACGCTCAAAACCATTGGGGATGTTGATAACTACATCTTCCCGGCGATGACCAGTTTCTGGAGCGATGAAGGTGTTCCGGGGATGGATTTGGTGCGCGAAATTTCGAAAATGTCCGATAACTCGGGCGAGGAATTCCGCACCCACCATTACATCCGTGGCATTTGCTCTGCTTATTACATGAAAGAAGCCATGGAATGGGCAAAGGCAAATGGTGGCATCACCGGTGAAAACATCAAGGCTGGCATGTATGCCCGCGAGATGTGGGTGCCAAAAGGTCTTGAAGGCGTTTGCATGGAAGCAACTTGGACCGCCGAAGACCATCGCGGCATCAACACCGTCAATATCTATAAAGGTTCGGCAAAAGGTGGCGAAGCATCTGTTGAGAAGCTGACCACTGTGACCTTGCCGCGTCGTGACGATTGGCTTGGTTACTAAGGCCTGCGTCTGAGTTGGCCTGAAGACGAATGTCTCCCGTGGTGATCGGGGACGGGCTTTATGCTCCGTCCCCGATACATGGGAACGAAACACGGATGTGATCGAAGGGGACACCATGGCAGAGCCCGCCCGTAAAATCGAAAATGCTGAACCGATGCTGTCGGTCAATAACATCGAAGTCGTTTATGACGAGGTGATCCTTGTCCTGCGCGGGGTATCGTTGGAAGTCCCGCAAGGTAAAATTGTTACCCTTCTTGGTCCGAACGGGGCGGGGAAATCGACGACGCTTAAGGCGATCTCGGGCTTGCTGAAAACCGAAGACGGCGAAGTGACCCGTGGCGATATCAATTTCATGGGAAAACAGATTGCCAATGGCAATCCCGAAGATATCGTGCGGTCCGGCCTGTTTCAGGTGATGGAAGGTCGCCGGATTATCGAAGATATGACCTGTATCGAAAACCTGCGACTTGGGGCCTATACCCGCAAGGACAAGGGGGTCAAAGATGACATCGAGATGGTTTTTGACTACTTCCCGCGCCTGAGAGAACGCACTGGTCTTGCCGGATATCTTTCGGGTGGTGAGCAGCAAATGCTGGCAATTGGCCGGTCCTTGATGGCACGCCCGAAAATGATCCTGCTTGACGAACCATCAATGGGTTTGTCACCGCTTCTGGTCAAGGAAGTGTTCGGGATCATTGAAAAGATTAATCGCGATCAGGGCATTACCATGCTGATTGTCGAGCAGAACGCCAACTTTGCGCTGAAAGTCGCCGATTACGGCTACATCATGGAAAGCGGCAAGGTGGTCCTTGATGGCACACGTGACGAGCTTCTCAATAATGAGGACGTCAAGGAGTTCTATCTTGGCGGTGGGTCGGAAGATCGCAAAAGCTTTAAGAACATCAAGTCATATAAACGGCGCAAACGTTGGCTATAACAACCATATCATGATGGTTGACGAAATTGGATGAAAGACGGGCAAAATGCTAAAGACCTTTTACGACGGAAGAGAAACGCGCAAACCTGCTGATCGCGATGTCGGGTTGATGGCAGCGTTGCCGCGGATCATTCACCATGCGAAATCGCAGTCTGCGGGGTTTGGGCGCATTTTGGCGGATGTTGATCCGCAAAGTGTGACCAGCCGCGAGGCACTGGCGTCATTGCCGGTCACGCGCAAATCCGATTTGATCGATGCCCATGCGAAAGAACCGCCTTTTGCCGGATTGAATGCGACGCCGGTTCCAGCGCTTGCGCGTATTTTCCAAAGCCCGGGGCCGATTTATGATCCACAGGGCAAAGGTGATGATTGGTGGCGGATGGGGCGTGCGTTTTTTGCTGCCGGGTTCCGCCCCGGCGACATCGTCCATAATTGCCTGTCCTATCATTTGACGCCGGGTGGCTTCATCTTTGACAGTGGTGCACGCGCATGTGGTTGTGTTGTGATTCCGGCCGGGGTTGGGCAAAGCGAAGCTCAGGTCAAGGCCATCAGCGATTTGAAGCCGACGGGCTATTGCGGAACACCATCGTTTTTGAAAATACTGATCGAAAAGGCTGAGGAACTCGGGGCGGACATCTCATCGATCAAACGCGCACTGGTGTCGGGCGAAGCCTTGCCCGAGACGTTACGCGACTGGTTTGCCGATCGCGGAATCGCGATGTTGCAATGTTACGCCAGTGCAGACCTTGGTTTGATTGCGTACGAAAGTGACGCCAAGGACGGCATGATCGTTGCCGAAGACATCATTCTTGAAATCGTTCGTCCGGGCACTGGCGATCCGGTGGCCGAGGGTGAAGTTGGTGAAGTTGTGGTGACGTCGCTGAACATGGATTACCCGCTGATCCGCTTTGCGACCGGTGATTTGTCAGCGATTGCAGTGGGACAAAGCAGTTGTGGTCGCACCAATGACCGGATCAAGGGATGGATGGGCCGTGCCGATCAAACGACCAAAGTCAAAGGCATGTTTGTTCACCCGCAACAAATTGCCGAAATCATCAAACGCCATGACGCAATTACCAAGGCGCGCCTTGTTGTGACGCGTGAAAGCGATAATGACGTCATGACCCTGTTGTGCGAAGGCGCGGATCCCGGGCACATCGATGCCATTGGTGAAACTCTTGCCAGCGTGTGCAAGCTGCGCGGGATCGTTGAAAGCGCTGCTACCGGCAGCCTTCCCAATGACGGTAAGGTCATCGATGATAAAAGAGCGGTTTAATAAGTAAGTTAACTAACTCATTAAAATATTATTTCATTCCCGCTCGGGAACCTTGATGCCGCCCGGTTTCCACCAGCGGCATCTTTTTTTGTTTCAGAGGGTCAAGGCGGCCTTGATGATCAATCCGCCAGCCAGCGCAATTAGGACGGCCAAAATGAGGATGTTTTTGAAGGACCATAGGGATGAAGTTCCGTGGTCGTGATGCTGATGACCCGAATGATGGTCGTGCTCATGATCATTATGGTTTGATGTCTCAGACGTCGCGTGTTGGTCGCGATACCTTAACCACAGCAACAAACCGCCCAAGGCGAATGCCGCAAGGTTGAGGAAAAAGGTGTAGTTGATGCCAAAGGCGCTAACCTCTGCGATGTCGCGACTGCCTTCAGGAATGATGCCAATCACGGCATAGGCATAATGCAGGGTCAGGGCGGTTACGACGATACTGGCATACATGATCGCAGCGATATAAAGCGCTGCTTTCCAGCCATAGTAGCGTGCGTTCACCTTCACCAGCGGTGGTACCATCAGGTCAGAGTATATAAAGCCCATAATACCGGCAAAACTAACACCCCCGGCACTCAGTACAGTTGCAAGGGGGATGTTGCCCATGGATCCGATAAAGGTTGCCGCAGCAACAAATGGCGCAATCAGGGCGTTTTCCAGCACGATCAGAAACGGCATATCTGCCTGATTCCCCGAAGCTGCGTCGGCCATAAACAGCGTTTGCCAAACCTGATCGGGGACGAATACCGCAATAAAGCCCGCAACCGTGAAGCCAATCAGGATTTCACGCCAAACCATTTGCCATTCCATGGCAAACCGGGTTCCAACCTGTTGCCAGCCATCGAGTGACTTAATGCGCTTTTTCCAGTCAAAATCTTCTTCGTCTTGATTGCTTGCATTGTCGGCATGCTTTTTGGCCGCATTGATTAATTTCTCAGGGTACGTCAAGCGGATCAAAAGGGCGGAGATGGCAATCATCAGAATGCCACCGACAAGTTCGGCCGCAAGGTATTCCCAGCCCAAAAACAGGAAAATCAGAACGCCAAGCTCAATCACCAGATTGGTTGAGGCAAACATGAATGCGACGGTGGCAATAAAATGCGCGCCTTTTTGAAAAAGCGACCGAGCTGCGGAAAGGGCTGCGAATGAGCACGAACTTGAAACCGCACCAAACAGGCCCGCAAGAGACACACTTCGAAGATTGGCATCTCCCATCTGATGGGTCAGGCGTTTCTTGGGAACGAAGACCTGAATGGCGGCACTAATGGCGTACCCAAGGACAAAGGCCCATAATGCGTTCCAGAAGAAGCCAATGGCGGTGATGACACCGTTTGCATATTGATCCAGGAGGGGCATGGGGCGCTCCGGTTCTATTGCAAGGTTACATTTCCTAGTATTTCTGAACGGTTGAAACCCCAAACAGTTCCAAGATAGTCATTCTTGGACTTCTGTGTATTATGGCCCGAACGCGTACAAATCGGTCGGAGAAGGCATGGCACGCACGGGAAAAAGCTTTGCCGTTTCAATGATTACGGTGTGCCAGTTGATGGCGCTTGCTCTTTGGTTTTCGGCAACGGCGGTTCTGCCGCAGTTGCGCGCAGAGTTTGATCTTGGTGCTGTCCAGTCGTCCCTTTTTACCAGTTCGGTTGTGCTCGGTTTTGTTCTGGGTACGGTTACCAGTGCGGTTTTTGGTCTGGCCGACCGGATTGAACCGCGTCGGTTCTGGGCCGTATCGGCAATCATTGCCGCAACGGCCAATATCCTGATCCTGACGGTTCCGGTTGACGGGGTTTTGGTCATTGTCCTGCGTCTGGCTACCGGTGTCTGCATGGCTGGAATTTACCCGATTGGCATGAAAATGGTCGCGACATGGGCGCGTGGGGATACCGGGTTTCTGGTCGGTCTTTTGGTTGGGGCGCTGACCCTGGGGTCGGCATTGCCGCATCTGTTTTCCGTGGCCGCCCCGCTTGATTGGCGGCTGGTGATTGTTGCGGCCAGTGTGTCGGCCTATGTCGCGGGGATTGCGGTTCTGTTTGTTCAACTGGGTGGGGCACCGGGAAAATCACCGCGCTTTGATCCGCGTATGGTCGGTCAAATCTGGGCCAACAAACCGCTGCGGCATGCCTGTTACGGCTATTTCGGCCACATGTGGGAGCTTTATGCCATGTGGGGCTGGATCGGTTTGTTCCTGTATGGAAGTTTTTCGGATCGTCTGATTGAAAATCCCGGGGTGTGGTCGGCTTTGTCGACATTTGCCATTGTCGGGGTTGGTGCGTTCGGATCCCTTGCCGGGGGGTATTTCGCCGACCGCATCGGACGCACCACTGTTACCATTGCTGCAATGGTGGTCAGTGGGGCATGTGCGCTTGTTGTCGGGACTTTCGGCGGCGTGCCTTTTGCGATCCTGCTTGCCGTTTGCATCATCTGGGGCATTTCAGTGGTTGCGGATTCTGCCCAGTTCTCATCCTGTGTGATCGAACTGGCCGATCCCCATCAGGTTGGCACGGCTCTGACCTTACAAAATGCGATTGGTTTTCTCATAGCCCTTGTGTCGATCCATCTTGTGCCGGTTGTCGCGGATCATTTTGGATGGTGGGGGCGTTTGCCATGCTGTCGATCGGGCCGGTTTTGGGCACGATTGCAATGGTGCGTTTGCGCCTGATGCCCGAGGCAATTCGTCTTGCAGGTGGTAAACGTTAAGTATTTCGACGTCAGGGTTGTACTTTTTGGTGATCATCATCACTTGACAGGCCGAAAGTAAAAAACGGTAAGGGTTGGGTTTTCTTGACCATTTTCTGTACAAATATTACCTTCTGCGGGATTTTCTTGCTGTCTCGCGTTGGGGGCGATACGGCGACTTCCAAAAATAAGGGTCTTTCATGAGTCTCACCCTCATTGTTTTGCTTCCCTTCATTGGGGCGGTACTGCCCGCCATAATGATCAGGGCCGGGCGCAACGCATGCGCGACTGCGACTGGTTCTGTCACGCTGCTTGCCCTGATTTTGCTGATGGCAAAGGCACCTGCCGTGATTTTCGGCGAGGTGTTTCAGGTCAGTTATAGCTGGCTTCCGGAACTGGGTCTTAATGTGACCTTCTTCCTTGACGGGCTTGGCTTGCTTTTCGCGACCCTGATCCTTGGGATCGGGTTACTGATCATTATCTATGCGCGGTTCTATCTGTCCAAGGACGACCCGATGGGGCGCTTCTATGCGTTCCTGTTGTTGTTCCAGGGGGCTATGGTCGGGATTGTCCTGTCGGACAATATCCTGCTGTTGCTGGTTTTCTGGGAACTGACGTCGCTGTCGTCGTTCTTGCTGATCGGGTATTGGAAACATCTGCCCGAAGGGCGTCAGGGCGCGCGTATGGCCTTGGCCGTGACCGGAGCAGGCGGGCTTGCGATGATTGCCGGGATGTTGATCCTGGGCGATATTGTCGGGTCTTATGATTTGACCGTGATCCTTCAGAACGCCGATCTTATTCAGGCGTCCCCGATGTATGTTCCGGCACTGGTTTTGATCTTGCTGGGGTGCTTCACCAAATCGGCTCAATTCCCGTTCCATTTCTGGCTGCCCCATGCGATGGCCGCGCCAACCCCCGTGTCGGCCTATTTGCATTCGGCAACCATGGTCAAGGCCGGTATCTTCCTGATGGCCCGCATGTGGCCGGTTTTGTCGGGAACACCGGAATGGTTCTATATCGTTGCAACCGCTGGTCTTGTGACCATGGTGCTCGGCGCATGGATTGCGATTTTCAAACACGACCTTAAGGGACTTCTGGCCTATTCGACGGTCAGCCACCTTGGTCTGATTACCATGCTGCTTGGGTTTGGAACGCCGATTGCTGCCGTGGCCGGTGTGTTTCACATCATCAACCATGCAACGTTTAAGGCCGCCCTGTTTATGACGGCCGGTATTATCGACCATGAAACCGGGACCCGTGATATTCGTCGTCTGGGCGGGTTGCTCAACCTGATGCCGATTGCCGGGACGATTGGCATTATCTCGGCGGCATCAATGGCCGGGATTATTCCGCTTAACGGGTTCCTGTCCAAGGAAATGATGCTCGAAGAAGCATGGCACACCATGTGGCTGGATCAGGGCTGGGTCGTGCCGCTTCTGGCCACCGTTGGGGCAATCTTCTCGGTGGCGTACTCCTTCCGCTTTATCTTCCACGTCTGGCTGGGCAAGCCACGCGATGAGAACTTGCCGCATCATCCACATGATCCACCCTTTGGTATGTGGGGCCCGCCTGCATTGCTGACGGTTCTGGTGGTTCTGATCGGCCTGTTCCCGGCGGTGATTGCCGGGCCGCTGGTTGCTGCGACCTCGAGTGCGGTTATCGGTGGGGAACTGCCGGAATATCATCTGGCACTTTGGCATGGGCTGACACCGGCCCTTGGCATGAGCGTCATCGCGATTGTTGTTGGTGCGCTGTTGCTGATGCGCCACGGGGCGTTGATTTCGGCGACAGCAAACCTGTCACGGCCTGATGCCAAGGCGATGTTTGATTGTGCGATTGCCAAGCTTGTCGCTTTAAGCCGGGTTGTCTCGGACAATCTGCACAATGGATCGTTGCAGCGTTACCTTTCTGTGATGATTGTTGCATCCGTTGCGATCGGGGTTTCTGGATTTTATGCCGAGCCCGACCATACTGCGGGCACGCGGGAATTGCTGGATGTTTCACCTGCGGCGGCGATTGGCTGGGTATTGCTGGTTGTAACCAGTATTGCTGCGGTGGTGATGCATCATAACCGGCTTCTAAGTTTGTTATTGGTCGGTGTGATTGGTTTGATTGTCTCGCTTGGCTTTATCTATCTGTCGGCACCTGATCTTGCCTTGACGCAAATCTCGGTCGAGGTGGTGACTGTCATCCTGATGTTGCTAGCCCTTAATATCCTGCCAAAGGAAACGCCAAAGGAAAGCCTTCCGGGGCGCAAATTGCGTGACGGGGTGGTTTCGATTGCGGCTGGCCTTGGCATTGGCGGGGCGATCTGGGCGATCATGACGCGTGACCTGCCAAACTCGATCTCGGCCTATCATCTGGCCAACTCAAAGATCGAAGGTGGCGGGACAAACGTTGTGAACGTGATCCTCGTCGACTTCCGTGGGTTTGATACCTTTGGTGAAATCATTGTGCTGGGCATTGCGGCCCTTTCGATCTTTGCCTTGATCGAAACCGTGACCCAGGGCGAAGCGGCTAAACGTCTGGCAAGCTGGGTCGTCAGCAATCGCCGGTCGGCGGATCGTCATCCGATGATGATGGTGGTCGCGACGCGTGTGATGTTGCCCTTGTCGCTGATGGTGGGTGTTTACATCTTCCTGCGCGGTCACAACGAACCGGGCGGTGGCTTCATTGCCGGGTTGGTCGTTTCGGTCGCTTTGGTCATGCAGTATATGGCGTCGGGCTTTGGCTGGACCCAGAACCGCATGAAAGTCAATTACCACGGCATGATTGGTTTGGGGGTCATTGCAGCAGCGATTACCGGGGCATCGGCCTGGGTCGCGGGCTTGCCGTTCCTGACCAGTGGGTTTGTCCATGTTCATCTGCCGATTGTTGGTGAATTTGAACTGGCATCCGCCATGGGCTTTGACCTTGGTGTGTTCCTGACGGTGGTTGGGGCGGTGATGCTGGCTCTTGCCAAACTGTCACAGGTCGAACGCATGGCAGAACATGTCGATGTCAATCTTGATCCGATGGATCACGATCCATCTGTTCGGATAGCAACGCCAGAGAAGGAGGCCTGATATGGAATTTCTTGTAGCAAGCAGTATTGGGCTTCTGACAACGTGCGGAACATATCTTTTGCTGCGTGGGCGGACGTTCCCGGTGGTGATTGGTTTGGCGCTTCTGTCCTATGCGGTGAACGTATTTCTGTTCGCCATGGGACGGCTTACCATCAATATGCCGCCGATCCTGCGTGAAGGTGTGACGGAATACACCGATCCATTGCCACAGGCACTTGTGCTGACGGCGATTGTGATTTCGTTTGGGATGACGGCATTGATCGTTGTGCTGTCGATACGGACCTTTCTTGAAATCGGGAATGATCATGTTGACGGTCAACCGGTTGGCGAGCCATCCGAAGCAGGAGATAAAAACTGATGGGTGACTGGATTGTTATTCCCATAGTGCTGCCCGCTGTGATGGCCGCCCTGATTGTTTTGGCGGTTCGTCATGATATTCTGTTGCAGCGCGTATTTTCGATAACGGCAACCGTGGCCCTTGTCGCAGTGACCTTGTCGCTGTTGATTTTCGCCAATGGCAATGGGCCTGAAATGTATGCCCTGTCCGATTGGCCAGCACCCTTCGGGATTGTGCTGGTTCTGGACAGGTTGTCGGCGATGATGATTTTTCTGACATCGCTTCTGGGGCTTGGCGTTGTCCTGTTTGCCTCAAGTGAATGGGATCAGCGCGGCAAGCATTTCCATGCTCTTTTCCAGTTCCAGCTGATGGGGGTGAATGGTGCGTTCCTGACGGGAGACTTGTTTAACCTCTTTGTCTTCTTTGAGGTTCTGCTGATCGCGTCTTATGGGCTTATGCTTCATGGTGCTGGGGCCGACCGTCTTAAGGCGGGCATGCAATATGTTGTCGTCAATCTGACTGGATCAGCCTTGTTCCTGGTTGGGGTTGGGATGATCTATTCGGTGACCGGAACACTGAATATGGCAGACCTGGCCATTCAGGTTGCAAACATAGCACCGGGAGATGCCGCGTTGCTGCGCGCTGGGGCGTTGGTTTTATTGCTTGTTTTCTGTGTGAAGGCGGCAATGGTGCCGATCCATTTCTGGCTTCCGGGAACCTACGCCAATGCGCCTGCACCGGTCGCGGCCCTGTTTGCGATCATGACCAAGGTTGGGGCCTATTCGGTGCTGCGTGTCTATTCGCTGGCCTTTGGCGACACTGCTGGTGATATGGCATGGCTTGCACAACCCTATATCCTGCCCGCTGCCCTGATTACCATTGCTGTTGGCATGATCGGTGTTTTGGCTGCAAAACGCCTCAACAACCTGATTGCCTTTGCGGTGATTGGCTCGATGGGGACGCTTTTGACAGCGATCGGGCTGTTCACCCCTGAAAGCATTTCAGCAGGCCTTTACTATTTGCTGCATTCAACATTTTCGGCCGCCGCTCTGTTTCTGATTGCCGATCTGGTGGTATCTCGTCGGGGTCAGTTTGGCGACAGCCTGAGCACCGCCCCGGTTTTCCATCAATCCGGGTTCCTTGCCGTTCTGTTCTTTATCGGGGCGATTGGCATGGCCGGTATGCCGCCGCTGAGCGGGTTTATCGGTAAATTACAGATCCTTGACGCTTCGCGCGACAGTGATGCCATGGTCTGGATCTGGTCGGTTATTCTGGTGACGTCTTTGATGTGCATTATCGGTTTTGGCCGCGCAGGCAGTGTGCTGTTCTGGAAAAGTTCATCGCTTGACGGCGAGATCGTCGTTGAAGGTGCGAAATGGCCGGTTCTACCAATCATTTCTGCATGCGGTATGCTTGGTGGGCTGGTTGCCTTGACAGTCTTTGCCGGTCCGATCAGTCACTACCTCAACGGGACTGCTGATCAGATATTTGATACGTCGCAATATATTCGAGCAGTGCTGGGCGATGGTGCCCTTGCGCAGTTTGGCCAGTAAGTGGTGTTGAAAGGATCATGATGATGAAACGTTATCTTCCCCACCCGCTGCTGTCGCTGGCTTTGCTGGTCGTCTGGGTGCTGCTGGCGAACGAAGTTTCGGCAGGTGCCGTTGTTTTCGGTGCAATCCTTGCGGTGATTATCCCCTTGATCACCGCAAGTTTCTGGCCTGCCCGGCCGAAAATTCGCAACGCGTATGCGATCTGCGAATATGGTCTTGTGGTTCTGTGGGATATTCTGGTGGCCAATGTGGTTGTTGCCGGGCTGATCCTGTTTCGCAAAACCGAAAGCCTTGAAACAAAATGCGTTGTCGTGCCGTTAGAACTGACATCGCCCGAGGCAATCACCACACTGGCCGGCACCATCACCATGACGCCGGGTACGGTCACAATTGATCTCAGTGCCGATGCCAAAAGCCTTCTGGTGCATTGTCTTCATGCCCCGGATGCACAGGGTGTGATTGATGAGATCAAAGACCGCTACGAACGCCGCCTGAAGGAGATTTTCGAATGATCGAATATGCACTGAATTTCGGCTTCGTCTGTGTGTCATTGGCATTGCTGATGAATTTATGGCGTCTGACCATGGGGCCGACAACGGCAGACCGCATTTTGGCGGTCGATACCATGGCGATTAACGCCATTGCCCTTCTGGTGATGTATGGCATCGCCAAGGGAACCGCGATGTATTTCGAAGGCGCGCTTTTGTTCGCCATGTTTGGGTTTGTTTCAACCGTGGCCTACTGCAAGTTCATCTTGCGTGGCGACATCATCGAATAAGGGAGCGTTGTGATGCCATTTATCGTCGAACTCATTATCTCGCTTCTGATTGTGATTGGTGGATTGTTTCTGCTGGTCGGGTCATTCGGGATGCTCAAGCTGCGTGATTTGTTGCCGCGCCTGCATGCGCCGACCAAGGCCAGTACCGTTGGCGTCGGGGGTGTTTTGATTGCCTCTATGCTGTATTTCTGGGTTGAGCGTGGGCATTTCACCATTCATGAATTGCTGATCACGCTGTTCATCTTCCTGACAGCCCCGATTACAGCCAACCTGATCGCCAAGGCGTACATGCTGCTGAATGTTGACCCACATTCGGATTTGCCACCCAGTAAGCAGAATGAAGGTTGGGCGACTTTTGATCCGGTCGGGCCCGAAGGCTACGATCCCAGCGAGGAATATCAGGAAAAGGAAAACTGATTTTTCCGGCTTCTGACTTTCTGGCGTATTTTTAAGAACGGCACCGTCATTCGGTGCCGTTTTTGTTAGGATACCCCCATGACAGCATTGCGTGGAACATCCGCCATGATTTTTGAAACCAACCGCCTGATTTTACGTCCCCGAACCATGGATGATTTTGACGACTGTATTGTCATGGACAAGGCGCCCGGTGTTGTCGATTTCATTCCCGGACCTTGGGAACGGGAGCGCGAACACAGGGCGTTTGTCCGAACCCGGATCAATGCGCACTATAGTGACGGGTTTGGATACTGGTCGGTCTTTGCCAAATCTGCACCAAACACCTTTATGGGCTGGGTACTTTTAATCCCCGAGGATACCGTTGGGCCGGATGTTGAAATCGGGTGGCGGCTGCATCCCGATTATTGGGGAAACGGCTTTGCGTCTGAGGCGGCCCTTGCACTGGTGCCACACGCGTTTGAAACGCTAAACTTGCCGCGTATTGTGGCCGGGATTGATCAACGTAATCATGGGTCCATTGGTGTTGCCCGTAAAATCGGGATGACGTGCCGATCAAAACCGGATGGATATGATGTGTATGTGATCGAAAACCCACAACGGTCTGATGCGTGATCAGTTGTCTGACAGAGCCGTGACTGCTAGACAAAAGGCAAGAGGGAACCTTTATCATCATGCCTGATTTTTCCATTGAAGATCAGTATTGCGGACGCATTGCTGGGATTGACGAAGTTGGTCGGGGGCCACTGGCCGGACCGGTTGTTGCAGCCGCGGTTATCCTGCCACGTGATGACCTGTTGCCCGCTGTTCTTTTGAACGAACTTAATGATTCCAAAAAGCTGTCAGTCAAAAAGCGTGATCAGCTTCATGATGTCATCATGAGCTGCGCCGAGGTTGGCATCGGTGCCGCATCGGTGCGCGAGATCGATCAGATCAATATCCTGCAGGCAACCTATGTTGCGATGCGTCGCTCAGTTGCCCATTTATCAGCCCTTCCCGATCAGGCATTGGTCGATGGTAATCGTGACCCGGGGTTGCCTTGTGCGGTTGAAACCGTGGTTAAGGGCGACAGTAAATCGCTTTCGATTGCAGCGGCATCGATCGTTGCCAAGGTGGTGCGTGATCGTGCCATGGCGCGCCTTGCTGTGCGCTATCCGTTTTTTGGCTGGGAGGGCAATGCAGGATACGGCGTGAAAAAGCACATGGCAGGCCTTGGTGATGTTGGACCAACCCCGCACCATCGCCGCAGCTTTAAACCGATTGCCAATTTGTTCGATGCAATGATGAACGGTCGTTAAGAGCATGGCCGTCACTGATGGCTATCCGGATCGTTCCTAAGCCAGTGCGATGCGATTACGCGGTGTGATTTGGGCGCGAACCAAATCGGTGCCGTCTTCGTCACGGGTAATGGCGGCAAATCCATCGCAATGTCTGATTTCAACCCGTTCATGCACACGGCATTCGGTTCGGAACTGAATATCGAGGCTTTCGGGATGAAAGTCCGGTCGATTGTTTTGTCCGGCAATCCCCAGAACCCACTGCATCAACCGCACATTATTGACGTGCCCATACAGATCAAGGTCCGACGGGCGTGCCTTGATGGTGTCGCCCGGGGAAAGCGGATCGGTGGTAAAGGGAGCGCGCAGCGGCGCATCAATCAATTTTGGGCCGGGCGGGTTCGGCAGGCGGTCGGAAATCCAGTCGGGCCATTGCGCAGCACGGCGTTCACGCAAGTCAAACATCACCCAGAAACTTTGCGCGACGCCAATCACATCACCTTTGGCATTGGTAAGACGAAAATCACGGGTGGCAACCCGGCGCGATACACCTGATGGCCATGTTTCAACCGTGATGTCTTCGCCATTGCCGGGATAGTCGCGGATATGGATGACCATGCGCGCCAGTACCCATGCGATCCCCTGATCAACCGTGTCGTCATAGGCCAGTTTTAGTATCCGGGCACCCCAGCCCGCTGCATCTTGCATGTAGTCGGCAAGGGCAGGGAGCATGACTTTGCCATTGTCGCCAATCTCTGAATAGCGAACCCGATATGTCCCGCGCCAACCGCAATTTGCGGGCAAGGGGGCATTGGCAATATGATTCCAGTCAATCGTCATCGGGCAGTCCTTTTAATACGATGGACCTTTATATGGATGATGATCGCCTGTTGGCAAATAAAGTGAGTTGTTTGGGCATCCTCGGTGACCGGTAAGCAAAACCTTTCATTGAAAAAGTGAAGGCATGTTATCTTTTTGCTTTCTGTGCTGGATTTGGGGTCTGGCGGACATTCAGACACGCTGGGGGCATCATGGCGACGCGGACATACACCAAGACCAAACGCGCAGATAAGGAACAAGATACCCATCAAAAGATCATTGATGCGGCCTTGTTGCTTTATGGTTCGGTTGGTCCTGCCGCAACAACCATCAGTGCGGTTGCAACCAAAGCATCTGTGCAGCGCCTCACAGTCTATCGTCACTTTCCCAAGGAAGCTGATTTGATGGCAGGCGCGCTAAAGGCGTGGTTTGAAAGCAGCCCGATGCCTGATCCGGCAGACTGGCGCGACCGCGTTAACCCACAAGACTGGCCCATCGCGATTTTGAGCATGCTGTATAATTATTACAGCGAGACCAGCAACGTATGGGCGGGCCTGCAGTCAGATCGTGGAAAGCTTGAGGATCTGGACAAGGCATTACGCCCTGCCGACAAACATCTTGCCCTTATCCAAGATGACATCATGCGTCGTCTTCCTGCGGCACGACGTGACAATATCCTTTGCCGGGCCGTTGTTCGCCACAGCGTACAGTTCTCGACTTGGCTGAGCTTGGCGGCCAGTGAACTTGATACGGTCGAGATTGCGGCACTGATGGATGACTGGGTGCGGCACAGTCCCTTAAGTTAATTGTGGATCGAACTTTGCAGAGCAGGCGTGTTCATCAATATGATGGAGTCTGGCGCATTTTTTTTGTGTCGCCGCGCTTTTTCTTGTTATCAGTGCGTTTGCGTTTTGCCGACATGCTGGGACGTGTTTTTACGCGATATTTCTTGCGCTCGGCGGCTTTGCGCAACAGGGCGAGAAGCCGTTCTATCGCATCCTGCTTGTTGCGTTCCTGTGTGCGATGACGCTGGGCGTCAAAGATGATCTCGCCATCGTTGGTCAGTTTGCTTCCAGCAAGTTCACGCAGGCGGTTGCGTACGCGCAAAGGAAGTTCGGTCAGGTCATCAATGCGCACGCGCATGTGAACTGCACTCGATACCTTGTTGACGTTTTGTCCGCCGGGCCCCGATGCGCGCACGAACTGAAAATTCAGATGGCGTTCATCCAGATAAAGGCCTTTTTCGATCTCAAGCATGGGCAACCGTAAAAGATTTTCAGGGCGTAACCGGGGCGGTTAACATAACTGAGTGTAGTAGTCGGCTATTAATTGAATTTCGCAATTACTGCGCCTACATTGACGTGGGTCTAGCCTGTCAGGGGCGTGACAGGCTGTAAACAGGAAATCAACGGTGCGCTTTTCGCATATTTATATTGGTCTTGGCTGGCTTGCAATTGGATTGGGCGTTGTGGGTATTTTCCTGCCGCTTTTACCAACGACGCCGTTTATGTTGTTGGCCGCTTGGCTTTTTGCCAAGGGATCGCCAAGGCTGCACGACTGGATTTGCAATCATCCCCGGTTTGGCGGCCCAATTCGTGACTGGAACAATCATGGTGTCATCAGTCGGCGGGCCAAATGTATGGCGATGTTGGCATTCTTTGTTGTGATTGCGGTGTCGCTGATCTTTGTCGAAAGCCGTTGGGTCGTGATGGTTCAGGTGCTGGTCGCTGTTCCGGTCAGTTTGTTTATCCTGTCGCGGCCATCAGAACCCCGGCTTGTGAAAGTTACAAATCCAACGGCGGGCAATCCGTAAAGCCGATCAATCTGGGGTGTTTGATCTTAGCCGGTCTTCTTGCGGCTGAGTTCGCGCTGACAGGATTCTTCAAGTTTATCAAGCTCATCAAGCGTTGCGTCAATGTCCTCACGCTGTGTGCGAAGTGCATCACGGCGTTCGTTGATTTTGGACACAAGGATGGTCAATTGGGTGATTTCGCTACGGTCGCCATCATAGAGATCAAGAAGATCACGTATTTCCTTTAATGAGAAACCAAGCCGCTTGCCACGCATGATCAGGCGCAAACGCACCCGGTCACGTTGGCTGTAAATGCGTGTTTGTCCCTGACGTTCGGGCTCTATCAGTTCCTGATCTTCGTAAAAGCGGATGGTCCGCGTGGTTACGTCAAATTCGCGGGCAAGATCAGTAATGGAGTAGCTGTCGCTCATGGGGGCTCAATGCTGTTGAGGTTTACGCTTACGTAAACTGAAAGCTACATGCTTTCCTGTGTGACGACAATCGGCAATTCTTTTGGAAACTCGACGCAAAATGTGCTGCCTTCGCCCGGCGTGCTGGTGACCGTGAGCGATCCACCGTGCCGGTCGACAATCTTTTTGCAAATTGCCAAGCCAATTCCTGTCCCGGCATAATCACCATAGCCATGCAGGCGTTTGAAAACCTCAAAAATGGTTTCGTGATATTGCTCTTCAATTCCGATCCCGTTATCGGCGACAAAAATGCGGTAGCTCTTTGGGGTTTCCTTGGCAAATACCCGTACCTTGCCATCTTCGGGGTCACTGTATTTCAGGCCATTGGATACCAGGTTCTGGAACAGCAGCAGCAATTGGCTTGCATCGCCAGTGATGGTGGGAAGGGTTCCTTCGCGGATGATATTGCCTTCGGGGGCGGACCCGGCACGTTTGAAGTTGGTTACAAGCGCATCAAACAGGGCATGTAAAGAAACCGCGTGGAACGGTTTACCATGACGTCCAACACGCGACAGGGTCAGAAGGTCGTCAATCATGCGCTGCATGCGTTGGGTGCCATCAACAGCATAATGAATGAATTCATCGGCTGTATCGTCAAGCTGGCCTTCGTACCGCCGGGCGATGAGCTGGGTATAGCTTGACACCATGCGCAGTGGTTCTTGCAAGTCATGGGACGCGGCATAGGCAAACTGTTCAAGTTCGCTGTTGGACCGTTCAAGTTCAGCCATGGTGCGCTGAATTTCCATCTCATGGCGTTTGCGTTGGGAAATATCGCGCAGAGTAATAATGTAGTGATAGCGCTCATCAGCAGAAAAATGACTGATCGCGACTTCCAGCGGTATGTTGCGGCCGCTCGACGTGCAGGCGAGAACCTCTATCACCCCGGTTCCAAGGTCGGTCAAAAGCCGATCCTTTGGCGGTGGCGACGGGGTGATGTGTTCGCTGTCAGGCAAAAGAAAGCGAATGATGTTGCGAAGTTCAGGGTCACCTTCGGGGCCGCACAGCTCCTGCGCACGTGCATTCAAAGGTTCAATATTGCCGTCATCAGACGCCACCAGAATGGCATCAATGGTATTTTGCAAAATCGCCCGGGTTCGGCCTTCGCTGCGTCTTGTTTGGGTAACAAGGTCAGCCAATTCGGCGGCCTGTTGGCGAAGTAGTCGGTCACGCTGAACCGCAAGGGTCACATCGCGAATGGTCAACGAACACAGTGTGCCGTTGCTGCTTGTCTTGATTGGATGGATGCGGATCGATTGTTCCATGCGATCAAAGCTTGCGGCAAATTGCGGTAGGGGCTTTAACGGCAGGGCCCCTTGATTAAGTGATGGGGATATAACGGCGGGCATGCCAAATTTCAGGCAGTCTTCAATCGCCTGACTGACCCGGCCTAATTTAGTTTCAGGAAAAACGTCGACAAGTTGTTTGCCAAGAACTTGATGCGGTGCAAGATCAGATCGGTTTTGCATCCATCTGTTCCAATGGCAAATCGCGCCATCCTGCGAAATCGCAAGCGATCCGGTATCTGCCGTATCAAGCAACGCGGCATAAAGTTCGGCAGCTTTGTCTGATCTATCGAGGCTGCCCGATAGCGTTCTGTGGTCCAACGATGATGGTGTCGACTTTTTCATTCACCTCGACCCGGTTAACCAAGTGAATTGGCCAGAAAACGACGGACCAATTCCCTGAGCATCTGGATTGAATCCAGATCCATAACAAACAGGACATACCCATCAATGTCATTTTGACGCAGCATGAATTGCACATGCAAGATCATCAGGACGGGTTTTTTGCCAGTTTGGCTACTTGCGTCATCTTGATCCAGCAACGACCGGCTTTCGCGTTTGCGAAATGAGGGCATTGAGCAATTTATTGGTTCACCAAGCACATTTGAAATGCTGCCAAGGCAGGCATTCAAAATGATATTGCCGACTTCCATCAGGGCTTCTTGCTCAAGATCAGTCAAGGCCTCAAGCGGAACGTCGACTTTCAAAAGGCTGCGCACCAGTTCCAGACTGCGTTCTTCGGGAAAGACCAGCATGGCCTCGCCTTTAAAAGGGCCGTCGAATGTCTGGCTTACGGCAGAAACAATTTCAGTTGGCGCCTTGGCAAGGTCAGTATCAGAAAACCGTTCGACGAAAGTAATGCGCGGAACGGTTAGTTCAACCGGTTGCTCGACCATTTCGGACAAGGATGATGCGGCCCGACCAACACCGATGTTGATCAATTCACTGATGGTGTCATGTTCGAGTTCTGTGAGGTCAATCATCGGTCCGCTTCCTTGGCCGCGATGTAGTCACGAATTTTTTCTTCGGTCGGTGGCTTTGCCAGAAAATCAACACCGATGCTTTCGGCCTTGTTCTGGATTTCTTTTTGAATATTGGCCGTCAGAAGGGCTATCACGGTATCAGGAAATTGCGCACGTAACTTCTCGCAAAGCTCAAGGCCATTCATGCCGGGCATATTGAAATCGACCAGCAGATAATCGTAGGATTTTTCCGCGACCATTCCCAAGGCCTTTGCCGCATCTTCGGCCTCGTCAATTTCCCACCCCGCAAAATTGCTGGATATGAATGCCTTGACCAGAAGCCGGGCGAATTTGCTGTCATCTATGAGCAGGACGGATTTTTGTGGGGCCATTTTGCTTCTCGGATAACCAGACGTTTGAATGTGGTGCGCAGGTTGCGCTTCTTCGTTGGTATTAACGACTTATGGTTCAATATCGGCCTTGGCGGACAGACGTATAATATGGTGAACCGCCTCATGTGCAGGCAGGGGCGTCGCAATCAGGAACCCCTGAACTTCGTCACATCCGCTGTCGCGCAGGAAGTCCATTTGTTCTATGGTTTCAACACCTTCGGCAACCACCTGTAGACCAAGATTATGGCCCATGATGATAATTGCGCGCGTGATGGCGGCATCATCACTGTCCACTGTGATGTCGCGGACAAACGACCGGTCAATCTTGATGGAATTGATCGGCAGGCGTTTAAGATACGCCAGGGATGAATAGCCCGTGCCAAAGTCATCAACCGCGATTTGCAGCCCAAGGTGGCGCAGTTCTTCAAGGATTGTAGCCGATTTCTTGATTTCCTGCATCATCACGGTTTCGGTAACTTCAAGCACGATACGTGCAGCAGGTGTATCGGTTTGTTCAAGAATACGCGCAATCGTTTGCGTGATCCGGCCTTCCATCAATTGCCGTGGTGACACATTGATCGCAATCGGAACCGGCGGGACATTCGCGGCGTCCCACTCACCAATCTGGCGGCAGACTTCCTCGAAAACCCACTCGCCGATCTTGCCGATCAGTCCGGTTTCTTCTGCCACCGGGATGAACTGCATCGGCGAAATATAGCCGCGCCCAGGATGTTTCCAGCGGATAAGCGCCTCAAGCCCGCAAATCTGGTCGGTTTTAAGGTCGACCTTGGGCTGATAATGCAGCTCAAATTGATTTTTTGCGAGGGCTTCTCGGAGATCATTTTCGATCACAAGGCGCGCCATCGCACTTTCGTTCATCGTCTTGGTAAAGAAGTGATAGGTGCCGCCACCCCCCGATTTCGCGCTATACATCGCAGTATCGGCGTTGCGCATCAATGTTGGGAAATCTTCACCATCGGATGGATAAAGCGCAATGCCGATGGATGGGGTGACAAACAGAATACGTCCCTTAATATCGAAGGCTGGTGTCAGTGCGTCAAGCACGGCCTGCGACAAATTGGCGGCATCCTGCATTTCCTTTAGATCGGGAATAATGATCAGGAACTCATCCCCGCCAAGACGCCCGACAATTTCCTGACGGCCAATGACTTTTTGCAGTCGTAGCGCCACAGCCTTGAGCAATAGGTCCCCGACATGATGTCCCAAGCTGTCATTGATTACCTTGAAACGATCAAGATCGATAAAGACAACCGCGGTTGCGCCGTGGCGTCGGTCTTTGTCATCTTGGTGTACCGCCAATGCATTTGACAGGCTGTGTTCAAGCATGCTGCGGTTCGGCAGGTTGGTCAGCGTGTCGTGGTTGGCCATATAGACCAGCTGTTCTTCATAGCGCTTGCGCACGGTTATGTCGTTTAGAACAGCTGTAATGAGCGGCGTTGCCGCATCAGGGATCGGGCGGAAAGCAAAAGAAACGTCAATCTCGCGTTGGTCTATCCGAATGATGGGTAAGATGATGCGTTTTTCTGTTATCTCAACGCTCGGATCATATGCGGCGAGTTCTTCAAGGGTGTGTTCAAGTGTCGGAATTGATCGCGGGGCGATGAATTCCTGCAAGGCGCGTCCTTGGGGTGTTTCATCACGCATCAAACCCAATAGGGACCGGATGGCAGCATTGTATTCGACGATACGACCTGTCGGTGAGATCGTCAGAATCCCGTCAGCAACATTTTGAACAATGGCGTTAAGTTGCGATTCACGGTCTCGAACTTGCTGTTCCGTAACGCGCAGCTTGGTGAGGTTTGTCGAAATGCTGTCGATCAGATTGCGCGTGGTATGCAAAATCATACCCAGCTCATCGCGGTCATGTTTGGCTGGGACGACGATGCTCTGGGGGTCGGGATGTTGCGGGTTAATCTTGCGCAGTGTGGCCGAAATACGCAAGAGCGGTTTGGTCAGTGTCGCATAGAAAAACGCAACCAATACCAGCCCCAAAAGCAGATTTCGTAAAATACCTGATGCCAGGATGCGTGTTGCACGATTGATAAAACCCTCGGCAATCAGGTTGGTATCGATTTGAATACTTAAATATCCGACCAGTTCTCTGGTCGGACCTGTTTCAAGACGAACATCATATTCCTGATTGTCACCAAACATTAGTCTGGTCAGCAGGGACCGGCTGGAACTGCTTGGTGGCTCCGAATGGCGGGCAAGGACATTATCGAAATTGTCGCGCAAGACCGCTTCATAGACCGGCTCATATTCAAACAAGCCGGCAATAACGCGCGAGGCCAGATTTTCATCAAGACCGTACGCCGCCTGTGTCGCGGATTCGCGCAAGGTCGCCAGAACCTGATTAACGGTACGGTCAATCAGGGTTTGTTCTTCGCGAAGATCAAGGGTGATTTGAATAGCACTGAGCAGCAGGCCAATAAGCAGGGTAATGGCGACCGCAATGCGTGCCTGTTTTACAGACAGGCGATCCAGCCACTTAAGTTGTTGCTGATCAAGGTTTTCGTTAGACACCCCGAACCCCAAATATTCACTTTTCCCAATCAGTTAAAAGCACACTATGGCGTTGTGTTGTTAAAAGCAATTGTCCCAAGGCCCTAAGAACTGGAAAAGAGCAAAGAAATCTGTATGGTCTGCGCAGAATTTCGAAGGTAAATATCCTATATCTTGCTGGCCGATGTTTCTGCACTGCATCAAACTGGCAATACTACGCAAAAAAATGGGGTTTTAATGGAGTTGCACACAAAGGCCGTGCGTGATAACCCAATGCCCGAGAGAGAACAAGGCCAAGCGCGGGTGCAGCCGCAATCTGGTCCAGCAACCTGTACGGAGTTACACCATGACCTATGTGGTGACGGAAAACTGCATCAAGTGTAAGTATCAGGACTGCGTCGAGGTTTGCCCCGTCGATTGCTTCTATGAAGGTGATAACTTTTTGGTTATTCATCCTGACGAATGCATTGATTGCGGTGTCTGTGAGCCGGAATGCCCCGCAGAGGCTATTATTCCTGATACGGAACCGAACTTGGATAACTGGTTGGAAATCAACCGGAAATTCGCCGAAGTCTGGCCGAACATTACCCGTAAAGGGGATGCGCCGGCTGATGCGGACGAGTGGAATGGCAAAACGGGTAAAACCGAAATGCTCAGTGAAGCACCTGGTAAAGGTGACTGATCAGGTCGCATAACCATCAAGAATTAAACCATATTTGGGTCAGGCCAGTGTTGGTATTTGGCCCTTTGCATGGCTGCATTGAGCTGGTGACACGGAAAAATTCTGTGAAACACCGGCTCTTTGTGTTATTGTCTCCAACTCGCGTTTAAGGGCTCGACAGGCTCGTTCCGAATTTACCGGATCCCCGTTTAATATCCCCTGTCTGAAACCGCGACTTTGCCAAAAGCTTGGTCGTGTGCAGCTCTTCGCGTCACTGGGTCTATAGTGTTACAGTTGAATGACCAGGTCTCATACGGCCGGAAGGATGCTTGATGTCGGATAAGTTGCCCTTTACTGTTGGCGATTACGTTGTTTACCCCGCGCACGGTGTTGGCTGTGTCGACGGCTTGGAAACCCAGGAAATCGCGGGTCAGGAATTGCGCCTTTATGTAATTACCTTTGAATCCAGCCGCATGACTTTGCGTGTGCCGGTTAATAAGGTGGGCAACTCGGGTCTCCGTAAGCTTTCCTCTAAAAAGCAGATGGACTCCGCACTTATTACCCTTAAGGGGCGTGCACGCGTAAAACGCACAATGTGGTCGCGCCGTGCACAGGAATACGAAGCAAAAATCAATTCAGGCGACCCTGTTTCCATCGCAGAAGTCGTGCGCGATCTTCATCGCAGTGCAACCCAGCCGGAACAGTCGTTCTCTGAACGTCAGATTTACGAAGCAGCCTTTGAGCGCCTCGTTGACGAACTGGCTGCGATTGAAAAAATCGATAAGGACAAGGCATCTGGCAAACTTGAAAAGCTTTTGTACAAAGCTGCCTGATTGCAGACGTCTCCTTACACACCTATTTATAAAAACCGGCCCACAAGGTATCCTTGATATCCTCGGGGCCGGTTTTGTTTTTGTTTTAGGCAGGTTACAGCGATGAGTGCAGTTCTGGCGCCGATTAAGCCGGCAAAAAGAATCTGGGTTGTCGGCGCGATCAATGGTGATCATGACGCGTTGCGGGCAGTTCATCAAAAGCTTGCCCCGCGCATCACCCCGGGCGACCGGCTGGTCTATCTTGGGAATTACTGGGGCGATGGATCGGGTGAAACTGTCATCGCCACCATCAACGAGCTTCTGTTGTTTCGTCGCTACTTTATTGCGATTGACGGCATTGATATCGCTGACATCGTTTTTCTGCGTGGTGCATCAGAAGAAATGGTCACCAAGTTGCAACAAATCCAGTTTGCTCCTAACCCGGGTGAAGTTTTTGACTGGATGTTGACGCGCGGTGTTGCTGGTACGATCCGGGCCTATGGTTTTGATCCGGTCAATGTGCAGTCGATTATGCGTCAAGGCGCGCACGCTATTTCGCAATGGACCTCACAATTTGCCGATGCGCTGCGTCGTCACAGCGGCCACAGTGCTCTTTTGGCCGATCTTAAGCATGCGGCCTATACCACAGACGGTCGGCTGATCTTTGTCCACGCGGGCCTTGACGGATCGCGTCCTTTGACCGGACAGACCGATACGTTCTGGTGGGGCGGGTCGATGTTCGAAAGCATCACCGACCGGTACTACGATTGTGCCCGTATTGTGCGCGGCGCATCGGGTAGTCAAACCGGTTTAATTGAACGTGAATTCACCCTGTCACTTGACCATGGTGCGGGGCGTGGTGGGTCGCTTTTGGCACTGGCTCTTGACGGTCAGGGTAAGGTTTCTGATCGCATCGAAAGCATTTAAATACCTTGGCCTTGCCGCTGGTTGGTCAGGACGGTCATTTGAATACGAAAAAAGGCAGCATGTGATTATGCTGCCTTTTGGTGTTTTGTCTGTTGGCGGCCTTGGCTTGTTAATGCCTCACGACTTTGACCAAAGCGTTGGGGGCTGGGGCCTCGCCTGCGGTCAGGCCGTTAATGGTCGCAAATGTTGCGGCCGGCTCACGGTCAACCTGCATGTCATCAATAAACGTTTGCAAGCTATATTCCGGATTTGCTGCCCGCACCTTGATGCGAAGTGGCGTGTTGACCTGTTGTTCCTGAGGGGTCAATGGACGGAAGCTGTATGTCGTGCGGCGGAATGCGACGTTATATGAGTCTGCCTTGTCCAAAGGCATGATGAACAAGAACTGATAGGTCGAGTCTTCATGCCGGATAACGACCACGCGCAACCGCGCCGCGCCAGAGCTTAGTGAAACATCAGCACTTCCGGTCGCAGCTTCCTGACCGTTAATATCAAGCATTTCGATATTCTGAAGTGTTATCTGTTTTGAAAATGCGCTTTTAAGATAGTTATCGAGGCGCATGTCTCGCGCTTGGGGTGCTCCTTCAAAGACGATTTGCGCCCCTTGTTTGTCGCGCGCGACCACAGCCGTTGGCTGATTGATCATGGAAAAATCATCGGGAACTTCAAACCGGAAGTTAAGCGGAACATGAACGAATTCCGGACCATGAATATAACCCTGGTCCGGGCCGTCGCCATACAGGATACCATCAATGGCGGTCATGTATCGCACGGTGCCCAGCTCCGGGTTGGCAACCGGGGTGACATTGGCCTGCGCATGGGCTTGTTGGATGCGGTCAAGTGTACGCGGGTGTGTCGCCATGAAATCAAACTGATCGACATCATCGGGTGAACGTCCCGCAAGCACGGCCTGAAGGCGCGAATGCGCACGCAGCTTTTCAAGGAAGGTTGCCATGGCGTCAGGGTCATATCCGGCACGCGTGATATAGCGCACGCCCAGCATGTCTGCTTCCAGTTCATGTTCACGCGAGAAGGATTTCAAATAAGCGTTCGCACCGGTGCCAATAATCTCCCCAGCGCCATTGCCGATGGCAACCGAAAGCCCCCCAGCCAAAATCTGGGTAATCATGCCGCGGCTATATCGCTGAGCTGAATGGCGGGCCACCACATGGCCGATTTCATGGGCAAGAACGCCTGCAAGTTCTGCCTCGTTTGAGGCAAGTGCAGTAAGCCCGCGCGTGATGTAGACATATCCGCCCGGAAGCGCAAAGGCGTTGATGACAGGGGAATCAAGAACCGTGAATGTAAACTTCTCATCGGGCGTTTCTGACACGGCGACCAGCTTTTCACCGATTTTAGTGACATAGGCTGGCAGGTCCTTTTCATCGTATTTCCCGCCAAATTCCTTGACCATTTTCGGGTGTTCCTGTGCCCCGATCTTGCGTTCTTCGTCCGGCGACATAAAGGCGGTAAAGCTGTCTTCACCGGTTGCGCGATTGGTCGAACACCCGGCAAGGCCAACCGTAAGAGTGGCTGCCGCAAACAATGCCGCCACGTGTCGTTTGTGTATGGAATGCAGCCAACCCATTGATGTCTTTCCTCTTGTCGCTTTGCCGCGTAAGTTTGAATCAAACGCCAGACAGAATTTCATGAGAATTGGTAACGCGTGTTGCAGAACCGATCAACACATTCGCAGTCTTTATCCTACGCGGTGAAATTGGGAAATTTTACGGCCAAGGTGGTGCGCGTTTTCAAAGTGATGTTGGTTTTACTGGTTTCTTTGATGCCAGTCAGGAGCGCTCAAGCAAGCGATTGGCGCTGTGGTGCCGGTGTGAATTCTGATGGTGCTGACGGTATGGTTGCCGGGAACAGGTCATTGTCGTGGAGTACGTATCAGGTGTTGCCTCCTGTTGCGGTCGATCAGCTTTTTGCACCCGATTTTGTAAATCAGCCGCTTCGACTGTCTGATATCGCGTTTGTACCGCAGTTCGAGGCCGCAGTAGTCAACTGGCTGAAAAAGGCCAGTCAGGAACCAGTGGAAATTGCCAAGATAACAGCAAAGGCAGATTACTTTGATCGTCTTCCTGTCCGCATTCGCAGTGGTTCTCCAAACTCCTTTCTGATCTGGCAGGAAGCGCTTCTGTCAAAGGGGTTGGCATTGCTGATGCCTGAAACTTCCGATGATATGGCCCGATTGATTGCAGCAGAAGATGCCGCCATTTCCAATGGGCTGGGTATGTGGCGCGATGATGCGATGGATGAGCCTCCTTATGTTGTTGCAGGTGCCTCAGACAAAACCTTGTGGGGGCGATCAAACCTTGCGGATGTAAAAGATGCGATTGGCCAGTTTGTCGTGGTTGATGCAGTTCTTGTCAGTGTCGAGCATCAGGAATGGCGCAGTTACCTCAATTTCGGGCAGGACTGGCGACATGACTTCACCATCGCGATTGGTTCTGATCTTCGTGATGTATTGGTCGGCTCTAAAGAAGCTCTTGATGATTGGATTGGTCGGAAGGTGCGGGTTCGAGGTGTCATAGAAAGCCGTGGCGGTCCTTATATTGCACTTCGAAACATCAATTGGTTGTGCGTTGAGGCACAATAGGTGCTTGTTATTGCCGTCAAAATCATGAGAAAGCTAATTTCTGGCGTTTACCAAACTCAATGAATGAGGTCCCCACGTGCTTTATCCAGACGTTACTCCCCACGCAACTGGCTGGCTTGCCCGTGACGATGGTCATGAAATATATTGGGAAGAGGTCGGCAATCCGGAAGGCATTCCGGTTGTTTTCCTGCATGGCGGGCCCGGGGCCGGGATCTCGGTCAACAGCCGCCGTTTCTTCGATCCTCAAAAATATCGGGTGATTTTGCTTGATCAGCGTGGTTCCGGGAAATCAAAACCGTTTGGCAGTCTTGAAAACAATACCACAGATCATTTGATTGTGGACATTGAAGCCCTGCGGGAAAACCGTGGCATTGATCGTTGGTTGGTGTTTGGCGGGTCGTGGGGGTCGACATTGGCGCTGGCATATGGGCAAGCCCATCCCGAGAATGTTCGTGGGTTCGTTTTGCGTGGGATTTTTCTGTGCCGGGAAACGGAAATTGCCTGGTTTATGGACGGCATGGGGCGTTTCTTTCCGGAAGCGGAGCGTAAATTTATCGAGATTGCTGGATTCCAGAAAAATCCGGGTTGGCAGAAATTGCTTGATCGCTATGCCGATATTTTTGCGGGAAAAGAGGGCGAAGATATCGCAATTGAAGCAGCCCGTGTCTGGTCTGCATTCGAAGCAACCTGCTGCACCCTGTTGCCCGACGATGGCTTGGTCGAAGATTTCGAGGGTGACCAGATCGCATTGGCCTTGGCAAAACTTGAACATCATTATTTTGTAAATCGGGGCTTTTTTGAACCAGATCAGCTTTTGCGCAATATAGGACGCATTTCGCATTTGCCTGCGATCATTGTGCAGGGGCGCTATGACGTTGTTTGTCCGCCGACCTCAGCATTTTCATTGCATGCGGCTTGGCCCGGGGCTGAGATGTTCGTGGTTGATGATGCTGGTCACGCCGCAAGCGAACCTGGGATTGTTCGTGAACTGGTTCGGGCAACTGACAGATTTGATGGCTCTCGGTTTGCGGGAAAATAGGATTTTCGTTCCAATGTTTGATTGTGTCTGTTAAATCCTTGGCTAGAATATCTTATTGATTGATCTGATGGGGACTTGATTGATGAAGCTGGGCTTGGGGAAACTGCTTGCAGTTTGTGTCTTTTTTGGTTTTTTGGGTACTGCGCACGCGCAGCAGATTTTGGGTAATAACAACGATTCTGGGCTGCTTGAGTTCTCGACCGGCATGGTCGATATCACTCAGGATGAAGAAGCTGCCGAGTTTCGTCTTGATTACCGCGCCCAGCACGCAATGTTTGATGTGACCCGCCCGATTGGCGGTGTGATGGTAACGTCGGAAGGTGCCGTTCACGGATATGGCGGTTTGGCCGTTGACGTGCTCTGGGGGGATCACTTCGTGTCGAGTGTCTATACCTCTGTCGGGGCATATCATCAGGGGAACGGTGAAGACCTTGGTCATTGGATCGAGTTTCGCTCTGGTCTTGAGCTTGGGTTCCGCTTTGACAGCCACGAACGTCTGAGCCTTGGCATCTCACACATCTCGAATGCGAGTATCGGCGATGAGAATCCGGGTACAGAAATTCTGTCTCTGACCTATTCGTTCCCGATCGAACGCATTTTTGAATAGTCGCTTTTAGCGATCAAACATTCATCTTTGACCGATTTGCCTAAGTGTATGATGTGGCCTGTCCGACTATAGGGTCACGTTACAGGGTATCGAAGGGCAAATCGGTTATCTTTTGATGCTGTCACAGTTCATTGATTTTATGACTTTATTGCGCTGAACAATGATCAGGTGAAATCAAGACAGTCTGACGCCTCGTGATCAGGAAAGCTGCTGATTGATCACACTTTGATTTGCTGCTAAGTCAAGGCTGCCTTTGTGCAGCGCGCCCGTAGCTCAGCAGGATAGAGCACCAGATTCCTAATCTGGGGGCCGTGGGTTCGAATCCCGCCGGGCGCGCCAAATTCCTATTTTCCCTTAATATATGTCCCCATAAAGTACATTAAAGTCGGCACGTTTCGGGCTTGCTAAGCATGGTTTTGTGTTTAGGTAAGGGTAGGCGGCAATCTCTACATCTTATGAGTGTGCGGGGATAAAACTTTGCTCGGCTTGAAAAGAAGGTCCATTCTTCACATATCCGTAATAGGTGCGGCACGCATAAAACCGCCAAACAGGGCCGCTATTGCATATCGGTCGGGAGGGTATCGTGAAGAACTGGATCAGACTTCCAAATAGCGAAGGAAACTGCATTTCAACACCGGATGGTGGCTCTGGACAAAAACTGTATCAGCGAGAAGTTGGCCGATCCGGTTTTCGGGGACCATCCGCCCAAATTTACCACAAGCATCCACCTGCGGGTTGGTCGACTTTTGAAGGGCCATTGCGCCCACGTGCTTTTACGCTTGGTAAGCTCGCCGCGGGGCCTGCGTGCCCGCTTCAGGCGCGGCGTGTTTTGTTTAATGATGCGATGGAAGTTCGGTACTGGAAAACCGATAGCAGAATGCATGCGTTAGCACGCAACGCTGACGGTGATATGCTTTTGTTCGTACACGAAGGCGCTGGGGAACTGTTTTGTGATTACGGACATCTGTCCTATCGCGATGGGGATTATATCCTGTTGCCTCGTGGAACGGCATGGCGGGTTGAGCCAGAAGGTACTTGCGAATTTATGATGGTAGAAGCAACGGGGGATGCATTTGGTCTGCCGGACCCAAACAATGTACCCGGCGGCGTTTCTGTGGATCCGATGCGCTTTACCCTACCCAGCATTGATGATGCGTTTCGCGCCCAGCAAGATGATGCCTTTTGGGAAATCCATATCAAACGCCGTGGGGCGATTTCAACACTGACATATCCCTATAACCCGCTTGATGCCGCAGGCTGGGAAGGGGATTTATGTGTTGTGAAGCTGAATTGGCGTGATTTGGCGCAACGTCGGGCACCCGGGCAAAAGATTCCGCCTGCCGCTCATTGCACGTTTGTCACCAGCAATATGTCGGTTAGCACCTTTGTGCCCAAGGTTGGTGAGGGGCAATCGGGCATGCTGCGCGTACCATTCTATCATTCCAACGAGGACGTTGATGAATTCGTGTTCTACCATCGCGGCGAGTTTTTCAGTCGCGGTGACATCAAGGCCGGTATGGCAACCTTCCACCCCAGTGGTTTCCCGCATGGCCCGCATCCATGTTCCTATCAGGAAAAAATGATAGAAGCCCCGGTGGAAACGGACGAAGTGGCGGTTATGATCGACAGCCTAGCTTTCCTGAATGTCGATGAAACGATTCCCGATGGTGCTGAATGGAAAGCTTATGTGAAAACTTGGGAAAAAGCTCAGGAAACGCTATAAGCTCTTGATCGGGATCATCGGGCAGTGGCAATGTTATCGTCGCGAGATTTGAGCGCGGCGATGGCCAAAACGTTAATGATTTTGTCAGCTTGTCGCGGTAGCTTATGATTTGATCAAGACACAGGCCCTATGGTGTCAAAACAGTCCAAACACCAGACGTTCCGATAGATGGTCGTTGTGGTTTCGCAAAACGTGCAAGCGGCTCAAAAATTATTGTTACCGGAACAGGTTGACCAAAGCCGATAATGACCAAACAGAAGATTGTCCAATCCGTAAGTCATAAAACTCCTGATGCGCCACAGGCATCAGAACATCCGTTGGCATGTCTGCCGCAAAGTTTTCTTTCGCGCGGCGCACGCACACCGTTCACCAGCAAAAGCCTACGATATGCGCGCGTGGCTGAGGGCAAGGGTGGACGCGCCATGGTCAATTTGCCAGGTCTTGCCGGCGGGCTCGGGACATATGAGTTGCCCCTTGATACCCTGCGTGAGGTTTTTGATCTTTCGGTTCATGACAGGATGTTGTTTGACCGTCTGCTGGAACTTGAAACCTTGCGTCCGAACACGGTTCTTGAGCAGGCGCGCGCTGTTGCGATTACCGGCGTTGGTGGTGTCGAACTAGCACGGGTGAACAATGCGCGCGGCCAGGAAGAAAAATCATCTCGTGAACTTGGCCAGCTTGCCGTTTTGCATCAGGCCTTGCTTCAGCTCGGTGGTGCTGCCGTTCAGGACATGAAGCGCGAAGAGCTGCTGACGATGGAAGGGCAGATCCGTGCCCGCAAAGCGCTGAACCGTTTTTCCTCGGAACACAAGGTTGCCAATGACACCATCATCGACAGTCTTGGCGAGTGGAGCAAAATGTCGGCACCGGTCGGCTTGGCACTTGACGGGTGTCAGGGACCGTTGCGTGTTTTGGTCGCCGATCTTAAAAAGTTTGCATCAGATGTTGAGGAATGGGCCAATTCCGAACAGGCCGATTTCCGGTTTATGGCAGGGCGTATCAGTAGCGCGACCAAGGCAACCTGTGATCACGCGATGAAGCTGATCAGTCAGGTTGATGGTTGGAACAATGAACTTGGCAAGGTCCTGACCAATTGGGAGCGTGCCAAGAAAGATATTGCTAAAATGATTGATCATCTTTGGTGGTTGCTTGATGGCTGGCAGGAACTGATTGATCTTTGGCAAAAACGCCCGGTAAATGACCGCGTGCGCCAACGCGAAATCATCGAAGAGGTCGCAAGTTTCACACCGGTTCTTCCAATCGATGAAATCTCAGTTGAAGAACAGCCATTCTGGATTGATGTCCGCGTGAACCAGATGTTGTGGGCTGGTGAATTGCGTAAATTGGGTAGTGGTGAAATTGATGCGGATATGGTGGATCGTCTCGAGCGCTTCAGGAGACAGTCTGCATGAAGATTGAAGAGGCCGGAAAACTCGGTGCTTCGCAGCTCGGTCAATTGTTCGAATCCCTTAGCGGTTCTGAAATCGCCCGGTTTACCCGTGCGATCGAAAGCGACCGTGTCGATCCGAAGCTTCCCCTTCCGCATGAAACAATCCTGCAAATCCTGCGTCCGCGTCTGGCGTCTCTCAAACCGGAACGTTATCCCACACCGATGCGCCAGTTTTGCGATCCGATCGAAGATCTTTTGACGTCAGCAATGCCAAGTGACAAAAGCATTCGCATCAGCCGATCGTCGTTAATGCCGATCTGGAACTTTGTCAGCAGTGCCGCCGGACCCGAATTCCAAAAGGCGATGCGCGATATCGAGATCGCGGCCGCCGCGCGCAATGCTGATAAACTTGCCGCTGCTGAAAGAACGCTTTGGAAGCTGGGCGCACGTTGCATCGAAGATGAGGTCGAAGCGTCTCATAACGGCGTAAAGCAGGAACGCGCCCTTGCAACCCGGCTTGGGTCACGCCTTCATCTTAAGGCCCTGATCGAGATGGGTCAGATTTTGAACGTTGGCGAAGAGATCGCGCAAGTTCGTGATCGGTTCCCGTCCGCACCGATACGTGCACTTGACCCCAATGATGTTTCCTGGTTGCGTGACCGGTTTGTTGAAATTTCCGAAGCCAAACCGGGGCTGGAGCCGATGTTCCTGCTTGCGGTGCTGGCCCGGCTTTTACGCCCGAGTGAATTGTTCAAGCTGATCCGCGTTCTTTCGAACAAGGCAGATGACCGTACCATCGAAAAAACCAATCTTGCGGAAACCGGCGACCTGATCATTGATCTGCTCGCAGAAACCGTAACCGAGATTGAAGAAGGGGTCGGGACTGGCAAGGACGAAGCCCATATTCTGTCACTTGCACGTTGGTATGCATCTGAATTTACGCGCATCACCCGCGAATTTAAAATCCGCAAGGACGGTCGCTGGGGCGAAAAGCTGCTTGAAACACGCCGGCGCGTGTCAAAGGCGTTGGCAAATACAATGTTCGGGGCAACACCTGAACGCGTAATTGATGCCTTGCCAAAACTTGAAGTGCGTCAGGGGCCAGGTTCAGGCGCGAAAGGACTGGCAAGGCCAATCTTTGCTCAGGATTTTGATGATGAGAAGGTTCTGGCGGCTGAAAAGTCGGCAGAAGCCATCGCCGAAACAGCACGCATTTCCGATGTGCTTGCCGCACAAAGCTCGGCGGCCAAGGCGGTTGTGGAACTTAAGAAAAAGCTCAACCAGATTGGTCGTGCGGGCGTTGACGGCATGGGTCGCTTAGCCCCTGAAGAAATCCCGGTTGCCCAGCGAAACCTTATGGCGACGGTACGTTTACTTGAAATTGTCGATGGCCCCGAAGATGCTGATGTTTTACGTCGACGTGGCATGTCAGCCTTGCGCGCGCTTCAAGGGCAGAAGGCAGGTTAAGGAGCCTGTTTTCTGATGTCTTGAATGTTGGCGATGATCGAAACTTTTGGCCTTAAGGCTTGAGTTTTGCTGTGACTTCAAGCTGATCCAGCCATCCCATGAAGGCGCGAATTTTTGGAAGACGTGATCGGCTGGTGGGGCTGGTCGCATAATAATGAAATGGGCTTGCCTGTGGTGGGCCGAACGGGGCAATAATCCGGCCGTTCTTGAGCTCGTCTTCAATGGCAAATGTCGGGAGGAGTGCAACACCCAGTCCGGCTGCCGCCGCCTGCATGGCCATGGTGAAATGTTCGAACTTCGGCCCGTTTTCTCCATCAATATCTGTAAATCCACTTGCGGCAAGCCAGTCAGCCCAGCCGCGTGGTCGGGTTGCGATATGAAGCAGGGGGAAGTGGCGTAAATCATCGGTGGTTGGCGTATGATTAAGCTTGCTGGTCAATTGTGGTCCACAGATTGGAACCATTTCCTCGCCGTGCAAAATATGGGCATCTAGCCCCGACCATTGGCCGTCACCAAACAGAACCGCGATATCGATTTGTTCGCGGTCAAAATCGGGCATGCCGATGCGTGAAATGAAATTGATCACGATATCGGGAAATTGGGCGCGAAAGGCTGGCAACAAAGGGATTAGACAGCGCGAGCCAAATGTTGGTGGGGCGGCAACGGTCAAAACACCACTTTCCGATCCCCCCGACAGCAACGTCAATGTTGCACTTTCAAGGTGATCAAGGGCCGGGCGGATGGATTGCAGATAATTTTCGCCCTCAGGGGTCAGGACAAGTCGCTGCTTTTCACGGTTAAACAGTTTGCAGCCCAACCAGTCTTCAAGTCCCTGTATCTGACGACTGATCGCACTTTGCGTCAGATAGAGTTCTTCTGCTGCACGCGACGCACTGCCAAAACGTGCTGTTTGCTCAAAACAGCTTAGGGCCTTCAGGCTGGGGATGCGGCGGCTCACGATTTGGTCCTGTTTTTAATGTAATTAACCTAGTTCATGAGTTTTATGCATAAACTAAATCACTTTTATCATTTGCAACTTGATCTGCCAATTCCTAGCTTACCCCTATAAGCGATAAGCTTTCAGGGGTAATGTCGTCTCGCCCTTCTATGACGTTACCCCTGTTTTGTTTTCATTAATTTCATAAGAGGATCAGGCATATGGCCAGCCGCGCACCTTTTCACTGGGAAGATCCGCTCCTGCTTGAAGATCAGTTGAGCGAAGAAGAGCGCATGATCCGCGACGCGGCGCGCGCATATTGTCAGGAAAACCTCCAGACCCGTGTTCTCGAAGCCAACCGCCACGAGATTTTCCATCGCGAAATCATGACCGAAATGGGTGAGCTTGGCCTGCTTGGCCCGACGATCCCTGAAGAATACGGCGGGCCGGGTGTCAACCATGTGGCCTATGGTCTGGTGGCGCGCGAAGTCGAACGTGTGGACTCGGGTTATCGTTCGGCAATGTCGGTGCAAAGCTCGCTGGTGATGCATCCGATCTTTGCCTATGGCAGCGAAGAGCAGCGCAAAAAATATCTTCCGAAACTGGCAACCGGCGAATGGGTTGGTTGTTTTGGCCTGACCGAGCCAGACCATGGGTCCGATCCGGGCGGCATGAAAACCCGTGCGCGTAAGGCTGACGGTGGCTTTACCCTTTCGGGGGCCAAGATGTGGATCACCAACAGCCCGATTGCGGACGTATTCGTTGTTTGGGGCAAGGATGACGACGGTGTCATTCGCGGCTTTATCCTTGAAAAAGGTATGAAGGGTCTGTCGGCACCTAAGGTCGAAGGCAAGTTTTCACTGCGTGCCTCGATCACAGGTGAGATTGTTATGGACAATGTCTTCGTGCCCGAAGAAAACATGCTGCCGAATGTTAAGGGCCTTGGTGGACCGTTTGGCTGTCTGAACAAGGCACGCTACGGTATCGCATGGGGTGCCATGGGTGCAGCAGAATTCTGCTGGCATGCTGCACGTCAATATACTCTTGACCGCAAACAGTTTGGTCGTCCATTGGCCGCCAATCAGTTGATCCAGCTGAAACTGGCGAACATGCAGACCGAAATCACGCTGGGTCTTCAGGGGGCTTTGCAGTTAGGTCGTATGCTCGATGCTGGAACGGCGGCACCTGAATCGATCTCGCTGATGAAGCGTAACAACTGCGGCAAGGCACTTGATATTGCCCGTGTATCGCGGGATATGCACGGCGGCAACGGTATTGCAGACGAATACCATGTTATTCGCCATGCGATGAACCTTGAAGCTGTGAATACTTACGAGGGAACGCATGACATTCATGCTCTGATCCTTGGTCGTGCTCAGACCGGTATTCAGGCGTTCTCGTCCGAAGGCTAAGTTAAGGTCTCGGCGGGCGGTTGCGTTAAGCTTCCGCCCGTTTTGAGTCCTGATCGCATATTCTGTTTTTGATATTTCCGGGATAAATAGATGACAGGCGCGCTTTCTGGCATTCGTGTGCTCGACCTTTCTCGTGTGCTGGCAGGGCCTTGGGCCAGTCAGACGCTGGCCGATCTGGGGGCTGAGGTCATCAAGATCGAACGTCCCGGCGCCGGGGATGACACCCGTGGCTGGGGCCCGCCCTTTGCCAAGGACGAAGCCGGAAACGATACCACCGAAGCGGCCTATTACCTGACGGCAAACCGGGGCAAAAAATCACTGACGGTCGATATCACCAAACCCGAAGGTCAGGATATTGTCCGCAATCTGGCGGCCGAAAGTGACGTGGTTCTGGAAAATTTCAAGGTCGGCGGCCTTGCCAAATATGGCCTTGATTATGCGTCGCTTGCCAAAATCAATCCCAAGCTGGTTTATTGTTCGATCACCGGATTTGGTCAGGATGGCCCGTATAAAGACCGGCCGGGGTATGATTTCATGATTCAGGGCATGGGCGGCCTTATGAGCATTACCGGCGCACCTGATGGCGTGCCGGGTGGTCAGCCGGTGAAGGTCGGGGTTGCGGTGGCCGATATCTTTACCGGCCTTTACGCCACCATCGGCATTTTGTCCGCGCTCCGCCATCGTGATGCGACGGGTGAAGGTCAGCATATCGATTTGGCATTGCTGGATGTCCAGACGGCTGTGCTTGCCAATCAGGCGATGAACTATCTGACAACCGGCGTTGCACCCGGTCGCCTTGGCAATGCCCATCCCAATATTGTGCCCTATGAAGCGTTTCCGTCTGCTGATGGCTATTTGATTTTGGCGGTGGGTAATGACAGCCAGTTTAGAAGTTTCTGCGAAGTTGCGGGCTTGAATGATCTTCCTGCTGACACGCGGTATGCGACCAACCGGTCGCGCGTGGCAAACCGCGAAACGCTGGTGCCGATGATCCGTCGGGCCATGGTCACCAAAACCACCGATGAATGGATTGCGGTGCTTGAAAAGGCCAACGTGCCATGTGGCCCGATCAATACCCTTGATCGTGTGTTTGATAACCCGCAAGTTCAGCATCGCGGCATGATCCGCTATCTTGATCACCCGGTTGCTGGTAAAGTTCCAACGGTTGCAAATCCAATCAAGTTTTCCAAAACGCCAATTTCCGGTGAGACAGCCGCTCCGACGTTGGGACAACATAGTGATGAAATCCTGCGTAAGGTTGCTGATCTAAGTGACGAGCAAATCGAAAAACTTCGCAGCGCCGGAATTATCTGATTATCCATTTTGGTGGGCTGTTTCGGTTTAAACACGCATTGGTTTACGTCGAATAGATGGTAAATGGGCGATTTGTGCGGTGCACAAAATTTTAAAAACCCTTGATTTAACGCAACCAAAGCCTTTCTGATCAAAGATCGTGCGTGGATGTTGCGGAACTTCTTGAATTTTACGTGTTTTTGCTCAAGGTGAATTGCAACTATCTGAATATTTTATATCCTTTTAAAAAATACAAATCGGGGATGTGCATGTCAGAAGTTGTGATTTCTGCTCAGTCGGTCAGTAAAACCTTTGGCGCGGGAGCCGATAAGGTTACCGCCCTTGACGACGTATCGGTTGATATCTTTCAAAATGAATTCTTCACAATGCTGGGCCCGTCAGGCTGTGGCAAAACCACTTTGCTGCGGCTGATCGGCGGGTTTGAGCAGGCAAGTGCCGGGCAGATTTTGCTCGAAGGGCAGGCGTTAAACGATTTGCCGCCGTTCAAACGTCCGATCAATACCGTGTTTCAATCCTATGCGCTGTTCCCGCATTTGACGGTGCGTCAGAACATTACCTTTGGCCTGGAAATGAAATCGATATCGCGTGCGGAGGCAAATGCGCGGGCCGATGAAATGTTGGAGTTGGTGCAGCTTGCCCAATACGGTGATCGTTCACCCAGTCAACTTTCCGGCGGGCAGCAGCAACGTATCGCCCTTGCGCGCGCCCTTGCCCCCGCACCAAAGGTGTTACTTCTTGATGAGCCTCTTTCGGCCCTTGATCTGAAATTGCGCAAGGAAATGCAGATCGAACTCAAACGTCTGCAAACTGAAACCGGTATTACCTTTGTCTTTGTCACCCACGATCAGGAAGAAGCACTTGCGATGTCCGATCGCATTGCTGTGATGCAGTCTGGTAAAATCTTGCAGGTTGGCGCGCCGCGTGAAATTTACGAACAACCGACCCATCGCTTTGTTGCTGACTTTATCGGGGACAGCAATTTCCTGCGGGGGGATTTGGTTGACGGGGCAAATGGCGGGCATGCAATCAGCTTTGGTGAAGGTCAGGTGATCAATCTGGCGCAGGATGCTAAATCCGACAAGCTCAAGGATGTGAACGTCTCGATCCGTCCAGAACGGCTCAGCATCACAGACGCACAAACCGCCAAAAGTAACCAGCTTACCGGGACGGTGACGTTTGTGACCTATTTCGGAACGGATACAACCTATCGCGTTGATCTGGATGGTCAGGGACCGGTGACGGTCCGCATGCAAAATGGTGATGGGGCAAATGCACAGTTTGGCAAAGGCGACCGTGTCGGTGTTGTGATGCCCCCTGAAGCAATCCGTGTACTGGTGGATTGATTATGGCGCAGTTGTTTCGCAGTAAACGATTTTGGCTGATCGCACCGGCGGTTATTTATATCGCTTTCTTCATGGCCATTCCGCTGATGCAGATGGCCTATGTGTCGATCCTGGAACGCGGCGATTATGGCGGGGTTAATTGGGGCGCGTTTTCGGTCGATGCCTATGTCAATTTCCTGTTTGAACGCGACCTTATGGATAATCTGGTGCTCAACACCGATTATATCCAAATCTTTGTCCGTTCCTTTGGTCTGTCGGCCATGACCATGGTTTTTGCGCTGCTGCTTGGTTTTCCGACCGCGTTTTACATTTCCATGCAGTCGCAGGGGCGTCGCAACTTTCTGATCTTTTTGGTGACGATCCCGTTCTGGACCAACATTCTGGTTCGAAACTATGCGTGGATGTTGTTATTGCGCAATGGCGGTTTGATTGATGGATTTCTGAACTGGGCCGGGATTGAAACCGGCGGGCTTGATATCCTCTATACGCCCTATGCCGTTTCTATCGGCCTGACCTACACCTATTTGCCGTTCATGGTCCTGCCAATTTATGCCAGCCTTGAAAAGCTTGATCACAGGTTGGTCGAGGCCGCATTTGATCTTGGTGCCGATAAACGCCGTGCCATGAAACGTGTGATTTTGCCGCTTGCTGCACCGGGCATTGCGGCGGGCTGTATCCTTGTTTTCATTCCGTGTCTTGGCGCCTATGTCACCCCGGAACTTTTGGGCGGAGGCAAGTTCATGATGATTGCCAACTTGATTGGCAGTCAGTTTGGTGCGGCGCGTAACTGGCCGTTTGGCGCGGGGCTTGGCTTTGTTTTGCTGGCGCTGGTTTTGATTTCGATGCTGGCCTATTCGCTGAAATTCAAATCATTGCCGGAGGAAAAGATATGAAGGTCGATGCCTCCAACCCGCTATGGCGTTTTCGCGGGATCACCTCGACGGCAATGTTGTTCTTTGCCTATTTATATCTGCCGATTGTGATCCTGATTGCGTTGTCCTTTAACGAAAACAGGCTGGCCACCATCTGGACGGGCTTTACCACCGATTGGTATGTTGTGGCGTTGTCCAATGATGACATGTTGCGCGCGGCACAAAATTCGCTTGTGGTGGCGGTTTCCGCGACCGTCATTGCGACGATTGCCGCAACCTTGGCTGCGATGGGGATGTCGCGCGGGCGTTTTCGTGGTGAAACCGGTGTATCGGCCATGTTGGCATTGCCGTTGCTGGTCCCCGAAGTTGTCACTGCGATTGCAACCTTGCTGTTCTTTGTGGCTATCGGGATCAAGCTTGGCCTTGTGACCATCATTATTGCGCATACGGTTTTTTGCATCCCGTTTGCCTATTTGCCGATCCGCGCCCGGCTTGAGGGCATGGACCCGTCTTTGACCGAGGCCGCAAATGATCTTTATGCCAACGAATGGAAGGCGTTCCGTCGGGTGACCTTGCCGTTGTTGTGGCCGGGTATTTTGTCTGGGGCGATGTTGTCCTTTATCATCTCGCTGGATGATTTCGTGATTTCATACTTCGTCGGCGGGGCCGGGGCGACAACGCTTCCGATCTATATTTTTGGCATGATCCGTATTGGCATTACCCCAGAGGTCAACGCCATTTCTGCGATGATGTTGCTGGTGTCGATTATCTTTGTCAGCGTGTCATTCCTGATAGATCGTATTCGCTACTAGCGCTTACTTTTCAGGTGTTCGGTTTCTGGGCGGGCCGAACGCATAAAACAATAAATGACCGTCCATAACAGGGAGACTTACGATGAAATTTCGTTCCGTAATTTTAGGAGCATCTGCTCTTGCCTTGTTGTCCGTTGGGTCGGCAAAAGCAGATGGTGAACTGTTTTTCTATAACTGGTCGAACTACTTTCCACCGGAACTGATGGAAAAGTTCGAAAAGGAAACCGGCATTAAGGTCACGCTGGATGTCTATGATTCCAACGAAACCATGCTGGCAAAGCTTCAGGCTGGCGCATCGGGCTATGACATTGCCGTGGCGTCTGATTACATGGTCGATGTGATGATCAAGGAAGGTTTGGCAACCGAGATTGATGCCAAAGACTTTGAGAATTTCAAAAATGTCGCCAAGCCACACGACACCATGAAATACGATCCTGATCGTAAATACTCGGCGACCTATCTTTGGGGCACAACCGGCTTTACCTATGACGCATCGGCAACCGATGCTGAAATGGAACGCAGCTGGAAAGAATTCTTTGAACCACGTGAAGAATTCCGCGGCAAGATCGGCGCGCTAAATGACGAAGTCGAGATGTTTAATGCAGCGTCCTACTATGCCGGTGTTGAAAAATGTACTGAAGACCCGGCTGAGGCGCAAAAAGTCCTCGACGTTCTGCTAAAGCAGAAACCCTACATCGCGGTGTATAGCTCCGAAGGTACGATTGATCGGATGTCGGCGCGTGAAGTTTCCATGCATATGCAGTGGAACGGTGCCGCGCACCGGACCAAGGAAACCATTCCAGAAGCTGTCTTTGTTTATCCGAAAGAAGGCCTGACCTATTGGTCGGATCACTTCGTTGTTCCGACCGGTGCACCGAACCTCGAAAATGCCAAAACCTTCCTGAACTGGATGATGAAGCCGGAAAATGCCGCTGAAGCATCGAACTATGCCGGTTACATGAATTCGATCAAAGGAAGTGGTGAGTTTATGGATCCGTCCATGAACGAGGATCCTGCTGTGAATATGCCCGAAGAGTATGCCGATCTTTTGATTCCGGGTCAGAACTGCTCGGTCAAGGCGCGTGATCTGCGCAACCGCGTTTGGACCAAGCTTAAAAGCTGATCTCAATTGTGAAAACCTGATTGTTTCGGCCCGGTGCATGTGCTGTCGGGCCGAAACAGTCAATTGGATTCAGACCCTAGCCACCATCGCCCCATTCGACAGGAAGACCATGTCATGACGTCGCCCGCTTCTTTCCCTGATTACGTTACGATTGCGCTTTGGGCCACCAACCTTGGTAAACCGATCAGCAGCATGGCCGGTTGGGCCGATCATGTTGATGGGCAAATGGCGAAGGCCGCCAAGCAGGGGGCGAAGGTCTTTGTCATGCCTGAATATGACAGTGAACAGTGGATGGCCTTTAAGCCAGAAGGTCTTCAAACCAATCAGGAAATTTCCTGGATGGCAGATCAGGCACCGGCCGCACGTGAACATGCTGCCCGGCTTTCAAAAAAGCATGACATGCTGTTCGTCGCCGGAAGCATGCCCTGGCATCTTGATCCGGCGGACCCGGCCAAGGGGCAAACAAACAGTGCGATGATCTTTACGCCAGAAGGCGATGCAATCATTCAGGATAAACTTTCCCTAACCCCCGGTGAGCAGGAACCTGATGACTGGAACCTCATGCCCGGTAAGGAGTTTGGCGTTTTTAAATGGCGGGGTTTGAACGTAGCAGTTCTGATCTGCCTTGATATTGAAATGCCTGCTCTTTCGTGCTTGCTCGCCCCGCTTGATATTGATCTTCTTTTGGTGCCCTCGATGACAATGACCCCGTCGGGCTATCACCGTGTGTTTGGCTGCGCCAAAGCCCGTGCGGTTGAACTGATGACTGTGGTTGGGGCCTGTGGCACGACGGGGACGGCAATCAATACAACGCAGAACCCGACAAATTATTCCGGCTGTTCGGTCTTTACCCCGTGCGAGCCGCAGCTTGGCCACACGGGTATTTTTGCCCAGACCGAACCAACATTTGATGATGGCGGCGATGGTGAACTGCTGATCGCCAAGGATATCCCCGTTGGACTTGTCCGTGCGTTGCGCGGTGGCGATGCCGAAGTCTGGCCCGGTGGTTGGACGGCACATCACGTGCAAATCAACAGTAAGACGTCATAACGACTTGAACCTTGCGGCAAAATGACAAGGATGATGTTGGTTGGGTAATCTGGCCACGGGGCATCTGTGTGCGCGACATGGACCAAGATACAAATAAGTTTGGAGCAAAATCGCATGAAGATTGCAGTTATGGGCGCAGGTGCCGTCGGGTGTTATTACGGTGCCATGCTGGCGCGCGCCGGGCATGATGTGACCTTGATCGGACGTCCCACCCATGTTGAGGCAATGAACCGCGATGGATTGCTTCTCGACCTCGGAGCATCGCAGGAATATGTCGCTGTGACCGGCAGTACGGAGGCGTCGTCCGTTGACGGTGCAGAACTGATTTTGTTCTGTGTAAAGTCGACGGATACGGAAGATGCGGGTCAGCAGATCAAACCGTTTATTGGCAAGGACACCATTATCCTGAGCTTGCAAAACGGTGTTGATAACGCCGAACGCCTTGGTCAGGTTCTTGGTCAGCCAGTTATTCCTGTGGTGGTGTATGTCGCAACCAGCATGGGTGGTGCCGGCCATGTGAAACACCATGGTCGCGGTGAACTCGTCATTGGCATGTCATCGCAAAGCCAGGTGGTCGCAGATACATTGCGTCCGGCGCGCATTCCCGTCGAAATTTCCGAAAATGCCGATGGTGCATTGTGGGCCAAAATGATTCTCAACTGTGCCTATAACGCATTGTCCGCAATTACCCAGACCCCGTACGGTGAACTGGTGAAACAGGACGGTATTTGGGATGTAATGCGCAATGCGGTGGATGAATGTCTTGCGGTTGCGGCGGCCTGCGGCGTTACTGTTCCGGGTGACGTCTGGGGGGCAATTGAAAAGATTGTCGAAACCATGCCCGCGCAGTTTTCATCGACCGCACAGGATTTGGCACGCGGCAAGCCAAGCGAGATCGATTATCTCAATGGTTATATCGTACGCAAAGGCCGCGAATTTGGCATTGCCACCCCGACCAATCTTGCGTTGCATGCCATCACCCGGCTACGCGAACTTAAGGGCGTTGCGGGTTAGTTTCACATTTTTGTTTGCTTGAAGACATCGTCAAGGTGACGCTGAGTGACAGCGATGGCGACTGCGGCGTCAACATGACCAATCATTACGGATGTGCCCAGCCCGTGAACAAGCGCGATCAGCCTAGTGGCTTCAAAGGACGGATTGGCCCGTGCTGGTAAGCTGCCGTCCCGCTGACATTCCATAAACAGATTACAAAGTTGTCGTTCCAATCGTTTTGGTCCGTCGGCGAAAGGGTGGGATGCCATAACACTATCGGTCATGGCAATAACCGCATAGGACAACCAGACAAGATGGAAAGTCCGGCTGTCCGGTTCATTCGGGATAGCTTCGTTAGCAAATATCTCAAGGATACGGCGCGGATTTTCACTAGTGATTTCACCCGAAAGACGGTCAGCCCATCTTTGATGGCTGTCTGCTTCGAGTTTCAGCAAGGCGGCATGCATCAGGCCCGCTTTATCAGTGAAGTAATATTGTACCAGACGTAGGGAAACATTCGCCTCGGCCGCAACGGCACGCATTGTAACCTCATGCAGTCCAATGCGTGTGGCAAGTTTGATCAGGCCATTGATGATCTCGTTGCAACGTTCCTCATGATCGACAAATTTTGGCATCTGGTTCCGTCATTTTCTTGATCTGATTTTTATGATACAATTGTACCATAAAAATCAATGCTGGCAAAGTCAGGAGTGAACAAATGCCTGATCAGGAAAAAACGCCGCCAAAGAATAGTGTGGCATGCGACATCCCACCACGTTTGTGGTTGATTGCTTCAGTGATCGGTGCGGGGGCATTTCTGGCGATGATGGATTCAACCGTCATAAATCTGGCGGTTGGGCAAATTGACTCAAAATTCCCTCTCAGGTCAGACGCTATGCCTATTGATGATCGCGTCGGCAGTTCGGATTTATGGTCAGAACTGCTTCCGGAACTCTCGCCAGGTACACTGACCGTTTCGAGTTACTTGCTGGCTATGGCAGTTTCTTTGCCGCTGACTGGATGGCTTGGCAACCGGTTTGGGAATGCGCGTTTATGGGTGATAACACTGGTAACGTTTCTAGGCGGTTCAATCATGTGTGCTGTTGCACCCGACGCAGTGGTCTTGATTGGCGGACGTATCGTGCAGGGGCTTTCGGCGGGAATAATGATCCCGGCGGGACAGGCACTTCTTGGGTGGATGGCCGGTCCAAGGCAATTAGGGCGTATAATGGGAAGTGTCGGTTTTGCCGTCGCACTTGGTCCAGCACTAGGGCCAGCTATTGGTGGCTGGCTGGTTGAAACGTTTTCATGGCGCTGGATATTCTGGCTCAACATGCCGGTTGGCGCGCTGGCTCTGGTTGGTTCATTTCTTCTGTCGGTCAATGAACCTAAGCAGGCAGATTATAATGCTCACTTTGATGCTCGGGGATATCTGCTATTGGCGGCGGGGCTGCTTTTGGCTCTGACCGGGGCTATCATTGTTCAAGAGCCAAACCATATGGCTTTGGCGGCGGGGATGATCGCGGTCGGGACTGTCACCATTGTCTGCTTTTTTAAAAGAACACCGTCGTGCGGAGGGTGTCTTGTTGATCCATCCTTGATGGAGGTGGCATGTTTTCGCGCTGGTTTCTTCGCGTCGTGCCTGACGGCGATGAATATGTACGGCGGGTTGCTGTTCTTGTCAGTTTTTTTCGAGACGCAAACCGGCTTAGGATTGGGCCAGATTGGCGGATTGTTGTTTTCTATGGGGATAGGGGCGGCGTTGGCATTGCCGGTTTGCGGCATGCTTTGCGATCGGTTTGGAGCCGGGGCGGTCTTGTTGTCGGGGTCCGGTTTGCTTTTGATCAATACCGTTGCGTTGATGTTTTCCGTAAATGGCAGCTTTATTATGCTGGCAATACTGTTGGCGTTGCGCGGTGCCGGTCTGGCATTGACTCAGATGCCAGCAGTGACTGGCGCCTATGTTTCGGTGGATAAGGGGCGCATGGGCGATGCGGCTACCCTGATCAATCTGGTGCAGCGGGTCGGTGGCTGTATCGGCGTGGCGGTTATCGCAGCGCTGGCAGCATGGGGCGGGCTGCCAGATATGCTGTCGGGGTTGGTCTTTTTGCTGCTATTGGCAGTTGCAATGACATTGCCAGCAGTATAGATGATGCGTGCGGAAAATCGAGTGGGATCAGTCCGGTTGTAACGGTGATACCTTTTGGGCTGGTGGCGTTGTGATGTCCGGTTTTGGAATGGGAACGCCTATTCTGTCACCAAACATCACAATCGCGGCGGCAAGCACGATCAGGAAAGCCCCAACCAAGCTCACCGGTGCGGGTAGTAGGCCAAACACGGTAACATCCAGCAACAGCGCCCAGATCATCGCGGTATATTCGAATGCGGCCAGTGTCGATGCTGGGGCGCGTGCCAAGGCTTCAGTCATGAAAATATGGGCAAGTCCACCGGTCAGCCCCGCTCCGATCAGGCAGGCCAGAACTTTGAAGGATGGATCAGCCCAGCCAAACGGCAGGGTCAGCAACCCACCCAGCGAGCAGATCACAGCAAAATAAAACGCGATGGTGCCAGCTGATTCCGTGCTGGTCAGGGCCTTGATCTGAACCTTGGCAAAGGCGGTGGTGACGGCCATGGCAAGCCCAGCCCCGATGCCGAGCAGAACACCAGTGTCGATCCCCGGTGTTGAGAGTGTCGGCCACAGCATCAGGAACACGCCGCCAAACCCGGCGAAGGTGGCGGTAAACACGGCAATGTCGGGTCTTTCGCGCAGCATAACCATGGCAATCGGTAAAACCAGAAGCGGTGCCAAGAAGCCAAGTGCTGTTGCAAGAGCAAGCGGTAGATAGGCCAAAGACAGGAACGAAAAGAACATCGACACGACGCCAAATGTGCTGCGCTTAAGATGCCCCATCGGGCGCGCGGTGCGAAGTCCCCTTGGGAACTGGCGCCGCCACATCAAGTACATCACAATCGGGATCAGCGCGACGGAGCTTCGCCAAAACATGATTTGACCCACCGGTGCCTCAAAGGACGCCAGCCGGACAAAAAGGCTCATAACGGCAAACAGGCCGGTTGCCGCTAACCGCAAGCCAACACCGGACCAAAATGTGTTCATTCCTGCTAACCTCCCAGAATATCTCCTTTATCAATACCGGAACCCGTCAGGTTTGCATGAATGACAAATTCTCATATCTGGGCTGAAGAAAATTTGCGACTTGGTCGCAGGTGCCGACGTTTTGCAGGGTGACGGCAAATATCTGGACGCTTAGTGCATAGATATGGACAAACGGCATAGTGCCATTGCCAGATTGCTTCAAAGTTGTGCTGATCAGAAAGGGTGCCGTTGCCAGACACGATGAAATGTCATCGGGCTATGGTGCAGGTCGAAAACCAGGTAGGGAAAGGCCTTTGATGATGTTAAGCGCGACGTACTGTAGCGGCGATGATGTCATCGCGTGCAGACAGCCACTTCACCAGCGTCCAGTGGTGATTATTGAACAAAATCTTGCAAACCTTGATCAGGCGATTACGCAATACCTTGGTCTTGGGGATATTATTCTTGTGCCCAATCCGTATCATGGCCTTCATATGATACGGATGTTCGAGGCCGAGAATATTGAAATTATGGCGGTCGTGGGCATTCATCCCGCGCACGATACAACGCTTTGGGCAGTATAACGCACAGATATCCCTGATCGTCTAACGAAAGCCTGAAAAGGACGCCCAACCGTACCACGTCGGTTGGGCGTTTTGCATTAGGTCAGCCCGTAAAGCCAGCTTTCATAGCGTTTGTCGACAAGGTCATTGGTGTTTGTTGTTTGGCGTTCGCTAACCACAGCCCCATTGCGGACTTCGCCCGGTGTCGTGTCGTACTTTTCACGGAATGCCCGGATAAAACTGGCGTCGCTGGAAAAGCCGCACTCCAAAGCAATGTCATAGATCGAAGAACGCGCCCTTAAAGGATCGTTCAACAACGATATTGCCTGACGTAACCGCATGTCGCGAATGTAATTGTAAACACCGCCATAAGGCGCAAAGTAATTGTACAGCTTGGACCGAGAGACCCCAAGATCATGTGCCGCCTGACGTGGGTTCAGATCCGGTGAGCCAAGATTGTCGCGAAAATACCGGCGCATCCGGACCATGTTCATGATGCCGTTTCGCTGATGGCTTGTTTCGCGGGTGGGCCCACTTGCCGTGTTCAGGCAGTTTGAAATCATCAAGGCAAGTGTTTTGCCAATGGCAAGGGACTGCTGGTGACTTAGAGAACGAACATTTTGATATATCGAGGTCAGTTGATCATAGAGTATCCGAACCATCGGATCATCCGGATCAAGAAACCGCATACAGTGATCGTCGGGCTGATGAAGCAATTCTTCAACAAGCGCACGCGGAATGGTCAGGGATATTGACTCGAGATCACTGGTTTGTGCGGTGAAGGGTTGTGTCAGATCATAGACAACAAGACCCTTGCGGCGTAATTCAGTGCCGCCTTTGCCGGTTTCGCAAGCAAGAGAACCCTTGGTGAATATGCCTACACCATAATGATCCATGCCGTTGCCCGCGATCTGGCTATAGGCACGTCCCCAATTCTGTTCGCGCGATTTTACGTTCATCAGCATCAAAGAGCCGAAAAGATGTGACTCAATACTGGATGTGAAGCCTTCGTCGCGAATTTTTTTGTTGGCGTCGACCCCAAAAAGACAATTGATTGAGTCCTTCCAAACGCCATAGCGTTCATGCATTGGAAGGCTATCTACCGTGAAAAAAGAGCTGGAACATCCAGCTGACGTCTGTTCCGGTTGCATTGTTATCTTCCCCAAATGGCCTACATGGCACGCATCAGATGATGCATTATCTAAAATGTGGATTGGGTCAGGCTTACTTGCCTATCCACTAATTTAAAATATCCTAAATTAATCATTGGTGCAAAAGCACTTATGTATAGGCATATTAAAAGTGTTAATTAGAATGCTGAGAAAATGGTAATGCAACGTCGTGCGGTACGGGGTCTCATGGGATAGGCCATGATGTACGAGCCAAGGACCACGTGTTGCTGCAGGCCGACGTCTGATTGTCAGGCCGAAGAGCCAGGGAAACAGTTTTCGTACGACTTGTTACGGGTTCCCTTATTTTAGGTACTTGTATTTCTTACTGTTTTTGTCTTGCACCTTGAGACTCGGGCCACGGGGGAGATCGAATTTCGCATACCGTATGTTTGTACATTCAACTAATTATATATTTGAAAATACTTTAGTATAATGAATTCTTGAGTTTCTACACCAAAGTATTGGTCCGTGTTTCTGTAACGCGCGGATGACAAGGGTTGGCGGGCTTTTTCTGGACACTTTGTAAAATGTTTTGGACGCTCTGCGCATTGGTTTCACGCAATGTGTGATATCTCCGTCTAGACAAAACTAAAATAGAATCTCGAAAGCACAATCCGCTTCGAGCGATCAGGTAGAGCCGTCATATTTCTCCGGGGGAGAAGATGAATTCATTCGAATTACACCCAGCACGCCGCAAAGGAGAGGTCTATCATACAGACCCCGGGCGGTATCTGGGGGAAAACTGCCATCTAGACCCAGGCCGTCGGCATGGGGAACCAAACCACGAGGTTTGGAAAGATCTCATTTCGATGCGTTTGACTGCAGCGGCCAAGCGCACCTTATTTTCCGCACAAGAGGCGGAAGATTCGACCTACTTCGACAATTCCAACGCTGAAAACGCCACAGCAATGATCCGTGCAATTGGCGACAGTGTTGCGGTCCTAAAGTCCATTGTCGATATCATGCCCGCCCTTGAACGATTGATTTCAGTGAATTCTGGGCTCGAAGCCAAGCGCCGGGATCCAAAAACCATTGAGCATCGAACGTCGGAAAAACTTCCGCCCAAGCGACCGCTGACAAATAATAATGGCTGGTCAGCGGATGCCATGATCGAAATGCATAATATGTGTGCCGAAAGCCGCCGAAAGCCAGCGGGAAAGCCGACGTTAAACGAAGTATATGAACACAAAGACGACAGCACGGATAATGTGATCCCACCCGGTCCACGTTACTACAAACCAAATTAACGGCTGTCCGGATGGATGAGTGGGTTTTACAAGCCCCCCAAATTGTCCGGACCAGATAGTTGTCTGTGATCAATGATTGCGCCGCCGAAACGACGAAGGTGACTTTGTCTGTTCGGCGGTAGTTTTTTGCGATCTGTAACGCACCACGCATCCGATTTTTTTTCTTGGCGCAGCATCCATCGGTTTACCGGAAATAGCCCCCGGGTGTTTTGCCTGTTGCCTTGCGGAACATGGCAATGAAGGCCGATGTGTTTTCATATCCCAAATCAAGGGCGACTTCTGTGACTGGCCGTTCATTGGCCAGCCGTTCCAGCGCATACAGCAGTCGCAACTTTTGCCGCCATTCGCGAAACGGCATGCCGGTTTCACGTTGAAACAGCCGGGCAAGTGTGCGGCTTGACGCGCCACAAACCTTTGCCCAGTCATCAAGTGTGCGGTTGTCTGCAGGATCCCCTTGCAGATGTTCGCATATCCTTGAAAGTCTGGGGTCCTTTGGGGCAGGCAAATACAATTTGTCCTGATCCGGGGCCTTTAGTTGATCGAGCAAAACACGGATCAGACGCCCTTCTTCGCCGTCTTCGTCATACTCAATCGGGATTTCGGTCGCCGCACGGATCAGTTCACGCAACAGCGGACTGACGTCAAGAACCATGCATCGGTTGGGTAGGTTCACCGAAACATCGCGCCCGATATAAAGGTGGCGTGCACGGGTTAATCCGCTGCAGGTTACCGCATGATCGGTATGGGGCGGCACCCAGACAGCCCGTTGTGGTGGGACAATCCACATGCCGGCCTCTGTCAGAACGGTCATGGTTCCTTCAATGGCGTATAAGAGCTGGTTCCAGTCATGGCTATGGGCGGCAACGTGATAGCCCGCAGGCATGTCACTGACCCGGACATAGACCGCACGCGGCAATTCCTTTGGCCGGGGGCGGTTGTTGTTATGAATGGGGCGGCTTTCAAACGTGTTCATGATGTGAGACATGGCATTCGTCCAAATAAAACTGTCTGATTTACGGTATATATTGGCAGATTATCGTAAGACAGACGATCTCGACAGGGTTAACTTGGTCTCATTCCAAATCAACCATTGTTGTGACAAAGGACCCGCCACCAACGCGGCCCTGTCTGGGGAGACAAAATGTCCAAGCAAATCATACCAGAAGCCAGTAATCACGCCGCCCCGCTCGGTGAAGTGGCAAATGGTGATGTCGGTGGCCCGGTCTATAAGGGCTGGCGTAACCCCGAAGTTCTTTTGATTGTTATGGCTGCGGCCATGCCGCTGTCCTTTTCAACCTGGATGGCGCTTTTAAATAATTTTTCGGTCGAGATGGCCGATTTTACCGGACGTGAAATCGGAATTTTGCAGTCTTTGCGTGAAATTCCCGGCTTTATGGCCTTTAGCGCGATATTTGTTCTACTGATTTTACGCGAACAGACCTTTGCCTTGCTCTCATTGTTGGTGCTGGGGATCGGGGTGGCGATTTCGGGTTATTTCCCGACGGTGATCGGGCTGTATTGCACCACGGTCCTGATGTCGATTGGCTTCCATTATTTTGAAACCATGCAGCAGGCCTTGTCCCTGCAGTGGGTGAAAAAGGAACGCACCGCGATGGTGATGGGCCGGCAGCTTTCAGCCAAGTCCGTGTCGTCGCTGGTGATGTTTGGCATCGTCTGGGTGATGCTTGAAGTGTTTAAGGTCGAGTATCGCTATGTCTATCTGCTGGGTGGTGCGTTGACCGTTCTTGCCGCCCTGTTTGTCTGGGGCGCTTTCCCGAAATTCTCTGATGCCCATCCGCAAACCAAAAAATTGATCCTGCGCAAACGCTATTGGCTGTATTACGCGCTGACCTTCATGAGCGGTGCCCGTCGTCAGATATTTACCGTCTTTGCCGGTTTCCTGATGGTTGAGAAATTCGGCTATGACGCCGCGACCATCACGCTGTTGTTCCTTTTCAACCATGCGATCAACATGGTGCTGGCACCAAAAATTGGAAAACTGATTGCCAAATGGGGCGAGAGACGGGCACTCACGTTTGAATATGTCGGTTTGTTCATCGTCTTTGTGTCCTATGCCTTTGTCGAGAACGACAAGATCGCCGGTGGGCTTTATGTGATTGACCATCTGTTCTTTGCGATGGCGATTGCGATCAAAACCTATTTCCAGAAGATCGCCGATCCGGCTGATATCTCATCGACTGCAGGTGTCAGCTTTACGATCAACCATATTGCTGCGGTGTTTATTCCTGCGGCCTTTGGCCTGATTTGGCTGTTGTCACCAAGTGCGGTCTTCCTTGCGGGGGCTGCGATGGCGGCCGTGTCGCTGATCCTTGCCCTTAACGTGCCGAATGACCCGGAACCGGGAAATGAAGTAGTGCGGGGGTATAAATCGGCGCAACTGCATCCGGCCTGATCAGAAGCTTTTAAACTGTCGATTGACGTGACTTTAGAAACGCCTGCGCAATGACGCAGGCGTTTCTGTTTGTGTTTGCCGCATCTTTTTCGCAAAATCTTCAAAATGTTGACCATCTGAACGGGAATAATGTTTCGTGATTAAGTACGTGAACAGGGAAAAGATACATGGCGCACATTCGTAAAACTGGGGCTGTACTCGTCGGGCTGTCGCTGGCACTGGCCAGCGGGACGGCTTTGGCGGACAGTTCGGTCTCGCTTCGCATTCTGGAAACCACCGACATCCATACGCATCTGGTCAATTATGACTATTACCGTGATGGGGCGTCTGAGACGGTCGGGCTGGCCAAGGTCGCGACATTGCTCAAAACCGCACGCGGCGAAGCCGAAAACATGGTCCTTGTTGATAATGGCGACCTTATTCAGGGTAACCCGCTGGGCGATTATATGGCCAAGGAACGCGGCCTGAAAAAAGGTGAAATACACCCGGTTTATAAGGCAATGAACCTTCTGGGGTATGACGCCGCCAACATTGGCAATCATGAATTTAACTATGGTCTGGACTTCCTTGCCACGTCACTCGCCGGTGCCGATTTCCCCTATGTCAGTGCCAATATATTTGTCGATGACGGCGATGATAACGCAGAAAACGACAAACCGTATTTCGATCCTTATGTTTTGCTGGATCGTGAATTCGTTGATGATAACGGTAAAACCCATAAGGCAAAAGTTGGCGTGATCGGGTTTGTTCCGCCGCAAGTCATGCAATGGGATAAGGCCAACCTCGCCGGTAAGGTGATTTCCAAAGACATCGTCGATATGGCGAAGAAATACGTGCCGGAAATGCGTGCCAAGGGGGCGGACATCGTTATTGCGGTGCCTCATTCCGGCTTTTCGACCATGGAGCGCCATGGCATGGAAGAAAACGCCACCTATTACCTGTCCGAAGTTGAAGGCATTGATGCCATTCTGTTTGGCCACGCCCACACGGTGTTCCCCTCAGAAGACTTTGCCGATGTCAAAGGTGTCGATCTTGCCAAGGGCACGATTAATGGTGTTGCAGCCGTCATGCCGGGCTTTTGGGGCAGTCACCTTGGCGTGATTGACCTGCAACTGAATGTGTCAGATGACGGCACATGGAGCGTGGTCGACAGCCTGTCGGAAGCGCGACCGATTTATCAGCGCGAAGGTCGTGAAGTTACCCCGCTTGTCGAAGCCGACCCCGATGTGGTCGCAGCAGTAAAAGAAGAACACGAAGCCACCATTGCCTATATGCGCGAAGGTGTCGGCACAACTGAGGCCCCTATCAACAGCTTCTTTGCCTTGGTGGCTGATGATCCGTCGATCCAGATCGTGACCAATGCCCAGAAATGGTATCTGGAAAAACTGCTGAACGGTTCGGAATATGACGGCATTCCAATCCTCTCAGCCGGGGCCCCGTTCAAGGCCGGTGGTCGTGGCGGCCCGGATTACTTTACCGATATTGCAGAAGGCAAAATCGCGCTTAAGAACGTTGCGGATCTTTATATCTATCCCAACACAGTCCGTGCGGTACTGCTGAATGGAGATCAAGTTCGCGAATGGCTGGAAATGTCGGCCGGCCAGTTTAATCAGATTGATCCGAATAGTAGCGAAGAACAGCCGCTTATTAACCCGGATTTCCCGACGTACAATTATGACGTGATTGACGGCGTGACCTATCAGATCGATGTCACCAAACCAGCCCGCTATAACAAGGCGGGTGAGGTCGTCAATGCCGACAGTCACCGTATCGTCAATCTGGCATTTGAGGGCAAACCGGTGAACGCTGATCAGCAGTTTGTTGTCGCGACCAACAACTACCGCGCCGGTGGTGGGGGCAATTTCCCGGGGCTGGATGGATCGACCATCATTATCGAGGCACCCGATGAAAACCGCACCGTTCTGGGCAACTATATTCTGTCGGAAAAGACGATTGACCCAAAGGCGGATGGTAACTGGAGCTTTGCCCCGATTGGGGATGCGTCCGAGGTGACGTTCGTCACCAGTCCAAAGGCATCATCGGCGGTCAATGCCCCTGACGACATCAGCTTTATCGGTGAAGATAAGGACGGTTTTGCCAAATATGTCCTGCAAACCAAATAATGATTGATGTCTGACCGGACCTGCCTTGCGCTATGCTTGGTGTGTTTAGGTTCAGAATATGAAACTGAAAAAGCCGCCCGGATGTGTCGGGCGGCTTTTTGAATTCTGGAGGTCGTTCTAAGTCGATCAGCTTATTTCTTTGCGCCGGGGCGCTGTGGGCCTCTGTTCGGACCGCCCTGCTGCGAAGGCGGATTGTCTTCGCGTGGGTTTTTGCCGTTCAAATAGGCTTGCGCGCAATGTTCGTCGCAATAGGGTTTGGTCGGAATGTTTTTCTTACCGCAGAAATAAAAATCATCCGTATCCGGATCACCAAACGGCCAGCGGCACATGCCCGGCCCGAGATCATAGATAGAGATGCCTTTGCTCTGCTGTTTCGGCGCAGGAGCCTTTTTCTGTTCGGCTTCTTCCGCGCGGCGCTGGATCGGGGAGGGGCGCTTGGGCAGTCCCAGGCGGTGTGCCTTGCCAACCACAGCATTCTTGCCAACGCCCAGTTCTTCACCGATGCGTGCCGTGGTCCAGCCCTGATTCCAGAGCGAAGTCAGCAATTCAATCTTTTCCGGCGTCCAGCTCATTTCGAGTATATTCCGTGTTCCGTTGTCTGCCCGACGGTATGTTACCGATGACAGATGCTTATTGTCCGATGTCAAACAGGGATACAGACGTATCTACTAATATCGTGCAACGCAAGTGTCATGGAGATTCGCACCACGACCAAGATGCGCGAACAGCGCAATTTGCATGTTGGTGCAGTAATGTAAAGGGGAGATCGTCATTTGATCTGGTTTTTCATATCTGTTGTGGTGTTCTTGGCGGGCCACATCATCCCCGGTCTGATGCGAAATCAGATCGTCGGATGGATGGGGCGACGGGCCTATGTTTTTTGCTTCTCAGTGCTTTCGCTGGTGTTGCTGATATGGGTCATTCACGAAGTTCTTGCCGCTGATTTTATACCCCTTTGGCCGTTTGCCCCATGGCAGGTCTATGTCGCGCTGTGCCTGATGTTGCCTGCATGTATTTTGTGGGCCGCGGCCATTCTTCAACCCTGTCCATTGTCGATCGGGCGAAAAAATGGTTTTGATCCAAATCGCCCCGGGATTAACGCATTTTGTCGGCATCCGTTGTTGCTTGGGGCATTCTTGTGGGGACTTGGACATGTGCTGCCCAATGGGGATCTGGTCGCTGTAATATTCTTTGGCGGAAGTGCTGTTTTTGCTCTGGTCGGTTTTGCCAGAATGGAAAAAATCCGCATGAAAGAGATGTCGAAGGCTGAAATATCTGAGATTTTGGCAGGGACTCGGCGGTTTGCCCCGCGTGCAGTACTTCATGGTGCGATTGGTCTGGGTGAAATTGGTTTGGGGGTGATGATTTATGCCTGCCTGATCATCGCCCATCGATATGTCATTGGCATCAGTCCACTTGGGGCGCTCGGTGCATTTGGTGGTTAAGCGATCTTTGTTTTGGATGCGTCTTTCGATGTGTTCTTGACCACGGTGCTTGCAAGCCCGGCCTTTGATAAGGATACTATCTTTACCGCGCATGCATTCTGTGCCGCTGCCGGTTACGTAAAGCGAGGTACCATGACTTCTTCCCAACTCGCGACAAGCTTGGCGAAATTCGCTGAAATGGAAGGCCGTCATCCGCGACTTCTGTTGGCGACAGCATCTTCGCATGAGGAACGTCACCATAAAAAGGTCGCGACCCTGTTTGCTGATGGCGGCTTTGACGTCGACGTCGCACCCGCACATTCAGATGCGCAATCCATTGCACGTCAGGTCATTGATTGTGATGCGGATATGCTCGTCCTGATCAGAACGTCACTGACCGCGGACGACCGGGTGAGTGTCGCAGACATCATCTCGTCGCTTGATGCCCTGGATGGGGAATATGTGAAATTTGGCATTGTCGGCCACCCGGATGACCCGGCGAAAAGCAATGTCGATTTCCTGTGCGATCTTGACCATCTCAAAACCACTGACTGCGAAGCTTTGATTGAATATATTTTGGCCGTTGAAGAAGGACGTGTTGCACAACATATTTAAAGTGCTGTCTAATCTTCTAATATGAAACAGGCAATGATTTCGAAACCCTTTCGGGTGCATAATAGTTGCCCCCGGAAGCGGGATGTTTAATCAAAGGACGTATTGATGGGATTGCTCAAGGAAACGCTGATGCGCGTCTTTGTCGGCAAAAGTGGCCGGGAGGCCATTAACGCCTACAACAAAGCGCAATCCCTCGAAGTCCGTGATACGGCAGCCGCCGAAGAGATGGCGACCAACGCCAGACAAGCGCGCCGTATTGAAGATCGCGCCATGGCGCATCAGGAAGATGGCATGTCGCTTGAAGAAGCCCGTGCTCTTGCTTTGGCGGAAACCTTGACCGAGCAAGCCGACGCGCCGCACGCGGCAATCCTCAAGGCATTGGACGCCGCCGACGTCAAACTGGGCAAAAAGAAAAGCAAAATGCCGACCAAGGCAGACGCGCGGCGCGAAGAACTGATCGCAGAAGCCGTGTCGGCCTTGCGCAAAAAGCAGGTTGATCTGGATAAACTTGATCCAGACCTGCGCGCTAAACTGACGGTTATGGCCGTTGGTGCATTGCTTGGCGGGCCAAACACCCGCCAGTAGTCTGCTTTCGCAGCACCCTCATTGACCCGACAGACAACAGGTTCTAGCGATTGATATCGCGATGAAGGCCCGTGATCAGACCATTGTAATCCGGTTCGTTATCTGCGGTGAGGTAACCGTGCCGGATCAGAAAATCGATGATGACCAGCGCACAGTTGAATTTGAAGTCAAACCCGCTACGAACAATCTCAGCCACCTCGGCAACTGGCAGAAGGTCAAATCGCTCCACCTCGCCATCGGCACATCTTGGTTCAAATGTCTCGGGCAGTTCCAGATCATAATTGACCATGACATCCGGTTTAAGGCCCTCATCAGTCTCATACAGATATGAAACCGTACCGACCGCCTGAAGGCTATCGGCAAGTGAGGATGGAATGTCGGCTTCTTCAGCGCATTCCTTGATCATATTTTCACGAAAGCCAAGTCCTGCGGGCTGCCCACCAGCCACCATATTGTCGAGCATTCCGGGGTAGGTTGGTTTGTCTTGTGACCTTTTGGCAATCCACATGTAAAGACCATCGGATTTTCGGACATAACCGTTCATATGTACACCCCAGGATCGAAACCCGAAATGGGGCATGGCAAAACGATCCAGCTGACAGAGTGGCGCTTCTGACAGAGAGGCCCGAACGTCAAACCTTTCGCCGTGCAGGTGCCTTATATGGCCGGTATCGCAAAGCTGAACCGTTGCTCTATGCAAGGTGTCGTTGCGTTGTACTGGTGTCTGAATATGACGGGCAAAACCAAACTCACCATTTTCATCGCGCACGAAGTCACCGCCAAGCCCGATCAGCGCATTGGCAAAATCGGACCGGGACCGGACGGCACCAAGTGGTGCATTGCCAATGCGAAAGCGCGCATAGCGTGACAGGTTGGCATTGTTGCAGGCTTTGATATGGTCAAGGTAGGACAAAGGGCACTCCGTCGGTTGGGGCGCACTGTCTTGTGATCAAGATGATCAAGACAGTGCCACGACCCTGACACCCTAGTTCATTGGCCTTTAAACATGCACCATTTTCTTTACGGCACGGCGCTGGTTTGATGCGGTGAGGCAGGCAGCCCTATGCGCTCAGTGCCGAGTTTGAATACCCTTTTTCCGACGTCAGTACCGTATTTACATGCACGATTTGACGCAGGCAGCGCGCGATATGCTCGGCCACTTTGGATTCAAGCTGCTGAATCTGGATGTCGATTTGCAGTTCGTCGTAACCGCTATTGGTGCTGGCAACGGTTGAATGCCAGCTGGTCGGGGTCAGGTTGCGTTTGGCAAACAGTTCCAATACGCGGGGCATGACGTCCGGTTCGGCTGCGGCGTGGACAGAATAGCAATAAACGGATTTCTTGGGCTGCGCAGTTAGATCAAGAGCAGCATAAGCATGATTGGTCATGACGATGCACACATGTTTTCATTGTATCAAATAGGCGAACAGGAACGTCCCGGCGTCCTCAGACTGCCGGGCTGATAATTCGCGTAATGATGGCAACGAAAATACGGTGATCGGTCATGAAGCTAATTTGCAGTCATTTATTTTCAGAACCGCACGGTTCAAAATTGCGAACCGGGAAAAGATGAACGCGGGAATTCGATCAAATGATCAGTAGCGATGCGATAATGGCCACAATGGTTCCTGCAAACAGGATTTCCATCGAACGGGCAATCTGCTGTTCGCGGGCAATGGCAATAGCAACGGCTTTACGCTTGTTCATCATAGTCACTCCGTCTTCTGACAGGTAGCTTCAGGGTGCCTCAGGGCACAGAACGAATATAGGCAGGCAAAAGGGCGCGATACAAGGGCTCTGACTCAAAAAACGTCAAAAAAATTTCAACCTGATGGAAAAGGTCGCTTTTTTCCTGCTGTTTTTGTCACAAATGCGGTGTTGCCCAAATCAGGCGACGACAGTTTCGGGTAAACGGTTTAACGCGCCTCGGATCCAGAAACCCGATTCGCGCTTTTCGCCAGATCGGCTGCGATATCCTGATCGTTGCTGTTCGGATGGACTACATGCCAATACTCGTTGATCGGGCGGGGGTAGCCGTATTTGTACCCTTGAACCTCATTGCAGTCGTTATCGGTCAGGAACCTTGCCTGATCATCAGTTTCAACGCCTTCTGCAATGACAGAAAGGTTAAGATCATGGCTCAGGTTTATCACCGCACGCACAATCGCCACCGCCTGATCATTACCGATCAGTTTGGCAATAAAGGACTGATCAATTTTGATCCGGTCGACCGGGAAGTTTTGCAACGTCGCCAGCGATGAATACCCCGTCCCGAAATCATCCATTGCGATGCGGACACCAAGTTTCTTGATCTCGGACAGGATCTTCATTGATCTGGCCGGGTTGTGAATAAGTGCTGTCTCGGTAACTTCAAGTTCAAGACGTTTCGGATCAAGTCCGCTTTGTTCAACAATTCTGCGAACGATGTTCGGAAGTTCAAGGTCCTGCAATTGGACAGCCGAGAGGTTGACACCAATGCCAAGCGGTTTTCGCCAACTGGCGGCTTCCTGACATGCCTTGCGCAGAACCCACTCGCCAACCTGATTGATCAAACCGGTTTCTTCGGCGACCGGTATAAAACGACTGGGCGGTATGTTGCCCATTTGCGGATCGTTCCAGCGCAATAGGGCTTCAAATGACATAACTTCCTGACTGTCTGCATGGCATTGCGGCTGGTAATAAACTTCCAGCGTATCGTTTTCCATTGCCTGACGCAGATTGGATGATAGTTGACGCTTGAAGCGGTATTCCTCGTCCATTTCCGACGAATAAAATACCGTATCATTGCCGCCCGACTGCTTGACCCGATACATGGCAAGGTCGGCATGGAACAGGATCGCCTCAGCATCCTCACCATCGGATGGATAATGCGCAATGCCAATGCTTCCAGACAGTTTTGCCCGGTGGTTGTTGTTGATAAAGATCGGAATGGCGATGCAATCAAGAATGTCTTGCGCAACCGCGCGCGCATTCGCCGATGCAAGTGCCACGTCGGGTCGGTTTTGATGATGGAGCAATATGACGAATTCATCACCGCCAACCCGTGCGATTGTAATGTTGTCTGAGTTCAGCTTGCTCAGCCGTTCGCCCAGTTCACGTAGCGCATGATCGCCTGCGATATGGCCAAAGCTGTCATTGAGTTCCTTGAAATGATCAAGATCAAGACACATCACCGTCACCGGAACGCCGGTCTCATCGGCTTCAATAATTGCTTCGGCAATACGATCATTAAAGGTCGTACGATTTAAAAGCTGTGTGAGTGAGTCGTGCTCTGCGAGGAACCGGATATGCTTCTCTGCGGCGTGACGTTCGCGCAGGTCACGCAGGCCAAAAATCACCGTGTTATCTGAAAAATCATCGGCCGGGATTTCACGGCGTATGACTTCAACCGGAACATCGACCTGATCGCGTGTGCGCAGGGATGTTTCAACGTAGCTGATGCTTCCACCGCGAAAAGCTTGCGGAACCTCGGTCAGCCAGTGCGACAGGAATTCGCTGTCGTTGACCTCATCATGCTTGGCATTTACCAGCCGCAAAAAGCTCTCGTTGGTTTCAATCACCCGACCATTCTGGGTCAGGACGAGTGCCTCGATGGCTGAGTCGCCCAGAATGCGCATCCGGTTGCTGACATGGGCACGCAACTGGCGGTCGACCATGGCGGTGATAAAGCCAATGGCAATCAGGATTGTGACAATAACCGCCACACCCACAGACAGATATTCGTTTGATATCAACTGTGCTGGCACCCGCATTGTCGGGTTAGGAGTAATGATCAAGGCCCCCATGGCACTGAAATGCATGGTGGCAACGGCAATCGTCAGGTTGGTCTTGCCCCACAACGTCTCGCGTGTGGTGCGCGCAGACCCGGCCAGCCACAGTGATATCATGCCAAACACAGCACCCAACAGAATGGCTGCAATCACGATATCCATGTGCCAGCTGATCACACCCGGAACGCTCATTGCCGACATGCCGGTGAAATGCATGGCCGAAATACCAAGCCCGACGACCAAGCCGCCGACCACCCGTGATAAAACCGGATGCGGGCCACGGAACGACGCAATCGCAAAGCCGACACTGGTCGCGGCAATGGCAATCACCAGCGAAACTGCGGTTAAAACAGGATCGTAGCCAACGGGCACAATCGGGTCATAGGCCAGCATCGCAATGAAATGCGTTGCCCAGATTGCACTGCCGGTCACAACGCCGGTCAGGAACAGCCAGGCGATCCTTTGGCGAAGACGTCCGATACAGGCGCGTGCATACAGATTGAAGGCAGTATGAATGCCACCAAGCCCTAGTAAAACAGCCACCAACACCAGAACGATGTCGTGCTGCGTTGTAAGGCAATCATATATTCTGTACATCTACGTGCCGATCAATTCGGAAATATCTTTTATTTCCAGGTGGTAAGCGAATTTACTCGCATGATTTTATTTCTGAACCCGGTTGCAAAGCAAACGTATTTGTTTTGTGAGGCCCGAAGGTTCTGCACAACTGCCGCTTCTGATTTAATATGGGGTTGTTTTTACACTTTATCGTGCGGCAGTTCTATTTTACCCAAAGACGGTCGCAACCAAGCTCACGTGATAGCACTACGTAAGAAAAGGCAAACCGGATGTAACTTCATCAAAACATTCGTGTGCATTCCCGCCGCACCTTGCGGCGCGTCTTGCCACGATGGGTGTTTGATGCCTCAATCGATAGGTCCTGACCCTAAGGGCTAACGAATTGTGAGGTCTGTGTTGCCAATCGTTTTCGGTGCCTGTCCCGGGCGCGTAAAGGTGACTTCACCGTGATAGGATCCCGCTGGCCATAAGTTGCCCGGGCGATCCATATTGATAAAGAACCATTTTGCGCGTGGTCCCTGATCATTGGGCAGATCGATTGTAAAATCGCGATGCCCACCTTTGCCATTCGGACTTTGCAGGCTAAGGCGGATGACGTCGCCATTATTGGCACCAATCAGATATGCCCAAAAATACAAAGCCGGGGCTGAACGCGGCAATTCACGCTCTTTACCGTATCCCCGTTTCAAATCCGATGCATTGGGCCGCGCCATTGAAAAACCATGACCATACAGCGTGACATCATTGTAAGTCATTTGTTGGCGCGCTGTTGACGACCAAAGAACTGCGTTTTCGGCTGTGCAGTCACTGGTCGAACTTGCGCCCATAACGGTGCCGCTGAACGGATCAACGAGTTGTTTGTCTTTGCGCAGGTTGAAATGCAGATGTGCAAAGGTTGCCTGACCGGACATGCCGATTTGGGCGATCGCTTGCCCACGACTGACCGTGTCACCGTTTTTCACCGCGACCGATCCGCGGCGCAAATGGCAGTACTGGCTTTGCCAGCCGTTCGCATGGTCAACCAGGATGCCATTGCCGCATTCGACGCCCTCAAGGCTGTCTTTATCCAGACGACCGGAATCAATGTCCTCGACCCCTTCGCGAAGGGCTGTGACGGTGCCGTCTGCAATCGCACGCACCGCGACACCCGATAACATGGTGGCCTCGTCCGGAATGGCAAAATCCGTTCCGCGGTGGCCGTTATAGGTTGTCGTACCACACGCATAATCGCGAATTTCCGGGCCTGCATCATGATCGACATAATGCACGATCTCGCATTCGCCATTCAGGCAATCGACGGGTAAATCAAACGGCGGACCATCTGCGTGGGCAATACCACCAAATGACAGGGTTGCGAACACACACAACATAAGTGTCCGAAAACGTCCTGTTGAGTTTGGCATGCAGGCCCTCCTTGGTGCTCGGTCGAGCGGATTAAACATATGGTGTATTAAGAAACGCTTATTATCTAACATAATGGTGATCGCGTCGCGACCAGCAAGATATTGTTTGTACGTGTGATTATCCGCTATCAATTCAAGGTGACACAGTTGATCCGTCCTTATGGAGGGTCAAACTGTAACCTCAGGAAACGTCAAACAGGTTTCCAGCACAGTTTAAGGCAGTGGGACCCATGGATCAGAACGGACTGCTTCGGCTCGGCATCTTTGCCACCATATTGGCCGTCATGGCCCTGTGGGAAGCCATTGCGCCTTATCGTCCCCGTGAAGCTGTGCGTCGGCCATTACGGTGGCTGACCAATTTTGGTTTGTTGCTGATCAGTGCGGCCTTAACCCGCTTTACGGTCGGGGCGGCCATGATTGCAACCGCCATCTGGGCCGGGCAAAACGGCTTGGGCGTGTTTAATCTGGTCGGGGTTCCAGCATTTCTGGCGGGGCTCATCGCGATTGTGGTTCTTGATTGTGCGGTCTATTGGCAACACCGTTTGACCCATATTGTCCCGCTGTTCTGGCGGTTTCACCGCGTACATCATTGCGATGTTGAATTTGATGTTTCAACCGCTGTGCGGTTCCACCCTGTCGAAATCATCGCATCGGCAGGCTATAAGTCGTTCTTCGTTTTACTGATCGGGGCCGATCCGTGGGCGGTCGTGATCTATGAAAGCATGTTAAGCGGTTTTGCCCTGTTTAACCACGGCAATGTGCATTTTCCCGCACTGTTTGATCGCATCTTGCGGACGCTAGTTGTCACCCCTGATATGCACCGGGTTCATCATTCCAGCGTGATGACCGAAACCAACAGCAACTATGGAAATATCCTGTCGGTGTGGGATCGCCTGTTTGTCAGCTACATTGATCATACAAAGACCGATGATCATGACATGCAGATTGGTTTGGATGAGTTTCGTGATGCCAAAAGCCAAAGCTTGCTTGGAGTGCTGTGGCTTCCGTTTCGTCAGCCTTGACCAGTATCCTCATACGTATGAGGATACTGGTCAAGATGGCACAATCCCACGCACAGCAAGGGCGGACGCCACCAAAGACCGCCGACCATCGGCTTTGCCGCCAAGGAAAGCCCGCATCGTTGCCTGTTGCACATCATGGGCAAGTTCGGGCGAAAGGTTGGCGAAAAATTCCCGGATCAGGCTGTGCGCGCCCAAAAGCGACTGCCAGTAATCATCAAAGTCCAGAAAGTCCATGCGCACCGCAATGGTTGTCGTATCAACATCGTGCAGTCCGGCATCTGCCCACAGATCAAATAATGCATCCTCGTTCTGATAGGGAACATCAAAAACCTTTTTGCGCAGGTCTTCGCCCGGCCCATCGACCAGAATGGCGGCCGCATCAAGAAACAAACGGATAAAGGTCAGCCCGCCCGCGCGGTCCCATACTGTGGCGGCAATCCGGCCTTTGGCGCGGGTGACGCGGACCATTTCGCCAACGGCACCGGCCGGACCATCCAGATCGTTCAACAGCAATTGTGAAAAGGCCGTGTCAAAACTGTCATCGGCAAACGGAAGGGCTGATGCATCACCCGTTTCAAACCGGACATTGGTCGCCGTATTGCGTAGCGCCTCGGTCAGATAATCGGTCATCAAGTCGATACCGACAATTTTTGCATTGGGGTAACGTGTGGCCGCGGCCAACGTCAAACTGCCCGTGCCACACCCGACATCAATCAGGGAGCCACATGACGGTGCGGCGACAAAATCAAGGAAGCTGCGCGACAAACGGCGGCTCCAGCGGCCCATGGCAATCTCATAGATATCTGCGCTGGTCGAATTCATAAGCGTGCGTTTCCTTGAACTAGGGTCTTCTGGCATGGTGAATTTTACGGGGCATAAAGACCTGTATCCGAATTACCAAGCCCTTGATGTGTCGTCTTTTTTCCTAATTGCAATATACAACCAACAGCATGTTCGACGAAATAGGCATTGCCCAATCTTGAACTTGCGCAATAAAGTTACAAAATATTGCGATGCAAAATTAACCACAAACGCGCAAAGCGTAAGGTCGATACCGACTGTGACAGGCAAGGAAACTGACGATATGAAAGAGCTGAACGGACTGGAAGGGCTGTATCTCGAAGATCTGGAGGTGGGCCAGTCCGCGAGTTATGGCAAGACGGTAACGGAAACCGATATTGTCATGTTTGCCGGAATGTCTGGTGATACCAACCCGGTTCACCTTAATCAGGAATACGCCGAAACCACCATGTTCGAAGGGCGTATTGCGCACGGGATGCTGTCGGCCGGTTTCATTTCCACGGTGCTTGGCACCAGATTGCCCGGTCCGGGAACGATTTATCTTTCACAAAGCCTGCAATTCAAGGCACCGGTACGCATTGGCGATACGGTGACGGCCAAGGTCGAAGTCCGCGAAATCATTGCAGCCAAAAAACGCGCCATCCTCGAAACCAATTGCTATGTTGGGGATCGATGCGTTATCGCGGGCGAAGCCGTGGTCATGGTGCCCAGCCGGGCTTAAACACACTTTCGAAATCCTCACATGGCATGGCTATAAGATGTTTCCGCCAAAGGACTGCGCGTTTTTTGGTGGAAAAGTCTTTACGCTTTGGGCCTGCGCCCTTTATAGCTGCCTGCTGGATTTGCCGATATGCTGTCGGCTGACATGGACCCAAGCAGCAAGAGAGACCAGCGCGAATGCGCGTTTTTCGATCTTTTGAAAACCTGACCGATGAGGCGCGTGGCGCTGTTGTTGCGATTGGTAATTTCGATGGTTTGCATCTGGGGCATCAATCGCTTCTTGATCAGGCGCGCGAGATTGCGCGCGACCTTGGCGTGCCGCTGGCAATCCTGACATTTGAGCCGCATCCCCGCATGCTGTTCCGTGCCGATGATCCGCCCTTTCGCCTAACATCGGCCGATGACCGCGAAACCGCAGCCAGCACCATTGATATCGACCTTTTCTATGAGGCGGAATTCAACCGCGATTTTGCCGCCATGAGCGCAGAAGAATTCATCGAGCGGGTTCTGGTCAAAGGGCTTGGCGCCAAACATGTCGTGGTTGGCTGGGACTTTTGCTTTGGTAAAGGACGGGCAGGTGATGTTGATTTGCTGCGTTCCATTGGCCAAACATCCGGGTTTGGTGTGACAGCGGTTGAGGCCGTGACCCATGATAACGGGATTGTGTATTCCTCAACCGCAATTCGACAAGCCCTGCGCGATGGCCGCCCACAGGACGCCACCCATTTGCTTGGACGTCCGTGGGAAATTGCCGGAATTGTTGCGCATGGGGATGCACGTGGCCGCACCATCGGGTTTCCGACGGCCAATGTTGCCTTGGGCAATCATTTGCGCCCCAAATTTGGTGTTTATGCCATCGAACTTGGCCTGATTTCGCAAGATGACGGTCAAACGGTGGAACGCTGGGTGCGTGGAGTCGCAAACATCGGTGTACGTCCAAGCTTCGGCGGCGATAATGATGCCGGGCTTGAAGCACACCTGTTTGATTTCGATCAGGACATCTATGATCGCCCCGTTCGCGTGCGGTTACACGGCTTTATCCGGGGCGAAAAGAAGTTCGACGGGTTGGATGCGCTAAAGGCCCAAATCGCATCCGATGTCGTTGCTGCCAAAGAGATTCTCGGCAAGATTTGAATTTATCGACGAACCCGCTATGATCCGCGCGCCTTTGAAGGGGTAGCCGTAATCACCGGGGGTTCGCCCTTTTTAATTTGTTCAAGACCACAGGACCGTCACGATGAGTGTCGAATACAAGAAAACCGTTATCCTGCCCAAAACCGATTTCCCGATGCGGGCGGGTTTGCCAAAGATGGAGCCCACCCTGCTCGCGCAGTGGAAGGATGAGGATCTCTATGGCAAAATTCGCGGTATTTCGGCAGATCGTGAAATGTTTGTCCTTCATGATGGCCCGCCCTATGCCAACGGTCATCTGCACATTGGTCATGCGCTGAACAAAATCCTGAAAGACGTGATCACCCGGTCGCAGCAAATGCTGGGCAAGAACGCGGTTTATGTTCCGGGCTGGGATTGCCACGGTCTTCCGATCGAATGGAAAATCGAAGAGCAATACCGTGCCAAAGGCAAAAACAAGGACGATGTGCCAATCGCCGAATTCCGTAAGGAATGCCGCGAGTTTGCCGAGAAATGGCTCGATGTTCAGCGTGAAGAATTCAAACGTCTTGGCGTGATGGGCGACTGGGATAATCCCTATGTCACCATGGATTTTAAGGCCGAAGCCTCCATCGCGCGTGAGCTTGGCAAGTTCCTGATGAACGGGTCGCTCTATATGGGCTCCAAACCGGTCATGTGGTCGGTGGTTGAAAAAACCGCCCTGGCCGAGGCCGAGGTTGAATATCACGACCATACCAGCAAAACGATCTATGTCCGTTTCCCGGTGCGTGAGACCAAGGTCGATCTGCTTAAAGACACCGCGATTGTCATCTGGACCACGACCCCCTGGACCATTCCGGGCAACCGTGCGATTTCCTATGGCGACGATATCGAATATTCGGTCATCGAAGTTACCGAAACCGCCGAAGAAGCCTGGGCGACGGTTGGTGAGAAGATGGCGGTTTGTACCGATCTTCTTGAAGACATGTGCAAAAACGGTCGCGTGACCGGTCATAAGGTTGTCGGTACTTTCAAGGGTTCCGAGCTTGAAGGCACGGTTGCAGCCCATCCGTTCCGCGGGCAGGGCTATGAATTTGATGTGCCACTTCTGGCAGCTGACTATGTCACGACCGATACCGGTACCGGGTTCGTGCATACCGCACCGACCCACGGCCCGGACGATTACCAGACCGGTTTGAAATATGGTCTCGAAATCCCTGAAATGGTCGATGGCGACGGTGCCTATTATCCGACCGTGCCACTGTTTGCTGGCAAGCGCATCTATGATGAAAACGGTAAGGAAGCAGACGCCAACGAAGCCGTCATCACCAAACTGATCGAAGTTGGTGCCTTGTTGTCGCGTGGCCGTTTAAAGCACTCCTATCCGTGCTCGTGGCGCTCCAAGGCACCGGTGATCTATCGCACCACCCCGCAGTGGTTCATTTCCATGCAGGACAATGACCTGCGTGAAAAGGCGCTCAAAGCGATTGATGAAACCCGCTTTGTGCCCGAAGGCGGTCGTAACCGTTTGCATGCCATGATTGCCAACCGTCCCGATTGGTGCGTATCGCGCCAACGTGCGTGGGGTGTGCCGATCACGGTGTTCATTGATAAAAATACCCGTCAGCCGTTGCGTGATCAGGAAGTCCTTGATCGTGTTTACGAAGCGTTCTGTGCCGAAGGTGCCGACGCGTGGTTCATCCGCGACGCGCAGTATTTCCTTGGCGATAAATACGATGCCAATGATTTCGAACAGGTCACCGACGTTCTTGATGTCTGGTTTGATTCCGGTTCGACCCATGCCTTTGTGCTTGAAGAACGTCAGGACCTGAAATGGCCAGCCGATCTTTATCTTGAAGGGTCTGATCAGCATCGTGGCTGGTTCCACAGCTCGCTTCTTGAGTCGTGCGGAACGCGCGGTCGCGCGCCGTATGAGGCCGTTCTGACCCACGGCTTTGTTCTTGATGGCAATGGCCGCAAAATGTCGAAATCGCTCGGCAACGTTATTGCGCCAAATGACATCATCGACAAGCTTGGTGCCGATATCCTGCGTTTGTGGGTGGTAAGCTCGGACTATCATGACGATCTGCGCATCAGTCATGAAATCATCCAGCGTCATTCGGATGTCTATCGTCGTTTGCGCAATACGCTACGCTTCTTACTCGGCAACCTTGATGGCTTTACCGAGGCTGAAAAAGTTCCCGACAATGAACTGCCGGAACTTGAACGCTGGGTTCTGCATCGTCTGAGCCACCTTGACGATATGGTGCGCAAGACAACGGCGGATTACGATTTCCATAGCATGTTCATCGAACTACACAACTTCTGTGCGCTCGACATGTCGGCCTTCTATCTCGATATCCGCAAAGACGCGCTGTATTGCGACGCGCCAAGCAGTGCGCGCCGTCGTGCCGCACGGACGGTGATGGATCGTGTGTTTGACAGTCTGGTGCGCTGGTTGGCACCGGTTCTGTGCTTTACCGCCGATGAGGCATGGCGTGCACGCTATGGCGCGGACAGCTCTGTCCATTCTGAAACCTTCAATACGGTTTCAGATGGCTGGAAAGATGATGCTCTTGCGACCAAATGGGCAAAAATTCGTAAATTACGCCGTGTTGTCACCGGTGCGCTTGAACTTGAACGTGCGGAAAAACGTATCGGGGCCAGCCTCGATGCCGCACCAACGGTTTACGCGACAGCGGACTATGTCGAAGCACTCAGCGGCCTTAATCTTGCCGAAATTGCCATCACATCTGACATTGAATTGGTGACGGGTGATGCACCGGAAGGTGCCTACACACTTGACGATGTTGCGGGTGTTGGCGTTGTGCCGGGATTGGCCGATGGGGATAAATGTGAACGCTGCTGGCAGACCTTGCCGGAAGTGGGCAGCCACGCCGAACATAAAACCATCTGCAACCGTTGTGCGGATGCTGTTGATGAAATGGGAATTACCGCCGCCGAATAAGGCAGGTGGTTTTCTGGTGCGGGCTTGTGCTTGGGCGAGCCCCCTCGATCAATAAGTTTGAAGGCCGGTAAGTTTGCAGACCGGCAAGTTTGAAAGAGTATTGATGAAGCGTTGCGCCTTTTTGTTTGGTCTGATTGTCATTGCGGTGGTTTTTGCGCTGGACCAATGGACCAAGCAGCTTGCGATTGACGGGTTGTCCAACCCGTTCCGCGTGATTGAAGTCACACCGTTCATGAACTTTGTGCTGGCGTGGAATCCGGGTGTGTCGTTTGGCCTGTTTCAGGGGCAGGCACCATGGGTAATGATCGCTGCGACAGCGGCGATCACGATTGGTTTTTGCATCTGGATGTGGCGCACGCGCGATCGTATGCTACGTTTGGCACTTGCGCTGGTTGTTGGCGGGGCGATTGGCAACCTTGTGGATCGTCTGCGTCATGGTGCGGTGACCGATTTTATCGACCTGCATGTGGCCGGATATCACTGGCCGGTTTTCAATATTGCTGACAGTTCGATTACAATCGGTGCAGCGCTACTGTTGATCGATTCTCTTTTTGGCGGTAAAAAATCAGCTCGGTAATTTAAGACCGGTGTAATTCCACCCGGTCACGATGTGTAAATGAGGCAGGAATGGCCCGGAAACTGACGACCAATCTGTTTAAAATTGCGCTTTTGGGTGGGCTCGCCCTTGGTGTTGCCGGTTGCGAGTCAACGCGCGAAACCTTTGGCCTGAACAAACAGGCACCTGACGAGTTTCAGGTTGTCTCGCGCGCACCGCTCAGCCTGCCGCCTGATTTTACCTTGCGTGTTCCTGAACCGGGTGCGGCACGTCCGCAGACCGGGACCACCACCGATCAGGCCCGTCGCATTTTAACTGGCGAAGATCCCAACGGCGTTAAACGTGACATTTCTGATGGCACGCGCAGCAAGGGACAGGTCGCACTGCTGTCGCAATCGGGCGCGCAATATGCATCGTCTGATATCCGCAACACCGTGGATCGGGAAACCTCGATCTTTATTTCGGAAAGCGACAGCGTTGTTGATGACCTGATCTTCTGGCAGGACAAGCCAGAATACGGCACCACGGTTGATCCGGCGGCTGAGGCAAAACGCATCCGCGATCAGCAGGCGCTTGGCGACTCTGCTGCTGGCGGTGGCGACACCCCGGTGATCGAACGTAAACAAAAGGGCTGGCTTGAAGATATCTTCTAAGCCGATCTTGCCATCTGGGCGCACTAAGCCACAGTTTTGAGATTTCATCAGGGGCGCGGAATTTCCGCGCCCTTGTTCTGTCATATTCGGTTTTTAAGAACTTCCTGTCGCGATACCCATGAGCCGCAAAAGTGCCGGGATCGCAAAGCAACCAGTTTGCACCACCATGCCTGATGGAATGGGATGACATAATGAAAATTCCGACACTATCCGTAATGTTTGCACGCACGCCTGTGGCGGCGTCGATGCTGGCCGCTGTGATGATGGTCATAATACCGCATCTGTCACAGGCGGCGGTTTTCAATCCGCAAACCGTAACCCTTGATAACGGTATGCAGGTGGTGCTGGTGGAAAACCACCGTGCCCCCGTCGTCACCCAGATGGTCTGGTATAAGGTTGGCTCGGCTGACGAACAGACCGGGATTTCGGGCATTGCGCATTTTCTTGAACACCTGATGTTCAAGGGCACGAATGACATTGCACCGGGTGACTTTTCCAAGATCGTTGCGCGCAATGGCGGCAATGACAATGCATTTACCTCGTGGGACTACACCGGCTATTTCCAGAATATCGCACGTGACCGTCTTGATCTGGTGATGAAGATGGAAGCCGACCGGATGGCGAATTTACAGTTGTCTGATGATGTTGTCCTACCGGAACGCGATGTCATCATCGAAGAACGCAGGTCGCGGATCGATAACAATCCGGGCGCCCTTCTGGGCGAGCAGATGCGCGCAGCCCTTTATATGGCGCATCCCTATGGTCGGTCGATCATTGGCTGGATGAATGAAATGGAGCAGCTGTCGACCAAGGACGCGCTTGATTTCTATCACGAATGGTACGCCCCCAATAACGCCATTCTGGTGGTGGCTGGCGACATCACGATGGATGAATTGCTGCCGATGGCCAAAAAATACTATGGCGTCATTCCGCGCGGCGACGTTTCCACCCGTCACCGGGTCAAGGAACCGGTCCAGCATGCCCCGCGCAAGGTCACCATGCGTGATCCGCGCGTTGGTCAGGCCTCCATGTCGCGCTATTACCTGGCACCTTCTTATAACTCCGAAAATGCGGCTGACGCGGCCCCGCTTGAGCTTTTAAGCGAGATCATTGGATCGGGCACGACCAGCCGTTTCTTCAAGGCATTGGTTGTCGATCAGTCGATTGCGTCCAGTGTCGGGACCTTCTATGACCCGGTGGCTGTCGACCTAGCAAGCTTCGGGCTTTATGCCGTGCCACGCGGCGATGGCGAGTTGGCCGATCTTGAAAAGGCGGTTGATGAGCAGATTGCCAAGCTCAAAACCGATGGCGTGACCGAGGATGAACTCGACCGTGCCAAACAGAAGCTTCTGGATAGTGCGGTCTTTGCCCGTGATTCCCTATCGGCTGGCGCGCGCGTGCTGGGGCAGTCGCTTGCGGTTGGTTTAACCGTCGATCAGGTCGAAAGCTGGCCAGATCGGATTTCGGCCGTCACGGTTGATCAGGTCAACGAAGCCGCCAAGCACGTCTTTAATGACAAACAATCTGTCACCGGCTGGTTGATGCCACCCGAAGGCGGTCCTGTATCGGGCAGTGGTCCCGCTATTCCACTGGATTCCGGCGGGGGAGTACATTGATATGAACCATTTTACAAAACACATTGCCGGACTGACTGTTGCCGCCTTTGCGACCTTTGGTCTGGCAAGTCAGGCCAAAGCCGTCGAAGTACAAGAAGTTGTTTCTGACGGCGGCATTCGGGCCTGGTTGATCGAGGATCATCTCAATCCGCTGATGACCATGGACATTGCCTTTACCGGTGCGGGGGCTGCAACCGATGCCGATGGTAAGCTTGGTCTGGCCAACATGGTGTCGGGGCTGATTGACGAAGGGGCGGGCGAAATGGACAGCCAGACCTTCCGAGGTGAAATGGAAAACCGCTCGATCAGTCTGTCTTTTGATGCCGGGCGCGATGATTTCGCCGGGTCGCTGGTGACCTTGACCCGCGAACGCGATACGGCGATTGATCTGTTGCGACTGGCGCTGTCCGAGCCACGCTTTGACGATGAAGCAATTGAACGCATTCGTGCGCAAATCGTTTCGGGCTTGAAAAGTGCGGAAAATGACCCGGGCGATATTGCCAGCCGGACGTTCTTTAAATCGATCTTTGGTGATCATCCCTATGCCCGTCCGGTATCAGGCAGTTTTGATACCGTGGCATCGCTTAACGCCAATGACTTCCGGGGCTTTGTCCGTCATGCCTTTGCCAAGGACAACCTGATCATTGGGGTGGCGGGCGATATTACGGCCGATGAGCTGGGCCCGTTGCTGGATGAGGCATTCGGCAGTTTGCCTGATCATGCCGATCTTCCGGCGATTGCCGACGTCACACCGACATTCGGTGCGGTGGATGTGGTGGAGCAAGACATCCCGCAAAGTCAGGCGATCTGGGGCCAAAAGGGCATCAAACGTACCGATCCTGATTTCTATGCCGCCTATGTGATGAATTACATCCTTGGCGGCGGTGGCTTCGCGTCGCGCCTGACCGAAGAAGTCCGTGAGAAGCGCGGGCTTGCCTATGGCGTTTACAGCTATCTGGCCGATCTTGATCATGCGGAAATGATGATGGGCGGGGTTGCTACGCGCAATGATGCGATTGGGCAAAGCCTGTCACTGATCAGCACCGAATGGACCAAGATGAAGGACAGCGGCGTGTCACAGGAAGAACTCGATAACGCCAAGTCCTATCTGACCGGCGCCTTCCCGCTGCGCTTCACCAGCCTTGGCAATCTGTCAGGCATGCTGGTCGGCATGCAGAAAGAAGACCTTGGCATGGACTTCCTGGATCGACGCAACAGCCTTGTTGATGCTGTCACGCTTGATGACGTCAACCGGGTGGCGGGTGAACTGATGGACCCGGCCAATGTTACTGTAACAGTGGTCGGTAAGCCCGAAGGGGATCTGGCTTTCTAAGGCCAGAACAATCTAAATGATCAAAGCGCGGTGAAAGAGATTTCGCCGCGCTTTGTGCTTTGATAGGTTCAATCCAACCAAGATCAACACATCAAGATTACGAGCATCGCCCACATGACCCTGCGCGTCCTGCCCCAGAACCTGATCAATCAGATTGCCGCCGGTGAGGTGGTTGAACGGCCTGCGGCTGCACTCAAGGAACTGGTGGAAAATGCGCTGGATGCCGGGGCGACGCGGGTGGACGTCAATCTGCGCGATGGTGGGCGCACGCTTTTGTCGATCACTGATGACGGCAAGGGCATGACACCCGAAGAACTGGCCCTGTCGGTGGAGCGCCACGCGACGTCAAAGCTGCCCGATGATGATCTTTTCAATATCGGCTTTATGGGGTTTCGCGGTGAAGCCTTGCCGTCGATCGGCTCGGTCTCGCGGATGCGCCTGACCAGCCGGGTGCGCGGTGCGGAAAACGCATGGACGCTGTTGATCGAAGGCGGGGCCAAGGGGGAGCCTGAACCCGCCGCACACCCGCATGGTACGCGGGTTGAGGTGCGCGATCTGTTTTACGCCACCCCGGCACGGCTGAAGTTTCTCAAAACCGCGCGGACCGAGCAAATGTATGCCCGTGAAATCATGGACCGTCTGGCGATGGCGCGGCCCGATGTCGGCTTTACCCTGTCGGGCGATAACAACAAATCGATCCTCAATTACCCGGCCTGCGAAGGTGATTTGTTTGATGCGCGGCTTAAACGTCTTGGTGCGGTGATGGGGCGCGAATTTCAGGATAACGCGCTTCAGATCAATGCCGAACGCGAAGGCATCAAGCTGACCGGCTATGCCGGGGTGCCGACCTTAAACCGCGGCAATGCCCAGATGCAGTTTTTGTTCGTCAATGGCCGCCCGGTTAAGGACAGGCTGTTGCAAGGGGCGGTACGCGGCGCCTATCAGGATTTCCTCGCACGCGATCGACATCCGTTACTCGCCCTGTTTTTTGAACTGTCTCCACGTGATGTTGACGTTAACGTCCATCCGGGCAAGACAGAAGTGCGTTTTCGCGATCCGGGCATGGTGCGCGGCCTGATTGTCGGCGCACTTAAACATGCGCTGGCCGGTGCCGGGCACCGGGCATCGACGACTGTGGCCGATATGGCGCTGGGGGCCGCTCGTCGCGAAGGCGAAGGACCAAGTCTGCCCTATGGTGGCGGGGCGCGATCATCTGGCGGTGGTGGTTTTAACATCGGCCAATATCAGGCCAATACCCCCAGCCATGCGGCAATAGAACGCAACTATGCCGCCCAATCGCCGGGCTATGGCGGGCTGTTTGATCGTGGACGCGATTTTGGCGGTACACCGGACGCAAATGGTGGCTTTACCGCTGCTGCTGCCGCGGCCCTTGCGGGGGGCTATGACGGTGTCGGGCCATCGGCACGTGTTGACATGACCGATGACACCAAGTTTGTCGATCATCCCTTGGGGGCGGCGCGCGGGCAGGTGCATGCCAATTATATCATCGCGCAAACCCGCGACGGTTTGGTGATTGTCGATCAACATGCCGCCCATGAACGTATTGTCTATGAACGGATGAAGGCCGACTTGGCCGAAAGCGGGGTCAAGCGACAGGGATTGCTCTTGCCCGAGGTGGTCGAGCTTGACGAGGCATCGGCAGATCGCATAGGCGACCGGGCCGACGAATTTGCCGAACTTGGGTTGGTGATCGAGCCGTTTGGCCCCGGTGCGATTGTTGTCCGCGAAGTGCCCGCCATGCTGGGCAAGGTGGATGTGGCATCGCTTGTACGTGATATGGCCGATGAAATTGCCGAACTGGGGCAAGGCATGTTGCTTAAAGACCGGCTGATGTATGTCTGCGCGACCATGGCCTGTCATGGCTCGGTCCGGTCCGGGCGAAAGCTCAATGCCGATGAAATGAATGCATTGCTGCGTCAGATGGAAGCCACCCCGCATTCCGGGCAGTGCAATCATGGCCGCCCGACCTATGTCGAACTGAAACTCCATGACATCGAAAAGATGTTTGGTCGCAGATAGGGATTAAAACCAATGGCAGATCGCATCGTGGAAATTGCGTCAATTTCAGATGCAGGTGCAATCAGTGCATTGTTTACCCGGTCTTATTCTCAGCTTCTTAAAGACGACTACGCGCCGGATGTTCTTGCCCGCGCTATGCCGTTCCTGTCTTTTGCCAAGCCAGAATTAATGTCGTCGGGCAGCTATTATCTGGTGAAGGCAGCTGGCAAACGCGTGATCGCGGCAGGTGGATGGACCGCCGTACGCCCCGGAGCTTCGGAAAAGCCCGTGCAGCCGGGACTGGCGCATGTGCGCCATTTTGCCGTTGATCCGGAGTTTACCCGTCAGGGGTTGGGAAAGGTGCTCTTTGATCGCTGCGTGCATGATGCGAAGGCAGCTCATGCGGCAACCCGGTTTGAATGCTATTCAACCCTGTCGGCACGCAGGTTCTACGAAAAACTTGGCTTTGAAGTCATCGGGACGTTTGAAGCTCCCTTTGCATCCGACTTTACGTTTCCAAGTTTGCATATGGCCTGCAAGCTTTAAGCGATTAACTGCGCAGTTTCAAATTGCGGGGCAGGCGGGTGTTGGTGTTGACGCGCGCGCGCTGGATCTGTTCGGCAAACAAGCCATTGGCACCGCTTAAATCCGCATCCCTGAAATCCGCCCCGGCAAGGTTCGTGCCGCTGAGATCACAATTGATCAGATGCATGCCCTTAAAGCAGGCATTGGACAAATCGGACCCCAGAAATACGGTATTGCGCAGCGTCGCCTTATTAAACCGTGCGCCGGATAAACGGCTGGCCGCAAGGTTGGTACTTTCAAGGTTACTTTCAACAAAGTCAGCCGCGGTCAGGTCACACCGTCGAAGAACCGCATTCTTGCAATTGGCGTTTCTGAAAGACGCAAAACGAAGGCCGCATCGGCTAAGATCAATACCTTCCAGATCAGCATCGCGCAAATCGGCATGTTCAATTGCCATGACCGATCCTTCCTTGCCGCCGGTATCGACCCAAAGCTTGTGATCGACAAGGGCCTCTTGCAGATCAATTTCAACAAGCTCCTCTTCATCAATCTCGGGCTCGGCGTCAACCTCACTCTCAGGCTCACCGGCAACGTCTGCCTGTTTTGAAACGGACGCTGGGACCGGTTCTTCTTTGGCGGGTTCCTTTGGACTTGCTGCAACGGGGACTGTGTCTTCGTCGGTTTCTGGGGTTTCCGTCGCGACTTTCTGTGGTTTTGACTTCGGCTTTGGCTTTTTGGGCACAGGATCTGGTTTTAGAAGCGCGCGCGCGGCAATTGCCGCTTTGATGTTGCGGGCATCAAGAGATTCCTTGTCTTGATTGGCAACACCGGCAAGTTCGCCATCATCAAAGACCTGACCATTTGTGCCCTCGTGCTTGGATGTTGGCTCAGGTGTGACGGCGGGGTCATTGCGGCGCCGGCCATTTGGTTTGATCGTGACGGACGCAGATGCCTTTGTGCCGGCCTTGTCGCTGTGACGGCGCTGCTTGGTTTCTGAACCATTTTCGTCCTCAGGTGCCGGCACGGTGTCGTCTTTGGCCAAGTCCTGTGGCCGTGCGGGACCGAAGTAATCATCGTGAAGAACAAACCGGCGCGGTTTTTTCATCACGGATGTAATGATCTTGCGCAATCGTGCCGGATCAACCGGCTGGCGGAAGATGCCTTCTATGCCGGCATCAACGGCTTCACGCATGGCGCGTCGGTCAAGCTTTGGTGCACCAAGCAGGATGGTGACATCCTTGCCGTGTCGGTTGGTCGCCGTGATGCTTTCGCGGATCGAACGGATGGTCGAAATGCCGCGCATGCCATCAAGATAAAGACCAACCAGAACGATGTCGGGCTTTAAGGAACTCACAAGTTCAACGGTCTTTTCACGGTCGTCGCAGCGAATGAAGTCGCCAAATCCAAGCGGATCAATCGCTTCCTTAGCGGAACGAATGTTGCGTTCGCTGTAGTCGGCATACAGGATCGTTTTATTGTTGTTCTCTTGCATCGTCATGATGCGTGAATTCCTATTGTTGCCAACCGCGTTAAGCAGCGCTGATGTCGTCCTTGCCACGCGGTTCACTGCGCAGTTGGTTAAATATGCCGATCACTGGTTCCCCGGAATGCTGAAGGTTCGACGCCTTGTTGTCGAGGCTTCTTCGGGCGTTGTTGGGCCGTCTTGGGCCGAGCTTTCACTTTGGGCAGGATCTTCTTCATTCTGACCGGTGGGTGCAGCACTGCCATTTGTCGCCCCATCTGGTTTGTTGCTTTCGACCATTTCGATGGTGATCGCAACCCGACGGTTTTGTGATCTCCCTTCCGGGGTGTCATTTGTCGCAATCGGACGGCTGTCACCATATCCCTGAATGACCATTCGTGACGGCTCCGTGCCGTTCTGATCAATCATTTGATGCAAAACGGCTGTCGCCCGTGCCGCCGAAAGGTCCCAGTTTGATATATAGGGAGAGGAAGACGAAACGGGAATATTATCGGTGTGACCTGCGATATGAACTTCACCGTCAGTCTGATTGATTACGGGCGTAACGCGGTTCAGGACGGCGGCGAATTCTTCTGTCATGCCCGAAGAGCCCGACGGAAAGGCCAGCTCATTTGGAAAGCTGACGATCACATCGCCATCAATGCGTTCCAGCCCGACCTGATCGGCAAGCCCCATGTTTTCAAGAACGGTGCTGAGTGTTTCTTCAAGTGCCTCGGCTTTTTCTTCTTTGCTGTCGGTCTGATCGATCTCGACTTTTGGCGTTTCGGCCTTGGGGATTTCTGCAACAACCCGCGGGGTGTCGGGCGTTGGTGCCTTTAAGGACTTACCAACAATCGACCCGTCCATTTCAATTACACCGGCAAGCTGATCTTCCTTGGAAAAACCAAAGGCACCTTTGATCGAACCTGCGATTTGCTTGTAACGGATCACATCCATCTCAGCAAAGGTCAGCAACAGAACAAACAAAACAAGCAGCAACGACATCAAATCGGCGAATGTCGCCATCCATGCGGGGGCGCCTGCTGCGGGTTTCTTTGCCATGGCCTTACACCATGTTCCGGATGAAAGAAGGTACCATGATTATTCCCCATCGCCTTCGGCATCTTTGGGGACGCCACCGGGCAAATAGGGACCCAGAATTTCCTTCATCACCATCGGGCTTTGGCTGCCCTGAATTTGAACGACAGACTCAATGATCAATTGTTTGGTGTTTTTCAGACGGTCAACCTTAAGGGCCAGCTTGTCAGCAATCGGAAGGGCAATCAGGTTGGCAAGTACCGCACCATAGAATGTTGTCAGCATGGCAATGGCCATCGCCGGACCAATCGCATCAGGATCAGACAGGTTGGCCAGCATCTGCACCAGACCCACCAATGTGCCGATCATGCCAAATGCTGGCGCGGTATCACCGATCCCGCGGAACATCAGTTCCCCGAGCTCATCATTCTGAATGGATTTTTCAACTTCGCTTGAGATCGAGCTTCGGATCACTTCACCGCTGTGACCATCCACACACATGCGAATGCCACGCGCCATGATCTCGTTGTCGACTTCTGCGGTTTCAAGACCAAGCAACCCGTTTTTGCGGACAAGACCTGCAAGCTCGATGGCTTTCTCATAGATCGAAAGCGGGTCTTCCTTGGGGTTCTTAAAGGCGATGCCGATGCCGATCTTGAGTGACTTGATCACATCGCGCATCGGAAACTTGATCAGGGTTGCCGCCGCCGTGCCGCCAAACACAACCATGATAGACGGCACATCAACAAAGGCACCAAGATTACCACCGATCAAAATAGCGCCAACAATAACGCCCGATCCAGCAAGGATCCCAATGAGTGTCGCAATATCCATATCGGTTTCTGGTGTCCAGCGTTATGACTGTTTTTGTATCATCTGATCAACCGCAGCAGATAAATCCGTGCCCCGGATGAGGGGGCGGTGCGTCGCGTCACAGATGTCGGGCGAAAAGTCTTCATAGGTTTATGATTGTGGCCTGAATGTCGATTAGTCCCCCTTTCAAAGAGTTGGGGGTTGTGGCGCCCTTTTTCCATAAAAAATCTGACAACTTTTCACACCAGCAAACGGGATCGATCCGGGAACTCTACAAACCGCTTGTAAAGCTCCGGCATTGGGTTAGGTCGATTTATACGTTTGGCATTAAATGTTTGTTGCCAGACTTTTAGCCAAGCCTCAACCCCATCGTAAGGATAATTACCCTAATTCAAACGATGAAATGCCAAAGGTCATATCAAGGTCAAGTGCCGGTGCCGGGCCTTTATACATCCGCGCGGTTTCAAATTCAGGCTGCATGCCATGGCTGCTGGCAAGCTCAATTGCCGCCTGATTGGGTTCGGGCACATCGAGAAATACTTTGCCACCCTGATCGGTGCGACGTGCCAAAAGGGCATCAAACAGCACCTTGGCATCTTTGGGGTTTGGGGCAAAAAGCGGACCGATCTTGTGACCCTCTTCACAGGGGCGAATGACGCCATATCCGCGCAACCCCATCGGGCCCTTTAGTGCAATCGCCGTGTGGTTTTCAGCACCAATCCAGCCGCGCAGGAATTCAATCCGGCTTTCGGCAAACAGCTCGCAAGTTTGCTCAAACGCATTGATGACGGCGATGTCATCAATCAAGAGGTCAAACAGATCGTCATTTTCCGGACTTTGGGCCTTCACGACCCCGCCATATCGGACATTGCGGTGGGCAAATGCAAAACCGGATTTGCGATAGTTATCTTGTTGGTCGATTACGCCATCAAGACCGATGGTTTTAAGCGCGTTGTCTTTTAAAACCGTTTGCCACAGCCGGTATCCAAGGCCCGATCCACGGCGGTCTTCGCGACAAATGTAAAATCCGACAAACCCGAAATCGGAACTGTATTGCACGGCCGATATCACCGCCGCCATGCCCTTTTTATCAAACGCGCCCCAAAAGCCCTCAGGGTCAGTATTGAAAAATACCTCGGCGTCAGAACGCCCCGGGTTCCAGCCTTCCTTGGTGGCCCATTCAACAGCCAACGGGAATTCAAATGGTTTGAGACGGCGGATTTTGTCGATCATGGTCGGGTCTTTAAACTTTCAGGGTCTTGCCGGGCGATAGGCTTGCGCGCCAGCGTGGGTCTATGGATTTGGCTAAATGTATAGGCCGGACCCTAGCATGGTAGTTGCTATTTCATGAGAAATTTTGTTAAGAATGACTATCAGTGTTATTCTCAATGTTGTATGTGTTCATTAATACATTTTCATCCTGTCGAGAGCCCCATGCCATCATCTGTTTTAACCGCCAAAACCCGCATCACCCTTCCTGATAGTGCTGCGATCATCGCGCGCGCTTCAGACTATTACAAAAGCCATGACTGTGATGTGCAGGGCGATGCGAACGCCATCAGGATTTCGGTGTCCATCGGCCATGTTCACCTTGCCTGCAACGATGCTGGTTTGGATATCGAGGTCGGCGCAACCAGCGACGTTGGCGTTATCCAGATGAAATCGGCGATCATTTCGTTGCTCCAGGACGCATTGCCCGAGGCAAACCTTGATTGCCGCTGGAAGGGGGCCGGGAAAAGCAACGGCAAGCTGCCCAATTTCCGCGAACTTACCGTTGGCAAAATGACCGACCTGTCGCCCCATATGCGCCGGATCAGGCTGCATGGGGCGGATCTTGCCGCCTATGACACCGACAGCATCCATATCCGTCTTTTGATCCCACCGCGCGGGCAGGTGGCCCCAAAATGGCCAACGCTTGCCGATAACGGCATGCCGGTCTGGCCTCATGGCGAAGAAACCATTGAACAGCGCATCTATACCATCCGTGATATCGATGCTGCGGCGGGCTGGATGGATGTTGATTTTGTCGTGCATGGCGATAATGGGCCGGGATCATCCTTTGCCATACATGCTAGCACAGGCGATCTGGTCGCCATGACCGGGCCGCTTGGCAACGAATTGCCGGATGCGGACTGGATGTTGTTCGCCGGGGATGAAACTGCCCTTCCGGCGATCAGCCGCTACCTTAATGCCATGCTGCCCCACGTCAAAGGCCATGCCGTGATCGAGGTCGGTAGCAAGGATGACATCATCGACATCGCCACCGACAGTGCGATTGAAGTCCGCTGGTTGTTACGCGATTGTGGTGATGATGTTGAACACAGTCTCATTCAGGATGCTGTGCGCGTCATCTCCATCCCGAAGGACGCACACAGCGTCTATTGCTGGGCCGGGGTAGAGCAGGATGACTATAAACCGATCCATAACTACTGGCGCAAGGATATCGGGTTAACGCGTGATCAATGTCTGGCCATGACGTTCTGGCGCAAGGCCGGTCGGGGATAACTAATCGGTTTGACGGGTGGCTACCGATTGATGAAGCTTTGGTGCAAGATGTGAAATCGCATCATCCAGATCCATCAGGATTTCCGAAACCAAAGGCGATGGGGGGTTAAGTCCGCCCTGGTCTATTTCTTCGCGCAGTTCGGTTACCGCGCGTGTCAGTTCGCGATTTGTCGGATTAACCCCGGTTGCCAGGGCCCGTGCGCGGGCAAAAACCAGTTTCCGTGCCGACCTGAACGCCACGATTTCCTGATCTGCCGTCAGCATCTCTTGCGGGTCTATAGCCGTAAGCCCGTATTTGACTGAGAGGGCGGTCATATGGCTGGCATCGGCAAACAGGGCCGCCGTGATCATGCGAAAGGCGATGATATCGGCGGCAAGTCCGTTTGGGTTTTTGATCGTTTTGGATAAGGCGTTAAACGCGAAAATATCGGCATCAACTTCATCGGCATGGCTTTTGGCATCTCCGTCCCCGAAATGTTCTGGCATACAGTGACGCGCTTCATGGTGGATCAGCCACTCAAACGTTTGCTCGGCACTGCTTTGATAGGTCAAAGATTGTCCAAACCATCCGCGCATCAACTGGGCGAAAATCTCGTTGCCACTTTGTGGTGCGATATTGGCGGGCACGAAAATCTGGCAGGACGGTATTTGCTTGCCACTCTTTCGTCCGGTGATGGTAAAGGGCGACCGGGGCAGTTTGGCGAATGCCTTTTCCGGGCTGGCGATATTTTCCAGACCAAGGGTGTCATCCATGATAGCTAGAAACGCCGCACGGTCTTTGAAAACATAAAGATCGATATCGCCATATGATTTCAGGTCGTTTTTGATCTTTGTAATGGCGGGCTCGGGCGTGCCATCCGTTTGTGCCTGTGCCAATGTCGTGACAGACATCAGCATGCACATCATCATCACAAGGTGATTGAAAACCCGAACAATTTGCATCGTACGAGTATGTGCGATGGGCTTTGGTTGGGCGAGGAGAAAATTACCCTAGGCCTCTGCCTGCTGACCGACCCGTTTGCGTTGCGGCCCAAACAGGCAGGCCAACAGCATGATTATTCCGGAAATCGTGGCAATCATGCCCGCCGCACTGACCGCATAGGGGGATCCGAACCAACCCGGCCCATATCCGGCAAAGACATAGCCCAGAATGGCCGAAATCGTTGCAAAGACGACGGACCAACCAACCTGTCGGCCAAGCTGGTTGGTCATCAACCGGGCACTTGCCGGTGGGCAGACAAACATCGCAATTACAATGATCGACCCGACCGCGTCAAAGGCCGCCACAGCGGCAATCGCGGTGGTCACCACCAGCGCAAAGCTGAGAAGTCCTGTGCGAATACCAATCGCCCCGGCAAAGGCGGCGTCAAAGGTGGAGATTTTAAGTTCTTTCCAGAACAGAACAATAAACAACCCGATCCCGACAAGGACCAATGCCAGGCGCGGTAATTGCGGTGGCAGGGTCGCCAAGGTGGCTGGATCAACAAGCGACTGCCACCCTTCTGCATCAAACCAGATCAGGCTTTCAAGATTACCCAAAAGCGCATGCTGCACATCAATATGCACCGAACTGGTATCGGTAACCTCAAGGAACAACACACCGGCGGCAAAAAGGGTGGTGAACACCAATCCCATGGCGGCTCCCGGTTCAACCCGACCCAGACGTTTGACAATCTCGATCATGACAACGGCGACAATCGCGGCCGCCCCGGCGCCCAGCATCATCGGAACCGCGGTAATCGTACCGGTCACAAGGAAGGCCGCGACGATACCCGGCAAAACCACATGGCTGATCGCATCCCCAATCAGGGCCTGACGACGCAGCAACAGGAAATTGCCCGGCAACGCACAGGCAACAGCTGCCAGAATACCAATCAGGATCGGTGTTAAACTCAGTTGGACAAACTCGGCACCAAGGGCGGTCATCAGATTGTCGATCATGCGGATGCTCCTTGCTTCTCGGCAAGCATGCGGTCGATCTCGGCAATCTGGTCGGATGTCATCATCCGTTCAATCGGGGTCAGCCCGTCATAGCGTTCAATCGCTGAATCATCGGGCAGAATGCGGCGCGCCATGGCCCAGCGGGCTTCATCGCGCGACGCCTTTTCCGATGCGGTACGTCCGCGCAAGGTCGCGACCCCATCACGCCGGATCATGCCCGAACGGCGCAAAATGCGCAGGGTCAATCCGTCATAGATCGGTTCACGCCGCGACAGGGCCAAAAGTCCCTGACGGCGATGGACGCGGCGCTGAAACCGTTGATGGCGCAACGCTGATGCCAGTGCGCCACGTAACGGGGAAAACAATGCGGATATCATGAAAAAGCCAAACGCCACCAACACAATGATCGGTCCGGTAGGGAGCGACGCCTCGGCGGCGGACAGGACCGCGCCGATATAGCCCGACACCCCACCAACCACGGCTGAGATGCCAATCATCGGGCCGACCTGATTGGTCCAGAACCGGGCCGTCACCGGCGGAATGATCAAAAGGGCAACAATCAGGATCAACCCGACGATCTTAAGCCCGATCACGGTAACAATCAGGGCCAAGCCCATCATGGCAAGGTCGATATTGCGGACATTGACCCCGGTGGTCGCGGCATATTCCGGATCAAACGCCACCAGCGTCATCGGACGGCGCAGCAAAAAGACGAATGCAGCGGCAAGCGCACCGGCAACCGCAATCGTGGTCGCCTCGGAAATCAGCATGCCGGCCGTCGATCCCAAAAGGAAGTTTTCAAGTCCGGCCTGACGGCCCGATGACATGGTCTGGATGATGGTCAAAAGAACAATGCCAAATCCGAAAAATACCGACAGCACCGCTCCAATCGCCGCATCCTCGGTCAGGCGGGTTTTGCGCGTGATCCATTCGACAAGGATCAGACCAATCGCCGATGAGATCGCCGATCCAATGATCAATCCCGGCAGCCAGCGTCCGTCACTGCCAAGTGCTACCATGATCATAAAGGCCAAGCCAACACCGGGCAGGGTGGCGTGACTGATCGCATCGGACACCAACGCGCGTTTGCGCAGGAAAATAAACGCCCCGGCACTGCCCGCCGACAGGCCAAGCAACCCGGCGCCAACTGCGACAAGGGCGCTGTTATATCCGGCCTGCAACAACAGGGCGCGGATGAAATAATCGAGAAAACTCATGGTGCGATCTTTGCGTTACCGTGCTGTGCTTGTCTCAGGCTGCCTCAATCAGGCGAGGCGCAACTCGTCGATATGGGTGGCGGCAAGACGCCCGCCATAGGTTTCCTGAAGGTTCTCGGCGGTAAAGGTCGTATCCACCGGGCCTTCGGCGATGCGCCGCACATTGATCAGTAACACGCGGTCAAAATATTCCGGAACGGTTGAAAGATCATGATGCACACAGACAACCGTGCGGCCCTCGGACTTCAAGTCTTTGAGGACCGATACAATGGCGCGTTCGGTCGCGGCATCGACCCCGGCAAACGGCTCATCAAGCAAGTAAAATTCTGCGTTCTGCGCCAACGCACGGGCCAGAAAAACGCGTTGCTGCTGCCCGCCTGAAAGTTGCCCGATCTGCCGGTCGGCGAAATCGGCCATACCGACCCGGTCAAGACAGGCCATCGCCTGTTCACGGTGGCGTGCCCGCCATAGGCGGAACAAACCGACCGATCCATAAAGCCCCATCAGAACAACATCAATCACCCGTGCAGGGAAATCCCAATCAACACTGGCGCGCTGTGGGACATAGGCGACCCGGTCGCGGGCCTCGTGAAACGGTTTGCCAAAAATGCGCACTTCACCCGACAGGCGCGGCACCACACCAAGCGCACCTTTCAGGAAGGTTGATTTCCCCGCCCCGTTCGGGCCGATGATGGCGGTCATCGATCCGGCGGGGATGGAGGCATCAACCGAAAAAACAGCCGGTTTGTTGCCATAGGAAACCGTCAGGCCGCGCACCGTCAGTGGTGCGTCCTTGCCTGCGACATCAACAATCTTTCCGGCCTCGGCAATCAGTTCGGCGTTACGCATGAAATTTTCCTGTTGCTTTGTCCGTGGTCCGACGCTGTGTGCATTTGATCATTGATTTTATCAACGTTTTACCTGCTTGGCACTTGCGGTCTTTACGTTATGAGCTTGGTGCAAGTTCACCCTGCATCCCGGTTTCAGGCGCATCACCGCCCAGCGCACGGGTGATCAGGGTGGTATTGTGATCGATCATACCGATATAGGTGCCTTCATAGGTGCCCGGTTCTCCCATGGCATCGGAAAACAGTGTACCACCGATGATGACATTTTGCCCACGGGCCTCGGCGCCTTCGATCAGGGCACGCACATTGCGCTCAGGCACCGAGCTTTCGACAAAAACGGCCGAAATATTGCGATCAACAATGATGTTGACCAGTTCTTCGACCCGGCGCAGGCCAGCCTCGGATTCGGTTGAAATACCCTGAATGCCCAAAACTTCAAAATCATACCCGCGCCCGAAATAACTAAAGGCGTCATGTGCAGTCAACAGCACACGGCTTTTTTCCGGAACAGACGTGGTGACCGACTTCATATAGCCAATCAGCTTTTCAATATCCGCAATGTGTTTGTCGGCATTGGCGGTATAGATCGCTTTGCCATCGGGATCGGTTTTGATCAGTGCATCACGTACAGCCCCAACCACGGTTTTCCACAATTGCGGGTCCATCCAGACATGCGGGTCATACCGGCCTTCGTAATCTGCATGACTCAAAAGCTTGCTCTTGTCGATGGCTTCGCCAACTGCGACCACATTGCGGCGCTTTTCCAGATCAAGGAAAAACTCTTCGAGTTGCGCTTCAAGATAAAGACTATGCCACAAGACAAGATCAGCGCGCGCCATGGCGGCAATGTCGCTGCGCGTCTGACGGTACGAATGCGGATCAACCCCGGGACCCATCAAGGCGGTGACCTCCGCCCGATCGCCCGCAACCTGACGGGCCGCATCGGCGATCATGGATGTGGTTGCGACAACATTCAACGGCTTGGCAAAGGCCATGCCAGCGGTGGCGCCGAGGCCAGCAAGGGCAGGCACACCAAGGATGGCGATCAGGCAAAGGCGGCGTGCAACATTTCGAAGGGTCATGGCGGGTCCCGACAGCAAGTTAAAATCATTCAATAGAATACCCACTATCTATGTGCGGACTTTTAAAGTTAGTCAAGGCTAAATTGCTTTTTAAGAACTTAGTTGTTATGAAGATTTCAAGGACACTGTTTGGAGAGACCCATGGGCGAGAAACCAGCGCTGAACCCGCGCCATAACAAGGCCGAAGTCTTTGCCCGCCTGCGCGACGCACATGCCCGCGAGGTCACAGAAGATTATGTTGAAATGATTGGTGATTTGATCGCCGAAGAAGGTGAGGCCCGCTCTGTCGCGCTCGCCGAACGCTTCGGCGTGACGGCGGCGACGGTCAATAACACCATCAAACGCCTCGAGCGCGACGGTTTCGTCACCTCCCGCCCATACCGCTCAATTTTTCTGACAGAAAAAGGCGAGACGCTCGCAAAAAAATGTCGCGACCGCCACCAGATCGTTTATAATTTCCTCGTCTCCATTGGCGTGGATCCTGAGGTTGCCGAGTTCGATGCAGAAGGCATTGAACATCATGTGAGTGAGGGGACGTTGGCTGTCTTTTCTGGTTTTCTGACTGGGTGAGTTGGCTAAGTCGAATATTTTATATTACTCGTTGAATTCGAACTAGGTTTTTATGACATAGTAAAGTTTTTAATTATTTGATTTTTACAAAATAGGTAGATCTTGTTTGTGGGATATCTATGAGTAGTGAGCTTTTTATTGCAGTCATCTTCTGTGCAATATTCTACTAGAGGTTTGGATGGTGAAGTTCGAGTTATTAAAAAAACAACTGATGTCGAGTCCACGGAGTTGGCTTGTAACCGGTGTAGCAGGATTCATCGGAAGTAACATTCTTGAGCAATTACTCAAACTGAACCAAAACGTTGTAGGTTTAGATAACCTAAGTACTGGAAACCTTCGTAATCTGGACGACGTTAGAGGCTTAGTTACAAATGAACAATGGCGGGCATTTAGGTTTGTAGAGGGGGATGTATGTGATTTCTCCGTCTGCTCGGAAGTCTGTATAAATATTGATTTTGTCCTACATCAAGCTGCTTTGGGTTCTGTGCCTCGGAGCTTTGAAGACCCGATCGCTACGAATAGAAGCAATGTCGATGGTTTTCTAAATTTGTTGGTCGCTGCGCGTGATGCGAACGTAAGTAGATTTGTGTATGCAGCTAGCAGCTCAACGTATGGCAGTCACCTTGGGTCGCCAAAGGTGGAGGAGACTATCGGTACTCCATTGTCTCCGTACGCGGTAACAAAACTGATCAATGAATTATATGCAGATGTTCTTTCTCAAGCCTACGGTTTAAATTGTATTGGTCTAAGATATTTTAATATTTACGGACGCAGACAAGATCCAAATGGGGCTTATGCCGCTGTAGTTCCAAAATGGATTAATTCTATGATAACGGGGGCGGGAGTCGAGATTCACGGTGACGGAGAAACAAGTCGTGATTTTTGTTATGTGGAAGATGCGGTTCAGGCAAATCTGCTTGCTGCAACAACTCAGAATGAAGTGGCGTATAATAAAGTATATAATGTTGCCGTTGGTCAAAGCACAACTTTAAACGAGCTTTATGGTGAGTTGCAGCGCTTGTTGAGTGTATCATTTCCGCATCTGACAAAGGCGCAACCGGCTTATGGTGCGTTTCGTCAGGGTGATATTCGTGAGTCTAGGGCAGATATCTCAAAAATAAAGCAGCTTCTAGATTATTCTCCTAAGTATGAAATCAGAGACGGACTGGAAGCTTCTTTGGATTGGTATGCCAACTTTGCGAGCGATAGCAATATTTGATGTTGGAGAGCCACCATTCGGTTTTAGTCGCGAGTGTTGTGGGCTATTTAAAGAATAATCTTTTGCGCTTTCATTTGTGATTAAGATGGTTGATGTTGAGGAAAAAGTGGATTTAATTTTCATGAGAGTGGAAGTTAATAATTTTGTATGAGATTTTACTATTTGATGCCGATTTAGCTCAATATAATTGATTAATATTTTTTCGAGAGAGTTGTTTGTTTCATTGTCTATGATGATGGGTTTTAATTTTTCAATTTTGAATTGGGTTTTTGTGTGTCTTTAAAAATTTTGACAGATCTATATAAAGTAGTGACGGTGAACGGGAAAAAGCCGTTTTGGATTGTAATTTTTATGTGCGGATTGACCTCATTGTTTGAGGCGATTGGTGTTTTTTCTGTTATGCCATTTATTGGAGCGGTCGCAAGTGCGGAGTTTCTGGGGCAGGTTCGAGATGTACCTGTCATTGGATTATTGTTTGAGGGGGAGGATAATAAATATATTATATTAACTTTAGGTGTTTTCGTTTTACTTGTAACTATTTTTGTCTCTATTTTTTCGGCGTTGTCGAGCGTTAATTTAGTGCGATTTACTTACAACTATGAAAAAATATTATCTGAAAAATTGTTTCAGAAATATTTGATGCTACCTCACAGTGAATACTCGGCGCGTGATATTTCGGAGCTAGGCAAAAACGTAATGCATGAGACCCACCGGTTTGTTCACGGTGTGCTTGTCCCGTGGATGAACCTTATCTACAAGGGCCTTTCTGGGGCTGTTCTTGTTGCATTGCTTTTAGCTGTAAACTGGCAGGCCACCCTGCTGTGCGGTTCCGTAATAGGTGCTGCTTATTGGCTTACTTTTCGTTTAGTCCGCGGTTCCCTCAAAAGGTACGGAGAAGCGTCAACTCTAGCAGATAATAATAGACATCAAGTAGTTGCGGAAGCGTTGTCTGGGATGAAAGAGGTGCAGCATTATGGGCTTAGGTCACGGTTTAATTCAATTTTTTCTGATTCAGCGTCTGATTATGTCACGGCGTTAACGAAATGTGATACCACTGCAATATTTCCCAAATACATTTTCGATGCAGTGCTGGTGGGGGTAGCTGTCGCGGCTGTTTTGGTGGTAAGTGAGCAAGGTGAAATTACGGATAACCTTGCTGTAATCTCAGTTTTTGCATTGGCTGCATATAGACTTATGCCTGTGTTCAATCAGGTTTTTAATAATATTTCTGTAATGAGATTTCATCTGCCAAGTATGAGAATTCTTGGTGAGGAATTTTTTTCTGAAGAAAGCCAGATAAAGGTAGATAATATAGGTAATAGCAAAGAGTTCAATTTTAACTATTCAATAAGTGTCGAATTCAGAGATGTAAAATATAGTTATCCGTCTACTGATCGGCAATCTATAGATGGTATATCCTTTGAAATACCATCCACTGGCATGGTTTGTATTGCTGGAAAAAGTGGATCGGGTAAGAGCACACTGCTAGATTTAATGGCGGGAGCGATGACGCCGACAGGCGGCGGCATTTACGTTAATGAACGTTTTCTTCGAGAATGTGACTTGCAAGGCTGGAGAAATGTTGTTGGCTTGGCCAGTCAGCATGCGCCTCTGTTTTTGGGAAGTATACGGGATAATGTCACTCTTTGGAGGCATTCAAATGTTGATAACCGCTGGCTTGAAGAGTGCATGCGTTTTGCCGCATTGGATCATTCCTTTCTTGACCAAGAGAAGGAAGGGATAATTATAGGGTCAAGTGGGCACTCGGTTAGCGGAGGTCAACGCCAGAGGATATCTATCGCGAGAGCCTTGTACAGTCGTCCCAGGTTGTTGCTGTTAGATGAGCCGACCAGCGCGCTTGATCGAAGAACTGCTGTGCATATTTCTAACGAGTTGGCTGCATTGGCGGAAAACATACCTGTCGTTGTTGTGTCTCACGATAGGTACTTGATGAAAGTAGCAAGCCAAATAGTGTTTGTCCAGGCCGGAAGAGTTTCCGGAATTGGATCGTACTCAGAACTGCTAAAACGTAGTAGTGATTTTTCTTCAATATTGGAGGGTGATGATGATTTTTAAGGGGATTATTTCAAGTGATTAATAAAGCAGTTAGGTTGGCTAAGGGTTTTATTCATAAATTAGTCGATGATTATAATTACCCTTATAAGAAAATTAACTCTCTTCCTTCGGAGCGTCCAAGTCAGCAGTCAGTTTATTATTTTATCAATCAACTGGGGAAACATCAGCCAGTCGGCTTAACTCATAACGTAGGGACTGGTTATCACGAATTGCCGTTTCCTGAGTTGAAGTTCAAGACTAGTCGAAGTGATCTAGATAGCCGACTTCAAAGAATAAAGGAGGTTCAGGCAATAGAAGGTGCGTATGGAGTAGATATCGGATGTGCGATAGGTGGTATGACATTCGGTCTTCAAAAGCTGGGCGCGCAGATGGTTGGAATTGATCGCGATCAACCATCGATTAATGTCGCCAGTGAATGTGAGGCTTTGTTTAAAACCGGAGCTAATTTTGAATGCAGATCTGTTGATGAAGGCGTAATATCTGAGCTTTCAACAGTATATGCAAACCCCAAAACGGGACGATTTGACTTTGCTGTTTGGTTCAGCTCGTTTAACTGGGTGGCCGAAGCCTTGGGAAGGGAGGCAACTGCTAAAGTTTTACAGGAAACATCGGCAGTTGTTGACGCTCTAATTGCTGATTCCGCCATTGGTGGTAAAGGGGCGCCCGCCTTAGAAAACATCGGTGTTGTCTCTAATGAAGCATTTGTTTCTTTTATTCTAGAGAATAGCTCATACAGCAATTTCGAGATTGTTGGTAAGGATTTGGATTGGTATGGGCGAGAGGTGTACAAATTCTTTTGAATAGATATTTTCAAGGTGTTGCTGCAGAATGAGTGATTTTAACTCTCTGATCGAGAAGGCAATATTCCGACTCAGAAAGAAAAAGATAGTCTTAAACGCGCTAGGCTCTTCGGCTACATCGCGATGTGTTGGTGACGTATTGTTGTACTATAAGACTGACGCGATCTTTTCTAAGCGGCTAAGGAACTCTTATAAGCATACTAACGACAGTGAGGTTATAGAGTTTATAAAGGTTCTTCATGAGCTTGGGTACAGAGTAGATCTAGTAGATCGTGCCGCGTCTTGGGAAGACGTGCAAGCTCTTCTCGATAAGAAATACATAATGTACATCGCAAATGCCGCCGGAAATTCAGCTCCTTTGCATGTTAAAATTAGCAGAGCCATCGATGCAGCTTGCAAGGTTTACTATGCGGCTGGCCCGGAACCTGGGAAATCTAACGAGTTGGTACATAAGCGCCACGCTGAGTTCGAAGAGCGTACTGGCTCAAAATGTGTTCGGCGCAGAGTGCTTCGCGAAGCGAACTTCGAGGAGCGCCTCGATAATATGGATGCTGTTTTTTACGTAGGAAGTGACTTCTCTGCATCAACATTTCGGACAGTCTGTTCGTTACCTTTGTTTCGTATTCGTCCTTCAACCTCTCCATCTCTCCATCTTGATGTGAGTTCCTTAAGAAAAAAATCACCAAAATGTTTTCTTTATTTTGGTGGGAATGGTCTGATATGCAAAGGATTAGACTTAGTGCTCGAATCTTTTGACGGCCTAAGTAATTTGTCGCTTGATGTGTGCGGACCAGGTAACGAGGCTGATTTTTGGGATTACTATCAACCGCTTTTACTCCGGAACCCTCAAATCAAGTTTCATGGGTTTGTTGACGTTAACGGATCACTCTTTGAACGCCTGACAGCGAAGGCTGGTTTCAACATTTTTCCTTCTTGTTCAGAAGGCTGTGCGACATCAGTCGTGACAACTATGCGACGAGGACTTATACCCGTCGTAACCCGTGAATCTGGAGTTGATTTAGGCAGATTTGGTTTCTCGTTGGAAGATATTAGCGTCAGAAATATCAGAAACGTTGTGAATTCATTATCTTCAATGCCTCAAGACGAATTATATCGGAGGACATTAGATTCTTACGCTGCGTCCGGTGAGTATTCACTCGATAGTTTTCGTAGAAGTATAACAGATGCAATACTGAACGTGCTGTATATAAAAGGTGTGATCTGATGTGTGAGGCAGCTAGGCAAAAGAAATTGTTGGTTATCGAGGCGCATAGTGACGATTCTGCTATAAGTGCATCAGGATTCCTTGATAAGTTCCGTTCTGACTATGAAATACATTTCCTGCTTGTTACTGTGTCAGACATATTTATGCATCACTGTGGCCCACTTTCGCGAGCAGAGAGGTTGGCGGAATACGGGAGATACGTGGCGCATTTTAATGGAGTTTGGCATCATGACGATGTCTCGTTGCCGTTTGATGCCGATGCGCGGCTAGATACAATACCTAAACGAGATATTGTGTCTGCAATTGAAAAGACGATAACTTCTGTTGCGCCTGACATAATGATCGTTCAGGGACCGTCATTCCATCATGATCATACGCTGGTGTATGAGGCGACAATTGCTGCTACACGGCCAACAGCAAGGCACAGCCCATCTGAGATGTACGTGATGGAAAATCCAACCTACGTCCATTCGATCGGCCCAGCCACCGATTTCAAGCCCGATTTCTATGTAAGCTTGTCTGAAGACCAGATGCGCATGAAGCTTGATTTGTTCGAAAAATGCTTCCCCTCCCAGGTTAGAGAGGGGCCGAACTATCTTTCACCTGATGGTATTCGTGCGTGGGCGCGGTATCGCGGTATAGAATGTCGTCGACTGTATGCGGAAGCATTCCAGACGTACCAGAGAGTAATTTAGGGGGGGGCTGATGCGCCAATATGATCGTGTAAGCCGTCGGCTTGTCTACCTAACAGGAGAGGCCTCCCCAGACAATTGGGACGAACGCTGGAGCAAATTCGAATATAGTAAGCTCTTTGTGCCCGGAAAAAACTCCTGGTTGGTCAATGAGACCAAAAAGTTTCTAAATGAAGGGGCGAGAGTACTCGAAGGCGGTTGCGGATGCGGAGACAAAGTATACTCCCTAGATCAAGCGGGATATAAAGCATTCGGGTTTGATACTGCTGTTAAAGCTCTGCATCGGGCCAAGGCAGAATGCCCAGAGTTGAATTTAATCGCATCAGATATTCGTCACTTCCCAGTTGCAGATGGGACAATGGACGGATATTGGTCGCTTGGAGTGTTTGAGCACTTCGAAGGGGGCATGGAGGCTCAATGGGCAGAAGCCGCAAGAGTTTTAAGGGATAGAGGTTTTCTATTTCTGACCATGCCAAGCCTATCGCCGATACGGCAACTTAAGGCAAGATTGGGAAGATATCCGAGTTTACAGAGCATACCTCCTGGAAGTTTCTATCAATATGCCTATTCGACTGAAGAGGTTATTCGCGTGGCTTCCAGGCATGGCTTTGTGCTGCGGAGTAACCGTTTTTTCGATGGAGTTAAGGGGCTCAAGGACGAAGTGCAAATTCTCAAAGAACCTTTACAGCGTTTGTATGACTCAAAGACCTTTCTTGCCCGATTGACACGCCGGTTGGTAGATATAGCTTTACGCAGTTCGTGTGGGCATATGGCTTATTTTGTCTTTGAAAAGAGGCATTGCTAAGCTGATGCGTGTTACAATACATCAACCAGAGCATTTGCCGTGGCTGGGTTTTTTTCACAAAATGGCCCAATGTGATCGTTATGTGATTCTCGATAACGTCCAGTTTACTAAAAACAACTTTCAGAATCGAAATCGTTTAATTGACCGAAAAGGGAATATATTTTGGTCTACGGTCCCAGTTGTTATGGCTGGTCATCTAAACAAAACTATATCTGAAATACAGATCGAAAACCGTCAACCATGGGCCCGTAAGGTTTGGGCGCGTATTTCCAATGAGTATTGCCGGCACCCTTATTTCGAGTTGTATTCTGAAGATATTAGAAAAATTTTCGGGACAAATTATAGTAGATTGGTTGACCTTAACATTGCGCTTATAGATTTTTTCCGCGCCCAGTTAGATATTAATGTTCCTCTTGTTCGGTCATCAGCCCTTGATACTCACGGAGTGCGATCAGAGTTGCTGCTTTCAATTTGCAATAAACTCGGAGCATCAGAGTATTTGTCAGGTCCTTCAGGTAGGGGATACCTTGACACATCTCTTTTCGATGATGCGAATGTAAAGATTGCGTATCATTCATTCGAACATCCGAGTTACGACGCACCAATTTTTGCGCCTTATCTATCGACGCTTGACCTATTGTTTAATCATGGCCCTGAAAGTCGAAGGATACTGGGTTTGTCAAGATGATTGATGACGCATTGCAGAGATTGTTCGATCTTCTCAAAGAACACCGTGGCACGCGCATACTCTGTTTAGCGACTACAGCTAACCTCAACAATCCGTCCATTTTGATAGGGTCTCCAAGGATTTCTGGAGATTTTCTGGCAGGAAATGTCATTTTACGAGAAACAAGTTCTTTTCGTGGTTTGGTCGAGAAGTTTGCCCCTGTCGTTGACTGCTTCTTTGTAGACTGCGAGAGAAAGTCAGGAGTTTCTCTTGTTGAATGTGCGCGTACAGCTATTCATCCGGACCGACTGCATTTTTTCAAGCCGAACGATTTCACTGTGGAAGCAGCGGATGAATGGATTGCAGGCAGGATTGCCGACTTAACAAGAACACGATCAGCTGTAATAGGTGCAGGTAATATCGGCAGCAAACTTGCTCTGAGATTGGCGGAGCGGGGAAGTGATGTAAAGTTAGTCGGGAGAAATCTAAGAGTTGTTAAAGAAATTGTTCGAGGGCTCGGCCACATTCTGAGGGGGTGCGGTACCATAGCGCCATGCGTAAGTGTTCTTGACGCGTGTAAAGGTGCAAATGTTATTGTTGGCTGCACTCAGGGAGTGCCCGCCATAGACGAAGTGGCAATCTCGGTTTCAGCGCCTTCAATTCTTTTAGACATTGGGAACGGATGTTTTTCATCATCTGCGATTTCTGCTGCACAGCGTAATCAGTTGATGATTGAAGTGTTGTCTCCAACTGCTGGATGGGAAGGATCACTTCATCGTTATATAACCACGCGTGAGCTTCAGCATGGAATGGGTAGGCGGAAACTCCGAGATAGCGAGGTTTGGATTGTTTCGCGCGGTATTTTGGGCCATGAAGGAGATGTTCTTGTAGACAGTATTTCCAATCCAACCCGTGTGATTGGTGTATGTAATGGCTCTGGGGATCTTCTCTATGGAGAAGGAGCAGAGATCAAAACGAAGATTGCGGAGACAAGCCTTGGACTTATTTAAGGGTAGCAGAATTCTCATTACTGGGGGGACAGGTTCTCTCGGGCAAGAATTGGTGCGGAAGCTATCAGCTGACAACCATGTAGTAGTGTATTCTCGCAACGAGGATCGGCAATACATAATGAAGCAGACATTTGGGGATGATCGTATATCTTATTTAATAGGCGACGTTCGAGATCAAGAAACAGTCGAATATGCGATGTTCGGATGCGATTACGTAATTCACGCGGCGGCGATGAAAGATTTAATTATGTGCGAAGCGCAGCCGACGCAGACTTATTTGAACAATGTCGAAGGATCAAAATCTGTTATTCGTGCGGCACGTAATGTTAATAGCGTGAAAAAAGTGATAGCAGTAAGTACAGATAAAGCTGCCTCGCCTTCGAGTGTTTATGGATGCTCTAAATACATGATGGAGAAACTCTTTGAGGAAGCAGATCGTGTTTCTACGGCAAGTTATGTCTCTGTTCGTTTTGGGAATATGATAAATTCAAATGGCTCATTGATAAGTATTTGGAAGCAAAACCCCGAAATGCATGGGAGTATCAAAATAACACACCCAGAGATTGCGCGGTTCTTCTTTACACTCTCGGATGCGGCCGACACGGTGATTGAAGCTATGTCTGTCGGTGGTGGCGGCGAAGTTTTCATTAAGAAAATGAAGAAAGCGAAAATAATTAATATATTGCAAGAGATTACTGGGCGGAAAAAATTCGAGGTAAGGGGATTATTTCCTGGTGAAAAAATTCACGAAGACTTAGTGAGTCAAAATGAGGTTCACTACTGCTTCGATTTCGGGGATTACTATGTTTTGAGGCCTTCTGAATATAACGACAGCCCTCCTGATATGTTCTCGACGGAGAATGCAGAAGAGTTCTCGTATGATGAATTAAAAGAGTTATTAGAGAAATGTTAGCGTGATTTTTCACTTTCCGATATTGAGAATTTGAGCAATGCAATGAAAATATAGAGGAAACTAAAGTCATAATTACTCTGTTTGGCCACGTGCATCACGCGTAGTAGCTGTGTTCAGTTTAACAGGAATGCAGCTGCGTTGCTTGGATTTGACGAAACAGAACTCAGGAAAGATTTTTAGAAATGTTGGAGGTGTGATGCGTGGGGAGGCAATGACCAGAGTTTGTGCGCTGCTGAAGTCGCAGGGTATAGACATGGGTAGCATGTCAGCGCTTGAGTTTTTTGCTCGTGAGGGCGATTGGCAAACTATTGCCTATGCTAAAGAGGTATCTTCTTTGGAAGCTTGGGAAATAGAAGCTAAATTTTTGCCTGAGCTTCGGAAAAATCTACCTGACTCTATTATTCGGATCGTAGACTCATTTGAGTATGGTGCCGTTACTAGAGACCGCTTTGACTTTATTGTGCTTGACAATCCCCAAGGGGTATTTGGGCCAAAAGCATCCTTTTGTGAGCATTTTGAGGCTCTTCCCATAGCTGTTCGCTTGTTAAAGAAAAGGGGATTTATAGTTTTTAATCTGAACTTCGCTCCCTTTGATTTGAATCTGCAACCGGAATGGGCTCAGCGGCGAGAGCAATTCTATGGTATAGACAAAACAGAGTCTTTGTCGGTCACTGGCTTTTTGCTCCCGCACTATAAAAGGTTTTTCGAGTCCAAAGACCTCAGGGTTGTACAGTCTTTCTTCCAACAGAGGAATGATGAATACCTCGCTTACGCGGTATTTCAATTGGAGAAACTGTAAAGATGGATTGGCGGCGAATGCTTGGCTTCGCAGGGGGCAATGCGAAGCGAACTGTGTTTTCTAGTCGAATTAACCAAATTTCGCTTACTCCTGATGGTACTGTAAGAAAGCAAGCTGGCCCAGCGTTCTCACGTGGGCAGTATTATTATGACCCTTCTCATTTATTGTTGCGAGAGGCCGCCTTTCTAAAAGAATTAGATGGTCGATACGCACCGCGCTTAATTGCGATGGAGGGAACTTGGCTTGAAATGGAGTATGGGGGGAATGAGTTGTCGTCCGAAAATCTCCCGGTTGACTGGCAACGCCAGGTGAGCGAAATCGAATTCGTTCTTGCGGACACTGGGATTGTGCACCGGGACATAAAACCAGGTAACCTGTTGGTTAAAGACGGTAAGTTTAATCTAATTGATTTCGGGTGGGCGATTAAGGTTGATGAGAAACCTTATGTGAGTCCGCGAGAGCTTTCTTCTGATGTTCCTCGTGAGCATATATATGATAATGGCGCAGCTCTTAACTGGCTGATTTCTCTATATCTTGACTGATTCAAAAATGAAATTCGTTCTGAACACTCGATACCCAGATTCTGCGGCTGCGCATGTATGCATCGGGGGCTTGTCAAAGCGTTTAACTCGCCTCGGCCATACCGTTGTGCTCGGAGATTGGGAGAATTACGAGCGTTACGATGTCGCTATTTTTATGGCAGCGGAAGCTGACTGCAAACTCGTTCGTTCGATTAACCCTGATATTCTGGTTGGCGTAGCTGACCCCAAGCCAAGTACTCAGAAGCAAGCAAAAGAAGCGGATTTTTGTATTGTTAGCTCAATCGAGCAACGCGAAATATTTATGCACCTTAACCGAAACCTTTTTATTTACTACATGATTCCTGACTTTAAATGGGAACCTGTCGATCATAAAGAAAAAGAACAATATCGAATCGTTTACCATGGCAACAAAGTCCATTTGAATGCAGCATACCAAGGTTTGGTTCCGGCTCTGAACGAGTTAGGGAAAAAATATCCCATTCAATTCGATGCGATATACAACGTCGAAGCCCTAGGAAGATGGGAGATGGGGCGCCCAGATCAACGTAATTGTCCTACAAATGACTTACAATGGTATCCGAACTGCTATCATCAATATTTGCGTAATGCGGACATAGGGGTGGTTCAGAATATTATGCCTTGGCGCTACGAGGGGCTTGTGCGCCGTTTGGGTAGGGTGTCGCAGACCTTGCTCTTGGAAGATCGTTTTGATCATCAGGTTAAGTACAAGTCTTCGGCAAACGCTGGCCGAGCTTTCGTTTTTGGGTACTTTGGCATCCCTGTCGTTGCTGATGCGATACCATCGACTTCAGATGCAATTATCGATGGCAAATCTGGGCGGTTGGTTTTGAGCGCGGATGGTTGGTATGATGCTCTTGAAGAACTGATCTTGTCGGCAGACCTGCGTCGAGAGATGGCAGGTCACTTCCGGCAATCTATAACCGAGCGTTTTGCTCCAGAGGTCTCTGCGACAAGGCTTGTAAAGTTTCTTTCTGATCTAAGGGATCGACCTACGGTGAGCGCGAAAAACGTTAATCCACGCTTGCTGCGAGAGCTATGGAACGTAACAAAAGGAAGAATAGGGAAGAAGATAATGCGGATTAGCTCTTGGGGGACGCAAAGTTGATCAAGTTTCTGAAATCTAAAATTTTGCGAGTTTTAAGGCAAAAGGAAATTGCCCTATTTCTTTTGTGCAGGGTAATGAAAGCACATAATAAGCTATATCACCTCGCAGGGTTCTTCGCCATCGCACTTAATGATGGTCAACACCCTAAACATAGGATTCTCAGGTACAAAGAATGGTTTGTGGACCGTATCAATCATGATTGGGTCGTAGTTGATGTAGGCTCGAATACAGGTAGTATGGCTGCACTTATAGCTGCCAAGGCCAAACATGTTTACGGCATAGAGATCATTCCTGAACTTTGTGATATTGCCCGAGAGAAATATCACGAAGAAAACCTAGATTTTATTACAGCTGACGCGACAACTTTTGACTATTCAAATTGTCTGCCTATTGATTGCATTACTCTTTCAAACGTATTGGAGCATATTCCAAACAGGGTCGAATTTTTAGCGATGTTGAGAAAAAATGTAGCTTGGAGCGATTCTTCATCACGCACATTTCTAATCCGTGTCCCCACAATTGAACGTGAGTGGTTAGCAGTCTACAAAAAGGAACTTAGCGTTGAATACCGCTTGGACTTAACTCATGAAATCGAGCATACGCGTCTACAGTTCTTCTCAGAGATGACTGAAGCGGGCTTAACTATCGAAAAATTTGATGTCCATTTTGGCGAGTTTTATGCCGTATGCAGAGGGACAACAAATTGACGGTTTTAGGCCTGTTTTTTACTCGCGGTGTCGGCCTCGCTGACTGGTTTGACGCCGGAATTTATGATCGCGAGATCGCTCTTTATCGATCTCATTTGGAAAATAGTACATTTTCCAAAGTTGTATTTCTCACATATAGTCAACGTGATCGGATCATTGCGGGTGAGCTGCACGCACAAGGTAGGTTGCCGTTGCAAATAGAAGTTGTACCCGCGCCTGGATGGACAAAGCGGCTAGGGCGAGCGTCTAGTCTAATCTACTCTTTGGTTCTACCTATTGTGAGTGCAAGACATCTATACAAATGCAATGTGTTTAAAACAAATCAGATGGAAGGCGCATTGACCGCTGTAATATCGTCTTTGATATTTCGTGTCCCATTATATGTTAGAACAGGATATACTTTAACTCGTGTTGTTAATAAGACATTTCGGAAAAATGTAATTCGTCGCTCCTTTGCGTATCTAACAGAATTTATTGCGTTCAATCTGGCAGATAAAACATCAGTATCAAGTAAATACGACTACTCGTATGTGATAAGAAAATATAATTTAAAGAATAAATTACCAGAAATTATCGGAAATTTTGTCGATACAGAGTTATTTTCTTCCAATAAATATGACCGTCTCGAACGAATAGTATTTGTAGGGAGGCTATCTCCAGAAAAAAACCTTTCTGCCTTGATCCAAGCCTGTGCTCAGGAAAATATTGGCTTGGACGTTGTTGGGGTGGGCGAAGAGCTTGAAAATCTGAAAAATATTGCGAACCGATTTGGTGCTGATGTTAACTGGATCGGGGTTGTTCCCAACGCATTGCTACCAGAAGTTTTAGATGGCTGTCGGTATTTCGCGTTGCCTTCTCTTTGGGAAGGTATGCCGAAAGCGCTAATTGAAGCAATGTCAATGTCATTAGTCTGTATCGGGAATACAGCAACGGGTATTTCAGAGCTTGTCGACGACGGTATGTCGGGCTTTCTTTCCACCAACGGGACTGCTAGCAGTCTTGCTGAGGCGATTAAACGTGCTCGATCATGCTCTCATCCCAAAGTGGGAGCGGCCGCGAGAGCGTTTGTTTTGGCGAATTTTTCACTACCATCAATCGTCAAAAAGGAAGAGCGCATTTTCTCATCTTTGCTTTCCAACAAGGGTAGTGATGCAAACAAGGTGGATAGATGACCGAAAATCCACCTGTTATTAGTGTGTTAATGGCTGTTTATAATACGCCGCCGATATATTTGGATGCTTCAATACAGAGCATACTTGGTCAATCATTTGACAATTTCGAGTTTATTATTGTCAATGATGGTTCCAATGCACAAACTAGGAAAATTCTGGAGTTTGCAGCGAGCAAAGATGGGCGGGTGAAAGTGTATCATTTGCCTGATAATGTCGGTTTGACAAAGGCGCTAAATAAAGGCTTGAGCCTTGTTGCCGGGAGCTATGTGGCGAGACATGACGCAGATGATGTTTCACTGTGTGACCGATTTTATTCAACACTAAATTTTATGGACAGAAATCCACACTTCTCAGCTGTAGGGACGTGTGCGGACATCATAAATGAGGACGGGGTGCGGATAGGGAGCCTTGCTTCAAGCTTAAAGGAATTAAAAAGGCGTAATGTTCTTGTGCATGGCTCAATGATGTTCCGAAAAGACGCACTGCAGCGCATCGGAGGATACGATGACAGGATGCGCCTATCTCAAGATTATGAAGTTTATCTTAGGATGGTCACCAGGTTCGGTATGCGTATAGGGGTCGTTCCTGAGCGGCTGTATGCTTTGCGCCAGCATTCTCAATCAATTTCAAGTCGTCGGTTGTTCAGGCAATTTTACTTCTCCGTTTTGGCAAAATGTTTGAATCGTCCAAGTCGGGGCAGGGTCTACAACGCATTGGTTTTTCTTCGGGTTTTTGCTGTTGACTTTGTTTTTACGCATCACCTCCTCTTGGGACCTATAGTTCGGCGAGCCTGGACGCTCGTGAGACACAGAGAATCAAAAGTTACGAACAGAAAATGAAACACAAATATCATCCAGTAAGTAAATGTCGCATGTGCGGAAATCAAAATTTAGTGCACGTGGTAGATTTAGGTCGTCAATTCTTGACCGGTGTATTTCCTAAGGAAAGGAACAACACTGGGGTGACTGAAGGCCCATTGGAGCTTGTCAAGTGCCATGGCGATTGGCCAAAAGTTTGCGGTCTCTTGCAGTTGAGGCATTCTTACGATCCAGCCGAGATGTATGGTAACAACTACGGGTATCGCTCTGGGTTGAATGATTCAATGGTCGATCACTTAAGAGATAAGGTGTCTTCCATAATGAAACTCGTGTCGCTCAATTCTGGAGATTTGGTGATTGATATAGGTAGTAATGATGGAACTACGTTATCCATGTATCCTCCTGAATTGGATCTGATAGGTGTAGACCCCGTAGGAGAGAAGTATCGTCAATATTATCCAGATTATGTTGAATTGATTCCCCAGCTATTCTCATCGCAGCTGATCTCCTCTCGCTATCCTGAACGAACGGCAAAAGTTATTACATCGTTTTCGATGTTCTACGATCTCGAGGATCCGCTGTCTTTTGCGCGACAGGTAGCAGGTATTCTGGATACGAAGTCTGGGATATGGGTCTTTGAGCAAAGTTATATGCCTAAGATGATTGAAAAAGTGGCATTTGATACCATCTGTCATGAGCACATTGAATACTACGGGCTGAAGCAAATTGACTGGATGTTGGGTAGGTGCGGTCTTAAGATTATTGAAGTCGAATTTAATGATGTTAACGGCGGCAGCTTTTCGATCACGGCATGCCACGAAGGCGCGAGCCAGAGTTCAAATAAGTCAAAAATTTCTGCAGCGTTGGCATACGAGGCAGGGCTGCAGTTAGACAAAATTGAACCCTATATTCATTTCGGGAAGAATATTGATAAAGTTTGTGACCAACTGAAATCGTTCCTGAAACAAGCAAAGAGAGATGGAAAGACAGTTTCGGCTTTGGGGGCGTCAACTAAAGGAAATGTTCTTCTTCAGTATTGTAATTTAAATTCGGAAGATATTGAATCTGTTGGAGAGGTGAACTCTGATAAATTTGGATCATATACGCCGGGAACTTTAATTCCAATAATGGATGAGATCACAGTTTTAAAGAATAAACCTGATTATCTTCTGGTGCTTCCTTGGCATTTTCGCGAAAATTTCTTAAGTAATCCGAGGTATAAGGGGCACCGTCTTGTTTTTCCTCTTCCGGATATCGAGGTAGTATGTGTTTAGTGAGGCATTGTACGAGAAGAGAAAAGCAATTATTGTTGGTGCCAATGGACAAGACGGCAGACATTTAAGTGCCTTTTTGTCTGACCTTGGCTACGACGTGTTTGGGGTGACTCGGCAGAATATTGACATACTCATAAGGTCTGAAGTTGATGATCTTGTATCTTCGTTTCAGCCAAATGAGATTTACTTTCTTGCAGCATACCACCATTCATCAGAGATGCGGTTTGAAACCGACGCAGAGGTTTTCGAAAAAAGTAACGCGGTTCATACGGTTGGTGTAGTGCACTTTCTTGACGCAGTTTCTCGCCTGTCACCAGAAACCCGCGTGTTCTATGCGTCTTCGTCGCATATTTATCCAGGAAACGGTTTGGTTCCCATAGATGAAGGTATGCAAGCTCGACCTCAGAGCTTCTACGCGCTTACCAAATACAATGGGATGCTCGCGTGTCAGTACTTCAGAGAGCAGAAAAACGTCTATGTAAGTTGCGGTGTCTTGTTCAATCACGAATCAAGCTTGCGACCCGATCATTTCTTGTCACGTAAAATAGCTATTGCCGCTGCTGCTGTTTCTCACCGTAAGGCTAACAGCCTTGAGTTGGGCTCTATGGAAGCAGTGGTGGATTGGGGCTATGCACCCGATTACGTGGACGCTATGTGGAGAATTCTGCAAATAGATAATGCATTGGACTTTATAGTCGCAACGGGAGAGCCGCATACAGTTAGAGAGTTTGCTGAAATTGCTTTCCGGTATGTTGGATTAGAATATAAAAATCACATAAGATTAAACCCAAATCTGCTCAGTAAAAGTGTAGAAGCCAGAATTGGGAATCCGAAGCGGCTTTTTGCAGAAACAGGATGGGTGAGCACGCGAACATTTAGTGAAATGGTCGAGAATATGGTTCAAAATGAACTAGACTTGCTTAGTAGTTAACCAGTGTAAGTTTGATTGTGACTTCTTCCCCCTCAATAACCAAAAATGTAGTAGCGAATTATCTGGGGCAGGGGTGGTCAGCCTTTATGGCCCTCGCTTTTTTGCCGGTCTATATTCAGATACTTGGTCTCGAAGCTTATGGCTTGATAGGCTTTTTTGCTGTGTTGCAAGGGGTTCTTGCCATATTTGACTTTGGCATAACACCTACAGTCACACGAGAGGCGGCTCGTCAGCGTGCTGGAGGAGTTTCCGCAGTTCAATTGCGAAACTTGGTCCGGACCTTTGAATACTTGGCATCCATTGGTGCCGTGACCTTGATGCTAGGTGTAGTGCTTTGTTCCGATCTGGTGGCGGAAAGGTGGATAAACGCTGAGACATTAACTAATAGCTCTATTGTCCAGTCTATTTCACTAATGGGGCTAATTTTAGCAGCTAGGTTGCTGGAGGGGGTCTATCGAGGGTTGCTGATTGGGTTAAGTCTGCAAGTCCGGTTTAATGTTATCCAAGCATGTGTGGCAACCGTGAGGTATTCGGGGGCAGTAATTGTCTTAATGTTCGGGTCTGCAAGTATCAGCGTTTTTTTTGCCTGGCAAGCCGTTCTGTCTCTCATCAGTTTGTTGTTTATGTTCGTTGAGGCCTATAAGTATCTTCCTGCCGCCTCGAGTAGGGCCAGGTTTTCCTTTGAGGTTTTGCGCAGTGTGCTCGGGTTTTCTACGGGCGTTGGCATAATTGGCGTGCTATCAATCGCGATGGTTAACATCGATAGGTTAGTTCTATCGCGATCACTAAGTCTTGAGGGTTTTGGATACTACGCTCTAGCAGCTGTTGCGGCGAGTGTGCTTTATACTTTGGTGGTCCCAATTACTCAGGCTTTCTACCCTCGTATGGTGGCGCAGGCGGGCGGGAGCCATCAAGGCGAGATGATTCGTTCCTTTCGTTTAGTTAACCAGTTTGTCGCTGTTTTTGTTGGTGTAGCGGCCATTTTCTTATCTGTATTCTCGCATGAAGTGCTGTTCGTGTGGTCTGGCGAACAGCATTTTTTCGAGCATACTTCTGCAATTCTGCAGGTTTTGGCACTGGCGGCATATGCTACATGTATTGGCCACATCGGTGTAAGTATTCAACAAGCAAGAGGTGCCATATGGGGAGTTGCTGCCGTTAACGGATTAATGGTTGTTTTATCTGTTTTTGCACTCAGTACTATTGCTGGTAGCTATGGGGACTTGGCTGCTGCGCGTGGGTGGCTTATTTTAGCTGTGTTGCAAACTGTATTGATCTTCTTTTTGGTTTATAAGAACCCTGTAAAGTTTTACCCACTCAAGAATTTTATTTGTGATATCTTTCTTCCTAGTGTTGGTGGCGGAACTGTTGCGATTGTAGCGCAAAGCTATCAAGTGCTTTTTGAGGGGCGGCTAAGTACCGCTTTATTTCTAGCGTTTCATTTGTTAATTGGTATTTTTGTTTCAACGTTGATTGCACCGAGTTTGAGAAAAAATTTAGTATCTTTTTTTTATGCCCATTTAAGGTAATGAGCTGTGAAACTTAATTGGACAATGACTACCGCAATTTGGGCATTCTTCTGCCTGTTAAATTTAGGGGCGACGGGTTATGCAATTGTTCAGGGGCAAGGATTCCCCGTCGTTGCGATGTTCGTGGTATCATTATTTTCTTTAATGGTGATGCGCGCGAAAGTAACAGATATACAGATAGAAAATGTATCTGTATGGATGGTGGTAACTGTATTTGTATTATTCTACTTCGCTCGATATCCATTGTTATCAGAGAATCCGCTTCCAGCAATAGCAACGCATCCGAATTCAATTTCAAACTTATTTAGAGATGGAGGCGTGGGTTTAAAAGATGCATTGTATGCATCAACTTTTTCATTTTTTGTTTTTTCAATGTTTTTCGCATTGTTCTATGTAGTATTTCGATCAAATGAAAAAGAAAATAAGTATTCGAGTTGTTCTAGGTCCGAGCATATATCTGTTCAAATTCTCTTGATCACCACTCCATTGTTAATGCTGCTATTGGCAGCGGTCGCTTATAATTACAAAATTGGACAAATGGGAGTCGATCCAGGAGAGCCGCTTCCGTTTCGGTTAAAGGGGCTTATCTTCTATTCAAGATTAGTCGTATTACCTCTTATGATCCTCGCCATTATAAATTTTGGTTGTCGACTGGACCGTAGAGATTTTATCTGTATCGGGATTATCTTGCTTGCGATGCACGGGATAAGCGACGTATTTATCAGGGTTAGCAGAAGCAGTATGCTTCTATGTATTTTGTTGCTGGTTTTTCTAGTTGTTAGCGGCGGTCTTCGTTTAAAGCGCCTATTCGTGATTGCAACGGTAGTCGTTGTCATTCTCTCTATTATTTCTATGCCTCTGGTTATAGAAGTCCGAAGAATATTAATTCATGAGGACGGGACGAGTATATTTAATACCTTATATAAGGTGTTGTTTTTAAGAGATAACAATTTTGTAGACCTTTTTTTGACCGGGGTATCTACATTGTATTTTCGTATCCCAGGTATTGAAACAATGTGGGCGATATCCAACTCTAACTTTCCTCCGTTGTGGGAAGAATTACAAACTGTCTTGGTAAGTCCTCACGGAATGGCGGGTTACCTGACGTTTACACTCTACAGAATTGCTCCAGTAGAATATGTTTTGTTTGCGCCTGGCTTTGTTGGTTGGTGGTATCTTGCTGGAGGGTATGTAGGGATCGCAATAGGCGCGGTCGTACTGGCATGCGTTTGTGTCGTATTACCTAGATATTTTAGCCGGATGGCTACGGGTAACGGGCCTTTGTTTAATACATTCTTTCTCTGGGTTCTGTTTTTGTGTCTGACAGACGGCGCTTTGGATAGTAATTTTCTGCTTGTAGCTGTCGGCACCGTTTTCTTGGTTGTCGGGAACTTTATATTCGCAAGATTGCTAAACTTAAATCGTCAAAAGAGAGATTAGCAGATGCGTATTCTTTTTGTTCTTCCAGCTCTTCCCTTTCCGCCTTCCGATGGTGGAAAAGCAAAAATATACAATATACTTAAATACTTGGCGCCTAAGCAGTGTTGTGATTTGGTGTGTTTTGGCAAATTTGATGTCAATCAGGAACGCCAGTTTCGGTCGGAGGTGCCTGAGTTAGGTTGCATTACACAGGTGCGCTATCCTAGGAAATCTCAGCAGCTTGTGGGGGCGTGCTGGAACTTACTGCGGTTGACTCCTCCATCCTTCGCACGGTTTTTTAGCGGTCAAATGAACAGAATATTGGAGGAGATTAGGCTGAGCAACCACTATGATATTATACATTACGATATAGTAAATATGGCGCAGTATTTTAGTGAGGGCGGCAATGAAATTAGCGTTCATTCACCGAACGATGCCACCTCGCATGTATATCGGAGATTGGCTAAAAACTCTTTTAGTAGGATTACTCGCTTTAAACTTACACTGTCATCGTTATTGCTTCGACGTTTCGAGCGGAAAGTGTATCCCTTATTTGATAAAATCCATGTTGTTTCCCCCATAGACAAAAGTTATTTAGCCGCATTGGCGCCAAAATCTGATATCGAAGTCATTCCAATATCCAGTGGCTTTTCTTATGGTCGTTGTGAAATTCAATACACTGATTATAAGAAGTGCAGCGACTTAAAGATCGCTGTATGTGGAAATTTAGCGCTTCAAGCAATTTCTCAGGGTTTTGAAGATTTCCTTACAAGTGTTGTGCCGCAGTTGGTGAAAGCCTACCCTTCCGTACGCGTGCGAGTTTTAAGTAAATATATCGGCAAATCTTTAAGGAAAAAAATATCTCGATCTCCGAACGTAGAGTATTTATCTTGGGTGGAAGACTTCGGAACTTTCTTATCAGAGGCTGCTGTGGTGGTTGCGCCCGACAAAGCCGGTGCGCCTGGTGCTAAAACCAGGGTCGTGCAAGCAATGGCAATGGGAACGGTTGTTCTTGGAACAGAGGCTGCGTTTGAGGGGGTTCCTTTTCTCGATGGTAAGCACGGATTTACTTACGAGGGCTCTGGGGACTGCTTGCACAAGTTATTGCGACTTTTGGAAGAATCCGAATTAAGAGGGCTTGTGGGAAAAGAGGCTGCTATCTTTGCTGCTGAGGAGTACGCTATAGAGCGCATTGGCCCTCGATATGAGGACATGTATTTGCGGGCTGTTAGTAAGAGGCGCAACCCCCAAAAAAGGTGGCAATATAGTTAGATATTTTTTCGATCGAATGATGTCCTTAACTTTGTTAGGGACATAAAACAAATGTCTCTTTGTGTTCAAGTATAAATGCATATCTATCACTTTATCCTCGATCATCGCACAGGCGGCCCTCACATTTATGTCCAGGGATTGTCAAAATTTCTGCATTCGTTTGCGTCTTCCACCCTTGCAACTGCCGGGGCGGGCGAGGCAACAGAGTGGCAGTTAGCAAATTTGCGACATCGTTCTAAGTTTTTTTATCCAATTGAGGTGCTTTTAAATTCGGCTCGTATTTATTGGCGGTTTCGGAAGAAAACCTTAAGATCCGGAGTTGTCTTTGACGTGCATGGTGCCGCAAACATTGCTCCAATAATCGCAGGTCGCATGCTGCGTGTTGCTGTTGTATGGCATTTCCATGAGAACCTCACGCAGTTTGGGTTTCTTGTGCGTATCGGGAAATTTTTTCTTCGTGGAGTGCCGCATAAGTTTGTCATTGTCGCCGAGAGGGCGAGAAGGGTATTTGATCTTCCAGAGGCCAAGTTGATCTCAGGGGGCGTTGATGTGTCGTTTTGGACGCCATCAACTGAAAAAATGCCCAAGAACAAAACAATAAAACTCCTATCTGTGGGAAACATAAACCCACTCAAAGGACACGATTTGTTGTTATCCGCGCTGGAGAAATTACAATATCCATGCGAGTTGACGATAGTCGGTGCGGAGCTCCATACATTTTTGAACTACGCTACCATGCTACGCGACAGAGCAAAATTGTTGGAAAGGTATGGTATCTGTCTGGAATTTGAAGGATTTCAAGCGAGGGATGTTGTAAGGAAGTTGCTAAACCAAACTGATATTTTTGTTTTGTCTTCGCGAAACGAGGCTTGCCCGCTTGCCCTGCTTGAGGCGATGAGCGTCGGCTGCGCATGTGTTGCTACTGATGTAGGTGATGTGTCTGACATCCTGAGCTCAAGCGAGAATGGAATACTCGTAAGCGCAGAAAATGTGGACGCTTTGGCTGAAGGGCTGCAGCGGGCGGTTTCAATGACCTCTCAGGCTCGCAGTCTAATGGGGCAGCATGCCAGGGGACGTGTCGTTGAGCGGTATTCTCTTGAGAGAATGGCTGAAAGTCATCGTGAACTGTATACAGAAGTTATTCGGAAAATATGAGAAAAAAAATGATTATTTTAGGCCTAAATGCGTTCCATGGTGATTCTTCCGCTTGCTTGGTTATCGATGGCAAACTTGTAGCGGCAGCTGAAGAAGAGCGGTTTCGTAGGGTAAAACATTGGGCTGGCCTGCCATCTGAAGCGATCAAATATTGTTTGAAAGTCGCAGGTGTCTCTGTAGATGATGTCAATTATATCGCAATAAATAGAAATCCACGCGCAAATATTCTACGCAAACTATTTTATAGTGTTTATCGTAAGCCTAGTTTGTCGATTGTCAAAGATCGGCTGAAGAATGCCACAAAACTTAGGGGTGTTCGGGAAGATATAAGTACTGCTCTGGAAGTCGATACTAGTGACATTCGTGCTCGTATTGTAAATGTCGAACACCATCTAGCGCATCTTGCGAGTGCGTTTTTTGTCTCACCTTTCGAGGATGCTGCGGTCGTTTCAGTCGACGGATTTGGTGATTTTACCAGCACGATGTGGGGTGTTGGTAAAGGTAATTACATTGAGTCGGTTGACAGTGTTCACTTTCCTCACTCTCTTGGCATTTTTTACTTGGCTCTGACCCAGTATCTTGGGTTCCCCAACTATGGAGACGAGTATAAAGTGATGGGGTTGGCTCCTTATGGTAAGCCAACTGAGATGGAAAGTATGAGGGAGATAGTTCGACTTATGCCGAATGGCAGGTTTGAGCTTAACCTAGAATACTTTGTCCACCACTCTGATGGTGTTCCTATGCTCTGGAATGACGGTGAACCTACAATAGGGAAAACTTTTTCAAGAAACCTGGAGAGGCTATTGGGGCCTGCTCGACGGTCAAGCGAACCCCTCACTGAGCGGCACTGGAACCTCGCAGCTTCCACCCAGAAAATGTACGAAAATGTATTTTTTCACATTCTTAGGCACGTGCAACAAGAGACTGGCTTGAAAAGCATAGCCTTAGCAGGCGGGTGCGGCATGAACTCCGTTGCGAACGGCAAGATTTTGGATGAAACAGAGTTTGCGGAAATGTACGTCCAGTCCGCGGCTGGTGATGCTGGTGGAGCTCTCGGTGCTGCTTACGTGGTTTGGAACCAAAAGCTTGGACAGCCGCGTAGTTTTGAAATGACGCACGCATATTGGGGTCCCGAGTTTTCTGAGCAAAGTTTGAAACAGTTGCTGCTGGAGCGGAGTGCTGACATAGAGCATCAATCGTGCACAGTTAGTTATATTTCGGATGAGCTTGAACTCTGCCAGCGGGTTGCTAAAGCGATTTCCGAGGGGCTAGTTATTGGTTGGTTTCAGGGTCGTATGGAGTGGGGCCCCCGCGCGTTAGGAAACAGAAGTATTCTAGGAGATCCGCGTCGGGCTGATATGAAGGATATTCTTAATCTTAAAATTAAACGGAGGGAGTCTTTCAGGCCATTTGCGCCTTCGATTTTGAGAGAGAGAGTAAAAGACTGGTTTGAAACCGATTACGATGTCCCTTTCATGCTTCAAGTATTTCAGATTATTGAAAATCAACGTGAAAAAATACCAGCTGTGACACACGTAAACGGCTCAGGTCGATTGCAAACGGTGACGAAAGATCAGAACAGCCTCTATTACACACTAATTAGTGAATTTGAGCGGCTTACAGGTGTTCCGATTTTGTTAAATACTTCCTTTAACGAAAATGAGCCGGTGGTTTGTCAACCGGAAGAAGCTTTGAATTGTTTCTTGCGAACGAAAATGGATGTTCTTGTGTTGGGTAACTTTATTGTCGAACGGAACCGGGCAGAGTGAAAATTTCTGTTATAACGGTCTGCTACAATAGTCATAAGACAGTCGCAAGGGCCCTAAAATCAATAGTTGATCAGGATTGGAAAGATACAGAGCTTCTCGTGGTAGATGGAGGCTCTACTGATGGGACTGGAGAGATTCTAAAACGGTTCTCTGATGACATAGATTACATGGTCTGCGAACCGGATCGCGGCATTTATGATGCTATGAATAAAGGTTTAAAGCACGCAACTGGAGATGTTGTGTGCTTTCTGAACTCGGACGATAAATATGCGATCCCAACTGTACTGACGCTTGTTGCTTCAAGGATGCAAGAAGAAGGGCTCGACGCTTTGCTTGGCGATGTAGCTTTTTTCAGGGCAGCGTGTGAGGATAAGTTTATTCGTCGATATCGCTCAGACCGTTTTACGCCAGAAAAACTGGCCTCAGGCTGGATGCCAGCCCATCCTGCACTGTTTTTGCGAAGGGAGATTTTTGAGCGGGTTGGTAACTTTAACATCAGTTACCGCATTGCGGGAGATTTTGAGTTTATTGCACGAGCATTCTCTCAGATGAATCTACGATACAGTCATGTTCCCGAGGTTCTAGTACATATGCAGTCGGGGGGGGTGAGTACTTCTGGCTTAGGGGCTAAGGTTAAGCTGAATATGGAAGTTCTCAGAGCATGTAGAGAAAATGGCATTGATACCAATATATTTAAGTTAATGGGCAAGTACCCGTTAAAAGTTCTGGAGATGTTTAATAGGTAATAATTTAAGGTGTATTATAAGATAGTGTGGTTTACGCAGCTACAACAAATATAATTATAGCAATTTTTGGACGTTTCCTGTCGCCGAGCGTGAGCAAAAAGCGATAAAGAAATCAGCTGACACAGCGTAAAGCAAATGGCGGAGAGGGTGGGATTCGAACCCACGGTACTATTGCTAGTACAACGGTTTTCGAGACCGCCCCGTTCGACCACTCCGGCACCTCTCCGCATGTGTGGTCTTGGCGTTCGAGGCGGTGTTTACCCATCCTCGCGCCAGAATGCAAGAGAGAAAACGCATTTTGGGCCAACTCTTTTGGATCGTCGTCCAGCTCGTGCCGGTGCATGCTGTCTCAATCCAGCCCTTAGTTGCTCCTGATGGGCTGACGTCCGGGCAGCTTGCGCGTCAAATGCCGGGTTGAGTGCGCGGTGGATTTCCCCGGCGGGATTATGGCTGCACGGTTTGCCGGGCAGCCATGCGCGCCAAGGCCATGCAAAGCCCGCGCGGCATCACGCTTTGGAGTTGACTCTTGGGGCCAAAAACGGTAATTCACCCGTTCTTCGCAGCGGTTCGGTATCAGTTAGCAGCGACACCGAAGCGCGCGTTTTGATTCCAGAATGATTTTTCAGGAAGTTTTAGATGTACGCAATCATCAAAACTGGCGGCAAACAGTATAAAGTTGCTGCCAACGACGTTATCAAAGTCGAAAAGATCGCTGCCCAGGCCGGTGACACTGTGAAACTTGAAGAAGTTCTCATGGTTGCTGGCGACGGCGCGCCAAAAGTCGGTGCTCCGTTGCTCAAAGGTGCTTCTGTTACCGCAGAAGTTCTCGAACAGGCCAAGGGCGACAAGGTGATCGTTTTCAAGAAAAAGCGTCGGCATAACTACCGTCGTAAAAATGGTCATCGCCAGAACCTGACTGTTCTGCGCATCAAGGACATCAACGCCTGATTTATCAGGTTGAGATGCAGTTTTAGGAGAGTTTCATGGCTCATAAGAAAGCTGGTGGTAGTTCGCGCAACGGTCGCGACTCCGAAGGTCGCCGTCTCGGCGTGAAAAAATTCGGTGGTCAGGCAGTTGTAGCAGGCAACATCCTCGTTCGTCAGCGTGGCACCAAGTTCCATGCCGGTGACAATGTCGGCCTCGCCAAAGACCACACCCTGTTTGCGACTGTGAACGGTTCCGTCCTGTTCAAGTCGGGCTACAAGGGTCGTACTTACGTAACGATCGTTCCGGCAGAGGCGTAAGCCTCCCGTCGGCTGCGCGATACGTAGCAAGATTTTCGAGGGAGGAATGAGCAATCATTCCTCCCTTGTTTTATGTAATATAGATTTCCCGTCGAAGCGCAGTCCCTTTTGCGCGCCGGGATCGCAAAGACAAAAACGGGCACTGCCCAAAGGACCGGTTATGAAGTTTCTCGACCAAGCCAAGATTTATGTGCGCAGTGGCCGCGGCGGTGCTGGCGCGGTAAGCTTTAGGCGTGAAAAATATATCGAGTTTGGCGGTCCCGATGGTGGTGATGGCGGGCGGGGCGGCGACGTTATTCTTGAGGCGGTTGAAAACCTCAATACCCTGATTGATTTCCGCTATCAGCAGCATTTCAAGGCCGAAGTCGGCATGCATGGCATGGGCCGTGACCGCACCGGTCGGTCGGGCAATTCCATCACCATCAAGGTCCCGGTCGGCACCCAGATCCTCGCCGAAGACCGCGAAACCCTGATTGTCGATATGCTCAAGCCCGGCCAAACCCACCTGTTGTGTCGGGGCGGTGACGGCGGGCGTGGCAATGCACGTTTCAAATCCTCCACCAACCAAGCCCCGCGCCGGTCCGAAGAAGGCTTCCCGGCCGAGGAAATGTGGGTCTGGATGCGCCTGAAACTGATCGCCGATGCCGGTCTGGTCGGTCTTCCTAACGCGGGTAAATCAACCTTCCTCGCCGCATCGTCGCAAGCACGTCCGAAAATTGCCGATTATCCGTTCACCACCCTGCACCCGCAGCTTGGCGTGGTCAGTGTGGATGACACTGAATTCGTTCTGGCCGATATTCCCGGCCTGATCGAAGGTGCGTCCGAGGGCAAAGGCATCGGCACGCGCTTCCTCGGTCATATCGAACGCTGCGAAGTTCTGTTGCATCTGATCGACTGTGCCGAGGAAGACCCGGTCGCAACCTATCAGACCGTGCGTGAAGAGCTCGAAGGCTACGCTGATATCCTGATCGACAAGCCCGAAATCGTCGTTCTGTCCAAGGCCGATCAGCTTCTGCCCGAAATGGTCGAAGAACAGCGCGAGATCCTTGAAAAAGGCATCGGCAAAAAGGTCTATATCGTGTCGGGTGTGACCCAGCAAGGTGTTCAGGACATCCACCGCGAAGTCCGCGCCTATATCGATGGTCAGCGCGAACGCCGCGCCATGGAAGGCCGCGAGGACGACGTCTACCAACCGTAAGCCCGGAGTTATCGGCAATGCAGGCTGCACTCGCGGACGCAAAACGTCTGATCATCAAGGTCGGCTCGGCCCTTCTGGTCGATGAAGCCACTGGCAAGCTTCGCCGTGCCTGGCTCGAAGCCCTGGCCGATGACATCGCCCTTTTGCGCGAACGCGGGGTTGAGGTCATCGTCGTCTCCAGTGGTGCCATTGCCATGGGCCGACGCCTGCTGGGGCTTGATCACCGCACCATCAGTCTGGCCGATAAACAGGCCGCCGCCGCCACTGGCCAAATCAGCCTGTCGCAAGTCTGGCAAGAGGCCCTTGGCCGTAATGGCCTGACCATGGCGCAGGTGCTGGTGACGCTGGAGGATATGGAAGGCCGCCGACGCTACCTCAATGCGCGCGGCACGCTCAATGCGCTGCTCGCCCATGGTGCTGTCCCCCTGATCAACGAAAACGATACCGTGGCGACCGAAGAAATCCGCTTTGGTGATAATGATCGTCTGGGGGCCAAGGTCGCCCACATGATCTCGGCTGATACGCTTGTGTTGTTATCGGACATTGATGGTCTTTATACCGCCGACCCGCGCAAGAACCCGGATGCCAAACTGATCCCCGAAGTCCGCGAACTCACCCCGGACATCATGGCCATGGCCGGTGCTGCACCAACCATGTATAGCTCGGGTGGCATGGTGACCAAACTTCAGGCCGCCGAAATCGCCATGAAATCGGGCTGTCGCATGATCATCGCGCGCGGCACAATCTATCATCCGCTCAAAGCCCAGCTTGAAGGGGCCCCCAATACCGTCTTTTTGCCCAGCGAAAGCCCGCTTGCTGCACGCCGCCACTGGATTGCAACGTCGCTTTCGGCCCCCGGTGCGATCATAGTCGATGACGGGGCGGCCAAGGCCCTGCGGGCTGGCAAAAACCTTCTGGCAGCAGGAATCAGTGGCGTTGATGGCGGTTTCAAGCATGGTGACGCCGTGCGCGTGCTTGATGACAAGGGGCATGAGGTCGCACGCGGCATCACGTCCTACGGTGCCGAAGAAACCCGCCTATTGATGGGCCACGCCTCCGCCGACATCGAAGCCACCCTTGGCTTTACCCGTGGAAATGCTGTGATCCATTCGGATGATTTGGTGGTCGCAGAGGGGTAAAACCCTCTAAGGCCAAAGCTGTTTAGGGGTTATTTGGCGTCCGGATGGTAATGCGACTGCATGCGTATGTCTGACAGCGCAAAGCTGCCATTCCCGGACATCACCTGTCCGGTTTCAAGCCGGATGTCTGCGGCACACCCATGTCCCTTTAAGACGGCGCCACATTCATCTGCAATAGGGTTCCGGAATATCCGCCAAGGTTAAAAATGTAGATCAGTCGATGATAGTCATTCTCTTTGTTCATCGCCCTGACAAATAGTTGGCGATGCGCGCCAGACGTGAGGTCTGTGGCGTATCGCGCTGGGCTTCACGACGGTCGGCCATGTGATAAAGATGATACATGCCATGTACGCCCAACCACCGCAGGGGTTCTGGTTCCCATATGCGTTTAGGCCGGTTTACCCAAGGCAGTTTGGTCAGTTCTGTGTCGCGCTCCAGCACCAGATCGGCAAGCGTCTGGCCAGCTAAGTTTGACGTGGACACCCCCAGACCGACATATCCGCCCGCGGCACCGATGCCTGAGGTCGGGTCATAATCGACACGCGCACACCAATCACGCGGCACGCCCAACAACCCGCACCACGCATGATCCAGCTTTATATCTGCCACCTGCGGTAACAAGCGATGTATGATCGCCTGTAACATCGCGATGGTTTTTTGCTGGGTTTGTCCGCGATCATCAATTCCGTTGCCAAACCGATAAGGCACGCCTCTACCACCCATCGCAATCCGATTGCCTGCTGTACGCTGCGCATAGCAATAGCCGTGCACCGCATCTCCCAGCAACTCACCGCCCTGCCAGCCGATCTGGTCCCAGATCAGATCAGGCAAAGGTTCCGTCACGACGATGGAGCTGTTCATTGCCAGCATATCGCGGCCCTGTCCCGGCAGGCTGGCGGTATAGCCTTCTGTCGCACGAATAATTTTTTCGGCGCGGATGGTGCCGCGATCCGTCGTGACCTGCCCTTTGGACATCCCCGTCACTGTTGTCTGTTCATAAATGGAAACGCCCGCCCGTTCCACGATCTGTGCTAACCCGCGCACCAGCTTGGCCGGTTGAACCCGCGCCACGCCATGCAAAACAAGCGCCCCAACGGCGTTTTGAACTCGGATCCGATCCGTCATGTCACTGGCACCGATCAGGTGCATACGCTCCTGTGGTACCTCCCAGTCCATCGCGGTCGCGTAGTCGTCGCGCAACCGGGCCATCTGTGCCGAAGTGCAGGCCGCGATAAGCTCGTCTGTGCGGTGAATATCAGCGTCGATGCCTTCGGATTCTGTCACTCGAATGATTTCATCCACGGTGCCGCGTAAGGCCCGCTCAAGCGCTATCACGCCTTCGCGCGAGCCCGACTTGGCATACCGATCCCGGTTCCAGTAAAACGCACCGGTCAGCCAGCCGCCATTTCTGCCTGACGCACCGAAGCCCGCGAAATTGCGCTCGACGATAGCGATTGACAGATCGGGGGCTGCTTTTTTCAAGTACCACGCCGTCCACAGACCGGTGTAACCGGCCCCGATGATGCAAACATCTACAGTGCGGTCGCCTGGCAAGGCAGGACGATAGGGCGGCAGTCCCCCCATATCCGTGTGCCAGAAAGAAATATCACCGTTACGGGTCATGTCATCTTTGTCTTCATCAGTTGCCGCCGTCTTGGCATTGCCGACAGGCTCATGTGCTTTACTGGAATGGGGGCCTTGAAGGTATGTGTAAGTCCGAACCCTAAGCTTCACAGAGACATGCATAATTCACAAGGCACAAAAAAAGGCTGCCCCTATGATGGAGGGCAGCCTTTTTTTCGGTGGCGCTAAATCCGGAAACCGGATTTACGCAGCCTGATCAGCAAGAGCACGGGCCATCTGGCTCAGAGCTTCCTGATGCTTTTCATGCTTGATGCTGGCAAAGTTACGGGCCAGTTCAAGGCACATGCGCTGACGTGCATTAAGCTCGGAAGCCTGGTTGCCGTCGAGGCCTTCGTAGAAGTAGCTGACAGGAACACCCAGGACCTGGGAGATTTCATAAAGACGACCAGCAGAGATACGGTTGATACCGCGCTCATATTTATGTGCCTGCTGGTAGGTAACGCCGATAAGGTCAGCCATCTGCTGCTGGGAGAAACCCAGCATGATGCGACGTTCGCGAATACGCTGACCAACATAACGGTCAGTGTCAGTTGCGCGGTTTGCGCGTTTTGGTTCTTCTTTTGAGATAATCTCAGTCATGATATAATCCGTTATCAACCGCCAGTTATTTAACCCCACTTTGGACGCTGTTGGGCTTATTTGTTTTTGCCCAATTAACAACTTGTCACAGGATCATTTTTGACCTGCGATATGTTGAAATGTATCTGAACATTGGTCAGGTAATCGTTACAGCAATCCGCCAGAAGCTAGCTATATAGGTCAATTGAGCTGTCTTTGTCTAGTGCGGAAGGCGAAAAAAAGTCGTGGGTTTCTATGCTGTAAGGTGTGGAATGCTGTGCATAGCTGGTATGCATTTCCTGAATGACCGGCGGTTGTAAAAGGTTTTCCTGAGGTAAGAGCTGCCCTAAAAGCTGGGTCCAGAATGCTGCGCTGCCCACAAGATCATGGGGTTGCAGCCATGCGCCACCGTTCTGCGCAATTTCCCGTACAGGCGAAATACGCGCAGTTGAAACTGTTCCGATCCCGGCAGGACCATCCGTTCCGCTATACGCCGCGTCCGTCCTGCGGGCCGGGAGCATGGAAATCGGTGTAATGGCTGTCATGTTTTCTGATGTTGTTTGACTAAAATTGACTGTTTGTGCGCAGACTCCGTGCTTTTGGTATGTTTGGGTGATGCACCCGGCAAAAATTGCCGCCTGACAGCACTGTCGGGCGGTTCGAAAGAGTTAATAAAAAGTTTATGCAGGATTGATGCCGTGTCGAGGTACGCCTGCGCGAGTCGGGTCACACCGGACATGCGCCCGGATATGGCACGAAGATCAGATTGCCGTGATGACCCGCCAGGCGGTGCGGGGACGGCATTGTTTTCCCGGCAACCCTGATAATTGGGATGTGACACTGGGGCGGGGCATATCCGATAGAGCTGCCTGGAAAGACAAAAAAGGCGGAGCCGCTTATCGCGTTGCTCCGCCTTTTGGAATTTGGGGTCGTAACCTGTGAAGGTCTTACTTGTCGGTCTTGCCGCTTGCCAGCGTATTGAGCTGGGCCTGCATGGCTTCAAGCTGGCTTTTAAGATCATCAAGCGATGCGTCTGCTTTGCTGGCGGCTGCGGACGGTGATGCCGCGCCAGTGCCGCCCGTACCACCGGAGTGGCCTTTTTCACCATCTTTGGCAAACGGCGAGAACATTTTCATCGTCTGTTCGAACAAGGCCATGTTTTGCTTGTTCATTTCGTCTAACTGGCCAAACGGGAAAATGCCATGCATCGTGCCTTGCATATATTCGCGCATCTGTTCCTGATTATGGGCAAAGGCCTGCATCGACTGTTCAAGATAGGTCGGAACCAACCCTTGCAAGCTGTCGCCATAAAATCCGATCAACTGCCGCAGGAAACTGATCGGCAGAAGGTTCTGCCCCTTGTTTTCTTCTTCGACAATGATCTGGGTCAGGACCGGGCGCGTGATGTCATCGCCCGTTTTGGCATCATAAACGACAAAGTCGGTGTTCTCCTTGACCATCTGCGACAGATGATCAAGCGTGACATAGGAACTCGTCGCCGTGTTATAGAGGCGGCGGTTCGCATATTTCTTGATGACGATGCGGTCTTGATCGTCTGATTTCTTGTTGGTCATGGCGAGGTTTCCTGCTTCCCTGTTTCCCGGACATCTGCCTGGCATTTTCATTAGGGGCATGTTTCTGCCCCGGTTTGCGCATGCACACATCGTGATGTTGCGCAGCATTTTCAATTTTGCATTTGCTCAGGCAGCTGTGACAGTGACGTGATTTTTTCAATGTGTCCAGTCTTCAACGTGAAGTGCACTGCGAAAAACAACCCCGAATACAGTTTGTTGCGCCACAGCAAGGGATTTCATTTTCCCGTGCGCCGCATCCTTCTATAGTAAAGCAGATCTGCCACACAGCATCAGGAGGCGGCAAGGGTGTCAAACAAGACAACCAGTATCGACGCCAGTACGAAGGCAAGTGCCGGCGCCAGCAAACAGACAAGCACGGCTACCCGCAACAAACGGGCTGGCGCAAACGCGGACCCGGCACCGGATCAAAAGCTTGCCGGGTCACCAGATCAAAAGCTTGATGGGGATGATCACCTTGATCAGTTGGCACAGCGCTTTCTTGATCTATGGCGTCAACAGGTAGCGACAACTGTCGATGGCACGCAGGCCGCCAGTGCGATTGGGCGTCTTTATGCCTCCCTTGGGGCCGATACCTCACGCATGGGCGAAGGGTTCGAAGCATGGGGTAACCTGATCGGTCAGATGGCAATGGGCCAGCAGCCCGGGACGTCAGGCGCGCCCATGCCCGGCATGGCGACAAACCCGATGGCGGGAATCCCGGTGGACAACCCGTTGCAGGCGATGATGGATCAAATGGCCAAAGCCGCGCGCGATCTTCCGATGCCGCCTTTTGCCGGTGGTCCATTTCCAGGTGGCGCGTTTCCGGGGATGCCATTTCCGCCCAATATGACGGGTATGTCCGGGGCTGGCGCGCCGGACACGGCAGGTGATGCAGGGCCGAAAACGCCAGAAAAAGACACGACAGGCAATACGACCAAGACGTCGTCAGGCACCGACAGCCAGGATGATGTGACACCAGACGAACCAGACGCCGCACCAACCGCAAAAGCAGGCCGCAAAACACCGGCAAAGGGGCAGGGAAAAAATGATCAACCCGCAACGGCAAAAGAAACTGCCACCCAAACGGGAAAATCAAAGACGGGCAGGGCCAAGGCCGCTTCCGATGCACATGGCAGTCGAGATGACGAGCTGGCTCAGCTCGCGCGCCGCATTACCGATCTTTCAGAAACAATTGCTGCCCTGGAAGGCCGACCTTCGGGAACAGGCAAAGACCCTTCTGAGCGAGATTGAAGCCTATCACCCTGATGATGTGGCACAGGCGCTCGACCGTGTTGCCTTTGACCGCCATGCGGCCTTTCATGACGGGGTGCGCGCCTATCAACGTCATGACTATCGGCGTAATGCCGATGATGTGCCGGTGATCTGGGAAGACGGCTCAACGCAGATATTTGATTACGGCGTCACCGCCCCGAAAAACAGCAAGCATCCCAACGGGATTGTCTTGCTCGTGCCGTCCTTGGTTAATCGCGGCTATATTCTTGATCTGAATGAAAAACGCAGCTTCGCGCGCTTCTTGGCCAAATCGGGCTATCGACCGCTTCTGGTCGAATGGGGATATCCCGGCGAGGACGAGGTTAATTTCGGGCTCGATGATTATATCGCCGGGCGTCTGGTCATGGCCCTGCAAGACGTTGCTGACATGAATGGTGGCCCGGTACCGATGATCGGCTACTGCATGGGCGGTGTTTTGGCCTTGGCAGCCACCTTGCTCGATCCCGCACAGGTCAAAAAACTGGCCCTTTTGGCCACCCCATGGGATTTCATGGCCGCCGGTCCGGCGCAGTCGCGTATTGCTGCGGCCTTCGCACCCTCCTTGCCCCATATGCTGGCCATTCACGACATCTTGCCGGTTGATGTGCTGCAAAGCCTGTTTGCCAGCCTTGATCCGTTCATGATTGGCGAAAAATTCCGCCGGTTCGAACAGATGCCCGCCAAATCGGCCAAGGCGCGTGATTTCGTCGGGTTGGAAGATTGGCTCAATGACGGGGTGCCGCTGACGCGCCGGGTGGCGGTTGATTGTTTGATCGGCTGGTATGTCGAAAACAAACCGGCCAGCGGGCAATGGCAGATTGACGGCATTGATATCAATCCGGCCGACATCTGCTGCCCAACGCTGACCGTCATCCCCGAAAGCGACAGGATTGTTCCACCCGAAAGTGCCAAGGCACTGTTTGATGCATTGCCCGCAGACATCCGCTCCGAACTGCATCCCTCCGCCGGGCACATCGGCATGATGGTCGGATCACGTGCCGAAAAATCAACATGGCAGCCGCTGGTCGAATGGCTGGCGCAATAAACCTGATGCGGCTCATGCGGTATCGGTTGCCAACTGATCGGGTTTGCGGTCCCAGCGCAGGGTCAATCGCGCCAGAAGGGCAATAATAATCAGCGTCAGGATCACCCGTCCGACCAGAATAACCCAGATATCTGCACCAAGGGCCAGCATGATCGCGGTATCCTCAATCAGCGAATGCGACAGCGACAGCCAGCTTAACGACAGGAAAAGCGTACGCGGCGGATAGTTGTTTCGGCGGGCCTCATCAATGATCAGCGCCCCGCCAAAGGTCAGACCCAGCAATACCCCAATCGTTGTCACCGGCGCAACATCGCGCGACAGGCCCGACACCCGCAGGATGGGCAACATCGCAAGGGTGAATTTATCGGTCAGGCCAGTGACCTTCATGGCATCCAAAATCACCAGAAGCCCGGTAATCACCGCAAAACTGACGACAAGTGATTTAAGTGTCTGGATAACCCATTCGCCCCAACCGGCAAGTCCGGTTGCCGCACTGGCAACCTCCCCCCCGGCCATCCATGAAAAATCAACCGGTTCGGACAGCCAACCGGTGGCATTGCTGACCCATGTCACCAGCGCGCCATAGCCAATCGCCGCCCCGATACGAAGGGCCGTGGTCGCAATCAGGCTGGCCCCGGCGCGTTTGACAATCGCCTGTTCGACCGGCAATCCATGGGCAAACAGCATCATCGCACACAGCGCACTAAGCTGTGCGGCCGTCATATCAAGGGTTCCGGCCAATCCGATAAACGCCCCGACCGCGCCATACATGCTGACCAGTGCACAGGTCGCCCAGATCAAACCGGCCTCGGGCGGCAAGCCAATTAACGCCATCACCGGGGTCAGCAGTTCAGATGCCACATCAATCGCGCCAAATTCCTGCGCAATACGGACAATCACCATCACCGGCAACATCACCTTCATCAAGGTAACAAACAGCTTCTGGCTGCGGTTGATCAGATCAAAAATATAACGTTGCAGGCTACGTGTCATGCGTGGGGCTTTCGCAGGTGGGGCTATCGACTGTAGGGCGTGTATATCGGTTTTTTGGCGGGTGGGCGAGGGTGGTTTAACTGCGCAGATGATGCCATACGGGCATGCGTCCGTGGCAGCGATTTTGCGCACATTTACACAATATCGGAGCGTAATTTGAAAAACTGGCGCTGTTGAGTTGCACAAACTTGATCGTGCTACAACATGACCCTCCTCAACTGAAAGGAGATCGTCAGGGTTCAAGGTTGATGTCGTGTCGTTTTTCACAATTCGTCGAAAAACTAGTAATTAACCCACCAATTTCGACGAACCCTGAACATTTGTTCGATGATCAGTGAACATTTTTTGACTGGGTCATCCCATTCCATTGTTTCTTATTTGGAACAAGTGCGAGAGGTGTTTGTTCTTGTTCGAGCATTTGATTATTCTATGATACCAAAGGTAATCGGTCATTTAATTAAAGCCTGTTTTTTTATAATCATTCTGATTGTGTAATAAAATGGCGAAAATTGGGTATGCACGGGTTTCTACTCAGGAACAATCAATTGAAGGTCAAATTGATATGTTGCTTGAAGCTGGTTGCACAAAAATTTTTCAAGAGAAGGTCTCAGGTATCCGTTGGGACCGCCCAGAACTAGACAATGCGCTTGCGGCTCTTAAGCCAGGTGATGAATTTGTCGTTTACAAGCTAGACCGGCTAGGACGTTCGGTCTTGGATTTGCTTAATTTGATTTTCAAGTTGGCGGATGAGGGGAAGCACTTTGTGAGTCTCTCAGACGCAATTGATACCTCGAGCCCGCAGGGAAAGTTTACTCTTCATATGCTTGGAGCTGTGGCGGAGTTTGAAAGGTCTCTGATTGTACAGAGGACTCGGGTTGGGCTGGCTAAGGCAAGAAAAGCCGGCCGGGTAGGTGGAAATCCCAAGTTAAAAGCTCGAGATCCGGAATCGTTAAGGTTGCTGAGTGAGAGACTTAAGACCAATTATTTTGAGAAGATCAATAAGTCGGCTCGTATTTGGCTTCCTATTGTTAGAAAGCATAGACCATCAAAAAAATGGCCTATTGTGACCAAAATGGTCAACGTTGAACTAAAAAAACAAAATGAAGAAATATGGACGGAGAGGCGACTGAGGCGGGCAGTGAAGCATTTCGTTAAAGAGGGAATGCTGGACGCGGCGGTGCTTAAAAGAGCTCCGAGAGCAGACGGCGACGGTCCGTCAGACGCTACATTGCTTGTTGCAGGTTTGGTGTCTGCAAATCCTAATATAACGCTTGTAGAACTGAAGAAACATCTCGAAGCATCGTCCGTGTCACCGAAGAGAAGTCGGGAAGGGTGGGCTCTCTCATCAGTCCGACAAGAGGTGATGAAAGCACTTGATGCGGGGCTTCTGATGAAGTGGAAAGTCTAAAGATTTCTGTCAGATGCCATAACAAGCTGACATTGAGCGTCCCGCAATATCAATAGCTTACTATTTCCGATTGCCATTTAAGGTGCACGATTGACAGAAAAGTCAAATTTCTCTCATCGCTGACTTTCAGGCTCAAAAACATCCGCAACTTGACATCTGCACTCGCCACCAAAAGCATCTGCCCCGTGCGACCCGATTGCGGCGGCCATGCATGCGGGTAAATTGGTTCAATTGCTGTTCAAGACACCGGGCTACTGAAACTACTCACTTGCGGCATCCCCCCCCCCAAGGGCTAAGACGGCCGGGCGTTGCCGCACGCAAAAAGTCTGAAGATTTACGGCGAGAGCAAGTTGCTCATGGGAATAATAACTCAATTTACATTCGTACCCATCATTGGCCCTTGCTGCTCTTGCATCTTAATTCTGAAGTTCTCCAAGTCTCGCTCTGGAGCTATACTTAAATTGCCACCACGCCCTCCGCCACCAATGGTTGGCACGTCATCCGGTGTATCGAGATCGATGCTTTGGCCGTCACGGTTATTGATGCCGCGCGTACAAGGAGGGCCTGGAACTACGGTAAAACAAACAATCTCGTCGTATTTAGGCTGAACGCAGATACAATCTGCATGTGCGTAAGTAGTGATGATCATCAAGTTCAGCATTGTCCCGATTGCTATGGTGTATCTCATTTTAGGGCGTCCTTGTTTATCTGCAGAAACGCTTGCATAAAGCAGTTATTCGCACTCTCCTTCTCTTCGAGACCTGCGCATTTCTTGAAAGCGTCTAGGCTCTGTAGATACTTAACAGGTTGATTCGGCATAGCTGCTGAAGATGTCTGTACAGGCCCAAAGTTTGGTATCGTTGAGGTGGTGTATTCGTTTTTCAAAACACCACCCAACGTGGCCATCATTGCGCCAATGCAGAACACTGCTACGCCGGTCGAACCGGTTTTAAAGTCGAAGGTGATGTCCTTAACGCTAACGGCTCCCTCAGCACCGCCTGTGCCGCCCCCCTGAATACCAAAGATAATCAGCATCATGCCGATGCTGATTACCGCGAAACCGATGTGCATCACGCTGGTTTTCATGACCTGTTTATTGTTCATTGTTTTTTGGTTCGCGTGTTCAACGTAGAGCAGTGAAAACAATGCATAGTCATTGGCGCTCTCTATGGTCGCTCTGGCCTCAGCAAGGTTAGCGATAAGATCGCTTGTTGTTTCCCTGTAACTGACATTGTCAGTTAGCGATGCGAGCCCGACGTAAGCCTGAAAAAGGATCACGATCGGAAATGCGACACCGAAGATAACAGATGCAGCAAGCTTCAATACAGGCATCGCACTATCCTCTCTTCCTTCAAATTGCATACTGAAAACACGACAAAAATTATTCGCGCCAGAGTGGTGCAAATAATTCCATGCAGGCCAACCCAATAGCAAAATTCTACCTCAGGGTGAAAACCTTCTATATATTTTATTTACTTTTGATCATGCTAATGCAATCTTAATTTGTGAAAATCTTCTGTCGCTCCCATGTTCAAGGGCTTTTACAATGCTTCTTCGCATGACTCTGGCAACATTAGCGGTCGTCAATTGTTGCGCCTCGGTTGCAGCCCTAGAGATTCATGCGTCTCAGTGTCTCTTCGGATGCCCAGAAGGATCTTCCAACTCCAATGATCTCATCGTTCGCGAGATTTACGTCCTAAGCTCAAATGATGAGACAAAGTTTGCAGATTGGGCTGCGTACAAGGTTACAGCGGAAACGATTGGCTCAACGGCAGAACGCAACTGGAAGCCAGACCCTTCATTGGCGGATGAGGAAACTTTGGAGCCAATAGACTACAAGGGCGCTTGGGCAGAGCTGAAAACTGATAGAGGGCACCAGGTGCCTCTTGCAAGCTTCACATCGACACCTCATTGGGAAACGACAAACTACCTGTCTAACATTACTCCGCAAAAGAGTGCACTGAACCAAGGTCCATGGGTGGATTTAGAAACAGCAGTTCGGGCACTTGCTAAATCGCCAGACGTAGATGCGGTATTTGTTATGACTGGACCACTGTTTGAGCGTGAAATGCCAACAATGCCGGGCGCAAACGAAGCGCATAAGATTCCAAGCGGCTATTGGAAGATCGTCTCAATACAAGACAGCGGCCCAATTCGGTCGGCAGGGTTCATATTTGATCAAGAAACTCCACGTAACGCCGATTACTGTGGCGAGGATTTCGTTGCCAGCATCAGAACAATTGAGCGCCGTACGGGGCTCAATTTCTTTCACGGTCTCTCTACAGACAAGCAAGATGCCCTAGAAACGCAACCATCCACACTGAGATCAGCCCTAGGCTGCAGCCCATAGGAAACAGATGCTCTCTATTACTTGCAAAGTTTTGGTGATTGGTTTTCTTGTCGCGCTGATTTCAATTGTCGCGATCAAAATGCTTCTGGGGAAAATTGTACTTTCTGGTCTCATTCATGACAAAGAAACCAACGCATTCAGTCCGGGCAGACTTCAGCTCCTCGTAGTTACCGTAACTGGTGCAATCTCATATTATTCATCAATTTTCGTTGCCAAAGATCTAACTGCATTTCCACCTGTACCAACAGAACTACTAGTGATCCTGGGGATTAGTAACGCAGGTTATCTAGGAGGAAAGATCTATTCGCGCCGTCTGTTCCATAACGTTTTCGATCTCGGTTCAAAGGGAAAATAGAAAATGACTGGTCTTCAACAAGAAATCGCAGGCTGGGTCGGGGTTGTATTCCTTGCCGCCCTCGGTGCTGTCATCATTATCAAAGTTCTGAAAGGTCAATCACAGGGCGGTATTGACTTGCAGCACTTGATTAGTGAGGCAAATGGAAAAGCGAGCTTGTCTCGTTTTCAGTTCCTGATTTTTACATTTGTGATCTCGACCGGGCTTTTGTTTATGATCCTTGAACAAGGCTCATTCCCTCAGGTTGGTTCAGATGTCTTTGGGCTATTGGGGATCAGTGCGGGAGGGTATGTCGGCTCCAAAATTGCACAAAATGCGGCAAAACAGAACGAAACACCGAAAGCTGATACGTCGGCCCCCGTTCATACAAAATAGTTTTGGAGAAGACTCCGATGATCACACAATCCAGTGTAAATCCTACGATAGCTCGAACCGTCGCGATTGCTTCACTACTATTCATTCCGGCTTGCACTAGCATACCTGTAGGGGCTGAGTCCGCTAACTCAGCTGTTTCCGTTGGGATTCAACGTTTAAGTGATGACACTGCGACAATCTTGGACGCGTATCGTCAATCTTTACGTTTAGCCGTGCAGGCTGAGTTTTCTACAATTCATGTCGCTGCTGAAGATGTTGTTCGTACCAAGAGAAATATCGCTAGCGGCACTCCTCTGAGTGATGATCAGCGCCAAGAGGTATCAGGAATAGTCCTCATAGTGTTTGAACAGACATATGAACTAATCGACCAAAAGATAGCCGAAACAAGAGCTGTAGTTCAAAAAAACACCGCAACCGTGAAGAGTGCCAATGACGACATCACAAAACTTCTGGCTTCGGCAAGTCGAGTTGGAATGGGAAGGGCTGAGATTATCGAGACAGTAAAAGATCTTGTCCCATTGCCAGATGTTTCAGGCCTCGTTGATCAAGCGATTGCGCTTACCAAGCAAATTTAGCGAGGAAAAGTGAAATGGTTAGACTAGTTGATATTCGGGAAGTCTATGGACCTGAAGTGGGTGATATTATTGATGACCTTACGGTGCTAACGCCGCTCAATCACCTTGATCTCAAAAGTACGTTTTCAGACAATGAGCTCATTGAGCTTAGGCAAAATCTTGCCGACGTAAGGGATGCCACTTCAGAAAATGAGAAGATATCAAAGCTAATGGAGCAAGGAAGTAAGCTATTAAAATTGATGAAGAAAGTAGGATTTGCCATCTAAACTTCCGCCTGTGGAAGTGAAACGGCCTTCTATTATCAATCCGCTCTAGGGCCTCCTGAGTATCATCGTGCATTGATAATGGCTGAAACAACACAGAATGAATAGCCCTTGGAATTGTAGACATCCCATCACTTATAAAGTGAGGCAAGGAGTTTGCGGTGCCTAAGAGCCATTTTACCGATGAGTTCAAGATTGATGCTGTTCGCCAGATTACAGAACGAGGCTACTCAGTACCGGAAGTTTCTGCTCGTCTAGGTGTCAGCACACGTTCCGTGTATGTGTGGAAGAAGAGGTTCAGCAAATCCCCTGATGCGATTGCCGAAGCTGATCAACAATCATCCGAGACACGTCGCCTCAAGCAAGAACTCTCTCGGATCACCGAGGACTGCGATATTCTAAAAAAGGCAACCACGTACTTCGCCTGGTATGCAAAATGCGGTGCGCGTTTATTGACCAGCATCGCCGGGTCTGCTCGGTTGGCACCATGTGCCGGTGTTTGCAGGTTCATCCCAGTGGCTTTTATACCCGGCATAAGAAACCACACAGCGCCCAGTTTATGGAAGACCAATGGCAGACCGCTCTTGTTCGCCAGATATGGGAAGATAGCGATCAGGTATATGGCTACCGCAAAATCCATGATTATCTGATGGATATGGGAGAGAGTTGCAGTCCGAACCGTGTTGCCCGACTGGCCCGTAATGCAAGCATGCGCGCCCGGATCGGTTTCAAGAAGCGTCTGGGAAAATATGGCGGCAAATCGGCTGTCGTCGCTGACAACAAACTGGATCGGCGGTTTGATATCGACAGACCAAATACCGTTTGGGTGACCGACATCTCCTATATCAATACACAGGAAGGCTTTGTGTATCTTGCCATCGCGTAATTGATCTTTATTCCCTCATTTGGATGAGCATTGAAGTTGCGACAAGGTACAGAGGTTGTTCTGCAACCCTTGCTGAGGGCCGATTTTTTAAGTCAACAACCCGATAGTTTCCAAAGGGATATCTCCCCTTCAGGGCTGCGACCGTGAACCTCACCAGCAATTGTAAATACCTTTTTTATTTCAGCGCCCAGCACGACTTGTCCAGGATAAAAAATCGGGAAACCAGGCGGGTAAGGTGTAATAAAGCTACCGACTACATACTGATCACTGTCATTTATGTCTTCATTTTTCGTTAGAATTGCTTGCCCGCCGATTTCCGTAAACAACATATCTCTCATGGCCAAACCGCCCTCAGCAATAACGTCTTTCGGATAATCCAAAGGTTTATGGTTCTTTCCGAGACACCGCGCCAAATCTGGGATCGAAACTTCTTCTATTTCGTTTGAGATACCAGTTGACTCTGAATCGGCTGCAATGAGCTTAAGTTTGCTCAATAGGCTAGTGATTCTACTCTTCTTGAAACCAGGCATGAACATGAACATGAGCGAATCTTCACCGTACTTATTCACTTGGACACGTCCGACGTTCCATATCTTCGTTTTAGCAGCTGCTGAACTTACGTTAAGTTTATGAAAAACCGTTAACTTTGTAGGGTCTTTTATGAGGTCCGATTCACTCTCGGAAACTCTATCCGTAGGCGGTGCCGTATCGAAGTATTGCTTTACTGAACCCCACTTATTGCCATGTAGAAGCCCCTTAAATTCATTTATGGCATTTACGCTGTCTTGGATAAGTGTCCCACCTTCAAGACACATCTGTCTCCGAGCTATGTCGAAAGAAGCTACAATAGGAGCACTTGGGCTAGTAGTTGTCCGAGCAAGGTAACTTTGCTTAAAGCGCTGCTTTTCCAACCCTGATGCATTTGCCCCTGAGTCCAAAAAATAGTCACTCTCAAGAATTACCGAAGCCTGTCTGAGTGCGGTGAGTGTCTTGTGTACGGACTGTGTCACATAAATTCTTGGTTTCACGCCATCAGGAAGGCTTGCATTACTCGCAGCGAACATCCCGGTAAATTTGATCAACCTGGGGTCGAAGCGCGCAAAAGAGAACCACGCTTCGTCGAATAGGTATAAAAATTGAGCTGCGAGATCATTTAGGCCAATACTACGAAGAAACGCGTCAATTTCCTCGACATATTCTTTGGCATTCAAAACATAACCATCGAAAGTACAGTTGGTTAATACTATTCCCTTGATTTTATTTACATAGCCGTCTTTTGCTGCCAACTTAAGCGTTTCAATAATAGTCTCGATAGAAACAGGCCCAAAAACGTCGGGCTTAATTGCAACATCAGGATTAACGTAAAGTGGTATCGCATTTTGCATTGCAGCGCTGTAGTGGTGCGATATGTGGCAATTTCGATCAACAATTACTACGTCTCCATCATCAAATAGTGCAGACCAAAGAATTGAGTTCGCTCCAGTAGTTCCATTTGTGCAAAACCTTGCTCTTCGAGCTCCGAATGCTTCCGCAAATAAATCCTGAGACTCAGCGATGCATGCTTTAGGTGCTAGAAGACTGTCGAGCGGTTCTAGTGTTAAAGAAGCTTCTGCAGAGAAAAGGTTCTGCCCGAACTGCTCGATAAATCCAGCGCTTGTGATAGACCTATTCTGCCCATCCCCAACGCCGAGGGCATGGAAAATTTCTTTGTCCATGCTTGCATACTCCAGCAATCCTTTCCACGTTGGAGAATATGCGTATTTTTGAAGATGCTCTGTAATTTTTCTGGCAAGTCTATCTATGCCACTCTTGTGATCAAGCTCCCCTTTCTCAATGGCTGTCTCGAATACGTCGAAATCTGTTTCATTTGTTTCGAGAGAGTTATGAGCTGTAATGAGGCAACAGAGCGCATTCGGGATGTATTTCTTGATTTCACGGCATAGTGATATTCCATCCGGCTTAGCACCATCGGCCGCCGACCAGTTCAGCTCAAACTTCCAATCAACTAGAAAAATAGTGCTGGGTTGATAGGGTTCAAAAGAAGCAACCAATTCGGTTCTATGACCAAAGATATGCTCACGAACGCGCTCGAGGTAAGCCTTCAAAGCTTCGTCCTCTTTTGGGTAAAACCCTTCGACCGTCGGTTCTATGACGAGATCTGAATCGCAAAGCTGTAGCGGGTGTGTTCGCCACCAGAGCGAGGTCTCGAGAGACGTGAGGATCTCACTAACGCTTGCCTTATCGTCATCTATGGCTACAATCTTAGGTTTGTAAACCTTGCTCATCGATTCCTCCAGTTGCGACAACCTATGATTACTGCTGAAGAACAACAAATCAAGGACTTACTCAGAATGGCGTTGCCCCATGATTTTGGGCAAACCATCACTTTTCTTGATCGCCGTACCAGGGTGCTAAAAAAAGCTTCAGGGCAATCAGGAGTGTTGGGCGAATTTGAATCGATAATCAAATTTTCCCGTCGAGCTGAGAAAATGTTAGTTCTGCTGGACGAGATCGACAGTGAGTTCAACCTTTTCTGGGATATGAACTACGAAGAGTTCGACCACTTTAAGATTGACCGTGTTTTCGACACCCTAATCGCACCAAGACTTGATGATGTAATAGAACTGGCAGATGAGTTCTCACGGTTGTTGGAAAGGCTGGTGGAGAAGTGGCCTGGTCGTGCAAAAAGGCACAGAGTCGAGGCTGTGATAGCTGATTGTAGGATAGCCTGCGGAGATATAGAGTACTTTGGCCGCCGCAGTAAGCACTACATTAAGGGTATGATCGAGCTCCTTGAGTTCACGCCGTTGCAAAGTCCAGAGCTTACTAATCTCAACACCTTTTTTTCTCAGCAGCGGCGTTTCATACTAGATTTGGAACGAAAGTCATCGTTAGTTATCGCGAACCGGCTCCCTACTCTAAAAATCGATTATTCACATTGCTATTCTTTGTTTTCAAATCTAATAAAGAACTCTCTGAAGTATAGGAGCGGTGAAACATGTAGGATGTTTGTCGTTGCCGAGGGACACTCCAGAGGTGAGGATTTCGTGTCCCTGCTACCAATTCCTGAATTCGTCCCTTTGGGAAGAGTTCCTGATGGAATGTTCGCAGTTCATTTTTTCGACCTGGGGATTGGAGTTGATCCAAAAAAGCTCAAGTCCATATTTAAGCCTTTCAAGAGGGGGTTGAGGCCAGAGCAGGAGGCTTCTACTCGGCTCAACAACCGGACTAGTAGTAGTTCAAGCCGCGACGAATTCTCCGGAATGGGTATTGGACTTGCGATAGCTAAGCGTGTTGTTAAGCTGTATGATGGCGATGTGTATGCGTCATCAACTGAAGGTGGCGGTACCTGTGTAACTGTGAACCTTCCGTTGAGGATGATGCGAGGGAGGGCGTAAATTGCCGAAGAAAAAGTTGAAGATAGTAGTCTACGAAGACGATGCTGAGATGCAGGACTTGGTTGAAGAGGCCAAATCGGCGTTGTTGGAACGAACAAAGTCGAAGAACTCGCGCGTCCAATGCATCGTTCCGCACCTTATCGCAAGCCAAGAGGAGTTTGATGATTGGCTTTCTTCCGGCGGCGTAAGGGATACATACTTCGCAGTAGTCGACCTTCAGATTGACGAAGATGATTGGGAGGGCGTCAGGGCGGTTGAGGAGCTACGGAAAACGCGAAAATATGAGGACTTTCCCATTGTGGTATTCTCAAAGACCTCAAACCAGCATTCTAGACAACGCGCTTACGTTGCCGGAGCGACGTCTTACGTGAAGAAGCCAATAAACCGTGATCGGCTTGTTGAAGCTCTTTCAGGTATTATTGGATATTGGCTAGATCTACACGAGAAGCATTTTGCCTCAGGATAAATTCGTTGTACTTCACGTTGATGACGATCCCGAGGACCTTAGAGAGTTCTCCGATTTTCTCGCGTCTACAGGCAGTCAAAAATTTACTCTTATCAGCGAAGAGCGCCCAACTTTGGCGCTTACCAAATTAGCTGAGAAAAATAGTATATGTTTGTGTATCGTCGACCTTGAACTTGACGATCAAGACTTACAAGAATTCAACGATTCAGTTTGGGATGGCTTTGCGTTTGTTACTCTTGGAAAAATACTGAGTCCGAGTACTAACTTCTTCGTATTGTCAAACCTCGTAAACTCCGCAACAAAGACACGCGCAGCGGAAGTCGGTTGTTTTGGAATTCTGCCGAAACGGAAATTGACAGTTGAAGCTGCGGTCCAAGTGATAGAACAATTAGAGTATGCATGCCTTTATAGTCAGGATTTTCTGCGCTTTCAAAGTGAGGCGCGCCTGAATTTTTCAAATGCCATAGCACACACTCTTCGTCGAGAATTACGCAAGTGGCGCAATGATTTGAGACTGATCAAAAAGGAGAATAGCGAACTGTTCTCAATTGTTCAGATTGGGAAGATGGATGATGCGATCCGCGAATATAGTTTACTCGAATCAAAACTTGAACGCGTACTTAAATTTTATACAAGACACCAAATTACGCCTGAGGATGTTAACATTGCAGATTTCATTGAGGAGCTGCTGAAACGCATTTGTTTGGGAAAAAACATTATTTATCAGATAGATAGAAAATTGTCGGTTGGAAAGTTCGACGCACACTTGCTGTCAATTGCATTAGAGAACCTATTGGAAAATGCGAGTAAAGCTATTAGTCACCTTGGGGATCAAGGGCGAATTGAAGTCACGGCAACGTTGGATGTATTCAAGCCTGGTGTTGAATATCTGAAATTTGAAATTTTGGATAATGGAGTGGGACTCAGTCCTGGTGAGGAAAAGATGGCCCTCAAGCCGAATTACGCAGGAGAGAATTTGGCTAGCAGAGGGGTCAGCTTCGGCATTGGCTGTTCAGAGGCAGCAAAAATTGCACGGCTTCACTGGAATCGCAATATGTCGGGCAGTCTGCGAATTAATCGTGGTCCCGACGGAATTGGATGCCGTGCGACTTTGATTGTTCCCATTAGGTCAGACGATTGAGTTTGCCACCTTGGCCTGCTTGGTGAAATATCCGGCGCCAATCCGGCGGAAGTGCTACTTTCCATCAGTCAAAGGGTCGCTGTTTCGCGCTGTATATCCTCATGATAGATGAATGGGCGGAATTCGATCATATGCTGATCCGTTCTTTTCAGTTGACCAGCTCGGATGGGACAAATTTGAGTGTGAATTGACACATAACTCTAGAATTCCTGACGCATAAAGCGGGAAGTTGACGATTGTGGCATCCATCATCGCGTATTCCATATCCGGTTCACCGCTTAAGGCGTTGAAAATGCGATAGAATACGTCACGCTTGACCCATCCGAGAAATCGTTTGAATGCCGTGTTCCACTTGCCAAAATATTCCAGTATATCCCGCCAGGGACTGTTCGTTCGTGCAATCCACAAAACCGCTTCCATGAACAGGCGGCAATCACCTTCTGTGCGACCGGGATCAGTCGGCTTGCCTAGACAGCGTGGCTCGATCAATTCCCACACCGGATCCGAAAACACCAATCGATCTTCTTTCATCAAAACTCCCTCAAAAGGACGCTTGAATCACATTCGCCATCTAGTGTAGGGGCTGGTCGCGCTGTTAAGCTCAGCAAGGGATTTCTGTTCGTCGGCAACCTTGTTGGACGCATAGACCAGTAGCTGTTGAATGTTCGGCCAGACATCGCCAATCCCCTGCCCAATCGATTTGATCACGGCACTGAGACGTGCGCGGCTCTCTGGATGGGCCAACACAAAGAATACCCCGACCAATAACAGCAGCTTCATCCAGTCAGGCATTCGCGAGACCATATCTCGGAAAAACAGCATGACGTCTCTGAGGATCGAAAGGCTTATGTTGGAAATAACAACACCCCCAACCTTGACCGAAACCGAATGGTTGGCTGACCGCGGGTCGTCATCACGAGTTCTCGGTCAAGCCTGGTGCGACCCAGCGCATCAATATCTCTATCGTTGCTGAAGATACCGAGCGCCGATATGGCGTTTTGTAGCTGCACATAAGGCGCATCCTTGGGGGGCAAGCACGATGAGTTTACCTCTTTTGGATAATCAAATCGCGCATCAAGTATAAGGATTGCCTTGTAGGTCTCCCAACTGGAAAACAGCGTTTCCTGCGGTATTTTGTATTTTTGCGATACTTGCGGGATGGTGCTTGAGAGCATCTCGGCTTCAAGCAAGCTCGGCGCATAAAGCCTTATGATACCTGATTTGGCAACCTCTTCAAGGGTGGTTTGTTTGAGGTGAGGTTTTCGGTATTTGTACAGCAAATATCGATATTTTCTTTGAGTTTTCTGGCGTTTGAACCTGCTCGTAATAAATTCATTCCCTGACATTACCACCATCACATCTAAATCTTAGGTTGTGTGTTGTGCTGTCCTGGGCATACCGCCCGTTTTGCTTCCATGGAGGGAATTCGATGCACAACCAAACTGATCTGGAGACACTTCTCAAGCAGGCGCTTAAGCAGGCCATGAGAGATCGCAGATATTTCTATGTTTCGTGCTATCTCAAACCGGCTCTTGAAACACTCCAAGAGCAAAAAGAAGCGAAAAAGGCGTCCTGATATCAGGTTGTGACATCGAGCAAACACAGACTGCCCGGCACGCTGCCGGGCAGTTTCTTGAGAGGGCACTATCGCCAAACACTAACGTATCAATTTTGATTTATTAACTGATGTTTTCGACGTTAACGTATCAATATCGATATATTAAATCAGGGAACTAACAGCCCTCATTGTCAGGAACCTGTCTTGCGAATACCGAAACACCTTCGGAGCTCGGACGCGGCTTGCTGGTATTTAATCATCATCAAATACCGGTGCTGTATCATCGAAGCCTTCCCAGACAGGCACCTCACTCTTGCCCCGAACACGTTGGCGCTCTGCAATTGGCCGAGCACGACGTGGCGCGAACGGACTGTCACGTGGTTCGGGAATATAGGCGGCCATTGCCTCGACCAGGTTCATCGCTTTGAGAACGCGCAGGAATGTATCGAGTGTAGCGCCCTTGCCATTGAGCAATCGGCTGAGGGTTGGAACAGATATGCAGGCTTCATCGGCGAGTTCCTGCTGGGTAAGTTCAAGATGAATTCGGTATCGATTCAGTCGCTGCGCAATATCCTGATGGATCTGGTGGGTGGAAGCGATCTGATAGTCGAGTTTAGCCATGATCTGGTTTCCTGCGACAGTTTGCATCAGGCCGAGCTGAGCTTGCAGAGCTATGTTTTACACCCTCACAACACCCCATTCAAAAGAGCAGTCTGTCACCCAGAGGGATAAGTTTTAAAATCAGACAGCATCCCAAAATGATATGCGATCAACATGAGGAATAGGTTATAAAAAAAACAGAACTCGCAGTCATTGCTGTTATCCTGACCATTATAGCACCAACGAGCCAGGCAAAGACGGCAGCGCCTCAAACGGGTGTTCAGTCCGAAACGTCTTTTGAACATGGTGGCGGATGTCATAAAGATTCACCCCCCGGCCTTTGCTGCCACGCAGGGTCAAAACCTTATCACTGTCACTAACCAATTGTTCTGCATATTCACTTGATGAGGTTGCGCAACTAATGAAGGAATGGTTTAGAGAATAGGTCCGACAGTTAGAATGAAAAGAGTTGGGTACGCTTGTGTCTCGATTTCAGAGGAGAGTGCTGACGCACAGGTCGTCAGACTGCAACAGTGTGGCTGTGCCACTGTTTATGAAGAGGAGATATCTGGTGCAAAAGCTAGCAGGCCAATGCTAGACAAGGCGATCCAATCTCTGAAATCTGATGATAAGTTGGTCGTGATCAAATGCGAATGTGTTGCGCGTTCGCTTGGAGACTTAATTGCCGTTCTAGAGCGCATCGAAGATTCTGGTGCGTTCTTTGAGAGTCTATCTGACAATATCGACTGCTCAACGTTCTCAGGTAAATTCTTTCTCCAAATCCTTTCTTCTGTTGCAGAGTGCAAGAAAAGCTTGGTGCAAGAGCGTACTGTCTCTGGTCTCAATAGGGCGTGTGAGCAGGGCAGGATAGGTGGAAACCCAGGGCTGCGGTCTCGCGATCCAGGCACTATTGAACAACTCAATGAAGCCAGAAAACGTGCTTACCTCGATAAGTTGCTTAAGGTTGCGGAGTACTGGGTGCCGATCGTTGCGAAATGCCGTCCGAGCATGTCTTGGGAGGATGTTGTGTTGGTTGTTAACGTTTCACTGCGCCGTGATAGTAATCAACTTTGGACTTACAAAAAGCTCCTACGCGCTGCTAAGTGTTTTGTTGGAGAAGGAAAGTTGGATAGCGGTGTGCTAAAGCGCTCTCAGACTCGAAGTGATGAGGAAGCCGCGCTGATGGTTATTTCTAGCATTATTAATCATATGCCTTTCTTGCGACCTGAGGAGCTTGTTCATGAGCTGGAAATGGTCGATTTTCCTGTGCGTTTTTCATGGGATCAATGGGATACTTCCTCGATCAAGCACTATATTCGTAGAGCAAGAGATCTTGGTTTTATCCATGATTATTGATGAGAATGAGGACCTCGTAAGGTTCTCCTGTAGGAAAGTTAAACTGCTGCCTTGATCGGTTTTGAATAGTTTATTGCTACCCTATTTTTGCTGGCTAGGGACCGTGTTGTCCGTTCATTACGATCTCGTCAGGGGTGAGTCAGATGCTAACTAAGTTCTAGGTGGCCCGCTACTTTTGTTTTAGCGTAGAGGGCAATCCCTCATTGTCCCGCAGCACCTCTTCCCATTTTTCTTTAACGTATTGATAATGTTGCGTTCTTTTGATCTTCTTTTGTGCTCTAAAAGTATTAGCTGCTCAACAACTGATCTGTGAGGGCAATTGATTCTGGGGATTGACCGATGTTGTTTCTGGCAGTTTCTAAAGCAGGAAGAGTAAGAGCAGGGTTTGTTGCGAAGTATTTTGTGCTTTTGAGTGCATCCGCGCGGGCAAGGAGAGCGGGCATTAAGGACGCGGTCTTGGTTTTTTGATATTCGGGGTAGCCGTTCTGCGAGCCAACCTTTTCCGCGGAAGATCGATTTTAGAAGGTCATCTTTCCAACCGAGTGGATCGGCAAGTGCTTCCATCTTCAGTTGGTAGTTTGCTGCGTCTCCATGGCTAAGTCCGGCGGCTAAGGGCCAGACCTCATACGTCTCAGCATAAAGCTGATTTGCCAGAAATGCGCTTAGTCCAAGCCACCAATCCATAGCGCCACTCTGACTTTGGATTGGGCTTTCCGATCCATAGTATAGGCAGAACGTGTGATCAGGATTGATGTGACGCTCCAGGCAAAACTCCGGGAGCTGGCGTTTGTGATATTGCTCGATAACCTGGACGCCATTTTGGGGTGATTCTCGCAATTTGAGGAAAAACTGTTTTGCATCATTGCTTCCCAGTACGGGGGGGGAAGCTATCAAATCAACTTCGTTATATCGGTTCGCCTCAAGCGTGACCCACGTTGGCATTGTTGATATCAGTATTTTTATAGGCGTCATTGCACTATCAGATGAGCTCTAGGCTGATCGCCAGTTGATGGTGTATGCGCCCGGGCGTAGAGAGGGGAGGAGCTGGATAGTGCAGTTGCTGACAGGCACACTGCAAAGTCTCTATAATTTCTGACTGGGCTGTAGCCAGCGCCATTAAATAAGTCTTCAAGCGCAGCTGGCGCTGCAAGACGGGCTTTGGGGCCAAGTTTAATCCCATTCTCTTCACACTCTTGCTGCATCTTCTCCGATAGGGTGGTTGCAACACTTGAAGCAATCCGTACCGAGCGATCGCCTCTGATGCCTATCCGGGAGATTGGTGTGGTTCCTAGTTCCATTCCTATTGCCAAGCCCAGAGCATCCAGTCCCTCAAGTACAGTTTTGCAAAGAGCAAAGGACGAATGAAGGCCGCCGGCACACAGCGTTGCTGTTGAGACAGAGTTTCGGTCTTCTGTGCCTGCTTTTGTTCCCTCGGCAAGAACAGCGTGAATGCAGTCGCCTATGAACCTTACCTTTCGTCCGCCAAAGTCCTTCTCTACTACGTTCTGGAATTCTTGGCGTATGACGAAAAGAGCTCGGACTGCCGCGCGAATACCTCCAGACTGTACTGCTTTGTCAATATAGTCAGTGTATCCGGACAGGTCCGCAAAAAGAGAGACCAGTGACATTCTGATTGAATGGCTCGGTTGAAGCTCTGAGTAATCTATCGAGCTTAGAGGGGGCTCTTTATAAAAGAACTTAAATGTGGGGGTTGTGAAATCGGGCAATTCCCCCCGTTTGATTTCATTATGCCAATCTCTGACAATTAGATCGCTTGAGGTTTCATGTGTCTTTGAGCCAAAGCTGCTATCTTTCGTCCTTCGCACAATACTTTCAGTGATTTCTTTGTCGGACAGTTCGAGAGTTTCAAGGGATATGCCTGCGTTCTCATAACCTAGAAGGCGCCGAACTCGGTCCGACACATAAACACCTGGAGTGCCGCCGGCAGCCAGCTTTGCTGCATGGTTTGCAGCACTTCCCAGAAACATGGGTTCTTGCTCCCCAGCAGAACCGTTGTTAATGGCTACACAAGTGCCGATGTCAATGCCGACGCGAAATTCTGCATTGAGCGTGCTATTGGCAAGCGCTTGGTTTGCGGACCTCAGTACATTTTTGAAATCGTCAATAAGTGCTATCGCTTCGGCAAGTGTGGTTTGCGTGACACCTTCGTTGCCGGTTTCAATAACTACAGCGTGAACGCGTCCATTGTGAAAGTCGACACGTTGCGCTGCAGATTGCTCAATAACGCGATCAGCGGCACTGTAGTACAGGTGCAGGAGGCGCATTGCTCGGTCATGCGAAGCCTCCGTTTCGCTGCCTTCTTCCAAGCGATACTCATCGTAGTTCGTTATGGTGATGTATACTTGCACAGTATCAACCACAACTGCTTTGCCTTTTGGCAGTTGAAACAATGGCGGAGTTCGAGCTTTGTCATGCGACGCTCTGAACTCTTCTTGGGCCTCATAAATTGGCCAGTAATCCTCGAAGCGCTGAACCTCAAAGTCAGGTGCCTCATCAGCATGTTTTCTGATGCGCTTTAATGCAGTTGTTTGATCCCAAGGCATTTCAAGTTTCCATCTTTGTTTGCTCGGAATCTTCCGCGCTTAAAAATAATGATATCCTATAAAATAGGGGTATCACATAAAATGTCAAGATGCTACTATTTGATCAGGAGGAAGAAGGTTTATGAAGCAACAGGAAATTAAGCAGAGCTTGAGAAGGCGCTACGAATTTATTGAGTTTCAATTGATGTGGGAGGGGGAGGTTGGAAGAAAGAAACTGCAGCAAAAGTTCGAAATCTCCCCGCAGCAAGCGACGAATGACCTGACGTCTTATCTTGATATAGCGCCCAGTAATATGGCCTATGACCCGCGTAAGAGAACATACGTTACGGGGGCCTCTTTTCGGCCGAAATTTATTAAGGGGGAAGCGTCTGAATACCTACTTCACCTCGAAATGCTACATCATGGGTATCGTAACGAGTGCGAGATTTGGCCCTCAAATGTTCCTTCATTCGATGCGGTTTCCATTGCCTCACGTAAGGCGGACCCGACTACTCTCAAAGCTATCCTGAATGCAATTCGAAGCTGCAAGTGTGTCGAGGTAAGTTACGTTTCGCTGAGTTCTGAGTCTGAGGGCAGGCGGCGGCTGTATCCGCATGCTATTGCCAGTGATGGTCATCGTTGGCACATGAGAGCCTTTGATCGGGAAAAGCAGCGCCATTCGGACTTTGTATTGTCGCGAATAGAGAAAATTGAAGTAGTAGAAGATGATTTTTTTGAAGTCCCCAATGATCTTAGCTGGTCTTCATTCGTTCAGTTGCGTTTGGCGCCAGACCCTAAATTGTCGGCCCGGCAGAAGGAGCGGCTTCAAATAGAGTACGGTATGGTGAACGGTGAACTCACACTGAGCGTGCGGCGAGCAATGCTCTTTTATTACTTGCGCTTTTACGGGTTCGACCCGTTGGAACTTGAGGATAACTGTATGAGAAATAAAAGCAGTTTTCATCTAAGGCTAAAAAATCTTGATGAGGTGGAGCGGTGTCTAAATCGCAGGGGTTAATTGATGAGGATCCGGGAGAGGTAAAGGTGGAGGTCTTTCAAATAGCAGAGCGTCGATTTGCGACTGTTCTCAGGAATGAACTTGTCGATGGTAATGAGGAAATTGCTCAGCGAGTGATGCGTTTAGGGCGTCTCAAAACTTTTCCGTCTGGTCACCATCTCATCGAGAAGGGGAATATCGACGATTGTGTGTATTTTATCTTGTCTGGAGGTGTGGATGTCTCAATTGGGGGGAGGCATATAGATGTTCGCAAATCTCCGGAGACGGTAGGCGAGATGGCAGCAAAAAAGCCTGGAGCCGAGAGGACCGCGGACGTTTATGTGGGTTCAAAACCAATAGAGGTCTTGGTTTTATCTGGCGACAGCTTTAGGCAAATCATGTCTGAATACGCTGCGTTCTCGGAGAGGCTTGCGGATTTAATTGATAGACTTAGTAGAAGTAAGATTTCCCAGCTAGGAGAAAAGGTGGCGCGCAAATGGCTAACTTGGGAAGCGCTTAGCGGTATAATTGCGGTTTTGATGGGGGGGGCTGGTTCTTATGCAGCTTGGCTCGTGGGGCTAAAAGTAGAATATGTTTTTTGGACAATTGTTTTGCTTCCGCTGGCAACGTTTGTTTTCGTCGTGCAGCTGAACCCTGCCTTGCGGTATAGGAATATTGCTACTACTGCTGCTGGGGGCTTATTGTCAGTTATTTTATATGGTTCTATAAGTTTTGTTCTTACGTTCGATGGTCAAAAAATTGACCTTCCGCTAGTGGATTTTAGCGTTGATGCGGCCTCAAAGGTGGGCGTGTTTTTTCTTAGTTGTGCCTTCTTGATTATGTTGTTCTTCGGTGCTGCACATTACGATCAGAAACTCACTGGTTCGCGCGAACAGTGATATTGTAGGTGTTTATTGGAGAAAGCAGTTCAACTGAAGTCTTTGTTTGACCTGTCTGTCGTGATCAGTCTTTTCTATATTTGTTCTCGGCCATAAAACATCGATGATGCTGGGTTTGGCTTGCTGTAATTGTCAGTCAAATAGTGAAAGAAGTGCGTGGTTCGCGATGTCTATGTACTGCTTTGCTCTCTTCATTTTCACCAATTTTGTTTCCGATTTGCGATCCATCGACTCAAGTATCGTATCCATTGCGGTGTATTGGTTATCGAGATCGATTTTTATTTTTTCATGGGTGTCTGTTTTTGAGTTTTGCAGGTGGTATCGGTACCCAGCAGGCCATCGATAATATGAAATTAATGGTATATAGATAGAGGGGATTTGGTTTTCTTTCATCAACCAGACGAAATTTAGATTAGGGTGGTTCCGTAATTTATCGAAAGGGTTTTCTCGCGCTTTTTTGTCATTCATATTTTTAAAGAATGCTAAGAGGAAATTACGTGACCAAATATTACTTAATTCAGAAAAATTGCGGATGTTAGTTTTTTTAACAAAAATGGATAATGCGTGGTTCTGTAGGTTTTTGTATTTCTCATCATAAGAGAATAATCCATTTTGGTTGAACCACATATTGATAAAATCTTTGATTAAGTTGTTTATCTGTTCTCTGTCTCCAGGACCTCCAAGTTTTTCTGTTAGGTTGTTTCTTTTCAGGCAAAGCATCAAATCTCGAAAGGTCTCCAAATCTTTTAGATCCAAAGTGTTTACCCGACTTGTGGGGTGGTCACTCGCAGGCTGTCCGCAAATACGGCAGTTCAGAGAGTTAGGGATGCTATCCTGAAAATTGTAAGTAAGAGGGCGATGCCAGTGTTGGCGGAATTGACTTTGGGTGCGGTGAGTGCAGCCGTCAATTAAGTACGTTTTATGCTTACTGCATACGATATTAAATGAATACAGCCATCGCCGGACTATATACGCCCAACCTTTTTGCTTGATCTGCTCCTTTAGGCAGCTTGGGCAGTGACTGGGACGTGACTCTATGATGTGATCATTTTTTGTGCGGTTTTGATAAACCTGCCCTTTTACCATGAAGTCTTCGAACTCAGGGTGTTGAGCTTGCCAAGTGAGTTTTCTTAGCTCCTCTATTCCAGCTCCAGTTCGCTCTGATACTAGGTTTAACAATACGTCGTCAGGGTTAATGTCTAACAGGTTCAATGGGTGAACAGGGGGAGCGCCTTGTTCACTCAAAAATTGCTCTTTTGCTTCCAAAATTGGGTTTGAGAAGATATCGCGCGTTTCGTAATAGCACTCAATCCGTCTGCACCATGAAGAAAGTACCTCCTGTGACTCTAGAGGTAAAACGTAGGGAAGTTTCAAATATTTACTCCATAGAAACGAGAGGAGTGAACCTGAAATCTTTTAGGTCTGCGATTTTTATGCTCTCGTCACCGCTTTTGATGGCTGCAGTGGCCAAGTGCTCTATCGTGCGAAATATACGGAGCGTAACACCTTGAGTGTGCGATAGTAGTAATTCTAGAGCCTCAGGTTCGCAAAGTTCGGATGGTTTTCTCAGCGGTAAAGATTTCGATAAAGTGTTGATTAGGCTGGCATACTCCTTACCTGATTTCCATTCCCTTAAAACTTGGACTTCAAACCGATCCGCCAGTTGCGCATCTGCTGCTAAGGCAAGCTTCGCCTCTTCTATGCCGGCACAAACAATTGGGATTTTCAGGTCGTTTGTTAGATAGCGTAGGGTATTGAAAATCACTCGCTGTTGTCGACCGGTGCCGACGAAAATTGAGTGAATTTCATCGATAACCAATATTTTTACATCTAAATCACGCAGTAATTTACGACATAGATTTTTTAGTACATGGGATGGGCTGCTGAAATTGAACGGTGCTTCCAAGCTTATGAGTATTTCTTCGTAGAAGCGTTTCTCTTCCGGGATCACGGGCATTTGAATGGCAACAACGGGTTTGGTGTATGTGTCGCGACTTGTGCCCTCAGCGTCCTTTATGAATTTTCTCAGAATGAGAGTTTTACCGATCCCGGACCGCCCGCAAATTAGCAAGCAGGGCATTCTGTCCCGCTTTGGGTAGTGAAATAGATAATTTAGGCGCTCTAGCATCTCTGACGCTTTTTTGTAAGTTATGAAGCGCTCTGTTTGGATCCATTTAATGCGCTCAGCATCCGGCAGGTTTGGCTTATCCTGTAAGTTTGGATGGATATGCTCAAATTCCATTTTCTGCGGGCTCGCTAAAGTTCTTCAATTTCATAAGTTTCAAGTTCACCGAGGACTTCTTCTGTGTCACTTGAGCTGTCTGCACTCTTATCATTTTGGGAGCGGTTAACTGTGTCTAAGGTCTCATATGCCTTTATTTGACTTTTGCGAGCCTTCTTCGTTTTGTTCTGGGAGTGCTCAACAGTTGCTCTTTGTCTAAGGATCGCTTGAAAGAGGAGGCCTTCGTTTATGTCTTCTCTGCCTTGCTTGCGTAGGTACTCCCGGGCCGCTTTCGCTTCCCAGTAAGTTACTTTCGGATTGTCGACGTTGAGATATGGCATCTCGATGTAGTCGTCCTCGGACGCGCAGTAAAAAATCTTTGAAAGATCCCTGCGGTCGTAACGAAATTGGACGTTCTTGCCGACTGGGTATGTGGGCGTCCTTACGAATGGTGCCCAATACGTTATGTGCCCGAATCTAATACCTGTTGGTCGAGCCTTTCTGGTTTCAATTGGTAGGAAGTCGACGTAAAGTGATTCAGGATAAGTTTTTTTTAATTGGTTGCCGTTTTGAGTGTATTCGTGGTTGGAGAACTTAGATATAGGCGACTGTTGGATGCTCGAGTGGAATTTATTGTTGTATTTAATAATTTCGATAACAATCCACTTTTCAAACTCGGGGAGTGACATAAAAGAATTATTTTCACTGTCGTAATCATTTTTTGCTTTTATGTCGGAAAACGTCGTTCCTGGGAGAAAATGCACTTCTCCCATAATAGTGCCGATCAGGCGTTCTATATGTCCACCGAAATGAGGAGTTTTGGGTGGGCGTAATATCAGCTCTATGGCATGCTTAAGACACCCAATTTTCAGCGCTACGGCCTTGAATTCTTTTGCCCGGTCAGTGTGGATGAACTTCATTTTTCCGCTACAGGGCCAAGTGAATTGTTCATCGAGCTCGAATTGTTCCAGTATTGGTCGCTTAGGTAGTATCGCATTTGCAATGCAGACAGCTACTGAAGCGCTTGATGGGTGCTCAAAGCTAATATAATAGCCAACGATTGCTCTGCTAAAGATATCAATAGCAAGAGTTAACCATGGTCGACCGATCGGCTGACGGTTCACTCTGTCGACTACCATCTCGTCTACAAGTGTATGGTCTAGTTGAACTATCTCAAGCGGATGTGAAGCTTGGTATTGCTTCTTTATGCGCCTGTGCTTGTTCTTCGCCTTTGCCTTGCCTTCAAGCAATTCAGTTTGTTCAGCTGGTGGTAGTGATTTAATCCGTCTACGGATCGTGCTGTAAGAGGGGATCGGTTGGATGTTTTTCTGCTTGCACAGAATGCTCACTTCATCAGAAATCTTTGAGATTTTAGGCTTCTGCCCTCGTTTGCGAAGTCGTTTTATAGCGTTAGCAATGATTGCTTCCTGCTTTTGGGGAAACTTCATTCTCCCTTTCTCAGGGCCTGGAGTTCGATCAACCATGCAAGGGACTGATTGTGCATTCTTTTGATATCGCCTTATCCACTCGTAAATGGTCCCTGTAGTGACCCCAAGTTTCCGCGCGTGGTCCGCAACCGATGGAGCTAGAGGGCGAGGTCCATTCAATATTGCTTCTACCGTAGACGTCTTCGCCGCCGCTTTCTGCCATTTTTGTGTGGATTCGTCATTGAACATCACGGGTCTCAATGTGGCTTTGCTATTCAACTGAATGTGCTACATGTTGACATTAATTCTCTAAAGTCTCAATCATTAGGATGTTGTATTGTGCAGAGTATCAATTATAAATTGCCTTCTTGGAAGGCCTAATGCATTGAAATTATAGGAAATGTTCAGTGTTCGGTGAACTGTGAAAAAAACTGCTTAGTTTATGCTGAAATTTTGAAAATTTCGACGAATTGTGAAAAGCTAAGTAGTTGAAAATGTGGGCTTTTGACTTCGACGAATTGTGAAAAGTGACATGTCGGTATGTCTTCGAACCTGCTATATTCGGTTCGACACGCCTGCTCCACAAACCATCGACCATCGGTGCATTCAGCAAGCGGGCTCCCGTGTCGACGGTTCCAATTAAATTAATAGGTCCAGAGCCTACTTCTTCACTCTGAGTGTGATTCTCGTCAACTCTGAGGGTACCCCTATCCTAAGGGCAAACCCTGGCCACAGTGCCGTCCCGTTGCTCACATAAAGAGTCATATCAGCAACTTGGTAGCGTCCGGATACAAACCCGGCATTCACGCGCGCAACCAAAAGGTCGAGACCGCGCACCATCCCGCCGTGCGTGTGCCCCGAAAGCTGAAGAGCGACCCCGGACGCGGCCGATTTACGCGCCATCATTGGCTGGTGGTCGAGGAGAATGATCGGCAGGTCGGCGGGTGCACCTTCGAGGGCTTTGGTCAGGTCCGGCGCTGGCGATCCGGTCTCTGTCGCCGACAGGTCCGTAACACCCGCCAAAACGATCCTTCCTTCGCCGCGCTTCAGCACAGCATGCGCGTTTGGCAACAGCATCATGTTCATCGTCGCGAGGTGCCGCATCCAGTCCTGATATTCGAAGAAGTACTCGTGATTTCCGGGAATGGCGTAGACCCCGTCGCGCGCCCGCAACTCGGCAAGCGGCGCCACATCCTGCCGACGGTTCTCAACGCTTCCATCGATGAAGTCTCCGGTGATGACGATAAGGTCTGGATCAAGCGCATTGGTCTGAGCGACGACCTCTTTGGTCCAAGACGCTGGGAAAAGCCGGCTGATGTGTAGATCGGTCAGTTGAACAATCTCATAGCCATCGAACTCCGGCGGCAGCCCAGCGATCGAAACCTCTATGTCTTTCAGCTGCGGGACTCTGATCGCCTGGCTGACCCCGTATGCGGAAAGGCAGAGTGCTACGCCGCCGATGAGATATCGGAGGTTGGCAGGTGCGTGCGGGAAATGCCCCCTAAACGGTGTGAGCACCAGCGAGGCAAGGTCGAGAGCAATCTGGAACACGGCCAGCAGGACGATCGCACCGAATAGTACGTTGAATGCAATGATTAACGGACTCGGAAACTCCGGCGAGAAGACCGATCCCGACGAAAGACGGCTGATCAGGTGGTACTGTGACGCGATCAGCAAAAGGATCGCCAATGCGGCCTTCTCCGACAAAAGCCATGGCATTGGCAGGATGAAGCGGACGACGACGACCAGCCACGGAATTCCGAAGATAAGATGAAACATCAGGTGCTTTCAGTTGCGGTAGCGACGACGGTGTCGAGAATGCTACGACGTGGTCGAGAACGTTATTCACGGCAACGGTTTTCTGCGGTGGGTAAGCGCGGTTAATTCAAAGAACGATCGGCGTTCATGAGTGCGGGAATGAGGACGTTGTCGATCATGGTGGTGAGGAACGCCTGATCGATGGGCTTGCGCAGGATCACCGTGCGGTAGGCGGACATTGACGGGATGACCTGTGCCAACGTCTCAATGTCGATATCCTTGGAAAACTCGCCCCGGTCGATGGCGCGCTGGATCAGAGTGCGGTTTACGACCGTCCAGGGTTCCACGATCACCGCATTGGTGGCATCGGCGAGTTCCTGATGCTGGGCGAGCATGGACGATAAACCCGATAGAGCCTTCATCTTTAGCTCGCCTTCCTCGACGGATTTGGGCTTGAAAAGACCCAGGAGATCGCCCCGCAGCGTCCCGGTATTGGGTAAGTTGTCGAGGTCCACCTGGTTGCGTTTCATATGCGCGATAGCTTCCAGGACCAGCTCAGGCTTGGACGCCCAACGCCGGTACATCGTCGCCTTTCCGGCTTTCGCCCTTGCGGCGACCATGTCCATCGTCATCCGGTCATAGCCCGTTTCCGCCAACACCAAAATCGCTGCCTCAAGTAGGTCGGCGTCGCGCGTGTGGTCGCGCTTCCGTCCGACCCGAGTGGGTTCGCCAGCATTCTCTAAAGTCTCGTCGTTATTGGTCTTCTTCGCAGGCATGATCTCAACCGTCCTTTCTCATCAATTAAATACTACATAGTTTCGAAACTTGAAAGTCTCGTTATTGTGTGGTTTAGTTCATGCATGGCTGGTCACATTGATCCGTGAGCCAAAACACCAAAGGACACATATCATGCGCTACAATCGTCTTGGTAAGACAGGACTTTTCGTTTCCGAACTCTGCCTGGGAACGATGACTTTCGGACAGGCTGGTGGCCGCTATGCCGCAGCGAGCGGGGTCAACCAGGAAACCGTTGACAGTATACTAAGGCGCGCGATTGATGCCGGTATAAACTTCATCGACACGGCTAATGTCTATGCAGACGGTCAGGCAGAGGAGATTGTTGGCAAATCTTTGCAGACGCTTGGCATAGCACGCAAGGACGTGGTTCTGGCAACCAAATTTGAGCATGCCACCGGGACCGGTCCAAACGATGGCGGCGGTTCACGCGTCCACATTGTTGAGGCGGTGAAGGCAAGTCTGAAACGGCTCGGAACCGATCATATTGATCTCTACCAAATGCACGGCTGGGACCCCGCGACCCCGGTCGAGGAAACAGTGCGCGCACTTGACGATCTCGTTCGTCAGGGGCTTGTCCGATATGTCGGCGTCTCGAACTGGGCGGCCTGGCAGGTCGCAACCGCCCTCGGGGTCGCGGATGCGCTCGGTGCGTCCCCTTTCCAGACGTATCAAGGATACTACTCGTTGGCCGGCCGAGATATCGAGCGTGAGGTCACGCCGATGATCGAAGCGCACGAGCTCGGCCTGCTCGTGTTCAGCCCGCTGGCTGGCGGATACCTTACGGGTAAGTATCGCGACAAAACCGATGGACGCCGCGCTACCATTCCGTTTCCGCCCGTTGACGAGACCAAGGGTATCAAAGTCCTCGAGGTGATGGACGGGATCGCCGCTTCACATGAGACCACCCTCGAAGCCGTAGCTCTCGCATGGCTGCGCCAAAAACCGGTGGTTGCAAGCATCATAACAGGCGTGAAGAGCCTCGAGCAGTTGAACGCCAATCTCGCCGCGGTGGCTCTAACGCTCACCGATAGGGAGATCGCCGCACTCAACGATGTCGGGACGATCGCACTGGAATATCCCGGCTGGATGCTGGCTCAGGGAAGTGCGGCGCGTGCTTCTCTCATGGCAACCGGCGTGATGCCAGAAGCATACTGACCGTTTTGACGGCGGCATCCTGATCGTGGTGCCGCCGTTATATTTGTGAAATCCGAGGAAAAGCTCGCTGGGCGGGCTGATGCCCCGGACAAGGGGGCTGACGCAGGAGGTTGCAAATATAACGGCTGTCCTTTGGATTAACCGGTTTTGCTCCGCGTATCCGCACAAATTCGGTCAGCCATTCAAACCAAATTAATTGTTCCTGAGCCTAAACAATATGGCAGCGTTGTCTTATGATGGTGCGCTTTGGAGTTGCGTTTAAATGGCCGAGCTGGATCAGATCGATACCAAAATCCTGCGTCTGTTACAGGAAAACGCCGATATTCCCAATGCCGATCTGGCCGGGAAGATCGGCCTGTCGCCATCGGCCTGTTTGCGGCGCGTCGCCAAGCTGCGCGAAACCGGCGTGATTTTGAAAACCGTTGCGGTGGTGGACCCGGCCTTGGTCGGGCGGCCGCTCACGGCGGTGATCAATCTTGAATTTCACCGGCACGGCAATCAATACCGCCGTGATTTCATCCGCAAAACCCGCGAACTCGCCGCTGTTCGGCAATGCTATCTGGTAACCGGCGAAGTCACCGGGGTTCTAATCTTGCACATGCAAGACATGGCCGAATACACAGCCCTGTGTGACACGCTGTTTGATGCTGACGAAAATGTCGTCTGGTATCGCACCTACATCGTGACAGAAACCCTAAAACACGACCAAGGCGTTGCGTTCTAGCAGCACTGCGTATCCTCACGGTTTATTGGGCCGGTATGTTCTTTTTGGCGCCGTTTTGTAAGCCGGTTCGGTCTTCTGCGGGCAAAAGAACATGAAATGTCGTGCCTTTATTGACCTCTGTTTCAAACCAGATGCGCCCACCATGCCGGGTTTGGACAATGTCATGAGTAATCGCAAGCCCCTGGCCTGTGCCTTTGCCAACGCCCTTTGTGGTAAAGAACGGGTTGAAGACTTTTGACCTGTTTTTCGGGGCAATTCCTGTGCCGTTATCTGTAATGCTAATCAGGATGCTGTCATCAAGGGATGTTGTTTTAACCGTAATTTGGCCGTCGTCGGGAGAACGCCCCGCGCCATGGATCGCCTGCGCAGCATTGACAATCAGATTGAGGAAAACCTGATTGATTTCATTGACGTGAGACGGGATATGCGGAAGTTCAGGATCCAGATTTTCGACGAGGTTGGCATAGTGTTTCCATTCGTTTCGGGAAATCACCAAGACGTTCTGAAGCACACGGTTGATGTCCGTTGCGGTTTTTTCCGTGCCGCTTGGGTGGGAAAACTCTTTCATCGACAAGACAATCTTGGCCACCTGATTGATGCCATCAAGAGACTGTTGGGTCGCGTGGGGAATCTCATCAAGCAGAAATTCAAGATCGGCATCGCGCATCTGTTTTGCGAAACGCGAGAATGCGTTATCGGACAATTCGTTGCGATGTTCCCACAAGACTTGCAGCGCAAGCCCCAGAATACGTGAAATCGCACCATATCCGTCATTGAGGAACTTGAGGTTATCGCGGATATACTGGCTCGGCGTATTGATTTCATGCGCAATCCCGCCCGCCAGATGACCTATGGCCTCAAGCTTTAAGGCTTCGCGCAATTCGCCTTCAAGTTTGTTATGGGATTCTTCTGCCTGTTTTCTGCGGGTGATGTCGCGGAAAATATACAAATAGTTCATTTCGCCCGTGAGATTGGCAGGGCTTATGGTGATTTCCATCGGAAAGCTGTCGCCATCACGCCGTTGTGCCATCGTTTCGGTATAGTCGTATTTCAATGTCCCGCTTCGGATGCTGATGCATTTGTTGAGCAGCCGGTGCCGGATGGTCGCTTTTTTGTCGATGAACATTATGTCGATGCTGCTGCCAATCAGCTGGTTGTCTTCGGCACGCAGGAGTTCAGCGGCTGATTTATTGAAATCCTCAATAACACCACCGTTGTTCACAACAAGTATGCCTTCGACCACGCTATCAAGAATGGTTTTCAGGCGCTGTGTCGTTTCCTGCTGTCGTTTTTGTTGTTCTTCCAAAAGCGCGCGGAATTGCTTCTTAACGTCATCATCGCCGTCTATTTCGTCGACGGATAGCAAAAGGTCGTTGGTTTCCACACTTACAGAATCGGAACTAAGAATTTTTGTATCTTCTTGTTCGTTTTGCTTCTCACTCATGACATAGATCCAGTTTGCCGCCCTTCAGACAGATCATGTGCGCTTTCTCTTGACCCCGCGTTTGACTTCAACGGGTTCACGGAAGTCATGTGCTTTCTGAAACACCCTGATCCGCGCAAGCTGTACTTGGGAAATAAAGTTTCCATGCGTCAGGACGACATGATCTTCCATCGTTTCAAGATCCGTCATCAGAAGATCACCCTCTCGCAGATTATCAATACGGACACGCATTTCGAGTCCTTCCGGGGGGAACTCCTGTTCGCCATCAATGACGGCCAATAATGTGCGAATTTTGGAAAATAGGACGGGATCATAGCGATGTGGTTTGCCACCAATCACTTCGAAATCAATATCGGTCGGCTCTGGTCCGTCCCCAACATCGGCAAGGTCTCTGGCAATACGCAATATTCTCGCCCCGAGTGGAATATTCTCACCAGAAGGCCCGCTTTCCGGGAAGCCACTGCCATCAAAGTTGCGGTTTTGCAAAAGGACCATATCGGCGACGGCCTCAAGACGTGGAATATTGCTAATCAGCTTATGCCCAACCTCCGGGGTTCTTCTTAACAAGTCTTTTTCAAGCGGTTGAAGAGGTTTGCCGAGTGCCAGACGTGCTAGAATATCGGGTGGCAACGCCACAATACCGATCGGGCAAAGCAGTGCCGCAATTCCAAGTTCCCATGGGCGTGGGTATTCAAGTTCTTTGGCGATGATGTCACACCAGCCCTTCATTTTCATCGACCGCCCGAAAACCGTGGGATTAAGCTGTGCCATGACATCTGTCAGAAGCTTGACACTCCCGGCAAGTGTCTCCTGTATGAGGGTTTTTTCGGCGGTAATCAGTTGATGCTGTCGCAAGCCATCAGACAACGCTCTTTCGAGATCGGCCGTCTCATACGGTTTGGAGAAAAACCGGAAAATATGACCTTTGTTTATGGCATCAACCGCCGTTGCCTGATCGGCATTCCCTGTCAGCATGATACGCACGGTGTCAGGGCTTATTTTTTTGATTTTCTCAAGGAACTCAAGGCCATTCATGTTTGGCATTTGCATGTCGGCAACGCAGACCGCGATTGTGTCATGTTCCTCAAACATTTTAAGCGCACTGGTTCCGCCTGCCGCGGTCAAAATCTCAAATTTTCCGCGCAGTTGACGGCGCAGCGCCATGAGAAGGTTAGAGTCATCGTCAACGAAGAGAATATGATACTCGGCCATTCAGGAAGCTTCCCCGTTTAGTGGAAATTACGTGTAACTCTCAAGGACAGTGGCAACAATTTTGCGCCATGCTTCAACGCTGTCGGCTTTCCCGATCTGTTCGAGATATGACATGTCAATCGTGCTTTGCTCTTCGCTTTCCTGTGCTGATGCCCTCCCGCCCATCTCGCGCGTGATGTGTTGGGCGGCATAAAGTGCGGTTAACTCGGTCATTTCAGTCTGTGCAAAATCGGCAGGGTTGTGATGGCAGGCAACAGCTTGAATAACTTGTTCAGGGAACCCCCAAAGCCCCAGAAGATACGCACCAATTTCGGGATGAGCCGCACCAAACTCATCTCGTTCGGCCTCGACAATCGATATGTCGTCCTGTTCAACGCGTGCGATGACCGTTTCCATTCTCTCGTGATAGTAAAGATAAAGGATCAGGCTGCCGATATGGCTCATCATGCCGATGCTCGGGAGTAACTGGCATGTCGCCTTGCTGAGTTTTTCGTGCTCGCCAATCAAGGCCGCCGCCACACCAATCTGCTGCGACCGTTCACACAGGGTTTTAATGCGTCGCGTAACAACAGGCGGCCCATCAAAACTTTTGAACAGACCAACAAAAATCGCCAGAGACTTAAGCGTATCAGTGCCAATCATGCGAACAGCGTGCGAGATCGAAGTGATTTTACTGGGCAAGGCGAAATAGGCCGAGTTTGTCACTTTCAATATTTCCGCAGTTAACGCGATATCTGAGGAAACGATGGCTGTTACCCGGTCATTTCCCGCTTTTGGGTCCTCAAGCGCGTTTACAAGCCGCGTGTAGGTATCGGGTGGGGATGCCAAAGCATCTATGCCACCAATAATGCTTCGGATGTCGGGTTTAAGAAGGAGTGTGCGCATCTTGAACATTTGTGCGATTGCCTCGAACAGAACTTCGTCATCACAAGGTTTCGCAAGATATCTTTGGGCCGGGCCCACTGTTCGAAGAATGGCCTCGTCTTCTGAATAGCCAGATAAAATAATACGCGCGGTGTCGGGGCTGTTTTCCTGAAGCTGATGCAGAAGCTCCGCACCGTCCATGCCGGGCATTCTCATGTCCGAAACAACGACATCGAAGGTTTTTTGATCGCACAGCGACAAGGCTTCTGCACCACTCGTTGCAAAAGAAATATTCCATTCAGGGTGTCGGCCACGTGCACGGCGGCGTAATCCGCTCAGAATATTCATGTCATCGTCGACAAAAAGAATATCGTTCATCAAATGACTGCCTTTGGTCTTGCTGTGTCTGAAACAATCCTGACTGTTGTCTGATCTTAAGGGCGCTTATCCTTCGTTGTTGTCGTCAGAACCCTCTTAAACAGAGGTGCTTTTGTAATCTTCTGGTCATGTGATCGATGCGGGCTGGCCAAAATAGAAACCCTGCAACTCGTCTACGCCAATGTTTTGCAGATAGGTCGCCGTATCGAGTGTTTCGACCCCTTCGGCAATGACGGTCATATTCATCTGGTGCGATATCGTGGTCGCCCACTCAACAAACGAGCTATCGACCAGATTGCCGTCGTCCAGTCGCATGATCAGGGATTTGTCAAGCTTCAGCCCCGAAAACTGGCCGCGCCGCAAAAGAGCGATCGAGTTGTTTCCCGAGCCAAAATCGTCGAGGAAAATGGGGTAACCAGCATCGCGCAACTTTGGAAGATTTTCCTGAAAGGCGGCTGTAAAGGCCATGCTACTTTGTTCTGTTACCTCAAATTCCAGATTTGGCAGCGCGGGACGCTCGGCAAGAAAGGCTGTAAGCGACGTCATGAATTTGTTATCGGCAACCGAATGCGGGGATATGTTGACGCCGATTGGGACGTTGCCAAACGAACTGGCGATCGCATCTCTGTGGGTGTGAATGAAGTCAATGACTTGGAATGTAAGTTCGCCAATAACCGGATGATCTTCTGCGCCGGTGATGATGTCCTCGACCGTAAATGTCTTTTGAAGATCGGGAAAACGGCTTAACGCTTCCAGACCGGAAACCTCAAAGTTTTTGGCATTGACGCGCGGCTGAAATGAAACGCTGTGGTCCGTGGAAAGCGAGGAGCGCATGCGTCGGACCATCGCGTTGGCGGGTTTGACGTTCTCATTGCTCGCAGATACCAAATCCCAAACAATGCTCAGAATCGTGCTTGCGGGCACCGGTTTGACGATCACCCGGGATATACCGGCTTTATTGACCGCCCCCTGCAAGGCGCTTTCGGATAAGCTTCCGGACAAAAGAACCCTTGGCGTGGCAGGTGAAACCGATCTGGCCTCTGTCAAAAACTCGACACCATCCATGTGCGGCATCATTAAATCAGAAACCACCACATCGACTTGACCCGGCGACTGCCGGAGAAAGTCGAGTGCAGCCGCCGCATTATTGTATGTTTTCAAGATACATTGTTTGTGCAGCATGCGTCGTGCAGAGGCCAGCAACGCGTCCTCATCATCGACCAGCATCACCGTCAGATTGCTCGTTTCCTGTGGAAGAATATGATTCTGCTCTTCCATGAGAAATGTTCTCCAGTTCGCCGCGGGTCATTTGGGCGGCTCTTTGAATACCTCTGTCAGTCCCGTACGAAACAACACCACCTGAACTTAGCACTCATAATGCGGCCAAAATCTGTCTGCGCGGTGCTTTGTGAGCATCTACCAGTGGTTTAGTGCCTGTCTCGTATGTAAGTGGTTCATCGAAAAAAAGAAAGCATGTGACGTCATATTTTACGGACGTTTCCACGCGGAAATGTCGCAGTGTTCCAGATGAGCTTAAACACTTTTGGTTGCTGGGGCGACCCAAAGTGTACTGTCGGCATCATATGAAAGTTGCTCTGGTCGCCGCGCCCGATTTTCTTTCGGCGTCGTTGGGGATAATACATCTAAATGGCGTAACTGGGGTTGCGATATAGCCCTAATAAGCACACACTCTACATACAGGATGAACAGAACCATAATCGATAAAATGCCACAGGGATGGTTCTACTTTTGAGGGGCGCGGCATGCGCGACTGTCCAAAAGTGGTATGTATCAATGCTTGGTTTTTTGTTGCGGTGCGATAAAGTCGTTCAAGGGCCATAACAGCATGTGGAAAAGACATCGCTGAGGGGCTCAGGGAAAACGTAATCAAGATAAACATCGGAGAGTTTCATGACCGACGTCGTAATTGTAGGTGCCGCAAGAACGCCAATTGGCGCCTTTAGCGGTACGCTAACCAACACCCCGGCCCATGATCTGGGCGCTATTGCGATCAAGGCGGCACTTGAACGTGCCGGTGTCGAAGGCGACGCGGTTGACGAAGTCATTTTGGGTCAGGTTCTGACCGGCGGGCAGGGGCAAAACCCCGCACGTCAGGCCGCCATTGGTGCCGGTATTTCAGACCGCGCAACTGCCTTTTTGATCAATCAGGTCTGTGGGTCGGGCTTGCGCACCGTCGCCCTTGCCGCTCAGCAAATCATGACCGGGGATGCCAACATCGTCGTTGCCGGTGGTCAGGAAAACATGTCGCTTTCGGGCCATGTCGCGTATCTGCGTGCCGGTCACAAAATGGGCGACGTCAGTTTCATCGACACCATGATCAAGGATGGTTTGTGGTGTGCGTTTAACGGTTACCACATGGGCAACACGGCGGAAAACATCGCCAAAAAATGGGGCATTTCACGCGAAGAGCAGGATGCCTTTGCTGTTGCCTCGCAAAACAAGGCCGAAGCCGCCCAGAAATCTGGTCGTTTTGCCGATGAAATCGCCGCTGTCACCATTGCACACCGTAAGGGCGAAACCGTGTTTGATGCCGACGAATATCCACGTCATGGCGCAAACGTCGAAGGCATGGCAAAACTCCGCCCGGCCTTTGACAAAGAAGGCACCGTGACCGCGGGTAACGCATCGGGCATCAATGACGGGGCGGCCGCCTTGGTTGTTATGTCGGCTGTCGAAGCCTCCAAACGCGGTTTGACCCCGCTTGCGACGATCAAAAGCTGGGCCACGGCGGGTGTTGATCCGGCGATCATGGGTACGGGCCCGATCCCGGCATCGAAAAAGGCACTTGAAAAGGCTGGCTGGTCGGCCGGTGATCTTGACCTGATCGAAGCCAACGAAGCCTTTGCCGCACAGGCCATCGCGGTGAACCGCGACATGGGCTGGGATACCGATAAGGTCAACGTCAATGGCGGGGCCATTGCCCTTGGTCATCCGATTGGTGCCTCGGGCGCGCGCGTCTTTACCACCCTGCTCCATGAAATGCAGAAACGCGATGCGAAAAAAGGCCTCGCGACGCTTTGCATTGGTGGTGGTATGGGGGTTGCGCTTTGCGTCGAACGCTAAGCCGCAATTTTCATCTGAATTTCTAAGCACGCGGGGCGTCCTCTTAACGGGGATGCCCTGTTTGCTTTTAAGCAACCCGATATGCGGTTCGACCAAAGACTACACCCTTGAATGACATAGATCATGGAGAGGAAATAAAATTACGTATATGACTATATTTATGGATTAAAGTTTCGTATGTCGTAGAAGGGCAAACGACGAAAATCAACATACCGATACGCTTGATGAACGAAGTTTAGGGAGGCGACCATGAAAAAAACAGCACTGGTAACCGGTGGAACACGTGGAATTGGCAAATCAATCAGTCTGGCACTGAAGGATGCGGGCTACACCGTTGCCGCCAACTATGCTGGCAACGACGAGGCCGCTCGCGCCTTCACCGAAGAAACCGGAATTCCGGCCTTTAAATGGAGTGTTGCGGATGCCGATGCCTGTGCCGAGGGCATTGCAAAGATCGAAGCCGACGTCGGGCCGATTGATATCCTGATCAACAATGCCGGGATCACGCGCGATGGTTTCATGCACAAGATGGATGTCGAAGCCTGGACCGCTGTGATCGACACAAATTTGAGTTCCCTGTTTTATATGACCAAACCGGTTCTTGAAGGCATGCGCGCACGCGGCTTTGGCCGGGTGGTGAATGTCTCGTCGATCAACGGGCAGGCCGGACAATTGGGCCAGACCAACTATTCCGCTGCCAAGGCCGGCGTGCATGGCTTTACCAAGGCACTGGCACAGGAAGTCGCGCGCAAAGGGGTCACGGTCAATACCGTCGCACCGGGCTATATCAACACCGACATGGTGGCAGCCGTCCCCGAAAAGGTCCGCGACAGCATCATCGCCAAAATCCCGGTCGGCCGCCTCGGCGAAGCCGACGAAATCGCCCAGGCGGTTCTCTATCTTTGCGGCCCCAATTCCGGCTTCATCACCGGATCGTGCCTGTCGATCAACGGCGGACAGCATATGTCTTGATTGGCGACAACTTAAAGCGGCTGGCTCTAGAAATAAAAGCACCCCGTAAGAAATTTCGGGGCGCTTTTATTGTTTTTGAGAAGCTCTTCCGATGATTTGTCGAGGCTACAAGATTGCCATTTTACCAACCGTGCATTCTATAATGAATAGAAAATGGGTTCTGACCCTAGAAAACCGGTATAACGGTGATAAAGGCAATTACTTGAAATACTGCTCGATAGAGATGTTGGAATGGAGAGGAGAACTGTTCTATAAGCGGGGTTAAGTCTGAAAAATGTATCATCTGAAAGCGCAATTGATATGCGAAAAGCCACTGTAATCAAGCCCGTCATAATGTGTGGGGGATCTGGCACAAGGCTTTGGCCGTTGTCCCGCAAAGCGTTTCCAAAGCAGTTTATTCCTTTGTATCAAGGGAAGTCTTTGTTCGAATTGACCGTGGAACGTCTTTTGGGGCTGGGGGACTTACTGGCTATAAGTGGAGATGATTACCGTTTCTTTGTTCAGGAAATTTCAGAAAAACTAGGGGTTGAGCTTACTCAAATTCTTGAGCCATGCGGCAAAGACACTGCGCCGGCAATGGGATTGGCTGCGGCGTTCTCTGGGGCAGATGATGACTTGCTTTTGTTCTGCCCAGCCGATCACTTTATTCCAGATGCTGAGCAATTCAGGGCCATGGTCGAAAGCGCAGTCGACTTGGCGAGCGAAGGGCGGATTGTCACATTTGGTGTTCAGCCAAGCGGTCCAAGTACTGCTTATGGATACATCGAAACTGGAGAAGTTATTCGTACGAACGCCTCTAAGTCTGTGCGGTTTCACGAAAAGCCCGACGCTCAAACGGCGATGGAATTTCTCTCCTCCGGAAAGTTCCTTTGGAACTCTGGTATCTTCCTGATTAAGAGAGCGACCCTGCTTGAAGCGTTAAAAGAATTCGAGCCGACCATCTACGAAAAGTGCAAGTCCGCAATGGAAAGTGCCGAACAGGACGGGACTTTCTGGCGCCCGGGCTCTGACTTTGCGGAGGCGACCAAGAAAAGCATTGATTATGCGGTAATGGAACGTGCCTCGAATATTGCCGTTGTACCGTTTACCGGCGTTTGGAGTGATGTGGGCAGTTGGGATTCGATGTTCGCGCTGAGCAAACTCGACAAAGACAACTGTGGTAAATTAGGCGTTGTAGAGAACATCTGTACAGTTGATTCACAAAATACTCTTGTTCATGCCTCTGATAGGCGATTTGTCTTGACGATTGGGACGAGAGATTTGGTGATTATCGATACTCCGGATGCTCTAATGGTTAGTGCATTAGATCAGGTTGAGCAGGTAAAGAAGGCTGTTGCAGAACTTGATACGGCCGGTCGTGGTGAGATTTTAGAACATCGTCGTGTAGCTCGTCCCTGGGGCTCATATGATAGTGTTGATCACAGTGAGCGTTTTCAGGTTAAACGCATCACCGTTAAACCAGGTGCTCGGTTGTCTTTGCAAAAGCACAACCATCGGTCCGAACACTGGATAGTTGTGAAAGGGACCGCACTGGTTACAAGGGATGACGAAAAATTCCTTTTAGGGGAAAACGAGTCAACTTACATCCCGCTTGGTGCAGTGCATAGGATGGAAAACCCCGGAAAAATTCCGCTTGAGCTAATCGAAGTTCAGTCTGGTAGTTACTTGGGCGAAGATGATATTGAGCGTTTCGACGATGAGTATGGACGCAAGACTCAAAAGATATGAAGAATTGGGATAATTAAAGATGACGAAACGGGCGCTCATTACAGGTATTACGGGGCAGGATGGCAGCTATCTTGCTGAATTCCTTTTGGATAAGGGATACGAAGTTCACGGTATAAAGCGGCGTAGTAGCTCACTGAACACTGACCGTATCGATCACCTTTATCAAGATCCGCATGAGCAGAATCGTAAGTTGGTCTTACACTACGGGGATCTTGCCGATAGCAGCAACCTAACTCGTATCATCAATGACGTAAAACCAGACGAAGTATATAATCTGGGGGCCCAAAGCCATGTCGCGGTAAGTTTTGAAGCCGCAGAATACACAGCTGATGTTGATGGGCTCGGAACGCTACGTTTGCTTGAAGCTATTCGTTTCTTAGGTCTTGAAGAAACAACGAAGTTCTATCAAGCATCGACCAGTGAGCTGTATGGTCTGGTACAAGAGATACCGCAAAGGGAAACAACGCCTTTCCACCCGCGCAGCCCATATGCAGTTGCAAAGCTGTATGCCTACTGGATTACGGTGAACTACCGTGAAGCTTACGGGATGTATGCCTGCAACGGAATTCTATTCAACCATGAAAGTCCGCGTCGCGGTGAAACCTTTGTAACGCGTAAAATAACGCGTGCGTTGGCAAATATTTCCCAAGGTCTCGAAACGTGTCTGTATTTGGGAAATATGGACGCATTACGCGATTGGGGGCATGCAAAAGACTACGTTCGCATGCAATGGATGATGCTGCAGCAAGATGCGCCAAAAGATTATGTGATTGCTACCGGGCAGCAGGTTTCTGTGAGGTCGTTTGTTGAGCAAGCCGCTAAAGAGCTTGGGATTGAACTGCGCTTCGAAGGTGAAGGTTTAACCGAAAAAGGAATTGTCCAGTCGGTTGATCAGTCGATTTCACCTGGGGTGAAAATAGGCGATCAAATCGTCAGCGTTGATGAGCGCTATTTCCGGCCCGCCGAAGTGGAAACGTTGCTGGGGGACCCTTCTAAAGCCAAATCAGAACTTGGCTGGGAACCAGAAATCAAATTGTCGGATATGATTTCAGAGATGGTATCTCATGATCTCAAGCGCGCGCGTCAACATCGGGTTTTGAAGGAAAATGGATTTGATGTTGCAATCAATGCCTCGGAGTAAGGCATGACCAAAAGAGTATTTGTTGCGGGTCATCGAGGAATGGTGGGCAGTGCTATTGCGCGCTTGCTGAATGCCGACTCAGATATCGAGCTTGTTACAGCATCTCGTGCTGAACTTGATCTTGAAAATCAAGATGCGGTTAATCGGTTTTTTTCCAAACACAAAATTGATGAAGTTTATCTCGCCGCAGCAAAAGTTGGTGGAATTCACGCGAATAATACTTATCCCGCGGATTTCATTTATCAAAACTTGGTAATCCAAACCAACGTTATCGGTGCCGCACATGGGGCTGGCGTTCAAAAGCTTCTATTCCTTGGTTCGAGCTGTATCTATCCGCGTGCAGTAGAACAGCCAATGTCAGAAGAAGCCCTTCTAACAGGTGTCCTTGAAACAACGAACGAACCTTACGCGGTTGCAAAAATTGCTGGAATTAAGCTGTGTGAATCATTCAACCGTCAATATGGACGTGATTATCGCAGTGTGATGCCAACAAACCTTTATGGTCCCGGAGATAACTATCATGCTGAAAACAGTCACGTTATCCCGGCTCTTCTAAGGCGTTTTCATGAGGCAAAAGAGGAAAATGCGAGTGAGGTTTTCGTTTGGGGAACCGGTCAGCCACGACGCGAGTTTCTTTTCGTCGAAGATATGGCGTCTGCCAGCGTTTATGTAATGAACCTTGATCGTGATCGCTACAGTGCGAACACAACAGAAATGTGTAGCCACATTAACGTGGGATTTGGTTCTGACGTCTCAATTGCCGAGTTAGCGTCCGCTGTTGCTAAGACGATTGGTTATTCTGGCGATATCAAGTTTGATACCAGTCGTCCGGACGGTACCAAACGCAAGCTTATGAACAGCGAACGGCTGTTTTCGATGGGCTGGAGACCTTCTGTCGATTTGGACAAAGGCCTTTTGATCGCCTATCAAGATTTCGTGAATTCAGTTCGTAGAGGTATATAAGTTTTCACCCTTCGAAAGGGTTGAAGACGCCCGGCATGATAGGAAAACGCCCCGCAGCAACCTGCGGGGCGTTTTCTTTTGTCTGGCGATCGTAGATGACTATGCCTCAAGCACATCCTGTGTGGTGACAACCTTGGCGAATGTATCGGCCAGCATCGCCAATTCGCCCCGGTGCAAATCTGCCGCCGGGATCACTGATCCACTCAGTGCATCGGGAAGGTCGCGCGTGCCGGTGGCGTCGGCGATGACGGTGACCCCATATTGCTTTTCATTGGCCACCCGCGCGGTGGTCGAAACGCAGACATGGGTCATGAAGCCAGCCAGCACGACATGCTTGATACCGGCTTCTGTCAGCAGTTCATCAAGGTTGGTATTGCCAAACGAACTTGGCACCGACTTTGTCACAATCGCCTCATCCTTGGTCGGGGCGACGTCTTCGATGATCGCAGCATAGGGGCCGGATGGATCAAACAGGCCCGTTGCCTGATGCTGAATATGAATGACCGTGCCGCCCTTGTCGCGCCAATGGCTCAGCAACCGCCCAATATTACCCAGCGCATCATCCAGCCCGATCAGTTTCAACTGACCGCTGCGGTATTCTTCCTGTGCATCAATCACAATAAGGGCGGCGTCTTTTGGCGTGCCGGTTGGCAAAGTTGCACCGGCAATGTCAAAGATGGTCTTGGCTGTCATGGTCTGATCCTTTTGCATACATCAAATGATGTGCGCAGTTTGATCCTGCAAATTTGCATTATCCAGCGGCAATAATTCGGTTATTATCTGCAAATTCGCAGAGTAAGGAAAGCCACCCGCCATGTCGCTTGATTGGGAAGGACTGCGCACCTTTGCCCACGTCTGTCAAACCGGGAATATGAGTGCCGCCGCCCGCGAATTGGGGGTTAACCAAACCACCATCGCGCGCCGCATTGCCCGGCTTGAGGAATGGCTGGGCTATCCGGTCCTGCACCGCGATGGGCGTCTGTTGCGCGTAACGCCGCGCGCCCGGTCCCTGCTTGAGACCGCCCAAACCATGCAAACAACCGTTTCAACCTTGCTTGAAAATCAACCTGCATCCGATAATGATCGCCATGCGGTGACGGGGATTGTGCGTGTCACCGGTGTTGATGCCATTTTGGAACATTGCGTCGCGCCGCATCTCGCATCCCTGCATCAAGCCCATCCGGCGCTCGCACTTGAGCTGATCGGTGCCAACCGCAACCTCAGCCTGCCGCAACGTGAAACAGACATTGCCATCCGTCTTGCACGCCCGGAAACCGGCGCCTTTCATATTCGCCGTCTGGGCACGCTGGGCTCCGGGGTTTATTACAGCGGCAATCACCCGCCGGTTAATCCGTATGACGTGCCCTGGATCGATCTTGATGACTTCTTTGCTGATAAACCCGAACAGAAATGGTTGGCGGCAAACTTTCCCGACCGGACAACAATCGGTTATGCCAACCGGGGATCCATCATGGTGGCTATGATGCGCGGTCAACCATGCTGTGCCGTGCTGCCGGTTTGTGTTGGCCAAGCCCATCAGGATTTAAAACGGCTGGAGGGCTATCATCCTGATGGCCGCGAAGTTTGGCTTCTCACCCATCAGGACAAAAGGCACTTGCCACAGGTGCGGGTGGTTGCCGACTGGCTGGCGGACGTGCTTGTGGATGGGCGGGGCATCACCCGACTGTAACGCGGATATCAGAAGGACCGGTCATGGTCGCGACGATTTGCGCATTGGGAAGATCATTGCCAAGCGCCTTTTCCAAGGCGCTCGCATCGTCAAAGCCAAACCCCCGCCAACGATCAATCAGCCGCGCGCGCAAGATATCCTCGGCCACATCAAGATAAATCGAAAGATCAAACATGGGTGCCAGTTGATCCCACGGCGCTTGACCCAGCAAAAGGTAATTGCCCTCCACCAGGATAATCTTGTGACGCGGTGATATGCACCGTGCTGACCCGCGTGACAGTTCAAGGCCACGGTCAAACAACGGCACATAAACGTCCTGGTCAGTCTCGGTCTTAAGCGCTGCAAGAATGCGCTGTAATCCGCCAACATCAAACGTGTTGGGCGCCCCTTTGCGGTTCAAAAGGCCACGCTGTTTAAGGATGGCATCGTCAAAATGAAATCCGTCCATCGGCACGACAGCAGCACCGGCTTTATCACCCCCCAGATGGTGACAAAGCCGGTCGGACAAGGTTGACTTGCCCGATGCTGGCGCCCCGGCGATTGCCACAAGGATGCGACAATCGTCCGATTGGGTGGCCTTGATACGTGCAGCCAATGCGTCAAGATCAGGTGTCATGACTGCAAGGCTGCCTGTCTTCTGGGGTTTGACCATGGCGGTGCATGTTCGTTACGCCGCGTCACTGATGTCGGGCGCTTCCTTAGCGCCGGTCATAAAGGCAACCGCGTCCGACATGCTGTAATCATCCGGTTTGATGGTGCAAAGACGTTTGCCAAGACGATGCACATGGATGCGGTCGGCAACCTCAAACACATGGGGCATATTGTGCGAGATCAGCACAATCGGCATGCCGCGTGACTTGACATCAGCAATCAGATCAAGCACACGGCGGCTTTCCTTCACCCCAAGGGCGGCGGTCGGCTCATCCATGATAACAACGCGTGATCCGAACGCCGCCGCACGGGCAACCGCAACCCCCTGGCGCTGCCCGCCCGAAAGGGTCTCAACCGCCTGATTGATGTTTTGAATGGTCATCAAGCCAAGATCAGACAGCTTTTGACGGGCAAGACGTTGCATTTCGGCATGATCAAGAGCACCGAAATATTTGCCCATGAACCCTTTGCGCCGAAGCTCGCGGCCCATGAACATATTATCGGCAATCGACAGGGCCGGCGACAGGGCAAGGTTCTGATACACCGTCTCGATCCCGGCTTCGCGGGCTTCCATCGGGGATGTGAATCCGATGGGTTTGCCATCAAGTTCAATGGTGCCTTCATCAACGGAAATCGCCCCCGATAACGCTTTGATCAGCGATGATTTCCCCGCACCATTGTCCCCGATTACGGCCAAAACTTCGCCGGGGTAAAGGTCGAAATCCGCATGATCAAGGGCCGTCACCCGGCCATATCTTTTGACGATGCCGCGCGCCTTGAGAACAGGTTTTTGATCGTTGCTCATGCTGACACCTTTCTGATCCACTGGTCGATTGCAACGGCAATGATGGTCAGCCAGCCAATGGCAAACACCTGCCACAGCACATCAACCCCCGCCAGTCGCAAACCGGAATTAAACACGCCAACAATCAAGGCCCCGATCAACGGGCCAATGATCGACCCACGTCCGCCAAACAGCGATATGCCGCCAATCACCACGGCTGTAATCGATTGCAGGTTGGCTTCCTGAAAACTTTGCGGCGACACAGAGCCGACCCGCCCGATGGAGGCCCATGCCGCGATGCCACACACAAGTCCGGCAAGCCCATAGACCATGATCAGGGTGCGGTTGGTGCGAATCCCGGAAAGTTCCGCGGCTTCCTTGTCATCGCCAATGGCGTAAACATGGCGGCCCCAGCTGGTGTGATTAAGGATGTACCAAAGGACACCGAAAATCGCCAACATCAGGATCGAGCCATAGGTAATCCGCGCCCCGCCAAACGCGATGCTTTCACCAAAGAATTTCAAAAGCGGTGCGATTTCATCCAAGGTCTGGCTGCGGATCGATTGTGCACCCGAAAGCCACAGGTTGAGCGCAAAAAAGATGTTCCAGGTACCAAGGGTGACGATAAACGGCGGCAGCTTGATGCGCGTAACCAGAAATCCGTTCATGGCCCCGGCGGCAACACCGCCGACACAACCGATTGCAATCGCAAGCGGTGCCGGAACACCCAGCGTGATGGCAAGCTGGCCCATGATCACGGACATCAGAACCATGATCGCACCAACCGACAGATCAATACCGGCCGTCAGGATCACAAGGCTCTGGGCGGCGGCAAGAATACCGATCACCGATACCTGCTGCATGATCAGCGACAGGTTGAACGGCGAAAAGAACTTGGCGCCGGCAACAAACCCGAAAATGACAATTGAAAAGACCAGAACAATAATCGGCACCATGGTCGGATTGCCGTGCAGGAAGTGCTGAACGGAATCAAACAGGTTGCGTTGCTTATGTTCGAATTGCGCGACAGAGCTGTCGCTGGACTCAAGCGTTTGCTCGAAATCCTGTTTCTGGCGTGACGTTTGAGCGTGATCGCTCATCGCTTCCTCCCGACTTGGTTGTGAACGGGTTCAGGATCAAAATACCTGAAAAGTTCAACAGACATCTGCCCGGCTCTATTGGCCGGTTCCGTTGTAGATGCCATGCCAAGTGTAACCTGAAGTGGGACAAGGAGGGCGGATTTATCGCCGCCCTCCTTCGAATTGGGCCGGGTACTTAACCCCAGCAGCGATTCATTCCTTCTTCGACACCGATTGACGGTACGCCATCAGCAGCCTGATCGGTCACAAGGTTTACCCCGGTGTCATAGAAGTTTAAACCTTCGGTGTTGGCCGGTTTTTCGCCTGTGTCGGCCCATGCCTTGATGGCCTCCATACCTTTGTAAGCCATGTCGAGCGGGTATTGCTGCGACGTTGCACCAATCACACCATCACGCACGTTCAGAACGCCGGGGCAACCGCCATCGACCGAAACGATCAGCACATCTTTTTCCATGCCAAACGCCTTAAGGGCTTCATATGCACCCGCAGCAGCCGGTTCATTGATGGTGTAAACCACGTTGATTTCCGGATCCTGCTGCATCAGGTTTTCCATCGCTTCGCGGCCACCTTCTTCGTTGCCGCTGGTGACATCATGACCAACGATGCGGTCGTCATCCTCGTCCCCAATTTTGTTGGGATCCTTGATGTCGATGCCGAATCCTTTCATGAAGCCTTGATCGCGCAGAACATCCACCGACGGTGCGCTTGGAGTCAGGTCAAGCATGGCAATCTTTGCATTGGCGGCCTTGTCGCCAAGTTTGGCGGCGGCCCACTGACCGATCAACTCACCGGCCTTGAAGTTATCGGTGGCGAATGTCGCATCAGCCGCATCAATCGGTTCAAGCGGCGTATCAAGTGCGATGACAATCAAACCGGCATCCTGTGCTTTCTTAACGACAGAGACAATCGACTTGGTATCGGATGCGGTCAGAAGGATGCCTTTGGCACCCGACGCGATGCAGGACTCAATTGCCTGCACCTGTGTTTCGTGGTCGCCATCAACCTTACCGGCATAGGTCGACAAATCAATGCCCAGGGCGACTGACGCAGCGGTTGCGCCTTCCTTCATCTTGACAAAGAACGGGTTGATGTCGGTTTTGGTGATCAGGCACGCACCGATTTCATCTGCCTTTGCCATGTTTGGTGCCGCAGAAAGACCAAGTGCAAGCGCACCAAGGGTTGCGCCAAGAAGTGCTTTTTTCATGTGTTTCCTCCCAGGATTTTACCTGAATTGCCGACTGATGAGGCCGACGTTGGTTGTTTTTCAACAGGTCGTGGCGCGCATTGTTTGAGTGGGCCTTCAACCTGTTCGGACTACAGGACACACCAATTGCGCGAAGCTGTCAATTAATAAATCCGATTGATTTATTAATTAATCCTGTCACTCTTTAAGCCAATCGGGCATGAAAGATCCCGAGTGGGAGGAACTCTATGACTGCGTCACTATCGACCAATCCTGATCCGACAGGGACGGAAGATCAGGCTGCACGTCCGCTGCATCCGGGCGGCGGGGCAAATCAGTTGCGCGTGCGCGCCTACAATGAACGGCTGGTGCTGTCACTCGTGCGGCGCAATGCCGGTTTGTCCAAGGCCGAAATCGCCCGGCTTTCGGGTCTGTCGGCCCAGACCGTATCGGTCATTATGCGCGGTCTTGAAAAAGACGGTCTCCTGATGCGTGGGGAGCCTGTGCGTGGCAAGGTCGGCAAACCCAAAGTCCCGATGGCGCTTAATCCTGACGGGGTCTATTCCTTTGGTCTTAAGATCGGGCGGCGCAGTGCGGAACTGATCCTGCTTGATTTTGTCGGCACCGTGCGTGGATCGCTCAAAGAAGCCTACAAATACCCCACACCCGATAGCATTCGCCAATTTGTCCGCGACTCGGTTGGCAAAATCACCGCGACCCTGAGTGCGCCCCAACAGGCCCGGATCGCTGGTATTGGCATTGCCGCACCCTTTGAACTCTGGAACTGGGGCGAGGAAGTCGGCGCGCCGATTGAGGACTTAAATGCCTGGCGTGAAGTTGATCTGATCGACACCATCGGCGCCATCGTGCCGTTCCCGGTGTTTCAGCAAAATGATGCCACGGCGGCTTGCGGGGCCGAACTGGTGTTTGGTCTTGGCCCGAACTATACCGATTTCGCCTATTTCTTCATTGGCTCGTTCATTGGCGGCGGCGTTGTGCTCAATCAGGCACTTTATACCGGCCGCACGGGCAATGCCGGGGCCTTTGGCTCCATGCCGGTTTCGTCACGTAGCGGCCACGCCAGCCAGCTGATCGATCAGGCATCTATCTTTGTGCTCGAAGAAATGCTGACCCGCGATGGCCGTGATCCGGCGATGCTGTGGCGCGATCCGGCGTACTGGGCGGAACTCGGCAAGACGCTTGATATCTGGATCAGCCACACCGCGCGCAGCCTTGCCCTTGCCATCACCTCGGTCTGCTCGGTGATTGATTTCGAAGCCGTCATTGTCGACGGCGGCTTTCCGCCCGATGTCTGCGCGCGCATTGTCGCGGCAACCCGGGCTGCGATCTCCGACCTTGATCTTCAGGGCATTGCCCGCCCGCACATCGAACAGGGGCAGGTCGGCAGTGCCGCGCGCGCCATTGGCGCGGCAAGTCTGCCGCTGTTTTCGCGCTATCTGCTTGATCAGAACGTGCTGTTCAAACAGATGCAATAACCAAAGAACGTTCTAGAAATTGTCTTTGCGCTTGCGGATTTCGGTAAAGATTTCCGTTGGGGTGGCATTCTCCATGCCCAGTGCGGTGGCAACATCCGGGTGATCGGCGCGCAGGAACGGATTGGTCGCAAGCTCGACATCAATCCGCGATGGAATGGTCGGGATGTTGCGCGCCCGCAAACCATCAATATCCTGACAGCGTGCGGCAAGGATCGCATTGTCGGGCTCAATCGTTTTGGCAAATTTGGCATTGGATTGGGTGTATTCATGGCCGCAGTAAACCTGCGTGCTGTTGGGCAAATTGCGGAACTTTTGCAGCGACTGCCACATTTGTTCAGGCGTTCCTTCAAACAACCGCCCACAGCCCAGCGCAAACAGGCTGTCACCGGAAAACAGCGCAGTAATCGCCGGGAAGTAAAACGCGATATGCCCCGATGTATGGCCCGGTACGTCAAACACCCGGCCTTCAAGCTCGCCGATCAAAACCTGATCACCCTCGGCAACCATTTCGTCCATGTCAGGGATGCGCGCTTTTTCCGCCGTCGGGCCGAGCAATTTGGCGCCGTATTTCTTCATCAATTCCGCATTGCCGCCAATATGGTCGTGGTGATGGTGAGTGTTGATGACAAGATCAAGCTGCCAGTCGCGGTCTTGAAGTTCCTTGATCACAGGGGCTGCTTCGCCCGGATCAATGATCGCGGTCATTTCGCTGCGGTGGCAGCGCACGAGATAGGTGTAATTGTCTGAAAGACACGGAATAACGATAACTTCGCCCGCAGCCATAAGGGACCTCGACCTGATGATGATGTGATGTGCTCCACAGTATCAGCATCAACTGTCTTGAAACAATCACCCAACGATCAAACTTTCTGACATTCTATGAACAGGCTCGTTTCAAAGCTGTTTCCGTGAGGACCGATAGGGTGCTAAAGTCCAGCCATGCGTCAGGATGTCGTTGATCTTCACCGTTTTTATGCCAGCACTCTCGGGCAGGCCGCCCGGCGTCTGATCCGCAGGCGTCTGCGCCTGATGTGGTCGGATGTGCGCGGATTGCGCGTGCTTGGCTTTGGCTATGCGACACCCTATTTGCGGCCCTTCATCGGTGAGGCCGAACGCGTCATGGCCTTTATGCCCGCCCAGCAGGGCTGCGTGCATTGGCCCGCAGGCGAAGACAATCGTGTGGCCCTGACCGAAGAAACCATGCTGCCACTGCCCGATAGCTCGGTGGACCGTATTTTGGTCGTGCATCTGGTCGAACATTCCGATTCCATGCGCCGCTTGATGCGCGAATGCTGGCGGGTTTTAACCCCCAATGGCCGGATTATTGTGGTGACACCCAACCGAAGCTCGCTCTGGAGCTGGTCGGAAAGCACCCCGTTTGGCTTTGGTCACCCGCACAGTGTGACGCAATTGCAAAACCTGATGCGCGAAAACATGTTCCTGCCGGTCCAGCACAGCCGCGCCCTTTTCATTCCCCCGACCCGACGGCGCTTTTTACTGCGCTGGTCACAGGCGTTTGAAAACATCGGATCGCGACTGTTCAAGGCCTTCGCCGGGGTTTCCATCGTCGAAGCTGGCAAACAGCTATACGCCAGTACCGGCACCCCGGCCCGCAAACGCCGTCTGGTGCATATCCCGGTGACCGTGCCGCCACTGCGCCCGGCGGATGGCAATCGACAGCATTTTGACGATGCCGCGTCACAGTGCGACGATCTGCATCATAGCCAAGGCGTGGCGGACGACGCCCAAACGACAAAATCCTGCCGAGCCCGGAAATAGCCAGACCGGGAAATAAGCGCGTGAAATCGGGGTGCCGCCACCATATGTGAAGCATATGGTTACAGTATCGCATTTGACAGCCCGCGCAGTTTGAGTGACATAATGTGTATGATCTCTCACAAGAATTACCGAGCATGAAGCCCAACCGCATCCGGAAGCATCCCGCCAAAGCTACCGCCGCAGCCTTGGCCTCATGGGTGTTGGTTCAGTCCGTCTCAGTACCGTCCATCGCGGTTGCGCAGGATGTCATCCCCGTTGTCTTGCACGGTGAAGACAACAATAAACCCTACGCCTTCCTCAACGCTGATGGCACGCCTGCGGGCATTTACGTCCGCATCTTGCAGGCGGCTGTGGACAAGATGCCGCAATATGATCTTCGGTTTCAAAATGTGCCGTTTAAACGCGGCATGGATCTTTTGCAATCGGGGAAAATCATGGCGTTCTTTCCCCCGTATTTGCGCGATGACCGAAACTGGGTCGAACGCTATTCCGTCCCGATCCTGAGCGAAACCGTGGTGGCGATTTGCAGCAAGGACTACGTGCTAAGCCACGACTTGCGGGTCTTTCCGGACGATTTCACGGGCGCGCGCTTTGCCAACAATGCCGGGTACCGGCTGGCGGGTGAGGACTTCTTTGACATGGTGGCGGCGGGTGAGATCACCCTTGAAGAAGCCAACACCACCGAAAGCAACCTGCGCTTTTTGATGGCTGGACGGGTGGATTGCTATGTCAATGAACGCATGGCCATCCTGGCGGGCCTGCGCGAACTGGCCGTGGATAAGGAACAGTCACGCAACATTGATGAAACCGCCATCATCGGGCGGGAATTTGGCTATGTCGCCTTTGGCCCGGACCCGCAAAACCAGTGGCCTTGGCGAGACCAGTTCGCCGATGACCTTGATGATGTCTTGCGTCAAATGCGCGACGCGGGCGAAATCGATCAGTTGATTGTCGATTACTTTACGTATTGAATGGCCGTGATGATGGCATACCACGCGGCAAGTGCCCAGATGAAATACCCAGTCTGCCAACTGATATCGGACGTGGCCTTCTAATCTCTATCTGCAATTGGTACGGATATTGCTCATTGAGCCTGCAATCTTAAGGATAGGAGGTGCGGGTGACGGAATATGCATTGCAGAACGGTGTGCCGATGTCGCTGGCCGATATGCCGCGTGTTCAGGGCGGACAATACGATAAAATGGCAGAGAAAATGCTACAGCGAGAACGCGATTTTCTCCGCCGTAAACTTGAATATGACAGCGAAGCTCAACTGGCTTGGCAAAATGCACAACCAATACATACAGCTTTCCGGTTGAATGGTGAATTGGTTGGCACGATTGGTGTGAATACTGGGTTTACCGGCACAAAAATTTCCGATGGTGGTGCATTCCAGCGCGCCGTGGCCTTTGCCGAACAGACCGGACTGAGCGGTGCGGCCTTTGCCGACTATGCCAGCGAGAAGGTCTCCCAAGCTCTTAAAGAACGCTATGGCGCAAGTATCGAGGTTGAGGTCTTCGACCCGGCAAACCGTCCGACATCCGGCGAAATGCATGCCGAAATGTTTGGCGCGCCATCAGCACCAGCAGAGCCCGCCGGGCCCGATGAAAACGAACTGGCCTGGATGAAAGTCTTTGCCCAGCTTTACGCACAAAAGTTTGGCCAAGACCCGTTTGCCGGGCTGGAAGTTCCGTTTGAAACCTGATGATGGCTAGGCGGGATATTTCTTCCTACACCTTGGTACGGCTTCAAAAGGGTGGGAAGAAACTTCAGCCTGACCAAAGGTCGGGGAAGTGAATCTGAATCTGGATGGTAACTTTAAACGTAAATGTTGTGAGTCTTACCGACCCGGCAGATACAAAAAACAGGCCACCGAAATTCGGTGGCCTGCTTCGTTTTTCAGTCTGAGGGATACGAACTTAATGTTCGATATCGCGCCAGATTTTACGTTTCACCGCATAGAGCATCGCGGTCAGAACGATCAGGAACAGGATGACCTTGATGCCCAGTGCTTTGCGGGCTTCAAGTTCAGGCTGTGCCGTCCAGTTCAGGAAGGCCGAAATGTCACGTGCATGCTGTTCCACGGTCGCAGGCGTTCCATCGGTGTACTCGACCGCTTCATCATAAAGCGGCGGTGCCATGGAAATCTGATGACCCGGGAAGTAGTGGTTGTAGTGTTTCCCATCCGCAAGGTCAAAGCCCTCAGGGGCTTCTTCCTCATAGCCGGTCAGAAGGCCGAAGACGTAATCGGGGCCCCCAACGCGGGCTTTGGTCATAAGGGAAAGATCGGGCGGAATGGCCCCACCGTTCGAAGCCGCCGCAGCTTTTTCGTTCGGGAAGGGCGACGGGAAGTAATCAGACGGCTTGCCCGGACGGGTGAACATGTCACCATCATCGTTCGGACCGTCTTCAACATCATATTCCGCCGCAATCGCCTTGATCTGATCTTCGTTAAAGCCAATGCCGTCCAGATTACGGAACGCAATGAAACGAAGACTGTGGCAACTGGCACAGACGGCTTTATAGACCTGGAAACCGCGCTGAAGCTGCGCACGGTCGTAGGTTCCAAAAATCCCGTCCCAGCTCCAGTCCTGTGCAGCCGGAACCGGGGCGTCTCCGGCTGCCTTGGCTGTGCCACCGGTGAATGCAGTTACCGCGAAGGCGGCTGCAATTGCGGTCAGTGCGAACTTACGCATTTGCACCCTCCTTCAAAACAGATTCGCTAATGCTAGCCGGAAGCGGTTTGGGTCGTTCCATCTTTCCAACCAATGGCATGACCACAAGGAAATGCGCAAAGTAGTAAAGCGTGGAAAGCTGGCCCATCACGATGACCTTAAGTCCCGGTACACCCATGAAGTAGTCATCTGGTGCCTTCGCTCCGCAATAGCCGAGGATGAAGGTATCAACGACAAACAGCCAGAAGAACCACTTGTAAACCGGACGGAATTTCGAGCTGCGTACCTTGGAGGTATCAAGCCACGGAATAACGAACAGGATGACAATCGATGCAAACATCGCCAGCACACCCAGAAGCTTTGCCGGAATGCCAAAGATGGTGAAATCGATTGACCGCAGGATCGCATAGAACGGCAGGAAGTACCATTCCGGCACGATGTGCGGAGGTGTCACCAGCGGGTTGGCCGGGATATAGTTATCCGGATGGCCAAGATAATCAGGTGCAAAGAACACAAACCCGCAGAAGAAGATCAGGAACACGCCCATACCGAACAGATCCTTGATCGTATAGTACGGGTGGAACGGAATGCTGTCCTGCGGGGTCTTGATCTCGACGCCGGTCGGGTTGTTCGACCGTACGCTATGCAATGCCCAGACATGCAGGACAACAAGGCCCAGAATGATAAACGGCATCAGATAATGCAGCGAGAAGAACCGGTTGAGCGTCGGATTATCGACCGAGAACCCACCCCAAAGCCAGGTCACCAGCGGATCGCCGATGATCGGGAAGGCGGAGAACAGGTTGGTAATAACCGTCGCACCCCAGAAGGACATCTGGCCCCACGGCAGGACATAGCCCATAAACGCGGTTGCCATCATGGCCAGCAGGATCAGGATACCAATCCACCACAGCATTTCACGCGGCGCTTTGTATGACCCGTAATACAGGCCACGGAACATATGAAGGAAGACAACGATGAAGAACATCGACGCGCCATTCATATGAATATAGCGGATCAGCCAGCCGTAATTGACATCACGCATGATGCGTTCGACTGATTCAAACGCCATGCTCGTATGCGGCGTATAATTCATCACCAGGAAAATCCCCGAAAGGATCATGGTGACCAGAACAAACCCGGCCAAAGAACCGAAGTTCCACATATAGGACAGGTTTTTCGGGGTCGGATATTCGTATGCGGAGTGGTGCAGCATGGAGATCACCGGAAGTCGGTCATCAACCCATTTCACCACTTTGTTATTCCATTGAGGTGCGCTCATCATACAGCTCCTTAGCCGATCCGGACGGATGTGTCGGTGAGGAAGGTGTAGGTCGGCACCTCAAGATTCTTCGGCGCAGGACCACGGCGGATACGGCCCGACGTATCATAGTGCGAGCCATGGCACGGACAGTACCAACCATCATAATCGCCACGGGCTTCCCCGGTGGCGGTGCCCATCGGGATACAGCCCAGATGGGTGCACACGCCGACAACGATCAGCCATTCCTTCTTTTCGACACGCGCGTCATCACTTTGCGGATCGACAAGTTCATTTAATGCGACCTCGTTGGCCTCATTGATTTCACGTTCTGTACGATGGCGGATAAAGACAGGCTTGCCTCGCCACATTACTTTAACGGCCTGACCAACCGGGATGTTGGACAGGTTGACCTCTACAGAAGCCAGCGCGAGAACGTCCTTGGACGGATTCATGCTGTCCACGAATGGCAACAACGCACAACCAGCGCCAACAACGCCGACTGCGGTGGTCGCCAAGGTCAGGAAATCCCTGCGGTTCTCGTCCGGCTGATGCTCGCCGGATGAATGCACCGATTGCGACATAATGTCTTCCTCTTTCTGCCCCCAAAACAGGCATGCGGAATGCCCAAAGCCAGACTTAGGGCATAGATGGTTAATTTCCCTTGATGAAAATCAAACAATCCTGTCCTCAAAAGCCTTTAGGCCTGTTTCGAGCTTCGTATACTAACAAAAAACAGGTTTGTTAAGGAGAACTTGGAGTTGCAAATTGTTTGCATTCGATAAGATCATCTGGTTTTGCACTGCACAAATACGTAAAACCTAGCGTATTTGCGCGATTATCCGCCCTTTTCAACCAAGATGATGCGGTCTTACCTTTTCTTATTCCAAATAAGTCTAATGCGGGTTTCTGTCGGTAATTTTATAACTTTGAAGGTCGATCGGCTTTTCATCGCGGCGATTCTGGACACATCATCAAAACGACGCGGCACGCCGGTTTTGCAAAGGGGATAAGAAGGCGGCTCGAACGGCAACAACACCGGGCTGATATCGGGTAAATAAAATCGGAAAATTGTCGATTTAAGTTGGCCAAGGACGGCCCGGTGTGGATAAAACAGTTCCGAACATCGCAACAAGCTGACGCGCGCGATACCGTTGTCGCTTCACAAGGACCCTCAAAGAACGCCCATGAGAATCTGTCTGTTTGAACCCGATATTCCGCAAAACACCGGCACCATCCTGCGCATGGCGGCGTGCTTTGGCCTGCCGGTCGATATTATCGAGCCCTGCGGCTTTTTGCTGACATCGGCGGCTCTCAAACGGGCCGGGATGGATTATATCGATAAGGCCGATTATATACGCCACGCCGATTGGCGGGGATTTGTCGCCGCACGGCAGGACGGATCGGTGCCGGGGCGGTTGGTTCTTTTGACCACCAAGGGGGCGGAGCCCTATTGTGATTTCGAATTTCGCGCCGATGATATCCTGATGCTGGGCTCTGAAAGCAAAGGGGTCCCGGATCAGGTGCATGACTATGTCGATGCGCGTGTGGTGATTCCGATGCAGCCCGAAATGCGGTCGCTCAATGTGGCCATGGCAACCGCGATGACACTGGGCGAGGCGCTCAGACAGACAAACAGTTTCCCCACGGGGAACGTACAAGTAACGGAATGAGTAACCCCATGACGGATGCAAAGACCGACGCAAAGACGGCTGCGAAAAAGGCGATGAAAGCCAGTGCGGATCACAAGGTCGATGCCGCCCTGATCGCACAGCGCAAACAAACCGCCCAAAACTGGTTCGCGGCGTTGCGCGACGATATCTGTGCGTCGTTTGAGGCCCTTGAAGACAGCTACACCGGCCCGCTGTCGGATCGTCCCGCTGGCCGCTTTGACCGCAAGCTCTGGGAACGCGGCACCAATGAGGGTGGCGGCGAAATGTCGGTGATGAAGGGCCGGGTGTTTGAAAAGGTCGGGGTCAATATCTCGGCTGTGCACGGCGAATTTTCCGAGAAATTCCGCGCCGAAATTCCCGGTGCGGCCGAAAACCCCAATTTCTGGGCCGCGGGCATTTCACTGGTCGCACATCCATGCTCCCCGCATGTTCCGGCTGTCCATATGAACACGCGCCACATCGTCACCACCAAGGCATGGTTTGGCGGCGGGGCGGACTTAACCCCGGTCTTCCCCGATGATGCCGACACCGCCGATTTCCACGGCGCGTTCAAGGCCGCGTGTGATGCGCATGGGGATGACTATTACGACCGCTTTAAAAAATGGTGCGATGAATATTTCTGGCTCCCACACCGTAATGAAGCGCGCGGGGTCGGCGGGATTTTCTATGATTATCTCGATGCCGACTGGGATGCGGATTTCGCCTTTACCAAGGACGTCGGCCGCGCCTTTCGCGACATCTATCCCGAACTGGTCAAACGCCATTACAACAAACCATGGACCGATGACGACCGCCGTGCCCAACTGATCAAACGCGGCCGCTATGTCGAGTTCAACCTGCTCCATGATCGCGGCACCCGCTTTGGCCTCATGACCGGCGGCAACACCGAAGCCATCCTGATGTCACTCCCGCCCGAAGCCAACTGGCCGTAAACCATCCATAAACCGCGTCGCCTCAGCGTCATTCCCACGCAGGCGGGAATCTCGTGAACACGGCTTTCAGATGCTGCTACTCTTGATGGTGCCGGGGCAACTCACCCAGATGGTGGCGCATCCAGACCGTTTCTTCAGACGCAGTGCGGCCAAAGTGTCGCTTGAACTCGCGGCTGAATTGCGACGCACTGACATAGCCAACAGATGCGGCAACTTCCGTAACCGTCTGCCCATGATGGGCCAGTAAAATGCGGGCTTCGTGAAGGCGCATTGATTTTATGTATTGGATGGGGCTGCTGCCCAGCAATCGGCGAAAGTGCGCGTGATAGGATGGCACGCTCATGCCCGCATGCTGGGCCAGTTCCGGTATCGAAAGCGGCCTTGTGAAATTCTCACGCAGATATCCAAGGCTGCGCAGGATTCGTCCGGCCGTCCCGCGTTGCTCAAGGGCGGCAATCATCTTGGCACCCTGCGGGCCGGTCAGAATGCGAAAATACAATTCCCGCATTAATCCATCCCCCAGTATCGCCGTCTCAACCGGGCTTTGCAAAGCGCGGAGCAACCTGTGCAAAACGGCGCTGATCTCCGGGTCTGTTTTGGTGGAAATCAGGCTGGCAGGCTCGGACTGTGTGTCGGTTGTGGCATATCCTTCAATTGTCGCGACAAGTTCGGCAATCAGCCGCATGTCAAAATCCAGATAGATGGCAAGTAACGGATGTTCGGGGCTGGCATCTGACTGCATGCGAAACGGGACCGGCACCGAAACCGCCAGATAATGCTCCTCGTCATAAACGTAAATATTGCCATCCAGCACACCGCGTTTGCTGCCTTGGCAGACAAACACCACGCCCGGCTGATACAGAACCGGCACGTTGTGAAGAACGCTCTCACTTCTAAGAACGCGCAGGCCCTTAAGCGGCAGGAAATTATAGCCTTCCTTGGGCGCAAGCCGTGCCGCAAGGACGGCAAGGCTGTCTGATGCTCTATCTGACATATGTCTGTTTCATAGGATTGGGCAAATAACTCAGCTAAATGGGCGTGGATACGCGATGTTTTTCATAATATCTGACAGTTCGCTGCTTAATCAAGACAACGAATGGATCACATACCATGACAAAACGATTTTTCATCACCGGGGCGAATTCCGGTTTCGGCTTTGCGATTGCCAAGGCCGCCGTCGCACAAGGCCATTCCGTAATTGGTACAGTTCGATCAGATGCGGCCCTGTCGCATGTACGCGCTGAATTGCCTGCGGTGCAGCCGATCCGCTTGGACGTCATCGATTTTGACAATATTCCAAATGTCATTGCGCAGGCCGAAGATGACTTTGGCCCGATTGACGTTCTGATCAACAATGCCGGTTATGGCCACGAAGGGGTGCTGGAAGAATCGCCGCTTGATGAATTGCGCCGTCAGTTTGAGGTCAATGTTTTTGGCGCAACGGCGGTTGCCAAGGCCTTCTTGCCGCGCTTTCGGCAAAGGCGTGCGGGCTTTATTGTCAATATCACCTCGATGGGCGGCCTGATCACCATGCCCGGCATTGCCTATTACTGTGGCAGTAAATTTGCCCTTCAGGGAATTTCCGAGGTGATGCGCGCCGAGATGGCCCCGTTTGGCGTCCATGTCACCGCCGTTTGTCCGGGTTCGTTCCGCACCGACTGGGCCGGGCGCTCCATGGTCAGAACGGATCGATCCATTTCGGACTATGACGCAGTATTTGAACCAATCCGTCAGGCGCGTTTGGAAAAAAGCGGCAAACAACTTGGCGACCCGGCAAAGCTGGCCGATGCCGTTCTAACGCTGATCCGTGATCAAAACCCGCCTGCACAACTGCTGCTGGGCAGCGATGCCTATCAGTTGGTGTCCGATAAACTCAACCGCATGCAGGGTGACATTGAAAAATGGAAACACCTGACGGTTTCGACAGACGGCTAGATCGGATCACGTCTCATTCATCAACCAGTCCAGCAACACGGACGTTGTGCTGCTCGCCGTCGGGCTGGGGACCAGCCAGTATCCGCGATCCTTGCGCGTGACCTCTGGCCCGACGGTAACAAGGCTGCCCAGATCAAGGTGATGATCGACCAACCCGCGCCAGCCCAGCGCCAACCCCTGTTCGGCCAGCGCGGCCTGAATGATAAATCCATATGTGTTCAGGCCCAAATCACCCTGGGCGCGGGTACGTGTCACCCCAAAGGCCGCAAGCCACGTTGCCCATGTCAGCCAGCGCGATTTACCGGTTGTTTCAAGATGCAGCAACGGCGCATTGGCAAAATCTGCCGGATCGTTGAACGGGCCAAACCGTTCGAGAAATCCCGGTGTGCAGACCGGCACCACACATTCGGGGATCAAAAGGCGGGCGGTGTCGGGGAAATCTTCGCGCGCGCCAAACAGCATTGCGGCATCCGTGTCGCGCTCCAGCGCATCTTCAAGTCCCTGTGACGCCACGATATGCACTTCTGCCTCGGGATGCAGGCGGCGGAAATCGGTGACACGCGGCATCAACCAGAATGCGGCAAATCCGAAATCGGTGAAAATCCGCACCGCGGGCACCTTTGACGTGCGCCGCGTATCATGGGTGGCCTTATCAATGCTTTCGACACTCGATTGCACCGCCTGAAACAAAATCTCGCCCGCATCGGTCAGCCGGCTGCCGCCTTGCGACCGGCGCAGCAATGACACGCCGAGCTGCTCCTCAACCCGCTTGATCTGATAGGTGACAGCGGGCTGGGTCAGGCCAAGTTCATGGGCCGCGCGCGTTAAGCTGCCCAGCCGTCCGGCCGCCTCAAAAATGCGCAGCCATCCAATATCAAGCGGGCGTTGTGACATAAAAATTCTTTATGTTTGTGATTAAAAATCAGCGGGTTTCATCACGCAATGATTTGTGGATTTAATGATCGTTCCGCATTCAACGTCAAGAGCATTCCGCATGAGGCTCATTTTGGTCCCCCGGCAATGCTTGAAAAATGCGCGCTTTCCATCCCTGTCCCGGAGTGCATTCGTTTCATGAAGTCCCCGAATATCCTGATCCTGATGGCCGACCAGTTAAACGGGACCCTGTTCCCCGATGGTCCGGCTGATTTCCTCCATACGCCGCACCTGCGCGCGTTGGCGAAACGCGCCGCACGGTTTAAAAATTGCTATACGGCATCCCCGCTTTGCGCACCGGGGCGCGCATCCTTTATGGCCGGGCAATTACCCAGTCGCACACGGGTCTATGACAATGCCGCTGAATTTTGCTCCGACATCCCGACCTATGCCCATCACTTGCGCCGCGCGGGGTATTACACCTGCCTGTCGGGCAAGATGCATTTTGTCGGGCCCGATCAGTTGCACGGCTTTGAAAAACGCCTGACCACCGATATTTACCCGGCTGATTTTGGCTGGACGCCCGATTACCGCAAACCGGGCGAACGTATTGACTGGTGGTATCATAATCTGGGGTCTGTCACCGGGGCCGGGGTCGGGGAAATCTCCAACCAGATGGAATATGACGACGAGGTCGCCTATAACGCCACGCATAAACTTTATGATCTGTCGCGCGGTCACGATGAACGCCCATGGTGCCTGACCGTCAGCTTCACCCACCCCCATGATCCGTATGTTGCGCGCAAGAAATTCTGGGATCTTTACGAAGACTGCCCGGAACTCGAACCTGAAATTGGCGCGTTTGCGTTTGACGAACAGGACCCGCATTCAAAACGTCTGTTGCAGGCAAGTGATCATACTGCCTTTGACATCACGCGCGAAAATATCCGCCGCTCCCGTCAGGCCTATTTTGCCAATGTGTCCTATATCGACGATAAAATCGGTCAGATCATGGATGTGCTTGAACGCACCGAGCAGGCCGACAACACCATCATTCTGTTCCTGTCTGATCATGGCGACATGCTGGGCGAACGCGGCCTGTGGTTTAAAATGAGCTTCTTCGAAGGTTCGGCCCGCGTACCCCTGATGATGGCCGGACCCAACATCACGCCGGGCTGCTACACCGATCCGGTATCGACCCTTGATGTCACCCCGACGGTGGCCGATCTGGCCGGTATTTCGATGGATGAAATCATGCCATGGACGGACGGCACAAGCCTCCTGCCGGGCTTCTCGGGCACCAAACGCACCGAGCCGGTCCTGATGGAATATGCCGCCGAGGGATCCTATGCGCCGCTGGTCTGTATCCGCGAAGGTAAATGGAAATACACCTATTGCCCGCTTGATCCCGAACAGTTGTTTGATCTTGAGGCCGACCCGCATGAGCTAAAAAACTTGGCCGATGATCCTGCCTGCGCGCCACAACTTGAACAGTTCCGCGCCCAACGTATCAAACGCTGGGACGTCGATGCCTTTGATGCAAGTGTCCGCGAAAGTCAGGCACGCCGCTGGATTGTCTATGAGTCTTTGCGCAATGGCTCCTATTTCCCATGGGATTATCAGCCCCTGCAAAAGGCGTCTGAACGCTACATGCGCAATCACATGGACTTAAACGAAGTCGAAGAAAAACAGCGCTTCCCGCGAGGGGAGTAAAGAAGCTGCGCCGGTTAGGGTCTGAACCCAATTGAATGTTTAAAATGGCATCAGAACAAGCAAGACATGCAAGGAAATCTCCGCCGCGCGGGGTGGAGCCCCGGGCAAGGGGATTGACGCCGCAGGTCGCAGGTTGTCCTGATGTCCTTCGGATCGGAGGAATTTGCACGGGCTATTACGTCGCATCACCTTGCAAGGCAGCGAGCCTTGCTGCGGTAAAGCTTCTGATATCCGCACAAATTCCTCGCGACCATTTCAAGCATTCAATTGGGTTCAGATCCTACCCTTGTGGGACAGACAGATCGGCGCAGCTTCAATACCGAATTTTCAAATTATAAGCCGCCTGGTGGTCTGGTTCGGGTGCAGATCACTTCCCTTTTCGGGGCCGTTGCGTGGGACGTGTTTTAACGGTGCTGATCAGGAGGCAAAAACAACGAAAAGTTGGATACCCGGCACAGTGAGGTAAGTATGAAAGACAAAATGAAGGTAGGTCCGCTTGGGCCTTTCCCCCATGTCTGCAAGCCGGTGTTTTCCATCTCGGCCTTGTTGATCCTGGGGTTCATCGTGTTCGGTGCGTTTTTCACCGACACAGCAGCATTGGTTTTCACATCAGCCCAGTCCGCGATTGCGGATTATTTCGGCTGGTTTTTGATTATCGTTGCCAATCTGGCGGTGGTGGTCAGTCTTTATCTGGCGATTGGTCCCTATGGGCGGGTCCGTCTTGGCGCGCAAAGCGAGGCCCCCGAGTACGGGCTGTTTTCATGGACGGCGATGCTGTTTAGTGCGGGGATCGGCATTGGCCTGCTCTATTGGGCGGTGGCCGAACCCCTGTATCATTTCTTTGCACCCCCGATGGCCGAGGCAGAAACCATTGCCGCGGCCGAGCAGGCAATGACGATTTCGTTCCTGCACTGGGGCATTCACGGCTGGGCGATCTACTGCATCGTTGGGCTGTCGCTGGCCTATTTCCATTACCGCAAAGGTCTACCGCTTTCGATCCGCTCAGCACTTTATCCGATGATCGGCGAACGCATTTATGGTCCGTGGGGGCATGCGGTCGATATTCTTGCGGTCTTCGGGACCATGTTTGGCATCGTCACCACGCTGGGGCTTGGTGTGATGCAAATCAGTGCCGGGCTCAATGGGTTGTTCGGTATTCCCGATACCCTGTTGGTTCAGATTATCCTGATCGGCATCATTACGATCTTTGCCACCATTTCGGTGATGGCCGGGCTTGATGGTGGTATCAAGCGAATCAGTAATTTCAACATTCAGCTCAGCTTCGTTCTGCTGGCCTTCATCGTGATTACCGGCCCGACGCTCTATATCTTCGACAGCTTTGTTGAAAATGTCGGCAACTACGTCAGCAATCTGATCCAGCTCAGCTTCTGGAGCGAAGCCTATTCCGGCTCCGACTGGCAAGTTGGCTGGACCATCTTCTATTGGGCATGGTGGGTTTCGTGGTCACCGTTTGTCGGTATCTTTATCGCCCGCATTTCGCGTGGGCGGACGATCCGCGAATTTACCCTTGGCGTTCTGTTCATTCCAATCGTCATTCTGTTCTTCTGGTTCACCGCCTTTGGCGGGGTTGCGATCCATATGGAACTTCTGGGTGATCCCGGATTGATCGAGGCCACCAAGCAGGGCTACGGCAACGCCATCTTCAAGTTGCTGGAATTCCTGCCAATGACCAAGTTCGTTACTGCCGTGGTGATTGTCATGATCGTTGTCTGGTTTGTGACCTCCTCAGACAGTGGCAGCTTTGTCATCGACATGCTGACCGCAGGTGGGCACACCAACCCGCCGCGCGTTCAACGCCTGTTCTGGGCCCTGACCGAGGGGGTGATCGCCGCCATCTTGCTTGTCGCAGGCGGGCTATCGGCCCTGCAGGCGGCGGCCGTGGTGGCGGGCTTCCCGTTTGCCTTTGTCATCCTTGTGATGATGTATGGGCTGCTCAGGGCCCTGGGGCGCGATCATCTTGTCATGTACCGCTATAAACAGTGGTTCGAGACAGAACATGACGCCGACCACAATCTGCCCGACGCCTACGTCGGCGAAACGGAGTTGCCCACCACCCCCGAAGCCCCGCAAGGCTCGGTCGGCGCAACGCCGAAGTAACCTGAAAATCACGTAACAACATACGTGTAAACGGACGGTCTGGTGCAAACTGGACCGTCCGTTTTTTTCTTGGCAAGGGATCACAAGACCCAATACCCAAGCCCGCCAAGACTCAAGCTCCAAGACGTAACGGCCACGTGATCCACAAAATCGGGAATATCTTTAACACAACCCTATCCCGGCGGAATTGAAGGCCTATCGCCCAGTCCGGGTTGGCTGATGGCCCACCACGACGCGGGGCAAGGCCTGCCCGCACGCTGCCGCGCGCAAGAATATATTGTATGAGGAATAAAAAGGCCGCCGGTGGACTGGATGGATTTCGGTTATTTATGAAATGAAGGGACGCATTTCAGTCATGGGTTTGGCCCGAAAATCGGGTTTTAACCATGGACTCCCGGGCGCAGAAATCCTCATACCATTTGCTTAAGGTCGGGCGGCCAGTTTTGAAATCGATCAATTCGCGAAACGCGATCCAGTCAAGCCCGGTGGCCAGCGCAATATGGCCGATTGTGACCGGGGTTTTGGGATCAAGGGCTGTTTCAAGATAATCCACCGTCTCAATCAGTTTGGCCTTCTGCCCATCGGCCAACGGCGGATACCGAAGCTCTTGCGGGCGACGGTTGGTTTCCCAGCGATAGAGCACACCGGCATCGCACATCCCTTGCGCCAAGGCATGCAAACGCAAGGCATGCCAACGTTTTGGCGCTTTGTGCGGGATCAGTTTGCGGCCCGAATGCAGGCGGTCAAGGTAGTCACAGATCACCATCGAGTCATACAACGTCATGCCGTCTGGCAGGATCAGAACCGGCACTTTGCCCAGTGGGTTGGCGGCAAAGATCGCCGCGTTGCGGTTGGTCGGGCTGGTCTCAAAATGCACAACCTCGATCCGATCGCCCAGCCCGCACTCAAGCGCAAACACCAGCACCTTGCGCGCGAACGGCGAGTGGGTTTGATACAGCAATGTGTGATCGGGTTTTAAATCATCAGACTTTTTATGCATGAATGTGCCGCTGCCTGCCACGTTAGTCGTCTTTGCCGCCTTGATATCACCTTGATATCACCTTGGGCCATCCCCGACACGGCGATTATGTGCGTACAATAAAAAACGCCCGGTCCATCAGAACCGGGCGTTTAGTCACTGAAAATGAATAATCACGATGATTATTCAAAAAAATTATTCGGCAGCAACCGCCGTTTTCTCACCACGCACCAGCGCCATGTAATCTTCCATCATCGCCTTGCAGACGGTCGCAGGCGTAAATTTATACGGCCCGATTTCGGCAACTGGCGTGACTTCGGCAGCCGTTCCGGTCAGGAAGCATTCGTCAAAATCGGCCATTTCTTCTGGCATGATTGCGCGTTCGATAACCTCATACCCGCGCGCCTTGGCAAGGTCAATCACCGTGCGGCGCGTGATGCCATCAAGGAAGCAGTCAGGGGTCGGTGTGTGGATCTGATTATCTTTGATAAAGAACACGTTAGCACCAGTTGCCTCGGCAACCTGACCCCGGTAATCAAGCATCAGCGCATCGGCATATCCTTTACGCTCGGCTTCGTGTTTCGACAGGGTACAAATCATGTAAAGGCCCGATGCCTTTGCATTTGTTGGTGCTGTGTTCGGGGCTGGACGGGCCCATTTCGACAGATCGAGACGAATGCCCTTAAGGCGTTCTTCGGGCGCGAAATAGCTTGGCCATTCCCAGCAGGCAATCGCCACATTGATGTGGGTTGTCTGGGCGGAAACACCCATCATTTCGCTGCCGCGCCAAGCAATACGGCGGACATAGCCCTCATTGATGTTGTTGGCAGCAAGGGTTTCAATCACCGCATCATCAAGCTCAGCCGAGCTGTACGGGATCTTCATATCAAGGATTCCACCGGACTTGATCAGGCGTTCGCCATGCTCTGCCAGCTTGAAAACCTTGCCATTATACGACCGCTCACCTTCAAACACCGCACTACCATAATGGACAGCGTGGCTCAGCACGTGCAAAGTACTCTCACGCCAAGGTTTAAGGGCACCATTATACCAGATAAAACCGTCACGGTTGTCGAAGGTCGGAGTCGTCATTTGCCAAATTCCAATTCAATTTCGCTCTTGGGCGTAACTTTATGTCCTTATTTGTCTGGTCGAAGTAACATTCATAGATTAATATGTCAATATAACTGACATAACGGAAAAGCATGGCAGATATCTCTACACGTAAGGTCAACCCGCTTTTCCTGCGGGAAGAAGAGCTTAGGCAAGGCATCGAACTTCTGTTCTATGCCTACCGTGATTTCACTGCGGTCGCAGACCAGGTGCTTGAGCAATATAATTTCGGGCGCGCCCATCATCGGGTCATTTATTTCGTAAGCCGAAACCCCGGCATTACGGTAAGTGACCTGTTGTCAATCCTGCGCATTACCAAGCAATCGCTGTCACGTGTGCTCAGCCAGTTGGTGCGCGAAGGCTTCATCGATCAAAAGACCGGCCTGCAGGACCGGCGTCAGCGGTTGCTAACCCTGACCGACAAGGGTGATGCGCTTGAGCGTGAGATCACTGAAAAGCAACGCGCGCTGATCGCCGCCGCCTACCGCGAAGCCGGGGCCGAATCGGTTGAAGGGTTCCGCAAGGTGTTGCTGGGCATGCTTGAAGAAGATGATCGCAAACGGTTTGAGGAAGACGGCCCCAACGGTCCAAACGGTCTGCGCCGACGTGCCGGGTAAAGTTTCAGGGGCTTCTTTGGCCTGCTGCTGTTTCGCGCAGGCCTTGCGATGGATATGTTTAAAAGGGGCATTTTGCCCCTTTTGTCATGAATTGTCATAAAGTTGAGATGGCGAGCTTGATGCTTTTGAAACACTTTTTGGCCCAAGTTACTCGGCATAAGTCAGGGATGATTTCGGTGTTTGGGGGAGTTTGATGAGCAAAGCAGATCAGCCACATGTTCTTGTGGTCGATGATGATGATCGCTTGCGGGGGCTTCTCACCCGGTATCTTGGCGAGAATGGATTTATCGTCTCAGCCGCGCGCAATGCACAAGAAGCCCGGTCCAGCCTTGCCGGACTTCAATTTGACTTGATCGTACTGGACGTTTTGATGCCCGGTGAGAAGGGTTTCGATCTGGCGCGAAGCTTACGCGAGTCTGGTTCAACGGTTCCGATCTTGCTGTTAACAGCACTTTCGGAAACGCAAGACCGCATTACCGGACTTGAAGCGGGGGCCGATGATTACCTTGCCAAGCCGTTTGAACCCCGCGAACTTGTGTTGCGGATCGAGTCCATCCTGCGTCGGTTTTCCCAAATGCCCGATCCGGATGTCGATCAAAGGGATGGCAACGATGACGTCGTGCGGTTTGGCCCGTTTTCGTTTGATCCTGTACGCATGACATTGCAATCGGGCACGGAGCACATCTATCTGACCACGTCCGAACAGGCACTGTTGGCGGCATTGGTGGCGCGGCGCGGTCAAATCACATCGCGTGAGGAACTTCATGGCCTGATGGGCGGCAATGCTGTTGATGCCGGGGCGTCGCGCAGCATTGATGTGCAGGTAACCCGCCTGCGTCGAAAATTTGAAGAAGACCCGAAGCAACCAAGATACTTGCAGACAGTACGTGGTCGGGGCTATGTGCTGTATGCAGATTGAACTGAAACGATGATTATGATCAGGTGTGACGAAATGAACAGGGAAGAGCACCGTGGGTAGTGAACGGAACGGATGGATCAAGCCATTGATGCCGACGGGCCTTTTGGGCCGGTCGCTTTTGATTCTGATGACGCCGATGTTGCTGTTGCAGATTGTCACTGTGCTGATCTTTTTTGAACGTCACTGGGATACAGTTGCACGTCAGCTCAGCCGTGGACTTGCTGGTGATGTGGCCTATGTCATTGACTATCTGGGGCAGTTCCCTGACGAAGAACATTACCAATGGATTCAGCATTCAGCCCGCGGGCGCATGCAACTTGATCTGGTGTTTGAACCAGACGAGATTTTGCAGGAGGAAACCACCGAACCGCCGTTTGGTCTGGTGTCCGAGGAATTGTTTAATGCCCTTGATGAGCGGTTGGCGCGTCCGTTTTATTTCAATCTTGATCTGGATGATCGCCGGCTTGAAATTCGGGTTCAACTGAAAGAGGGCGTGCTGTCGATCGTCGCCCCGCGCAAACGACTTTATAATTCAACCACCTATATCTTCTTCATGTGGATCGCCGGTTCGGCGTTGATCCTGTATGGGGTTGCGGTGATCTTTATGCGCAATCAAGTACGCCCGATCCGCCGTTTGGCAAAGGCTGCTGATCAGTTTGGTCGGGGTGTTGATGTCGAGGACTTCAAACCCGAAGGGGCGTCCGAAGTCCGCATGGCGGCAACATCTTTCTTGTCGATGCGCGACCGTATCGGTCGGCATTTGTCGCAACGCACGGCCCTTTTGGCCGGGGTGTCACATGACCTTCGCACACCTTTGACCCGCATGAAGCTTGAACTGGCGATGCAGCAATCATCGCCGGGTGTCGATGCGCTCAAGCAGGATGTGGTTGATATGGAACGCATGGTCGATGCCTATCTGGCGTTTGCGCGCGGTGAAGAAGGTGAAAAGGCCGAGCCGACGGACATTGGTAAACTTCTGACCGATCAGGTTGGCGAAGCCTTGCGCGATGGTCAGCAGATTGATCTGCATATCGAAGACAATCTTGATATGGAGCTCCGTCCGCAATCGATGCGCCGCTGTATTGCCAACATCATGTCCAATGCCGGGCGATATGCCAACAACCTGTCGGTGCGTGCCGGTCGGCGTGGGCCCGATTATGAAATTGTCTTTGATGATGATGGTCCGGGCATTCCGGCCGATAAGCGCGAAGAAGTCTTCAAACCGTTTTTTCGGCTTGAGGAATCGCGCAATCAGGCCACCGGCGGCGTCGGGCTTGGCATGACCATCGCACGCGATTCAGCGCGTGGGCATGGCGGTGAAGTCGTGCTGGCGGATGCACCGGGCGGTGGCTTGCGCGTGCGCCTGATCTTACCGATCGGGCATTAAGGCCGCGATATTTCCCAGTCCCGCAGTTAGCGAATACCAAAAGCCCCGTAACATGTTTACGGGGCTTTTGTCGTATCGGGCCGTAAACAGGATCGCTTAGAAGAATGTTGCGATTTCAGACAGCGGCTTTTTCTCGGTCGCGTGGGTTGGAATGGTGGCGTCTGATGCAGGATAGCCCGTGACCAAAAGTATGTAGGGTTTGTTGTGGGCAGGCCTTTGACAGATATCGGTCAGGAAGCTCATCGGGCTTGGCGTGTGTGTCAGGGTTGCAAGGCCCGCACGGTGCAGGGCGGCAATCAGAAAGCCCGTCGCGATGGAGACCGATTCCGGGACGTAATAGTTCTTGCGCAGCTTGCCGTCGGCCGAGGTGCTTTTGCGTTCGCCAAAGATGCAGATCAGCCAGGGTGCGATTTCAAGAAACGGTTTGCTGTCATCCGTGCCCAGCGGGCCAAGCGCGTCGAGCCATTCTTCGCCGCCGCGTCCCGCGTAAAAGGCGCGTTCTTCTTCCTCTGCCGCATCGCGGATCTGCTTTTTCATCGCCGGGTCGCCAATGACCGAAAAATGCCATGGCTGATGATTGGCGCCATTTGGCGCGGTTCCGGCCGCACGGATGCAGGTTTCAATAATATCGCGCGGTACGGGCCGGTCAGAAAAATCGCGCACGGTGTGGCGGGTTTTAATGTCGTCATAGAAACCCTGAGCCCGCGCGCGCATCTGCGCCACATCATATTCCTGATAATCTGGCAGGGGGATCGGAACGAAGTCAGTTGTCAGGCCCTTGGTGGCAGTCATGGCACTTCCCTGAAAGTGTTGTTTGATTAAATTGTCAGACAATCGTACGGGGAGATGTGTCCTAGAGCAAGTGTCAAAAGTAGAATTTTGGGGCAAAGCCAGCATGTTTGGGTGAGAGGTCGGACTGGTGGCCAGATATTGGCCAAGCATCTTGTGAGGTCCCAAAGCGCCCTGCCACAGCAAAAATGCAGCAGGGCGTTTATGGGATAAATCAAGCCTTGGCAGGAATGCGGGCGATCACTTTGATTTCGAAATCGAACCCGGCCAGCCAGTTGACACCAATCGCCGTCCAGTTCGGATAGGGTGCCTGATCAAAGACGGTGCTTTTTACGTCCATGATTGTTTCGAACTGATGTTCTGGATCTGTATGGAACGTTGTGACATCTACGATGTCATCGATGGTGCAGTCTGCGGCTTTGAGCACGGCCTTGAGATTGTCAAATGCAAGGGTGACTTGCTTGCGGAAATCGGGTTCGGGAGAACCGTCTTCGCGGCTGCCAACCTGACCAGAGACGAAGAGCAGGTCACCAGACTGTATTGCTGCTGAATAGCCATGCTGTTCATAAAGAGCATGGCGGTTTGCGGGGAAAACGGGTTTGTTGGTAAGGGGCATATTGTCCTCATTAAGGTAAGAGTGGAATTGTTTTGGGTATTCACATACGATGCGTATATTAACTAACGACATACGGAGCGTATGTCAATGGCATACGGTACGTATATGAAAGGGGTGGGACATGGCGACAACAACCCGCGCAGCTAAGATGGCGGAAACGCGTGCAAAACTGATTGCCGCAGGCCGCAAGGCGTTTGCGGAAAAAGGCTATTCCGGTGCATCAATGGACGATCTGACAGCAGATGTCGGTTTGACGCGCGGTGCTCTCTATCACAACTTTGGTGACAAGAAGGGATTGATGGCGGCGGTTGTGGATGAGATCGACACCGTTATGGCGACACGTGCACATGACGCGGGCCAGAAAGCCGGAGGTGGCTGGAAAGGTCTTCTGGCCGAAGGGGCGGCCTATATCGAGATGGCGCTTCAGCCCGAAGTGCAGCGGATCGTGTTGCTTGATGGACCGGCGGTGCTTGGCGATCCATCACAATGGCCAAGTCAGAACCGATGTCTTCAGGCAACAATCGCGACCTTGCAGGACCTTGCGGCCGAGAAGGCGATCAAACCTGTTGATATTGAAGCCATCGCGCGTCTTCTGAACGGTGTTGCACTTAATGCGGCACTTTGGGTGGCCGCAAGTGAGACTCCAGAAGCGACCCTGCCCAAGGTCGTAGCGGCGTTCGAATGTCTTGCGTCTGGTGTTCTGATCTCGCCAGAAAGCAGTGTTTAGGTGGCGTGATCATTGAAATGATCGTCGGGCAGGGCCTGCACCAATTGGCGCGACTGATCGACGTGATCGACCATGATAGACTCGGCCTGTTTGGCATCCCCTTGTTTGATCGCGGCAACGATTTCGCGGTGTGCGCCATTGGTCGCCAGGACCTTCTCGTCGGCGACAAGCACACGAAATTGCAGCCAGTAGACATTATTGGCGATCCGGCGCAGCTGTTCGCATAGCAGGGCATTGCCGCTGACATCGGCAAACAGCATGTGAAAGGCAAGGTTATGGCGCGACATGGCGGTGAGGTCGCGGGCGGCCTCGGCGCGATCAAGCTGGTCCTGGATGGTTTCAAGTGGGCTGATGTCTGCGTGCAGCGTGGGTGTCGCCAACCGTACCGCCAGCCCTTCCAGCGCACTTCGAACGGTAAACAGGTCATCGACTTCGCGCCGGGTCATGTGCCGCACACTGACACCGCGATATGGCTGGGAAAGCAGCAGGCCGTCGGAGGTCAACTGACGAAAGGCTTCGCGCACAGACGGGCGGCTCACCGACAGTTTCTTGGCAAAGTCGATTTCGGTCAGCCGCTGTCCGGGGGCCAGACGGCCTTCGCGGATGGCATTGGTGATGGCGTCCGTGATGTGCTGAACCGTCAGGTTGTCGGGTTTTTCTGCGGCAGTTTGCATCATATATCACCCGTTTGCGGTGGATCATTGTTCGCCCGGTTCTGATCGGTTATCACACAGCAATGCCGTGTTGCCAATCGGGGCAGGTCACTCTATCGTGCATGATTGTCAGACAATATTCTACATATATTTTGTATAAATTTGTGTAATTCACACAAAAATTACAAAAAATGAGATTGTTTTCTTGCGATATACGATGAAGTGATGTTAAATCGCGCCAACTTGGCATGGACGTTTTGCCGGGATATACATCCTTATTCCCGCCGCGCCCCTGAAAACATCTTTAGACGAAACGGATTGATGCAGCGTTATGGCCAGCAATTTTAACGAAGAAACCGTCACCTATGTCCATCACTGGACGGACACTCTCTTCACGTTCAAAACCACGCGTGATCCGGGCTTTCGGTTCATCAATGGTCAGTTCGCGATGATTGGCCTCGAAGTTGACGGCAAGCCGCTTTTGCGCGCCTATTCGATGGTGAGTGCGAATTATGACGAAGAACTTGAGTTCTTCTCGATCAAGGTGCCGAACGGTCCGCTGACGTCGCGTTTGCAGCACATCAAGCTTGGCGACAAGATCCTTGTTGGCCGTAAACCAACCGGCACCCTGATCCATGACAATTTGCTGCCGGGCAAAAACCTTTGGCTGTTGTCGACCGGGACTGGTTTGGCACCGTTCATGAGCGTGATCCGCGATTACGAAACCTATGAACGTTATGACAAGGTCATTCTGGTGCATGGCTGCCGCGAAGTACGTGAACTGGCCTATCAGGAATTCATTCACAGCGAACTGCCCAACAATGAATTCTTCGGCGAAGACGTTCAGAGCAAGCTTCTGTACTATCCGACCGTCACCCGCGAAGAGTTCAAAAATCAGGGCCGCATCACCGAGCTGATGAAATCGGGCAAGCTGTATAGTGACCTTGGCCTCCCCAAGCCATCCCTTGAAAATGACCGCTTCATGCTGTGCGGCAATCCTGAAATGATTGCCGATACACGTGCGATGCTGGTCGAGTGGGGCGGCAAAGAAGGCAACATGAACGAGCCGGGCCATTTCGTGATCGAAAAAGCGTTCGTCGAGAAGTAATATCAGGGCGCGATAGAGCTGGTTTCAAAAATAATCGGCTATTTTAAAAGGGCACAGCGCATTGCGTTTGTGTCCTTTTTTAATGTTTTGATCCAAAAATATATACCTATGGATATGTCACTCCTCAAATGAGGATATTTTCGTATAGGTGTTTTGCGTAGATTCCTGTCACACGCCGCGTTCGGCAGCAAGAGGCAGTGTTCTGCCTTAATGACGATTGATAGGAGTTTAAAATGACCATCTTCAATTTTTTTAAGCGCAACACCGGTTCTCTTGCGAACGAGACTTTGACCGCACTTGATAAGTCGCTGGCCGTTATCGAGTTTGATCCGCAAGGAACGATATTGCGGGCAAATGATAACTTTTTGTCGGTACTGGGATATGAGCTGGCCGAAATCGTTGGCAAGCATCACGCGATATTTGTGCCTGCTGAGATCAAAAACAGTCCGGACTACGATCTGTTCTGGTCTGATTTGCGCAGCGGTACATTTAAATCCGCAGCATTCCCGCGCATCACCAAAAGCGGCCAGCGGGTTTGGATCGAAGCAACCTATAACCCGGTGCGCAATAAAAGAGGCGAGGTTGTCAAGATCGTCAAATTTGCATCCGATATATCAAAGCGTCAGCAGACATTTGCCGATTTCGAAGGCAAGGTAAATGCGATCAACCGCAGCCAGGCGGTGATTGAGTTTGATCTTCAGGGAAACATTCTGGACGCCAACGACAATTTCCTGAATGTGATGGGCTATGAACTGTCGGAAGTTGTTGGTCGCCGTCACAAAATATTTGTCGATCCGCAATACGCAAACAGCGCGGAATACGAGGAATTTTGGCAAGATTTGGGGCGCGGGAATTTCTGCGCACGGCAGTTCAAACGCATTGCCAAGAGCGGGAAAGAAATCTGGATCGAGGCGTCCTATAACCCGATTTTTGATCCGGACGGCAATCCTTATAAGGTCATCAAATATGCCACGGACATTACCGAACAGGTGAACTTGTTGTCGGATCTTAAGACGATGATTGATACCAATTTCACCGAAATTGATCACAGTCTGGGCGAGCTTGATCAGCGATCAGATGTGGCAACCACGTCTTGTGATGAAACATCTGCCAATGTTCAGGCGGTCGCCGCCGGGACCGAGCAACTTGCAGCATCGATTGCAGAAATTTCGCGGAGCATGTCTGAGGCGCGCGCGTCAACTGATTTGGTTTTTGAAAAGGCGGTTCAGGCGGGTTCATCGACCGGACGTATGGCCGATCTTGTTGGTGCGATGAGCAATATCATTGACGTTATTCAAGGTATTGCCGGGCAGATTAACTTGTTAGCACTCAACGCAACGATTGAATCGGCCCGTGCAGGCGAAGCAGGCAAAGGGTTTGCGGTTGTCGCAACCGAGGTCAAGAACCTTGCCAATCAGGTGGCCCGCGCGACCGAGCAGATCACCGGTGAGATTGAAGGCGTTCAGAATATCGCCCAAGAAGTCACCAACGTTCTTGGCACCATTCAGGGCGATGTCGAAGGTGTTGTGAATAACGTCACGACGATTTCTTCTGCGGTTGAAGAACAAAGTGCGGTGACCCAGGAAGTATCGGGCAACATGCAACGCATGGCAGAATCGGTTGAACGGTTTTCATCGACCGTCCGTTATATCCGTGACGCATCATCACTGGTGTCGGGCACCGTTGTTCGAACCCGCGAGGCGGCAGTCGTTCTTGCACGATAGCTGATAACAGCTATGAGGCAGAGGGGGCGGGGGCACGATGTGTCCCCGCCCTATTTTTTTGGCAAAGGCGACCTTGAGGACGATCTTTATCGAAAAGCAGGGCGTCAAAAGATCGGTTGTCACCGTTCCACCTGTACCCGTCGGTCGCGCAGTCAGGCAAAGCTTATGTGCGCGAAGCCGGACGTGATGTGGGGTTAAAACAATCGACTGCCATTTGGGACATCCTGATCGGGGCGGATCAGGACAATGCCCTTGTCATCTTGCCCGTCGGGAAAGCCCAGACAGAGAAATTCGGACATGAACGGGCCAACCTGTTTTTTGGGGAAGTTGACAACGCCCGCGACCTGACGGCCGATCAGCTTTTCGGGGGTGTAATATTTGGTGATCTGGGCCGATGTTTTTTTGGTGCCGATGTCCGGGCCGAAATCCACCCACAGTTTTAAGGCCGGGCGGCGGGCTTCGGGGAAGTCTTGTGCATCAATAACGGTGCCAACGCGGATATCGACTTTTAGAAAATCATCAAAACTAATTTCGCTCATGATGTGGTCTCCTTGTTATGGCGTCAGATTAATGCGGGACGTCTGGTCTGAGAAGTCCAAAGCACGGGCCGGGCCAAAGTCAGGAGTTTGAGCAAAACATAAGAAAAATGGCAGGACCATAAGATCCTGCCATCAAGTAGATTACGGGAAGTGTAAAGCGTTAAGCTGTTACTTCGCGACCGCACTCTTTTCGATTACGGTTTTGAATTCGTCGAGAGAATCGGTAAAGCGAGTCTGCAGAAGAGAAAGTGCCTCTTCCTGGGACTTGGTTACCAGACCTGACAGTTCCTTGGCATTCGAAAGTGCTTCTTCGTATGCGGCTTTCGCGACTTCGGTCTGCTTTGCAGCAGACGCCATCGGGTCGTCAGCGGATGTAGCAGCGAAATCTTTGCCCTGCGTCTGGACTTTGTCCAGCAGCGACTTGAAGATTTCACCCTGGCGCTGAGCAACAGCCTGGAAACCATCGAAGGCTACCTTGTTGGCTTTGGTCAGGGCTTCCATGTTTTTACGCTGGAAAGCCATCATTTCGTTCACGTCAACACCCGGAATTTTAAAGTCCGCGGTGTACTTGGTGAAGTCGAGATCAAAGAACGGGTTCGTTGCCTTTTTTGCGGCGGTCATGGTTTGCACTCCATCTAAAAATTTGAACATTTATGGAATGAGGCGCTATTGTGCGCCGCACAAATTCAACTGCAATATGAAGGAACGGATCGCTTTCGTCAAGGATTATTTTGCACTGCACAAAAACCGTAAGGTTAGTGTTTTATGTTGGTAACATAACCCTGGGTATCTATGTCTCTTTTGATTTTCAGATCAGATACTTAGGGTGCTGTTGCAGAAGAACCACTGGTCTGTGCGGGCGTTTGCGCCGTGGTTTCCTGTTGGGGTGAGCCATGTTTTTTTGCTGCAAAGCGGTGATATTTTTTTGAAATTTTGCCGCACAGGGTGTGTGCCTTGCCAAGGCCCTTTTCAACCCGGGCGTCCCATGTTGCAGCCTTTGACAATTCGCGATCAAGCAGGGCCATGGTCGGGCCAAAGTCGGTACTGGTGTCATCAAGCCACAGCTTAAAGCAGCGGGCATAGATCCCGGTCATCGCGGCAATGCGCAGGCTGCCGTGTAGGCCGCCGGTGCGAAAGCCTGCCGCGTCCAGCATCCAGCGCATCGATCCGAAATGAGTTTTAATGGCACGCAAAGAATCAGCCGGGCCAAGATCACCACGCGCAGAAACGATCGAACGCAGGGCAGGGCGATAGGCCGCCAGCGCATCAAAGCGTGCCATCACAATCGCAATAAGCCGGTCATGGCCGGGTTCATTGAAATCTTCGGCATCGAGATCGGCGAGAACGTCGCGGTCGATTCTATGGATGAATTTGCGAAGGATATCGCCCTTGCCACGACAATGATCGTAACATTCCGCAACCGTCACTCCAGCCGCTTGGGCGATATCAATCAGGGTGACGTCATGCCAGCTTTTATCGGCGGCCAGTTTCATGGCGGCCGTGATCAGGGAATTTGGGATATCCTTTTTCGCAGGCATGACTGTCTCCTTGTTGGGTGGGAGCGGGGTGTTTTAGCCCGCCAGTTCGACTGAGCGTTTGCGGGCGGCTTCAACCGCACGGGTCATCAGTTCGGGCAATCCGGATTTTTGATCCATCAGAACATTAAGGGCGGCGGCCGTAGTGCCGCCGGGGCTTGTGACATTTGCGCGCAGGGTTTCGGCGGTTTCTTCGCTGCTATCAAGCAGGAAGCCCGCCCCAACCACGGTCTGACGGGCAAGCAGCATTGCCTGTTCTGCGGGAAGCCCCGCGGTTTCACCCGCCTGTGCCATGGCTTCGACCAGATGGAAGATATAGGCCGGTCCACTTCCCGACAGGGCCGTGACCGCGTCCATCAGGCTTTCATCCTCGACCCAGGACACAAGGCCGACGGTTTTAAGCAGGGTTTCGCACATGTTGCACTGGGCGATGCTGACATTTTCAGTCGGGCACATCACGGTCATGCCGCGCGAGACCGCAGCTGGTGTGTTGGGCATGGCGCGCACAATGCGGGCGTTTTCGCCCAGATGGCTGGCAAAGAAATCGATGGTTTTGCCCGCTGCGACCGACAGAAACACGGTTTCCGCGCGTGCAAGTGGCTTATAGGCATCAATCACATCAGGCAGGACCTGTGGTTTGACGGCAAACAGCACGACTTGCGGGCTAAAGTCCTTGGGCACGTCTTTGACATCGGTGATGCCATTGATGCCATAGCTGGTTTGGAGTTTCTCGGCCGCTTCGGCCTGCTCAACAATATAGACATTGCTGGCAACAAGCCCTTGGGCAAGCCAGCCTTCGAGCATGGCACTGCCCATCTTTCCGCAACCGACCAGCAAAAGACGCGTATTCATAAAATTGCTCCGCTTTATCCATCCGGTACTGTCGTGCGGGGTGCACTCAACAGTCGTGATCCAATGCCGTAGCGATCTTCTCAAGGTGGGTCAAGTCAGGCCATAGGGCAAGAGGTGGCGAAGATCGGCGTGCTGTAAATCGTTATGCACATCACAGCGGGGCGTTTGGCTGTGATTGGCGGTCTTTGCCGGATTTTATTTTGTTCGATGATCTGCTTTCGGTGCCAAGGTGGCGTTTATTTTGTTTCGCCGACCATATGGTGAAACCGAAAAAAAAGCGGTGCAATAGGCCGTTATATGCAAAAGGACGGCACTGTTGCCGTCCTGATAGCGTGATCGGTGGAGGATGGGTTTGGGCGGTTACGCCTGTCCGAGCGGTTCGAGCATGGAATGCATCAAAGCTTCGTCGGGTGATTTTCCCTGACCCAGCACAAAATTAAATGCCGGGAAGAACCGTTCACACTCCGATACCGCAATGTCGATCATTTCTTCGAACTGTTCGACCATCGGGGGGACGTCACCGCCAAACAACAGGGTATGACGAAACAGCGGCATGTTTTCTTCGAGCCACAGACCGAAATGCCCGATCCAGAGTTGCTCGTTACATTTGGTCACCAGTTCATACATGCGCGGGCGCAAGGGTTCGGGCACGAACAGGTCAAAGCAACATGCGATGTGCAATGCTTCTGCATCGTCACGCCAGGTGAAATAGACCAGATACGTGCACCAATGGCCCGGTATCTCGACCACCACTTCATCGGTGCTGCGTCGTTCCAGGTGCCATTGGTTGGTGCGGGCGATATCTTCGACAAGGAGCAACGGATTTTCGTCGTCCATATCGCCAATATCGTCGGGTTGGTCGTTCATATAAACCCAGCCTGTTTAAGCATATGCGAAAGGGCGCGCACTATATGCCGCAGCGTGCCGTGTTTCAACCGCCCTTAATCGCAGGACTGCAATGAGTTTCATGTCATTGTCGTCCTGCATTCCCAATTGGCCGGGTAAGACGGGGCTTATCCGATCAAAGAACGACGGTTATCTGACCTTAATGTGGGGAGGGCAGCCCGGTTATACGTCTTTTTTCGCAGTTGTTTTTGCGCTGGTGCGTTTTGCTGCCGGTTTTTTGGGTGCATCGGCAACGGCAAGACGTTTTTCAAGATCGGTAATTTTGGCTTCGAGCGCGTCAATGCGTTCGGCTGCGCGAATGGCAACATCATGCACGACGTCGAATTCTTCGCGGGTGACCAGATCCATGTTCACCAGGATTTTCTCAAACTGCTGGCGGATCATTGCGTCGACTTCGCCTTTGACGCCGGTCATGGTGCCCAGTGCAGAATTGGTGACACGGGTCAGGTCATCGAGAATGCGGTTATTGATTTGCATGTTCGTCTCCGGCTTTGCGATCAAATTATTGATCGTAATATGGTTGGTTATGCGATGCGGGGCAAGTTGATCGTCCTTTCGGCGTGACAATATCCTCGTTTTCGATGGCTTTTCTTGCTCCAGATCAGGGGCGGTCCTATAAAGTGGTCAGATTAGAATTCATGGGACAGGCGCACGCCCCGATACCCGTCAGGAGAACGTCATGCTTATCGTTACCGGTGGTGCCGGATTTATCGGTTCCAATATTGTTGCCGCCCTTGAAGAACGGGGTGAAACCGACATTGTTGTCGTGGATCGTCTGCGCGATGGCATCAAATGGAAAAACATCGCCAAGCGTAATTTGCGTGACATCATTCATCCCGATGAACTGCCAGCATTTCTTGAACAGCATTCGGGCGATGTCGATGCGATTTTCCACATGGGCGCGATTTCTGCGACCACAGAAACCGACGCGGACAAGATTGTTGCCAACAACCTGAAACTGACCACATGGCTTTGGGAATGGTGTTCGCGCCATTCCGCGCGCCTGATCTATGCATCATCGGCGGCGACTTATGGCGATGGCAAGCAGGGCTTTGATGACGGCTTTAACGAAAGCGACATGGCGAAACTGGCGCCGCTGAATGCCTATGGCTGGTCGAAACACGCCACCGATCGCCGGTTCCGCCGCATTCTGGATCAAAACGGGTTCCGCCCCAAACAGTGGGCCGGGTTGAAGTTTTTCAACGTCTATGGCCCCAATGAATATCATAAGGGCGGGATGCGTTCGGTGGTTTCGCAGATGTTTGACAAACTGTCAGCCGGGGAAACCGCGACCCTGTTTAAATCGCACCATCCCGATTATGAAGACGGCGGACAGCTACGTGATTTTGTCTGGGTCGGCGATGTGGTCAATATCATCATGTGGCTTTATGACCACCCCGATGTCAGTGACTTGTTTAACGTTGGAACCGGCAAGGCACGCAGTTTCAAGGACCTGGCACTTTCGGTGTTTGAGGCGATGGGCAAGAAGCCCGACATTAAATATGTGCCAACACCAGAATCGATCCGCGACAAGTACCAGTATTTCACCGAGGCCAACATGGCCAAGCTGCGCCAAGCAGGCTATGACGCGGATATGACGTCGCTTGAAGAAGGTGTCCGGTGCTATGTGCAGGATTATCTGGCAACAGACGATCCGTTCCGCTGATCAAGTGGGGGGTGTGGCGCCCGAAAGGTGACTGCCATGATGCTGCCCATATCCTTTGTGACATCCTGATACGCCATTTTGTTTAATCCCGTTTCGGACCGGAGTTTTTTTGATGCTCAGCCTTGCCTTTCCGGCAATAGACCCGATTGCTATTTCCATCGGCCCGATTGCCATTCGCTGGTATGCGCTGGCCTATATCGCAGGCCTTCTGATCGGCTGGCAATACGTGGTGTATTACTGCACCAAAACCCCAAAGATCATGAGCAAAAACGACGTTGATGATCTGCTGTTCTGGGCCACACTTGGGGTCATCCTTGGCGGGCGGATTGGTTATGTGCTGTTTTACAATTTCGATTACTACATCGATAACCCGGCCAATATCCTGAAGGTCTGGCAAGGCGGCATGGCGTTCCATGGCGGGTTCATGGGCGTGATTGTTGCGATCATTCTGTTTGCGCGCAAACGCGGAATTTCGATCCTTGCGGTTCTGGATGCTGCGGCGGTGGCGACACCGATTGGTTTGTTTTTTGGCCGGATTGCCAATTTCATCAATGGCGAGCTGTTTGGCCGTGCGACCGATGCGCCGTGGGGCATGGTGTTTCCCAATGGCGGACCAATGCCGCGCCATCCAAGCCAGCTGTATGAAGCAGCCCTTGAAGGGCTGATCCTGTTTATCGTTCTGTTTGTATTGTCGCGCAGTGCGTTTGTCCGCCACCGTCCGGGAATTCTCGGCGGGACGTTCGTTGCCGGGTATGGCATTTCGCGGATCATTATCGAGTTTTTCCGTCAGCCCGACGCGCAGCTTGGCTATCTGGTGGGCGGGACGACGATGGGGCAGTTGCTGTCGATCCCGATGGTTCTGGCCGGGGCGGCTGTCATTGCATATGCCTTGAAGCGCAAGCCGATTGAAACCCGTGTGCATCCCAAGGATGACCCCAAAAGCAAAGATGGAAAGACCGCGTGACCGAACCGTCTGCGAACCCGCTACTTGAACATATCAAACGCCGGATTTCGTTGTCCGGGCCGATCACGATTGCCGATTTTATGAATGAGGCCCTCGCCCATCCTGAATTTGGCTATTACCGCAAACAGGACCCGTTTGGCCGGGCGGGGGATTTTATTACCGCGCCTGAAATCAGCCAGATGTTTGGTGAGTTGATTGGTCTTTGGGCGGCGGTGAGCTGGCAACAGATGGGCGGCCCATCTAAAATCGATCTGGTCGAACTGGGGCCGGGGCGCGGAACCTTGATGTCGGATGCCCTGCGCGCGGTGCGTAATGTGCCGGGCTTTAGTGATGCGATCACGGTGCGGTTTGTTGAAACCAGCCCGGTTTTGCGCACCCATCAGCAAACATCAATCATGCCATATGGCATTCCCGCAACATGGCACGAAGCGTTTGACGATATCCCCGGTCGGGCCGGTGTGCCGACGATTGTGATTGGCAATGAGTTCTTTGACGCGCTGCCGATACGTCAGTTTGAACGTGGGGAAACCGGATGGGCCGAACGGCTTGTCGGGGTTGATGCAGGCAGTGGTGAACTTGGGTTTGTGCGCGGACGCGAAACGCCGGTGGCCGATGCGCTGGTGCCTGCGACCTTGCGCGGGACGGCGAAAAAGGGTGACATTTTTGAGTCCTGCGGCCCGGCGATTGCCATTGCCGATCAGATTGCACGCCGTTTAAATGACAACGGCGGGGCGGCATTGTTTATCGATTACGGCCATCCCCATAGTGCGTTTGGCGATACACTGCAGGCGGTAAAGGCCCATGAATATCATCCGGTTTTGAACCAGCCGGGCGATGTTGATTTGACAGCCCATGTTGATTTCGCCGCCATTTCGCGCGCGATGATTGAGGCCGGCGCGCGGACCGGCGCGGTATTAACCCAAGGAACGTTTTTGGCGATGCTGGGCATTGAACAGCGTGCCGAACTTTTAAAAACCGATGCCAGCGAAGATCAGGCAAAGGCGATTGATCAGGCACTTGCGCGGTTAATCGCGCCCGATCAGATGGGAACGCTTTTTAAAGTACTGATCGGCTATGGTGCGACGACGACACCGCCACCCTGCATTAGCGGGGTAGAAGGGTGAACCCGATAAACCCGTAAACGCCGACTGATGATGACGTAAGCACGGAGCACACCACACCAATGACCCATCCGATAACGCATGGTATCGCCCGCGCTGCAAACGGGCTTGAGTGGTTTGAGGCCGAAAACCTTGGCACCGCATCATCGCTGCGGCACGGGTTTTTCAGCCGCAAGGGCGGGGTTAGTGATGGTATTCACGGTGGGCTTAATGTCGGATTTGGCTCCGATGACGATAAGGACCGGGTCGCCGAAAACCGCGCACGTGCCGCCAAGTCATTTGCGGTGGCGCCCGATGACCTTACAACGGTGTATCAGGTGCATGGTACGGATGTTGCGGTGCTGGATCGGCCGCTGTCACGCGATGAGGCGCCAAAGGCCGATGCGATGGTAACAGACCGGCCGGGTATTATGCTGGGCATTCTGACCGCTGATTGCACGCCGGTTTTGTTTCATGATCCCAAGGCCGGTGTGATTGGCGCGTGCCATTCGGGATGGCGCGGGTCTTATGGCGGGGTTTCCGAAACAACAGTGACGGCGATGGAAAAGCTGGGTGCGAGCCGCGAAAACATTATTGCCGCTGTTGGCCCGTGTATCGCGCGCGCATCTTATGAGGTGGACGCCGCATTCCGCGATACGATCCTTGACGGACCAGAAGGCAACGAAGACCTTTTTGATGCGTCGTCGCGTGTCGGACACTATATGTTTGATCTGCCGGAATATGTGCATCGCCGCACGATTGCGACTGGCATTGCCAAGGTCGAACTTGTGGCGCGCGACACGTTGGCGCAAGAAGACCTGTTTTACAGTTACCGCCGGACGACGCTTCGCAAGGAGCCCGATTATGGCCGGCAGCTTTCCGCGATCATGTTGTCAGAAGCGTAAGGGGGATACGCTATGCCACATTTGATTATGCTGTTTTTCTTTATGATCATCGTATCCATGGTTGGGTGCGTTTTGATGTGATTTTCAAAGTGGCTTTGATGAAATCGTTCCTCCGTACTTTCCTTCTTTTTGTTGTCACGATCATCCCGCTTGGTGCCTGCGGTGATTTGCCGCGCCCGTTTCAGGGCGCGGGGCGTGAAGGTGATCCGTCGCTTCTGGAATTGCGTGATACCGACACCGTGCGGGTCGAAGGCGGCGAAGATTTGCCGGAAGGCGCATCACAGCATTTGGCACGGGCGATGGCGCGCGCATTGCGATCGCGTGATATCCCGGCCTATAGCGACAGTGACAAGGGCGGCGATTACATCCTACGCCCCAATGTTCAGGCCAGTCTGATTGATGCCGGTGCATCAGTTGATATTACGTGGGTTCTGATGCGCCCGGATGGTCTGGCGATTGATACGACATCGGCCAAGGGGCAACTGAGCCCGGATCAATGGTTCGCAGATGTTCCGACCGAGCCCGAGGAAAGTGATCTTGCTGTGCCGCAGGAACTGGTGGACAAGGTGCGCGATCTCGGCGGGATTACGCAGGACCCGCAAGCGGAAACCTATGATGCGCTGGTGACCCAATCGGCCGACAAGATTGCCTTTATGATCACCGGGGACCGGACCGCATTGCGCGCAGCCCCGGTCATGAAAGTCGCCCTGATTGATTTCGCAGGCGCACCGGGGGATGGTAATACCGCCTTGGCAAGGTCGGCCGGAGCCCTTTTGCAATCCAAAGGGATCGAGATCGATAATACCGACATTGGGGATCATAGCGTAATTCTGTCGGCGACCACCCAAGTCACCCCGATTGATAAAAGCAAGTCGCGTACACCGGTGGACCGGGTGTTGATCGAATGGGTGATCATGGATGTCGATGGCACGGAACTGGGCCAGATGAAGCAAAACAATGTGGTTCCGCACGGTAGCCTTGATGAGCGTTGGGGCACAATCGCATCCCTTGCGGCACAGGCGGCGGTTGAATCCCTTGAAGGTGTTTTGGGCCAGATCGCCAACCGCAAGCAATGGCAGTTGCGTGCGCCTAAAAAGACTGCATCGGCGCGTTAGGGGGCTGTTGTCATATTGACGCGGCGGGGGAATGCATGACTGCCTTGTCGTTATTCGCCATTGGGCCCATTTACAGACTGTTAACGGATGGGTATAAAGCCGCCGCGATCTGCCAAGATGCGGAGTAGCCAAACAGTGGTCTTTGAGTGTTGTGAATGTGTCGTTGTGCCGGATGGGGAAACCTTGAAAACCGGGGCTTTGAGCGGCAAGGGCATGCAGGGAACCATCCCGGCACTTCGTGCAGGGCGGAGTCGCAAATTCGTTTTTTCGCTTTCCCGGCACCCATTATCCGAGGCCCCGCTATGAAGATCCTCGCTGGTAACAGTAACCATCCCTTGGCTGAGGCAATTGCTGACCATCTGAACCTGCCGCTTACCCGCGCAGATGTTAAGCGATTCTCCGACGAAGAAATCTGGTGTGAAATTCAGGAAAACGTCCGCGGTGAGGACGTTTTTGTCATTCAGAGCACCTCTTATCCCGCAAACGACAATCTGATGGAACTTCTGGTGGTGATCGACGCACTGCGTCGTGGGTCTGCACGTCGCATCACGGCCGTCATGCCGTATTTCGGCTATGCCAGGCAAGATCGCAAATCGGGTCCCCGCACCCCGATTTCGGCCAAACTGGTTGCCAACCTGATTACGGTTGCCGGTGCAGACCGCGTTCTGACCATGGACCTTCATGCCGGTCAGATTCAGGGCTTCTTTGATATTCCGCTTGATAACCTGTTTGCGTCTCCGGTTCTGACCAGCGACATCCGCAACAAGTTCGAAGGCCAGAAACTGGTCATCGTTAGCCCGGATGTTGGCGGTGTTGCCCGTGCACGTTCGGTGGCAAAGCGTCTTGATGCTGAACTGGCGATCATTGATAAACGCCGCCCGCAGGCCGGTGTGTCGGAAGTCATGCATGTTATCGGTGATGTTAAGGATGCAGCCTGCATTCTGGTTGACGATATCGTGGACAGTGCCGGTACACTTTGCAATGCGGCAGGTGCATTGAAAGAACGCGGTGCGGCATCGGTTGCGGCCTATGTTTCGCATGGTGTTTTGTCGGGCCCGGCGGTTGAGCGTATTGCCAATTCGCCGATGTCTGAAGTGGTCACGACCGATTCGATCAAGGCATCGGACGCGGTGCGGACTTGCGCAAAAATCAGACAGCTTCCGATTGCGCCGCTGATGGCCGAGGCCATTCGTCGCATCTCGGAAGAAAAATCTGTTTCCGTTCTTTTCGATTGAGGGTATAAGGCCCTCGTCGCGCTGGCACCCCTGGAGGCCAGCGCGCTTGTTTTCGTGGGCTTTCAGCGGTGATTTACACCAACCTGCGTAAACAAATTTTATAGTTCAAGGAGATTTTCTGATGGCAAACTCTGTTATCACTGCGGAAATCCGTGAACGGGCCGGAAAGGGGGCCGCCCGTGCCGTGCGTCGTGCCGGTATGGTCCCTGGTGTTATTTATGGTGCAAAACAAGAACCTGTTATGTTCCAGATTGACCCGCGTCCGCTCGTTAAACTTCTGCATCAGCCTGGCTTCTTTTCTCACATTCTGACGGTTAACGTCGGCAAAGAGAAATACGAAGTCCTGCCACGCGACGTTCAGTTCGACAAAGTGACTGACGCACCGATCCATGTTGACTTCCTGCGCTTTGCAAAAGGCCAGACCATGAACGTGGAAGTTCCGGTTCGCTTCATCAACGAAGAGAAATCACCGGGTCTGAAACGCGGTGGCGTTCTCAATATCGTTCGTCACGATGTCGAAGTTAGCTGTGCGCCTGCTGCTATCCCGGAAGAGCTGGTCTTCGACCTTACGGGTGTTGAAGTTGGTGACTCGATCCACATCTCGGCAATCAAATTGCCAAAAGGTGTTGAGCTTACGATTACCGACCGTGACTTTACCGTTGCAACCGTTGCTGCTCCGTCCGCTCTGAAATCGGAAGATAATGCCGATGACGCAGAAGATGGCGAAGAAGACGCAGCGGAATCGACCGAAGAATAAGATTGAGGTCTTAAGATGTTTTTGGTGGTTGGATTGGGAAACCCGGGATCGGGATATGCCGCCAATCGCCACAATATCGGCTTCATGGCGGCGGACGAACTCGTCCGCCGCCATTCTTTTGGTCCCTGGCGCAAAAAGTTTCAGGGGCAATTGTCCGAAGGTGAATTGAACGGGCAGAAAGTTCTGGTTCTGAAACCGGAAACCTTCATGAACCTTTCGGGGCAAAGCGTTGGCGAAGTCCTGCGTTTTTACAAGATTCCGGTCGAAGACGTTATTGTCCTGCATGATGAGCTGGACCTGCCGCCGGGCAAGCTGCGTGTGAAACGCGGCGGGGGCCACGGCGGACATAACGGATTGCGATCCATCGACGCCCATTGTGGCAAAGAATACCGTCGTGTGCGGTTGGGCATTGGACACCCCGGCGAAAAGTCACGTGTACATGGCCATGTTCTGGGGGATTTTTCCAAATCCGAACAGGATGGCTGGCTGATGACGTTGCTTGACGCGGTGGCAGCCGAGTTTGCCCGACTGACCAAGGGCGATGACGGCGGCTTTATGAGCAAGGTGTCAAACATCGTGTCACCGCCAAAGCCAAAGGCGCCGAAGAAAGACAAACCAGCGGCCAGCAAAGCCAAAGGTGAGGCCAGCGAACAAGAACCGGCTGGCGAAGATATGAACAATTTGTCGGGTGCAGCGCAGGTGCGCATTGAAAAGGCCGATACCCCGGTCAGCAATGCCGCAAGTGCGATGGCGCAAGCCCTTGCCAAGGCGTTTGGCAAAAAGAAATAGTCTTTCGGTTCGATGACGTTCGAGCCGATCCTGATAGAAACAAATCAAGTTACGGAGCCCGGAAAGATGGGATTCAAATGCGGTATCGTCGGTATGCCAAATGTTGGTAAGTCGACCCTTTTTAACGCCCTGACCCAGACGGCTGCGGCCGAGGCGGCAAACTTCCCGTTCTGTACGATTGAGCCCAATACCGGGCGTGTCAGCGTCCCGGATGATCGTCTTGATAAAATTGCGGAGATTGGTAAATCGGCCACCATCATTCCGACCCAGCTTGAATTTGTCGATATTGCCGGTTTGGTGCGCGGTGCGTCCAAGGGCGAGGGGCTGGGCAACCAGTTTCTGGCCAACATTCGCGAAACCGATGCGATTGTCCATGTGCTGCGCTGTTTCGAAGATGGCGACATTACCCATGTTGACGGGTCGGTTGACCCGGTGCGCGATGCGGAAACCATCGAAACTGAATTGATGCTGGCCGATATGGAAAGCCTGGAAAAACGTATTCCGGGTCTGCAGAAAAAAGCCCGTCAGAACGAAAAAGAAGCCGTTCTGACGATGGAGTTGATTGAGCGTTCTTTGGTCGCGTTGCGCGAAGGCCAACCAGCCCGCACCGTCAAAATTGATGGTGAGGACGAAGAAAAAGCGTTCCGTATGCTGCAGCTTCTGACCAGCAAGCCGATCCTTTATGCGTGCAATGTTGACGAAGACAGTGCCGCAGACGGTAATGAATTATCGGCCAAGGTTGCCGAAATGGCCGCCGCACAGGGCGCACGTTCGGTGGTGATTTCAGCGGCAATCGAGTCTGAGGTAGCGTTGCTTGACAGTGCCGAAGACAAAAAGGAATTCCTTGAAGGTCTTGGCCTTTCGGAAACCGGTCTGACGCGGTGTATCCGCGAAGGGTACAAGCTGCTTGATCTTTTGACCTTCTTTACCGTCGGTCCGAAAGAAGCACGTGCCTGGACGGTGTATAAAGGGGCGACGGCGCCGAATGCGGCGGGCGTCATTCACACCGATTTTGAACGCGGTTTCATCAAGGCCGAAACCATTGCCTATGACGACTTCATTGCATTCAACGGTGAAGCCGGGGCGCGTGACAACGGTAAGCTGCGTCAGGAAGGCAAGACCTATATCGTCAAGGATGGCGATATCTTCCATTTCAAGTTTAACGTTTAAGACGCATATTAAACGTAGCGAATTCAAAGCCGTCGCAGATTTGCGGCGGCTTTTTCGTATCTGGTAGGGCTGGTTCGGGTGCGAAGGGGTTGTCAAAATGGCCCGAAAAGGTCACCCTTCGCGAACGCAGTAATGAGGTCACGATGAACGAACTAAGCCCGGCAAAACGCATTCTTCTGGTTTTCAACTCCGCCACCGGTCAACCGGGCCGGGTTGGGGATGTCATGCGTCGCTATGGCTATACGTTCGATATTCGTCGTCCGGGTGAAGGTGATGTCTTGCCCCATGATCTTGACGGCTACCACCTGGTTGTTGTGTTTGGCGGCCCGATGAGTGCCAACGAGGATGATCTGGGCAATGTCAGTGCAATCATGGACTGGTTGCCCAAGGTGGTTGCCAGTGATGTAATGTATCTGGGCATTTGTCTGGGTGCACAGATGATGGCGCGTCATCTTGGCGCATCGGTTGCCCCCCATCCCGACGGCCTGACGGAAATCGGCTATTACCCGGTTCAGGCGACAGAGGCCGGGCGCGATTTATTTCCCGATAATATGATGGTGTATCACTGGCACAGCGAAGGGTTCGGCTTGCCCGAGGGGGCGGAACTGATGGCGACCGGGCCGACATTCCCCCATCAGGCCTATCATATTGATGGGCGCATCTGGGGCATTCAGTTTCACCCGGAAGTCGATGATGAAAGTCACGAACGCTGGCTGTCAGGGGCGGGGGATAAGACCGACCGCCCGAACGGGCAAGGCCCCGATGAGCAGCGCGCAGGCCGTGCGAAATACGACGCGGATTTTGGCGCATGGTTTGAACGGTTTGCCGCCAAGGTGCTGGTCGGGGGGCGTGTATGCTCGGATATCGGTCGTTAATTTAGGTCCAGACCCTCGGCGACTGGTCCCTTAATTTCCGACCATCGCCTGACCAATGGTTCCCGCATCACTGCCAAACCAGACCGACTGCGTTTCGCGGTTGTAATCCATATGGCGAATGGTAATGCCCCCCGATGGGACCGGTGTGTTTGAAATGAATTTTTCCGCCGCCGGGTCAAAGCCGACAAACATCGCAGGCCTGCCACCTTCGACCGTCCAGATATGGTTGGCCGCATCAATTGCCATGCCATAGGGGCGGGAATTTTCACCGCCGGGCATCGGCCATTCATCAATCATGCCCGATGCGGGATCAAGTCGGCCCAGAACACCGCGCGCATAACCCGTGTAAAAAACATGTCCCTGATCGCTTATGGCAATCCGGCGCGGGCGCGCACCATCGGGCAGGGCATGTTCACGCAGTTCAAGAGTTTTCGGATTAACCGAGGCCAGCTTGTTGGTGCCAAGAAGGGCAATCCACAAGGTGCCATCAGGGGCCTGTTTGATGCCATAGGGACGGGCACGCGGTGTCGGAACTGTGATCAATTCAACATCGTGGCTTTGCGGGTCAAGCCGGCCGATGAAATTACCATTTTGAACCGTGAACCAGATGAAACGGTTATCGGTATCGAACATCAGGGTATGAGGATCGCGCGCGGCATCGTTGGGCATGGCAATTTTGTCGATTTGATCGGTTTGCGGATCATAGCGCCCAATATATCCCAACAGGTTTCCCGCGTACCAGACAATGCCGTCAGGCCCGACAATCAGGTTATGGGGGCCGGGTTCATCCTCAAGATCGCGTTTGAAAAATGCCCCGTTTTTTGGGTTAAGGCGTCCGATGTAGTCGCCTACCTGCCCAACAAACCAGACTTCATCGTCCGATACCGCATCCGGGTCACGTGGCAATCCACCATATTCGACATTCCATTCGCGAATTTCGATTTCGCCAAAGGGATCGGCAGCATGGGCGGTGAACGGGACCACAGATGCCAGAATGGAAAAGGTCACGAGAAAGCCAAAAGGCATTTGCACACGCATGATGATATTCCTGCACCCGGAAGTTTCAGCTATCGACGCGGTGCAATTATGCCCAAGATTTGGCAAACCCCCAAAGGTCAGACGATCACAATCACGTGCTTGCCAAGGTGCGGGCGTTCATCTGCAGCCAGGCTTCGATTTTTTGGGCATCAAGGGGCAATGTGTCGGCAATACCGCCGTGGAAGTCATCCCATGCATCGGCATATTCATCCCGCACTCCGACCAGTACAGGAATTTCAAGTTCCATCGCGCGTGAGATGACATCGCGCAACCCCCGTCCTTCGGCCTCGCTTCGACCAAAGCGTGCAACGATCAAAAGATCACTTCCGGCTTCGATATCTTGTGCGAGTTGTTCCGACAAGTTCGATAGCGCATCGCCGTCGAGCTTGCAGCCCTTTGCCATGGCACCCCGGTTTTTGGTGATCGACATTTCCGCGCCAGACCGCAGGTTGCGGACATAGACCAAGGTGCCGCAATCGCGGTCCTTATGGCGTTTTTGGACATAGCCAGAAATACGGTCGCACCGATAATGGGTCGTTATCTGGGTCAGTATGGCGTCAATTGGCTCCCTTGGCTGGAAACGTATTCCAGCCAGAAGGGGTTTAGATTGGGTATCTTGTGTCACGCTGTCATATCCATCATCAGATTACTGCCATTCGGGAACACCCGACATGTCAGGTAGATGATGCGCGATCCCCTTGTGACAGTCGATACATGTCTTTTCACCGGTGAATAAAAATTTCTGATGGGCTTCGACGGCACGGGGGCTTTGACGGGTGATGTCCATTGATTCATCTGAATGGCAATTGCGGCATTCGAGCGAGTTATTTGCTTTAAGCCGTGCCCATTCATGCTGGGCCAGCTCAAGACGTTTATCGAGGAATTTATCGCGCGTGCTGATGGTGCCGAAAATCTTGCCCCAGACTTCTTTGGAAGCCTGCATTTTACGGGCGATCTTGTCGGTCCACTCATGGGGGACATGGCAATCTGGACAGGTGGCGCGCACTCCTGACCGGTTTGAGTAGTGAATGGTTGATTTCAGTTCGGCATAGACGTTGTTTTCCATTTCATGGCACGAAATGCAGAATTGTTCGGTGTTGGTGGCTTCCAGTGCGGTATTGAAACCACCCCAGAAAATGACGCCGGCGATAAAGCCGCCCACGGTCAGGAATGCCAGACTGTAATGGACACTGGGTGTCGTCAGAACTTTCCAGTACCGTTTCAGAAGATTAATCATCGCCAATCCCCCTATTCCGCAATCCGTGTGCCGTTGTCAGGCAGAAGTTGATCAATATCGACAAAATCATTGTCGACCAGAGGTTTGACTTCTTTCTGCGGGACGTGGCATTGGGTGCAGAAATAACGGCGTGGACTGACGGCAGCCAAGAACTGGTTGTCGCGGTCCATGAAATGCGTGATCGAAACCATAGGTGCCCCGCTTTCGCCGGTGCGTGAACGGGCATGACACGACAGGCATTTATTGGCATTGCGGTCGATTTGATATCCTTCGATATCATGCGGAATGGTTGGCGGTTGCTCCGGATAATTGCGCGGGCGTTTGACGCTGTTATCTTCGAAATTGGTAATGTGTGGTGCTGCGGATTCCTGATCCGGGGCGGTGCTGCGCAATGTTGTTATAGGTTCTGCGGCATATGCCATGCCAGCAATGCCGATGATGGCAAGCGACAGCAACCATTTTGGACTTATTTTCATGGCTTCCTCCCTCAGACTTTTTCAATGCGAATGGCGCATTTTTTGTAATCAGTCTGTTTTGACATTGGATCGGTGGCATCAAGTGTGACCTTGTTGATCAACTCGCTGGCATCGAACCAAGGAATGAAAACAAGTCCGCGAGGCGGCTTGTTACGGCCGCGTGTTTCAACCCGTGTGCGCATGTCGCCACGACGTGAAATCACCCGAATTTCATCACCACGCCGCAGGCCTTGTTCGGCGGCATCATCGGGATGAATAAAGCACAGGGCATCGGGGAATGACCGGTAGAGTTCCGGCACGCGCTGGGTCATGGACCCGGAGTGCCAATGTTCCAGGACACGTCCAGTGCAAAGCCAGAACGGATATTCTTCATCAGGGGTTTCAGGTGCTGGTTCATAGGGAAGGGCAAAAATGCGTGCCTTGCCATCTTTATGGCCATAAAACTCGACCCCGGCGCCGGGCGTGACATAGGGGTCATATCCTTCGCGGTACCGCCAAAGGGTTTCCTTGCCGTCAACCACCGGCCAGCGCAGGCCACGTTCCTTGTGATAGCGGTCGAACGGTGCCAGATCATGGCCATGACCGCGTCCGAAGGCCGCGTATTCTTCAAACAGGCCCTTTTGGACATAGAAGCCGTATTCTTCAGACTCGTTATTGTCGTAATCAGGGGCCGTTTCCTCAAGCGGGAACTTGTCGACGTTGCCGTTGCGATACAGAACGTCAAACATGGTTTTGCCGCGTAGTTCCGGTGCCTTGGCCAGAAGCTCTTCCGGCCAGACGTCCTCGATGGCAAAGCGTTTGGAAAATTCCATCAGTTGCCAAAGGTCGGATTTGGCGTTCCCGGGCGCCTGAACAAGTTGATGCCACATATGCGTGCGGCGTTCGGCATTGCCATAGCAGCCTTCTTTTTCCACCCACATTGCGGTGGGCAAGACAAGATCGGCAGCCTCGCAGGTTACGGTTGGGTATGCATCAGAAACGGCAATGAAGTTTTCCGGATTGCGATACCCCGGCCAGGCTTCCTCGTTGATGTTGGCAGCAGCCTGCATATTGTTATTACATTGCACCCAATAGGCATTGAGTTTGCCGTCCTTGAGCATGCGGTTTTGTTCTACTGCGTGATAGCCAACCTTGTCGGGAATGGTGCCTTCGGGCAGTTTCCAGATTTCTTCGGCATGCTTACGGTGTTCGGGATTGGTGACGACCATATCGGCAGGCAATCGATGGGAAAATGTACCAACTTCGCGCGCGGTGCCACAGGCGGACGGTTGCCCGGTGAGCGAAAACGGCGAATTGCCCGGCTCGGCAATCTTACCGGTCAGAAGATGGATATTGTAACACAGATTGTTGGCCCAGACACCGCGTGTATGCTGGTTGAAGCCCATGGTCCAGAACGATGTGACCTTGATTTTTGGATCGGCATAAAGTTCAGCCAGTGCTTCCAGACGTTCCTTGGGTACACCAGTCATTTCATGGGTTTTATCAAGCGTATATTCCGACACAAATTCGGCGTACTCGTCGAATGTCATATCGGTTGAACCACCGGCATCGGATGCGTGTTCAGCTGATTGTTGGCGCGGGTCTTCTGGGCGCAGGCCATAGCCGATATCGGTATTGCCGCGCCGGAAAATGGTGTGTTTGTTGACAAAGTCAGTATTGACCCGGTCGGTCGATATAATGTGGTTGGCGATGTAATTGAGGATCACCAGATCGGTCTGGGGTTTGAACACCATCGGGATGTCTGCCAGATCAAAGCAGCGATGTTCATAGGTCGACAGCACAGCGACTTTGACATGCGGGGCCGACAAACGCCGGTCCGTGACGCGGGTCCATAGGATCGGGTGCATTTCCGCCATGTTAGAGCCCCACAGAACGAAGGCGTCTGCGACTTCCATATCGTCATAGCAGCCCATCGGTTCGTCCATGCCAAAGGTCCGCATGAAGCCAACAACGGCGGATGCCATGCAATGGCGGGCATTGGGGTCGAGATTGTTGGACCGGAAACCGGCTTTCATCAGTTTGGAGGCAGCGTACCCTTCAAACACGGTCCATTGGCCTGAGCCGAACATGCCGACAGATGTCGGGCCTTTGGCCTTTAGGGCTGCTTTCCATTTCTCGGCCATGATATCGAATGCTTCGTCCCAGGACACCGGTTCGAAATCGCCATTCTTGTCATAGACGCCGTTCTTTTTGCGCAGGAGCGGTTCGGTCAGGCGGTCCTTGCCATACATGATTTTGGACAGGAAGTAGCCTTTGACGCAGTTAAGCCCCCGGTTCACGGGAGACAGAACATCGCCGTGGGTTGCAACGACATGGTTGTCCTTGGTTGCGACCATGACCGAACACCCGGTGCCGCAGAACCGGCAGGGGGCCTTGGACCATTTGAGTTTGGTGTGTTCTGTCTCTGTCACCAGATTTTGTGCAGATGCCGGAAGACTGATGCCAGCGGCGGCAGCTGCAATTGCTGCGGCTTTTGCCTTAAGGGCATCGCGGCGGGATATCTTTGTCTTGAACATCGTTTGTTTCCTCGGGCCAGATGTCAAATTCTTGATCGTTGGCTGGTGCGCGGTGGCACTAATTGGCGTTTTCGTTATGGTGATAGACAAGGTTGACGCCAAGAACGCCTGAGAGGTCACCGATCTCTTTCATGGTGTCGGCCAGTTGCCGGTCATTCTTGGCTTCAAGTACGACAATGATTTTTCCCGAGATGTCACGTGCGGTGATTTCGATGCCGGGAAAGGCTTCAAGCTGTGTCGCGATCACGTCCAGATGTTCGGGACGGGCCTGAACAATCATGCTGGAGATCACCCCGATATTTTCATCCATGGGCGTTCTCCTTTTGGGGGGTAATGGATATGGCGTTGGCCGGGCAGGCCGAGAGACATGCGCCGCAACCGGTACATGCGTCTTCATTAACGATGACACGGGCCCGACCACCCAGCTGTGGGGCGATACGGATGGCAGATTCCGGGCAGACATCCCCACAAGACCGACAGTAAATCCCGTTTTCCGCAAAACAGGTTTTGGCAACCGTAATGTCGACGTTCCAAGGGGGGTCGGCTGTCGTGTCAAAAACATCTTCTGCACAGGCATCTGAACAGGCCCCGCAAAAGGTGCATTCACCTTTGGTGAAATCAATGACCGGATGGTTTCGGCCGTCAAATGCGATGATGCCTTCCGGGCAGGCGGGCGCACAATCGCCACATCCCGTGCAGCGGGCATCAAGATGCCGTGCCCATGGTGGCTGGATAACATCACCGGTCTGATCAGAATGCGTCGTCGATACAGCCCTGAAACGGGCAAGGAATTCACGACGGCTTGTCTGTTTTGCGTTTGCAGGCATATCAGCCTCCTACCGCCTACATCGGAGGTCCGGGCGGTCCGGCAAACATCTGATAAATCCAGATTGAAAAGCCCAACCCACCAACGATTGCAACCGAAAGGGCGGGGGCCAGGAACACGGCCAAAAACAGAAAGCATCGCAATTCTGTTTTACGGCGGGGTGGGCCATCTAGAGTTTGGCTATCGCTCATGGTTTCGTTTCTCTCACTTCGAAGGAAGGAAACCGTTCCTTTCGCCACTATGTCTCAAGCGAAAGCTGGTGTTCTCTTTTTGGGGTTATCGGGCGGGACCGATGAATACCCACTTCGAAGTTAAGGTCATTCCCGTGAGGATTTCAATCTTAAATATAATTAGTTACATAACTTTAAAATTATAAGTATTCTAAACAATGGCTGTCTGATAGAGAAACAGCGTCATTCTGATTTTTGCGGCCTAAAAACGATCAATCACGGTGACGCCGGTTCCGACGAAATTGTCCATATTCATAAGCGCCGTTGCACCTTCGGCCAGTGTGACTCGGTCGCCGATCAGTTTTTGCGGGGTGAGTTTGCCGGTCATGATCATGTCGAGCATGGCGTCATAGCGAAACGCCTGCATGCCGTGGCTGCCGAGAATTTCCAGTTCATGGGCGACAACACGGTCCATTGGGACTTTGGCGTGGGCGTGATCGCCGGTCATAAGGCCGATCTGAATATGTTTGCCGCGTTTGCGTAAACTGGCGACCGAGTTAAAGCAGGTCTGTTCACTGCCAAGGGCATCAACCGATACATGTACACCGCCACGCGTGATGTCCTTGATCGCGGTTGGGATGTCGTCAATGGTGCGGGCGTTGAGTGTGGTGTTCGCGCCAAGTTCCTTGGCAAATTCAAGTTTGCTGTCATCAATATCAACTGCAATGACATAGGCACCGGCGGCAGCCGCAATCATGATCGCCGATAAGCCAACCCCGCCCGCACCATGCACGGCAACCATTTGCCCGGCGGATACTTTGCCCTGATCAATTACGCCGCGGAAACTGGTGGCAAAGCGGCAGCCGAGGCTCGCCGCGGTGGCGAATTCCATATCGTCTGGAAGTGCAATCAGGTTGGTGTCGGCATAGTCGATGGCAACATATTGCGCAAAGCTGCCCCAATGGGTGAAGCCCGGCTGGAATTGGTTGTCGCAGACCTGATGGTTGCCGCTGTGGCATTCAGGGCAATGTCCGCATCCCGATACGAACGGCACGGTGACCCGGTCGCCTTCCTTCCAGCGTTTGATGTCCTTGCCAACCCCGACAATGGTACCGGCAAATTCATGGCCCGGTACATGGGGCAACTGTACATCGGAATCATGGCCCATCCAGCCGTGCCAGTCACTGCGGCATAATCCGGTCGCGCCGACCTTGATCACAACGCCATCATGCGACGGGGTGGGATCATCAACGGTCTGAATGTTGATCGGGCCTTGGTACTCGGTGAAATAGGCTGCGCGCATTTTGGGGCTCCCGGCGTGAACGAGCGGAACGTTATTTTCTAAGTATCGTCCTTGTCGCGGTCGGAATGCAACCGGACAACTTTGGGCACACCAATGCCCGGCTTGGGGGCCGGTTTTGGTTTTGGTGCGGTTGGTTGATAGCGGCCCCATGGGGATGTGTCGCGGTCTTCGCCGGTCGGGGTTTCCTTGCCCCATGGGCCGCGCCGGTCGCGCTTCATCGCAGCACGCTTGGCAGCACGTTCGGCCTCATAGGCCGCAGCCCATGGCGGGACGCCAGCCCCGGAGGTGCTTGCGCCGCGTGCCTTGCGCCCCGGTCGGCCCGGGCGATAAACGCCAAATGCCGGTGCGTGGGACCCATCATGCCACAGTGGTACGTTGCGGTGCTTGAACAGAGGGATCAGGACAAGCCCGGCAATGAAGCCCGCGATATGGGCGACCCACGCAATGCCGCCCCCGGCACCACTGCCGAAATTAAAGACCTGTGTCACGAACCAGAAACCCAGAACAAAGACGGCCGGGACGTAGAAAATGAACACCCAGAAGAACCAGACCAGAATGCGGGCCTTGGGATAGAGCAGGAAATACGCGCCCAGAACGCCTGCCAGCGCCCCCGACGCACCAATCATCGGAATTTGCGACTGGGTGTCGAGCAACCCGTGCCCAAGGGCGGCGGCAACGCCGCATAGCAGATAGAAAATCAGAAAGCGAAAATGCCCCATGGCATCTTCGACGTTGTTCCCAAACACCCAGAGATACAGCATGTTGCCCGCGATATGCATCCATCCGCCATGCATGAACATGGAAGTGAAAATCGACAGGAATTCATATCCGGGCGGGAAAGCGGCAAGTTGCGGGGGCAGATCGGCATGGCCAAACAGGACGGCGGGAATGGCCCCGTATTGCAGGGTGGCCAGCGTGGCGCCCTTTGGACTAAGTGATATGGTCACAAGGAAGACAGCCACATTGATTGCAATGATGGCGTAGGTGACCCAAGGCGTTATCGTGGTCGGGTTGTCGTCCTTGATCGGGAGCATCGGCTCGGTACTAATCCTGTGGCACGTTTAAATAAGGTTGCGTTCTTGGCCTGAGCCGATTGGGCATAAGCACCAATAGATTATGCGACATGCACTTGTTTCTGTGCGGTCAAGCTATCACGAAGATGGGCCGCCAACTGACGATATTCACGCTTTCGGGCTGAACTGCGGCGCCAGACCATGCCGATGCGCCGAATGGGGACCGGGTTTTCAAATGGAATGATCTTTAGCGAATCCGGGCGACGGGCTTCGACTTCCAGCGACATTTCAGGCAAAAGCGTCGATCCGACACCGGCGGCAACCATTTGCACCAGAGTTGACAGGCTGTTGGCCTGAAAATCGGCGGACTTGCTCCATCCGGCTTTCTGGCAGACCTCAAGCGCCTGATCGCGCAGGCAATGGCCGTCTTCGAGCAGTAAAAGCTTTTCGTCCTTGATGTCGGCGATCTCGATATGGCGTTTTTTGGTCAGCGGGTTATCCGGGCTACACGCAAAGACAAACCGGTCTTCAAACAGATCAAATTCTTCCAGCCAGTTTTCTTCGATCGGAAGCGCGATCAGAGCCAGATCAAGTTTGCCCGCCGCCAGAAGTGATACCAGCTTGGATGTCTGGTCTTCGCGCAGGAAGGGCTGCAGTTTGGGGAAGCCTGATTTTAACTGTGACATCACATCAGGCAGAAGATACGGACCAATTGTCGGGATCACCCCGATATGGATCGGACCTGAAAGCGGTTCGGTCGCGGCCTGTGCCATGGTGGTCAGTTCATCGACTTCATGGAGGATACTTCGCGCCCGCGAAACGACATCTTCGCCCAGCGGCGTGATGAGGACCTGGCGCTTATTGCGTTCAACCAGCTGCGCCCCGAGCAGGTTTTCAAGCTCGTTAATGGCGGCCGAAAGGCTTGGCTGGGTGATGAAGCAGGCCTCGGCAGCGCGGCCAAAATGGCCACATTCCGCCAAAGCGACAAGATATTTGAGCTGCTTGATGCTGGGTTGGGCAGCCATAAATTTTTCCTATCAAGAAGCGAAGTTTTATCTATTTGTCTTAGTTAGTGCATTTCACTACAAATCGCCAGCAGTGAGTGTTCATTTCGCACTTGCTCACAAGAATTGGCGGCCTGTCGGGGGCCGCAATTGGATTTTTTAACTAGGGTTAGGAGTAACCATAATGCTTACCGTTGGTGATACGCTTCCTGAATTTAATCTGACTGGTGTTTCGGGAAAATCCCCGGATAGCTTCGCACCGGTTACCGATAAGTCCTATGACGGCAAATGGAAGATTTTGTTCTTCTGGCCGAAAGATTTCACTTTTGTTTGCCCGACCGAAATTGTTGGTTACGGCGAACTGAGCGGTGATTTCGAAGACCGTGATGCGGTTCTTCTGGGGTGCTCGACCGATACCGACTTTGTCCATGCTGCATGGCGCACCCACCACGAAGATCTGGGCGACAGCCCGTTCGTATGGCTGGCTGACGAGAAAAAAGAACTCTCGACCGCCCTTGGTGTTCTGGCCAAAGACGCCGGTGTTGCCCTGCGTGCAACCTTCATCGTTGATCCGGACAACATCATCCGTCACGTGCAGGTAAACGACCTTAACGTTGGTCGTAACCCGCAGGAAGCGCTTCGTATTCTTGATGCGCTTCAGACAGACGAGCTTTGCCCGTGCAACTGGACCCAGGGTGACGAAACCCTCTAAGTCCGGTTTAGAAGACGATTATGGGACCGGGCAGATGCCCGGTCCCGCTTTCAGCCCATCGGATATTTACTAATCCGCAAACCCGCCTGTGTCTCTGGCGGGGTGGTTTGGCTGATTTTGTTTAATGATTTTTGCTTTTAAGCATCACGGAATTCAGGGGATAAACCAATGACGTCGATCACCGAAATCAAAGACGCAATGCCAGCCTATGCCAAGGACCTGAAACTGAACCTGTCGAGCATGGCGAACAATCCGGGCATGACCGATCAACAGGTTTACGGCACCGCGCTGGCCTGTGCTTTCGCATCGCGCAACGCCAAATTGATCAAGGCAGTTGCCGCAGAAGCCAAAGCCAAGCTTTCAGAAGAAGCCCTTGAAGCCGCCAAGGGTGCGGCCGCAATCATGGGCATGAACAATATCTATTACCGGTTTGTGCATCTGGTTTCAGATGATGAATATGGTTCGATGCCTGCGCGCCTTCGGATGAACATCATCGGCAAGCCGGGCATTGATAAAGCCGATTTTGAGCTGTTTTCAATTGCGGTTTCGGCGATCAATGGTTGTGGCATGTGCATCGATAGCCATGACAAGGTGCTTAAAGGTGCTGGTATCAAAAAAGAAACCATCCAGAATGCGATCCGTATTGCGTCTGTGATCCATGCGGTCGCGGTTGTCATTGACGCCGAAGACGCATTGGCCGACTAAGCCAGCAGAATTTCCGGGTTACGGCCCGAACGGAAAAGCCCCGGTTGCATGATGCAGTCGGGGCTTTGTTTGTTTTGATGGTGTTGGCGCATGACCCTAGGCTGTGACAGGTGCTTTGATGCCAAGGTGTTGTAGACTGGCGGTGATCACGTGATCGGGTTGATCAAAATGCGGGATGTGGCCGCATTCCTTGATCAGCATTTTGGTCACCGGGCCGCTGACATGTTTGCAGATGGTATCGACCTGATCGTCACTGCCAAAGGGGTCATCATCGCCCTGTATCACCAAAAGCGGGCAGGTGATGTTGGGCAGTTCGTCAACCATGTTCCAGTCGCGAAATTCCGGCTGGCACCATGTATCGACCCATGACTTGAACACCATGTCGGTCTGGAAAAAATGATGGCGTTCGAGTTTGGCTTTCCAGTCGGTCGTGGCATAGATCGAGGCCGCATCGTTGATCCCGGCAATGGTGACGTCTTCAACGAACACATGGGCGGCTTCGGATATGACAGCGCTAACATTGTCGGGAAAGCGGGCGGCATATTTAAGGGCAATGGTGGCCCCGTCGCTGTGCCCAAACAGGATCGGGCGGGTGAGACCAAGTTCGTTGATCAATCGATGCAGATAGACATCACTTTCGACATTGTGAAAATCAATCGGGCGCGGGACATCGCCGTCCCCATGTGGATCAGACCGTCCATGGCCGCGCCGTTCATAAATGATCACCGGATGTTTGGTGGCGGTGGCAAGCTTTGCCGGGAAATCGCGCCACATGCGAATGGTGCCCAGAGCCTCGTGCAGGAAAATGATGGTGGGGGCATCTTCCATCACATCCATAGGAATGATCCGTTGGCAGGACAGGCTGACCCCGTCGACGGTGACATAGAAATTCTCGTTTAACATGGTGTGTCCGATTTATCGGTAATTTGGTGCGTAATTGTTGAATTGGATAATGGACAAAAAAACAGGGCCCGGCAAGTGCCGGACCCTGTGAAATGTTTTTCAGCGAGGAAATGCTGAACCCGTGCGCCTTATTTCAAAGCAGCACAAGCACGCTTGATCCGTGCACAGGCTTCGGTCAGGGCCGCATCCGAGGTCGCATAGGAAATGCGAAAATACGGGGCCAGACCAAATGCTGAACCCGGAACCGCGGCAACACCTTCGGCCTCAAGCAGGTAGGTTATGAAATCGGTGTCGGTTTCGATCTTGGTGCCGTCCGGGGTGGTTTTTCCGATTACGCCCGCACAGGACGGATAAACGTAAAACGCACCTTCGGGTTTTTTGCACGACAGGCCTTCGCATTCGTTCAGGGCTGCGACAACCAGATCACGACGGCCTTTGAAAACTTCTGCGCGTTCGGCAAGGAAATCCTGCGGACCGTTCAGGGCTTCGACCGAAGCCGCCTGACTGATCGACGATGTATGCGTGCTGCTTTGGGACTGAACCTTGTTGATCGCTTTGATCAGCTCAACCGGACCTGCCGCATAACCAAGACGCCAACCGGTCATGGCATAGGATTTCGACACACCGTTACAGGTCAACGTGCGGGCTTTGAGCTTTGGCTCAACCTGCGCGATGGTGGTGAATTCGAACCCGTCATAGACGAGGTGCTCATACATGTCGTCAGACATGATGTAGACGTTTTCGTGTTTGAGCAAAACGTCCGCAATCGCGCGCAACTCATCGCGCGAATAGGCCGCACCGGTCGGGTTGGACGGGGAGTTCAGAACCACCCATTTGGTTTTTGGCGTGATGGCGGCTTCAAGTTCGGCGGCGGTGATTTTAAAATCGTTTTCTTCCTGACATTCAACAATGACAGGGGTGCCTTCGGCCATCAGCGCCATATCCGGGTAGGAAACCCAATACGGTGCCGGGATGACAACTTCGTCGCCCGCGTTCAGCGTTGCAAAGAACGCATTGAACAGGGTTTGCTTGCCACCACAACCGACGGTGATTTCGTCGATGGTGTATTCCAGATCGTTTTCACGTTTGAACTTTTCGACAATTGCCTTGCGCAGCTCGGGTGTGCCGGCGACCGGAGTGTATTTGGTCTTGCCTGCATCGATGGCGGCTTTGGCAGCGGCTTTGATGTTGTCGGGGGTATCGAAATCCGGCTCACCTGCGCCAAGACCGATCACATCAACGCCAGCGGCTTTGAGCTCGGCGGCTTTGGTGGTGACGGCAATGGTGGGAGAAGGTTTGATACGGCTCAAACGGTCGGCAATAAACGCCATTGGTCTGTTTCCCTGGAATGAAAAAGAAGTGAAAAGAATCGCGTTCTTTCGGATCGGACCCTACGCCTGCCTTAATTTCAATTCAAGGCTCATTCGGCGCTTCTGCGGGTTCTTTGGGACGTTTTCCTACATCAATCATTCAGTTTCGCGATGATCTGGCTTGTTAAACGCCGTCAGATGTTACCTGTTCCGTAAAAATTTTTATCACCGTCAGCTATGAGAATCTTTTACCAGCGCGTTGTTGGTCACGTGTGCGAAAATCTTTCGCGTTTTATCTAGATGTGGAAATTCCCGACCTGCGTCAATTAAGACGACGGCCATTGCTAGAGGCGTAAAGACATTCTGACATCATCATCAAAAATATGTTTGGAGAGCTCGGTTGTTCTCTGCCGGATTTCGTCTGCCACTTCATCGACGATTTCTGTTCGATTTCTCCCCGCGGGATAGAGAAATCCATATTTTAAAGTACCACCAGGTTCGAAGGGGCGGATAACCAAATCCTCTACGCCGCTTGAGAGTGCGACGAAAGGATCCGCAAGACAGCAACCGAGATTGAGCCCCGCCATTTGACAGGCGATGACCCCGTTGCGGGCTTCAATACGCACATTGAGACGCTTTCCAGTTCTTTTGACAAGCGATTGAAGATGCTGTCCAAGGAGTGAGCGGGCATGAGTCGCGATGATTTGATGATTGGAAAAGTCATCAAAGGTGACAATTTTTTTAACGGCCAGAGGGTGTGAAGGGTTCATAACCGCGACCATCGGTAATTCTAAAAAGGGTTCGATATTAAAAATACCCTCTTTAATTGGCAGTGGCGCGATGCCGAGATCAAAGGTTTCTTCTGTCACCCAGACATCAATATCGAGGCGCACGCGTGAGTCGATTTGCGCAGTCATATCGGGGCGGCGCATCATCACCTGAGCAAGCGTTTGATTGATGACTGCGTGAGAAATGAACGGCGCAGCGAGGATGCGAATGTGTTCAGTTTTGCCCCGCCGAATTTGATCTGCGCGCAAGTTCAGATCGTCGTGGCAAAGCATAAGCCTTTCTACTTCTTGGTAAAATTCTTTCCCTTCTTTGGTGAGCCGCAACCGTCTACCGCGTCGCGACAGCACGGGAAAACCAACCTCATCCTCAAGCGCAGACAGCAGACGGCTTACCTGAGGGGCTGTTCGGAAAAGACGATCTGCGGCACCACTAACAGAATTGGTTTCGACAAATGCGTGCAGAGCCTCCAAGCATTTTTGATTAATCGGCATGAGCGTCTCCCCGTCTGTTGAATCATCTAATAGTTTCGTAAAACGTAATTAAAGTGAAGAATTATTCACTTTACGCAAGTAATTTTATTCGCTTCTGTAATTGTTAGAATAACAAACACGGACGAATTTTGATGACCTCCTTCCCTGACTTACAAAGCCGTATCGCTGCCTATGAGGCAAAGCGTCCTGTGCCCTATACATTGCCGGAGGTGCCCACTTCGAGCTATGTGACGATGCGCGATGGATGCCGACTAGCTGTAGATGTCTATCTGCCGCAAGGCGCAGATCGGGAGGCACAATTTCCCACATTGATGTTCTTTACGCCGTATTTTCGCCGCTTCAAGCTAAAGCCCGGTTCCAAAGCGGTTCCTAACCCCAATACTGGCAAATTCAGCGATTATTTCGTCCCACGCGGATATGCCGTTGTCGTAATCGACGTGCGCGGTACAGGAGCCAGCTTTGGAACAAGGGACGGGTTCCGTTCGCCGTCCGAGCGTCTGGATAGCGCAGAGATTGCCGATTGGGTCGTCGACCAGAAATGGTCCAATGGCGTGGTCGGTGCGACCGGGATTTCGTATCTCGGGGCTGCTTCCGACTTTCTTGCATCCACCGGCCATTCGGCAGTGAAGGCTATTGCGCCATTGTTTTCTGTCTGGGACACGTATTCGGATAACTATTTCCCTGGCGGTATGCAGTGCGCCTCTTTGACCCAGATTTACGATAACCTGATGAAAGGGCTCGATCTGGATCAGCGCGCCTATCTCAAGGATTATAAATACTATGCCAGCCCGGACTATCTTGGTCCGCAGCCCGTAGATGAAGATCCGTCCGGCGCGCTGGTCGTTGCTGCGGTGGCGGAGCATCAGGCCAATTTCCGTCAGACGGACTTTATGGCTGATTTCAACTATCGCGAGGAAGGACTTCCTTATGATCCTGACTATTCCAGTGCCACGATTAGTCCGTATGCATATTGCGATGGTGTAAAAGAGGATGTGGCAATTCTGTCCATGTCTGGCTGGATGGATGGTGCAGGCTATGCCAATGGCGCGATTTCACGCTTCTTAACGCTTGATAAAAACCCGCATCACCTGGTGCTTGGCCCTTGGGATCATGGGGCGCGAATTGATGTTTCGCCTTGGCGTGCGTCGCAAGACCCGACTTTTTCGATGCTTGGCACTGTTTTGCGGTTTTTTGATACTTATCTGATGGACCAGGATACCGGAATGCGCGCGGAGCCGCCCGTGGCCTATTTCAAAATGCACGAAGAGGTTTGGGCCGAGGCGCAAACCTGGCCGCCAAAACCGGCCCAGCTTGTTTTGCACCCTGATCAGGAGGGGGCGCTTGGTACCGAGAAATCAGAGGGCACATCAAGCTATCAATGTGTTCCCGACACCGGTACCGGTTTTGAAACGCGGTATGAGCGGATCGCTGGAATGGACTCGCGAGATTACTACTGTGATTGGCAGGGCCGTACCGATCTTATGCTTTCTTTTGACAGCGCGCCGATGGGCGAAGATACGACGCTGTCAGGGCATGCCTTACTTGATATGACAGCGCGTTTCGATGCGCCGGATGCCGGCCTTTTCATCTATCTGACAGAAGTTGAAGCCGATGGAACGGAGCGGTATATCACCGAAGGTATTCTGCGCGCACTTTTCCGTGAGGAAGGATCCGCACCGGACAATATCCGCATTAATTGGCCGTTTCGCAACTATCGCCGCGAAAGTGCACGTCCCTTGCCTCTGAACGAAGCCCAGCGCATTCGTATTCCTCTTTTGCCGACCGCGTGGACACTTGCGAAAGGCAGTAAACTGCGCCTTTCGATCACGGGTGCTGACAAGGATCACTTTAAAAAAATACCCCACGGCAAAATGCCGAACATCAAGCTTGAGTTGTCAGAAACTCGGCTCGTGTTGCCGATCGAATAGGAAGTTTCCAAGATATGAATGCGACGACGAAGGGGATCGAAAAGATGCTCGGCGAGATGCGGGATGTGACAGATATCATCGCCGCAACCGCCTTGCGGTATCACCATGACGGTGCAGAGAGGATTTATTCCTCTCACCCTGACCGGTTCCCGGATGCCGGTTTCAAGAGATTTGAGGATGCGCCGACGATGGCACGTGTGCGTGACTCGAATGCACCGGTGTTAACCAATGGGTCCGAGGCGCTTCGCGTAGGTTTTCCAGATTGGCAGACAATTCTTGATGGAGGATGTGATGCCATTGTCAATATCCCGGTGCGCGCGCCGTCTGGCGAAGTGCTGGGACAGCTCAATCTGATGTCGCGGGTCGAGCGGTTCCCAGCGGAATGCCTATTCCGGTTGCAAGTGATCGCGGATCAAAATGCCTCATGTTTTGCGGGCCAGACTTCAAAGGAGATACTCTGATGCGGTTGACGCGCCTGACCTACCGAGGCGTTATTTTTCTCGCCTATCTGGTGATGTTGCTTCCGGTGGTGTTGCTGATTGTGACGTCCTTTTTCAATGACGCGATCATCACTTTTCCGCCGTCTGGTCTGTCACTTGACTGGTATGCGAATGCGGTTCAGCGCGAAGAATTCCTGACCGGTTTCATCGTCAGCTTTAAGGTGGCTGGGCTCGCGACAGTGATCGGTGTGCCGCTAGGGATAGCAGCAGCATTGGCGCTTACACGCAGCTCCATCCCCGGAAAACAGGCAATTACGACCTTTCTTTTAGGGCCAATTATCGTGCCGGGGATTGTCGCAGGCACAGCTCTTTATCTTACTTTCCTTTTTGCTCAAAACCAGTTGGACATGGATATCGTAGGCACATTGCCGGGCTTGGTTGCCGCTCACATTTTATTGACCATTCCGTGGACGGTTCGGGTTGCGACCGCAGGCTTGCAAGGGCTGGACCAAAGTGTTGAAGAGGCAGCGGCCAATCTTGGTGCACGTCCCTGGACCGTTTTCATCCGGGTTACCCTGCCGATGATGCGTCCGGCGATTGTTGCGGCCTCAATGTTTTCGTTCATCCAGAGTTTTGAGAACCTCGAACTGACCCTGCTTCTGGTCGGTCCGGGGATGAGCACTCTACCGATCGCCATGCTCAACTACCTTGAGTTCCAGATCGACCCTACGCTTGCTGCTGTGGCGACTATTCAGATCGTAGTCATCGCCGCGATGATGTTGATCACGGACCGTTACGTAAAACTCTCCCGCATCGTCTGACCTTGGAGACTGGACTTATGAAATCTCTAGAACTTGTAAATGTCGGCAAGAAATATGGCGAAGCGGTTGCTGTAACCGATATGAGCATGCACATCCTGACAGGTGAGCTGGTGTCGCTGCTTGGCCCATCGGGATGCGGCAAGACAACGACCTTGCGCATGGTTGCGGGATTTGTTGAGCCGACCTCCGGCACCATCCGGATCAATGGTCGTGATGTTACAAAACTTGCACCCTATGAGCGCAACACCGCACTGGTTTTCCAATCCTACGCGCTTTTCCCACACATGACTGTTGCGCAAAACGTTGGTTTTGGCCTGGAAATGCGAAAAGTTGGCAAGGCCGATCGCGAAGAGAAAAGCATCGAGGCGCTGAAGCGTGTAAGGCTTGATCACTTGGCAGATCGCTACCCGCGACAACTTTCAGGCGGCCAACAACAACGTGCGGCTTTGGCGCGCGGGCTTGTTTTGAACCCTGATATCTTTCTGCTTGATGAACCGCTTTCGAACCTTGATGCCAAGTTGCGCGGCGAAGTCCGAAGCGAAATTCGCGGGCTGCAGCAGTCTTTAGAACTCACCACCCTGATGGTTACGCACGACCAAGAAGAAGCGCTGACCATGTCCGACAAACTGGTGTTGATGGAAGCAGGTAGCGTGCGACAGTCGGGCACGGCGCAAGATCTTTACGAGCAGCCAGCCGACGCCTTTGTCGCAGATTTTGTTGGGCGTTCGAATGTTATATCGGGCCGTGTTGAGGACGGACAGTTCCGAACCGAAGATGGAACTTTGATGCCGACAATCTTGGGGCCGGGTGCGCCGGGCATAGACGCGCGGTATTACACTGTGCGGCCCGAAAAAATTACCTTGTCGCGCGACGGCAATGGTGTCCAAGGGACCCTCCGCGAGCGTCTTTATCTCGGCGCACATACCGAATACACGGTCATGGTCGGCAATACCGCTATCTCCGTTGTTACAGCAACTCCGGGGCCAGACGATATTCGATCTGGCCTGCGTGTCGGCGATCCCGTGCGGCTTACGTGGGATGCCGCATCTGCAAGGCTTCTCAACAACTAACAATAAAAAAATATCAAAGTATCAAACACACATATCAGGAGAGACTTATGCCTAATTTAACCCGTCGTTCTTTTCTTGCCGCGGCGACAGCAATGTCTGCAGCCTCAATCTTTTCCAAGAACCTCTTGGCGCAAACGAACGATGTTGTTGTCGGCACCTGGGGTGGCACCTTTGGTGATTTGCTCAAGGTAAATGTGGACGAGGCTTTTATGCAGCCGGCCGGCTACAACATTCTTCAGGAAATCTCCGGCCCTGTGCCGCGCCGCACCAAACTTATTTCCGAACGCATGCAACGTCGTGGCAGCATGGATGCCGCACTGTTGGCCGATTTTGACATGTATGCTGCGGCTAAGGTTGGCGCCGTTGAAGAGCTCAATGCTTCGAACGTTGCCAATTACGACAACATTCTTCCTTTCTTGAAAAAAGCGCATTCGGTGCCCCTGATTTACTCCGCACATGCGATTGTGTATCGCAAGGATTTGATCACGACCCCGCCTGCGTCCATCGCTGAACTTTGGAACCCGAAATACAAAGGCAAGATCGGGCTGAGCGATTTTCTCTATACCTCCAATATGGCGTATGCTGCGATTCACAATGGCGGCACGCTGTCCGATTTTGAAGGCAGTGACAAAGGTGTTGCCGCTTGGCGAGACCTAGATGCGAAGCTTTTGCCCTCGACAGAGGCGGTTGGTCAGGCCCTTGCATCTGGTGACATTTGGATGACGATCATTTCCGCTGCGCGCGGTTACAGCTGGTCTAAATCCGGGATTGATCTGGGATGGGTTGTACCGGAAGAAGGTGCGTTCCCCGCCGTTTATGAAGCTGCCGTTCCAAAAAATGCGCGCAACTCTGAGGGTGGAATGGCCTATATGAATACGCTTCTTGAACCCGCGGTTCAAAAAGCCTTTGCCGAAAAGATGGGCTATTTGCCGACAGTTAAAAACGGCGAGATCAGTCTTGAACTTGAAGAAAAGATTGGCTTCTCCGACGCGGAACAAAATCGTCTGTGGCAACCGGATTTCGACTTCATTCTGGAAAATCAGGCCAACCTTCTCGATACCTGGAACCGCGTACTCAAAGGCTAACAAAATGGCGAAACTTGTTCTTCCGGCAGGCCTTCTTGTCCTTCTTCTCTTGGGGGTGCCCATGCTGTTGATGTTGCGGTATTCGTTTAACGAATATGATCCACTTTACATCATGCAGCAGGCGTTCACATTTGAGAATTACGCCAAAGCTGTCGTCGATCCGTACTATCAAAAAATCCTGATGACGACGATCACGGTGGCCCTGACATGTACGGTGCTGACGACGCTTCTTGCCTATGGTCCAGCCTATTGGCTGGCGCGCATGGAAAGCCGATGGAAGAGCAAGCTGACTATTTTGACAATGTTTCCTCTTCTCGTGGGGGGCGTGGTTCGTTCTGCAGGGTATCTTGCGCTTTTAAGCACGACGGGACTTGTGAATGCCACGCTTTTGGGGCTGGGTATTATTTCCGAGCCCCTAACATTGCTCTATACGCCGGGGGCTGTGATCTTTGCGACAGTTGGGATTGTGTTACCCTACATGATCCTAACTCTTGCTTCGGTTATTGAGAGTATTCCCCGCCAGGTCGAGGATGCTGCCGCTAATCTTGGCGCGCGTCCTGCGACGACGTTTTTTCGGGTGCTTGTACCGCTCTCATTGCCGGGTGTTTTGGCTGGAGCGTCCTTGGTGTTCATCCTGTGCATGAATGCCTATGCAACACCTTTGTTGCTTGGGGGGCCGCAATTCCAAATGATGGCACCTGCCGTCTATGAGCAATTTGCAAAGGCTTCGAATTGGCCTTTTGGTGCCGCACTGGCCTTTATCTTGCTCATCGTCACGGTAATTCTGACGACGCTTGGTAGTTCGGTCATCGCAAAACGATATAAAGCGGGCTGATTGCCCGATGTTTCCGAAAGTGGCGTTGTGCCACTTTCGGCTTTCCCGACTTTCCCCAACGCACTGATATCGGGCAATTTATATGGGTGACGTTTTGCGAAAGATATTGCGTTCGAACGTGCAGTCTAACGTGCATACTTGCGCCAGCTTGAGGCGTTTTGGTGAGGCTGCTACTGACACGTCCTGACAGGAACTGTCAGGGGCGGGGCTTGCGTATGGGCTTATTCACCCTATAACTAGGGAAGGATAAAACAGGGGCCTGCCCGATGAATGCGCTACCGGAATTTTTGACAAAACGCCGCCCGCCGGTCGAAGGATCGCGGGAATTCAAGCTGGTGACCGAATATCAGCCAGCAGGCGATCAGCCCACCGCGATTGCCGAGCTTATGGACGGCATCAATGATGATGAGCGTGATCAGGTTCTGCTGGGTGTGACCGGGTCGGGCAAGACCTTTACCATGGCCAACATCATTTCACAGACCCAGCGTCCGGCATTGGTTCTGGCCCCCAACAAGACACTCGCCGCCCAGCTTTATGCCGAAATGAAGTATTTTTTCCCTGAAAATGCGGTCGAGTATTTCGTATCTTATTACGACTATTATCAGCCAGAAGCCTATTTGCCGCGCAGTGATACCTATATCGAAAAAGACTCGTCGATCAACGAACAGATTGACCGGATGCGTCACGCGGCAACCCGTGCGATTTTAGAGCGCAACGACTGTATTATCGTTGCATCGGTGTCGTGCATTTACGGTATCGGGGCGGTTGAAACCTATCTTGAAATGACCCAGCGCATTTCGGTGGGCGATGAAATTGACCGTAACGACATCATGAAACGTCTGGTCGAATTGCAATATACCCGCAATGACGCCGCATTTTCGCGAGGTACCTTCCGGGTGCGCGGCGATGTTTTGGAAATTTTCCCGGCCCATTCGGAAGACCGCGCATGGCGGGTGTCGATGTTTGGGGACGAGATCGAGGAGCTTGCGGAGTTCGATCCGCTGACCGGGCATAAATTTGCAAGCATGGATTCGGTCACGGTCTATGCGAATTCGCACCACGTCACCCCGCGCCCGACCTTGATGCAGGCCATGACGGGTATCAAGCAGGAGCTGAAAGACCGCCTTGCCCAGTTCCAGAACGAGGGAAAGCTTCTGGCAGCTGAGCGGATCGAGCAACGCACGACGTTTGATCTTGAGATGATGGAAACGGTTGGCCATTGCAAAGGGATCGAAAACTATTCGCGCTGGTTATCGGGGCGTAATCCCGGTGATCCGCCGCCGACCCTGTTTGAGTATTTGCCCGAAAACGCCTTGCTGTTTGTCGATGAAAGCCACGTTGCCGTGCCCCAAATCGGCGGCATGTTCAAGGGTGACTTTAACCGCAAATTCACGCTGGCCGAACATGGGTTCCGTCTGCCAAGCTGTGTTGATAACCGGCCGCTAAAATTCGAAGAATGGGAAGCGATGCGCCCGCAAAGCGTGTTTGTTTCGGCAACACCGGGCAAATGGGAAATGGAACGTACGGGCGGCGTGTTTACCGAACAGGTGATCCGACCAACCGGGTTGATTGATCCGGTGTGTATTATCCGTCCGGTCGAAACGCAGGTTGATGACTTGCTGGGGGAGGCCAAGGAATGTGCCGCCAAAGGCCAGCGCGTTCTGGTCACGACCCTGACCAAACGCATGGCCGAGGATTTGACCGAGTATCTGCATGAACATGGCATCCGGGTGCGGTATCTGCATTCCGATATTGATACGCTGGAGCGGATCGAGATCATCCGCGATTTGCGTCTTGGCGTGTTTGATGTGCTGGTCGGGATTAACTTGCTGCGGGAAGGGTTGGACATTCCCGAATGTGCGCTGGTGGCGATTCTGGATGCGGACAAGGAAGGATTCCTGCGGTCGAAAACATCACTGGTGCAGACCATTGGACGTGCGGCGCGTAACGTTGACGGGCGTGTGTTGCTTTATGCTGATAAGATGACCGACAGCCTTGAATACGCGATTGATGAAACCAACCGTCGGCGTGAAAAGCAGGTTGCCTATAACGAGGCACATGGCATTACGCCCGAAAGTGTGCGGTCGCGGATCAATGATGTCATCGAAAGTGTCGCCGAACAGGATTACGTCACGGTCGATACGGGTGTATCTGGCGATACGTTGATTGGTCATAACCTGCGCGCCCATATCGAGGATCTTGAAAAACGGATGCGTGATGCCGCCGGGAACCTTGAGTTTGAGGAAGCCGCCCGTCTGCGTGACGAGATCAAGCGACTTGAAGATCAGGAACTTGGTCTGGCCGAAGCAGGGCCAATGGCGCGCACCATTGGTACTATCGGACCCGGTTCGAAATCAGCCAATAAATCAAAATACAAGGGGCGCCGCCGCAAGGGGCCTTAAGGCATGAATTGATCTTGTGATCTTTGGCTGCCGAGGTTTGGGGCGGTGTTCCGAACTCTAAAATGTGTCGAATTTGCCATAAAGTTAGGTTTGACTAACTTTGGAAGCCGCGTCATAAATAGTGACCTTATAGACCGTAAGGGTATTTCACAGTCAGGCCGTTTTCAGATGTCCGAAGCCAAGCAAGCCCCCGCACGTGATGCGGGATGGCGCAGTGATGCATCCGATCCATCCTTGATGGAGGTGTTTCGATCCATTGCCGTGTCCAACCAGTCGGGAAAATTCCGTAAGTTTCTGGCCTTTGCCGGGCCGGGGTATCTGGTTGCGGTCGGCTATATGGATCCGGGAAACTGGGCGACATCACTGGCCGGAGGGTCACAGTTTGGTTATGCGTTGCTGTTTGTCGCCCTGTTATCCAACGTCATGGCGATTGTTTTGCAATCACTATGCGCGCGGCTGGCCATTGGATCTGGGCGCGATCTTGCGCAGGCGTGCCGGGATGCGTTTCCGAACTGGGTGTCATGGCCGCTTTGGGTTTTGGCGGAACTGGCCATCTGTGCGACCGATCTGGCCGAAGTCATCGGGACGGCGATTGCGCTTAATCTGTTGTTTTCGATCCCGCTTGAATTGGGGGTTTTGATCACAGCAGCCGATGTTCTTTTGATCCTGTGGTTGCAGGGGCGCGGGTTTCGCTGGGTCGAAGGATTCATCATCTCATTACTGGCGGTGATATCGGTCTGTTTTGGCGTTCAGATTGCGATGGCCAATCCCGATTGGCATGGCGTGATTGTCGGTTTTGCCCCGACAGTCGATCTGATTGGCAATCAGAATATGCTGTATCTGGCACTTGGCATTATTGGTGCGACGGTGATGCCCCATAACCTGTATCTGCATTCAGGCATTGTGCAGACGCGGGCCTATGAGCACACCCCCGAGGGCAAGCGCGAGGCGCTTAAATATGCCACGCTTGATTCCACCATTGCCCTGTCATTTGCGCTTCTGATCAATGCATCGATCCTGATATTGGCGGCCGCCACGTTCCATGTCGCGGGACGCACGAATGTTGATGATATCGGGATTGCCCATGAGTTGCTGGCACCACTTTTGGGGGCATCGGTTGCCCCGGCATTGTTTGCCATTGCACTTCTATGTTGCGGGCTAAGTTCGACGGTGACCGCGACCATGGCCGGTCAGATCGTGATGGAAGGGTTCATCAACATCCGGCTGCCCAATTGGATGCGGCGTTTGGTGACCCGCCTGATTGCGATTGTGCCAGCAATTGCTGTGACGGTGATTTACGGCGAAGGGCAAACCGCAAAGCTTTTGATCCTGTCGCAGGTGGTTTTGAGTTTCCAACTGCCGTTTGCCGTCGTGCCGCTTGTGATGTTTACCGCGTCGCGTGAAAAGATGGGCGATTTGCGGGCCCCGATGTGGCTGACGATTGCCGCATCGCTGATTGCGGCGATCATTATCGCGCTTAACATTAAGCTGCTTTATGACATCACGTTTAATGGTGTGATGATCTGATCGGCGGGGCATCGTTTGACATACAAAGAAGGGCTGCCGTGTGGCAGCCCTTCTTCGTTGGGACGTCGTGGGTCGGGGAGGGATTACATAAACAGTTTTTCGTCTTCCATGCCCTTGTACATATCAGCCACATAATCGCCGTAGCCGTTGTAAATCTGGGTCGGGACGGTTTCGCCGTTATTGAGCAGGCGTTCCTGTGCCTGACTCCAGCGTGGATGGGGGACTTTGGGGTTCACATTGGCCCAGAAGCCGTATTCATCCTTGTTGAGTTCTTCCCAGAAACTGACCGGGCGTTTGTCGGTAAAGGTGATGCGGACAATCGACTTGATGTTTTTGAACCCGTATTTCCACGGGGTGACCAAACGCAGCGGTGCGCCGTTTTGCTTGGGCATTTCTTCGCCGTAGATGCCTGTGGCAATCATGGTCAGCTCGTTGGTGGCCTCTGCCATCGACAGGCCTTCGACGTAAGGCCATGGATACCAGAACTGGCGCAGGCCCGGCATGGTTTCCTTCTGACTGGCGGTTTCCATTTCGACATATTTTGCGCCTGACAATGGCTTGGCAAAATCGACCAGTGCCTTCATCGGAAAGCCTGACCACGGGACGGTCATGGCCCATGCTTCGACACAGCGGAAACGATATACCCGTTCTTCAAGCGGCATTTTGCGCACCAGGTCTTCGAAATCGATTTCAATCGGCTTTTCGACCATCCCGTCGATCTTGACCGTCCATGGACGCAACTTAAGCGCCTGTGCGGCTGATGAGATGGATTTGTGCGACCCGAATTCATAGAAATTGTTATAGGTCAGCGCCTTGGCCTTTTCGGTCATTTCGCGATCAACGGTATAGGCCGGATTGCGGGTCACCGGATAAAGGTCGGCGGTGGGGCTTGTCCCTTGGGCTAGGGCACTGCCAAGCGGCATGGCTGCGGCGGAAGCACCGATTGAACCAGCAGCAATCCCTTTTAGAAACTGCCGGCGGTTTTTGTAAACCGCTTCGGGGGTGGCTTCACGTTCCGGGATTTCCCAGCCTTTTTTGCGGCGTATCAGCATTGCTTCCTCCAAAATCGCACTAAACATAATGTCCGCGCAAAATGACATTCGGGCAAGTCACGCCTCGGTGAACAGCCAGTGAGACGTGTTTGATTTCAGTTTGTTGGTCCTTGTTGGTACGGCGACAAACCGCGAATTGATCAATTTTTCCATCAAATGATCGTGCGAAGTGATCGACAGATAGGTATTGTGATCGAAATTAGATCAAATCAAGGTGGCGATACGTGTTTGAGTTTAAAGATATCGAAATATTGCAAGACATCGTCAAGGCCGGTGGATTTCGCGCAGCAGCGCAGAAATACAACCTGTCGCAATCGGCGATTTCAGCCCGCGTCTCCGCGCTTGAAAAGAAACTGGGCATGATGCTGTTTGACCGCAGCAACCGGCAGGTGCGCCTGACTGCAGCAGGGTTACGGTTTATCGAGGAAGCGCAGCGTTTATCGCGGGCACGTGATCGCATCTGGCAGGAGCTGACACATCCCGGCGAGCTTAGCGGGACGGTCAGGATCGGGGTGGCGGAAACCATCGTGCATACGTTACTGACCGATATGCTTAACACGTTAAAGGATGACTTTCCCAAGGTCCGGTTTGAATTATCGGTTGATACATCCGGGCAGCTTAGCAAGGCGCTGAGTGACGATGACATGGATGTCGCGATCATGTTGCGCGAATCCGTGCCGCAAGGGGCCGTTGCCGCGCCGCTTAAGCCAGTTGAGCTTGGCTGGTACTGTGCCGAAGATCTGGAATTGGGCGACGCCCCCTTGACGTTACGCGATCTGGCCGAGCACGCAATTGTGACTTTTCCCAAAGGAACGCCGCCGTTTCGCGAAGTCGAAAGTATCTTTGCCGCCCCCGATATTTCACAACCGGCCCTGCATGGTTCGGCATCGCTTTCGACGGTCAAACATTTGGTGGCGGGGGGCTTTGGAATTGGGGTTTTACCAACACTTATGGTCAAGAATTCCGAGTGGGCCGACCATATCAAACCGATCCCTGTTTTGCCTGAAGCATCGCTGACAGCATTGCATTTTGTCATCACTTATTACGCCGAACGGAACGGTGAAATTGGCGCGGCTATTCAGGAGGCAGCGCGATTGTCAGATCAAATTGATCGCTAAAAACGATCATAAACCATTTAAAATGATTACTTGACAAGATCGGTTCCATTTCTCAATCTTTCGTCAGAGGCAGAGAATGGGACTGAAAATGACCGCACCAAAAAGCGCCACCCGTTCCGTTGACACCAATTCGGATGATATTTCGCTGATCACGCCATTGGCGTTGCGCACATCAATCCGACGTGGCGAGCACACAGGAACGACGACCGGTTTCTCATCAGGGTACCTTCAGGGGAACCTTGCGATTTTACCGGCGGACTATGCCGACGAGTTTTTGCAGTTCTGTTCAAAGAACCCCAAATCATGCCCGTTGATCGGCATGTCCGAACCGGGATCGCCCCACATCCCGGAACTGGGCATTGATCTTGATATCCGAACCGATCTTGCGGGTTATCGCGTTTTCCGTGGTAGTGCCGAATACACCAGCGTCACGGACGTCTCCGATGTCTGGCGTGATGATCTGGTGACATTCGTTCTGGGATGTTCATTTTCATTCGAAGCGGCCATTACGCGCGGCGGTGTGCGGTTACGCCACATGGATGCGAACCGTAATGTGCCGATGTATGTGACAAATATCGCAACCACCCCGGCCGGGCGTTTTCACGGTCCCTTGGTGGTTTCGATGCGATCTTTTGCGCCCGGTGATGCGATCCGGGCGATCCTGTATTCCGACAGATATCGTCTGGCCCACGGCGCACCGGTTCATATCGGTGATCCATCGCAGATCGGTATTGCGGATATTATGAAACCGGATTTTGGCGATGAACCCGTCATCAACGAGGGGGACATCCCGGTTTTCTGGGCGTGCGGAGTCACACCACAAATGGCAATTCGCAACGTGTTGCCGGATTTTGCCATCACGCACGAACCGGGCTTGATGCTTGTAACCGACGTTCTTGCAGAAGCCGCGGAATTTTCCCTTCAGACGAAGCCTGAAGTATATCAATCATAAACGACTTATCAGAGAGGACATTCTTATGAAAAAGATGGTTTCTTCGCTTTTGGCGGTATCCGCACTTGGTGCAGGTTTTGTTGCTACACCTGCAGTTGCCGAAGAACTTTCGGTTGTCGGCAGCTGGAGCAGCCTGCCGCTTTACAAACAGTATGAAAACACCTTCTGGACCGAAACGCTTCCGGCAGATTCAAACGGTGACATCACCGTTCAGATGACCACCCATGATCAGATGGGCATTGGCGGTGGTGACGTGTTTCGTTTGCTGAGCGACGGTGTTTTTGACGTTGCCATGACGGTTGGTGATTACGCGGTCGGTGATGCGCCAGAACTTGAAGGCCTTGATGTGCCGCTGGTGGCAAATACCGCCGCCGAAGCAAAGGCCATGGTCGAAGCCGCCCGCCCGATGGTTGATGACATCTTTGAAACCCGTTTCAATTCCAAGGTTCTTGCCATTGCACCTTATCCGCCGCAGGTGGTTTTCTGTGCGGGTGAAGTGACTTCAATCACCGATCTTAAAGGCAAAAAAGTCCGTGGTTCGGGCCGTATGACCACCAAGTTCCTTGAAGCATTGGGTGCGAACGGAGTGAATGTGGCGTTTTCGGAAGTCCCGGGTGCGCTTGAACGTGGTGTGATCGATTGCGCTGTCACCGGTGCTGGTTCCGGGTACAGTGCAGGTTGGTGGGAAGTGTCCGACCATCTGATGACCATTCCGCTGGGCGGCTGGGATCCGGTTGTTACCGCGATGAACCTTGATAAGTGGAATTCATTGTCGGCGGAAACCCAGAAATTCATCACTGATGAAATCACGACCAAATTCGAAGCCCCGGCTTGGGCATCGGCGGCTGATGCGTTGAAAAACGATGTAGCGTGTCTGACCGGTAATGGTACCTGCCCGGCGGGTGATCCGGCGAATATGACGCTGGTTGATGTATCTGATGCCGATGTTGCACAGGCAAAATCCATCCTGACCGAGACGGTCCTGCCGGAATGGGCAGAACGTGCAGGTGATGACTGGGTTGCGCGCTGGAACGATAGCGTTGGCAAAACGGTCGGTGTTACCGTACCGCTGAACTAAGTTTCAGCAATAGGCGGAGAGGCCGGAACAGTGACCAATACATTGATTGCGGCCATCCGCCGCACAAACCGCATTATCGCGTTGCTCGTCGGACTTGTTCTGGCGGGCACCGTGATCCTGATTATTGCAGAAATCGTGCTGCGCGAAGTCGGCATATCGCTTGGCGGTGCCGAAGAAATATCAGGATATGTTATGGCAGGCGTTGCCAGTTGGGGGATGTCATATGCCCTGACCGAGCTTGCCCATGTCCGCATTGATTTGATCCGGTTGCGTTTGCAGACACGCGGTCGGGCGTTGCTTGACCTGATTGCGATTGTGGCTTTGGCCGGGGTGGCATCACTTGTTGCGTTTCAATGTTGGCCGGTGCTTGAAAAAACCATCGAACGCGGATCGCGGGCCAATACGACACTTGAAACGCCCCTTTGGATTCCACAGACGATCTGGCTTTCGGGCTGGATCTGGTTTGCGGTGTCGGCCTGCGTTCTTGTCATCCTGTCATTGGTATTGATGATGCGTCGCGATTTTGATCAGGCCGATGCGCTTGTCGGTGCGCGCTCCGAAGTGGAGCTTGAGACATGATTTTTGCTGTAACCGCATCCCTTTTGGGCTTTTTGGCCTTATCCATCCCGGTCGGGATTGTTCTGTTTCTGCTGGGCATTGGTGTTGACCAGTTCTTTACCCCGTTCCCGCTTTTGCGCGGGCTGGGTCAGGTTGTCTGGTCATCGTCAAACTCATCAACCCTGATCGCCATTCCATTCTTTGTGCTGCTGGGCGAAATTCTGGTGCGTGGCGGGATTGCCGAGAAAACCTATGAGGCGCTGGATAAATGGTTTTCCTGGCTTCCGGGTGGGTTGATCCACGCCAATATCGGGACCGCGACAATGTTTTCGGCAACGTCAGGATCATCGGTGGCCACGGCGGCCACGGTTGCAACGGTGGCGATGCCGCAAGCCGAAAAGCTTGGCTATGATCCAAAACTGTTTTCCGGGGCGATTGCGGCGGGCGGTACACTTGGCATCATGATCCCGCCGTCGATCAATCTGATCGTTTACGGGTTCCTGACCGAAACATCCATTCCACGCCTGTTTTTGGCGGGTTTGGTGCCGGGGCTTGTGATGGCGGTTGCTTTCATGCTGGTCACGGTTGTTCTGTGCAAGATCAAGCCGTCGCTTGGCGGGCAAAGCCGGTCATTTACATGGGCGGAACGTATCGGAAGCCTGCGACATCTGATCCCGATCCTGATCCTGTTTATTGCGGTGATCGGATCAATCTATGCCGGTTGGGCGACACCGACCGAGTCTGCGGCCATCGGGGTTGTGATTGCCATGTTGATCGCCGCCTTTAACCGGGGTGTTTCCAATGACATGATCAAAATGTGTCTGGTTGGAACCGTTCGGATTACCGCCATGATCATGCTTGTGATCATCGGGGCGTATTTCCTGAACTTTACCCTAACGGCAGCGGGCATGGGACGTGAACTTAAAGACCTTTTGACCGGTCTTAACTTTAGCCCGATGGGCACCCTTATGGTCGTGGTTGCCCTTTATATCGTGCTGGGTTTCTTCATCGAAACCCTGTCACTGATGGTGGCGACCATTCCGATCATTGTGCCGATCATGACCGGCATGGGGTTCGATAAGGTTTGGTTTGGCATTCTTTTGATTGTTCTGATCGAAATGGCGTTGATCACCCCACCGGTTGGCTTGAACCTTTACGTTGTACAGGGGGCGCGAAAATCCGGACGCCTTTCGGAGGTCATGCTGGGCACGATCCCGTTTGTTCTGGTGATGATGGCGATGATTGTCGGCCTGATCTTCCTGCCGCAACTGGCCTTGTTCCTGCCTGATTACCTTTAGGGGCCGGGCAGGTTCCTTCATCACACCATTTGGCTGACGGGCCGGGAATATCCCGGTCCGGGCCCCTTCATTGTGCCGGACTTTGATCACGGCACCCCCAAAAATTCAAGAATACTGGGACATCAACATGCAGATGACATTCACTCTTGCGGGCACAGAAATCAGTTTTGATATTGCCCATTGCACGGTTGCCGGCTGGACCGGGCGCGATGCGGCGGCTATTCAGCATCACATTGATGAACTGGCCGAGATTGGCGTGAAGCCGCCATCAAGTGTGCCGCTTTATTACCGCACGGCATCGGGCATGGTCACCCAGCAAGACGCCATTGAAGTGGTGGGCAAGGGTACATCGGGCGAGATCGAGCCGTTCCTGATTGCGAACGGCGGTGTGCTTTATCTTGGTTTGGCGTCGGATCATACCGACCGTGAACTTGAAGCCCATTCTGTCGCGCTTTCCAAACAGATTTGTGAAAAGCCGGTGGCATCGGAAATCTGGCGGTTTGATGAGGTCAAAGAGCATATCGAACAGATTGAAATGCGGTCTTGGGTGCAGGAAAAAGATGGCGATGACTGGGTGCTGTATCAGGAAGGTACGATTGCCTCGATCCGGCCTTTGACCGACCTTATCGATGGTTCCGGGCTGATGACCACATCAGGTACAGGCAAGGCATCGGTGATGCTGTGTGGCACTCTTGGTGCAAAGGGTGGGGTTCGTCCGGCCCGTCGTTTTAAAATGGCATTGCATGACCCGGTACTTGATCGCACCATCGAGCACGCCTATGACATTAAGGAACTGCCCGAAATCGCCTAAGTCCTTAACTTGGGGCAATTTGGTGCGCAGAGAAAGAACATAACAGGACGGAGGCTGCCTGATGGGGGCGATTATCGATAAGGTCACGGCTGCGATTGACATGGTTGATCAGTTGGGCGATCTGGCCGGTAAAATCTTTACCGAGTTTGATCGCGACCGGATTTTACGCGATGCCGAGCTTTGTGAAAAACAGATTTCTGATACTCCCAACTTGCCGCTTGCCGGTAAACTGGTGTCGATCAAGGATCTGTATGACGAAGCCGGTATTGCCACCACGGCGGCATCCGAACTGTTAAAAGGCCGCACCCCGGCAACGCAAGATTGCGATGTTGTCCGGCGGGTGAAGGAAGCCGGGGCGATACCATTCGGACGCACCACATTAAGCGAATTTGCCTATTCCGGTGTTGGCCTGAACCCGCATTACGGTACACCGGGCAATGTGTTTGACGCCGATGGCATTCCCGGTGGGTCGACGTCGGGCGGTGGTTTGACGGTGGCCCATGGTGTGGTTGATTTCGCATTGGGCACCGATACCGGCGGATCAATTCGCATCCCATCGGCGATCAATGGGCTTTATGGCTTTAAACCATCGCGCCTGTCGGTGCCGGGCGGGGGCATCCATCCGCTGGCAAAAAGCTTTGATACGCCCGGGCCATTGGCATCCGACCTTGATACCGTGATCACAGTGTTTGAAGTGATGTCGGGTCAGACGGTGATTGATGCGCCGGCAAGTGCCACAACGTTGCGCATCGGTGTGCCGAGCAGTGGCTTTGTCGATGGTCTTGACGGGCGGGTGAAGGCCGATTTTGACATGGTCTGTGCAAAGTTGCGCGCTGCCGGGCATGAATTGGTGACACTTGATCTTGGCTTTATCGCCGAAAATGCGATCCTCAACAAAATGCTGGTGTCGGCCGAAGCACATGCCATTTATGGCAAGGACATCGACAAGCTCGAAACATGTGGTGATCCGCGCGTTTTAACACGAATTAAGTTTTCCGAGACGCTGTCAAAAGATGACCTGATTGCTGCCTATGCCAAGCGCACGGATGTAGTCGCGCAGTTCGGATCGGCGATGGCAGAGGTCGATGTCATGATCGCCCCGACCTTGCCGATGATGGCACCCAAGATTGCCGAGGTCGAAGCCGACTTTGACAATCTGAATGCGATGATGTTGCGTAATACTGGGTATTTGAACCTTGTTGATGCCTGTGCGATTTCAATTCCGGTCAATGTTGTCGGGCAAACAGTTCCGGCGTCCTTAATGATCGGTGCCCCGCATGGTCATGACAAGGCAGTGTTGGGGGCCGCGCGGCAGATCGATCCGCTTTTCGGTTGATGGGTGCGGTTCTGTGAAATGCACAAAGGCCCGGATTTTCCCGGGCCTTTGTTGTTGGTATTCGTTGTCTGGAAGTCGTTCATTCAGCCTTCGAGCAGGGAACGCAACATCCAGGCGGTTTTTTCGTGGACCTGAATGCGGGCGGTCAGAAGGTCGGCGGTTGCGTCATCATCCGCGCTGTCGCAAATCGGATAGAGCGAACGCGCAGTTTTGATCAGGGTTTCGTGCCCTGTGATCAGCTGTGCGATCATATCCTTGGCAGCAGGGACGCCTTTTTCTTCCTTGATCGAGGAGAGTTCGGCATAGGCCGAGAAGCTGGCGGGTGCGAATGCACCAAGCGACCGGATACGTTCGGCAACTTCGTCAATCGCGGTTGCCAGTTCGGTGTATTGTCCTTCGAACATCGTGTGCAGGGTCTGAAACATCGGACCCGTTACATTCCAGTGGAAGTTATGGGTTTTCAGATACAGCGCATAGGAATCTGCCAGAACGCGGCCAAGGCCGTCGGCGATTTCCGTGCGGTTCGTTTCATTAATACCGATATCAATCTGCATTTGTTTTCTCCTTTTATTCGGGGTAGGGGCCCCAAAAGGGTGGTGACCCAATTTCGTTAGACACAGTATCTGCTTGGTACAAACTCTATGCCAATCAATCCTGTGATCTTTTGCAATAGATCAATTCTATTACAGCTTGTGGGGTTATTTTGGGGCGGGGTTTGGGTATGCGCGATTGGTGGTGGCGCAGAAATCTTGTTGTGATATTTCCGTGCTGACCTCGGAGGAGGCCTTTAGGGTTTATAATAATATCAATGACTTAGTTCTTAGGTGCCTCGGTTTGACCATAATTCGCCCCGAAATGGTCTAATGCAACCTATTTTCCCGCCTTGTTTATCAGCCAAATTCATAACTGTCAGCCGAGGACGCGGTCAGCAAAATCTGTCCCCCCTCATAATGCTGGATCGCTTATTTTTCAGGCTTTTCCCCCCGCCTGAAAATTCCGCGGCTGATCGGTCTCCCCAAGACCATGATGACCCCGAATAAGTTGGGGCGGGTTTATCCCGCCCCCTTTTTTTGTGTTGGTCGCAATTTCGACATCGGTGGTGCTGTGCCGTAATTTGCCGTAATTCGCCCGAAAATGGTCACGGATGGCCGATTTTTGAGCCGCATTTCGCGGGCATATTCACAATTGTCAGATGCGTAAACATCGATGCGGTGCCCTCCCTCACTAGCATCGGACCCGTAAAAAGCTGTCCCCACAGCGATTGCACCCCACGGGTAAGGCAGCGCATCTGATCGGTCTCCCCAAGACCATCTGTCCCCAAGTCCGGGCGAGCTTAGGCTCCCCGGACTTTTATTTTGTCCGGGGCATGGCATTATGGTTGCGGTAATGATGTCTCACGGGGGCGCAGGCTTTGGGGCTATGACGGGCTGGCGATGCTAAGCACTGGCGTTGGGGCTGCGCGGCCACGCACGATCACGTCGCCACAAGGCGTCCAATTGGATCCTTCGCACAGATCACCACAGGCACGATGGGTTTCCCTGGTTGCAAGGACGTAGCTGCCATATTGCTTGTTGAGCTGCTCAAGCCGGGCGGCAATATTGACGTTGTCGCCATGCACGGTAAATGTCAGGTGGTTTTCGGCACCGATTGCCCCAACGATGATCTCGCCCGTGTTAATTCCGCATCTGGTTTTGATTTTTGCGCCGTGGCAGAAGGTATGTGATTGCGCAATTTCCTGAATGGCCAGAGCGGTGCGGACTGCGTTGGCGGCATGATCGGGATCGGATGTGATCGCATTGAACGTGATCAACATCGCATCGCCTTCAAACTGGGTAATGATCCCGCCGAACCTGTCGATAGCCGCACTGGTCTGGGTGAAATACTCATTTAACAGTTTGGCGAGCTCTTTTGGGCTCAGTTGTTCCGATATGGTTGAAAAGCCTTCGATGTCGGTAAACATCACCGTTGCTGTGACAGCATCGCCTTCGCCGGGTTTGATTTGATGTTCCGCACGGGTGATGCGGTCGGCAATTTCAGGTGACACAAACCGTGAAAGATCCTTGGCGGCAATTTCATCGGTAATGGCCCGGATGAAAGACCGTTGGGCGCGCAGTACCGCAATGGCCAGCACCCCCGATACCAGAACAATGGCGATGATTTTGTCGACCTCTGCCCCGATGAGAATCGAGTTTGATGTCAGGTAGGTCACATAATCGCGTGTGATCATGCTTTTTCCACCTTCGCTCCAGATCACATAAAGGGCCAGGGTCAACCAGCCAAAGGCGGCCGCCCCACCAGCAATCAGGATGTAGCGTGGATCAAAACGCAGACTGCGTAAGGTTATGAAGATGAAGACGTAAATCATTGTCGGCGCTTTGAGGTAAAAGCTTGCTGGCTGCATATACTGGATATGGAAGCTCCAGATCAGGACCATCAAGAGTCCGATGTCGGCAATGACCGATACCGTCAAGAACCAGTGTGGCAACGCGATGCGATATGACAGGACCAGGCGGGCAAAGGTAAACAGGAAATACAGTGACAAGGCCCATGGAACGGGATGAAACCCTTTGTTCATGGCGCTGGTCGGGGCAAAAGCATAGAGGCTGGCAAATATTGTCACCAACAGAAGCTGCACCCATCCGATCAGCTTTTCGCTGTCACGTTGCTGGTGTTCGATGGCGATCAGGACGCGTTCGGGCAGATGCGCGTTCACCGGTTTGCCAAACAGAAACGCCCAAAGTGTGCTTTTCATAACCAACTGTTTCCTGACACGCAGACGTCACTGTCAAACCGATTGCATATGCACGATAGCCGCCATGGACGGTTCGTTGGGATCATAGTGCGAGGTTGCGATGATTTTGCCAAGTCATCGGGTGATGGCATCGGATCACGCTTGCGTGGCAGATGCGAGAGTATTTGGGAAAAAGACAAAAAAAAGCCGGGCATATTAAATGCCCGGCAAGTTTATCAGGGAGGCTTCACGTCTGGGAGACGTAGGACCCCTCTCGGGGCCCTGGGTATGCCGGGCAGGGCGCCCGGCAAAGACCGAAATTCGGTCAGGGAGAAAACTCTGTACCACGCTGCGGTGTGCACCGCTGTGGTTCGAGGAGGAAGATAGCGTTTTTGACGGGAATGACCACTGACAAATTGCTTTTCCAGCCATGCAAAATCTGCATAAATAGAAAATTGCTCGGTACTTCAGTGTAAGTTATTGTAAATATTGAAATATTAGGTGAGTTTGAACTTCAAAGGTTGTTTGTCTGCATAAACAGGCGGCAGATTTATTGTGCAGGAGCAAAAAAAATGCCGGTAGCAGGGGGGGGGGCTACCGGCAAGATCAACAGGGAGGCTTGTGTCTGGGAGACACAAGGAATCTGGGGGAGATTCCTATGCCAGATATCGTTCTGGCAGACGGATCATCAAATGATCAGGATAAGGTCGGAGCAATTTCGCTTTTGCGTATGCTCACAACCTATGATGCAAATATAAGAATGCTTACCTGTGATTTAAAGTCTAATAATATCAAACCAACCATGCGTCTAATGCATGTCAAAGAAACGTCAATAATTTGAAGGAATTATGACAAGGCAGAGGCGGTGAAGATCGTTAAAGGCCGCCTTGATTCCGGTTTAAATCGCCGCAATGGATGGATGAAGGGGAATGATATCTATGGTTGGGTTCTGATTGTCGCAGATCAATTGAACTATGCGGAAATATGTGCTCGTGAACCGGTTTTTTTTGACCGGAAAAATGGATCTATCGGGTGGCGAAAGATCAAGAAAATACGCCATTTCAATTAGATACGCTGGGGATAATCTAAGCTTATCGTACAGATGTGCTTTTAGGTGTGCCATGTTGATAGCGCATGGACAAACGGCCCGGCAAAGGCCGGGCCGTGAAGATTGTACTGCGTTCAGTGAAGCTTACGGCAATATGCGCTAGTCAGAAGATGCCTTGTTGGCCGCTGCCGCAGCGGCTGCCGCGGCCTTGACCTTGCCTTTGTTGATTTCTTCAATCAGGAAGTCACGGAACACCGCGATACGCTTGGAATGACGCAGTTCTTCGGGATAGACGAAGTAGGCGTCAAAACTTGGCCCTTCGAGTTCGGGCAAGATACGCACCAGATTGCTGGTTGCGGGCAGCAGGTAGTCGGGCAGGGCAGAAATGCCAAGGCCAGACTCGGTCGCGCGGAAAATCCCGTAGATGTTGTTCAGCTTTAGTATAGGCCGCATGTCAGGCTTGAACTGTTGGGCGGTTGCCATCATCCAGTTCACATTTGACACCGGCGGGCGGGCATCTGCACCATAAATGATCAGGCGGTGATCTTTAAGGTCTTCGGGTGTTTTGGGGATGCCGTATTGTTTGATGTATTCGGGCGATGCAAACACATGGTAGCGCAGCGTCATCAACTGGCGTTGTACAAGGTCGGCTTGCCGGGGCGGCTGCATGCGGATCGCGACGTCAGCTTCGCGCATGGCAAGGTCGAGTTCCTCGTCATTGAGCACAAGCGACAGTTCAATTTCCGGATAGCGTTCAAGAAATTCGTTAATGCGCGGTGTCAGCCAGGTCGAGCCAAAGGCAACCGTGGTGGTTACTTTCAGCGGGCCGCTTGGCCGTTCCTTGGATTCACGGATGCGGGCTTCTGCCATCGAAAGTTTGGCAAACACATCATGTGCCGTGCGATACAGAAGTTCACCCTGTTCCGTCAGGATAAGGCCACGTGCATGGCGATGGAACAATGGAACCTTTACGCTTTCTTCAAGCGCACTGATCTGTCGGCTGACAGCCGATTGGCTCAGATTAAGATTTTCCCCCGCATGGGTGAAGCTTCCAGCTTCCGCAACAGCGTGAAATACACGCAGCTTGTCCCAGTCCATAGACCTGCTCCTAGATGTCACTGCCGCACGGTCGCTGCGCCAGTCCCCTGATAATAGTTCTCTTCTTTTATGGGCAATTTGGTTTCAACACTGTTAAGTGCGTCACACAAACTGTCCAAGCACATGATTATTAATTCAATATGAGGCCTGTGACGTTTTCTGCAAGCAGGCATTTTCCTATACCGCTATTTTCAAACGGCGCGATTCTTGTGAAAAGTCAGGTAATTGGCGGGATCGGCCCAAAACAGGCACATGAAAAAGGGGATGCAAAAATGCATCCCCTTTGGTGTTTTCTGGATCATTTTGTTTATGACGGTGGCACAGGATGCCCATCACGCCAAAACCGAAAAGATCAGCTTTCCTGTTCAGCAATGAACTTTTCAGCTTCAAGGGCAGCCATGCAGCCCATGCCCGCAGCCGTCACGGCCTGACGGTAAATCTTGTCAGTGACGTCGCCTGCGGCAAAGACACCGGCAATGTTGGTTGCCGTGCTGCCCGGATTGACGAGGATATAGTTTTCGTCATCCATGGTGACCTGCCCCTTAAAGACCGCAGTTGCCGGATCGTGACCGATGGCAACAAAGAAACCATCGGCCTGGATGTCGGTGGTTTCGTTGGTTTTGATGTTGCGGACACGCACCCCTTCAACACCATCCATCGGGCCATCGCCACCCAGAATGTCATCAACAACACTGTCCCAGACCACATCGATCTTTTCGTGTTTAAGCAAACGGTCCTGCAGCATTTTTTCCGCACGCAGTTCATCACGGCGGTGGATCAGGGTAACCTTCGAGCAGATGCCAGCAAGATACAGGGCTTCTTCGACCGCGGTGTTGCCCCCCCCGACAACCGTGACCGGCTTATTGCGATAGAAGAACCCGTCACAGGTCGCACAGGCAGAAACGCCGCGCCCATTGAATTTTTCTTCGCCCGGCAGGCCCAGCCAGCGCGCCTGAGCCCCGGTTGAGATAATGATGGTTTCGGCAATGTAAACATCGCCAGAATCACCTTTGCAAACGAACGGGCGTTTGGAAAAATCGACTTCGGTGATCAGGTCGTGCGCCATTTTGGTGCCGACATGTTCAGCCTGTGCCTTCATCTGATCCATCAGCCACGGACCTTGAATAACATCGGCAAAGCCCGGATAGTTTTCAACGTCTGTTGTGATCGTCAACTGGCCACCGGGTTGCAACCCCATCACCATCATGGGTTCAAGGTTGGCGCGTGCCGCATAGATCGCGGCAGTATATCCGGCAGGGCCGGAGCCGATGATAAGGACTTTGGTCTGATGTTCTTGGGCCATGTTCTTTGTATTCGTCCGAGCTGAATGAAAACTGGCCTCGAACATATTGACTGACCGCGCAAGACGCAACAGCTTCGCACAAAGTTTGCATGCTGGTGTCGCAGATTTTTAGGGCGTGAAATTTTACGTTTTTGACGGGGCGTTTGCCAAGCATGGCCAAGACCCTGAGACCTTAGGGCAAAAAGACAATAAAAATCGGAATTTACGGCATTTTCAGTTACGGCATCCAAGCACAAGATTGCATTCTTGATCGGAATATATTATTGCCAGCATCGGGCCTCGCTGTAATATTGTTTCGTACGAGGTCAGTTTAGCGCACAGAATCGAGGAATAAATGCAACGGGTCAAACTCGACAAGATCGACCGCAGAATTCTGCGCGATCTACAGGAAGATGGCCGCATGACCAATGTGGAACTTGCACGTCGTGCAGGTATCTCGGCCCCGCCCTGTTTGCGTCGTGTGCGTGCGCTGGAAGAAACCGGTTTCATTCAGGGCTATCACGCCGATGTTGATGCCCAGGCACTTGGCTATAATGTCACGGTGTTTGCGATGGTTGGTTTGGCAAGTCAGGCTGAACACGACTTGCGTGCGTTCGAAGCGCGCGCGGCTGCGTGGCCGGAAGTACGTGAATGTCACATGGTTGCCGGCGAAATGGATTTCTTGCTCAAAATCGTTTCACACAGCTGGGACGAATATCAGAAATTCCTGACGACGCAGCTGACCGTTGCCGAGAACGTCAATCACGTCAAATCGGCCCTGTCGATTCGAACCGCCAAAAATATGCCCGGCGTGCCGATCGATATCGAAGCTGAAGACTGACACGTCTTTGCGGTGAAACTCGCGTTGAATGAAACCCGATCTGCTTTATGGCAGATTGGGTTTTTTGCATGAAATTTTGCCGCTAATCAGTAAGGTGCAACAGCGCGTCACCATCAATCTCATACTGCAATGCGCCGGAGTTACGTGCGCCCAGCCGTTCATAGAACCGAAGCGCCCCGTCGTTGCGTTGAAGCACAGACCACCACATCGAAACATAGCCATGTTTGGTCGCGTGATTGCCCATGGCGGTCATGAGCTTATGCCCGACTTTTTCCGAGCGCATGTTCGGCGTGACATAAAGTTCGGTCATCCATAGGCCCAGTTTCGAGATGTCCGGGTTATAGAAAGGTTGAAACACCGCCTGTCCGACCGGGGTTTCTCCGTGCCATGCGATCAGGCTTTTGATCAGCGCATGTTTGCCAAACATCATGTCATGGATGCTGTCCGTGCTATGGGGCGGATTGTCGTAATCCATTTCAACATGCAGGGCATTGGACATATCTGCGACATGGGCGCAATCATCCGGGGTCGCAAGGCGGATGGTGATCTGGGCTGTCATGGCATTCATCCGGAATTTCTGTGTTGTATGAAAAGAAGGCATAAAAAAACGGCCCGCTTTGATGACGGGCCGTTTTCGCATTGAAAGTTTTTTCAATCAGGCGAAGTCGACCTTCAAAATTTCATAGCTCTTGGTGCCGCCGGGAACGATCACCTCGACAGAATCACCAACCGACTTGCCAATCAGCGAACGCCCAATCGGGGACGTTGTTGAAATACGACCGGCATTGATGTCAGCCTCAATCGGGCCAACAATCTGATAGGTGGTTTCTTCGTCGGTGTTCTCGTCGACAAGTTCAACCGTTGCCCCGAATTTAACGACGGAACCGGCAAGTGACGGTACATCGATAACTTCGGACCGGCTCAGGACATCTTCCAGCTCGGCAATACGACCTTCGCAGAAACTTTGGCGTTCGCGGGCAGCGTGATATTCGGCATTTTCCGAAAGATCACCATGCTCGCGCGCTTCCGCGATTGCCTTGATGATTTCAAGACGTTCAACGGATTTGCGGTGCTTCAGTTCTTCTTCGAGGCGCTGATGCCCTTGCGGGGTCATTGGTACTTTTTCCATCGCGCTCACAGCCTATTCTTAATTGCGGTCGATACTACAAAATCAACCGCCCGGCATTTACCGCCGGGCGGTCTAAACTCTTTGGTCGGATTCGGTTAAGAACCTCAGTACTTGTCCCCAAGATATTCCTGAAGCGCGCGAACATCAAGTGCTCCGCGTTTCAGGTTGTCGATGGCACGCAAAGTGGCGCGTGCACCGGCGACTGTGGTGTAGTACGGAATATCGTCAGTAAGAGCTGTGCGGCGGATCGAGAAACTGTCGACCACGGCCTGTTTGCTCTCTGTGGTGTTGAATACCAGGTTGATATCACCGTTCTTCATCATGTCGACAACATGAGGACGTCCTTCCTGTACCTTATTGACCGGGGTGACGTCCAGCCCTTCTTTTTCAAGAGCTTCTGCTGTGCCATGGGTGGCGACCACACCAAAGCCAAGTGCAATCGCATCGCGTGCGAGTTGAACTGCGGCCGGTTTGTCATGGTTTTTGACCGAGATGAAAACGTTGCCTTTAAGCGGCAAGGTATGGCCCGCGGCCATTTGTGCCTTGGCAAAGGCGCGGCCAAAATCGGTATCAAGGCCCATGACTTCGCCGGTCGAACGCATTTCCGGGCCAAGCAAGGTATCAACGCCGGGGAAGCGGTTGAACGGAAGGACCGCTTCCTTGACCGCGATGTGTTTGAACGGACCCGGATCGATGTCAAAGTCGCCGAGTTTTTCACCGGCCATGATCCGTGCGCCGATTTTGGCAATCGGGTTGCCGGTGGCCTTGGCAACGAAGGGAACCGTACGCGATGCACGCGGATTGACTTCGATCAGATAAATCTCGTCATCCTTGATCGCGAACTGAACATTCATCAGGCCGACAACATCAAGCGCCTTGGCCAGTTGAACGGTCTGTGCTTTCAGGCGGTCGATCATGGCCTCATCAAGCGAATAGGGCGGCAGGGAACAGGCCGAGTCACCCGAATGAATACCGGCTTCTTCGATGTGTTGCATGATCCCGGCAACAAAGACGTTTTCGCCGTCCGATACCGCGTCGGCATCAATTTCAATCGCGTCTTGCAAGAAGCTATCGATCAAAACCGGGCTTTTGCCCGATACCTGAACTGCTTCGTGCATATAGCGCAGAAGGTCTTCGGTGGTATGGACGATTTCCATCGCACGACCGCCCAGCACATAAGACGGGCGGATCACAATCGGATAGCCGATGCTTTCGGCAATTTTGACGGCTTCATCAACCGAACGGGCAATGCCGTTGGCCGGCTGTTTAAGGCCAAGTTTGTTGATCAGTTCCTGGAACCGGTCGCGATCTTCGGCAAGGTCGATGCTGTCCGGGCTGGTGCCAAGGATCGGAATGCCAGCCTTTTCAAGAGCAGCAGACAGTTTAAGCGGGGTCTGTCCGCCATACTGAACAATCACGCCAAGCAATTCGCCGTTGGTCTGTTCAAGCTGGCACAGCTCAATCACGTCTTCGGCGGTCAGCGGTTCGAAATACAGACGATCTGATGTGTCATAGTCGGTTGAAACCGTTTCCGGGTTGCAGTTGACCATGATCGCTTCGATCCCGGTTTCACGCAGCGCATAGGCCGCGTGAACACAGCAGTAATCAAATTCGATGCCCTGACCGATACGGTTCGGGCCACCGCCAAGAATGATGACTTTCTTGCGATCAGTGATTTCGGCTTCGTTTTCAGGTTCAAAGAACCCGTCACCTTCGTACATTGAGTACATGTAGGACGTGCGCGACGGGAATTCTGCCGCGCAGGTATCAATGCGTTTATACACCGGGCGCAGGCCAAGGGCCTGACGATCTGCGCGCACATCGTCTTCTTCGCGGCCGACCAGTTCGGCCAGACGCGCGTCCGAGAAACCAAGCTTTTTAAGACGCAGCAGGTTCTGTTTGTCTTTCGGGATGCCGTTGGCGCGAACGTTTTCTTCTTCGGTGACCAGCATTTCGATCTGACGCAGGTACCAAGGATCAAACTTGGTCGCCGACTGAATTTCAGCCAAGGTCATGCCGTGACGGAACGCCTGTGCCGCGTAAAGGATACGGAACGGGATTGGCTGGGTCAGTTTGGCGCGGATCGCGGCTTTGTCCGGTGCACCTTCGATTTTAACTTCGTTCAGACCGGTCAGCCCGGTTTCCATCGAACGAAGACCTTTCTGAAGGCTTTCGGCAAAGCTGCCACCGATTGACATGGCCTCACCAACCGACTTCATCGCGGTCCCCAAAAGCGCCTGTGCGCCCGGGAATTTTTCAAACGTGAAGCGCGGGATTTTGGTGACGACATAATCGATGGTCGGCTCGAAGGATGCCGGGGTGACACCGGTAATGTCGTTATCAAGCTCATCAAGCGTGTAGCCAACGGCAAGCTTGGCAGCAATTTTGGCAATCGGGAAACCAGTTGCCTTGGACGCCAATGCCGATGAACGCGAGACACGCGGGTTCATTTCAATGACGATCAGACGGCCATCATCAGGATTAACCGCGAACTGAACGTTCGAGCCGCCGGTATCAACACCGATTTCACGCAGTACCGCCAAGGAGGCATCACGCATGATCTGGTATTCTTTGTCGGTCAGGGTCAATGCCGGGGCGACAGTGATCGAGTCCCCGGTGTGAATGCCCATCGGATCGACGTTTTCAATCGAACAGATGATGATACAGTTATCCGCATGGTCGCGCACAACTTCCATCTCATATTCTTTCCAGCCCAGAATTGACTCTTCAATCAGGACAGTATGGGTCGGCGAAATCGCCAGGCCGTTGCGCACGATCTGTTCGAACTCTTCGCGGTTATAGGCAATGCCGCCACCTTCACCGCCAAGGGTAAAGCTTGGACGAATGATCGCCGGAAGACCGGTGGTTTCAAGGGCTATGACCGCTTCTTCAAACGTACGAACCATGGCCGAACGCGCACTTTCAAGGCCGATCTTGTCCATGGCTTCGCGGAACAACTGACGGTCTTCGGCCTTTTCAATGACGTGCTTTTTCGCACCGATCATTTCAACGCCGTATTTTTCAAGCGTGCCATCATCATGCAGGGCAAGTGCGGTGTTCAGGGCCGTCTGGCCACCCATTGTCGGCAAAAGAACGTCAGGGCGTTCTTTTGCAATGATCTTGGCGACCATGGCCGGGGTGATTGGCTCGATATATGTCGCATCGGCAAGGTTCGGGTCGGTCATGATGGTCGCAGGATTGGAGTTGACCAGAATGACGCGATACCCTTCTTCCTTCAGCGCCTTACAGGCCTGAGCGCCGGAATAGTCGAACTCGCAAGCCTGACCGATAACAATCGGGCCGGCACCGATGATGAGAATGGATTTAATGTCTGTACGTTTCGGCATGTCTTTTTCCGCTTTTCGCAGGGCGGGGCGCGTCTGCTGCACCGCCTCGTTTAAGTCCGTTAATCGGTTATCTTGGGGCGTATCCCGTTATCGGGATTTCGCGTCCTCGATCAGACCAACGAAACGTTTGAACAGGTAGTGGCTATCATGCGGTCCCGGGGATGCTTCGGGGTGATACTGAACCGCAAAGATCGGTTTGTCTTTAACGCGCAAGCCCGCAAGCGATCCGTCAAACAGCGAGAAGTGCGTTGCTTCGACGTGGTCAGGCAGGCTGTCTTTATCAACAACAAAGCCGTGGTTCTGGGATGTGATTTCGACAACACCGGTGGTGGTGTCCTTGACCGGGTGGTTCGCACCACGATGGCCAACATCCATTTTTTGCGTCTTGGCGCCAAGGGCCAGCGCCATCATCTGATGACCAAGGCAGATGCCAAAGACCGGCTTGCCGCTGTCCATCAATTTTTGAATCGTCGGAACGGCATATGTACCGGTTGCGGCCGGATCACCCGGACCGTTTGACAGGAATACCCCATCGGGGTTCATTGCCAGAATGTCCTCGGCCGAGGTGTCTGCCGGAACGACCGATACCTTACAGTCAAGGGCGGCGAGGTTGCGCAGAATGTTACGCTTTACACCGTAATCAACGGCAACCACATGGTGCTTGGCATTGCCAAGTGCGCCGTAGCCGCCTTCGCGGGTCCAAAGGGTTTCATCCCATTCGTACCCAGCCTCACAGCTGTTGTCCTTGGCAAGGTCCATGCCCTCAAGTCCCGGCCAGTCGTTGGCCATGGCGATCAGGGCGGGGATATCAAATGTGCCATCGGGGTTGTGGGAAATTACCCCGTTGGGGGCACCTTCATTTCGGATGCGTTTGGTCAGGCGGCGCGTATCAACGCCAGCAATCCCGATCCGACCATGTTCGGTCAGCCAGTCGTTAAAATGTTTCTGTGCGCGGTAGTTTGACGGTTCGGTGATGTCCTGGCGCAGGATGCAGCCAAGGGCAACCGGTGTGGCCTTTTCGATGTCTTCATCGTTGGTGCCGACATTACCGATGTGGGGGAAAGTAAAGGTGATCATCTGACCGGCATAAGACGGGTCGGTCATGATTTCCTGATAGCCCGTGATCGAGGTGTTGAAGCAGACTTCACCGACGACCTCTCCTCGGGCACCGACGCCGCGTCCCCAAAATACTGAACCATCTGCAAGAACCAGAACGGCGGAAGCACCAGGAGGCGGGGTGTGCGTGGGGGATGACATTGGCAAATGTCCTTTCGATCTTTCCACGGTGAGACACGGAGTCTTTATATATATAATAATTTCACGCAAGCCGACTCAAACGGCTGCTTTTAACCCGCATACCGGACATGCAGACGTGCCAAGTGTTTTCCAGCATGGATGACTACGCGTTTTGGTTGCGCCAGTCGGGTGTGCTGAAAGCGGGGCGAAGCTTAATCCCGGTAGGCAAATTGGCGGATGTCTACGGGAACGGGGCGGGCCTGTCAAGGACGCATCTAAACTTTTATTTCTCTAGGAAAATCAACGGTTTGAGGTGCGCGGTTTTCTTTGCCTCGGATGGTATTTTGCGCTATGTTCGCTCCTTTGTTCCACAGAATCAGAGATGAGCCATGCTGCGATCGCAGCTTACTGACGCTTTGAAAAAGGCCGTCCTTGCGAAGGATGCCTGCTCCGTAACCACCGTGCGCCTTATTCTGGCAGCACTTAAGGAACGCGATATCGCAGCACGGGGCGAGGGGAATACCGATGGTATTTCCGACGATGATATCGTCATTCTGCTTCAGGCGATGGTAAAACAGCGCCGCGAAAGCATCGAAATGTACACCAAGGGCAATCGCCCGGAATTGGCAGAACAGGAAGCGTCCGAAATCGCAGTGATTGAAACGTTCCTGCCCAAACAGCTTTCCGATGAAGAAATCGAAGACGCTGTGCGCGGTGCCGTTTCCGATCTTGGCGCGACCTGCCTTAAGGACATGGGCCGGACCATGGCTGTTCTGCGTGAACAGTACAGCGGCACCATGGATTTCGGCAAAGCTGGTGGTGTTGCTAAAAAACTTCTGGGTTAACGCCAAGAAGCCTATTTAAATGGAAGCCGGGCGTGTAAAATCGTCCGGCTTTCGTCGTCTCAGGCCTGTCATTGGTACAACAATAAAAGCAGTCCGGGACAGGATTATCATCATTGGTGCGTATGATCGCACCAGCATCACGGGATCGGGACAATCATGAGCTTTCCCCAGTCGTTTCTGGACGACCTGCGGGCACGGGTCGATTTGGCGGATGTCGTCGGATCGTCTGTGAAGCTGATCAAGCGTGGCCGGGAGTATTCCGGGCTGTGTCCGTTCCATTCTGAAAAATCACCGTCCTTTACGGTCAACGACCAAAAGGGATTTTATCACTGCTTTGGTTGTGGCGCACACGGCGATGTCATCAGCTTTGTGATGAATACCCGTGGTTTGACCTTTGTCGAGGCGGTCGAGGTGCTGGCCAATCAGGTCGGCATGGATGTGCCCAAGCCATCGCGCGAAGCCCAGGAACGCGAACAAAAAGCCAAAACCCTGTATGAGGTGATGGAAGTCGCCTGTGTGTTCTTTGAGCGCATGTTGCGCATGCCCGAAGGCAAAGAAGGGCTGGAATATTTCCGCCGGCGCGGTCTGGATGACAAAACCATTGCCGATTTCCGTCTGGGATTTGCGCCCGATAATCGTGGGGCGCTGAAGGCTGCACTCAAGCGCGAAGAAATCGACGAAAAGCTGATGATCGAAGCCGGACTTTTGATCGAACCTGAAGATAGCGGGCGACAAAGCTATGACCGGTTCCGCGGCCGAGTGATGTTTCCGATCTTGGATCGCCGGGGCCGCGTGGTGGCGTTTGGTGGCCGGGTGATGGGCGATGGCAAGCCAAAATACCTTAACAGTCCCGATACGCCGCTGTTTCATAAGGGGCGGTTGTTGTATGGCCTGCCGCAAGCCCGCGAAGCATCGCAGAACGATGCACCGATTATCGTGACCGAAGGTTACATGGATGTTATTGCGCTGCACCGGGCGGGATATCGCGGGGCCGTCGCCCCACTCGGCACAGCGGTCACCGAAGAACAAATCGGCGAACTTTGGAAAATGACCAACGAGCCGGTGATGTGTCTTGACGGTGATGCGGCGGGCAAACGGGCGGCAGTGCGTGCCGCAGAACGCGCACTGCCGATCCTGCGTCCCGGTAAATCATTGGTGTTTTCCATCCTGCCCGAAGGCGAAGATCCTGATACCATGATGGCAGCCCCCGACGGGTTTGCGACGTTCCAGAAAATTATTGATGCGGCAGTTCCCTTGGCCGAGTTGATCTGGCGCATGGAATTGTCGGGCCGCAAGATTGATACCCCCGAACGGCGCGCCGCCCTTGAGGCCGACCTTCATCAGCGTATTTCCGTAATTGCCGATGACGCGGTTAAATCGCAGTACCGATCCATGTTTAATGATCGCACATGGAAATTGTTTAAGGGCGAGAAACCCGGAAAACCGGCCGGTCGTGGTGGTTATGGCGGTGGATTTTCGGGGGGCTCGGCGGGCGGTTATCAAAATAAAAAACCGGGCCGGGCTGGCAAACGCGGGAAAAATGACCATTTCTGGGGTCCGGCCGGTAAAGCGGTGCCGGGGATGTCGCGTCCACCCATGCAAAAGAAGCGTGACCTGCAAGACTCGATCCTGCTGGTGACGCTGATCAACCATCCTCATCTGCATGATGAGGTCGGTGAACAGCTCGGAATCTATAGTTGTGCAGACTCCGAGCTTGACAATCTTCGTCGGGCCGTCTTAAAGCTGCTTGATGATGATCCTGGACTTGATTCTGATACGATCAAGGCCCAATTGAAGCGCGACGGGCTGTCAGAGACAGTTTTGCGGGTGGTTAGTGCGGATATTATAGCGCACGCTGCTTTCGCCAAGTCCGAAACGCCGCTTGAACGGGCCCGAACGGGTTGGAAACAGGTTTTTTCCATGGCTGTAAGCTCCCTGGAGGACGAAGAGGCAAAATACGCCGTCCGACAGTTGGCAGCAGATACCAGCGAGGAAGAATGGGAGAGGTTTTCTCACAGACGTGAGGATCTCGCTCGTCGCCGGGAGAAAGTGTTTAAGCTCGACGACTGATCTTTGGGTGCGTTGCACGCCGGATCAGCGCTCGGGCTATTTGTGATTTGCGCTGAGAATACAGTGCTTGGGACAACAACGGTACAGAACATGTACCCAGCGGGAAACGGGGAATAGATGTCGTCTAAGACTTCGAACGCTGAAGAGAAAAAGAACTCTTCTGAAAACGCAGACGGACCTCTTCTCGATACATATAAGTCGGCCATCAAAAAGCTCATTGCCAAGGGCAAAGAGAAAGGCCACATCTCGGTCGATGAACTGAATGCGGCTTTGCCGTCAGAGCATTTTTCGTCGGAACAGATCGAAGACGTGATGAGCAATCTCAATGAGATGGGCATCAATGTCATCGATGGTGACGATTCAGATGATAACGACAGCGAGGAAGCAGAAGCTGATCCGCGTGGTAATATCTCTGAAGACGATGTGGGCCGTACCGATGATCCGGTGCGTATGTATCTGCGCGAAATGGGCAGTGTCGAACTGCTGTCGCGCGAAGGCGAAATCGCCATTGCCAAACGTATCGAGGCCGGGCGTGACATGATGATTGGCGGGATTTGCGAATCCCCGCTGACCATTCGTGCGATTGTCAATTGGCATGACCAGCTCCAGGCTGGTGAACTTTTGCTGCGTGACGTCATTGACCTTGAGACCACCTATGGCGGTGGCCCGGATGCGGAAATTGCCGCACAGGAAAGTGATGGCGAAGAAGCCGATGCCGAGGAAGTCGATCCGGAAGCAGATGTCGAAAGTTTCGACAGTGCCAATGACGACGACGATGATGAGGCCGAAACCGAAACCCCGCACACCATCGGTGAAGAGGAAGAGGAGGACGACGAAGACGAGTCCGAGACTTCTGAGAAATCCGATGATGATGACGAGGAAGAAGAACAGGCTCAGGGCCCGCGCGACAGCGATGAAGACGATGACGAGAACGAGCAGGTCAATGTCTCTCTTTCCAAAATGGAAGAAGAACTGACCGAGCAGGTTCTTGAGAAGTTTGAGCTGATTGCGAAGACCTACGAGAAACTCCATAAAGCCCAGGAACAGCGTCTTGTTGCGCATAATAAGGGCGAGGCCGTGCCGGCCGCGACCGAAAAACGCTACAACAAGCTTAAGAACGAGATGGTCGACCTGATGGAAGATGTTCATCTGAACAACTTCCGGATTGAAGAGCTTCTTGATCACCTGACCGGCTTGAATAACCGTTTGCTTGGCCTTGAAGGTAAGCTTCTGCGCTTTGCCGACCGCTGCAAAATCAAGCGTCCTGATTTCGTTAAACAGTATCAGGGCCAAGAGCTTGACCCGAACTGGATGGAACGTGTTTCGGGCCTGCCGGGCAAGGGCTGGAAAGCTTTTATCGAACGCTATCCTGATGAAATTGCCAATTTGCGCGAAGGTATTGGTGGTGTTTCCGCCGAAGTTGGTTTGCCGATTGGTGAATTCCGCCGCGTTTATGGCGTGGTGAACAAGGGTGAACGCGAAGCAGGCCGTGCAAAGAAAGAGATGATCGAGGCCAACCTGCGTCTTGTGATCTCGATTGCCAAAAAATACACCAACCGTGGCCTTCAGTTCCTCGACCTTATTCAGGAAGGCAATATCGGCCTGATGAAGGCGGTCGACAAGTTTGAATACCGCCGTGGGTATAAATTCTCGACCTATGCGACCTGGTGGATCCGTCAGGCGATCACGCGCTCTATTGCTGATCAGGCCCGAACCATCCGTATTCCGGTCCACATGATAGAGACCATCAACAAACTGGTTCGGACCTCGCGCCAGATGTTGCATGAAATCGGCCGTGAACCGACCCCCGAAGAGCTGGCTGAAAAACTTCAGATGCCGCTTGAAAAGGTTCGCAAGGTTCTGAAAATTGCCAAAGAACCGATCTCGCTCGAAACCCCGATCGGGGACGAGGAAGACAGCCACCTTGGCGATTTCATCGAGGACAAAAACGCTGTTCAACCGCTTGATGCGGCGATCCAGGCCAACCTGCGTGAAACCACCACGCGGGTTCTGGCGTCCCTCACCCCGCGTGAAGAACGTGTTCTGAGGATGCGTTTCGGGATTGGTATGAACACCGACCATACACTTGAAGAGGTTGGTCAGCAGTTCTCTGTGACCCGCGAACGTATTCGTCAGATCGAAGCAAAAGCGCTGCGGAAGCTCAAACATCCGTCACGCTCACGCAAATTGCGTTCGTTCCTCGATTATTAAGAAATAACACGACGTTCGGGCTTGACCTTGGCCCGAAAATCGCTAGTTTTCGGGACCGCACCAGTGATCTGGTGCGGTCTTTTCTATACCCCATCTTGTTTCTTGGGGGCCCGTAGCTCAATTGGTTAGAGCCGACCGCTCATAACGGTCTGGTTGGGGGTTCAAGTCCCTCCGGGCCTACCAGGGACAAATAATCATATTATATGATTATTTGTCCCTGGAGACCATTCCCCCGACAGAATTCCATTCCCTGCCGATTAAACGACCCGTTTGTCATAATTCGGGATGGAACTGTGCATTTGAGTGGCTCATAGAGGGGCTGTCATGCATTCCGGATGCAGCCCTTGTTTGCCAGCTCTTGGACTTGCTCATTGGTATAGCCGAGCATCTCACTCAAAACTTCAGCTGTGTGCTCGCCAAGGAGTGCGGGGGCGCTGGATTTTACGGCACCTTCACCGTCAAACTGTATTGGTCCACGCACCACGCGCATCTCGCCGACGACGGGGTGGGTAACGGTTTCAATGAGGCCCTGTTGCGTAACGTGATCCTGCTCTAGAGCGTCGCCAATGCTTAGAATGGGGGCGTTGGGGACATCGAACGTGCTAAGCCGTTCCAGCCAGTATTCCGTTGAGTCTTGTTGCATGCGTTCGAAAATAAGTGGTTCGAGTTCTTTGCGGTTTGCCAGGCGTTGTTCATATTGGGCAAAGCGCGGATCTTTGATTAGCGCCTCCATATCAAGGCAGCGGGCGAAGTTGTGCCAGAATCGTTCGGTCAGGCAGGCAACAATCACGTATCCGTCCGAGGTGGGAAATGAACCATAAGGAACGATACTGGGGTGGCCTGTGCCAACGGGTTCAGGCGTTTTGCCACTAACAAAGTAGATCTGCGAAAGATAGCCCTGAAGCGCGATCAGGCTATCAAGCATAGCGATTTCAACATGGCGTCCATGTCCTGTCTGATTGCGTTCATGCAGAACAGCCAGTACGCCAAACAGCGAAAAGATGCTTCCAGCCATATCCCCCAGCGGAAGACCAAGCTTATTCGGGGCCTGCCCCGGTTCGCGGTTGACACTCATGACCCCTGAAAGGGCTTGGGCGACGATGTCGAAAGCCGGTTTGTTGCCGTGCGGGCTGTTTTTTCCAAAGCCAGTGATAGAGCAGTAAATCAAACCAGGGTTATCGGCCCTGAGTGTTTCATACCCCAAACCCAGACGGTCCATCACACCGGGCCGGAAATTTTCGAGCACGATATCGCTTTGGGCTGCTAGCTTGCGTGCAATTTCGCATCCCTCATCGGTTTTGAGATCAAGGCTGATGCTTTTTTTGCTGCGGTTCAGGGCAATGAAATAGTGGCTGAGCGGGCCCAGAAATGGTGGGAAGTTACGGGTTTCATCCCCTTTTTCAATGGGTTCGACCTTGATGACTTCAGCACCCAAATCAGCAAGAACCATGCTGGCGTATGGACCAGAAAGAATGCGGGAAAAGTCGAGAACTTTGACGCCCGAAAGTGGACCGGTGGGGGAGTGTGCGGTTGTCATAAGTTAACTTGCCTTCCTTATGATCTTCATAACTGAGGTGGCCGTTGCAATCAGAGCGCCATCCGCTGTGATTTCGCCGTCGACAAACATCATGGATCGGGTGGCGTGGCGAATGGTGACCCTAGCTTCCAAAAGATCGCCAGATGTAGCTGAGGCGATAAACCGTGTGTCCATTTGCACGGTTACGGTTGGCGCGCGGTCCGCAGCGTTCCATGCCTCCATCGCAAGCACCTGATCGAGCAGGCTGGTAATCACGCCACCATGAATAACACCAATAGCGTTTTCATGACGGGCAGTGGTTTGCAGGCTGTAGGTTTTGCGCCCATCCTTTCGGCATGACCGGAGTGGTCCGATCAAACTCATGAAGCCGGGAATGAGGAGTTCCCGCCAGCCGTGGGTATTCAATGCGGTCTCAGACAAAATTCTAACTCCCTGACACAGCTTGCATTTCGTTGATTTCGTCACGAACGGCCTGCAATGCCTTGGCCAGTTTCGGAACTTGGTTGTTCTGTAGTCTTTCACTGATGCCAATAGCCACCAGTGACCTGATCATTTTGTCGTTCTGGTCGAGTATCGGAACGGCGAGAACCGTTACGCCTGAAATATATGTGCCGCGGTCAATGGCATATCCCTGTTTCCGAACTTGCTCAATTTCGGCACGCCATTCCTCAAAACTTGGCGGGTGATCCCACGTCAGTTTGTCGAATTTCGAACGAAGGTTGTCTTCCTTCAAGGCGTTATATGCAGCAACGCAACGGCCAGTAGCCGAAATTAGCAAGGGAAAGCGACTTCCCAAATCGACCTGAAGCCGAAAGGGCAGGTTTGATTGCGACAGTGCGACGACCACCATTTGACCGGGTTCCGCGATTTGTGTCGCAATGCCCGTGACCCCGAATTGAGCTGAAAGCGCCGAAAGGTGCGGCTGTACGAGCGCTGAGAACGTATTTTTCTGCAGTGCTGATCGTGCCAGCGGAAGGATACCTATGCCAATCGAATAGCGTTTGGTTTTTGGCTCAAACTCAACGAGTCCTTCATCCTGTAAAACACGCAAGATATGCAAACAGGTGCTCGGAACAAGGTTCAATTCGCGGGCGACCGGGTTTACGCCGATCGGCTCAGAAGATTTTGCCAAAAACCTGAGGATTGCCAATGCGCGCGTGACGGCAGGGACCTGTCTTTTGGTTTGAGTGGTTTCATTCTTTTCGGTCATATCATCCTCTGATTGCAGCCAATTTATTGTATATATACAACAGATAAAGCGTATTGACAATAATGTTCCAATCTTACTACCGTTGTCAACGAACAGTTCGGGACGTCATTGACGAACCCGAAAGTAAAATTCGGGAGGAGACCGGACATGACTCGTTTGACGGATTTTCAATCCTATGCGGATGCCCAGAAGCATTTCACACGGGACGCGCTTTGGGCGCTGTTTTATGGAAGCCGCCAGACTTTCAATATTGCCCATGAATGTGTCGACCGACATGTTGGCTCCGGCGGTGTTGCCGTGCGCGTTGCGCATTCTGATGGGCGTGATGAGCTGATCCGTTTTGATGAACTGGCCAAACTGTCTTCGCAATTCGCCCATTTCCTGCAGGCCAAGGGGGTTGGCAAGGGGGACCGGGTTGCTGTCATGCTTGAGCCGTCGCTGGCTTTCTATGTCGCGTTGTTTGGCACGATCAAGATGGGGGCGGTCGCTGTGCCGATGTTCACCCTGTTTGGTCCGGAGGGGATCCGGCTGCGCGCCGATGATTGCAAACCGCGGGTCATGTTTACCAATGCCGAAAAAGAGGCCGATGCGCTTGAGGCAGGTAAACTTGATGTGGTTGTTGCAGACGATGAATTCATCGCATCACTGAGCGACCTTCCAGACAGTTTTGAATGCAATACGGCCGGTGATGATCTTGCCGTCTTGCAATATACGTCGGGTACGACACGGCTTTTGCCCGCAGCCGTGAAACATACTCATCGGTCGCTTGTGACATTGATGGTTGCGGCATTGTACGCAACGGGCATTCGTCCGGGCGACCGTTTTTTCTGCCCGTCTTCGCCCGCATGGGGGCATGGACTTTGGCATGGCACATTGGCTCCGCTGGCCCTTGGGGTGTCGACCGGCACCTACAGTGGCAAGTTTGACGCGGTTCGTCTGCTCAAGGCGATCAGTGATTACAAAATCACAAATATGTCAGCCGCTGCCACGCATTACCGGATGATGCGCAATACCGGAAAGGCCGAAGAGTTTTCCTACAGTTTTGAAAAGCTGTCCTTCACCGGAGAGCCAATTGACAGCGAAAGCGCGCGCTACATCGAAAAATTGTTCGGGACCAAAGTCTGTTCAATGTATGGCACCACCGAAATTGGTGTGATCCTGGCTAATTATCCGGGTGCACCAGATTTTGAAGTGCGTGAAGGTGCTATGGGCAAAGCGGTTCCGGGCGTTGAAGTCGAGGTTCAGGATGCTGACGGGAACCCTGCAAAGCCTGGTGCGACCGGCGAGTTGATGGTCAAGAAACAGGGCGAGTGGTTCCATACCAAGGATCTTGGTCGCGTTGATGAGGATGGGTATTTTTACCATGCAGGTCGTGCAGATGACGTGATCATTTCTGCAGGTTGGACCATGAGTGCGGTCGAAATCGAAGACGCCATCCTAAAGCATCCCAAAGTCGCAGAAGCTGCCGCCATCGGTGTGCCCGACAAAGTGCGTGGCCAAGTGGTGAAGGCCTTTATCGTCCTGAAAGATAATTATGACGACGGCCTGACCGAAGAAATTCAGGATTTAGTGCGGACAAATCTAAGCCGGCACGAATATCCCCGTCATGTCGATTACGTCGAAGACCTACCGAAAACACCGGCAGGCAAGGTCAATCGCAAAATTCTCAGAGATCAAGAAGCACAACAGGGAACCGCAGCCTGACCGGCGTGGTGCCCAAAGCAGAATTCATGGAGGAAGAAATTATGAACGAGATATCACAACGACGATTTCCCAAGATTACGGCCGAAGGGCTTGAGGATCTGAGCAAGCGTGTTGGCGTTAAAATCGAAAAGACAGTAGAACCGTGGTGCTATGAAGCCACCCGTGACAATATCCGTCACTATGCCCACGGCATCGGGGATGACAATCCGCTGTGGTGTGACCCGGAATATGCAAAAAATACCCGATATGGTGACGTGATCGCCCTGCCAAGTTTCCTGTTTGCGACCAGCCGGATTATTTCCGGCTATGTCGGCGGGTTGCCGGGCGTGCATGCCATGTGGTCGGGGGCTGACTGGACCTGGCATAAGCCGATTTACCGCAATACCGAAGTGCGCACCGAAGCCTACCTCAAGGATTTGGTTGAGCATAATACCCGGTTTGCCGGGCGTGCGGTTCAGCAGATTTATCACGTTGACTTTTATGACGCGAAAACAGGTGACATGCTGGCCGAAGCGGACAGCTGGTGTTTCCGTACCGACCGTGACCAAGCCCGTGAAAACGGCACAAAATATACCGAGGCACGGTCCAAGCCAATCCGCGTCTATACCGATGAAGAGCTCGCCGAATACACCAAATACTACGAGCAAGAGAAAATCCGTGGGGCTGAAACCCGTTACTGGGATGACGTTGTCGAGGGTGAAGAACTGCCAACGATGGTCAAGGGGCCAATGACGGTTACCGGTTTTGTCGCCTATGCTCAAGGCTGGGGCGGGCTTTATATCCGTGCCAACAAACTTGCCTGGCAGCTGCAGCAAAAACACCCGAATGCCGGGATCAAGAACCGCTTTGGCATTCCTGACTGCCCTGAACGTGTGCATTGGGAAGAAGAGTTTGCTTTGGAAGTTGGCGCACCTGGTGCATATGACTATGGACCGGAACGCACTTCATGGTTGCAACATCAGATCACCAACTGGATGGGTGATGACGGTTTCCTCAGTCAGGCCAAGTGTCAGGTACGTCGGCATAATCCCGAAGGTGACATCATCCTTATCCATGGCGATGTTGCACGCAAGTTTGAAAAAGATGGGCGTTACTTTGTCGAAATTCGCCAGCGTGCGGAACAGCAGGACGGTGAATTGTCGGCCATTGGCTCGGCAATTGTCGAACTGCCCAAACGTTGATCGTTTTCACGCTTCAAACCTGTAGGAGGCAGGGTTGGACGTTATTGAAAAGATACTGAAACGCATTGAGGACACCTTCCATTGGGGAGGGTGCCTCGCCCTTGTGATCGTCGCGGTCCTGCTGAACGCAGATATCGTGATGCGTCTGGTGGCGAGTACGCCGGTGCAGATCCAGTTCGAAATGACCGAGCTGTACTTGATGCCGGCACTTGCGACCTTATCGCTGTCTCGCGTTTACCGGGATGGCGGTCATCTTGCCCTTGATTTCGTTGCCAGAGATTTGCCCGGTCTGTTGGGTGGGATCGTCGGCAAGCTGCGTACATTGCTTGCTGGGTCCTTCTTTTTCGCTGTGACATTCATGTCTGGCTCCTTTGCGTTGAAGGCCTTTCTGCGGGGTGAAATTGAGTATGGGGTCATCGATTGGCCCCTGGGATGGGCCTATGCCGCGATTCCACTTGGATGCGGCATTCTTTCTTTGAGGCTGCTTTTTGACACGCTCCAAAAACCGGCGGCTTAAAGCGTCTTGAATTCATCACTGTCTGGGAGGAAACCACGATGAAAAATACCGGAAAGTTTCTAACGTTACTCGCAAGTGTCGTGACGATTGGGCTCGGCGTTGGCCCTGCGCAGGGCGAAACACTGCGGCTGGGGGATTTTCAGTCTACCAGTCATATCGTTTCCATCGAAGGGACATCGCGTTGGATGTATGCCGTCGAAGAGGCGACGAATGGCGAGATCAGTTTCGAACATTTTCCAGCACAGCAAGCCGCAAAGTCTGCAGCACAGCTTGATGCCGTGAATAATGGCATTCTTGATGCTGCACTTCTTGGTGCCCTGTATCATAGCGAAGTGTTGCCCTTGAACTCGGTCATTGGTTTGCCGGGGTTCTATGGTACGGCAACACAGGGAACAAAAGCCCTTCAGGCGATGCTTGCGGAAGGGCCGCTACGCGATGAACTTCTTGATGCTGGTGTGATGCCGATCTTTGGTTTTGTTTTGCCACCCTATCAAGTGTTGGCGAAAACCCATCTTGGTGGTGTAAGCGATTGGGATGCGCTTGATATCCGCACGTCCGGGTCGACCCAGGCGATGACTGCACGCGCCCTTGGCTCTGTTGGGATTTCAATCCCGGGACCGGAAGTCTATACCGCGGTTGAGCGTGGACGCCTTGATGGCGTGCTGTTCCCGCTCGCATCTGTGCCGGGGTATAATCTTCAGGAAGTCGTAAGCCATATTTCGACGAACGGCTCCTTTGGTGGCTATAGCTTTGTGATGGTGGTTGGCCGAGACAAATTCGAAAGCCTGTCGGCAGATGTTCAGAAAGCCATGCTTGATGCCGGACGCGAGGTCGCAAAGCATGTAGCAGAAGTGCAGGATGCATCGGTTAGCGTTCTGGCAGATGAATGGAAGGCGCAGGGGATTGAGGTTTATCAGTTCACAGATGCCGAACTGGCCGAACTTGGCGAGGCAATGCTTCCTGTGACGGCAGATTGGGTTGAACGTATTGGCGGCGAGAAAGCGGAGCTTGTTCTTGAAAGCTACCGCAAGTTTGCTTCCGAGAAATAATCAAAAACATCCGTTATTTACCCTGAAGGGTGGTCGTGGCCTGCGACCACCCCTTTCAAGGAGCGTTCGTTCCATTCATGTTTACTTTTTTCATCATACTGATCTTGCTGGCGGCACTGATGGTCTTTCGGATGCCGATTGCATTTGCCATGGGGATCACCGGGTTTCTGGGGCTTGCGTTGCAGCTTGGGGTGAAGCCTGCGTTATCGGTGCTTGAGCGAACGTTCTTTGATACGTCGTCTTCTTTCATTTTGGTATCCATCCCGCTTTTCATCCTAATGGCTGAGCTTCTGACCGCGGGCGATGTAACGCGCCGAGCGATCATTGCATGCCAGAACTGGGTTGGACATTTCAAGGGCGGGCTTGCCATGGCAACGGTCGCGGCATCTGTGATGCTCGCAGCCCTGGTCGGAAGTTCCACGGCCTCAACTGCGGCCATGGCGGCATCTGCTTTCCCGGAGATGCGCCGCCATAAATATAACGACCGATTATCGGCGGCTGTCGTTTCGGTTGGCGGTACGCTTGCGGTTGTGGTGCCGCCCAGTATCGTTTTGGTCGTGTATGGGGTGTTAACAGAAACATCGATTGGCAAGTTGTTTATTGCCGGGATCGTGCCGGGGTTGCTGACAGCAGCTGGGCTTTGTGCGGTTATCAAGGTCATCGCCCATCGCACCGATTATGCGCCAAAAGGCGATCCATTCAAGCTTGGCAAGGCTGCACGGTCCAGCGTGAATGTGCTTCCGATTGCGCTTCTGATTATTGCTGTGATCGGGGCGATCTACGGTGGTTTGACGTCACCGTCCGAGGCAGCTGCTCTTGGTGTTATGGGGTCACTTATTGTTGTTCTGGCGCAAAGGACCCTCACCATAAAGGGGCTAGGGACATCTATCAGCAGTTCCATTCGGGCAACGGTGATGATTGTTGCAATCATTGCCTGCTCGGCAATTTTTTCAAACTATCTGGCCTTTACCCGGATTACGCAAAACCTGTTGGAATTTGTCTCAACAACGGATCTGTCGCGCGAAGTTATCATGGCCATGATTGTTGTGATCTTGTTGATCATGGGGATGTTTATGGATCAGTTGGCCATTCTGTCTCTGGCAATGCCGTTGGCATTTCCAACTGCCATGGCGCTGGATTACAACCCGATCTGGTTTGGTATCATTGTTACCAAGACGGTCGAGATTGGTCTTTTAACGCCGCCACTGGGGTTGAACGCCTATGTTGCGTCGGCGCAAACCGGGGTTCCGTTAGGGACAATTTTCCGCGGCATCATTCCATTCCTGATTATGGAAATTCTTGTGCTTATTGGACTGATTATGTTTCCAGAAGTCACCCTTTTCTTGCCTGATTTGATGGCGAACTAGGTAGGAAAAGGGCTGATATTTAAGGGCGGGGCCTCAGTTGGAACTTTCTTCTACTGTCCCAATTGCATGTTTATGGCAGGTCAACCCAAAGCTTTAGGGTTCCAGAAAGGGTCTCGCCGGGGGCGAGTAAACATAGACCAGTCTCTGGTGGCGGTTCTGGCAATGTTGTAAATGCACCCGCGACATGAGACGCAGGTTCAAGGCAAAGGTACTCAGCTTTCCGAAGCACCACGAGATGGGAGAGGCGGGAGCCGCCAATTAACGTAATTTTGGTACCATTACCGATCCAGGCGCTCGTTTGCGTCCAGTCGGAATAATGTGCTGTTGAGTCGATCTGAATTGGGCCGTTCCGTGCATCATCGCCAAGGGCTCTTCGTTCTGGAAAACCTGTTGAACCGAGTGGATTCCAACAATTTTCTGCATCGGTTAAAAGCTCTGCGTCACGTGCGGGGATGAAATATGGATGCCAGCCAATCCCGCATGGCATGGGGATGTTGTCGGTATTGGTAAGGTGGAGGTTGATAGATAGGTGATCTTCGCGAAGCTCGAAGTGCTGAATGGCGGTGAAATCAAACGGCCATTCTTCGTCAGCGTGGTAGCCCAGAGCCATCTCGAGGGCATTCGCGCTTTTCTTGGTGGTCTTCCACGGACGACGGTGCGCTGGGCCGTGCATTGTATCGGTTCCATTTGCCGCGTTGGGCCTGAGTTCGATTAAGCGCCCATCGTAGCGAAATGCGGCATTACGCAGTCGATTGTGGAACGGAAACAGGGGGAAGGCTCCGGCCTTGGGCCATTGTTCCGGGTCAAAAGAAGCGTCGCGTAGCGGTATGAGAAGGTCTCCGTGGTTGGTGTGGCGCAGATAAAGCATGCGCCCCCCGGCCAACGGTTGGAACGCTGCCTCGAAACAATTGTTGCGGATGGTGTGGCGCTCAGATTTCAGGTCTGAAAACATGTTTGAGGGCGAAGGTTTACAAGGTTTCATGGCGTGCGTTGTCGAACTTTGCCATCATGGTCTATTACACAGAACCGACCCCCCTGAAAGTGCTCCGCAACTTTCGGAAGTGGAGACGGGAGCTCCTTTTCAGTGTCTGGTCCTGCGATCTCTTCGGCGCTGTCCATGGGAATGTAACCAAGCGCCGTTGCTGTGCTGTTGTTCCACCAACTGGATGGTACATGCGAAACGCCGAAGACTGTTGTGCATGTGATATCAGGATGCTCCAGTCCTATTAGAACGAGCTGTGCAAGGTCCCGGGCGCTGACCCAGATGTGTAACGACCGTGCGTCGATGGGGCGTTCCCCGGCATTGCCGATGCGGATGTTTAACGTACGAATCCCGAATTTGTCATAGTAAAGGCCTGCTTCCAGTTCTCCCCAGCACTTGCTTAAGCCATAGAGGCTGTCCGGTCGCATGGGGTCGGTTTCGGTAATCTTTGTTTCACGTGGATAAAAGCCGATGGCATGGTTCGATGAGCCAAAGACAACACGCTCAATTCCATTGTGCCTTGCGGCCTCTAGCACGTTATGGGTGCCAAGCACGTTGACCCGAAGGATGTCTTCTATCTTGCGTTCGTTCGGGTGACCGGCGAGGTGTACGACGGCGTCGACATCTTCCAGACTTCCGGAGAGTACGGCGTAATCGGATATATCGACCTTCTCCCAGGTTTCATTCGGCCCCAGCATGCCGGGGTCGACAATATCCACGATCTTGATGCTGGTTACTTTTCCGGAGAGAGAATTTCGAAGTGCTTTACCGACCCTGCCCGATCCGCCAGTGATGGCGATCCGTTTGCGAGAGTGCCGAACGGTCGGATGCATCGTGTTCGCTTCCGCTTCCGGGGCTTTAGTGTGCTTGTTGGATTTAGCCATCGGTCATACGCCTTCGAGTGTTTTTTGTCGCGCGCGACATGTGTCGTGGAACAGGGACGTTTTTATAATTTTGGTGCCTCTGATCGCAGACGCATGGGGAAGAGTGATCTCATTCTTCTGCGCTGTGCGATGTAGATCAGATGCTTGAATGTTGTTCTGGTGGTTCGCGATGCTTGTCGTGATCAGGTGCATGGGAAGATGTGCTTCGCTTGACCGGTCCGGTCCGGCGTTTCGTTTCTTATGGCGCAGGCTGACGCTGTTTTTCATTGCAGGCTTCCTCATATGGAAAAGGCTTTCAAAATTCCAGTTTTTTTAAAATAATGTGCGAAAATATAGAGAGGTTATCCCGACAGTTGTGGCCCGTAAGTATAGATATTATTGTTATATATCTGATATTTACGGTAATTTTCACCTGATGTATTCCGTATGAATATACCTATTCATGCACAGTTGTTGTCAAATAATGTATTATATTTGTTGAAGTGTGTAAATTCTTGTAATACCATTTTTGAAAGTGCGCTGAGAAAGTCTGAAAACAGTCTCATTGAACAAAGCGTACGAACCAAGGGAGGATGAAATGATCCAAAATCTTACGGACTTGACGCCTAGGACGGTAAATCGCCTGTTCTCTCGGCTCTTGCTGGGGGCTGCTATCCTGCCGTTGCTCACGCTGTCGGTGACTGCGCAAGAGGTGACTGGTCAGGCTCCTGCTCTCCAGGAAATGGTCGCGTCGGGTAATCTACCTTCGGTAGATGTGCGTGTTGGTGATGAGCCGGAGGTCATCAAGCCAATAGGTGCAATTGGCACTTATGGTGGCGAATTACGGACTGGTTTGCGCGGCAGTTCGGACCACAACGGTATTTTACGTGTTGTTGGCCCCCAGGGACTTGTTCGGTGGGACCCGCAATATACAAAGGTCGTTCCGAATGTGGCCAAGAGTTTTGAGGTCGATGATGCGGGGCAGGTCTTTACTTTCCATCTTCGCGAAGGGATGAAGTGGTCGGATGGCGAGCCTTTTACGGCCGACGACATTATCTTTAATGTCGCCGACCTGATCCTAAACGAAGATTTTTCGGCGACGCCATCGCGTTATACCGCCGGTGGTGAGCCGATGAAGGTCGAAAAAGTTGACGACTACACCGTTAAATTCACCTTCACTCAGCCTTACGGTGATTTCCTTGCCGAGTTGGCAGCGCCGCTTGGTCAGAATCCTGTGCTTTACGCCAAACACTACTGCAAGCAGTTCTTGCCTAAATATAATGAAAATGTTGACGCGCTGGTCAAAGAGAATAACGCATCTGACTGGCGGAACTTGTTCCTGCAAAATTGTGGTGATCTTGAAGTTCCAACCCGTTGGAGTAACGTTGATCGTCCGACACTGGACCCTTGGATTGTCAAAGAGCCTTATGTTGGCGGTGCGACGCGGGTCGTGATGGAGCGAAACCCCTATTTCTGGCAGATTGATACAGAGGGTAATCAACTGCCTTACATCGATCGGCTTGTTATGCCAATCGGCTCGGATACCGAGAGCCTCCTTTTGGCAATCATCGGTGGTCGCATCGACTATGGGTTGCGCCACATTGATGCCCCCGTCAATCGGCCGTTGCTTGCGGAAAACCGTGAGAAGGGTGATTACCGGTTCTTCAGGGCTGACCCTCCGGGGGGCTCGAATATGGTGATCGACTTCAATTTGACGAGCAAAAACCCGACGTTGAAAAAGATTTTCAACGAGAAGGATTTTCGCATAGCGCTGTCGGTCGGGATGGATCGTCAGGCAATTATCGATACGGTCATGTTGGGGGAAGGGCAGCCTTGGCAGCAGGGGCCGTTTGAAGATCACCCCTACTACTACGAGAAGATCTCAAAACAGTATCTCGACTTTGACCCGGAAAAGGCAAATACGCTGTTAGACGGGTTGGGGCTTGATAAGCGTGGTCCCGAAGGTATGCGTTTGCTGCCGAGTGGGGAGCCGCTCAAGTTCAAGATCGACGTGATCCCGACTTTTGATCCAACCTGGGTTGATGCGTTGCAGTTGATCGAAAGGCAATGGGCCGAGATTGGCGTTGATATGGATATTAACGCAATGGAGCGTTCATTCTTCTATCAACGCACGTCGGAAAGCAATGAGCACGAGGCAGCTATCTGGAATGGCAGACAAAGCTGGGTGCCGGGGCAGCTGCCACATCAGTTGTTGCCGGTGAGCCACGATAGCCGGTACGGAATTCCTTGGGTGCAATGGTATGAGAGTGGCGGTGAAAACGGCGAAGAGCCACCGCAAAGTATCAAGGACCGCCTGAAACTATTCGACAAGGCCCGAGGTGCAGCTGACCCGGATAAGCGTCAGGCGCTGATGCTGGAAATTGCAGCAATTGCTGCCGATCAGTTTGAAGTGATCGGGCTGTCCAAAGCGTTGCCAACCTACGGCATCGTGAAAAACGGTCTCAGGAATGTTCCAGAAGCCATGCCAAGTTCCTGGTCGTACCCGACACCGTCGCCGACTTTGGTTCAAAGCTGGTACTGGGCGCAATAGGCCAGCACCGACAAGCAATATGCAGTGCCGTCTTTGTGCGGCACTGCTTTTTCAAACGCTTTATCTAGGGTGCCGATTGATGCTCTTCGCGTATATTCTGCGGCGTATGGTATGGGCTGTTCCTTTGCTGTTCGCTGTGTCCATAATTGCCTTTGCCCTGATTTCCGCGCCACCCGGCGATTATATTACCAGTTTTGCCGCGACCCTTTCTGAATCCGGCGACGTCGTTGATCAAGCCCGTCTTGACTCCTTGCGTGAGCGATATGGTTTGGATCAACCCTTCATTGTCCAATATTTTCATTGGATTGGCGGGGTCCTTCAGGGTGATTTCGGGATTTCATTTGAATGGCAGCAGCCGGTCGGTGAGCTGATCTGGGAGCGCATGGCGCTGTCCGTTACCTTGGCATTGGCGACGTTGATGTTCACCTGGGCCTTGGCTCTTCCGATCGGGATTTATTCTGCTGTTCGAAAGTATTCGATCGGTGACTATGTCTTCACGACTGTCGGCTTCATTGGTCTTGCGACGCCGAACTTCTTGTTCGCATTGGTGTTGATGTACGTTGCCGTCGTGTATTTCGGGGCAGACGTCTCGGGCTTGTTCTCCCAAGAGTTCCAAGAGGCCCCGTGGTCTTTTGCCAAGTTTATCGATTTGGTTAAGCACATCTGGATTCCGGTTGTTATTCTTGGAACCAGTGCGACGGCAAGCCTTGTGCGGATCATGCGAGCGAACTTGCTTGATGAGTTGCACCGTCCTTATGTCACCACCGCCCGGGCCAAGGGGCTGTCTGAATGGCAGCTTATTTTGAAATATCCGGTACGGATTGCCATCAATCCCTTTGTGTCGACGATCGGTTGGGCCTTTCCGCAACTGATATCTGGGGCCGTCATCACAGCCTTTGTGCTGTCACTGCCGACTGCCGGGCCGTTGATGCTTCAGGCGCTATTGGCGCAGGACATGTACTTGGCTGGTGCCTTCATCCTTCTTCTTTGCTGTTTGTCCATCGTCGGGATGCTCGTGTCTGACATCCTGCTCGCGGTGATCGACCCGCGCATTCGTTTCCGGTGACCCAAATGACTACTGAAATCGACCCCCGTGCCTCGACGCAATCACCCGAAGACTTCGCTTCTCAGTGGCGTCTGATCTGGATCGCATTTCGTCGGCACCGTCTGGCCATGATCGGTGTGGTCATTGTCCTTTTGTTTTACTTCGTGGGTGCATTTGCCGAGTTTCTCGCGCCATTTGACCCGAATGCTTCATCGTCAACTGACATCTATCACCCGCCTCAGATGCTTCATTTCATCGATACCGATGCCGACGAAGGCTGGTCCTTTGGCCCTTATGTCATCGGAATGACGGCGGAGCGCGATACCTTCACTCTGCAAACGACGTACACCGAGAACCCGGGGCAAAAAATCTATCTGGATTTCTTTGGTAAGGGCGCCCCCTACAAGCTCTGGGGCATCATTCCCATGGAGCGTCATTTCCTGACGACAGAAGATCCAAATCAACGTTTCTTCCTGATTGGGGCAGATCGTCTGGGGCGTGACATGTTGAGCCGGACGATATTTGGAACGCGTGTGTCGATGTCCATTGGCCTTATCGGTGTGAGTATGAGCCTAGTGCTGGGACTGATCCTTGGCGGGATATCAGGTTATTGTGGCGGTCGGATCGACATGTTGATCCAAAGGGTCGTCGAGTTGGTAATTTCTTTGCCGACGATCCCGATCTGGTTGGGATTGAGTGCAGCCTTGCCTCAGGACTGGTCGCCATTGACGCGATATTTTGCAATCACTGTCATCCTGTCGCTGGTTGCTTGGACAGAGCTTGCGCGTGTGGTCCGAGGACGGTTCTTGGCGTTGCGTACAGAGGATTTCGTTATTGCGGCCCGGCTGGATGGTTGTAAGCCGCGTCGGGTTATCTTTCGTCATATGATGCCGTCTTTGGTGAGCCATATCATTGCCTCCATTACCCTTGCGATACCGGTAATGATAATCGCAGAGACATCGCTTTCCTTCCTCGGGCTTGGCCTGACGCCACCGATCATCTCATGGGGCGTTTTGTTGAAGGAAGCACAGAACGTTCGGACGATGGCGCAGGCGCCTTGGCTTTTTGCGCCGGGCGCAGCCGTATGCATTGCGGTACTCGCTCTGAATTTCTTGGGCGATGGCCTGCGCGATGCCGCCGACCCTTATGTGCAGGACAGTCATTAATGAGCAATACAGTCATGAATACCCAAGCCAGTACGGCCGTTCTTGAAATCAAGAACTTGACCACCGAGTTTGTGACCAAACGAGGTGCTTTTCGGGCGGTGGATGATGTTTCGCTTGAACTGCATGCCGGGAAAACGCTTTGCGTTGTTGGTGAAAGCGGATCGGGCAAGAGCGTGATGTCTCGATCAATCCTACAAATTGTCGATAAGCCCGGCCGTGTCACTGGCGGCGAGATATTGTTGCACAGGCACCGCACCGCGCGCGGTGTCGGTGAGGAAGAAACCATTGATCTTCTGAAGCTAAATCCGAAATCATCTGCTATTCGCAGTCTTCGCGGTCGTGATATTGCGATGATCTTTCAGGAGCCGATGAGCTCGCTTTCGCCTGTTCACAGGATCGGAGATCAGGTCGGCGAGGCCATACGCCTGCATGAGCGTGTTTCCAAGAAAGAGGCGCGTGAACGCACCATCGAGTTGCTTCGTAAGGTCGAGATCCCTCGACCGGAAAAAGCCATTGACCAGTTTCCCTTTGAATTCTCAGGTGGCATGCGGCAACGCGCAATGATTGCCATGGCACTTGCATGTAATCCGACTGTGCTGATTGCTGATGAGCCGACCACGGCGCTTGATGTGACAATTCAGGCCGAAATTCTGGATCTGATTCGATCAATCCAGGAAGAAAGCGATATGGCGGTCCTGTTCATCACCCATGATATGGGCGTTGTGGCTGAGATCGCGGACGAGATTGCGGTGATGAGGTTCGGCAAGGTGGTCGAAACGGGCGACGTTTACGAGATTTTCGAAAATCCGAAACATCACTATACACAACGATTGCTCAACTCTGTCCGCGAGCTTGATCACCCGTCGGAGCGAAGACTGGCTATGCGCGAAGCGCGTCCTGTGGGTGCACCTTGTCTCGTCTCAGATGGTGTTCGCAAGGTCTTTGGTGCCAGCAAAAGCTGGTTCGGAGGAGAAGTAAGTGGGTTGGTTGCCGTTAATGACGCCGAACTTGAGCTTCGAACCGGTGAAAACCTTGGTATCGTTGGGGAAAGTGGCTCAGGCAAAACCACATTTGGGCGCTGCCTGCAGCGGGTGTATGATGTGACCGCTGGGCGCATTCTATACACCAACGAGGCAGGGCAGGAACTTGACCTTGCCCCTATGACCGAGGCCCAGCTGGCTCAGCCATGGCGTGACATCCGAACGGTATTCCAGGATCCATTTTCCTCGCTTAATCCGCGGATGACAACGGGCCAAATCATTGCTGAACCGCTTATTGTTGAAGGCAAGCTTTCAGGTGGCGAGATCCGTGAACGTGTCCACGAGTTGCTTGATCTTGTCGGGTTGCCGGCATCGGCGTATATGCGATACCCGCATGCATTTTCAGGGGGGCAGCGCCAGCGTGTTTCGATTGCGCGCGCGATAGCACCAAATCCACGCATCATCATTGCAGATGAGGCGACGTCAGCGCTTGACGTGAGCCTGCGGACCCAGATCCTTGACTTGCTTCTCGACCTTCAGGAACGGCTTGATCTGAGTTTTATCCTGATCAGCCACGATATCGCGGTGATCCGCTACTTCTGTGATCGCATTGCCGTGATGTACCGCGGGCGCATTGTCGAAACGGGTGAGACAGAAACCGTCTGTCGCGCGCCACAGCATGAATACACCCAATCACTGCTTTCTGCCGTGCCGGTGGCTGACCCGCGGGTGCGCGGGCAAAAGCAGCGCGTTCGTTACCATGAAGCGACCTGAGGATATCCGATGAAGATTACAGAAATAAAGACCTATCTGATGCAGGTGGGCGCCCGTCCCGGTATGGCTGTTGGTGAAGGATCGTTCCGTGGATCGCGCAATTGGTTGTTCGTGAAAATCGAAACGGATGAAGGGATATACGGCGTTGGTGAATGTTCCGGCTGGCCGCGCGTCATTGAGCGTGCGGTTCAGGATCTTGCGACCATTTTGGTTGGTGAAGATCCCCGTGACATTGATCGGCTTTGGCACCGTATTTATGTCGCGTTGATGGGGCACGGCATGACCGGAACCGTCGGAGGTGGTGCCTTGACCGGGATCGAGATGGCGCTCTGGGACATTAAGGGCAAAGTGCTTGGTCAACCGATCTGGAATTTGCTTGGCGGCAAGTTTCGTGACGCGATCCCTGTCTATGGTCATGCAAAGTCACCAGAGCGGGCGCGCGAGTTGGTCGAGCGGGGCTACAGTGCGGTAAAGGTCGGCTTTACTGGCGGCGTGGATATCGATCTTGTTGCATCGATCCGCGACACCGTTGGGCCCGACATTGATTTGATGGTCGATGCCCATGGACCCTCTTGGATGACAGCGTCGGACGCGATCCTTGTTGGACGTGAATTGGAAAAGCTGGATCTGCTGTTCTACGAAGATCCAGTCGCACCAGAAAATCTTGATGCCTTGCAACGGGTACGTGACGCCGTGGACATTCCGCTTGCCGCGGGTGAGCGGGTAAGCACGATTTGGGGCATGCGTCCCTATATTGAGCGGGATCTGGTTGATGTTATTCAACCCGATACAGGCCGGGCTGGCGGTATAACGCAAATGCGTAAAATGGCGGCGATGGCAGAATCTCATTATATCACGATGGCGCCGCATTCCGGTTCGCTTGGTCCGGTGGCAGAGTTCGCTGCTGTACATGTTTTGGCGACGATTCCCAATGTCTTGATGCTTGAACGGGTGGAATTCGACTGGCCTGGCCGATATGAGGTCGTTTCACCTGCCCTGAAGTCGGAAAATGGTGCGCTTAAGGTGCCTGACGCGCCGGGACTGGGTGTGGAACTGATCGAAGAAGAGATCGAGAAGTATCCCAGCGATCGCAATGTTACCGACATGCCGACCAACGAGAATGCATATGAACCGGGAACTGTTGCCGAGTGCGTGTACTTCCAGACCCGCCTGCGTCGTCGGGCCCGCTTGCGGCTAAAGCGGACAGGTGACAATTAGGAGCGGCATTTTGCCTACGATAAATAGAAATTCCCCCTCTCCACATCAAGATAGCCTTCTCGTTATCGCTCTTGCTGGAGAGGGGGCGCTGGCACTTTGCGAACTGAGCGCGCAGACCGGCGCGCTGTCACTGATTGAGAAAGTAAAGCTGCCCGGTGTTGAGGGACATTGTGGTGGTATGCCCTTAGCGGTCAACCGCAAGGGGAGCCGGATTTATGTTGCCTGGCGCGGAGAGGGGCTGAGGTTGTTCAGTTTTGAACTCAATACTCCGGCGCGCACATTGACCTTTCTTGCTGAAGCAACTCTTCCTGCAAGTATGTGCTACGTAATGCTGACCTCTTGTGAACAGCGTTTGCTGACCAGTTCATATACCGGCAGTACGATTGCGATTAGCTCATTGGATGGGCAAGGCAAGGCTGGCGAACCAACGATGGTCAAGGACGCGATGCATGCGCATTGCCTGGTTGAGGCACCAAACGGGCTGGTCTATGCGACCAGTCTCCGAGGTGATTTCATCCAGACGTATGCGTTCGATGATGCGCGCAATAGCATCCGACCGATTGCACGCCGGGAGGTACCCGGAGGTACTGGTCCGCGGCATATCGTATTTTCGGCGGATGGTACGGTGGCGTATCTGCTGTCTGAATTCACCGGTACTTTGACGCTCTTTGATGTGGTGCCTGATACGGGGGCGCTTAAGTCGCGGCAAAGCATTGATCTGCTGCCAGAAGGGGAAAAGGCGTGGGCCGCTGAGCTATGTCTTAGCCCTGCGGAAGACTTTCTCTATGCGTCGGAGCGAAACACATCGCAAATCTTCGTTTATCGTCTCGGTCTGAACCGGGAAATGCGATTGATTTGTGCTGAACAGGCACCGGAATGTCCTCGTGCGTTCGGGATCGATGCTTCTGGAAGGGTCCTTATCATACTGGGGGAAAAAAGCGGAGAAGCCTGGACCTATCGGATCAGACAGGATGGTGCACTGGAGGCTGCTGCGCAGCTTAAAGTTGGTGTCGCGCCGAGTTGGGTTATTGCCACGCCATTCTAGTATTCCCGGAATATTTAAGGAAAGATCATGAAAGAAAGTACCCGCGAAAAGTTTATGCATATATCGGTCGCGACGATTGCCACAGCTCTCTATAAGCGGGGCCTTCGCCACCAAGTGATCCAAGGTGTTCATCCCGTTGGCAACGGGAAACGTAACATGGTGGGACCGGCATTTACCCTGCGGTATATGCCCGCGCGTGAAGACCGCAACCCGATTGACGTTTTTCGCAATCCAGAACACCTTCAGCGTGTTGCAATCGAAACCTGTCCCAAAGGTCATGTCCTTGTTATGGACAGTCGCAAACAGGCGAATGCGGCGTCGGCCGGGGATATTCTTATTACCCGGTTGATGAAACGGGGCGGTGCTGGTGTCGTTACGGATGGCGGCTTTCGCGATGCTGCGACGATCGCTGGTCTGGATATCCCGGCCTATCACACACGCCCGTCAAGCCCGACCAACCTGACCAACAACGAAGCCATTTCGATTAACGAGCCGATCGGGTGCGGTGACGCACCGGTTTTCCCCGGCGACATCGTTGTTGGCGATGCGGATTGCGTGATTGTTATTCCGGCAGAGATTGCCGACGACGTCGCCGACGAGTGTATAGAGATGACCGCCTTCGAAGAATTCGTAGCCGAGAGGGTGGCTAAGGGCGACACCATCATTGGCCTCTATCCGTGCACGAAAGAAGAAAACCGCACGGCATATGAGGCATGGCTTTCTTCCAAGGCGCCTTCCTACTTCTATCATCGGGTTAAGCAGAATGAGCGGTGAGGACGGGCTCAGCAGCGGCGGTCACGAAGGTCCGACCTACCGGTATTTTCGTTGGGCATTTGTCACTACGGCACTGGGGCTATTGTTGGGGGCGGCTGTTGGCTGGCATACGACGGGAACCCTGCGCGGCACCGTGACGGTCTTTCTCATTACGGCGGTATTGGCTGTACTCGAAATCAGCCTGTCCTTCGATAATGCAATCGTGAATGCCAATAAGCTCAAGACAATGTCGCCAAAATGGCAACGGCGATTTTTGACATGGGGCATTGTGATCGCCGTTTTCGGTATGCGTATCCTGTTTCCGCTTTTGATTGTGGTGCTGGCCGCAAATGTTGGGCCATGGCAGGCGGTTGGTCTTGCCCTAACGCAGCCTGATGAATATGCCCGAATCATGCATGAAGCGCATCTCCCGATCGCTGCCTTTGGTGGTAGCTTTCTTATGATGGTCGGGCTTAGTTTCTTCTTTGATAATGAGAAGGACGAGCACTGGATGCAGTGGGTCGAAAGCAAGATGGTCAATGCCGCTAGTATTCGTGGCTTTGAGATAATGATCGTACTGCTGATTATCCTGAGCTTCGCTTCTTTTCAGAAAAGTTCTGTTCGATCAGACGTGTTCTTTATTTCAGCGATATGGGGTGTGCTGACCTTCCTGATTGTCGAGGTTATCGGCGCGCTGCTTGATCGTTCGCAAGGGGCACTGAAAGGTGCAGCGCAAGGCGGGGTGGGGGCGTTTCTTTATCTCGAAGTGCTTGATGCATCTTTCTCTTTCGATGGCGTGATTGGGGCCTTTGCGCTGTCACAGAACCTTCTGGTGATTGCGATCGGTCTGGGGGTCGGCGCCATGTATGTGCGCTCAATGACTATCATGCTGGTGGAACGTGGCACTCTTAAGCAGTATCGCTACCTTGAGCATGGGGCGTTCTATGCGATCATTGCCTTGGCGATTATTATGTTTGTGCAGTCGGTTGTCCATGTCCCCGAAGTCGTCACTGGCGCAGGAGGTGTGGCAATAATTGGCTTGTCTTTCTGGTCATCAATACGGCAGAACCGAGCCCCGAGTGTTTGATGCCGATGGAGGCTGAGCATTTTTCGTGTGCTGTGTGCCATTTTTAAATAATGATGTATTATATTGGGGATTAGTCACTATTACGGCTAAAGACCATTCTTGTGAGAAAGCGATGAGTGGTGTTCACGCAATATGGCGCTTGGGATAAGGCGAGCTCGGTCAGCAAGAGGGACAAGATGGACCAAATAACCAAAAAGACTCAGGTGAGCCCGAAAGTTCGGCAGAAAACCAAAAAAGTGCGTGAGCCGGGATACAGTCGCTTGGCACAACTGATCCGGGAAGAAATTTTTGACGGCAGGGTAAGCGCAGGTGCGCGGCTTAAGGTTACCGAAATCGCCAAGCGGTACGGCACCAGCACGAACCCCGCACGAGAGGCGCTTCAGGTGCTTGAAGGTGAAGGACTTGTCACCATCGAACCAAACCGGGGTGCAAGTGTCCGTGAAATCAGCGAAGACATGCTCCATAACGTCTTTGATATTCGGATCATCCTGTGGGCATACATTGTCAGATCTTTTGTTGAGCTTGCAGCCCCTGATGACATTGCCGAGCTAAGACATTATCAAGAAGGCTGCGAGGAGGCTGTGCGTAATAGTGACTTTGCAGCGTATCACCAGTGCAATATTAAATTTCATGACTTGATGGTGAATCATCACTTCAACAGCGAAGCCGTCGCGATCATTCGTAAGCATGACAGTTGGCTTCGGGCGCTTTCCAAAACAGAACCTATGAATGTGGTGCAAATGCGCAGATCGGTTGCCGAACACTGGCGCATTGTTGAAGCTGTGGAAAACGGCGAGGTGGATGAAGCCGTAAGTGCGATTGAGGAGCATGCGCGCAATGCTCACATGATCTTCAGGGATCGACTGCGTCGTAAACGTCTCACGAAGACAGCTTAAGACCGGCAAAATCACGGTGTTTAAATTGGGCGACTGTCCAGATGCGGCTTTTCTGTCTGAAAAGTCGCAATCAGCACCTTGCTTTCGAAAGTAAAATAATACATTATTTTATAAATATTATGTGCGAATTATCTGTTTGGTTTTACGCGCCTGTTGTCTATTCGCCTTCTTTCAGTTTCTCAATGAGCTTTCCAACAAGACAGGATAACGCCCGTCATGTCGTCATATGTAACTCTTGTTTCCAACGCCCTTCCGTTTGATGAAGACCAGTGGGGGCGCCTCGAAGCAGCAATCGCGCCGGGCAAAATCATCAAGGTAGATACGGCAGACGATGACGCGGTTGCCGCAGCTTTGGCAGAAGCTGAAATTGCCATTCTCAAGGGTGATCTTGATGAGCGCTTTGTATCAGCACCCTACCTTAAATGGATACATTGCGACCATGCGGGGCTAACAAAGTCGGCAAGACCAGAGGTCTTTGACAGGGGACTTATTGTAACTGGATCGGCAGGAAGGTCCGGACCGGCATTGGCCGAGCATGTGATGATGTTTTCGCTTCTGCTTTGCTCAGGGTATCGGGAATTCTATGAGGCGCAAAAACGCCATGAGTGGCGGCGCGCCCCCGGTATGGCAGACTTGCGTGCACTTTATGGTCGGACGATGGGGATCATCGGTATGGGGCACACCGGTCAGGCACTGGCCCTTCGGGCCAAGGCATTCAACATGAATGTTTTAGGATACCGGCGCCGCGATAAAGCGACGCCCGAAGGTGTCGACCGGATGTATTGCAGTGACCGCGGGGAGGGGATCGACGAAATCCTGGAGCAATCAGACATCGTGGCCCTCGTCATTAACCTGTCGGATGCCACGCATCACCTGATTGGGGCTGAACAGCTTGCGCGAATGAAACGATCTGCTGTTCTCATAAACTTGTCGCGCGGAGCGGTGGTTGATCAGGACGCACTGATTGCAGCCTTGCGCGAGCGGAGCATAGCGGGGGCGGGACTTGATGTGACAACCCCAGAGCCACTGCCTACAGATCATCCTCTGTGGGATACGCCAAACTTGCTTATCACGCCGCATTTTACAGCTTCTCTGCCCGACCGTTCCGAACGCTCGTTGAGCATGATCATCGATAATTTGCACCGCTACCGTGCGGGAGAGCAAATGCTCAACAAGATCAGCAAAGAAGACCTTTGGTCGAAGAGCTGAAAAGGACGCTGTTCGGTCTGGAGCGGCAAATAACTCAATTATCGAAAGGATATGACGAAAATGAATATCGGTTTTATTGGTCTGGGTGTCATGGGGCAGCCGATGGCAGGGCATCTTATTGCGTCTGGACACAGTGTTCAGCTTTGTCGTGTGAAGGACAAGTCACGTCATTTGGTGGAAATGGGCGGTCATGAAGCTGAAACGGCAAAGGACGTTGCCCAGGCCTCGGATATTATCATTCTGATGTTGCCAGATACGCCCGATGTAGAGGCTGTCCTCTTTGGTGAGAATGGCGTGGCTGAGGGGCTGAGTGCGGGTAAAACGGTGATTGATATGAGTTCGATCTCGCCAGTTGTTACCAAAGAATTCGCCAGTCGTATTGCGGATCTTCAGTGTGCGTATCTTGATGCGCCCGTCTCTGGTGGTGAAGCCGGGGCCAAGTCTGCATCACTTTCCATCATGGTCGGCGGCAAGCAGGAAGATTTTGACAGAGTTTTGCCTGTTCTTGAAGTCATGGGGAAGAACATCAATCTCGTCGGGGCCGTCGGCGATGGTCAAACCGCGAAAGTGGCCAATCAGATCATTGTCGCACTAACCATCAATGCAGTCTCCGAAGGTTTGCTGTTCGCTTCAAAAGCGGGTGCTGATCCGGCAAAAGTACGCGGCGCACTTATGGGTGGCTTTGCCTCATCAAAAATATTGGAGATGCACGGTCAGCGCATGATCGATCGTAATTTTGAGCCTGGCTTCCGTATTTCGTTGCATCAGAAAGACATTAATAACGCCCTTGATGCTGCCAGAAGCATCAAATTGTCCCTGCCAACAACGGCGCTCGTGCAAGAACTGTTCAATGCCTGCTCTGCTTTGGGGCATGGCGAAGAAGATCACTCGGCCTTGGTCCGTGCTCTCGAAACGATGGCGGCACATGAGGTGAGTGCGTGATAGGTGATCTGGTTTCACCATTCGTCCTTGTCGTCGACTAGGCTTAGAATCAGCAGCTAACATTGCGATTATGGCAAACTAGAAGAGTAACGTCGGCAACGCCAATCTTCCTTCTTTTCCAAGCTATTTACGGATCTGTCGGTCACCAGTTCCGTGGTGTTTCATCCTACCAGCAAATTTACGATTAGAGAGACTTTCTCAAGGTATTTCGTGAAATGTCAGCTTTCCTGTCAATTTCGCAGTTTTTTGTCACCTTCTGTGACAATCCCTGCCAACTTTTATGGCAATCAGGAATGCTAAGTATTTGATTTAGCGTTAACTCGAATGTCAGCTTTTCTGGCATGTTACAAGGGACAAATAATCATATAATATGATTATTTGTCCCTTGAGACCATTCCCCCGACAGAATTCCATTCCCCGCCGATCAAACGACCTGTTTGTCATAATTCGGGGTTATTGAATTGATTTTAATGCAAAGCTACTAATGTGCGATTTTTAATGTAGCAACTAAACTATTGCTTGTGCGTTCTGTGGAGCCTCAATATTCTCTTCATAAGGGTGTTAATTCCACATTGCACGTATAGATAAGGATTAAATGTTCTTATTTGTGCCGTGCTGAAATCAGGGGCTCAAATGCAAGACGATCATGTCGAAACCATAGCAAACCACACCGCCGTGATTCTGGCTTCGGAACTTTTATCCAACGATGGTGGTCCGGTAACTATCAGCTCGGTTCAGAATGCGGAGCACGGGACGGTATCGCTTGATGTTGATGGCAATGTGGTGTTCACGCCGGATGCGGATTACTACGGCCCGGCAGTGTTCAGCTATACGATAGATGACGGTACGGGTGAGACAAGCACGGCGACGGTGACGATTGATGTCAAAGCAACGCTTGATGACAGTCATCTGATCAGTCGTGCTGGTGGAACACTCGCAGATCCGGACAGATGGGATGCAGCGCAGTTACATAACGGCGGTCATGTGACGGTCTGGAACGAGGGCGCTTACACTTATCTGACGCTTACGAAGGCGGACGGGACGACGCAGCGGAACCGTTATGTGATGCCGAACTCTGCGGGTCATGTAACGGAGGTGAAGGTTGAGGGCCTTGCCGGTGGTGGCTTTGTGGTCTTTGAGAGCTCATCGGCTTATTCACCGCAGAGGACGGGGTTTGTTGTTTATAACGCGTCTGGCAATGCCATTGGGCAACGCCAACTGGTGACAACTGAGAGTCGCCAACAAGGGGCGCCCGAGATTATCGCACTTCAGGATGGCGGTTTTGTCCTGCTGTTTAAGTACCAGATGTCAGGGGGGTCTTCTGATGACACCTTTGGCCAGCGCTATGACGCATCGGGTGATGTGATTGGCGAGCGTTTTGAGATCAGTGGTGCGGTGTCTGGCACCGATACGATGGCCAATGGTGTCGAGCTCACCGATGGTCGTCTTGTTATCTTCTCGGTTAACCATAGTGGTCTACCAGAGACAACAACGCTTCAGGTCTTTAGTTCACATGGGGTGAAGCTTGGTGACAGCGTTGTCGCCATGCAGGGGCCTGGTAATGAAGCGAACTTCGAGCCGACCTCGATGCTTCTGGCCGATGGGCGGGTTGCGGTCACGATCGGGACGACGCTTCAGGTTTACAGCATTGATACGAATAATGTTGTGACGCTTGATGCGACAGTTGACATTGATGCGGCGAACACGACGGCCGGGGATGTGACGTTCTCTGATGTTGTGGCACTTGCGGATGGGGGAACATTTGTTGCCTTTACGCGGCGTGTGCCGGGTGGCTTTGCGAAGATTTACGGTCAACGGTATGACGCAGCGGGCAACCCTGTGAATGGTGAGGTCGACTTTGAAGGTCTTGCCTATGGTGCGGAGCTGAATGTGCGTCTTGAGCCGTCTTCTGATGGCGGTGTGTATCTGTATTACAGCAATGAGAATGCGTCTGGGACAAACGATCTTTACCGGATCCATGTTGATGGCGGTGTTACGGGTCAGACGATTGCCGATGCGCAGTATCAGGACGTTGCGGCGGCCTATGCGGATGCGGTGTCGATTGTCGCGAACCGTTCGACGGTCATTCTGGCCTCAGAGCTTCTGGCCAATGATGAAGATCCGGATGGAGATGTTGTCAACATCAGCTCGGTTCAGAATGCGGAGCACGGGACGGTATCGCTTGATGTTGATGGCAATGTGGTGTTCACGCCGGATGCGGATTACTACGGCCCGGCAGTGTTCAGCTATACGATAGATGACGGTACGG